>Ga0335078_10000001_pt1 | contig 1101837 bp, 867 predicted proteins | sample Lox_Sample_32_FD_206711 | JGI IMG/M metagenome (GOLD analysis project Ga0335078, IMG submission 206711) | Soil microbial communities from Loxahatchee National Wildlife Refuge, Florida, United States - Lox_Sample_3.2 | ecosystem: Environmental > Terrestrial > Soil > Wetlands | place: USA...
CGGGCGCCGCAATCGCGGCGGAGAACACCTGCCAGGGCCTCAGCCCGCTGCAGTAAAGCAAGACAAGAAGCATCGAGGGGGCAGCGAAGTACGGTTACTTCGCTGCCCTCGCTGTTTTTCGGCTACAAAGGCTTGACGCTGGAAAACCCCGGTTCTGACAATTTCTGTCAAGCGATTGTCCCGAATCGGGTCCGAGTTCACCTCCTCACCTCCACTGGGCTGCCGCTAAGTCGTTGATCTGCAGAAACAAGCATGGAGTTCAGCGATTGGAACGGCGGGCTTTACAAATGGCTTTGAAACTGCAGACAAACTGCTGATGGCGCTTTACTAATCAACCTTTAGTAACCAATTCTGAGGGGAGCATTCGAGGGGAAGCTTTATGGGTCGAAGCAAAGGATTCTCGCTGATCGAGCTGCTGATCGTGGTGGCGATAATCCTGATTATTGCCGCAATCGCCATCCCCAACCTGCTCCAGGCGCGGCTGGCGGCCAACGAATCATCGGCCGCGGGATCGATCCACGCGATCACCAGCGCTGAGATCACGTATTTCAACGCGTACCCGACCGTCGGCTATGCGGTGAAACTGCAGGACCTGGGCGGGGCGACGCCGTGCACCATCACCACCTCATCGGCTTGCCTGATCGACAATTTTCTGGCGACGGCAGTGCCCGGAGGATCGGGCAAAGCCGGCTACTATTTCCTGGCGACCGGGATCATGAACGGGGGCGCGACCTTCAACGACGCGTATGTGATCGGGGCGGCTCCGATTACGGTCCATTCGACGGGCAATCGCGATTTCTGTTCGACCAATGACGGCGTCCTGCGGTCCGAAATGGGCACTGGCGGCACGCCGGCTAATGCGCTGGCCACTTGTCTGGCCTTCCCTGTGGCGCAATAGCGAGCCGCACAGTCTGAAGCCATTCTGAGAAACTGCCTTCGATTTTTCGAGGGCAGTATTTGCTTGCGCCCCCGGGAGAAATTCCAGCGCGACAGTACTCTCGTAACTAGAAGCCGGGTGCTCAACTGCGCGGGAGTTGCTTATAATTTTTAAAGCACTCGAACGGAGTTTCCTTCGCACGATGGCAGCTATTGAAATCCTTGGCCTGGAGAAAACCTACAAGGTAGGGTTCTGGCGGAAGCGGCCCAAGCGGGCGCTGAAGCCGCTTCATCTTACTGTTGAGGAAGGGGAGATCTTTGGATTCCTGGGGCCGAACGGCGCCGGGAAAACGACGACGCTGAAGCTGCTGATGGGCCTGGTCTTCCCGACGGCGGGGACGGCGCGCATCCTGGGGCGGGATTGGACGGAGCCCGAGGTAAAAGCGCAGATCGGATTCCTTCCCGAGCAGCCGTATTTCTACGACTATCTCACCGCGCACGAACTGCTCGACTATTACGGACAGCTTTCGGGCGTCCCGGGCAAAGGCCGCAAGCAGCGCATTGAGCAGGTGCTCGGCCAGGTCGGGCTGCACGATGTGAAAGGCGTGCAGCTGAGAAAGTTCTCCAAGGGAATGCTGCAGCGGGCGGGAATCGCGCAGGCGATTCTGCATAACCCGAAGCTGGTGTTCCTGGATGAGCCGATGTCAGGGCTGGATCCGCTGGGGCGGCGCGAGGTGCGCGACCTGATGGAGCAGCTTAAGCAGGACGGGAAAACAGTTTTCTTCTCGACCCACATTCTTTCGGACGCGGAGGCGCTGTGCGACCGCGTGGCCATCATTCACAAAGGCGAACTGCGAAGCGTGGGAGCGGTCGAAGACCTCACGTCGAGCGTTGAGGGCAAGGTGGAAATCATGTGGCAGGGGACGTACATTCCGGCGTCGATGAAGGCGTTGGGAGGCGAGTGCCATGTGACCGGAGACAGCGTGCGGGCGGTGATAGCGGAACATCAGCAGGACGCCGCGATCGACGTTTTGCGCCGGGAGCGCATTCGGCTGATCGCCATCACTCCGCTGCGCACTTCGCTGGAGGCGTACTTCGTGGAGAAGCTGCAGCACGTGCAGACCGCCGCGGGCAGCGGCGTGGGGAGCGGGTTATGACCTCGCGCATCGCCTGCATCGCGGGAAACACCTTTCGGGAAGCGGTGCGCGACCGGGTGCTTTACAACCTGATCGCCTTCGCGCTGCTGATTTCGGGAGCGGCGATTTTCGTGGGGCAGATTTCGATCGATATCGAGCGACTGGTGGTGGTGAACCTGGGGCTGACGGCGGTGTCTCTGTTCGGCGTGGTGATCGCCATCTTCATCGGGATCGGGCTGGTCTCGAAGGAGATCGAAAAGCGGACGCTGTACACAGTGCTCTCGCGCCCGGTACGCCGGTGGGAGTTCATCATCGGAAAATTCTTTGGGCTGGCCGGGACGCTGGTCGTCAACACGTTCTTCATGGCCATCGGAGTGTTCGGCGCGCTGTTGTATGTGGCGCATAAATTCAGCAAGCCGGACGCGTTCATCCTGGTGGCGCTGTACCTGATCATTCTGGAATTTCTGATCATCTGTGCGCTGGCGCTGCTGTTTTCGTCGTTCTCGTCACCGCTGATGGCGGCAGTTTTCGCGTTCTCGCTGTTCGTGATCGGCAGCTTCGCCGATGATCTGCGCGGCTTTGCCGGGATGACCCATGGCATCACGCGCTGGTTCGCGACCGGAGCAGCGTATCTGGTGCCGAATTTTTCCGCTCTCAATGTGATCAGCCTGGTAGCACATCAGCAGTCGCCGGGAATGCACCTGATCCTCGAGAACACGCTTTACGCCTTGTTTTATACGGCGACAGCGCTGAGCGGCGCCATTCTGATCTTCGAGCGAAGGAACCTGAAATGACAGGCGCAGGTCCGAGGCGAGAGCGATGAAGGCGCGGCGCCGGACGACGATCATCGCGGCGAGCTGCCTTGTGCTATCGCTGACAGCGTCGGTGTGGCTGCTGCGGGGAGTGGACCGGGCGCGGCCGCAGGCCAACATTGAAGATGCGCTCTATGTCGATTCGCCGAAGGTGCTGAAGCGAGCCAGCCTGGGTTTTGACGGGCTGATGGCATGCATCTATTGGACGCGGACGGTGCAGTATTTCGGCCACCGTCACTTCACGGGCGCGGGCACCTACAATGAACTGGCTCCGCTGCTGGAGATCACGACCGCGCTCGATCCACATCTGCTGCCGGCCTATCAGTTTGGCGCCAGCTTTCTCGCACCGAAGCCACCGGTTGGCGCCGGCCAACCCGATCGTGCGATTCGACTGATGCAATACGGCATCGCGCAGAATCCCGACACCTGGCAGCTTTATTACAATCTCGGCTTTGTCTATTACACGGAGCTGCACGATTACCGGAAAGCGTCGCAGGTTTTCGATCAAGGATCGAAGGTTCCGAATTCGCATCCGTTTATGAAGGTGATGGCGGCGCAGATGGCCGAGCACGCCGGCGATTTCCTGACGGCGCGCATGCTGTGGAGCGCCGCGCTCGAAACCAGCCGGGAAAAAGAGGTCCGCGAAAATGCGCTTGAACACCTGCGCGCCCTGCAGGTGGACGAGGACGTCACCCATCTGCAGGAAGCCGTAACGCGGTTTGGCGAGCACACGGGCCGTCTGCCCGCGAGCATGGCCGAACTGGCGGCGGCCGAGCAGTTGCCCGGCATTCCCGTCGATCCTGACGGCAAAGCCTATAAGCTCACGCCGGAAGGCCGGATTCAGGTGGCGAATCCGGATGATTTTGCCTTCATCACCAAGGGCTTGCCTCCGGGGTATAAACCTCCCGCCTTACCGAAGTTCCACGTCAAAGACTGATCGCGCGCAGTTCCTCGTCGATTCTTGTGCGAGCGATCGTTCCACGGGTAGAGAAAACTCCTGTTGTCAGGCCACGGCGAAGGTAGTAGTCTGCGATTCCGAATTTCAAGGGGGAATCGAGAGGAGACTTATGAGAATACGCATGATCCTTGTGGGGGCATGGGTTCTGGTGTTCTGCGTGGCGGCTGGAGCAGCGGAGCGCAAGTACATCGTGAATCCACGACCGGCTAATGCCGGTGGCCTCCCTTTCAGCGACGCGGTGCTGGTGGGCGACACCCTCTATATCGCAGGGCACATCGGGCTCGATCCGAAGACAGGGATGGCACCGGAGAGCGCAGAGGAAGAAGCACACTTAGTGATGGAAGGCGTCAAGAAAACTGTGGAGTCGGCGGGGATGTCGATGGACGACGTGGTCTCGGTTCAGGTCTTCTGCACCGATCTAAAGCTGTATGAGACCTTCAATAATGCGTACAAAACCTACTTTCATGGCGACTACCCGGCGCGGGCATTCGTCGGAGCCAGCAACCTGCTACGGGGAGGACGATTCGAAGTGATGGGGATCGCGGTAAAACGAGGAAAATGAGGAGCGCCTGCCCGTCCGCGGATTCGTTTTTTATTCGCCTTCACAGGCCGTTTCGTGGTAAATGTAGAAACCATGCGAAAAGCTGTCATTCACCTCAAGAAGTCGGACCCGGTCATGCGGGAGATTATCGAGCGAGTGGGCGCATGTCGCATGGAATTCGGGACGGCGGAGTTCCACAGCCTGGCGGAGGCGATCGTTTACCAGCAACTGAATGGCAAGGCAGCGGCCACGATCTTCGAGAGATTTGTGGTTCTTGCGGGACAGCCGCTGACTCCTGAGGGCGTTCTCAAACTGAGGGATGGACAGTTGCGCGCCGCCGGGCTCTCCACCCAGAAATCGAAGTATTTGAAAGATCTGGCGGAGAAGACACGGGACGGCTTGCTTGATTTTGCCCGGCTGCAGGAGTTGTCGGACGAAGAAGTTATCAAGCATCTGACTCAAGTAAAAGGCATCGGCGTGTGGACAGCACAGATGTTCCTGATGTTCACGCTCAGGCGCGAAGACGTCTTGCCCACCGGCGACTACGGCATTCAGGCGGCGATCAAGAAGCACTATAAGAAGCGGAAGATGCCCAAACCCCATGTCATGGAGAAAATTGCGCGTCCCTGGGCGCCGTATCGCAGCGTGGCGTGCTGGTACCTGTGGCGAAGCCTGGATATCAAGACGCTATAACTGAAGTTGCGGACCGTAGGGCTGTGATCCCGAGCGCTCTCTGTGGTTAAATTGTGGCGATGGCTGATACCAAGATTCGAGTGCTGGTGGCCAAGCCCGGTCTGGATGGACACGACCGCGGGGCCAAGGTCATCGCGCGCGCTTTGCGCGATGCGGGGATGGAAGTGATCTATACCGGCTTGCGGCAGACCCCGGAGATGATCGTGAGCGCGGCGCTGCAGGAAGACGTGCAAGTGATCGGGCTTTCCATTCTATCGGGAGCGCACAATGCGATCGTGCCGCGGGTGATGGACTTGCTCCGGCAGAACAAGATGGAGGATGTGATTGTGCTGGTGGGAGGAATCATTCCGGACCAGGATATCGAGGGGCTCAAGAAAGCGGGGGTAGCGGCGATCTTCCAGCCGGGGACGGCGATGGATGAGATCGTGCAGTTCATCCGCACGCACGTAAAGGGGCCGAGTGTGCCCGCAGCCGGGTGACGGAGATCCTGTTCAACGAAGAGGGTAGCCGGGATCTCCCGGGAGATGGCCGTCGATCTTGAGGACTTTGACGTACATGCCGGTGCGTATGCTGCCGGCATCCGCGAGGCTGATGGCACCGGGGAAGGCGACAACCGCTTCTTTCACCATCCCGAACGACGGCAGAGCCACAGGCTCGGAGTCGGCATCGCCGCGAAAGACCTGAGCGGTCCAGTATTGCTTGTATTCCGTTTCCGACATCCCTAAAAGTCGCAGTAAAGACAGGCGCTCCCGACAGCCAGGAGCACGGACGACCAACCTCACAGGGACCCCACCAGACCAGGAGCGCTTCGATCCGGCAAATATCTTTCGCAGATCGGCGAGGCTGATGTTGCTGACAGAGTTCGCGGGATTCACGATGACGGCGACATCGGCACTCTGAGCCGTGGCCGACACCCAGGCTCCCCCGGCCGCCAGCATCAGCGTCAACATCAGGACCGCCGCGCCGGCCATCGTTCGGGCGCCCATCAGAAAGTCCCCGTCAGTTGAAGATGCAGGCCGTTGAGGTCGGGCATTCCCCGGCGGGTGGTGTGGTCGAGTTGCGCCTTGAAAGCGCAGTACTCGGTCAGGTCATAGCGGGCGCCAAACGAAGGCCCGTAGCGCAAGCCGATGTCGTTGTAGATCGCGTTCCCCGGATTTGAGTTCACGTATTGATAGCGGAAAAACGGGCGAACCGGTCCGATCTTCCTGGAGAATTGGGAATAGAAAGCGGGTGTATTGAAGGTGGTTCCCGGTCCGACCGGAGCGTGGCGGATCAGGAAGCCTTCGTTGAGAAATTCGATGCCGCGAGAGACGTAAGCGAGATGGCCATTCACAATGCTCTGGTTCCAGCGTGCGGAAGTCGGGGGATCGCCGACGATGCTGGCCTGGGTACCGATGATCGCACCATCGTCCGCCAGCGATACCAGGTCGCTGATCTGATCGTGATAGAACGAACCGCCAATCCGCAGTCCGGGAATCTGGTCGGGCTGAACGAAGAAACCAAGGTTGAAGTGGTTGCCGTTGTTCTCGTCGTTCAGCAAGCCGTCGCCGTTGATGTCGGGCCGGGCCGTGTCGGAAGAGCCGTACTCGGCGACCCAGTTCAGTCCGAGTTTTCCGGAAGGAATGGTCCCTGTGGCCGAGATGCCGATGGCCTGGGTCGGGAGAATGCCTCCGTCGCTGGCATATTCCATGACCAACGGCCGGTCAGCCGTGGTTTGCAGCCAGGAAGCACTGCGGAACGCCCAGTTGTAGTAGCCAATATTGGTCTGGTATCGCCCGAAAGCCACACGCAGATGCTCATTCACGTCATATTTGAGGAGGATGCGGCGCAGGTCGAGGGTGAATTTCTGCGCATCCTGCTCTTCGAAATCAATCTCGGAGAGGACGCTGGTTTTCTCGGTCAGCCGGGAGGTCAGGAACAAATCGAAGTCGCCGGTGTAGAAGTTGCCGGCCGATCCGGGAACGAAGCCATAAGTACCCGTCTCTGGTGCGCGCTGGTCGAGCACTTTGTAGTCGAGTTCACCGAAGCCGCGCCATTGAATCCCGTGGAGACTATGGTTTTCCGGCGGCGGCGGCAATGGCAGTTTCGCTTCAGACTCGGGCGGCGGAGTGGCAGGCGTGGGCTCCGCCGGAGCTGGGGAACCGGATTTAGGTGCGTTTACCTGATTTGCTTCCAGCTGGCGGACACGCTCCTGCAGCTCTCGATCCTGCTGTTGCAACTCTTTGATCTGCTGCATGAGAAGGGAAATCAGGGCCTGATCGTTCGATGAGGGCGTCTGCGCCAGGGCAGAGCCGGGCAGCATCAGGACAGCAAGCGCCAATCCGGAGACACCGAGATTTCGCAATCTTACTCTGTGCACAATACTCCCCTCGTCGGCCAGCTTGCCGGGCGGATTGAGCAAGCCGCCAAGATGACTTTCGGCAACCCGCGGTCAAAACATTGGGTTACTTTGGTATGCCGGCGAGGACTAAGGAAAGGCCCGCAACGATCGTCCGCAACGGCGGCCGAGTGGCCGGTCGAAGTGGAGGTCTCCGATCGATGCGGCGCCGTTGCGCTGCTCGGACCGTGTGGTATACCGTAGTCAGTCCTGTCCCTGGACCTATGGCCGACCGTAACGAACTCCCGACGCCGACTGCCTCTGCTTCGACCGACGTGCTGACCACGAAGGTCGATCCGACGTCGGCACGTTTTGAAGCCAACATGCGTTTTCTGGCGGACCTGATGTCGCAGGTACGCAATGAAGAAGAAACGATTCGTGAAGGAGGCGGAGCCAAGGGAATCGAGAGCCAGCATACGAAGGGACGCCTGACAGCGCGGGAGCGCATTGAACGGCTAGCCGATCGGGATACATTTTTCGAGCTGGGTTTATACGCGGCCCACGGCATGTACGAGGAGTGGGGCGGAGCCCCGGCGGCAGGCGTCATTACCGGAATGGCTCGCGTGCAGACGCGGCTGGTCATGATTATCGCCAACGATGCGACGGTCAAAGCAGGCGCGTTCTTTCCCATGACCTCGAAGAAAGTGATTCGCGCCCAGAACATCGCCATCGAGAACCGCATCCCCACGATTTACCTGGTCGATTCTGCCGGTGTCTTTCTGCCGCTTCAGGAAGATGTTTTCCCTGACACCGACGATTTTGGACGCGTCTTCCGCAACAATGCGGTGATGTCGGCGATGGGGATTCCGCAGATCGCCGCGATTATGGGCATGTGCGTGGCGGGAGGCGGCTATTTGCCGGTGATGTGCGACAGCCTGCTGATGACTGACGGTAGCGGGTTGTTTCTCGCCGGCCCTGCCCTGGTGCAGGCAGCGATCGGGCAGAAAGTGTCGGCCGAGGATCTGGGCGGAGCCGCCATGCACTCCTCCATCAGCGGCACGATTGATTTTCGCGAAGCCGACGACGAAGACTGCATCGCCCGCATCCGCTCGATTGTGGAGAAGTGGGGATACCGGCGGCTCTCCCCCTGGGACCGCAAGAAGCCGGTGGAACCGGCATTTGCGGCGGAGGAAATCTACGGCATCTATGATTCTTCGCCCGCCCGCCCCTACGACATGAAGGAAGTGCTGGCGCGCGTGCTCGACGGCAGCCGCTTCGACGAGTACAAGCCGGAATACGGCAAGACCCTGATCTGCGGATATGGGAGAATTGGCGGCTTTGCCGTGGGCGTGGTCGCGAATCAGAAGATCCATGCGCAGCAGACGGACCATGAAGGCCAAAAGCGGGTGGAATTTGGCGGAGTGATTTATACGGAGTCGGCCGAGAAGGCCGCTCGCTTCATCATGGATTGCAATCAGAATCTGATTCCCCTGGTCTTCTTCCACGACGTCAATGGATTCATGGTGGGCCGCGATGCGGAGTGGAGCGGCATCATCAAGGCCGGGGCGAAGATGGTGAATGCGGTCTCGAACTCGGTGGTACCGAAGGTTACGGTGATTGTCGGCGGCTCGTTTGGCGCGGGACATTACGCGATGTGCGGCAAAGCATATGATCCGCGATTTGTGTTTGCCTGGCCGAGCGCGAGATACGCGGTCATGAGCGGCGATTCGGCGGCCGGGACTCTGGTGGAGATCAAGGTGAAACAGCTGGAGCGCGGCGGGCGGAAGCTCAGCGAAGACGAACGCAAAGAACTCTACGAATCGGTCAAGCGCACCTACGACGAGCAGATGGATCCGCGCTACGGCGCAGCCCGGCTGTGGGTCGACAAGATCATCGATCCGATCGAAACCCGCGAAGCAATTACGGAGGCCCTGGAGGCGGCGGCGCTGAACCCGGATGTGCCAGAGTTCAAGGTGGGCGTGTTGCAGACGTGACTTACCACAGAGGCACAGAGACACGGAGAAGGTTCGGGGCTGAGAGGCGGGATCGCTTGGTCCTCTGCGGTTCCGTGGCTCCGTGGTGAATCAGTTGAACGAATCCGTCAAACTCATCGAATGTCCGCGCGATGCCTGGCAAGGGCTGCCCGGGCTGATCCCTGCCGACCTGAAGACGGACTATCTGAAAGCCCTGATCAGCACGGGATTCAAGCACATTGATGCGGTATCGTTCGTTTCTCCGAAGGCGGTTCCGCAGATGGCCGATTCGGAAGAGGTGCTGAAAGAGCTCGACCCTCCCGATGATGTTGAGATCATCGGCATCGTGGTAAATGAAAAGGGCGCGCAGCGTGCGATCGACACGCAGGCCGTATCGACGCTGGGATTTCCCTATTCGATTTCCGAGACATTCCTGAGAAACAATCAGAACCAGTCGCCGGAAGACGCTCTCGACGAACTGGAGAAGATGCAGAAGAAGGCGGAGAATGCCGGCCTTGGCGTTGTGGTGTACATTTCAATGGCATTTGGCAACCCTTACGGCGATCCGTGGAGCGCGAGCGAGGTTCTTGAGGCGATCAGCCTGCTCGAGGCCGAAGACCTGCACATGATCTCTCTGGCGGATACGGTCGGCGTGGCAACGGCGCAGCAGATTGCCGACATCGTCGGCGGCGTGCTGAACCAGTTCGATTTTCTGGAGATTGGGGTTCACTTGCACAGCCGCCCGGAGCAGGCACAGGAGAAGGTTCTGGCGGCCTATGACGCCGGCTGCCGTCGCTTCGATTCCGCGCTCGGCGGTTTGGGTGGCTGCCCGTTCGCGCAGGACGCGCTGGTGGGAAATATCCCGACCGAGGTCCTGATCGAGGCGCTACGCGAACGTGGCGTAGATCTGCCGCGATTGAAGCCGCTCGATCCTCTGCTGAAAGCCACGACTGGACTGGCGGCAAAATATTCGAGTTCGCATGCGGCGGACTGAGGCAAAGGAATCGGCATTTGGGCCGCGCTTTCTGCATTCGCTGACGATGTTTCCGGCATGGCATTGAGCACGATACAACTCGCCTACGAGGGGAAGGTTGCGAGCCTCCGGCTGAATCGTCCAGAGAAGCGCAACGCCATCAGCTTCGAACTGATCGACGATCTGCTGCGGGCTTTCGATGAAGTCGCGGCATCGGATGCGATTGTGCTGATCGTCACCGGTGCGGGCAAGGCATTCTGTTCAGGAATGGATCTGGAGAATCTGAGAGCTCTGCTGGAAAGAACTCCGGAGCAAAACCTGCAGGACTCCCGCCGGATGGTCGAGTTGTTTCGTAAGCTGTACGAGTTTCCGAAAGTGACGATTGCAGCGGTAAATGGGGCGGCGATCGCGGGCGGCACGGGACTGGCATTGCTCTGTGACTTCACGCTGGCGGTCCCGGAGGCGAAGCTTGGCTATACCGAAGTTCGCATTGGATTCGTGCCGGCGATTGTCTCCACGTTTCTCTTGCGGCAGGTGGGCGAGAAGACTGCTCGGGACCTGCTGCTGACAGGAAGGCTGTTTAGCGCGGAAGAAGCGGCCATGATGGGCCTCATCAACGAGGTCGTGCCGGCGGAGCGGTTAATGACGCGGGCGAAGGAACTGGCGGCGTTGTTGATTGAAAACAGTCCAGCATCGTTGCGGGCTACCAAACAGTTACTCACCGATCATGGGCGTGCCGAGCTGGACGCGCAGATCGAAGCAGCAGTCCGCGAGAACGCGGCCATCCGCTCCACGGCCGACTTCCGTGAGGGTATTTCTTCCTTCCTCGAGAAACGCAAACCGGTCTGGACGGGGAAATGACGGAGGACGATCATCGGTTTGGTGAATGAGACTCGATTGCGGGTGCGCTATGCCGAGACGGATCAGATGGGAGTGGTATATCACTCGAATCATCTGATCTGGTTCGAGGTGGGCCGCGTGGAACTGATGCGGCAGCTGGGCGTCACCTATCGCGACATGGAACGAGACGACGGTCGGTACATTGCAGTGGCTGAAGTTAAGTGCCGCTACCGGGCTCCGGTTTATTACGATGAAGAAATCGTTGTGCGAACCCGAGTCAAGCAAGTACGGAGTTCGGTCGTCGTGTTTGCCTATGAACTGGTGCGCGCCCAGAACGGTGCGCTGCTGGCGGAAGGAGAAACGGTGCACATCGTGACCGACACCAGCATGAAAGCGGCGGCCCTGCCGCAGAAATATCTGAAGGTGTTTCGCACGGCACTGGGAAAATGACGGCCCTGGAAGGACTCGCTTGAACGCGCTGCACATCACGGGGAATGACTTGACGCTGGAAGACGTCCGGCAGGTCGCGGACCTGCGGCAGAGGCGAGCCGTGCTGCTCTCGCCTGATGCCCGTGAAGCGGTCGGCCGCGCCCGGGCCGTGGTTGATGAAATTGTCGCGAGCAACACGGTCGCGTACGCGATCACCACCGGCGTAGGCAAACTCAGCGATGTGCGGATTGCCGCTGATCAGATCCGGGAACTGCAGGTCAATCTCGTGCGTTCCCACGCCTTCGGCGTGGGAGAACCGCTCTCCATTCCCGAAGCGCGGGCAATCATGGTGTTGCGCGCGAATTCTCTGGCCAAGGGACATTCCGGAGTCCGGGGGGTAGTGATCGATACCCTCTGCGAGATGCTGAATCGCGGTGTGACACCGGTCGTTCCCTCGCAGGGAAGCGTGGGCGCGAGCGGAGATCTTGCCCCGCTGGCGCATCTGGCTCTGGCATTGATCGGCGAGGGCGAATGTCTCGAGGCAGATGGACGACGACTTCCCAGCAGCGAGGCGCTGAAGCAGGCGCAGATCAAACCTCTGGTGCTCGAATCCAAGGAGACGATTTCGCTGATCAACGGCACGCAAGCGATGCTTGCGGTGGGCACACTAGCCCTGCTGGCAGCGGAGATTCTCGCGGATTCCGCCGACGTATTGGGCGGCCTTTCCTGCGATGCCCTCAAAGGGACGGACACGGCATTTGACGAGCGCATCCACAAGGTGCGGCCTCACGCGGGACAGACGATCACCGCGAACAACCTGCGCCGGATGCTGGAAGACAGCGAGATTCGCGAATCGCACCGCCAGTGCGGGCGCGTGCAGGATGCCTACTCGCTGCGGTGCATTCCGCAGGTTCACGGGGCAGTCCGCGACACACTGGCTCACTGCCGCGCAGTTTTCGAGACCGAAGCGAACTCTGCTGTCGACAATCCACTGGTCTTTGTCACCAACGCCGACAGCGCCCAGGGAGACGTAATCTCCGGCGGCAATTTTCATGGCGAACCGCTGGCTTTCGCACTCGACTTTCTGGCGATTGCACTCAGCGCGCTCGCCGGCATCAGCGAGCGGCGAATCGAAAGACTGGTGAATCCCTCGCTGAATGAAGGGCTGCCGCCGTTCCTGGCGTCGGGCGCCGGATTGAACTCGGGATTCATGATGCCGCAGGTCACGGCAGCGGCGCTGGTGAGTGAGAACAAAGTGCTCGCGCATCCCGCGTCGGTCGACTCGATCACCACTTCCGGCAATAAAGAGGACTACGTATCGATGGGCATGACAGCGGCACTCAAGTTAAAGCGCGTCGTGGAGAACACAAGAAACGTGCTGGCGATTGAGGCGATGGCAGCGGCGCAGGCGCTGGACTGCCTGGCTCCGTTGAAAACGTCAAAGCGCGGACAGGCGGCCCATGCGGCTATCCGTTCAGTGTGCGCCAGGACCGAGCATGACCGCGTGATGTACGGGGACCTCACACAAGTCGCGGCGTTGATTGAAGCAGGACAGCTCGCGACAATTCTGCGGTAGAACCTCAGCGATCCAATCCGGAATCGAATACAAGATGACAACTCTGACGGAATACCTGAAATTCCACACCCGCACGCACCGTGCGTATGTCCACATCACGCCGCAGGTCGAAGAAATCGTTCGCCGGAGCGGAGTTCGCGAGGGCATGGTGCTGGTGTCAGCCATGCACATCACTGCCGGCATCTACGTCAATGACAATGAGAGCGGCCTTATCGAGGACATCGATCAGTGGCTGGAGCATCTGGCGCCATTCCGCAAGGAATACAGGCATCACGAAACGGGCGAAGATAACGGAGACTCCCACCTGAAGGCGCTGCTGGTCCATCACGAAGTCATCGTGCCCATCACCGCGGGCAAGCTCGACCTCGGGACGTGGCAGCGGATTTTCTATGCCGAGTTCGACGGCCAGCGCGACAAGCGCGTGATCGTCAAGGTCATGGGAGAATGAAATCCAGGTAGCCGGCGTTTATCGAGTTTCCGGCGCCTCAGGCACGTCGCCTGTCGCCTGCTTCACCACCACGAAGGGTCCGATCGCCAGGACGTCCATCCGCGTGCGCCGAAAGCAATCGATCGCTTCTTCGGGCGTACACACGATCGGCTCATTCTCGTTGAAGCTTGTATTGAGGATGACCGGAATTCCAGTCTTGTGGTGAAAGGCGGAGATCAGATCGTAGTAGAGCGGGTTTTCGTCGCGAGTCACGGTCTGCAAGCGGCCGGTATCATCGACATGATTGACCGCGCAGAGCGTCTGCCGCTTCTCCGGCCGAATCTTGTGCACATGCAGCATGAAGGGCGATGGGTGATTGTGCTCAAAATACTCGTGCTGATAGTCGGCGAGGATCGAGGGCGCGAAGGGACGGAACCATTCGCGATGTTTGATGCGCGCATTGAGGATGTCTTTCATGTCGGGCCGGCCGGGATGCGCCACGATCGAGCGATTGCCGAGAGCGCGCGGCCCCCACTCCATGCGTCCCTGAAACCAGCCGACGACATCTCCGGCGGCGATGTGCGCTGCCGTGGACTCTAACAATTCTTGACGCTCCAATTTGCGAAACGCGAGGCCTGCGCCTTCGAGCGCGGAACGAATCTGCGGCTCCGAGAACTCGGGTCCGAGGTAGGAGTGTTTCAACTCATGACGTCGAGACTGCTTCAAGACGGAGTGATAAGTGTGCAGGGCGGCCCCGATGGCGAGCCCCTCGTCACCGGCAGCGGGGTGAATGTAAGTCTGCCGGAAGGGAGTGCGGGCGAAGAGTTTCCCGTTGGCCACGCTATTGAGGGCGCATCCGCCTGCCATTGCCAGATCGTCGCATGGAACACGAGCATGCAGACCATGGAGCAGATCAAAGAAGATCTCTTCGAAGCGGTGCTGCATGGCAAAAGCCAGATCCATATCGCGCTGGGTGATTTCGGTGTGCGGACGCCGCGGCTCGCCAAAGAGCTTCTCCATGCGAGGGGAGAAATGGCGCGCCAGACGAACGGTGCCGTCCGGGAGGATCTGCATTCCCTGGTTGCTGCCGAGAGGCTTGAAATAGCCGAGATCGAGGTGGAAGCCGCCGTTTTTCGGAGCGACGATCTGGCGAATCTGCTCGACGTAGGTTGGCTTGCCATAGGGCGCCAAGCCCATCACTTTGCCTTCGTCGCCATATTTCTGGTAGCCGATGAATTCGCAGATCATCGTGTAGAAGCTGCCGAGCGAGTGGGGAAGAAAGACGCGATCGAGAACTTCGATTTGATTGCCCTCGCAGCGGGCGGTCATCGTCGAAACGAAATCGCCCGACCCGTCGTAACTGAAGCCGGCGGCCGTCTCCCAGGGAGAGCAGTAATAAGCGCTGGCGATGTGAGCGATGTGATGTTCGAGATGATGCTCCTGAAATCGGAGTTGAGCCGAATCCACATCGAGCGCCTTGGCCAGCAGCGAGCGCACGTCGCGCATCGCCTCCTTGCGCTGGCGCAGACGGATGAAGTTCAGAACTTTGCCGGGGTTGGCGAGCGCGTACTGAAACTTCTTTGCCAGGTTCGCGTCGCTGTCCTGGCCAACGGCAACGTGATCGACGTCGGAGATTTTCGCGCCCACCGCATCGAGACAGGCCTTGACCGACAGCGCGGGAAATCCGCCAAAGTGCTTGTGCCGGTTCAGTCGCTCCTCTGCGATGGCGAACTTGATCTCGCCATCGAGCGTGATGGCCGCAGAGGCATCGGCGTGAAACATGTTGAGACCCAAAATGAGCATGAACTAGCGTCGCCCTTTCAGATTCTGCGTGATTGGAGGGATCATTCGTTCTGGTTGGACTTCAGATTTCGGTTGGCGTCCGGTCCTCTCAGAGCCATGTCGATAAAGGCTGCGGTGTCGACGCCGAGTGCCCTACCCACTGCGACAGACTCATCGAGGCGGAGAGTCGCCAATGTCGAGCCCACGATTTCCTCTAAGTCGATGGGCCCGGGACTTCCCTGTTCAATCGCTCGCACAAACGCCGACCACTCCGCGGCGTGGCCCTTGTCCTGACGCCAGCGAGAATGAGTCGTCGCTTTGCGGCCCGCGCGCACGAGATCGAGACGGCGAAAATCGTCGAGCACAGCCACCGAGCCGCCACCGAAAACCTCGATGCGCTCTTTGGAGTAAGTCCTGTCGCCGCGCGCCAGATAGCTGATGGTTCCCATCGATCCGTCCGCAAAGCGCAGCGAGGCAAGCACGTTCCCGCCGTCATAACGGCTCAGGTTCCCGGCGGCGCGGCCTTCGACTTCAACGATCGGAGATCCCGCAAGGAACCCCAGCAGGTCGACGAAATGACATACTTCGCCGAGAATCCGGCCGCCCCCCTGCTCGCGGTCGTTCATCCAATGATCGGGCGGTAGGAAGCCTGCATTGATGCGATAGTGCAGCGTTAGCGGCTCGGAAGTCTGCTGCAGGAACGCCTTCATGCTGATGACCATCGGCGCGAAGCGGCGGTTGAAGCCGACCATGAGCAGGGGCGAATGGCCAGCACGGCTGAAACAGGAGGAGACAATGGCGCGCAACTCGGTCTCAGAGAGACACAGCGGCTTCTCGCAGAAGACATGCTTCCCTGCTTCGATTGCGGCGAGCACCTGGCGCGCGTGCAGATGATGCCGCGTGGTGATGACCACTGTATTGACGGCAGGATCGTTGATCAACTGCAGGTCGTTCGTCGTCGAAGAGCGGAATCCAAATCTTCGGGCAGCATGATGCGCATGAGCGCCGGTGGCGGCGCAGATCGCCGCCAACTTCGTTTCAGACGACGCCTTCAAAGCGGGAAGCAAGATTCCCGTAGCGAATAGTCCCGCGCCGAGCATTCCCACGGAGACGCTGGACCGGGCTGCGGGCTGGGGCGGTGGTGACGAAGGGCTGACGAGGGAAAGCGTCTGAGAAATCTCTACAGCGCCCGAATACTGAATCACGACTCCCAGAAACGATTCTTGCGACTTGCCGGTAATCAGGTCGTATGCCTTCTGCGCGTCGTTGACCGGGTATCGATGCGTGATGAGGGCGCCGACGTCGATCTGCCCCTCGGCGGCCAATCGCAGGAAGGACTCCATATTGCGGTTCTCGGTCCAGCGCACGTAGCCGATCGGGTAATCGCGCCCTTTCTGCTCATAGGCGGCGTCATAGCGGCCGGGGCCATAAGATCGGGAAATACGAAAATCGAGTTCCTTCTCGTAGTAGGCCTTGCGCTCGATATCCATACCGACCGTGCCCACGGCGACCACAATGGCACGATCTCGCGCGATTGCGCCGGCGAGGTTCACCGGGTCGCTGCTCGGAGTTTCCGCAGTGATCAGGACCGTATCGACTCCGGCTCCGGCCGACATCTCTTCGCAAAGCGCGCGAAAATTCGAGGCTGAAGTGGCGACGGCGTCGACTCCCAACTGGCGGGCAAGATCGGCACGCGACGCATTGAGATCCATGCCGAGCACGCGGCAGCCTGCGGCCTTCAGCAGTTGAGAGGTAAGCTGGCCGAGCAGGCCAAGCCCGATGACGGCGACAGAATCACCCAACTTGGCTTCCGATGTGCGGATGCCGTGGAGGGCAACCGCACCCAGGGTCGCGAAGGCGGCCTCGTCAAAAGGAAGGTCCCTGCCATCGACGGAAGAGCGGCACGGGATTCGTGTCACCAGCAAGCGGGGCACGCAGGCGACTTCAGCGTGGACGGCGAAGCCCACGCCGGCGCAGGCGATGCGATCTCCGGGTTGAAGATCAGTCACGCCCTCGCCCAGGGCGACGACGGTTCCAGCACTGCTGTATCCAGGGGATTGCGGTTGATCGAGGCGGCTGCGCACGGCCTGAATGGCCGAGAAGATTCCGTCCCGCTGCACTTTGCCGATGACTTCGCGCACGAGATCGGGACGGGAGCGCGCCTTCTGCACCAGATTCTTGCGGGCGAATTCAGCCGAGGCACGCTCGGTTCCGGCAGAGACCACCGAGGCTGCGACCCGCACGAGCACGCAGCCGGGCAGGAGTTGCGGCGTGGGAACTTCTTCGACAACGATCTCGCCGGTCCGCGCGTGTTGAAGAACCTGTTTCATGCCGTAGCTACCTGACTGGGCGGTAAAGCTTCGCCTTCGAACTTCTCCGCGGCCCCATCGAGAAACGTCTGCATCCACAGCTCGAGCGTCAGGAATTGCCAGATCTGCATCGAACAATCTTGCCGCCCGCTGCGATGATTCGCAACCAACCGCCGCACAGCCGCGGGCTGGAAGAGCCCGCGCCGGCGTATTTGTGAATCGGAAAGCAGATCGTCGGTCATTTCTTTCAAATCATTCGCCAGCCAATAGTCTACTGGAGCGGCGAAGCCGGCTTTTGGTTGCTGCAACACCTCCCGCGGCAGAATGTCGCGCATGGCCTGGCGGAAGATGTACTTTGTTGTCGGCCGCATTCGCCCTTTGAGCTTGAGCCCGGGTGGAATGTTCCAGGCGGCAAACTCCGCGAGATCTCTATCCAGGAAAGGAACGCGAACCTCGACTGAAGAGGCCATGCTCATCTTGTCGTTGTAGGTGAGATTGAGGCTGGTCATGAAAATCTTCGTGTCCAGGTAGAGCATCTGGTGCAGGAAGTCGGCGTCGCCGACGCGATCGAATGCCGCCCGATGTTCGCCCGCGGGGTCGTCGAATTCCAGTTGTCCAGCAAAGAGATCAGCGTAGAGAGCTGTCCTCTGGGCGGTGTCGAGGTAGGTGCAATTCGTGACGAACCGGTCGATCGGGCTGAAAGCTGCACTGCGCGCCATCTTCCGGGTGAGGCGCAATCTTCCCTTCAATGCAGTGCCCCTTAGAGCGGGCAACGCAGCCAAGGCAGCTTCGAACAAGCCGCGTGCCGGCGAAGGAACGCGGTTGTAGGCCTGCGCCCAGTAATGGGCGACATGCTTGCGATATCCGGCGAACAATTCATCTCCGCCCACGCCGGAAAGAAGGACTGTGGCTTGCTTGCGCGCCTCGCGGCAAACAAGATAGGCGGTGATGATCGCCGGGTCGGCGGTGGGTTCGTCCATGTGCCAGACCAGTTTCGGCAGGAGATTCGTGACATCGGGCTCGACGACGATGCGTTGGTTCTCGCACCCCAGCCGGCGCGACAGGCGCGTGGCGACCTCGGGATCGTCAAGCGTGGTCTCGCCCACGCGATACGTGCGCGGGAAAGTGATGGTATAGGTGCGCACCGGATGATTTGTAGCTCGCCGCATCATCGCGACGATGCTGGACGAATCGAGACCGGCGCTGAGAAAGGCTCCGATGGGCACGTCGCTCACCATCTGCGCCTCGACCGAGCGGCGAAAGCGCTCGCGAACTTCGTCGGTCAAGTCTGCCTCGGAGCGCTCGTAACAATGCTCGGCGGGAGGGAAAGTCAGATCCCAATATTGCGAGAGCTTCAGTTCGCCGTTATGCAGGGTCGCCGAGTGGCCGGCCCGCAGTTTTCGGATGCCGCGGAACATCGTTTTCGGATCCGGAACCCAGAGAAACGTAAGGTATTGATCGAGTGATGCTGCATCGAGTTGTGCGTCCACTCCGGGGATCTGCAGGAGCGCTTTGATCTCGGAAGCAAAGGCGAACTTCCTGCCGTCGTGAAAATAGTAAAGAGGCTTCACGCCGAAGTGATCGCGCGCCATAAAGAGCAAGGGAGAGGCTGGGCGCATATCGCAGATCGCGAAAGCGAACATCCCGTTCAGCCGCTTGACGCAATCCGGCCCATCCTGCTCGTAGAGATGCAGAATCACCTCGGTATCTGTGTGTGAGGTGAAGCCATAGCCGTGGCTCTCCAACTCGCGGCGCAGTTCGCGGAAATTGTAGATCTCACCGTTGTAGGTGATCCACACCGAGCGATCCTGGTTGCACATCGGCATGTGGCCGTCGGCGGACAGATCGAGAATCGCGAGCCGACGGCTGCCCAGGCCGACGTAGGAGCCATCGGGGAATTGCCGCTCCCAGACGCCCGAGTCGTCGGGGCCGCGATGCGCTTGCACGCGCGTCATGCGCGCTAGCGTCTCCCGATCTCCGCAATTCACCAGTCCGCTAATGCCGCACATTCGGGCTTAGTCCTTTTTCGAGCCTGATTCGTTTGGCAACTGAAGTTCGTAAATTTTCGCCTTCGTATGAAACATCTGCACGGCCTGAAAGCTGCAGTAGATCAGGCCCGGGACGCCGTCAAGAAAGCCAAGCCGCAGAAAATACCGATAAACAAAGAGCAGGACGGGAGAACCGGGTAGCCCGTAGAGTCTTTTCTTCAACCAGCGGCGGCGCTGCGCCTGGGTGCCGAAGAATCTTGGCGGGAGTTCCGTGGCGCTCTGCCCCTGCAACAGAACCCGCGACTCCCAGTTGGAATACTCATTGTGCTTCTGAATGTAGCGCGACAGTGATTCGACGTTGTGATGAATCAACGGATGTTTCAGGCGAGAAGTGGTCCCGTCGACCACGACGTGCTCGTGGATCTCCATGTCGGCCATGGATGCATCCTGATCGCGAAGGCGGCATTCATAGCGGCCTTTCCCGCGGCGAAAGAGCGCCAGCTTCCAGAAGCTGGCATCGCCGTGGCGGAGCGTGCGCCCGAGGAAGTGCATCCGCAGGGAAACAGAATAGCCGTGGATGCGATCGTCGGCGATAACACTTCGAATTTCGTTCGCCAGTTCCGGAGTCAGGGCCTCGTCGGCGTCGATCAGAAGCACCCAGTCAAACTCCAGGGGCAAAGTATCGATAGCCCATTGCCTCTTTTTGGGCCATCCACCAGCGTAGTGGAACTGCACAACCTTGGCGCCGAACGAGCGCGCGATTTCGGGAGTCGCATCGGTGCTCTGCGAATCGATCACATAGACTTCGCCGGCGTCACGCAAAGCCTCAAGGCAACGACGCAGATTTTTCTCCTCATTGCGCGCAGCTACGATCACGCTGACGGGCAATCTGCCGACCGGCCTGGCTGCCCGCGCCTTTTCGATTTCTTCTACCCTTTGCATGCGGAGAATTACAGGTGCAGTTCACTCCAGCGTTGCAGCACATAGAGGGACCACGGACGCGTCCACGAAACAGTCCCCTGCAGAAAACTTTCCCAGATATTTCGAACCTGGCAGCCGTCGAGCAAATGGCCCAAGGGGCCGCTGCCGACGCGTTTCGCGTCCAAAACGGGCTCGAGTTGGGCGCGCAGTTCCTGCCGCATCCAATACTCGAAGGGGAGGGTGAATCCCCGTTTTCGACGATGAACGATCCCTTCCGGCAATGGCTCAGTCAGAGCGGTCACCAGAAGCTTCTTGGGCGTGCTGTTCAGCTTCCACGCGCCGGGAAGAGCGAGCACAGCCTTGGCGAGTTCGTGGTCGATCAGAGGGACACGGATCTCCAGGCCCTGGGACATACTCATGAAATCCGCGTCGCGCAACAGTGTATTGAGCATATAACAACGCGACTCGAGATAGGAAACGCGGTTGATGGGGTCGAGCACGGCCGCTCGGCGAAGCGCGGACTGCTGAGAGGCGACCGCGGCAGGTTCGGCGGCGTCCCGGCACGACAACATCAGGAGATCCCGCTGAACGGAGGTGAACAACGTCCGCGTGAGGAAATAAGGGTGAAGCAGGCGGCCGTTGTCACGGGCCAGGGAAAGGAGTTTGCGATTCTTGTCATTTTCCCGGGCGAGCGCCGCAAATGCCGACGCCAGCGGGTTGCGGGCTACGCCGGGAATGTATTTCCAGAACTGGAGGAAGCGCTCCATCCGCGGGACAGAACGAAAGCTGGAATATCCCCCAAAGACTTCATCGCCCCCCAAGCCGGATAGCGCGACCTTGATGCCGGCCTTTCGCGCTTCGCGCGAAACGAAGTAAGTGTTGACGCCATCCATGGTGGGCAAATCCATGGCCGATAGCGCGTCGGGGATGGCCGCCAGCACGTCGCCCTGAGAAACATCGATCTCGTGATGGTCGGTACCGAATCTGGCGGCCACCTCGCGGGAAAACTCAGCTTCGGAGAAATCGGCCTCGCGGAAGACGATCGAGAAAGTGCTCGGCTTGACCTCGGCATGGCTGAGAAGGCTGACCAGAGCACTCGAATCGATGCCGCCCGAGAGGAATATACCCACCGGAACGTCGCTGACCAGTTGCTGACGAACAGCTGACTCAAGAAGCGGCGCAAGTTGTCGGCGGTGATCTGAGTTTTCTGGAGCGAAGCTTTCTGAAGCGGAAGGAGCGCGGAGCTGGTTACCAGGCTGGCTATCCACCAGATCCCAGTATTGTCCGATGCGGAGGATTCCAGCTTCCCACTTCAGTGAGTGCCCCGGTGGAAGCGCACGCACTCCGTCGATAGGCGTCATCGGATCGTAGGCAGACCCGTAGGTCAGATAGTTCAACAGTCCGGCCGGATCGACTCGCTTCTGCACAAGTTCGGTCCCGAGCAGGGTTCGGACTTCCGACGCAAACAGGAAATAGGATCCGGATTGGACATAGTAGAGCGGCTTGATGCCCATGGGATCACGGGCGAGAAACAGGCGATGTTGACGCGCGTCCCAGATGGCAAAGGCAAACATACCGCGGAACCTGGCGAGGCATTGCTCTCCCCAGTGCCCGTAGGCTTTAAGCAGAACCTCGGTGTCCGAATGACTGGCGAACTGCGTTCCCTGGCGTTCCAGCTCATTGCGGACGTCGCGGAAGTTGTAGATCTCGCCGTTATAGACGATCCAGTTGCCCGTTGCGGGATCATGCATGGGCTGGTGTCCGAGCGGGGAGAGATCAAGGATGGAGAGGCGCCGATGTCCCAGACCGATCTCGATGGAAACAGGATTGGACTCACGCAGCAGAATCGTGCCCGAGTCATCAGGCCCACGATGGGCGAGCGAGCGCGTTGCGCGTTCGACCAACTCCGGTGCAACGCGGGCGCCAACGATGCCAAAGATTCCACACATTGGGGCTAACTCCCTATCGGGAGCAGCTACTATTAAACACCAGTCCGGCGGGAGTGAGAGCCTCTTTGACTGTGGTAGTCTGACTTCGCCCAACAGACAATGCCTGACGCCGTTTCGAGCATAGTGGTTCCTCGCGCTGGCCTGAAAAGACCACGGATCAGTGAAGAAAGCGTTTCCGGTGCAATTCTCACCCTGGCTGGCGCCTTCTGGATCTTCAACATCGCCTGGTTCTGGCATTACTGCGGCCGGAATATCAATGCCGACGCCATCTCGTACATCGGAATCGCCAGACATCTTCGGGCTGGCGACTTCTTGCGCGCTCTCCATGGCTACTGGAGCCCGCTGATTTCATGGCTGATGGCGCCCGTGTTCGTGGTTAGCGGCGATCGCACGCTGGCGGCCAGGCTATTGATGTTCCCCTTGTTTGCCGCCTCGTTGGCTCTTCTCTATCTCCTTACCGCCAAGCTGTGGAAATCGAAGTTGCTCAGCGCGTGTGCCGTGCTTTGGTTCGTCATGGCCCGCGGGATCGCCCTCTTCTCGTTCAGCTTTATCGGGGCGGACCTGCTGCTGACGGCCACGGTTTTGATCTATTTCATTCAATTGCTGCGATGTCTGGAGAATCCCGAAAACTCACGGAGTTGGATTGGTCTCGGCCTGGCGCACGCGATTGCCTTCCTCGCAAAGGCGATTGCGATGCCATTGTTCGCCATGGCAACTGTGGTCGCGGCGCTATGGAGCCTGGGCCGCAGACCAAAGCGCGCCTTCACTGCTGTAGTTTGTGCTGCGATGCTCCCGGTTTTCGTCTGGGCTGGCTGGGGGATGGCACTGCGAGCAAAGTACGGCGTCTTCACCAGCGGCTATCAGTTGCACTGGAACCTGCTCAGCCCCGAGGTGAAACAGACGGAAGCGGGAAATGATGGAATGCTCGCTCTGCGAGACACTCGCAAGAGCTATGACGCGTACATGATTTCAGACTCCATGCCGCCGGGGTCTCCGCTCTGGCATGCGAAGGTCTGGCGCGCGGGGTTCGTGAACCAGATTCTGCTCAGGGAATTGCAGTATATCCCCAGTGCGGGAAAAGAGTTATTTGTCTTGCTGACGCCGGGAGGCGTGCTGGCGCTGCTGCTAGCCATCGTGCGGATCACGCGCGAACGATCGCGGTTCCCTTCCCCGTTCGCCTTCGCCTGGATCGTAGTGCTGACGACGGCCTGCCTGGTGGCGGCGTATTGCATGCTGATTTTCGACGGACGATACGTCATTCCCATCACGCCACTGCTTATGGCTTTGGCGCTTGGCTTTTTTGCGAGAGAAGACACCGGTCGACTTACATCAAACGAGCTGACCGCCGGTCTCAAGAGAATCGGCGGGGTTCGCGCCTCGGTTGCCATTTTGCTCATTGCGGGATTGATCGGCGTGCAGGTTTATTGGGCTTCGCCCTTTCGGACGATACGGCAGGATGCAGAAGAGTGCGTTTACAGCGCCGCTGGAACTTTGAGCAACAATTCGGTGAAGACCGTCGCAGTGATTGGCTCCGGTCCTAATCCTCGGCGGGGCGTGGGATGGGAAGCGGGGATGTATGCTGCGTACTTTTCCGGATCACGAATTGTGGGGAGCCTTTACGAATTGCCGCCGGCGAGCGGCGATGATTCGGTCGACGCCGACCTGACGAGATTGTCTCCCGATGCGGCCATGGTTTGGGGAACGCCATCGGATCCGGCATATTCATCTTTGGTCCAGCGGCTGCACGAGACTCATGATTCAGCCGTCCAGACTCGGATTGAGGACGGACGGCAAAGAGAAGTGGGAACTGTGCTCTTGCTGAGGAAAGAGGCTGCGCAGGAATAGTCAGTCGCACCGGGCACCACCGTCGCAAGAACGAATACTCTGCGCAGCTCGACGGGCCATCTTTCTTCACCAGAGCGAGTCCAGGCCTTATAATTTACTCCCCGGCATTCGAGGATTGAGATAGCGGGGCGAGCGTTGTGGTGCCTCCTCAGTCACAATTATCCGTACCGGGCGCGCGGCAATCTCGCCTGCTTAGCGATCCGGTTCTTCCTTTCGTGTTGGCGGCCCTGCATCGTTCGATGTCCAGGGACCGGAGGCTCTAGGGCATTGTGTCATTTGTTCCCTTTTTGCGGCGAGTTCGGTCCTTGGAATGGTGAATGTCGTGCGTATGATAAGGAACGCTGTCTAGGCGCGTTAACCACTGATACATGGCGAATCCGTCGGTCAAAGTTCCGTATCTCGACTTGAAGGCTCAGTATCACAGCATCAAGTCCGAGATTGATGCCGCCGTTGTAGGCGTGCTGGAGAGCGCGCAGTTTGTGCTTGGGAGCGAGGTCGAGCACTTCGAGCGGGAGTTTGCCGCCTATTGCGGCGCTTCTACGTGCATTGCGGTGAATTCCGGCACCAGCGCCCTGCACCTGGCATTGCTCGCTGCGGGAATCGGGCCCGGCGACGAAGTAATCACCGTGCCATTTACCTTCGTGGCCAGCGTGGCCGCGATTCTCTATGCCGGAGCGCGGCCGGTGCTGGTCGATATCGAGCCGCGATCCTTCAACATGGATCCCGCGGCCATTGAAGCGGCAATCACGCCACGCACGAAAGCAATCCTGCCCGTCCATTTGTACGGTCAAACCGCCAACATGGATCCGATTCTCGAGGTTGCACGGCGCCACGGACTGGTGGTGATCGAGGACGCGGCGCAGGCTCACGGCGCGACATACAAAGGTAAGGCGGCTGGAACTCTTGGCGACATTGCCTGTTTCAGTTTCTATCCCACGAAGAACCTGGGTGCGTATGGCGAGGGCGGCGCGCTCACGACCGGCAACCCCGAATACGCTCGCAGCATTCGCATGCTTCGCGACTGGGGGCAGGACCGGAAATATCATCACCTGCTGCGCGGATACAACTACCGCATGGAAGGTCTGCAGGGCGCCATCCTGCGGGTAAAGTTGCGCCATCTTGAGCGTTGGACCGAAGCTCGCCGGGTCGTGGCCAAGACATACAACGAATCATTGGGCGGCAGCGGATTACAGCTCCCGGTGGAGATGCCGTGGGCTCGCCATGTGTACCATGTCTACACTTTGCGCGCGGAAGAACGGGACGAGTTGCAACGAGCCCTGGCGTCTGATGGAATTCAAACGGCCATACACTATTCCCTGCCGGCGCACTTGCAACCGGCCTACGCGGACCTGGGCTATGCGCGCGGGAGTCTTCCGCAATCCGAGAAGGCCGCGAATCAGGTGCTGTCGCTCCCGATTTATCCCGAGATGAGACGGGAGCAGACTGACCTGGTTGGGCATATCGTGAATGCAGTGATAGCAAGGAAGTAAGCGCGTCTTCGGACAGAGACTATACCCACGCCTTCATGGGACAAGGGAAAAAAGGTTATCTTCCGACGCTGGATGGCTGGCGGACCGTGGCCATTCTTGCGGTGATCATTGATCACGTTGTCGCTTATGAGTTCCATACCGATTCGTCGGTGCTGATGTCGGTCACGCGAATCGGTCCAAACGGGGTCAGCCTTTTCTTTGCCATCAGCGGCTTCCTGATCTGCTCGCGCTTGCTGGAAGAACATGAAGCCACGGGCCGGATCAGTCTCTCCGGGTTTTACATACGACGGGCGAGCCGGATCCTGCCGCCGGCGATGACTTACCTGATCATCATCGGGATTCTTGGCTTGACCGGCTGGATTCTCGTCAGCCCTCTCGAATGGTGGAGTTGCGTCTTCTTCTTTCGTAACTACCTGCCGCGAGGCGCCATCACCAGCGGCTGGGGCGGCTACACCATTCACTACTGGTCGCTGGCGGTTGAAGAACACTTCTATTTGATCTGGCCGACTCTTCTGGTGCTCAGCGGCCCGAAGAAATCGCGGTGGGTCGCCGGGGGGCTTGCGCTGGTGGTTGCGTGCTGGAGGTCGTGGGACTTCCGCCATCAGATCTTTGCGTCACACGTCCCCGGTGTCTTATTCGCTTCGCGCACCGATACGCGTCTCGACGGGCTCCTGATGGGATGCCTGGCGGCGCTGCTGCTGGCGGATTCCCGCTGGCGCGAACGGTTTCTCCGCATCATGAGGCCATGGATGTGGGCCGCATGCGTGGCCGTGTATCTTGGCCTGCAGATTCTGTTTCGGCGCCACTACTACACACTGTTCGAATCGGTGTTGTTGGCCGTCATCGTTGCCACCACGGTGCTTCGCCCGGAAACGTGGGTCGCGCGCCTGCTTGAACTCAGCTGGATGCGATGGATCGGGCGTCTCTCGTACAGCCTCTACCTATGGCAGCAATTCTTTCTGGAACCGGGCGCCAAATCTCCTCTGTCGCAACTGCAGCGCTTTCCTGTGAATCTTGTATTGCTGTTCGCGGTGGCGGCACTCAGTTATCGATTTGTAGAGCGGCCACTGATCCGTCTCGGACATCGCCTGGCTCCGCCTCCGAGCCCAGGGCGACAGGATGCAGAGCCCGTCGCCAGAGAGGAAGATCAGGCGCCTGTCGAAGATATTCTCGGTACCGGACCGGGCGAAGCGGCGTAGGCGTGGCAGAGGATGAAGCTGCACGCGCAGGCGCTGTTCGCATGCTGCCGAGCTAGCCGGACCGCGTTGCGCTCACGTAGAGGCTGTCCGCAAGCTGAGTCAACCATGGAATCCTGCTGCTGATCCTGCGCAGGCCTTCGGATACACGCACAACGGCACGGTATCTCGGTGGCAGCAGGTGGATGTCGCTCGGCTGTACATTCAGGGAAAAGTATCCGTCCACGGTCAACTCCGATGGACCGATCCGTTCGCCGAACGCCGAGAGCAGTTCGCCCGGCTTCCAATACCGCACTTCAAAGTCGCGCCCCTCCCGAAATCCTCGACGAATCTGGTGGTATAGACATCGCATGCCGAAAACGTTCGGCATCTGAATCAGGCTCCCTCCCTTCAGGCGCAACACACGCCGGATCTCCGAGAGGGTCGCCAGCGCGTTCTCCTTGGAGAGATGCTGCAGCACACTGTAGGAAAAGACCTGATCGAAGGTCAGATCGCGAAAGGGAAGAAAGCGGCCGTCCGCGACAATATATGCCGCGTCGACGTTCAACTGCTTCGCCACTCTCCGGGCCGCGAGGATGCTCTTCAGCGACGGGTCGATGCCGATGGGTCGATATCCCGACCTTGCCGCTGCGATGCACCAACGCCCCCAGTTGCAGCCGACCTCAAGGAAGAGCCGATTCTCTCCGGCCGGAAGACGCAAGCGCGGGATCGGGTATTCGGTGAGGACTCCGACGAGGTGTTGATAGAGGCTGCCATTCGTCGCCCCAATGGCGTTCCGAACGAAGGGGTCAATTTCCCCTTCGCGAATGTTGAGCTTCGGAAGCAAAGACGTATTCCCGCTCTCTGCGACAAGCAGAGCTCGCTCACCTTCGATGTGGGTCTGTTCAGCGTCAGACACCAGCAGGATGGGAATGCCCTCGACGATGGCGTACTTGTGCCCGCGCTCGCAGACGAGCCGAGTCCCATCCTGCCGTAACCCAACCCTGTCGCGAGGACACGCGAGTAACGCGCCAAGTTCCGACTGTATAGAATCGATTGCCATCTGGAAGCCGGGCACAATCACCCGAAGATCTTCGAATGGATGCGCTACGACATTCTATCTGCGAGGTCCCACGGTTGTACTCCCGGTCAAGCCTTGTCTGGTTTGCCGTTGACGAGCTCGCGCGACAATCGCATCAGCTCGTCCACGTGAGTTTTCCACGAAAATCCACGCGAACGCTCCAATCCAAGACGCGCCATAGAAGCAGCGGATTCAGGGGAGCATGCGAGCTTCTCCACGCAACCGGCCAGCGACTGCGGAGAAAATCGAGGGAAGTAGATCGCAGAACCTCCGCAGATTTCGCGGTGGACCGGCAAGTCGGAAGCAACAACCGGAAGTCCGCAGGACATGGCTTCCACCAGAGGATGAGCGAAAGTTTCCGTGTATGCCGGCGTCACGTAGAGATCAGCACGACGGTAGACCTGGTGCAGGTGGTGGTAAGGAACGCCACCCAGTTCCACGACGAGATCAGACACTCCGAGATCCTGCACCAGCCTTGCCGCGCTCTTCGCGCGATAGGCTCCCGGATTCTTCCCGGCGGCGAGCCGGCACGTGAGCAGGAGTCTTAGCTGACGATTGGCCAGGCGATTGCGCAACAGCGGCAGAGCACGAAGCAAGGTCTCAAAATTCCGGTAGTAGTTGTAGTGGCTGACGAAAAGCAGCCGGAGCGATCCTTCGGTTTTTCGCAACTTCTCCTCGACCTCTGCGGCCAGGGGCGTTTCATCGTGGGTGAATGCCTTGGGGTCAAAGCCGTGGTGAATCGTGCGAACCTTCGCTGCAATGCGAGGTCCGATCCAGTGGCGCAATCCCGCGGCAAAGGCCTCAGAAGGAGCGACCGTGACCTCAGCCCACGACATCGATCTCTTCGCCAGGAAAGCTTGCGCATGGGTCTCGAGCCACATCCGGTACTCATGCCGGACAAGGAGGTCGCGGTAGAAAGCCCCTGACGTATAGATGGAGTTCCGCGAAAGCAGTATCTGCGGAACCGGCGATCTTCGCACTGCAAAATTGCCAGTGGAAAGCAGAATGTCTGCGCCAGACCGGCGAATCGCTTCGGGCAAAGCCGATTGCTCATACCAGAAACGGCGGGGCGCGGAGACCTGCATTTCGACGAGACTGATATTGGAGAACTTCTGGAATTCGGATGCCAGGCCGGGCGAGAGGGCGACCGTGACGCGAACATCATTTGCGTCTGCGAGCCAGGGGACTACATTCCGAATGTAGGTCAAGCCTCCCCCCGCGCTAGCAGCGAGGCTATTGATGAAGAGATGCATCATTGGCCGGCAGGGGCGTCAGCCAGCGGCCCCTCTGCACGGGAGCGGATCGCCATCTCACGGCCCATCCAAAAAAGGAAACTGACGGCGCGAGGTCCGCGAGGGGGAAGGCCAGGCTCCAATAGAAAACGCAAAGATAGTAACCGACAGCGAACAGCCAATCCTCGAAACCGGCGTGGATCAAGCCAGCCACCATGATGATCGCGAGCGGGACGGCAGGGTGGGACGGATTTCCGGTCTTGCGCATCCACCACAACGTCCGCAGAACGTTCCCCACAAGTGCCAGCAACAGCACGAGGAAAGGCGCCACCCCGAGCACCCCCACCCAGGTGATAATGGTGAGATAACTGCTGCCATTTTCTGTGGTCAGACTCTCGTTGCTCGAGAAGTGGCCATACGACTGATTCAAATAGCGCGAGGCATCCTGGCCTTTGTCAGTAGTTCCAAATCCTGAACCGAGCCAGAAATGTTTGTGAATGCTGTCAACGGCGGACTGCCATGGAGTCTGGCGCGATTCGAACAGGCCCAAAGTTGGGTCCTTGTCCTTGTAGACGACGCGCTCGGTGAGCATCGAAACCGTCTTGGAAAATGCCACTGGATCAAAAATCGCCGAGGCGGTAACGAGAATCAGGATGACCACGATTCCGTGCCCAAGCAGTTTGTACCGTCTCAAAGCAAAGCAGAGCAGTCCGCAGGATAAGAGCGCCGCAGCCAGTCCCGAGCGCGATTGACTGTGGAACGTGAGATACATTGCAACCACGAACAAGACTTGCCGCCGCAAGTGGACCATGGGTTTTTCTTCGAGCATGGAGCCCCAAAGCAGGAGCGGCGCGGCCACCACCCCCATGACGGCTCCCAGTGAATTCGGGTTGCCCATCGCTTCGATGCCAACAAGGTAGAAAGCGGCAAGTACGCCGACGAAGACTTCGGATCCGAGAAGCAGGCCGTTGAAGAAATTGTTTTCGCGCCCCAGTACGGCGAGGCGAGCTCCCGTGCTCGCATAGAGAAACAGCAAGACCAGGCTGACAGCCTTCAGGAGCGCAAATCCCGGATATTTCGACACGACCGCCGAGACAAGCCCGGCCAGAGCGGCGAACGCCGCCAAGACGTGAAAGAGTCCGAAATGGTGGCGATGCTCCTTCAACATGATGAAAGAGCCGACGAGCGCTCCCGCGGCGAGAAAAAACCAACGGGCCGAAGTCCAGATTCCGCCGAGCGGCAAATTGGTGCCGGCAAAGAGAAACGTCAGAATGACGATCGGGAAGAAGATCCTCCGGTACAGCCAGAGAGACACGACCAGGCATTCGAGCAGGATCAAAGCACCAAGGTAGCTCGGACTCGTAAAGTAGCCTGGGCGAAGATAGGCAAGGACGACAAAAAGCGACAGGCCGAGACCGAGGCCAAGGACGGGCAGCGCCTTCGAAATACGGTCAGGCATGGTCGCTCCCTATCAGAACAGCCCGTTCAATGCCCGCGGCCCATTCCTCGGCAGAATAGGCCGAGACGCGTTCTCTGGCACCGGCTGCCATAGAAATCCGGAGTTCGGAATCAGTCGCAATCTTGGTCATCGAAGTCTCAAGCGCCGCCCTGTCGTTCGGCGGAACCAGCAATCCATTCCAATTGTCGGTTACCAGGTCCGCCGCGCAACCTGCGACCTCGCTCAAAATCACTGGTACCCCACAAGCCATCGCCTCATTTACCACCAGCCCCCACGGCTCCGTGTGAGTCGGCAGGATGAGAGCCTCCGACAGAGCGTAGTATGCCGGAAGTTGATCGCGCTGGGCGAATCCAACGAATTGAACCGTTCCGGGCGAAACGCCGGCCGCTTGCTCTTCCAGCCGACGCCGAGCTACTCCTTCGCCGACGAACACCAAGCCCACCTGCTCGCGGATCGAATCTGATAGTTTGGCATAAGCCGAGAGCAAATCAAACACTCCTTTTTCCGGAACGAGACGGCCGACGAAGAGGAAATATCGAGCCGGCAAGCGCAACTCCTGACGGATCGTCAGGTTCTTGTGTCGGGCCTGTCCGGCTCCTGCCGCGAACAGATCATTGTCGACAGCATTTGGGGCGGTGAAGATCAAGTCGTCCTTGACCCGGCGGCCGCGAAGATACTCGCGCGCCGACCTCCCCGGAACAACGAATCCCGAACACTTCCGAATAAATTCACTCTTCAGAAATTCTACAAAAGTGTTGCCACTGCGCGTATCCCGCAGATTGCTTTCCGACCAAAGAAGAAAAGAAACACGGTTCCGCCGTGACCACCAAAGGGCTTGCCATGAAGCGATATAGTTGTATCCACCGCAGAGAATCGCATTCGGTGCCGCAGCCTGCAAAGCACGGCCGACTCCTCGGTTGAGCAGAATACTGTAGCCGTCGAGCCGGGTTCGCCATGAGGGCAAAACCTGATAAGAAAACTTGATTTCTTCCTTGTAAACCTGCCATTGGCGAAGTCCCGCGTCCGTCTCCGCCAGAAAGATCACATGCAGCTCCACACTTCCCTGCCGAGCAAGCGCGTTGAAAAGCGGAATTCGATACGGCGAGATGATCTCCGTCAGAATGACCAGGCGGCGTTTCATCTCAGCGACTCCCGGTAGATTCGCGCCATCTGCTCGGCGTGATGGGCAAGCGTGAGCCTGTCGAGAATGGTGTCGCGGGCTGCCCGGCCGAGGTTGCGACGAAGATTCTGGTCGCGGAGAAGCATGCCGAGAGCGATTGTCAGTTCCTTCTCGTTGTCAGGACCGACCAGGAAACCGTTTGTGCCTTGACGGATGATCTCTGCGATGCCCTGGTCGCGGCAACCGATCACCGGCTTTGCCGCAGACATCGCTTCCAGGTAAACGCATCCGAGTCCTTCGTAGCGGCTGGGGAGCGCAAACACGGTACAGCGCTGCATCGCCGTCGCCACTTGATGGCGCGATTGCCGGCCTGGAAAACGAACCCGGTCAGAAAGCTGGCATTGACCGGCGAGCGTCTGCAGACGCTCACGTTCCGGACCGTCTCCAACAATTTCGAGATTGAGGTCGGGAAGTTCGCCGGCAAGCGATGCGACAGCGCGTATGAGAAGATCGTGCCCTTTGATCGGGATGAGGTTGCCGACGCTGAGAACAAGCTGTTGTTCGTCGAAGGCTGGATTGGCGGGTGAAAACAACTCTGCATCGACCCCGTTGTATATAACGGACGTTCGACAATTGCGTCCCATGCCTTCCAGAACCTGTTCGCGCACATGTTCACTGACGCACACGACGCGCCGCGAGAACCGGTAAGCGCGCTGCGATACGCGCCGGCACCACCGGGCGGCCAATCCGCTCGCATATCGGTCGGAAAATGCGTCGAGGCCGTGCACCGAAACGATATACGGGATCCCCATTTCGGCGCTCAACAACATGGCGGCGTGACCACACGGCAGAGGGGCGTGGGCGTGGATCAGATCGATGCGATGCGAGCGGTGCAGCTGGCGCACGTGTCCTACAATACGCGCGAAAGCGAACGCCCCGGCAAATGGCAGGCCCATCGCACCGGGCAACGAAAAGTAGCGGAGCCACTCTGCTTCCTTGTTCAAGCCGAGCGCGCTGATTTTCTTCCGATAAAAGGGCTGCAACGCGATTACTGTGCTCACAAAGCCCAACTGCCGAAGCATGGGGAGAGGTTCGGCAACAAAGCAACCGTTCGCCTCATCTCCTTCGGACGGATAAAACGGCGTCAGAGTCAGGACGTGGAGACCCTCCATGCCCGCAATCTGCTTGGCCTCGCCCGTGGGATTCATCGCTGTCGCCGCTTCCTGATCGCTTCCTCGAACGCTTCCTGCCACTGACCTGCAATCTCGTCCCAATCGAAGCGCAGCGAATGTTGTGCCGCCGCCCGGCCCATGGTGCGCCGAAGCTCCGGCTGGGTGAGCAACGTGTCCAATTGCTGCTGAAGTTCCTCGTCCGAATCGGCAAGGAACCCGGTCTGTTGGTGAATCACAAATTCCGGGCGGTAGAGGTTCATTGCGACGGCCGGCAAACCGCAAGCGGCCGCCTGCGCCAACACCTGAGGGTGTCCTTCCACGATACTCGGCAAGAAGAAGACGTCAGCCCGGCGCATCTCCTCGCCAACCTGCTGCGAAGATAAGTGGCCCACGAAGTCCACGTTGGAGCAGCCCAGGCTCGCCGCCATATCGCGGCAGCGTTGCTCCTCTTCTCCGCGGCCGAGGATGCGAAATCTGATCTGCGGCCAACGAGCCGCTTGACGGACGACGAGGTCGGCCCGTTTGTAACCGCGAAGGGATCCCGCAAACAGGACGATCAGTTCACCTCCCGATTTCACTTGAGCGGGAGGGTAGAAAAATCGGCGGTCGATTCCGTCGTAGCGAATCCCGGCATTGACGCCCATACGTTCGCGGACCAGCGCACCAAGATAGCGGCAATTGCCGAATACCAGATCCGCCTCGCGGACATTGCGCGCCAGAGTTGGACGCGGCGGCTCGGGGTTGTATAAGCCGCCGGAGACGACGTAGGTGACAACCGCAGTTTTCAGGCCCAGTGAGCGACGCAGACGCAGAAAAGCAGCGTCGAGAGGTCCCTCGCGCGGAAAGAAGTAAACGTCGGGAACGCTCGTGAGCAATCGCAGAACGATTCTGGGCGTGTTGCCATGTGCGCGCCAGCGCAGCAGCGTCGTGTTCGGCCGTGCTGCGATACGCGGATCCACCGCGCCGATGTGCAGCATCGTGATCGCAGTCTTTGCGGGATCCAGGCGAGCCGCGATCTCTTTCACTGACAGATTCTGCGCGTTCGTGTCGGCTTCGTCGGCAAGCGACGGCGTGAAAACTCTGATCATTTGGCGTCAAGAGAGCCAGCGCGCGACTCATGGCGCGACTGGCAAGGACCTACCGGCTGGTGCGTTCCATTCTAGCTGAAGGTCCCGCAACAGGGCTCGCACCCGGTCGATACCGTTGAGTTCGCGCGCCGACTGGGTCAGGTGCGCTCGGGCGATCGCGAGGAGACGGCGTCGCACAGCTTTCTCAGCGTCGGCAGCGAGCGGAGCCTGTTCTCCGGCATCGGATTCAAGGTCGTACAGATTCTCCGTTCGAGAATCGAAATGCACCACCAGCTTGAATCGTGCTTCGCGCACCGACAGAACCCGGGAACCCAGCCGACTCTTGCGTGAGAACGGATTTGTACACCCTGACACGCACTCTGAAATCGCAGGCGCTTCGAAAGTCTCGCCGCACTGCAACTGCGGAAAACAGCTCCGGCCTCGAAACGACCGAGGAGCCGTTAACCGGGCTGCGTCGAGCAAAGTAGGAGCCAGATGGATCATGCTGAACGGAGACTTCGATACCTCTCTTTTCGCGGCCCCGGGAATTCGGACCAGCAAAGGCACCCGAATCAGTTCTTCCGCGAGATGGGACGGAGGATGATAGCGTCCGCCATGATCCAGAAATTCCTCACCATGATCGGCGGTAAGCGCGAAGATGCAATCCTCCCAGCGACCCGATTGGCGCAGGGTCTCGATCAGGCGCGCCAGTTGAGTATCGACCCAGCGAATCCCCGCGTCGTACAGCCCAAGAATGCTGTCGCGATGATGCGCCAGCCGCGATGGGCCGAGATCGGAGCGATTCCAGTAGGAGTTCAAATAGCGGGCGCGCGAAGCCGTCATAACGTTGCTTTCCATCATCTCGAGGGCCTCGGGCTTCGGATAGTACGGTGAATGCGGGTCCATCAGATGCAGCCAGAGAAAAGCCGGCCTCTCGCCCGCCGAGCGCAACCATTCGCAGGCGCGATCGACAATGATATCCGCCGCGGGAAAGCGACGTAGAGCATCCAGCGGGCCCGGCTGCGGCGCCGCCCGCTGACAATATTGAAAATAAAGTTCGTCATAGACAAGACGCAGAGGTCCCATGACGCCGCGAAGCTGCTGCAGCTTCTGGTTGATGCGACGACGCCGCGTCGGGTTCGATGGCGGCCTTTGCTCAAGTTCCGGAAGCGTCTCGCCAGCGAGAAAGTCCTCGAACGTGTCGAAACCTTGCCGGTAACCGAACCTTGAAGAGATGTAAGGATTGGCGGCGCTGAAGGCAGCCGTTGCATATCCGGACTGCTGCAGAACTGAAGCCAGAGCGACTTCTCCGGGCGCAAGACCCAGAACATCTCGTCCCAAAGCCAGCGGATAGCGAGATGCCAGGATCGCGGGGAACGAGTAGTAGGTAGGCGCACCGGCCACGATCGCGGCGGGAACGACGAAGCTCTCGGCGGCAAGAGAATCCAGGAACGGGGTCGTGCAGCGATCGTATCCCATGAAACCGACGTGGTCAGCGCGCAGGCAATCTACCGTCACCAGAACGATCGATTTCTGCTGCGACATCTACTCTCCCCACCACCGCGCATTTGCCGACCGGATGAAACTCTTGCGCGATACGTTCATCCGCACGGAGCCGCTCGGCGATCGATAGGAACCATGACTCACCAAATCACGCAGGTCTCTATCGTGAAGATACAGGAGATTGGGATACTTCGACTCAAGAGCGGTGAGGAATTCATCGATCAACCGCAAGGTCGGAGTGCAAAAGTCTCTTGCGGCTGAATGAAAATTAATGGAGTGGATGGAAACGACCGCCGGAATCCCATGCTCAAAGCAGTTTCCTGCTTGCCGCAGGCTGGTCTCAAGAGAGAATTGGGCGTCGACCGCGGGTTCGAATTCGACGGTACGCGAAAGCTGCAACAAGTCATAGCGGTCGAAATAAGGGGGGAGGGCTCTTCCCGGCCCGTTCTGTACAACTGCAACTCCGTGTTTCGCCCAGGCGGAGTGACTCGCGCTGTTGGCGCGATAACCCGGAGCGCAAGCAGAATGCGGCACACTGGAGAACAGCTTGGCGAAAGCTCCGACTGCCTGCCCAATCAACTCGGATTGGGAGGCAGCGGGCAAGAACCGGTCATCTTCGTTCTTCTCCGGATCCCAATACTCGTAGCCGATCCAAGGCATGCGCCAGTGAATGTAGGGCGTCCCTGTCTGCCAAAGTCGGCGTAATAACGCCACCCGCTCGTTGTTGTGTGCGAGATTGGCTTCGACCGCAGCACGGCAGAAATGCGTGATCCCGTGCAGGGCGGGCTCAAAAAGCCCGCTTGCGATTCCTTCGCGATACGCTTCGAGCAAGCCCGGACGCTTCCATCCCTGAGGCCATCCATCGGCGATGGGCAGAAGGTGAATCTGGCCGAAGCCCTCGTCGCGCATGCGTTCAAAGTCGGGATTCGCCAGGATGAAATTCATCTCCAGGCACGGGTGACGGCCGGTTGCATCGCGATGACTCTTCAGAACTGCCGTCAGGGCGGCCAAATCGCCGGCGGTTTCCAAACTGTAAAAGTCGTAAGGCCGCTCGCCGAGCAGGAGCCCTGCTTCCCGCAACTCTGCCAGAGCTTGCTGATCACGCAGCCCGACGCGCCCCCAATCATCGCTTTGAAACAGCACCAGAGGGCGATCAAAATGATACCCGGCTACCGGCAGAAGCTCTCGGCTTCGCTGCCAGAGTTTGTGAGTCAATTTCAGCATGGAGCGGCGCCCGGCAATGTTGCTGCAAGTTCAGGGTGTTGAGCGGACATGGATTTAGAGATAGCCGAGTTCGTGCAATCTCTGTTCGATGAATTTCTGTTCGGCATCGTCAAACGCAGCAGCCTGATCGTCCAGCAGATTGTGCAAGAGGAAGACCAGCAATTCTTCAACGCATGCGAACGAACTGCCAAACTTTTTCTCGGCCCCTGCACACAGATCCTCCGGGAGTTGCACGGTTCTGGTCTCGCTCATGCGCTCACTCCAGAGTGGATTCCGACCGCGGAGCGAACTTTGGCCCAGATTGCCGACGCGATCATCCGGTCATCCTGATCTAAGCCGATGGCGAGAGTCGCGCCAGCAAAAATGAGATACGCCATCGCCGTCCCAGCGCCCACCATGATCCAGTCGTGATGAAAAATGCCGGACGCCTCTCTGGCAACGAGCGCCACAATTACTGTGGCCGCCGCTCCCGGTAGAAGCCGGAGATAGCCGCGGTTATACGGCGAGAGGCGTAACACTTTGCGTACCAGGAGCAAGTTCCAAACGTTCGTGCCCACATTCGTGACCGCTGCCGCGATCGCCGCTCCGACGATTCCCCAGACCGGCACCAGTGCGGCGGTCAGAACAACCATAAGGGCCGCCATCGTCGCCTGCACTTTCACCAGACGCCTTTCGTTGCCCGACATCAGGAGGAGATAACCAACTGAACCGACTCCGCAGTTTACCAGTTGACCGCAGGTTCCGATGATGAGGATGGGCCACCCTGACTCGAAATCGTGTCCGAAGATGCGCATGAGAGGCCGAGCGAACACAATGATCGCCACCGCGAGCGGCAGCGTCAGTCCAATGACCCACTTGGTCAGAGACTGAAACAGCCGCGATAGAAGGACCCGATCTCCCTTTGTGTAGAGATGTGCGATCGTCGGAGCGAAGATCTGGTTGACGGAACTCAGCACGACCGGAACGTAGACTACGAGCGCTGCGGCCACGGAGTAGATGCCGACATCCCGCGGACTCCAGTAGTAGCCAAGGGCGACCTTGTCGACCTGGCTCATGATGAACTCCAGGAATCCGATGCCCAGCACAGCCGCCGAAAACGACCAGACTTCCCTCTCCGGATAAGAACCCGGCATGGCGGAAAGCCGGGCGGCGGGCGGCGTAAAGCGTTGCACCACCACCACCAGCAAGAGGGCGGCGACCGCGGCGCTGAGAATCTGCGCCATCAAATATCCCCGCAGCCCCAGCCCCAGCCAGATCAGCAGCACGGCGAGGAGCATCGTGAGGGGACTGCCAATGAAATTGACGATCAGAGTTCTCCACTTCAGATCGCGATACCCTGCAAGCACCTTGCTGTAGAAACCGCCGACCACGCTGAACAGCATCAGCAATGCGAACCATGGCAAGTAACGAACGAGACCCGGCAAGTGATAGAAGCGCACCGCGAAGACCCGGCCGAGCGATAGCAGAACAGCCGCGAAAAAAAGGTTGGCCGCCAGCAGCAACGCGGCGCCGCGCCAGATGAGGGCGTGCAGTTCCTTGAACCGGCCGGCGGCCTGATACGAGGCTACGAAGCGCACAGCGGATCCCGGCAATCCCAGCGTGTTGAAGATGCTCAGGAAGCCGACAAGAGTCATGCCCAGAGCGTAAACGCCGAGAGCTTCCGCGCCCAAGGCCCGCGCCAGGTAGACCTTGAAGATGTAGCCGAACGCCGCGCTGAATACGGTTCCGGCGAAGAAAACCCCGGAGTGCCGGGTAATGTGTCCGACCTGCGATCGAAACTGCTGGTCGTCCACCGCCGAGACTTGCGGCATCTGAACCGCGCCCTCGCTCATACCGACCTCATCCCCAGTGGCTGATGCGCGTCCTTGAGCCATGCCTCAAACAACACCGGGTCCAGGGGTTCGGACAAAGGCGTCGTTCTTGTGCAGTTTCCCAAACTCTGCAAACGGTCAGGAATCCTGCTGAGTTCGTCTGCGCCTGACAGCAATTCTCCAATCCCATAGCGGGCGTACTGTTCAGCGTATCCAAAGGGTGAAAGAACGAGCCAACTGCAAAGGAAACAGCAGACGCCGGCTTTTCGACAGTCCATGGCCGCTGTCGATTCGAGGGTGAGACCGAACCAGGCCTTTGACAGCAGTTCTTTCGTGAGCGGACCGTCGACAAGCGCGGTGATGCGGTGGAGATCAGGCGGCAGGATTTCGCTCACCATCCTCTGGCGCTGCGCACGGCTTTCAAAGGGATGCAATTTGATGATGACTGTGCGTCGATTCTCGCGAGCAAGGCGGCACAGTTCGGGCAGAATTTCACGATAGACTTCCTCGGCTCGCATTCCCGCGCTTTCATATGGCTCGGAGAAAAAAACCGCGCAGGACTTTTCGCCGAGCCCGGCTGGGCCCTGCGCGAGCGTCCCTTGCGGAGCACCCATCGCGAGCCGCTCGGCCGGCAGACCGCAGACTCTCACAAGATAATCGCGCTCCATCTCGGATTTGGCCAGGTAGAGATCGCATGGCAAGTCCTTGAGCAGGTAGCGTCCGTCCAGCGCACCGTGATGAAAATCGAGCGTCGGAATCTTTCTTGTTGTCGCCAGCAGCACCGGCATCCGAGTATAGGGATTGCTGTCATCTCCGCACAGAACCGCACACACTGGCTCGCGATCGAGAACTGCACTCCACGCTTCGCGCACGCGCAGACCATTACGCAGCCAGTCGGGAAACGAATCGAGCATTCCCGTCTGCGCCAGAATTCCCATCTCGCCGGACGTGAGCAAGTGAGTCCTTAGTTGCCGCCATTCAGCCAACATCGAGCGAAGTTCGTCGCTCGAAGGATTGGCCTCCGCATAGGCACCCAGGTCACGCGTATCCATGTTGGGGGGCAGCGAAGCGTGCTTGGCACTTCGTCGTGTCGCTACCATCAGAAACTGCTGGCGTGGAAGCAACCGGCCGTATTCTGCAGCGCCCCTTGACACATTTCCATACGCGCTGGGGACTAGAACGACCGGCTCGGCGTGCGGTCTCGGCCGCAATGCCAATCGGGACCGCCACCAGTACCCGGCGTCGTATTTGTCCAACGCAATTCCCGAGATCTCGGCCGCGGAAAATCGCCGCAGAATCCCTACGGAGCGCATCGCCTGCGCCGCGAGTCGCACAAGCCGGTCATCGTGAAAGCTTCGCAATGGCTGACCAGTCAGCGCTGCAACCGCTGTTGCAGGCCAGCCCGGCCGGGTGGCCCAGAGTTCGACAGGCGTCTTGATCTCGCGCACCATCCGCGACAGTGACAATACGGTCAGTGCCGGCTGTGCTATGGTCAGAGACCACAACTCCCACCAGTCGATTCCGGCACGCCCAACCATGCGTCCGCGTCCCGCAGAAAGGGTGAGGCGCGTCTGCTTCACGTCTTCGATTCCCTGGCGGAAGGAACTGTTTCGAAAGACTGGACACCGATATTGCGCCGCCCAACTCGCCTCAGAATAGGCAGACGATTTTCCTAGATCGATGAGAAGGTCCCAACGCTCGGCCGCCCATGGTCCGCGACGCGGAGAATCCTCGGGATGAAGCAGGAGAGCACGCATGATCGGCTGCGCCCTTTACTCAAACATGGGCTGAAACCTCCACGGGAGGTGTCTCGACCAGGGTAGGCGTTGTGCCCTGGATCCATTGCCACACAAGCAATCGCCGGCGCGTCAAGGAATAGCGGACATGGAAGCCGGCATCTTCCAACCCTCGAATAGACGATCGGTTTCGCGCGGCGCTGAAGATCCAGGGCCGCTTGCCTCGCGCCCGCATCTGCTCAACGATCAGACGCAGAGCGAGTCCGTAGTAGCGATGACCGCGAAAGGCGGGAGGCGTCCAGCAATCGAAGATCATCACGGAATTCGGCGTGGGAGCCGGCACCCTGGCATTCAATTCTGTGAGAAAGATGCGTTCGAAGTCCTTTATCCAGGCAAAGTGCAGAGGACCCGTCGGGTCATCCTTCTTCACCAGGACAAATCCTTCGGCGCTTCCCTCCCGCAGCCGGTCAGCCGCGCGCAAAACATAAGGGAGTGTCTCTTCATGATCACAGAAGCGCATCGCTCCCTCGGCCAGCAACCCAAAGGTGAGCGGAAGCAGCGTGGCTGATGTATCCTTGCTCGCGCCCGCGGGTGCTTCAAAGAAAAAAACCTCATTGCGGACTGCGGTCCCTGCCCCCACTCGCGAGAGAAGTCTGCGGAGCGTCCCGCGTACACCTGACTTCCGGAAGAGTCGCTTTACATCATTGGTCCTGGCGACCCACTTCCGGACCCTCTCTTCGATATGAGGATGTGCGGCGAAAGCCAACGCCGTGCGGTAGCGCCCGATCTCCATCCAGTGCTTGACCAAAGAACGGTGCAGCATCGCATACAGCGTGCGCCGCGACGCATTGGCAAATTTTGCCTTGTAGGCTTCCGATCCGAGACCAAGATCCAGGTTGGTGATGCCGGGGATCTCCGTCGCGTCCTCGATCACCTCGGTCAGCAAGCAAAAACCCGGCCAGTGTTTTTCCACGCTGCTGTCGAAGGTCGGCTGATACCAGAACCATGTGTGATGAAACTGAAACCCATAGTGCCATGCAACGGGTCGCTCCCCTATGGTCATGCGACTCAAAACCAGCCAGCCGGGCCGAGAAAGGACCTTCGTGAGCTCGCTCAAGAATGCACGGCGGAGCGGGTCTGCCAAATTGCTGATTCGCCCGATTTCCAGGAATCGCGCGACGTGGGCGCGGAGAAACTGTGGCAGGATCGGAGCCACGCCATCCCAGGATCGGTGGTGCTGAACCTCAAGTCTCCCTTCACTGACCATCGCCTTGGCAAATCGCCGGACCCGTTTCTTGCCCGGGGCCACGGGCTTTCCATCTCGTCCTCGCTCTAGCCGTTCAAAGACCACTTGAGCACAGTCGTACGCAGTCCGCATAAAACAGTAGTACTGATTCTGCTTCGACGCTTTCTCGAGTGCTGCGACTGTTTCCGAATCGGCAGGAAGGTTGGTGAATACCAAGGCATCGATATTCTGTTTCCGCAATTCCGCCAAGACCCCGGAGACCAGAGAATCCCTGTATTCCGGTGCACTGATGACGTCGCAGTAGTCCCCGGTGGTTGCTGACAAGAAGGAACCTCGCTTGCCCGCCGGGTCCGTGGCAAGCGCAGCCACCCCGCATAGAGTCTCATGCTCGTCATAGGCCAGAAATACGAGCGGGCACAACCTGGAGCCGTAGGCTTGCTGCACCGCGAACGCCCACTCCCAGGTGTAGAACACCTGAGGCTCATCCATCCGCGACACCAGCGTATTCCACTGTTCGCGCAGGCTTGCATCGTCTGGAATCTCTGTAAGACGGACAAGACGCAAATTCTGATCCGCTCCTGATCTCGTATTGCGAATACGTATAATACCAATCTGCGAAACGTGCAGGTTGGACCTCTCCGCAAAGCATGAGCGTTATTGGCGAACTTTTCCTCAACTCAGTCACCGCAGTGCCCAAGGTTGTTTCGCTTTGGCGGCGATTTCCGCTTGGGTCTGTGGCATTGCGGACGCGCTATGGGGCGTGGTCTCGCCCACAGTATGCGTACGGGGTTTTTCATGCCGCGCAGCAAGCCAAGCAGCTGGGGCTGGACGGCATTACGGCAATCGAATTCGGAGTTGCCGAAGGCGATGGCCTGCTCGCTCTCGAGCAGGTGGCGCGAGAAGTCGCGGGCCATTTCGGAATCCGCATTTCGGTTTTTGGATTTGATTCCGGCGAAGGTATGCCGGGCGCGGCGGACTATCGCGACCTGCCTTATGTTTGGGCCAAGGGGTTCTACCAGATGGATCAAGCCCGGCTCAGAGCACGATTAAAGGCGGATACGCGACTCGTGATCGGAGATGTTGGTAAAACCGTGCAGCATTTGGCGTCGATTTCTGATCCCATCGGTTTTGTCGCCTTCGATCTCGACTATTACAGTTCGACCCGGCAAGCTTTGACCATTTTCGATTTCGCGCACTCGACCCGGCTGCCGCGCGTGTATTGTTATTTCGACGACATCATCAACCCAGAGTTCGCTTGCCACAATCCGTGGACCGGTGAACTGTGCGCCATCCGGGAATTCAACGAACAGAGAACAAACGTCAAACTTACTCCGCTTCACCTGCTGCGATGGATGCGGGTTCACCCGGAACCGTGGAACGACCAGATCTACGTCCTCCACGATTTTCAGCATCCGCTTTACTCTGTCAACATTATGCCCAGGAGCCGGCAGACTCCATAGAAACCGCCCGCGTTGAAGGCAGAGTCTTCGGTGAGGAAAATTTCAGATACGGCTTGTTGTGAGGATCACGGGCGGGCGGGAGCAAGGGCGGGCGCCGGGGTCTCGGGTCTGGGCCGTCTCCACCCCTGCATCATTTCGTAGAAACCCGAGATGTGAGCTTCGAATTCTCCCAGATTCATATTCGCCGTAACATGTACGCGTGGGATGGCATGAGGTGGAAGTTTCGCACCAAGCCCGCCCCCGGTGTTCAGAAAAGCAGCCTCAAATCCAACCTGCTTGGACATTGCCAGAATTCGGGAATTCACGGAAGGCGGGTCGCCGAAGGGATAAGCAAAGGCCCATACTCGTTTGTTCAGGGCTGACTCGAGTCCAGTCTTGCTGTCCAGAATTTCACTCCACGCCAATTCTGTCGGCAGTTGCGTCAACACCGGATGACTGAGGGTGTGAGCGCCGATCGTCATTCCTGCCGCAGACAGTTCTCGTACTTCCGAAACCGTCAGTAAGCAAAAGTGTCGCTCCGCCTGAGGATAAGTTGCCAGGTAGTGTTCCAAGGCCCTCGTTAGCCCGAAGTGGGCATGGCCTGCCGCAAGAAATTCCTCTCGGCATTCTGCATCGACCTGTGAAAGCCGCTTTACAGCATCCCACCAGAGGGCGCGGCGTTGTTCCCGTGGGCCGAGAACTCCTTCGACATGGACGTTTCCATGGGAGATTCTGAAGTGCCCCGCCGGGGCTCGCATCAACATCAAAAACAGTTCTTCGTACCAAAGCATGGTGCGGCGTGCACCCAGCGATCCGCCAGTGATGAAGAACAGGCACTTCAGACCCTCGTCCTGCAGAATGGGCAACATCTCTGTGACGTTATTCAGGAAGCCATCGTCGCAGGTGAGGAGCGCCGCCCGACGAGGAAACTGCCCCCCGTGACGACGCCATTGCAGCAGATCTTCGGGAGAGATGACTGTGTACTTCCTCTTGAGCAGACGCAACTGCCGCCGGAAGGTGTCGGCGGTAATCAGGCTGCCGTCGAACCCAGAATCAATCGACTGGTATCGGCCAGGAAGAACACCGTGGTAGGTGATCACGGCCAACCCGGGCCGTTCTGAAAGGCTAAAATATCCCGTGCTTGCTATTCCCGGATAAACCAACCTCTTCAAGATTGGGCTGACGAATCTCACGCTGAACCAGTTGTAGCGTGAAGCGGGTAGAAAATTTAGTGCCCGCCTTGATTCCGGTCACCATTCTAGTCCCCCGTTCATCGAGTATCCACCAATTCCCAGCTCAGGGGAGTTCCGCGCTCGATGTCGCGCGTCGCACGCCGGCCCAGAACTTCTTCCAGATGCCGCGTGTGTAAGCCGTGGCCCGGGCGGATCGAACGAACATTCTCCGCGGTAAACATTTCGCCGCGATGCACGTCCTTCACCACGAACAGCGATCGCCGGAATACTCGGTTCCCAGCCTCTTTTCCTTCCACCCCGAAATGCACGGTGCCCAGCGCTGCCTCGGCGATGCGCAGTGCGTCCACCATCGATTTGAATTCCTGCGGCTCGAGCGAAAAGGCGCTGTCCGGCCCGGGTTCGATCCGAGAGAGCGTAATGTGCTTCTCGATAATGCACGCCCCCAGCGCTAAAGCGGCTACCGGCACGGCTTCGTTCATCGAATGATCCGAAAGCCCTACAGGCACCCTGAACCGACGCGACAATTCAGGAATGGTTCGCAGGTTCATTTCATCTGCTCGCGCGGGATAGGCGCTGGTGCACTTCAGCAGCGCAATCTCACGCGCCCCTGCCCGGCGCGCTGTGTGCACGGCTTCGTCGATCTCGTCGACCGTCGCCATCCCGGTCGACATGATCAGCGGCTTGCCGGTTTGAGCCATCTTTCGGATTAGCGGCAGATCGACCAACTCGAACGACGCCAGCTTGTATGCCGGCACCTTTATCTCCTCAAGGAAATCCACCGCGGTCGCGTCAAATGGCGTCGAGAACAAGTCCATCCCCTGATCATTCGCGACCTGCTTCAGCCGAGGCTGCCAGTCCCAAGGCGTATACGCCTCCCCATAAAGATCGTGCAGATTGCGCCCATTCCAAATCGTGCCCTGGATGCGAAACTCGGCGCGGCCGCAAGCGATCGTCATCGTATCGGGGGTGTAGGTCTGCAGCTTCACCGCATCCGCACCGGCAGTTTTGGCGGCGTGAATGATTTTCACGGCCTCATCAAAATTCTGGTGATGATTCGCCGACACCTCGGCAATCACGTAGACCGGATGCCCGGCCCCGATGGATCGTCTGGCGATTTGGATCGAATCGGCCATGCTCAATCCAGTGGCGGGCGTATGGATCGGATCAGTTCGAAAGCTTCCGCCGCTCCGCAGCCCGCCACGCTCCCCCAGCGCATCGCGATGGCGCGCAGCGCCTCCGGTGATCGTGGGTGCGGGAACCTGCGTGATTCGCTCGAATAGCACTGCATCGCGGCGATCTTCGTTTCCAACGTGCGGGTCACATCCACAAATGTATTCGGACGAAAGCGCGGCTCTAGTTGCTGAAACGACCACTCCGTCGATGAAGGCACTTCGAAGGCGTAAATTTCGCGCACCGGCTGCCCGACCATGGGACGGGTCGCGGTCAGCACCGCCCGGTGAATGATGCCATGATCGACGTTCAAATCGCCGGCGTGATGGGTATAGATAACCTCAGGCTTCAACCGATCAATCAGTCCTTCAACGATCTTAACCACCTCGAGCAGCGGCACCGAGTCCAGACGATTGTCGGGGAGCTCGTGCAACGTCAGGCTCTTCACGCCGATCCTGGCAGCTGCCGCGTGCGCATGCCGATGCAGTGTGGCCAGATGTTTCGCATCGGTGTCGGCCCGATCGGCGCTGCGCGACGTCATGCCTTCGCCGAGGATAGCGAAGTGCACTTCGTTGCCTTCCGTCACCAGCCGCGCCGCAGTGGCTCCGCAGCCCAGCACTTCGTCATCCGGATGCGCAGCCATCACCAAGATCTTCACTTTCGACTCGCTTTCTTTTCAGCTCGAGTGATTTTCACATCGGCCACAACGCGGCCCTCATAGAGCGCAGAGCGGCTGAATTCAAAGCGAAAGCCGGCATGCTCCAGGAATGCTCGCGGATATCCCTCCGCATCGAGCATACGAATAAAGTCGTGAAGCTGCCCCAGGGACTCCTGCGAGCCCAACTCGCTTTCTTCCGGCTTCCTGCGTTTGAAGGTCACGACCTCGCCTCGCTGCGGCACCGGCTTCGGTTCCAGCCGAATGATACGTTGGATCATATTCGCCGACAATCTCCCGGCCCGCATGTAGATTTCTTCTGCGCCACCTTCGAGCGACAGCGGTTCCTTTCCATACACCGGTCCGGCATCGAATTCACGGGTCATCCGGAGCGCCGTCAGTTTCGTCTGCCGGTGGCCGCCAACAATCAGATTCTGCAGAGGACTTCCTCCGCGCCCGAAGGGCACATCGGTCATGTGGAAGCACACACATTCATAGCGCTCGACCAATTCCCCGGGAACCTTCCACGACCAATGCAGAAAAAAGATGTAGCGAGGATGGATTTGGTCGACGAAGTCGACCGTAAGATCTGCCGGGACGCTGACGTAATGCCACCGCCCCGGCAATCGCTCGAGTTCTTGCTCGTAGAGCTGGCGATTCCACGGCCGGCATCCCAGCACCAGATAGCTCGGCGACTTTTTCTGCGCATTGTGCTTCATGGAATAGGTCCGGCAAGACTATGCCGGCGTAACGCCTTCGTATAGGAAATGAATGGCGGGACGGCTCTGACCCTGGTCTACTCCGGCCGGCTCGAACCCGGCGTCCTCAAATGCTCTGACGGAAGCTGCATTTTCCTTCTTGATGAAAGCATGCACGCAGCTCTGAGGAAATTCGCGCCTCAGTTCCCTCACTCCGAGAGCGATCAACTCGGCGCCCAGCCCGTAGCCCCGCATCTCGTTTGCGACACTCACGTCGACTTCCCAGTCGCCGTCGGACCGTCGGTCAAACCGGATCTGCCCGGCAGGCGTCCCCTCATCCTCAGCGATAAAGATAAGGCACCGTTCTCGACTGGCCGCTTTCTCGGCAAACCAGGCAACGTGCGTCTCCCAGGAGATCGGGTGTTGCGAGAACGATGCTGCTCGCACTCCAGGATCGTTGACCCATTCCCACAGCAGCCGGGAATCGTCGGGCTGCGCCCGCCGCAACCGCAGGGCGTCTTCTCCGCGCAAAACTGAGACTACGCGACGCGCTCCCTTGCCGTCTACCAAACGCCGGCACCGTTCGGACAACGACTGCCGCATCTGTTGTGACCCGAGCAGGCTTCTCAGCTGGTACGCAATCTTGTCGACGGAGACTTCACGTCCGCCCACATGGTTGGCGCATCCTCGGCGATCCAACTCCTTCGCCACGGCGGTCTGATTGTCAGCGACGTCGATGAGCAACGCGGGCAACCCAAGCAGGCAAAGCTCCCAGCAGGTCGACCCTGCGGCGGAAATCGCTACGTCGGCGGCTGCCATCAACTCCGCTACGTTCGAAGCATCTTTGAGCACTCGGACGCCACCGTGGGTCTTCGCGGCCAAAGCCTCCAGCATCTCGAAATGCGGATTGCTTCCGCCGGCTACGATGGTCGCATCCAGATCCTCAATGCCCGTAAACGCGACCGCCTGCATCACCCGCGCTGTGAGATTTGCCGGATCGCTACCTCCCATCATTACCAGCGCGCGGCGGCCGTTCGCCGGAATCTCTCTTTTCCACTGCCGCCACGCGGCGAACTCGCGCCTTAATAAAGCGTACCGTGCACCCAATAGAAGCCGCGTCCCAGGCTCACGGCGCTCATAATGTTCGGCGCGAGCACTCACATTCTGATTCAAGACGAAGTTTGCGCAGTAACTCTCCGCGTGACCGTAGTCATCGATGAACAGAACCTCGACGCCCTCGGTCTTCAGAGCCCGTTGATAGTTCGCGCCAAAGCGATAGCCGTCGACAACTACCCAGTCCGCCTGGCGCTGCCGCGCAAGGGCAATGGTCCGGTTGGCATCTTCGGCGGATCCCACCGCCGCCGTGATCGACGAGATGTCGCACTTCTCCGCCGCCAGCCGCGACTGAATCGGCGGCGTCGACTCTGCCAGGGCAAACGCCGCTCGACCGCCCGCGTCCTGCCACGCCTGCGCCAGCGCCAGACACCGCATCACATGCCCGGTGCCGACGGCAACGCTTGCGTCCGCGCGAATCAGCAGATTCATCGCACTCGGAACACCGGCTGCGTCATTGGCCCTTCGAGGAAGCGCGCGGGATCGGAATCGCCAAGCCATTCTGCCAGCGTCTTCAGCACTTCCGCATAGGTTTCGAGCGTCTGATGGATCGCGTGCGTGTCGTGCGCGGCCGTCATGTTGTGGGTGGCCAGCAGCAGCACGCCGCGCTTCACCGCTTCTTGCTGAAAGAGGTTCTTCAGCAGCGGACTGTCAGCTCCTTTTTCATCCAGGAACTTCAGTAGCGACCATTGCGGACGCCCGATCGCTTTGATCCGCGCACCCAGTCGTGCCTCTCTCGCCATGGCATTGAGTCCGTCCTGCAGAGTACGGCCGTTGGACTCGATCTGGGCCAGGGTGTCGGTCTGTTCAAGCACGTCGAGTACTTTCATCGCCGCCGCCATCGACGCCACTTCCCCGGCGAAAGTAAAGCTGTAGAAGATTTCGTCGAAGATGCGCATCACATCGGCGCGTCCCACCACGCACGAAATCGGAAAACCGTTGCCCATGGCTTTACCGAAGCACGCCAGGTCAGGCTTCACGTCAAACAGTTTCTGCGCGCCTCCCAATCCAAAGTGGAAGCCGACGCAGATTTCGTCGAAAATCAGCAGCACGCCATGCTCGTGCGCCAACTCCTTCACGCTCTCAAGAAATCCGTCCGCCGGCTCAGTGAAGTTAAACGGTTCCATGATCACGGCGGCGAATTCGCCGCGATGCGCGAACAACACCTTCTCTAGGCTGGCCAGATCGTTGTATGCAAACGGATGCGTCAGATTCCGCACGGCCTGCGGCACCCCCGCATTCCGCGTCGTGCTGCCGATATACCAGTCCTGCCAGCCGTGATAACCGCAGCAGGCGATGCGCTCGCGGCCGGTGAAAGCGCGTGCCGCCCGCACCGCACCTGAAGTCGCATCGCTTCCATTTTTCCCGAAGCGTACCATCTCGGCGCAGGGGATCATCCGCGTGAGCCGTTCCGCCAGTTTCACTTCCAGAGGGTGCGGCAGCGAAAAGCTGTGCCCCTCGGCCAATTGCGCCGCAGCCGCGGCGTTCACTTCATCATTCGCGTAGCCGAGAATGTTCGGCAGCAAGCCCTGGACGTAGTCGATGTACTGGTTGCCGTCGACGTCCCAGACGCGGCAGCCCTTGCCCCTCTCCAGAAACACCGGGGCCACGCCCTGTACATACTGCGTGTGTCCCTTACTGAATGTTTGCGCACAGCTGGGAATGACTTCCTTCGCCCGCTCCAGCCAGGCATGGGACTGCGTCAGTCTCAATCGAGGCGCCGCGCCCGCCTCCGCCTGCCCGTACAAACTCTTGTAATAGCCCTCATTCGTGATCGTTTCTGCCTGAATCGCTGCCAAGTCCGGTCTCCGTTTCAACAAGTCGAATACTTTCTCAAATCCAAACGCGCCATTTTCTGAAAATGCGGAGTACACTGCACGCACAAACTGCAAATCGGCGGGATGGTCCACCGTCCAGCGATACTGCGTGGGTGAAACGGGAATCTCGCTCTCCACATTCGCAGTGCGAAAACCCTCTGTCCGCAAGTAGGGCGTGACATGTTCGCGTTCGGAGGGCTTTTTTGCCTCGCGCCATGCCCGCTCCAGTGCAGCAAAGGAAAATACTTCCGTATCCAGTCCGTCGGGATACGTGTAGCGCAGGCAGTTTGAAACGTAGTCGCAGTCCCCGCGCTCAAATCGCGCCACAACCTTGTCGATCACTGCCGGATCGATCAGCGGACAGTCCGCCGTAATCCGCACGACCATATCGGCGCCATTCGTCCGCGCCGCCCGATAAAAGCGGTCGAGCACATCCTCCTCACTACCGCGAAAGCACCCAATCCGCTCGCGGCAGCAAAACTGCGCCACCGGATCGTCCACTGCTCGATCGGTCGTCGCGATCACAACTTTATCCACACTCTTCGCGCAGCGCACGCGATCCACTACGTGCCACAGCATGGGCCGACCGGCGAGATCTTCCAACACTTTCCCCGGAAAGCGTGACGATCCCATACGCGCCTGGATCAGCGCCAGCTTCACGGGCGGACTCCAACGTCGATCATCTTTCCCTGCTCCGACGAGCTTCGCGCCGCAAACACGACTTGCATCAGCGATGCCGCGTCAGGAATCGGCAAGGTCGGCGGCCGATTTTCTCGCAAGCAGGTGAGGAAATGGTTCATCTCGTCGATATACATGTCATTCATTTCCCACCTTTCCGGTTGCGCGAAAATCTTCCACTCCTTGCTCGCCGCGTCATACCAGCGTACGCTTCTGCCGCTGAAATCCCAGAAGATCGATCCACATTCGCCGACAATCTGGCATCCCCGTTCATACGTTCGCTGCACGTAATCGAGATGAATCTCTGACATCGCCCCACCCGCATGCCGGCAGATCAACGCCGCGACATCTTCCGTCTCGATCTCGAGCGAGCTCAGATGCGGCGCGCAGCAGAACACGGATTCCATCTCCCCCAAAAACCACCGTGCCAAATCGATCTCATGGACGCAATCCATCAGGCAACCGCCGCCGGTCGCTACCCGCGCCGCATAGTTCTGGCGATAATCGGAGTGTGGCCGCCAATCAGGCAGGTATGAACCCGTGTGCACCCGCGCGAACAAAACCATCCCCAGCCGCTTCTCATCGAGCAACTGCTTTACCTTAGCCGGGCCAGGATGAAACCGCATGTTGCATCCCACCAACGATGTCAGCTGCTTGTTCTCGACCAGATCGACGAGTTCCGCGAGGCCCTGGGGCACGTGGGCCAGCGGCTTCTCCACAAACAGCGCAACGCCCATCTGCGCAACTTCAAGCGCCTGCCCGATGTGCAGATAGGTTGGCGAGGCGATGACGGCGAAATCCGGAGCCCACTTCAAACCTTCCGTCAGGTCTTCAAAACCGGCCGCTCCCACTTCCGCTGCGACCGCCTCGCGCCGGCCGATATCGTTTTCGACGAGCGCCAGTCCCGCCATGCCCAGCTTTTTCAGATTTCGCAGATGCCGAATCCCGATCGACCCGCCGCCGACCACCAGCGCTTTCATCGCCGCTTCCCGTTTTTCTTCGCCTCACCCTTCAGCGGTTTGTATTCCGACCGCAGCAGGCCCATCCACAAGCGATCTCTATGTCGCCCGTCCTGAAACAGGTCCTCACGCATCCGACCTTCAATCTTGAATCCGGCCTTCTCATAGCAGCGGACCGCCGCTTCGTGCTCGGCAAACACTCCAAGGTCGATGCGATGCAGGTTCAGACGTTCGAATCCGTACTCGACCATCAACCGGGTCGCTTCCAGACCAACGCCCTTGCCCCAAAATTCTTTTTCTCCGATCAGAATCCCCAGTGTCGCCGTGCGATGAATCCAGTGAATTGGCCCCAGCTTCACGTTGCCGATGTGCCGACCTGAAGCGCGGTCGACGATGGCAAGCATTACATCGTTTTTCGATCCGGTGACGCTGCGATAAAAGTTCTCCAGGTCTTCTCTTGTCGAGGGAAACGTTCCTGCCTCCGTGTACCGGGTCACCTCCGGATCGTTCAGCCAGCCCAGATAACGCTCAGTCAGGTCGCTGTGCTCAAGCGGACGCAATCGTACCAGCGATCCTTCTAGAAAGGCCGCTCCGTGCGCCGGCAAACGCTTCTCTGGACTCATTTCTGGAATGTCGTCTTTCCCGGATTCGATCCGTAGTCAGCGCGCATAAAATGCGAAGATTTTGCCGACCGCCGCGATCACATCTTGCACATCCTGCTCGCTCATGGCGTGAAACATGGGCAGGCTGATCAACCGGTTGTACGCGTCTTCTGCGGTGGGATAATCTCCGGCGCGGAATCCGAATCGTTCCCGGTAATACGGATGCAGGTGCACGGGAATATAGTGCACATTGACGCCGATGTTCTCCGCCCGCAGCGCGCGGAAAATCTCCGCCCGGTCCGCCCTCAGCTTCGCCAGATCCAGGCGAATCGGGTACAGATGCCACGCCGGATTCACATCTTTGCCGACCACCGGCGGAATGACTCCCGCAATGTCACGAAACGCCGCAGTGTACTGCGCGGCAATCTCGCGCCGGCGCGACAGATTTGCATCCAGCTTCTTCAACTGTTCGATTCCCAGTACGCAGGCAAAATCCGGCAGCCGATAGTTGTAGCCGAGCAGCACCATCTCGTAGTGCCACTGCCCGGTGCTTTGCCTCTGCCGCGCGTCGGAGGAAATTCCGTGATTACGAAATCGCCGCAGTGTCTCGGCAAATTCCGCGTCATTCGTCGTGACCATGCCGCCTTCCCCGGTCGTGATGTGCTTCACCGGATGAAAGCTGAACACCGTCATATCCGCGAGCCCGCCTACGCGCTTTCCCGCGTACTCCGCGCCGAGCGCATGGCACGCGTCTTCAATCACGGTCAGTCCGTGTTTCTGTGCGATTTCGGAAATCGCCTTCAAATCCGCCGGATGCCCGGCATAATCCACCGGCAGAATGGCGCGCGTCTTCGGCGAGATTTTTCTCCGCAATTCTTCGGGATTCAGGTTGAGCGTGTCGCGCTGAACATCGGCGAAAACCGGCGTCGCGTCCTGATACAACACGCAGTTTGCCGTAGCGGCAAACGTCATCGGCGTAGTGATCGCCTCGTCGCCCTCCTTCAACCCAGCGGCGAAAGCCGACGCATGCAGCGCTGCAGTCCCCGAAGTGAAGCTCACCGCATGTGCCGCGCCAACGCGGACCGCGAAGGCCTCTTCAAACTCTGCAACCTTCGGACCGGTGGTCAGCCAGTCCGAGCGCAGCACATCCACGACCGCCTGAATATCGGATTCATCAATAGCTTGCCGGCCGTAGGGGAGGAGCTTCGCCCGTACCGGCTTTCCCCCGTTGATGGCGAGAGTTTGGGAAGGGATGGTGGTCGCGCTCACAGTAGCGGTCCTAAGCGGGAATGCGCGCCGGTACCGGTTGTTCTTCTGCCGCCTCCGGCGCAATCAATTCCTGCAGTTCGCGGTTGGTCAGCCAGCGGTCGTTGGTGTCGCTGGTGTAGCGGAACCCCTCCGGCAGCGGGCGGCCGTCGATCCAGTTCTCCCGCCGCCACCAAGGATGCGCCGGCTGAATCACATACCGGTCTTCGACTTCCAGCGTGTTCCGCGCTTCGTCTTCCGAAACCAGCACTTCGTGCAGCTTTTCTCCCGGGCGGATGCCGATCGTCTCAATCTCGCATCCCGGCGCGATCGTCTCGGCGAGATCGACGATCCGCATGCTCGGAATCTTGGGAACGAAGATTTCGCCTCCGTGCATCTGCTCGATGCAACTCACGACAAAACGCACACCCCGTTCCAGCGTCAGCCAGAAGCGGGTCATGCGGGAATCAGTCAGCGTGATGCGTCCGCGGCGGCGCTGTTCGAGAAATACTGGAATCACGCTGCCCCGGCTGCCCACCACGTTGCCGTAACGCGCGCAGGCAAAGCGCGAATCTTGCGCGCCTGCGTACGCATTTGCCTGCACGAACATCTTCTCGGCGCACAACTTCGTGGCACCATACAAATTCACCGGATTCACGGCTTTGTCGGTGCTCAGCGCCAGCACGCGCCGCACGCCCTGATTGATCGCGGCGTCGATCACATTGCGGCCGCCCATGATATTGGTCTGGATCGCTTCGAACGGGTTGTACTCGCACGCCGGAACCTGCTTCAGCGCGGCGGCGTGGACGACAATCGTGATTCCCGCCAGCGCGCGCTCCAACCGTGATGCGTCGCGCACGTCACCGATGAAATAGCGGAGGCTCGGATGATCCAGCCCCGCGGCGCGCATGTCATGCTGCTTTAGTTCGTCGCGGCTGAAGATCACCAGCCGCTGCGGGTGGTACTCTCTCAGCATCAGTTCGACAAATTTCTTTCCGAACGATCCTGTCCCGCCGGTGACCAGCACCGCCTGTTCCGACCAATTCATTCGATACGCCTCGTTGTCACTTAAGAAACTTCGCTCGCACTCACCGTGCTGGGTTTGGCGCTGCCCGCTAGTATAGCGAATTTTGCCGGGAAATCTCCGCGACCATATCGGCTCCATCATGCATAGAGAAATTTTGACTCTGTTTTTCTTCAACTCCAGTGCTAGAATGTCGGTCGAACTCTCCAAATACCCAGGGTGAGACAGTCCCCCGCGACGACCCAGCCTCTTCGAACCGGGACTACCTTTGCGCCCGCAGGAAAGGTCTGCTCAGGCCACGGAGGAGTTTCAGAATCGTTGAGGAGTGTGCATGGATTTCGGACCGCTAGTCCAGGCGAATAGCTCGATTGTTCGCGAGATGCAGCCTGCCCCCGGCTTCGAGCCGGGGCGAACGTCTGCCCCACAAATCTATGCCCCGCTTCCCTCTCAAGAATCCCCGGTCAGCGAATACATCCGCATCCTGATCAAGCGGAAGTGGCTGATCGTGACCTGCCTGGCTGTAGTTTTTTCCGTCGTCGCGATTGCCAGCCTCAAGATGACTCCTATCTACGAGGCCAGTGGCACAATCGAGATCAACAAGCCTGACGCCAGCCTGAACTTCCAGAACTCGGCGACGTTCAGTCTGGATTACTACGACCCGACTGAGCTGGAAACCGAACTCAAGATTCTGCAGAGCGACCTTCTGGCCCTGCAGGTGATTCGGGAACTGAACCTCGACCGGAGTCCAGCCTTCGGCGGCGCATCGCCAATGGATCCATCCATCGAGCTGGCGCCCGATCCCTTGCAAGCCGATCCTGCTCGCGCTTCGGCGCTGCTGGGCGGGTTCAAAGGTAACCTGCACGTCGCGCTGAGCCCTAATTCGCGCATCATCGAGGTTCACTACCGCAGTTCGGACCCGCAGATGGCAAGCAACATTGTGAACGCGCTGATGCAGACCTACGTCGAGAATAACTTCAAGGCGCGCTTTGAATCGACGATGCAGGCATCAGACTGGTTGCAGCGGCAACTGGTCGACATGCAGATGAAGGTCGAGACTTCGCAGGAGAAGCTGGTCCGCTACCAGAAAGAACACGAAATCCTGGGCATCGATGAGAAGCAGAACATCACTACGGCCAAGCTGGACGAACTCAACAAGGAACTGACCGCCGCTGAAAGCGACCGCATGGACAAGGAGGCTTTCTATCGCCTGGTCGAGTCCGGCGATCCTGACGCCATCGCCGCCAGCGCCGGCAGCGTCGATACCGGGGCATCGGGGATTCAAACCGCCTCACAGCTGCTCGACACTCTGCGCGCCAGACAGGCCGATCTAAAGATCCAGGCGGCGGACCTGAATACAACATTCGGGCCGTCGTATCCGAAACTGGCGGAACTGAACAATCAGCTGAAGGAAATCGACGCGCAGATTCGCGCTGAAATGAAGCAGATTGCCAGCAAGGTCCGTGGCGAGTACATGACCTCGTTGCAGCGGGAGAATATGCTCCGGGAAGCGCTGGAAAAGCAGAAGCAGGAGGAAAACAAGCTCAACGAGAGTGCCATCGAGTTCAACCTGCTCAAGCGCGACGCCGACACATATCGCACCCTGTACGAAGACCTGCTGCAGAAGCTGAAAGAGGCCGGGGTTTCGGCCGGGCTGAAGTCCAACAATTTCCGCATCGTTGACAGCGCCCGCCCGCCAACGGCCCCGATTGAGCCGAACGTACCCCGGAATCTTCTGTTTTCGATCGCGCTCGGCCTGGCCACCGGAGTTGGTCTCGCCTTTCTGCTCGAGGGCCTCGACAATACAATCCGCACTACTGAGCAGGCGCAGATGGTTTCCGGACTCGCCGCGCTGGGCATGATTCCTCTCGGCTCTAAGGCTTCGCGAGATCCTGCGAGCCCGAAACGACTCGTGATTGCATCGTCCAAAGAGGCAGTGGAGCTGATCACCCAGGTGCGACCGCAGTCGCAAATGGCTGAGTCTTATCGCGCCTTGCGCACGTCGCTGCTGCTCTCCAATCTGGGGTCCCCTCCCAAAGTGATCATGGTGACCAGCGCTCTGCCCCAGGAAGGAAAGACGACGACCAGCATCAACTGCGCCGTAGTGCTGGCGCAGAAAGGCGTGCGGGTACTGCTCATCGACGCGGACTTGCGCCGTCCCAGCATTCACAAAACCCTGGGTATGGGGCCGCGCAGCGGTCTAAGCAACGTGCTCACGGGCAGCACCACGCTGGAGCAGGCCATCTCGCATACTCCGGTTCTGCCCAATCTCTCGGTGCTCCCGGCGGGCACGCCTCCGCCCAATCCCGCGGAGTTACTCGCTTCTTCGCAGATGAAGGACGTGCTGGCCAAGCTGAGCGAGCAATACGACCATATCGTCGTCGATACGCCGCCTTCTCTGTCAGTCACCGATGCGGTTGTACTTTCGCAGCGCGCCGACGCGGTCGTGCTGGTGATCCGTTCCGGCCAGACTACCAAGCAGGCGCTGCGCCGCTCGCGCGACATTCTGGCTCGCGTCAACGCTAAAGTGGTCGGGGTTCTACTGAACGCCGTGGACCTGAGTTCTCCGGACTATTACTACTACTACGAATATCAGGACAAGTACTCTCGCTATTACCAGAATGAAGACGATTCTTCCAGCACTGAGGAGGACGACGAGGACACTGAAATCTCGTCACCCTCATCGAGCAGCGCTTAACGTGTGTTCTTCGCGACTTGTTCATGAACATCGCCCTTCAGACGACCGCCCGTAGACGGGCCGCAGCCGCAATCGTGCTGCTGTTCGCCGCCGCATACAGTCTGGTGGTCGGCCGCGAATTCCTGGCCAACTGGCTGGGCAATCGAGTCGAACTCAAAAGCCTGAAGCGGGCCGTGTGGCTCGACCCGGGCAACGCCGACTACCGCGATCACTTGGGCCGTTACTACGATCTGATGGTTCGGGATCCTTCGACTGCGGCGGCCTATTACAAAGAGGCAGTGCAACTCAATCCGCACTCAGCTCGCTATTGGTTTGATCTTGCCAGCGCCGAGCAGGTTCTCGGAGATACAGCAAGCCAGACCTCGGCTCTCGAGCACGCGATCGAGGCTGATGCCATGACCCCCGATGTGGCCTGGGAGGCTGCCAATCTCTATCTGGTGCAGGGGCAGGACGATAAGGCCCTGCGCGAGTTCCGGGTTGTTATGGCGAACGACCCTTCCCTGGTCTCAAGCGCGATCCAATTCTGCTGGCGGCTCGAACCCGATGTGGATGCCCTGCTGCGCGACATCGTCCCCCACAATGCCGACGCCTATGTCGCGTTCATAGCTCTGCTGGAGAGCAAGCAAGTGGTAGGCGGAACCTTCAAGGTTTGGGACGCGTTGATGGAAACGCAAGAGCGCTTTCAACTGTCTCGCGTCTATGAGTACCTGCAATTTCTCATTCTCCATAAGCAAGTGGACCAGTCGGTACGGGTCTGGGAACAGGCTGCGAATCGCTTTGGCCTCTCGTCGTACCTGCCCTCGCAGAGCAATCTGATCGTCAACGCCAAGTTTGATCTTCCGGTTCTCGACGGCGGCTTTGACTGGCAATATCAGAAGCAACGGGCGGTTACGTTGACTCTCGATCCCAGCGACTTTCATGCCGGCCGCCGTTCGTTGCAGATTGCCTTCGACGGCCCGGGAATCAGCGACGCCGGCATCTATCAGTTCATTGCGGTACAGCCCAACACTACTTACGATTTTTCGTCTTACTACAAGAACAGCGAGTTTGAAGGCGCGGGGGGACCTCATTTCACCATTCAGGACATGTATACGAAAACGGTGTATTACGAGAGTGATGAGTTGAAAGATGCCGCCTTCTGGAAGGCTGCCGAAGGGGAATTTACGACCGGTCCGGACTGCAAACTGGTCGTCCTTCATCTGCGGCGCCTGCCGGAGGGCAGCCCCATCCGTGGTAAGCTCTGGATCGACGATCTCCGCCTGGTCAGGAAACCCGCTTGAGTCCCCATCGCCGAAGGCTTATCGATCGCAAAGCTCCCCGTCCCATGACCGAGAGAGAGCGGCGGTTCTTGTCCGATCGCTTGGGTAGAACTCTGCTTTTTCTGCTGTTCGGCGTTCTCATGTTCGGGCCGCTGGCCTTTGGCGCGGTCGAGCCGTGGTCGATTTTCGTCCTGGAGATGAGTGCCCTCGGGCTCATGCTGCTGTGGTTCGGCAGACAGTGGCTCGATGGGCAACTCCAGATTCGTTGGAATCCTCTGTTTCTTCCCATGGCCGCATTTGGACTCCTCATTTCGGCGCAGATTCTGCTGCATCGCAGCTCCTACATTCACGACACCTTGTCTAGCACATGGCTGTTTGCTGCGTACGCAATGCTTTGCTTTCTCGCGGCGCAGGCGCTGTTTCGCGCTTCCCAGGCGCGAAGGATTGGTGTAGTTCTCGCGATCTACGGCTCCGCGGTGGCGGCATTCGCTTTATTTCAGGGTGTCGCCCCGAATGGCAAATTGTATTGGCTGCGTCAACCGCGCCTGGGGGGATGGATCTACGGTCCCTACGTAAACCATAATCATTATGCGGGGCTGATGGAGATGCTGGTTCCGATTCCCCTGATCTTGTCGCTGTCACGTTTTGTTCACCGCAAGGAACGCATCGCGTCCGGTGTGGCTGCGGCGATCATGACCGGCACGATCTTCCTCAGCGGATCGCGCGGCGGGATGCTGGCCATCTTCGTCGAGTTCGCCATTCTCGCTATCGTTCTCCTGCGCCACCAACGAAACGCGCGCATCGCGCTCGGGCTGGGAGCCTTTGCAATCGTGCTGGTGAGTTTGCTCAGTTGGCTGGGCGGGAAAGAACTGACGACGCGCGTATCCAGCATCTCAACCGAGACGCGCACCGAGATTTCGGGCGGCATGCGGCTCTCCATCGACCGGGACTCCGTGCATATGTTCCGCCAGCGGCCGATTCTCGGCTGGGGACTCGGAACTTTTCCCGTGGTCTATCCGCAGTTCCGCTCGTTCTACACGAACTTTTTTGTGAACGAGGCCCATAACGATTATCTCCAACTGCTGACCGAGACCGGTGTGCTTGGGTTCGGCATCATGTTGTGGTTTCTGATCGTCCTGTACCGGAGCGCGCTGCGGAAGATCGGAGATTGGTCCACGGACACGACCAGCGCTGTAACTCTCGCCTGCATCCTCGGATGCAGCGGCATTCTTGTTCACAGTTTGCTGGATTTCAATCTCCAGGTTCCTGCGAATGCCGCCCTGTTTTACGTGTATTGCACGATCGCGGCCGCGCCGCCACTGCTGCAACGTGCGCAGAAACGCAAACCTGTGCCAAGCGTTTCGGAAGAGATCGTCCCTGCCTCAGAGGTCGTCTAGCGGGCTGCGGAAAACGCTCGGTCTTTATTGTGTTTTGAAGGGGCGCAGCTTCTAGCCCCGCCGGAAGCGGCGCAACACCATCGTGGCTTTAGCCGCTTAGGTATGCTTGCTGGACAGAAAAGGAGTTTTTCCCGCAGCCTGCCCCCAGCTGAAAGACCGCGAACGACAATAATCTCAAAAGACTGCGCAAACGGAGCCTGTTCAGCGGTCTGAGGGCATCCGATAGAGTGAAGACCCGTGCTTGTAGTAACTGGGCTCGCGGACTACGGCTGAGTTGGACTCGCGGGGTTGTCATTCTTGATCAACACCCAGGTCCCGAGACCAACGATGGCCGCTCCTCCGATGCCGATCGCAAGGGGAGAATTCAGAAGTCCGCCGTTCGCTCCGGCTGCCGCGGCTGCGCCTTTCCTTTTCTTGCCGCCGTTGCTGTCTGTGTCGGAGGTCTCGTCGCGGCTGGTTTCCTGGCCTTGCGCCAAGGTAAACACCTCTTTGCCGTCGGTAACCGTCAGATCGCCCTTGCGCGCCGCAATTTTCACGGTGCCGTCGACATCGGTGACGTTGAATTCGGTCCACGAACTCGATGCCGGAGACACCTTCACGTCTCCAGCCGTGGTGGCAAGACGCCTCGAGGTGGCGACCGTAACGCCTCCGTGCTCAATCCGGACAGAAGAGCCCTCGAACTGAACCAGAGATTCCGACAGTACGGTCACACTCGATCCCGGCTGATTGATGTTGGCAACTGAATCGGACCGTGTCTGCAGCAGATCGCCGGAAAAGATCGCCGACGAGGTGCGGGGAACATGAGCCCCGTTGACCCATGCCGGGCCGTTTACATAAAGCATTGCTGCATCGGAATCAGCGGCAAACGTCGCCGCGGGGAACAGAATCATGAGCACGCAACTAACCATCCCGCGCAAAGCGGTTCTTGCCATTCCCACACTCCGTTAATAACTAGTGAGGTGACCTTTTCAGGAATCCTACCTGCCTGATTCTTGTCAGTCAATGGCTTTTGTGCTCGTGAATTGGTTTTCCGGTGGAAAACTCATCTGCGAATAGGCCGCATTCTGGCTCGTAACGTGCGTTTCGGCTAGCGCCAGCGGTCAACCGCGTTCCACCACAGCAAACGCAGCCATTCGTCAACCAACGTTTTGGCCCATTGTCGATGTCTCCACCAGTGCGTTCCAAACTGAGTCTCGTCATAGGCAGCTGCGACCGAAAAGCTTCTTGTGGGCAAGACTCTGCGAAACGTGCTCAGAGCGCGTCGAGTGTGGAAATCTGATGTAACGATCAGCACGCGGTTCCCTTCTTCCTGGGCGAGACATCTGCCGGCATCGATAGCCTCGTCGCGCGTCGATAGCCCCTCGGTCGGACAAACTCGAATGGATGATGCCCGCGGAAGAACCTGCACGTACCTCTGTGCCAACTCAACCATGGTGAATCCGTAGACTTTCCCGGTCGCCGGCACATCGATCACAATCCGGCTTGCATAGCCCTGATTCAGAAGTTCCAGAGCGCGCGCCGGCCGGCGGTCGGTTTCGCCCGCCAGCACCAGGATGATGTCGGAAGGACGCGGATCATTCACCACCAGAATCTTCCCTGCATTTGCCGCCAGCAGCACTACCGCCAAACCGAAGGTCGCTGGAATCCAGAATCGCTTCATTGTCTTCTGTCGTTTCTCACGCGAGTTGTCCTGCAAACGTCATGTTCGAGGTTTCAGCTGGGGATTTCGGCATGACTCTCGTTAGTACATCGCTCAGATTGCCGGGCATCTCCATCCTGGAAGCTTGAGTCTTAACAGACCGGGAAATACTGGGGGCCCTGAGAGAACTTACAACGTCTGACCCTCATTAGGCGACCTTCCGGTGTTTTGGCATTGAATCGGCCTGATTCGCTTGGAGGGTGATCCGGAAATCTGTTTACGGACAGGTGTAGTTTTTTGCATGCTGTCGATGCTTGGGCGCCCCTGGATTTGCTCCTACGGCGTTTAACCTATTGATTTTTATATATTTTTAGGCGAAGACGGAGGGCCTGAAATGGCCTTCGCCGTGCACGAATAAGACCAGGATAGTAAACTCTGTATGGCATCGGATCCTGACTCCCAGGGTTCAAGCAAGGGAACTGGACAACTTTTTCTGCCGGGCCTGTGTTTCTAGTGAGGCACGGCCGTGACGCATTTTATGGGATCCTCCGTGGCCAAGCCTGAGCTGTTCTCTTCACTTCCGAAATGGAGGGCGCCGTGGTACGAGTTCGTGTTCAGTTACGGGACGCAAGCCGTCATCATCGCAATCCTCGTCTGGATTCCCGTGCTTCACCCCGAGGTTCTGGAGGGACCGAAGCGCGATTATCACGCCATCGAACTGGTGCCAACGCCGGTTCCTGTGAATCATGAACCGCAGCGGCAGTTGCCCAGGCCGGTTATCCTGGCCAAACTCGATCCGCCTCCGGCGGCGTTGCGGTTGCCAGCCCCGCAGCCTTTGCCTAAACCGAGAGCCATCGAGAACGCTCCGGCCCCTGAGATTAAGATCGCGGAAAAGAAGCCCGCGCCCGTGCTGCCCGCAGCTCCGGCGATTCCGAAACAACTCATCCGGACGAATCTGTTCTCCACCGGAAGTTCAGCGCCACAGACCATCAATCGCCCCGCGCAGCAGGTTCAAACCGGCGGTTTCGGAGATCCCAATGGCGTGCCGGCAAAGCTGAACACCGGCAAGGCCCCGGTGAACATCGCTCAGGCTGGAGGGTTTGATCTTCCCGCCGGCCCTGGCTATGGCAACGGTACAGGCGGAGCGAAGGGTGTACGAGGTGTCGTAGCCAGCGCAGGATTCGGATCGGGCGTAGCCATCGCCGATCCGCGCTCGAATCAAGGCAAGGTGCATCAAGCCGGGTTTGGCGACGCCGATGTTGCTGCTCCTCCGACGGTTCAGGCGCATGCGGCCGCTCCCGCTCCGTCAAGAATGGTAGCCGCTGAAATCCTTTCCAAACCAACGCCCGTCTACACTCCGGAAGCTCGCGCGAAACGGATTGAAGGCGAGGTACTGCTCGAAGTGGTTTTTGAGGCGAGCGGAAAAATACGCATCTTGCGCGTGATCCGCGGGCTCGGGTATGGTTTGGACGACGCGGCTGTGCGCGCCGCCGAACAGATTCGCTTCAAACCCGCCCTGCAGGATGGCCAGCCTTCAGATTCGACCGCCGTCCTGCATATCATTTTCCAGTTAGCGTGATTGAGTAAAGAAGGTTTTATGTCTCTCATTCGCTCGGCGACAATGCGGTTGTTCTTCAGCTGTGTTCTCATTAGTCTCGGCTTGCACCCCGTTTGGTCGCAAGACGTTCCCGCTGCCACTCCCGCATCAACCACGAACTCCGTGACTACGGCTCCCCCGGAAGCTCCGGCGCCTGGATCGCCGACGACATTCAGCCAGGTCCTCGACCGGGTTGTGCAGCGCGAGCATTTGTTCCTGGCACAGATGCGGCATTTGCATCCGATGGTCGAAACTTATCTGCAGGACTTGAAAAACGACAACTCCGATAATCCGTCTCCGGTGAATGACCGGTATTTCCTCGGCCGCCTTGACATGTCAGATGGCCCCGAGGATATCTCCTTTGTCGGCCAGCCGGGTTTCGGAAGGCGTCTGCTGACGAAGCTAACCGGAGTTTACTCGCTGCATTTTCTCCCGCTCGGATTCGCCCAGATGGTGGTCCTCGACACGGACTTCCAGAAAAAATTCTACGACTTCACTTTTGTCAGACGCGAGTTCCTCGGTGAAGTGCGTTGCCTTGTGATCGACGTCCAGCCGAAACCTGGGCAGAAGGTCGCGCGGTTCAAGGGACGAATCTGGGTCGAGGATCAGGACTACAACATAGTTCGCTTCAACGGGTCGTATTATCCGCAGCCCAAAGTCAGCTTCTTTTTTCATTTCGACAGTTGGCGGCTGAATATGCGTCCGGGTATGTGGTTGCCGGCTTACATCTACACGGAAGAGTCCAATCTCAAGACGGGCTTGAGCCGGTCCTTGCACTTCAAGGCGCAGACCCGGTTGTGGGGCTATGACCTCAAGGGCCTGGGTCGGACGGATGAGTTCACCCAGATTCTCGTGGACTCCCCACAGTCGGTGCAGGATCAGAGCGATGCCGCTGCGGATCCCTCACCTGTCATGGCCGAGCGGATGTGGGAACGACAGGCCGAGGAAAATGCGACAGATCGGCTCACAAAGATCGGACTATTGGCTCCTCCCGGAGACGTCGACAAGGTCCTCTGCACCGTCGTGAACAATCTGCTGGTCACAAACAATATTGATCTGCAGGGAGACGTACATTGCCGTGTGCTGCTGACCGCCCCGCTCGAGTCCTTCACTATCGGACACACGATCGTGATCAGCCGCGGTTTGCTGGATGTTCTGCCAGATGAAGCATCGCTCGCCATGGTGCTGGCTCATGAACTGAGCCACATCGTGCTCGGACATCGCCTCGACACCGGACTCGCCTTCAACGACAAACTCTTCTTCCCTGATCAGGATTCGTTTCAGCGTCTCGATTTCAAGCGAAATCCCGCGGATGAGGAAGCCGCCGACAAGAAAGCCCTGGAGTTACTTCAGAATTCGCCCTACAAAGACAAACTGGGCAATGCAGGGCTCTTTCTCAAGGCATTGCAGGAAAAAGCGCCCGAGTTACCGAATCTGATCCGGCCTCACTTAGGAAACAGCATCGCGGAAGGTAAGAGCGTGCGCATGTCGACTTTACTGGGGTCCGCACCAGCGCTCGACGAGAAGCGCCTGGACCAGATCGCAGCACTGCCGCTCGGCGGCCGCATCAAGCTCGATCCCTGGAGCGATCAGGTGGAGCTTTCCAAGTCCAAGCCGGTGGCGCTAACGTCGGCCAGTGAGAAGATGGAGTTTGAAGTTACTCCCTTCTTTCCTTACTTGACCCGACTGCCGGCTGGAGGCACCGAGAAGGTCGCCCTGACAACGTCGCAGCCCTCCGCCCCCGCACAGAAACCCTAGCAGAATCGAGCGGCGGAGATGGATCGCTGGGCGGCGAGCTAAGACATCTCTAGGCGGAGAAGGACCCGAGAGCCAGCGGACGTTATGTGCAGGGAAGGTCTATCTGGCCGTCAACTGTTCCCGAAGCTGCCGACCTGTTACTGGATGCTGCTGCCAACTTGCGAAAACACGTTGTTGGCATTGGATCCGATCAGCCGGATCGTACCGACAACGATGACCAGAATGACAGCCAGCATTACCGCGTACTCTGCGATGTCCTGACCAGATTCATCGTGCCACAGGTTGTGTAAAAGTTCTGTCACAGGGCTCCTTAGTTTGCAAGCTCTCCGCACCCCACCACGCGAAACCAGGGAATGGCTGACGGCACACAAGCAGTCTTTCCCCAAGGAAGACGAATCGCTAAGCAAATGTTAGCCGCCCACTACCGATGACGCCAATGGCACGAAAGTGCCACGGTTCCGGTCTCTAGCTGACGGCAAACAAAGAGCTTTCCCTCAAGCGATGCTCTTCAACGGCAACGCCTGATTCACGGCGAACAGCGCCAGTTCCAGGCGTGTGGAGACGCCCAGCTTGTCGAAAATGTTGCTCAAGTGGTGCTTGACGGTATCTTCGCTGATTTTGAAGTACTCGGCAATTTCCTTGTTTGAGTACCCGGCAACCACCGCCGAAACAATCTCCAGTTCGCGCGGCGTCAGTCCAAATTTTCTCTGTCTCGCCTCGTCATTCGAAGATTGCATGAGTGTCCGCAGGTATTGAACCAGGTTGGAAACGCTCTCGCGCCCTACCCAGTATTCGCCCGACATGACGGTGTGGATTGCCTTGAGGAGCAGTTGCGTAGCCGAGTCCTTGAGCACAACACCGCGGGCGCCGAGTTGCAAAGCTTCCACGATCTGGCTCTTCTCCGCCGCCGCCGTCAGCAAGATGACCCGCACGGGAGTAGCGTTCGGTGTAACGCTGAGATCGCGCAACGCCTCCAGTCCGGGATGTTTGGGCATGGCCAGATCGAGGAGCAGCACGTCGGGTCTTAATTGACGCGCCAGCTTGACTGCTTCTGCGCCATCCGATGCTTCACCCAGGACTTTCAAATCCGATTCGGCTTCCAGCAATCGCCTCAACCCATCTCTGAAAATCGGGTGATCGTCGGCGATGACGATTCGCACGCCTTGCTTCTTAAAATTCATGAGAGATTTCCCCGCCTCGCGCCAGAGTGATCTCCAGTCGCGCTCCTTGTCCGGGATTTGATTCTACAGTGAGTTGTCCGCCAATTAAACGCACCCGCTCTTTAATGATCGTCGGCCCTTTCCCGGCTTCCTCCATCTCTTGCAGACTCAAGCGGCCTTCAAACGGATACCCTTTCCCATCGTCTTCAATCGTGAGATGCCATTGGTCCGCACTCGAACTGAGGCGAACCAGCGCATGTCGCGCCTTGCTGTGCTTCCTCACGTTCACCAGGCTCTCTTGAACGATGTGCAGGAATTCCCGGCAGACGCGTTGCGGCATATCGAGTTCCTCGATGTCTGTGACAAACCGCGCACTGATGCCGGTCTCGCGCTGAAAGCGTTCGACGGCATCGTTCAAAACGCCCAGCAGCCTCTGGGAGTCCACGTCGATGGCCTTCATTTGCTGCATCAGTTCGCGCAGCTTCAATACCTCTTCGCGCAGCAGGCCCTGGATCCGGCCGAGTTCTGATGTAATGGGTTTGTTGGCTTCCGCCTGTCTCCGGATCACATCCACCTGCATTTCTACGGCAATCAGCGACTGTACGGCCCCATCATGCAATTCGCGGGCAAAGCGGGCGCGCTCGGCGGCACTGGCGCGTCGCCGCAGCCGGTGCAAAAGGTAAACGTTGTAGATTGCCGGTCCGACCTGCTGCACCAGGCTCAGCAAGAATCGTAACTCCTCCTGCTTCTCGCCGCGCCAGGAAGGATCCAACAGGAAAACCCGGCCTCGCCACTCACTTCCAAACAGAAATGAAACAACGATCAGCGAGCTGAAAGTCTGCACTTCGCGCAGGTGAGAAATTGCAATTCGGTCGGATCCGGAGATCTGGTTCCCCTCGTGATCCAGCGCGAGAACCGACCAACCGGCGCCGTCATTCGTGGCATAGCATACATCCCCGGGGAAGCTGCTGAGATAAATCCGCACATCCCCCGGCCTCGAATCTAACCAGCGGAATTCTGAAGTAGCCCCGTCTTTGGGAGCATCCAACTCCCCGACAAAAACCCGGTGGCTATGGGTTTCCTGCGAAGCAACGATCAGGCGCGACGCGCCGTACATGGAAATCGTCTCGTTGAAGATCTGTTGCATCGTCCCGGTGAGGCCTGCCTCCACTCGGACTCTTGACAGGATGCCGGTAACCAGGGCCTTCTCTGCACGCAGGTGCTTCTGCTGCTCAGCAAGGTACCCCAGGAGCAATCCCATCACGATGAGGTACACCGACTGCATGAAGAGCCGGTTAGGCTCGAATTCCGCCGCATTCACTCGCAGGCCGGTTAGAGCGTGAAGCCGAAGCGCGCTTCCGGGCCCGAGGTGGACGTGGAACAGAAAGAAACTTTCGATCCATAGCAGCGCTACTTCGGAGGCCGCAGTGGCAAGTGTCTCCCAAAGCCCCCAGCGATAAGCGGCAGCCGCCAGGACGAAGACGAAGAACAGGAAGAAGGGGCTTCTCGGTCCTTCCGCAAAAATCGAAATCAGCGCCGGCCACAAGATATCGCCGGCATGAACCAGCAACCGGAAGGCCGCTGTGGACTGCTGCCGCCGGCGCAGCAACATCAGAAGATAAACACTGTTGGCGAAGTAAAACGCGAACAGCCCGTAGGCCGCCCAGGAATGCCCCAGTTCGGTGGGATCCAGGCGGATTGCCACTAAGGTTGCGACGGCGAGAAAGACCCGGGCAGTCGCCAGCCACCGCTCAATCCGGCGAGTCTCGCCCGGATCGGGTGGGATTCGGAGTCTCCAGGAATTCTGATAGCGCTCAGCGCGAGAATACACTCAAACCCATCTCCACGAGCGTGGCGGCTGTGCTGCACATTATTGAATAAGAAAGTCTTACGGGCAAGCGCCCGCCGCCCCCAACTCGACCATTCCGCTGTTTTGGAACAGCCTAGGTTACTACAGTAACCACGGCTACTTCACGTTCCCTCTTAAAATGATCCCCGGGTGTTGCGTTGAGCTTCCATTGCAAACTCTGGCTGGCGTTGGTCATTGCCGCCCTGGCGATATTGACGGGCTGTGCGTTGACTCTACCGCGCTCTTTCCGCCTCGCGGAGGTCAGCGATCTCGTCCAGTGTTTCCTGCTGGCCTCAGGCAGTGTTTCATTCCTGCCGCTGGCGGTGCGCTCGCGTGGCCGCATGCGGCTCTTCTGGTCGCTCATTAGTCTGGGCATTGCCTTTTGGTTTTCATATCAGTTGCTATGGACGTATTACGAAGTCCTGTTGCGCAGGGACGTGCCCGAGGTCTTCGCCGGCGACATGGTGCTGTTTTTACATTTTGTTCCGTTGATGGCGGCCTTAGCGCTGCGCCCGCACGTTCCTCCAGATCAATACGCCACTCGTCTGGGCCGGCTCGATTTTCTGCTTCTCTTGGTGTGGTGGCTTTATCTGTACGTGCTGATCGTCATTCCGTGGCAGTACGTCATTGGAGATTCCGAAAGCTACATCCGCAATCTGAACGCCCTGTACCTGTCGGAGCAATTCGCCGTGGTTGCCGCCCTCGCGGTGTTTTGGATCAGAGCCAAAGGGCCCTGGAGGCGCCTCTACGCCAGCTTGTTCGGCGCCGCCCTTGGATATGCCGCCAGTTCTTATCTGGCAAACTGGGCCATCACACGAAATTCCTACTACAGCGGCAGCTTGTACGACATTCCTCTCGCCCTTGCGATGGCCGGGCTGACGTGGATTGGATTGCACACAGGAATCGAAAGCCCGCAGTCCGATGCGCGACCCACACCGGCTGTCTACGGAGTCTGGATCGCGCGGTGCGGCATGATCGCCGTTTTTTCTCTGCCCATTTTTGCCGCCTGGTCCATAGCAGATGCAACCATCCCAGCTCCTATCCGGACTTTCCGCATTGTCTTGACCCTTGGCGCCGCTTTCATCATGGGTGTGATGGTCTTCTTCCGTCAGCGTCTTCTCGACCGTGAACTTACCAACCTGCTGCAGCAATCACAGGACTCGTTCCAAACTCTGAAGCGGCTCCAGGCTCAATTGCTGCAATCGGAGAAAAGAGCATCCCAGGGTCAGTTGGTGGGAGGCGCTGCGCATGAGTTGAACAATCCAATCACCGCCATGCTGGGCTATTCCGATCTGCTGTTGAGCACGTCGCTTACGCCGGAGCAGCATCCTCTGGCAGCCAAGATCGGTCAGTGCGTCCGGCGAACCAAGTCTCTGGTGGCGAGTCTGCTCAGCTTCGCGCGTCAGACACCGGCACCCAAGCGTTCCATCGATCTCAATACCCTGGTTCGCACCGCGGTGAAGCTGACCCAGCCACACTGGGAATCGCTGAAGGTCGAAGTACGCACATCGATCGATCCGGCGTTGCCCAAGGTGCTGGGGGATTCCAATCAGCTGCTGCAGGTGTGCTTACAATTACTGGGAAACTGTCTGCACGTCATCGGTGAGCGTGGCTGCACCACCCTCGAGGCAAGCACCTCGCACGCCGCTGCACTCTGCACGCTGAAAATCAGTACCGGGCCCATGAACTCCGGCATCAATTCAGATTCTCAAACGGCGAGTTCCGGAAACTCGGATAACAATATCGCCCTGAGCGCCTGTCAGGGGATCGCGCAGGAACATGGGGGACAGGTTAGCTGTGAAATAAGGGACGATGGCGGTATCGGGTTGCTTATACAGCTGCCGGCGTCTGAGTGCGGTTCCCCAGCGAAGACCCAGGAAACTACCGCACCGGTGCTGTGGGAGTCTCGAGCGTCCGTTTAAGCTGGCCACACGCGGCGTAGATATCGCGTCCACGAGGTCGCCGGACGAAGGTCGGGATTCCTGCTTTGATCAAGACCTGCTGAAAATCTTTTACCTGCTCTTCGGCGGGGATCGCGAAATCAATGCCCGGTCCGGGATTCAAGGCGATCAGATTGACTTTCGCCTGGATGCCACGGAGCAATTGCACGACTTCTTTTGCGTTCTCGACTGCGTCATTGACCCCGCTCAACAACACATATTCAAAGGTAATCCGCTCCCGGTTGCGGAGAGGAAACTCTCGTGCGGCTGCCAGCAACTTCTCAAGATTCCATTTGCGATTTAACGGCATGAGCTGGGCCCGCAGAATGTCGTTCGATGCATTCAGCGAGATCGCCAGCTTGGGACGAATTTGTTCCAAACCAAAATCGTAGATTCGCGGCACGATCCCGGCCGTCGAGACCGTCATTCGCGACTCGGGGATTCCGACCTCCTCCGCCAGCAACCGCACCGCCTTGACGAAACTGTCGTAATTCAGGAACGGCTCTCCCATTCCCATGAAAACCAGGTTGATGCGGTCCTGCGGGGGCGCCCCCCCCTGATCCCGAAGAACGACACAGACCTGTCCCACCATCTCACCCGAACTCAAATTTCGCTTTACTCCCAGCCGTGCGGTCAGGCAAAACTGGCAGTCGACGGCGCAACCGACCTGACTTGAGACGCAGATGGTGGCGCGTTCCCGGGGCTGAGCGTCGCCGGCGGTGTCACCAGCCTCACTGCCGTCCCCGGCTTCTCCGCCGTCACCTTCCGGCATCCACACGGTTTCGACGCTCTGCCCGTCGGAAAATCCGACCAGATATCGGACCGTGCCGTCCTGGGACACGAAGCGTTTCTCGATCTTCGGCATGCCGATTGAAACGCCTTCGTCCGCCAGCTTGCGGCGGAACGCCTGCGGCAGGGTTGAGATCGCCTCAACGGTTTCGACGCGCTCGCGATATATCGCGTCTGCCAGTTGCTGCGCACGATAAGACGGCTCGCCGGCGCATTGCACCAGGTCGGTCAATTCGGCGCGATTTGACCCTAACAGGGCGATTTTTAGCGGATTTTCCATCTCATTGGCGGATTTGCCCGACAGTTCAGACTCTGCTCAGCAGGAGGGCAATAACTCTATGATTCTAAACCAGTAAACTATTCTCCACCAGCGACGCCGGGCTTGTGTCAGAATAGTAAAGAGCCTTCCGCCGGCAAGCATCACTGGGGTCCAGCAGGTTACTTTTCATAGCAGGAAGTCATTCATGGCGCAGGAAGTCCGTAACATTCGTCGGAACGTTTTGCCAAATGGTCTGACCGTTATCAGCGAGCAGATGGCGCACATCCGTTCGGCTTCGATCGGGATCTGGCTGGAAACCGGTTCTCGCGACGAAGAACCGGAGTGGAATGGCATCTCGCATTTCATCGAGCACATGGTCTTCAAAGGGACCAGGAACCGTACCGCCGAGGAAATCGCCCGTCAAGTCGATTCGATCGGCGGCAATATGGACGCCTTTACCGCCAAGGAATGCATCTGCTTCAACGTCAAGGTCCTCGACGAGCATGTTCCGACCGCGCTCGACATTTTGAGCGACCTGGTCCTTCACCCCGTTTTCGACGCCGCGGATATCACGCGGGAGCGTGGCGTCATCATGGAAGAAATCAAGATGGACGAAGACAATCCGGATTACCTCGTCCACGAGATCTTCACGCAGAATTTCTGGAAAGATCATCCCTTGGGCAAGCCGATCCTGGGCACGAAAGAAACGGTGAAGAGGTTCGAGCGCCAGCCCGTGGTGGATGCCTACACGCATCGATTTGCTCCCGGGAACATCATCGTGTCGGCGGCCGGCAACCTCGACCACGAGCGCTTTGTCGAACTGGTAAGCCGGTATTTCGCGGCCATGAAGCCGATGAGCAACGGTTTCCATTCGTCGGCTCCGAATGTGGTTTCACGCATCATCCTGCGCAACAAAAAGGCGCTCGAGCAGGTGCAGCTCTGCCTGGGCGTGCCCTGTCATCCGATTGCGCATGAAAAGCGCCACGCTGGTTACATTCTCAACACGCTGCTCGGCGGAGGCATGAGCTCGCGCCTGTTCCAGAATATTCGCGAACGTCAGGGCCTGGCGTACTCGATTTACAGCGATCTCAACCCTTATCGCGATACCGGATGCATGGCCGTTTATGCGGGAACCTCCCTGGCCTCTGCGTCGAAAGTCGTGCAGTCGGTGGTCGGGGAATTTCGCAAACTGAAGACCGAACCGGTATCGGAAGAGGAATTGCGCCGCTCCAAGGACCAGCTCAAGGGAAGCCTGATGTTGTCGCTCGAATCGAGCACAGCCCGCATGTCCAACCTGGCGCGGCAGGAGATGTATTTCGACCGCTACTACGATCTTGACGAACTCATCGAGAAAATCGAAGCCGTGACTGCCGACGACTTGAAGAATCTGGCAAATGAATTCTTCAAGACCGAATCGGTGGCAGTCACCGCACTGGGCAATCTCAACGGCCTGAAGCTGACGCGCGATCAGTTGGCCTGTTAGCCCCACCTTGGGCGTTTCGGGCGTGGGCTGAACCCTCCGCGCGTGTGCAGTCCTGCCGCTTCCACAGGATTTTTCGGGGGACCGTAACTTCATACACTGCCGCGCATCCCATGTTCGCATGCAGGTGAAGACCTGCCGCGACCGACCGAGATCACCGAAGGAGAACACATGAAAAGGACTTTGGGCAGTTTGATGCTGTCGTGTTTCTTGACCCTTTCAATGGCTGCGCTCTCGCAGGACCAGATGAAACAAGACAACATGAAGAATGACAACGCACAGCAGAACGCGATGCAGCACGATCAGATGAAGAAAGACAACAAGAAAGGCAAGAAAACCAACAAGAAAGACTCTATGAAGAAAGACAACATGAAAAAGGACGACATAAAGAAAGACGATGGCATGAAGAAAGACAACATGAAGGACAACTAACCCGCCATCCCGCAACCCGGGCGCGGGCATGCAACCCGCGCCAGCTTTTCTCCCTCCTGCAGCCTCATTCCCACGCCGCGTTCATTCCGCCGTGAGCTATTGCCCCTGGCTGTCCGGGACATCATCGGCATCGGCATCAGCGTCCGCATCCGCCGCGGGTCCTGATTTGCCTAGCGATGCCGTGTCCAGATATTTCCGCATGCAGCGCAGGCAGGGCACGTAGCCTTCCCGGATCGCTTCTTGCGCCGTCATCATCCGCTCCGTGTCTTTGTTGTGAATGAACGGGCAGGTTGCCACATGAAAAACTTTGGCGTGCGCAGTAACGACCACCATCATGTCGGGAGGGATGGCATGTCCCGGCTGCGCGTGGGCCGATTTCAAGGAATGAGCCGTTGTGAGAGAGTTCGCCAGCCGAACCCCGCCCGCAATGAGCAGCAGCGCTGCAACCGGCACCAGCCACGCTGACCAGGTCGACCATCCTCGGCTGCACTCTTTCGTGGCCTCGGCCAGTCTTCTTTCGAGCCTCTTGCCGAATCCGGCCGGCACTTCCATCATTCTTTCGTCGCCATACAACCGGATCACATTCTGCATCCCTTCAAGCAAAGACCTACAACGCCTGCATTGCTGAAAATGTGCATCCATCGCCGCGCGCAGCGATGCATCGACCTCGCCATCCAGGTAATTCGAAATCTCATGCCACATCTGCTCGCAGCTAATGCCGTCACCGTTTACCATGGCTTGTTTCCCTTCTCGAATGGCAGGCGGCTGAACCAGCCCTGCTCCCACCCGGCCGCAAGCAAGTCGCGCAGCATGAGCCTTGCCCGCAGCAGCCGCGTCTTGACCGACGCGACCGAGATTCCCAATGCTTCCGCCGTCTCCTGAATATTCAACTGCTCCATATCCCGCAAGACGAAGACTTCGCGATATTTCCGGTCCAGAGTCGCCAGCGCTTCCGCCAGCTTCTGCCGCACTTCCTTGCGCTCCAGCGCTTCGGAGGGAATCTCGCGCCAATCCGCGAATTCTCTGGGCACATAGTCGGCGCCGTCGTCCCGGCGGTCGTCGATTCCCTCCATGGTCACCGTCTTCTCCCTCCGCCGGCGCATCAACGCTTCATTCACTGTGATCTGGATCAGCCAGGTGCTGAAGCGCGCTTCGGCCCGAAACTGCCGGATGTTGGCGAAAGCCTTGAGCACGGATTCTTGAGCGACATCTTCCGCATCGCTTTCATTGCGCAGAATCGCGAATGCCGCGGCATATACACGCCGCTCGTAGGGCCGCACCAGTTCGTAGAACAGCTCGTTCTGGCCGCGCTGCACGCGCGCGATGAGATCCTGTTCGCGCGTCGTATCGGCCAGGGCCGGATTGTTCAGGACAACATTCGGTTCGGCCATCTTTTTCCCAGCGCTCGCGCGTCAGTACTCGTCGTTCTCCCGGTCCGTACGCTTCCAGCCCGTCAGCATCGAAAGGAAATTGTTCCAGCCATGCAGAATCACCATAATCAGGTGCCCGAATACAAAGGCGAGGGTCGCCCACATCACCAGAAAATGCAAAAGCCTTGCCCAGTGGAAACCGCCCATCAGCCACGCCAGCCAGGAAAACTGTACCGGCTTCCAGATAGCGAACCCGGTCAGCACGGACAGCATCCCCAGCACGATCGCGGTGGTGTACGCCTGCTTCTGCAGCGGGTTATAAGCCTCGCGCAATGGCGGCGTGGGCCCGAAGAAAAAATAGTGCTTCACCATCGGCCAGACGCCCGGGACGTCCCGCCGCGTGAACAGCACCTGGCGGTAATTCCCGCTGGCGATCTGGTAACCGAGATAGACCAGCCCTGTGGCGATGTAGATCCACATGAACGTCAGATGCCACTGCAGCGCCCCCCCCAGCCACCCGCCGATAGCCAGCGACTTCGGCCAATCGATGAGGTCCTTTTGCGGAATCTTCGCGCCAAAACTGGGGAAGGCACGAAAGATCTGCAGCCCGCTGCCGACCATTACGAACAGAGAAATTGCGTTCAGCCAGTGGCAGATGCGGACCGGTAGCGGGTGTTCGTAAATTGCACGGGCCACGGCTTCCGTTTCGTCACCCTTGGCGCGCGTGATTTCGACGACCGCTCCGCTCATCGATTCCTCCAGCCCAAGCGACTGCTTCGTCTAAAGTCCATAGAATTCCGAATAGCCCTGATCCTCCCAATAACCGACTTTCCCGTTGAGGACGTTGGTCACTTCTAGATCAGTCAGATATTTCGCCTGCTTGTAGCCGATCTTTGTCGGAATATTCAGCCGGACCGGAGCGCCATGCTCACGCGTTAGCGGCTGGTCGTACATCTCGTAACAAAGAAGAGTCTGCGGATGCAGTGCCGTCGCCATGTCGAGCGATTCGTAGTAATCATCGGCGCAAGCTACGGTGATGAATCTGGCCGAGAGGTCCGCCCCGATCGCGCGCAGGAAATCCGAGAGCCTCGCACCTCCGAAGCGGCCAATGACATCCCATCCTTCAACGCACACGTGCCGGGTGTTCTGGCGGACTCGCGGCAGCGCCTGAATCTGCGGCAGCGAGTAGTCTCCGGGCTTCTGCACCAGGCCGCTGACGGTGAGCGTCCAGTTCGCGAAGATTACTCCCGGATCATCGACGTCGTAATCATTGATGGGGAACCTCGCGAACGGCGTCAGGTCGGAATCGGAAAAAGTCGGAGCCAGATGCCCGCGCCGGAACATTTGCGCCGATGCCCAATCGCTGAAGGCGAGCCCTTTCTTAAGCAGCGAATCCTGGAATCGCGGAACCGCAAATGCACCCAGCACGACCACTGGAGCGACCTTGAGCAGTTCCCGGCGGGACATGGCCCGATAAGCCCGCTTGTCGATCTGCCGTCGAGACTGCTCCGATTCTGAAGCCCAGCGCGTAGTCGGCGGTTTTGGGACGTTCTCCCCAGGTCGAACTTCCGAGCGCGATGAAGAAGTGGGAGGCTTCCCCTCGGTTGCAGGAAGCGGCTGCTGGGCAGGCGGTTCGTCGGGCTTCTGCTGGCTGCCTTCGGAGACAGGCCTCTCCTTGAGCTCCGCTGGCTCGGCATCTTGCCCGCTAACGTGGTTCGTCGGCTCTCTGTCGTTTCGCGGCTTGTCGTCTTCCGCTTCCATAGCACTCCTACAGGGAAAAGGACCTTACCATAGGATTCAGAGCACGAAATAAAGTTACGGATGAGAAAGTTACCGTCACGATAGCATGTTCCCTTCTGTAATGGGGGCCAAGGGCCATATGAGGCGGAGAGAGACGGCGCTTTTGCTGGCCTTTCCCGCGCTTTCGAGGCATACTATGCGCATTCCTAGAGGTGCGGCAAACATATGTTCGAATCGGGCCCGTCTGAGCCGAGATCACCACGTCGGCTTCCGTCTGTGCCATCGTCCCGCACACCGGGACGAAGGCAACATCAGTTGATGGTTGGCGCGCTGGTCTTGTTACTGGCGGCGCTGGGAATGCTGCTCTACAACGACCGCGATTTCTGGTTTCCGGACACGCAGGAAGCCGATTCGCTGCCTGGGCCGGCGAACACAAACGTGACGCCGGTATCGCCGCCGGCTACCAAAGAAGCAACAACTTCTGTGCGGAAGCGGCACACTCCGAAGGCGGAGGCGAAAGAACCTGCTCTCGATGCCCCGGCTCCGCCTCCATTTACTGCGACGCGCACCGTGCTTCCTCCGTTGCAAGTGGAAGTCGTGGCCAACAACGTCCGTCGCACATTGCACCCGGAGAACAATTCGGTGCACGTTGACCTGCAACCGGGCTCTTCCACCACTCCCGCACTCGATCCGCCTTCCACAGCGGGCACGCCCGCCGCCGTGATCAGCAATGCGGCCGAGAACGTGCAGATGTCGGCCGATACCGATGCCGTCGTCAGCCACTCGGTGAAACCGGGATATCCGCTGCTCGCCCGACAGATGAAAGTCCAAGGCTCCGTGATCTTGCGCGCCCTGATCAACAAGAATGGACAGATCGAAGATCTGAGCGTTCTCAGCGGTCCACCGATTCTGGCCAGTGCCGCCCAGGAAGCGGTACGGCAATGGCGCTTCAAGCCGCATTTCCTGGGAAGCGAGCCGGTGGAAACTCAGGCCAGGATCACGGTCAATTTCACCATCTCCACGAATTAATGCCGATCGCGGGGGCCTCCTTGCGCATCCCAAACGCAGTGTCGCTGCTCTTCCAGGATAGCGAAGTCCGGCTCGTAATGAGGTATACCGCTGCGATCGCGGTTCTGGCCCTTGGCACCTTGCTCCCAGGATCCGCCTTCCCTGCCTCTGGAGAGAAAAACATGTCCTTCACCATTTCGAGTTCGAGTTTCTCCGATGGCGGCACGATCGACCGGAAATTTAGCTGCGATGGCGCCGATGTTTCGCCGCAGCTTTCATGGACCGAGCCTCCCTCAGGAACCAAGACACTGGCATTGCTGGTCGATGACCCTGATGCCCCCGTGGGCAATTGGAGTCACTGGGTGCTGTGGAATCTGCCGCCCGGGAAGCGCAGTCTTGCCGAAGGTGCAGCGAAGAGCGCGACGCTGCCCGATGGATCGCACCAAGGCTCGAACGATTTCCGCAAAACTGGGTACAAGGGGCCGTGCCCGCCGCCGGGCAAGCCGCACCGCTACTACTTCAAGTTATATGCGTTGGATGTGAAGCTGGAACTCCGTTCGGGCTCGGGCAAGCGCGACCTGGAGGCTGCGATGAAGGGCCACATTCTGGGCCAAACGGAATGGATGGGTCGCTACGGGCGTTGAGACGTACTTCGAAAAACGACTTCTAAAAATGGCGCAAAAAATAACGAGCGCCCTGAGACCCTTGCGAGTCCAGGACGCCCGGGCAGCCCTCCCCCAGAACTGCTCACCGATTAAGGTATCCCCCCTTCAGGCCCCTGCCTATGGCACTTCCGTGCTATAACCACCCCCTAAAGTGCTAGGCGGGCATCTATCTGAAACGACTGGGGCTTCGGCAGCAAACAGGCACCCATGAAGGTTGCGTGACGATCTCTAGTTCCGGCTTCATTCTGCCGATAAAAGCAGAGTTCGAGGGCCAAATCGCCCTTGTCTCCGCCATGTCGCACTTTGATGATTCCGAGATTTTTCGCAGCATCCTCGAGAGCCTGCCGACCGGTCTTTGTGTAGTCGACATGGAAAAGAGAATCGTGTTGTGGAGCGATGGAGCGGAGCACATCACAGGCTACTTGCGCCATGAGGTCATCGGTCACAATTGCATTGGCGAAGCGCTGCTTCACTGCGATCAGCCGGGCTGTGAATTCTGCGGCGAGGAGTGTCCGCTGGCCCGCGCCATCAAGACTGCGCAACCGGCTGATGCTCCGGGCTTCCTGCACCACAAAGCCGGATACGAAATCCCGGTGATCGCATATGCCGTGCCCGTACACAATTCCCACGGTTCGATCGTCGGGGCGGTCGAAACCTTCGAGAAACAACAATCCAGCACGAACTCCGATCTTCGGGAAGACACTCTGAATCTGCCCGGCTGTATGGACGAGGCCACGGGCGTGGCCAGCCACCTGATGTTGCAGTCGCATCTCCGCGAAGCCCTAGGAACGTTCAATGATCTTCACTTGCCCTTTGGCGTTGTGTGCTTTCGCGTCGAAGGGCTCAACCTGTTCCGCTCGAAATTCGGTGCGGAAGCGGCCAGCTTCCTGTTGCGTGCCATGGCGCGCTCGCTCGAAGGCGCGCTGTGGAGAACCGATATCGTCGGTCGCTGGTGCGACGACCAGTTTCTCGTGATTCTCAATGGATCGCGGGAAGAAGCCCTACAGTTAGTCCGCGAGCGTCTCCGCCGCATGCTGGCGAATGACGCGATCGAGTGGTGGGGAGAGCGGCGGTCTCTGCCGGTCTCGGCGGGATATACCGTGGCTGAACCCGGCGACACAGTGGAGTTACTCATGAAGCGTGCCCAGGATTCGCTCGACCGGGGGTCGGCGTGGCGAAGCGGCAGCTGGGCATCGGGTGAGAACCGCTCTTCGGAGAACTAGGAATGTTTGCCATCATCGGCATCGTTGTCGTGTTCGGTTGTGTTGTGGCCGGCTATCTGATGGAGCATGGGAACATCCGCGTGCTGATTCAGCCGGCGGAACTGGTCATTATCGGCGGTGCCGCCGTGGGCACGGTTCTGGTGGCGAATCCGCTGCACATCATCAAGAAGATTGCGGGAGGAATCGGCGGAGTCTTCGGAGGTTCGAAATTCGGCAAGCCGACCTACATCACGACCTTGAAGATGATGTACGACCTGCTCAACAAGGCGAGAAAAGACGGGCTCATGGCACTTGAGGCCGACGTCGAGGAGCCGGAGAAAAGCGCGGTGTTCTCGAAAAATCCGGCATTCCTGAAGAATCACCACGTGTGTGCATTTGTATGCGACTCGCTGCGCATGGCGATCACCGGCGTGGACGCATTCGATCTCGATCAGATGCTCGATCTCGACATGGAAGTGCACCACCACGATTCGACGCAGCCCACCGCGGCATTGAGCACCATGGCCGATTCTCTGCCCGGACTCGGAATCGTGGCCGCCGTTCTCGGAGTCGTGATCACCATGGGAGCTCTCGGCGGTCCACCGGAGGAGATCGGACATAAAGTCGCTGCCGCGTTGGTGGGAACGTTTCTCGGCATTCTCTTGTGCTACGGGCTGATTGGCCCGATCGCCTCCAACATGGCGAAGGCCGCCGAAGAGGAACACGCGTTTCTCTACGTCATGCGCGTCCTGATGATTTCGTTTCTGAAGGGCAGCGCGCCGATTATGGCCGTTGAGGTTGCGCGCCGTGCCATTCCCGGTCATGTGCGCCCGTCGTTCAAGGAACTCGAAGCGGCCTGCCGCGGTGGTGGCGCCGCGGCCGCGGCCGCAGCGTCAGCCTAGACATCGGCTTACCCAGATCATGGAAAAAGCGCGCCCCATCGTCATCGTCAAGAAAAAAGGCGGCCACGGCGGACACCACGGCGGCGCGTGGAAGGTGGCCTATGCCGATTTCGTCACCGCGATGATGGCGCTTTTCATCGTGCTCTGGCTGCTCAATTCCAGCAAACAGATTCAGGAGGCGGTCGGAGGCTATTTCAAGGATCCGACAGGCACCTCGCGCAAAGTGGGCTCCAACATGGCCGGATCGGGCGAGAACTTCACCCTGACCCGCGACAACATGCCGAAACTCAAAGAGCAGTTGCAGCAGGCCGTCCGCCAGATGAGCGATTTTGAAAAGCTAAAGAGCCATATCGAAATGACTGTAACTACCGAAGGCCTGCGGATTGAGTTGTCGGAGTCTGCCAGCGGCACTTTTTTTGACTCCGGCAGCGCCCAGCTGAATGAAGATGGGCGCGAGTTGCTGGTCACCCTGGCCCAGGAACTGAGCCAACTCCCCAACAAGCTTTCCATCGAAGGCCACACCGACTCCCGTCCCTACGGCCCTTCGACGAACTACGGCAACTGGGAACTCTCGACCGACCGCGCCAACGCCGCCCGGCGGCTAATGCAAGCCAGCGGCATCCGGGTCGACCAGATCACCCAGGTTCGTGGCTTCGCCGACCAGCGATTGCGCAAGCCCGACGCTCCCCTCGATCCCTCGAACCGCCGTATCTCGGTGATCGTCCAGTACATCCTCAAGAATGCGGATGATGACGCCAAGCCGTCTTCGTCTGAGGCTCCGGAAAAGCCCCCTGCCGGAACCGACAATCCCTCCAAATAGCCTTTCTGCAGCCTCCCCGGGTCGGGGACCGGCCTCCGGCGCTGTCTGTCTGGAACCACAAAAGTCATAAAAAAATTGCTCATCTACAAGAGAACAAGGGTATGATAGCTCGCTCTTTTTCGTGGGGTACGGAAAAGAGCCCGGAACGGTCCACTCCCCAAGTGATTCCACCGTTTCCGCCGACGTGGCTGGCAGTACGCCGCACAACGTCGGAAGTCCCATTTCATGCCAAACCGTCCCGCTTGAGCGGTCGCTGGGGTTTCCCTGCGTTTGATGGCGGCATGTCGAAATCAACCACCCAACCAGGAGGAATCGATGAAATCGATGTTTGCTCGAATCATGAGTGGGAAGCATTTCACGGGGAGTCTTGGATTGGCTGCACTGCTGTCTGTCAGCGCGATGGCGCAATCCAGCAAGCCGCCGATCCAGCTGGTTCAACAGGATCGGTCTGCACCGCAACTTCAGCTTCTCCCGGCAACCGAACGAGCCTTGCTCGCCAAAATGCCGGCCAACTTCTACCACTTCGGAACCGATTCACCGACGAGCCTCAGAGCTCCTCAAACTCTGACGCTCAGGTTCTCGGTGAACACACAAATCACGAAAATCTCAACTACCCCGGACTTTACCGTGGTTCAAGGCGGGACCTGCGAAGCGGGACGGTACTACGAGGCCGACAGCACCTGTCAGTTACTCGTGGAGTTCACCCCGCGTGGACCGGGCCATCGTCTAGGCAAGCTGGCCATCGCTCACACCGCCAGCGCTGAGACAACGAACCTCGGGCTCACCGGATACGGCTATTCCCCGGTCGTCAGTTTTGTTCCCAGCCTGATCGGAACGCCGTCGGAGATGATCTCTGGCGGAGTTGGCGTCTTCAAGGGGGCGGTGAACATCTCCATCGATAGCGGCGACTCACTCTACGTTGCCGACACTGGAAACAACCGGATCGTTTACATCGACTCCAGCGCGACGTTAAACAGCATCGCGAAGGGATACACCAGTCCGGTTAGCGTCAGCACGGACCCCTTCGGCGAGGTCTACTTCGATCTGTCCGGCTCAGGCAACATCTATGAAATCTATGACTACGGATTGGTCATCCTAGCCAGTGGTGGGGGTAACGACACCTGCACTACCGCTGCCCCCTGTTATCTTTATCAGGAACTGCCGGTCTCGCCGGCTGCGATGTCGACGGACGGCTTCGGGAACATTTTTTTCGTTGACGAGCACGGAGGCGCAGCCAAGTCATTTTCTGACGGATCGGGCGCCACAGTCGCATGGCTCTACGATCCATTCCCTTACCAACAGAATTTTGTCGATGCGTTTGCCGTGGATCGCAACGACAATCTGTATACGTTTTGGGGATCTGCCAACTGCACGATCCAACAACAGAGCCTCTATAACGCGGCCAATGCCATCGTCGCCTTCACAAAGGTGGCAGGCGGCCGCACCTGCGGCTTCAGCGGCGACGGCGGCCAGGCGGGAAGCGCTGAAATCAGCAGCCACGTCGGCCAGATGGTGTTTGATCTTGCCGGGAACCTCTACTTCTCTGACACGGGAAACAATCGCGTACGCCGCATCGACGCCCAGACCGGGATCATCCGCACGATTGCGGGCAACGGTACGGTCGGAAACTCGGGCGACAGCGGCCCAGCCACGTCGGCCAAGCTCGATCAGCCGACAGGCATAGCCGTCGACTCCCAGGGACAGGTCTATATCACCAGTCTCACCTCTACCACCGGCACCGCCGAGTCGATCCGCAAAGTCGGAGTCGTCGGATCGCTGGTCTTCAGCTCGACCACTCAAGGCACGACGAGCACGCCGATGATCGTGACCGTGTCCAACACTGGCAACAGCAGCTTGACCATCAACAAGGAAACCATCACCGGCACCAACCCCAGCGACTTCGTCATCGACAACACCACCACCAGCTGCAACTTCAGCGCCGGCAATTACCTCGATGCCGGACAGACCTGCTATATCGGAGTCGCATTCAAACCGGGCGCCGTGGGCTCACGCACCGCGACACTCACCCTGACCGACAACTCTGTGACCGGCTCAAACAAGGTGAAGCTGACGGGCACAGGAGTGGCTCCGGCGAGCGTGAAGTTCACCTCGCCGTCGGCTTCGCAAGTCCTGACTCCAGGCACGAGTGTCACCCTTGCCGTCGCCGTAACCTCGAAGACCGCACCGGCTCCGACCGGCACGGTCAAGTTCCTGGTCGACGGTACGCAGGTGGGATCGGCAGTAACGGTCACGTCCGGGGTCGCTTCGATCGCTGCGGGCCAACTGGCGGCCGGCACTCATGCAATCAAAGCGGAGTACTCAGGCGACCAGTATCACCACTCCACCAATGCCAACGAGACGATTACCGTCGGCACAAAGTAGACTACAAAGATCGTTTCGTAGTTCGACTGTTTTCAGGGCCGCCGCATTCGGCGGCCCTTATTTTTGTTCTAGGAGAATCACGGTGGCGAAGCTTCCCGTGAGAAATCGATTTCCTCGACGGAGTAATTGAAATAACTTTACAATCCCGTCGATTGCAGTCCACGGTTCCGGCAGTATAATCGCCCGTCTATTTCCCATCCGTTTAATTTCGTTTCAGGAGCGCTTCGGCATGAAGAAACCTGTACGGCTCGGCATTGTTGTCAGCGTTCTGTTGTCTTCGGTGGTCTGGTCGCAGGAGAAAGTCGATCTCGAGACGATTTCCCGCATTCGCTATGAAGGCTTCCACGATTCCAAGGTGATGGAGTTTGCCTCTGGCCTGATGGATTCCGTCGGCGAGCGCCTCACCGGATCTCCCAACATGAAGCGCGCCAATGAGTGGACTCGCGACCAGTTAACGGCGATGGGACTCAGCAACGCTCATCTTGAAGCTTGGGGACCATTTGGCCGGGGATGGGCCAATCAATACATCAATGCTCGCATGACCGCGCCCGACGTCGCTCCCCTGATTGTTTACGCCAAAGCCTGGACGCCAGGAACCAACGGCGTGGTAACCGGGAAGTGCATCCGCGTCGACATCGAGGACAAGAAGGACTTTGACAAATATCGCGGAAAGCTCGGGGGCATGATCGTCATCCTTGGTCCAGACCCGGACCTCAAACCCATTACAGAGGCTCCTTTCAAACGCTTGACCGACGAGGATCTGACCAAGATCGGCGATTACGAGATTCCAAGCGAGCGGCCGCCGTTTCGCATGGCGGAGTTCGCGCGCCGGCGGCAGTTGATGAAGGATCTGAATCAGTTTTTTGCTGAAGAGAAAGTTCTCGCGGTCATCGACCACTCTCGCGGCACCGCGGGCGGAGGGACCGTCTTCGTCCAGTCTGGCGGCTCGTACAAGCCGGGCGAAACCACGACCGTTCCGCAATTGACTATGGCGGCCGAGCATTGGAGCCGCATCGCGCGCCTGCTTGATGAAAAGCAGGATGTCACGCTGGAACTCAATGTCGTCAACACCTTCTACGATGACGATCCCATGCAGTACGACACCATCGCCGAGATTCCGGGGACCGACAAGAAAGATGAAGTTGTGATGCTCGGCGCGCATCTCGACTCCTGGCACGCGGGAACCGGAGCGACTGATAACGGCGCCGGCACCATCGTCATGATGGAGGCCGTCCGCATCCTGAAGGCGCTCGACATCAAGCCGCGGCGGACGATTCGCATCGGCCTCTGGAGCGGCGAGGAAGAGGGTCTGCTTGGCTCACAGGGCTATGTCGAACATCATTTTGGTTCGCGCCCACCGTCCGACGATCCCAACCTGAAAGGTATGCCGACACTGTTGCGCCGCGAAGCCGGACCGATCACGGTGAAGCCGGAGCAGGCCAAAGTCTCCGCATACTTCAATGTGGATAACGGAACCGGCAAAATTCGCGGTGTCTACCTGCAGGAAAATGAGGCGGTCACGCCGATCTTCGAGGCCTGGATGAAACCATTCAGAGATCTCGGCATGACTACTCTCACGATGCGAAATACCGGAGGAACGGACCATCTTTCCTTCGATGCGGTTGGCATTCCCGGATTTCAGTTTATTCAGGACCCGATCGAGTACGAATCGCGAACGCATCACTCCAACATGGACGTCTATGATCGCCTTCAGCCGGACGACCTGAAACAGATCTCGGTGATTGTGGCGAGTTTTGTATATGACGCGGCGATGCGTGATCAGATGTTGCCGCGCAAGCCGATTGAAAAGCCCCTGCCGCCGCCCGAGAAGAAGGACGCTCAATAGGCGCGGAAGCAGCTTTTGGAGACCATTTTGTTCAGCAAACCGGTGATGCTTTATTGATGGAGGATTTGGCGAAGCTCCGGATGAACCTGCTCGTTCTGAATTTGCGAGGCATCCCAGCCTCCGCCCAGAGCCTTGACCAGATAGACCGAGGTTACCATTTGCTGTCCCAGAATCTGGGCGGCAATCCGCTCGTTGCTTAGAAGTGTAGATTGCGCGGTGATGACGTCGAGATAGTTGGTGAGACCTCCCTCGTAACGGTTATTGGCGAGCTGTAGGGCTCGCTGCGAATCGTCCACTGCAGCAGTCTGCGACGCAGATGCCTGCGAGAGAGCGTTCAGTCCGGAAAGTCCATCTTCCACCTGCTGAAACGCGGTCAGCACGGACTGACGATAGTTTGCGACTGTCGTGTCATAGGCAGCCTTCGCCGCTTCCAGATTGGCCCGGTTGCGGCCACCTTCCAAGATCGGCTGGAGCAGGTCCGCTCCGAGCGACCAGATGGCGCTGGGCGCGGTGACCAGATTCGTCAGAGTCGTGCTCTGAAAGCCGCCGCCACCGGAGATCGTAAGGTGCGGATAAAACGCGGTGGTCGCAACTCCCACCAGAGCATTCTCGTAAGCCATCTGACGCTCAGCGCCGGCAACGTCCGGGCGGCGTTCGAGCAAGTCCGACGGCACGCCCAACGGTACCGGCGGGGGCGCCGCCTTCAACGGACGCACCGGGACGCTGAACGTCGAGGCCGGAGTGCCGGTCAAAACCGCAATCGCGTGCTCGTACTGCGCGCGCTGCTGCTGCACCAGGTAAAGTTGAGAGATGGTGGAGTCGAGGAGCGTCTGCTGCTGCGCCAAGTCGAGGCCCGAGGCCACTCCACCGGCATGACGGTCCTCGACTAATTGCAGTCCCTTCTTTTGGATCGTGATCGATTCCTCCACGACCTTCGTCTCAGCATCCAGTTCGCGCAGGCTGAAGTAGTCGGCCGCCAATTCGGCGGTCAGGACCAGCCGGGCGTTGTACAAATCAGCCGCCGTTGACTGCAGAGATGCGTTGGAAGCCTCAAGATTCCGCCGAACATTTCCAAAGAGATCGGGCTCGTAGTTCAGCAGGAATGGAATCTGATACGTGTTCTGACTAAGGGGCTGCGCCGGTTGGGTCACTTCCGGCCGATTTCCCGAGTAGCGATTTCTGGAGGCACTGGGATCGACGGCGGCCGTGGGGAAATATCCGGCGGCGGTCACGCGCGCTAAGGCGCGCGCCTGATTGACCTGATCCCTCGCCGCTTCCAGCGACGGATTAGCCTTCAACAACTGCTGCTCGTAATCGTTGAGCTCGGCATCCTGGTAGATTTCCCACCACGGGCCTTTCGGCAGCGAATCCCTGGGAGCCGCCACCTGCCACGGAGCTTCCGTCTTGTAGGCCGGCGGAGCAGGGACTGGAGGACGGTGGTACTTGGGACCCACAGCGCAACCGGACAACGCTCCTGCCGCCAGCAGAGCCCCAGTGAGGAACAATGCCTTCACGGCCTACATCCCTCCCTGCACAGGCTTACTTGATGCAGCGACGTGGACCTTCTGGCCGTTCTCGAGCGAATCGGAGGGATTGATGATAACGCGATCTTCTACGTCTACTCCTCCGAGAATCTCAAGACTGTTGCCATAATCGCGCCCGATGGTGATCGGTCGCAGCTCGACTTTGCCGTCATCGCCTACCACCGCCACTTGTGCGCCCTGGCTCCGGAATAACATCGAGTTCACTGGCACCGTAACCTTGTGCGCGTCCATCCCTACCCGGAAATGCACCTCGCCAAAGGAACCCGGGAGCAGCTGACCGCTCTTGTTGGGAACATCCACTTCAGTGAGCAGAGTTCGGGTTGCCGTGTCGATGGCCTCCGCGGTTCGCACTACGACGCCCTTGAATTTCTGGCCCGGAAATTCCTGCAAGGTCACGACAGCGTCCATATCAGTCTTAATGAACGGCGCGTAATTCTGCGGCACGCTCACATAGACGCGAAGCGGATCGACTCGAGCAATGTCGAACAGCTCCTTTCCCGCCGCCCCTGATACGCCGGCATTGATCAGAGCACCGGGGTCGACTGTGCGCTTGGTGAGCACCCCGTTAAACGGACTATAGACATGCTTGAATGATTCCATTTCCTCGAGCCGGCGGACGTTGGCGTCGGCGGCGGCCAGATTTGCCTGCGCCTGCTCGTAGCCGCTGGTCTGTTGGTCCGCTTCTTCCTGCGAAACGGAGTCCGTCTTGCGCAGATTGACGTAGCGGTCGGCATTGATCTTCGCTAGTCCGAGCGCAGCCACGATCTGCTGGCGGGTGGCTCGCGCCTGCATCAGTTCCTGATCCACTTCCGGCGTATCGATGTCGGCCAGCAGGTCGCCCTTCTTCACCCGGCTGCCGATGTCCTTGTACCAGTGCAGCAGATAGCCATTCGTCCGCGCATATATCGGCGATTCCTCGTAGGCCTGGAGAGTGCCAGGGAGCACAAGCTCCTCGTCCGGCTTTTCCGCCACCGGATGAACCACCGCGACCGTCGGGATCGCCTCCTGCTCAGTCTCTTTTGCCAGAACGTGATCGTTGTGGACACGCACCAGCATCGTCACAACCGCGCCGCCGATTAGCAACAACACGACCGCCCCCACCAGCAGGAGCGCCTTGCGCGGGGTCGCCGGCGGAAGCTTAGGCGGTGGCGTTATCTCTGGAGCGTGATGCTGCTCTGAAAGTTCATAATCTGCTGATTGCGAATCCATATCCCGTTCGTCCCTCTTTTACGTTAGCACTTCCACGACGCAGCCCGATCCTCTGAGGCTTGCTCCGATGCCGGAACCGCTATGTTCTGCCGGCTGCGGTTCTCTTCTCGCGATAGCCATGAATCATGGCAAAGATCGAAGGCACGAAAAACAGCGTCGCGACAGTAGCAAACAACAGGCCGCCAATCACCGCGCGACCCAAAGGCGCATTCTGTTCGCCGCCTTCGCCCAATCCCAGGGACATCGGCACCATGCCGATGATCATCGCCAGCGCCGTCATCAGGACCGGGCGAATACGTGTATAGCCAGCCTCCAGCGCAGCCTGCACTGCGGGAATTCCCACCTGCATGCGGTCGCGGGCAAAGGAAACCAGCAGGATCGAGTTGGCAGTCGCCACGCCCATACACATGACTGCGCCAGTCAGCGACGGAACGCTCATCGTTGTGCGGCTCAGCAGGAGCATCCAGCAGATTCCTGCCAGGGCGCCCGGTAGCGCGGTGATAATGATGAATGGGTCCAGCCAAGACTGAAAGTTGACGACGATCAGGAAATAAACCAGCACAATGGCCAGAATCAGTCCCAGGCCCAATCCGATGAACGAAGATTCCATGGTCTCGACCTGGCCGCGGACTTTGAGTTGCGTGCCCCGGGGCAGCTGGCGCTGGAAAGGCTTCAGCGCTTCCATGGTTTCTTTAGCCACGGCGCCAAGGTCGCGATCTTGCGTGCTGGCATAAACGTCGATGACCGGCTGCACGTTGTAGTGCGATACGACCACAGGCCGAACCGCCGGCGACAGTTCCACAAGGTTGCTGAGCACTTGCGAACTGGGCACGCTGGAATCTGTAACCGGCACGCTCATCAGATCCTGCAGCGAGGTCACCCGGTACTGCGGGTCCTGGACCGCTACCTGATACGTCACTCCATTTTTCGGATTGAGCCAGAAGTTCGGCGTCGTTTGAAAACTGCCGCTGAGCGATACCAGCACGCTCTGTGCGACATCGCGTGCCGTCATTCCGACCTGCGTGACTTTGTCGCGATCAATCTGCATGTGCAGCGTCGGAAGGCTCATCATCTGCTGTACGTGGACGTCCGCTGTGCCCGGAATCTCCCGCAAGCGGTTGGCGATTCTCTGCCCGATCTCGTAGTTTTCCTGCATGTCAGCCCCGATGAGCTGCACATCGATCGGCGCCGGCAATCCGAAATTCAGGATCTGTGAAACGATATCCGCGGGCTGGAAAAAGAACTCGACACCCGGGAATTGCCGGGGAAGTTGCGCCCGCAACGTCTTGATGTAACCGGCGGTCGAGTGATGGTGCTCCGCATTCAACCCGATCAGGATTTCTGCATCACTGGTTCCGACTACTCCCGAGTTCGAGTACGAGAGATTGATACCCGAGTTCGGCAGCCCGATGTTGTCCAGAATCGTGACTAGTTCATCTTTCGGAATCTGCGTGCGCAGGTATCTTTCGATCTCGTCGCACAGTCTGGCGGTCTCTTCTACGCGCAGTCCAGCCCGGCCGCGCACGTGCAACCGCATCAAACCGGCATCGACCGAGGGAAAGAAATCCTGGCCGAGGAAAAACGCCAGGCCCATCGAAAGAATGCAGAAACCGAGAAAGCACGAAGCAAATAACTTGCGGTGCTCGATGGTGGTCTCGAGCAACTGGTAATAGCCGCAGCGGAACTTCTCGAAGCTCCGCTCGAATGCCCGCTGATAGCGGCCGAAAAAGGTCTTGGGCGCTTCGGCGCGGTGTTCGTGTCCGCGCATGATGTACATCACAAGAGTCGGAATCAACGTCCGAGACAGGAAATACGACGCCAGCATGGCAAATACGACCGCTTCAGCCAGCGGGACAAACAAATACCGCGCCACGCCGGTCAGGAAAAACATGGGCACGAACACAATGCAGATGCACAAAGTCGACACGAATGCCGGAACGGCGATTTGTGCCGCGCCGTCGAGAATGGCCCGCTTCATTTCCTTGCCCTGAGCTAGATTGCGCTCGATGTTCTCGATCTCGACGGTGGCATCGTCCACCAGGATGCCGACCGCGAGCGCCAGTCCGCCCAGGGTCATGATGTTGATGGTCTCGCCCAGCGCGCTTAGCAGAATCACCGATACCAGAATGGAAAGCGGGATCGAAATCGAAATGACAATCGTCGGCCGCCAGTCCCCGAGAAACAGAAGGATCATGACTGCGGTCAGGGCGGCGGCAATCAGGGCCTCGCGTACCACTCCGTTGATCGAGGCGCGCACGAACAGGGATTGGTCGAACAGGGTCTTGATGGTGATGTCGCGCGGCAAAGACTGTGCCGCCACCGGGATGACATCCTTCACCGCCTGCACGATCGTCAGCGTGGAGGCCTTGCCGATCTTGTACATCGACATCAGCGTGCCGCGAACTCCGTCCTGGCGAACGATATTGGTCTGCGGTGCAAAGCCGTCGCGGATGTGCGCCACATCGCGCATATAGATCGTCGACCCGTTGACGGTCTTGACCGGCAGGTCATTGAGTTCCGCGATCGTCTGCGGCGAACTGTTCATCTCGACCTGATATTCGAGCGGACCAATCTTCGCCGTTCCGGAAGGAGTGATCAGGTTTTCGCTGTTGATGGCGCTCACGATATCGGCCGGCGACAGACCGTTGGCCTGGAGCCGCGGGATATCGAGATCGACCTGCACCTGACGGATCTTCCCCCCGTACGGGTATGGGGTGGCGGCACCATGCACCGTTGCGAGTTGGGTGCGCAGAAAGTTCTGCCCCAGGTCGAATAGTTCCTGCTCGGGCAGAGTTTTGCTGCTTAGGCCCAGCTGCACAATTGGCGTCGATGAGGCGGAGTAGGTGATGACCAGAGGCGGCGTGGTCCCGGGCGGCAATCCGCGCACGGTGGTCTGCACAATCGCCGTAACCTGGGCCAGAGCAGTCTGAATGTTGGCCTGCGGGCGGAAGAAAATCTTGATGACTCCGACGCCGTTCACCGATTGCGATTCGATATGTTCGATATCGTTGACGGTAATGGTGATGCCGCGCTCGGAATTGGTCACGATGCGGTTCGCCATCTCGGTTGGCGCGAAACCGCCATAGTTCCACACGACGCTGATGACGGGGATGTTAATGTCCGGAAAAATATCGACGGGCGTGCGGAAGATGACGAAGATCCCCAGAAGGATGATGACCAGCGCCATCACTACGAAGGTATAAGGGCGCCGCAGCGCGAGTGCAACAATCCACATAACGTGTCTTTCACTCCGGGTGACTCGGTCTTCAGTGAGCGAGCCCGGCCTTCGTCAACCAATACCGACACCGAACTGATTCGATACGGTACGTATTGGATTCAATATATGCTATGGTTAGGCTATGAGGCAATTGCCTCCAATCGGCGAAAGGGCGGGCGATCGGCCCGAGAAAGCTGGAAACGGCGACCGGCGGCATCCGGGCCGCCCCCGCAGCGAACATGCGCGTCGCGCCATTCTGCGCAGCACGCTGAAGCTCCTGCGACGCTCCAGTTTCTCGGGATTGACCATTGAAGCCATTGCCGCTGACGCCAACGTAGGCAAAGCCACTGTCTACCGCTGGTGGCCGAACAAAGGAGCTCTGGTTGTCGACGCCTTTGCCTCCAGTGCTGAGGCCGATCTCCACTTCCCCAACACCGGCTCCGTTTACCGCGATATAAGCCTGCAGATGGCCCAGTTTCTCTCGGTTCTGCGCAGCCCGCGTGGACGCATTGTGGCCGCGCTCCTCGCCGGCGGCCAGTCCGATCCCGAACTGCTCGCTGCCTTTCGCGACCGATTCCTGCGGCCTCGTCGCGAGGAGGCTTACAAGACTCTGCGGCGCGCCATCGCCCGCGGCGAACTTCCCAAGGAGTTGGACCTCGATCTCGCACTCGATATCCTCTACGGCTCGATTTACATGCGATTTCTCATCCGTCACGACGAATTGAGTGAACGTTTTATTCGCGATGTCTGCCGTGTGGTGCTTGGCGGCCTTACTGGGAATCGAGCCCACTCCAGCAACCGAAGAAATCGCAGTCTCCCTTCTCCCGACCCTGCCATCGCAGCCGGATCGCCGCACTGATCGCGGTATTCGGGCCCGCCGTCAACGTTAGCATTGCATCAGTTTGGTCCATTCCGGGTCTACCCTCTTTACAGACTTTTACCTTCATTGACCGACGTTTTACCGGCTTTTCGGCCGCTTTAGTGTTTGAATAACTTAAGAGAGAGCAGGAGGTCATTCCCATGCGTACATTCGGCATCGTCGCAGTTCTCCTCATTGGCACGGCATTCGCCTGGAGTCAGGCTGCACCCGACGCGCCCGGAGGCCAGATGCAGGGCGAAGGGCCGCACCACGGTCATCGCGGGCCTGGCGTCTTCGGCACCATTACTGCCATCGATAACGGAAAGATTACGGTCAAAACGCCCGATGGCGAAACCGCCCAGGTGGCCACCAGCGATCAGACGCAGTATCGAAAAGACCGTCAGCCCGCGGCATTGGCCGACTTCAAAGTGGGCGACGAGATCTTCGTTCGCGGCGAGCAGAATAACGGCGTCTGGCAGGCGCAGATGATTGGCGCGCGATCCGGCGGCATGGGCGGCGCCAATTTCCGCGAAGAACTCGGCAAACGGTTCATCGCCGGCGAAGTCAAAGCTATAAGCGGAACCCGTTTGACCATCCTGCGCCCGGACGGCGTCACCCAAGATATTAATGTTGATGAGAACACGTCCTTCCGCAAAGATGGCGAAAGTATCACTCTTGCGGACATAAAGGTCGGCGATCACGTCTTTGGTCGCGGCGAACTGAAGAATGACGTCTTTGTTCCGGCGGTGCTGAATCTGGGTCAACCGGGCATGGGCCGTCACCGGGGCGCAGGGGCGGAGTCAAACGGCGGCCCCAACTAGGATTTGAGGAGATTCTTGAAATCCGCTCATGGGATCTGATCCCAAACCGGTAAGTGTCGATTACGCCACGATCGTCCATCATGCGCTCCGCTTCGTTCGTGTGCTGTGGCCGGTGCTTTTGTGCGCGGCCGCTCTGACGGCTCAGTCTGTTTCCGCGCCGGAAGCAGGTGGCACGATTCGCGGTGTCATCAAGTCCGGCGGAATGCCAATCCCCGGCGTGGCGGTCAGCGCCGCCAACACTCTCACCGGCCAGAAGGCGGTCAGTTCCACTGACGTCAACGGCGCGTATTTCCTGAAGGTTTCGGCCAACGGGCGATACGTAGTGCGGGCCCAAATGGCAGCGTTTGCGCCGCTGACCCGCGAGGTGCTGATTAATGACGCCAGCCGCGCAGTTGAGGCGGATTTCGATCTGATCCTGTTATCGCGCGCTCAAGAGATCGAGCAGAAGGAAGAAAAGCAGGCTGCGGCCGCCGCTTCGTCCTCGACGGCGCGCGGATTCCGAAGTTTGTCGCTGACCCAGAGCGAAAACAGCGATTCGTTAAACGTCGGAAGCACGAGCGACACCACGAGCATCGACACTTCAGTCGCCGGCATGTCCAGTTCCGGGGCTACCGAGTCAGTATCCATCTCCGGCAACACTTCCACTCCGTTTGCAAACATGAGCAGCGAGGAAATGCACCAGCGCTTCGAGGAATTTCGCCAGGAAAACGGCATGAGTGGACCCGGATTTGGAGGGCCTGGGGGGTTTGGTGGCGGGTTCGGAGGCCCTGGAGGATTCCGCGGTGGGGGGCCGATCCTGTTCGGAGGACGCCGGGGACGCTTTAACATCAATCGTCCTCACGGATCGATTTATTACTCCGTGGGCAGCGACGCTCTGAATGCCGCCCCCTACGAATTGACGGGCCAACCAACAGCCAAGCCGAGCTACCTGCAAAATAAATTCGGCGCCTCGCTTGGAGGACCGCTGAATATCCCGAAGATCTATCACGGCGGCACCAAAACCTTCTTCTTCTTCAATTACAACGGATCGCGCGGCGAAAACCCGTTTGACGCATTCTCGACCGTGCCGACCGTCGCAGAGCGCGGGGGAGACTTTTCCAGTTCGACGAACCTGAACAATCCGGTGCAGATTTTCAATCCCTTTACGGGCACTGCGATCACGGGAAACAACCTGCAGAATTCAGGATTAACGATCAGTCCAGTCGCCCAGGGCTTGCTTAATTACATTCCGCTGCCGAACCTGGCTGGCGCAAGCCCGGACACGCAGAATTTTCACTACGTCACCTCGGCGAACAACAGCAGCGACGACTTGAACATTCGGCTCAACCACTCACTGGGCGGAACACCATCGCTCCCCGGTCCCGGGCGCGGGCGCGGTCCGCGCAACAATCTGAACTTCGGCTTCCATTACCACGCCACCAACACTAACCTCACAAATCCTTTCCCCAGCATCGGCGGAAACACGAACGGCCGGAGCTTCGACATTCCAGTTGGCTATGTGCGCAGCTTCGGCCGCATCACCAACAACTTCCACGTCGATTTCAACCGCGCCCGCACCAGCACGCAGAATCTGTACGCGTTCTCGCAGAACATCGCCGGCGATCTCGGGATTAGCGGCATTTCGACAGACCCGTTTGACTGGGGCCTTCCCAATCTGGCGTTCAATGATTTTGGCAGCCTAGCCGATACCAATCCGCAGCTGATTCGCAATCAGACCTGGACGTTCACCGATAACCTGATCTGGAACAAGGGCAAGCAGACCGTGCGCTGGGGCGGGGATTTTCGCTGGATCGGGATCAATACCGAGGCCAGCAACGATGCGCGCGGAACATTCGTATTCAACGGCGATAACACGGCTCAGTATGTGAATGGCGCTCCAGTGACCGGTACCGGATTCGATCTGGCCGACTTTCTGCTCGGCCTCCCAATCCAGACTCGGGTGCAGACGACCGAGCCCGGAGCGAATAACTATCACTTCCGGGGAGATTCCTGGGATCTTTTCGTCCAGGAAGAATATCGCGTGCGGGGGAATCTCTCACTCAACCTGGGCGTGCGCTATGAATACGTATCTCCGATGACCGAACTCAACAATCGCATCGCGAACCTCGATATCTCGCCATCGTTCCTGACCGATCCGAACCAGAACTCAGCCTTATCCGTGCAACTCGTGCTGCCCGGAGGCTCCGGGCCTTACAACGGTGTTTATCCCGCCAGCCTGATGCACCCGGACCGCAACAACTTCGCCCCGCGCGTTGGCATCGCCTGGAAGCCTCTGCCAAAGACCGTAGTTCGTGCCGGCTACGGCATCAACTACAACACGACGGCGTATCAGTCCATCGTGCAGCAGCTCGCCTTCCAGCCTCCGTTTGCCACGACCGCAACCAACGTGCAGGTCAATCCCGGAGATCTGACCCTGCAGAGTGGCTTCCCTGCCGTCAACATTTGCACAACCCCGGGCGAGGCGCTTTGCCAGATCACGAACACCTACGCCGTCAACCCCAACTACCGGCTGGGCTATGTGCAGATCTGGAACCTGAATATCCAGCAGGAAATTCGGCCGACGCTGTTACTCAACATCGACTACACCGGGACCAAAGGCACCCGGCTCGATATTCTGGAAGCTCCCAACCGCGATCAGGCCGGCATCCGCCTGGCGACGGTCGACGCTTTTAACTGGCAAACGTCCGTCGCAGATTCGCACCTCAGCGCCGGCTCCATCCGCCTGCGAAAACGCCTGCAGGCCGGCTACTCCGTTGGCGGCACTTATACGTTCTCCAAGTCGATTGACGATGCCTCATCGATCGGAGGCGGGACCTCGGTTGTGGCGCAGAATCCGTTTGATCTGGCAGCCGAGCGCGGCTTGTCTGTCTTCGACCAGACCCACAAGTTCACCGGCGATTTCTTGATGGAACTCCCTTTTGGCCACGATAAGCGCTGGCTTTCGGATGCGACTCCGTGGCGGGCCATCTTCGGTGATTGGCAGTGGAGCGGAGATTGGACGATCGAATCCGGATTGCCCTTCACTCCGCGCGTGCTGGGACTCGACGCGCTCAGCGGAACGACAGGGACGGTGCGGCCCAACCTTGTGCCCGGACAGTCGATCACCGTGCCCCATCCCAGCATTCACGAATGGTTCAACCCGGCCGCGTTTGCCGCTCCGGTGACGGCGGAAGATTGTAATGCGACCGGCAATCCGCTTGGCCTGCCTTGCGTCTACGGAGACGCGCGCCGCGACAGCATCATCGGCCCCGGCAGCCTTCTGTTTGACATGGCAATCACCAAGGTCTTCCCCATGCAGGAAGGGCGCATGCTCGAATTTCGCGCGTCGGCTTCGAATGTGTTCAACCGCCCCCAGTATTCGTCGATCGGAATAGACCTGAACTCGGCGACGTTCGGCCAGGTGACCGGGGTCGGTTCGATGCGCACGATTACCCTGACGGCGAGGTTCCGGTTTTGAACGCGACGGCTCTTATGCGAGCACGAAAAGCATCCTCGATCCTGCTGGCCCTGGTGCTGGCGGCAGGCGCTCTTCCCGGGCAAGAGCCTCCGCCACAGACCGACTATACTTTTCGCGCCAGCACCGAACTTGTGCTGGTGAACGTTTCCGTGCGCGACAAGAGCGGAAAGTTCATCAAGAGCCTCAAGCCGGAAGACTTCACCGTGCTCGAAGACGGCAAACCGCAGCGCGTGGTTTCGTTTGATATCGAAAACACTGACGCCCTTCCGCCTGCTCAGGGGCCACAGGCATTGTCGAGCAATGCGGTAACGACTCCTTCAGCAACGGCGCCGCAGGCCACAACTCAGCAAGCCACGGACCAGCTGTACCGTGACCGCCGCTTGATCGTCCTGTTTTTCGATGTGGCCGACATGGAGCCCGACGAGATCGAGCGCTCCACAACCGCCGCCGAGGATTACATCAACAAGCAGATGTTGCCGGCCGATCTGGTCTCGGTCGTTTCTCTCGGCAGTTCACTCGAACTCTTGCAGGATTTCACTTCTGACCGCGCCCAACTGAAAAAGGTCCTCGACTCCCTGAATCCGAATGCGGGCCAAGGATATGAATTGGGTTCGACCGGCACGACCGAAGACACGCCCGACACGGGGACGTCGTTCACGGCCGACGATACCGAATACAACATCTTCAACACCGATCGCCGCCTGGAGGCGCTCCGCAGCATTGCCGAGAGCCTGAGCAAGGTGCAGCAGAAAAAATCGCTGATTTACTTTTCCAGCGGAATGCAACGCACCGGAATCGAGAATCAGTCGGAACTTCGTGCGGCCACGAACGCGGCTGTCCGCGCCAATCTTGCCATTTACACGATGGACATGCGGGGCCTGCAGGCGATCGTTCCCGGCGGCGAGGCGCAGAACGCCAGCTTGCGCGGTACGTCTCCGTATTCCGGCAACGCGACACTCGCGGCATTCGATTCCAACTTCCAGACCCAGGAGACTCTCGTTACCCTTGCCGGAGACACCGGCGGCCGGGCCTTCCTCGACTCCAACGATTTCGGCCAGATCTTCAAGGGAGTCCAGGAGGACACCTCGACGTACTACATCCTTGGCTACCACAGCACGAATTCGGCTCGGGACGGCAAGTACCGGCGGATTTCCGTCAGCCTGAAAACGCCGGGCTACAAGCTGGACTATCGGCATGGCTACTATGCCCCCGCGGACTTCCGCCACTCCAATCAGGAAGATCGCGAGCTGCAGTTGCAAGAGGAGTTGGCCTCGGAACTGCCCAGCACCGATCTTCCGGTGTATCTCTCCGCAGCCTACTTTCGCCTGAACACCGACAAGTTCTTCGTCCCGGTCTCGATCGTCGTCCCGGGCCGTGAAATTCCCTTCGTCACCAAGAGCAACGAGGATAAGGCGACGCTCGACATTCTCGGCGTAGTGCAGGACAAGACGAACAAGCGTCCCGTCGACGACATACGCGACACCGTCAAGCTTGCCGTCAATACCAGCACGCAGGTGCGGCAGAAGAATGTACAGTACAACAACGCATTCTTCCTCCCGCCCGGACAATATCATCTGAAGTTCGTGGTTCGCGAGAATCAGACCGGACGCATGGGATCATTCGAAACCGACATCCTGATACCGGATCTGAAATCGCAACCACTGAGGATGAGTTCGGTGATCCTGTCGAGCCAGTTGCAGCCTTCGAAGAAAAGAAAATATGACGACCCGCTCCAGCGCGATGGCTCGGAGATTATCCCCAGTGTGACCCACGTCTTTTCCAGCGGCCAGCACCTGTATCTCTATTACGAGGTGTACGACCCGGCTCGCGAAAATACAGAGAAGGGAAAACCCAAAGCGACCGGCGCGATACGGCTTCTGACGAATGTCGCTTTCTTTCAGGGAAATGTGAAGGCGTTTGAGACCCCGCTGGTCGAATCCAGTTCGCTCAATGAAGGAGATCGCAAAGCCGCGGTGTTTCAACTGGATGTCCCGCTCACACAATTGAAGCCGGGACTCTATACCTGCCAGGTGAATGTCATCGACGATGCCGCCGGAAAGTTTTTGTTCCCCAGGCTGGCGCTTTTAGTTCGTCCCGAGACAGCCAAGAATTGATCTCGACTCTCGGGTGTCTCGCTTTGAAAGTGATGCGATGCCGATCTGCTGCGCCATTCCGACGCCTCAGCAGCGGAGCGCGGCAAGAGTGCCGGCAATCTCTCCCTTGCCGGCAAGCCGTATGCCGTGTCTCGGCCATAGCGCGCCCGCAGTTGTAAAAAAAATGTCAAAACCCGCGTAGAAACTGCCCATTGCCTCTTAAACCGTTGTAAGCTTCCATCATCGAGTGGCTTCCGGAGGTGCGCTTGGGAAGGGCCGGAAGTTCTCCCCTGAACAGGACAGGTCCCTATGGGCAATCTCGCCGCACCCCTCAGTCCATCCGAGGCGGTCAACGTCTCCAACTCACCGAAGCCGAACAACCGTATTCTGATCGTGGAAGACGATCCCGCTGTACGAAAAGCGCTTCGCCGGCTCTTCGAGGCCGAAGGATATCCGGTGGACCTGCAGGCGGACGGCCGCGCCGCGCTCGACAGTTTTCTGGCCTGCCCTCCTGCGGCAATCGTTCTGGATCTGCGCCTTCCCAGACTGTCCGGCCGCGACTTGTGCAAGGAGATCAAGGCCCAGGCGCCGACGCTGCCCATTGTCGTCCTGAGCGCTGCCAGCGACGTCTCCGACAAAGTTCTGCTGCTTGAACTGGGCGCGGACGATTACGTCACCAAGCCTTTCAGCCCGCGCGAACTGCTGGCTCGGGTGCGGGCAGCTCTTCGCCACACGGCGAAGGCCCCCGAGCCGAACGTCATCAGCTTTGACGGCATCACGCTCGATACCCGGAAGATGGAGGTCAAACGAGACGGCAAGCTGGTGGTCCTGACTGCCCAGGAGTTCAAGACATTTCAGTTTCTGGTGCAGAACTCCGATCGCGTGATCACGCGTGATGAACTGCTCAATGAAGTGTGGGGGTACCAGAATTACCCTTCGACGCGCACGGTCGACAATCACATTCTCAAGTTGCGCCAGAAACTGGAAAGAGACCCTTCCAGCCCGGTACATTTCCGGACGGTCCACGGAATGGGCTATAAGTTCGTTCGCTGATTCGCGTGAATTCCTCACCGGAGCCCGCTCTATCTCACCGCAATGTGTCTGCCGACGCATTCCTGCCGCGGCTTCGCCTGCGCACGCGCTTTCTCCTTTCGATGCTCGTGATCACCGCCGGGCTGACGACGACAAGCCTGCTGCTGGTGAGAAGCATCGTCGAAAAGGATGCGCGCAAGAACATCGCCCTCAATCTGCACAATTCAGTTAGCGCGTTCCAGGATTTTCGCGATGAACGCGAAACCATGCTGACCAGTGACGTCGCTCTTCTGGCCGATCTCCCCCTGACCCGCGCCATCATGACCAGCGCCGACCCGGCCACCATTCAGGACGCATCCGAGGATGTCTGGCAACATGCCCGTAGCAGCAGCGATCTTTTTGTGCTCTTCAATCGCGGCAGCCACGTCGTTGCGCTGCATACCAAGACACCAGGGTTCACTCGCGAAGCGGCGGAGAAGTATTTTCAGCAGTCGCTCGATGATGATGCAGGCGGTTCCAGCCACTGGTGGTACGGCGGACATCATCTGTATCAAACCTTCGTACAACCCATCTATCGCGGTTCCAGCACCGAAGGTACCCTTCTGGGTTTTCTGGTGATCGGCTACGAGATCAACGCGAGGCTAGCCGGCGAAGTCAGCAAAGTTGCCGCCAGCCAGGTGGCATTTTCCTACGGAAACGAGGTTGTCGCCACCACCCTGACTCGGGCCCAGGCGCAGGGCGGGAGCTTTCTGAACCTGATCAGCGGCTCGTTCGAAGGAAATCGCGACATCGAAATCGGTAAGGAACACTTTCTCGCAACATCCCTTGTTTTGTCGGGCCCGGCAGCCGCTCCGGTGCGGCTCAGCGTGCTTGGCTCTTACGATCAAGCCACGCGGTTCATCGATCAACTCAATCGCTACCTGATGTTGCTCGGTCTGGCGGCGGTTCTGGTGGGCAGCGGCTTGGTGTTCTTCCTATCGCACACATTCACCCGGCCGTTGGCGAGCCTGGTCGACGGCGTGCGAGCGCTCGAAAGCGGAGACTTTCACCATCCGCTGGATTCTCGCGGCGGGGACGAAATCGCCGAACTGACGCGCGCCTTTGACCGCATGCGCGCCAGCCTACTCAAGAGCCGGCGAGATCTGATCGAATCCGAGCAGTTGGCCACGATTGGACGCATGGCTAGTTCGATCTCGCACGATCTCCGCCATTCCCTGGCTGCCATCGTCGCCAATTCCGAGTTCCTGTGCGACGGCCGCTTGACTTCTTCCCAGCGCGAAGAACTCTACCAGGAAGTCCGAACCGGCGTGAATCTCATGACCGATCTGATCGACTCTCTGCTGGAGTTCGCACGCACTCGGGAGTCCTTGACCCTGACCTACAGCAGCATCAGCGAGATTATTCAGCGCAGCGTTCAGGCTGTTCGGCTGCACCCGCGGCATCACACCCGCACGATCGACGTCCTCTGTGCCGACTCGGTTGCGGGTTGGGTAGATCCTCGCAAGCTCGAACGCGCCTTGTACAATCTGCTTCTGAACGCGTGCGAGGCCGCTCCCGCTGAGGGAGGTCATGTCGAAATCACGGCTGCTGAGGCCGGTGACAAGCTCATGATCTCGGTTTCCGACGACGGCCCGGGCATCGCCGAATCCATCCGCGACCGCCTTTTCCACCCGTTCGTCAGCTATGGCAAGGAAAATGGCACGGGATTAGGGCTGGCGGTGGTGCAGAAGATCATTCAGGATCACGGCGGCGAAATCACCGTCGAGCGGACGCCGCAGGCTCGAACTGCCTTTAAGATCTCTGTCCCGGCCCGCATGCGGGATGGTTTTCCCGCAGATGCATTCGAGGTAAAACGTGCGTCGCTCGTCCCTGCTTCGCAGGAGCGCGCGCGCAGTGATTCAACTTCGCATCCGGAGAGTTGAGCACCACTTCATCTTTCGCCATGGTGCCAGACCCGGGTGCTGGTGCAGGAGGAGGCTGTGAGCAGCTCAAAACTTTCAGTCCGGGCAACCATGCTTGCGCTTGCCGCTTTCGTCGCATTCTCCATGATCGGTCGGGCTCAGGAGGCGCCGCCTGACGCCCCCGGCGATACGGCGAAGGCCGTCATCGAGCTGCGAAACGAGGTGCAGGAGCTTCGCTCTCTCGTCGAGGAGATGCGCGCCGAGAACGCCTCCTCGCGTGCGGAGATGCAACAGCTTCGGCAGGATCTCCAGACAACGCGCTCCCTGCTCGAGAGCAAGAACCAGGCTGCTCCGGCCGAGTCGAACCAGGCCGCTGCAGAGTCGTCGATTCGCACGAATCAAAGCGCAGCGGCGACGCCCGGGGCAACTGACCAACTAGAGCAGAGAGTCCAGAAGCTGGAGGAGTCCACGTCGCTACTGGGCGCTAAGGTTGACGAGCAGTATCAGACCAAGGTCGAAACCGCATCGAAATACCGCGCCCGCCTCCATGGGGTTATCTTGATGAACGCGTTCCGCAACGTCGGCGCCTCCGACAATCTGGATTTCCCAAACTTCGCCCGGCCCCTGGCCCCGGGAGAACCAGCGGCAAATGTTGGCGCGACTCTCCGCCAGTCAGAAATCGGACTCGAAATCTTCGGCCCCGATGTCGCCGGAGCCAGGACCTCAGCCGATGTGCAGCTTGACTTCGCCGGCGGCTTCCCCGTCACCGGAAACGGCGTTGATTTCGGCATCGTCCGCCTGCAAACCGCGAGTGTGCGCTTCGATTGGCAGCACACTTCGGTGGTCGCCGGTCAGGACTCTCTGTTCCTTTCTCCGCTTTCTCCAACCTCCTTCGCGTCGCTGGCGAATCCTGCATTCTCCTACGCGGGAAATCTCTGGGGATGGACGCCTCAACTTCGAATCGAGCACCGCTTTTCATTGTCCGATCAGCAAACGGTCACGGTTCAAGCGGGAGTTCTCGACAACCTCGACTGGGAATATCCCTACAGTTCTTTCTATCGTGCGCCGCAAGCCGGGGAGCTATCGGGCCAGCCAGCCTACGCCCTCAGAACGTCCTGGTCTCATGGTGGGGAGGATCATCCTCTTGCTTTTAGCGTTGCCGGGTATTACGGCCGCCAGGATTGGACATGGGATCGCTACGTCGATGCCTGGGCAGGAATGGCCGACTGGCAGATTCCCATTTTCTCTCGTCTGTCTTTGTCGGGGGAGTTCTATCGCGGACGCGGCATCGGTGGTCTCGGAGGTGGAATCGGGCGGTCGATTGTCTATGGTGCTGCACCCACCTATGGACTCAGTCCGATCCGCGGGCTTGACGCTGCCGGCGGCTGGAGCCAGCTCAAATTCCAGCTGACTCCAAAGATAGAATTGAACGGCGTGATCGCCCAGGACAATGCTTTCGCCGGGGACGTGCGCGGCTTCGCCACCGACGCCGACAATTACGGACCCATACTGGGCCGAAATCGCGGTGCTTTGGGTAACGTCATTTTCCGTCCTCGCTCCGACCTGGTATTGGCCGCCGAGTTACGACACCTGCGCAGCTTCCCCGTTTACAGCGGAAGTACCAGCACAAATCAACTCAATCTTTCCGTGGGGATCTTGTTTTGAGACCAAGTTCCATCGTGTGGGTTTTCATTTCCGGCGTCTTTTTGACCGCGACGCTCGCGGTGGGCCAGCAGCCTCTCAAGGCTCACCTTGAGCTCACCCGAAGTGGCCGCCGCTTGAAGGATGCCTCGAAGGCGGTCATCTGGTTGACTCCCATCGGAACGGCCGTCAAGCCGCCCCACCAGAATCCCGCCGAGATCCCGCAACTTGTGCAGAAGGATAAGGCCTTCCATCCTTCCCTTCTCGTGATTCCGGTTGGCGGAAAGGTCGAATTTCCCAACCACGATCCCTTCTTTCACAATGTATTTTCGTTGTTCGACGGCAAGCGCTTCGACCTCGGACTCTATGAAAGTGGAAGTACGCGCTTCGTCCAGTTCGATCGTCCCGGCATCTCGTTTATCTTCTGCAACATTCACTCGCAGATGAGCGCCGTGGTCATCGCCCTCACCACGCCGTACTACGCGATCTCGAATGCCCGCGGCGACTTCAGTTTTGGCGGGGTTCCGCCCGGTCGGTATCAGATGCAGATCTTCCATTCCCTCGTCCCACCCGAGACCTTACAGGCTCTGAATGGGGAGATCACGATATCCGCCGGCGATACAACCATTGGCAGTTTCCGCCTCGCAACTTCGGAACTGGTTATGGCCCACAAGAACAAATACGGACGGGATTACGATCGCCCGGAGCCTGACAGCCCCGCCTACGCTCGGCCGTAAACGCCCGCGACGCCCGACGGGGCTCGAGTTTTTGAGCCCAGCCGCCATTTTGGCAGGGCTGTCCCCACCCCGGAAGGACCCCTTCCCAGCACGATTTTGTGTTGTCCGAAAGAGCTCGTGCTCGTAGAATCTTCACCACTTGCGGGACCTCCGGATGTTGCCAATTTCCAAGTCGAAGTTGAAACAGCAATGGACCCCGAGCGAACCCGCGTTCCGCAGGTTTCTGCAATGGCTCGATGAGGGAGAGGACTCGAACGGCGAGCGTTATCTGGAGATGCGGGGAAGGCTGGTTCGCTATTTCGACCGCAAAGAGTGCTCTCCCGCAGATGACCTGGCCGACGAGACGCTAAATCGGGTCGTGCGCCGGCTGGAAGAGGAAGGCACGATTGCCGAGGCCACCCCGGCTCAATACTGCTATATCGTTGCAAAATACGTCTTTTTCGAGCATGTCCGGGAGGCGCGTCCACTGGTTCCGCTAGAATCCGAACCCTTATCCTCGGCGTCGAAGGGATTTGAGTATCGAACCCAATCTCTGGATCGTGCCGAGAAGCTTCTTGGCTGTCTCGAGGGCTGTCTCGAAAAGCTTTTCCCGGCCGATCGGGAGATGATCCTGGAGTATTACCGTGGCGAGCAGCGGGAGAAAATCCAGAATCGCCGCCAACTCGCTGAACGGCTTGCACTTACGACCAATGCACTGGGAATCCGCGCCTGCCGGATTCGCGACCGGCTGGAGCGCTGCGTAATGCGTTGCGCTGAAGAAGGATGAAATGTTTTTCCTAATTCTGTCTTAACTATAGTGAGAGCGCCGTGACTGATCTTCCCCATCATGAGCTCCTGACGCAGTATCTTCTCGGCTCGCTTTCAGTCGAGGAGGCCGAGCGTCTGGATGAGTTGAGCGTAACCGATGACGATTTCGCGGCCCAGTTGAATGCCGCCGAAAACGATCTGGTCGATTCTTATGTCCGCGGAGAACTGTCTGGCAACGCGCTCGCCCAATTCAAATCGGTCTATCTGTCATCGCCAAAACGACGCGAAAAGCTTGCTCTCGCCGAAACTCTGCTGGCTTTCGAACAGAGGAGAGCCGCCCCCCGGCTGGGCGCGCGAGCGGCAAGCCCGCAGAAAGCAGGAACCCAAAAACGGTGGAGCTTTTCCCCGGGCGCCTGGCTTGTCCCTCAGCGGGGCCTTGCGATTGCAGCGGTTCTGCTCTTCGTTGCGAGCGGTTACTTGTTTACCGCGAACCGCCAGTTGAGGCAGCAGCTCGATTCTTCCAACGCCGAACGAGGTTCGTTAGTGCAGCAGGAGCAGGATTTGCAACACGAACTCGCCGCTCGTCCGCCAGCGTCGCAAGGCACAGAATCTGCGGCAACCGGGCTTGGGGAAAAGACCGTCGACCAGCTTCGAGTCGCTACTTTCATCTTCGCTCCTTCGCTTCGGGGCGCAGGCCCGCTGCCCGTGGTCCCCACCCCCCCGGACACCGATCTGGTGGTCTTGAAGTTGGAACTGGAGTCGAATGACTTCCCGAAATACCTGGCTTCACTAGAGGATTCTTCAACTCGGCAAACCGTCTGGCGGAGCCCTGAATTGACGCCCGTGTCCGATGGAGACAAGCGGGCGGTGTCGTTCGCCTTTCATGCGAATTTGTTGAAAAACCAAAATTATATGATTCAGCTCAGAGGGGTCCGCTCAAACAGTGCGTTGGAGCTGGTCAGTACATATCCGTTCAAAGCCGTGGTAAAGTAGCAGTCCTTCCCCGCCCGCAAGGGCACGCTACGCTCGGCTTGGGGCTGGCGATGCAGCGACACATTAGGGTTCGTTTCTCTCTTGGATTTCGCCGCTTTCTCTGCCGCGGAACGCTCTGGGTGTTCCTTGTCTACCCGGCAGGTCTCTCGTCTCAAGATCACATCCCGGCCCAAAACCCGGGCATCACCCTGGAACTTGGGGTACCGATTCAGCGTGAGATTTCAGGCAAGAATGTCGACGACTATGATGTCGCGCTGCAGGCTGGTCAGTTTGCTGGTATCACGGTCTACCAGCGTGGAATCGACGTGGTCATCGACGTTGCGGATTCGAGTGGAGCGGTACTCGCCGAATTCAACTCTCAGGCCAGGATTCCAGGCGAAGAAGCAGTCGGCCTTACCGCCGGCGCCGATCGGCATTACCGCCTTAGCGTCAAGCCAAAGTACTCGAAAGCAGAACCTGGCAGGTATGAGGTCCGGCTTGAAGATGTTCGTCCCGCAACCGACAAGGACCGATGGCTCTTCGAAGCCCACCAACTGAGCCGGCAATCCGCTGTTCTGGCTGGAAAGGGCAAGGTGGACGACGCCCGTGTCCTGGCGACGCACGCGGTGGAATCCGCCGAAAAAGGAGCCGGCCCCAACAGTGCGTATGTCGGCGAACTTCTCGTCAACCTCGCGGAACTAGAGAGAAATAAAGACAATTTCGCCAAGTCTGAGGAATTGTTCCAACGTGCCATAGAAGTTGATCAGGCCGCCCTCGGACGCCAGGACCCGCAGACTGCGTTTGCCATGCTACGCCTGGCGGCCCTCTATGACTCCAAAGACGATTACCCCAGGGCCGAACCGATGCTGCAGGAATCGCTTCGCATCACACAACAGACTTTGGGACCAGATCATCCTCAGGTAGTGGTCTGGCTCATGAACTTGTCTCTCCTCCACGAAGACCGCGAGGACTATGCCGAGGCCCTGTCGGAATTGCAGCAAGCACGGGCTATTGCCGAGAAACGATTAGATCCCGACGATTTCATCTATATCGGTGTGCTCAACAATCTCGCCGATCTCTACCGGTCGATGAAAGATTATGACCAAGCCGAACCCTTGGTCGAGCGCGTGATCCAGATGATCGAGAAAACGCGGGGCCCGGATTATCCGCGGCTCTCCGAGCCTCTCATGAATCTGGGCATCATCGCCCGCGAGAAAAAACAGTACGCGCGGTCGTTAGAGCTCTTATGGCGTTCCGAGTCGATTCGCGAAAGGGCCTACGGACCCAGAAACTCGCAAACCGCCGCAGTTCTTATCACCATCGGCAATCTGTATCGAGCTGAAGGAGAGTTCGCCAAAGCCATTGAGGTCTACGCGCGCGCGCGCAATATCCTCGAAACCGCTGCCGGCCCCTATCACAGCCTGACGCAATTGACCTATGTCAATGCCGCTATTGCCTTCGCAGCCCTCGGAGACGTCAACGACGCAACCGAGTACCAGGCCCATGCCGACGCCCTGCTGGAGCACAGCATTGACTTGAATCTCTCGATCGGTTCGGAGCGCGAGAAGTGGGACTTCTTGGAAGGAGCGTCGGAGCGCACCGATCGCACGATCTCCGTGAACGCCTTGCTGGCGCCGAACAGTCCTGCGGCCAGCGAACTCGCCGCCCTGGTGTTGTTGCAGCGCAAGGGACGCGTCCTTGATGCCATGTCGGGCAGCTTCGCGGCCCTGCGTTCGCGGATGAGTCCCGACGATCAGAAACTGCTGGATGAACTCAGCTCCACGACCGCCGAGTTGGCGAAGCTCACTCTGCACGGCTCCGGCAGCACTCCTCCGGAGGCATACCAGAAGCAGATTGCGTCGCTGGAGAAAGCCAGAGATGACCTGGAAGCTGCCATCAGCCGCAGCAGCAGTGAATTCCGCACTCATTCCCAGGCGGTCACGCTCACTGCAGTAAAGGACGCGATTCCCGCCCGGGCCGCGCTGCTGGAATTTGCCGCGTATCGTCCATTCGATCCCAGAGCCGACAGCGATGCCCGCGCTTATGGAGAGCCTCATTACATCGCATACATTCTGCGGCATGAGGGCGAGGTGCAGTGGAAAGAGCTTGGATCTGCCAAGCCAATCGACACACTGGTTGCATCCTTGCGGGCAGCACTACGGGATCCCGAAAACAAGAACGTACAGCATCTCGCCCGCGAGATGGATAGCAGAATCATGCAGCCTCTTCGTCCGCTGGTCGGCGATGCCACGCAATTGCTGATCTCGCCCGATGGCGAATTGAACCTGATCCCATTCGAGGCACTGGTCGATGAGCACCAACACTATCTGGTCGAACGATATTCCATCAGTTACCTCACGACCGGTCGCGATCTGCTGCGCCTGCAGGTGGCGCGGTCGAGCCGCAGCGCTCCCGTGATCGTCGCCGATCCTGTTTACGGCGAACCGGCATCTGCGGAGCTTGCCACCACGAAACCGTCTCGTTCGAGAATGTCTCCGCGCCCTGACGCCCGGCGAAGCGTCACCTCCGCCGGCGATCTTTCCGATGTCTACTTTGCGCCGCTGCCCGGGACCGCAGTCGAGGCCAGCGTAATCAAGGCGGAGTTCCCGGACGCTCGCTTGTTGACCGGGCGCAAGGCAACTGAAGATGCGGTGAAGCTGGTAGATGCTCCGAGCATCCTGCACATTGCGACTCATGGGTTCTTCCTTTCGGATGCACGCGCAGCCACTGGCTCCGAGCATGCACCGGCAATGTCACGCGGTATCCAGTTCGATAACGACGGTGAAAATCCCCTGCTTCGTTCAGGGCTGGCGCTGGCAGGTGCGAACGTCAGCCGCAGTACCACACAGCCTGGCATTCTCACTGCCCTCGAAGCCTCGAGCCTGAATCTATGGGGAACGAAGCTGGTTACGCTTTCTGCTTGCGACACAGGAATCGGAGAAGTCCGCAACGGCGAAGGTGTCTACGGGCTCCGGCGCGCCTTCTTTCTCGCAGGCGCGGAATCGGTGGTGATGAGCCTTTGGCCGGTCAGCGATTATGCCACTCGGGAAATGATGAGTTCCTACTACAAGAATCTGAAAAAAGGACTCGGCCGTGGCGAGGCTCTTCGCCAGACCGAACTCGCCATGCTCAAGCACAAGGATCGCCGGCATCCGTTTTATTGGGCCAGTTTCATTCAATCCGGCGAGTGGGCGAATCTCGACGGACAACGCCAGTAATCTCTGGGATTCGCTTCGCGCCACGAATCTAGAGTTCTTCCTCTCCGCCTGAAATGTTTTTCCTGGAATTGTCTTAAGGGGGTAAGGAACGCTCCGGCCGAGATGTCAGTTCAGCATCAAGACCGACAAACCGAACGTGAAGGTCTCATGGCAGGTGACTGGCATTCGTCAGGATGCCTGGGCCAACGCGCACCGCATTCCGGTCGAGCAGGAAAAATCGGCGAAGGAGCGTGGTTTCTATATCCACCCCGAACTCTTCGGTGCTCCCAAGGACAAGAGTGTCGCCGGGGCACTTCATTCCGGAGCAATGAAGCAGTGGAAGCAGTTGCAAGCCAAAGCACCGAACCATCCGGGGAAGTTAGTCTCGCCAATGCACGAAAAAAGCAGAGACGAAAAGAGAGGCCCTGTTCAACGGGCCTCTCATTTTTTGTTCTTGAACTATTCCATGACGAACAGTGATCTGTGTTTGACGTCAATTCCCGGCATCCGGCTTGGTCACCATAATGGCGGGAACGTCCTGCTGTTTGACAAGATTGTTGTAGGCGGTGACGTCAGTGGCAACGATCTCTTTCCACTTCGCCAATTGTTCATCAACCTCTTTACTGACCATGTCAAACACTTCATACGACTGCTTGGTCGGAGCCGAGTCCGCGCTTCCCACCACACCGCCCAGGGCAACCAGATCGTTATTCAGGCGTACGGGATAATTCAGCACATCCTCTCCGCTTGTGGCCTTGGTTTGAATGAGCGCCTCCTCGACCTGGGTCATTTTCTTGTCCAGCGCCTTTCCGGCATCCGCGATCACTTTCTCTCGCGGATCGTCTTTCAAGCGCTTGTTGAGCGCGTTCATCTGAGCGCGAACGGCGCGCATTTCAATGATGGCATCGTCGGTTTCAGTCACCTTGTCGCGGATCTTCAGCAGCAGGTCGAACTGCTTGGCAAGATCCTCTTGACTGACCTTCAGCCGCGGGTCCGGCTTGATCTCAAGCGGGGCAGTATAAGTCTTCCCTAGCACCGTCAGCCGCACCTGATACGTCCCGGGCAGCGCCTCCGGACCCTCGGTGCTTCCGCCCCAGAGCGGCGCGTGCGGCACACGGGTCGCTCCTTCGTAGCGCATATCCCACACAAACCGGTTCAAGCCGGCTTCCGCGGGAAGCGCACCACCGCCGCGAGTGCGTGAAAAGAAGTCTTCGTCCTCACCCTCGCCCTGCGGCTCCTCTTTTTTCGGGAGCTTCCGAATCACCTTTCCGGACGAATCCAGAATCTCGAGGGTAATCTTGGGTGTTTCGTCTCTCTTGCCGGAGTCAGCTTTATCGCCTTCTGCCTTTTGTGCATCGACTCCCATTTTGGGTGCACCTTCGCCCGCGGCTTCCTTCTTCTCCGGTTTCTTCAGCGAAATCTTCAGCCAGTAATCGATGATGGCGCCCGCGGGAGGATTTTTCCCTACATTCCCCTGGGCCCGGAAAAAACCGCCCTCGAAGACGGTGTGATTCGCCGCCTCGGGAGTGAACAGATGCGCCTCCTGCTGCGGGACGGCTTCGTCGTACTGTTCCAGTGGAGTGAGATCGTCGAGGACCCAGAAGCTACGTCCGTGAGTCGCGACCACCAGATCGTCGCTCTCATCGTTGCTCTTTACGACCAGATCGTTGATCGGCGACACCGGCAGATTCAACTGCAGAGGCTGCCATTGTCCACCATCATCGAACGACATGTATACGCCTTGCTCGGTTCCGGCAAACAGCAAGCTCGGATGCTTTGGATCAACCCGCACCGCATGCACATAATCATCGTCCGGAATGCCCGCGACGAGCTTCGTCCAGGTCTTTCCGAAATCGGAGGTCTTGAAAACATACGGCGCGAAATCGTCCATTTTGTGCCGCTCGACGGCAACGTATGCCGTCCCGGCGTCGCGCGGAGAAGCTTCGATCATGCTGACCGTGCCCCACTCCGGCATCTGCTTCGGGGTGACGTTCTCCCAGTGCTGCCCGCCGTCGCGCGTCAGTTGTACCAGGCCATCGTCCGTTCCAACCCAGATCAGGTCTTTCTGCACCGGCGACTCAACGACCGAAAAGATCGTGTCGTACACCTCGACACCGGTGTTGTCTTTGGTAATCGGCCCTCCGGAAGAAGCCTGCTTCGATTTATCGTTGCGCGTCAGGTCAGGACTGATAATCGTCCAGCTCATTCCGCCGTCGGTCGTCTTGAATAGCACCTCGCTGCCGAAATAGAGCGTCTTCGGATCGTGTGGCGAAAACACAATGGGTTCCGTCCACTGGAATCGATGCTTCACGTCCGCTGCCGCCCATCCGATCGGGTTCACCGGCCACGGGTTTATCGACTGCTCTTGGTGCGTGTGAAGGTCATAACGCGTGATCTCGCCGCCGTATGATCCCGCGTACACGATCAACGGATCCGTCGGATCCGGCGCAATATAGCCGCTCTCGCCTCCGCCCACGTCATACCAGTCAGGACGATCGATCGCCCCATCGGGGCTGGCGCTGGCAATCCCAACCGTCGAATTGTCCTGCTGCGCTCCATACATGTAATAAGGAAAACGGTTGTCGGTAGTGACGTGATAGAACTGCGCGGTGGGCTGGTTGTACAGAGTAGTCCAGCTTGCGCCGCCGTCGGTCGAGACCGTGGCGCCGCCATCATTTCCATTGATCAGGCGCTGGGGATTTGTCGAATCGATCCACAATCCGTGATTGTCTCCGTGGGGTGCACGCACTGGAGCGAACGTCTTGCCGCCATCGTCGGACCGATACATGCTGGTATTCAGAACATAGACGGTATCCGCTGATTTCGGGTCGGCAAAGATGTGCGAGTAATACCAGGCACGCTGCCGGAAGCGATGATCGTCATTCATCAGGTGCCACGAATCGCCGCCGTCATCGGAGCGGTAGATTCCGCCTTTCTCCGCTTCGACCACCGCCCACACCCGGTTCGGATTCGCTCCCGAAACGGTGACGCCGATGCGGCCCAGAATCCCCTCCGGCAATCCGTGGCCGGTGAGTTGTTTCCACGTCGTTCCGCCGTCGATCGAACGGTACAGTCCGCTGCCCGGCCCACCGCTGTCCAGACTCCACGGCGTACGCTTTGCCTGCCACAGGGCCGCAAAAAGTGTATTGGAGTTGCTGGGATCGAAGACGACATCAATGCCTCCCGTCTTCGCGTCTTTATACAGCACCTTCTCCCAGGTCTTGCCGCCATCGCGGGTGCGAAAGATGCCGCGCTCGTCGTTATCGGCGAAAGGATGTCCCAGCGCCGCCACAAACGCGACATCAGGATTTTTCGGATCGACCGCCAACCGCCCGATCGCATGTGTATCCCGCAGTCCAACGAAGTTCCACGTCTTCCCGGCATCGATCGACTTGTAGACGCCATTTCCACCGACGATATTCCCGCGAATGCAGGCTTCTCCGGTCCCCACGTAGATGATGTTGGGGTCCGATTGCGACACTGCGATCGCGCCAATCGAAGGCGATGCGCCCTTCGCCTTGTCGAAGACGGGCTTCCAGTTGAGGCCTCCATCCGTCGTCTTCCACACGCCTCCGGCGACCGCGCCGAAATAATAAACGTCGCTCTGGCCGACCACTCCCGACACGGCTACGACCCGCCCGCCTCGAAACGGGCCGATCAACCGGTACTGCATACCCTTCCACGGCCCCTCTGACTCGCTGTCATCCGCGGAAGCAGTCGCTGCTTTCGGCGTCTCGGGCGGCTTCGGCGTCTCGGGCTGCTTCGGCGTCTCGGGCTGCGCCTGCTGGGCTGCTGCCGCGTTTTTTGGGGATTGGCGCTTCTGTGCTGAAACCAGCGTGAGACAGCAGATGAGCAGAAAGAAGACGAGTGTGGTCCTTCGCAAGGCTGTTCCTCCGGAGACGTACACAATAATCCGCTCGCCTCCAATTCTCAAGCAAGAAAGTGTGCCCGCCCTTGAGGTCCTGAAATGATCATGGGCCGCAATCGCTCTAGGATTTCGGATTGGCGCGCACGTAGACGCTGATGACCGGCCTTCCGCCACTCGTCTTTCCGCTTCTGATCCGCGTCGACTCTTTTACCGTCGGAGCGCGCTGCGCATTCGATGAGGGAAAGAAGGACACGCCGTCGTTCACCTGGCGGCAATCCATCCGCAGGGTACCGTTATCGTTAAATACGAGGCCATAAAAGCGGAAGGTGCCGCCCACGAAAAGCGGTTGAGAATTCAGTAGTTGCGTCTGGCCGTCTATGTACACCTCGACGTCCAATGGATCGTTCAAAAGCGACTGTTGCCCTGACTGCGCGGCCAGGTTCGGAAACAGGTCGTAGGAAGCCAGCGAGACGGAATACTCGGTAAAGTTTCCGCTGGTCGTAAAAGCCGTGACGGTTCCGTTGATCGTCTGCGGAATTAGCGTGACTGCGTTCAGTTCGGTGTAAGGGTTTGATCCGTCGGTCAGGGGCGGCGAGGACAAATACACACTCTGTCCCGGAACGATGTTCGACGCGTTGAAGCTCGCGCCAAAAGGCAAGTCTTCGAGGTTCGACACCTGTCCGGAGATTTGAAACACCGCGTTGTCAAAGCTGAATGCCTGCCCGCCGATGAAATAGGTGTTCGCATAGTCGGAGCCCTGCTGGTCGTATCCCTCGATATAGAGCGCTGGCTCGGCATCTGAGATGAACATTGCCGGTCCGATGATGGAGTCAACGGCCGCCGGATACTCAACCGCGATGCGCGAAGCCGTCACTGAACTGTCCGCCTGGAGCGCGCCGTCCATGTTCACGAACGTTCCCACCGCCAGCCCGGAAAAGTCGCTGACTCCCTGGTACGCCGTGCTATTGGACGTGCTGATCATGACACTGTCCGGCAGCGCTGACGCTTCGGCAACCGCTAGTGTGAAGCTGTTCCCCGCAGGGCCGATGGCCGTGACTTCTCCATTGAGCCCCAGCACCTTGCCGTTGGCGGGACTGGTGGGCTGCGCTGAGAGCTCAAAAGGAGTGATCTGAAATGTTGGCGTGATCGACCATGAGAAGCCCCCCTGCTCCCAGCAGTCACTGGGGAAGGTGGCGGACTGCAGAGTGTCGAGGTTGACGAGCAACCCCATATTCGATCCCGTAATTGTGATCGGCGACGGCAGATTCACGGTCACCTGGGCATCCGGGGTATAGCCATAGGCATAAGTCGCTGACGTCAAGCCGTAGTTCGGGATGTTCACCACGCAGTTGAATTCCGCACTTCCAACCGTTGCCGTCGCCGACACGTACGTTCCCGGGGGAGCGGTGGTCGTAAACGCGGGAGCGAGTTGGCCCGTTCGTTGGACGAATTCGAATCCCTGCGGCGAGGAAAGCAGGCTGACCGTGTTCCCTGACTTGTCCGTCAGGATCAGCGTGTTCAGCACCATGTCGAAATAAATCAATTGATCGTTGCCTGTGCTGGTCACGGCCACCGTCAACTCGGTATTGCCCGGCTTGACCGGCGTCGAATTGACTGAGCCGCAACCGGTCAGAGAACTTGTCGCGAGGAAAAGAGCAGTTGAAATCAGTGAGAAGCGGAGAATCCGGGGACCGCACGGAAACGCAGTAGCTGGATGCATAAACATCTCCACTAACGTTGGACCGCGATTGTCAAAAGTCAGAAATATCGTAGGTCTTTTCAAGTCGCAGGAAAAGATGGTTTACACATATTTACCTTGGGGACCCAGCAGGCAGGCCCGAAGCCAACCACCGAGTCAGGCCAGGCGCATAACCGCTACTGTCGCGTCATCCGTCTGGCAGCCGCAGGAGAAGTCATCCATGGATTTGAAGATCGCCTGAACCAGATCTTGGGCCATCGCAGGATGCTGGGGCTCCCGGCCGACCATCGCCTTCAACAGGCCTTTCGTTCCCCACTCCTCCCCTGCTGGACTGGTCGTTTCGATCACTCCATCCGTATAAGCGACGACCTGATCGCCCGGCCTGAGATTCAGCACACGCTCTTCGTAAGTCGAATCCGGGAACATCCCAACAGGCGCGCCGCCCGGCTCCAGCCACTCGATCGAACCGTCCGGGCGAAGAACGAATGGTGGATTGTGTCCGGCATTCACGTACCGAAGCGTGCTCGTCGCCGCATCGAAGAGCCCGTAGAAGACAGTCGCATAGCGGTCGGCGAGCGACGAGGCGTAAGCCTGGCGATTCACCACTGTAAGCAATGTGGCCACATCATTTCCCGTGAACAGGGCTGCGGTCCGCAGAGAGGACTGGACGTTGGCGATCATGAGCGCTGCCGCCAGGCTCTTACCGGAGGCATCACCGACAACCAGCGCCAGTCGATCGTCGGCGAGCGCGATGAAATCGTAGCAATCGCCACCTACGGCTCGGATCTGGCGACACCGCGCGCTGTAATCCAGTGCAGGGGTCCTCCAGCCCCCTCCCTCCATAAACCGTTGCTGGACATCGCAGGCGAGCACCCAATCCTGGCTTACGTCCACCACCAAACCGTCGATCGTCATTTCTCTGCCTCCAACGGTATGTCGGTTGCGGACGTGCAAAATCGACATGCCGGGCGTCATTTGACGCTTGAAAAAGTTTTCTGGAGAGATGTAGAGAATGAGTGGCCGGCTCCGACTACTCCATGAAAGCGCAGATCGCGCCCCTGAGAATGAAGTAAAGATAAGTGTCAGGGAGTGCGGTCAGGCGAGTGCACCAACCATAAGGAGAAAAAGACATGAAATACATTCTGCTGATGTCGGGAACGCAGTCGGGGGTCCAGGGCTATCACGCCTGGTCGCAAAAGGATGTCGAAGCCCACATGGCCGTCCTGCGGGCCATCAATAAGGAACTGGCCGATTCCGGGGAATTCGTCGCCACGCAAGGTCTCACCGGGCCCGGCGAGGCCCTGACTGTTCGCGGAGAGAAGAATGGCCTGCCCATCACCGACGGCGTATTCCCCGAGTCCAAAGAGTTTCTGCTGGGCTACTGGATCGTAGACGTGGCCACGCTCGAACGTGCCTGCGCCATCGCCGGCCGGATTTCCGCCGCCCCAGGGCCCGGAAACGTGCCTACCAACATGCCGATTGAAGTGCGGCGCTTTGCGAATCATGGCTAGCGCTGCCGTCCCATGGATGTCGAGAACTCGTCCACGGCTCCGACTAACTTTGCTCGCACAATCACGGCACAAAACGAATCCGAAGGAGCGACGAATGAAATACATTTTGATGATGAACGGGAAGAAAGCCGATTTTGAGAGGTACGCCCAATGGTCGAAAGAAGATCTTCAGGCTAATGTTGTCTTCATGCGCGCGTTCAGCAAGGAACTCAAGGATTCTGGCGCTTTCGTCGCCACCGAGGGCTTGGCCTGGCCGAGCGAGGCCAAGCTCGTCCGCGCCGGAAAAGACGGGGAACCGGTCACGGACGGCGTGTTTCCGGAGTCGAAGGAGTTTCTCGCCGGCTACTGGATCATCGATGTGGACAGCCCCGCGCAGGCCTACAAGATTGCGGCCCGGGTCTCGCAAGCTCCGGGTCCTGGAGGCAAGCCCGGCAACCTGCCGATCGAGGTCAGGCAGGTGCTGAGCAGCCATGCGGACCTGGGGCTCTGACGGCCCTTCATCCGAAAGAGTAACCATCAACCGCCTTATTGAGGCGAGAACTCTCCGTGACCCAACAAAAGCAAGACAGCCCGGTCGAGCACCTGCTTCGGGAATTGACGCCGCAGGTGCTCGGTGCGGTCGCTCGCCGCTTTCACGACTTCGCGTCGGCCGAGGACGCAGTACAGGAGGCCATGCTGGCGGCCTTCACGCAATGGCCCAGGGACGGCGTTCCCGAGAATCCGCGCGGCTGGCTGATCCAAGTGGCATCTCGCCGCATGACGGACCAGGTGCGTAGCGAGATCGCGCGTCGCGAGCGGGAAACTGCCGTTGCCAGAGAGGCTGACCCGCTGGCGCCTGCCGCCGGTATCGAGTCTGACATGGATCCAGACGACACGTTGATTTTGCTATTCATGTGCTGCCATCCCGCCCTGACTTCGTCTTCGGCAATCGCCCTCACGCTTCGGGCCGTCGGCGGTTTGACGACGGCGGAAATCGCGAATGCATTTCTCGTGCCCGAGGCGACCATGGCGCAGCGCATCACCCGCGCCAAGCAGAGCATCAAGGAATCCGGCGTCTCTTTCCATCTCCCTTCCCCACTGGAGCGGGCCGAGCGTTTGCCCGCCGTTCTTCGCGTGCTGTACCTGATCTTCAGCGAGGGCTATACCAGCAGCATCGGGGCACATCTACAACGCCTTGATTTGGCACAGGAGGCGATCCGCTTGGCCCGCTCAGCCAAGGCACTGCTTCCCGCTGACGCGGAAGTCGCCGGCCTGCTCGCGCTCATGTTATTAACCGACGCCCGCCGGGCGGCCCGAACCGGACCCCACGAGGAATTGATCCCTCTCGACAAACAGGACCGTGCCCTGTGGGATCGCGCTGAGATTTCCGAGGGAATCGAACTTCTGACCGCCGCGCTCTCGAAGGGCTCCGTCGGCCTGTATCAACTTCAGGCGGCGATCGCCGCCGTTCACGACGAAGCGGCACGGCCGGAAGACACGGACTGGCCGCAGATCATGGCTCTGTACGAATTGCTGAAACGCGTCGCTCCCAGTCCTATGGTCACCCTGAACCATGCCATTGCCGCCGCCATGGTCCACGGCCCGTCCCAGGGTCTCGCCCTGCTGCAGTCGCTCGACGGCGACCGCCGGCTTGCCGAGCACTATCGGCTTGATGCGGTTCGCGGACACTTGCTCGAGATGTTGGGCGATCACGCCAGCGCCATCCGCCATTATCGTGCTGCCGCCAGCGCGACTACCAGTATTCCCGAACGGAATTACCTGATCTCGCAAGCCTCCCGCCTGGAAGAGACAGAACAAAGTTCCTCACAGAAGACGAGCGTCCCCTAGCCGATCCATCGAATGCGTGCGACCGGTTCGCCGGCCAGCAAAGATGCCTCTGGAGCCTGCCGATCCGGGAAGTCTTCCCGCTTTGAAAAGCCCATACCTTCGTGCCTGCGTTCTTTCCGCCAAGCGCACTCCTGCGTGAGTCAGAATTTCCGTTAGCGCGTATGCAGAGTCGAAAACGTCGCAGGTCAGGGATTACGCGTGGCATCGTGCGAATCCGGCAACTCCGGGTTCCCGCAACGGAAGGGACGAACATGAAACGCGAACAGATTGCTGCTCTCCTCGTGCTGATTGGTTTATTGGCCGTCTCTGCTTTGGCTGCGGATCACGATCAGGGCAAGTCGGTGTCCGACGGGGACTACGTTGGGTCGGAGGTTTGCGTAACCTGCCACGCCGAGCAGCAGAAAAGCTTCGCTCACACCATCATGGGCAACGCCATGGCTCACTCGAAGAGCGCTTTGGATGCGCGCGGGTGCGAAAGCTGCCATGGACCCGGCAAAGCTCACGTCGACGCCGGCGGCGGCAAGCAGACTATCCCGGTTCGCTTCTCGAAGGGATCGTCCACTCCCGTGGAAGAGCAGAACGCAGCCTGCCTTGCCTGCCATTCCAAAGGCAACCAGATGTTTTGGCGAGGCAGTTCACATGAGTCGCGGGGGATGGCTTGTGTCGGCTGTCACCAGGTCCACTATGGCAGTCCGGCAGCACAGTATGCCGCGCTAACCGACAAGACCCGTTACGGCGCGCCGCTCAGCGAGACCGCCGGGCTCCAGAAATCTCAGCCTGAACTCTGTCTCACCTGTCACCAGATGCGGCGGGCCCAGCTGCAACGTTCGTCGCATATGCCATATCGCGAAGGCAAAGTCACCTGCACCAGCTGCCACAATCCGCATGGCAGCCCCAATCCCAGCCAGCTGATCCAGTCGTCGATCAACGAGAACTGCTACAGCTGTCATGCCGAGCGGCGGGGTCCGTTTCTCTGGGAGCATCCTCCGGTCATGGAGAACTGCGACAACTGCCACGACCCGCACGGCAGCAACAACCCGCAACTGTTGAAAGTGCGCATGCCGCGACTGTGCGACGAGTGCCACGTTTCCAGCCGCCATCCGACCCAGGCGCAACCGCTCAGTTCGATCAAGACTTTCAACCGTGGCTGTACCAACTGTCATTCCCTGATTCACGGGTCCAACCATCCCTCCGGGGATGTCTTCATGCGATAGGAGAACAACATGAATATGACACTGCGATACATGATGCTTCTCGGACTCGTGATAACGACTGCCGCTGCATCGGGGCAGGATGAGCCGCCGGAGCGCGGCATGGTCGAAACCGGCGTACGCAATGTCTGGGGGAACGTTTATGGGCGTCCCGACTTGCCGTTCGACCCTTCACTGCGGACCTCGAAGTACAACGAGTACGGCGATCTTCACGACGGCTATTTCATCCGGCGCTTTCGCCTCGACCGCGACGATCTGAAGGGTTCGAAGTATTTTTTCGACCTGCAATCCGACCGCGCCATCGACCGCGACCAGAGTTATCTTGGGACGTTGGGCGAGTGGGGCCGTTTTCGAGTGCAAGTCGCTTACGACGAGATTCCTCACATCTATTCGAATACCACGCGCACGCCCTATACCGAAACCGGCAATGGAATTCTGAGCATTCCCATGCTGACGCGAAACGCGCTGCAGACGCTCGCCGCCACTTCGGCCGCCAACCTTCCCAGTACGATCGAGTCGCAGTTGGTTCCGGGCATGGGCTTCATCGTTCCGCGAATCGATCGCCGGGCTGGCTCCGCTCGTTTCGTCTACAACTTCACTCCGGACTGGGACGTTACTGCATCTTACTCACGCGAGCATGAAAGCGGCACAAGACCGCTCGGGTTGATCTTCAACAGCAGCCCCAGCGCTTCCCTGACAGCGGGTTACGGCGCCGAAGTTCCTGAACCCATTCAATACTTCGTCAACAATGCCGCTGTGATGACCGAATACGCTCATCGAGATTCGGGAGTCCAGGTGGGCTATCTGGGCTCTTACTTCCAGAACCGTACCAGCACTTTGATCTTCGACAATCCATTTCTCACCGCCGATTGCGTCGCCCCCAACGGTTGTACGGCAGCCACCCAGGGCCCGGCGCAGGGACAGGTGGATCTCTATCCTGACAATCAGGCGCACTATCTCAACTTTGCCGCAACTGTGCTCCTGCCGCTGAAAATCAGGCTGCTCGCCAGCATCAGCATCGGATGGCTGCGTCAGGACGATCCGTTTCTCCCCTACACATCAAATACGCTGCTGGAGGCGCAGACCGCAGCTCTTCCCGCAGCCAACCTCCACGGCAACAAGCAGACCCTGGCCATGAATTATCGGTTGCTGCGCTCCTTCGGAAAGAAGTTCGATCTGAAGGCCGGATACCGGCAGTACGATTACGATAACCATACCCCGGTTCTCAACCTCACTCCGGTCGAAGGCGACATTGCCGCCCCGAATCTCACCGCCCCAGCGCAGAATACCCCGTTCGGCTACAACAAGAAGGACATCGAGGTCACGGGAGACTGGTATTTCGCCCGCAAGAGCGCGGTCCAGGCCGGGTATGAAGGCGAAATCATGGACCGGTCCGACCGCGATGTCTCGCACTCGATCGAGAACGGGCTGTTTACAGCCGTCGACGCGACACTGACCCGGGACCTTAGCTTTCGCGCATCCTACCGCTATTCGTCGCGCGATCCCGAGCATTACTTGGACGATGCCAGCGAGGAGATCAGCGGCGGCATTACCGTGGACTCCGCCTTCAACCGCCGCTTCGACGAAGCCGCGCGCACCCGCAACCGCAGCGACTTCGAGCTTTCTTACAGCCCGGGGGACCGGCTGAGCCTCTCCGCCTTCGGTGGCACGCTGCAGGACAATTACAACCACCCGGGCGGTGTGAACAGTGCGACTCCCCTGAATTCCACGACCACCACGGCAAATCCCTATTACCTCTACGGCGTGCTCAGGAATATCTCTGACAACGCCGGTTTTGATGCCGACTTCGCGCTGGCCGCTCAGGTTTCACTCTTCGCCGACTATTCCTGGGAGCGTTATTACCAGTCAATGGTCTCCCGGTACCGCGTGCCTGGCTCGACGACACCGACACCGCTCGATTGCAGCGTCAGCACGCACGGCTGCGACAGCGCCAACAATGACTGGGGCAGCAACTCCCGCGACTTGGTCCATAACCTCAGCGCTGGATTTGACGTGAACCCCAGCAAGAAGGCAAATATCAACGCTTACTATTCTCTGTCGGCCGGCAAAGGTACGGTGGCCAGCCGGCCTTTTGGCGACCCCACACTGACCACAGGCGCCGACAAGTTTCTCCTGACCGGGACCAACGCAGCCGTGGACTATCCCGAGACGGTTAGCCGCATCCACGAACTGGCGGCTATTTTTAAATACAAACTCACCAAGGGTCTCAACTCCAAGATCGAATATCGGTACCAGCAATTCGATAACAAGGACTATCAGACAGGCGCCATGACTCCCTACATGGGCTGCGTGAGCCCGCCCCCGCCCGGAGCCGCAGTCCCCGGCTGCGGCAGCGTGCTGATTGGCACGCCCAGTCTCTACTACCCGTACTCTGTCGTGGGAGATACGAGCGCTGCGCGATACCTGTTTCTTGGTGCGGATGAGCCCTCATACCGAGCCCATTATCTGGCGGGGACGCTCGAGTATCAGTTCTGAAGTGTCCGCGATCTAAGGCAGCGGAACCCCGCCGGAAAGAACGGTTGCAGGGCCGGACCTGAACCGCCGAACTCGATTATACCGACGCCTGCTGCGGAGATCTCCGTTTGCGAGAATCTAGCGGTCTCCTCACCGCTAGCTCTCAGTCAATCTCGCCTGACCTCCTTCTTCTTCCAACCATCCGAGAGGGTCAGCGATTTCTCCGGATAGATTCGAGATAGACCCAGATCCGAGACTCGAATACAGATGACGTTGCTCAGCCACACTGAATTGTTCATCGGCCTCTTGTCCGCCGAACAGGCTCCCAGTAACTCAACGCTAACTCTGAAGGAGTTGCCGGGCTGGCAGGGAAAGTCAGATCCCTAGTGGAAGATACAGTTCGTCAGCTTCTGCTTATTGCAACATGTTTGAGCGAAGTCAGTCAGCAATTGGAGCGACGATCGGTCCTTGACACATTGGACCTCTGGAGATACTCTCGTCTGCCACAATTTTTGTGCTCAATTTGTGACCGCCGTTAACGCGCGACCTTCCACTTCCCCTTTGTGTCCACGGTTCCGGCGGCCCAAAGTCCGACAAGGGTGAAACGCGCCATGTCCAGTCTTCGTCTTTGCTTCTCCCGCAATCTTCTCGTCTTAAGCATCGGATTTGCCATTGCAAACTTGACCACTCCGGCAAATGCCATCGGTTTTCAACCGGTTTCCCCGGACGAACTCAAGATGACCAGCGAACCCAAAGCGCCCGGGGCGATGGCGATCACTCTGTTCCGCGAGGTCGATCGGGACGACAGTGCGCGAACCGCTCACGAGGATGCCTATTTACGGATCAAGGTGCTGACCGAAGAGGGAAGAAAGTACGCGGACGTTGAAATTCCGTTTCTCAAAGGCCAAAACGATGTAGCGAACGTTCATGCCCGAACCATCGAACCGGATGGCTCGATCGTAAATTTCAGCGGCCAGGTTTTTGAGAAAGAGATTGTCAAGGCCCGCGGCGTGAAATATCTGGCCAAGACCTTCACCATGCCCAACGTGCAGGCGGGCAGCATTCTGGAGTACTACTACTCGCTCGACATGGATGACCAATACGTAGGATACACGTCCCACTGGATCATCAGCGACGAGCTCTACACTAAGCACGCCAAGTTTACGCTGAAGGAGTATCAAGGCGACAATCCCCCGCTTTACCTGCGCTGGACCTGGGTCAACTTGCCGCCGGGCACGGGCCAGCCCCAGGTATCTCCGAACCACATCATCACTCTGGATGTGGATGATGTTCCGGCATTTCAGACCGAAGACTACATGCCTCCGGAAAACGAATTGAAAGCGCGCGTGGATTTCATCTACAGCGAGGACGCTTTCGAGAAAGATCCTGAGACTTACTGGAAAAAGCGGGGCAAGAAGTTGAATGGGCTGCTGGAAAACTTCATTGGCAAAAGAAGCGCCATGGAACAGGCGGTATCGCAGATTGTGTCCGCCAGCGATTCTCCGGAGGAAAAGCTGAAAAAGATCTATGCGCGGGTGCAACAGTTGCGGAATATCTCCTACGAAGCCGAGAAAACCGAGCAGGAGCAAAAGCGCGAGAAGGAAAAAACCGCGAACAATGTCGAGGACGTCTGGAAGAAGCAAGCGGGCTATGGGGGCCAGCTGACTTGGCTGTTTCTGGCGCTGGTGCGCGCAGCACAGTTTGATGCCTCCGGCGTGTGGGTAGCGGATCGCCAGAATTACTTCTTCAATCCCGGGAACATGGACGGGCGCCGCCTCGACGAGAACGTAGTCTCTGTCAAGGTGAATGGAAAGGACGAATTCTTCGATCCGGGCTCCGCATACATTCCGTACGGACTGCTGCCCTGGAGCGAGACCGCAGTTACTGGACGGAAGCTCGACAAGGACGGCGGTTCGTGGATTCAAACTGAGCTGCCCAAGAGCGCGGAATCGGCGGTCCAACGCAAGGCAGAGTTGAAGGTAGATGAGGCCACCGGCGACGTGGAAGGCACACTCACGTTGACCTTTACCGGATTGGAAGCTGCCGACCGCCGCGTGCAGGAACGTCTCGCCGATGACGCGCAAAAGAAGAAATCCCTCGAAGACGAAGTCAAGGATTCCATTCCTGCCGCCTGCGAAGTCGAGCTCACCAATCAACCCGATTGGAAGAGTTCCTCGCCGTCGATGGTCGCCGAGTTCCACGTGAAAATTCCCGGATGGATTGCCGGAGCCGGCCGACGGGCGCTGGTCACCTTGGGCGTTTTCAGCGCTACAGAAAAACACCTGTTCGATCACACCGACCGGGTCCATCCCATCTACTTCTCATTTCCTTTCCGCATTGACGACGAAGTGAATATCGACCTGCCGTTGGGATGGCAGATCGCCAGCGTTCCTTCGCCGCAGAATCAGGACGCTCACGTCGTGGGCTATACGTTGCAGGCGGAAAACAACAAAGGATCCCTGCATATCAAACGATCGCTGTATGTCGACTTCTTGCTTCTTGATCAAAAATATTATCCCGCTTTGCGTAATTTCTTTCACGTGGTGAGGAGTTCCGATGAACAACAGGCCATGTTGCAACCGGCCACGGCTCATGCCAGCCGCTAGTCAGCGTCTGCTGGCCGTGTGGCTGGGTGTGGTGTTGAGCGTTCTCGTCAGTCTGCGCGCCCAGGCGGCGGATGCGCCGCAATGGATGCATGCGGCCGCCGCCGCGCCACTACCCGATCACGATGAGCGGACCGACGCGGTGCTCGTGTACGAACAGGAAGATGTCGTAGTGCAGTCGGCGGACAAAATCAAGACTCACGTTCGCCTGGCTTACAAGATTCTGCGACCCAGCGGGCGCGAATACGGGTTCGCCGTTGTCTCCTACCGCGCCGGAGAGAAGATCAGTGATTTTCACGGTTGGTGCATTCCCGCTCAAGGGAAAGATTACGAGGTGAAAGACAAAGACGCCGTGGAGATGGCTCTGCCTAAAATCGAAGGCAGCGAACTCGTCTCTGACGTGAGATCCAAGGTCCTGCAGATTCCCGCCCCGGATCCAGGCAATGTTGTGGGATACGAATACCAGAAAGAAGAGCAGCCCCTGGTGCTGCAGGACGAGTGGGACTTCCAGCGGGAGATCCCAGTGGCCCAGACTCATTATTCTCTCCAACTTCCTCCGGGCTGGGCGTTCAAGGCGTATTGGCTGAATTATCCCGAGACCAAACCTGTCGAGGCGGGAGGCCAGCTCCAGTGGAACCTCGGTGACATAAAAGCAATTCGAAACGAAACGGACATGCCGCCGCGCGACGGAGTGTCAGGCGAGATGGTCGTGTCTTATTTTCCCCAAGGCGGCCTTGACGGAGACAAGGTCATCACCACCTGGCAGCAGATGGGCAAGTGGGAACTGGGACTGGCCACCGGACGGCGCGACGCGTCGCCTGAGATTAAACAAGAGGTGGCATCGCTCACCTCCTCCGCTGGCACTCCTCTGGCAAAGATGCAAGCGCTGGCCAAGTTCGTGCAGCAGGATGTTCGCTATGTTGCGATTGAGTTGGGAATCGGCGGCTGGCAGCCGCATTCGGCGGCGCAGATTTTCACTCACCATTACGGAGACTGCAAAGATAAAGCGACATTGATGAGCTCGATGCTCAGCCAGATCGGCATCGATTCCTATTATGTCGTGATCAATTCCCGGCGTGGATCTGTAACCTCCGACACTCCGGCGAATCCATTCGTTTTCAATCACATGATTCTGGCGATCAAATTGCCGCCGAGCCTTTCGGATGCAACCTTGGTAGCGACGGTGCAGCACCCAAAGCTGGGAACGCTCCTTTATTTTGATCCTACCAACGAACTGACTCCCTTCGGGCAGATCTCCGGACACCTTCAGGCAAACTACGCTGTGCTGGTCACCCCGGATGGAGGGGAACTGGTGCGCTTGCCGCAGCAGTCACCGAGTATGAACAGCATCGTGCGCGCCGGGACTTTCACTCTCGATGCAGCTGGGACGCTCAAGGGCGAAGTCAGCGAGACGCGGATGGGCGATCGTGCATGGTCGGAGCGCTATGCTTTACGTCAGGCCACGAAGAGTACAGATCGCATCAAACCGATCGAAGATTTGCTCTCCGGATCGCTGTCGCTCTACCAGATTACCCAGGCCAGCCTGATCAACCTCGATCTCACCGACCAGCCGTTCGGCTTTCGCTATGCCCTGCAGGCGCCAGCCTACGCCAAAAATGTGGGCAACATGTTATTGGTGCGGCCCCGAGTGATCGGGGTGAAGACCGAAGGCTTTCTGGAGACAAAGGAAGCCCGTAAGTTTCCCGTCGACCTCGGCGCGCCCTTGCACGACACCGACAGCTTCGACATCACGATCCCGGCAGGCTTTGTGGTCGACGACGTTCCGCCGCCGGTCGATGTGGATGACGAGTTCGCCGACTATCACGCCAAAACCGAGGTGAAGGGTAACGTCATCCACTACAGCCGCACTTTCGAAATCAAGGAACTCAGCGTTCCCGTCGCCAAGGTTGGAGAGTTGAAAACCTTCTACCGTGTGATCGCCGGGGACGAACGCAATACGGTCGTCCTGAGATCGGGGAATTAAGCTCGATCATCTCGCTCTGAGGCGCCCAACAACCCGGGAAAAGCTCGAGCAGGCGACAAAAGAATGGCTCCTCAGGTAGGACTCGAACCTACAACCCTCCGGTTAACAGCCGGATGCTCTGCCATTGAGCTACTGAGGAGTGAGCGGCTCGGGCGCTGATGGCCGAGCCGTATCTAATCGGTCATTATCATAGCATCCGGCGCGGGATCATGAAAACCGGGCCGGCCCCCTGCTGCCGACTTCTCCGCTGCACGAAAACGATGATGCCGCACCGGTTCTAATGCACTCCGTGCGCATTCAGGAACTCGCCGTAGCGCTGGTCGACGGTCTGAATGTGATTCCGCAGCCATTGCTGCAGAAACATCATCAGCTGCGGCGTCACGCTACCGGTGCCGGCTTCGAAGTCTTTTTTGAAGGCCAACACTTTGTCGGTCAGCGCTTTGTGTTCGGCTCGATGTGCCAGCAATCCTGGATACTTATATTTCTCCATGAGCTTTTCTTCCGCGGAAAAGTGATTCACGGTGTAGTCGATCAGTTTGTGCAGAACGTTGTCGACCACGTCCTTCCCATGTCCTTCTCCCATCGCGCCGTGCAGCTCGCTCACCAGTTCGAACAGCTTCTTGTGCTGGTTGTCCATCGCCGCTACTTTCACGCTGTAGCTGTCTCGCCATTGAAACGTTGCACTCATTCGATCCTCACGCGGCGAGCGATGTGCCTCGCCGCAGTTCGAGCTTAGCGCCGCGTTTCCCCTATACTCGAGATCACGAAGGTCTCGGCTTCGCAGGATTGGTTCCTTTTTTGCGCTTTGTTGCTTTCGGGAATTCCGCCTCTGCTTTCTGATACGCTACTTCTTCAGCCTGGCTACTCCGCTCGCCATGCACCTATCGTCTTGCCTCGAGGTTTTCATGTCAGGAGGTCTGCGTTTGCTCCTCGTCGTCGCTTCCCTGTCCGCGGTCGCTGCGTCGGTCTTTGCCTCTGGCGACTCCAAATCCCCTCCCGCATCGTCGACCGCCCCGGCAGCCCCTCCCGTAGCCGAGATCAAGCCCTACGTCGAGATCTTTCACGGCACCAGGGTTGTCGATAACTATCACTGGCTTGAAGACGGCAATAGTCCAGAAACCCGGAAGTGGGTCGACGAGGAACTGGGCTATACCCGCTCCATCCTCGATCTTCTGCCCGGGCGCGCTCAGATTAACCAGCGGCTCACCCAATTGCTTTCGATCGGCAGCATCACTCCGCCGCACCTTGCCGGGCGCGACTACTTCTATATGCGGCGCGAAGGCACAGAGAACCAGCCCATTCTTTACGTGCGGGAAGGAGTGAATGGTCCCGATCGCGTCCTGATCGATCCCAATCAACTGGCGGCCGATGGGACCGTCGCCCTGGACTGGTACGAACCCAGCGAGAACGGCAAGTACGTGGCCTATGGCACGTCGGCCAGCGGCTCGGAGATGTCGACGCTGCATGTCATCGAGACGAAAACCGGCACCCTGCTCCCCGACACGATCGAGCGCACGCGCGCCGCCTCGATTGCCTGGCTGCACGACAATTCGGGCTTCTACTACACGCGTTATCCGAACAAGGGCGACGTCCCGGCTGGCCAGGAAATGTACAACCGCCACGTCTTCTTCCATCTTTTGGGAAGCCCGATCGACACCGACGATCCCATCTTCGGCGAGGGCCGCGATCCTGAAGACTGGCCGAGCGTCACGCTTTCCAATGATGGCCGCTGGCTGCTGATCAACGTTTCCCAGGGATGGACCAAGTCTGAGCTCTTTCTGATGGACTTGCAGAAAGACACGCCGCCGACGCGCGTCACTACCGGCAAGGATTTTCTCTACAGCGCCGATATTTATGACGGCAAGCTGTATATCACCACCAACGAAGATGCTCCACGATATCGCGTCTTCGTCACGAATGCGGGCGATTACGAACGCGCTGACTGGCAAGAACTCATTCCGCAGTCGGATGCTGTGCTGCAAGGTGCGGCCGTCTACGGAGGCAAGCTCTTTACTCAGTACGAGCAGAACGCCTCGTCGCAGCTGAAGATCTTCGATCTCGACGGCAAGAAACTCACCGATATCTCTCTGCCCGCCATCGGCTCGATTTTTGGCGCTGGAGGCCGCTGGAACCGAGATGAGGTCTTCTACGGATTCCAGTCGTTCACCTTCGCCCCAGCCATCTATCGTTTCGATCTCAAGGACAACTCCACCTCGCTGTGGACGAAGGTTTCCGCGCCCTCCATCGATCCCTCGGCATACGAAGTAGATCAAGAGTGGTTCCACTCGAAAGACGGTACCCGCGTGCCCATGTTCATCGTCCACAAGAAAGGACTGGCGAAAAACGGGCGCAATCCCACGCTGCTGACCGGCTACGGCGGCTTCAACGTCAGCCTGACTCCTACTTTCAGCCGCACCGCGTATCTCTGGATGGAGCACGGCGGTGTCTACGCTGTCGCCAACCTGCGCGGTGGCGCCGAGTTCGGTGAAGACTGGCATCGCGCCGGTATGCTCGACAAAAAGCAGAATGTTTTCGACGATATGATCGCTGCCGCCCAGCACCTGATCTCCGCCAAATACACCGACGCGCGGCACCTCGCCATCCAGGGCGGATCGAATGGTGGCCTGCTCATGGGAGCGATGATCACGCAGCGGCCCGATCTGTTTCGCGCCGTCGTCTGCCAGGTGCCGCTGCTCGATATGCTCCATTATCAGGATTTCCAAATCGCCAAGCTCTGGATTCCCGAGTATGGCAGCGCCGAAAATCCGGAGCAGTTCAAATGGCTCTACGCCTACTCGCCGTATCACCACGTGAAACTGGGCACGGAGTATCCCGCGATCCTGTTTATGACAGCCGAGAGCGATACCCGTGTCGATCCCATGCACGCGCGCAAGATGGCCGCCGAGATGCAGGCGGAAGCCGCGAACGGACAGAGCCGCACCCGTCCCATCCTGTTACGAATCGAGACCAAGGCCGGCCACGGTGCCGGGAAGCCCGTCGCCAAGCAGATTGAAGAGTTTACCGATATCTATTCGTTTCTGTTCTGGCAGCTGGGAATGAAGGAGTAGTGATCAGCGGCGGGAGAGTGCGGACTCTAGCCCGCGGTTTGGCTTGAGTCAGAATCTGCGCGAAATCTGCAGCTGCCGCCGGTCCGACTGAGCGCCCGCCTACGATTGCGGCGGCTCGACTTTCGCCTGTGGCTCTTTGCGCTTCTCGGTCGAATCGACTGCGAACAGCATGTAGTGGTCGAAACTGTGCCGGCGGTAGTAGCGGTGGCTGCGGAAGTCGAAGTATATCTCCGCCGTCTTCGGCAGCCACAATTCGAGGTTCTTCTTCTGAAACTCGACCGACCCATACTCCACAATCTGATGCTCGCTGCGCAACTGAATCTGCGGGATCGCACTGACGAGCTCCGATTCGATGCGGACGATCTGGAATTTATCGGCAGTGATCCAGGCGCGTCCCTTCAGCCTCGCCGAGTAATAATTGTTGCCCACGCGGTAGTCGTGCAGGCGTGCGGGTCGGTCGTCACGCTGCCGGAAATGCACCAGCCACGTCGCCTGCCCATGCAGTTCGCCCAGGCCTTCGCAGGTCATGTCGAAGTTTCCTGACAGTATGGGATGAAACACCAGCGCTAGTCCGGCAAAGCCGCTGCTGGCGATGTGATCCGGATAGGATTCCAATCCCAGATGCTCGGAACGATACTCCTCGATACCCAGATAGCCGGGCTTGTCTTCGGAGAACGCCGCGACATAGTTGAAGTCCCGCGTCTGCTTGGTCATCGGGGTGCCAAGCTCGTCCAATTGCTCGTGCAGCAGGTGCTCGATGGCGGCAATGCGCGATACATTATCGACGAACTCCTCCATCCGCTTCCCCGTCATCTGGAGAATGTGATCGACCGGGCAAGAAACGCCCGCGGCCACCTCCGGCTTCATCTCATCGATGCCGAGCGGCTGCCACGGCTTGATCGAAACCACCGGATCGGGCGTAGCAGAGAGCGGATCGATCGCGGGCGCCTTGACCTCCGGCTTTGCTGCCACGGTCGGAGCCGCCTCCGGTGCCTCGAGCTGTGCAATCAGATCCTTCACTTGCGGGACCGTCGCGCTCTTAGGCGAGGACTCGACAAAGGCCTTGAGCTGCTCGATTCCCTTCTGTTTCTCGCCAAGATCGACTAGCGCCTGTCCCAGCACTAGTTTCGAGCTGTTGCTTGCGCCCTTGCTCTGGTCGAGCGCCATCTCCGCCTGGGTACGGGCGTCCTGAAAACGTTGCTGCTTCAGGTAGGCTCCTGCCAGAAGATCGTGAGCGCGCCAGTATCCGGAGTCGGCGGCGATGGCCTTTTCCAGATAAGACGTCGCGCCGACATAATCCTCCTGCTGAAGGCCGACGCGTCCCAGCAGAGTGAGCGCTTGCACGTCGCCTGGATCGAGCGACGTAGCCGCCGCCAGAAAGTTCTGGGCGCGTCCGAGATCCCGCCGCTGATAAAAGAGATAGCCCATGAGAAAGTCGATCTGCGGGTTGGCCGGAGCGACCTTATACGCCGCGTCGAGATGCTTTCCCGCGTCCGTGAGATTGCCTGACTTTAGCGCCCTCAGGCCGTGCTTGACGTTCTTCCGGGCTTTAGCGGGGACAGCCGCATCGGCGACCTGAAAATCGACCGCTGACGGATCGGGCTGCAGAACGATATCGATCTGCTGGGTAGCGATCGCACTGATGATCTCCAGTTCCTTGTGCTCGGTCAGGTATCCGACCGCGCTCACTTCAATGTCGTAGTGCCCAAATTGCAGGTCGCCGAACGAAGCGACCGACCCATCGCCGGTGGTCTGCCAATTGACCGTTTTGGTTGTTACATTGCTTAGCTTCACCACCGACTGACGATCCATCAAGGTCTTGTTGTTGCCCGCATAGACAGTGAGCATCAGGATCGTTCCCCCGCCACGGCTTTCGTATCCGCTTACGGTGGTTGTCGTCGCGCCGGGATCGTTAAAGACATCTCCACGCTGAGCCAAAGCGATCGCGGAAGAGAGAAGGAAAAAGACGCAGATTTTACTGACCCGAGTAGCACGCATAAGTCCGCCCCAACGAACGACTGTTTTGCCCAGCAAAAGTCTCACACATGGCGGAAGGCACGTCAATCCCGGATCTGCTGCTGTCCCATAGTTCGCTCCCTGGCCGCGACATTTTTGTTATGTCTGACGATGCCCGCTACGCAGGCTTGTCGCCATCGGCGGGTACAGTTCCACCCCGCTCTTGCATCGGCTGGCGATCAGGTTCATCCGCCGGCACTTCGTACAATGGCATTTGGAATAAGGTGGATCGGGAGTTGCGGTGTGGCCGCAGACCAGACAGATAAAACGCTTCCTCGATCGCCGGAACATCGGGCGAAACTCGTCACCCAGCACACAGTAAGGGCAACGCACGATCTCTTGCGACATTCTTTCGAGCTTCTCCTTCCCTCGCGTCCAGCGCACCAGCGAACCAAACTTGGCCTTGGCCAAGCGATGGCGGACTAGCGGGGGAGGCATATGGGACTGAGCTCGGGCTCGGTCCTCACTCGACATGCCTGCGCCGTAAACATGGACCTTAAAACAGTATTCCGCCTGAGAAAATAGCCCGATAGTCGGGCAGAGTAGCCCGATAGTGGCGAATATCCTGTTTTATCGGGCGAACCACCCCCAATTTCACCTCTACCTAGAAGAAAATACGATCCAGACCAGTCAAAAAGACAGACCAGAAGATCCATTTTTCATGGTAGCGTGGCAGAGTGCGTGGTCGGCGCGGACCGACGTGGCGCGCACAGCGAGAAATCTGGTGGCTTCGATGAAAAGCTGTCCCAACCCCAAGTGCGCAGTGTTTGGTCGGATCGTCTATGCAGTGGCGACCCGTTGTCCGCTCTGCCGATGGGACCTCAAGGCCTCGTCGCCCTCGAGCGACGCGTCCCGACCTCGGCCAGCCCAAACTTCCGCTCCTGCTCGCTAAACCAAGTTTTCCGATCGGCCGGGTGCCCCACTTCTCATATGGACTCGTGAGAAGTGGGGTTTTCGGATTTCCGGCGGCACATAACGGTACTTCCGTGTTGCTGTTTCACCGGTCCGCTTCATCTTCAATTTCCAAGTTCTGCCATCTTTCGTGGCACCGGCCGAGATCTTGCGATTCGAGCAAGTCGACCTCACTTGTACTCGAAAGCACCGGTGATGCAGAATAATCCTCTTCCCTCGTAATGAAGTGGATATTCATCCAGTCCGACCGGAGTTCTCCAATGAAATCTCGATTCATTTCTGTTGCATTCGCGCTTGCAGGGTCTCTGTGTTTATTCGTTCTTTCTCTCGCGGCCCAGACCGATGACGTGCCGCTGGTTTACCCGAAGGCAAAGACAGTGGATCAGGTCGATGACTACCATGGAGTCAAGGTCGCTGATCCTTACCGCTGGCTCGAGGATACGAATTCCACTGACACTCATGATTGGGTCGAAGCCGAGAACAAGCTGACCTTCGGCTATCTGGACAAGATCCCCTATCGCGACGCGATCCGCGACCGTCTGCAGAAGCTTTGGAACTATGAGCGCTTCAGTGTTCCCGAGCAGGAAGGTGGACGCTACTTTTATCAGCATAACAACGGCCTCCAGAATCAGAACGTGCTCCTGGTGGCGGACTCGCTGAATGCCGAACCGCGGGTACTGCTCGATCCCAATACTCTCTCCTCCGATGGCACCGTCGCCTTATCGGGCACTGCCATCACCGATGATGGGAAGCTCCTGGCCTACGGCACGGCGGCTTCCGGTTCGGACTGGCAGGAATGGCACGTACGCGATGTAGACACGGGCAAGGACCTGCCCGACTTGATCAAATGGGTCAAGTTTTCCGGAGCTTCCTGGACGAAGGACGACAAGGGCTTCTTCTACAGCCGCTACGACGAACCCAAGTCGGGCACTGCTCTGCGCGAGACCAACTACTTCCAGAAGCTCTACTATCACCAACTCGGTACGCCACAAGCGGACGACAAACTGATCTACGATCGCCCAGACAACAAAGAGATGCTTTTCGGGGGAAATGTGTCCAGTGACGGGCACTATCTCATCATCACCGTTTCGGAAGGGACGTCCCCTAAAACGCGACTCTATTACAAGGACCTGACTCAGCCAGATTCTTCCGTGGTGAAGTTGCTCGACGATTTCGACGCGCAATATCAGTTCATCGACAACGATGGGCCAGTTTTCTGGATTCAAACCGATCTCGACGCACCCAAGGGCCGCGTCATTGCGATCGACACCCGGCATCCTGAACGAGCCAGTTGGAAAACCGTCATTCCGCCGAGCAACGACAAACTTGAATACGCGAGCGTCGTGGACAATCTGTTTTTTCTCGTTTATCTGAAGGACGCCAAGACCGCTGTCTCGATCTATGAGCTCGATGGCAAGTTTCGGAGCTTTGTCCTTTTGCCCGGCATCGGCACGGCAGATGGTTTTAGCGGGAAGCGGAAGGACAAGGAGACTTTCTACGCGTTTACCAGTTTCATCTCTCCGACCACAATCTATCGCTTTGAGCCCGAGACCGGCAGAAGCGTCTTGTTTCGCCAGCCGGTCGTGGATTTCGATGCCAGCCAGTACGAAACCACCCAGGTTTTCTATCGCAGCAAAGACGGCACTCGCATCCCCATGTTCCTGACGTATAAGAAAGGCATCAAGCTCGATGGGCAGAACCCCACGCTGCTCTATGCCTACGGCGGATTCGACATTTCACTGCGGCCGTTTTTCTCGGTGGCGAATCTGGTCTGGCTGGAAATGGGTGGCATCTACGCGCAGCCGAACCTGCGCGGAGGCGGCGAATACGGCGAAGAGTGGCACCTGGCTGGGACAAAGGCGAAGAAGCAGAACGTCTTCGACGATTTCATTGCCGCGGCCGAATGGCTCATTGCTAACAAGTACACTTCCACTCCCAAGCTGGCGATTCGGGGCGCAAGCAACGGCGGCCTTCTGATTGGCGCTTGCCTCACCCAGCGTCCGGATCTTTATGGCGCAACCCTGCCCGAAGTCGGCGTGCTGGATATGCTGCGTTTCCAGAAATTCACCATCGGCTGGGCTTGGACCTCCGACTACGGCTCTTCCGATAACCCCGAGGACTTCAAGTATCTGTACGCGTATTCCCCGCTGCAGAACCTGAAGCCGGGGACAAAGTATCCTCCAACCATGATCTCCACCGCCGATCACGATGATCGCGTCTTTCCCGCCCACAGCTTCAAATTCGCCGCCACCATGCAGGCCGACCAGGGGGGACCGGCACCCGTGCTCATACGAGTCGAGACCAAGGCGGGCCATGGCGCGGGCAAACCAATTTCCAAAATCATCGAGGAATATTCCGACGAGTGGGCGTTCGTGGCCCACAATCTGCACATGAATGTGACCCTGAAGTAGCAACGCTTCCCCGCCCGAGACGAGAGCTTTCGGCGGAAGGCAAAATCTGCGGCAGCGGTCGCATTCTCGTGGTAAAATCCTCGGGCTTCCGGCCGGATGCCGCTTCCGGCGCTCTGTTCCGGCCCAACCTCTTTTTCGGGAGGTACCATGCCCAGAGTGGCCCGCCTGCTCCTCGCTTCACTCATGTTCACATTCGTCACCATTCTGTTTTCAGCCGTCTCTGCCCCGGCGCAGGAATCCTATGCAAATCATTTGCCGAAGCGCATCGTCGGCGACTACGGTTATTGGAGCCAGTTTCAGACGCCAGTCTACGGTCACGCCCAGATTCCCTACAAAAAGCTCACGCACATCAATCACGCCGGAGTATCGTTCGACGCTGCAGGCAGCCTTTCGGTTCCCGATGGCTTCCACGAGCCCGAACTTAATAATCTCGCCCATGCCAACGGCGTGAAGGTTTTGCTGCTGCTGGGCGGCGATTTCACCGGATTGGAAGAGAGCGGCGACGTCGATCGCCTGGTCGATAATGTCCGCGCCTTCGAGGAAACCTTCGACTACGACGGCGTCGACATCGACTGGGAGTATCCCGCGACCGCGCAGGACACGCAGTTCCTGGTTCACTTGATGGCCAAGCTTCGGAAATCCAATCCGAAGTACACGCTGTCGATTGACGTAGCCCCGTGGGGCGGGCCCGGCTGGGACGTGAAGGCGCTCCAGAAGACCACGGACTATTTCAATATCATGATGTACGACTGCGCCGGTCCCTGGACGCAGTATGGCCAGCTCAATTCACCGATCTTCTGGGATTACCACGATCCCGCGCCGTGGGAATGCGAGCCCGGCGGCAGCGCGCGTGAGGCGGCCAAGATCTTCCTCAAACAGGTTCCCGGCGCGCAACTGAATATGGGCACGCCGTTCTACGGCTACTACTACACCAACATCAATCAACAATTCGGACTCTGTCCCAATTCCGCCACCACGCCCGACGGCGATTGCGACGAGGCGGTGCTGACCGAAAACTACGGTACGTGGATCAAGCAGCGGATCAATCGCAATGGATGGGAGACGCTCTACGATCCGATCGCATATGTGCCGTACATGATCAAAAAAGACGGCAGCGACGGCTACGTCACCTACGATGATTTCTTCTCGACCTATTTCCGCACGTGGTCTTCCGATTGGGACTGGCAACTGGGCGGAACCTTCATGTGGTCGCTCGACGCCGACTACGATGGCCACTCGCAGGACCTGCTAAACGCTATGTACGCCGCGACCGTGACCGGGCCTTAGGTGGCGAGATTCGTACTGCCACCGCGACTTGATCACGGGTTGGCATTCATCAGATCGCTATCAGAGTAGACCTTGATCCAGTGGTTTCGGATCTTCGGTCTCTCTCTGCGCCCTTTCCAGTCGAAGACGATCAGATTCGTCTCCTGCTGCGGCATATGGCAGTCGATGCAGTTGTCGGTCAGCGGATGACCTGCTTTGGCGAAGGTGGCGGAGTCCGGCTTGTGGCAATTGAGGCAGCGCCGGGAATAATCTGCCGCATCGTGCTGCTGCGTATGGACGTCGTGACAGGTCAGGCATGTCATCGAACTCTGCTGGTAGCAAGTGCTTTGCTTGAGCAGGGCGATCTGGTTGCCATGAACGTCAAGGGGCGCCGGTGCGGGCGTCGCTGGGAAACTCAGGTACTTATCAAGCGGTTGGCCGGGAAGGTAAGAGAACGCCGTCTGAAGCGGTTGACCCGCTCCCGCATGGCACCATGCACATAGATCCATCTGCCGATCACGCGGGAAGCGCGCCGGGTTCAGAATGTCAGCGTCAGCCAGTGGACGTGATTTTGACTTTTCGCTTTCGACATGCTGTTGCCCGGGACCATGACATGTTTCACACTGAATGCCAAGTTCAAAACCGGTTGTGCTGTAGCGATTCGGACCCGGCGGAATGGATTTGAAATAGGTGGCGTGGCACTCCAGACAGCGGGGAATGATCGGCCGATCGAAATCGGCGAAGCCGTCTCGATAGCCCGGACTGTTGACCCAGCCCAGCGCTTCCCAGTAGGAAACCGGAAGCTGAAAGAGTTCTCCTGCCTTCCAGAACAGATAGGTCTGCCCTTTCCCCCCCGAGCCGACGACGAACGCGAACCGTTCGCTGCGCGAGGTGACGTACGGCGGCTTTCCCTCGACGGCAGTCTGGAAGAACGCCATCTCGTTATCGACATGCCGCGAGTCCATTCGGAAATACAGTAGAGGGTTCGCAGTCTTGAGTATGTTCTCGCCTTCCGCGAATTTGCCTAGGATGGACTTTGCTTCGGCCGGTCTCGAACTCAGGAAATGGGCAGTATGCTGAAACGAACGGACCTTCTCAGCATGACAGGAACGGCAAGCATCATCTCCAACGTACCCCGGTCGCAGGCTCTCTTTCGTCTTCGACTCCTGCAGTCCGGAACCCGTAGTCGGGACCGGCGCGTTTTGCCATCCCCTCGCGGGTACGATGAGGAATAAGAGAATAGCCGGAATCGCCAACCTTCGATGCATGTCCGAGGAAGTGTCCCACGAGTCTACAAGCTGCGGTGATGAAAAGACAGCGAGTCGAAACTCGAATCCCGGCTGAAATCGCCGCGTCTGGCGGTTGCAAATCCATTTCGGAACCGAGGACTTCGCAGCATCTTCGCTCGCACCTTTGTGGGTTTGACCCTGCCGCGGCGACGTGTTATAAATGCCCGTTTTGCGCAGGGTGCCGGGCTAGAGTAGATCTTCTCTAGTCAATTTTGGCGGCAAGTCTTCTCGTACATCCCCGGCGCAAACTCCGACGCGGCCAAGCTTCATCACTCCTTTAAGTCTTGCGGTGGAAGCGTGTTCGGAATTCCGAAATCACATCCGGGGTCCAATGGGGTGTCGCTTTACCGTTAGCACACTCCGATCGGAAAATGCGGACCTCGGCATTTTCGGAAGGCAGTGCCTAGACACGTTTGAAAATTCCAGAAAACCGTCTTAATCCGGAGGATTTCTTATGCGCATCTGGCTCGCCGTGGCTGCGTTTCTGCACAGCACGGCTACGCGAATTGCGGCCCTCGCCGCGCTGCTGACCTTGGGCGCCACGAGTGCTTTTGCCCAGTCTCCCAGCGAGGCTGCCGGCGGTGAAGCCGCCCTCAAGCTTCCCAATCTCAGCCAAGTAACCTTCTTCCACGGCGCCATCAATGGCCACAAACTCCTGTTGGTCGGCATTCTGTTCTGCTTGTTCGGGTACATCTTCGGCATGGTGATCTACATGCGCCTGAAGAACCTGCCAGTGCACAGCGCAATGCGCGAGATCTCGGAACTGATCTACGAAACCTGCAAGACCTATCTGTTCACGCAAGGGAAATTCATCCTGTTTCTCTGGGCTTTTATCGCGGTCATTATTCTTCTCTACTTTGGCGTGCTGCAGCACATGGAAATTGCGCGCGTGGTCATCATCCTCGCCTTCAGTCTGGTTGGCATCGCCGGCAGCTATGGCGTGGCGTGGTTCGGGATTCGCGTCAACACTTTCGCTAACTCCAGAACGGCGTTCGCTTCCTTGCCCGGCAAGCCTTACCCGCTTTATGAGATCCCGCTCCAGGCAGGCATGAGCATTGGCATGATGCTCATCTCGGTCGAACTGCTCATCATGCTCATCATTTTGCTGTTCGTTCCCGGGGACTACGCCGGCCCCTGCTTTATCGGATTCGCCATCGGGGAGTCGTTGGGCGCGGCAGCGCTACGCATTGCCGGCGGCATCTTCACCAAAATTGCCGACATCGGTTCCGACCTGATGAAAATCGTCTTCAAGATCAAGGAAGACGACGCTCGCAACCCGGGCGTCATCGCCGACTGCACCGGAGACAACGCCGGCGACTCCGTCGGACCCTCGGCAGACGGTTTCGAAACCTATGGCGTCACCGGCGTAGCACTGATCACTTTCATTTTGCTCGGTGTGAGCAATCCAACCGTTCAGGTGCAACTGCTGGTGTGGATCTTCGTCATGCGCGTGATGATGCTGATCTCGAGTTCAGGCTCGTACTTCCTGAATGGCGCGATCGCCAAAGCGAAATATGGTTCCTCCGACGAGATGAATTTCGAAGCTCCCCTCACTTCGTTGGTCTGGATCACTTCGATCGTCTCCATCGCATTGACGTATCTGGTTTCTTACTACGTCATCCCCGATCTCGGAGGCGATCCTTCGCAGTGGTGGAAGCTGGGCACGATCATTTCCTGCGGCACGCTGGCGGGCGCGATTATTCCGGAACTGGTGAAGGTGTTCACCTCAGTCGAATCGCGGCACGTGAAGGAAGTAGTGATCTCGGCGCAGGAAGGCGGAGCCTCGCTGGGAATCTTGTCGGGGTTCGTCGCCGGCAACTTCTCCGGCTACTATCTCGGCTTGTCCATGATGTTTCTCATGGCTCTTGCCTATTACATGAGCACTATGGGCTTGGCCGCGGCCGCCGGCATGCTCGCACCGGCCGTGTTCGCCTTCGGGCTGGTGGCCTTCGGATTCCTCGGCATGGGCCCTGTGACCATCGCCGTCGATTCCTATGGCCCGGTCACCGACAATGCGCAATCGGTGTATGAGCTGTCGTTGATCGAACAGGTTCCGAATGTTGTGGCGGGAATCAAGAAGGACTTCAACGTCGACGTCAACTTTGACCGTGCCAAACACCTTCTCGAAGCCAATGACGGCGCCGGCAATACCTTCAAGGCCACCGCGAAACCGGTCTTGATCGGGACGGCCGTCGTCGGCGCGACCACCATGATTTTTTCCATCATCATGGCGCTGACGAACGGTCTTAGCGCGAACGTCGACAAGCTCTCGCTTCTGCACGCGCCCTTCTTCCTTGGCCTGATCACCGGCGGAGCCATGATCTATTGGTTCACCGGCGCATCCACCCAAGCGGTCACGACCGGCGCCTACCGAGCGGTCGAGTTCATCAAGGCCAACATCAAGCTCGAGGGTGTAGAAAAGGCCTCTGTTTCCGACAGCAAGAAAGTCGTCGCCATCTGCACGCAGTATGCACAGAAGGGCATGCTGAATATCTTCATCGCGGTCTTTTTTGGAACTCTGGCCTTCGCCTTCGTGGAGCCCTTCTATTTCGTCGGCTATCTGATTTCGATCGCGATCTTTGGCTTGTATCAGGCTATCTTCATGGCCAACGCTGGGGCCGCCTGGGACAACGCAAAGAAAATCGTCGAGGTCGAACTCAAGCAGAAGGGCACGGAACTTCATGCCGCCACGGTCATCGGCGATACAGTTGGCGATCCGTTCAAAGATACGTCGTCGGTGGCCCTGAACCCGGTCATCAAGTTCACCACCCTGTTTGGCCTGCTGGCAGTCGAACTGGCAGTATCGTTGTCGGGCCAGAAAGGCTCAACCATCACCGACCTTCTGGCGCTGGCCTTCTTCGTCACGTCGCTGTTCTTCGTGTATCGTTCGTTCTACGGTATGCGAATCAAAACGAGCGCAGAGTAAGGAGCAAAAACTCTAACCACGCCATCCGGATTCGGTCCGGATGGCGTTTCTGTCTGCGCCCCCGCTATCGCCCGTAGAGTTCCCGGTAGTCGCGGTTCAGGTCGCGCTCTCTCCGGCGAATCTGGCGGCGCTCGTGACGCGCTGCGGAGTAGTCTCCCCGATACAGATCGCAGCGCAATTGGCGGCGGTCCCGAGCAGTCTGGGCCTGATCGTGCCGGATATCCCGGCGCAGTCCTCGGTTCCCGTCCCAGGCGAGAGCCGGGGCAACACTAAGTCCGACCAGCAGCAGAATTCCGGCGATCGCGCGTTTCATATTTCATCTCTCCGATCCGCATTCAGCGGCATTTGGAGATGAAAACACTTCCTAAGGGAAGGAGTTTCTCGATCAGGACTGACTCCTGGGAGTCTGAATCAGGCAACCCGGGCAGGCATGAAGACATCCGGCGGACGGCAGCCAGCGGAACGTCTGCAGTCCTCGCTAGTTCGGACCGCGCATTTTGTCCTTGACGCTATGCGCCAGCTTCTCGATTTCCTCGGCCTTCTTGATCACGTCGAGGGAGAGTACATTCTCGTCGGACTTGTCGACATACTGCTTGAGCTCAATCGACAGCTTCAGCAGCTTGTCGGTATCGCTCTTGAGGGCGGCGACCCGTTCCTTCGCCGCTTTTCGTTCCATATCGCGAGTCATGCGATCGCGCGCCTCGTCCGCATCGTTGAAGGGCGGGTTAATTTCCACTTGTGGCGGAGGCTGCGGCGGAGTCGGCGCCGAATTCTGGGCAATAACCGGGAAGGCCAAACTCACGAGGAGAATGATCCACTTACACACTCTGAATGCCACGGAAAACCTCGCCCAGAGTCAGCTTGCACTCTGCGTAGAAAAATTATACGTCCGGTGAATCGCATCAGGTACAACAATGGCCCAGACGATAGAAATTCGATTCGCAGGCCACGCTAGTGAAACCGCTGCGAGTAGCCGCTCGTTTCGATGATGCCCGTCGGCTCCTTCATCGCAATGATCGTTCTTAACGCAGCGTCCTTGTCGGTTGAAATCTCATAGAAGGATTGGCAAATCTTATATCCCATGTAATAGCCAAGGTCCGGCGGACCTACGCGATTCGCGTCACCGGCATTGTAAAGCCACGGTTTCAGATCATTCTTCTTCGCGTCTTCCTGAAACTTCTTCCACAATTCCTGCTCGTGAGAATCACCGTAAGGCTTCGTATTCTCATCGATCTCGTTGCCGGTGATCAGCTCGGCGATGAAGTCGGCGGCGCCTTCTTTCATGATTTGCGCAGTCAGGTCGCTGCCCTTGGTTTGCTGCTGGTAGTGGATCAGTTCATGAATCACGATGCACACCACCTCATCCAGATGAATTCGCGAGCCGCTATCGGCAAACATCTCAGCGCCGATGATCAAACCGTTCTCGCTATCCGTGCCGCCCGAGTTTCGCCGTCCGATCACAAAGTAAACCGGCGGGAAAACGGCCTCCGGATATATCCGTTTGAGCCGTTCGAAGCCTTTGCGGATTTCTGGAATGAACCCCTGCATTTTTTCCGTGTTCGCACGCACATCGTCGTAATACTTCTGGTCCTTAAGGATCGTTTTTGCCAGTTCTTCGCCGCTGATAATGCGATGAGGAACGAAATCCTGAACGCCCTGCGACCCCTTCTTGACGTAATCGCGATCGAGAATCGCGGCGAGCTGATCAGGCGCAGCCTTGGCGTCAGTCTTCCATCCATCGTAGGCCCGCCAGAAAAGATCGACATCGCTCGTCGAAATCACCGCTGTTTGCGGATCACGATTGGGAACTGGCTTTGTCGCGGACTCCTGCGCGACAGCACCGGAACAAAACGATAAAAGCACCACCATCGCGGGCACAAACATCCTCGTATTCATTCTTTCTCGCTCCCGTGAGACGCACAGAGTTTACCAACAACAACCATCGGTAGACCTCGGCCTCGCAGCGGCGCGGACTCCGAATATATGCGCCTCGCCGTCTTAGATGCGTCCCCACCCCGAGCGTCACCGCGTTCAATTTGAAAACGCGCGCGCAGGGGCATGCAGCTTTGTAAAGAGATTTTCCGGATTAGAAACTTGCAGGGAAGATTTCAGAACCGAGGTGCCAGCCTCCAGAACGAAGGCTGGCAGAATTACAGTGCGCTCATATTCGCCAGAAACTCGCCATTCGACTTCGTCTTGCTGAGCTTATCGATCAGCAGTTCCATGGCTTCCACCGGCGACAACGGGTTTAGCACTTTCCGCAGAACCCAGATGCGCTGCAGATCTTCCTTCGGAATGAGCAGCTCTTCCTTTCGCGTGCCCGACCGCTGAATGTCGATCGCCGGGAAGACGCGCTTGTCGACCAACTTGCGCTCCAGGATGATTTCGCTGTTGCCTGTGCCTTTGAATTCTTCAAAGATCACGTCATCCATGCGCGAACCGGTATCAATCAGCGCCGTAGCAATAATGGTCAACGATCCGCCCTCTTCGATGTTGCGCGCCGAACCGAAGAAGCGCTTCGGCCGCTGCAAAGCATTGGAGTCGACGCCGCCCGAAAGCACCTTGCCGCTGGGCGGAACAATGGTGTTGTAGGCGCGCGCCAGCCGCGTGATCGAGTCCAGCAGGATCACGACATCGCGCTTGTGCTCGACCAGCCGCTTTGCCTTCTCGATCACCATCTCGGCCACCTGCACGTGACGCGCGGCCGGTTCGTCGAAGGTCGAAGAAATCACTTCTCCTTTCACCGAACGCTGCATGTCGGTCACTTCTTCCGGACGTTCATCGATCAGCAGCACCATCAGCACGACTTCCGGATGGTTCGCGGTAATCGAGTTGGCAACGTTCTGCAGCAGCATGGTCTTGCCGGCGCGGGGCGGCGAAACGATCAGGCCGCGCTGCCCTTTGCCGAGAGGCGTGAGCAAATCCATGACCCGGGCGCTGGAATTATCACGCGTCGTCTCCAGCTTGATCCGCTCCTGCGGATACAGCGGCGTGAGGTTATCAAACAGAATCTTGTTGCGGGCCTCATCCGGCGACTCGAAGTTGACGGCCTCAATCTTGACCAGCGCAAAGTATTTTTCGCCTTCGTGCGGCGGCCGCACCTGGCCGCTGATAGTGTCGCCGGTCTTCAGGTCGAATTTCCGGATCTGTGACGGCGACACGTAGATGTCGTCCGGGCCTGGGAGGTAGTTGTAATCGGGAGAGCGAAGGAAGCCATAGCCGTCGGGCAGGATTTCAAGCACGCCTTCAGCAAAGATATGGCCTTCTTTTTCGCTTTGCGCCTGCAGGATCTTGAAAATTAGGTCCTGCTTGCGCATACCGCTGGCACCGGGCAGCTCCAGGGTCCTTGCGATCTTGGTCAGCTCGGTGATGTTCTTTTCTTTCAGTTCAGCAATGGTCATGATTCACCTGAACCCGTGCACTAGAGCGTATTCGGTAGTGTCAACGGGAGATTTTCAACAGGAAGGAGACTCAGGGAAGACTCAAATACTACCGGGCAGGAAGGCGGGACTAATCAGGCAGCCCGCCGTTGTGCCTCAGCAAAATTCTCTGGTTCCGACAATACCTCTTGCCGCGGCGAACCCGCGATCCGATCCAGCACTCCATTCATAGTTTCCTGGATTCTGGTGCTGGGCCGATGGAACTTCCGCGTGGCCTTGGAGGCAAGCTGGCAAAGCATATACCGGTTGCGCAGAGTTTGTAAAGCATCAAACACACGATCAGAGCGCATGTGCTTTATCTCTCCTTTATAGGTTTGTAAGTGTGGCCTTCCGCCTTCGTCCTTCCGCCACGGGAGGGTGACCTAAGCCCCAAGACTGATCTAAGTCACTGATTCCTAGTAGGTTGTAAAGGAGTAAGCGCAAAACTCACTTGAATAGATGCGGACCGGAATGGGGAAGATGCTCGATTTTTCTGGACTTCGCCACCAGGCGCAGGCACCTCAGAAGGCCCAGATGCTTCACGCCATTCCCGGAACTCGCTACTCTATCGGTGCAGAGCGGAGAGGTCAAGCATTTATTTCGGACTCACCCCAACATAGGCCATTCGCCCTTTATAACCAATGGGTTAGCACACTCATCTCACTCTGCGCCGAAACCAAACTGGAAGGACTCTGTACAGCGAACCACAGCTGCATGTGATCAAGATCACAGATGCAACTCTGCGTCCCTATTACCTTGGAGAGCCATAGGCAGAAGAGGATTCTCCATGTCATCAGTTCCCCAGACCACGGCCCGTGTCCTGAACCCGAACCTTGAACGGAAGATCATGAGCCCTTCCGAGGCCGCCGCCCTGATCAAATCCGGCGACCAGATCGGCATGAGCGGCTTCACCGGCTCGGGCTATCCCAAGGCGGTTCCGCTTGAATTGGCGCATCGCATTGCTGAAGCCCATTTCCGGGGGCAGAAGTTCCAGGTCAGCGTCTTCACCGGCGCCTCGACCGGGCCGGAGCTCGATGGCGCGCTGGCCATGGCTGGCGGCATTCATCTGAGGCTTCCCTATCAATCGGATCCTGAGACCCGCAAGCGCATCAACGCGGGCGAGATGGAGTACATGGACATCCACCTGAGCCATGTCGCCCAGTTCGTCGAGTACGGGTTCCTGGGCAAGCTCGACGTAGCTTTAATCGAAGTTACGGCTATTCTCGAAGACGGACGGCTGGTGCCCAGCTCGTCGATCGGCAACAACAAGACCTGGATCGATCAGGCGGAGCGAGTGATCCTTGAGGTGAATTCCTGGCAGCCATCGGCACTCGAAGGCATGCACGACATCTACTATGGCCTGGAGCCGCCCCCGAATCGCAAACCGATTCCGCTCACCAGCCCCGGGCAGCGAATCGGCTCGCCCTATCTGAAGGTCGCTCCCGAGAAGGTGGTTGCGATCGTGCCCACCGATTCTCCTGATCGCAACAGCCCCTTCAAGGCGCCGGACGAGGCGTCGAAGAAAATCGCAGGCCACATTCTGGAATTTCTCAGCTGGGAAGTGAAGAAGGGCCGCATGCCCTCGAATCTTCTGCCTCTGCAGTCGGGCGTGGGCAACATTGCCAACGCCGTCCTGTTTGGGCTGGAGGAGGGTCCGTTCGAGGGGTTGACTTCATACACGGAAGTGATCCAGGACGGCATGATCCGCCTGCTGAAGTCGGGCAAGCTGACTTCCGCTTCGGCGACGGCCTTCTCGCTCAGCCCGGAAATGCTCGACGAAGTGAATGCCGATATGGCGAAGTATCGCGAGCGCATCGTGCTTCGCCCGCAGGAGATTTCGAATAACCCGGGAATCATCCGCCGTCTGGGCGTCATCGCCATGAACGGCATGATCGAAGCCGATATCTATGGCAATGTCAACTCCACGCACGTCATGGGATCGCGCATCCAGAACGGCATCGGGGGTTCCGGCGACTTCGCCCGCAACGGATACCTTTCGATCTTCATGGCTCCGTCTGAGGCCAAGAAAGGAACGATTTCAACCATCGTTCCGATGGTCTCGCATGTCGATCACACCGAGCACGACGTGCAGGTGGTGGTCACCGAGCAGGGACTCGCTGATCTGCGCGGGCTCTCGCCGCGGCAGAGGGCTCATCTGATCATCGAAAAGTGCGCCCATCCCGAGTACAAGCCGCTGCTTCTCGACTATCTCAAGCGGTCTGAGGAGCTCTCCTACGGCAAGCACACGCCGCATCTGATAACCGAGTCTCTGAGCTGGCACAGTCGCTACCTGCGCACCGGCAGCATGCTGCCTCGCCAGGAGAACTGAGCGCTCGAAAGCGTCGGGTCAGTCCGGGTAGGCTCATCGAGAGGCCCATCCAGAGGCGTTGATATTCAACGACCTGCAAGAAAATGCTTTGCCCACGTTCCTAAGTGCGCCCCGAGATTGGATTACTATCTCTGGAGCCGAGTTCTCCTTCAGGAGTATCCCGGCAGAGCCATCTTTCATCGGCGGTTTGCATCCAAAAGAGCACTATGACACACGAAGGAAATCCCGCGCGCGTTCACGTCATTCATTCTGACGCGGAGCTCAAGGACAACAGCCAACTTCGCGGATGGCTCGAAAAGCTGGTAAGCCAGAAAGGCAGCGATCTGATCCTGGTCCCCGACGCGCCCGCCTCGGTGCGTGTTGAAGGCGCGCTGGTCGCGGTTGGATCCGATCCGCTCAGCGGAGCGGAGATCGAGGCGGCTGTGCTTCCTGCTCTCGCCGCTCATGCTCGAGAAACCTATGAGCAAACACATATTGCCGACTCCTCTTATCGCCTGGAGGGATTAGGGCGATTTCGGATCAATCTCCATCGCGAGCGAGGACGGGCGGCGGCAACGGTCCGCGCTCTGCCGTCGCAGGTCCCGCGCCTCGCCGATCTGCGCCTTCCGGCGGGCGTCGCATTGCTGGCCAAACTCCGACGCGGGTTGGTCATCGTGGGCGGAGCGACAGGCTCGGGCAAGACAACGACACTGGCGGGGCTGGTCAACGAAATCAACCAGCGAGACGCACGCCATATTGTGACCATCGAGGATCCGATCGAGTACGAGCACCTCCACAACCGGAGCGTCATCGAGCAGGTTGAGATCGGGGTCGATGCCCCGGATTTTCCCACTGCTTTACGCGCGGCGTTGCGACAGGCGCCTGACGTGATTGTGGTCGGCGAGATGCGCGATCCGGAAACGGCGCGAATCGCCCTCGCAGCGGCGGAGACCGGGCACCTTGTGTTTACCACGCTGCACACCACCGACGCCGCGTCCACGGTTTCCCGCATTGCCGACTCGTTTCCGCAGGAACGTCAGCACTCGGTCCGCGCTGAGATGGCGATGGCGCTGGCGGCCATGCTGACCCAGACCCTGATTCCCCGGAAAAACGGAGGCCGCGCACCCGCCGTCGAACTGCTGATGGTCGGCTATGGTGCCCGCCAGCACATCCGCAAGAACGCTCTGCAGCATCTGCATCAGGAGATCACCATCACGCGAAAGCAAGGATCTTTCGCCCTGGAAGAATCCTTGGCGCAGCTGGTGTTTCAAGGAGATCTCAGTCGCGAAGACGCAATGACGCGCGCGATGCATCCCGATGATCTGGATACCATGCTGCAGGGCAAGGGATTCTGAAGCCGTACGACCTCGCTCTTGCTCACCACGCCGTCAAGTTCACCTTGTCGAGCCAGACGTTGTAGGAAATCGGCGGCTTCTCCAGGTCCATCTGGAAAGCCGTGTCGATCTCTTCCAGCGTCCAGTCGACCTGATTGTTGTAATAGATATCGACGTTGTAGGTCTGATCGTTGACCTGCAGGCTGATGTAGTGGACCTGATTGCCGACACGTTCGAATTGCCATACCAGGTGAGTCCATGTGTTCGCTGGAAATCGGTTGCACGGCACGGTCGACTCCCGCCAAATCCCGGCCTCATCGTCCCAAATGTCCCACATGGGCGGCCTTTCGCCGTTGAAATTGCACTCCGACCCCCAGACCCAGCGATATCCGCCGAAAGTCTGGTTGGTGTCGAACTCCAGCGCCTGCGGCGCATCCGGATTGTCGATATAGAAATACAAATCGTACGTGAAATGATTTACGTTGCTGCCGCCGGCAACGGCATTGAAGTAGAGTTCGTTGGCGTAGCCGTTGGGGCCTCCCATGCTGAACTTTGCTGACGCGCCGTCCAGAGCGGGGGACGACTGGTTCGGGGTCATGGACGAAGTTGGAGGAGCAGGATTTCCCGAGGCGCAAACCTGCCCGTCGCGTCCAGAACCGGCGGGAAAAACGGCCGCGCACGACTGCCAGCCGGGAAGGTTCTGAATCCCGCTGATGGTGTACGTTGCCGGCTGCGAAGTCACGGTGACGTTCAGGATCGTGGCCGAGATGTATCCCTGATTGTCTTCGGCCATCACCTCGACTGTATGTTGGCCTGGCGCAACGAAGATCAACGTGTTGATCGAATCGGTGAAGGTGAAGTACTGGGCGACCTGATCGATGTAGACCCGCATGAAGAAAATCGGATTCTTGGGGCTGGCGTTCGCGATGACGTTGATCGGCGATGTAACGCTGCCCTTATCCAGCGGACTGGCTACCGTAAGCGGAAAATCGTTCGATCCGTTGGGATCGGGCGGCGTACAAGTAGAGGTCGGCGGATCGCATGCCGGTGGCGCGGGCAGCGAACTCGTCTTGGGCGACCATGTGATCGCAACCGGCGGAGTCGAGGGATATGGAGGTTGCGGCGGAGCGTCCTCGGTCATGTTTCTTGAACCGGTTCCGCAGGCGGCGAAGGCGAGAGTCAATGACAGAACGAATAGTGTTCTCCAGACAAACGAGGGATCTGCTGCGGAAAGGAGCGGGCGCATCGAACCAACCTCCACGTAGGTTCGCCTCACGCAGGAGTCTGGTCGGAGCGGCGAACCCTTGGAACGCAGTCAGCGGAGGCAGTCCGATTGTGGAGTTCTTCTCTGAAACCCGCAATCAGGGCAATCCTTAGAGTTGGAAGCTTCGCACCCTAGGGAATCAGGCCCAATAGGTGCGGTCCAGCGATCGGTACTGAATGGCTTCGGCAATGTGCTTGGGTTGCAGGCTTGCCGCGTCTTCCAGATCGGCAATCGTGCGGGCAACCTTCAGGATTCGGTCGTGGGCGCGGGCGCTCAATCCCTGCTGGGTCATGGCGCGTTCGAGCAGACGCTCGCAGTCGGCGGAAAGTTCACAGAACGTGCGGATATGGCGGGAATGCATCTGCGCGTTGCAGTAGAGTTTCTCCCGCGACGTGGCAAAGCGCTCAAGTTGCTTCTTGCGGGTCCGCATAATGCGCTCGCGAATCTTGCCTGAACCTTCCGGTTCCACGCCCGAGCGCATCTCTTTGTAGTTCACCGCCGGCACATCAATGTGAATATCGATGCGGTCCATCAGGGGACCGGAGATCTTCGAGATGTAGCGCTGGATCATCGGCGTAGTGCACTGGCATTCGCGCGTACGGTCGTTGTGAAAACCGCAGGGACACGGGTTCATCGCCGCGGCAAGCATGAAGCGCGCCGGAAACGTGAGCGACATCGAGGCGCGCGCGATGCTCACCGTACCATCCTCCAGAGGTTGGCGGAGAACTTCGAGTACGTTGCGGGGAAATTCCGGAAGCTCGTCGAGAAAGAGCAGGCCGTTGTGAGCCAGGGAGACTTCTCCCGGACGAGGAATCACCCCTCCACCGATGAGTCCGGCATCGGAAATCGTGTGATGTGGCGACCGGTACGGCCGCGTTCCCACCAGGCCCGCGCCCGGATCAAGCACCCCCGCCACGCTGTGAATCTTCGTCGTCTCCAGCGCTTCTTCAAACGTCAGCGGCGGCAGGATGGTCGGCATGCGCTTGGCCAGCATGGTTTTTCCCGAGCCCGGTGGTCCGATCATCAGGATATTGTGGCCCCCGGCGCAGGCAATCTCGATCGCACGTTTCGCCGTCTGCTGGCCACGGACATCCTTGAAATCGACGATAAACTGCTGCGACTCGCGCAACAGGGCATCTCCATCGGCCTTGACAGGCACGATGCCGTTGCCCGAATTCACGAAGTGAATCACTTCCAGCAACGAACGCACCGGGTAGACTTCGACGCCTTCCACCATGGCGGCTTCCCGGGCGTTGGCTTCGGGCACCACCAGCCGCGAGATTTTTCGTCCACGGGCTTCGAGAGCGATCGGCAAGCTGCCGCGAACGCCGCGAATGCCGCCATCGAGCGAGAGTTCGCCGACGAAAAGGCAATCCCCAATCTCTTTCTTGGTCAGGCCTCCGTACGCTCCGACAATGCCGAGAGCCATGGGCAGGTCGAACCCCGAACCTTCCTTCTTGATATCGGCCGGGGCGAGATTGATGGTGATGTGCGTGGGCGGAATGTCGTAGCCGCAATTCTTGAGCGCCGCTCGGACCCGATCCCGGCTTTCACGCACCGCGGCATCGGGCAGACCTACAGTGTGAAAGTGGTCCTGATCGGTCTTGATGCCCGAGCAGTCGACTTCCACCTGGATGATGTTGGCGTCGATCCCGTAGACCGCCGCGCTGAGAGTCTTATAGAGCATGAGGCGAACACACGAACCCGCCAGTGTCGCCTCACCACGGTACGGCTTCTCAGGCGATATAGCTGTGACGAATGTCACCGCCAGCCTGTGGAAAAACGGACCTGTCTTCCCATCGCTCCAAAAACTACCCGGAAGTCTGGAAGTCTCTCCCTCTGCGCTCTGAGATTTCCGGTCTTGGTTCCTTGCTTGACAGCCCTCTGACGCGTTCCTAGAATCCGAACGGAGTCCGAGGTAATGGTTCAAAAGCTAACTTTCTGCATCTAATATACTTAGGTTAGATCCGTTGCGGGCCGCGCGGACCTTGGTCACGGCCGCTCGCATCGATACAACCAGTTCAATTCTGAATGCCTGCTGACGCCAATATCGGAAATCGCGAACGCGAGATTCTGACCGCCATCGTCGAGACGTTTATTTCGACCGGTGAACCCGTAGGCTCGCGTACGCTGGCGCGGTCCAACCGGGAAGGCTTGAGCCCTGCGTCGATTCGAAACGTGATGGCCGATCTTTCCGACGCCGGCTTTCTCGAACAGCCGCATGCCTCGGCGGGGCGCGTGCCGACTACCGAGGCCTATCGCTATTACGTCGAACAGATTTCGGGCAAGGCGCAATTAGCGCCGCAGGAAGAAGCGCTGGTCACCGAATCGCTGGCGGGAATCACGGACGTTCAGGAGTTCATGGAACGCACCTCGCATGTGCTCTCTCTGATCTCGCGCAATGTCGGGGTGACGGTAGCGACCAGTGGCCCCAAGAATGCGCTGGAGCATGTTTATTTTTCTCGTCTCGGAGACCAGAAAGTTCTGGCCGTCGTCGTCACGCGTTCCGGCCTGGTGCGCGACCGCGTTCTGCGCCTCGATTTATCGCAAGCCGATCTTGACCTCGCTGCGCGTTATATCAACGACAATTTCCGCGGCTGGACCATGGAGGCAATGCGCTCGGAGTTGTCTCGCCGCCTGGAAAACGAACGCAGCGAGTACGACCGGTTGATGCACTCGATTGAGCAGCTATACAAACAGGGAGCGCTTGCCACCGAACAAGGTTCGCAGGTGGTATTCGTGGAGGGCGCTGCCAATCTGGTCGCCGGCGAGCAGGACCGCGAGCGCCTGCAGGAGATGCTCAAGACGCTGGAGGAAAAGGAAAAAGTCGTTCAGCTTCTCGGCGCCTATCTCGACGTGAAGCAGGAAGCCGTGCGCGTCGTCATCGGCCTCGATGAAGCCCTGCCCTCCATGCAGAACTTCGTGCTGATTGGCGCGCCGGCGCACTCCGGCAACGCAGTGATGGGCTCGCTGGCTGTCATCGGTCCTACGCGGATGGATTATCAGCACACGATTACGGCCGTCGCTTATATCGCGCGCCTCTTCGACAAGATCCTGAATGAATCGGAGTGATAGATTCGAAGTTATGGGGAAAACCAACGGAAAATCTGACGTAGAAACCTCTGCGCTTGACCTGGAGCACGAGCTTCCCGCCGGTGACGGCGATGACACCCGAGCCCCATCCACCGCGGTTGGAGTCGAAGCCGGCGGGGCTTCGGCGATCGAATCTGAACTGCAAAAGGTCAAGGCCGAACGCGATTCGTTGCTCGACCGTCTGGCCCGGGCGCAGGCCGAATTCGAGAACGCGCGCAAGCGCGCCGCCAAAGAGCAGCAGGAGTTCCGCGATTTCACCACGGTAGAGGCCATCAAAGCCCTGCTGCCGGCCATCGACAGCTTCGAGCGTGCGTTGCAGGCGAAATCGGGGCCGGCCGATTTCCGTGCCGGCGTCGAACTGATCTACAAGCAGTTGCAGGATGTCCTGGCCAAGCTCGGAGTGCGTCCGATCGCCGCCAAGGGAGAACAGTTTGATCCGCACGTTCACGAGGCGATCGAGATGGTCGAGACCAGCGCAACTCCCGATCACGAGGTGCTCGAGGAGTGGCAGCGCGGCTACAAGTTCAAAGACCGTCTGCTGCGGCCGGCCATGGTCAAAGTGGCCAGGAATCCGGGCAAATGAAGTACGACTGAGGCGTTCTTCCCACCGGGCTCATCTACCTCAATTGCAAGCTGTTTTCGAAGGAAGGCCTATTCTGACGACAAACGCGAAACGTGATTACTACGAAGTGCTGGGCGTGGAGCGCACTTGCACGGAAATAGAACTGAAGAGCGCTTTCCGCAAGCTGGCCCTCCAGTACCATCCGGACCGGAATCCCAACAATCCGGATGCCGAGGACAGATTCAAGGAAGTAAGCGAAGCCTACGCCGTGCTCGCCGACTCGGAAAAACGGGCTGTCTATGACCGCTATGGCCACTCCGGGCTGGGTGGGGCAGCCGGCCCGGGCGCTGGTTTCGATCCCAGCGTCTTTCAGGATTTCGGCGACATCTTCGGCGAGTTCTTCGGCTTCGGCGATCTATTTGGCGGCGGTGGCGGACGTCGCCGCAGCCGCGTGCAGCGGGGTGCTGACCTTCGCGAAGATGTCACCATCGAATTCGAGCACGCATTCTTCGGCACCGAGACGCGTGTCACGGTTCGCCGCCATGAGGCTTGCGAAGAATGCCGCGGCTCGGGAGCCGCGCCGGGAAAGGGTCCCACGACTTGCCGATCCTGCGGGGGACGAGGCCAGGTCCGCTACCAGCAGGGATTCTTCAGCATTGCCCGCACCTGTCCCACCTGCCAGGGCAGCGGCAGCGTCATCACCGATCCCTGCCTGAAGTGCAAAGGCGAAGGACGCATCCTGCGGCAGCGCACGATCGACGCTAAGATTCCTCCCGGCGTCGAAGACGGGACCCGCATTCGCTTTGCAGGCGCCGGAGAAGTGGGCCAGTTCGGCGGCCCGGCGGGAGATCTGTACGTCGTTCTGCATGTAAAAGACCATCCATTCTTCGCCCGCGAGGGCAACGATCTGCATTGCGTCGTGCCTATCTCCGTCGCCCAGGCAGCTATGGGAGTTGACCTGCGCGTGCCCACCATGGACGGCGAGCACACCCTGAAGATTCCAGAGGGCACGCAGCCCAGCACGACGTTTCGCGTGCGCAACAAAGGTGTCCCCGTGCTGAATGGACACGGCAAGGGTGATCTCTATGTCGAAGTTCGGGTGCAGATTCCCGGCAAGCTGAACAAGCGCCAACGCGAATTGCTTCAGGAACTCGAGACGATTTCGAAAGTCGACAATCAGCCCCTATTGCGGACGTTGCTGGGCAAAGTGAGGGATATCTTCGGATAGCCCGCAACGGCTGGCATTCCGCTATTCTGTCCCTGGCAACGCCTCCACCATGACTCGCAGAAGATGGATCGTCGACGTTGTGTCAGGCAACCGAGCATCGCTCCTCGGTGAACATGCGGATCACCTGATTCGCGTCCTCCGCGCCCGCATAGGCCAGGAGTTCGATATCTCCACCGGCGAGACCGTTCGCCGCGGGCGCATCGCCGGCATCTCCGACGGGCAGGTCGACTTCGATCTTGCTGGAGAGGTTCCAGCCAGCCCGGTTGCCAGTCTCGTCCTTCTGCTGTCTGTCTTCAATTTCAGCCGCATGGAATGGGCGATCGAGAAGTGTGTCGAGTTGGGTGTGTCCCGAATCGTGCCGACCATCACCCGCCGTACGGATGCGAACCTGGCTCGCGCCTCGGCCAAGCGAGTGGAGCGCTGGCGCCGGATTACCCTGCAAGCTGCCGAACAATCCCGGCGCGCCGGACCGCCCGAGGTCGCCGATCCTGTCAAACTGCGGGAGGCCGTCACGCTGCCCACAGGCCTGCGAATCCTGCTCTCGGAATCCGAGCACAGCACTTCGCTGCCCGCCGCCCTTTCTGCGCAGAGTGCAAGCGCCGAAGTCGCGCTTGCCGTCGGTCCCGAGGGTGGCTGGACTCACGATGAGCTGCGCCTCTTTCACGAAGCCGGCTGGATCTCCTGCTCGCTGGGTCCCACCGTTCTTCGCGCCGAAACTGCTGCCCTAGCCGCCGCGGCCATTGCGATGTCCGTTATGGTTGACATCCCTTCTTTTCCTCACCCGCTCCGGTGATATCCTGAGCCGCAATGCCGCTATCGAAGTCGAATAGCCGTCCTTCCCCGTTCACTCCTGACGAGTTTCAGCGCCAAGCCATCGAACATGTCGAGGGCCCCATGCTCGTCGTTGCCGGCGCGGGCACCGGCAAAACGTCCGTTCTGACTCACCGCATCGAACGCCTGGTTCGTGAAGGACACGCGCAACCCGACGAGATTCTCGCCCTCACCTACACGAATAATGCGGCCAAAGAAATGCAAGAGCGGCTGCGCATCCTGCTGCGCGGCCAGACCGTCCACGCCACGACCTTTCACGACTACTGCTTCGACTTGCTCAAGCGCGCGAATGCAGATTTTGGCGTACTCGATGAGCAGGACCTGTGGATTTACCTGCGCCGCCGGATTCGCGACTTGCATCTGGAACACTTCATCCGCGCGGCGAACATTGGCCTGTTCCTGAACGACTTGTTGAAGTTCATCAACCGATGTCACGACGAACTGGTCACCCCCGAGAAATACGCCGGCTACGTTGCTCGGCTGGAGCGCAAAGAAGTTCCGGTTCCTCGAGTTGCAAAATCGAAGAACGTTCTGGATGACGCTGATGTTCTGGGCCGGTGCCGCGAAATCGCGCGTGTTTTTGCCACAGTCGAACAGTGGCTCCGGGAAGACAACCTCGGCACCTTCAGTCACATGATCGTCCGCGCTCACTCGTTGCTGAACAGTGATGACAAGCTCTTGTGTGAGGCTCGAAGCCGCGCTCGTTTCATCCTGGCGGATGAATTCCAGGATGCCAACTTCGCCCAGGTTCAGATTCTGAACCGGCTGGCCGGAGGCGACGGCAACCTCTTTGCCGTGGGCGACCCCGATCAATCGATTTACCGCTTCCGCGGCGCATCGAGCGCCGCCTTCGAACTTTTCCGCCGCTCGTTTCCACGCTTCAAGCTTGTGGCGCTGGGAAAGAACCGGCGGTCGACTGCGCCGATCCTCCGCTCCGCGTTTGCCCTCATCGACAAGAATCCGCCAGTATTCGCCGAGCCCTTCAACACTGGCTTGGTATATCGCCGCACGCCGCTGCAATCGGCTCGCGAGGAGGCGGCCGCGGCAACGGCCACGCCCATCGCAAGTCCGCCGGTGTATGCCGTGGTGCTCTCGGGAAAGGACGCCGAGGGTCCGGAACTGGTCAGCTTCCTGCGCGACTTGCAACGAAAGACCAAATGCCGGTGGTCGGACTTCGGCATCCTCTACCGTATGAACGCCCACCGCGACGACGTTGTCGAGCAACTCGGCGACGCAGGCCTCCCTTTCGTCATTGAGCGCATGGATGTTTCTGACACACCTGAGGCTCGCGACTTGTTCGCCTGCTTGTACGCGGTCGTCAATGACGGAGACGACGTCAGCCTGGTCCGCGTCGCCGCTCTTCCGTGCTTTCGGCTCAACCCCGAGAAATTGCGCGAAGTGCTCCGGTCCATACAGCGAGAGTCGCGCGAGGGCCCCGTGGTCCCACTTTCTTCCGCGCTCGACCGGATTGAAGGTGGCTCGGAAGTGCTGGCAGTGCTCCGCGACACTCGCGAAGAAATCCTCCGCAGGAACGCTCAGGCCAGAGCCGCTCTGGGCATCATCGTCGAGCGCTTTTCCCTCAATGCCGCTTCGCCCATTCTTCGCGCGGCACTGATCTTCGCTGAAACATGGGAGAAGAGAAAGATCAACAAGACCACCAGTTTGGAGGAGCTCGCCGACTATCTCAGTTACTTCCGCGAGGCCAACGGCGTGATCCCGCTCGAAGAGTTCCCGAACGAGAACGCAGTTCGCCTGATGACGGTGCACGGCGCCAAGGGGTTGGAGTTTCCCCACGTCTTTATCCTTCGAGCCAACGCCAACTCCTTTCCGGGCCAGTACAAGGAGTCTCTTGTGGCTTTCCCCAGGGAGCTCCGCGATGCCGATTCGATCACCGAAGATGACGATCAGGAGTTGCAAAAGCAGGAGGAACGCCGGCTCTTTTACGTCGCTATGACCCGCGCCCGTGATTCGCTGCGCATCTACTCGCGGGAAGGCAGAGGCAAGGCCAACAAGAACCCTGACGGGTACATGCGCGAACTGATCGAAAACCGCACACTGGCGCCGTGGTTCAAGGCAATCCCAGCCGGCGGGGCGCAGACGACGCTCGACATCTTCGCCGAGGCGTCGACTTCAACTCCCGGCGAGTCGCGTACGACGGAATGGTTTGAACTGCCCGCCACGCCAGGTCTGGCCAATCGCTTGAGCGCTTCCGCCGTAGACACCTACGAACGTTGTGGACTCCAGTTCAAGCTGGATCGCGATTGGCGTATCTCATCGAAGCCCGCAGCCGCTATGCAGTATGGCGCGGCGATCCATCGCGTACTGAAAGACTACTTCGATTCTTTGCGCGCCGGACGTCCGCAGACCGACGAAGACCTCATTCAGCAGTTCCGCGATGCTCTCACCGCAGCCGGTATACAGGAGCATTACCAGCGCGAGTTGTATGAGAACCAGGGCGTCGCCCAGCTGCGCGATTTTCTCGCCTCCATCCGCCCGGTCCAGCGGCAGGTCCTGCACACCGAGGAACCCTTTGAGATTCGGATCGGGTCGACTACAGTCGTCGGTCGAATTGATCGCATCGATAAGCTTCCCGATGGCAGCGTCGCCGTCATCGACTACAAGACCGGCAAAGCCCGCGACCAGGATGATGCGGACAAGAGCCTGCAGTTATCCCTGTACGCTATCGCCGCGCGCGAAAAGTGGGGATACAAGGTCGGCGAACTCACCTTTTACAACCTCGAAGACAATCTTCCGGTGATGACCCGGCGTGCCGAGTCGGACTTGCTGAGCGCCCGCGACCGGGTCGAGACCGCCGCCCAGAAGATTGCCGATAACATCTTTCGAGCGAAGGCCGGGATCCACTGCAACTTCTGCGCCTATCGCAGCCTTTGTCCGGAGAAGGAACGCCGCATACCGCAGCGCGCGGGTGAAGTCCTGAAGCAGCGAAACTGACAGCGGCGGATTGAAAGCGCTTCGCAGCAAAAACTTAGGGGACGCGGTTCGCGTCCCCTGTGACTTCATACTGATCTCTACAGCGTACTTAGTGTTTCTTTTTCTTTTTCGCCTTCTTCTTGGTTGCCATTGTTTCTATTCTCCCTTCCATTCTTCATGGAAAATGTGCAGCGGTCTTCAACTGCAACTAGTTGATGTATAGAGTCAATGAAAAGTGAAGTCAAGAAAAAAATGACGATCTTGATGCGCGAGGTCGATGTACCAAAGTCACGCGAAACAGATTCACGCGCGTGATGTCAATCAGAATTTTCGAACTTCGCCCGCCGAGGATGATGCAGCGCGCTTCCTTCGTCAAAATCGTGATCGCTTTTCTGGAAAATCGGTGATGTCATCGTCGCCCTTCGCGCTGCCAACCCCCGCCGTTCCACCTCACCCTCAAAAGAGCGTTTCCCTGACGCCTGCATCTATAATTGAAGAGCGCGAAACGTTCGCGGGAGCTTGATTCATGGCCTCTTTGAGCGATGTCGTCATCATCTCCGCTTGTCGCACGCCCGTTGGAAAGTTTCAGGGCAGCCTGTCCGATTTCACTGCGCCGCAACTGGGCGCCATCGTCGTGCGCGAAGCTGTGAAGCGCGCCGGCCTCGACCCTTCGCAAGTCGACGAGTGCATCATGGGTAACGTTGTCACTGCCGGACTCGGTCAGAATCCGGCGCGGCAGGCCGCCATCTTCGGCGGATTGTCTCCCGCAACAGGTGCCATGACAATCAACAAGGTGTGCGGGTCGGGATTGAAGTCTGTGGCACTTGCGGCGCAAGCAATCCAGACCGAGAACAGCTCGATCGTCGTCGCCGGCGGCATGGAATCGATGACCAATGCGCCTTACCTTCTGCCTCAGGCGCGCAATGGATATCGTCTCGGCAATGCCGAGATCATCGATTCGATGGTTCACGACGGCCTGTGGGACATTTACAACGACTACCACATGGGCATCACCGGCGAGAACGTTGCCGAGAAGTACGGCATCACGCGCGCGGAGCAGGATGAGTTCGCTCTCAACTCGCATCGCAAGGCGGTTGCCGCCATTAAGGAATGCCGCTTCAAGTCGCAGATCGTTCCCGTGGAGATTCCGGCAAAAAAGAAAGGTGGACCGCCGACGGTTTTCGATAAGGATGAAAGCCCGCGCGAGGATACGACCATCGAGGTTCTTCGCTCCCTGAAGCCTGCCTTCAAGAAGGACGGCACGGTTACGGCGGGTAACGCTCCTGGTGTGAACGACGGCGCGGCGGCCGCGATCGTCACCAGCGCTGATCGCGCGGCTAACATGGGCATGAAGCCGATGGTGCGCATCGTGGCGCAGGCCACCAGCGGAGTCGAACCCAAATGGGTCATGCTGGCGCCGGTCGGGGCGGTTCGCACGATCTGGGAGAAAACCGGCTGGAAAAATGAAGACGTCGACCTCTACGAACTGAACGAGGCATTCTCAGTGCAGGCGCTCGGCGTCATGCGCGAATTGAACCTCAATCCTGAGAAAGTCAACGTCAATGGTGGCGCGGTCGCCATCGGACATCCGATCGGAGCCAGCGGGGCGCGCGTGCTGGTCACATTGATCTATGAGATGATCCGACGCGACGTGAAGCGTGGGATTGCGGCGTTGTGCCTTGGCGGTGGAAACGCTGTCGCGATGGCCGTGGAACGTTAGGAGTGTGGCCGGCACAGACGTCGTTCAGCCTGCGACCGGCAGAGTCACGGTGAAGACGGCTCCGCCATCCGGAGCGTTGGCGGCTTCGACGCTGCCATTGTGCTCTTTCATCACCGATTTGCAGATGCTGAGTCCCAGCCCTGTCCCGCGTCCCGGCCGCTTGGTGGTGTAGAACGGATCGAATATCCTTGCTAGATTCTCTTTCGGAATTCCCGGGCCGTCATCGTGAAAGCTGACCCACACCGAGTTCTCCCCCCGACCTAGACGGATCCGCAAGGTTCCCTTGTCGCGCACCTCGCGGATGGCCTGCTCTGCGTTCACAATCATGTTGAGAAAGACCTGCATCAACTGGTGCGGATCTCCCAGCGCATACGGCACCCCAGACTCTTTCAGGAAATCCACCGTGATGTTGTTCTTGCGTAACGAGTAGGCGTGCAAGTTGAGGGTGCGCTCGACCACTTCGGTCAGATTGATGCGGCTTTTTCCCGGCGCCGGAGGCCGCGAGAAATAGGTCAGGTTCTGAACGATCTCCGCCGCGCGCCGCGCCTCTTTCTGCAGCATCGCCAACTGCTTTCGTGCTCCCTCGTTCGTTTCGGTGTCCTGCAGCAGTTCGCTCACCCCGAGAATGCTGGTCAGCGGATTGTTCAATTCGTGCGCCACTCCACCGATCATCGCTCCCATGGCTGCAAGGCGCTCGCCCTGGACCACCTGCTGTTCCAGCTTCCGCTCAATGGTGATATCGCGCACCGACATGATGACCCCGGTGATCTTTCCTTCCGCATCAACCAACCGGCTGGCCGCGCTCCGCATCGTGCGCCAGCTTCCATCGCGATGGCGCGCTCCATATTCGGTTGCGCCCACTACCTGCTGGCCCGAAGCCACACTGTGGTAGAGCGAAGCCAGCTCCGGAGAATGGTCTTCGAGATCGGTAATCTTCTTCCCCAGCAGACTTCCGGGCTCGTAGCCGAGCAGATCGCGTGAGCGCGAGCTGGCAAAGGTATAGCGTTCGTCGAGATCCACAACCAGGATCAGGTCGGGGAAACTCTCCAGCAGTCGCCGGCGGAACTCTTCCTGTTGCGCCAGCTTCCGCTCCATCTCTCGCTTCTCGGTGATATCCACCAGCGTGCCCTGGTAGCGGATGATGTTGCCTGATGTATCCCAAACGGCCCGCGAAGAATCGAGAAAGACCGCCGTCGTCCCGTTTTTGTGCCGCAGTTTGATCTCGCGCGTGCGCACGCCCCCGCGATCGTCAACCGCCCGTCCCAGAACCGGCGGCCCAGCTTCCACGTTCAGAGCGGGAGCGTCGAGCATGAGCAGTTCGGCTCGCTCGGCATATCCCAGCATGCTGACCAACGCCGGGTTCGCATCCAGCAGCTTGCCGTCCGGAGTGCTGAAATAGACGCCTTCCTGCAACGTTTCAAACAATTCCGTGAAGCGCAGTTCCTTCTCGCGCTGCTCGGTGACGTCGCGTCCGAGCATGCTGGCGCCGACGACTTCATCGCCTTTTACGATGCCGTTCAGCACGCAATCGAAATAGAGCGGCCGCGAGCTGCTCTTGAGCCGCACCCGCACGGTGCCCGCCCAGTGCTTCTTATCCAGAAATCGTCCAAGACTGCGCTCGGCTTCTTCGCGCGTCGGCTCCTCGACGAATTCATAAATCTTGCGCCCGATGAGCTCCGAATAATTCAGCCCGGTCAAGTCGGTGACCCGCCGGTTGACCGTGCGCAGGGTGCCGTCGAGCGATACCGCGCAGGCAGCGTCGTCGAACGAGTCAATCAGCTCCTTGAAGTTGCGCTGCGAGCGCATGATGACCTGGCTGAGCTGGTCAAGCTGCTCTTCCGAGGGCGCGGCCCCGACGTGCTCCTGCAATCCGCGCAGCAGGCCCTTGAGTTCGTTGACTTCCCGGCGCCGTCCGTAGGCGTAGGCCGCGAACAGAATGGACAGCACCAGAACGCCGATAGGGATGGCCCGCAGCTGATAGGGAATCGTTTCCAGCCGCTCCCACAGCAGCACGGTCAGGGCGACCGCCAGCAGAAGCATGAACCCCAGAAGCCAGCGCCAGAGTTGGGACTCTTCTCGATCGAGACTGCCGGACGACTGGGAGGCACGCGAGGGATGAGCGGGGTCCGGGGCCATAAGCGAGTCTCGTAGTCGCGCAAAACTATCCTAATTCTACTGGGCCCGGTCAACAACCTCCGCTTTGTTGGATATTTTGGTACACCGGGGTAACCTTGATCGTGCCGAGGGATTTCCCCAGTGCCCCGGCCTGCAGTCGCGAATCATGAAGGGCAAACCTCACGTTGTCGTCGTTGGAGCCGGCGCCTTCGGCGGCTGGACGGCCCTCCATCTGCTGGAGGGCGGCGCGCGTGTGACGTTGATCGACGCCTGGGGACCCGGCAATTCGCGTTCCTCGTCGGGCGGCGAAACGCGCGTCATGCGCGGGACCTACGGGCCAGATCAGCCCTACACCGATTTGGCGGCACGCGCGTTGAAGTTGTGGGCGAAGTACGAGCGCCGCTGGAGGCGCCAAGTTCTGCAGCGCTCCGGCGTGCTCTGGCTGGCTTCCGGCCACGACGCCGTCTTCGAACGCGGATCGGTCGAGATGCTGCGCGCGGCCAGAATCAAGTATCAGGAACTCTCGTCGCGCGAGATGCGAAAGCGCTGGCCGCAGATCAACTTCGCTGGCGTTGACTGGGCGATCCTCGAACCCGAATGCGGATACCTCGACGCTCGCGCCAGTTGCCAGGCGGTAGTCGAAGCCTTTCTCGCGGCAGGTGGCAAATATCGGCAAGTCAGAGTCTCCAATGCGGGAATGGGCACTTCCCTCTCTGAAGGGATCAAGTTGCTCGACAACGAACGTTCGAGGTTGATCGCCGACTGCTACGTCTTCGCCTGCGGACCGTGGATGGGGGCACAATTTCCCGCGATCATCGGAAAGTTCGTCCGCTCTACGAAACAGGATGTCTTCTTCTTCGGTCCGCCTGCGCGTGCCGAGGCCTATTTCACCGACGCCCATCTTCCCGTCTGGGCTGACCATCGCGACCACTTCTACTATGGCATCCCAGGCCGCGACCATCGCGGATTCAAGATCGCCGACGACACTCGTGGACCAGAATTCGATCCAACCGACGGCGAACGAATCGTCAGCCAGGAAACTCTGGAGAAGGTCCGGGAGTATCTTGCATTCCGCTTCCCTGCCCTCAAAGATGCGCCGCTTGTCGAAACGCGCGTATGCCAGTACGAACAGACGCCCGACGGCCACTTCATCGTCGATCGTCACCCAAACAATGAAAACCTCTGGCTCTTAGGCGGAGGCTCAGGACACGGCTTCAAGCACGGCCCAGCGATTGGCGAAATGATGGCGGATTTGATCCTGAAGGAAACGGAACCGCCGGCCGTCTGGCGGCTGGGAAGATTCGGGAAGAAATAGCCGCAATGATCACACAAACTCACAGTGTGCACCATTTGGTCAAGGTTCTCACTGAATCTGAATCACGTTCGCCGGGGCTGCAGCCTTGATCTCGCCGACGCGCTCGATCACTCTCTTCGCAAACTCGTAGATCGACTTCGCGTGCGGCGAGTTCTCGCCTTCGAGCACGACCGGCTTGCCGCCGTCGCCGGACTTTCGTACTTCAGGGTCGAGCGCGATACTTCCCAGGAATGGCACTCCGAACTGCTCGGCCATCTTTTCAGCACCACCCCGGGAGAAGATGTCGACTTCATGCTGGCAATGCGGGCAGACAAAGTAGCTCATGTTTTCCACAACGCCCGCGACGTCGACCTTCATCTGCCGGAACATCTCGATGGCCTTGCGCGCATCCTGCAGCGAAACGTCGGAAGGAGTCGACACCACGACTGCGCCGGTCAGGGGCACGGTTTGCACCAGCGACAGCGCCACGTCTCCCGTTCCGGGAGGCAGATCGACCACCATGTAATCGAGATGCCCCCACTCGACCAGTCCCAGAAACTGACGCACGATCTGATGCAACATCGGCCCGCGCCAGATAATCGGCTTGTCGCCGGGATTGAGGAATCCGACCGAGATGACCTTCAGCCCATAGGCTTCGATCGGCTCGATGCGGTTCTCGCCAACCATGCGCGGCTGCGCGCTCGCCCCCAGCATCAGCGGTACGTTCGGTCCATAGACATCGGCATCGAGCAGCCCCACCTTATGTCCCATCCTGGCCAGAGCCACGGCCAGGTTCACCGACAGCGTGGTCTTGCCGACGCCTCCCTTGCCCGAGCCCACCGCGATGATGGCGTCAACGCCCGGTAGAGGCTGAGGACCTTGCTGCGTTTGTCCGTGCTGGTGCGGCAGATGTGCGCTCAAAACTCACGCTCCTGAAATGGGGGTGAAAACCAAGAAGAATCAATCGAAGAAATTCGACATAAACCCCAATGTCTGATTATACAGTCACAAATCCTGCACTTCAGAGGCAAACTCCGCGCAGCCTTCAAGGCGCGATGTTGATCACTACCTTCCCCCTGGCGTGCCCTTCTTCGAGGTAGCGGACCGCGTCCGCCACATCATTTAACGTGTAACGCCGATCGATGACCGGGGTGACGCGTCCCGCCGTAATCAGTTCGCCAAGGGTGGTCAGGTCTTCGCTGTTGCCCTTCGCCAGCATGGAGGCAAATTTCCGCCGTCCGGAAGCCGACAAGACGACCCCCACCAGCATCCCGATCAGCGGACCGATCATCCAGGGATCGGTTTTTCCTCCTGCGCCGACATAAATACCCTCTTGACCGAGCACGCGCCGGCACGCCAGCAACGAACGATTCCCCACGAGATCGAGCAGAATGTCATACCGCTCCGTGCTCTTTGTGAAGTCTTCGCGCGTATAGTCGATCACCTGCTCCGCACCGAGCGAACGAACCATCTCCGCGTTTCTCGAGCTGCACACTCCGGTGACCATGCCACCGAGCGATTTGGCGATCTGCACTGCGAAGGTTCCTACGCCTCCCGCAGCTCCGTTGATCAGGACCTTATGCCCGGGCTGAATGCGTCCCTCGTCGCGAAGGGCCTGTAATGCGGTGATGCCCGCGATGGGGATCGACGCTGCCTGCTCGAACGTCAGGCTTGCGGGCTTCATGGCCAACCTCCGCTCGCCAGCGCTGGCGTATTCCGCAAATGAACCTTGGCAAGTGCCAAACACCGCATCGTGCGGTTTGAATCGAGTGACGCTCTTGCCGATCGCCGCGACCTCACCCGCCACATCGGCGCCGAGCCCGGCAAATCTTGGCCGGAGCGGCCCGGCCATCAGCCGAAGTGGGTAGGGATCTCCGCGCATGAAATGCCAGTCATAGGGATTGACCGAGGCAGCGCGGACCTGGATCAGGACGTCGTTGTCCGCCGGGACCGGATTCTCGACTTCTTCCAGCCTGAGGACGTCCGGCGGGCCGTACTTGTGACGAACGATGGCTTTCATGCCCCGGAATGCTAGCATTCCCGAGACTATCGCGACGTGATTCCGGGCACGGCGGGCGGAGGGCCACCTCACAGGCATCAGAAAGTGCTCTCGAAAAGGAGAAACCCTGTCGAATGTGCCCGTCCTCTCGCCAGCAAAACTCAGGGTTTGTAAGAATCTAGAAATTTGCCGACGAAATTGCCCTCTTCTGTGCCGTCGGGCTTGGAGATCGTCCAGTCGATCACATCGCTTTCCTTGCAGATCACTGTCTCACCCCTCTTGTGTTCCGTGAGCAGAGCCATATCGCTCGCCAGAAGTCCGTGGATGGTGTCCCCCTCCCATGAAGTGACTCTTACGAACACCTGCTCGAACTTCTCACCTTCACGAAACCGGGTGGTTACGAAGAAGATCTCTCCTTTTCGAAGGCCTTTCAGGTATTTCTTCTTCGCGCGCGGAAGCGTTTCTCGTGCCTGCTTCACATAGGGCGCAATCGCCTCTTCAAACTTCTTCGCATGATTCAGGGAGATTCCAGCCGGTTTATCCGCCGGGGCATTGGGCGCCAAATCCTGCGAGCATAGAGCGGGCGGCAGAGAAACCGCTGTGCACAATGCGAAGACGCCAATCAGCAGCCTCATGCAGAATGATCGCCTCGGGCGGACGTTTTTGCAGAGTCGTCAACGTTCCACCCCGAATTGCCCGATTGGCCTAGTATCCCTCGCCTTCCAGGCGCACTTTACCCTTGAACTTGCGGAACAGGAAGGTGAAGTATCCGAGAGCGAGGATCGCGCCCAGAATCCACCAGGCGAAGCCGACGGCGAGTCCGTGCTCGCCGGCCCGAGTATTGTAGATGGTTAGGTTGCGGGCGGGATCGGTGCTCGCCGGCAGTACCACCGGGTACAGCGCAAAGGCCGCTCCCACCAGCATGCCGACGATATACAGCGCCGATCCGACAAACGCGAGTTTGTCGGCGCTCTTGAGCATCCCGTGCATCATGACGGCGAGCGACCCAAACACCAGCACAGGGATAACGAATCCGATGGCGTGATGCTTGTAGTTGTCCAGCACGCCCGGTTCGATCGAAACTGTTGCAATCAATCCCACCACGGTGAGCAGCAACTGCACTGGCCAGGCCCAGAAGGCGACGCTGCGGGCGCGGCGGTTCAAATCATCTTCCGTCTTGGTGGCCACATACAGCGATCCGTGCGCGGTCAGCGTGACCAGGGCTATCACGCCGGTCAGAACCGTGTACCAGTCGAGGATGCCGTTGGCTGTCCCGTTGCCATAATTGACGCGGAAATTCGTCCACAACGGCTCAAAGAAATACTCGTCGGCGCCCAGTGGAACGCCGCGCACCACGTTGCCCAGGGCGGCGCCGAAAAAGATGCACAATAGGATGCTCGACGCACAAAAGATCAGGTCGAAGAAGCCGCGCCACACGGGATTGTCCATGTGCGCGCGCAACTCGATGCCGATGCCTCGGAGCATCAGCAGCCAGAGGACCATCATCAGCGGCAGGTAGAACCCGCTGAAGCTCGAGGCATAGAGCAGCGGAAACGCAAAATAAAGCGTGCCTCCAGCAGCCAGCAGCCAAACCTCATTCCCATCCCAAACCGGGCCGATCGCCCGCAAAATCTTGCGGCGCTCGTCGCTGCTTCGGGTTACCCCGAGATAAATGACGCCCGCGCCCAGATCAAATCCATCCAGTACGACGTAAGCCGCAACCATGACTGCGACAATCATGAACCAAATCGTTTCCATAAGAGTCCTCGACTGCTGACTTGCCCGGGCGTGAAAGCCCCGGTGATTCAATCCTCATGCGCGGACGGAACTCAGTGTCCCGCTGCGGCGTTGCCATCGGGCCCCTGCTCGATCTCGCGGCGCACCAGGAACAGGAACAAGATTCCAAGCACGGTATACATCCCCATGAATCCGAGCAGGGTAAACATTCCGTTTCCGGCGGAAACCGTCTTCGAGTAGCCGTCCGCCGTTCGCATCAGCCCGTAGACCACCCACGGCTGTCGTCCGATTTCCGCCGTAATCCAGCCTGCCGTATTCGCAATGTAGGGGAACGGCAGCGCAAGCAGCAGAATCCACAACATCCAGTGGCTCGAGAACAGCTTGCCCCGCCACAGCAGGAAGGCCGAGACGACCATGATGGCGATGAAGATCGTCCCCAGTCCGACCATGATGTGGTAGCTGTAGTACAGCAACGCGATACTGTCCGGCCACTGATCCGGCGGGAAAGCGTCCAGTCCCTTCACCTGCGCACTCCAGGCGCGATAGGTCAGAAAGCTCAGAGCCTTGGGAACAACCAGCGGGTTGTCGATCTTCTTATCGTCGACATTGGGCTGGCCAATGATCACCAGCGGCGCTCCCGGCTGTGTGGCAAACAGCGCCTCCATTGCGGCTAATGTCGGAGGCTGATTCTCCGCGATCATGCGCCCCTGTCCATCGCCGGTCGGAAACAGCTGCAGAATACTGAAAATCAGCCCGGCCACGACTCCAACTCTCACAAAAATCCGGCCGCTCTCCTGGAACTTGCCCCACAGCAGATAGAACGCACCTACCGAAGCCATGACGAACGCTCCGGTGATCACCGCCCCGCTCATGTTGTGTGCGTACTGCCACCACGCCCATGGATTCAGAACCAGCGCCCAGAAGCTGGTCAGTTGCACCGATCCTCCCGGCCCGGCGCCATAGCCCACCGGATGCTGCATCCACGCATCGGTGGCGACGATGAAGAATCCCGACAGCCACGAGCCCACGAACACCGCCATCGCCGACCACCAGTGCGCCCGAGGACTCAGCTTCTTTTCGCCGTACAGGAAGAGCCCCAGGAAGGCGGACTCCAGAAAGAATGCGAACATGCCTTCCATGCCGAGGGTCTGGCCGATTACGCCACCCGCGAAACGGGAGAAGTGCGACCAGTTCGTGCCGAACTGAAATTCCATTGGGATGCCGGTCACGACACCCATCACGAAGTTGATTCCAAAGATCCGCGCCCAGAACCGGGCTGCCTGATTGTAGGTCTCGTCGTTGTGGCGAAGGCCCAAGGTCTTGAGCACCACGATCAGCGGCGCCAAGCCCATCGTCAGTTGTGGAAAAAGGTAGTGGAAGGTAACGGTAAAAGCGAAGTGAATGCGATCCACCAAAAGGGCGCTATCCATAGAGTATTCCTCAGTGCCGTATCAGGTTAAAAGCGCTCTCGGAGGTCGGGATGTGATTTAAATCACAGCTAAGCAAAAACTAGCCTGCACTCTTCCGCTTCCGTTCCATCTCCGAACGCCGAATCTCCCGGCGCCTCCCGGCATCGTCGTAGCGGCGCTTCTGCTCATCCGTTTCCGGCACCACCGCCGGCACTTTCAGCCGCTTTCCCGCGCCATCGACCGCCACGAAGGTCAGGTGTGCCGAAGCCACGTGCTTGGCCGTGTCTGCGATGTAGTCCTCCACGAATACTTTCACTCCGACCTCCATCGATGTTTGGAATACCCGGTTCACCGACGACCGCAGCAGGACCAGCTCGCCCACACGGACGGGCACCAGAAAGTCGATGTGGTCGACCGACGCCGTCACCACATAGTTCCGCGAGTGGCGGTGCGCCGCCATGGCTCCGGCAAGATCGATCCAATGCATGAGGCGTCCGCCTAGAAGCGCGCCCAGAGGGTTGGCATCGTTTGGCAGGACGATCTCCGCCATTTCTGACTGTGAATCTCGAACCGGGCGAGGGGTGAGTGCGTCGTCGTTCATGTAGCTCTTCCTTTGAGGCAGAGGTTAGGACTTTTTCTTCAGGTACGATTCCAGAAAGCACTGCGCCATTTTCTGCACTCGGGCATCGGGGTGGACTTTGAGCCAGGCGGCTCGCAGGAGGTCGAAAGCCAGATCCCCGTGCTCGACCGGACGATGACCGAGTTCGCAGACGTAATTGAGATGAATGATCTCCGCGTCCCTGGGCTCGTGAAGCTGCTTGCCTTTCCCCGACTCACCGGGAGCTCTCACGGCAAACCGGACGGCATCCCAGGCACGCTCGCGAGGAGCCCAGCCGCAACTGGTCGCATAGCCCAGGTTGCAAAAGGCTTCCAGAATGTCCTGAGTCGGCAGTTCCCCTTCGTGCCCCGGAGCCGTGCAATGCCCCTTCCATCCACAGCCGAGAGGCAGACGGGCGGGATGCGGCCATGAACCATTTTCCATCCTCTCGATCGGCATGAAATAAGGGCAGGCCACAGAACTCCCCGGGGCTCGAATCTTTCGGGACTGGCCATTGTAATCAGTCGCATGGTTGATCGCCAGTCGGCACGCCAGTTGCACCCGAATTCAAACCAGGCCACCACAGAGCGGTCTTCCGCGGAATCGCGCCGGCCCCGGCATTCGACTCGAATTTTGTAGTAATCTCATGGTTCGGAAGCGGCCCGCCGCTGCCGAAGCCCGATCGCTCACCGGAGCGATCACCGAAACCTGACCACCACCCATGGACCGCATCGCCGCACTCAACGAAATCCTGACGGAGAATCCGAAAGACGCCTTCGCTCGCTACGGACTCGCCATGGAGTATTCCAAGCAAGGCGATCTGGACCGGGCGCTGGCCGAGTTCTCAATTCTGCTGGAGAACAATCCCGACTACACCGCCGGCTACTTCATGGCTGCGCAAACGCTGGTCCGGGCCGACAAAGCGGGCGACGCCAGAAAGATGCTGCAGGATGGAATCACGTCCGCACGCCGCACCGGTAATCTGCACGCGCAGTCAGAGATGGAAGCGATGCTCGCAGAACTCGGATGAGGTTAGAAGTCCGAAGTCCGACGTCTTGGATTTCACCCCGCCATTCTCCCCATCGCCCGCTCCACCAGCCCCGGGAACAACTGATACAGCTTCACCGGAATGTGCATCGTCCACGGCACGATCACGCTGCGCTTTTGCTTGAGATATCCCCGCAGCGTCGCGCGCGCCACTCGCTCGGCCGGGATTCCGCGAACCCGCTCCGGACGCACTCTTTTCATTTCCCTCCCCCGCATCGCATTGTCTCCAAAACCAGTGCGGACGTAGCCGGGGCACACGGTGAGCACGTGTATACCGTCCTTCTTCAGTTCGACTCGCGCCGCGCCGCCGATCGCGTTGAGAGCGAACTTGGTCGCGCTGTAGGCTCCGGAAAATGGCAGCGGAATCAGCCCGGCCACGCTCGAAATGTTGACGATCGTTCCTCCGCCTTGCTGCCGCAGGACCGGGATCACCGCCTGCATCGCCGAGACCGCGCCGAAGAAGTTGGTTTCAAACAGGTCATGGCAGGCCTGCAATTCCATTTGTGAGACGGAATCGAGCAGGCCATGCCCCGCGTTGTTGATCCATACATCAAGCCGCTTGAAATGATGCAGAGTCAGGCCGAGCACGCGGTCGATCTCCTCGGAATTGCGGACGTCACAGGAGAGAGCCACGGTTCGATCGGGACAACCAATACGCGTGCGTGCCGCTTCGGCGCGCGCCGCATCCCGCGAGAGCAGCACCACGCTGGCTCCCTCGTCCACGAACACTTTCGCAATCGCCTCGCCGATTCCCATCGAAGCGCCGGTCACCACCACCACCTGTCCTGCCAGTTCCATGTTCGCGTTTGTATTCTCCGCCAAGCTGCAAGTCAAGGTGTCCGAGCATAGCGATGGCGTACAATTCGAGGAACTCGTTCTTGCTGGGCCGGCGTTGATGGGGAGATGTGGTGGCGCTGCTTCCTTTGTTTCCGCTCGATGTGGTTTTGCTGCCCGGCACTCCCTTGCCTCTGCATATCTTCGAGCCACGCTATAAGGAAATGATTCGCGAGTGCCTGGCTCGCAACGCGCCCTTCGGCGTGGTTCGCGCCTTGCAGAACGGCATCGCCGATATCGGCTGCACCGCGGAAATCCTGACCGTCACGAAGGAATATCCAGACGGCCGTCTCGATCTGGTCGCCCAGGGACGAAAGCGCTTCGAAGTCCTTGAACTCAACCGCGAGCGTTCCTTTCTGCGAGCGGAAATTCTGGTGTTGCCGGATCATCCCGCTGAGCTTCGTCCGGAAGCGGGTGCGCGGGCCGTCGAACTCCATCGCGAGATTCTCTCACTGGCCGGCACAGTGCAGGATCTTTCCGGCGTCGATCATGGAGAGCTCTCGTTTCATCTCGCGGGCTCGTTGCCCCTCGACCTCGACTTCAAGCAGAAATTGCTGGCTACCCGTTCCGAGGGCGACCGGCTTGCGGCTCTCACCACATATCTCGAAGAGGTTCTCCCGGGACTTCGCCGCGCGGCGCGCGTCCGCGAGAAAACCGGCGGCAACGGGCACGCGCGCTGATGCTGACTGCGGTAGGGCCCGCGTGTTGTACTCGCGTGTGACGCAGCCCACCGCCGCCTATGACGGAGTGTGTCTTTTTCCCAGACTGGCACCGGTTGAAATTCGGCGGCTCCTACGGCCGGCGTCGAATCGCGGGTATAATCGGAGCAAAGTAGGTTCCTGGGGGTTCCTTTCATGAGTCTGCCCGGCAGTCTAGGCGATTTGCGCCGCAGCGTCTTCTCCGAACAGCGGTTGCGCGAGCGCCGAGTCAAAGATGAGTTGCGCGACAACCTGATGGCACGTCTGCGGGATGATCCCGACGCGCCGGTGTTTCCGGGAATCGTCGGCTATGACGATACGGTCGTGCCCCAGATCATCAACGCCATTCTTTCGCGGCACAATTTCATTCTGCTGGGATTGCGCGGCCAGGCCAAAAGCCGCATCCTGCGGGCGCTGACGTCGCTGCTCGACCCGCACATGCCCTATATCGCGGGATGCGAGATCCACGACCATCCTTACGCCCCGATCTGCCGGCGCTGCCGCGAGGAAGTCGCGCGTCTCGGCGACGCCACGCCGGTTTCTTATCTGACCCCGGACGACCGCTACGTGGAAAAGCTGGCCACGCCCGATGTGACCATCGCCGACCTGATTGGTGACATCGATCCCATCAAGGCCGCTCGCGGCGGGCATGAGCTATCAAGCGAGCTTACCGTTCATTACGGCCTGCTCCCTCGCGCCAATCGCGGCATCTTCGCCATCAATGAACTTCCCGACCTTGCCGGAAAAATTCAGGTCGGTTTGTTCAACATCATGCAGGAAGGCGACGTGCAGATTAAGGGGTATCCGATCCGCCTGCCGCTCGATGTAGCTCTGGTCTTCAGCGCGAATCCCGAAGACTACACCGCGCGCGGCAAAATCATCACGCCGCTCAAAGACCGCATCGGATCGGAGATTCGCACGCATTATCCCGCCACGGTTGAAGAAGGCATCGCGATCACCACGCAGGAATCCTGGACGCGCCGCAATGGACATCCCTTGCATGTCCCGAATTACGTGCAGGAAGTCATCGAGCGCATCGCCTTCGCCGCGCGCGAAGACAAGAAGATCGACAAGCGCTCAGGCGTGAGCCAGCGGCTGCCGATCTCGGCGATGGAAAACGTGATTTCGAATGCCGAGCGCCGTGCCATCCGCAATCGCGAAAAGCTTGTGGTGCCGCGTATCAGCGACGTTTATGCCGCACTGCCCGCGATTACCGGCAAACTGGAACTGGAATACGAAGGCGAGATGAAGGGCGCCGATCACGTCGGCCGCGAACTGATCCGGGCCGCCATTGCGAAAACCTACGACGAGTATTACACCGGCGCCAACATGCAGCAGGTGGTGCAGTGGTTCGACCTTGGGGGCGAAATTCAGCTGTCGGACGCGATTGCGGCCGGAGAAGCGCTTGAGAATCTGAAAGGGATTCAAGGGCTTGTCGACAAACTCGGACCGCTGGGCGTGTCGACCAAGGAAAGTCCCGAGCACCAGGTTTCGGCGGCGGAGTTCATTCTCGAAGGCCTGCATGCACACAAACGTATCGGCCGCAATGAAGAACGCGTGTTCAAGGCCGGCGAGAAAAAGCCCGAACCCGTGCGGGAGAAATCATTCGAGCAGGAAGACCGGCCGTACCGGCAGAGAAGGCAGTTTAACTAAACAGTGAGCGATGAGTGGACAGCATAAGTTGAACTTTGCTCACCCCTTATAGCTGAACACTCAAAACCGCTTTTATGAAGCGTATCCGCTACTCCAAATACGTGCCCGATCCCGCGGGTGAGATGAGCATGGAAGACCTGCTCAGCGCCCTCTCGGATTACCTGCTGCAAAGCGGCTTCCAGAGCGACATGTGGTATGAGATGCCCGAGGGCGAGCAGACGATCGACGATCTGCGCCGCGCACTCGAGCAGGCTTTGATGGACGGCGATGCCTTCGACGAAGAAATGCGCGAACGGCTGCAGCAGATGGCCATGGACGGCGAACTCGACGAGTTGATCGAGAAACTCATCGAGCGCATGCAACAGGAAGATTACATCTCGATCGATGAGCCACACGATCCTGCCCGGCAATCGAGCGTGGGCGGACAGACCGGCCAGGCACAGCAGGCGCGCTTCGAAATTACCGACAAGAGCCTCGATTTTCTCGGTTTCAAAGCGTTGCGTAACCTGCTTGGCTCCCTCGGCAAATCGAGCTTCGGACGCCACGACACCCGCGATCTCGCCACCGGCATCGAAGCCAGCGGTTCGTCGAAGCCCTACGAGTTCGGCGACACGCTCAATCTCGACATCACCGCTACGCTTTCCAGCGCGATTCAGCGCGAGGGACTGGCCCTCCCGCTGAACATCGAATACTCCGATCTGCAAGTCCATCAGTGCGAATATCAGTCTTCGTGCGCGACCGTGCTCATGCTCGACTGCTCGCACTCGATGATCCTCTATGGGGAGGATCGCTTCACCCCCGCCAAAAAAGTTGCGATGGCGCTGTCGCATCTGATTCGCACGCAGTATCCCGGAGACTCGCTCTCGGTGGTTCTCTTTCATGACTCGGCCGAGGAGATCCCTCTCTCGCAGCTCGCTCGTGTCAAAGTCGGTCCGTACTACACCAACACCCGCGAAGGCTTGCGGATGGCGCAGCGCATTCTGCAACGTCAGCGCAAAGACATGAAGCAGATCGTCATGATCACCGACGGCAAGCCTTCGGCCCTGACGCTCGAAGATGGGCGCATCTACAAAAATGCCTTCGGCCTTGATCCGCTGGTCGTCAGCCAGACGCTCGAAGAGGTCTCTAAGTGCAAGCGCGCGGGCGTGCTGATCAACACGTTCATGCTGGCGTCCGATTACGGGCTGGTGCAGTTCGTGCAGAAAGTGACCGAGATGTGCCGCGGCAAGGCCTACTTCACGACTCCCTACACGCTCGGGCAATACCTGCTGATGGACTACATGTCGCGAAAGACGAAGACGATTCACTAGACAACTCGCTGCCGTTGTCACCCCGAGGCGGCGCGTTTACCCGAAGGATCTATGCAGTTCGTCGCCACCAGTCCAAACAACTCGCATAGATCTTCGCTCTGCTCCGGATGACAACCGGGAAGACACTGCCCACTCGCCTTACTTGCCGCTCACCTGCTAGGCTCTTTATTTAGCTCTTATGGCGAATTGCATTCGATGCGGCCGCAAGCTGCCTCCCTTTACGTGGAAGAAAGTTTGCTCCTGGTGCAAGCAGCATGAAGCGGCCCAGCACAGCGATGCCGACGACAACGTCCAGCAGCGGGTCATGCCCGCACCCTGGGTGCGTCGTGGCGAGAGCACCATCACGCTGACTCACGTGCTCTTCGGCGCCAACGTCGCCGTGTTCCTTGCCATGCTGCTGGCCGGGGGCTCGATCGAGGATTTTTCCGGCCAATTGCTCGTGCATTTCGGCGGAAACTTCGGTCCGTTGACCCTTTCCGGCGACTGGTGGCGGCTGTTGACCTACATGTTCGTGCACGGAGGCATCCTGCACATCGGCTTCAACATGTGGTGTTTGTGGGATCTCGGCGCGCTCTGCGAGTCGCTCTATGGCCGCTGGACCTACGCTCTCATTTATCTGATCACCGGCGTGGCCGCGGGCATCGCCAGCCTGGCATGGAATCCCGGCGTGCTCAGCGTCGGCGCTTCGGGTGCGATCTTCGGTCTCGCCGGCGCCCTGATCGCTTCCTTTTATCTCGGGGAGTTTTCTCTGCCCCAGGTGGCGATCAAGGGCACTCTGCGTAGTCTCCTCTTTTTCGCAGTGTTCAACATCTTCTTTGGATTCATGATCCCGCACATCGACAACGCTTGCCACGTGGGTGGGCTCGTCAGCGGATTGATCCTCGGCGCCCTCATCGCCCGGGTCGCCCCGCACCACGAGTTGCTCCTGCGCCGTCTGGGCGTTTTGTGCGTCGTCGGTCTGGCCGTGGTGGCGGCGGGTTTCGGCGTTCAGCGCTGGCGTGGCGCTCCTTTTCAGCTAGGGCGCGCCCTCGAATCGCTCTCCCAGAGCCAACCGGATCGCGCTCTCAAACAACTCCAGTCTCTGGTGAACCGGCAGCCCGGCTCTCCCGACGCGCATTTTGCTCTCGCGCAGGCTCTGTTTCGCCAGGGACAGCTCTCCCAGGCGGAAAGCGAATTCAAGCGCGTGCTGGAACTCGAGCCGCAAAACGACGCCGCTCACTTTGATCTTGGCCTGACCTACCTGAACGAGAACCGCCCGGATGAAGCGAAGGTAGTCTTTACGCAGATGCTGGCCCAGGATTCGAACAGCTCGCGCGCCCACTACGGCATCGGCTTGTCATTGGCCGATCAGGGACAGCCCAGGGCCGCGCTCGACGAATTCAAGGTTGCGGTCAAACTCGATCCGCAGATTTCCGGCGTCTATTACGAGATGGGCCGCTGTTACTCGCAGCTCAGGATGTACGACGATGCCGTCAAAGCCTACCAGCAGGAGAAAGAACAAAGCGGCGACGATCCGGATCTTGAGAGCGCCCTGGCGGAAGCTTACCAGGCTAAAGGCATGACCAAAGAAGCCCAGGATGCAATGAGCAAAGCAGCCGCGCTGCGCGGCGGCAAGCAGAACTGAAGCCTCACCACGGCTCGAGCTAGCTCTTGGTCAGGTCCCCCACCGCCCGGTAAGCCTGATTGATGGCCTCATCCGTGTAGGCATAAGCGCCGGCGTCCGCATTCGCGATAGCGATTCGGCCGTAGGTCTTGCGCGCGATTTCGCAGGGTGTTTCTCTACCCTCGAGCCAGAAGGAATCGAACAAAGAGTTGTACTCGTAGGCGTAGCCATGAGGCCAGCGGTTGACCGTAATCGCCGCGATGTCCCGCGCCGGATCGAATCCTGCCGGTCCCAGAGTTCGCGCCAGTTGCTCCCGGATCCGGCGTTCCATGGTTTCAAAGGTCGTGACGAAAATCTCCATGCGGCCCAGGCTGTGCTGCTGCCGCGCCGGCAGCCCCGGATGGCAGGCCGCCTTCATCATGTGCACAACGATTGGCTCTTCCGGCTTGTGCGCGCATTCGTACCCGCCGATGCTCACCGGCAAATCGAGATTGACGAACGTGTGGTACATCCCGGGGGCATAGACCGAGTTGGCTCCGGCCTTCTGGAACGATTTCCAGTCACGCAGCGCCACATTCGTATAAAGCAGCGGCACTTTCTGCGCCGAGGCCAGCGCCTCCTTCTGCTTGTCGGGCAGTTCTGCGCAGATGTACGGAATCACAACGTGCCAGCAGGCGAGGACCGCGTTCCTGGCCTTGGCGGTGTAGACTTTCCCGCGCCGCGCGTAAGCGATTTCCACTTCTTTAGCGCTGGCCGCGTCACCGAGATGCTTCACACGCACTGCAGTGCAGCTCAGCCGGAGGCGCACCGCCGAACCGGCCTCATCCAGCTTGGCATAATTCGCCTTGGTCATCACTACATCCGTCCACATCTTCCCAGGCACCGCCGCCGGAATCAGTTCGCGAACCAGCAGGCGGGCGATCGATGCGTTGCCGTCGGGAAAGTGAAAAAAGTATTTCTCCGCTTCGGCGTTTGGAATTGCATCCCGGTTCATCCCCTTGCCCGGCGTGGGATCCAGATTCAGGCCCGCGAAGCCCGGCAGCCCCAGTCCCCAGGCGTCCTGCGCCGCGACCGCATCGATGCCCACTCCAAACAGGGGATGCGGCACTGCCTGATACAGCTTGACGATATCGTCGTGCACCCCGACCACATCCTTGAGATAGTTCGCATAGCTGATGCGCGCCAGCTTCGCTTTTTTCTCGTCGGAGCTCAGCCCGGGGAAATAGTCTTTCGCGTCGCCGAAAAGCCGCTGCCAGTCGTGTTTGGCCTGTTCTGGCAGTGGGGCGTCGCGCAGAAATTCATCTACAAGCTGAGACGACGACCGGGCCGAGTCTTCGCTTTCACTCGAATAACGCGGGCTCGGATTGACAACGAGTTTGTCGCTGCCGAAAGTTTCCTTATCGAAGAAAATCTTCGGGTGCAGCCCCTGCGAGTAGTAAAGATTCTTGCTCAGGTATTTTGAATACGAGGGCACGTCAATGCCGAGTTCTTCGATCACTCCCTTGGCGACAGTACTGTAAGGAGCCGGGCTCTCGATCGAAAAGGTTCCGCCAAATCCCAGCCGGAAGGCGTCATTCACCCGAAATTCGTTGCGTTTCGCGTGCCCTCCAAAATCGTCGTGATTATCGAGGATGAGGATGCGGGCTTTTTCTCCCGCCGCCTTGCGGTAGAAGTGTGCCGCGGCCAAACCGCTGATCCCGCCTCCGACCACGATCAGATCGTAGGTCTCGCCGGTATCCTCCGGCGTCCCCGCCGTGTCCCAGAACGTTCCGTCGCGCAAACTGTGCGCCGCTTCGAATGATCCCGGATGACTCCCTCGCAGCCCCGTCATGGCCGGCGGATAGTACCCTGGCGTTTGCTGGTCCCCCGGTGTCTGCTGCGCCAGCAGATGCCACGGCATCATGGCCGCGCCCGCCGTAACTGCTACGCCATTGATGAAATCGCGCCGCGTGATCTTGCGGTGCATCCCCAGTTCCCGGTCCCGTGAATCCACGATCGCCTCCCCCTTCGACTACGATTCGCCTTCCGCCTTCTTCACCGCCAATTCGGCTCCCTGAAATCCAATGCGGCTGTGCGCGCCATCGCAGAATGGCTTGTTGACCGATCCTCCACAGCGGCAAAGCGAAAACGCAGGCTTGCCCGTGAGATCGAAATGATTGCCGTTCCCGTCGACGAGTTCGATCGTGCCCTCGGGCGCTTCCACGCGGTAGGGCCCGTTGGGCCGCACCGTGATTTTGACCTGTGCCATGAACCCCTCCATCCGAAAAAGTTGCAACCTTACGAATTTCTAGTAAGCCTAAAGAAGATACCACGGAACCCGGGGCTCGTGGAGCGCTCCGGCTCCGCTTGCGAACACAGGTTACTCGGCGCGGAGGGCCTGCACCGGAGGAATGGAAGCGGCCTGCCTGGCGGGCAGGAAGCTGGCCGCGACAGAAACCAGCAGGACCATGACAAAGGCCGCGCCGAAACTGATCGGATCGCGAGGTTGCAGGCCGTACAGCAGCGACTTCATGAATCCGGCGCAGGCCAGCCCGATCACCAATCCCAAAGTGAGTCCGGCGGCGGTGACCTGCAGACTCTCGCGCACCAGCATCCAGAGAATCTCCAACGGGGTTGCGCCCAGGGCGATTCGTACTCCGATTTCTGCCGTGCGCCTGCCCAGCCGATAGACCAGAGTCCCATAGAGTCCGATGGCAACCAGAAATGCGGCCAGCAATCCGAAGAATGCCGACAGACGCGAAAACATCTCCGCCCCCGAATACGACTCTTCGAATACCTGCCGCTGGGTCAGCGGATTTTCCAGCGGCAGGTTCGGATCGATGGCATGCACGACCCGCTCAATCGACGGCAACAGGGCCGCGCTGCTTCCGGAGATACGCACTTCGACTTCCAGGTGCGAGACTCCGCTTCCCTGCGTGTAGGGATAGTAGGCCATGGGCGTGGGTTTCTCATCCACGGTGGTGTATTTGCTGTCTTTCACGATCCCCACGATGGTCTTTCGGAACTTCCCGCCGCCGAGTCCATGACCGATCGGATTCACTCCCGGCATCAGCCGTTTCGCGAATGTTTCGTTGACCACCGCCACTCGCGGCGACGTCTCCGTGTCGCTGTCGGAAATATCCCGGCCCTCGAGAATGGGCACCCCCAGCACGTGGAAGAAATCAGGACCGACATCGTTCGAACGCAGCGGAGCTTCAGAGAACGACCGTTGTACGCCGTCGATGGTGGCGGAATTGTTGTCGCTCCAGCCACTGCCCAACCGGTTCTCCGCGAAAGTGACGCCCTCGACGCCGGGCAGGGCTCGCAAGCGCTCGAGCAGCGTCCGGTAGAGCTGCAAGTTTTGCTTCGTGCCTGTGGTCTTCTGGGGCGTGATTCCAAACACCAACAGCCCCTGCGTTCGCATCCCCAGGTTCGTGGATTGATAGTTCGCGAGCGTACGCAGTAACTGACCCGCGGCAACCAGCAGCACGAAACAGAAGGTCATCTGGGTCGCCATTACCAGATTGCCGCTCCATTTGCCGGCGCGCGTGCTGTGGGAGGCAGCGGCGCCGGTCTTCAAGGCGCCGGCGACCGGGGCGCGCAGGGCCGGAATCAGCGGAGCCAGGCCAAATACGAGCGCCGCCACGCCGCACACCACGAAGGTGAGAAGCAAGACTCTCGCGTCAGGGGAGAGCCCCGACTCGATCTCCGACCAGGCAGCGAGCGCGTGTGTGGATGCCAGAGCAAAGAGCCATCCCAAAACACCCCCCGCGGTCACCAGCACCACACTTTCCAGCAGAAGCTGCCGGAAGATCTGCCCAACGCTGGCGCCGAGAGCCAGGCGAACACTGAATTCCCGCTGCCGTGCAGTTTTCTTCGCGACCAGCAACGTAGCGACGTTGGTGCAGGCAATCAGCAGCACAAGCGTGACGAGCGCCATCAATACCATTACGCCAGTCTTGTAATTGCTGCCCGTATCAAGCCCTTCGATGCCGCGGGCCGGCTGAAATACCAACGTGACCTTCGGTACCTTGGGATTCGGTGCGCTCAGTCCTGTGTAAGCCACTCGCTGGAAGCGTGGCGTGATCTCTGCCAGCGCCTGCGACGGAGACACTCGGGGAGCGAGACGCGCGATGATTTCCAGACACCACCAGGTCGGACTGCCGTACAGAGTCTCAAGCTCGGGTGGATTTCCCCACGCGTTCAGGTCCGTTCGGCTCTGCAGCGGAATCCAGAAGTCGGTTGACTGCCCGGGTTCGACTCCGAAAAATCCTTCGGACGCAATGCCAATGATGGTGAATGCATTCCCCTTGATGAAGAGAGTCCGGCCGAGAATCGAGGGGCTGCGCGAGAAACGGCGCGTCCAGTAGGCATAGCTGATTACGGCAAGCGGAGAGTGAGCCTGTTCGTCCTGAATCGTGAAACCGCGCCCGCGAGCCAGCGGCACACCCAACCCCGAGAAGAAATTGCCGCTCACCATGTCGCCTTCCGCTTCCTCGGGCGTATCGCCGAAGCGAACGGCCACTTTGCCGATGGCCAGGGGCACAAAAGCCATCAGCTCCGCAAAAGCGTGATGGTCCTGCCGGAGATCCTCGAAGACAGGTTCGGAAAATGAGGTTGAAGAATTGCCCGTATTGCTGGCTCCATCAGGCTGGCCGCTAGGGACATGCAAGTACACGAGTTCCTGCGGGTTCGGAACAGGAAGCCCCTTCAGCAGAACGGCATTCATCACGCTGAAGATCGCGGTGTTGGCGCCGATGCCCAACGCCAGGGTGATGATCACGGTTGCGGTAAACCACGGAGAATGGATCAACTGGCGAATGGCATAGCGAGCTTCCTGAAGCACGATCTGCATAACCAACCCGGGCCTCCGGATCGAGTGACGTCTGAGCAGACAGAATGTGAGCGAAAACCTGCCCCACCTACGACTCAAGCGGCAACGCTGCGAACCGAGACCAGACTATGGAAAAGCTGCAGGTACTCGTCGATCATGCGCTTGGTCGTGAACCGTTCGCGGGCGCGGCTGTAGGCAAGTTCGGCGTAGGCGTGGCGCATGGCGCGGTCGTCGTTGAGCCGGCGGATACTGGCAGCGAGACTGGCAGCATCATTGGTGCGGAAATACAGCGCGGCGTCACCCCAGATTTCGCGAAAGCTGGGAATATCGTTAGCCACGATCGCGCATCGCGAAAACGCGGCCTCCAGCGTGGGCATGCCCAGCGGTTCATATCTTGCGGTGGCGGCGTAGATCGACGCCCGGCTATAGAGGGCGCGCAACTGCGCCTCGGTCTGCGGACCTCGCACCGCAACGGACGTCTCGTCCAGCGCCACCTTCACGTCCGCGCGGATCGGGATGCGAGGCACCGGCACCGTCTGCTCGGCTCCGACGATGCAGACCGGGATCGGGTGCGCATGCTGGGTGAGCAGGGCAACCTGCTTGCTGGCATCGACCAGTCTTCCCACGGCCAGCACACAATCGTCCTTGCTGACATAGGGATTGAAGAAGATCGGATTCCGTCCCGGATAGATGACTTCCGACCGCCGCGGCCGGCCGTAACAGATGCGAATCTGATCGAGCATCCACGCCGACGGCGCCACCACTGCATCGGCGGCGGCTATTCCTCGCTCGACCGTGTCGCGGTACCATGCCATTTCGCTGCCCGACCGCTGCGGTCGGGGCCGCATGGCCTCCCGCCAGGTCAGGAGATCGCCGTGAGCCATGACGACTCTCGGCACGTCGACCGGCAGATCACCGTGGCAGAACTGATTCAAGTGCAAAACATCGGGATGCAGCTCTCGCACCAGCGTGGCCAGAAACGCGGTTGACTCCGGCAAGTCTTCTTCCGCTTCCTGCATCCACTCCAGGCGGAAGGCGGTCGGCCGATAGTCGAGGCCGTGCAGGTGATCCATCCACGACGTCTGCTCGGGCAGGGGAATCTCGCCGAAGCTCACCAGCGTGACCCGCACTCCGCGGGTCACCAGGCCGGTCACGAGCTCCCGGGTGTACACCCACGAACCCGACAAAGTGTCGGCCGTCACCAGGACGTGCACAGTACCTCCGGGAGAGCCGCGGGACGCCGCTTCCAGAAGGCCCCTCGCGGGAATACCGATATTCTAGCGACAGTGGACGGCGAGGGGCGAACAAAATCGCCCCTCGGGCCAATTTTGAAGCTTTCGGCCCGCGAATGGGGACGGTAAATGAAGTGGTGGTGCAACTAGAAGGCAAACACCGGCCGCTTCGACGGCGCTTAGCTAACCTGCAATCGAAGCCGTAATTCACGAGCTAAGTTATTGATAGCACGAATCTTCTCAGCCGCAGGGTCCGGCATTCCCGGAACCGACATGGCCAATTCGCAGGAGAGCAGCAGCGCGGTCAGCGTCTCGCACATGCCGCTGCGCATTTGCTCGGCCACCGAGCGTCGCGCTGCCGACTCTTCACGCTTGCGGCGATGCAGAGCCGACCGTACTTCCCTTACCAGCCGGTCCATCCCCGTTACCGCGAAGTTGATATAGATCGGAATCGCCGTGTCCAGGTGTTCGGTCGTCTTCTCGCCCTCTTCCGGTTCGGTTTCGAGCAGGAATTGATCGATGACCACGGCTTTGTAGGTTTGTTCGCGCAGGCGGGTAGCGGCCTCCTGCAGATTTGGCGCCCAGTGCGTTTCCTCGCCAGTTGCAGCCTGCAGAGAATCGGCAAACTGTTGGCCACGTGCTGAAGGTGTCGTCAGTAGAATCATGCCTTGTCAGATAGCACGTCTCGCACCACTGCTTTGCATCTTGGAAACACAGGGCTTAGTCGCGCAAGGCTCGCAAGACCCGTCCCGCCGCGGAACTGCCGCTGCCCTCGCCGGTTCAAAAATCGTACGCCGGGACTTGACCCGGCTCTGCGGGTCAGACCACCGCATCCGGCTGGCATCCATTCGCTGCGTAGTCTTTCAGCTTCCGGTAGAGCGTCGTCTTGCCAATCCCCAGCAACCGCGCCGCCTGCAGTTTGTCGCCGTTCAGCTCGGCGATGGCTTTCAGAATCGTCTGTTTTTCCAATTCCGCCATGGGAATGATCCGGTTGCTTCCATTCCCGCTTCTATCCTCCGGTGTTGAGTTGGGAAGTTTCGCAATCTCTGGCGGCAGATCGGTGACGTAAATCATCGGGCCGCTGGTAAAGGCATAGGCCCGCTCCAGACAATTCTCCAGTTCTCGAACATTGCCCGGCCAGTCATAGGCGAGCAGAACCTTCATGGCATCGTCGCTGAGCATCTTCTCCTGGCCCGAGGTCCGCACCATGCGTTCGAGAAAGTGAGCGATCAGTAAAGGCACATCCTGCCGCCGCTCGCGCAGCGCGGGAATCCGCAGGCTCAGCACATTCAGCCGGAAATAAAGATCGCGGCGGAACGCGCCTTGCATGACGGCCTGCTCCAGGTCGCGATTCGTGGCGGCCAATATCCGCACGTTGATCGGCACCCTCCGCGTGCTGCCCACCGGACGAATCTCTTTCTCCTGTATCGCTCTCAGCATCTTCGCCTGCAGGTCCACCGGCAACTCTCCGACTTCGTCGAGAAAGATGGTTCCGCCTTCAGCCATCGCCATGAGTCCATCTTTGGACTGATTCGCGCCGGTGAACGCTCCTTTGACGTAGCCGAACAATTCGCTCTCGATCAGCGTCGGCACCAGCGATCCGCAATCGACGGGGATGAACGGCTTGTCGCGGAACGGACCTGAATAGTGAATCGAGCGCGCCACCATCTCCTTCCCTGTCCCGCTCTCTCCCAGAATCAACACCGGATGGACGCTGTTGGCTGCCTTGGCGATGATGCGGTACAGCTTTTCCATCTCCGGCGCGCGCCCCACGATACCGCCGAACCCCTGTTTCGATTTCACTTTTTCGCGCAGCATGCGGTTTTCGGACTTCAGCTTCAGATGACTCGCCACGCGCTCCAGCAGCAGCTTCAACTCGTCGACGCTGAAGGGCTTGGTCACATAGTCATAGGCACCGTTCTTCATAGCTTGTACCGCCGATTGCACGGTGCCATACCCGGTCACCACCACGACTACAGCTTCTGGACGCCGCTCCTTGATGCGGCGCAGGGCCTCCAGCCCGCCCGCGCCCGGAAGGCGCAAATCCAGCAGGACCGCGTCAAAGCTCTGCGCATCGAGCAGGCGGTAGGCATGCTCGGCCGAATCGGCGACGTACGAGGTATAGCCGAGCGACACGGCAACCTCGCGGCAGGCCTCGCGGATCGAGCGCTCGTCATCGACGATCAGAAGGTTGAGAAAATTCGCGGGTTCGATCTGTGGAGTGGCATTCATCGGGCTTAAGGCGGCAGACGTCATGGTGTTTTTATTCCTTGTCAGGGACTCGAACCTTTTCGTTCCAGTCGGATTGCGAGTCGTGAGATGGCTTGTATTTCAGAACTTCGGTCGGAACCAGCGGCAACAGAATTGTGATCCTTGTTCCTCTGCCCGGCGAACTGTCTACATGAATCAGCCCGCCGTTGCTTTTGACGATGTCATACACGGTGGCCAATCCCAGCCCGGTTCCTTTGCCGGCGCTCTTGGTAGTGAAAAAAGCTTCGAACAGGTGAGCGCGCGTTTCGGCATCGATGCCGCGGCCGCCGTCTTGCACGGCAAACATCGCGCAGGAAACCGACGGAACCTCTGCGGAATTCGATCCGCTCAGAACCTGGACCCGGCAGTTGTTGGTCTCAACCGAGATCTCTCCGCCGTCAGGCATGGCGTCTCGCGCGTTCAACACCAGGTTGAGCAGGATCTGCTGGGCCTGCGTCGGATCCATCTTGACCAACCCGAGTTCGCCATCGAGTTGAAACCGCAATTCGATGTTCTCGCCGATCAGCCGCGTCAGCAGGTCGCGCATGCTGTCTACGGTCTCATTGAGCGAAAGCAGCCGCGGTTCGCTGCTCCTGGGACGCGCTACCGCCAGCAACTGCCGCACCAGTCCGGTTGCCTGCAGGACCGCATTGCGGATTTCCCGCGTGTATTTCGACCCGCGGTGTTGCGGATCGAGCGTGGCCAGAAGCAGGTCGCAGTACAGCAGCACTCCGGTCAAGAGATTGTTGAAGTCGTGCGCCACTCCGCCCGCCAGCCGGCCCACCGCTTCCAGTCGTTCCGCCTGCTGCAGGCGTTTCTCGAATCGGGCGTCGGTCGCGTCTTCGGCCAGGGCGAGAGCGTAATCGCGATGCTTCGGAGATCCGGCGACGCGCCACATTCTCCAGCGGAGACTCCGCTCCGTCGATACTCCGCCAACAGAATCGAGTTGGAATTCGTCCCGCTCCCCGTCGAGCAATTCGCGCAGGCAGCGTTCCGCCTCGGCGCGCTGCTCGGCTGGAACCAGGTCCAGAAAAGGAATGGTCTCCATTGCCGAGGCATCGCCCAGCATCTCTCCCAAGGCCGCATTCAGAACAACCAGGTCTCCCGGCTGCCGGAGTTCGGCCAGCCCCACCGTGGCATGTTCAAAAAGAACTCGCAGTTCCGTCCTGGCATCCTGCGGCATCCACGAGAATTCAGCAGCGGCACTCATGTAGATACTCTGAACGGAACCCTTCCCTGAAAGGAACCGGCTATGGGGTGGTCGAGACCTTGGTTTTCCCAAAATGGGAATCGACGCCTTGCAGCGCTCGCGCTCTCGCGCCCCGAAGGGGAACTATAGAAAACTGGGCCTGTGCCCGATTAGGACAAGCGTCACTAAAAATGGGAATTTTTCTGTGGAAAACTCGACCGAATTCGAAGCTTCAGTGCTCCGTTGTGATCGGGCCTTCAAGCCAGACGGGCTCGGTCAGTCGAAAGGTCAGGCGCCGACCAGCCTCCAGGCGAATCGGCGGGGCTGAACTGGCGCCATTCTGGGTTTGAGCGATGGAACTACGCACAAACAGGCTTGTGGTTTGTACCGGGATTTCGCTGCCATCGAAGTCGATCGTCTGCAGGGTCAGGCGCACATAGCTCCGGTCGCGCTTCACATCCGAGGAGCCGGCCGCTTCCACCAGTCCGGAAACATCCACTCCCCGCGGCAGCTTTGTGTTGCCTTTCAGTCGGACCGGTTCATCCACCACCGCCGCAAAACTCACGCCTGATCCCGGATGATCCCCGGAAACGGCCTTGGTGAGACGAACCGTGAGTAACGTTCCGGTGGGAAGGTCTTCAGAATCGCTGAATGGAATGTGGGATTCGGCTTTCGGCGGGGACAAAGCTGCGTCCCTGCTTGGGCTGGAACTCTGATTATCCTGCCGAAAGGGAAGATCGCGTTGATCCGCGCGAACCGGATCACTCGTCGAACTGGTCGGCCGCGCACAGGACAGTGGCAACAAAGCCAGCAATACCGGCCACATCGCCAGCCTTCGTGTCCCGCGTAAAGCCGCAGCCATCTGCGGACGCACCCGCTGACTCATCCGGATATCCTCGCCTTCACCCCAGAGGAAGAGAAGTTGCAATCCGAATCATAGTGAAAATCTCACAGGGCAAGGCCGCTGGCGATGGCCCGTTCGGGCAGGTATCGGACTTCTCAACATATGGAAAGTTGTTTCTCGCAAGAAAAAGCGGAGAGCGAGTCTCGCTCTCCGCCTCAAATACGATCGAGAACGCCTTTACTGCTTCTTCTTCATCGGCCGCTTGGCAGCGGGCTTAGCCGTCTTCTTCATTTTCATTTCCGATTCCCGGCCCCCAATCAGGCTCAGGGCATCGGCGGCGTTGAATGGGAACTGCCGCACCGACGTTTCCGTCTGTCCGGCGGCGTTCAGGGTGATATCGACGCGGCGGTTGCTGGCCAGCAGGATGACATTGATCCGCGTCAGTTCCCGCTTGCGCTCCTCAGTCGTGAGTTCCGTGTTCTTGTCGACCGAATCCTTCACTTCCGCGAGGGTCAGGTTGCGTTCCTTGCCGAAAGCTTTGGTTTCAATGTCGGATTCCGGAACTCCCTGCTCGATCAGGAAGCTCTTCACGCGGGCGACGCGGCGTTCGGAGAGCGCCTGGTTGAATGCGGCCGAGCCGCGCATATCCGCATGACCTTCCAGCGTAAGGTGAGCGTCCGGCTTGGCCTCAAGATATTTCTTGAAGTCGGTGGCCAGCGTGATCAGAGTCTTCTGCTGGCTCTCCAGCAGGCCGGCGTTGGGATCGCTCCCCGGCGGCATGTTGGTCGGGAAGTAGACGCTGTGCAGCGCCAGTCGCGCCTCGAGTTCTTTATTCACCGGTGGTGGCGGCGGATTTTCGATCGTCACCTGGGTGGACGCCTGCGCATTCAGACCGCGCGAATCGGTACAGGTTGCCGTCACCGTGATCGATCCGGCCGGCACTCCGGTTGTGCTCAGGCTCGCGCTATTCCCATTGCCGGAAACCGAACCCGCGGTTGAACTCCAGTTCGCGACCGAAACGGGCACGCTGTCGGGGCTGGAGCACTCCGCCGACAGATTCACGTTTCCTCCAGTGACCAGGCTGGTCGGGTTTGCCGACAGCGTCATCGTGGGCGGATTCTTCGGGGGCAGCGGCTTCACGGTGTAAGTTGCCGAACAACTGGCTACATTGTTCTTAGTGGCTTTCGCATCCGTCACCGTGGCCTTGATGGCATAGCTGCCGGGGGTCACGTCGTTGGTATCGATGCTGGCAGTCGTATCTTTGCCCGTCACCTTACCGCCCGTACCGCTCCAGGCATAAGTCAACGTGTGTTTGGGGTTGAAGTTGCTGGCGCTGACAGTGGCCGTGATCGGCTCGCCAACCAGAACTTCCGTCGGCTGCACCGAACAAGCTGCGGCCGGCATGACTGCCGGAGCTCCGCCCCAGCTGTAGGTGACGCCTGTGCGCAGCCGGATGCCTTCGAATCCAACCCGCCTCAGGTTCGGGATGCCTTCCGACACGAGGTCAGCATAATTGTGGCGCGTCCAAAGATAGTCCACCTGGAATACTCGCCATCCCCACTGCTTGCCGAAGGGAAGGTCCATGCCTCCGCCCAATAACGCGCCAATCCCGTTTTTGCCTTCCGCATTGAGCCCGTTTCCCGGATAGTACAGAACCCGGTTGTAGCCGCCCAACGCGTGCAGGAAAAAGTTCGTCGTGTCAGTCCGCCAAATGAAACGCGGTCCAGCCGAAAGCGTCCATTCCGAGGACGATGAATTCGTATCGCGGCTGTAGCCCGCGTCGGTTTCGAGCCCCCAATGCGGATCGAAGTTGTAGGTAAAGGCCCCGCCAAGGCCTCTGGCCATATCGGGCAGCTTGAATGAAGACGGGTTGTTTGGATCGCCCGTGCTGACGGGCACGGTCGCTCCGGGATGAGTCCATTGGTAACCTGCGAACAAATCCCACTTCGGAGTGGAATCACTTTGCGCTACGGCGGAACTGGATGCAAAAATCACAGCCATCATCGCGAATAGCCCAATCACCAGCAGGCGGGCGTCGCGTGTGTTGCAATGAAATGACATGAAGTCCTCCATGATGCGTGGTTATCCCCTGGCATAATGGTGAATCTTCGCACTCACCACCGGGAGAGTGAGTGCGGTGCAAGTACAGATCGTGAGACGTTGGCCGAGGAACCATAAATTCTAGCGTACCGCCCCTCCAAAAACAAAGGACCGGCAAGCGTGCTTTACGATTACGCCGAATCAGGCGTCTCAGATTGATATGGCGGTTCGCGCATGGTTTACATGGCCGCTATCCATTCCAGACCTTGCTCAGCAGGAAGGCAGCCGCGTATGGTTGAGGTTATACTTTGGCCTGAAGGGCGCGGATTCGCGCCTTTTCAAGGAGTTCGAAGCACGTAGCCGAACCCAAGCGAATGACCCACGAAAAAGTATTAATCGTTGAGGATGAGGAAAACGAGCGTTCCGGGTTGGCCGAACTGGTCTCTTCCTGGGGCTATCGCGCCGAAACCGCATGCGACGGCGCCGAAGGACTGCAGAAGGCGACGCAGTGGTCTCCGTCGATCGTGATCACCGACCTCAAGATGCCCCGCATGGGGGGAATCGAACTTCTGGAGCGTCTCGCCGAGCAGGCGCAGACCATCGCCGTGATTCTGGTGACGGCGCAAGGGACCATCGACAGCGCCGTCCAGGCGATGCGCATGGGCGCCTACGACTACATCACCAAACCCATTGATACCAACCGTTTGCGCACGATCCTGTCCAACGCTTCTGCTCTGCTCGGCACCCGTGCCGAACTTGAGGCCACGCGCCGCCGCCTGCGCGACACCGGGTCGCTCGGACGCATGAGCGGCTCCTCGCGCAAGATGCAGGAGATTTTCCGGCTGGTCGAGATGGTCGCCCCCAGCACGGCTTCGGTTCTGATCACCGGCGCCAGCGGAACCGGGAAGGAACTGGTGGCCCGCACCATCCACGAACTCAGCCCGCGCAAGGATCGGCCCTTTGTCGCCATCAACTGCGCCGCGATTCCCGAAACTTTGATGGAAAGCGAGATCTTCGGCCACGAGAAGGGCGCCTTCACTGGAGCTCTGGAGCGCCGCACCGGCTGCTTCGAGCTCGCCGAAGGGGGCACGCTATTGCTCGACGAAATCGGGGAAATGCCGGTCGGAACCCAGGCCAAATTGCTGCGCGTTCTGGAAGACCGGAAGCTGCGTCGTCTGGGCAGTAAGGTGGAGACTCCCGTCGACGTTCGCGTCCTGGCCGCAACCAACAAGATCCCGGATGAAGCGGTTGCCCGCGGCGAACTGCGCAGTGACCTCTATTATCGGCTTAACGTTTTCAACATCCATCTGCCCCCGTTGCGCGAACACAAGGAGGACATTCCCGGCCTGGTGCAGTTGCTGCTGGTCGAGATGAGCAACAAGCACGGGCGCAAGGTCAGCGCGGTCAGCGAGGCGGTTTTGAATCAGTTCAATAGTTACGCCTGGCCGGGCAACGTTCGCGAGTTGCGCAACACAATCGAACGCGCGGTCATCGTCTGCGATACTGGCGCTGTCGAGACCAAGCACCTGCCTCCCGGATTCGGCCAGGTTTCGCTGCATGCGGCGGCCAACGATCCGGACGCGGTTCGCCTCGGCGTCGGCACCACGGTCGAGGAAGCGGAGAGGATGTTGATCCTCAAAACGCTCGAGGCCACCAGCAATAACAAGACGCGGGCCGCCGAGATTCTCGGCATCAGCCTCAAGACCCTGCACAACAAGTTGAAAGAGTACGGCAGCGCTGCCGCAGAAACGTCCGCCAGCAAGGAGGAAGTGCAGAGCAGCTGATCCCTGGAGTTTTGCCTTATTCGTCATTCTTCTGATGTTGCGCAGAAAAACCATCATCGTCCTGGTCATCACTCTCATGGTGACGGCGATGATGTGCGCCTTCTCCTACCTCTACATCTCGCAGATCCTTCGCCTGCGGATCGCCAACACCTACGAAACGGCGACCAACCTGACCCACCAGCTTGCGTACGCCGTCGCCAACGCGGTGCCTGACTTCAGCAGCACATCGATCGACACCAGCAACCCGGAAGCGGTGCGTCGCGCCCTGACGGACTACGTTCAGACTGATGTCGACCTGAATAATCTTCTGCAATCGGATCCCGGCGACTGGAGCTTCATCTACGACGTTTGCATCGTCGATGCCGGGGGCAAAGCGTTGCTCGACTCGAATTCGGCCATGGTGGGAAAGATCGTCCCGCCGCGGCCTGATTTTCAGCAGATTGCCACCGCCCGTTTTCGCGAACAGCTTCGCCTTATCAAGAGCCCGGCGGAAGTCTACGACGTCAGTTATCCGCTGCAGATGAATGGCCAGCCCTTCGGAATGATCCGGATCGGGATCGAGACCGGTTTTTTCAAGAAGGAACTCGAGGCCCGGCTTATCAAGGCCCTTTACGTCTCGGTCGCGGCGGTGTTCGCCGCGTTAATGCTCGCCGCGGGAATCTCGAACCTGGCGCTGGGGCCGTTGCGGGAAATCAACCGCAATCTCGACAGCATGAGCGCGGGCAATACCGGCGAGCTTTCAAGCGGAGAATCCCGGCACGACGAATACGGGCTCGTCTCCTTGAAAATTGCTAGCCTGGGCCGTCAGATTCGCGACAGCAAAGAAATCTTCTCCGCCCTCAAGGATAACGTTGACCAACTCATGGCAAAGCTGCAAGACGGCCTGATGCTCTTCGCCCGCGACTCGCGCATCGTCCTGGTCAGCGCGCCGGTCGAAGCCTTCCTCGGCCGTCCGCGAGCCGAACTCCTCGGCCGCACCGTCCAGGAAGTATTCGACCGCTATTCGCGGCTAGGCACGGCATTGCTCGACGCGTTTGAGCGCCGCCGGCCGATGTCGCAACGCGAGTTCGTTGTTGCCGGAGAGAAGCGTGTCCAGGTTTCCCTCGACTTTGTTCAGGAACAGAACTCCACCATCGGAGCGCTGTTGATTATGCGCGACACCGAATCCGTGCGCCGGATCGGCGACGAAATCGAGATGTCGCGCCGTCTTTCCGCCAGCGGCCGCCTCACCCGCGGCGTGGCCCATGAAGTGAAAAATCCCATCAACGCCATCGTGCTTCACCTTCAGTTGCTGCGCAACAAACTGCTGCAACAGGAGCCCGACACCCAGCGCCACATGGACATTATTGACAATGAAATCCGCCGGCTGGATCGCGTGGTGCAGACCCTCGTGGATTTCACCCGGCCCCGTGATCTCCATCTCGAAGAGGTCGACATGCGCTCGCTGCTCGAGCAAGTGGCGCTGCTGGCTGCCCCGGATGCCGAGCAACACGGCGTCATCATTGAGCGCCACATGGCGCAACCGGCTCTTGCAGTGAAGGTCGACACCGACCTGATGAAACAGGCCATTCTGAATGTCGTGATTAATGGAATTCAGGCGATGCCGGGAGGTGGTGTTCTCACGATCTCGGCGCACCCCGAAGACCACACCATCGTCGCCGAAGTGCACGACCAGGGCGCGGGGATCCCGCAGGACGTCCAGGACAAAATCTTCGAACTCTATTTCACGACCAAGAAAGAAGGCAGCGGCATCGGGCTGGCCCAGACCTACCAGATTCTGCAGTGGCACTATGGATCGGTCGACTTCGAATCTTCTCCGGGCACGGGAACGACCTTCCGCTTCCACATTCCTTCGGCCACCCCGCCTGTGGATTCCGACCGCGAATATGCGGCCGGCGCAACTCGCAGCGATTGAATCAGTTAGCCGCATGTCGCGGGTGAAAACAATCCGCTGTTCCCTCGCCGCACGCCCGGGCGATAGGCGTAGAATCAGCTTGTTCGGCTGCCCCGCAGTTGGGAACCCTGGGTATGACTCTGGCCGTAATCCTCTTCGTCAGCTTCCTTTATCCGTTGTCCGCGGCCCCCGTGTCGCTTGCGCAGCCGACCTCGACGCAAACCGCCGCTGACCAATCGTCAACCGCGCAATCACCCGCTGCGTCCACGGCCCAAACTCCTGCCCCGGCGCCGGAGCAGCCCCCCGCCGAAACGGGAGAGAAAGCCGCTCCAGCCGCTCCAGCACAATCCCCGGCCCCGGCGAAGACCTCATCTGCACCAAACAAGGCGACCACCACGGCCAAGCGGACTCATCACGCCAGGAAGAAAGCTGCTTCGCTGGACTGCGACAGCTCAGCTCCCGCAACCACGAAATCGGCCGCCGGGTCACCTGCGCAAGGCACGGCAACCGCCCACCTCACGCCCCCGAGTGCCTCTACGGCGACGGCTCCATCGAATTGTCCGCCCATCAAGGTGATCGTGCGCCAGGGTGGAACCACCGATCCCAGCATCGAACTGGCCGGAGGCTCCGCCGGAGACCAGGCCTCGCGGGCTCGGAACAGCGCCCGGCAGATGTTGGCCGCGGCCGAGCACAACCTCAAGACCATCGCCGCTCGCGGACTCACCGCCAACCAGCAGGCCCAGGTCAGTCAAATTCAGCAGTTTGTGCGGGAATCGAAGACGGCTTCCGCCGCCGGAGATTTGGACCGCGCTCGCACCCTCGCATGGAAGGCTCAGACACTCTCCGAAGAACTGGTCAAGCCGTCGCAGTAACCCCGGATCTTATTGCGGCAGGCGGGTTGAGTTCAGAACACGCGGCCCGACTATTTCCCCTTGGACCTCGCTGTATTTACTTTAGCCAGGAGATCCTGCGACATCTTCTGCCACGGACTGTCTATCTTCACCGCCTCAGTCAGCACTTCGCGAGCTTCGGTGAGCTTGTCCAGCTTGCCGTAAGCAAAGCCGAGACCGTAGAGAGAGCGCGCGTACTGTTGCTCGTCTTCGCTTTTCAGCAATTGAGCCGCGTTCTTCAGTTCCGGAATCGCCGTAGCCGTCTTGTCCTGCTTCAGGTACGCGTATCCGATCGTGCAGTGGGCTACACCGGCGGAAATCTTGCGCGACTTGTCGGCGTCGGGCGCGTCGGGCTTGGCGACTTCGATCGCCTTCTGCGCATAGCTGACGGCTTTGGCAGAGCTGCCCGCCTTGGCATCGTCGCTGTAGAAATTCGCCAACAGCAAGAGCGCAGGCAGCGAGTCGGGGTTTGAGGCCAGCGTTTTCTCGCCGTAAGACACAAGTCGCGTCGGATCATTCAACTGGCCCGGGCCGAGGGTGTACATCGCGTAGTTGGAAACCTGGTCTTGAAATTTCGATCCGGGAAACGCCTCGGTGAACTTCTCAATTTCCTCCATCCTGGCTTTCGGATCTGTCTCGCTGGTAATCGCGTTGAAGCCGGAGGTTTCCAGAAAGTCGCAGTTGTTCTGCACCGAAGTCTTGTCGTCGGCGACTTTGCGGGCGAAGTCCGTGTCACTCATGTCCGCGGGCTTGGCCTGCTTGGCAACCGAGGTACAGACTTGGCCGCCTTTGGCCGCGTAGGCCATTAGCTTCGCATTGTTCTTCATCTGGGCGGCGACATTGACCTGCGATACCAGAATGTCGAGATTGTTGGGAGATCCGGCAAGCGCCTTGTCACCGTAGTCCAGGGCCTTCTGCTGATCGCCTGCCGTCAGGTAAGCCTGAGAAATCTGCCAGTTCCCATACGCCACGGCCTGGGGATTCGAGGAAAATTTCTGCACGAAGTCCTCGTACATCGTCAGCTTTTTTTGCGCATCCTGCTCGCTGGAAATCTCCTGCAGGGCCTTGTCTTCATCTGTGCCGGCAGCGATGACGATGCGGTCGACCTGGGCGTTTGCGGAAATCAGAAAAGCGCTGAAGAAGAGAATAAAGGGAAGAATAATTACGCTGCAGCGTCTCATCGCATGCCTCCGACGGACTCGAGTATGAATGGCTCCAATTTCGAGCAGCAGGCGAATCCTAGCGCTGAACCCGGCGCGGCGCAAGGGCAAGGATCACGTCGTGCCGATTTCGCGGCCCTCGGTTAGAGTAGAAAGATGGCGTGGCATCCTCGGCCGGCGTCCCTTGCGTTTCGTTTTTGCCGCCAACCTGATCTCCATGGTGGGCAGCGGGATGAACTCTGCCGCCGTGGCCTGGTACATCCTGGAAGCCACTCACTCCGAAATGGCACTGGGAACTTTTGCCGTCCTGCAAACTGTTCCCGCTATGCTCATGCTTCCCTTCACCGGCGTGGTAATCGACCGCGAGGACCCGGCGCCGGCTGGTCATGATGCTCGATGCCATCCGCGGCATCATCATCGTCGCCGTCGCCATCCTGGCTTTCCAGCATCGCGTCCGGATCTGGCAGCTCTACCTGATGAACACTCTGGTCGCCGCCGGTTTCTGGATGTTCTGGCCGACCATCACCGCACTCATCCAGGAACTCACGCCCGATGGCGAATTCGTGCAGTCGAACACTCTGCTGCTGGCCGGCGTGCAAGGCGGCTTTCTCGTGGCCGGAGCGATCGTGGGCTTCATCTACAACCGCGTCGGACTCGGCGGCGTCCTGCTGATCGATGTCTCGACTTATGTCGTGTCGTTCCTCTGCTACTTCGCCGTACGTAAGGGACGCCACGTCGTCGTGCGCCCGCAGGAACTTCGCGCCGACCTTGTTGCCGCCGAAAATCAGCTGCAGCGCTTTGGACGCGAGATGCGCGAGGGGCTGCGTTTCCTGCGCGATCATCGTCCGGTGATCCTTCTGGGCGTCAGCTGGGCGTTGTTCCTCGGAGCCATGATCACTGGCGTGGTCGTCACTCCCTCGCTGAGCGATCGGGTGTTTCATGCCGGAGCCGTGGGCTATGGCTGGCTCAATGCCGGATGGGGCACCGGCGCCTTCGTCAGCGCCCTGTACGCTCCGGCGCTCATCGCGCGCCTCGGAGGCCGCCGCGCGCTGGCGTTTTCCATGGCGATCCTCTCCGTCTGCGTCGCCTTCGCGCCCGTCTCCGGATTTCTGTTTCTCGCCATATGCACGTACTTCATCATGGGCTCGGCCCGGGGTGTGGGCGGCATCGCCATGAATACCAGCCTGATGGAGATGGTTCCCCGGCATCTCATGGGACGCGTGCAAAACTCCTTTTACTTCGCCGGAACTTTCCTGCAACTGGTGCTGGCGCTGTGTGTGGGCGCGGTCGCGCATAAAGTCAGCCTGGTCGTTGCCTTCGGCATTCTGGCCTCGGTCTACGGGCTCTCGTTCGTGACTGCCTGCTGGCCGGTCGAGGCCGCTCTCGCAGCCGAAGTCACCGCGGAGTGACCGGGCATTGCTCCTGTCGTGGTCACGCTGCGCCTCGGGCTGATATTCTTGTCGATTCGTAAGGAGCCGCCATGTCCTATGACCTGAAGGGCCGCAATGCCGTCGTGTTCGGGGTTGCCAACAAGCGTTCGATCGCCTGGTCGATCGCTCAGGGACTCCATGCCGCCGGCATGAATCTGGCCATTACCTATCAGAATGAACGTCTGGAGCAGGAAGCCAAAGATCTCATCCTGTCGCTGCCCGGCGCCGAAGCTTACATGTGCGACGTCAGCCGCGACAACGAGATTGCCGGCCTCTTCGAGAAGCTCAAGCAGCGCTACGGCAAGCTGCACACCCTGGTCCACTCGGTGGCCTTTGCGCCGGCTGACGAACTGAAGGGGAACTTCGTCGATACGACGCGCGATGGCTTCCGGGTTGCCCTCGACGTGAGCGTCTATTCTCTGATTGCCGTCACCCGCGCCGCGGCTCCGCTCATGACCGATGGCGGTTCCGTCATCACCATGACCTACTATGCTTCCGAGAAAGTTGTCCCGCGTTACAACGTGATGGCAGTGGCCAAAGCCGGACTTGAATGCACCGTCCGTTATCTCGCCTACGAGTTGGGCAAGGAACGCATCCGCGTCAACGCGATCTCTGCCGGCCCTATCAAGACGCTGGCTGCGCGCGGCATTGCCGGCTTCGGAGACATGCTGAAGGAGCACGAAGAGCGCGCCCCGCTGGGCCGCCGCGTGGAAATTGAAGAAGTGGGCTCGACCGGAGTCTTTCTCGCCTCCGACGCCAGCAGCGGCATTACCGGCGAAATCGTCTTCGTCGATTGCGGTTACAACATCATGGGGTTCTAAGAGCCGAGAGTCCGCGCGCCGGAGCTCTCAGGCATAGTCGCCAGAGCAAAACAGGCGTACACTTAGAAGAACCGGAATGACGCACTGCCGCTTCTGTTCCGGTCCGCGGCGATGCCAGTGTAAGGCCGTCCACCGCCGGAGGCATGCTTCGTGATGTCGTCCGGGCCCTTTTCCCGATCACCGGTTCGTTTCGCCCCTCGCGCTGCGCCCTTTGGCTTCGAACGGCAGCCACCCGTGCACGCCGCTTTCTTCTATCAGGATGAAGAGTTCTTCCTGCGCGTCTTGTGCGACATGGCGTTGACTTCGCTCCGCACTGGCGGTGCGGCCATCATCCTGGCGACGGGCGCACACCGGAGAGCGCTCGCCCGGAAGCTGGCCGACTGTGGAGCCGATCTCCCCGCTCTGAAGTTTCAACATCGCTACGCCGAGGCGGACGTGGAGGATGTCCTCTCCGACTGCATGGAAGGCTCAAAACTGAACCTGAGGAAGATCGGCATGCTGCTGGGCGGAGCGATTAGTGCCGCCCGTCAGGAGCCGAATTCGAAAATCGCGCCCCTGTTTGTGTTTGGAGAGCTCGTGGCCCACTTGTGGGCGATGCGCGACATAAAGAACCTGAGCGCAATGGAACAGTTGGGCGATCAATTGGGCCCCGCCGTCTCCACGCTCTGCGGCTATCCGATCGAGGAGTTTGCCGAGGCTGGAACGGAGCGGGCCTACCTGCGAATCTGCTCCCTGCACTCGACCGTGATTCCGCCCGACGCCTATCCCAGCACCGAAGCCGAACGCAGAATTCTCGCCTCCACCGCGCGCTTTTACGCGCAGGCTGAAGCGCAGTGAATCAATCGCGCCTCCACAGGTGATTTCGGGCGAAGTGGTATTCCCTTCCCGAGCCCAAGAAGTTTTCCACAGAAATATTTTGAAATTGTGACGGATGAACATTACTGAGAATTTCGAATTGCGTACTCTGGGCAACGTAGGGCCCGGATGTAGTGCGGCGCAGTCCTAGGAACCTCGCCGCCCCCGCAACCTCCCCATGCGAGCGAGGGACAGAGGGACATCCGATCAGGGCGCTTCAGAACGGCTACCTCGAATGGCCCGAGGCTGGCGCCCGCAGAACGGGAGTGATCACTCCTAACGTTGTGGCAAGGTGGTCAAGGCAAACGCGAGCAGGATCGGAGAAGAGGAAAATCAGAAGCGAAAGGTCACAAAACAGAGGTCAGAAGTTAGAGGCAGAAGTTAGAGGTCAGAAGTTAGAAGTCAGAAGTTAGAAGTCAGAGGTGATCGCCCTCAGCTTTCCGCCGGGTCGCATCTTTGCGCCCGCGGTGAAGTACCGGGCAACCGCTCCCCTGCCTATTCCGTTTTTCCATCGTTATTTCGAAGGATCCACCAGCGCCTGATACACGGCCGCATGGCTGCGGTACTGCAGGCTGTGATTGTCGGGATGCAGCATCCGCTGAATCATCGCCACAAAAACAACGTCGTTCGTGGGATCGACCCAGAACCACGTTCCCGCGGCGCCATCCCAGAAGAAAGTTCCCTTTCCATCGGGCAGGCCGGCCTCCGGCGGATCGAACACCACCGCGCAATTGAAGCCATAACCGAATCCCGGCCGCATGACGTGCTGGCCGATGCCGAACTCGCCCGTCAGCAGGTTCGCCGGCAGATGGTTTGAGGTCATCAGCTTGACCGTCGCCGGCGCCAGGATACGCGCGTCGCCGAGTTCGCCGCCATTGCCCAGCATCTGCGCGAAGCGGTAGTAATCTTCCGCGGTCGAAACCAGACCGCCGCCTCCCGAGGGTAGAGTGGGCTGCGCCGTGTAGTCGCCGTGAGGACTGTTTTCGGGCGCGACCGGAACCAGCTTTCCCTTTTCATCGGCATGGTAATTTGTCGCGAAGCGCCCGCGTTTTTCCTGCGGGACGTAGAAGCCGGCGTCTTTCATCCGCAGCGGCTCGAAAATGTTCTGCCGCATGAATTCCGGCAGCGGCTGGCCGGAGAGCTTTTCGATGATGTATCCCTCCACATCCATCGAGAGGCTGTAGGTCCATCCTTTGCCCGGTTCGTAATTGAGCGGGATGGTCGCCAGCTTGTCGATCATCTCCTGCAGGTTGGTCGACGGCAGCGGCTTCTTCTCCTGGTACATGGCATCGACCACGGTATGGCCCGAGCCATAGGAGAATCCGGCCGAGTGCGACATCAACTCCATCAGCGTAGGCGGATGAACCGGATCGGCCAGGATCATCTTGCCTTCGGCGTCTACGCCTTTGAAGACCTTCAGATGGGCAAATTCCGGAATGTATTTCGAAATCGGATCCCACGGCTGCCACTTGCCCTGCTCATAGAGGACCATCATGGCGACGCCCGTAACCGGCTTGGTCATCGAGTAATCGCGGAAGATGACGTCTTTCGTCATGGCCGCGCCGCTTGCCATATCCCGCTCTCCGTAAGTGCGGTACTCCACCACCCTGCCGTGCCGCGCCAGGATCGTGACCGCTCCGGCCAGTTCTTTCTGATCGATCTCGTCCTGAATCAGTTTGTGCAGACGTTCCAGGCGCTCGCTCGAGAATCCAACGCTCTCCGGCTTGACCGGAGTCAGGTCCAACGGCTTCGGCGAACTCTTCTGCGCGCGCGATGGAACAGCCGTTCCCAATCCAAGCAAAATGAAGAGTGCGATCCCTGGAGCATTAGCGATTCGAGTAGGTTTCATCGATACTTCCTGCCACGTGAAATTGCGGACGCCTCGGTTATCGCGAGGAACACCGCCTCTCAGGCCCCCGCCAGTCTATATCAAGGAATTGCGCATTCGGCTCCCGGCGGCGCGCGCGGTAGACTTGTGCCCATGAAGACCATCGTGATTGGCGGCAGCGGCGGAATGACCCAGTGCCAAAAACCGCGGGGATGGCTCGGCCGCCTTCTGTTGCGGAACATGAATTCCCGGCATTCCAAGCTGACCGACTGGGGGCTGTCTCAAATTTCCATCGAGCCCGGCTGGACAATGCTCGATGTAGGCTGCGGTGGCGGCAGAACCATCAGCAAACTGGCCGAAGCTGCCGCGCAGGGAAAGGTTTATGGCATCGACTTTTCCGAGACGAGCGTCGCCACCAGCAAGCGAACGAATGCCCGCTCGATCGATGCCGGGCGAGTCGAAGTCCTGCATGGGTCGGTGTCCCAACTTCCCTTCCCCGACGCGATGTTCGACCTGGTGACCGCCGTCGAAACGCACTTCTGGTGGCCCGATCCGCAAAACGACATCCGCGAGGTGTACCGGGTGCTCAAGCCGGGAGGCCGAGCGCTGGTAATTGCCGAAATCTACAAGGGAGCCAACACGCCGATGGCCGGGCTAGCCGAAAAGTACGCTCCGCGAACCGGACTCAAGCTATTCGACGTCGAGGAGCATCGCGGCCTGTTTGTGGGTGCCGGCTTCTCGGAGATTCAGATTATCGAGGAACGCGACAGAGGATGGATCTGCGGCCTCGCCAGAAAACCGTGATGCTGAGCGGGGATTCGGCTGGGCTCCCGCGCGTCAGCCGCTTACCCGAATCCGTCGCCCCGTCTCCCCCCTGCGCTCCAGAGCGATCTCGACATCCCGCTCTGCCGCCAGACGCGGAAACTTTTCTCCCCACTCGATCAGCAGGATGCTGTCTTGCGCGCGCAGATCATCCAAGGCAAGCGTATCCAGTTCCCGCTGGGTGTCTATGCGGTAGAGGTCAATGTGGTAGAGCGTGGCGCCCGGCCCGCGATACTCATGCACCAGGGTAAAGGTAGGACTGGTGACGTCTTCCTCTTCGGCCGCAGCGAATGCCGCCGCAATTCCCTTGACCAGTGTGGTTTTCCCTGCGCCCAGATCGCCGCGCAGCAGAACCAGTTTCGGCGGCGCGAGCAGATCAGCCAGTCTACGGCCGAAGGCAATGGTCTCCTCGGCAGATGCAGTCGCGATTTCCCGCAGGCAGGGTCTGGGTTCGGTTTGCTCGCTCACCTGGCCAGTATAAAGGCGTTGCACTTCGCAGGAAGGCAAAGAGCGCGCAGGCTTCATCCCAAGGGCCGGTCGTGCCAGCCGGGGAGCCGTCTCCACGCCGTCTCAATACGTGGAGAAGACGCTCGACTTCATGCCCAGCGAATTCCGGGCCGCCACGTGCTCCAGCGAGGTGCGCAGGCGCCGATGGTCGTCATCCTCAATCGCCACGAAGCGGAAGGGCTGCAGCACGCCGTCAGTCGTCTTCTGCATCGGGCTGAGGACTTCGGCCATGCCATGCACCGGACCTGACTGCGTTTGGAAGGCAACTTCGACAAAGTCGCCTTGTCCCAGCGAATGAGACAGCCGCAGCAAGCCGCCGGTCACGGAGATGGTTTGGAGTTTCGCTTTGGTGCGGCGGCCATCTTCCAGACGAATCGCAGCCAGGACGGAATCGCCGAGCTGGACCCGGGCCGCCCGCCGAGAGGGGTGCGGTTGGGGGAATTGGGTCATAGGCAAGTTGAACTATGGCACGATGCCATGTTGCGTAATAGATTACTGAAGCCCCTCGTCCGAATTCCGCACTGCAAGCCTGAACTGATGACACCGAGACCTTGTGTCATGAATCAGTTAGCGCGGCATTTACTGTCTGGTAAATGTCCCTGGGGACAATAGCATTTCTGCCGTACGCCCGCCGCTCTGCGCCTGAGGACATTCGCATTTACCATGTCAGACTGGTGGCAATTCCGGAGAGACTCATGTTTCGATTTGCACCATACCTTCTCGTGTGGACGCTCCTGGCGTCCACGATTTCGCTTTCTCAGGCGTTATCGCCGCTTCGCGTCGGCGTCGTCGGCCTCGTCCACGGCCACGTTTACGGATTCCTTGATTCGTCGCGGCACAGTCCTGAGATCGACATCGTCGGTATCGCCGAGCCGGACCGGCAACTGTTGACGCACGCCGCCAGCCGCTATGGCTTCGAGGCATTGCAGCTCTTCACCAGCCTCGAAGACATGCTGGCTAAGGCACATCCGCAGGCGGTGCTGGTCTACACCAACACCTTCGACCACCGCAGAGTGGTTGAGATCTGCGCTCGGCATGGCGTTCACGTCATCATGGAAAAGCCGCTGGCGGTCAGCCTCGACGATGCCCTGGCCATCGAAAAGGCCGCTCACGCAGGCGGGATCCATGTGCTCGTCAACTATGAAACGTCGTGGTATCCCAGCAATCACGTCGCCTATGACCTCGTGCATGAGGGCGCGCTGGGCGACATTCGTAAGGTCGTGGTGCACGATGGCCACCGCGGCCCCCGGGAAATCGGCGTCCAACCGGAGTTCCTCACCTGGCTCACCGATCCCAAGCTCAACGGCGGGGGAGCGCTCTTCGATTTCGGATGCTACGGCGCCGACCTGATGACCTGGCTCATGGACGGCCAGCGGCCGCTGACCGTCACCGCCGTGACCCAGCAGATCAAGCCACAGATTTATCCGCGCGTCGACGACGAAGCCACGGTCATCCTGACCTATCCGAGAGCGCAGGCCATTATTCAAGCCTCGTGGAACTGGCCGTTCGACCGCAAGGATATGGAAGTCTATGGGCAGACGGGGTACATCATTACGGTAAAGCGCGACGACGTGCGCGTGCGCCGCGGTGGAGAAGATCACGAGGAACAGGTCGCGGCCAAGCCCGTGCCCGCTCCGTATGACAGCGAGCTTTCGTACCTGAGGGCAGTCATTCTCGATGGCGCCAGGGAAGACGATCTGTCGTCGCTGGCAACCAACGTGACAGTCACGGAAATTCTCGACGCCGCGCGGCGTTCAGCGGCGGAGGGAAAAACCATCCGGCTGCCTGCCATGAGATGAAGTTGGAATATGAGAAGCAGTGCGGCCTGGTTGCCGACCCCGCATCTGATCTGCCGCACGCCGATAAGAGGCTTCAACCGTCCCAGCGGACCAGCTTTTCCTGCGCCGTCCGCTGCGCGCGCCAGAAGGCCTCCGGCAAGCCGCGCAGCAGGTCGGTGGCCACCATCGAATGCTCTCCTACGCTATCGAGCATCACATCGCCGGCCAGCCCATGCAGATGGACCGCGGCGCACACCGCAAGCATCGCATGGCTCGAATCCTGGGCCGCGCTTTTGCGCGCCATGGCCTGCGCGACCATAGCCGCGACCATTCCCGTGAGAATGTCGCCGGTTCCTCCGGTCGACATTCCTGGATTTCCCGTCGTGTTGACCCACGCTTCGCCGTCCGGCTGTACGACCAGCGTTCGATGTCCCTTGAGCACAACGATCACCTGGTGTTCGGCGGCAAATCGCCGGGCCACTCCCAGCCGGTCTTTCTGCACATCGGCAATCGAACAGGCCGCCAGGCGCGCCATTTCGCCTGGGTGCGGGGTGATGACCAGCGTGCGTCCTTTTCCGTTCAATTCGTTCGTCCGGCCTTCGAACGCGTTGAGCCCGTCAGCATCCACAACCATCGGCGTTTTGTGATGCGCCACCAGCGATCGCACCAGAGTTGCGGTATGCGGGTCGCGAGAGATGCCGGGGCCGATCGCCAGCACCGTCATGTTCTTCAGGAGTTCTTCAATCCGCACGCCGGCGCTGGTGGCAATCGTGCCGGCATCGGTTTCGGGCAACGGTTCGGTCATCACCTCGGGATGAAATCCCGCGACCGTCGGCAAGACCGACTTCGGCGCAGCCACCGTCGCCAACCCGACTCCGCTCCGTAGTGCCGACATTCCGGCCATCGCGGCGGCACCGGCCTTGCCAACCGACCCGCCGACCACGAGGACATGGCCGTAGTTCCCCTTGTTCGATTCCACAGGGCGCGGCTGAATCAGCGACGCAAAGTCACGCGCCGTGATGACATTGAGATGCAAATCGGAAACAATCGCCTCGTCGGGCGATCCGATTCCGGCCACGTAAGTCGGACCATCGCTCAACAAACTGAAGACGTGCGCGGGACGCGCGGCGGTAAGGGTGATGATCGAATCCGCGCGCGCGATCAGCCCCGGCTGAGGAGCCATCGCGTCAGCATCGGCGCCCGAGGGGATATCGACGGCGATGATCGGGGCCTGCACGGCGTTGAGCATCGCGATCGCGTCGGCATAGAGTCCGGTCACCGGAGGCTTGAATCCCGTGCCCAGAATCGAGTCCAGGTACAGATCGGCCGGCATGGACAGGCGCACGCGATCAGTTTTCAATTCTTCGCTGGAATGCACGGCGATGGCAGCCACAGGCAGCTTGGCATACATCAGCGCCGCGTCGCCTTTCAGTTCGGAAGGATCGGCCAGGAGAATCACCTGCACCGTTTTTCCCTTTTGATGCAGCCGCCGCGCCGCGACAAATCCATCGCCGCCGTTGTTGCCCTTGCCGCAGAGCACGACGATGCGGCGCGCCGCGCTGTGATACGCCAGCACGTGCTCGGCGACCGCGGCGCCCGCGTTTTCCATAAGAGTAAGAGAAGGTACGCCGAAGCGCTCGCTGGTGGCGCCGTCGATGGCGCGCATTTCCGCGACTGTGACGATCTTCATCGTGATTCCGCTTTATGATGGCGCCGCTGTTTGCTCGAGTTGCCGCAACTGCGCCGGCTCACCCATGGCGATGAGGCAGTCGTCGGGCTCGATTCGCTCGTCGGGTGCGGGATTGAAGCGCATCGCGTCCCGGCGCTTGATCGCCAGGACGATCACGCCGCGCTCCTGCCGGATGCGGGAACTTTCCAGAGTCTTGCCGGCAAAGGACGACGAGGACGTAATGTGGATCTCGCCGATTTCGAGGTCCATGCCGAGATGGGTCGTAGCGGTGTCGAGAAAGCTCACCACGTGCGGCCGCAGCAGTGACTGCGCGATGCGCTGCCCCGCAAAGGAATAGGGCGAAACCACCGAGTCGGCTCCGGCGGTGAGCAGATGCTTTTCCGCAGAATCTTCGCTGGCCCGCGCAATGATCTTCAGGTGCGGATTCAGCCCGCGCGCCGTCAGCACAATATAGAGATTGGTCGCGTCCGTGGTGGTGGCCGCAATCAGCCCGCGCGCCCGCTCAATCTGCGCACTGCGCAGCGTCTGCTCCTGCGTAGCGTCGCCGGAAATTACCAGCCAGCTTTCGGAGGCGTAGCGCTGCCGTTTGGTTTCAGAATTCTCCACCATCACGAACGGCACCGGCTTGCGCGCCAGTTCTCGCGCCACGCTCCGTCCGACACGTCCCATGCCGCAGATGATGTAGTGGTTTTCGAGACGTCCGATTTCGCGCTCCATGCGGCGCCTGCCAAAGAAGCTTTGCAGCTCGAATTCTAGCAAAGCCTGGCTCAGAGCCCCGACCCCCAGCAACAGAAGCGACACTCCCGCCAGTATCACGAATACATTGAAGACTCGTCCCGCATGCGACAACGGATGCACTTCCTGATATCCGATGGTGGTCAACGTTGTCACCACCATGTAGAAGCCGTCAAACCACGGCCAGCCCTCGATGTAGTGATAGCCCGCGGTGCCGATGGCCATGACCAGCAGCAGGAGCAGGGCGATCGTCCGAAGATTGCGGAAGGATTTCATGAAAAGCAGCAGTTGTCAGGCGTCACTCGCCAGTCAGACGATCTGAGTGACGTCGCTTGCGACTCGGAGCGGGCTGCGTGCAACCGACTACTCTAAAGCAAAATGGCCCTCCGCGCCGTGCGGAGGGCCCGGAGTTACAGAATCCGTGTTAGTCGGCCATGGACTCGGCTTCCGCTGCCGAAGCCACCCCATTCGCGAGCGCCCTCTGCACCTTGCTGTGCTTGCGGCTGTAGCTGAAGTAGATCACCAGCCCGATCACCAGCCAAACGACCAGCCGCAGCTGCGTCATCGGCGATAAGCCGATAATCAATCCGGTGGAGAACAGAATCGCCAGAATCGGTACCGCCGGCACCCAGGGAGTCCGGAAAGGCCGGTGCAGTTCCGGATGTGTACGGCGCATGACCAGGACGCCGGCACTGACCAGCACAAACGCCAGCAGCGTGCCCACGCTCGTCATCTCATCGAGTACGCTCAGCGGAACCAGGGTCGCCAGGATCGCGACGAACAATCCAACCACGATTGAGCTGAGATACGGCGTGCGGAAGCGGGGATGAATCTTGCTTGCCCACGGCCACAATAAGCCGTCACGCGACATGGAATAGAACACGCGTGATTGCCCGAGCAGCATCACCAGCATGACGGTCGCCAGGCCGGCTATCGCGCCGAGCTCCACCAGGAACGTCGCCCACTGCTGACCGGTTGCGCGGATGCCTACGACGACCGGATCCGGCACATTCAATTCCTGGTAAGGAACCAGGTGAGTAAGCAGTCCGGAGACCAGGATGTAGAGGACCGTGCAGATGACCAGCGATCCCAGGATGCCGAACGGCATATCACGTTTCGGATTTTTGGCTTCCTGCGCCGCCGTCGACACAGCGTCAAATCCAATGTAGGCGAAGAAGACTACCCCGGCGCCGCGCAAGACGCCAGACCATCCAAAATGGCCGTTCTCGCCGGTGTTCGCCGGAATGAACGGATGCCAATAATTCGGCTGCCAGTTGTGACGGAACAGAAAGGCCCCGGCCAGTGCAATAAAGACGCATACGACGGCAACCTTCAGGATCACGATCGCCGTGGTGAAATTGGCGGATTCCTTGATGCCGATCACCAGAATCGTGGTAATCGCCATGATCACGAGGAATCCGATGTAGTCGTAGGTCAGGTGGACGTTCTTGCCGAAGAGCATGAAGTCCGAGGAAGGCATGGGTGGCAAGGCAAAGCCGATGTCGTGAAGAAAGGCCCGCAGGTGTCCGCTCCAGCCCACCGCCACGGTGGCTGCGCCGAAGGCATATTCGAGGATCAGGTCCCAGCCGATGATCCACGCCACCAGTTCGCCCAGCGTGGCATAGGAATAGGTGTAGGCGCTGCCGGCAATCGGGATCATCGAGGCAAATTCCGCATAGCAGAGGCCGGCGAAAGCGCAGGCAATGCCTGCCAGAATGAAAGAGAACAGGATGGCCGGGCCGGCAAACTGCGCCGCCGCCTGTCCGGTGATCACGAAGATCCCGGCTCCGATGATGGCGCCGATGCCCAGCGTCAGCAGGTTGATCGGTCCCAGCGCCCGTTTCAGGCTGTGCTCGCCCGTTTCCTGGGACTCTTTCATCAAAGTGTCGAGCGGCTTGGTTGCCAGCAGCTTTGCCATCCTATGGTTTCTCCTTGGGGCTACGCCGAAGCGTCCCCCGCATTCCCGACCGTGCGGCGTGACCACGCATAATAAACCGGAATCCCCAGCAACACCACGATCAGGCCCGGCCACGTGTATTGCGGCTTGTAGCGCAATAGTACGACATCAATGAACAAAGCCATCAGAATATAAATCGCTGGCAGCAGCGGATACCCCACTGCCCGGTAAGGCCTTTCGGCATCCGGATGCGTCCGGCGCAGAACGAATAGCCCGACGATCGTCAGGATATAGAAGACCAGCACGGCGAAGATAATGTAGTCCAGCAGTTGCCCATAACTGCCCGAGACGCAAAGCACGCACGTCCAGACCATCTGCACCATCAGCGAGATGGCCGGCGTCTTGTATGTGGGATGCAGTCTGGCGACGTTGCGGAAGAACAGCCGGTCCTTGGCCATTGCGTAATAGACGCGGGCGCCGGAGAGTATCAGGCCGTTCATGCAGCCGAAACTGGAAATCATGATGGCCGCCGCCATGAGCAATCCGCCGATCGGGCCGAACATCTGCGTCATCACCGCCGTGCCGACACGATCCTCGGACGCATACTTGATGCCGCGCGCCAGCACGGTGGCGCCATGGGGATCGCCGTTGATCGGCAACCCGCTGAGGTAAATGAAGTTGCAGGCGATATAGAGCGCAATCACCACCCCGGTTCCCATGGCGAGCGAGAGCGGCAGGTTGCGGCTGGGGTTTTTGACTTCTCCGGCGGTGAACGTCACATTGTTCCAGGCATCGGCGGAAAACAGCGATCCCACCTGCGCCACCGCCAGAATCGTCAGCGTGCCGACCAGGACTGTCGGGCCACCGACGCCCACCTGCACGGCGTGCTCTGCTCCCAGCCCGGCGTTGTGCCAGAAATTCGCGCCGAAGTTCGCCACGAGCGCCTGCGCGTTCCGCCCCAGGGCCACCCCGAAGGCGACGAGTCCGAGCAGCGCCGCGACCTTGGCAGCGGTAAAGACGTTCTGAATCGCTGCCCCTGTCTTCACGCCGAAGACATTGACGATGGAAAGAAAGATCACCAGCAGGATCGCGATCAGATTCTGCGTGTTGATGCCGACATCCATGTTGCCCAGGACCATCGGCCCGATCGGAATCGGCGGAACTTTCCACAAATGCAGAATCCAGTGGGTCGAAGAAATTGAAGGAAAGAAAACGCCGAGGAACTTGCCGAAGGCCACACCCACCGCGGCAATCGTGCCTGTCTGAATCACGAGGAAGAGAGTCCAGCCGTATAGAAATCCCCAGAGCGGTCCCAGGGCTTCGCGCAGGTAAACGTACTGGCCGCCTGCCCGCGGCATCATTGCGGCGAGTTCGCCGTAGCTGAGCGCGGCGACGATGGTCATGAATCCCGCAACGGCCCAGGCGCCGACCAGCAAGGCCGGCGAGTCGACTTCGCGGGCGATCTCGGCCGAGACGATAAAAATGCCCGAGCCGATCATCGACCCCATGACCAGCATGGTGGCGCTGGTCAGGCCAAGACCCTTGACCAGTTCGGTGTCTTGATGGCGGTGAGTTTCCCAGTCGCTGCTGGATGCGGACTGCGTAGTGGTCGGTGTGCTCAGGCGCTCCTCCGAAATTGTAATCTGTCGTTGCTCGGTGTCCTCAACGGCTCGTCTTCCTGAGCGGCGCCATTTGCCGCGAAGGACCTATGCAATTTGCCGGCGCAGGCAGAGTACATAGGTCCTTCGCTTCGCTCGGGATGACAACGGGAAGCCGCGACTGCCCAAAGCACTTTACCGCAATATCCGCAAAAATTCCTCTGCAGATTTACCGGGATCCGGTAACAGATCGGATATCACCGCAACCGCATCCGCGCCCGCCTCGATGACCGACGCCGCATTCGCCCGCGTGATGCCGCCAATCGCCACCAGCGGCTTGCGCGTCAGGGCCCGCGCCCGGCGCACGCCTTCGAGCCCCACCACAGGATCGGGATTCGCCTTGCTGGCCGTGGCAAACACCGGCCCGATGGCAAGATAGTCCGCCGAACTCCGATCAGCCTCGCGCAGTTGTTCCGGATTATGCGTGGAAACGCCCAGCCAGCGATTAGGGCCGATGATGGAGCGCACCGATTTGGGTGAGAGATCGTCTTGCCCGACGTGCGCGCCGTCGAAGTCGGCAGCAAGGCAGAGGTCGGCGCGGTCGTTCATGATCAGGAGGATGTGGTTCCCAGGTCTCGCAGAATCGGCGAGACCCGGGGTATCCCGGTGTTCCTTCGGCGAATTCCGCGCGTGCCCCGCGTCTCGACCTCGTTGCGAGACGTGGGAATCAGAAACGAGTCGTCCCTTCAGTTCTCGCGCCTGCTCCAACATAATCCGCGCGTTGCCGGACTTATCGCGGTATTGCATCAGCGTGCAGCCGGCAGCGGCCAGTTCTTCCGCCGCGGCGATTAAAAACTCGGCATCGGGGAAGAAACTGGCATCGAGGATGGGATAGAGACGCGGAATTTGAACCATTCGCTACTTACGATATCCGTTTTATCGCGACAACTCGCAAATCCAATTGACCTCCCAGGTTTTGCCGCCATCTGGGGAGTAGGACTGCTCCATGCGCGCCGCGTTCGGTGAAAGGTCGAGCCAGACATAGCGTACCAGGATCGTGCGGCCCTTCAGGGTCTCCTGATGGAAGAACTCGCCGCGTTTGCCGTTGAAGGCTCCCACGACGGGAGGCGTATCGAGTGTGCCGTTATCCAGATCAACGAGATAGATGCTCCACTGCCGAGTCGCAGGATTGTAGAGGCGCAGCGTTTGCGCCTTGATGTGGAGTTTCCTGTCGGCGCTCCAGACTTCGAACTGCTCGAAATTCGCATTGCTGTCGAGAAGCTTGTGGTGGTTCGAAATGCCGTCGTACACGTCCCACTTGTCGGAATTGTTGAGCCGGTCCGGCAGGCGGCGAACGTGGGCCTTCCAGTCGCCGATGAGGAAGTCAAAGTCGTGCGACCCGTCGCGCTGGGGAAGGAGAGCGGGATTGTCGCTGGTTTGGGCATGAAGTGAAACAGCGGATGCAGCGCAGAGAACAATCAGTAGAATGAACGCTTTGGATCTCATCAGGCATCCTTTCCGGAAGGTCAGGTGCGCGGGAGACGCTTTCGTTAGCGCGCCGGCAAAAATCCGCGCCTTCTCAAAACACTCGACCCTCGGGTCGTTCCTTACTTCCCGTTCTTCGCCAGGAAGCGCTCGATAAATCCCGTGTCAAACTTCCCCGCCCGGAAATCCGGGTCGGCGAGAATCTTGCGGTGCAGCGGGATCGTCGTATACACGCCCTCGACAATGAACATTTCGAGCGCCCGCGCCATGCGCGAGACGGCTTCGCTGCGATCTTTGGCGCGCACGATCAGCTTGGCGATCAGCGAATCGTAATACGGAGGAATCACGCCCTCGGCATAGGCCGCGGTATCGACGCGCACGCCTGTTCCCCCGGGCGGATGAAACGCCGTGATCTTTCCCGCCGACGGCGTGAACTTCTCCGGATGTTCGGCATTGATCCGGCATTCGATGGAATGCCCGCGGTGCACAATCGGTCCCATCAGCACGTCGCTCATCTTTGCGCCGGCAGCGATCAGGATCTGGCTCTTCACCAGGTCGACGTCGGTCACCATTTCGGTCACCGGATGCTCGACCTGAATGCGCGTGTTCATCTCGATGAAGTGCAGCCGCCGGTCCTGATCCATGAGGAACTCGACCGTGCCCGCGTTCCAGTAGCCGATCGCGCCCAGCGACGTGCAGAGAACGTCGCCGATCTGCTGGCGCAATTCCGGCGTCACCTGCGTCGACGGAGACTCTTCGAGCAGTTTCTGATGCCGTCGCTGAATTGAGCATTCGCGCTCGCCCAGGCTAACCACGCTGCCGTGTTCATCGGCCAGCACCTGAAATTCGATGTGCCGGGGATGTTCGACGTACTTCTCCATGTAAAGATCGCCGTTGCCGAAGGCGCCGGCGGCTTCGGTCTGCGCGGCCTTAAACAGTCCCGGCAGTTCTTCTTCGTTGCGGACGATGCGCATGCCGCGTCCGCCGCCGCCGGCCGAGGCCTTCATGATGACGGGAAAGCCCACCTGCCGCGCCCACTCGATCGCCTCGCCCTCCGACGCGATGATTCCATCGGAGCCCGGAAGGATCGGCACTCCGGCTTGCTTCATGGCGGTGCGCGCTTTTTCTTTCTCGCCCATCAGACGGGTCACTTCCGGCCGCGGCCCGATGAACTTGATGTCGCTCATCTCGCAGACTTCCGCGAAGTTGGCGTTCTCGGCCAGCAATCCGTAGCCGGGATGCACGGCTTCGACGTTCGCGATTTCGGCCGCGCTGATCACCGCGGGAATGTTCAGATAGCTTTCCGCCAGCCGGGGTGGGCCAATGCAGATGGCCTCATCGGCAAAGCGCACCGGCAGCGAATTGCGGTCGGCCTCGCTGTAGATAGCGACCGTGCGGATGCCCAGCTCCTTGCAGGCGCAGATCACTCGCAGGGCAATTTCTCCGCGATTGGCGATCAGAATCTTCTTGAACATGAATCTAAATTTACGAGCTGTGAGCGAGGACACGGCTTGCAGCCATGCCGGAACCTATCCCTTGATCGGCGCGGCTGAAGCCACGCCATTCCAAAGCTCGAACGTCCATCAGGTAAACCGCAATACCAAACACAAAGAGGCGCGGCATCGCGCGCCCCAATTGAAAATCCAAATCATCACTTCTTCGGCCGGATGGCGAACAACTCCTGGCCATATTCGATCGGCTGGCCATTCACGGCCAGCTTCTTGACGACCTCTCCGGCCACATCCGACTCAATCTCGTTCAACAGCTTCATAGCCTCCACGATACAAAGCACTTGGCCGATTTCGACGACATCCCCCGGCTTGGCGAATGGAGGCGCTCCGGGCGATGGGGCTTCGTAGAAAGTTCCGACGATCGGCGACTTCACCATGTGAAGATTTTCTTCGGGTTCAGCCGCCGGCGTGGGCGGCACGGCGGGCGCCACGAATTCCGCAGCAGGGGCCGAAGCCGGCGGCACGGCATAGAACCGGGGCTCGGCCGCCGAGTGCACGATGGTGTGCTCTCCGGCGCGCTTGATGCGCACCTTGACATCGCCGCGTTCCAGTTCAAACTCGGCAATATCCTTCTCGATTAAGAACTCGATCAGTTCCTTCAGTTCTTTTTGGTTCATTCTGTGTTTGGTGGGACCTGCCGTACACTCCCGCGCCAACATCGGACGCGTGAAGAAGCCGGGCAAAGATCCTGCCCGGCCCGGAACCTAAGAAGACTAGACTGCCAAGAAATCCTTACTGGTCGGGGTCAGCACTTCCCGGCCCCGGGCCGTAACCACCACCATGTCCTCGATCCTCACGCCCCATTTGCCGGGGAAGTATACGCCCGGCTCGATCGTGATGACCATCCCCGGCTCCAGCACCTGCGCCTGACCGGCAGCCACCCGGGGAGCCTCGTGGATCTCCAGTCCCACCCCATGCCCGGTGGAGTGGGTAAAATATCGGCCCAACCCTTCCTTTTGCAATACCTTCCGGGCGGCGGCATCGACTTCGCCTGCAGTCACTCCGGGCGCAACCGCATCTGCTGCCGCCTGCTGCGCCGCGCGGACTGCCTCATACGCACGCCGGGCCTCGTCCGAAACGGGACCTACCCATACAGTGCGGGTCTGGTCGGAACAATAACCCGTGAGTATAACACCGAAGTCGCAGACCACGAACCCGCCCGGGCGGATGGCCTGGTCTGAGGCTCGTCCGTGGGGGAGTGCCGACCTCGCCCCGGAGGCAATGATGGTCGGAAAGGACATCTCCTCGGCTCCTGCCCGCCGCGCCGCTAACTCCATTTCTGCGGCCACCTCTACTTCCTTGATTCCCACGCGCAGAACAACCAGGGCCCGATCGAAGAGCGTAGCGCCCAGATGGACCGCCTGGCGAATGCAGCCGACCTCCTCGCTGTCTTTGACCATCCGCGCCCGTTCGACCAGCGACGGAGCATCTTTCAGGTTGATTCCGGAGGGACAAAGACGGCTGAGCCGCTTCTTGTCGGCGACCGTGATGTGCTCGGATTCGAGGCCAAGAGTCGATTTGCGTGACTTTCGCCGCCGGCTCAGGAATTCTCCGACTGCCTCGAGGATGGACTTGCGCGCGATGACCACCTTGGCGCCTCTCACTTCCTGGCGCGCCTGGGTATCGTAGCGGACATCGGAAAAGAAGACGCTGCCCGATTCGTCCAGCAACAGCAGTGCCGCGCTCCCGGTAAACCCGCAGAGGTATCGAATGTTGGGTAGATGGCTGATCAGCAGTCCGTCGAAGCGGGTCGTCGCCAGATGCTCCCGCAACTTCTTCTGTCGCGCAGAAAAGTCCATTTGCTTCGAGTCTAGCAGGAGGGCTGAGCGGTTAGCGATGAGTTCTGGCAGCGCTCCCGGAGAAACAAAACCACCGGCCTGACAGGTTCTTCAGGCCGGCGGTTGGAATCTTCGAACTCGCTGCGATCTACCACTAGGTCTGGATGATGCGCGGCGTGATGAAGAAGATCAGCTCCTGGTTGGAGGTCTGCACCTGCGTGTGTTTGAACAGGTTGCCCAGGTAGGGCAGGTTGCCCAGCAACGGGACCTGCGTGATGTTGATCGAGTTCTGCGTCTGGATAACGCCACCAATCACCACTGTGCCGCCATCAGTGACCAGCACCTGAGTGGTCGCCTGCTGCGTAATCAGTTCCGGGTTGCCCTGGACTTCCTGACCAAAGTTCGGCGTGGTGTTCTCGACGTCGACGTTCAGGAAGATGGTGTTCTCGGAGGTAATCTGCGGGGTCACCGTCAACCGCAGGAAGGCGTCGACGTAGGTGACAGTCGGAGGTCCGCCCAACTGCGCCTGGGTGACGATCGGCACGCGCACGCCCTGTTTTACCAGAGCCTGAATGTTGTTCTGGGTCACGACCCGCGGACGCGACAGCACTTTCAGCAGGCCGCGGGACTCCGCCATCGAGAGGACGGCGTCGATTCGCACGTTATTGCTGGCGTTGACGAAGGTCAAGCCGCTGGTCGGCGAGGTCGAGCCCAGGTTCGAGAATAAGGGGATCGTCGATCCGCTGCTGCCGCTTCCGGGCACAGTGATGTAGCCCGGGGTCAGGCCACCGACGGTCGTCGGAGACGTACCCGCTCCGGCGTTGCCGCCGATCGCGCTGTGTCCGTTGCCCCAGCCAAACCCAAGCTGCGTGCCGATATCGCGGGCGAACTGCCGGGTCGCCGCCACTACGCGGGCTTCGATCTCGACTTCCTGCGTCTTCCGGTCGAGCTGCGTCAGCAAGCGGTCGATCTGGGGAATCACTTTCGGAATGTCGCTGACGATGACCGCGTTGGTGCGGTCATCGGCCACAACATCGCCGCGCTGCGAGAGGAACTTCTTGACCGTGATGATGACGTCCTTCGCCTTCGCGTAGCTCAGGAAACGGGTGACGGAAACTTTCTCCACCGCCAGCGCTTCCGACTCGATCTGCGCCCGGCGGGCATCGGCTTCCTTCTTGAGGGTTTCGACGGTGGCGATGCGCAGGACGTTGCCTTCCAGTTCACGCGCCAGGTCGTTGTTCTTGAGCACGATGTCGAGCGCCTGATCCCACGGCACGTCGTCGAGGACGATGGTCAGGGTGCCATGCACATTGGGATCGAGGACCACGTTCAGGCCGCTGATTTCGTGAATCAGCCGGAAGAAATCCTTCAGGTCAACGTCTTTCAGGTTGACCGAGATGGGCTCGCCGGTGTACTTGGGACCGGTCGAAGCGGGTTGCTGCCCTGACTGAGCCTTCTGTTCAGCGGCGAGGTTCACCGCCGGCTGAATGCCCGACTGGCTCTGCGCCGGCATCGCATTCATGCTGACCGGCAGGAGCTCTGCAGCTGTCTTGTCGGAGAACCGCTCCGCCGCTTCCTCAGCCCGTGCCGCCGGCTGATCCACGGTGGGATTGGTGGCCGTGGCCTGATCCTTGGCTTTGTAGGAGGGCTCGACAAAGACGAAATCGTTCGGAGAAGTCGCATTCTCGGCGGTCGGCTTGCTCGGCGCGTCGGCGGCGGCTTTCGGCGCCGGGAGCGAGCGGCTGTCGATCACGCGCGGAGAGAATGGCGACGAAGCCTCGATGGCCGCGGGCTTCACGGCGTTCTCGGCGGAGGCGGATTGCGGCGCAGCGCTGTCGTGCAGCGTCAGCACCAGCTTTCCGGCCGGGCCCGGCGTCAACTCGTAGGCGCAGGCGCGAGTCAGATCCACCACCACGCGCGTGGTCGGTGGAGTCTGGCCGTCCATGCCGATGCGCACGTCCCTGACGTCGGATGCGCCCACGGCGATGTGGCTCTGCCCGGTCGCCATGACCGTACCCGGGAGGTCCACCACCACACGGCTCGGCGAATCCAGGCTCGTGAGCTTCGGGGTTACCGCCCCATGAGAGCTGATCTCGATCCGGACCTGATCCGCGCTCCGGACGACGTTGACACGCTCGAGCTGGCTCGGCGCCTGGGCGGCCGCAGCCACCACCGCCACAACACAGACCAGCGACGTTACCGACATTGCCAGCAGTTGCTTTCGCATTTCGCCTCTCCCCAACCCGCAGGCCTGGGGCCCGCGTGTGCTTCTTGCAACTTGATTTTCAGCGGCCCGGAGGTCCGGGTTCCGCTGTCTACCCTTAAACCGCCGGTGTGAAGATCCGCTTGACCACTTCGCGCGTGAACGGCTTGCCCAGCTTGTCCTCGACTGTCTCCGAGAACACCACCGAATCACCCGTGATCTTCACCACGTAACCGTTGAATACGGGATCGTTCTCCCGCAGGAAATATGCCTTGTTCAGGCTGTTGGTCACGACCGCGATGAAACCGCTGTCGGACTTAACCACGCCGCGCAGATTGATGTTGCCGATCTCCAGGCACTTCTTTCCGGTCGAGCAGCCCGAACCGCTCGGCTGCTGTACGACCGGGCTGAAGAAGGGATCGCGCTTGCCGTTCATCGCCCACTTCTTTTCTTCCGGCTTGGGCTTGGCGGTATCCGCGGTCTTCGTGGGATCGACATCCGCAGCGGCGCTCGGCGCCGGAGCAGCCGCCTTCACGCTGCTGGCGGCGGGAGCCGGGCTCGCCGGCTTCCTTTCCGGCTCTGCTTTCGCTATGACCGTCTTGGCCGCCGGCTTCTCCGCGGCTTCTTTCTTGGGAGTTTCTTTCCTGGCAGTCTCCGTCTTGGCAGCTGGCGGAGCGGCCTTCGCGATCGTCTGTTTCTGCGGCGCAGCCGCAGCCGCCTTGGCCGGAGCGGGAGCCTTCTTTTCCGCGGTCTGGGTCGCACCCGTGTGCAAGGTCAGGACCAGCTTGTCGGCCGGGCCCGGTGTCAGGTCAAAGGCCACAGCCTTGTCAAGATCGACGACGACGCTCGTAGTCGGAGGCGTCTTGCCGTCCATGCCAAGGCGCACGCCTTTCACGCCGCCATCCTCGACCGGAATCTTGGTCTTCGCGCTGGCAATCACCGTCTCGGGGAGCTCGACCAGGATGCGGGCCGGCCCACTCAGCTTGCTCACCCGGGGCGTCACCGCTTCGCTGGAACTGATCTCGATTCGGATGCTGTCGCCCGCCGGCACTACTTCCACGTGGCGCAGCTGGTTATGCGCGCTGGCCGCGGCGGGAGCGGGCTTGGAGGCCGCTACCGGCTTGGCCGTCGAGGCCGACACCGGAATCACGGCGGGCTTGATGGCCGGGGCCGGAGCGCCCGGAGCGGGCTTCGAGGCCTGCCCCACGCCGGCCGCCGACAGCGCCGCGTTGGTGTCGTTGGCTTGCTTCTGCTGCAGCGATTTCGCAATGCTGCGCGCGTTGTCGATGGCGTCCGGGTTCTGGGCTGCCGCGTTGGTCGCAACCGCCCCGCCCGCCACCATGCTGATTGTGATTGCCAGAATGCCTGTCGTCAGCTTCATAGCCATCCCTACTTCGCCGCCGGGCTGCCGGGTTTGGCTCCGGCGCCGGTGGTTGAAGGTTGAGAATCATGACTGAAATACGTGGTCGCAGTGAAAGTCGCCACGACGCTCTCGTTGGGCGCGTACTGGTAGCTGTGCTTCGCATTCGCCAGCTGCGGGTTCTTGGTCGTTGCCACCAGCAGGTTGCTGATGCCGACGATGCGCTCCAGCTTGCTCACCCGGTCGAAATAATTCAGCATCGAGTAGTACGGCCCATCCAGTTCCATGTCGAAGGGCACTTCCGAGTAATACTGCTGCGATTTCACATCTTTGGCCTTGTAGCGCCGCAGCTCGACGCCCGCCTTCTGCGCCTCGGCGTCCATCATCTCCATGAAGGCATCGACCTGCTTTTCGTCGGGGACGATGCGCTGCTCGATCTCGAGCTGCTGTTTGAGCTCGGCCAGCTGCTGCTCGATCTGCTTCAGCTTCGGCCGGTAGGACTCCAGTTCGTTGTTCTCCCGGATCTTGTCCTCGAGCGCGTGCTGCGCGGTCGTGTTGGCCTCACTCTGGCTCTTGAACATGGTGAAGTAGAGCGCCGCCGTCACCACCACGCCGCCGGCGATGACCGCCCCCCACTGCTTGATGCCCGACAATTCGCTGAAATTCGCCATAGGTCTGCCTCTACGACTTCGCCTTTTCGCAGTTCAACGTGAATTGGAACGCCTGCATGTCCTTGATCTGCTCGTCCTGCCAGGTCTCATCGATCTCAACGCTGGAGAAGAACCCGGTCTTCTGCAGATTGGCGATCAGGTTCGCCACCGCATCGGTCGACAGGGCCGTTCCCTGCAGCTTCACCGTGGACCCGGTGTCATCCATCTTGCTCAGCCACACGGCCTCGGTGTTGTTGACGGTCTCGCCCAGCATGGCCAGCAGGATGACCGGCCCGCCGTTCTGGGACTTCTTGAGGCCGTCGATCACATCAACGCGCCGCTTGTACATGTTGGCCTGGTTCTGCCGGTCGAGGAATTTGGCCTTCACATCGGCCAGTTCGCGGTTTCTCTGTTCCGCGACTTTCATGCGCGTGGCAATCGCCTTGGCCTGGTGATCGAGACGGTACCAGTAGCCGAGATTGAACAACCCGGCCAGCACCACCACCACCAGGACCTTCAGCTTGGGCGATCCCATGTCGCCCATTTCCATGGTGGGCAGCGACGGGCCGCCGCCGGCGCGCTTGTTTTTGCCCTTGGCTGTTTCGAGCAGGTTGATTTTGATCATAGCGATTCAAAGCTCCTCAGGGCCAAGCCGACTGCGACCGCCATCTGACCCGGGTTCTGCTCCACCAGTTCCGCCCCCAATCCTTCCGCTGGCGGGATGACCCGCTGGAAAGGATTGAACAGCTCGACCGGCATCGAGAATTCCTGCCGCAAGGCTTCGACCAGGCCCGGCACCTTCGACGAGCCGCCGGCCAGATAGATCTTCTCTATGTGCTCGCCGGCCGCGCTGGCGCGGAAGAAGTCGAACGTTTTCTGAATTTCCAGCACGATGATTTCGGTCACCTGCTGCAGGATCGGCTGCTTGGCGTCTTCGCTGACCGTGCCGACCTTGTTGCCCAGCTTGAGCGCCTCGGCGTCATCGAAACTGAGATCGAGCTCCTTCTGCAGCGAGTCGGTGTACTGATGGCCGCCCACGCTGACGTCGCGCGGGAACAGCGGGGTCGTGCCTTTCACGATGTTGATGTTCATCACGCTGGCGCCCAGATTGAGCAGCGCCACCACCTGGCCCGGCGCCGGCTGGTAGTTGTACTCGTAGCAGTTCTGCAGAGCCAGCGCGTCGATGTCCACGATAGCGGGCGTGCGGCCGGCCATCGAGAGTACGTTGGTGTAGTTCAGAATCTTGTCCTTCTTTACCGCCACCAGCAGCACATCCATCTGCGTGCTGCCCACTTCGTCGGAAAGAATCTGGTAGTCGAGGCTGACGTCGGCGAGATCGAAGGGAATGTGCTGCGCCGCCTCCTTCTCGATGGTGTCGGCCAGTTCCTGGTCGCTCATCGAGGGCAGCGAGATTTTCTTGACGATCACCGAGTGCCCGCTGACCGCCGTGGCCACAGCCTTGGTCTTGATCTGGTTATCGAGAAACAGCTTCGAGATCGCGCTCGAGACCGTGCCCGAGTCGACGATCATCGAATCGACCACAATGTCGGAGGCCAGCGGTTCCAGCCCGAGGTGCGCCACTTCGATCTGGCCGCCCTTTTTCTTCAGCTCTACCGCCTTGATGCTCGACGAGCCTACGTCCAGACCAACAATCGATTTCGATCCGAATCCAAACATGTGCCCACCTTTGTTTGTGGCGCGCGCCCCAGGGCCCGCGCCGTTTTTGCTAAACCTGTCCGGCTGCCTTCCCCGCCGCTTTCGGCTTGCGTTTCGCCTGCGGCTCCATCTCGCTCGACTTCTCTTCCATCCACTGATCCAGCTTCGACTTCTTGAAGCGCCAGCGGTTGCCCAGCTTGAACGCGGGAATTTTCTGTTCGCCAACGTACTTGTACAGCGTGTCCGGACTCACGCCGAGATATTGCGACGCCTGGCGAATATTCATCACTTCTCGCGAGTCGGCCATAGTTCCTTTGCTCTCCGCGCCAGCTTGCTTGCGCCCGCACTCCCCCGAACACGGGCTTGCCTTCGGGAGACGCTCCCACCCTCTCTATCGGCTCCGAGGGCTTTCGGTGTCCTGAGCATATATCAGCGAGAAAAAGCCCCGGCTCGAAGCGAATCTGCGGTTTTTCTGGGGTTTTTGAGGGTTTTTCTGGAACGGCGGAAAAGTCGTTCCTGGCAGGAATACTACATGTTGTGCTTTTAGGACTGGTAGGTACTATTACGAGTGCTCATCCGCCGACACCCCTGCAGTCACCCCGAGAACGGTAACTGAAGTACTAGGCACGGTACGGAGGTACTACGTCGCTGGGCTAAGCCCTTGTTTCTGCAAGCTGGCGTCGCCCAGCGATCATCCGGGAAACGGTCAGTTCACATCCACGACTTTGCCGCCGAAAAACGTCACCTTGAGATCTTTGTAGACGTAGATCTGCTTGGGACCGAGGTTGACGACTTTCTCGGGCGTACCCAGCGCCGCCTGCACCTGATCGATGGTCATCCCCATCTGGATGGTCTCGGGCTGGCCCTGCTGCTGTTGACCGCCTTGCTGGTTCTGACCTTGTTGCTGTTGCTGGCCCTGTTGCTGGCCGCCCTGATCCTGGCCCTGCTGCCCGCCCTGATCCTGCTGCTGGGAATCATCACTGATGGAGAGCAGTTGCCCGATGGTGTCTTCGACGTCGCCCGCGCTCGCTTTCGCCAGCGCTCCCTTGGGGAATTCGAAAACGACTTGCGCTTTGTTATAGGTGGGAGGATCGGTCTTGTTGCAGGTATCGCAGGCAACGATGACCATAGTGACCGAATCCTTTTCGACGTTCACATCTACCTTGCTGGGATAGACCTTGTCCCCGGCCTGAAACAGGTGCGTGGTCTGTCCCTCAGACTGGGTTTGCGAGAAGTGTCCAAAGATCCGTTTGCGCGCCTCGGTCATGGCCGCGTTCGGACTGTGGACGGTGCCATTCTCGTATTTGGTGGTGAGCATAGTCTTGTCCGAATAAGGCACGCCGAGGATGCCACCCTTCTGCACGGCCAGCAATGTGCCCGCGTCGACGACGGAATATCCGCCGGTATCTGACCCCATCTTGACCAGTTTGTATTGAGCCGCGAGTTGCTCCTGGAGCGTGGGCGCCTGAGCGTATGCGCACATCGCCGTGGCCAGGACCAGCACCAGGCTCGCGATTACAACCATCCCCCATTGCCGCATGGTGAAAGCCTCCAGCAAAAATCTGGTTTGTCGGTTTCCATGGATTGAGCCGGGGAGAACTCGCGTGCGGCGAAGCTCCCCGGCTCCTGAATGCACGAACGGTTACTGGTTTCCACCGCCGGAACCGGCGCCGGCTTCCTGCTTGACGTCGGTTTCGGTCTGATCGGCGGCGCTCTGCTGATCCTGCAGAGTCTTCTCCGCGTTCTTATCCGGAGGAGGTGCCGGAACGTCGCCCTGGGTGGTGGCAGTGTCGGGCGCCTTGGGCAACCCGCCGGATCCGTTTTTCTTGGCCAGCTCGCCCATGCCGTCTTTCAGCGATTCGCGGAAGCTGTTGTACATCTCCTGCAAATCGTCGGTAGCAAACGGCCCTTCCGTGCCGATCGCGCAATCCGACTTGGTGGCGGCAACGACCTTCACGTTCACGTTGCCGTCGTCGTCCGGCGTATCGGTGGTGCGCTGAATGACGTCTCCCTGGGACAGGGCACACTCGCCGCTATCCGCTTCCAGGCTGGTATCGGAAGACACCATGAACGTCTTGAAGTTGGGATCGAGCGAGGGTGGCGCCTCGTTGGAGTTTGTGGGTTGACTTCCCCCTGAGGCATTGCTTTGGGGCTTGGACGCGTCCTCCTTCTCTTGCGCGAGAACGATCTTCACCTCCTCGGCGAGCGCATTCTTGACCTCCGGAGACAGCTTGGCATTGTTCTCCGAATCGGCGGCCGGGATGGGCATGAGACTGGCGACCAGGGTGTTGCTGGAAGCATCCGGTCCCAGCCAGGCATTCGCCTGGGCTTCATAAGCCGCCTGCAAGGAGGCCGCGATCATGAAGTCGGTCAGCCAAAAGGCGGCCGAGGGGTATACCGGATATGGCGCGTAGTAAGGGCCGTAGTAGCCATACCACGGCGCGCCTCCCCAGCCCCAGCCGTAGTACACGGGGGCAGGCCACGGATTGTAGGCCCAGCCGTAATACACCGGGTGGTAATAGTAGGCGGGATAGTATCCGTAGTAGGGACGGCCGCCGTAGTAGTAGCCGCGGTAAACGCCGGTGCGGTAGACGCCGTGGTAGTAGTAGGTGCGCGAGTAATAGGAGTGGCCTCCGCGCACGACATAGGCTCGCTGTACGTAGCCTCCGCGGCGCCCCACACTCACGACGCGCACGCCGTTGTGGGTGCTGACGACGGTTCTGCCGCCGTGCATCCCGTGCTCGATGTGCATGCCGTTACGGTTCACCGAGCGAATCTGTCCGTTGGGACGGATATGAGCCGTGCCGCCTCCTCTGAGCGAAACCTGACGTCCCGGGGTCGTGTGCATCATGTTGTTATGCGGCCCCATGCCGCCCCGGTTGGCCATGGTGTTGCCGCCGTGACCCATCGTGTTATTGCCGCCGTGACCCATCGTGTTCCCACCGTGACCCATGCTGTTGTTGTTGCCATGGCCCATGGTGTTGCCGCCATTGTGGCCCATGTTGCTGTTCCCACCATGGCCCATCGTGTTGTTATTGCCACCGTGACCCATCGTGTTGTTGCCGCCATGGCCCATCGTATTGTTGCCGCCGTGGCCCATCGAATTCGTGTTGTGGTTAGCGGGCGGCGCCTGGTGCTGGGCGGGCGCCGGATGAGAGGGCGCGCTGGGATGCGACGCCGGTGGATTCTTGTGTTGGGCTGCGGCAAAGGCTGACAACGCCAGGATCAATACCGCCTGAACTACTTTCCGCGAAGCGTACTCGTTCAACCAGAAATTCATCTCGGACTCCTAACGTGAGAGTGTCCTAACGCGATCACCACGGGAGAGGGTGGAGAAACCACGCACTTCAATTCCTTAACAGCTTGATTCTTTTTTTGTGGCCCCGAATGGAAGACAAACTCACTCAACCCCTTTTGCGGACTCGGGTTCGAATGAGGTTTCTGGCGGAGAACGTTATCAAAAGTTCCCACGATGTGCAATCGTTCTCTTGTGGTTACTTTTCGTGCTCCCCTCGGGGAAATTGGTTACGATAGGGGCGTGGTGTGGAGCATCCTGCGGAGGACGTCTTGCGCTACCTCGATCGTTTGCAGCCACTGGCTCTTCTCGTCATGCGCCTGGCCTTGGGCGCAGTCATGACGGCGCATAGCTTTCACAAGGTATTTGGCGGATTGCATCAGACTGCGCAATTCATTGGGCAGCTCGGCTTGCCGGCATGGCTTGGTTATGTTTCGGCGTTCACCGAGTTCCTCGGCGGCCTGATGATCATCGCCGGATTTTTCACGCGCGCGGCAGCTTTTGCTGTCTGCATCGACCTCATTGTCGCCATCTGGAAAGTGCATTGGCATAACGGATTGCTGGGCGGGTCCGGCCGCCCGGGAATGGAGTTGCCGCTGGCTCTGGCAGCCCTGGCGTTTTCGCTGATCTTTTTCGGCGCCGGCCCGATGGCCCTGGATCACATTTTGCGCGGCGGAGGCAGCGCCAGTTCGAAACGACCCTGAATGGCCAGAAGATGAAGCCGCTGACCGATGCGGGTTCGGCCCCAGCGGTGCAACTTCCTTGTGGCGACGGGGTTTGATTCAGGTTTCAGAGCAGGGTTGAGGTTTGCCTGGAATCGGCCGAAGCAGCTGGGGTGAAAGACTGGAAAGGATTGCCTCCGGCAGCGCGCGGAAGTGCCGAAAGCAGCAGCCCTGAGGTTACGAAATTATCTTGCACAGTTCGCGCAGATGCTTGCATCCTAAAGGTTTGGCGGTCGCATCCTAACCGCAAGCAGCACCATGACAGGAGGTTCCTCTTGAGAAAGCTTGCCTTCCTCACAGTCGTGTTTGCGTTTCTGACAGTGGCGGAGTTTGCCTCGGCCCAGCAGGCCGATGCGATGATCGGTTTTGGCACAGTGATGTCGCCCGGAGCCGCACCCTGCAGCACATCTCTTTCCGGCTCGTTCGCCTGCCCGGAAAAGGGCGGCTTTTATCCCAACATCAGCGCCGACGTAATTTTCCACCGGCGGATCGGGTTTGGCTTCGATGCGGCGTGGCGAGGCGGGCAGGGAGACTACGGAGGGCTCGGCGTTCCCTATCGTCCGATCCTGTTTGACTTCAATGGAGTCTTCCAGCCGCGCATTAACAAGAAAGCGGGCCTCGACCTGATGGCCGGCGTGGGCTGGCAGAGCACTCGCTTCTACGGTTATCAGCCGACCAGCAACTGCGTGTATTTCGGCGCCTGCTACCAGAGTTCAAACCACTTCCTGGTGGACATCGGCGGCGGCGTTCGTTATTACGTCTGGGGACATGTGTTCGTGCGGCCGGAAGCGCACTACTATTACATCCACAACAACACCGTGGATTTCAGCTCCACCAACGTTCTCCGCGTGGGAGCTTCAATCGGTTACACTATCGGTCCGGATTAAACTGAGTTTGGCGTGGACGGTTAATCCGCTACTTCCGGGCAAGCCGCCGGATGTTCGCTCGCCCGCGGATGTCCGCGCCAGTGTGTCGTTTCGAGAGTCGTATCATGCTCACAGGGGGCTGGATTGCGAAGGTTCCTCACGCTTACATCGGCGTGCACGCTCGTCTTGCTGGCCACGGTCGCGCGCGCACAGCAACTTGATATAACGGCTGGCGGCAGCACTCTTTTTTCCTCCAAGCCCAGCAGTGCTTCTGCGGTGTTCCCGCCTCCGCAGGAAAACGGCGGAGTTTATCCCACGGTGGGGGCTGAGTTTCTTCTTGAGAACCGGTTCGGCTTCCAGGCCGAGGGCACATTCCGCTATAAGCAGGGGCTGTATGACGGTTATCAGAAATTCCGCCCGTTCCTGTACGACGTGAATGGAGTCTTCGCGCCTCGCATTACCAAGAAGATCACGGTCGACTTTCTGGCCGGAGTCGGAGTGGAGAGCCTGATCTTCTACAACCAGTACAACGCCTGCAGTCCTCCGAACACGGTTTGCCAGACTTCGCTGAACAGTTCCCATTTTCTGGTGCACATCGGAGGAGGTCCGCGCTACTACTTCTGGCATGACTTCTTCGTGCGGCCCGAGGTTCACTACTACCGGATTTTCCACAACGTCGAGTTCAGTTCCGACAACGTCGTGCGAGTGGGTGCGACGATCGGATACACCTTCGGGACCCGGTAGGTTTCCAGCCCAACGCGGGCAATAAAAAGGCAGCGCCAGAACGGCGCCGCCCTTTGTGTCTCAGGGAATTCGTGCGGCTACGGCTCCTGCATGCAGATTTCGGCTTCGTGGATAGCCTGGTCGAGGTGCTCGATGGACTTTACGCGGTGGCCGTGAAAATCGTGGGCAGCGGTTTCCAGTTCATGCCGGGCGCTGTGCATGGCTTCGAGAGCTGCCGCTATGTGCGGATGCGGTGGTGGAACGGGAGCAACCGCAGGGGCGGCGGGCGGCGCAGGTGGAGCAATCGCCGCGGCGGAAGCGGCCGGCGCGGGACCGGAGGCCGCTACCGGGAATGCAAGCATCAGAACTACCATTGCCGTAATCAGCAGAGTCAGAAACCCGATTTGCTTCATACGTTCCTCCTCATCCGAATTTCGGCTCGGACGCAACCGATAGGATTCTTGGAACACCAGAGAGTTGCCATTTGGGGAGAGAGCCCTTCACGGCTTCCGCACAGTATAGCCGCACATCCGAAGCGGCCGTTGTGCAAAAAGGTAACTCCCTAGATGCTTGGGTCAGAGCTTCGTCCGGCTTCTGCGCCACCACCAGAGACCTGCCAGCAAGACGACGAGGACGATTCCCAAGTTGACTCGGCCAACGTCCTGCTGAAGCCGCTCCCAATGCCTGCCAAACAGGTAGCCGACCGTGGAAATCGTGGTGACCCAGACGGCAGCGCCCAGAAAGTTAAAGATCAGGAACTTCTTCCAGGGCATGCGCAGTACTCCGGCCATCGGCCCGGCGATGATCCGCATTCCAAAGACAAATCGAGAGAAGAAGATGGTGGCCGCACCGAAGCGGGCAAACAGATCTTCGCCTTTGGCAATGGTGTCGGAGCGAACGCGAAAGAAGGACTGGTAGCGTTCGAGCAGGGGGCGCCCGCCGTAGTAGCCAGCGGCAAATCCGAGGTTGTCGCCCACGGTCGCGGCAAGAATCGCCACCACGATGATCCATCCCAGCTGGAGATTGTGCTCGGAATACGCCAGAAAACTGGCGAGGAGAAGAACGGACTCGCCCGGCGCTGGTATGCCCGCATTTTCGAGCAGCAGGATTCCGGCGACGCCCCAATATCCATAGTGCACCACCGCGTATCGCAGCAATTCGAAGATGGAGTGGGTCATGAGATTCGGGGTCAGGAATCGGGCGTCAGCAACTCGTCAGCTCATGAATATACAGTTCCGTGGAGCGATCCCGGAGCGTTAGTCCCTTTTCCCGCCGACCAGGAATCCGATCAACTCGCGGTTGAAGTCATCGGGGCATTCTTCATAGGGCAGATGGCCGACCCCAGGGAACACAACTTTCCGGGCGTTCGGAAAGTGGCGAGCCAGGGGCTTCATCGAGGAAACATATACGGCCGGGTCTTTGCTCCCCCACATGAGAAGAGTCGGTATTGGAGCCAGCCTGGGAAGCAGCGCCTCCAGTTCGCGCAGATCGGCAGTCCAGGTGCTGACAATGCTGATGGCGTGCTCGAACAATCCGGGGATGGCGAGCGGAGCAGTGTAACCTTCGAGGCTTCCAGGAGGAATTTTGCCGGGATCGCCAAACATCCGACCGTGCCAATAGGGATACATGCCGGGTATCTTCTCCATGACCCAGCGAACGGCTCGCGAGCCCAACCGGCTGCCGGCGGCAGGAGCCAGCCAGCGTCCGTGAGCCGAGTAAGGATTGACCGGGGCCACGAGAATCAGTTTGCGCACGTGCGGCCCGTTGCTGCCCAACGATTCGGCGGCGGCGCACATCGCCACCGCTCCACCGCGCGAGGTGCCGAGCAGGTCGAACGACTCCAGTTCGAGATTGCGTGCGAAGCGAAGCACGCGCTGGGCCGTGGCACGCATGGAGTGGTCGATCTGGGGCCGGTCGGAAAAGCCGGCGCCGAGCAGGTCGGGGGCGTAAACAGTCGCGTACGGCACCACAGCGGGCATGGCATAGCGCCATGAAAAGGAATACCCCATCAAACCGTGAAGCAGAATCAGCGCCGGGCCCGAGCCTGCTTTCAGATAGCGCATGCGGGCGCCATCGAAATCCATGGAGCATTCCTGCACGCCTTTGCCCGGCAGTTCGGGCATTTTAGCCCAATTGGGGGCGTCCGGCCGGGCTTTGATGGTACTTCGGCCTGCTGCGGCGGGATCCACGGGAGCTTCGCTCATTTCGAAAATCTTCTCGCCTTTGAGGACAACTCTTTCGTTGGCCGTAGACTCTATTTAAGTAGAAACAAAGCCTCTGTCACTTCACTTTGGGGAGCTTCGGCTCCCCGTTTTTTTTAGGTCCAAAATCCTGGGTTTGCCGTCTCCTACGCGGCCTTTCGTCTCTTTCCCAGAAGCTTGCTGAGGACGCGAATGCCCTTGTCGACGTGTTTTTCCTCGAGCAGAAATGGAGGCAGAAAGCGTACGACTGTGTCCTGGGTGGCGTTGAAGAGAACGCCCTCGGCCAGGCCCTCGTCGACGATCGGGCGCGCCGGAATCACGAGCTGAATTCCCTGGATGAATCCTCTGCCGCGCACGCCCACAGCGGCAGCTCGCTTTTCCACCACGGTCTGCAATTGCTGCTGCAGATAGGCCCCGACTTTCTTCACGTTTTCGAGCAGCTTTTCTTCCTCCACGACGGCCAAAAATTCCAGGGCAACTCGGCAGGCCAGCGGGCCTCCGCCGAACGTCGTGCCGTGCTGGCCGGGAGAAATGGCCGAGGCGAATTCCTCTTTCGCGATGAAAGCCCCCAGCGGTAGCCCGGCGGCGATGGGCTTGGCAATCGCGACAATGTCGGGAGTGACGCCGAATGTCTGGAAGGCGAAGATGGTTCCGGTTCGGCCGAGCCCGCATTGGATCTCGTCAAAGATCAGAGCGGCCTTGTGCCGGTCCGCGACGGCGCGGCACTCACGCAGGAATTCCGGTGAGCACTCATAAATTCCGCCCTCGCCGAAAATCGGTTCGAGCACGATGGCGCAGGTGTTGTCGTTGACGGCTGCCCGCAATCCATCGAGATCATTTTGCTTCACAAACGTTACGTCTTCGAGCAACGGTTCGAATCCCTTGCGATGTTTGTCCTGGCCGGTAAGGGAGAGCGCACCGAAGGTTCGGCCGTGATAGGAGCCTTCGAGGGCGACCAACTTGCACTTGGCATCGCCGCCGGCGCGATGTCCCGCCAGGCGAGCCAGCTTGATGGATCCTTCGATGGCCTCGGTGCCGCTGTTCGAGAAGAAGGCACGATTGAGTCCGGAGAGCTGGCAGAGCTTCTCGGCGAGCGGACCCTGGTACTCGTGATAGTACAAATTCGAGACATGGATCAGCTTGGCGGCCTGGTCGCGAACGGTCTTCACGATTCGCGGATGCGCGTGCCCCAGCGCGTTTACCCCAATGCCGGAAACAAAATCCAGATAGCGCTTTCCCTGAATATCCCAGAGAAAAACGCCCTTGCCCCGGGACAGAACGACGGGATAGCGGTTATAGGTATGGAGCAGGTATTTCCGCTCCAGGTCTGCGATTTGTTCGAAGGTAGCCGCGGCGGGACCAGCGGGAGAAGCAAGCGACGTAGTCATGAAGGCCTCCAGGGAAAATTCGATTTTACCGGAAGGAGAGTTGGAAAGCGGGGCAGGGCAGCAATTCGGCTGCGTTCGAGGCGGGGTGTAGCATCGGGGAAAGACTCGGAGTCCGGGGGGAGGAGTTGTGTTTCCGCGAAAATGGTTGCCGGCGGCACTCGCGCTTGCCCTCTTTCTGCCGGTCGGATCTGCGAACCTTGCCGCGCAGCAAAATCCGGTTCCCTCCGGCGGGAATCAGACTGCTCCTGCGGCACGCGAGCCGGAGGTGACTGACATTCCGCTGCCACCTCAGCCGGGGATTCCTGCGACCACCGCGGCGGCTGAGCCTAAACCGCAAGTTCCTGAAATCAGGTTCCCGAACTTTGATTCGTGCCCGATCGGAGAGATTCGACGTCTCATCCCGGGTCTCGCACATCTCAAAGCCAAACGGGATCAATCGCAACTCGCGGCCCTTCTCGACAAGATCGGAGCTCAAACCGTCGAGGCGGCCCGCCGGACTCCGAACCTCCTCTCGCACGAAGTGGTCGTCACCGAGGAGAACGGCGCCAGCACGCGCGAGAACTATTCCTTTCTGATTCTGCAACACCCCATGGGAAGAGAGGGCCGGGTATTCGACGAGTATCGGGTCGACGTGGCCACGGGCGAGAAACTGCAAACCGATTTCATGCTGAAAGCAACAGAAGCGACGTCGGCTTCGCCTCAGCCGTCTTTGGCGGATCTGGCGCCGGCCCTGCCGGCATTACCGACATCGACGCCGGCCGGCCTGACCTCGCAGGGCTTCGTCAGCGCATGGCTTTATTTTTATCCCACCAACCGGAAGGAGATCGAATTCCGTTACCTGGGACAGAAGCAAGTCGATGGGCAGACGAGGCTGGTGGTGGCTTTTGTCCAGAGACCCGAATCGGTTCGCCTGCCGGCAGTCGTCGCATTTAACGGCAATACCTACAAGATCTTCATGCAGGGTGTGGCCTGGATCGACCCGACCAAATTCAGAATCGTGCGCCTGCGGACTGAGCTTCTTTCCGTTCCGGCTGGAGTGCCGCTGCGCCGGATGAGCGCCGACGTCCAGTTCGCGGAGATGTCCATCGCCGAACTGCCGTCGCCGGTATGGCTGCCAACCGAAGTTGTGGTCACCACGGACATGGCCGGTTCGATCATGCGCGAAAATCATGTCTATTCGAAGTATCGTCTGTTTCGAACCCGATCGAGAATCGTGACGAAGTGAGCTTTTCGGGGGGGTCGTTCCTTCCGTATTCTCTTGATCCCGGCTTTAGTGGAGTCGCTGCGGAGCGTCTCGTGTGCTGCGGTGATCGAGGTCACTGCGTGTATTACAGGGGCGGCGTATTTTGCGCGTGACCGGAGGTCGGGATGCCATCCGCCGCAGAAACGACTCATGTGCCCGAAGTGAAGCTGTCGGCTGCGAAGAGCCAATCGCAGGCCGGGTTCTCAGCTTCGAATTCGCCGCCCCAACTCCGCGCTCGGGTTTCCGCAGGCCAACTCACATGGCCCGGCCCGTTGGTGGTCGTCATCGGCCGAACGGCATTAATCCTTCTGGCGCAGGGGCTGGTGGCAGTCATTTTTCTCTTGCGTGGCGCGGTTCATCCCTGGCTGGCAGCGGCGCCGTGGTGGACCATCTACGGCACGCTGGTGGATATCGGCTGTCTCGCTTTGATGTGGAGGTTCACGCGCAAAGAGGGGATTCGGCTGCGCGACCTGATTGGCCCGATTCACTGGCGCTATGGCAAGGATTTCTTCCTTGGGCTTCTAATTCTGGCCGTAGTGTTCCCGATGTTCGCCCTGGGAGCCGCCATCAGCAACCGGATCGTGGGAACCTACCAGCCGGTGCCGGGTTTGCTCGACGGACGAATGCTGCCGCTGTGGGCGACGATTTACAGCTACAGCTTGTGGTGGATGATCTGGTCCCCCACGGAGGAGATGACCTACGCGGGCTATGCCCTGCCTCGAATGCAGGCGCTTGGCCGGACGTGGCTGGCAATTGCTGTGGTCGGCTTCTGGTGGACTGTTCAACACCCGTTCCTGCCGTTTGTTCTGGAGTGGCAGAATTTTCTCTGGCGGTTCATCACCTTCGCCCCCGGAATTGTCGCCCTGATGCTGATCTACCTGCGGGTGCGGCGGTTAGCTCCGCTCATCCTGGCGCACTGGACGATGGATGTCGTGGCGGTGATGATGACCATGCGGCATTGAGGCCGCGCCTTGAACGGCATGCCGCGCACGGGATTGGCTCAATATAGTGGCGGCTCGCCTTCGGGCCGGGTCTTCCAGCGGCGGTGCACCCAAAGCCACTGTTCCGGATATTTCCTGACGTAATCTTCAATCACCGTGGTGAACTTCTGGGTGTTGGCGACGATATCGGCCTCCAGATCGCCGGTGCGCACGAGCTCGACTGCGGGATCGAAGCGCAGGCGGTATTTCCCGAGGCTGTCGTCCCAGATGGTGAATCCGGGAAGCACCGCTGCGTCGGTGCGTAGGGCAATGCGCGCAAGACCGCTTGCCGTGCACGCGGGGATGCCGAAGAAGTTCACGAAGACGCCCTGGGGCGGAGTCATGTTGGTATCCATGAGGATGCCGACGGTCTCTCCGGCTTTCATGGCTCCCAGCAGCCCGCGGACAAAATCGTCCTTGCCCACGGTCTTGTTTCCGTACATGGTGCGGTAGCTCTGAATGAGGCGGTCGAGATAAGGATTGTCCATAGGCCGCATGACAATGTGCAGCCAGTGGCCATGCAGGGAGTGAGCAAAAGCGGAAAGCTCCCATCCGCCGAAGTGCGCGGTCAGGAAGAGCACGCCTTTGCCGCGAGCATAGGCTCGCTGGTAGTTCTCGAGGCCGTCATAGACAACGACTTCATCGATATTCTTGGGCGTGTACTTGGGAAACCGGCACAACTCGGCCAGTTGGCGGCCCAGGGAAACGAATTCACCGCGCAGGATGCGCTTGCGCTCAGCGACGCTTTTTTCCGGGAAGGCGAGCTCGAGATTGCGCATTCCCACGTGGCGCAACCGGACGTGCAGGAGGTAAACCGTGAGGCCGAGCGCGATGCCGAAAGCGCGGGCCAGCGACCGCGGCAGCATTCCCAGAATCTTGATGAAAGGCCAGGCGGCCGCGTATTCCAGTTTTCGCCGCATCCGGAATGCGTGACCGTATCACCGTGAGAAATTCTTTGTCAAACCGGGCGAGGGATTGGCCAGCAGTTCATTGGCCAGCAGCTGAGTTCGAGATCTATCCTCTCCATCCGGCTCACCCTCGAGCGCAGCCGTCCGCGCCAGGCGAGGCTGGGGACCTTGCATCGACTCTGAATACGCTGCTCGCGAGATTCCTCGCCCCGTCGGTGACGAACGGGGGCCTCGGAATGCCCGCAACTTGCGCGCATAGCTCGGCAGCTTTACTTTGCGGCCTCCTGCGCCCATTTTGCCAGCGAGGTTAGAAAGGGACTGGCCGCGGCAGGCGCCTCAACTTCTCCCTTGAGGGCAGCCTTCGAGGTAACCATGTGACCGAAGAATTCGCGGGTGGCATCCTTGTCTTGTTTCACGACCGCGCCGTTCAGGCTCACGCCGGCGAAGACGCCGCGCGCGCGGGAGTAGGTGAGTACCTGCGCCCGCATCTTCCAGTCGGTGTTGCCTTCGGCGTGGCGTCCTACGGGACCGGCGGCTACCGAGGCATCGGCTCCCAGGGCAAACTTGCTCGACAGCAGATGCTGCATGCCGTCGTCGTTCATAATCAACATGACCAGGTCGACAGCCTGCCCGCCGATCTGGAATCCGAAGCTGCCGCCAGTAATCATGAAGAACGCCGGTGCGCTCCATCCTTTCGCCGTGCGGCAACTGGCCAACCCGCGTCCGTATTTGGCGCCAAAGATAAAGCCGCCCTTGAGCATCGAGGGCACCACGGCGACACACTCAGCCGATCCCAGAATCTCCTGCGGGATTCCGGAGTCGGGCGCGGACTGAATCTCGTTGAGGACGTCCGCGGCGGCCTGCACACGGTCAACAGCCTTCGAATTGTCGGTTTGATCATCTGCCAGGGAGGCGGGGGCAAGCCCAAGAGAGCAGAGCGACGCGATGAGCGCAAGCAACACGAGCTTTTTCATGGTTCCTCACCACAAAACAGATTTATTGGGAACTGGATGATTCGATTGTAAATGAAGGCTTGCGCTGGGAGCTACGAGGCCGGAACACTCAGAAGCCGCGCCCTGGGAACGACATTGAATCTTCGGCGGCGGGACAAAAAAATGCGGGGCTGAAAGCAGTGACCCTAATCGCCACTTTCAACCCCGTCTCCCAGGTTCTGTGGTAGGTGAGGCGAGTATGGGGCAACACACTCCCACTCACAAGATTACGAAGGTAAGTGCACCCGAAGTTACGCGAAAGCCGGCCCGGCCAGCCCTTCGGCGCCAACGCGGCAGCAGACCCAGACGGTCCGCGCCCGGGCGCCTACTTGGTCGTCACCAACGAATGGGTGATGGCATGGACCGATAATGCGATCCGGTTCTGCACGCCCACCTTGCGCATCAGCTTGGCCACGTGCGCTTTCACGGTGCGTTCCTCGATGCCCAGCTGTCCGCCGATTTCCTTGTTGGAGCGGCCGGCGACCAGCATTTCCAGCACTTCTTTTTCACGGTCAGTGAAGGTAACCCGGCCAGCGGGGAAGATGCGTCCCGGAGCCGACGACACGCGCTCAATGAACAAGGAGAGCACGCGACGCGGGGCCCAAACCGATCCCTGATGGACAATGCGAATGGCCTGCGCGAACTCTGCCGGCGTGGCGGCCTCATCCACGTAGCCTTTGGCGCCGGAAGCGATGGCTTTGAGAATGGTCTCTTCGTCAATGCCCGAACCGGTCACGATGATCTTGAGATCGGGCCGGGTTGCCTTCAGGCTGGCCATGACGTCAAAGAGGTTTTGCCCGGAACGGTTGCCGAGCAGGATGAGGTCGATGCCTTGCAGCGTGCTGATTTCGGGCAGCGCCGCGGAGATCAGTTCGAACTCGGGCTCTGAGTCGAACAGTGCGCGAAACCCGACGAAGCGCAATGGATCGCTTTCCACCACCGCGATTCGTATCACTGGCTTTCTGGCTACGGCTGCTTTCATAGTTTTCCCTATAGGGTCTGGATTCTTCTACTCAGGATAGTAATAATTCTTCGCTGTGCAAAGAGAAGGTGACCGAAGGGAAATTACGGGAGTAACATGAAAAAACTGCAGCAAGCGCGGCTTTTGGCCGCCCGATTTTGTGTGACATACCCCACGCCATGAACGCAATCGTGCGCCGCGCTGTCGCGGAAGATGCACCTTCGCTGGCCACGGTTCACATCGAAACCTGGCAGGCTGCCTATCGCGGTCAACTGCCCGCTGCCTATCTCGACAACCTCAGCCACGAACTTGCGCACCGAACTGAGATGTGGCGGGAGCGCATCGCAACGTCAAAGCCCGATAGCCATGAAATCTGGGTCGCCGAGATCGACCACAGGGTGGAAGGATTCGTCGCACTAGGCCCGGCCCGCGATGAAGGCGGCAAGCGCACCGGCGAGGTTTATGCTATTTACGTGCATCCGCGCAATTGGGATCAGGGCATCGGACAGCAGCTGTTTTCGCGCGCGTCGGATCGCCTGGCCGCTCGCGGATATGCGACGGCGGTTCTCTGGGTGCTGGAGTCGAATGCGCGCGCGCGCCGATTTTATGAGATCGCCGGATGGACGGCCGATGGCAGAGCCAAGACAGACCGCCATCCGGATGGGATGGAATTTCGAGACGTAAGTTATTCCATGCGGCTGAACCGAAATAACGAGGAATGATGAAAACCCATACGCTACTGACTCTGGTCTTTTCTCTCGTCTTTGCCTTCGCAGTCTTTTCCGGAAACACAGAAATGTGGGCGCAGCAGACTGAGCCGGCCCCGGCAACGCCGCCAGCCCAGACCGCTCCGACGTACACTCCGCACTATCATGGCGACCCGGCCCACTCGGATTCGGAGTTCGAGGCCCTCGCCTATATGCGCGTGGTGATGCGCGCGCAGGTCGTCTTCAAAAAGCACTATGGACACTACGCGACCTCGCTGTCGCAACTGGTTCACACCGGCACCTTCACCGAGCGCATGGTGAATCCCGATCGCGGCGACTACACGGCAGACTTCAAAGCGAAAAAAGACGGCTTTGTCCTCACGATGACGCCGAAGCTGCTGGATGCGGAGCATCGCTCGTTTTACGCGGACGAGGATGGCAAGATTCATGCCGACGACACCAAGGCGGCCGACAGCGATTCCACCGTCATCGAGACGCACCACTGGTGAAGCAGCAGCCATATTGCGATCAGATATTCAGGCTGCACGCACCGGCAGACGCTCGAGTTCCGTCTAGGGATGTTGGTTCTTCGCGACCGAGGGTTGCACGAGCCGCAGTCCGCGCGACGGACAGATATCGGGATATTGGGCGTAGACGAACGAACGACCGTCCTTCGGCTGAAAGTGTTTCAGCCAATCCACTACCTTCGCCATGGGAGCCGGAAAGGGCCGGTCGCCATCGGCGTTCAGCCACTGCACGCGCTGGCTGGAGTTGCTGTCCTGCCACTTGGCTGGAATCTCGGCGGTGAAACTCTCGGCATCCTGGCGAATCAATCCGCCGTGATCGCCAGACAGGGCGCGAAACTGCTCCGAGCCCAGCAACTTCTTGAACGTCTCAAGCTGGTCCCTGGTCATCTTCCCTTCCAGCCGCTCGGTCCCGGTGACCAGCGAGCGTTCGACCCGGTATTCGCCGTCGGGCGACACAGCCACGCAAACATGGCGAACTTCGTCACCCTGTACGATCGCCGATGTGTTGAAGGAAAGGTGGGCAAACAGATCGGCGTCGGGAGAATGATAAATCTCCTGCGCCCATAATCCGGTGGAAACGAAGAAAATTGAAACGGTCAGAAGGGACTTGAGGCTGCGCAGCATGCCCGGACCTCCAGCGAATAATCTCCTTGCCATTTTAGTACAACTATGGCTGATCTTCCGCTGACGGAATGACCGCCAGAGGCAGGCTTGCGTGCTCGCCTTCGGCGACGTGCAGCGTGCTTCCCTGCCCTTCGCAGGCTTTCAGAAAGTCGGGATTGTAGTACTGGTCGCCGTCGACGCTCTCCCACGCGTAAAGGGTGTATTCGCCGGGGGCGAGGGAGCGAAGGTGGAAGCGCCCGCCCTGGTCGGTCAATGACTTGCGGAAGCGGTCGAGGTGAGGGCGCAGCCGCGCTTCCGGCACAGCGACGACCACCGCGCTTGTGACCGGCTGGCCTTTCGCGTCGGTCACGATGCCGTCGACCACGGCTCCATTGGCGCTGGCTGCCAGCGAAAGGCTGAGGGCTCCGCCGCTGACGTTGAGGCTGGTATCGGTAATGTCGCGGCCATCCGTCACGATCGATTTGAGAAACCAGGCAACATCCGAACCGGAATCTCCCGCAAGCTGCACGAAATAATTGCCCGGAGGCACGTTCTTCCACTCAAAGCTGCCATCGGAGGCCACGCGGGTCAGGGTGTTGAAACCGGATCCGGAGATCAACATGCCCAGCGAGTCCTCATCGCCATCCACCGGATGGAGCGTCAGAAAAAACTGGCTGGGATCGACCTCGGCGCCGTTGCGGCTTTCGAAATGCACGCGTCCCCGAACCAGCCCGCCGGATTGCGGCACGAGCCGGAGTCCGTCGACGCTATTGATCACCTGCAGGGATTGGCGCGCCATCATCGGCGTGGGAGCATTCTCGACCGACGCCAGGATGGTGTAAGCCCCCGGTGCCACGTCGCGGATGATGAAGCTGCCGTCCTTGTGCATCTCCGCGCCGTTGAGCACGAGATTGAAATCGCGCGACTGCAGCATGATGACCGCGGAGGAACGTGGCGGCAGATTCATGACCGAGCCGCGAATGCTCAGCGTGGGGCTGGGAGCCAGGGAAAGATCGATGGGAAATTCGTCTCCGGCACGTAACTGGATGGCCTGGGCCTGGCTGCGGTCCATGGTTCCGGGGTAGTAGGTGGTCTGGTAGGAAGTGGACGGGGAATGGTCGGCGCCGGCCGCAGCTGCGCCGGTGGCTTCGATCATTGACTTGAAATCCGGCGGCGGAGTTACCGAAACGTAATAGTTGCCGGCGGGCAAGGCGGCGACGCGATATTCGCCAAGATCGTTGGTGCGCTCGGCGCCGGCTTGTTCCCACCGTCGGCGTCCGGTGACGAAGGTTTCGCGCAGCACGGCGACATCTGCGTTGGCCAGAGGATCGCCATCTTCGTCGGTGATGCGGCCGCGGACGATCGCGGCGGCCTGCAGGCGAATCTGCAAATCGGTGAGTTCCTGACCGGCGGCAAGGGTCAGCACCCGCCCGGTGCTATCGCCGCCGTTCTTGGCGGGCTGCAGTAGTCCGGTACGCTCGGCGAAGAGGTGATACCGGCCAGGGACGATGCCTTCAATGCGAAAGGTTCCGTCGGGAGCGGTCACGGCGGTGTAGTCTCCGCCTTCGGCTTGATTCTCTGCGATCAGCTCGATGACCGCCTTCTTCACCGGCTGGCTGCCGGGGCTCTTGGTCACGATGCCGGCGATCGCCGTGCGGGGAGCGGCTTTTGCCGGCGATGCTGGGTTCTGCGCGGCGGCCCAGCAGGCCGGCAGTAGAATCAGGCATGCGATGGTCGGCTTCATGGCGTGCAAGTCGGGGAGGCTGGGAACCGCATTCATACCGGCCGTGAGGAACGGCCTGTCATTCCAGGGTATTTTAACCCGGCTGGCGGGCCGCTCCAATGGGAAATCCGGGCCGGCCAAGGTGTAAGAAAGTCCCTCCATCCACGACTACCTTAATGTGAGCGCAATTGAGACCATTCCGGCGGGCTCCCGGCAGGACGAGCTTTACGAGGAGGCGGCGAATACGTACCGAGCAGCCCTGGAACGGCTAGCGCGGGCGTACGAGGCGGACGCCGAGATCCGGCGCGATCTTCTGCAGGACATTCATGTAGCCCTGTGGCGAAGTTTCGCCGGATTCGACGGCCGCTGCTCTCTTCGCACCTGGATCTATCGGGTGGCGCATAACGTCGGGGCGTCGCACGTGATCCGGCAACAGCGCACACGCCGGCAAGAACTGTTCGGGCTGGAGGAACTGGAAGACCTTCCAGACACGAACAGCGCACTGCTGGCAGCGGACCGGAACCACGCTCTGGACCAGCTGTTGCGGCTGATCCAAAGCCTCAAGCCTCTGGACCGGCACGTCATCCTGTCTTATCTCGAAGGCCTGGACGCGGCTTCGATCGGAGAGACCACCGGACTGTCTCCGGGAAATATCGCCACTAAAATTCATCGAATCAAAACCGTACTGGCCCGCCAGTTCCAGCAGGGAGGAAACGATCATGCCTGAACTCGAAAATCCCGTGCAGAAGATCTGGCAGGACCAGCCAGTGGAGGGAATCAAAATGTCAGTCGAGGAAATTCGCAGACGGGCCGGCAAGTTTGAACGCAGAATCCGCTGGAGAAATATCCGCGAGTACGTAGCATCGCTGATTGCAGCCGTGCTGCTGGGATACTTTTCAGTCACGGCGCATGACCTGCTCTCACGAATCACGTTTGGACTGTTCGTTGCGGCCATGGTGTGGATCGTGGTGCAACTCCATCGCAAGGGCTCGGCGAAAAGACTGCCCGAGGGCGTGGATTCGCTGACCAGCCTGCGCCTCTACCGGGCGGAGCTCGAACGGCAACGCGAAGTCGTAAGCAGCGTGTGGTGGTGGTACCTGGCTCCGCTGGTTCCGGGATTTGTCGTGTACACCATCGGGTATGCCATCAAGATTCCGCGTCCGGTGGCATGGGCGGGGCTGCTGCTATTGGATGCGATCATCTCCGCCATGTTCTACGGCATCTGGAAGATGAACATGCGAGCCGCGCGGTGTCTGCAGCGAATGATCGACGAATTGAACGGGGCGCAATAAACGCTGACTCTCGGCTCGAGGCAAAGCCTCGGCTAACGGCAGCCGCTCGCGGGACACTGATCCTTACGGTATTCGTCGACGTAGATCGTCCAGGGCGGCTCGCCGAGGGCATCCCGATAGAGTCCGGTCTTGAAATAGACCAGATCCCGGATCGGATGGCCACGCGGCGGCCGATACACCGTGGGGCCGCGATAGTGAACGATGGGCTGGCCATCGAGGGTGGCATCGATCATCCCCCGATCGGTGAGATCGAAGCGGATCACAAAGCGAAAATCGAGCCAGCGGCCGCGCACGTCTTCGGATCCACGGTAAAGCTCCTGACTGCGGAAAGCATCGCGGCGCGTGATCCGGAGGATCCCATTTCCGTAGCGGACGGCGAGAATCGGATTATCCGGATGACAGCGCCAGCACAACTGCTTCCACTGCGCAAGGACCAGGCGTTCCGAGGTCTGGGGGAAATCCGGCGGGATGTATAAGCTGAACGAGTAGACGTAGGTTGGCCCGAGATGTGAATACAGCCACCAGGCTTCCATCAACTCGTCGCGCTCGGTCGCCGCGCCCTCCGCACTGGCCTCTTCGTAACGATCTCCGTTGTGAACCGTGATGGCGAGCGCGCCCCGGCCGGAGCGAACGATCGACTGCTCCGGCACGACCGCGCCGGGGACGAAGCGATATCGCGACCAGCGGCTCCAGCTCAGCCGCGGTGAATCAAATCCGTCATAAACGTGGATGGGAATATACGGCGGAATAATCAGGGTGAGCAAAATCAACCCAACGAGGATGACAAGTGACTTGAGCCGGCGCTTCATGAAGAAGAGTGCAGCGCGTACATTCTACTGGCTGTCCGCATCGACTCTCGGTATCTTTTCCCCTCTAACTGTCTTTGCGGTAGAGAAGGTTGCGCATGGCATCGCGGCGGGCAGCGTTGGCGCCTTTGTCGGATTTCAGCGGGTCGGCGGATTTGGAGCTGGCATCAGCTTCTTCTTCGCTGCACGACGGACAGCGGTTGGCAAAGCCGGGCTTGCCGGGCTTGAGTTCGAACTCTTCGCCACAAACAACACAGGTTTTGATGGGATAGGTGGGCATCCTGATTTCGATTTTATCGCGCGCACTGTGATTCGGCTTTTCCGAAATGAAACGCGGCCCGATCAAGTTCCACGGCAGATACATGTTTCACGCTCGCCGCGCCCTATCCTGTGAACGATGGGCTTGTGGCGTAATGGCAGCACAGCACCCTGTCAAGGTCGCAGGTGAGGGTTCGAATCCCTCCAGGTCCATTCCTTCTTGCCGAAGGATTGTCTCTCAGGGACAAGTGGAGGGTACGCGGACAGGGTGCGAACTCTCCTCAAAGTAACTTGATTTGCACCGGAATTATTTCGATAATAATTATGCGACCTTGACAGGGTGCAGACTTATTGGCTCTCGCGATCGGCCTCGGACTTCCGGGGCCGTTTCGCATTCTAATTCAGAAAATACTGCCGGTAGAGCGTGTCCCGCTGTGCGGGGCGGAATCCGGCATCGCGAATAATCCTTCGCAATTCTTCTTCGGTCGTGCAATTGGTCACGCCCGCGGCGCGAACCACGTTTTCTTCGAGCATCACCGAGCCGACATCGTTGCCGCCGAAGCGCAGGCCCATCTGGCAGACTTTCAATCCCTGCGTCACCCAACTGGATTGCACATTGAGGAAGTTCGAGAGATAAATCCGCGCGAGGGCCAGCACTTTCAAATATTCGACCGCGGTTGCCTCGTCCCACTTGCGGCCGCCGAGCGCGGTGTTGGCCGGCTGAAAGCTCCACGGAATGAACGCCGTGAATCCGCCAGTTTCTTCCTGCAAGTCGTAGAGGCGCTGAAAGTGGTTGATGCGGTGCTCGTAATTTTCGCCAACTCCGAACATCATGGTCGCGGTCGTGCGCATGCCGATCTGGTGAGCGGTACGATGCACGTTGATCCAGTCATCGGTCAGGCACTTCAGGCGGGCGATTTTGTAGCGGACTTCGTCGTCGAGAATCTCGGCCCCGCCGCCGGGGATGGAATCGAGCCCGGCATCGCGCAGACGGAGAATCGTATCGCGGATGGAGAGGCCGCTGTACTCCGCGATGGCGATGATTTCTGACGCGGAATAGCAATGCAGATGTACCTGCGGGAAACGCTGTTTGATGCCGTGCAGCATCTTTTCGTGCCAGTCGATTTTCAGGTCGGGATGCAGGCCTCCCTGCATGAGAACGCCGGTGCCGCCGAGTTCGACAGTCTCGCGAATCTTTTCGTAGATCGTATCAAAGTCGAGAATGTAGCCTTCCTTCGCCGCCGGTCCCTTCAATGGCCGATAAAAAGCGCAGAAGGTGCAATACTCGGTGCAGAAGTTGGTGTAGTTGATGTTGCGGTCGATGATGTAGGTGACGACGCCTTCCGGATGCAGCCGGCGACGAATGGCATCGGCTTCCATGCCGATGCCGATCAGGTCATCGGATTCGAACATCTCCAGAGCTTGGGCTTTGGTCAGGGACATGAGAACACAGAACCTACCTCATTCTAGCGGAGCCTTGAAGTTCTCTCCAAGCGGGCCGCCGAGGGCGCTTCCCATGCCGCTGTGACGAGGGTCACAGTTTGACGGGGATGTCCGAGGCTAACATCGATATAGACAATGGCACGCAAGATCAGGGTGGGAATCCTCGGGTACGGCCGCATGGGGCGCGCGTTTGTGGCCGCAATGCAGGAAAACGAACTCTGGGACGTTTGCGCGATCTACGACATCAAGAGGCCAACCCAGGAACTGGCCCGGCAGCAGGTGCCGGGCGCGGCCATCTACGATCAGCCCGATGCGATATTTGCCGACCCGAGTATTGATGCGGTGGGGCTATTCACTTTGGCAGATGCGCGGCCGCAACAGATTCGGCGGGCGCTTGCCGTCCAGAAACACGTACTGGCAGAGAAGCCGATCGGCGCCGATATCGCGACGGAATGGCAATTGGTCCGCGAGATCGAGGCCGGCGACCGCTTCGTTGCCGTCAACCTGTTCAACCGCAATGCCTGGTACCACAAAGACATGCTGCAATTCATCGCCGAGGGAGAGATCGGCGATCTGGCCGTCATTCGAGTCTGCCACATGACGCCGGGCCATATGCCGCTGGAGGGTCATGATCCCGAGGGCCCGCCGTTCCACGACTGCGGCATGCACTATGTCGACCTGGCCCGCTGGTACGCCGGGAGCGAATACCAGACCTGGCATGCGCAAGGCCTTCGCATGTGGGGATACGAAGACCCATGGTGGGTACAGGTGCATGGCACGTTCGCCAATGGCGTAGTCTTCGATATCACCCAGGGATTCATCTACGGGCACCTGGCGACGGAACAGCCGCACAACTGCTACGTCGATGCCATCGGCACCAAAGGCGTGGCGCGAATGCGACATGACTTCACGGAAGCGACCATCGAGCTTTTCGGGGTTCAGCGCACGCTGCACAAAACCGCGCCTTTCAATGACAAGAAGCTCGATGTGATGGTCGATGTCTTCGCGCGCTCGATTCTCGCCGGGAAGAATCTCGGATTCCCGCAGGCGCGTGACAGCGTTATCGCCTCCGAGGTGAGCTGGGCCATGCTGCACGATGCGATGGCAAACTTGCCTCCGGTGCGGGGCACACCGGAAGAAATGCAGGAAATTCTGGAACGCCGCCGCAAACTGGTAAATGGCTTCGGCCTCCCGGTGCGAACCGAGGAACTGCTGGACGGCTCGCTGGTCACCCGGTAAGCGCGCCGGGTCGCGATACCCCGAATCCCCGGCTACTCAATCCTTCGGTCCGACTGATTATTGCGCCGAAGGATCCTGCTTGGCGCAAGGCTCGGAACCGTTCCGGCCTCTGAACACAAAGGTGCCTAAGCTGCCGAAACCTAGGCCCAGCGCCGATTTCGGCCATATTCTCACTTGTATCCCAGACAGAACAATCGATCGAGGAAGTTGCGCGGGGGCGCCGCTTCCTCGAAGTCCGCTTTTGTTCGATCCGAGATCAATCCAGAATCAGGTTGCTTATTCGCGAGATGCGTTTGTGTCGTTTTCTCGCTCTTTCCCTTTTGTGCATTCTTTTCGCGAGGTCGCCAGGATGCGGCTATGGCGGAGGATGCGGCAACTGAGGACCTTCACCGGAGCGAAATCTATTCCCGTCCAAGACTCCGCCGGGCAGGAATTTTGGCGTTTGACAGCCCAATCGAGCTTCCCTATCCTGCCTGTGTAAGGTCTTTTGAGGTCACTGCATGGGCTGGCTGCAAAACAAATTTGAGAAGAATTTTTTGATCTCGACCGTCGACTACGTCTTCAATTGGGCGCGGAAGTCGGCGGTGTGGCCGATGACGTTTGGTCTGGCATGCTGCGCGATCGAGATGATCGCGTCGTCGACCTCGCGCTTCGACATTGCGCGCTTCGGCTCAGAGGTGTTCCGTCCCAGCCCGCGGCAGAGCGATCTGATGATCGTCGCCGGCACGGTCACGCTGAAGATGGCGCCGGTCGTAAAGCGGATCTATGATCAGATGCCCGACCCGAAGTGGGTGATCTCCATGGGCGCGTGCTCTTCTGTGGGCGGACCGTTCAATACCTATGCGGTGCTGCAGGGCGTGGATAAGATCGTTCCGGTCGACGTTTATGTGACCGGATGCCCGCCGCGTCCGGAAAATCTCTTCTACGCGCTGCTCAAGCTGCAGGACAAGATCGACACCATGACGCTGGCCAGGAAGCCAACCGAAGTTCGGCTGGATGCGAACATGGTGGAAAACTTTAAGAAGCAAGTGATGATTGCCCAAACGCTGCAGCCGAAATAGCTGTCAGCCCTCAGCCATTACATTCAGCGTCGGCGTGCTGGTGGAAACCTGAAAAAGGTCGGCGCGCTGCACAATATTCTCGTCCGACTCCCGTCAACATCGATAGTGCCCTTCGCGCGTGACGGGAGAATCCAATGGCTGCATCGAAACCGGCGAGCCGGCTCGCCTGGTTCGCCATAACTTTTCTGGTCGTGATCGGGATCGCTGCCGTTACCCGGCGCACGCTGGTTCTTCTATGGCCGGCGCAATTCGGCGCTGGCCATTCCAATCCCGCAGCCGCGCTGGATACGGGTTTCGCCCGCCACAGGGCTCTGACCCTGGTCCACATCCTGCCGGGCGCGATGTTTCTGGGGCTTGCCGGCCTGCAATTGGCGCCCGGCATCCGCAGAAAGCATCTGCAGTTTCACCGCTGGTCTGGACGATTCCTGGTGGGTTTGGGGTTGGTCATCGGGATATCGGCTCTGATCATGAGCTACACGATGAACATCGGCGGACCAAACGAGGCTGCGGCGACGACGCTGTTCGCGATCATATTTCTGATCTGCCTAGTGAAGGCTTATCTGTTCATCCGGCGGAAAGACGTTCGACGGCATCGCGAGTGGATGATTCGCGCCTACGCGGTGACGCTGGGCGTCGCAACGACACGGCCCATCGTGGGAATGTTTTTCGCCTTTCGCCGCCTGACGCCGCACGAGTTTTTCGGCATCGCCTTCTGGCTGGGATTCACAATCACCTTTCTTGCAGGTGAAGCCTGGATCGATTACACGCGCTACTACCCGACGAAGCTGGCCGAAGCAGAATCGGGATCAGCAGCGTATTCTCGTGAGCTTGCCTCGGCGATCAGCCGAGATACCTGAGGAACGCCGCCGTCGGGTTGTCGTATCCCGGGAAGACTTCCGCCAGATTCCTGTTGCCCATGTGGCGGAAGACGGCCTCGCCGATGACCTCGCGGAAGTCGGTGGTGAGGGCGAGATCGCGGCCTTCGTAGAGTTGGGACTCATCCAGACCGGGCCAGCGTCCATAAACCTTGCCGCCTTTGACCGGGCCTCCGACGACGAACATGACGTTGGCGTGGCCGTGATCGGTGCCGCGGTTGCCGTTCTCGCGCGCGGTGCGTCCGAACTCCGACATGGTGACAATGACTGTGTCTTCGCCGAGGTCGCCGAGATCGGTCCAGAAGGCGGCAATCGACTGCGAGAAATCACCAAGCACGTTGGCGAGCTGGCCTTCAGTCGAGCCTTCGTTGACGTGGTGGTCCCATCCACCGATATCGGCGAAGGCCACCTGTACCCCGAGATTCGCTTTGATCAGCTGGGCAAGCTGGCGTAGGCTATCGCCGAAACGTCCCTTGGGATAGTTGGCGCTAGGCAATGGAGTGTACCTGCCCGGATCGGCCGTTTTCAGCATTTTCACCGCATCGAAAGTTTCCTCGCCCGTGCCATGAAGCACAGCGTCGGAGGAGTGGTCGTACATCGCTTCGAAAGCTGTGGCGGCAAGAGACGGCTTGGGACCTCGGCCGCCGACGGAAAAGTCATTGATGTTGTTCATGGCGACGGCCGGCTCGTTTCCGCTGAGAATGCGCGGCATGGAAGGGCCAAGCGCGATGGCGCGAAACGGCGAATTCTGTTTCGTCGGCGCAAGATCTCGCAGAGAGCGATTGAGCCATCCGTCGTCAGTGGCTTTGACTCCGGGCGTTCCGGTTTCCATGAAATCCTGGGCGTCGAAATGAGAGCGGGTCGGATCGGGCGATCCGGCAGCGTGCACGATGGCCAGGTGACGCTGCTGCCACAACGGCTGGAAAGCGGCAAGCGACGGATGCAATCCGAAGAAGCCGTCGAGATCGAGCACCGACTGCCGCGGAATGTTGATGCTGGGCCGCATCGCATAGTACTGCGTTTCGCCGTGAGGAACGACGATGTTGAGCCCGTCAGCGGCGCCGCGCTGAAAAATGACGACCAGCCGCTTCTTCCCCATCCCGGATTCGATCGCTCCGAATGCGGCACGCGCGAGAAAGCCCGGGATCGCCGCCGTTCCGACGACGGCGAGGGCACTGTTACGAAGAAAAATGCGACGGGTTGGCATAATCACCTCATCTCCTCTGAAACTCCGGGGAGCCCAGCAGCAGGCCGGCGATCATGGCTGCGTCGGGCGGACGGGACACAGGCGGCTTAGGCTGGGCTTTCCGGTCTGGCTCAACCTTCTGGTCGGACGACGAGATGCTGTTTTGTGACTCCGGCGGTTTTTGTGGCTCGGGCGCATGCGGAGCGATCTGGGCGACGATGGAATCGTGCGTCTGCTTCGAGACGTCATCGTCGAGGAGGCTTGCTTCCATGGTCGAGAGCGCCAGAGTTGCGTCGGCCGGTGCCGGCGGACCTCCCGCCAGTTGGATCGCATCTACCTTCGCTCCTCGAATCTTCCCTGCTGTGAGCGCCAGAGCGAAGTTCATCCGGTTCAGCAGATCTGACGAACTGACCCAGGTCTCGGCCTTCATCGAATAACCAGTCGGCGGCTGCGCTGCGTAAAGGGGCTCCCCCATGTTGTTGAGCTGGCGGGCGAGTGGCATGGCATCGTCCACGTCGGCTCCGGTGGCGCGAACCGCCGAAGCGACAAATTCCAGCGGCGTCTTGACCTTCGCCCGGTAGGCCTCATCCGACCAGAACTCCGGCGACTGAAACAGCGTGCTTAGCACTTCGCGGATGTCGCCCTTCTTCTTCAGAAATGTCTTGGCCATGCGATCGACCAGGGCCTGGGGCGGGTCATCGGACACAAAGCGCTGCGCCAGTTTCAGTGAGATGAAATGAGCAGTCTTCGGGCTGGTCGCGAGCATGTGCAGGACTTCGAGGCCTTCTGCTTCCCCTTTGGGCTTGATGCGATGACCGAGAACAAACTTCGGGCCGGGCTCGTGCCGTCGCGGGTCATAGTTGAACTCTCCATCCTGGTAGGGCCTGTCGATGGTCCAGCCGGTAAAAACCTTGGCCACTTCAGTGACGTCTCGCTGCGAGTAGCCACCGTTGACGCTGAGCGTGTGCAGCTCGAGGAGTTCGCGGCCGTAATTCTCATTCAAGCCGGAGTTCTGCCGGCGCTTTGCTTCCGGGTTCGTGCTGGGCAGCGGAGGATAGCGGTACGGACCGCCGGGGAGTGGATGGCGAGGAACACCCCGCCCCTGCAGGGAGTTCGGCCCCACACTCAGCCAGTTGTCGAGATAGAACAGCATGGCAGGACTCTTGGCCGTGGCGACGAGCAGATCCTCGAATTTCCCCAGCGCGTGCGGGCGGATGACATCCTGCTCGTAACTGGTGACGAGCACGCGATCCGCGCCTTTGTGGATGAAGACGTTGAAATGGTTGAACCAGAAGTCGGTCATCACTTCTTCGAGCTGGCGGTCGCTGTAGATCGCGCGCAGCAGTTTGGCCTGGACGAGTTCGTCGACCACTACGGTCTCGGGACTATTCATCGCCAGAAAAGTCTCTTTCTGACTGGGATCGAGGCCATCGAGAAAGAGATCGCGATCGCGACCGCGGAGAGCGTCTGCGAATGCGAGTTGCTCGTCCGCAGACATAGACAGAACTTTCTTGTAGCGCTGGTCGGGAGGCAGATCGGGCAACCGCTGTACGGCCAGATCGGCGTAGAGACGGTCTTCGCGGCGGCGCGCTTCGGAATCGTCAGCGGCTGATTTCGTCTCGGAGGCGGCGGTCGGCGACATCTCACCGGGAGGCGCCGGATTCGAAGCGCTCATCGTGTTCGCGGAATTGCCTTCGACGGGTGAATTGCCTGATTGCTCGGCCGCGGCTGCCAGCTCTTCGGCAGTCTTCGCCGTTTCTGATGCGGAGGGCGCACCGCTCTGTTGCGCCGCCATCGCCGGAGGCGGCACGGTGTCAGCGGCGCGTACCGGCTGAACCGTTTTCTGCTGTTCTTCGCTGCGCTCTTCCTTCTGTTCGCGCTTTTCTTCGATCCGCCCAATCTGCGCCTGGACGATCGCCCGCTGGGCCGCGTCCGAGGGCATGCGCCGCTTGCCGTTCATAATCTGCCGGATCATCTGGCCGTCCGGAAATTCTTCGACCATCTGGTGCGGACTCATACGCAAGGTGCGGAAAGGTGCGAGGCGGGCTTCGAGAGCGGAGTCTGACATTCTTTCCGGGTGCAACTGGAGATCAATCCACTTGTCGACGCCCATGGCAAGCACTTGTTGCAAGTCGCCCGGCCGCGGTCCGAAACTGAGGCGGTTCAGCGCGTGGACGGCGCGTCTCTGTTCGTTTGCTGCCGAGTCCGGAGGCTTTTGCTTTTTTCTGGCAAGCAGCGGAGGGGCAGTGCAGATGAGGCTCAGGACCAGCAAGAACAGCAGGGGCTTGCCACCGCCGAATCGCATGAAGACTCCCCAGGCGCCAAGTGTCTCTTGATTATGAACCCGAACAGATGGAAAAGTTGCTGGCAAAAGCAGCCTTACGGATCGAGGAAAGTCTTGGCGCAGCAATGACTTGCGCCGCTTCGCCGCCGGGTTGCATGTACAACGCCGACATCGATCGGGGCAAATGCGCAAGGCACGCCGCGACTCCGCTTTTCTAAGTGAGGTAGAGTTTGCCGCGTGAGACTTTGTGTTGCAAGGTGGCGGCTAGGTGATCGATATCGGCGGCGGCGATGTTAACCGCGATGCCTTCCAGAAGTGGGCTGCGGCTGCTGCCGACCGCGTGCCGCCGCACCTGAATGAGAAGTCCTTGGACGACATTGGGATCGAACTTCTGCGGCGCCATCCGCACCAGGTCGCTGAGAGCACTGCCTACCGAGAGTGGAGCACGATATGGCCGCGTGCTGGTCATGGCGTCGAACGAATCGGCGAGGCCGACGATGCGCACGCTCATCGGCAAGTCGTCCTGACCCAGTTTGTCGGGGTAGCCGGAGCCGTCGTTGCGCTCGTGGTGCCAGCGGACAGCCTCGGGAATCCGCGGCCAGGGAAAATTCACGCTGCTGACGATCTGATGGCCGACGGTGGTGTGGTCGGCCATTTCGCGGAATTCCTCGGGATCGAGCGCGCTGGGCTTGCCGAAGAGGCGGCGATCGACCGCAACCTTGCCGATGTCGTGAAGATACCCGGCGCTGCGGAGTGCCGCAACCTCGCTGGGGTCCATGCCCATGGCTTCTCCGATAGCAGCGGAGTAGCGGCCCACGCGGAGAGAGTGTCCGTGAATGTTGACGTGCTTGACGTCAATCGCGGTAGCGAAGGCTTCGAGCGCGTTATCGTAGAAACCGTGGAGCGAAGCCATCAGACGGAGGTTTTCCGAGACGCGTTGGGTAATGGTCTGGGTCAGTGCATAGTTATGCACGGCAAGCGCGACGTAACTACAGAGGAGCTGAAGAGCATCCAGTTCGCTATCTTCGTACAGAGCTTCACCCGGGCGGCGTCCGAGAGCAATCACGCCCGCCAGGCGGCCGGCAGCGCGCAGCGGGGCGACGCACTTGAAGAGTTCAGGCGCGACGTTTCCATTGGAACTGAGAAACACGGAATAGGTGGAGGAATTCAGAACGATGGGGCCATGCGCCGCGGTTAGCGCATGCACATGCTTGGGCAGGAGAGGAATGAAGGCCGGGTTGGGCATCAGGGCAAATCCCTGACTCGCCGCAGAAGTAAGGACGGCAGGCTTGTCGTTGAACAGGAAGAGAGCGCCTTCGCGCGCGCCCGCCGCTTCCATGACAGCAGCCAGCATGAGCCGCGAAGTTTCGGAAAACTCGCGCTCCACCGCGAGCGCCGGCCCGAGCTCGGACAGCGCTTCGACGGTATGCAATAGCCGCCGGAAATTGTTGGTCTGAATCGCCACCGACGAAGTGGGAGCCAGATCGCAGAGCAAGATGAGCGTACCATGCGGTAAATGCCGGCGCGAGAGCGCGTTGTTGGTTAGTTTGATGCGGTCTTTTCCAGCAACATCGTAACGAAGTGATTACCATCACTTAGAGCTATGAACCCTTTGACAGATCCAGCGGTGCTGGTGACCGGCGGACAGGGATTCCTGGGCCAGGCGGTGCGGAAGTTGCTCCGGAGCTCGGGGCAACGCGTGGTCGTCCTTGACGAGGCGAGCCCGGCGGATCACGAGCACGCCTGTGGCTATGTTCAGTGCGACATCACTGACCTCGAACCGCTGAAACAAATGTTTGAGGCGAGGCCGATCCTGGGAATCATTCATCTCGCCGCAATGTTGCCGACCGCGGCTCAGCGCGAGCCCACCCGGGCGACCAGGGTGAATCTCATCGGAAGCCTGAACTTGCTGGAAATGGCGCGGCAGTTTGGCGTGCGGCGGTTTGTCTTTGGGAGTTCCGTGAGCGTGTATGGGACATGCCCGGAACGGGTCGTCTCGGAGGACGATCGCGCCACGCCGGAAGATCTCTACGGAGCCGCAAAGTTGTACGTCGAGCAACTTGGCTCGGCCTATCGCGAACGGTTGGGGATGGAATTTGTCAGCTTACGGATTGGCCGGGTCGTCGGCCCGGGAGCGCGGTCATCGACGTCGGCCTGGCGAAGTCAGATTTTCGAGCTGCTGCGAACGACTGAGGCCGCGGAGATTGCACTGCCTTACGTCGGAGACGAAAGGATACTGCTGGTCCATGTCGACGAGGTGGCGAAGATGCTGGCGACACTGCTCGGGGCTTCGTCGCTACGCCACGCGCTTTACAACGCACCCTGCGAATCGATCGTGGTAGGCGAATTGAAGCGCGAAGTCGAAAGCCTGAACCCGAAAATCAAAGTCAGGCTGGGCAGCGATCGCGCAACGGGAAACCCGCGATTGCTCGATTCGAGCCGCTTCGCGCGAGAGTTTGGGCTTGAGATGGCGCCGATCTTTGAGCAGTTGCGGCGAGCGACTGCGCACTGAGTCAGAAGTGTTCGCGGAGTTCGGCGAAACGCCCGACGATCAGCAGGTTCTGCGACGGAGGAGCGGGGTTGACTTCCTCGTGCTCGAGAATCCAGGTATCGCCGTGGGGCACAAAAACAGCATGCAGTCCCGCGGCCAGCGCGGGATTGATATCCGACTTCGGGCTGTTGCCAACCATCCAGGTGTAAGGTCTCTCCAGGTGATGTTTATCGACGAGTGCCGCGTACACTTCCGCGTTTTTCTCAGCAACGATTTCAGTATCCGCGAAGAACTTCTTTACATTCGACCGCTCGATCTTTCCCCACTGCTCGGCGATCGCTCCCTTGGTCACCAGAATTAACTGATGCCGATTCGATAGATAGTGAAGAGTTTCAGGGACCTGCGACAGAAACTCGATGGGATGATTCTCGATGCTCTGGGCAAATCCGATGATTTGCGCGTGCAGTTCGGGAGTCACCGGGACCGGGCTCAAGCGCTCGAACGTGTCGACCAGCGCGTGCGAAAAACTGTGCAGCCCGTATCCATGCTTGATAACGCACTCCCGCTCTACGTCGTTGAGAACTTCCCTCACTTGTTCGGGAGAAAATTCGTGATGATTCAGGAACGAAATGAAGCGCTCGATCGCGCGCTCGAAGTAGACATTGTTCTCCCAGAGCGTATCATCGGCGTCGATGAGCAGGGTCTGGGGTTGCAATCGGCCTATCCAACCCAGTCTACGCGCGCTTCCGGGCCGATGACTCCTGCTTTGTGTCCCATGTCGAGCAGGCGGCGGACGGCTTCGCGGCCATCGGGGCCGTAGTCGAGGGTGCGTTCGTTTACATACATGCCAACAAACTTGTCGGCCGACTGCGTATCGAGGTCACGGGCAAACTGCATGGCGTAGGCCAGCGCTTCTTCACGGTGGTCGAGCGCATACTGGATGCTCTCGCGCAGCGCCGTGGTCACGGTCGACATGAGTTCATCGCCCAGCGCGCGGCGGATGGCATTGCCTCCGAGCGGCAGCGGCAGGCCGGTCACTTTCTGCCACCAGCGGCCAAGATCGACGACGCGGTGCAGCCCGGCCTTGTCGTAAGTGAGTTGCCCCTCGTGAATGATCAGCCCGGCTTCATACTTGCCTTCGAGCACTTGCGGGATGATCTGATCGAAGGGGACGACCTCGGTTTCGACTCCGGGGGCGAAGAGCTGCAGCGCAAGATACGCGGTGGTCAGGGTACCGGGAACGGCGATGCGACGCGTCTTGATCTCACTCTGCGTGAACGGACGCGGCGAAACGATCATCGGCCCATAGCCTTCGCCCACGCTGCCGCCGCAGGCCATGAGCGCATACTTGTCCTGAATGTATGGGTAGGCGTGGAAAGAAATGGCGGTCACGTCATAGACGCCGTCGCGCGCCTTCTGATTCAGCGTCTCGATGTCGCAAAGCGTATGGGTGAACCGCAGACCCGGCGTGCGGACTTTGTGCGTGGCCAGCCCATAAAACATGAAGGCGTCGTCGGAATCAGGGCTGTGAGCCACCGCGATCTCGCGCAATTGCCCCGCGGAATCGGCGCTCGACGCTTTTGCGGTGTCAGAAACTGCTGTCATCAGAGCGAAACTCCAAGTGAAGATCTACCTCTTCGACGCGATTCGATTCCAGCGCGATGCGATGGCCGCAGCGAACATCACTTTCATGACCTCCGCCGCAACAAACCAGTACAGGCCCAGATAGGCGGCCCTGGCCAGGGAGTGCGTGATCACATACAGCCAGGAGAGGCCGCCGACGAACAAGAGCACTTCCGCCAAAAAGCTCGAAATTGTTGCTCTTAAAAAACTCTTTGTGCCGCTTTCGAAAACGAATCCGGCAAGGAATGCGACCAGCGGATAAACCACAAGGAATCCTCCGGTCGGACCGAAGAGCTGGGCGATGCCTCCGGGACCTATGGGATTGAAGACGGGCAGTCCTGACAGGCCTTCGAGCAGGTAAAGGGCAAGTGCGGCGAATCCCCGCTTGCCGCCAAGCAACAGCCCGACCAGCAGCACGGCGAGATTCTGCACGGTCAGCGGGACGGGAGTCAGCGGCATCAAAGGAATCGTGATGTGCGCGCAAAGCGCGACAAACAGGCTCGCGCCGACGACGAGCGCGACCTGCCGCGATGCCTCGAGTGCGCGTTCTGCCGGCGTAGCCAGAGTCGGGAATGTGGGCCTTGCCATAAGTCGATCGTTCCCCTTCGAAAGCTATCGTTCCGTGCGGTCAGCCGAGCGCCCGGCGACATCCGGCGCCCCGTCGTGGATCGAGTGCGATTTCTGCAGATTTCGCCGCAGGTGCAGATACAGGGCAATGGCCACACACACTACGACCAGCGTACTGATGCCCAGGATCAGGAACCACCAGATCATCCGCACAGCCGATTAGGATAACAGATATGCGCTTCGGCCTACTTCGTAACCGACACGCGGATAGCTTCCAGAATCCTCAGAAATACTGATAGCGATGGCCGCGGCGAAGCATTGGTTTCTCGAAATAGCGCCAAGACAACATTGCCAGCGCGAGGGCAATCGCGACACCGAAACCAGCCCCAACCAGATATGCCGCTTCGGGATGGCCATGGAAGACGGAAGCCGCCACCCGCCGCCCGGTTTGAATCAGGGGATAGTGCAGCAGGTAGAGACAATAGGCAAGGGTACCGAGGCGCATCAGCCACGGATGACACAAGACGCGATGCCACCAGCCCTGATGCGAGCTCACAGCAATCAGAAGACAGCACGTATAAAAGAACGCCAACAAGGAATATCCCCAGACAGTCATATCCCAGGAGAACTGGTTGTAGTTTCGCTCAATCAGGAAGACGATCCCGAGGAAGAAAGCCGCGGTCGTTCCCAATAACAAATCGCGTCGCGTGGTCAGCTGCGTCCAAAACGCAGGGCGTCGCACCAGGTAGGCGGCGAGAATTCCCAGGCAAAGTGCATCCGCTCGGCACGGCATCAGTACGTAGCAAGCGTAGTCCCCGTGGGCCAATACGTGACGCGACAGGAGTCGCAAGAACGGAGCGGCCACAATCGTAAAGCCCAACACCCAGGGGAGTTTCCGCGTTGAGACCTTGCGGATCAACAATGGCGCAATCAGATAATACTGCTCCTCGACTGCCAGCGACCAGGTTACAGCCAGGCCAGGAGCCCCGTACCATCCCTGCCGCACCATGAAGAAAGCCTGGGTAAAAGTCAGATAAGCCAGCGCGGGTATGTTCAGAGGCGAGGAATCGCCCAGAACCTTCGGCATCCACGGGATGTTCAGGTGCCGGAGTAAAAACAAGGTTGTGACCAGCCAGTAGAGAGGCAAAATCCGGAAGGCGCGTCTCGCATAGAAGGTGGAGTAATAGCGTGGGGACTCACGCGCGTCAAGAAGAATGCCCCCAATCAGAAAGCCGGAAAGAACAAAAAACAAATCGACTCCGCTCCATGCCAATCGCCCTGTTGCCAACAACCGCCGGACCCAAGGCGAAGCCGACTCCAACCCGAAGACGCTGTGCTGGAGCAGCACCAGCAAGATCGCGATCCCGCGGAGTCCGTCGAGCGCAGGAATCCGTTGCGACCAATCCGGAAGATTCCAGGTAGCGGAGGAATTTACCAGATGCAGAGATGAAGACGCGGGCTCGACAACTTTCCGTATCTGGGGCAGTACCGGCAAGGGAGGTGAAACTTTGAATCGAGTCAGTCTATCAGAAGGAACGCACTCTGCCTCGCGCCACGACCGAGCTTCGAGGCCTGTGTCCGCTCTCGTCCCCGGAGATGTTCCCGTCGGGACTAGGACCGCCCGGCATTCCGCTTTTCACGCAGCATTTCAACGCGTTTCATCATGAATTGCAGGCGGTCTCTGCCCCACTTCGTGCGGGTGACGGCTTTTTCGACATCTTTCCAGGCGTTGGGATCGTTGAGTTTCGCGCGCAGATCTTTTATGTAGGGATGAACCTTGGCGTAGATCAGGAACATTTCGCCGCTGAAGCCCGGGGCCAGGAACAGCTGTTCGTTCAACACCCCGTTATTCACGAACGAGGCCACCATGCCCCAGTATCCGCCGACCTGCCGGAGCCAGTTGTTTTCCTGCGTGCCCATGGCCCCTGCGATTTTCAGAATATCGTCGGCGCTTTGCGGGAAGAACTCTCCCGCCCACCAGGCGCGCGCCTTGCGCATCTCCGCTTCACGGCGAAGGTCATACAGTTGGGCGATGAGTTGAGCGTCGGCGACGGTGGCTTTCTTGGGCATGCGTTCCTCCGGGAAGATGGAGGATTGTAAATGGGGCGGGGAGCATTGAGCAATGAAAGGAAAGGAGCCGAACGTGCTGACTATAGAATGTGATTATCATCCGGGCTTCGGACAATTAGGGATTTTGCGACAATCAGTCTATCCCTTGCATCCGGACAAACCAGCGCTTATCCTGCCGCGGGAGGCCAATCTGCCAATCGTCACCGAGCCTGAACCCACCACACCCGGGCAGGGCCTGAAACGTAATCGGAACGTATGTTGATGTTGAAGGAGGAGTGAAAAATGAAGTTCAAACAACTGCGACAGATAGTCGATGAGATGCATAGAGGTTATCCAGAAATCGACGATGCTGAGGTAAAAATCAACATTGGCCACTCTGTTGTGGGCTTTGACGAAATCTCTCACTTCATAAAGGAAGACACGGTAGTTCTCTTTCCCATAAGAGAGAGGCCAACGGGGCCGTGGAGGTCAAGCTTCGGGCAAGCCTATTCGCGTCGCGTGTGACCCCGGAGCACGGGCCAAACAGGAGTCAACTGTTGTAAACCGGCCATTCCACTCAAACTCGTAGGTACGGAACGCGCCCTCGCCATCGGACGCAAATCCCGGTCCTTCGCGATCTCATTTGCTGCGGCCCCCAAGTTGCTGCTCTTTCCTGGCGCGTGCAAGCGTCAGTTGCTCGACGGCTGATGCCACATGATTCCGAGCACCCTTGGCGTAGTCTTTTAGAAGATCGTCCGTTTCGAGGGGCAGAACCTCGCCCAGACACTCTTCCAACCTCGCTACCAACAAGTCGATCAGTTGGATTGTGGCGTCACCGTGCTGAACCGTGGGTTCATCGTTCGGAAATGCCATTCCTTATCTCCTCCCCGGCAACGATAGCATCGAGTGAGCGTTTGATCACCCATTCCCGTGGGGCCGAATGAGATTATCCCAAATTGCAGGGATCCTTCGACCACGCCCAGGATGACAGAAAAAGAAGGTCGTTCAACACTTCAATCGTCCGATCACTCAAACACCCAGTGGCTCACTCGTCTTATGCGCTGGCAGTGGCTCCGGTTTCGGTGCCGGGGGGTGGCGGCGGGGCGGCACGCTCGTAGTCGCACTCTTTGTTCGGACACGCGATGACCGGTCCAGCCTTCAGATTCTTCTCCACGAGATATTCGCTGCCGCAGCTGGGACACTGTTCCGCGATCGGCTTGTGCGCCGACGTGAACTTGCACTTCGGATAATTGCTGCATCCATAAAACGTGTTGCCCTTGCGCGCGCGTTTCTCGACCAGATCACCGTCTTTGCAGTCCGGGCATTTCACGCCAATGAAGTTCTGCTTCACGTACTTGCAGTCGGGATAGCCGCTGCAGGCGGTGAACTCGCCGAAGCGGCCATGGCGGATCATCATGTTGCGGCCGCACTTGGGGCAGAGTTCGTCGAGGGGAATGTCGGGAACTTTCTTGCCCTGGTCCAGCCGCCGCGTGGTCTTGCAATCGGGATAACCGGTGCAGGCCATGAACTGGCCGAAGCGCCCGCGCTTGAGCACCATGACTCGGCCACAGTTCTCGCAGTATTCCTCGGCTGCGCCGGTCTCCTGCATGTCGGCCGAGTCGAGGTCGGGCAGGTTGATCGGATTTTCTTTGGTGAAAGTGCAGGTATTGGGATCGTCCTTGTCGTAGGTGCTGCAGGCGTAGAAGGACCCGTGCTTGCCCCACTTGATCACCAGCGGAGCGCCACAGCGTTCGCATTTCTCGTCTGTGGGTTTCTCCATCCGCTTGATGTTCTCCATATGCTTTTCCGCATATTTGAGATCCTTCTGGAACTTCTTATAGAACTCGGCCATCGCATCGGTCCACTTCTCTTTGCCGTCTTCGATTTCGTCGAGTTCTTCTTCCAGACGCGCGGTATATTGCACATCGAAAATGTCGCGGAAGTTTTCGACCAGCAGATCGGTGACAACCAGGCCGATTTCGGTCGGGACAAACTTGCCGCCGACCTTCTGCACATACTGCCGCTCCTGAATCGTGGAAAGGATCGCGGCATAGGTCGAAGGCCGGCCGATGCCACGCTCTTCCAGTTCTTTCACCAGCGACGCCTCGTTGTAGCGCGGCGGCGGCTCGGTGAAATGCTGTTCCGGCTTCAGTTCTCGCAGGCTCAGCTTCTGCCCGGCTTCCAGCGCCGGCAGCTTGTGCTTCAGTTCCTCGTCTTCCTCATCCTTGCCTTCCTTCGATTCTTCGTAGACTTTCAGGAAGCCGTCGAACTTGAGCACCGAACCGGTGACGCGGAACCAGAAGACATCCCCAGCTTTGGCTTTCGCGTCGATGTCGACCGTGGTCTGATCGAAAACCGCAGGATTGATCTGCGAGGCTACGAACCGCTGCCAGATCAGTTTGTAGACCTTGTACTCGTCCTCTTTCAGGTACTGCTTGATCTGGTCCGGATGGCGCATGACCGAGCTGGGGCGAATTGCTTCGTGTGCTCCCTGCGCATCCTTCTTCTCTTTGTAGGTATTCGGCGCGTCAGGCAAATAGGATGTTCCATACTCCTTGCCCACGTACTCGCGAACTTCGGCGATGGCTTCAGGAGCGACGCGCACCGAGTCGGTACGCATGTAGGTAATGAGGCCGATCGAGCCTTCTTCCCCCAGGTCGACGCCTTCATAGAGCCGCTGCGCGATCATCATGGTGCGCTTCACGCTGAACCGCAGCTTGCGCGAAGAATCCTGCTGCAACTTGCTGGTGGTGAAGGGCGGAGCCGCATTGCGGCGGCGCTCTTTTTTGTCGACCGTCCGCACCATCCAATCGGCGGTTTCGAGGGCGGCGCGGATCCCGGCCGCTTCCTCGCCGTTGGGAATCTCAATTTTCTCTTCGCCTTTGCCCACGAAGCGGGCATCGAAGGCTGGCGGCTTGGCCGCGGCAAGGTGAGCGTCAATCGTCCAGTATTCTTTTTTCTCGAACGCTTTGATCTCGCGCTCGCGTTCGACGATCAGGCGCAGGGCGACGGTTTGTACCCGGCCGGCGGAGAGCCCGCGGCGCACTTTATCCCAGAGCAGCGGAGAAACCTGATATCCGACCAGGCGGTCGAGCACTCGCCGAGCCTGCTGCGCGTCGACCAGATTCCGGTCGATGGCGCGGGGATGCTCGAAGGCGGCTTGCACGGCGCGCTTCGTAATTTCGTTGAAGGTCACGCGCTGGATGCGCGGCGGAACATCGGCATCTGCTTTCTTCGGTTTCTTTTTCTTACCCTTCGCTCCATTCTCGTCGAGTTCGTCAGCCAGATGCGCGGCGATGGCCTCGCCCTCGCGGTCCGGGTCGGGCGCCAGATAGATGGCGTCGGCCGACGACGCCAGCTTTTTCAGCTTGGCGACAACTTTCTCTTTTCCCGGGATGACGACATAATCCGTCTCGAAGCCGTTCGTGATGTCGACACCGAGCGTGCTCTTGGGCAGGTCTTTCACGTGGCCGAGTGAAGCCTCTACCGTGAATCCTTTGCCCAGATATTTCTGGATGGTCTTCGCCTTTCCCGGCGATTCGACGATGACTAGACCTTTGGACAATGTTTCCTCAATTCTCCCGAGTTCCGTTTTTCGAAGCTAGCACGAATGTCAAGCTGGCAACAAGTTACTCTCAGAAACCGATTGCGAAGTTCGCTCACCTGCGATGTCGGCCATCCGCCGCCGCAGACGGCCAAAATTCGCGGCGCAGCACGAGGGCTGGCACATCAAATTCGCCCGGATTCGCGATCGAAATGGACCGATTTTCGGCTCTGCGCACGGCTGAAGCGGAAGCCCGCGCCTTGCTCAACCTCTTGCCTCTGCCGAAGAAGCGAGCGCGGCCCGAAGAGGAAGTCCCGGCACTAGAAACTCTTCACAAAATTCTTTCCCGGCATCTGCTTGATTTTGCCCGCGAGCTCGAGTTCGAACAGCGCCGCGAAGATTTCCGAAGAAGACATCTGCGATTCCAGACGATCGACGATTTCGTCGATGTGCGTGGACTCGTCGGCCTTCAGCAGACGCAGGATTCGCTTTTCGTGAGGCGGGAGCCCCTCATCCGGAAATAGAGATGCATGCGAGCCGCCGGGAGATTCAGGCGGGGGCGATGGAGTCAACGCAAGTCGAACATCCGCCGGGAGATCCTCCCACACGTCCTCCCAGGTCGCGACCAGCTTGGCACCCTGCTTGATGAGCGTATTCGGTCCCCAGGAATTCTTGTTGGTGACGTTGCCGGGCACAGCAAAAACTTCGCGATTCTGTTCGAGCGCGCAGCGCGCAGTGATGCGGGTGCCTGAATACTCGGCGGCTTCGACCACCAGCACGCCGACCGACATCCCGCTGATGATGCGGTTGCGGATGGGAAAATTCTGAGGGGCGGCGAACGTCCCGAGAGGAAACTCGGAGATGAGCGCGCCACCAAGAGCGAGGATCTGCTCCGACAGCCGGGAATTTTCCTTCGGATAAATGACGTCGACGCCCGTGCCGAAAACGGCGAGCGTCTTGCCTTTCGCCGAAATCGCGCCGCGATGGCTTGCCGTGTCGACCCCGCGCGCCATCCCGCTGAGAATGACCAGTCCCTGTACCGCCAGGTCGCAGGCAAGACGCTCCGCCATGCCCGATCCGTAGGGCGTCGGATGCCGCGTTCCCACCATCGCTATGCCGGGCTGGGTGAGGATCTCAAGATTGCCGCGAACATAAAGGACGAGCGGCGGGTCGTAGATCTCCCGGAGCCGCGGTGGATAGGCAGGATCATCGACAGAGACCAGACTCGCGCCCGCGGCTGCGGCCCGCGCAATCTCCTCGCGCGCCAGTTCCGCCGACTTGCCGGTTGCAAGCGACTGCGCTGAAACGGCCTGGATGCCGGTTCCCTCAAGGGCCGTTAGAGAAGCATGGAACACAGCTTCGGGATTCCCAAAATGCTCTACCAGCTTGCGCGACCGGGTGGGTCCCAGACCGGGCGTCAGGGAGAGCGCCAGCCACTCGGCCAAATGGGCGGTCGCAGGGGGTGCGGTTACAGTCGACACGGTCACTCCGAGCGGACTCTACTGATCGGCGAATTGTGGTGTCAAGGTTATCCGTCACACTGGTTTGTTAATATTGAGGAAAAATATGCGAAGTTTGCGAATTTCCGCCATTTCCTACCTCAATACCGCGCCTCTGATGTGGGATTTTGAGCATGGCGCCTCCGGCCGACATTTTGAGATCGCTTACACGCTGCCCTCGGCCTGTGCCCGGGCGCTGGCCGCAGGAACCGCCGACATTGGGATCATTCCGGCGGCCGCATACGCTGAAGTTCCCGGATTGCGAGTGCTGCCCGATGTCGCCATCGCCTCGCGCCGGGCGGTGCGGTCGATTCTGCTGGTCAGTAAAGGACCGGTTGAGGATGCCCGGACGGTGGCGCTGGATACCTCTTCCATGACTTCCGTGGCACTGGCCAAAGTGCTGTTCGATAAATGGTTGGGCGGCGCAAGAGAGTACACGCCCATGCCCCCGGACGTTGACCAGATGCTCGCCCGTCACGACGCTGCGCTACTGATCGGCGATCCGGCTTTGCGCGTCGACCGCACGCGTTATCAGGCGCTCGATCTGGCGGAAGAATGGATTCGACGTACCGGCAAGCCGTTCGTCTTCGCTTTCTGGGCTGTGCGGCTGGCGGCTTTGAGCGATGCCGATCCGGCATTGGATTTGGCCGGCATATTTCGTGACTCGCGCGATCACGGATTGCAGCCTGGAAACCTGGATCGCATCGCCAGCGAATGGGCACCACAGCTTGGAATTACCGAAGCCGCCGTGCACTCGTACCTGACCGAGAACATCCACTACGAGCTCGACACCCGATGCCTCGAAGGCCTGCGGCTGTTCTACCGCTATGCGGCGGAGATCGGCGCTCTGCCGGCGGCGCCGGAACTCCGATTTGTCGAGGCGGCGAAGGCCATCGCAAACTAAAAATACCTTGGCTCGTCCCGCTGCCATCCGATACGGCTTGCGGCTTGCGACTTGCGGCCCAGCGAGCCCCCTTGAGGTAAGCTGTTGCTGGACCGGAGAAAATGTGGTGAGCCTCTTCCAACCCATTCCGAATGCCGGCACCGTCGCTGACTCCACGCGGCCGCTGGCGGACCGCATGCGTCCACGAACGCTCGAGGAATATGTCGGCCAGGAGCATCTCATCGGCCCGGGAAAGCCGCTGCGCGTGCAGATCGAGCGCGACGACGCGGGTTCGATCATTTTCTGGGGACCGCCGGGCACGGGCAAAACCACGCTGGCCAAGATCATCGCCAATATGACCAAGGCGGAGTTCATCGAGTTCTCTGCCGTGCTGGCCGGGATCAAGGAAATCAAGCAGGTGATGTCCGATGCCGAGCGCGCCAGGCAGTACGGGACTCGAACCATCGTCTTCATCGACGAAATTCACCGCTTCAACAAGGCGCAGCAGGATGCGTTCCTGCCGCACGTCGAGAAGGGCAATATTCGCCTGATCGGCGCCACTACGGAAAATCCGTCGTTCGAGATCAATTCAGCGCTGCTCTCCCGTTGCCGCGTCTACGTTCTGCAGCCGCTGACCGAGGACCAGATCGTGCTGCTCCTCCGCCGGGCGCTTGCCGACCGGGAACGCGGTCTGGGCGAAATGAATCTGACGGCCACCGACGATGTGCTCAAGAAGATCGCCAGCTACACCAGCGGTGACGCGCGCAGCGCCTACAACGTTCTGGAAGTCGCGGCGGGACTGGCAAGATCTCCCTCTCCGGCAACGTCGGCCAAAAGCGGGCCGCCCCAGGTCAGTGAAATCACGGATGAAATTGTTCACGACGCTCTGCAGAAACGCGTCCTGCTTTACGACAAGACAGGCGAAGAACACTACAACCTGATTTCGGCGTTGCACAAATCGGTTCGCAACAGCGATCCCGATGCCGCGCTGTACTGGCTTGGGCGGATGCTCGAGGCAGGCGAAGATCCGCTCTACATTGCACGGCGGGTTGTTCGGATGGCGGTCGAGGACATTGGGCTGGCCGACCCGAATGCCCTCGGGCTGTGTATGGCGGCGCGCGACGCCGTTGACTTCATCGGCATGCCGGAAGGCAACCTGGCACTGGCGCAGGCCGTCGTTTATCTCTCCGTGGCGCCGAAGTCGAATGCCCTCTATACGGCATACGGCGACGTGCAGCGGGACGTCGAGCAGACCGCAGCGGATCCCGTCCCACTCCACTTGCGGAATGCACCCACCACGCTGATGAAAGGCCTTGGCTATGGCCGCGGCTACCAGTATGCCCACGACCTCGAGAGCAAGGTCGCGAACATGCAGTGCCTGCCTGACAACCTCTGCGGGCACACTTACTATTCCCCGACTGGAGAGGGCATCGAAAAACGCATTCGCGAGCGGCTGGAAGAGATCAAACGTCACCGGTCGGGCCAAGCCAAGTCACCCTCCGCGGGCGAAAGAAAAGAATCATAGGAGCCCCTTCCGGCATCTCTTACTTCAGTCAGCTGACCAGTTTTCTCCAGGCTCGTTCCCATGGTAACTGCGTCCAGTATCGCCGGCGATGAGTTTGTTACGCGCCCGCTGCCCTCCGATTTTGTGGAAGACCTGCAGCGCGTGCAAAAAGCCGCGCAACGAATCACTTCCATTCTCGACCTCGACCAGTTGATCGAGGGCGTGGTGAACGAAGTCACCACTTCGTTTGGCTGCGTTGAGGCCAGTATCTATCTGCATGACGAAGAACGCCGAGACATGGTTCTGGCGGGGCAGCGTGGATGTACGGTTCACGGGAAGGGATATCGCCTGAAGATCGGCTATGAAGGCATGGTTGGACATGTTGCCGAGACCAGGGAGATGCATTACGCCCCTGATGTAAGGCAGGACCCGTACTATATCGGCTGCGAGCACGCGACGCTTTCGGAGGTCGCGATCCCGTTGCGCGTGGGCGAACAACTGGTCGGCGTCTTCACAGCGTCGCATCCGGAACTGGACGCGTTTCCCCGCCACCAGTTGCGATTGCTTCGGGCGCTGTGCGATCACATCGCCATCGCTGTCGGCAATGCGCGACGTTTCGGATCGGAGCGTGCGGAGCGGGCGGCTCTCGACCGCGAAGCCGAGGAGGCCCGAGCCATCCAGCAGGCGCTGCTGCCGAAGAGTTCTCCCTATATTCCCGGATTCGCGATTTCCGGGCGCAGCGTTCCAGCCCGCGCCGTGGGCGGAGACTGGTACGACTTCATTTCGTTTCCAGACGGGCGCTGGGGAATCGTTCTGGCGGATGTGTCCGGCAAAGGAACGGCGGCGGCTCTGTTGATGTCGGCCACTCGCGGAGCCTTTCGCTCTCTGGCGGAGGCATGCTGCAGTCCGGGCGAGGTCCTGACCAAGCTGAACCAGTTGCTCGTCGATGATTTCCCGGCGGGAAAGTTCGTCACTCTGGTGTATGCGGTGCTAGACCCCTCGGTCTGCTCGCTGACGTTCGCGAATGCGGGACATCTGCTGCCGTTGTTGATTGACCAGCAAGGCGAACATTTTCTGGACACAGAACGCGGCATGCCGCTCGGTCTCGGGTGTGGCGACTATTCCGAGACCAGGATCACGCTGTCCCCGGGCTCAAGACTGGTCTTCTACAGTGACGGCATCACGGAAGCGGTGAATGCCAGCGAAGAGGAATATGGACTGCGCCGTCTGGCTGCGCACGCTGCCCAGCCCGAAGCATCGGCGGTCAGCATGATCGACGACGTGCGCGCATTCGCCAATGGAAGCGGGGTTCGCGACGACGCCAGTGTCGTCTTCCTCGGCGTCAGCCGCTAGGTCAGCGCATCCGCGCGTGATGTTCTTTCAGAATGCAGCGATCCATGACCACGAAGATCCCTGCTTTGCGGGCCTTTTCGGCTGCCTTTTCGTGGATGACTTCCTCCTGCATCCAGATGGCCGGGACTTTGAGCTGGATCGCCTGATCGACGATTTCTTCGACAAACTCGGGCCGGCGGAAGATATTCACGATGTCGATTTTTTCCGGCACATCGAGCAGAGTTGCATAGGCCCGTTCGCCGAGGCACTCTTCGATCTGCGGGTTCACCGGAATGATGCGGTATCCATGGCTCTGCATGTAAGCGGACACACCGTGACTAGGACGCAAGGGATTATCCGAGAGACCCACCACGGCGATCGTTTTCGAGCGCTTCAACAGTTCGGCAATAGGATCGGACTGCGGCTGAGAGGCCAAGATACCTCCGGTCTATTTCTTGTTCGCGGATTCCAGTTTCTGCTTGTACATCTTCAACGCCAGTTTGCGAATGGTCTCGGAGACTTCTTTGTTGTTGGACAGATTCTTCAAATCCTGGGTCAGCAGATTCTTCATCAGACCGAGACTGAGATCGATCGGAGTGCGCGGATTTGCCACCAGATTGCGCACCACGATGTAATTCTTCATGAAGCGGCGTTTCAGGGGAATCTGGCGCAGGACGGCCTCCAGGACATTCTTCTGGGACGCAAACTTTTCCACTTCGCCATCGGCGAGTTTGGGGGCTTCGAGCACGGCCAGCGCCACAACTTTTGTGCCGTCGCGAATCAGAATCGAGCGTTCTTCCTTGTTCCCCTTCAAGGCAAGCTGGATGCGCCCCTTCACGTCGAGTGAGTTGATTTTCTGCAGAGTATTCTGACGCTTGCCGTCAGGCTCAGCGGGCTTCTTGGGAATGAGAGCGGCAGGCTTCGCGGTGGCCGTAGATGTCGCATTTGCCGCGGGCTCCGCGGGCGAATCGGCAGGCGATTCCTCGGCGGATTGCGTGATCGGGAAAAAGTCTTCGCCTAACAACTCGAGCGCCCCACCGATGGACTGGAATCGCTTGTCGCCTTCGGCTGCAATTTCAGCGCCATGCTCCTTCAAATAGCTGTCGACGACTTCGTCGTGCTCGGGGCCGCCGTTGTCCTCATGCTCGGCGCCGAGTGCTTCGCCGGAATCGGGCGGGACTTCGGTTCGCGCAGCAGTGGGAGCGCCTGAATCTTGTGATGGCGCAGATGCCGCTGCTGGCGGGCCTGCCGCCCGCACAAGTCCGGCAATCTCTTCAGCCTTCGCGTACGGATTACCCTTGAGCGCCCGGACAATCGCGCTCGACGAGCACACGCGCTTGCTGGTGAGCATGATCTCGACGATGTCGCGCAGAGCGGAAGTGGCTAACTTGACGATCTCGCTCTCGGGAACCGAAAGATTCTCGAGCAGCGCCGGCAGCAGCTTCGGGCGAAGATTGTCATGCGAGATGAAATACACGAGGACATCCCGGGGAGTTTGGGGATCGGAAGCGGAAGCCAGGCACGCCTTTTCGTCCCATCCTGCCAGCGTCATCCGAGCCAGCTCGCCAAAGATCTTGTTGTTGGTCGCGAGGTAAACCAGAATCTCGATGTTCTCCGCCGCGGGCACCTGCAACGCCCCTCGCGCGGCGAACTGCATCATGTTGGAAGGAAGCTTGGATGCGCGGATTTGATCAATCATGCGCGGCATGTCTCAGGCTTTGAGGACTGTTGGCGATTCTCCGTCGCGGCGTTCCCCGGTCAAGACCTCAAGCTCATTCACCGCTCGTGCGAGGTCACGAGTGAGGCGGTTCGGTTTGCGCCGGAGAAATTCGTCCCGCAACGTCCGATAGTACCAAAGAGTGCCGTCGCGTCCACCGTTGAACCTTGACCAGATGGATTCGCCAAGCGCGCGATAGTCGCTCAAGATGGATCGAACATTATTCAGCTTGTCCGCCGCAGAAACCAGCCGGGTATCGGCGTCTGCCCTTTTCAGATGCCGGATGTAGCGCTCTTTGCGCTCGCGCCACGGCGGCTTGGGAATCGTGTCGGCGTCGGTGCATCCGTCGACGACTTCCGCCACGCGGCTGCCGAAACGCCGGCGAACCTCTTTCAACATCGGGGCGCCGCCGCAGTCTTCGACGACATCATGCAGAAGAGCGGCGATCGCGAGATCCTCATCGCCGCCAGCCTCGAGAACCAGCGAAGCGACTCCCATCAGATGAGCAATGTAAGGAATCGTCGACGTCTTGCGAGTCTGGCCCGCATGTTTTTCGGCCGCAAACAAGAAAGCTCTCAGGAAGCGCGGACCAAGATTGATGGCTCGCGGCTTGCCGGCCTTAGCGCCACCAGACCTCGCCTTCACTGCTTTTCTCCCCTCCGCGCCAGGAGATATGCGCGGATGAACGGTTGCAGATCGCCATCGAGCACACGGTCGACATCCCCGATTTCCGTTTTCGTCCGGTGATCCTTGATCAACCGGTAGGGCTGCAGGACATAGGAACGAATCTGCGATCCGAAATCGATGTCGAGTTTTGAGTCTTCGATCTTCTTCGTGGCCTCGCGCTTCTTCTCCATCTCGAATTCGTAGAGTTTCGAGCGCAGCATGCTCATCGCACGTTCGCGGTTCTTGTGCTGCGAACGCTCGTTCTGGCAGCTGGCCACGATTCCGGTGGGAATATGTGTGATGCGCACGGCCGAATCGGTAGTATTGACGTGCTGTCCGCCTTTGCCGCTGGAGCGGTAGGTATCCACGCGAATGTCTTCCGGCTTGATGACGACGTCGATGCTGTCATCGATCTCGGGGGAAACGAAAACGCTGGCGAACGAAGTATGCCGGCGCTTGGCCTGATCGAAGGGCGAGATGCGAACCAAGCGATGGACGCCGATTTCGCTTTGCAGAAGTCCGAAGGCGTATTCGCCGTTGACTGCAAAGGTCGCCGATTTCAGTCCGGCTTCTTCTCCCGGCTGATAGTCGTAGAGTACGGTCTCGAAGCCCTGGCGCTCGGCCCAGCGCAGGTACATCCGCAGCAGCATGTCAGCCCAGTCCTGCGACTCGGTGCCGCCGGCTCCCGGATGGATGGTGACAATCGCATTGCGCGCGTCGTTTTCGCCGGAAAGCAGAGTTTCGGTCTCGAGCTTGTCAATCAGCTGAGCCAGCGCGTCGATCTCGCGCTGCAGATCGCTCTCAACGTTCTCGCCCTCCTTTGCCAGGTCGAGGTAGGCGACAATATCGTCGCCGCGGCGCGCCAAGTCCGCATCGGTCGCCAGCACATGCTCCAGGCGCTTTTTCTCGCGCATGACCTGCTGCGAGCGTTGTGGATTCGACCACAGGTTCGGATCGGCGGCCTGCTTGTCGATTTCGGCTAGCTGCGGACGGACTTTCTCCGCGTCAAAGATACTCCCGGAGTTCGCGGACTTTCTTGCTCAGCTTTTCGTAGAACTGTTCCAGCTCTTGATTCATGCAGATGAGTCAGCCTTTTTGCGGTTTATAGAGGATGCGATGCACGCCAGGAGCGCACCCAGAGAAATTATCGCACACGCGTAAGCGAACCAGTCGCCGTGCCGGGTATAGAACGTGGTGACGGAAGCGATCGCGTAAGGCGCGGTAAGAGCGGCGCGTTGCTTGCGGGGAAGGCGCGCGGCGATGCGTCCCCAGGGATCGATCGAAGCGGTCACGCCGGTGTCGGTCGCGCTCAGCAGCCAGCGCTCGTTCTCGATCGCCCGCATGCGCGTCTGGTTCAAGTGCTGCGCATAGGCGCCGGAGTCCCCGTACCATCCGTCATTGGAAACATTGACGAAGACTTGCGCGCCGTTGTCGGCGAACTGCCGCACTTCGTCCGGAAACACGGATTCGTAGCAGATGAATACTCCGAGCTTTTCGCCGCCGGCATCGAGCGGAGCCCGCGAGGCGCCGCGCTCAAATTCGCCCACTTCCCGGGTCAGTCCTCCGGCAAAAGAAAAGACACTGGGAAACGGCAGATACTCTCCGAAAGGCACGAGATGCACTTTGTCGTAGCGCGAGGTCCACACGCCTTCCGGACTGACCAGAACCGCGGAGTTGAACATCCGCGAGGTCGAGCCTCCCACGGCAGGGGTTTCGGTTCCAATCGCTCCTGCTACGACCCAGGCATGGGCTTGCTGCGCCATCGCGCTGACGGCATCACGGAACCGCTGATCGCTGGTGAAAAATGGCGCCGGCGACTCGGGCCACACGATCAACCTGATTTCGCCTGCAGGCTTGCTGGCAGCGAACTTGGCCGTCAATTCCGTCAGGTCGCCCAGAGTCTGCTGAAAATACGCGGGAGTCCAGTCCGCGGAAACTGGAATATTCTGCTGCACCAGCAGGGCGGTGCGATCGGCATGCGACGGCGGCGCATCAATCAGTCTTCCAGCCTGCAAAACCGCGGCCGCGGCGAGCGATGCCGCCAGCATCGCCCCACGCTTGCGCCGGGGCACGAGAAAGGCGGCGGCCAGCGCCACGTTGACCAGTACGATCTCCAGCGAGATCCCGTAGACTCCGGTCCACTCGGCGATGCGGCAGAGCGCCACATTGTCGACTTGCGAAGTGCCCAGCAGATTCCAGGGGAATCCTGTGATGTGGGTCCGCGCCAGCTCCACGGCGACCCACAAGAACGGAGCGGTGACCAGCGCGCGGCGGTAGTCGCGCGACGAACCCGTCAGCAGGCTCAGGATCAGGCCAAACACCCCGTGATACAGGCCGAGATAGCAGCAGAACAAAAACAACACCAGTAGCGCCGCGCCGGAGTTCAGGCCTCCGTACTGGCGCATGGTGTCGAAGATCCAGTAGCAAGTTCCGCCATACCAGAGAATCCCGCAGACATACGAAAGCAGAAATGCCTGCGCGGGAGATCCCGGCCGCAGGCTGACGGTTCCATCTACCTGAAGTTCGCCTGCCGGGCGAGCTCGGAGCAGGGCCAGAATCAAAGGAGTGAGCGCAAACCAGCAAAGAACGTAAAGCCCGGGAAGAGGGAAAATCAGCACCTGCAAAAGGGCGGAAAGCAGAACCAGGAGCCAGGCGCTGGGATGAATTTTGCCCACGCGCAAGGATAGCAAACGGAAGTCGCCAGCGGTCAGTGGCTCTGCTGCGGAGCCACGCGGTGAGCAAACGCCGCCAATTTTTGGCGAACAAAATCGATCAACTCCGAAGTGACGTAATTCGGTGGCGTCATGCGAAAGATCGGTCGTTTCGCAACCGGCTTCAGCGAGACGGATTGCCAGGCAGGATCGGTGGGAACGTCATGCAGAATCACGCCATCGGCGCGATCCAGAAACTCCCGTGCCGACTTCTTGAAATCCGCGGTCGTGGGGTCGAGCACAGTCAAATACAAATCTGGACGGAGAAACCGCATGATGCTGTTTGACTCGACGATCACATTCTCGGCGCCTTGTATCTTTCCGCGCAGAGCCGGCATCGCCTCGGCCAGGCGTCCCTGCTCGGTCCGCACCCACAACGCCCGCACAGCTCCCGCCAGCAGAAAGCGCGACGTGTCCGATGCTCCCGACCGGTCAGGTTCTTCCGAAATCGCCCAGGAATGATCGGCGGTGGCGCAATCGCAAGGAGCGCCGTCGGCCGAGCAGATGCCGTGTCCATATTGGGTGATCTTGACGGCGGTCCAGCCATACTCCGGCAAGGTAGAGACCAGGCCGGCCACGACGCTGGTCTTGCCAACGCTTCGCGAGTGTCCGCCGACCACCACCAGCGCCATGCTCAATCCTTTTTGGCCAGCCGCGCCACCGTGGCTAATTGCTTGAGATATTGGCGCAAAGGCTGTGCCGGCGTACCCCAGAACGCGACGCCCTTGCCGCGGAGAATCTTGTTGGGAAGAACGCCGCCCTGCCCGCCCAGCATTACTCCTTCCCCGATATGCGCGTGCTCGCCGATGCCCACCTGTCCCCCAAGCACGGCGCCCTTCTCAATCACGATGCTGCCGGAGAGGCCGGTCTGCGCGGCAATCACCACATCTTCACCGATCTCGCAGTTGTGGCCGATGTGCACCAGGTTGTCGATTTTTGTGCCGCGGCGGATGCGGGTTTCATCCAGCGCTCCGCGGTCGATGGTCGTATTGGCGCCAATTTCAACGTCATCTTCAATCACGAGCCGCCCGACCTGGGGAAACTTCTCGTAGTGGCCGGTCGCGCGATCACGCACATAACCAAACCCGTCGCTGCCCAGGACAGCTCCCGCATGCACGATGACGCGATTTCCCAGCGAGGTCCCGGGATAGGTCGTGACATTGGGATAAAGTTCGCAGCTGCTGCCGATGTGGACGCCCGCGCCGATGACGCATCCGGCGCCAACCCGGGTGCTGTCGCCGATTTTCGCGTGCGCGCCGACGATGGCGCGCTCCCCGATGCGCGCGCCGGCTCCCACCATTGCCGAAGGATCTATAACCGCGGTCGCATGTACTTCACCGGTATTTGAGAGAGAATGGTCGCTCAAGAGTTGTGCTGCACGGGCAAACGCGAATTTGGGATGTTGGCTGACGAGCAGCACTTTTGGGCAGGAACGGAGCGCGGCAAATTCGCCTGCGATCACCGCCGCGGCGCGGGATTGGAGCGCAGCAGGAAAATGCTTTTCGTCCTCCACGAAGACAAGGTCTTGGGGAAGAGCCGATTCGAGGCTGGCCACGCCGCGAACCTCCAGGCTGCCATCGCCGATCAGGCGCGCGTTAACTGCCTGGGCGATCTCTGCGAGCGAGCGATTCATGGCTCTCACTCTATAGCAGCCGGCAGGAGATGGAAAGAAGCGGAAGCCGGACGAGCCAGCCTGCGACGATACTCACTTTAACGGGACGTGATCAGGTGGCGCTGCAGGTGGCTTTACCCTGGCACATGGTGAAGTTTCCGGTGCCGGTGCAGTCCGAACTGCCGGTGAGGGTCCAGGTTCCCGTGACCACTCCGTTGGTCAAGGTTCCGGTCGTGCTGGTGGTTCCGTTCGATGTGCCGGTGAGGTTCCCCTTGAGTGTCAAGACATTCCCCGCGGGAATCCCCGATGTCACGATGAACTGCATCGTCCCGGTTACCTGGCCGGAGGAACTGGTGGTGAAGCTGGCCGTACCCGTCTCGGTATTGTTGGTCACAAAACACGTCTGTTGATTCAGGAAGCTGAGCCCGGTCGGATCGATCGGTCCGATATCGGTGACGACGAAGCTGGTCGTAAAGTTCATCAAGCTGGCTTGTCCCACGCCGCCGGTGAGTTGCGCCTCCCAGGTGCCGTTTGCGGTGGTGCTGATGACGTTGGTGGGAGTGGGATTCGACCCGCAGCCGCACACCGCAAGCTCCAGCGCCAGCAGGCTGAGGATCACAACTTTTCTCATGGACGCCCTTCCTTGGGAAGACTGCCGTTTCATTCGACTACGAGGATAGAGAGATGCGGGCAGTCCCGTCAATGGATGCACGGCCTCCAAATCTACTCCCGCGTCATCGTAAACTTTCCTGACCCCGTGCAGCCCGTTCCGCCCGTGAGCGACCATGTGCCGGAAATCGTGTTGCCGTTGGCCGTGCCGTTCAGCGTCAGGGTGTTGCCCACCGGGGATCCGGACAGCACGATCAGATTGAACTTCCCCGTCACATTGCCATTGAAATCGCCGCTCAACGTGAATGAACCGCTCTCCGATTCTCCCGATACAAAGCACGGCGAGTTCGAGGTGAACTGGAAATTGGTGACGCTTAGAGTTCCATCTCCATTTACGATCAGCGAGAGACCGAAGCTGAAGATGGTGGAATTGTTCGTGCCGATGAGCGTTGCATTCCAGCCGCCGTTGATATTCATCGGGTTATTGGCATTCGCGCCGCATCCCGCCAGAACCAGACACACTGCCAGCAACGACACCGCTGCGAGCTGCTTCATAAATGTTCCTCGGTTAGAAGATTCGAAAGGGCGCGCCACCTGGGTCCGATTCGCGGTCCGATGGCCATCGGCTCCGCTGAGAACTGCCTGCTGGTAGTAACCCGGAGGCCGGGAAATTGTTGTGCTGGCGCCGGGGGAATGCGCAGCGGAGACGAAGCAAGACGGCGCGTCGCGCCCCGATCGAAAATGGAAAGGGGGCGCGCGCGCCACGTCTTCGTCGACGAGCAGAATCTTCGGACCGGGGCTCTACTTGATGAAGTAGCCGGAAACTCTCCACTGCCCGTCTGTGTCGAGCATGGGAGTGATCGTCTCCACGGCCGACTGCTTGTTTTCAAACGTCGTGTCGTACTGAATCACGACGTACTGGCCATCGGGTGCGCCGGGCAGGCTTTTCGTGTACTGGGCCGACTTGAGTTTTCTGGAAACGACCTTGCCCAGAGGACCGCGGGCCGCATGCAGCATGCTCTGCCATTGATCCTTGGCAACGGCGTTCTTGAACAGTTGCGCTGCGCTGTCCCAGCTTTCCGAGTATTTGCCGGCGTCAACCAGAGCCAGCCACTTCTCGGCCGACTGCTGGGCCAGTTGCTCCGGTTTCGCCTGTGCGAAGGCGGAAGTGCAGAGGATAAGGGCAACTGCCAATAGGGATACAGAATTCGTTTTCATTGATGTAGTCCTGAGCGTCATGAAGTGTTCCTTTCTGAATAACAAAATCGGGTCGCTCTTTGGATTTCAGAGATCCGGGCCAGCTGTGCGAATGAAGGGCAAGCGCCGGCATCTGCAGGCCGATCGGAGCGAAGCGATTCGGACTCTTGCCAACCACGCTTCCGGCTTCGACCTGGGCGTTGTGTAGAGTGCGTCGACTCCCTTCACGCCCCGCGCTTGCTCTTCAACTCGGCCAGCAACTGCTCGATGCGGTCTTCCTTTTCGAGGGCGGCCAGCCGGTCTTCGATGTTGTCGCCCGCGATCTCCGATTTCGCCTGGCTCATCGCTTCCGAATGCGCGACTTTGCGCTTCATCCGGTCAAAGGCCGCTTGCTTCGAGCCATCGCCCGAAGCCAGCCGGGCATCGCTGGCCTTGCTGACGGCCCGCGCGCGCCGGTGCTGCGCGATCAGAACGTCTGCCTTGGCCTGGGCCTCGGTCAGCTTCTGTTCGAGTTGCCGCAGCGCAGTCTTCAGGTTTTCTACCTGCGCCTTCTGATCGACAATCTGCTGCGTAAAGTTCTCGCTCAACTCGCGGTAGCTTTCCACCCGCTGCAGAGACGCGCGCGCCAGATCGTCTTCTTTCTTGTCGACTGCCAACTCCGCCTTGCGCATCCATTCGGCGACCTTGTCCGCGTTCTCCTGCTGTTTCTTCTCCAGCAAGTGCTGGTCGGCGATGGCGATCGCGACCTGCGTCTTGACCTGCAACAGCTGGTTCTGCATGTCGAGAATGACCTGCTTGATCATCTTCTCCGGCTCTTCGGCCTTATCGATCAGGTCGTTGAGATTGGCTCGAACTAACGTTGCAACCCGCTCCAGTAGTGCCATATTGAACCCCCTTCTTTTCTCGTTCTACGATCCGCTTGCAGCCACTCCCGGAGTGGCCAATTAGCTTTTCCTGCTTCCTCCCAGCCCCGCCGTCAGCGCTCCGCGCGCCACGGCGGTGCCGAGCACGATTCCGATCACCCCCGCTCCCACAGCCGGCGTCAGTCTCAGAATTCCGACAACTACACCGCTTGCCGCTCCAATTGCCGTCATGAGTGCGATATCGGCCCCGATCTGTCCGTTGGTGGCCACGACTACCTCCTGACTTCGTGCGCCCGGTGAAGCGCGGCACACTGCGGACACTCCGGCGCTTTTCTCCGGAACGACGATCCCAGCAGTACCCCGATCGCCACACCGATCGCCAGCCAGGCGCCGATGTGTCCGGCGGCGATGCCCAGCGCGGCGCCGAGCGCGGCACCCAGAGCCAGTCCCCATCCCGCGGTCCTTGATTTGCTCGTCATTACTCACCTTCCGAATCGCTTCCGCCCGGAGATGGCCGCGCTCTCCATTGACGCGCTTGGCCCACTCCACGAAAGCCGGTATGAGCGGGAACGGACCCCGGTCCGTTCCCGCACCCCTCGCTTACTGCTTCGGCGACTCGCCCGTCTTGGGAGATTTGTCGCCGATCTGCCGCACTTTGCCCAGCAACTCGGAAAGCGGCATTCCCGAGAGCGTCTCGAACAGCGCCGGCACCTGGGCGGCCATCTTGGTGATGTCGCCGGTGACCTTGTTCATCCCCGAGGCATCGCCATTCCCGGTCGAGACGATGGTGATCTTGTCGACATTCGACAATGGCGCAGCCAGCGCCCGGACCACCTCCGGCATGCTGCCAAACAGTTTGTCGATCACCGCCGCCTGGTTGTACTCCTGATACGCTTCCGCTTTCACGTTCATCGCCTTGGCCTCCGCCTCGCCCTTCTTGAAAATGATTTCGGCTTCGGCCTCGCCTTGCTGGCGGATCGAAGAAGCATGCCCTTCTGCCTCGGCCATCAGGCGCTGCTTCTCGGCTTCCGCGAGCGTCTCGATCCGCTGACGCTCGATCTCAGCCTGCTTCAGCACGGTGGCGATTAGTTCCTTCTCGCGGCGATTGATTTCCGCCTCCTGGACCTTGACCTGTTGTTCCTTCTCGACCTGCTGGACCTTGACCTGCTCCGCCACCACCTGCTGCTGCATGATGTTGGTCTGGATGTCGTAGGCTTTGTCGGCCTGCGCTTGCTGGCGCTTGGTGACTTCGAGGAACTGCGCTTTCTTGACATCAAGATCGCGCTGCGCTTCGGCCTGTTTGGCCAGTGACGCGGTTTCCGCCTGCACCCGCTCCTGGTCGGCCTGCGCTTTGGCGACAGCGGCCTCTCTTTGTGCCAAAGCGCGCTTGATTGCTGTATCGCGATCGGCCTCTGCCGCAGCCACGTCGGCGTCGCGCTTGATGCGAGCCACGTCCGGCCGGCCCATGTTGGTGATGTACTCGTTCTTATCTCGCACTTCCTTGATAGTGAACGAGATGACTTCCAGTCCCATTTTGTTCATGTCATCGGCGCAGGTGGATCGCATGCGGTCGGAGACCATCTCCGGCTGCTTGACGATCTCTTCGACCGTCAACTGTCCGATGATGCCGCGCAGGTGACCTTCCATCACCAGCCGGATCAGACCCTGGCGCTCGTCGTCAGTTTTCGTCAGGAACTGCTCCGACGCCGTCAGGATCGACTCGGTATCCGACTTCACCTTGATCTGCGCCACGGCCTCGACGGTCACGGCCACGCCTTGTTTGGTGTAAAGATCCTGCTGCGGCGCCACATCGAACGACATCAGCTCGAGCGACAACTCGCGACAAACCTGCACCATCGGCAGCACCAGCGTGCCGTGGCCTTTGACCACACGTGTCCCTCCCAAGCCGTACACGATGAGAGCCTCGTGCGGCCCAGCTTTGCGGTAGAGTCTGGCCATCCCGTTGATCAGGAACAGCAGGACCATCACTCCCAGTCCGACGAAAATCCAAATCTCGACTACGCTCGAAATGCCGCTGAACATAAACTCCTCCCGTTATGACTGCTGCTTCGGAACCCTGGTGTTCCGGTTCACTCCTGTGATCCTCAGTGGGGGAAATGTCTGCTCCTGCAACTGTGAATGCACTGCATGCCCGCTCAAATTCCAGTCAACGATCGAATTGTTGCCGTACCAGATAAAACCGATCACCACATAAGAAATCACCAGCACCGGCCACGCGGCGGCCGGCTTCAAAGCATGCGCCGCCAACGCGGCGACGGTCGACAGAGCCAGCATCGCCACCAGGATGCCCAGCCCCATCTTCAGCGCCTCCTCCCGCGTGGTGTAGCCATTCGGCTGAAAGTTGGCGTCAAAGTGCACGGCCATCCGCGCCGGCAATTGATCCCACGCCCGCCAATACCTTAGCGCCGAGAAAGGCAGAGCCAGCCACATCGCTGCCACCAACGGCTTGTACCAATCGCGGATCATCCCAGTCTCCTCGCGCTACTCCGGCTCGCCCGACATCTCGCTCCACAAGCGCACGTAAGCCAGTCCCTTCTCGTACCGAGTCACCACGACCTCGGTTCCCTTGGCGATGACGCTGCCATCCTCGCTGCGTGCGCCGCAAACGCGCCGCGTTCCCGCCTGCGAATAGATCAACTCCCCCGTTCCGCCCTCCCGAATGGGCACCGACAGCTTGCCCAGGACGCCCACCATCTCGTAATCCGCGGGATCCATCTCTTCGTCCTCAGAAATCAGGACTCGGCTCAGCACCACGAAAATCACCCCGCCGCCGGCCAGCCCGCTGACAACCGATATGAACAATCCCAAACCGACCCATAGCGTCGAGAATCGAGTGAGCAGGTACCCCATCCCGCCGAACCAGGCCAGAAACGCCGCCAGCACCGGAGGATTGAAGGGCGACACGGTCGGTCCCCGCGTCGCGCGTCCCGCCGCCGAGGACTGGGCTGCAGGCGCGTGCCCCGCGGCGTGGGCCGCTCCTCCTGCCGGGCCATGAGCCACCGGCGCATGCCCGACCGCCTGACCGTGAAAGTGCGGCAAATGCAGGCGCCCAGCCCTGCCGCCTCCGCCGAAGATGAATGAAAAGAAGCTGAAGCAGAAACCGACCGCGAAACAGATCAAGTAGAAATCTGCCCAGCCGAAACCTGTTGAGCTCATCGGATTCGCCTCCCTTCCGCTGGCGGCAGAGAGCCGCGCTTTCTGGTTTCAGCGGCAGCTTCCGGCCGCAACGCTTCCAGCAAACGGTCCGCAAGACCCGGGGTGTCGAGAATCGCGCCCAGCAGCAGCAGACAACGCCGCGTATCTTTTTCGCGCGCGGCCTTAATCAGTACATTGCTCACTTCGGGATCGCTGGCGAAGCGCTCCGATCCCTGCAACAGCCAGACATCCAGCTGGCCCTCGGTCGTGCGCAGATCAGAGGTCAGTTCGGCGTGGTAGCCGTCGGGATCATCTACCAGAAAGCCCGGATGCACTTTGAAAAACCTGGCGAGCAGAGCGCGGGAGGACTGCGTCATGTGCGGACGGCTTCCGTTCTCGATCTGCGACAGGTACGACTGGCTGATCGTCTTCCCTCTTCCGCCGCTCTTTCCCGAGTGGCCGCCGCCCTGTTCGTCGCGGATGGCCCGCACCAGCTCAAGCTGGGTCATCGGCCGACCCAGGCCGCGCAGCGATCCTTCGACTTCCCGGAGGTAACGGATTTTTTCACCGAGCTTCACTTCCACAGCCTCATTTCGGATTGATATATTTATATTGCAATTTGCAATTTATGTCAAGAAATATATCTCTTTTCCCTTGAGCAGCTTGCCGGTATCTCTTTTTTGGGGAAAAAAGAAACGCCCCCGTTTCCAGGGGCGTTGAGCCCTTGGTGCAGCGTTTTCCGAGTGATTACTGCCGGCGTCCGTTGTGCTTGTCGCGGTAGATCTTGCGCGATTCGCGATTCTGCTGGCGGTTCACCTGCGCTCTTTCCTGGGAAGTCAGTTTGCCGCCGTTGGCCGCGCGGTCGTTCCGCACTTCGCGGTTGATGTTTCTCTCGCCGTTCTCCAGGTGGGCGGCCTCGCCGGCGGTGAGTTGTCCGCTCTTGATGCCCTGCGCGATCCGGTCCTGCTGATTTTCGGCACGTTTCCCGACTTCACTTTTCGGATCGGTGTTCTGCACCGCCGAGTTGTGCTTGTCTTTGTAGATCCGGTGGGAAAGCTGATTTTGCTGCTGGTTCAGCGTCGTTTTGTCGGCGGCGGTGAGATGACCATTGTCCAGCTTGCGCATGTCGTGCTCTTCCTGATTGAGGCCTGCTTCCTTCTTTTCCAGGTTTTCGGTCTCGCCGGATGTAAGCTCTCCGCTCTTCACGCCATTGGCGATCCGGTCTTGCTGATTCTCCTTGCGATCTTGAATTGTCTGCCCAGTCGCGGGTGCCGGCGACGAGGTCTGCCCATTTTGTGCAATCAGAGGCAGCGCCGACAACACAAGGGCCACTGTCAAGACACCAATCTTCATGCAGTTCTTCATAGAGTTCTCCCAATGTTCTGACGTTCCTGTCGTTTGATACTGCGTGGCGACTCACGGGAAGAAACCCAGAGTGTCAAGAAATGTTGCGACTTTATTTATCTGCCGCAGGATGAGGAAGTTGCATGGAATCCCGCGTCCGACGCCGGTTTTAAGGGAATGCGCGTCTCCCGGTTGCGCTCAGATCCCGGCTTCGATGCGCGCGCGTGGATCCAGGTAATCGCGCAGGGCGTCGCCGATGAAGTTGAAGCTAAGCACAGCCAGCATTACAGCCAGAGCGGGAAACAGCACCAGATGAGGAGCATCGAAAAGATGAGCGCGGCCGTCGTTGAGCATGGCTCCCCAACTGGCAGTCGGCGGAGGAACGCCAAGCCCTAAGAAGCTCATGGTCGCTTCGGCGAGAATCGCGCCCGCCATTCCGATGGCGGCCTGCACGATAACGGGCTGAATGATGTTGGGAAGGATGTGGCGCACGACGATCCGAAGGTCGCTGGCGCCGAGTGCGCGGGCGGCTTCGACGAATTCCCGCTCGCGAGCCGCCAGGACCTGTCCGCGAACCAGGCGGGCATAGCCCACCCAACCGCCAAGCGACAGCGCAAGAACCAGATTAAAAATGCCCGGCCCGCGGAAGGCGATAAAGGCAATCGCAATCAGAATTCCGGGAAAAGAGAGGAAGGCATTCATGAGGACCACGTTAACGAAGCGGTCGACCGCTCCGCCGTAATAGCCGGCGATCGAACCAATGACGAGTCCGAGAAAGAGCGAAGTGGCCACCACGCAGCTGCCCACCAGCATCGAGATGCGTGCGCCGTAAATGACGCGCGAGAAGATGTCGCGTCCCAGCTCGTCGGTGCCGAACCAGTGCGCCGGCGAGGGCGCATGGAGCCGTGCCGGTAGATCGATCGCGGCGGGATCCTGCGGCGCGATCCAGGGGGCAAACAAGGCAAAGACCACAAAGACGATCACCAGCACAAGTCCAGTTGCAGCCAAAGGGTTATGGCGGGCATTGCCGGCAAGGCGTCGGCTGAGCGGGATGGCGACGGCAGACATCCTGAGATATTAAATCGCGAATTCGAGTCTTGAGCTAGTCCGCAGATTGTGGTTTGATGGAATTAACCGGGATCGCGTGCCCGCTCCGCATGCGCGTCGTAACCTTCACCTTCCAGCCTACATTCCTAAGGAGAAGAATCATGAGCAAAGTCTCGTACATTCCCAAAGACTACAATTCGATTACCCCGTATCTGATCATCAAGGGCGCAGCCCGGGCCATTGATTACTACAAAAAAGTATTCGGCGCGACGGAACTGTTTCGCATGAACGGTCCGGACGGAAAGGTCGGCCACGCCGAATTGAAGATCGGCAACTCTCATCTCATGCTGGCGGACGAAAATCCCAGCATGGGCCAGGGACACACCAGCGCCACTACCATCGGCGCCAGCCCGGTCAGCCTGTATGTCTACCTTCCCGACGTGGATCAGGTGGTACAACGGGCGACCTCTGAGGGCGCGAAGATCATCAAGCCCGTGGAGAATCAGTTCTACGGCGACCGCTCCGGCTTTATTCAGGATCCGTTCGGACACCTGTGGGGCGTAGCCACACACGTGGAAGATGTCGCTCCGAAGGACCTGGAAGAGCGCATGAAGAAATCGATGCAGGCCGCGTAATTCCGGCATTTCGGAATAGAGGCGGGGCGGAGACGCTCCGCCTTTATCGTTGCTGGTGACCTTGATCCGTGACCTCAGCCGTGCTGTATGTACTTTATATGGTACACTACCGGTGATGGACGAGTCGCCTCGGAAGATCGAGTTGGTCTTCTTCCGCAACGACGCCAGCGGCGAACCCGTCCGTGAGTGGTTAAAGAGTCTGGATCCGCCAGAACGCCACGCTATCGGCACGGATCTGCTGCGGGCACAGTGGCGATGGCCCGTTGGGATGCCCCTATGTCGTCCGATGGGCCGAGGGTTGTGGGAGGTCAGAACGAACCTCCCAAGCAAACGTGTCGGACGGGTGTTGATTTGTTTTTTCGAGGGCCGACTGGTGGCTTTGCACGGGTTCATCAAAAAAACGCGGGCCACGCCTAAGGACGATCTGGCGCTCGCACGGGCGCGACAAAAGGAGCTGGAGCAATGAGCAGAAAGCACCTGGGGTCGAGGATTGACGACTTCCTCAAAGGGGAAGGCATCTTCGAAGAGGCACAGGCTCAGGCCATCAAGGAAATAGTGGCCTGGCAGCTTGCGAGGGCTATGAAGAGGAAGAAGATCTCCAAGTCCCGCATGGCGGCATTGCTTAAGACGAGCCGGTCGCAAGTGGACCGCATTCTCGATCCCAGGCGCGATATCACCTTGTCGAGCCTGCAGCGGGCAGCGGCGCTGGTGGGGCAGAGAGTCAGGGTGGAACTCGTATAAGCAAGCGAAAGTTGACAGTGAGATCTAACCGCCCCGCGTTCGACGACCCGAACTATTGTCGGATTCTCGGGTTCGCCACCGAATACAACACGTCGGTCAGGAAGTTGACCGCGACATAGGTCAATCCAATCGCCAGGATGCATCCTTGCACCAGGAAGTAATCGCGGTTGGAGATGGCATCGATCGTCAGCCGTCCGATCCCGGGCCAGGAAAAGATCTTTTCGGTGACGATGGCGCCCGCCAGCAGCGCGCCGAATTGCAGACCCAACACGGTGAGCACGGGAATCATGGCGTTGCGCAGGGCGTGTTTGTAGACCACGGTGCGCTCGGGCAATCCCTTGGCGCGGGCGGTGCGGATGTAGTCCTGGCTGAGCTCTTCGAGCATCGAAGTGCGCACCATTCTCGTGAGAATGGCGGCGAGCGCGCTGCCCATGGTGATCGCCGGCAGGACGAGGTTCGCGAACGAGCCCGCGCCCGAGACTGGCACCCATCCCAATTTGATCGCGAAGAGCAAGATCAAAATCGGTCCCAGCGCGAAGTTGGGGAACGATAAGCCGAACAAGCTGACGACCGAGAGCGTGCGATCGTCCCAGCGGTTGCGGCGGCGGGCGGAGCGAACTCCGGCGGGGATCGACAGGACGACAGCGACAAACAGCGATGCCAGCGTCAGCCGCAAGGTGTAGGGATACCGCTGGACGATCAGATTCGCCACGCTCTGGTTATAGCGGAACGAGCGGCCCAGATTGCCGTGCAGCACGCCTTCCCAGTAACGAAGGTATTGCGTGCCCAACGGCGCGTCGAGCCCATAGAGATGGCGCGTCGCCGCGATATCGGCCGGCGGTGCGCCCTCGCCCAGCATCTGCGCGATCGGGTCGCCCGGAACCAGATGGATTAAAAGAAAAACAATGCTGACCACCAGCCAGATCACCGGCAGGGTATAGAGCACGCGTTGGAGGAGAGGTTTCACACGGTCAGTGGTCAGAGGTCAGTGGTCTGGTTGGTCGGCTAGTCTCCACCTTGTTTGGCTGCTTCTGCTTCGCCTTCCACTTTCGCCGTCTTCTCGATCCGCACACGCGCGATCCGGTGCCCTTCGATCTCTTCCACCGTATACCGCCGGCCTTCGTATTCAAACGAATCGCGCAGGGTCGGAATACGCTGCAGGTGAGCGAGAACGAACCCTGCCAAAGTTTCAAAACCTGCGTCGCGCGGCAAGGTCAGTCCATACTCAGTTTCCAAATCGCGGATGTTCACCGAGCCTTCCAGCACCATTACCGACTCATCTTCGAGAGCAGGCTCGCTGGGCGAGACGTCGAATTCGTCTTCGATGTTGCCGACCAGTTGCTCCAGAATGTCTTCGACCGTAATCACGCCCGCGGTCGAACCGAACTCATCGACGACGACAGCGAGATGCCGCCGCCGCTCCTTGAACTCGGCCAGCAATTCGGCGAGGACCTTTGTCTCCGGCACGACCAGCACGTCGTGCATGATCTGGCCGATCTGCATCCGCGAGATGCGAATCGAGCTGCTCTGGCCGAGGCTGCTCAGGCGCAGGCGCATCCAGCGCATGAGGTCTTTGTAGTAAAGCACGCCGACGATATGCTCCGGCCCGCGCTGCGGATCATAGACAGGTATCCGGGAGTGCTGGCCTTCGACGACGCGGGTCAGAGCATCGTCGAGCAGCAGGTCGGAGGGCAGCGAGAAAATGTCGGGCCGGGCGACCATCACCTCGCGCACCGTGATGCTGTCGAGTTCGATGGCCGAATGGATCATCTCCTCCTGAAATTCGGGAATCTGGCCGAACTGGCGGCTGGCGGTCACGATGAGCTTGAGTTCGTCGGGGGAATGCACGACGCCGCCGCGGCGGGTCGGCTGCGCTCCGAAGGCGCGCAACACCAGGCCCCCGGAGCGCCGCATAAAGAAGAGGATAGGGCGGGTCAGCGTGAGGAACGCTTCCATCGGCGCGGCCACTGCCAGGGCGATCTGCTCTGCCCGCTGCAGGGCGAGAGTCTTCGGCACCAGTTCGCCGAGGATCACATGCATGTAAGTGATCAGGCTGAAGGCGATGGCGATGGCAATGGTGTGGGCGTAGATGGCGGCATGCGGCACCCGGTGGACGAACTGCATGCCCTCGACCAGGCGGGCGACCATCGGCTCGCCGATCCAGCCCAGCGTGAGGCTGACCATGGTGATGCCAAGCTGGACGCCGTTCACCACCTCGTCGAGGTTCTGGTGCAGGCGCTGAACGATGCGGGCGCCGATTCGCCCGGATTCGATCAGTTGCTGAATACGTGTGTCACGCACGCTCACCAGGGCAAACTCAGCCGCGGCGAAGAAGGCATTGGCTGCGACCAGGAGGAGGATCAAAAAGACCCGGAGCAGCACGAAGGCGATCATGGAAGGCTAATTCTAACATTTGAAAGGCAGTTGCCTCGGCCAAAGCTTCCAGGTCTGATCCGAGAACCGGTGCTGTCGAACTTCCCCACGGAATCCCGCATCCCACAACCGAGGGTGCGCGGGGTCACAAATTTCGCTCCCGAGTGGAGCTATCCTTTTCTGAGGACGCTGGTCTAACCAACGAACGGCACAGGACTTGGCAGTGCGGTCCCGCAGGATGCCGTCGAGCGATCATCAGCCCGCGACCATTCATCTTGAAATCAGGAACAAAAATAGCGGCCGCCACGTACCAAGCAATGAGGACGGCGCATCGTGGCTCCGATACTCCAATTACCTAATCCCCGAGGAGGCGTTGTGAACGGTAACGGAAATCATAAGAAGAAACGTCGCGGACTCATGATCTGGACCATCGTCGGAGTGGTGCTGGTCCTGGTGATCGCCGGTGCCGTCATCGCGGCGACCCGCGGAGGCACGAAGATCGATCCGTCGAAACTGGCCAAGGTGGAGCGCGGAGATTTGGCCAAGAGCGTGGTGGCCACCGGCAAGGTCACGCCCATCACCAAGGTTGAGGTCAAATCGAAAGCCAGCGGCATCGTGAAGAAGCTCTACGTCGACTATGGCGATCGCGTGAAGAAAGGACAACTGCTGGCTCAACTCGACAAGATCGAGATCGAAGCCCAGGTCGAACAGTCGCACGCCGCCCTGGAAGCCGCGCAGGCCAACCTGACCAGTTCCCAGGCGGACTTCCAGCGGGCGAAAGTCGACGCGGAAGGCCCCGACGTGCCGCTGCTGAAGCGCGCCTACGATCGCGCCTTGGGGATGGCGAAGGATGGCGTTGTCTCTGCCTCCGCCCTTGACGATGCGCAGAAGAACTACGAGCTGGCGCTGAACAAGCAGAACGTCGCCAAAGCGGAAGTCACAGTGCTCAAGGCGAAGATTGCGCAAGCGCAGGCCGTGGTCTCCCAGGATCAGGCCAATCTGAAGCAGCTCGAGGAGCAGCTCAGCTATACGGATATCGTCTCGCCGATCGACGGCATTGTGCTGTCGCGAGACGTGGAAATGGGCGACGCAGTGAGCTCAATTCTGGTGTTGGGATCGTCGGCCACCCTGGTGATGACGCTGGGCGATACCAGCGAGGTTTATGTAAAGGGCAAGGTCGATGAGAGCGATATCGGCAAGGTCTACCTCGGACAGCGAGCGCGCATCAAGGTCGAATCCTTCAAGGACAAGACCTTCGAGGGCAAGGTGACCAAAATCTCTCCCATGGGGGTCGAGAAAGACAACGTCACGACCTTCGAAGTGCGGGTATCGATCCAGAACCCGGGCGGCGAACTCAAGGCCGAGATGACCGCCAACGCGGAGATCATTCTGGAAGAGCACAAGAACGTCCTGCAGATTCCGGAAGGCGCCATCATCTACGACAAGGACAAGAAAGCGTCGGTCGATGTCCCCGATCCGAAGGGCAAAGACGGCATGGATAAGGTCGCCATTAACATCGGAATCTCAAACGGCGCCAAGACCGAAGTGCTCAGCGGACTGAAAGAAGGACAGGAAGTCGTACTGCAGTAACGGCGGGCTTCGGACCTCAGCCGTCAGACCTGGTCATTTTTTGTGCAAATGGCTGCAATGGATCTGATGCCTGAGGTCCGCCGTCGAAGGTCCGGTTCCATGACTCTCTCGGAAATCCTCCGCCAGGCCGTCGCCACCTTCCGGGCGCACAAGATGCGAACCTTCCTCACCATGTTCGGCATCATCTGGGGAATCGCATCGGTGATCCTGCTGGTTGGACTTGGCCGCGGCTTCGTCGTCGATCAGAAGAAGCACATGGAGACCCTGGGCAAAGATCTGGTCATCGTTTGGGGCGGACGCACCAGTTCCCAGGTGGGTGGACGTGCCGCCGGGCGCGAGATTCGCCTGAATGTTGACGACGCGGAATTGATCCGCGACGAGTGCTACCTGATCAAGAACGTGAGCCCGGAGCTGCGGCGTACGATTCCCGAAGTCAGCCAGTTCAATTCCGCGAATCGCGGCGTTGTGGGCATGTGGCCCTCGTACCAGGATTTCCGTTCGCTGAAGATTTCCGAAGGGCGGCTGATCACCGACGACGACGAGCGCGAAGGTCGCCGCGTGGTGGTGCTGGGATCGAAGGCATACCGGCAATTGTTCCCCGGCCAGCCCGGCATTGGCGCCACCGTGCTGGTCAAGAGCCTGCCTTATACCGTGGTCGGCATCCTGGAAGAGAAAAAACAGAACTCCAACTATAGCGGCCCGGACAACGACTATCTGTTCGCGCCCTACTCTGCGGTATCGCGCGATTTCCCTCCGCCGGAGAAGCCGGGCGCCGGCATCACCCGCGGCTATCTCGATGACATCGTTTTTGAAGTGCAGAATCCCGAGGAGCACGAAGAGGCCGTGCTGCAGGTGCGGCGCACCCTGGGCCGCGCCCGCCACTTCGATCCGCTGGACAAAGACGCGCTCTTCATCTGGGACACGATGGATGGCGCCAAGCAGCTGGCCAAAATCTTCGGCGTAGTCACTCTGTTCTTCGGCTGCGTTGCCATTGTGACGCTGTGCCTTGGCGGGATTGGCGTGATGAACATCATGCTGGTTTCGGTCACCGAGCGCACGCGGGAGATTGGAACCCGCAAAGCCATGGGCGCGACCAAGCGCGACATTCTGCGTCAATTCTTCGCCGAATCGGCGATGCTCACCATCGTCAGCGGCATTCTGGGACTCAGCATCGGCGTGGGCATCTGTGTGCTGATGACGGCTGTGCCCTTGCCAGACTTCGTGCCGCATCCCATCGTGTCGCCGATCTCCATCATTGCATCGATTCTCACCCTTTCGTTAATCACGGTGACCGCGGGCATGTATCCCGCCCAGCGTGCCGCCGACATGACACCTGTGGAGTCACTGCGCTATGAATAACACTCGAAGTCTCCGCTCCGCTACCCTATCCGGCCGACTGCAGTTTGCCATCGCGCTGGTCGTGCTTTATTCCGCTGCCGCCTGCGGCTCCTCCATGCCGCAAGGCACGTTCGACCGCACCCTGCAGGTCAGTGGTCCCGTTGATCTGGAAGTGCTCACGCATTCCGGAGACGTCACCGTTCGCGCTGGATCCTCCGGATCGGTCATGGTTCACGGCAAGATCTTTGTCAGCGATCACTGGCTGCGCGGCAATCGGGACGCCGACGTCCACCAGATCGAGCAGAATCCCCCCATCCATCAACAGGGCAACAGCATTCGCATCGATTATGTGAATGCCCACGACATCTCGGTCGACTATGAGATCACGGTTCCCGCCGATACGGCGATCCGCACGCATAGCGGCTCGGGTGATCAGACCCTTGAAGGCACGCACGGCAACGCCGATATCCAGACCGGCTCCGGCGACGTGAGGCTGACGAACCTGACAGGACAAATTCAGCTGCAGACCGGTTCGGGCGACGTGCGCGCTCACCAGGTTGCCGGGGCGATCAGCGGTGGCACCGGCAGCGGCGACGTCGAGATTGAAGAGTCCGGGCCCGGCAACATCGATCTGCACACCGGTTCCGGTGATATGACTATTCGTGGAATTCAGGGCGCCTTTCACGCCCAGGCCGGCAGCGGCGACATCATCGCCGAAGGCGCGCAGAGCGGAACGTGGGAGATCAGCACAGGATCGGGCAACGTGCGCGTGCGCCTGCCGGCTAATGCCGCGTTTGATGCCGATATCTCCACCAGTTCGGGAACCGTTGACGTGAATGCTCCGATCGAGATGACCGTGCAGGGACGCGTGCAGGAGATGCGCAAGCACATTCAGGGTAAAGCCCGCGGCGGAGGTCCGCTGCTTTCAGTGCGGACTGGTTCGGGAGATATTCATATTGAGTAAAGCCACCACGGAGGCGCCGAGGCACTGAGAACTTTCCGGCGTTTAGCTGCGTGTCGGAGTGGCTCCGTGGTGAAGGTGACACTGGGATCGCCATGTTTTTGAAAGAGCTCATCTCGCAAGGCTGGCAGGCGCTATTGCGCGACCGCATGCGCTCCGCCCTGACCATGCTGGGAATCGTCTGGGGCCTGGCTTCGGTAGTTCTGCTGCTCGCCTACGGCCAGGGACTCGGCGGCTGTGTTCTGCATGCGTTCCTGAATATGGGGAACAATGTGATCGTGCTGTGGCCGGGCCAGACCAGCATGCAGGCCGGCGGCCAGAGAGCCGGCAAGAAAGTCGCCTACGAGCTCGAAGACGTAGAAGCGATTCGCGAAGACGTGCCGCTGGTGCGGGCGGTGAGCGGCGAGATCGACCGCGATTTCGGCTTCAAACTGGGCACGCGCATCGTGTCGATCATGGTCCGCGGAGTCGACCTGCCCTACGGACAGATGCGCAAACTTGACATCGCCGACGGCCGTTACTTCGACGAAACGGATTTCAGCGATCACCGCCGCGTGGTGATTCTCGGCTACAACGCCGCCAAGAAAGTGTTCCAGGGAGCTCCGGCCGTCGGGCAGCACGTCGAGATCGGAGGCCTCGATTTTGAAGTCATTGGAACGATGAAAAACAAAATCCAGGATTCGATGTATCAGGGCCCAGACAACGAGAACGGCTTTATCCCTTTCGCCCTGATGCGCGATCTGAAGAACCTGCGTGATCCGGATGAAATCATCATTCAGCCGACTGCGCCGGAACTGAACAAGAAGGCGCTGATGGCGGTGCGCGAAGTGCTGGCGCGCCGGCACCATTTCGATCCGAAGGATGACAAAGCCACGCCAGAATGGGACACGATCGAAGATCGCGGCATGATCAATGCGTTCTCCTACGGATTGCAGGCCGTGCTCGGGCTGATCGGCGTCTGTACCTTGGCGGTGGGCGGGATCGGCGTGATGAACATCATGCTGGTTTCGGTGACCGAGCGCACGCGCGAAATCGGCCTGCGCAAGGCCGTCGGCGCCAGGCCACGGCATATTCTGGTGCAATTTCTGCTGGAAGCCCTGGTGCTCACCTTTCTCGGGGGACTGATCGGCATCGCCGTGGCGGAATTCCTGACCTGGATCATCCCGCCCATGCCGTTGTATGACGAGTTCTACAAGACAGCCGACCACGAAGGCGCGATTTTTCTCCACGCCTCGCTGGGCGTGATGATTATCTCCTTCATGATTCTCTCCATGGTGGGAATCGTATCTGGATTCTTCCCCGCCCTGAAAGCCGCTCGGCTCAACCCGATCGAAGCGCTACGGTACGAATGAGCCGCTGTTCTTCGGCAATCTGACCCTCTGTCCGATTTTGAACAGCCCTCTCCGAATTCGGCCATCTCCTTTCCTCTGATTCCTGGCTCTTGCGCCAAAATCCCTTGAAAACGCGGCGGATACAGAGTCTGGGCGAATGGACGCCAAAGTGCCAGAATCAACCATTACATCCAGTGATGGAGGGCCGTCATGCAAAACCTGCTCCACGACTTGCGCTACGCGCTGCGCCAACTGCGCAAAACGCCGGGAATGGCGCTGCTGGCGATTTTGACTCTGGCCCTCGGCATTGGAGCGAACACAGCGATCTTCACCGTCATTGAGAGCGTCTTGCTGCGGCCGTTGCCGTACGCGCACTCCGGCCGGCTGGTCTACATTGGAGGCGCGACCGACCAGCCTGCTTTTTCCGGGACGTCATGGCTCAACTACCAGGACATCAAGGCGCAATCGAGGCTCCTTGACGATGTGGCCGGCTACTCCGAAGACATCTCAGTCTTACAAACAAAGGACAGTTCTCTTAGCGTTGCGGCTCCGCGCGTAACCTCCAATCTATTTTCGTTTCTCGGCGTCCAACCTCTGCTGGGCCGAACATTCGCCGAAAACGAGGGCGAACCCGGTGGCCCGCTGGTCGCCCTGTTGTCAGAAGGCTTGTGGCGGCAAGATTTTCACTCGGATGCCGGCATCGTGGGCCAGAAAGTGGACATTGGCGCCAAGCCTTACACCGTGATTGGCGTTATGCCGCTCGGTTTTCGCTTCCCGGAGTCGATGGGATCGGATCTTCAAAAAGGATTGTGGGTTCCGCTGCAGCCCACCCCGGAAATGCTGAAAGATCGCGGCTACAACTTCTTCAATGTCATCGGCGAACTTAAACCCGGTGTCACCACTGCCCAAGTGCAGCACGAGTTAGACGCCATTGCGGCCCATATCCCCAGGAAGAAAGACGAGGGGGCAATCAAATTAAGCGCGAGTTCCTACCAGGGATTACTCACCGGGCCGGTGCGCCCCGTCCTGTACGCGCTATTTGGGGCTCTAGCGCTCGTGCTCCTGATCGCCTGCGCGAACGTCTCGAATCTGCTGATCGCGCGCTGCCTGGGACGTCAGCAGGAGTTTGCGGTCCGCACGGCGCTCGGTGCTGGCCGGATGCGCCTGATTCGCCAAATGCTGGCCGAGGGATTTGCTTTAAGCCTCATTGGTTGCGGAATCGGGCTTCTCCTCGCGCGGCTGGCGATGGTGGCACTCCACAAACTGCCAGACGGTACGATTCCGCGCGCGGATGCCATCTCGATCCACTGGACGATTGTGCTGGCGCTCGCTACGATCGCGATGGTGACGACCGTTCTCTCCTCACTGCTGCCGGCGCTCCTGGTGGCGCGGGCCAATCCCCAGGGAGCGCTGCAAGCGGCTACGCGCGGAGTTGGTTCGCGATCAATCGGCGGCAAACTGAGTGGAGGATTGGTGGCAGCTGAAGTAGCTTTTTCCACACTCTTGCTGGTCGGAACCGGGTTGCTCTTTCACACTCTCTGGAATCTCGAGCAGTCGCGGCTCGGCTTTGAGACCGCGCACGTTACAACGTTCACCGCCATGCCCGCCGACGCCGCCGGTTTTTCCGGGTTGGCCGTCTCAGAAGATACGGCGAATGCTCCGGCTTCCATCGCAACCCTCATCTACCAGCCCGTTCTCGACCGGATTCGCGACGTACCCGGTGTACAAAGCGCCGCTCTCGCCAGTTCCCCGCCGCTCTCCGGAATGGACTTAGGCTCGAGTTTCGACATTCTTGGGCAGGCTAAGGATCCGAACCACACTCCCGCTGCACGCGTCTCGGCCGTGAGCGGCGATTATGCGAGTACGCTTGGCACGCCCATCATCAAAGGACGCATGATCACCGACGAGGACGTCGCCGGCAGTCCGTTCGTGGTCGTGATCAACCAGGCGCTCGCCCACGAATACTTCTCCGGCAAAGACCCGCTGGGACGGCAGATCAATCTGGGCGGCAAAGATACGGGCATGATCATGCCCTATACGATTGTCGGTGTTCTCGCCGACCAGGTCGACAAGAGCGTTGGCGGCGAGGTTCAGCCGTTCATCCTGATCCCGCAAGAGCAGATTCCGACTACCTCGCTTTTCTATCAGGCTCTGTTGAAGACCGTAGTCAGCTTCGTGATAAAGACTCGCAGCGATATTCCGGTGGCGTCGGAAATGCGCTCTGTCTTTCATCAGGCGGCACCATCACTTGCCCTCGACAATTTTCAGACCATGCAGCAAGCCGTGGAGCAGAATACCTTCGGCCAGAGGCTTGGTCTGTATTTGGTTGCATCATTCGCCGGGCTGGCTATCGCGATGGTGATCGCCGGGCTCTACGGGGTCTTGTCACAGCTCGTGGGATATCGCCGCCGCGAAATCGGCGTGCGGATGGCATTGGGTGCGACGCGCCAGAGTGTGGCGCAGATGGTGCTCAGGCAAGGATCGATTCTGATCGGCATCGGTCTCGGACTGGGCCTGGTACTCGCAGTTGCCTCCGAACGGTTGGTGCAGAGCTTCTTGTATCATGTGCGCCCGCTGGATGTGTGGACCTATGTATCTGTGCTGCTGATACTGCCCGGGATCGGACTGGTTGCGGCATTGCTGCCGGCTCGGAAGGCGGCTTCGATTCAGCCCATGCAGGCACTGCGGGAGGATTGAGCAACTCGACGCTCAAAGCAATCGTAACGACGCCATAGCTATTACCTCCGTGCCTTGACGCATCGCTTCTCGGCCAATTAACTTCGCAGTATCGGGAACTCCGTTCCCACGGAGAATCCTGTCTTCCAGCGAGGAAATGTGGCGCACCGTCCGATCATCACTCTCACCACCGATTTTGGGCTCAACGACCATTTTGTCGGCGCGATGAAAGGTGTCATTCTCGACATCGTGCCCGAGGCCGCGATCGTCGACATTTCGCATGCGGTACAGGCGTTCGACGTGCTCGATGGCGCGATTGCCATTTCGCAGGCCTATTCCTATTTCCCGGCCGGCACGGTGCACGTCGTCGTCGTGGACCCGGGCGTGGGCACGAACCGGCGCCCGATTCTGGCCACCAGCGACGGCTATCATTTTGTGGCGCCCGACAATGGCGTGCTCTCCATGGTCTATGCAAGGGAAGAACGCATCCACGTGCGGCATATCACGTCGGAGCACTATTTCCGCCAGCCGGTCAGCCAGACGTTTCATGCCCGCGATGTCTTTGCTCCCGTCGGGGCGTATCTGGCCAAGCAGGTCGACTCGCACAAGTTCGGCGATGAGATCGAAGACTACGTGAAGTTCGCTGCCCCCAAACCCAAAGCGGCCGGCGAGAACCGGATTCGTGGCGTGGTGCTGAAAGTCGACCGCTTCGGCAACCTGATCACCAACATCCGTCCGGAAGATGTTCCCGCGCTGTTTGCGGAAAATGCCGGCGGTTTCAAGATTGTAGTTGGCAGCCGCGAGGTTACCGACATTCGCACCGCCTATGCCGAGGGCAGTCCGGGGCAGGTTTTCGGCATCCTGGGCAGCATGGGTTATCTGGAGATTGCCGCCAACCGCGCCGCCGCTTCGCAATTGACCGGAGCCGGCAAGGGCAGCGAAATCAACGTTCTGCTTGGCGAAGCCGCCGCCGCCGGAAAAGGCGCGTAGGTCCTCTCCGGTCAGGAGTTCTTCGGCTTAGGCTGGGCGTAGCGCTCCATCTGTCCCGTCCACTTAAGAAACCGCCAGAGGTTGCTCCGCTCCCGCCACATGAATTCCCAGAACTCGAGGAAGCCGATTTGCGTCATTTTGACGCCGGTGTAGGTTTCGATGCGCCAGAGGAGATAGGGACTGCGCCACGGCGTCAGATGATGGCCCCGAGTCGCGTTCCACAGGAAGCGGAGTTTGTGGCGCATGCCTGCCATGGTCGCACTCCAACGCTATGTCATGGAAGGCATTGGAGTCCAGTCCCCATGGAGATGCCGGGGCAATGGCCGGAGGCCGTGAGAAATGCAATCCGAGGAAACCCGAGCTCTAAACCGGACGCTATAGGTTGTACTTCTTCATCAAGTGCCGGAAGGAACGATAGGAGATGCCCAGCACGTCGGCGGCTTTCGTTTGAACGCCGCCGCTCTGGTTGAGTGCACTCTGCAGCAAGGAACGCTCGATCCCGGCGACATAGTTCTCCATGCCCATGCCCTCAGGAAGGGTGAGGTCGCCGCCAACAGCGGGCAGAGCGCCGGAACCAGCGGCCGCCGCCGCGGCTCGGGCTTTAGGACGCTCCGCCGGAAGTTCGACATGTAGTTCTTCGCTGGTTTCGAGGGCGACGGCGCGCTCGACCGTGTTCTCGAGCTGGCGCACGTTCCCGGGCCATTCATATTCGCAGAGAGCCGCCAGCGATCCGGCATGCACGCGCAGGATGCTGCGTCCGGCCGCGCTCGCGTATTTCTTCAGGAAATGGTTGACCAGGAGCGGAACGTCCTCCGGCCGCTCGCGCAGAGGCGGTACGCGGATAGGAATTACATTCAGCCGGTAGTAAAGGTCCTCGCGAAATAAGTTCTCGGCGACGGCCTTATCGAGTTCTCGATTGGTCGCGGCAATCACCCGCACATCGATCGAGATTTCGCTGGTCGATCCGACTGGACGCACCGTGCGCTCCTGCAAGACGCGAAGGAGCTTGACCTGCATCGCCAGCGTCATTTCACTGATCTCGTCGAGAAAGATCGTGCCGCCATCGGCCACTTCAAACAATCCGCGCTTGTTCTGATTCGCTCCGGTGAACGCGCCCTTCAGGTATCCAAAGAGTTCGCTCTCGAGCAGGGTTTCGGGAAAGGCGCCGCAATTGACCGAAACGAAGGCTTCGGTCGCGCGCGGCGAGCAAACATGGACGGCGCGGGCGACCAGTTCTTTTCCGGTTCCGCTTTCGCCGTGGATCAGCACCGTGCTCGCGGTGGAGGCCACCGTGCGCACGGTCTGCTTGAGCTTCTCCATCGCGGCGCTGGAACCGATGATGTTGTCGAGCGAGTTGCGGGCAGCCGCGTCGCGGCGTAGAGCGAAGTTCTGCCGGCTGAGAACGAGTTTTTCGAGGGCCCGCTTGATGGCCAGGCGGATTTCGTCGACCAGACCGGGATTCTTTCGGATGTAATCGGTGGCGCCGCCGGCTTTGACCGCCTCCACCGCGGCCTCGTAGTCGTCCACCGCCGTTATCAGGATGACGGCCGAATCGGGCGAGACGCGATGCGCATGGCGCAGCACCTCGATGCCGTCGATGTTCGGCATCTTGATATCGGTAATGATGACGTCGTAGAGGGCGCCATCGATTTTGTTCTTAGCAGCCTGCCCGGACTGCACGGTCTCCACGCGGTAGCCGTCGCGGCGCAGGGAGATGTCGAGCATTTCGCAGATGGAGCGTTCGTCATCGCAAACCAGGATGTTAGCCATCGAACCTCCCTCCGGCAGCAGCCGCCAAAGAAGGAACGCCAGCGGTTTCAGAGCCCACAAGCCTGCTGGCCGGGGGGGCGGCCCTCTCGGTTTCGAGACGGCGCAGCCGCAGAATGAATGTGGTTCCCTGTCCCGGCTTCGAGCGCGCCCACACCTTTCCCTCATGCGCCTGAACAATCTGATACACGATAGCCAGGCCGAGCCCGGTCCCGCCCTCGAAGTTTGACTGGAAGGGCTCGAAGATCTTCTCGATCTGTTGCGGCGTCATCCCCGTACCGGTGTCGCTGATCGAAACCTGCCAGTCGCCGGCCAGAGATTCCACGCCCACGGTGAGAGTGCCGCCATTCTTCATGGCGCGTACGGAGTTCTCGCAGAGATTCCAGAACACCTGTTTCAGCTTGTCGCCATCGGCAATCGCGCTGGCTGCCTGGGAGGTGAAGCGGCGTTCGATCGTGATCCCGGTTTTTTCGGCGGCCATGCGGTGATCCATCAGGGTGAGCGTGTCTTCCAGCAGAGGAATCAGGTCGACCTGGTCGAAGTGATACTGCTTGGGCCGCGAATAGGCGAGAAAATCGGTGATGATGCCATTCAGCCGCTGCGACTCGCGAGTGACGATGTCGAGCAGCCGGCGGTGCTCCTCGTTCATCTCGGGAACGCTGGAAAGCATGCTCACCGATCCCGCGATCGAAGTCAGAGGATTACGGATTTCATGCGCGATCGCGGCGGCCAGGCGTCCAACGGCGGCCAACCGGTCCTGCATGCGGACTTCCCTCTCCAGGCGGCGAATCTCGGTGAGGTCTTCGAAAGCGTAGACGTAACCGGACTCGGCGCTCTCCGGAACCGTCAAAGCCGCGACCCGCACCCGGAATGTCTTGCGAAACCTTCCGGGGCCGTCGAAGCGAACCTCGGCGTGGGAATGTTGCGATTCGACGCTCGGGAGAGCATCGAGGAAGAGCCCGTTGGCGGGGGTTCCCAGAAGATCGGCTGCCGAGCGCTCCAGCAGTTTTTGCGCCGCCGCGTTAACCAGCGTGATGCGGCCGTCGAGACCGGTAGTGATCAGGCCGCTGCTGATCGAGTGAATGATGTTTTCGTGCAGGGCCTGAAGATTCTCCAGCGCCCCGCTGGTATCTTTCAGCTGCACGCCAACCTGGCGGAGTTTGCTGGTCAGCAGGCTTGCCAGATACGCCACCGCCAGAAAAGCGAACAGGTGGACGATGATGATTGCCTGCAGAGCCTTCAGCCCCGGATGACTTGCACAGTAGGAGGGAATGACTTCGTAATAGTTCAGTTCGAGAACGGCCCCGTAAAGAATAAAGGCCAGGGCCGCGGTAAGGTGAACCCAGACGCGCGGCAGTAGAACCGCCGCCACAATGATCACCAGCGGATAAAGAAAATTCAGGGAACTGTCCCATCCGCCGGTTTCGTGGACCACGACGCTGACCAGGATCAGGTCGGTGAGGACCTGCAGGGATGCCTGCAAGCGGTGCTCTTGCCAGAAGGAGAGCAACAGCACATAGAACAGCGAGAGGCTATACCAGAACAGGATGGTGCTGACAAACAAGCGCAGGGGCAAGGGCGCCGGACTAAACTGGGCCACCGCCAACTCAAGGGCCAGCAGGAGGGTCAGGATAAAGATCCGGACCTTCACCAGCCATACCAGCCAATTGCGCTCGTCAAAGGTCGATTGCATTTATCATCCCGGCGATCTGGAAACTATGGGTTCAGTTCCCAAGAGCATTCGCCGAACGGGCGGGGGCAGGAGGAACAACCCACCGAGCCCCGATGCCCGGTGCGAAAGCGAGATTGCGGAAGCCGGCCCGAAGGCCGGCCCCTTTTCTGATTCGAACTAGCCCGCCAGTTTGGCGATCATGGCAAACAGCGGCATGTAGAGCGAAATCACGATGCCGCCGATGGTGAGACCCAGAACGCCGATGATCATCGGTTCCAGCATGGCCAACATGTCTCTGGTGGCCGCGTCGACTTCTTCCTCGTAGAAGTCGGCGATCTTCTGCAACATGGAATCCATGGCGCCGGTCGCTTCGCCTACGCCGATCATCTGCGTCACCATGTTGGGGAAGACGCCACATTCGCGCAGAGGATCGACAATGGTGCGGCCTTCTTCGATCGCCTTGCGCACTTTCATCAGCGCTTCTTCGAGAACGGCGTTGCCCGAAGTCCGAGCCGTAATCGCCAAGCCTTCGAGGATCGGCACGCCGGAGGTAATCAGCGTGCCCAGGGTGCGGGTGAAACGTCCGACGGCGATCTTGCGCAGCAACGAGCCGATCACCGGCACGTACAGCAGGCCTTTATCGAAGTAGTACTTGCCCCGCGGATGCTTGCGGATCTGCTTGATGCCGAAGAACATTCCGATCACACCCACACCGACAATCCACCAGAAGCTCTGCACGAACGCGCTCAGTCCCATGACAATGCGGGTGGGAAGCGGCAGGTTGACGCCCAGCCCGGCGAACAGATTGGCGAAGATGGGCACGACCCACTTCAGCAGGGCGCCCACGATCAAGACCGCGATCGAGACCACGGCGACCGGGTAAATCAAAGCGGATTTCACCGCCGAGCGCAGGCGGACCGCTTTTTCCACGTAGGTCGCGAGGCGTTGCAAAATGATGTCGAGAATACCGCCCGTTTCGCCGGCCTCAATCATGTTCGTGGTGAGGTCGTCGAAGACGTTGGGGTACTGGCGCATCGCGTTGGCGAGGGTAGCGCCGCCTTCGACCGTCGTCCGCACGCCAGTCAGCGTCTTCTGGAAGGATGGGTTCTCCTGGTTGGCGGCCAGAATTTCCAGACACTGCACCAGCGGCAGGCCGGCGTCGATCATGACCGAGAACTGGCGGAAGAACACGGCAATGTCCTTGACCGCGACTTTGCCGCTGCCGAACGTCGGCAGAGAGAATTCTTTGCCCTTCTCGCGAATGGCGCCGGGCGTGATGCGCTCGCGCCGCAACGCCTGCGCCAACGACTGCTTGTTAGGCGCGATGCGCTCGCCGGAGACCTTCTGTCCGCTCGCGTCCTTGCCGGAAAATGTAAAGACTGGCATGGTGTTAGCCTCTCCTCACTGACGTGCCTGTCCGCGGACAGGCTGTCTTGCCCTACGGTTTCTGCGGCGTTAGTGCTTCGACGGCGCCGCCCCGCGCGCCATCGCCGTTCCGGCGCTGGTGGGCCGACTCAGCAGACTGGCGCCGCGGTTGATCATTTCCTGCAACTCATCCACGTTGCTGGAGCGCTGTAACGCCACTTCCAGCGAAATCTGCTTCTGGAAATAGGCGGTGGCCAGCGCCTGGTTGAATGTCTGCATTCCGAACTTTTCCTGTCCGGACTGCATGGCGGAATAAATCTGGTGAATCTTGTCCTCACGGATCAGGTTGCGGACGGCGGCGTTGGGCACCAGGATCTCCATGATCATGGCGCGCCCGCGCCCGTCGATTCTGGCCAGCAGCGATTGACACATGATGCCTTCGAGCACCAGCGAGAGCTGGGCGCGAATCTGCGGCTGCTGGTGGGCTGGAAACACGTCGATGATGCGGTTGATGGTGGAGGTCGCCGAGTTGGTGTGCAAGGTGCCGAACGTGAGGTGGCCGGTTTCGGCGATGCGCAGGGCCGATTCGATGGTTTCCAGGTCGCGCATTTCGCCGATCAGCACCACGTCGGGATCTTCACGGAGCGCGGCTCGCAGCGCATCGCTGAAGCTCTTGGTGTCGGCGTGCAACTCGCGCTGGTTCACCACGCAGTTCTTGTTCATGTGCACGAACTCGATCGGGTCTTCGATCGTCAGAATGTGGTCGTGGCGCTCGCTGTTGATCTTGTCGATCATCGAGGCCAGCGTGGTCGATTTGCCGGAGCCGGTGGGTCCGGTCACCAGGACCAGTCCGCGCGGCTTGTCGCACAGCTTGCTCACCACCGGAGCCAGGCCGAGCTGGTTGAAGGACTTGATTTCGAAAGGAATCAGACGAAAGACGGCCGCGGTGGCGCCGCGCTGGTTGAACACGTTGGCGCGGAAGCGGGCCAGCCCTTTCAAACCGAAAGAGAAGTCGAGCTCGAGGCTCTCTTCAAAACGGTGCTTCTGCGAGTCCGTCATGACGCTGTAGGCCAGCTGCTTGGTTTCGGCCGGCGTCATCTGCGGCAGATCCAGCGGCACCAGGTGCCCGTGCACGCGGATCTGGGGCGGCGAATTCGTGGTGATGTGCAGGTCGCTGCCGTTCATCTCCAGCATTCGTTTGAGCAGATCGCTTAACGACAAACCCATGGCAAGTTCCCTTTCGTTGGTCTTGAATCCTGAGTTCCGAATCCTGAACTGTTCGTCGTTTTTCGTTCGAACGACTCAGGACACGTGACTCGGTTCTCTAATGAATCGTTTCTCGTGCCACTTCCTCGAGCGTGGTCATTCCGGCTGCCACCTTGATCAGCCCGCTGCGGCGCAGCGTGATCATCCCGCGCTCGATCGCTTTCTTCTTTAGTTCCACCGCCGAGGCGCCGACCAGCACCAGTTCCCGGATCTCATCGTCGACCTCCATCACCTCGTAGAGACCGCAGCGGCCCTTATATCCGGTGTTGTTGCAAACGCCGCAGCCCTTGCCCTTCTGAATCTTGATCGTCTTCGCCTCTTCCGGCGTAAAACCGGCGTCGATCAGGGTCTGCACCGGGACTTCCTGGGTTTCGGAGCACTCTTTGCAGATGCGGCGCACCAACCGCTGCGCGCAGATCAGATGGACCGAGGTCGCCACCAGGAAGGGTTCAATACCCATGTTCATCAGTCGGGTGATGGTCTCGGGAGCGCCGTTGGTGTGCAGTGTCGAGAGCACGAGGTGGCCGGTGAGAGCGGCTTTGATGGCGATTTCCGCGGTTTCAAAGTCGCGGATCTCACCGACCAGAATGATGTTGGGATCCTGACGCAGGAAGGAACGCAGGGCGGCCGCGAAGTTCAGGCCGATTTGCTCCTTCATCTGCACCTGATTGACGCCCTGCAACTGGAACTCGACCGGGTCTTCGGCGGTCATGATGTTGGTGTCGGGCTGATTCAGGCGTGAAATCGAGGAATACAGCGTGTTGGTCTTGCCCGATCCCGTCGGCCCGGTGACCAGCACCATGCCGTAGGGCTTCAGAATGGCCTTCTCGAATTTCACCAGCGACTCAGGCTCAAAACCGAGCTTGGTCATGTCGAGGCGCAGGTTCTCTTTGTCGAGCAACCGCAGAACGATCTTTTCGCCCCACAGAGTCGGCAGCGTGCTGACGCGGAAGTCGAGTTGCTTCTTGCGCCCGCCGATGTTCATCTTCAGCATGATGCGGCCGTCCTGCGGCAGGCGCTTTTCGCTGATGTCGAGCTTCGACATGATCTTCAGACGCGAAGTGATGGCGTCTTTTAACTTCATCGGCGGCGACATGATCGACTGCAGAACGCCATCTATACGGAAGCGGACGCGGAACTCTTTTTCGTACGGCTCGATGTGAATGTCGCTGGCCCCCCGCTTCACGGCGTCGCCCAGAATGACGTTGACCAGCTTGACGACCGGGGCTTCGTCGGCCGCCTTTTCCAGCTCCGACAGCTCCATCTCCTGCTGTTCCGACTGCAGCTCGACATCTTCGTCGGTCAACTCCGACATCGACTGCATCACCGCTTCGAGATCTTCTTCCTTGGTGGCGCCGTAGGCCTTGTCGATGCCCGCCAGAATGGAGCTTTCCGAAGCCACCACCGGCTCGATGTTGAAGCCGGTCATGAACTTGATGTCGTCCATGGCAAAGACGTTCGTCGGATCGACCATGGCAATGGTCAACGACGCCCCCACGCGGCTGAGCGGCAGAATCTGGTAGCGCTTGGCCGTCTCGAAAGGAATCAGCTTCACAACTGCGGGATCGATTTCAAAATAGGAAAGGTTGATGGCGGGCACGCCATATTGACGCGAAAGAAAGTTCGTGACGTCCTCATCCGTGAGGAAGCCGAGCTTCACCAGCGCGGAGCCGAGCCGGCAGCTTTGTTCTTTCTGGACCTTATTCGCTTGTTCCAACTGCTCTGGGGTAATGATCTTCTCTTTGACCAGAAGATCACCCAGCCGTTGAGACATAGGTCGTTCTCCTATCCACGCAGGTGGAGCCTCGCCGGGCGCTTGATGCCGGCATCACGCAAACTGCCGCCTGTGGGGAGAGAGAGGCAGCACACTCGCGTTGACATAAATTGTCAACGCAAGCCGATTACTGCACCAGTAACCGAAGTGTTTGACCCCAGGGATGAACTGGCCGGATCGATAGAGAAATCAGAGATTTACGCGACAAGCCGCCGGCATGGTTACCAAGGTTTGTTCCTCGCGCAGAAATCGAGTTCGTCTTGCTCTTTTTCAAGAAAGTTCGACATTTGTGCTTGGCCGTGCAGACATGTCACTCTCAAACAGTTTGTCATTAATTTCGCACTCAAAAAGAGTTTGCCATTCCAACGCGTGAGCGGAGCGAGGAGGAGGAACCTTGCTTTTCGGAGCGTGCAAGACAGGTGTGCCAGAGTTCTGGTTTTGCCTACATCACCGCGACAGAGGGTGGGACGGTGGCCCGGGGTTTTGACTTTGCCGATGTCACCACTACAGTGGGTGCCCCATCCTTTGCGGGTGGCCCAGCCTTTTGATCACTGGCCGAAAACTTGAAATGGGTGCCCCGTCCTTCGCGTACTAGGCGAAGGGCGAGTACCACGGAAGCATGTGTCAAACAGCATATGGTGTCGGCAGCATCGTGCCCGCCCTTGCACAAAACCCAAGAACGGGGCACCCTCTGTCATGGTGGTATCAGGAAATTCAAAAGGTGGGCCACCCACCCCCACCATCTGTGGTCGTTCCAAACAGGTTGCCTTGCGTGTCGAGCAATAAACCAACCTCGGGCAGGCCGCCCGCATCTCCGTTAGCGAGACTGTAGAGAATCGTGACCGCGCCGCTCTGTCCCAGCCTAAAGATGGTGCCGCTGTCACCCTCGCCACCCTGCTTGGTAGTACCAAAAAAGTTCCCAGTCGCATCTTGCGTCAATTCACCGTTAGGGAACGCTCCATCATTCGGAGGCCCGGCGAAGCTGTAGAAAACCGAGTACTGCGCGTGAGCCGGACCTGCTGCAGCTAAACACAGCGCTACAAGACACACAGCCCCGCTTAGGAACTTGCTGGTTCCGAATCTCTTCATGAGGCACCTCGAATCGGATTAGAAAGCGGACCAGGATATCTCCGCCCCGGGGAAGGAACAGTGGGCAAAACTGTACCCCGGAGTGGTCCGACGCAACTGTCGCTCGCAAAACTTTTTCTTCGGCATTGTGACGGATGACCTTGCCTTCCACAGGCCCGGCTTCCTATTATCTCCTCGACGATGGCTTCAAAAAGCCGCCGCTAACTCCTTATTTCAACAAGTTTTGCCCGCTTCTGATTGAGCGCCATAGATTATTTCGCATTTCCCCGCTAACTCGAACATTCTAATCATGCAGGGGGAGGGGGAGGCTACACGAAAGCCGTAAATTCTGCTGCCGTAACCACACTTCGTTTCGCTACCGCTCTCGCATTTCTTGCTTCGCTATTATTCGCTTCATCAGTAGTCGCGCAGTCCCTTCGGCAAGCCGCCGAATCCTCCGGCGTGCTCGTAGGTACGGCGGTTCGTCCCTATGCATTTTCTGAGACGGCTTACTCCACAACGCTGGCCCGCGAGTTCAACATGGTCGAACCCGAAGACGCCATGAAGTGGCTCGCGCTTCGGCCAACCGCCGACTCCTTCGATTTCCACGACGGCGATGCGGTCGTTCGCTTCGCGCAAGCTCACGCGATGAAAGTTCGCGGCCATTGCCTGGTCTGGGACCACAACAACCCCGACTGGCTTACCCACGGCAACTTCAGTCCCGGCCAGTTGTCGAAACTGCTGCAAGAGCACATCACGACGGTCATGAAACATTACGCCGGTCAGGTCTTCGCCTGGGATGTGGTCAACGAAGCTTTCGACGAAAATGGTCATCTCCGCGATTCACCGTGGCACAACCGCCCGGGGATCGGATTGGCAGGGACCGAATACATCGAGCAGGCGTTTGTTTGGGCGCATCGGGCCGATCCGCACGCGCTGCTCTTCTATAACGAGGCGGAAGCGGAAGGATTGAACCGGAAGTCGGACGCCGTCTACGAGATGGCCAGAGATTTCCGGCGGCGCGGAGTGCCGATCGACGGAGTTGGGCTGCAGATGCATATCCCGAACCTCGAATTCGACGCCGCCACCGTCGCGGCGAATATTGCCCGGCTTACGGCGCTCGGACTTCAGGTTCACATCACCGAGCTCGACGTTTCTCTGCCGCTTGATCGTTCCTGGCAGGCGCGAGGAACGCCTCAGCCTGCAAGGAGTGACCTGCTGCGGCAGGCGGAGATTTATCGCAGCGTGGTTCACGTCTGTTTGCAAAACCCCGGCTGCACCGCGATCCAGACCTGGGGATTTACCGACAAGTATTCGTGGGTTGGCTCTCACTCTCACGGCACGCGGGGCGCGGCGCTGCTGTTCGACTCGAAATACGCCCCCAAGCCCGCTTACCATGCAGTGCTAGAAGGGTTCGCCGTGGAAAGTCATTTTCCCTGATGGATCCAGCCTATTGATCAACTGGCTGCAGACGCCCTGAACCGCTTTCCCGCATCTATAATGGCCGCAAGGAGAGGCAGTTAGGGCCGAAGTATTCCCGTCTGAGGGGACATGACCTCATCTTCACCGATCAGCGGCGCCAGGCGGCCCAGCCGGAAGCAGGTCATTATTTTGCTTGCCGCGGCCGTGCTGGTGCTGTTCGCCGTGCTGGCCTCGCAGACCGCCTTTAACGTCACCATTCTGCAGGCGGAAACCAATCAGCAGGCCGTCGTCTTCTACGCGCTGTCCCTGCTCATTTCGCTTCTGTTTGTGGCCCTGACTTTCGTCCTGGCGCGCAATCTGCTGAAGCTTTTTGCCGAACGGCGGATGGGCATCCTGGGCTCGAAGTTCCGCACCCGCATGGTGGTCGGGGCGCTGCTGCTCTCCTTCGTGCCGGTCATGGTGATGTACTGGTTTTCCTATGGCTTGATGAATCGCTCGATCGACAAGTGGTTCTCCACCCCGGTGGAAGAAGTCCGCTCCGACACGCAGGCCATGGCTTCGCTGCTGGGCAACTACGCGGAACAGAATGCCCGGGCCGAAGCCGCCGCCATCGCCGCGTCGCCGGAAATCGAGCGCGCTTATGCAACCGATAATGCCGCCGATGCCGTCGCCGAGTTTCAGCGTCATGCCCTCACGCTGCAGGGCGGGTTTGCCATTGCGCTGCGCGACGGCAATGCCGAAGCCATCTTCAACACTCCCGCGCCATGGCCGGTGCTGAAATCCAGATTGCCCTTGGCGGATGTTGCCGCGGGAATCCCGGCCCGCTTCACCTGGCAGCAGACCGAGTACACGCTGGGCACCGCTCCCGTGCGGGGCGGAGGGCTGGTACTGGCGGCGATTCCTCTGCCGCGCGAATTCTCTCAAGCCGCCCGTCAGATCGAGGCCAGCCAGCAGCGATATTTGCAGCTCAGCCGCGAGCGGCGGAGGGTTCGCCAGACCTACATGGGCTTGCTCCTGCTGCTGACCATGGTGGTGTTGTTTGTCACGACGTGGCTGGCGCTGTTTCTGGCCAAGCTGGTGACCCGTCCTCTCTCGGCCCTCGCCGAAGCCACGCAGGAAATTTCGCGCGGCCGCCTTGACTATCGCGTGGACGTGAGAGCGGCCGACGAGATCGGCGATCTGGTTCGATCGTTCAACCGGATGGCGGAAGAAGTGGAGGCCAGCCGCAAACAACTCGAAGAGTCGACCCGGGATCTGGGCGCGGCCAACACCGAACTCGATCAGCGCCGCCGCCAAATGGAAACGATTCTGGAGAGTATTCCCACGGGTGTTCTATCTCTGGACCCTGCCCGTCGCGTGACTCACATCAACCATGCGCTGCTGCGAATGTTCCAACCCGAAGCCGCGCGCGATGACGCCACGCTGGTTCTTCGCGGGGCAGCGCTGGCCGACGTGTTTCCCGCAGAAGTTCTGGAAGATTTTGAGCCCCTGCTCCGCCGGGCCGACCGCATGGGCATGACCACCAGCCAACTGGAAATGCAGCTGCCTCATGGGTCGTTGAACGTAGCCGTGACGGTAGCGCCGCTGCGGCATCAGGGCGACCGCTCCGGCTACGTCGTGGTCTTCGAGGATCTGTCTGACCTGCTGAAAGCCCAGAAGCAGGCAGCGTGGCGCGAGGTCGCCCGCCGGGTCGCGCACGAAATCAAGAACCCGCTGACTCCCATCGCGCTCTCGGCGGAGCGCATTCAGCGGCATCTGGACCGGGCGACTCCCGAGGACCCTGCTCCACTCGGCGTGGTGCGCTCCTGCGCCGAGACGATCGCCGTCGCGGTCGAAACCGTGCGCCGCCTGGTCGACGAATTCTCGACCCTGGCACGTTTCCCCGTAGCGAAGCCGCAACCCGCCGATTTGAACGAAATTGTCGAAGATGCGCTTTCGATGTTCAACGGGCGCATGGACGGTATTGCCTTGCATAAGTCGCTGGCTCCGGACCTGCCCAAGGTCCTGGCGGATGGCGAGGCCATGAAGCGGGCGGTTGCCAATCTCGTCGACAATGCGGCCGAAGCCATGCATGATTCCCTGGTGCGTGAGATCGAGATTTCAACCGCACTGGTGGCGAGCCGGGACGCGGTCGAGATCGCCGTCGCTGACACCGGGCATGGCGTCACCCGCGAACTGAAAGAGAAGCTCTTTCTGCCTTACTTCTCCACCAAGAAGCGCGGCACTGGACTCGGCCTGGCCATCGTGAGCCGCATCGTGGAGGATCATCACGGTTCGATTCGCGTCGAAGAGAATCGCCCGGTCGGCACGCGCTTTATCGTCGAACTGCCCGTGGCGCCGGAAGCCACGCCGACGGCAGCGACCGCTCAATATGCCTAAGATTCTGATCGTCGATGATGAAGCCGGCATCCGCGAATCGCTCTCCGGCGTTCTTGCCGACGAAGGTTATGAAGCGTCTTCGGTCGAGGGCGGCGAGGCCTGTCTCGATCTCTTGCGCAAGACAGCTTTTGACGTCGTCTTGCTCGACGTCTGGCTGCCGGGCATCGACGGACTCGACACGCTTGAGAGAATTCGTGAGCTCGATGATGCCCCCGAAGTCATTATGATCTCGGGACACGGCACGATCGAAACGGCGGTGCGCGCCACTAAGCTGGGCGCCTACGATTTTCTGGAAAAGCCGCTCACGCTCGAAAAGACGCTGATCCTGGTCAAGAATGCGATCGATTCGAAGAAACTGCGGCGGGAAAACCTGGAGCTGAAAAAACAGCTCCAGTCCAAGAGCGTGATCGTCGGCGACAGTATTCCGATGAAGGCTCTACGCCAGCAGATCGGCCTGATGGCTCCCACCAACGGCCGCGTGCTCATCTACGGCGAATCTGGATCTGGCAAGGAACTGGTGGCGCATGCCATCCACGCGCAGAGCCTTCGCAAGGACGACACGTTTGTCGAGCTGAATTGCGCCGCGATTCCCGAGGATCTCATCGAGAGCGAGCTGTTTGGACACATCAAAGGATCGTTCCCCGGCGCGGCCGCCGACAAGGAAGGCAAGTTCCAGAAGGCGAATGGCGGAACGCTGTTTCTTGATGAAGTCGGCGATATGAGCCTGAAGACGCAGTCGAAAGTCCTGCGCACGCTCGAGGAACAGAGGTTTACTCCCGTCGGCAGCGAAGAAACCATCACCGTCGACGCGCGCGTCATTGCTTCCACCAACAAGGATCTGGACGAGGAGATTTCCCGCGGCAACTTTCGCGAAGATCTTTTCTACCGGCTCAATGTGATTCCTTTTTTTGTGCCTCCGCTCCGCGAGCGAAGTGAAGATATTCCTCTGCTTGCCCAGCATTCTCTGAAAGAACTGGCTTCGCGCTACGGGCGCCGGCCGCGGGAGATCTCCGATGACGCCATGGAGGCTCTCATGCGCTATTCCTGGCCGGGAAATGTTCGCGAGCTTCGCAATCTGATCGAGCGCATCGTGATCATGAATCCGACCACCACCCGTTTCGACAGCAAGCACCTGCCGCCGCTGGTGTATCGCGACGGTGGAAGACGCGCGACCCGGAGCGAGTTTTCCACGCTGCACCAGGCGCGCGATGCCTATGAGCGCGATTACATCCTCAAAACGCTTGACCACAACCATGGCAATGTCAGCCGCACCGCGGAAGTGCTGGGCCTGGAGCGCAGCCATCTTTATCGCAAGATGAAAGCGTTGGGGATTGCCGCGAAGGAATAGGCGTCCCGGAAACTTACCGCTTGACCATGTGGATTTCAGTGCCGTTCTTGTGAAACTTCACCTCATCCATGAGTTGGTTGATCAGGAAAATTCCCCGGCCGTGGTTGGAATACAGATTCTCACCGACAGTGCAGGCCGGAATGGCGTTCGGGTCAAAGCCTTCGCCGGGGTCGCGGACAATGATGAGAACGCCGCGCAGATCGTCGCACGCCACGATGCATTCGACCACTTTACTGGGATCTTCTTTTGCGCCATGTACCACTGCATTGGCCAGCGCTTCCTGCAGCGCCAGTTCGATCGCGTCCTCTTTGCCGTCGACGCAGTGTACGTCGTGGATCGCTTCCATCACCTGGTGCACCACCGGATCCACGGATTTGCGGTCCGCCGCCAGCGTGACCTGCACCCGCAGGCTCAGCTTTTGCGGATCGAAATCGTGTTCAGGAAAATGTTCTTGGGAAGAAGCCCCGGAATCCATGTTGGGTCGGTTCGTCCTTGTCCCCGCGCGGAGCGCGCCGTGTTGAGATTCTAGCGGGAAATCGGCGATTCGGGCAATGGCTGTTCCTAATGAAGGATGACCGAGACAGAACTCCGTTGTTCTGTCTGGCTGGGCGCATTCTCCCAACGATCGGGAGCCAACGGGTCAGGGCTCGCTCGGCTTGTCCGGGAATCGGACGGTTACTGGCGACGTTCCGTCGTCTTCCGTCGTCTGCTTCGTCATGCGATTCTCAATCTGCCGCCGCCAGTCGAGTTCCTCCACAAAAGTTCGCGAATCGCGCCACCCCGGCTCAACTTTCACGTACAGTTCGAGGAACACTCGCGTCCCGAGCATACGTTCGATCTGCTGGCGAGCCGCGGTGCCGATTTTCTTCAGCATCTGACCGCCTTTGCCCACCAGGATTCCCTTCTGGCCCTGCCGCTCACAGTAAATGGTCGCCGCGATGCGCGTGAGCTTCGCTCCTTCCTCGAACTCGTCGACGATGACCGTCGCCGCATAGGGAATCTCATCCTTCGTATTCAGAAGCACTTGTTCGCGAACGATTTCCGCCGCCATGAAACGCGCCGGCTGATCGGTCGCCTGATCCTCGGGAAAGTAAGCTGGGCCCGCGGGTAGCGCGGCAATGACGAGGTCAAGGAGCACATCGAGGCCTTTACGCTTAAGCGCAGACACTGGCACGACTTCGCTGAAGGGATAGAACCTCCGATATTCTTCGATCAACGGCAGCAGCCGGGCCTTCTCGCGGATCAGGTCCACCTTATTGAGTACCAGAAACGCTTTTGTGCCGGAATGCCTGAGCAAGTCGATGGCGAACTGATCTCGGGGATCGAGCCGGTGGGTCACATCCATGATGAGCAGCGCCAGATCACAGCCCTCCAGTGCTTCGCGCACCTCGACCATCATCTTGCGGCCGAGAGAGCTGTCCGGTTTGTGCACGCCCGGAGTGTCGATGAGCACGATCTGCGCGCCGTCCTTGCCCTTGCGCTTGGGAGCATGAACGATGCCCTGAATGCGATTGCGCGTGGTCTGCGGCTTGGGAGAGATGATGGCCAGCTTTTCGCCGACGAGGGCGTTCAGCAGCGTTGACTTGCCCGCGTTCGGGCGGCCAAGAATGCAAACGAATCCGGAGCGAAAGGGCATAGAGAATCTGACTTCAGCCTACGGACCTCAAACTTCACCTAGATCAATTTCAGCTGTCGCGGCTGCGCAGCGGTCACCCGCACACGCTCGACTTTGCGGTCGGTCGACTCCAGCACCTCGAAGCGCAGGCCATCATCCTCCACGATCTCCCCCTTACGGGGGATGTGGCCCGCCAGTTCGCTGACCAGTCCCGCGATGGTCGCCGAGTCTTTCCCTTCCGGCTTGGTGCCAAACAGCTCGTCCAGGCGATCCACGTCCATGCCGCCCGACACGATAAACGAGCGTTCGCCTTCGCGCACAATTTCCGGCTTGTCGTGCTCGTCGCGAATCTCGCCGACGATCTCCTCGACCAGGTCCTCGATTGTCACCAGGCCCGCCACGCCGCCATATTCATCGACCACGATCGCCATGCGGATATTCTGCCGCTGCATCTCGCGCAGCAGATCGCTGCCCAGCTTGCTCTCGGGAACGAAATAGACATCACGCCGCATGATCGTATCCAGCGTGCGCACGTGCGCCTCGGTGTCAGGTACCTGCAGTACGTCTTGCGCGTACACGATGCCCTTGATGTTGTGGATGCTTCCTTCGTACACCGGCACGCGCGAGTAATGCTTGGCGCGCAACATCTCGATGAAGCGCTCGACCGTCGTATTCGCCGGGACGGCAAACATCACCGGCCGCGGCTTCATGGCTTCCCGCACCGTCTTGCCGCTGAATTCCACGACCGACTGAATCAGATCGCGGTCGCCTTCCTGGATGATGCCTTCTTCCTGCCCGGCCTCAATGAGCGCGTCCACTGCCTCCGCCGGACTTTCCGATTGCTCGTTTACGCTCTGCCTGGTCAGCGACACGACCGACTGCAGAAAACCCAGCACAATCGTGACAGGAAGGACGAGATAAATCAGGATCTTCAGAGCCAGCGACCAGTGGACGAGCCATTCTCCCTTGGTGCGCGAGAAAAACAGGAAGGGCAGAAAGCGGTTGCAGAAGACGACGATCAGAGTCAGGCTGATCGTCGCCTGCAGGATCTCATAGACATTCCACAGCTTGTCGCTGAAAACGATGAATCCGACAATCAGGGCGATCGCCGCCATGGTCAGCTGCGTCAGAACCGCCATCGACAACGACGCGCGGGCCCGGCTGACGGTCAGCGAAGGTTCTACCTTCTGCTCGAATACATCAATGTTGTCCTGAAACTCGCGGGAAAGGAATTTGCCGATTTCCTGATAGACGCGATCGACGTAGGAAACCAGGGTAAGGAGGCCCAGAAGCAGCAAAAGGATGCCTGCGACGGCGAAGTTCATCGTCGCCTCCGCGTAGCGCTCTTGCTCAGCCTCGGCCGAGGCACAACTCTCTGCGACTTATCCGCAGGCGGATCCGTCCGCTCGATCAGGGACGCTGGCAGTCCCAGCTCCCGGCGCAACCTCGCTTCCTCTCGCGCCATTTTTCCATTATCGCGCTCGTGATCGAAGCCTGCCAGATGCAGAATGCCATGCAGAGCCAGAATCTTCACCTCTTCGCCGGGAGAGTGTCGCAATCGGTTGGCATTCTGCATGGCAACATCGGCTGAAATCGCAATATCTCCGGCGAACCGCGCCCTCTCACGCTTCGCCTGCGAGGGGGACGCGGGAAACGACAGCACATCAGTAGCCTTATCTTTGCCGCGGAAGCGGCGATTCAGCGACCGCACGGCGGCGCTGCTGGTCACGAGAACATTTACAACCTGCCGCAATCCGGCGGCTCTGCGAGCACGCAGCACAAACCGGCTGAGAGCGCTCGCGTTCAGGCCGGCAACTCTTTTCTGCAGGATAACCAACCAAAACCCTTCCGACATCTCTTCTAAGAGTCTGCCCCAAAAAACAATGGGAGGCCCTTCAGGCGACCTCCCACTTTATGTCTTAAGTTTATCCTTTGGCTTCGGAAGAAACTGCCTTCTCCGTGCCGGCCGGAGCCGCCGGCGCGGCTTTCTCTTCGCTGCCGGCCGATTCGAGGTTTTTCGCTTCTGTCAGCAAGAGCACCTGCTGCTCGGCGACGCGCACCTTGTGCTCGTCATAGGCCCGGACGATGCGCTGCACCAGATGATGCCGCACGACATCGCCTTCGTCGAAATGCACGAAGGCCAATCCCTCGACGCTCTTCAACACATCAATGGCTTCCAGCAGCCCGCTGCGGCGCGCGTTGGGCAAGTCGATCTGGGTAATGTCGCCGGTGATGACCGCCTTCGAGTTGAACCCCAGGCGGGTGACGAACATCTTCATTTGTTCGGACGTCGTGTTCTGCGCCTCATCGAGAATCACGAACGAATCGTTCAGAGTACGCCCGCGCATGAAGGCGATGGGCGCGATCTCGATGACATTTTTCTCCAGATACCGATCCACCTTTTCCGGATCGAGCATGTCGTATAACGCGTCGTACAAGGGGCGAAGATAGGGATCGATCTTGTCCTGGAGAGTCCCGGGAAGAAAACCAAGCCGCTCGCCCGCTTCCACCGCGGGCCGTGCCAGGATGATCCGGTTGACACGCTTGGCCAGCAAGGCAGAAATCGCCATTGCCACGGCAAGGTAGGTCTTGCCTGTTCCCGCCGGCCCGACGCCGAAAACCATGTCGTGTTTCTCGATGGCTTCGAGATAGCGGCGCTGATTGCTGCTCTTGGGCTGGGCGCTGCGGCGTCCGAAGGAGCGCTGCCGGCCCGCATCGGCCAGTCCGCGCAAGGTCGTATTGGGGTCCGACGTCAGCACCCGCAGCATGCTGTTCAGATCGCCGTTATTGAAGGAGTAACCGGACCGCTGCAGGCCCTCAAAGTCAGCGAAGACCTGCTCCGCGCGCGCCACGTCACGCGCCGCCCCTTCCAGTTCGATGGCGTTCGACCGCAGATTGATGGTGACGTTGAGCCCATCTTCCAGCAGGCGGATGTTCTCGTCCCGTGTGCCGAAGAGGGTTTCGATATTAGGGCTGATCCCGATGCTCTTCTTCATGCTCGTCGTTTGAGAGTCGCGTCGCAGGCAACCTCGATGCGCGCCGGCGTGGCAGACCCGGCGCCGGCCGCGGGCCAGACGCACCGCTCTCTCTTCCACTCCATAAACAAAACAGGATTATGCTCAGAGACGGGAATATCCGGAATGTTCGCGCCCGGAAGGCGAGAAACTACCATTGCATAAAGCCTACCCCGACAGAAAGTGCCCGTCAATGGCAAGCCTTCTCGCCTGCGTTCATGCATTTGTAGTTTGCGCACCGGACGCGGTGGCAGGAACCGTTCTGGTTCTCGCCCACTCGCGAAGGGCCGCAATCTCTTCGGCGCGCGTGGTGGAGAGCGGAACCGTCCCAGCCAGGGCGGTGAGGAGCGATTCGGTCGTCAGTGGCTTTTTCTCGGAGTACGCGGCGTAAAGAGCGCCTTTGACGGCTGCCTCAATCTCTGCTCCGGAGTACCCCTTGGCTGCGGCAGCCACGCGTTCCAGGTCAAAATCGGCGGAGTTCCGCTTCCGCTTCGCCAGTTGAATGGAGAATATCTGTTTGCGCTCCGACTGATTGGGCAGATCGACGAAAAACAGTTCGTCGAAACGTCCCTTGCGAATCAGTTCTGGGGGCAACACCGTCACATTGTTGCAGGTCGCGGCAACGAATACCGGAGATTTGCGATCCTGCATCCACGAAAGAAACGAGGCCAGCAGCCGCGAAGAGACGCCCGCATCGGCCGAGGCTGAGTCAGGACCGCTGCCGGCGAAAACCTTCTCCAGTTCATCAATCCACAACACGCAGGGAGCCAGGCCCTCGGCAATCTGAAAGACCTTGCGAATACGCTTTTCCGTCTCGCCGATGTATTTGTCGTAGACGGCCGAGGTATCGAATTTCACCAGCGGCAACTTCCACTCGCCGGCCACGGCGCGGGCGCAGAGCGATTTGCCGCATCCCTGCACGCCGAGAATGATCACGCCGCGCGGAGGATCGAGGCCAAACTCGCGCGCCGAGTCTTCCCATGCCCCGCGACGCTGCTCGAGCCAATGCTTCAAATTCTCGAGCCCTCCGACGCCGCTCATGTCATCGGAGGCTTCGATAAACTCCAGCATGCCCGAATGCCGGAGCAATTGTTTCTTTGCTTCGAGGACGTCCGTAACCGTCTCCGGACACAGCGCGTAACGCGTCACCAGAGCCTGCGAGACGGCGCGTTCGGCTTCTTCCTCAGTCAGTCCACGGAGATTGGCCGACATTGCATCGACTCCGGCGGCATCGAGTTGCAGCTTCAAGGTGTAAGTCTTCGCCAGCCGGGTGAAGGTTTCGTGCACAATCTCGCGCAACCGGTCGCGATCGGGCAGAGACATGTCAAAGTACTCGACCAGCGTGGCCAGTTCCGCAGGCACATTGATTTCCGGCGCAGTGATGATCACGGTCCGGCGATTGACCGAAAACTTCTGCCCCACATCGCGCAGGCGCCGGACGACAACTGGATCCTCCATGTGGCGATGAAAGTCTTTCAGGATGAAAACGGCTTCAAGTGTGATCGACTCCATGTTGGCTAGCGCCTGTACCGGCTCGCGTGTGTTGTAGATGGAGTTCGCGGTGCTGCCGGCAGGGGCGGCATCGGCTCCCATCGATGCCATCATCGCCCTTGCCAGCCGGTCGGCTTCTCCCCCGCCGGGACTGAGCACGGCGTGCGACTGGCTGCGCATCACCGGAGCCCAGCCTCCGGATTGCGCCGTCTGCGGGGCTCTGGCTTCAGATGCGGAGTTGGCGCCCGAGCGCACCAGCCCTTCGGCGATGCTCCATTCGAAGGTCGCCATGTTCAAGTCGGCGCAAGCGGCGCGCACCAGGCTGACCGCGCGCATCTCCTCCGACGTCTCGATGACCACGATCGGCGTCGAGGAGTTGATCAGAACCTTGAGGCGATCCAGTGTGTCCATAAGTGAAGTGGGCGTCACGCCAAAGCGGGGCCGCTTTCAAGTTGGCGAGGTGCCATCTGTTTGACCCTTCAAGAGTTGCTCCCCTATAATAAGAAATTCGGACCTACCCGAATATCTCTCTAGGCACACGAAGGTAACGAACCAGACATGGCAAATCATTTTTCGGCGCTGAAGCGCGCCCGCCAGACCGAACGCCGCACCACCCGCAATCGCGCCAACACTTCAGCTTTGCGCACCCAACTGCGCACGCTGCGCGAGACGATCGCGAAGGGCGATAAGGCCGCCGCGGAGCAGACCTACCGGCAGACCGTCTCTGCCCTCGACAAGGCGATCCAGAAAGGCACCCTGCACGAGAACACCGCCTCCCGCTACAAGTCCCGCCTGGGCAAGCGGGTCGGGGCGATGAAGTAGATCCCTGCGAGATCTCGCTTCACGGTGCGGCTGGAGTCATTGGATCTGGTCCCGTTTTTCGAGATTGTGTTTTGAGCAGAGGATCTGGATGTTTTTCGCATCCTTGGAAGATCCCCCTCGCGAATACGGGATGATGTGGTCGAAATGGAGGTTTTCGGTGCTCGCGCAGACCACACACCTCCCTCCGTCCCTTTTCCAAACTTCGAGCTTAACGGAGGAGGGTATAACCCGGTCACGGTCTCCGCTTGGATCGGCGGCATCCGACCTAGATTGAGTGGGGTCAGAAACCTCAAGCTTGAACTTGAAGACCTGCCGACGGTCGGACGTTTCCTGCCATGCATCGATGAGCTGGAATAGGCCGTTGTAAACCCAAATGCCGGGCCTGATCTTCTCGAAAACCCTAACCTGCTCAGCTTCCGCCCTACCGAGTTTGAACCGCCGAACCGCATCGAGGAATAGACCATTTTGAGATAGTCGCCCGGTCGGAAGGAACTCGGGCTGATCTAGGCTCTTTGGATCAGGCCCGCCCCGCGTTCTTGGAATGTCGTGCCCCTCGTAGATGATCACCCTCCCATTCTCCTCGAGGCGGTCGGCGTAAGGGGCGCCCAGTCGGAGGCTCATAAGGATGACAGAATCAGTCCCTCGCAGTCTGAAATTCATTCCGCGCTGGAGATTGACGCCAAAGCCTGCGCACATCTCCAGATACGAAACGACGTCGCCAGGGCCGACTGTCATCTATGCCTCGGAAAGGATTGCAATCGATGTAGAAGCTTCGGGGAAATAACCTCCGACCCAAACCGCAGAGGCTCTCGATGGAGATTCAGCCCTACACCGGCAGCTGATCCTGCATCCAGCCCGGTGCTTCCAGCTTCGGCTCAGCTGTCAGATCCATCACCAGCCGTTCGAGCACCAGGCGTTTGCTTACCGGATTCGATCGCAGGGCCAGATCGGCCTTCGCCACCAGCCGGATGGCGCGCGTCAGTTCGCGGCGGTTCTTGTAGCGCCGGGCCTGCTTGATGATGTCGTCGGCCGCAAACGGCGGCACGCGGAATCCCTGCCAAAGCGCCGCCCAGAGCATGCGCTGGTCGCGGACATTCCGCTCCAGAATCACCAGCATCTGGCGAAACGTCTTGGCCAGCATGTAGATATGTCCGATGGCAGCCTCTTCGCCCTCGCCCGAGGCAAGGATGGCATCGAGCACTTCCAGTGCCCGCACGCGGTCTTTGCAGGAAATCGCGTCAGTCAGTTCATAGAGGGACCGCTGCTTGGCCGCGAGCACCATGGTCTCCACATCGCCCAGGTTGATGCGCTTCTTTTCTCCTACGTAAAGAATCAGCTTCTCGAGTTCGTTCGAGATCATCATCATGTCGCCGCCGAGCGCGTCAACCAGTTCGCGGGCTCCGTCGGCTTCGATCTTCACCGCACGGCTGGCGCAATAGTCGGTAATCCAGCGGACCGCTTCGCCTTCTTCCACGCGCCCCAGTTCGACGATGCCGCAATAGGGCCCCATGGTCTCGCGAATCCGCTGGTAGCGCTCTTTATCCTGCATCTCCATGCGGCGGACGTCAGCCGGGATGCTGATATGGTCGGCGACAAAAACCAGGAGGGCATCGGGATTCGGGCTCTTGCAGTATTCCTCGATCGCGGACAGTTTCTCTTCGTTCGATCCGCGGCCAAACAGCGTCTTCACTCCCCGCACAAAAAACACCTGAAAGGGAGCCATCAGCGAGGGCGTGCGGGCACGGTCGAGAATCTCCGCCAGGTCGGTTTCCGCCAGATCGAATTCGAAAATGCTGAAATCGCGCAGATCGGCGGGGACCAGATGCTCCAGAATGGCGTCGCGAAAGCGTTTGCGGAAGAAGGCTTCGTCGCCGACAAATACATAGGCGGCTCGCAACTTGCGCGACTCCACCTCGCTTACAAACCGTTCGGCCTGGGCAAAAGCTCGCATTCCAATCTCATGGCGAAGACTGCGCTTCTTCTTCCTTCTTCGCTATCCGATCCTCCCACTGCGCGAAAGAGCGGAGCCCGTCATCCACCCAAACTGTACCACCTAGAAGCCTTCCAGTATGTTGGACACCAGGGTGCGGGCGAAATCCTGCGACAGACGCCGGAATGCCGGAGAATCCTCTTCAAAGAAACTGGCCAGATCCTGCGACACCTCGTACTGCTCGCGGAACAGATATGACGGATTCTGATACAGCACCTTGCCCTTCCGATCGCTGAGCGTAACTTTCAGACTGACGACGACCAGGACGCTGGCCGCCCGGCCCGTCGTGGTGTCGTAGGCCAATGGCGTTGCAGAGGTCGACAGCACCGTGCCGCGCAGGATGGCGTCGGCATCGGAACTAGAATCGCTGACGATGCGATAGCGGGTCCGCGTCGTGAACTCGTGCACTACCGAAGCGGTCAGCATCTGCTCGATGCGATACGTTGAGGTCTCATTCTTGAAGGCGGGCACCGCAATCGTCTTGACGTCCGCGGGAAGCTGGCCGGCGTGCCCTGCGGTGTGATATCCGCAGGCTACCGTGAAAAGAAGGGCGAGCAACGCCGCGCACCGGATGCCGGGTGCCAGGATGGACGTCCTCGCGGGCGGGCCTTCACTCGCAGCTGGCGACGCGGCAGTCACAACCCTCATTGAATTTTTCCCGTCGGGCGGGTCGCCGTCATGCTCTCGGCGCAATCGACTGCGGTCAGAGCCGAGATGCGAAGATTGTCGGCGGCAGCCCACACCCACGCCGCATTCGGTTGCACTGGATCGCTCTTCACCGACAACAGAATATTAGGCTGTCCGGCTGAACTGACATTGCTCGGCCAGTCTTCTTCAGCGGCTGGAATGGTCAGATGGTCTCCGGCAAGAGCCTGCGACACAGCCGCCGTGTCCGCGGGCTTCTCCATTTCCAGGGAAAGCGCCAGCGCGTGACCGTGAAAGATGGGGGCCTGCACCAGCAGCAGGGATGGTTGGATCGCTCTTTCGCCCGCGATCTGCCGGTAGTGACGCAGCACGCGCGCCTCGATCGAATCCAAGGGCGGCTGCGATTTCTGCCCATATCGCGCCACCATGTTGAAGGCGATCTGCGCATCAAACACATCTTTCGGCAGCGGTTGAAAGGAGAGCAGATTGACCGTCTGCTGATGGAGCTCGTCCATGCCGCGCTGCCCGTGCTCAGACACTGGCTCAAACACGGTCGCCACCGCCCGCCGGATCGTTCCCGCTTTGCCGGCGCGCGACAACAGCAGCGCCAGGGTCACGGCCACCGGGTGCGCGGTGATGCAGGGGCCCGGCTGCAGCTCCGGCGGCACGACTTGCCCGCGCTCGCGCTCCACCCAAACCGAGCGCACACTCGCGCCCGGCTCCTCTTCCAGGCCGGCAGAAAGGTCGATGATGGCGCTGCCCGCGTCTCTCGCCCGCTTCCAGTTCTTGCGCGTACATTCGGGATCCGAGGCAAAAAAAGTGAAATCCACGTTGTCGAATTGCTCGGCGCGCAGGCTCTGGATGAAGCTGATCTCGTCGCCCATGGCCTCCAGCTGTCCCAGCGACTCATCATCATCGAGCAGCCGGATGTCGGCGGCGGGAAAGTTGCGCTCATTCAGCATCTCGGCAACTTCCTTGCCTCGCAGCGACGCCGCGCCGACAATCGCGGCTCGGTAGAGCTTCCCGCGGGTTCCGGCCGCAAGAGAAACGGACGCTGGCTTGGTCGAGGGACTCACGATGCTTGCGACGCCTCCTTATAGGATGGAGGTGGCGGGCCGCTTCGTCTGCGGAAGATCCACTGCAGGCGCCAGAAGACTCCCGACACCATGTAGAGCAAGGCCAGGGCAAAAAGCACCTTCCGCGAGAAGAAAAAGATGAGAGCGAAGAGCGCGGCCAGCAGAACGATCAGCCGGAACGGATGCCGCGAGCGGAAATCAATGTCTTTGAAACTGTAAAAGCGCCACGTGCTGACCATCAAATAGCTGACGGTCGTCACCATGGCGAGCCAGGTGAGCGCGGTGTACCAGGAAACCACCGGTTCGCCGGCCTCGAAGTGAACCACGGCGGCAATCACTCCGGCGCCCGCCGGTATGGGCATGCCCACGAAATACTTCTTGCCCGGCCGGCCTGGATTCGACGGCTCCGGATTGCTGGTGATGTTGAAGCGCGCCAGACGGCTTGCCCCGGCCATCAGAAACAGGAAGCTGGCGATCGCTCCCAGCTGCGTCAGTTTGATGTGCCACTCCGTCAGGAGAATCGTCGGCATCAGGTGGAATCCCCAGGTCCATGCGAGCATCGCTGGCGCGACTCCAAATGTGATGGCGTCGGCCAGGGAGTCGAGCTCGCGGCCGAAATCGCTGCTCGTACCCGTCATGCGCGCGATGCGTCCGTCGAGGCCGTCAAAGAGCACGGCAAAGCCGATCGCCTTGGCGGCATTATCCAGATGCCAGAAGTCGCTGACGGTGGCGCGCATGACTTCGAGAATCGCGTAGTAGCCGAGCGCCATGTTTGCAGTGGTGAACAGCGAAGGAAGAATGTACATTCCCTTGCTCAAACGGCGTCTCGGTCTGGGAGTCGGTCGATCCATCAGCGGATGCTCTCGGCGGCAGACGTGCTTCCCACGCTGCTCAGGGCGGGCTCGGGCAAGTAAGCCAGCACGCTCGCCCCACCTTTCACGCGATCGCCCACCTTTATGTTGACGCGGGCTGCGGCGTCGAAGACAACATCCACCCGCGATCCAAACTTGATCAAGCCCACGCGCTGGCCGCGGGCCAGATGGTCTCCGATTTTCGGGTGGAACACGATCCGCCGCGCCAGCAATCCGGCAATCTGCTTGAACACGACCGTCTGTCCGTCGCCTGCAACGGTGACGATATTCTGCTCATTCAGTTCGGCGCAGTCCTCGCTGCGGGCATCCAGAAACTTTCCCCGCTGGTAGCGGATGTCGCGCACGACTCCGGCAATGGGCGAGCGATTCACGTGCACGTCAAACACGCTGAGAAAGATGCTGACGCGCGTCTGCCGCTCGGCTCCGGCGGTCACGGGAGAAATATCGGTCACTTTCCCGTCGCCCGGAGAAACCACTGCGCCCGGCTCGTTGGGAATGGCGCGTTCCGGATCGCGGAAGAACCACAGAAAAAAGAATGCGAGCAGAAAGGGAACCACAGCCCATGTGGGATGCGTCAGCCATCCGAGGACAATGCCGGCGGCAATCAGCGGAACCGCATAGAAGTATCCGTCACGAACCATGGGGAATCTTTCAATTATAGCTGTGCTCGCGGCTCCGGCTCACGCCTGCCGTCCAAGGGCTGTAAGTATAAATAAAAAAAGGCGCTGTATCGCGCCCGGTGAAAGATACATTGCTCCCCTTGCGGCCGCGACCGCGGGGAGCTTGGCCAGAGTTTTTAGGCTACGTGCACGCCGTATTGCTGCCGGAACTGGCGCTCAATCGACTCCATCTGGTCTTTGAGACGCAGCTTCAGCTTCTTGAGCCGGACTTCTTCCAGCTTCTCGTCTTCGCTGAGGTATCGTTTTTGGGTGAGTGTTTCGAGACGCTTCGAATATTGTGAGTGCTCCTGAGCCAATCTGCGGAACTCCTCGTGATTGGTCAGGAGTTGGTCTCTCGGAGTCAGCATCCAGCAGACCTCCAACCGGGATATGTGCACAACCTAGCACAGCCCCAAAACCGGGGCAATGCCCAAAAGTGGTGCAAGTCTCATTGTGAGAACGGAGCCGGTTTCACTTGTCGGCTGTATAAGATAGCGTCCTCTTCCGGATTCGCGTAGTAGGACTTCCGCCGACCGGTCGGTCTCCATCCGGTCGCTTCGTAGAGACTCCGCGCCGCCGCATTTGATTCCCGGACTTCCAGAAACATCGCTCGACTGTTTGTTTCGCCCGCGTGCGCCAGCAATGCCCCGAGAAGTCGCTTCCCTAGCCCTTTTCGCTGTGCATGAGGCACGACCACAATGTTCTCCAGTTCCCATTCATCTACAACCCGCCGCGCCACCAGAAAGCCGGACAACCCAGCATTTCGACTTGGCCCTTCGGAAGCCGAGCCCTGGGCCTCTTCCTCGATAACGATAATGAAGCGCCCGGCGCCCTCTGCCTCGCGAAAGAGATCTTCATATTGCCGCTTCGACCAGTGCGCGGCGGAGGGAGTCGCCCGTTCCAGTTCGAGCAGAGAATCCAAATCGGCGGGGGTGGCGGAACGGATCTTCACGGATTCGAGAGCCAGATCAGAATCACGCACCGGGCCTGGAAAAGATTTCAGCGTCCGAGCGGCGAATGTAGTTCGCGTCCAACTGCTCGGGCGGGACCGACTCGCCGGCTTGCAGTTTCTTCCAGCCAATGGCAGCCGTGGCCCCAGTCCCGACTAACGCCTTCGGAGAAACGGTGAAGCCGGCATCCCGCGCCAGGGCGGCCAATTCGTCGCTGGGCGTCGCTATCCGGATTTCGCGAGCTTCCGGCAAGAAACGAGCCTTCGGCAATAGTTCTTCGCGGACGCGGCGGGCCTTCCCGTCGGATACGCTGTACTCGCCGACGTAGACTTCGCCTCGTCCGGCATCGAGCGCGGCCAGCACCGTTCCCTCTGAGGCGCTTTCGACCGCTAGAACTTCCAATAACGATACCGGCACAATCGGCTTCCGCAGGATTTCCGCCAGGGCCTTGATCGCCGCCAGCCCTACTCGCAATCCGGTGAACGACCCCGGACCGGAAATCACGATCAGCGCTCCGATTTCCTTCTTGTCCAATCCGTGCTTTTGCAACAAGCCCGCAACCTGTGGCACTAGTTGCGCGGAGAACGTCCCGCCCGTCAGCGGCGCCGATTCGATCACCTTGACCCGATCGTCTTTTGCGCGCGCCAGCGCCACGCTGCCCTGCCTGCCCGAAGTGTCGGTGACGAGAAAAAGCATACCTGCAATCTCGACGTTCAAAAGCCTAGCCCTGCACGAGTTCGAGGAGCACGCCGCCTGTGCTCGCCGGATGAACAAACACGTACTCGTGACCGCCGGCGCCGGTCTTGATTTCGTCGGACACCATCCGCACGCCGTCGCTCTTCAGCCGCGCCACTGCGGCGCGCAGATCAGGGACCTTCAGGCACACGTGATGCAGCCCTTCGCCCCGCTTGGCCACGAACTTCGCGATGGTCGAATCTTCCGACGTCGCCTCCAGCAACTCCAGCCGGCTTTCTCCGACAGGAACCATCACCAGCCGCACTTTTTCGTGCTCGACGGTCTCTTCGGGCGAGACAGTAAGGCCAAGCTTTTCGTAAATCTCCTTGGCCGCCGAGAGCGACTTCACCGCGATGCCGAGATGATCGATCTGATACGCCATAAACAAACAACGTTGTCATTCCGAGCCGTTTTGCAGCCGCGAAGGGGCAAAAGCAGCGAGGAACCTGCTTGTCACCGCTTGCCCGCGATCTCCTCCACCACCGTATACGGATCCCGCTTATGCTCGGCCACTTCCGCCGCCAGCCGCGCCAGGTTTCCCTCTGAGATGACGGCCCGCGCCCTTTCGAGCATGGCATCGCGCAGCATTTCGACCAGCCGCTCCTGCCAATTCTCTACGCGCTTGTGGAGCGCGCGGTCTTCTTTCGCCAGATACTGCTCGTACTCCGTGATCGCCGACGCCAGTTCTCTTATTCCCTGCCCTTCGCTTGCCACCGTCTTTACGACCGGAGGGGTCCAGCCGTCCTTTCGCATCGCCAGCGATTGCAGCGCGCGAATCTCGCGCTCGACGCGCTCGGCGCCGTCCCGGTCGCTTTTGTTGATGACGAAAATGTCGGCGATCTCCATGATCCCGGCCTTGATCGTCTGCACATCATCGCCCATGCCCGGCACCAGAGTCACGATGGTGACATCGGCCAGCCGCACGATATCGACTTCATCCTGCCCCACGCCGACGGTTTCGATCAGGATCAGGTCGCGGCCAGCGGCGTCGAGCACCGTCGCCACGTCGGCGGTCGTGCGCGCCAGCCCGCCCAGCGACCCGCGCGTAGCCATGCTGCGAATATAAATCCCCGGGTCGGAAAAATGCTCCTGCATGCGGATGCGGTCGCCCAGAATCGCCCCGCCCGTGTACGGACTCGTCGGATCGACGGCGATGATGCCGACGGTGTAATTGTGGTCGGTTGCCCCAGCAATTTCTTGCGGGACAGGGTGGGCATGCTTCATCCCGCGATAAATCCGCGCCAGCTGATCGACCAGCGTGCTCTTCCCCGCTCCTGGAGCCCCCGTCAGGCCGATCACGCGCGCCGTACCCGTGTAGGGGAACAGTCCCTTCAACAGTTCTGACCATTCCGGCGCGCGGTTCTCGACGATGGAGATGGCGCGGGCCAGCGCGCGGGCATCGCCGGAGCGGACGGGTTCGATCAGGGGATGAGTCTGGATTGCCAAGCGATCAGTGTAAAGCAGGGGCGGAAGAAAGACACCCGGTCAGCGGTGGTCAATGAGTGCAATGGCGATTTATCGTCAACTAAGTGCGAGGGGCGTCTCTCGGCGGCGTGTTTCGACGTGAAGCGTAGCCAAGACACACGAATGCCGTCACGGCGAAAAGGCCTATGAGGGGCATTAATAATGCCGTGTATCGTACCGCACTGTCGACTGCGTATGGAATCCGCCAATGAGGCCATCTGCTTAACTCCCAGTAACAGCCGTCCTTGTACATTGCGAGACCGGTGTTTAGTAGGAATGCCCACGACGCGACGGTAAGCACTCCGCACACAACGGCCAGCCTCTTTAGAGCGCGGGTCACGTCGGTAACCTCTCGATCACATTATGCTCCAACGGCATAACTGTCGTAAGCAGGCGTTTTCGCTCATCCTCCCACCAGCAGGGGAACTTGAGTGAAACGGGGATTTTGCGACAACTCCCCTTGTCACAGGATGGGTTCGGCTTCCCGGAACAATCACTGCTGGAGGCAGGCGCGGATGGTCAGCAGGCCGATGACAGTTAGTACGGCGATCAGGATGACTTTCCACGCGTCGCGCCGGAACATCTCTTTCATCGGGCCAGAAAGGGTTTTCGATGCCATAAAGGGACAAAACCCGATTCGGAATCGGGCTTTCCACTTTTACTTTGGCTCTGACTCTGGTGCGTGGCAAGTGTACACCGGAATCGGCAGAACGAACTATCCGGTAGGCTGCGCTTTTTTCGGAGGTGCGGCCCAGCGCACTTGGAGGGCATCGGTCAGTAGGAGCATCAGCTTGTCATCGGACAGGTGCATCTCCCAACCCCTCAATGAGTGAAATGGAGATTTTACGCCCATCGTCTCAGTCAGTCTGGACATGGGGCAGAACTTCTCTCCATGTTTTACATCCAGACAAAGACCAAAGACACCGAAGCTTCACATCGAAGACATCATTCATCAGTTCTTGAGACGCATTTGGCGTCAGCGCGATGCTAAGACTGCTGTCGGGCCATACGTCGGGCGTTTTGATGCGATATGTGGCGCCTTCGTTGCGGACGAGTGGCTTTTCTGATGTCAGCCTTACGATTGTTGCATCGCGTCCGACACCAAAGCGCGAAGTCGAGAGCATCAACTCATAGCTCAAGAAAGCTACCTTGCCGGACGAGAAGCGTGTCTCAACGTATAGGCTCGAAAAATGCAACCCCCACCGAGTCAGCACCCAATGAAGGGCCGGGATTTGAAGCCGGGAAAGTGGAAGAAACAAAGCATTGGAAAGGTGGGAGTTTGGTATCGCCACTGAAATACATTCTTCGTCGAAGCAAACTGGTGGTCCGTACTCGTGCGTTTTAAGTCCAAGCGCCCGAATCCGAGCGAGTGCTTCTGTTTTTGAAGTGACGCCTACTTTCAGTGCCGAAAGGGCGCGAACTGTTGCGGTTGCTCTTCTTTCAAACAGGACAGCTTCAGCCCGAAATGCGATGGCTGGAACGATGATGACGGCGAATAAGCAGACGTAAATGTATCGTGCGGGGCGTGAGGCAAGCTTTTGCAAACACCAAGCGCAAACTGGATGGCTTTCGCGGAGAACCATGAAAGAGTAAGACTCCGCGACAAGTGTAGTTGTTTCCACGCTCGGAGGGTGGTGACAGTTGTAATCAAGCCATCGCGCTCAAGTTCCCCGTATGGGGAGGATGAGCGTAACGGGGATTTTTCGCCAATTGAGAGCGGGAAGGCAGGTACTGCCTAGTGGTAGATGAACTTGAATGTAGCGTGCTTTGTGAAGTTCTCGTACCAGATTTCGTAACCGCCCTCGTCTTCGCGGTTGATGGAGAAAATCAATTCAGATCGTCCGTCATTATCGTAGTCTCCTGCGTCCACTAACCACATTCCCGAATCGAAGTACTTGACCGTTTTTGTCGCATCGACAAAAAACCACGGATCGTCGATGTCAAAACCCGCCTCTGTGTCCTGACAATCGACTGCTTCGAGATGCAATCGCGCAACGATCGACCCCGGACGCGAGGCATAAGCCTTAACGACTTTTATATCTTCATTTCGGTAAGAAAACTCATTCAGCTTGCTTTGGTCGTTTTGGCTTGTCCGGCACAGTTTTGGGAATTTCTTGCGAAATGCTTGCTGTAACAGGGCTGTTATGTCGGAAGACGGCACGAAAGGCTTCCACTGCTCGGGGTCAGCGAAATACGGTTTGGAGTTTGCTACGAGGGGCCTATACACGGATGCCTCGGTGTAGCCACCAAACTCAGCCGACCGCGTACCAACCGTGGGCACTGGGTTCGCGCTGATAATCGCCTGCTGACCGATATCGCTGTACCATCGGAAATCACTTGGCGCATGGCTGGCCACCTGCCCCAAATTTTTCCCGTCGAACGCGATAGTCCACGTCGTCTCGTCAGGGTAGGTCGATGTGAGTGACTTCAAACACGCTTGATTGTCGCAGTTACTTGGAAACGGCTGCCAGACATCTCCCGTCTTCTGAAAAATGACACGGACATCTCGGTAATTCGGCTCCCCGGCATAATGTCCTTTGCTCTCCTCCAGAACGCCCAAAATGACGTTCTGCGCAAAGGACCTCGTCGCCGTTACCGTGATCGTTAGAGACAGTAGGAGTCGTCCCAAAATCTGATAGTTCATGATTATCAATGCTATTGCGAAACCGATTGGTGAGTCGACGTTACCTTCGGTATTTGCGGATACATTGCAGGACGTTGGTCAACTGACGAAATCAGGCGATTGCACTCAAGTTCGTCGGGAACGCCACCGGTATGCCAGAAATGCGATCACGCCATAGCAAAGGGTGCCACTGAGAAGGAAAAGAGACCAAGGCACGTCATGAGCGCCGAGATTCGCAATGGCTGGCAGAATCCAGAAGGGCAGGCTGAGCCAGCCGAAAACATTGGGCGCAGCGCTCGATAGCCCGAAAATAATTATGGATACCGCGAGTCCGACTGAGCTAAAGACGAGAACGATCTTTGCAAGCCGCACAGCCGCTGATTCTACGGCATATTGTGCCCGTTAAGGGAACCCAGTTTCTGTTATCGGGAGACTACACGCAAAACCGGCTTTCGGCGCCGCTCTACTCCCTCAGCAACTGCCTTGCAATGACCAGCCGCTGGATCTCGCTGGTGCCTTCGCCGATGGTGCAGAGCTTTACGTCGCGATAGAACTTTTCGGCGGGATAGTCCTTGATGAACCCATACCCCCCGTGAATCTGCACGCCTTCGTTGGCGCACTTCACCGCAACCTCGCTGGCGAACAGCTTGGCCATCGACGATTCCTGCGTCGTCTTCATGCCCGCATCTTTCATCGACGCCGCCCGCATAGTCAGCAGCATGGCCGCGTCGATCTCGGTTGCCATGTCCGCCAGCTTCCACTGGATGGCCTGAAAGTCGCTGATCGGCCTGCCGAATTGACGGCGCTGCTTGGAATACTTCAGCGCGCATTCGTAGGCGCCCTCGGCCATGCCGAGCGATAACGCCGCAATCGAGATGCGCCCGCCGTCGAGCACGCGCATGGCGTCGGGAAATCCCTGGCCTTCCCCGCCCAGCAGGTTCTCCGCCGGAATAACGCAATCTTCGAAGATCAATTCGGCGGTATCGCTGGCGCGCAATCCCAGCTTGTTTTCTTTCTTGCCGGGACGAAATCCCTTGGTATCTTTCTCGACCAGAAACGCCGAAATTCCGTGCGTATGCGCGGTGCGATCGGTGACCGCGAGCACGACTACCACGTCGGCATAGTGTCCGTTGGTGCAGAAGGTCTTGGTTCCGTTCAGCACCCAGCTGTTTCCCTTGCGTACGGCGGTCATGCGGGCGCTGCCGGCGTCCGACCCGGACGAAGGCTCGGTCAATCCCCACGCGCCAATGAATTCTCCCGTGGCCAGCTTGCTGACGTACTTCTTCTTCTGCGCTTCATTGCCCGCGAGAAAAATATGGTTCGAGCAGAGCGAGGTATGCGCCGCTACGATGATGCCGACCGATCCGTCGATGCGCGAGAGTTCCTCGATCGCCGTCACGTACTCCACGTAACCCATGCCGGCGCCGCTATATTCCTGGGGAAAGATCGCGCCCATCAGGCCGAGCTTGCCGAGTTCCTTGATGGTGGCGAGCGGGAATTCGCCCGCCTCGTCCCACTCCATGACGTGCGGCTTGATCTCGCGCTCGGCAAATTCGCGGACGTTTTTTTTCAGGTGCAACTGTTCATCGTTCAGTTGGAAGTCCACGGCTCCTCCGCAGCAGCCGACAGAATGGATGCCATTTTCCCTACCAGAGAATGAGTGTTGATTAGAACACAGCGAAACCCGGCCACAAAGTTACCGGCGGAGCCGGGATCGCAAGTGGATGTGAGGCGCATGAACGCTGGGCATTTCGCGCTCCGGCATCCGTTTCCCGACCGACCGGATGGTTAGTGTGGAGGCGCTCCTTCAGGCCTTTGCGGGAATCTCACCGGATGCGAGGAACCTCTGGAAGACTTCATTCGAGAGCAGTCTCCCGCGCGAAGTGAGGCGCGCGACATTTCCCGCCGCATCCATCAGTCCGTCGGCCTCCGCCTGCTTGATGATCGGATACACTTGCGCGACGGCCTCACAACCGAAACTCTCGGCGATCGCCCGCAGGTCGACACCGCGATTCAAGCGCAGGCCCAGAAAGAAGCGTTCCTCCAGAGCCTGCGCCGCCGGAACCGTGGTCTTCTCCAGCGGCGTACCGGCCACGTATTGCTCCAGGGAATCAGCGGTCGAGAAGCGTATCGCGTCCAGGTTTGCGCCGGCTGCCAGTAGCATTGAGTGCGCATCCACGCCAAAACCGAGATACGGCTGGCGCGTCCAATACTTCAGATTGTGCCGCGATGCATAGCCGGCACGGGCAAAGTTCGAAATCTCATACTGCGCAATCCCCGCCGCTTCGAGCTTGTCGCAGGCGGCAAGATAGAAATCGCAGGTCGCTTCTTCATCCGGCACAAAATGCGCGTGATAACGCGTACCCCCGGCAATCAGTTCGCGCCCTAAGCGCGAGTCTTCGTCTACTTCCAGCATGTAGACGCTTATATGCGGCACGCCTGCCGCCATCGCCTGCTCCAGGGAGAATTGCCAGCTCTCCGCCGTCTGGTGCGGCAATCCGGCGATAAGATCGATATTCAGACTCGGAATCCCCGCCGCTCGCAGCCGAGCGATCTCGTCAAGAACCGTCGCCCGCTTGTGCAGCCGGCCAACCGCAGCCGCCTCGCCATCGGCAAAGGACTGCACGCCCAGACTGACGCGGTTCACGCCGCAACGCAGCAGTCCATCGAGAACCGCCGGAGTTAGCGTTCCGGGAGCGCATTCCACCGTGATCTCCACATCGCGTTGCAGATTGAATTGAGCGCGCACCGCGTCGAACATGCGCTGCAGTTGTACGGATTCCAAGACCGTTGGTGTGCCCCCTCCGAGATAGATCGAGTCGACTTCGGTTTCGAACTGCCCCGCCAACTCCGCCACAGTCCTGCGGATGTTCGCGATGTCGTCGCAGACTCGCGCCACATAGCGCTCGAAGACCGCGCGCGAAAACACGTCGGAGGCAAAGTTGCAGTAGCTGCACTTCGTCCGGCAGAAGGGCACCGAAATATAGATTCCCAGCGGCACTGCCAGCATTATCCCACCACCGTCATACGACCCCCGGTCGCCCCTTCCCCAGATTCCACTGGTACTTCCCCCGGGTTTCGTGGTCTAATCCCGCGCATGAAACCGGCAAAACTGGCCTTTGCTGCTATCTTCCTGCTGGCCACGTCGTCTTTATTCGCGCAAACCCTGGTCGAGCGGCTTTTCCTGATGAGAACTGAGACCACGACATTTGACCAATACACAGGGATGGTTCACACCTGTGTGCTCGTCTACCCGGATGGCCGCTACCGGATGGAGCGAACGTTTCAGAGCGTCGACGGAAGCAATCCGGACACGAAAGTCTACGTCGATACCCTTCCCGATGCCGACCTGAAGGCATTGCAAGCCGTGCTGGACGACAGCCAGTTGCAGGAGATTCGCACAGCTCCTCCGCGCGGCGGGATCGTCAAAGACATGGACACGCTCACCATTAGCATTCCGCGGGAACACACGATGCAGAACATCGCATTTGTCAATGCTGTCGACCGTAAGCCTTATGAGAAGGCGCTCAAGCCGTTCCAGAACTCCCTCAAGAACCTGGAAAAGCGCAAAGTCCCGGTGGCCAAGGCGGAGCAGTCGAACAATTGCGAGGCGCCGCGGGTAATCTACCGTTCCACGCTCGCGCCCGGTGCGAGCAACGATGAGAATCGCCGGCCGTGATGGCAGTTGAGCGGCGGCCAGGAAAGCTTTTCCATCTCCGGGACGGTTTTCGCATCTATGTTGGGGTACCCTGTTAGAAGCGCTTTTCGCGCCCTGTGCGTCGAATCCTAGATCTGCTGGCCGGGAGGGCCAGGCGATCAACGGGAATAACAATCTCCACCAGCGATGGCTCAAGAAGAGGAAATACTAGGCAAAGCGTATGACTCCCGCCTGATGCGGCGGCTGATCACCTACCTGCGTCCGTACCGCTGGCAGGTGACCGTCGCCGTCGTCTCCATTGTGCTGAAGTCGTTTGCCGACGTGCTCGGCCCTTATCTTGTGAAGGTAGCGGTCGACCGCTATCTGGCGCCGGTCAAGAACTCAGGCGCCGGCCTGTGGAGCTGGCTCAGCCCGCGTCCGCTTACCGGCATCGCCCAGATCTCCACGATTTATTTCGGGCTGCTGCTTTTTACCTTCGTCCTCGAATTTCTGCAGACCTATTACATGCAGTGGACTGGCCAGCAGGTCATGTTCGACCTGCGCAGCCAGATATTCCGCCACCTGCAGCACATGCACGTCGCTTTCTACGACAAGAATCCAGTCGGACGGCTGGTAACGAGAGTCACGACCGATGTTGACGCCCTGAACGAGATGTTCACCTCCGGCGTGGTCTCGATCTTTGAGGACCTGTTTGTGCTGGCCGGCATTCTCGGAATCATGCTCTGCATGAACTGGAAGCTGGCCCTGATCACCTTTGCCGTGCTGCCGCTGATTGTGGTGGCCACCAAGATTTTTCGCGACCGGGTACGCGATTCCTACCGGCGTATCCGCATCGCCATCGCGCGCATCAACGCCTACCTGCAGGAGCACGTGAGCGGCATGGTGGTGCTGCAGCTTTTCAATCGCGAGCGCAAGGCCTATCAACGCTTCTCCGAAATCAACCGCAGCCACATGGACGCCTTCAAAGACGCGATCATGGCTTACGCGGTCTACTATCCGGTCGTCGACTTCTTCTCGGCCATCGCAATTGCCTCCGTCATCTGGTTCGGCGGCCAGGGCATCATCCGCAAGATTTCCTCGACGACGGTCGAGTTCACGTTCCATCCGCACTTCGGACTTCACCTGGTCACGGCGGCGGCAACCCTCGGCGTGCTGATGGCGTTCACCCAATACGCCTTCCGTTTCTTCCGGCCGATCATGGATTTCAGCGAGAAATACAACATCCTGCAATCGGCCATGGCGGCCAGCGAGCGGATTTTCAAGCTGCTTGACACTCCGGTCGATATCGTCTCGCCGGCGGCCACCAAGAAGCCGCAAGGCTCCGGCCGGATCGAATTCGATCACGTCTGGTTCGCTTACAGAGACGTACCGGAAGAGAACGCTGAGAGCGCGGGGAGCAGGAATCACGTGGGGACCTCCGGTCTCGGCGGTTCAGCCGAGCCAGGCTCGGCGGCTCCCGATTGGGTGCTGCGTGACGTCAGTTTCGCCATCGAACCCGGAGAGACCATCGCCGTCGTCGGCCATACCGGCGCGGGAAAGACCACCCTGATTTCCCTGCTGCTGCGTTTCTATGATGTGCAGAAAGGCGCGGTCCGCATCGACGGCGTCGATGTGAAAGACATGGACCTGGCCGACCTGAGGAGCCGCTTCGGCGTTGTCTTGCAGGATCCATTCCTCTTCACCGGAACGATCGGTGGCAATATCCGCCTCGGCACCAGCCGCATTCAGGACGAACACATCGAACGCGCCGCTGAAGATGTGAATCTCGCTGATTTCATTCGCGGCCTTCCCAACGGCTTCAACGAGGAAGTCCGCGAGCGCGGATCGACGCTCTCCACCGGCCAGAAGCAGCTGATTTCCTTCGCTCGCGCGCTCGCCCATGAGCCAAAGATTCTGATTCTCGACGAGGCCACGTCCAGCGTCGACACCGAAACCGAGTTCCGCGTGCGCGATGCCCTCGCGCACATGGTTGAGGGACGAACCTCGCTGATTATCGCCCATCGCCTGTCGACCATCCAGCGCGCCGACAAGATCCTGGTCATGCACAAAGGCCAGCTGCGCGAGATGGGCACCCACCAGGAACTGCTGGCCCAGCGCGGGATCTACTACAAGCTCTATCAGCTGCAATACAAAGACCAGGAGCTTCCCGAGGGCAGTTCCCAGCCGCAGCAGTCGACGGTCAGTGCAGACGACTAGTCTGCCACAGGCGGGCGCGCTCGACCCTGCTCCCTTACAATGATCCGTGCTCATCCTCATCTCAGCCGGAGAAGCTTCCGGGGAAATGTATGGCGCGCAGCTGATCGAAGCGCTGCGCCGTGCCACGGAACACGTGGGGACGGCCGACTCGAACAACCGGCTTTCCTTCTTTGGTGTCGGGGGCGAGCGCATGCGCGCCGCCGGATGTGACACGGTCGTTGACGCCAAAGACCTCGCCGTCGTCGGCATCACCGAAATTCTCAGCCACCTGCCCAGAATTCTCGGCCGCTACCGGCACCTGATTCGTGAAGCTGATCGCCGCAAGCCGGACCTGGCGATCGTGATCGATTCGCCCGCGTTCAACTGGCGCGTGGCGCGGCAGATGAAGAGACGCGGCATCCCCACGGTGTACTATGTCGCACCGCAGTTCTGGGCATGGCGCCAGGGACGCGTTCGCCTCATCCGCAGCTACATCGACAAAGCACTCGTCATCTTCCCCTTCGAGGAGCGCTTTTACCGCGATCGCGGGGTCGATGCGGCGTTTGTCGGGCATCCTTTGGCGGAATTGCCTCACCCCACCATCGAGCGCGAAACTTACGCCGGGCAGTTCAACCTCGACCCCAACAGGTCGTGGATCACTCTCATGCCGGGCAGCCGGGTCAAAGAAGTCCGGATGAACCTGCCCACCATCCTCGAATCGGTCGCTGCGCTCGGCGATACATACCAATACCTGTTGCCCGTGGCTCCGACCCTCGATCCTCATTTCCTGCGTGAACAGATTCGAACTGGAAAGCCTGTTTTGCCCCAAATCAATCTCGTCCCAGACGCGCTTCCCGCCTTGTGGCATTCCCGCGCCGGCATCGTCGCCAGCGGAACCGCCACAGTCGAAGCCGCCATGATGAACACACCGTTTGTCATGGTCTACCGGGTCTCGCCGTTAACTTACCTGTTGGGGAAGCCACGCGTGAAGGTTCCGCGATTTGCCATGGTGAACCTGATCGCCGAGGAGGGGGTCGTCCCTGAACTCGTGCAGAACGACTTCACTGCCGCCAACGTTTTCTCCCGCCTGAATCAGATTCTGCCCGACGGTCCCGCCCGCGAGCGCATGCTCGAAGGACTGGCGCGGGTGAAGGCACGCCTTCGTCCGCCTAGCGCGGCTTCTGGGCCCGCCGCCCATCCCGCTGATCGAGCCGCCGCCTGCATCCTCTCTCTTTACAATTCTCGACACAATTCATCCGCAAGAAAGTCGGTGTCCTAACGTTTCACGCATCCAATGGGAAGTGGGATACCCTAGATGCAGGCGTCGATCCCCTTGGGAAATCTCTAGTGACCTTTCGGACTCAATCTGCCGGTCGTAGTGTCGCAAACCAGCCGCCTTCCAGCTTTGCTCTGCACGAAGCTCTGTCACGGAATCTGGCGTTGACGATCCTGGCGTTCTCCATTACCGCCATGGCGCAGTCGCCGGCCTCCACTGGCGCCCAGCCGGCGTTCTCGCAACCCGCCACCGCGCCACAACCCGGCAGCATCACCGGCATCGTTGTTGACAAGGATGAAGCCGTTCTTCCCGAGGCCACCGTCACTCTCACGGAGGACTCAGTGAGCGGCACCCAGGTGACGCACTCCGCCAGCGACGGCAGCTTCGCCTTCAGTGATGTTTCTCCGGGGACGTTCCGTCTGAAAATCGCCGCCATCGGATTTGCGGAGGAAGAGAAGTCGGGGTTGTTGCAGCCGGGGCAGACCTACGAGTTCGGATCGATCGAACTCAAGGTCGCCGACAGCGTCAACATCAAGGTCACGGTGTCGCAGGAAGAGGTCGCGGCAGAAGAGATTCACGTTGAAGAACAGCAGCGGGTGCTGGGAGTGCTGCCCAACTACTATGTCAGCTATGTTCCGGACGCTGCGCCCCTCACGACGAAGCAGAAGTTTTCTCTGGGCTGGAAGTCGACCGTAGACCCGGTTTCGTTCGCTGTGTCCGGCTTTCTCGCCGGCGTCGAGCAGGCCGATGACGCTTTCCCGGGATACGGGCAGGGTGCGCAGGGATACTTCAAGCGCTTCGGCGCAACCTATGCCGATCTCTTCTCCGGAACCTTCATCGGCAGCGCCATCCTGCCGTCGATCTTTAAGCAAGATCCGCGATACTTCTATCAGGGAACGGGAAGCCGGAAATCGCGCTTCCTGCATGCCATCTCGAGCGCGGTCATCTGCAAGGGCGACAACCAGCACTGGCAGCCGAACTACTCCAGCATGCTGGGTGCGTTGGCTTCGGGCGCGATCTCGAATCTCTACTACCCGGCATCCAGCCGGAACGGAGTCGGGCTGACGTTCGGGAACACGCTCATCGGCATCGGGGGAACCGCTGCCGGCGGGGTGGTCGAGGAGTTCTTCCTGCGCCGGATCACACCCCACGCTGCGCACCAATAGCCGCCTCGGCTTGTGCTCCCAGCATCTTTTGCGTGAGAATCTTCATCATAGGAAATGGGTTATCATTCCTCGGAGATTCTTCTGAATGCCGATTGACCTGCGGCGCCACTTCAGCGTCCTGACTACCTCCCTGACTCTGTACCTGTTCGCGCTTACAGTCCCGGCCCGGGCCGCGGAAAAACCCCACCTGCAGGTCGACGACTACCAGATCAACGCCGTCCTCGATCCCCATCTACACCAGATCACCGCCGAGGCCAAAGTCAAGTTCACGGCGCTGCAAGATCTGAGCGTGGCGGTCTTCGAACTGCACAATGATCTGCGCGTGACCAAGGTGCTCGACGAGCATAACCAGCCGCTTTCGGCCGAGCGCGTCACCCAGGATTCGACGGTGCGCGTTGCCCTGCCCGCCGGGCTTTCGAAAGATGCCTCGACCACCTTGACCTTCGATTATGAGGGGCGCCTTGAGAACGCCGACGACAGCCCAGTCCCCGGGCTCAAACTGGCCTACATCGGCGACGACACCAGTTACCTTCTGTACGCCGGCCGCTGGTTCCCGGTCAGCGGATTCGGCCTGGACCGCTTCACCTCCACCATCAGCGTTACCTTGCCCGCCCACATGGTGGTCATCGGCAGCGGCAAGGAAAGCGTGGTGGAACATGCGGCTTCGAACAAGCCGAATGGCAGTATTCTTCCGACAAAGACTTACACGTTCATCTCCGACAAACCCAGTTTTCCGGGCACGATCGTTGCCGGCATTTTCGAGGAATACAAGAGCGATGAAGCCGGCATGGATCTGCACGTCTTCTTCAAGCCGACGCATCAGAGCCTTGCGCCGTCTTACACCACGACTGCCGTGCAGGAGTTCACTTATTTCATCACTCTCTACGGGCTGCCGCAGTCGCAGCGGCTCAGCATTGTAGAACTCCCCGGTGACACGGTTCCCTACATCTGGGCGCCCGAGATCGCCGGGATCGCCGGTCCTTCCATTACCGAGAAGGTGAACTACCGGCTCCTGGCCGACGCCATTGCGCATCAATGGTGGGGCGTATCCGTCAGTCCGGAGTCGAAAGACGACTGGTGGCTGTCGGATGGCTTTTCCCGCTACTCCGAGGCGATGTACGTGGAAAACGCTGCCGGGCCTGCCGGCCTCGAGGAAGTTGTCAAGGATATGTCGGTCGGTGCACTCGCGTACGACACGGTTCCGCTATCGAGCGTGGGCAAGCTCGACATTTTCTCGACCGAATTCCAGTCCCTGGCTACCGACAAGGGAGCAATGATTCTGCATATGCTTCGCTTCGTTCTGGGCGAAGACAATTACAACAAGACCATGCGCGACTTTGCCACGCAGTATGCGGGCAAGTCGGCGAATATGAGTGATTTTCAGACCATCGCGGAAAAATATTACGGCAGCCAGTTGACCTGGTTCTTCTCCCAATGGCTCGATTCGACGGGTGCTCCGGAATTCAAATTGAAGTACACGGTCTACCGCCTCGGCGGTGCCGCTGCCACCGCGCAACCCGCGGATAAGGTTCCGGGATTCCGGGTCACCGGCGAGATCTCCCAGGATCTCGATTTGTTCCGCATGCCGGTCGACTTGAGAGTCGAGACTGACGGCAAAACCGAAAACAAAAAGATCGATGTCGTGGGAACCGATTCACCTTTCTCGGTGGAGACCTTCGGGCGTCCGCGGCGGATCATCCTCGATCCCGATCACCACGTGCTCACCAACTCCAGCGACGTCAAGCTGCGTGCAGCCGTGTTGCGCGGGCAAGCCCTGCAGCAGCAGGGAGACCTGGCCGGCGCTCTGGCCGAGTTCAACAAGGCCCTCGATCTCAACAAGAACAGTTCTCTCGCCCACTACCGGGTCGCCGAGGTCTTCTTCCTGCAGAAGAATTATCAGTCCTCGGCCAACGCATATCGTGAGTCGATTGATGGCGACGGCGATCCCCGCTGGACCGAAGTCTGGAGCCACCTCCAGCTGGGCAAGATTTTTGACATTACCGGACAGCGCGAGCGCGCGGTGAACGAATATCGTCAGGCGTTACAGACCAATGACAATACGTTCGGAGCCCTGGAAGAAGCGCGCAAGTATCTGGCCAAAGCCTACGAACGCCCGAAAGACTTGCCACAATAGGCCTGTCCGGCCCTGACCGTCCGTCCTGATCGCTGTTTCCTCCAAGTTCGCGGATGCGAACGGTGAAAGGGTCTGGCGAGATCCCCCATGTGTCCCGCAAAGAAATGACAATTGCGCAACATTCTCATGACAATCCCCACCTTGTCGCGGCTCTAGCGTAGGACACGGCTGCAATGTCGGGACCCTCCGTTGTCCCCACGTCACAGCGACACAACTTCTCGACAGGAGATGTTTTATGGATGTGAACCGTAGAGTCGCCGCTCTAGCTGCGGCCGTGGGTCTGGCGTTCCTGCTTGCGGGCACAGCCTCTGCCCAGCACTACACCCGCACCGACCTCACCACCGATTCTTCCAGCGTATCTTCAGCACCCAATGTCGATCCAAACCTCGTCAACCCATGGGGGATGTCCCGGGGCAGCGGTTCACCCTGGTGGCTCTCCGATAACGGAGCCGGACTCTCCACGCTGTACGACGGAACCGGCGCCATTCAGTCTCTGGTGGTCAGCATCCCTCGCGCAAAAGGCGGAAAGGGACTGTCTTCGCCAACCGGGACCGTCTTCAACTTCACCACCAGTTTTAGAGTAGGCCCCCAGCAACCCGCGCTCTTCCTGTTCACTGCCGAGGATGGCACGATTTCGGGATGGAATCCCAACGTCAATCTCGGCGCCGCCGTGCAGAAGATCAGCCGGCCCTTGATTGCCAGCTACAAGGGTCTGGCGATCGCCATGACAGAAGCCGGGCCGCGCCTCTACGCGACGAACTTCAAGTCGGGTGAGGTCGATGTGTTTGATGGAGAATTCCATCAAATCCCCGGCCCTGTCGGTTTTCATGATGATTCCCTGCCGCCGCACTATGCCCCATTCGGCATTCAGAACGTTGGCGGAAACCTCGTCGTTACTTTTGCGCAGCGCAATCCCGGAGCCGAGGACGAGAATGACGGACCCGGCCTCGGCTACGTGCGCGTATTCGATGTCTATGGCCACCTGCTGCTGCGCCTGGAGCATGGCATGTTCCTGAATGCTCCCTGGGGCATCGCCCTGGCGCCCAGCGACTTTGGTCCGTTCAGCCACCGTCTTCTGATCGGCAACTTCGGCGATGGCACCATTCACGCCTTCAACGCGGTCAGCGGCAAGTTTGAAGGCACTTTGCTGGATCCAACCGGCGTCCCTCTCGCGATTGAAGGTCTCTGGGGCCTGAGTTTCGGAGGCGACGGAGCGAAGAACGGTTTAGCCACCGTACTCTATTTCACCGCCGGCCCGAACGATGAAGGCGACGGCATCTTCGGAAACATTACGGCCACAGCGGCTGAGCAACGCGGTAACGCCGAGTAACGATAGCGTCCAGACGAATCGAGCCTGGCGGCGTTCATCTCCGCCAGGCCTTTTCTGTTCAGAAGCTCTCTGGGTGAAGGCCTACGTGTAGACCCAACGTTCGGCGTCTTCCATGGAATGAAAGATCTCAATATTCCTTTGACTTCGCAGAACCTTATGCATGCGCGCCGCGTGATTCTGCACAGATGTACGCACCACGAAGGCGCGCTTGGCGTCAAAAGAAAAAGGATCGACTTGATCCGCCAGCTTCAGAAAGTCGCTCGCTTTCAGATCGAGCTCTTCGACTTCACGCAAGTCCACTATCTCGCTGAAGCTCGGACGGAACGAGGGGTTTGCCCGCAATAGCCGGGCATAGCGCTCAATGTCGAACGCCGTAAGCTTTCTTGCGAACGTAACGACTACAAGCTCTCGGTCACTGTCGACGATGTGTTCCGCTGCCAGATTCAGGGAATGGTGCTGTTGGGCCGGAAAGTCCACGACCTTGCCCGGAACATCCTTCTGCGCCAAAGGAATACCTCCGCCCTATGATCCGTCGTTACTCTCTCCCCATCGGCAAGAGGCCCGTGAAACTTCATTAAACCGCGGTGAAAACTGGCGCCTCCGGTCGCGCCAGCTAACCTTTTCGCCCACTTCCGGGTCTAAGTAGGTACATGCCAGCAGGGAACTTCTGAGAGCCCGGCTGCGTATCTCTGATCAGATGGTTGGGCGGGATTGAGACCCCTCGCCTGAACGTTACCCGGGGCCCCCACGCTCCTCCCCGGAGGCGTGGGGGCAAGTTTGCGACCCACTAATTTATGCGAATGCTACTCGACATCGTGCGGCAGTCGCTGTCTACCCTTTGGGCGCATAAGCTGCGCTCATTCCTGACCATGTTCGGAATCGCCTGGGGCGTCGGTTCCCTGCTTCTTCTGGTGGGCCTGGGTGAAGGCTTCCGCAGCGGCCAGGAAAGAGAACTGGCCACTCTCGGTCAGAACATCATGTTCATGTTTCCCGGACGCATTCCGGCGGTGGAGGGCAGCACGCAGTCGGGGCAGATCTATTACTTCACTTACAAGGACTATCTCGCCGTTCGCTCTGAGGCTCAGCTCGTAGGCGCGGTCTCGCCTGTGCTCAATCGCGAGGACATCCGCGCGGTCAGCGACTACGGCTCAACCAACGGTCAGGTCTTCGGCGTGGCTCCCGACTATAACCAGATTCGCACCGTCCCGGTGCAGCCGGGACGCTGGTTTAACGACCAGGACAATGCCGAGCGGCGGCGGGTCGCCGTCGTGGGCTGGGAGTTGCTGAAGAATATGTTCCCCGGACGTCCGGCGGTCGGCTCGACCATCTTGCTGAACGGAATCAGTTTCAACATCGTGGGAGTCGTTACCAAAGTTGGGCGCGACGGCAATAACGGGACCAATTCGCGCATCTTCATCCCGGTTGAGACTATGCTCGATCTGTTCCCATTGACTAAAGCCAACTCCGAAGATGCAATCTCGTTCCTGAACTATCAACCGATTCACAAAGACCTCCACGCAGAAGCCAAGGAAGAGATTCACCGCATCATCGCCCGCCGTCACGGCTTCGATCCCAAGCTGCAGGACGCTTTCGAAGACTGGGACACAATCGAGAACATGAAACGAGTAGGAAAGATCTTTGACGCCATGGATTGGTTCCTGGGTGTGGTCGGAGTCGTCACCCTCGGCCTGGGTGCCATCGGCATCATCAACATCATGCTGGTGTCGGTGACCGAGCGCACCAAGGAAATCGGCCTGCGCAAGGCGCTGGGCGCTACTTACCGCTCGATCCTCACTCAGTTCTTCGTCGAAGGAGCATTCCTGACGGCTTTCAGCGGAGGCATCGGATTGGCCATTGCCACCGGCTTTGTCACCTTGCTGGCCATGCTGCCGTCTCCGGAGGGTTTCGATACACCGCGCATCATCCCGGCATCAGCGCTGGCTGCGATTGGATCGCTGGCCATCGCCGGCATCACGGCGGGGTTATATCCGGCACGCAAGGCTGCTTTGCTGCCGCCCGTCGAGGCACTGCGCCAGGAGTAGCTTCAACCTATGATCAGCGATCTCGTCACCCAGGCTTACCATGCGCTGCGCCACAACCGCAGACGCAGCGTACTGACCATGCTCGGCATGGCGTGGGGCATTGCCACGGTGGTCCTTCTGCTGGCCTATGGCACTGGGTTTGAGCGCGGCTTGTGGGCGGCGTTTCGATCGTTTGGCACCAACCTGGTGTTCATCTTCCCCGGTCGAACCGAGATGCAGGCCGGCGGAACGAAAGCCGGCACTCAAGTCCGGCTGACCGTCAATGATCTCGACTACATTCGCGCCGAAGTTCCATTGCTCAAACGCGTCTCGCCGGAAGCTTTCAAGAATTGTGCCGTCGCTTATGGCACCCGCAGCGCCAATTACGGCGTAAGCGGCGTCTATGCGGGATACGGCCGCATGCGCAAGATGGACGTCGCCGAAGGCAGCTTCTTCAGCGAAGCCGACGATTTCACCCACACTCGCGTCGCGGTCATCGGGTGGGACGCCAAGCGGAAGCTGTTTTCCGGCCAGAACGCGCTCGGCGAGAGCATTCGCCTGGACGGCATCTCCTACCAGATCGTCGGCATTCTCAAACACCAGGTGCAAAACGGGGACGACAACATCAACGAGCACGTCTACGTCCCCTACAGCGCCATGAGCGACCTGACCAATACCTACTATCTCAGCTCGATCGTGATGGAGTACGAGGGCGATCACGCCAAGGTGGTGAAAGCGGTGCGGGAGTCGATGGCGTTTCATCACAACTTCAATCCCAAGGATCAGCGCGCCATCTTCGTCTTTGACGTCTTCGCCGACCTGGCGGACCTTAACGTAATCTCGACCGGCATCAAGATTCTCTTGGGATTCATCGGCCTGCTCACGCTTGGCATCGGTGGCGTCGGACTGATGAACATCATGCTGGTCTCGGTGACCCAGCGCACTCGCGAGATCGGAGTGGAAAAAGCGCTGGGTGCTCGCCGCTGGCACATTCTGTTCCAGTTTCTCGCCGAGGCCCTGGTGATTACCGCTCTTGGCGGCCTGTTGGGCGTCGTGCTGGCCTACCTCGTCTCCTGGTCTGTCGGATCCCTGACGCTCTGGAGCGCCTTCGAAGACAATGCCAGCGAAGGCGATATTCATCTCTACATCGACGCCGCGACCCTGCTGTGGTCGACCGCAATTCTCAGCTTCGTCGGGATTGTCAGCGGAATGCTTCCCGCTGTAAAGGCTGCCCGGCTCGATCCGATCGAAGCCCTGCGCTACGAGTAAGCCCCGGCCGCTTAGGGACGCTGGCCGACACACCTTCGATCCGCTAGAATCGCCAGATGCCCGAGAATTCCCGCCTCGACCGCGTTCTGGCTCAACTCCGCCTCTATGAGCATCCGCTGCTGAATTTTTCCGCGCGCGCCAAGGGCGAAGCGGTTGAGGTCCTCATCAAGTTCAAGGACGAGAGCATTCCCGTGCATACCTACTCCTTCGAGCTTCATCCCCGCGACCTCGACGATCCGCAGTTCGAATGGGGCTTTCAACGGCAGCTCTACGACGCGTTGCACGATTACTTCGTCGAGATGTTCATTCGCACGCCGCAGGACCGCGCCGACCGCCAGAAAAAAGGACTGTGAACGCACTGCGTCAGATCATTGAGCGGGAGATCGCCAGTAGTGGTCTCATCCCTTTCTCCCGCTATATGGACTTGTGCCTCTATCACCAGGAGTTCGGATACTACTCGCGCCATGCGGAGCAGTTCGGCAAGACCGGGGATTTCTACACTTCGAGCGATGTTCACGCGGTGTTTGGACGATTGATGGCGCGGCAGTTCGCCGAGATGTGGCGCGTGCTCGGCTCGCCGGATCGGATCGAGATTAGAGAATTGGGCCCCGGCCGCGGATTGTTTGCCCAGGACGTGCTGGATTGGTCGGAAAAGAAGTTTCCTGGCTTCTTTTTGGCTCTGCGGTATGTGGCGATCGAGCGGTCGGCGAGGTTACGCCAACGAATCGAGCAGACGCTCAAACGGCATATTGAGGCGGGTAAAGCGGCCGTGATTCCAGACTGGCATGAGAAAAGCGGAAAGGGCACGACTTCAATCGTGCCGGCAACGCCTGTAGGAGATTGGGCTTCCGCCGCAGAGGTTCCGATTGTTGTTTTTGCTAACGAATTTTTCGATGCGCTTCCGGTGGAGATTCTGTCGGCGCGCGGTTCGCTTCGCATCGATGCGCGGGACGGCCGCTTCGTAGAAACCTGGGCCCCGGTGTCGGACGAGGAACTCGCGTTCCTTGATCGCTACTCGATTCATCCCGAAGTCGACGAACGTGTTGAAGTCTCTCTCGCCGCGCAAAAGACGGCTCATGACCTTTTCAGTCAATTCGACCGCGGATTTGCCGTGATCGTCGACTACGGTTACACGCGCGAGGAGCAGTTGGCCGGCCGCCATCGCGGAACGCTCAAGGCGATCCGGCAACATTCGGTGAGCGCGAATCCTTATGAAGCCCCGGGCGAGCAGGACATCACTGCCGACGTGAACTTCACCGCGCTGGCGGCAGCGGCGGAAAAACACGGCATGCGGGCTCAGAAACTCTTGACGCAGTCGCAATTCCTGATGGGCATCGGCGAGGACAATCAGTTTGCGGACGCCTTCGAAGATTGCCGCCTGCCCCAGGAACGCGCCAAAGTCGCCTTGCAACTGAAACATCTGGTCACTCCAGCCGGCATGGGCGAAAGCTTTCACGTGCTGGTGGCAAGCAAGGCAGTGGAGCAGGAACAAACTGAGTCGCTGGCCGGGCTGAGTTTCGGGCGAAGGCTTACTTCTTGACCTCCGGATACTCATACACCCCTCTTCCCGACTTTCTCCCCAGCCGTCCCGCTTTTACATATTGCACCAGCAGCGGCGCCGGACGATATTTCTCGCCCAACGACTTGTGAAGATATTCGAGAATGCTCAGCCGCGTGTCGAGTCCGACCAGATCGACGAGTTCGAACGGCCCCATCGGGTGATTCAGTCCCAGTTTCAGAGCTTTGTCGATATCCGCTGCCGAAGCGATTCCCTCCTGCAGCATGTAAAACGCTTCGTTGCCGATCATGGCGTTGATGCGGCTGGTGATGAAGCCCGGCGATTCCTTGATCACCACCACTTCCTTGCCCATGCGCGTGCCGACTTCCACCACCGTCGCCAGCGTCTCGTCGTCGGTTTCGAGAGCGCGGACAATTTCAAGCAGCTTCATCTTGTGCACGGGATTGAAGAAATGCATGCCCACGCATTTCTTCGCGCGGTAGGTCACGCTGGCAATCTCGGTGACGCTGAGCGATGACGTATTCGAAGCCAGAATTGTGGCCGGGCGGCAGATTTTGTCGAGCAGCGTGAAGATTTCGATCTTCGACTCCATCTCCTCCGGGACCGCTTCGATGACAAGATCGGCTTCGCGAGCGGCCTCTTCGACGGAACCGGCATACTCGATGCGCCGAAAGGCTGAATCGGCCTCAGGCGCAGTCACCTTCCCCAGTTCGACGGCCTTATCGAGGTTGGCGCGAATCTCCGTTTCGGCCTTGCGCAACGCGGCGGGCAACAGATCTTCGAGAATCGTGCGATAGCCGCCCAGAGCCGCGGCATGGGCGATGCCTCGTCCCATCGTGCCGGCGCCGATGACGGCGACCGTCCTGACCGGTGCCACCTACTGGCCCGCCTTTTCCAGCGCGGCGATGGTGTCGGTAATCGCAGTGCCGGCGGCCCGCAGATGCTCGGCCAACCGCTTGCGCTCTTCTGCCGTCATGCTCGGGATCGAACTCGAAATGCGGCGCAAGGTCGCGCTAATGTCGTCCACATAATTCATCGATCGAATCAGTTCACCGGTCGCTATCATGGAGGCTCCTGTTTGGCTCATCTGGCCTTCGCTTTGTGTGCGGCGCGGCGCGCCACGCTCGCCTGCCCGCAAGGCCGAACTTCCTATTTTGGACGCGGCTTCGAGTTTAGTAAAGGATCGGCCGGGAAACCGCCGGCCGCAGCGGAAACGATTCCGCCAGGTTCTCTTCTCCCTGAGAATATAATCACAATCAATTCTTTTTATGGGGCGCTCGACTCGGGCGCGAATCGAATGGATATGGCAGACACTCCTTTGAGACGCTACATTTTCGCGAGTGATTTCGATCAGACCCTGACCTTCAACGACTCCGGCTATGTGCTGGCCGAACTCGTCGGCATTCCGACCGAGGAGTTCGAGCGCAAGGCCAAAGGCATGGCCAGAATCAATCTGGTGCAGCAGGGCGCCGAACTGGCTTACCTGCTCCTCCACGATCCGGAATTCAAAGAGAAGGTGCGCAAGGAGCACCTGCGCGAGGTAGGCAAACGCATCCGCCTGAAAGGCGAGATCAAGCTGCTCTATCAGATTCTGAAGAACGGCATTGACGGCCACCAGTTCGATTTCTACGTGCTGTCCGCTGCTCCGGTCGAAGTCATTCTCTCGGCGCTGGAAGATATCGTTCCCGCCGATCACATCTTCGGCACCGAGTTCCGCTACACTCCGTCGGGCGAGATCGACACCATCGTCCGCGCTACCGCCGGGTATGGCAAAGTGGCGGTGCTCGATCGATTGCTGGAGGAGCAAGTCACCGGTCCCGACCACGTCATCTACACCGGCGACGGCAGTTCCGACATTCACGTGATGCTGCACATCAATGCGCGGGACGGGCTGACCATCGCGGTCTCCGAGTCCCACAGCATCTCGCAGATCGCCAAGCGCACAGTGCTCAGCAGCAGCGCCCTTGCCGTATTGGCGCCGATTCTCGAAGAAATTGCCGGCTGGGAGCGCTACCGGATTCGCTCCTTCTTCGAAACCAACGGCATGCTGATTCAGGAATGGGAGCGCGTGCGTACCGACTGGCTCACGGTTCAGCCCGCCGGCGAACCGATGCCGGCAGACGCTCCAACCTAGGTCCGCGGCTGACCTCCGCACCCGACCTCCGGGCCTGTCTCCGGGCTCGTTTATAATAAAAATTCAGCTCCCAGTCCGGAGATAGACACAAGATGATTCGATTTCTGCAAACCCAGGGACCGACCAAAAAGTTCATTCTGAGCGGCCTGCTCGTGTTGATCTGCGCGGCGATGGTGATCGCCTTCATTCCCGGCGGTCTGACCTCCGAATTGACCGGCCAGCCCGGCGCGGGCATTGTCGCCAAAGTCGCGGGCGTGGACATCACCAGCGAGGAGGTCCGCCAGACTGCTCACCAGATGCTGCAGCAGCAGATGCCGCAGGGCGGCGCCAACATGGGGATGCTGCTTCCCTTTTTCTCCGAGCGCGCCGCCGAGCAGCTGATCACTCGTCAGTCGCTGATCGCCGAAGCCCGCCGCATGGGGCTGCACGCGAGTCCGGACCAGATTCGCGATGAGCTCCAGCACGGCCGTTACGCCGAATATTTCTTCCCCGGCGGCAACTTCATCGGCCAGCAGGAGTATGAGGACCGGCTGCAGCAGGCGAACTTAACTCCCGCCAAGTTCGAAGCCTCGGTCGGCGACGACATCCTGATCTCGGAGCTGCAGGCGCTGGTTTCGGGCGGCGCCACGGTCAGCAAATCGCAGATTCACGACGAATTCATCAAGCAGAATACGAAAGTCAAATTCGACTACGCCGTCCTGAAGCAGGACGACATCAAGAAGGGACTGCACCCGACCGATACCGAGCTCAAAGCCTATTACGACAGCCACAAGGCGAGCTACGCCAACTCGATTCCGGAAAAGCGCAAGATCAAGTACGCGGTGATCGACACCAGCAAGGTCGATGCCCAGGTGCACGTGACGCCCGATCAGATCCGCGACTACTACGACCGGCACCGCGAGCAATACCGCGTACCGGAGCAGGTCAAAGTCAGCCATATCCTGATCAAGACGCCGCTGCCGGGTCCCGATGGCAAGGTCGATGAGAAGGGCGTCGCCGAAGCCCAGCAGCGCGCCGAAGACTTGCTGAAGCAGTTGAAGTCCGGAGCCAATTTCGAAGACCTGGCCAGGAAGTATTCCGAGGATCCGGGCAGCGCCAAGCAAGGCGGCTCGCTGGGATGGATTGGCCGCGGGCAGACGGTTCCTGAGTTTGAGAAAGTCGCGTTCTCTCTTCCCAAGGGACAGATGAGCGGAATCGTCCGCAGCAGTTATGGCTTCCACATCATTCGCGTCGACGACAAGCGCGATGCGCACGTGCGCAGCCTGGAGGAAGTGAAGAACGAGATTGAACCGCTTCTCAAGCAGCAGGTCGGACAGCAGATGGCCGAGAAACAAGGAGAGGATCTGCTGAAGCAGGCGCGGGCCAAAGGACTGGATGCAGCCGCCGCGGCGCAGGGCGTTCCCGTGATCACTTCCGACTTTTTCACCCGCAAGGATGTGCTCCCGGGCCTGGGACCGGCCAACCAGTTCATGGACGCTGTCTTCAGCGAGGCTGTGAACTCGCCGCCGGATGTCGCCTCCGCGCAGGAAGGGATCGTGGTGTTTCAGTTGCTTGCCGTCAAACCTGCGTCCACTCCGACGTTTGACGAGATTCGCAGCCGCGTCGAGGACGAGTTCAAAAATGAGCAGTCCAGCCTTCTGCTGTCCCAGAAGGTGCAGGAACTCTCGGACCGCGCCAAGGCCGCGCACGACTTGAAGCGCGCGGCGAAGGAACTGGGCGCGACCATGAAGACCAGCGACTACGTTCTGCCCGACGGGCAGGTGCCCGATGTCGGTTCGATGACGGGGCAGGCATCGGTAGCCTTCAAGATGAATCCCGGCGATATCAGCGGCCCGATCAATAGCGGCTCCGATGCGGTCGTGCTCCAGCTTCTCGATGTCCAGAAGCCGACCGACGCTGATTTTGCCGCCAAGCGCGACCAGATTCGCGAAAGCCTGCTGCAGAACAAGCAACAGCAGCTGTTCAGCTTCTTCGTTTCGAACCTCCGCGATCAGATGGAGAAAACGGGCAAAATCCGCATCAATCAGGAAGAAATGAAAGCGCTCACCCGGTCGGGAAACGAGCCGGGAATGTAGCGCGGCTGACATGCCTTTTGAGCGCGCCGCAGGCATTCTGTTGCATCCCACGTCGTTGCCTTCGCGCGGCGGCGTTGGTGATTTTGGCCCCGCGGCCTACCGCTTCGTCGATTTTCTCGCCTCCGCCCGGCAGGGACTCTGGCAGGTTTTGCCTCTCGGCCCGCTGGGCTATGGCAATTCGCCGTACTCCTCGACTTCGGCCTTTGCCGGCAATCCCCTGTTGATCAGCCTCGAACGTCTGGCTGAGCGCGGCTGGATCGATCCCGCCAAACTCAACGACCTGGCCCCGGCTGCAGGCGCCGTCGAATACGACCAGGTCTTCCCCCAAAAGATGCCGCTGCTGTTCGAGGCAGCCCGGAATTTCCTGCAGTCGGAATCGAGCGAAGCGCACGGGCGTTTCGAAAGCTTTCGCCAGGAAAACGCCTGGTGGCTCGAGGACTTCGTCCTGTTCGACGCCCTGCGCGCGCAACACAAGCTGGAGGGCTGGAACCACTGGGCGCGGGACCTTGCCTATCGAGAGCCTGCGGCGCTGGAAAAAGCGCGCCAGGAATGCGCCGCCGACATCGGCGTTCGCGCGGCCCTGCAGTTCGCCTTCTACGAACAATGGCGCGCGTTGCGCCGCTATTGCGCCGAGCGCTCGATTCGCGTCGTCGGCGACGTCGCCATCTTCGTCAACCACGACAGCGCCGACGTGTGGAGTCACCGCGAACTTTTCCGCCTCAACGACAACCTCGAGCCCGAGGTCGTGGCCGGCGTGCCTCCGGACTTTTTCAGCAAAACCGGCCAGCGATGGGGCAATCCGCTCTACCGCTGGGATGTAATGAAAAGCCGCGGCTACCGATGGTGGATCCAGCGCCTGCGCTGGGCCACGCAAAACTGCGATTACATCCGGCTCGATCATTTTCGCGGCTTCGACCAGTTCTGGGAGATTCCCGCTGCCGATCCCACGGCCGTCAACGGCCGCTGGGTCGATGGGCCTCGCGATGACCTTTTTCTGAAGCTGCGCGAAGCGCTGGGTGGATTGCCGTTTTTCGCCGAAGATCTCGGCTATATCACTCCCGCAGTGAATGCCTTGCGCGATCGCCTGCAGATTCCGGGCATGGCCGTGCTGCAGTTCGGATTCGGCGACGAGGGCGCGCACATCTACCTTCCGCACCGGGCGGCTGGAAAAGTGATCTACACCGGTACGCATGACAACGATACGGTCGAGGGATGGTGGCATTCGGGCGCATCCGAGCAGGAACGCCGCAACGTTGAGGCCTACCTCGGGCGCGCCGACGACGGCGTTCATTGGAGCTTCATTCGTGCCGCGCAGGGCTCGCCCGCGAGCCTGAGCATCGTTCCCTTGCAAGACGTGCTGGGCCTCGGGAGTGAAGCCCGCATGAATACGCCGAGCGTCTATGGCGGCAACTGGCGATGGCGCTTCGGCGACAATCAACTCACCCACGAGTTATCCGAAAAGTTGCTGCATCTTGCCGAGGTGACCGACCGCGTGCCAAAGCCCTTTCCCATTCCTGGGGATGAGCCTTTCGCCGCCTGACAGAGCCTGCCCCTACCCACTGTAAACGGATCATTACAAAGAGGCCGCTTTGCACTTCGCGGCAGATCATGTATAGAAATGACTGGGATTTGCGCGTGAACTCAGCTCAGAACAACGCGATCATCGAAGCTGTCGGCATTGAGAAATCCTATCCCCAGGCCGACGGCACGCGCATTCAGGTGGTCGGCACCACCAATCTTGTGATCGAGCCGGGAAAGATCGTAGCCCTGCTGGGCCCGTCGGGATGCGGCAAGTCCACGCTGCTGCGGATCTTAACCGGGCTCTCTCAGCCGTCATCTGGAATGCTGACCTGGCACGGCAAGCCACTCAATGGCCAGATGCCCAACGTCTCCATTGTGTTCCAGAGTTTCGCGCTTTTTCCCTGGCTCACCGTGCTCGAAAACGTGGAAGCTCCGCTGGAAGCCCGCGGAGTGCAGGCCGTGGAGCGTCACAAGCGCGCGCTGCGAACCCTCGACACCGTCGGTCTCGACGGATTTGAAACTGCCTATCCCAAGGAACTCTCTGGCGGCATGAAGCAGAGAGTCGGCTTCGCCCGGGCCCTGGTCGTCGAGCCGGAAGTCTTGTTCATGGATGAGCCTTTCTCGGCTCTGGACGTTCTGACTGCCGAGAACCTCCGCAACGAACTGCTGGAGCTGTGGCTCAACAAGAAGATGCCGACCAGCGCCATTTTTATCGTGACTCACAACATCGAGGAAGCGGTGATGCTGGCCGACCGGGTGATGGTGCTGGGACGCAATCCGGCCCGGGTTCGATCCGACTTCAACATCCGGCTCAAGCATCCCCGCGATCGCAAGTCCGCCCGCTTCGTGGAGTTGGTCGACTACATTTACAAAGTGATGACCGAGCCCGAGGTCGAGCATTCTCTCCCCGACGCAGAGACGACGGCGGAGATCATTCTGCCTAAAGGCGGACTAACCCGGGAGGCGATCAAGAAGCAGGAGGCTCCGGTCCGCGTCGCCAGGTATCAGATGCTGCCTCACGCCAAGGTCGGCGGCATTGCCGGCCTGCTCGAACTCGTCGAAGATCGCGGCGGCCGCGAAGATCTGTTTCGTCTCGCCGAAGATCTGGTCATGGATGTCGAGGATCTGCTGCCCATTCTCGAGGCCTGTGTTCTGCTCGGCTTCGCGTGGCTGAAAGAGGGCGACGTCCAGATTTCTCCGCAAGGTGCAGCCTTCGCTGCGGCTGACATTCAGCAGCGCAAGATCCTGTTCCGCCAAGCTGCCCTCGAGCACGTGACCATTCTCAAGCAGATTGACAGCATTCTGAAACGCAAGTCGGATCACTCGATTGCCGACGAATTCTTCCACGACATTCTCGACGAACACTTCGCCGAAGACGAAGTGCAGCGGCAGTTTGAGACCGCTTTGAACTGGGGACGCTACGCCGAAATCTTCGACTATAACGGCGAGACGGGACGATTGATGCTCAGCGACTCGACGGCCCCGGAGCCTCCGGCATCCGGCAACAGCAACGATTCTGCTGCCGCGAAGAGATCCTGAACCGCGACCGCTTATGGCCCACGTCAAGAAATCAATCGGACTGCGTGGATTCTCGGCCTACCGCCTGTGGTCACAACTGCCGTCGATCGAGATATCGCATCTTCCCGACGTCATCATGTTCGGAGCGGCCATCGCGCTCTTTTATGGCGTACTGGTCGTGGGCCGCACCTGGTTTGGCCCGTTCACTCCCGAAGTGGAGATTTCGCACAGCCTTCTGGCGCTGCCGGTTTATGCCGGGTATTCGCTGCTGCGCATCACGATCGCCTATATTCTGAGTCTCGCTTTTACTCTCATCTATGGCTACATCGCCGCTTACAACCCGCGCGCCGAACGCTTCATGATTCCCCTGCTCGACGTCTTGCAGTCGATTCCGGTGCTGAGCTTTCTCCCCGGAGTGATGCTGGCCATGGTTGCCTTGTTTCCGGGCCGGCAACTCGGCGTCGAGGCCGGCGCGATTCTGCTGATCTTCACCGGTCAGGTTTGGAATATGGCTTTCAGCTTCTATGCCTCTCTCAAGAGCATCCCAAAAGAGATGCGCGAAGCTGCCAAAATCTACGGCTTCAGCGGGTGGCAGCGATTCATTCAGATGGAGCTGCCGTTCTCGGCCATCGGCCTGGTCTGGAATTCGATGATGTCGGTAGCCGGCGGCTGGTTCTTCCTCATGGCCTGCGAAATGTTCGTGCTCGGATCGCGCGACTTTCGGTTGCCCGGACTCGGTTCGTATCTGCAGACTGCGGCCAGCGCCGGCGATACTCGTTCCATCCTCTGGGGCGTCGGCACCATGATCGCGGTGATCGTGATGCTGGATCAGTTTGTGTGGCGTCCGGTCATCGCGTGGGCGGAAAAATTCAAAGTGGAGCAGGTCGAGAGCACCGAGGCTCCGCGATCCTGGGTGCTCGACCTCATGCGGCACTCCCGCGGCCTGGCGCATTTGCGGGAAAAGACTCTCCATCCCCTGGCGGAGCGGCTCCTGTTGTATTTCGCCCGTGCGGGCGCGAGCGATGAGACGGAAGACCGCAGCCCGTGGAAAATCTGGCTCGCCCGCCTGCTCGCGCTGGTCTTGCTCGTCGCCGTAGGTTACGGAGTCGTGCGCGTGGGCATGATTCTCGCCGGCCTGCAAAAGGCCGAACTTCAGGAAGCCGCTCTTGGCCTGTGTGCGACCTTGCTCCGGGTGAATCTTGCCTTGCTCATCGGAGCCTTGTGGACGATTCCCGTGGGCGTGGCCATCGGCTTCAGCCCGCGCCTGGCCCGGATTGCGCAGCCGCTGGCGCAGATCGCCGCCTCGGTTCCGGCGACCGCGCTTTTCCCCGTCGTTCTGCTCCTGCTGATTCGCATCGGCGGCGGACTTGGCGTGGGCTCGATCGTACTTCTGCTGCTGGGGACGCAGTGGTACATCCTGTTCAACGTCATCGCAGGCGCCATCGCGATTCCCACCGACCTCAAGGAATGTTGTTCCGTATTCGGCATCGGGGGATTCCAGCGCTGGCGCAAACTGATTCTTCCGGGAATCTTTCCTTATCTTGTGACCGGCCTGGTGACCGCATCCGGCGGCGCATGGAACGCCAGTATCATCGCCGAATACTTTCATTTCAAAGGACACATCTACACCACGATCGGGCTCGGGGCCACCATCTCCCAGGCAACTGACGCCGGCAACTTCGATCTGCTCCTGGCAGCGACCATCATGATGGCGGCCACCGTGGTAACGATCAATCGCCTGCTTTGGCGCAGGCTCTACGGGCTGGCCGAGACCCGCTTCCGCCTCGAAACCTGATCTCCGCTGGCATTTGCTCGATAGCCGCCGTACAATCTCAGGTTACTTCCGGTTACTCTCTCGCCACCACGGCGCGACATTTCATCAGCTTTTAACCTGCGCTTCATGGTGGCGAAAAGACACTGCGCTATTGGTGTGTAATGCCCTCAGACCAGTTGCGCGCCGAATCATCCGACGCTGACGTGTTGTCGCGGGTTGCCGAATTCCCGGGTCTTGCGGCCCGGCTTGCTCCCGTAGAGAAAGTTCGCGATCTCTACCGGCGGGTGCAGCATTCCCCGGAAGGATTTCGCCTCGAGAACCTGCTCTCCGCCATGCGGGTGCAGTTGCGCGTGGATGCGGCAGATCAGGAGCGGATTCCCGAGCATGGTCCCGTCGTCGTCGTGGCCAACCATCCCTATGGAATGCTCGACGGCGCGATTCTCACCGTGCTGCTCACGCGCATCCGTCCGGATGTTAAAGTCCTGACCAACCTCCTGCTCGGCGACGTGCCGGAACTGGCGCGGCACTGCATCTTTGTCGATCCCTTTCAGACTGATCGGTCCGTGGAAGCCAACCGTCGCCCCCTGCGCCAGGCGCTCTCCTGGCTGCGGCAGGGCGGCATGCTGGCCATCTTTCCTGCCGGCGAAGTGTCGCATTGGCAGATGCCGGCCGCCCACATTGCCGATCCCGCGTGGAATGACACCGCGATACGACTGATCCGGCGCAGCGGCGCATCCGCGCTTCCCGTTTATTTTTGCGGCCACAACGGTATGGGCTTCCAGCTTCTGAGCATGATTCATCCCAAGTTGCGGACCGCGTTTCTGCTGCAGGAGTTCCTGCAGCAGGAAGGCAAGACCATTGAAGTCCGCGTTGGCAGCGAGATCACCCATGAGGCGATTGACGCCATTCATGACGATCACGAAGCGGTGAAATACCTGCGGTCCCGCACCTACCTTCTGGCGCGACGGAACAAGCGGGAACCTTCCTGGCCGGCCACACTGCGTTCCCAACTCGCCACCAGGATGCAGGAGCCCGTGGCCGAAACCGCCAGTTCCGTAGTCTTGGCAGAGGAAGTCGACAGACTGCCGCAAGAGAGGTGCCTCGCCGAAAGCGCCGACCTGGCCGTCTTTCTCGCATCGGCGCGGGAAATTCCCGAACTGCTGCGGGAAGTCGGCCGCCTGCGCGAAGTCACTTTTCGCGCGGTTGGCGAAGGTACCGGCAAACGTCTCGACCTGGACCGCTTCGACGATTACTACTGGCACCTGCTTTTGTGGAGCCGTGAAAAGCGCGAGCTCGTTGGGGCTTATCGCGCGGGAAGTACGGCGGAAATTCTGCCCGAGCACGGCATTGCCGGCCTCTACACCAGCACGCTCTTCCGCTATGACGAGCAGCTGTTTCAGAGGCTAGGCCCGGCGCTGGAACTGGGACGCTCGTTTGTGCGGCCCGAGTATCAGCGGCAATATGCTCCGCTGTTGCTGCTCTGGAAGGCCATCGCCCGGCTGGTGGCCACGCGGCCGGAGATCCCGGTTCTATTCGGCGCGGTCAGCATCAGCAACGATTACAACCGCGCCTCCCAGGAGCTGATCCTGCGTTACTTCGAAGCGCGCATGCAGGAAGACGAACTCGCGGGATTCGTCGAACCACGGAAGCCGTTCCGTCCCAGCATGCTGCGGCGCTGGGATTGCCACAGCCTGTGCCAGGCGTTGCGTGATCTGGACGAGCTTGCCCAGCCCATCACCGACATCGAAGCTGATGGCAAGGGGTTGCCCATCCTGCTGCGTCAGTACGCGAAAATCGGCGGGCGGTTGCTTGGCTTCAATGTCGACCGCAAATTCTCCAACGTCCTCGACGGATTGGTGCTTGTCGACCTGCGCCAGACTGAACCCGCCGTAGTGGAGCGTTACATGGGACGCGAGGCAGCGGCCCGTTTCTGGCAGTTGCACGGCTCGCCCTCCCGGCGTTCCTGAACAGCGCTCCAGACGCGATTCCCTTCTCCGAGCGACCCGGCATTCCACCAGCTCCCGACCTTCTGCTCTGGCCACGCCTCGCTTTCGCCCGTGTAGAATCCGCTATTGAAACGAATTAATAGAAGTGATATCCATTTGTGCGGGAAGTTTGTGCCCCGCATTCGAAGCCCTTGCGGCGCGCACAAGCTGCGATCCATTAGGAGCATCATGAACTCACGCCGGCGGCTGCCCATTTCCTTCCTCATTCTCGTTTTGTTCGTCGCTACAGCACTGTTCGCGCAAACTCCAGCACCGAAGCATTCGGAGAAGGCGGCGTCATCCACTCACGAAGTGGAAGCGAAGCTGGAGTTGCACGATGGCTGGTCGCTCGAAACCTCGGCCAAAGTCGACGCCAAAGGAGAAGTGATCTCCACTCCCCGCTTTTCGCCCAGGGGATGGCATTCCGCGACCGTTCCCACTACTGTGGTCGCCGCTCTGGTCAAGGACCATACCTACCCGGATCCTTTCTTCGGCATGAATCTGCGCAAGTTCCCCGGCATGAACTATCCCATCGGCGGAAATTTCTCGAACATCCCCATGGCACCGGACAGCCCGTTCGCGGTCTCGTGGTGGTATCGCAAGGCCTTTACCGTGCCTGAGTCGTACAAAGGAAAAACGGTCTGGCTCAAATTCAACGGCATCAACTACCGCGCCGACATCTGGCTGAACGGGAAGCAAATCGCCAACTCAGACGATGTCGCCGGAGCCTGGCGCACCTACGAATTCAACATCACCGCGGCCGCCAAACCGGGCGCGGAGAATGTGCTGGCACTGCAGGTCTGGGCGCCCACCGAAAACAATCTGGCGATTACCTTTGTCGACTGGAATCCGTTCCCACCCGACAAAGAGATGGGACTGTGGCGCGACGTCTACGTCACGTCCAGCGGGCCGGTGGCGTTGCGGTATCCAACCGTCGTTTCCAAAGTAAACTCGCCGGCGAATGATAGCGCGCAATTGACGGTCACCGCCCAGCTGAAGAACGGCACTGGCCAGCCGGTCAAGGGCACGCTGCGCGGCAAGATCGAGGATGTCGCTTTTGAGCAGGATGTCGAACTCGCCCCTAATGAATCGAAAGACGTCACCTTCACTCCCGACAAGTTCACGCAGTTGGTCTTGGCCAATCCCCGGCTGTGGTGGCCGGCGCAGATGGGGAAGCCGAATCTCTACGAGCTCGCGATGCAATTCGACGTGAATGGTGCGGTCAGCGACGAATCGCATAGCGAGTTTGGTATCCGCGAAGTTACGTCAGAGGTCAACTCGGTCGGCGGGCGGGTCTTTCAGATCAACGGCAAAAAAATTCTCATTCGCGGCGGCGGCTGGGCCCCCGATATGATGATGCGCGAGCCGTCGCAGCGTCTGCATGACGAGTTTCGCTACGTCAGGGATATGGGGCTGAACACGATCCGGCTCGAGGGCAAGCTGGAGACGCAGGAATTCTTTGATCTCGCCGACCAGCAAGGCATTCTGGTCATGGCCGGATGGTGTTGCTGCTCCTTCTGGGAACGCTGGCCGCGCTGGAAGCCGCAGGATTTCGATATTGCCAAAGAATCCCTGCGCGACCAGATCTACCGCCTGCGCAGCCATCCCAGCCTGGTGATGTGGCTCAATGGCAGCGATAACCCTCCGCCGCCGGATGTCGAACAAATGTACCTCGACGTCGAGAAGGATCTGGCGTGGCCGAATCCCATTGTTTCTTCCGCAACCGGCAAGAAGACCAGCGTCACCGGCGACAGCGGGATGAAAATGAGCGGTCCGTATGAGTACATCGCCCCCAGTTATTGGGAAGTTGATACGCCGCAGGGTCAACCGGGACGCCGGATCTGCAATCTCGGCGGCTGCGGCGGCGGGTACGGATTCGACAGCGAAACCAGCATGGGGCCGGCCGTGCCTCCGGTGGAAAGCATTCGCGAAATGGTCGGCAAAGAGCATCTGTGGCCGATCGACGACGTCTGGAACTATCACGCCGGTGGCGGCGAGTTCAAAACCATCTCGGTCTTCAGCGATGCGCTCGCTAACCGCTACGGCAAGTCCGACAACGTCGAGGACTTCGCCATAAAGTCGCAGATGCAGACCTACGAAGGCGTCCGCGCCATGTATGAGGCTTACAGCCGCAACAAGTACGAGTCGGCGGGCGTCATTCAGTGGATGCTCAACAACGCCTGGCCTTCCATGATCTGGCATCTCTACGATTACTACCTGCGGCCCGGCGGCGGCTATTTCGGCGCCAAGCGGGCCCTGGAAGCGCTGCATCCCATTTACGGCTATGATGACCATTCCATCTGGCTGGTCAGCAGCCAGTACGAAGACGCCAAGGGGCTGAGGCTCCTCACCAAGGTCTACAACCTCGACATGACCGAGAAGTTCTCGCAAGAGAATCCTGTCGACGCACCTGCGGACAGCACAGCGAAGGTGTTCACCCTCCCGGACATCTCCGGACTGAGCCCGACCTACTTCCTGGTGTTGCGGGTCGAAGATTCGACCGGAAAAGAAGTCGGCTCCAACTTCTACTGGCTCTCCACCAAGCCCGAAACGCTCGATTGGTCCAAGAGCACCTGGTACACGACTCCCACCGAGTCCTATGCCGACTACACGGCTCTCTCGCAACTGCCCAAAGTGAAGCTGCGGGTCTCTGAACATAGCCAGCGCGAGGGCGAAGACGAAGTCACCCACGTCACGCTGGAGAATCCCAACAAGAGCCTGGCTTTCTTTGTGCGGCTCAAGGTCGCCAAGGGCGTCAAAGGGCCAGAGATTCTACCGGTCATTTGGGAAGACAACTACATCTCGCTGCTTCCGGGAGAAAAGCGTGATGTGAGCGCCACCTACCGCGCCAGCGAACTGGGAGCCGAGAAGCCGGCGGTCGAAATCAGCGGTTGGAACGTGGAGTGAGCTGCGGATTAGTCGGGTCGTTGAGTGTCAGAAAAGGTGCCCCACTTCTCCCTTTGTTGGGAGAAGTGGGAATTCCACTCTGAATTTCTGCATTCTTGACCTGATTTCTTCGCAGTTCCACCCAGTCGTTCCCAGGCGCCCGCACCATCCGGAAGTTTTCCACAGAAAATTTCGCGGTGATGTGACGGATGAACTTCACTGAGAATTTCATTTCGGCGATTCTGATACACGCAGGACCGGATGTGACGCCGCGCGAGTCCTAGGAAACCCGCGGCCCCCGCAACCTCCCCATGCGAGTGAGGGACAGTGGGACATCTGAACAGGGTGCTGAAGACAGGTCACCTTGGATGACCCAAGGCTTGCACCCGTTGTGGGAGTGATCACTCCTAAGCTTTTTGGAGATTGGAGAGAAAAGTTCTTAGCAAATGAGAAATAAGCCTTAAGAAGTAAAAAAAGCTCGGAAAGCATTGAAAAGCAGCCGCGAAGCGGCAAAAAATTGCAGCCCACAGCGCAAGCTGTGGGAGACGAAGCGGGAAACTGGCCGAGCCCCGAAGGGGCCAAAGAAGATGTGTGCCTTCGCCCGCCGGGCGCCGTATTCGTGATATGATCACGCCCGCTCACTCTGCTCTGTATTGAATTCTGCGAGGCGAATCCATGCGTCTTTTCCTGTCCGTCTACAGAACTTCGGCGCGCACGATCTTGACGATTGTGGTCCTCACAATCATTATGGCTCTGGCTTCACCGGCCAACGCGCAATACAGCGTTCTGTATTCATTCACTGGCAAAGCTGACGGAGGCAATCCTTGGGCTCCGTTGATACAGAACTCCCAGGGCGATCTTCTAGGAACCGCAAGCACGGGAGGAAATAAGGGAAGCGGGTACGGCGTATTCTTCAAATTAAAAAGCAACGGCACAGAAACCATTTTGCATACGTTCGGATTGACGGACGGACAACGTCCAATCGGGCAGGTGGTTCGGGATGCGGCAGGCACCTTCTACGGTGTCACATACCTTGGGGGAACATACTTCTCCGGCACGATTTACAAGATGGACGGGGCTGGCAATCTAACCACGCTGTTCAATCTGCACAATTACATCGGCAAATTCCCGGTTGGCGGCATAACGATCGATTCAAACGGCAACCTGTATGGGACGACTCCTGCCGGTGGCGGAAACGAACAAAATTCTCCCGGAGGAGACGTATTCGAGCTCAGCAATGCGGGAGTGTTCACGGTGCTACACACCTTCACCGAAAGCACGACTGACGGGTTCGGCGCATACTCAAATCTGGTGCGAGACTCGCTGGGTAATCTCTATGGCACCGCTTATCTCGGAGGAAATTATCACTGCGCTGGCGGTTGCGGGGTCGTGTTCAGAGTGAGCGCGGGTGGAGTCGAGAAGGTGCTGAAGCGTTTCACCGGAAAACCGAATGATGGGGATTCGCCCGTAGGTGGTCTTATTCGCGATCACGCAGGCAATTTTTATGGCACAACTCGATTCGGTGGCACAGCGGACTTAGGCACGGTTTTCAAAATGGATTCAACGGGAAAAGAGACTGTCCTTTACAGTTTTCAAGGCGGCAGCGATGGCGCGTCGCCCGAATACAGTAACCTGGTGATGGATGCAGCCGGGAATCTCTACGGAACTACGGCTGAAGGAGGAGGCGGAGATTGCACTGCCCTTGGCTATTCAGGCTGCGGGACAGTTTTCAAGCTCGACACCTCCGGAGTCGAGACCGTTTTACATTCATTCGCCGGGGAACCGACCGATGGCGCGATACCCTATGCTGGATTAACCCTCGGCTCCGACGGCAATCTCTACGGAACAACCTACAACGGCGGCACTGCGAACGCGGGAACGGTTTTCAAGATCGTGCCGTAAATGACCGTTGCCCCCGATACATTTTGTACACGTTTAGATCTTTACGAGCTGAACGATGCATTCCTTCCAATCCGTCTCCACACTTTCGGTGCGCACGCTAACATTCGCAATCCTGGCCATCGCCGCAGTGATCGCCATTGCCTGCCCGCTAGCCAGCGCGCAATATAGGATCCTCTATTCCTTCACCGGCAAGGCGGACGGCGGCAACCCTTACTCGCCCCTGATCCGGAACTCGCAGGGTGACCTGCTCGGTACGACCGAGTGGGGCGGCCATGTCGGGCCCGGGTATGGAGTTTTCTTCAAGCTGCGGGCTGACGGCACCGAGACTGTCCTGCACACGTTCGAGAACACCGACGGGAAGAACCCGATAGGCCGGATCGCGCAAGATTCCGCCGGAAATTTCTACGGCACAACCTTGAGCGGCGGCGCCAATCTCACCGGCACGCTCTACAAGATGGACAAGACGGGTAACCTGACCACTCTCATCTCGCTGCACCCTTCTATCGGCAGGGTTCCTGAGGGCGGCCTGATCCTCGACGCGGAGGGCAATTTATACGGAACCGATGCCACCGACGGCGGGCCCCGAGGGACCGCAACCACCTACGACGGAGTCGTGTTCAAGTTCAGCAACACGAATGTCTATACCGAGCTGTATCGGTTTACGGCGCCGGTTCAACAGCCTCAAACAACCGACGGACTCTCTCCTGGTTCCAGTCTTCTGCGCGATTCCTTAGGCAATCTCTATGGCACAACCTCCGAGGGAGGCAATTACCGCTGTGTTAGCGGCTGTGGAACCGTGTTCAAGCTCAGCCCCACCGGGGTTGAAAAAGTCATGCATCGGTTTGCAGGAAGGTCGAAAGGCGATGGGGGATATCCGCAGGGCGGGCTGATCCGGGATTCCGCCGGGAATTTCTACGGCACGACCGCGATCGGCGGCTCGGCAAACCAAGGGACCATTTACAAGATGGACACAACCGACAAGGTAACCATCCTCTACAGTTTTCAGGGCGGAACTGACGGCTCGCAGCCGTGGGGCAATCTAGTGATGGATTCAAGCGGCAATCTTTACGGTACCACCTCCGCCGGAGGAGACCTGAGTTGCACCATAAGAGAGTCTGTTGGCTGTGGGATCGTCTTTAAGCTGGACCCTTCCGGCGTTGAGACCATCCTGCACTCCTTCGCTGGGATGCCAGCCGACGGAGCGCAGCCGCTCGTAGGATTAACTCTCGGATCGGACGGCAACCTCTACGGAACCACTTTGTACGGAGGCCCTTCGAACGCAGGAACTATATTTGAGATTGCGCCGTAACGACCGCCTGTAATCCGCCGCAGACGTAGCTGCGCACGCGGCGAGGGGCTACACGTGCTCCGACACGGAGAGGATATTTCCATCCGGGTCTTTGAACCATGCTACCTTGTCTCCCGTCGGCGCGGTCCAGATTCCGAGTTCGTCCTGCTTGAAGAATCCGAAGATCTCGCACTTCACGCCCTTCGCCGCCAGGGCACGCACGACATTTTCAATGCCCGAAACCTGCCAGCCGAGAATGGTGAACTGCGCCGGGGTCACTTCTTTCATCTTCGCCATGCGAACCATGATTCCGTTAGCGTTGAAGACGAGAGCGAATCCGTCGTCCTTGACGAAGCGCAAGCCAAGCATGCCCTCATAAAAGGAGCGCGCCTTCTCTGCATCTGTAATGGGAACGAAAGCAACAAGGTCGGTCGATCCCAGCATGCATCACCGCCGTTCTAGGAGTCGCTGAAGTCTATCATCACCGGGGCGGAGCGGAACCAGTTCGTCTTGTATCCGACATAGAGGATGCCGATCGCGAACCAGATGCCGCCGACGGTCTTGGCGAGATGGTTCAGGTTCCACCAGATGTACCCGCACACCAGGAAGCCCACCAGCGGCAGGATGGCATCTTGCAGCAGGCGCCATTTTGCTCCCTTGTTATGGGCGTGCACCGTAAATTGCCAGAAGCACGCCAGATTCACTCCGGTGAACGCGAGGAAAGCTCCGAAGTTCAACAGTTCGCCGGCGTGCTCGTAGGCATTGCCGATGTGATAGAGCAATTCTGCGCCGCCAAAAGCCAGGCCGCCGATCAGGAGAATGTTGTACGTGGGTGTGCCGCTGCCCGGCTTCAGATAGCCAAAGAATTTCTTCGGCAGCACGCCATCGCGGCCCATGCCGAACAACAGGCGGGCTGCGCCGAGCGTTCCTGTTAGGCCACTTCCGAAGGCAGCAACGATGAGGATGAAGCCCATCGCATTGAAGAGAAGCACACCACCGACGCGGCTGCAGATGTCCATGAACGCGGTTTCGAGATTGGGGAACGACCGCCAGTCCGGCCATACGCGCGCGCCCAGGTAGGATTCAAACGCGCTGCAGGTGCCCGCGAAGATACAAGTCAGGACCACCGCCAGCAGGACGTTGCGCTTGGGATTCTCGACGTCTTCGGCGAGCGTGGTCACGCCATCGAATCCGATGTAAGTCAGCGCGGCAAACGACGTCGCGACTTTGATCTTTCCCCAGTTGAAAGTTCTTGGATCGTACAGGGGCTGTATCGAAAACAACCCCGCCCATCCCTGCCCGGTATACAGGTACCTGATCGCCAGCACCACAAAGAACACAACCACGACCGACATGATGGCCAGCAGAATCTTGTTCGCGTTGGCCGAGGACTTCACGCCAGCAAGATTGAGGACGGTCATGATTCCGACGATGAGTGCGGCCCACACGATATACGGAACCTGATGCATGTAGCGTTCGTGCAGCGCGGTCGCAATCCAAACGGTATTGATGAGCGGCTGCAGCAGGTAGTCGAGAATCATCGCCCACCCGGCGAGGAAGCCCAGGTGCGGATTCAATCCCTTGCCGACATAGGTGTAAGCCGAACCGGCGCTGGGATAAAGTGCGCCCATGCGTCCATAGCTGACCGCCGTGATCAGCATGGCAAAGAGTGCGATCAGAATGATGGTGACGAAATGCCCGTCGGAAAGCTTCTGTGCAACGCCGTAAAGCGGCACCGGCGCAATCGGCTGGATCAGCACGATTCCATAAAAGATGAGGTCCCACAGCGTGAGCGTGCGGCGCAGGCGCGGAACGGCAGAAGTGTTGGCAGTCGCGGTTTCCATGAGAACCGCTATTGGATTATGGAATGCCGGAAAATGTCAATATTAAAACGATTCCGTAGCCCAATCCGGCAATGCGGCACGACGCCTATTTCTTCTGGCCGTAATCGAACCAATACCCGCGCTGCTCGTGGCCCGACATCTGCCGCGTGTTGTATTCCAGCAGATAGTTTACGTGCGCATCGTCGAGCGGGAACGACTTCGGCGGGCCGTAGGGATAATCTCCCATGCTGAGGAACGGCAGCGGAGCGACATAGTTGCCGTCGGCGGCATAGAAATCCATATCTTTCTCATAGCCGTTGGCGGCAAAGAAATAGTCGCGCACCCAGCCCGTCGGCAGCGGCGGCAGATTCGCCGGATCGAAGTCGAGCCGCACTTCGTCGCCCGAGCCGAAGACGGCGAGTTTGTCGTCGGTCGCGGTGAGCAACGGCAGCACGTTGCCATATCGCGTATACGCTCCCATCGGACGCGTGTAGGGTCCGGTGGCGCTGGCTTCTTCGTAGATATAGTTCACGTTCCCTGGCGGAGTGCCTTCGATCTTCAACGGATAGCCGTGGAACTCCAGATCGGCGCGCACCAGCGGAACTGGCGTCAGCCGCAAGGATTTACGCTGTTTTCTTCCTGCGTCATCCCGAAGCCTCGCGTTTTTACCGGCGAGGCGAGGGATCTCGCGTGGAGTGCCTTGCGGGGTCCGGTCGATCAGAATGCTGTCCCAATAGATCTGCAGGTTCGTGGTGATACGAATCTTCTGCGTCCCTGTGGGCAGCTTGCCGCCGAGGTCGGCCGTCATCGTGCGCGGGCCGCCGGCCGGAAATCCCATGTCATCGATCACGCGCGTCCACTTGCCATCCGTTCCAAGCGCCTCCACATAGGGCGGAATAGCGTTGATACCGGCCTGCGAAGCTGCATACATGCTGTTGGCCGAGAAGTATTCAACTTCGCCGTGCAGCAGCAGCCAGAGCGGTCCGCCATCGTAGGCTTTGCCCAGATCGAGGGTCAAGGTGTGCGGTTTGGCGAATCCCAGGAAACGCGTCAAGGCAAAGTCGCCGAAGTACCGGTGCGCGAGCAAGTCGGGCAAGACGTTGCGACCCTGATCGTCCCACGCGCCTGCAGGCGGAGCCGCGCCCCGGCTCACCACCACCTTGAACGGCGGATAGGGTGGGTTGGAGGCGAAATATTCGTTTGGATAAACGTCTTCCCCGGCCGGGTGATCGACCGCCAGGAGCCGCACCTGGTCCAGATAGACGGCCTCTTCGAGCGGTTCCATGAAGCGGAAGCTCAGGGTCTTAGTCGCGCCTCTAACGGCATTGTCATCCTGAGGAGCGCGTTCGTTGCGCGACGAAGGATCCGTGCAACTACTCGCCAACTGCATAGATCCGTCGCTCCGCTCAGGATGACAAGGGCTTGAGATTTTTTCCTGAACTGTCCCCGTCGGAATCTTGATCCACTCTACTGGCCGCGGAATGTCGCGCTGGTCGGGCCCGACCCAGTGGCCCACCACCCCGGCGCCCAGCATGTCGGCAACGAACTGATAGCGCTTGCCGTTCCACACGAAGAGTGTGGGACAGGAGCTGCCGCGCCGGTCGATTTCCATCATGTCCTGCTGCTTGTCGCCCGCGATGCCAATTTCGTCCTGCAGGACGCCGGTCGGCCAGAGCATGCGCACGATGTCGGCGTCCCTGGAGTCGCCGAGGCCGACGGTGAGATACGGCGAATTCTGCCCGAGATATCCATTAGAGCCGTAGATTTCAAATTTCTGCCGGTTGCCCCCGGAGAAGACTTCGACCTTGGTGCCGATCGCGGACTTGTTGTCATTCAGTCCCTTGAGCGCGAGGCGCAGCCAGTGATTCTGATTGCCGCCTTCGTTGCGCAGCAGCACCGCCGGGCCATGATTCTGCGTGATCAGCAGATCTACAGCGCCGTCGTTGTCATAGTCGCCGGTGATGATGGCGCGCGGAGCTTCCAGGTGAATCTTGTCGAGGCCGACGTCAGCCGTGACGTCTTTCCAGCCGTCGGGGCCGAGATTGCGGAACAGCTTGATTTCGCCTTTGCCGTCTTTGGTCTCACCGACCGCGACCAGATCCACCCAGCCATCGTTGTCGTAGTCGAAAGCGGCGACGCCGTAAGCGCGGGCCCAGTGCGTCTCGGGCAAGGCCACCCGCTCAATTCCTTTCCCATGATCATTGCGCCAGAGGGAAATGGCCGGCTCGCGCCAATGGGAAAAGGCAAGGTCCATCCACCCGTCATGGTCGAAGTCAAGCGCAATACCGGCGGCGCTGATTTCCGGATTGTCACGCTTCGGGAGCAGGCTCTGGAATTTGCCTTCCCGCTCGTTCAAGGCAATCTCGGGACCTCCTTGCCGGTTGCCGGTCACCACCAGGTCGACGGCGCGGTCGTTATTGAAGTCCGTGCCAATGGCCGTCACATCCGGGACCGGGCCCGCAAAGCCAGTCTCGGCGGTCTGGTCCGTGAATGTCCCATTTCCGTTGTTGCGCCACAGCTGGTTGAAATCTGGAAGTTTCCCGGAGAACGCCGCGTTTGTCCATTTTCGTGGGTCGAACATGGCAAGGTCGCTGTATTGCGCGACAAAAAGATCCAGATCTCCGTCGTGATCGTAGTCAACAAATACCAGGCCGAGATTTACACCCTCAATTTTGAGTCCCGCGCTCTCGGTCACATCTTTGAAAGTGCCGTCTTTCTGGTTGTGCAGCAGGACAACGTGTCCGTTCACGCTGACCGCCAGATCGGCGAAGCCATCATTGTCGTAGTCTCCGGCCGTGCAGCTGACGCCATGTTGCAAAGGATCGATGCCGGCCTTCTTTGTTACGTCCTCAAACTTGCCGCCGAGATTGTGCAGCAACGCCATTCCGCCTTGCGGGCCGTTGTCGGCAAGAAAGATGTCGATTTTCCCGTCACCGTCATAGTCGAGAAAGCAGGCGCCGGGTCCAGCGAAAGAGGCGATATCGTCTGCCTGGTTCGTGGCCTCTCCGTTAATTCCCGCTTCCCTGGTCACATCCACAAACTGCACCTTGATCTGTGGCGGAGGCTTCAGTTGCGCCTGCGGCGATTCCACCGTGCGCGAGTATTGTCCCTGCTCGCCGTAGGCCAGGCTCATGGGCGAACCGATCTTGTTTTGCGTGATGTAGAGAAACTTCTTCATGTACTCGCGGCCGTGGTCGACGTCGCCGGACTGCTGATAGGCGCGGGCCAATCCAAATTCCGCCGACGCATGAATGGGATTGATCTTCAGCGCATGCTGGAACGCTTCGATGGCCTGCGGAAACTGTTTGGCCTGCGTGTAAGCGGTGCCCAGGAAATACCAGGTGTCGGCATCGTTGGGGTCGATCTTGGTGACGCGCGTGAACGCGTCGATAGAATCGCCGGCATCGCCGCTGTTCTTCGCCATCAGCCCCAGGCTGTACCATGCGTTCGGATTGTTTGGATCCTGCTTGAGCGAGGCGTCGAGAGCTGCCTTGGCCTCGTCGATTTTCTGCAGGTTCAGGTACGCGATACCCTCATTGAGCCGGGCGATGGCGAGCGTTGGATCCGCATCTGCCGCCTTCTGGAATTCTTTGAGCGCCTTCTCGAACAGCTGCTGATTCATGTAAGCGCAACCGAGGTTGTTCAGGCGAGCGGCTTCGATCGGGTTCGGCGGCGAAGGCAGAGCCAAGCCTAAGGCGGCCAGAAGCCCGCCCAGGAGTGCGACAGAAATTTTGAGATTCATCGACCTACAGATTTAATCATAGACGGCCCGGCGTAACCCAGAGGATTTCGTCGCTACTTCATAGCAAGGTTGACCGGCCCGTAGGCATGCGGCGCGGAATATGCCCGGCGGCTGACGATTCCCTTCCCTTCCTGGACAGTAACCGTCTGGCCGGCTTCGACATTCGAGAGGTGGTCGACCAGGCCGCTGGGCCAATCGATCTCAACGCTGTCGGCCTTGGTACCCGAGGCCAGGCCGAAGGTCAGCACCAACTCGCTCTGCGCCAGGTAACTCGATCCGGAGCGCAGCATCTTCACCTGCTTGCTGCCACCTGCGCCGACTCGGACGACGGAGCCGATGCCATCGCGATTCGACTTCGTTCCCACGAGTTTCACGCGCAGGCTGTGATTGGTTCCACCTTCGTTGTGGAACAGATAGGCCGGCCCGGCGTTGGTCGTCACCAGCACGTCGAGGAACCCGTCGTTATCGATGTCGCCGTAAGCCGCCGCACGAGCCACTCTTGGCGCCGCGAACGCCTTTCCCATCCGATCGGTGACTTCGGTGAACTTTCCGCCGCCCAGGTTGCGGAACAGGTGCGCTGGCTCGGCAAATTTCACCCGCTTCTGCACGCTCTCGACTCCGTCTTCGATGTGCCCGTCGGCGACAAAAATGTCTGGCCAGCCATCATTGTCGTAATCGAAGAAGAAACAGCCGAAGCCGAGCGTGATCAGGGTCGCGCGGCCCACCTCCGATTGCGGCGCCTCGTCGACGAACAGGCCATTTCCTTCATTGTGGTAGAGCGACACCATCTGGTTCGCAAAGTTGCTGATCAGTACGCTGGGATGGCCGCTATGATCGTAATCGGCTGCATCCACGCCCATACCGGCTCGCGCCACTCCATCCTCGCTGAAGCCGATGCCGGCGGTGACGCCGCGCTCCTCAAAGGTTCCGTTCTTCTTATTCAGATACAGCTTGTTGGGCTGAGTGTCGTTGGCGATCAGGATGTCGGGCCAGCCGTCGTCGTTGTAGTCCAGGACGGCGATTCCCAGACTCTTTGACGTGGGATCGCCCATTCCAGCCTTCTGCGTGGCGTCCTCAAACTTGCCTCCGCCAAGGTTGTGCCACAAGCGCACCGACGCGCCCTTGTACGACTCCGGAGTGCAGTAGGACTTATGCGTGCCGTCGATGGTGCAATATAGATCCGTTTTCTCCGACCACTGCACGTAGTTCGCCACGACGAGATCGAGTTTTCCGTCGCGATCGTAGTCCACCCAGGCAGCGCTGGTGGAGAACTCGTTCGGTCCCCACATCCCCGCAGACTTGGTTACATCCGTGAACGTGCCGTTGCCGTTGTTGTGAAAGAGATGGCTCTGGCCGAGAGCCGAGACGAAGATGTCGTCGTATCCGTCGTTGTCGTAGTCTCCCACCGCCACGCCGAGCCCGAACATCGAGACCGCCAGACCGGCTCTGCGCGTTACATCGGTGAAAGTTCCGTCGTGGTTGTTGTGATAAAGCTTGAGCGGGGTCGCGCCTTCATGGGGATGGCCGGGAAAGTCCTCGCCATTGATCAGCAGGATGTCGGGATATCCGTCGTTGTCGTAATCGATGAAGGCGCACCCCGGCCCCATCGTCTCCGGCAGCCACTTCTTGCCGAAGGCTCCGTTGTTGTCGATGAAGTGAATTCCCGCCCGCGCCGTGATGTCGCTGAAGTGAATCTGCTCTTGTGCCTTCATTGCCGGGGAAAGGAGCGCAACCAGGCACAGAGTCACAAGAGCGGGAAGGGGAAGCGAGAGCAGCGCTGCAGGCGGTTGGGTTCGCCTGAGCCATGCCCGGATCGATTGCGGTTCTGAACGAAGCATTTATCTTGAGGCCCCAGACGCGATGGTGGTTGGATGTTCTCGATGATACGCGACTCTTGTCTTGCGCGTGTTTTCCAGGATCGGCAGCGGCACTGAGACGTGCTCGTGCACCGCCTGGCGCTCGTTGTTGTCCTCGGGATGCAGTTGGCGATACGGTCCGGTGATGGCCTGGGAAGACTCATCGGCTTTAAAGCGCAGATAACGCTCCTCGTGCTCTTTCGCCAGCTTTTCATCCCCCAGCCCGTTGTAGCTGAGCATCAGGTTGTAGTGCGCCTGCAGGTCTTCCGGATCGACTTCAAGAACGGACTGCAATACTTTCACCGCTTCGTCGTACTTGCGCTGCAGGAACAGAATTCTCCCGAGATCGTTCAGCGCCACGCGATCCCGCGGATACTGCGCCAGCACAATCCGCAATCGCTGGGCCGCGCCGTCATAATTGCCGTCGGCACGGAGAACCTTGGCATAGAAATAATTGGCTCGTGCCAGTTTGGGAGACAGGGCCAGCGCCTTCTCCAACACGACGCGGGCCCGCGCCATGTCGCCTTCTTGCACGGCGCAGCGTCCAATGTTGACCCAGCCATCGGGATTAGCCGGATCGGCTTCCGTCACTTTCTGAAACGCCGCGGCCGCATCCTTCAAGTCTCCTTGCAGGAATAAACCAATGCCGTAGTCGTTCCACCGCTGCCATTCCTGCTTCAGGGCGACGGTCTTGGGCTGGAAGGCCGGGGCATTGTGCGCCACAACCGGAAGCGTAACCTCATCTTCCGCCAGGGCAACGATGGGCAGATCGGGGATCTTGTCTTCTTTTGCGGAAATCCCGTTCAGCGACGCGGTGAATGTCACCGGGCGGTCGTCGTAGTCAGGCGTCACCTCGCTCGGTTTGCTCGGATCAGGAACTCCGGCGAAGGCAAACTGCGTATTCCACCAGGCGAACTTGCGATAGCAGAGACGAGCGTGCAAAGTGATTTTATTTCCCGCATTTTCGGGAATGAACATGCGGTAATGTACGGTGTCGGCCGCGCCCGGCGGAATCAGCCGCACGTAGACTACGGCCCGAGTGGCCCAGGCGTTGCGCTTGTTGATGGGGTTGCCATGCTCATCGATCTGCAGCGAGCGGTAGAAGTGCGCGCCCTTCTCCACCGGGCCGTGACCGTTATCTTCAACCATGCCGCTCCAGAAAATCGTCTGCCCCTTGTCGTCGGTGCCTTTCAGCTCAAGCCAGGTGTCGTACGCATCCACGGTGCCGCCAGGGAAAAAGTGCCCGACTTTTTTCGTGCGCACAACGACGTCCACGCGCACGGTATCGCCACGCCGCAGCGGCGGCAGCACGTGGTTTAGCGGCGCTGTCACCGGAATCACTTCTCCGGCCGACTGGGGGGTGATTTTCGCTTCCGCTTCCTCTCCCACCGCGAATGTAGTCGAAAGCTCCGACTGACTCGTCGCCTCCGGCTTGAGCGGGGCTCGCGCGGCGGACAAGGCAAAGATGTCGACCGAGACGATTCCATTCTTCAGGAAGTCTTCGGTCAGCTTGAGCTGCGTCGCATCTTCATTGGCCGTCGGCACCGCCGTATTGGCCGCCGGGAAGCGGTGCGAATGCACGAAACCGTTAATGTTGCCCATGTCATGGGAAGCCGTCATGGGCATGTGACAATCGGCGCACTCTGCCGGCTTTGGCGGATAGTAGAACGACCGCGCTCCCTGGCCGGAGACCCCGCTGGCCTGCCAGTTGTCGTATTCGTTAAAACCACGAAGCCACCGGTAGTGATTTACCGGAACGTCCAGATGCACTTTGTGGCAGGTGGAGCAGAACTCCGCCGTTTGCGTGCGCATAAACGGCTTGAGGAAAACGCGGCGATGCGGTTCTGGATTCAACTGAATCACGAAATCATGCAGCGCTCGCATCAGAGGATTTTTGGTTGCCGCCAGTTCGTGCAGCTTGGGATACTCCAGGTAGAAATCCGCCTGCCCCATCGTGCTCTTCACGTGCGCGATCGAGTGGCACATCATGCAGCCCAGGCCCGCTTGCGACTCCGGCCGATGGACGATCTGCTTGATCGGCGTGTCCATCAAGCCGCTGTACAGCACTGCCGGGTCGTGACAGCCGCCGCACCACTTCGAGGGCTTGGTGCCGATGGTGTCTTGCATGTATTCGATCGACTTGCGGTACCACTGATTATTGAAAGACGAGAAATGATGAGCCGAGCTGAACCACTGGTTGTAGATGTCCTGGTGGCAGCGTTTGCAGGAGTCGGATTCCATGAAGAACTTGCTGGGGATTTTCTGATTGCCGTAGACCTGCGCGGAGCTGGGGAAGAACGAACCGTTCGGTCCGTCGCCTTCGCCGTCCATGGTTGCCGGAGGCATCTCGGGATTCTCGATCCGGTTGCGCGTTTGCCAGGTGTTGCGCAAATAGTTCGCTGCATAACCCGCGCCCGCCAACACGACCAGGCACAGGGCGAGCCGCAGCGCAGCCGGACCGACTCGTAAGCCGGCAGATCCATCGCCGGCGCTCGATTGCGTCGGAACTCTGCGTCTTCCCAGCCAATCGGCCGTCAGCAGGCCCACGCCCGCCAGCGAAATCACGATGTGAAGGTAGAGTTTGTTCCACTCCGGGCGTGGAGTGCCGGTTTTAATCAGGATCAGTCCGAGGACTGCTCCGGCGGCGAACAGCAGCCATCCGCCGCGCGCCAGCAAACTGCCCCGGCGCAGCAAGCGGAACAACGCCGGTACGAGCAGGATTGCCGCCAGCACTCCGCCGAACGCGTGCAGCAGCACAATGACTGCATAGAAGATATTCGGTTGAGGCCAGGAATAAAGATAGGCGGCGGAAACAACGAGAAATATCACCAGCCATGAGAGAGACCGGTTCACCCATGCCCCAGACATCGGCGTTCCCCGTATCTGCCGCGAGGTTCAATTGCGGCTTTGGATGTTTCGATTCGAAAGCAGCCCCACAGTGACTGCGTTCGCGGCGACCACCATATACGCATCGGGTCCGCGCGGAAATAACACAAAAATACTAATGGGCTCCTGCAGCGTTATTGCCACGCGAACAACCGGCACGGCTGCCTATCGAATCGGAGGAATGCGCCAGGCTCCGCATTTTTCTTCAAGAGCCGCCGCCACGGAGAGCACCTGCTCTTCCTGCCAGGGCCGGCCGACGATCTGGACTCCGATCGGCAAGCCTTCGGCGGATTGAGCCACCGGAACAGCCGCGGCCGGATTCCCCAGCAGGTTGAACCATGCGGTGTAGCTCCAGGCGTCGAGATAATGCACTGGCTGGCCAGCGATTTGCCACGCGCGTTCTCCATGGCGGAAGGCGGGAGTCGCAGCCACCGGGCACAGCAGGATCGGATACTCGCGCATCTGCGCGAGGAAGTCGGCCCGTAGCGCGTCGCGGCGGATCCAGGCATCGAGAAGAGAGTCCGCCGTGAGCTCCGGTTCGGCGGCAGACCACTCCAGAAACTGCTTCAGGATCGGGCTTTCATCCTGCTCTCGCCCCTTGAACATCGGGCGGATGATCATGCCCCCGACTTTGACGAAGAACTTCCTCCAAAGTTGCCGCGCCTCTTCGAGACCTTCAGGACGGAACGGTGCCACGCGAAATCCGGCGCTGCGCAAGGCGTCTGCCGCAATGTGCACAGCCGCGCGAGTCTCGGCGGTCACCGGCGTTCGGCCATCGTCTTCAAAGTAGCCGATACCAAGCTGCCGGACTTCCTCTTTATCCGGCCAGCGCAGCGGCACCGGAGCCGCACAGGTGTCGCCGTCTTCCGGTCCCTGCATGACCTCAAACAGGACTTTCAGGTCGGCCACCGTCCGCGCCATCGGTCCCACCACCCCAATCAAAGCGAACGGCCCGCCGGAAGGAGGATAGTGGCCGGTCGATGGAATACGGCCCGGCGTGGGCTTGAGCCCGCAGATTCCGCTGAAGTGGGCGGGGACGCGGATCGATCCCCCTCCGTCGCTGCCGACACCTCCGGCCGACATTCCTGCGGCAATGGCAGCCGCTTCCCCGCCGCTGGAACCGCCGGGCGTCTGGCTGGAATCCCATGGGCTGTTGGTCCGGCCATAGAGCAGATTGTCGGTCTCCCACGCCATCAGAAGTTCGGGAGTGTTGGTCAGGCCGAGCACGATCGCCCCTGCATCGCGTAGGCGCTTGACCAGCGGCGCATCTCTGGAGGCAACGAATCCAGAACGCAGGCGCGTACCGGCTTCGCATCGGTAGCCCGCGACCTCGATCGAACTCTTGATGCTGATGGGCACCCCATGCAGCGGCCCAAGTGGACCACCTTTCGCGACGGCGGTCTCGGCCTCGCGCGCTTCCCGCAGAACCCGCTTCGGATCGACCTGCACAAAAGCGTTCAACTCTGTGTTAAGGCGCTCTATTTTTTTGAGATGCGCAGCCGCAAGTTCAAGCGGGGAGATTCTTCGCTCGCGGATTTGCTCCGCCATTTCGACAGCGGAAAGGAATGTCAGGTCAGGCATCGTCTGCTGCTTGTGTGAAGCGCGAGTCTAGCACCTTCGCGTCGGGTGCGACGCGGGCCTTCCGTTGCCTCTCGCCCCCATCGCGCGGTCGAGCGCCCGTTTCTCGTCCGCGCTGAGTCGTCGATATTGCCCCTTCTCCAACCTGCCGAGTGGGAGCGGACCGATCGCGATCCGCACCAGCCGAAGTACCTCCACGCCAAGTGCGGCCAGCATGCGGCGGATCTGCCGGTTCTTCCCCTCGTCGAGGACGATTTCGAGCCAGCAATTTTTCTCGCCGGCGCGCAACAGGCGGGCCTCCCTGGCTCGCAGGAGGTCGCCTTTGTCTCGCAGGCCATTCACCAGCCGCGCGGCCAAGGTCGGGCCGTCCGGCGATCCAACCTGCACGTGGTAGGTTTTTTCCAGATGGGTCTCGGGAGCGGCCAGGCGCGCACCCCATTCCGAGTCATTGGTCAGCAATAGCAGCCCTTCGCTGGCTTTATCCAGCCGGCCGACCGGAGATACCCACGGCAGCGGTTCATCTCCCGTTGCCAGCACTCTGTACACCGTGTCGCGGCCCTTCTCATCCGAAGCCGTGGTCAGCAGTCCTCGCGGCTTGTTCATCATCAGGTAGACTTTTTCGGTGGGCTGGATCTCTTGCTCATCGATCAGAATGCGGTCCCGTTCGAGCCGCACCGGCGTCTCGGGATCGCGCCGCACCTTGTCATTGAGCCGCACGCGGCCTTCCCGCACCAGCGTCGCGCCCTGCGCCCGCGAACAATAGCCGAGCTTCGAGAGCGCTCGCGCCAGTCCGACGTGCCGTCGACCGTCCCTTCGCACGGCTTCATGCTACTCGATGTCTGCCGCCGCTGTCCGTGCGCAAGGCCGATCGAGCTTGATACGATGTTGAGCAGAGCTGCGCTGCAGTTCGGCACAGGCCGCATCGCCGTTCGAAAGGAGTTCGCATGGCTCACCAGCATCCTCCTCGCTTTCTGAAAATTGTCGACGAGGCGCGCAGTCGAATCCGCGAGACCAACGTCGACGAGGTCAAGCGGCGCATGGACCGGGGCGACAAATTCCTTCTCGTCGACGTGCGCGAGGAAAGCGAGTTCGCCAAGGATCATCTTCCCGGCGCCATCCATCTGGGCAAGGGCGTCATCGAGCGCGACATCGAGGCGCGCGTCCCCGAACTCAACGCCGAGATGATCCTCTATTGTGGAGGTGGCTATCGATCGGCGCTGGCGGCCGACAATTTGCAGAAAATGGGCTACACCAACGTGATTTCGATGGATGGCGGCATTCGCGGCTGGCGCGAGAAGGGCTACCCGCTGAAAAAGGACTGAATAGTCCGGGCTTGAGACCGCGGACGGTTACGGCAAGGAGCCCGTCTACGACAAATGCAGCCGCTTCTGCATCTCCTCAAGCGTAAGGCCTTTGGTTTCCGGATAGACGAACAGCACCACGAAGAACTGCAGCACCATCATCGCCGAAAAAAACATAAACGGAATCGACTTCGACCATGCGGCCAGCGTGGGGAAAGCGAAGGAGATGGCGGCGTTCATCAGCCAATGCGACAGGCTGCCCAGGCTCTGTCCTTTGGCTCGCACGCGATTGGGAAAGACTTCGCTGATGTACACCCAGATGACCGAACCCTGCGAGAAGGCGAAGCTGGCAATGAAGCCGACCAGCAGCCAGACCAGCAATTCCTGATGACGGTTCGTCGAGAAGATGGCTGCCACGCCCGCCAGGCAAACCGCCGTCCCGACCGCTCCAATCAGAAGCAGCTTTTTGCGTCCGACCTTGTCGATCACCGACATGGCGATGATGGTGAAGATCAGATTGGTGAATCCGACCACGACCGCCTGCAAATCGCCCGACACTTTGCTGAAACCGGCGAAAGCAAAGATATCGTTCAGGTAGTAAAGGATCGCGTTGATGCCGGAAAGCTGGTTGAAGAAGCCCACCGTGACGGCCAGAAAAATCGGAAAACCGTATTTGCGCGAGAACAACGGTTCATCCGCGTGCCCGTGCTCGGCGTCAATCGAAGCCACGATTTCGCGCAAGTCCTGCTCATAATTCTTTTCTCCCGTCAGCCGCAGAACCTCGCGCGCTTCGTCGAGCCGTTGCGTTTTCACCAGCCAACGCGGGCTGCGCGGAATCGTGAACAGCAGAGCCAGAAACAGGGCGGCAGGCGCTGCCGCGATGCCCAGTTTCCAGCGCCAGTCTGCATCCACGCTGAAATGCTGAGTGCCCACCAGGTAGTTGGAGAAATAGGCCAGCAGAATGCCGGCCACCACGTTGAACTGGAAAACTCCGACCAGCCTCCCGCGCCAGGCGGCAGGAGCGATTTCGGCAATGTACATCGGTCCGAGAACGGAGGAACCGCCGATGCCGAGCCCTCCGAGGAAGCGAAAAAACACCAGCGCCCCCCAGTTCCAGGCGAAGGCGCAGCCGAGCGCGGAAACGACATACAGAATCGCCATCACGCGGAGACTGTCGCGGCGGCCGTATTTGTCGCCGGGAATCCCGGCAAACATGGCGCCCAGGATGGTGCCGATGAGCGCAGCAGAGACGCTGATGCCGAGCAACAGCGATGCATTCGAGGCATGCAGCAGCTGCGCCAGCCAGAACAACGATGCCGGCAGGGAATAAACCTGAACCAGGTTGCTGGTCGTCCCTGAGATAACGGCCGTATCAAAGCCAAACAGCAGACCGCCGAGCGCGGCAACGATAGTGCTCCGAATCAGATATCGATTGAGTTTCATGCACACAGTCCGAAGCGACCGGACATCATCGCATATCACAGCACTCGTAGCCAGCCATCTCTTGCGTCGGTAGTCGCCGTGTTTCAATTTGGTCCCGATTAACTCCAGTGGAGCGAAGGATCTCCCGCAGACGAATCCTGCCAGAGAGGTCGTTCGGGCCCAATGGAAACAACCCCGGGCTTGTGGATGACACCTGCGAGACGACCACGTCGATTTGACATTTCCTGCGCCCTCTGGAAACATCGCAAGACCTGCTGGGAGCGAGCCCGGGCAAGGTTCGGCTCTGACATCCAATCTCGGGAGTTTCTCTAAACCTTATGGTCGGCATTCGCACCGAGGACCTGCGCAAGGTCTACAACTCTGCGCCTCCCTTTGGAGCCGGCGGGGGTGCGCCGATGGCCCGGGGCAAGGCCGACAAGAAGGCGAAGTCAGAAGTGGTTGCGCTGGCCGGGCTCTCGCTTGAGATTCGAGCCGGCGAAGTTTTTGGCCTGCTCGGGCCCAACGGCGCAGGTAAGTCCACGACCGTGGGCATTCTGACGACACGCGTCCGACCCACCGGCGGAAGGGCTTGGATCGGCGAATACGATGTCTGGCAGCAGCAGGTTGCGGTCAAGCGGCTGATCGGAGTGGTAGCGCAGCGTCCCAATCTCGACTTCTCGTTAACCGCGCGAGAGATTCTGCTGTTTCACGGCGCCTACTTTGGCCTCGATTCCGCCGAGCGCGCCAGGCGGGCGACGGCTCTGCTGGAGCGCTTCAAACTGACCGATCGTGCCGATCAGATGGTCCGCGGCTTCTCCGGCGGCATGATGCAGAGGCTTTCCATCGCTCGCGCCATGATGCACGATCCGCAGGTTCTGTTTCTCGACGAACCAAGCGCCGGCCTCGATCCACAGACCAAGCTACTGTTGTGGGAGATCATTCGCGAGTACAACCAGACGGGGAAAACCATCCTGCTGACGACACATTACATGGAAGAAGCCGACGCGCTCGCCCACCGGCTGGCCATCATCGACCACGGCCGCAACATCGCTTTGGGATCGCCGGCGGACCTGAAGCGTTCGATTCCCGGCGGATTTCTGCTTCGCCTGCGTTTCGGCCAGCACTCGCCTGACCTGCTGCAACGCCTGCAGGCGCTCAGCGGTGTGCGGGAAGTGCGAAGCAAGGACCACGATGGCGCGGCCGATGTGTACGCTGACCGCGGCGGCTCGCTGATCCCGGAGATTGCCAGCCTCGCCTCGGCGGCCAGCGTGGAACTGCACGATGTCCACATCTCCGAGCCGAGCCTCGAAAACCTGTTCCTGCACCACACCGGAAGGAGCCTGCGCGAATGAACTGGAAGGCTTTCCTGGCCATGCTGGCGCGCGATGCACACGTAGCGCGCCGCAACATCATCCAGATCATGTTGCAGACCTTCCTGCAGCCGTTGATGTTCGTCTTCATCTTCGGCCGGGTCATGGTGCGCAGCGGATACATGCCGCCCGCTTACAAGAGCCTGCTGCTGCCGGGCATCATGGCGATCAGCATGGTATTTACCGGAGTCTGGGCCGTGGCCATGCCGCTGATCGCGGAATTTCAGTGGACGCGCGAAATCGAAGATCGCCTGCTGGCGCCGATGCAGATTTCCTGGGTGGCGATTGCGAAGGTTCTTTGGGGCGCGGTGCAGGCGCTGATCGCCGGATTGTTTGTGATTCCAGCCGCGTGGCTGATCTTGCGGCCTGTGGAGTTCGACCTGCGCTCGCCGCTGGCCTTTGTCGGTGTGACCGTTCTGGTCTCGCTGTTTTCGGCCGCTGGAGGACTGGCGCTGGGCTGCAGCATGGATCAACAGCATGTTGGATTGATGTTCAGCATGGTGCTGACGCCGATGATCTTCTTCGGATGTACGTACTATCCCTGGAGCGCGCTGAACGCGTTTCCGGTGCTACAAAAAGTTGTGCTGATCAATCCGCTGGTCTACGCGAGCGAAGGGCTTCGTGGCACACTCGTGCCGCAGTTCCCGCATCTTTCGGTGCTGGGCGTGCTCATCGCGTTGCTCATCTTTGACTCGCTCTTTCTGAGCCTGGGACTGCGCCAGTTCCGGAAAAAAGCGGTCAGCTAAGCCGGGAATATCTGCTTCGTCGCCGGATAGACTCTCCGATAGGCGCTGTAGCCTGCGTTCATGACCCTGGTGGCGGAAGCATCCGGTTGCACAGTTTTGGCCACGCGCACGACCGCGGAGCAGGCTTCGTCTACCGACTTCCACAGGCCCGCGCCTACGCCGGCGAGAATTGCCGCGCCATAGGCTGCGCCTTCCTCGGCCTCGACGATCTCCACTTCGTGACCGTACACATCGGCCTGAATCTGCCGCCACAGCGGAGATCGCGCGCCGCCCCCGCCCAGGCGAATGCGGTTGACGGCAACTTTCATTTCGTCGAACAGCGTGAACGTGTCGCGCAGGCTGAAGGCGACGCCTTCCAGAATCGCGCGAATGATATGAGCACGGGTGTGGACCGCGGTGAGGCCGACCAGCGCTCCGCGGGCGTTGGGATCGAGATGCGGCGTACGCTCGCCCATCAGGTAGGGAGTCCAGAGCAGGCCCTGGCTGCCGGGCGCAATTTTCGCCGCTTCGTCGGAAAGCCGGTCGTAGGGATCGCGGCCGTCCTCCTTCCCGGCGCCGAACTGATCGCGGAACCAGCGCAGCGACAGGCCTGCCGCCTGGGTCACGCCCATCACATGCCAACGGCCGGGGATTGCATGGCAGAAGGTGTGCAGCCGTCCGCCGGGTTCGAGCGCTGGACGATCGGTCGCGGCAAACACCACGCCCGACGTGCCAATGGTGGCGCTGACTGTACCCGGAGCGACAATGCCCATTCCCACCGCGCCGGCAGCCTGATCGCCGGCGCCGGCAACCACCGGCGTTCCCGGCTTCAATCCCAGCTCCTTGGCGCCTTCGGCGCTGACCTTGCCGCAGACATCGGGTGACTCGAACAAGGCCGGGAGCAAGCGCTCGTCGATTCCTCCGGCTTCGAGCATGATCTTCGACCAGCGCCGGTGGGCGACATCGAGCAGCAGCGTGCCGGAGGCGTCGGCCATATCGATCGCGCTCTCGCCGGTCATGCATAGCCGCACGTAGTCCTTCGGCAGCATGATCGAACGCACCCGCTTCCAGTTTTCCGGTTCGTGCTCGCGGACCCACATCAGCTTGGTCAGCGTGAAATTGGCCAGCGCGGGATTGCACGTCGCCTGGATCAATTGCGCAGCGCCGATTTTTCGCGTGAGTTCCCCGCATTGCGGGTTGGTCCGCACATCGCACCAGATCAGCGCCGGGCGCACGACCTTGCCCGCGCTGTCGAGCATGACCGCGCCATGCATTTGTCCGGAGAATCCAACACAGGCAATATCATCCGGCCGCAGCTTTCCCCGTTCGATCGCTTTGGGAACGGCCACCGTGCAGGCACGCCACCAGTCTTCGGGACGCTGCTCGGCCCATCCAATCTCAGGCGAAGCAAAGGGCTCATGTTCTTCCGTGGCCGAAGCGACAACGCGGCCGCGCTCATCAATAATGAGGGCGCGCGTTCCGCCGGTTCCCACATCGATTCCGAGAGTATGACTTCCGGGAGTATGAATGGCGACCTCCTTCGACAGCTATCTGAACGGCCTATAGTAAACGTTTCCGGTCCCGCCAAGGAAGGCCTGGCAGGGGCTGGGAGTTTTCCAATGACGGAGGCTCCGCGGAAGCTTCCGATGCCACGAATCACCCCGAAACCCGCGCTTGTGATCTCAGGATCGATCCTTGCGGGCAGGTGCTTTCAGAATCTATCCTTGCGCCTGTCGTCAATACACTCGCACATGTTTCAGAGGAGGGCGGGATGATGCTTCAACGGCGCCGACTGCTTCAACTGCTGTCGTACAGTCTCGGCTCTGGTATGATTTCGCGGCGGAATGGATTCGCGGCGCAAGCCCAGGGCCCGGGGCAACCACCGACTCCTGGCCCGGTCAGCAAGCCAGCCCCTAAAGAGGAATCCGGAGGAAGTGGAATGGAAAAAGTAGCCGGAATCGGAGGACTGTTCTTCCGAGCTCATGATCCCAAAGCGTTGGGGAATTGGTATCAGCAGCACCTGGGGATCGCCCTCACGCCAACCAGCGAAGGCGGCACTGTATGGCAGCAAGAGGCCGGACCGACTGCGTTCAGTCCCTTTCCCGAGACGACCAAGTATTTCGGAGATCTCAACAAGGTCTGGATGATCAATTTTCGCGTGCACGACCTTGACAAAATGGTCGCCCAGCTGCGAGCGGCAGGAATCGAGGTCAAAGACCCGGAAACTTATCCCAACATCGGGCGATTCACTCGTCTGCATGATCCGGAGGGAAATCCCATCGAATTGTGGCAGCCCGCGTAACCTCGGGCTGCACATTGGAGTCGTTCCCACACATCTGCGATTCGGTAACAGCCTGTGCAAGGATTGCAACATCGCGCCTGCGTTCCCCTGTTGACTTCGCCTGCCCTCATCCCTAACATGGCGTGAGCTTTGCGCGCATCTCCTATGGTTGGCCTCACGGTTTCCCATTACCGCATCCTCGAAAAGCTGGGCGGCGGCGGCATGGGAGTGGTTTACAAGGCCGAAGATATCCGCCTTCACCGGTTCGTTGCGCTGAAGTTCCTGCCCGATGAAGTGGCGCGCAATCCGCAGGCGCTGTCGCGCTTTCAACGCGAGGCGCAGGCCGCGTCTGCGCTGAACCATCCCAACATTTGCACCATTCACGACATTGGCGAGCACGACGGGAAGGCGTTCATCGCGATGGAGTATCTCGATGGCGTCACCCTGAAACACCGGATTTCCGGGCGTCCGCTCGATCCAGAGACGCTGCTGTCGCTGGGCATCGAGATCGCCGACGCGCTCGACGCGGCTCATAGCAAGGGCATCATCCATCGCGACATCAAGCCCGCCAACATCTTCGTCACCAAGCGAGGACAGGCGAAGCTGCTCGACTTCGGCCTGGCCAAGCTGGCCTCGGAATACAGCGAGCACACGGCCACGAACGCGACTCCGCAGATGACCAGTCCTGGTTCGACCATCGGCACCGTGACCTATATGTCACCCGAGCAGGTTCGCGCCGAGGAGGTCGATGCCCGTACCGATCTTTTCTCCTTCGGCAGCGTGCTCTACGAGATGGCAACCGGCGCGATGGCTTTTCCGGGAAACAGCAGCGGCATCGTTTTTGAGGCCATTTTGAATCGCGTGCCGGCTCCGGTTTCCAGCGCCAATCCGAACATTCCCGCACGGCTGGAAGAGGTGATTTCCAAATCTCTGGAAAAGGATCGCGACCTGCGTTACCAGACTGCGGCCGAATTGCGGGGAGACCTGAAGCGGATCAAGCGCGACCTCGATACTTCCCGCGTGCGCGCCGTTAGCGGGGTGAACGTGGCGGGCTCCAGCGCGGCGGTGCGTCCCATGCCGGCCGGCGGCAGTCGCAAGTCTGCGCGCGTTGTGCCGATCGCAGCCGCGGCAGCGTTCGTGGCATTGCTGGCTGGATTGGCTTTGGGGACTTATGTGCTCCACCGGCCGGAGCAGGCGAGCCTTCCGGTCTACCATCCGCTGACGTTTCGCCGAGGCATGGTTCACGCCGCACGCTTCGCTCCCGACGGCAAGACCATGATTTACAGCGCCGCCTGGGAGGGCAAGCCGCTGCAATTGTTCACCACGCGGCCGGAGAGTCCCGAGTCCCATGAACTGGAGCCGGCGGGCGCCGATGTTCTGGCGGTTTCCTCCACCGGAGAAATGGCGCTCTCGCTGCAGAGCCATCCGGTGGCGCAATTCCTTTATTCGGGAACTCTGGCGCGGGTTCCCCTGGTCGGCGGAGCGCCGCGGGAGATTCTCGACAACGTCGAGTGGGCCGACTGGTCTCCCGACGGCAGCACGCTCGCCATCGTGCGGCAGGATCAGGGCCGGCATCGGCTGGAATACCCTCCCGGCAAGCCTCTTTACGAGCCGGATGGCTGGATCGGCCACATTCGCATCTCGCCCAAGGGCGATACGATCGCGTTCATCGACCATCCGCAGCTGGGGGATGACGGCGGCGCGGTTGCCGTCGTGAATATGGCCGGCAGGAAGACGACTCTGTCGACTGGCTGGGACAGCATTCAGGGGCTGGCCTGGTCGCCGAACGGCAGCGAAATCTGGTTCACCGCAACCCGAACCGGCGGCGACCGATCGCTTTATGCGGTCGATCTCTCCGGCTCGACCCGCCTGCTGGCGCGAGTTCCGGGCGAACTGACCCTGCTCGATATAGGCCGCGACGGCAACGTGCTGCTGACGCGCGGGAACGATCGCGCTGGGATGATCGGCCTGGCTCCCGGCGAGGCGAAGGAAAAAGATCTTTCGTGGCTGGATTGGTCGGTGCCCGCCGATCTCTCTCCCGATGGGCGCACAGTACTCTTCTTCGAGAGCGGCGAAGGCGGCGGGCCCAAATACGCGGTCTATTTGCGAACGACCGACGGATCGCCGGCGGTCCGCTTGAGCGATGGCATTGCCGAGGGCCTGTCGCCAGATGGAAAGTGGGCGCTGGCGCGGCCCAATACGACTCCGGCGCCGCTGGAACTGTTGCCCACCGGTGTCGGCGAAGCCAAGCCGCTTCCCCCCGATGACATCAATCATCTTTGGGGAAGGTGGCTGCCCGATGGCAAGAGCGTAGTCTTCTCGGGCAACGTGCCCGGCCACGGATTCCGCTTCTACGTGGAATCGATTGCCGACGGAAAACCCCACCCGATCAGCCCTGAGGGGGTATATCCGGCTGTGATCCTTTCGCCGAAAGGAGATCACGTCGCCAGCGTGGGTCCGGACAATAAGGTGTGCCTCTACCCGGTCGCCGGCGGTGACCCAGTACATGTCTCCGGCACACTCCCCGGTGAGGTTCCGACTGGATGGTCCGGCGATGGACGATCCCTCTTCCTGTTTCGTTTCGGAGAGGTCCCGGCCAAGGTCGAGCAACTCGACATCGCCACCGGGCAGAGAAAACTGTGGCGGGAACTGGTTCCTGCCGACGCCGCGGGCATCGACACCATCCGCGGCATCACCATCGCTCCCGACGCCAAGGCCTACGTCTACGGGTACATCCGCACGCTCTCTGACCTCTATCTTGTGGAAGGTCTGAAGTAAAGAGGCGTCAGAGGCCCGTCATCTTCTCCAGGCGTTCAGGATAGCGGGCTCCTTCGACTTTGATCTCCGATGCAGAACCTTCGATGTCGCCGAGGTCGCCGGCCGTGAGTTCGACCGACGCTGAGCCGATGTTTTCTTCGAGGCGGCTCAGTTTGGTCGTACCCGGGATGGGAACAATCCATGGCTTTTGCGCCAGGAGCCAGGCGAGCGCGATCTGGGCCGGAGTCGCTTTCTTCTTCTTTGCGATCGTGCCGAGCAGGTCCACCAATGTCTGATTAGCCTTGAGTGCCTCCGGCGTGAAGCGCGGCAGCCCACTGCGGAAGTCGCCGCTGTCGAATTTTGTGTTCTCGTTCATCGCCCCCGTCAGGAAACCTCTGCCGAGAGGGCTATAAGGCACCAAGCCGATCCCGAGCTCCTCGAGGGCCGGAATCACTTCTCTCTCCGGAGTTCTCGTCCAAAGTGAATACTCGCTCTGGAGGGCCGTCAGCGGTTGCACGGCGTGGGCCCGGCGAATGGTCTTCACGCCGGCTTCGGAGAGCCCGAAGTGCTTCACCTTCCCGGCTTGAATGAGTTCCTTGACCGTGCCGGCAACATCTTCGATGGGCACGTTCGGGTCGACGCGGTGCTGATACAGCAAGTCGATGCTCTCGATCTTGAGCCGCTTCAGCGAACCTTCGACGGCCTGCTTGATATGTTCCGGCCGGCTATTCACGCCAGGCGGACGCGTCATGCCGCGAGGATCCTTGTCAGGACTGAGGTCAAAGCCGAACTTGGTGGCGATCACCAACTTTCCGCGGAGAGCAGCAAAGGCCTCGCCCAGAAGCTCTTCGTTCGTGTAGGGGCCATAGACCTCGGCGGTATCGAAGAAGGTGACTCCGCGATCTACGGCGGCGTGGAGAATCGAGATCATCTCCGTCTTGTCTTTAGGCGGGCCATACGAGTAGCTCATTCCCATGCATCCGAGCCCGATGGCCGACACTTCCAGATCGCTCTTTCCAAGTCTGCGTTTTTTCATTCCAGCCTCCTTAGGATTGGGCCTGGCTACGGTGGAATGCCTTCCCATGTGCGGAAAGCACGAATGAATGAATTGGACTCTTCATACCCGAGAAGGTAGGCCGGAAAAGCGAAAATGGTGATTCATCGCTTTACTCAGACTTCGCCGACGCGAGCACGGCAACGTCGAACTTTGAGTAGTACTTCTTCACGCCGGCGCCATATTTCTCACGGAATCTCTCGATCACCGACGCCACCTGCTTTGCATCGGTGATGGCAACTGTATTGAATTCACCTCCAACACCGCGGGTATCGATCCGGATCGTTGGGTTCTTCAGAATGTTCTGGTACCACTGCGTGTCCGATCCGCGAACCGGCAGCAGGCAGACAGCCTCCCCATCCATCGTGAACCAGACGGTGGTCGAAATGGTTCGTCCAGACTTCCTGCCGGTCACACTCAACTTGATTTCGCGGTATCGCGCCAGGCGGGATGTCAACGAATCGTTTTGGGCTGTCATGCAGGCTCCTTGACGAGGCGGCACTTCCGCATCTTCGGCCTGCGATCGACTCGTCTGAGTCTTCCCGTTCTCCTGCAGTAGAGCGTCCGATCCGGAATCCCGTTATTCGGACTTCAGAGAAGACATGTCGATGGAGAAGCGGTACTTCACATCCGACTTCAGCATTCTCTCGTAAGCTTCGTTCACCTTCTGGATCGGAATCACTTCAACATCGGCGGTGATGTTGTGTTGCCCGCAGAAGTCGAGCATTTCCTGCGTCTCGGGAAGACCGCCGATAGGCGATCCAGAGAGGCTGCGGCGGCCCATGATCAGGCTGAAGGCCGGAATCGCCAGCGGCTTTTCCGGAGCTCCGACGAGGGTCAGGTTGCCGTCGCGGCGCAACAGGTTGACGTACGCATTGATATCGTGATCCGCGGCGACTGCGTCGAGGATGAAATCAAAGCTGCCTGCGTGCTTCTGCATCTCGTCGGCATTGCGCGAGATGACGACCTCATCCGCTCCGAGCCGGCGGGCGTCATCTTTCTTGCTCGCCGAAGTGGTGAAGACCACGACATGGGCGCCCAACGCGTGAGCAAACTTCACCCCCATGTGGCCGAGTCCTCCGAGGCCGACCACTCCAACCTTCTTTCCTTTGGTTACACCCCAGTGCCGCATGGGCGAGTAGGTCGTAATTCCAGCGCAGAGCAGGGGCGCGGCTCCAGCCGGGTTCAGATTTGTGGGAACCCGCAGGACGAATCTCTGGTCGACGACGATGCTCTCGGAATAGCCTCCATACGTGACGCCTCCCAGATGCTTGTCGGGGAAGTTGTAGGTCAAGGTGAAATTCGCGCAGAACTGTTCCAGACCAGCCTGACATTCGGGGCAGGTGCGGTCGGAATCGACCAGGCAACCGACCGCGGCCAGGTCGCCCGCCTTGAACTTCGTGACCGCGGAGCCCGTGCGCGTAACCCGGCCCACGATCTCGTGTCCCGGAATGCAAGGGTACACAGTGGGCATGGCGTCGTGCCACTCATCGCGCACCTGATGAAGATCGGAATGACAGATCCCGCAAAAGAGAACCTCCATCTGTACATCGTGCTCGATGGGATCGCGCCGGGGGATGGTGGTTGAGGCTAGTCGCGACGTCGCGCTGGCAGCGGAGTAGGCTTTTGTCTTGTACATGGGCTCTAATTTAGATGCTAGCGGCGAGTTTTACTATGCAAAATACGCCATTGTGCATGCAAAAGGCGCCGTGTTTGCGAGAATGCCGGCCGACAGGGCGGAAGCAAAACTGAGCAGGCCGCTTCATCATCGAATCGCCGCTTTAATGCGGTGGACCCGGTCGGCGACGCTTCCCGGCTCAACCGAGAACAGCTCGAAGCCGAGATTCCGGTAGGTTTCTTCGTGAATCCTCTCGAAACGCAGTGTGTCCTCAAAGCTGATTCTCCGCGCCGCCGTCGGAGCGACGAAGCCAAGGTTGCGAACGAAGAAAACCCGGTTCTGGTAGATCGCCTCTTTCTCAATGCGTTCCAGTTCCTCGGCGAGGATGGGAGAAAACGGGTACCCGAGGTAAACGGCGAGCGCCACGGTACACACTACGCAACGGTCATGAAACTGGACTTCATCCGCTTGACGGGAGGCTCGAGTCTGGCGATCTTTCTGCAGATTCACGATGGCATCCACGAAGGAAGGATGAGTCCAGGGCTCCATCGTCCCCTGGGCTTGGGCGGCAGCGATGATGTCGGTTGCGGCTTCTTCGACTACGCTGAACCCGTCGAGTTCTAACTGGCGGAGGATCGCGGTCTTCCCTGCTCCCGGCGCGCCGGTGATGACAAACCTCTTCATCTGACTTCCGCTATCGGACGCGCGAGGAGCCGCGCTTCGGAGCAACCTCGATCACCGCGCGAAATGCCGGCTTTGGCTGATTATTGCGGTCAAAGAGCAGCGGATAATTCGTTCGTCCTGGGACCGGCCAGTTGTTCTTCCACGAATCGTTGTCGGTGACGCCCCAGAAGGTCACCCGGGTTACGACTCCGCAATGCCTGGCATAAGTCCGGAACAAATCCGCGTAGCGTTTGGCCAACTGCTCCTGGACGGCTTCCGGCAGACCATTTGGATAAGGGTTGAGCCTGGGATCTGCCGCCGCCTTCAGAGAAACGTCGGCGGAGTGGGATGAATTCGCCGGCGGCAGCACATCGACATCGAGTTCCGTGATCATCACCTTCATGCCCAGCTTGCCGAATTCGCGGATCGTCTGATCAATTTGATCGGTGCCAGGCCAGTCCATGCTGACGTGGTCTTGCAGGCCGACACCCGTGATCGGCACTCCCTTGGCCTTCAACTTCTTCACCAGTTCGAGAGCGCCTTTGCGCTTGGCTTCGTTCTCCAGAGAATAATCGTTGTAATAGAGCTCAGCCTCCGGATCGGCCTCGTGGGCAAAGCGGAATGCTTGCTCGATGTAGTCCTCTCCGATGATCTTCAGCCATGGGGACTGGCGCAGCGCGCCATCGTCACCCACGACCTCGTTCACGACATCCCAGCCGTTGATGCGGCCTTTGTACCGACCCACGACGGTCAGGATGTGTTCGCGCATTCGTCCGAGCAGCACCTCGCGGCTGACCGGATTGCCCTTGTCGTCTTCGAACACCCACTTGGGAACTTGCGAATGCCACACCAGATTGTGGCCGATGATGAACATATGGTTCTGCTCGCCGAACTCCACGTACTTGTCCGCAGGCGCAAAGTTGTAGGTGTTCGGCGCGGGATGTATAACCTCCCATTTCAAGACGTTTTCCGGGCTGATCGTGTTGAACTGCGCCTTGATGATCGCGTCTTCGGCCTGGTTCTGTCCCGTAAACTGCGAGGGGTTCAGGGCAGCACCCACCAGAAAACATCCTTTGTAAGCATCCTTCAGACTGGGTTGCGGAGGCGAAGATTGGTCCTGCGCGTAGACGTTGACGATCAGTGCTAGCGAGATCACGGCAAACCACGGAGTTTTTCGCATAACGCTTCCTATTGTGCGGGGACGGCGGCCGACGATCCCTTGCGGCGTTCGATGAGATCGTTGGCGATGGATTGATTCTTCTCGCGGGTGAGCGGATAAAAAAACAGGCAAATGGCGGCAGCGAAGAAGAACGCACCGGCGTACAGACTCGCCGTCAGCAGGATTCCAGTCTGCGTGTGCGCCGTTTGTACGGCAGCTTCGGATACCAGGCCATAGGCGGAGAGCAGCCACCCGGCGATCGCGCCGCCCAGAGCGAGTCCCGCCCACAGCGCGAAGACTACGCCCGCGGTTACGGTACCGGTTGCGCGCCGCCTCGTTTTCCACTCGCCGTAGTCTGCCACGTCGCCCATCATCGCCCAGAGAATCGGACCCGAGAGCCCGAATGAGTATTGCCGCAGCACTTCTGCGCCGATGATGAAGTAGGTCGCGTGGGGTGGGATCACATACAGCGCCACGTTGAAAATGCCGGTCAGGACCATGCTGGCAATGAACAGCTCGCGCTTGCCGACCCGGATGGAAACGGCGGTCGAACAAGCAACTCCTAAAAGGAGCGCGCCGAGGCCGAAGCCGTTGAACCAGGCGAACAAGTCCACATTGCCGGCAACGAAGCGGAAGTAAGGCAGCATGACGTTGCCGCGCACCAGAATCGCGCTGAAGTAAAACAATGTAACCAGAAACAGCACGATCCAGGGCCGATTGCTCATCAGGTCGGAGAGATCCTGGCCGAGCGAGGTCTGCTGCTGCGGATCGGGCTGGATGCGCTCTGTGGTCGCGAAGAAGGCGATGATAAAGAAGATGACGCTGAGGACCGACAACAGTCCCATCGTGAGTTGATAGCCGCGAGCGTCATTGCCCCGGCCAAAGAATCTCACCATGGGAATGGCCAGGCTGGCGATGATGAATCCTGCGCTGTTCGCGGCGATCTGGCGGTAGGAAGAGATGCTGGTTCGCTCGTCAGGATCCTGCGTCATCACCGCGGTCAGCGAAGCGTATGGGACGTTATTGACGACGTAGATGACGCGTAGAAGGATGTAAGTAGTCCAGGCATAAATGAGCTTGCCGCCTATACCGAGATCGGGAGTGGTGAAGGTCAGGACGCTGATAATCCCGAAGGGCACTGCCGTCCATAGCAGCCAGGGACGGAACTTGCCCCATCTGCTTTTGGTGCGGTCGGCGATCACTCCCATCACGGGGTTGAGACAGGCGACGCCCAGCCCGACGACGAGGAAAAGAGTTCCGGCCTGGGCCGCTGTCAGTCCGAAGGTGTGAGTATAGAAATCCAGTTGCAGGGCCAGCATGGCCTGAAAAACAAAATTGGCGGCCATGTCGCCGAGAGCGTAGCCAATTTTTTCTCCAACCGACAGTTTCTGGATCATGAGTGCCTCGTTCGATCAAACAGCGGTATTTAGCGCGTCACCGTCAACGAAATTTTCGTCAGGTCCTGATCCCGCGAGGAATTGCCGACCATGATGACGAACTCTCCCGGCTCGACCACGTACTTCATGTTCACGTCGTAAAAAGCGAGCAAGTCGGGAGTGATTTCGAATGAGATCGTCTTCTTTTCGCCCGGGCGCAGCGTCACTTTCTGGAAGCCCTTCAACTCCTTCACCGGGCGCGTCACCGAGCTGACCACATCGCGGATGTACATCTGCACGACTTCCGAGCCTTCACGCTTTCCGGTATTGGTCACATCCGCGAGCACGCGAGTCGAGCCCTTGACACGGATCGTCTTCTTGTCGAGCCGCACATTCTGGATCGCAAATGTCGTGTAGCTCAGTCCGTAGCCGAAGGCGAAAAGCGGCGAGACGTCGTCGAAGAGGTATCCTCGCCGCGCTGACGGCTTGTAGTTATAGAAGACGGGCAAATGTCCGGCGGAGCGCGGAATGGAGATCGGCAGCTTTCCACTGGGATTCACATCGCCAAACAGGACGTCGGCTACGGCGTGACCGTTCTCCTGTCCCAGATACCAGCACTCGAAAATGACTGGAACATTCTCGACCAGATAGTTGATGGAGAGCGGCCGGCCGTTATAAAGAAGAGCGACGATGGGTTTGCCCGTCGCTAATATCGCCTTGACCAGTTCTTCCTGCCTTCCGATCAGGTCGAGACTGGCGCGGTCGCCCATATGGTTCAATCCCCAGGCTTCGCGCGATGTTTGCTCGTTGCCTCCGATCGCAAGAATGATGACGTCGGCCTGCCTGGCCACTTCCACGGCTTCGGCAATCTGCTTGCGATCTTGTTCCGGATTGCTGGGAATGACTGCATCCTGGTTCCAGTTGCCGCCAATCGTGATTTTGCACCCCTCGCTGTAAAGGACTTGGGCACGGTCTCCGACTCGCGCCTTGATGCCCTCGAGTACTCTCACCTCGTGCCTGGGGACGCCGCTGTAGCCGCCCAGCAGAGTGCGGTCCGCGTTGGGGCCGATCACCGCGATAGTCTTGTACTTGTTCAGGTCGAGTGGAGCGAGGCCGCCTTCATTCTTCAGCAGCGTGATGACCTCGCGCGCGGACTGCCGCGCCAGATGGCGATGATCGTCGCACCCCACGACACGCTCCGCCTCCACGGGATCGACGTAGGGATCATCGAACAGGCCGAGTTTGAATTTCCACAACAACATGGGGCCGACGAGTTCATCAAGTTGCGATTCTTTGAGCACTCGCTTCTTCACCAACTCGACGAGTTCCAGGTAGCAATCAGGATCAGGCAACTCGATGTTGACTCCGGCTTCGACGGCAAGCCGCGTGGAATCTTTCTTGTCGGTGGCCACAAAGTGTCCGTGCGTGTCCGGACGATAACCGAGCTCCCAGATCGCGAAGTAGTCGGAGACGTAATAGCCTTTGAAGCCAAATTCTTTTTGCAGAACGTCACGCAAAAGCCACTTGTTGGCGTGCGACGGGATGCCATCGATTTCGTTATAGGACGGCATGATGCTGATTGCTCCGCCCTTCTGCAGCGCTTCTTTGAAGGTAAAGAGAAATGTCTCGCGCAGCACGCGCATCGAAACGTTTGCCGGGGCACAGTTCATGCCGGACTCTGGCTGTCCATGGCCGACGCAGTGCTTCAAGGTCGCGATCATGCGCTTCTTGTCGCGGAAGCTGGCATCGCCCTGGAATCCGCGCACCGCGGCGATTCCCATGCGGGAAGCCAGGAAAGGGTCCTCGCCGTAGGTTTCTTCGACGCGTCCCCAGCGCGGATCGCGAGCCACGTCGACCACCGGCGTTAGCGCCTGGTGCGCTCCACGGGAACGAGCTTCCAGTGCGGTCGCGGTGAAGATGGACTTGACCAGGTCGGGGTTGAAAGTCGCGGCCAGCGCTATCGGCTGGGGATAACTGGTGCCGTCAACGGCGGCATGCCCGTGCAGGCATTCCTCGTGAAAGATAACCGGGATTCCGAGGCGCGAGTTCTCAATGAAAAATTTCTGGATCGCATTGGTGGTTTCCGCCATGCGGCGGGCATTCAAGCCTTTACCGGCGTCGCTTGGGCGTCCAACTTGCCCTAAGCCGCGGCGATCTTTGAACGACTCCTTGGCTTTCGCCGGATCGAAGTTGCCGTCGGCATCGACGAGAGTTTGCGGCTTCTTCTGCCAAATGCAGAGCATCTGCGCGGCTTTCTCTTCCAGCGTCATGCGCGACAAGAGATCTTCCACTCGCTTCTCGGCTGAAAGCGAAGAATTTCGGTAGGGCAGAACTCCAGACCTTCCCCCACTCTTACGCACGCCCGACGACTTCGCGCGCTTTGTTTTCACACTACGATTGCGGGCCACGGACGATCCTCCACGATAAAATTGCGACTCCCGACAGCCGATCCTCGAAAAACTCCGAACAAGGCAAGGAAAGGCTCGCTCAGGACAGGCAATATACTACAGCCTGACAAACACCCTGTGTGACATGCGTCACACGTGGCCCGGTGATGAGGCAGACTCCGGCGGAAAAGTCGCGGAGGAATTCGAGTCAGATCGCGGCAAGAACTTGCCGTCAGAAAAGAATGTCAGCTGGGCGCCTCAGGCCGCATCGGTCTGCGACGGAACTGAAGATGCTCCTCCGCTGAGTTTGATATCGCAGAGCTCGGCCACACTCAGCCGGTTCGGGGCTCCAACTTTCCGGAGCAGATGGTGCACATGGTTCTTGACGGTCTGCTCCGAAAGGCTGAGGCGCGAAGCAATCTCTTTGTTGGTGAGGCGATGACGTAACAGTTCCACCATCTCCTGCTCTCTTCGACTGAGCCCCAGTTCGAGTCCCCGGGAAGTCGGCAAAGGAATGTCCAACTGCTGCCGGACCAATCGAAACAGAACCATGCACAACGAGGGCGGGCACACCGCATTTCCTGCCGCCACAGCGCTGATGGTAGCCGCGACCTCGCCGGCCGAGGCGTCTTTCAGGACGTAGCCTGCGATTCCCGCCCGGATCGCGCTGATGAACTGATCCTGGTCGGGATCCATGTCTACCATGACAATTCTCACGTTGCGGATGGCGCTGCGCAGGAAAGAGATCAGTGTGGACTTCGAAGAAGCCAGAGCGCTGGAGTCGAGCAGAATGATTTGCGGGCCGGCGGCAATAATCTCGTGATGAACCGTCGGCGAATAGGCGTTGGCGCCTACGATGCGAGCTTCTCGTTTCTTACTGAGGAGACGAACCAGCGCCTCCCGTAACAGCCGATTTTCGGCCAGGAGGAAGACTCCAGGAATCTTGCGCATACATCCCTTTCACGCCATCGCGCAAGGTGCGGCTCGCCCCCCTCGAACGTGCCGAAACCTCAAAGGTTGAAGTAAGGATCGAATGAGGCCGAGTGCGGAATACCTTTCAGCTCAGCCTCCCTATAGTTACGACCAATCGAATCGTTCGCTCCCAACCGGTTGAGGACTCCTATGAGTGCTCACGATTAAACCTTAGAACTAACATCTGCGCAAAAAGTCGGTCAAGCAAGAAACACATTGCCGGACAACATCCCGTCCCATAATGATATGCGCTCGCCAAGCTATGTCTATAAGTTTACGTTGCAGTCAGATTAATTCGCTTCTATCCCAGTGAGGGCTGATCTTTTTTTGTGTGATGACGATCACAGAACTAGTACTAACCCGGTACTGGGAGTACTTGACTCGTACTTCGGCACAAGAACCGACGCGGTACGGAAAGTCTTGTCGAAGTTCCGGATAGCTCCAGTTTGAACCTTGTCCACAGCTTCCCTCGCTCTTATCTTTCGCGAAGCGACGGAAAACGATCGGAGCGCCATGAAACAAATCCGGGTCCTCATCGCCAATCAGCACAGGCTGATGCGCGAGCTCATCCGCACGACAATCGCTGATCAACCCGACATCGAGTTGGTGGGAGAAGTTGGCAAACAAGAGGACCTGGCGGAAACCGTCGCTCAGACCAGGCCAGACGTGCTCATTGTCGCCATGGACGAGCGCGAGAAATACCGCGCCCAGTGCGGATTCTTACTCGGACGATATCCAGAAATGAAAATCCTGGCGCTCGCTCCGGAACAGAACCGCGCGCTTTTCTACTGGGCGATCGTCGACATTCGCAGCAAGTCTCTGGAGAGTTCGGAGGCGGGAATCCTGAGCGCCATGCGGCAGCAGGCCCAGGTGGTCGGACTGGCACGAGTTTAGGCTTCGTTGCCGGCGTTTTTGCCTGCAACCAATTGAGACTCAAAGGCTTATCTCACAGAAGGCCATGTAAGTGAGGGGGCGAAGCTGTACACAGGGCAGGCGAATCTCGCAATGCAGGCGGAGACGAAATCGGATGAAAGCACCACTGCCAGCGCACAGCCGCACTGGTACGCTCTCTACACTTGTGCTCACCACGAGAAGCGCGTCGCTGAACTGATGGAGCGACGCCAGTTGTCGTGCTTCGTGCCCTTGTACCGATGCTTGCGGCGATGGAAAGACCGGCGAAAAGAGTTAGAGCTCGTTCTCTTTCCCGGCTACGTCTTCGTACACACTCCCCTTTCAAACCGGCTGAGGGTACTCGAAGTGCCCGGAGTCGTACGGCTGGTTTCGTTCAACGGACAGCCTGCTGCCCTGCCGACGGAAGAAATTGAGGCGCTCCGCAATCGGCTGTCCGGCAGCTCACGAGTCGAGCCTCATCCGTATCTGCGAGTCGGACGAAGAGTGCGGGTTCACAGCGGTCCATTACAGGGATTGGAAGGAATCATCGTGCGCCGGAAAGAGCGTTGCCGGCTCATCTTTTCGATTGATCTGATCCAGCGCTCGTTGGCCGTGGAAATTGACGAGTCCGACCTTGAGGCGGCCTAGGTGTAGTCTCATTCCTCCCGCAAGGCAGGCTAACGCTTACTTAATAACCTAACTTCAAGACGGATCCTATATGCGAAATAGATCTCTTAGATCGCTAACCCTCTGGATGGCAATCCTGGTTCTGCCGTCACTTGTGTGCGCTCAGAGTCAGGGGCGAGTTCGAGATGGGGCCTCCGCGCCGGGGCGAAATCACGGCGCGGAACTGTCCGAGCTGGAGAAGGACAACCTCAGCCGAGTGGCAGCGTCCTCGGCGCAGATTCGCGAAGTGCTTGCCCAAGATTCCGGCCTTCTGGTCGAGCTGAAACGGTGGGTGGCAAAAGAAGCGGCGGACAACGGTCAGGTCGTGGAAGACTCGGAGCTTTCGGATCAGGCGATCTTCGACCGTCTTGATCATGATGTGGCATTCCGGTCGATCGCTACGCGGCTCCTGGAAAGATATGGCTATCTGCTGCCCGCTACGAATCCTGATTCAAGCCTGGGCAAGGAAGAAGACTTCATTCTGAAAGAACGTGCCCGGCGCCTGGTGCAGATTGAGACGCAAGAAGACTCCGAGTCGCTGGTTCCGGAAAAGAAGAATCAGGAACAAGACTTGCAGCGCACGCAGAGTTGCAACCAGCCAGACGAGGAGGGTATCTGCAACAGCGTGGAACCGCGCAGACGCCCCGCGCAGCGACAGACTCAGAAGGAACAACAGGCGCCGCAAGAAGCAATGCCATCTATCCCCGCGGAATTGCCCCGCACTCTGCAGACAGACGAGATCGAAGACGGATCTTCTCCCCGCAATGTTCCGTTCCGGCCTGAAGCGGAGCTAGCCGGCGCTTCCCTGAAGTCCGAGGATGATCTTCCGCCCGTTGTGCAGCACCCGCCTCAGCTGACGGAGGAACGTAATCCGCCGGACAACCCTTTCCGGCCGGATCGAGCCGAGCGCCGCGAGATTGACGCGAGCGCCCGGAACAACGACTTTTCTGCGGATTCGACCCGGGAGCGTCGCTTCCCAGCGAGACCTGCGGATGAGACGAGTCCGGTCAAGATGGTGCATTCGCCGAATCCCTACGCCGACATCCCGTCTTTGTATGACATGTATGTGCAGGCGGCAAACAGCCAGCTTCCCGCAAGACGGTTCGGCCTTGACGTCTTCCGGAGCCCGACGAATCAAGCCGATGTGATTCCCATGGACATTCCCGTCGGCCCGGATTACGTCGTTGGCCCCGGAGACAGTCTGGCGATTGATCTTTGGGGAAGCGTGTCGCAGAGATTCGTCCGTCCGGTGGACCGGGAAGGCCGTGTTCCCCTGCCGGAGACCGGGCCTCTGCTGGTCAGCGGAAAGAGCCTGGGCGAAGTACAGCTGGATATCCAGCATGCTCTGCGGTCGGTTTTTCGTGACGTGTCCGCGGATGTTTCAGTCTCGCGGCTCCGTACGGTGCGAGTGTACGTGGTCGGCGAAGTAGCGGAGCCCGGGGCCTATGACATCAGTTCGCTCTCGACACCTCTCAACGCACTGATCGCCGCGGGAGGAGTCACGGCTCGGGGGTCGCTGCGCGAGTTGCGCCACTACCGCGGCAAGCAGCTGATCGAGCAAGTCGATGCCTACGAACTGCTCTTGCATGGCGTGAGTTCCGACCTGAAGCGGCTGGAAAGCGGCGACACGCTGCAGGTGCCGCCGATCGGTCCCGAGGTCACCATCGACGGCATGGTGCGCCGGCCCGCGATCTATGAACTGTTGCACGAGAGCTCTCTCGCCGAGGCGCTGGCTCTGGCGGGCGGAATCCTGCCGACCGGAGCGTTACGACATATCGAAGTGCAGCGCGTCGAAGCGCACGAGAAGCGAACCATGCTGACGCTCGATCTCAGCGGCAATGATTCGCAGGTAACGCAGCGACTGCAAGAGTTCCAGATTCGCGACGGCGACCAGATCCACATCTTCCCGATTGCCGCCTACAACGAAGATGCCATCTATTTGCAGGGACACGTGCTGCGGCCGGGACGCTACTCCTACAAACCGGGAATGAAGCTGACCGATCTGATCTCGTCTTATAACGACCTGCTTCCCGAACCGGCGCCGCATTATGCGGAAATCATCCGGCTCAATCCGCCGGATTTCCACCCCACGGTCGAGAGCTTCGACATTTCGGCGGCGCTGGAAAACCCTGCGGCGGCACCGGCGCTGAAACCCCTGGATACGGTTCGCATCTTCAGCCGCTACGATTTCGAGGCTCCGCCGCAGGTGTGGATCGGCGGTGAGGTGCGGTCGCCGGGAGTGTATCGGACGTCCGGCCAAGCCCATCTTCGCGACGCCGTGCAGCTGGCGGGCGGAATCACTCCCGATGCAGCACTCGACACGGCGCAGTTGTTCCGCACGCAGCCGGACGGAAGCATGAAGATTTTGAGTGTCGATCTGCGCGAAGCTCTGGATGGGAATCCCGTGGACAACATCGTTCTTCAGCCTCGCGACCGGTTGCTCATCCATCGCAGCCTGGAAAAAGTCGAGGCTCCGACGGTTGATATCCGCGGAGAAGTCGCCAAGCCCGGCCGTTATCCGCTCACCACGAATATGCGAGTCGAGGATCTGGTGCGAGTAGCGGGAGGACTGAAGCGAAGCGCATCAGCGGAGAGCGCTGACCTTACCCGGTTTATCGCCGGCAGCGGCGCGAACCAGCACTTGAAGATCAAACTTACGTCTGCGCTTTCCGGCGACCCCAATGACAATCTCCCTCTGCGGAATGGAGACGTGCTGGCTATCCCGCAAATACCGCAGTGGAACGATCTCGGTGCCTCGGTGTCGGTGAAAGGCGAGGTCGAGCATCCGGCGACGTATGGAATTGAGCCGGGAGAGCGGCTCAGCTCTTTGCTGGCGCGCTGCGGCGGATTCACCACCCAGGCGTATCCATACGGGGCCGTGCTCGTTCGCCAGGAAGTGCGCGAGCTCGAGATGCAGGCACACCTGGAACTGGTGAATCGAATCAAGGCTGAAGAGAAGTATCTTCGAGCGTTGCCCGAAGGTGACACAGACCAGAAGAATGCCAAACTCACCGCTATCACGCAGACCGAGACGGCACTGCAGCAACTGGAGGCGACCCCTCCGCTCGGACGAGTCGTGATCCACGTTCCGTCGGATCCGAAACAACTGGCGAGGACTTCGGCCGACGTCGCGCTCAGAGACGGTGATGTGTTGATCGTGCCCAAGAAGACGAACTTCGTCATGGTGACCGGGCAAGTCTTCAACCCTACCGCGGTCAGTTATCTGCCGGGGAAGAGCGCAAAGTGGTATCTCTCGCAGTCGGGCGGCCTGACGCAGATTGCCGACAAGAATGCTGTCTTCGTGATTCGGGCGGACGGCTCCGTTCTGTCGGCCAAAAACAACTCGGGATTCTGGATGGGCAACCCCATGGACACGGTGTTGAAGCCCGGCGATTCGATCGTGGTGCCGGAGCGCGCTCCAAAGATCGCCGCGCGCAACTGGGCTTCGATTTTGCAGGCCGCCCAGGTCGCTTCGTCGGTCGCCCTCACCGCCGCTTACATTCACCCATAGTTTGGGAGGAGCTGTATTGCGTCTGAGCCGCTTCATTCTGGCCGCAACCGTGATCTTGTGTTCACTCGTACCTGGGGCTCGTACTCAAGTGAAAGCGGCCGTCGAGCCAGCAGAGGCGGGCGCATCCTTGAGTCCGCCCGCAGAAGCCGGATCACCCTTTGTCCGAACGGAGGATGGTGAGCCGACGAGATCCAAAGCGGATGATTTCGCGGATCACGTCAGGGATTTTGCGGAAGATCAGAAAGACATCTGGACCAGCCCACTTCATATGCGCCTCGCTGATGCACCATGGCTGGTTCCACTTGGCGGTCTCGCGGCCGGCCTGTTCGTCACCGACCGCCAATACAGCGCTTCGATCCATCAGAATCCGACCTCATTGAATCATTACAAAACAGTTTCAGATTTCGGCATTGCCGGGCTCGTCGGAGCTGGCGTGGGCCTGTATACCTTGAGTTTCCCGAAGCACAACGAACACTGGCGAGAGACCGGATTTCTTGCCGGCGAAGCTGCCTTGAACAGCCTGCTGACCGTCGAAGCTCTGAAGTATTCGTTTCGACGCGAGCGGCCATTTCAAGCGACCGGCAACGTGGCATTCTTCAGCGGAGGCACATCGTTTCCATCGGAGCATGCAGCCGCGGCCTGGTCCATGGCTGGGGTCATCGCTCACGAGTATTCGGGAACGGTTCCCCGGTTGTTCGCCTACGGACTGGCTTCCGCGGTCAGCCTCTCGCGCATTCAGGCGCGCCAGCACTTCCCTTCCGATGTTCTCATCGGCAGCGCACTCGGGTATCTGATTTCGCAGAACATCTATCGCAAGCGTCACGATCCGGAGGTAGGGGGCAGCGCCTGGGGGTCGCCGCGCGAATTCGTCAGCGACGAAAAAATGATCACAACGTCGTTCATGGGATCGCCCTATGTTCCCCTCGACAGCTGGATTTACCCGGCGATGGAGCGTCTGGCGGCTCTGGGCTACATTCGCTCTTCTGTACTGGGCCTGCGCCCCTGGACCCGGCTCGAATGCTTCCGCCTCATCTCGGAAGCCGGAGAACGTCTAGCCGACTCCGATGAGCCGGATGAAGTGCGGGACCTGTACGAATCGCTCTCTCGGGAATTTACGAGTGAATCAGGCCTGGCGGATGGCGATGGGAATGTGCGCGCGCAGGTCGAGTCCGTTTACGTGCGGACCATGGACATCTCGGGCACGCCATTGACCGACAACGACCACTTCGGGCAGACCGTGCTGAATGACTTCGGAAGACCGTACCAGTCCGGACTCAACAGCATTGCGGGAACGTCGGCATGGACGACGGCAGGTCCTTTCGTGCTGTACGCTCGCGGAGAATACCAGTACGCGCCCTCGGCTCCATCGCTCCCGCCGGCGGCGCTCGATTTCATCCAATACATCGACACCTTGCCTCCGAATCCCCCGCTCAATCCCTACGCCACCATCAACCGGTTTCGCGTGCTCGATGCCTACGTCGCCATGAACCTCGCTAACTGGCAATTCTCATTTGGCCGGCAGAGCTTGTGGTGGGGACCGGGAGACGAAGGAGCGATGCTGTTCACCGATAACGCCGAGCCGCTCAACAAGATGTTCCGGATCAGCCGGGTTCGCCCATTCCGTCTTCCGAGCGTGCTCGGATATATGGGCGACATCCGGATGGAGTTCTTCCTCGGTCAGGTCGCCGGGCAACAGTTCATCAACAACAGCAAGGGAGAAGGAGTCGGAGGCTCAAGCCTGATCGGCCAATATGGAACAGCGCTGCAGCTGCAGCCGCAGCCATATCTCAGCGGCGCCAAGGTCAGTTTCAAGTTCACGCCGAATCTTGAGATCGGCATGTCGAAGACGACGCTCTATGGCGGACCCGGCAACCCGCTGACGGCGACGACGCTGGTCAAGAGCTTCCTGGCGCTCCATCAAGGAAATTCGCAGCTCGGCGATGGCAGGTCCGCTTTGGATCTCACCTACCGTCTGCCTGAGCTCCGCGACCGGGCTACGTTCTACGTCGATGCCTTTCAGGAAGATGAAGTCTCTCCGGTGAATCGTCCTTACAAAGCTGCTTTCCAGAGCGGGCTTTACCTGGCCACGCTGCCGAAGCTCTCCAAACTGGACCTGCGAATGGAGGGCGGCACGACCAGCCCGATCAATTTCCCGACCTGCGACGGCTGCTTCTACTCTAACGGCCAGTATCTGAACGGATATACCAACGACGGCAAACTGATGGGCACCTGGCTCGGCCGCGCGGCGCAGGGAGAATCCATCAAAGGCACGTACTGGCTCAGCGCCCAGAGAAAAGTCAGCCTGGAAGCGCGGCACCGCAAGGTCGACCGGCAATATCTTCCGCAAGGCGGGACGCAGAACGACGTTGCTCTTGCTGGGGATTTCTTCGTTCGGTCCGGCTTTCGGCTGTCGGGCGCCGTGCAGTACGAGCGCTGGCAGATTCCGTTGCTGGCCGCAAACCGTCAGTCCAACTGGACGACTTCCTTACAACTGGGCTATTGGCCGTCAGCAAAATCGAAATAGGTGGACTCATGAAATCGGCGCCGCTCAATTCGGACCTGGAGGTCATTTATCAACCGCCTGTGTCGCCATCCGCTTTGCTGGAAGAAAACCGAGAAGAGTCGCTGGTGGATCGTCTCCGGTTGTTGCTGGTCCACCGCAATTTTCTTGCTCGGTTCGTCGCCCTTGGACTCGGGATTGCGCTGCTGGTGGCATTCCTGATTCCTTCACGCTACGAGTCCAGCGTGCGATTGATGCCTCCTGACGATCAAGCCAGTTCGGGGATGGCGATGCTGGCGGGACTGGCCGGAAGGATGGACGGGCTTGGCATGCTGGCGGGGGACTTCCTGGGCGTAAAGAGTTCGGGTGGGCTGTTCATCGGCATCCTGACCAGCCGCACGGTTCAGGATGACCTGATCCGGAAATATGACTTGAGGCGGGTGTACTGGACCCGGCGATGGGACACAGCAAGACGAAAGCTCGCCGCTAATACGGCGATCGGGGAAGATCGCAAGAGCGGGATCATCACCATTGTTGTTTCCGATCGCGATCCGCACCGCGCCGCGCAACTGGCCGGCGAATACGTCTCGGAACTGAATGCCATTGTGAATCAGGTCAGCACGTCGTCGGCGCGCCGGGAGCGGGAATTTCTGGAAGGCCGATTGAAGGATGTTCGGCAGGATCTGGAAACTGCCGAGCAGGAGTTCGGCGATTTCTCCAGCAAAAACACCGCCGTCGACATCAAGGAGCAGGCCAAGGCCATGATGACCACAGCGGCTGCTGTGCAGGGACAATTGATTGCCAGCCGGTCGCAACTCGAAGGCCTGCGCCAGATCTATTCCGACGATCACGTTCGGGTGCGCGCGCTCCGTGCCCATATTGCGGAACTGGAAGCGCAGCTGACGAAGTTGGGCGGGAAGTACGAGAACCCAAACGACCCTCCCAAGAACGAGGAAGATGCCTTGTATCCTCCCATCCGGCGGCTGCCGGTGCTCGGCATCGCCTACGCCGACCTGTATCGCAGGACGAAAGTGCAGGAAGCGATCTTCGAGACGCTCACCCAGCAATACGAACTGGCCAAAGTCGCCGAAGCCAAGGAGATCCCCAGCGTGAAGCTGCTCGATCCACCCGACGTGCCCGAGCACAGAGTGGGGCCGTCGCGAGTTTGGATCGTTTTCCTCGGGCTGTTTCTTAGCTTTGCTTTCGGCTCGCTGTGGATTCTGGGCCGCGATCAATGGCGCCGAATTGATCCTGCTTCGCCGGCGAAAGCGCTGCTCGTAGAGTCATTCGATATCTTCCGCAATGCCCTGCCTGGCGGGGTTCGAACGAGAATCCTTCACCGCTGGAATTAGAGTTCCCAATGCTGTCGTATCTGAATCGTGCAATAGAAACATCGCCGAATCGAGAAGGAAGCCTGGCCGCCGTGTCGTCGATCTTTCACGCGGCCGGACTGCGATCGAAACTGGTCCTCGACACACGGAACTACTTTGTGAGCAAGATCGTCCCCGGCCTAATGGGGCTGTTGACGGTGATGGTCTTCGTGCGGCTCGTCGGCTACGAGCAATACGGGCGCTACGCAATTCTGATGGCTGTGGTGACCGCCTGCGCAACGGCTGCGTCAGGCTGGCTGAATCAGGGCATTTTGCGCTTCCATAGCCAGCATGCCGGCACCCACCATGAGCACACCTTCACCAGAGGTTCCCGCTTAGGAACCCTCCTTTCGGTAGCGGCCGGGAGCATCGTCGTGTATGCCGTCGTATGGCATAGCTCCGGCCGTTCGGGTCCGGCTGCTGTGGCTCTGGCCTTGTTCGTCCCGATGGTCCTGTACACCGTCGAGTTGACCCGTTTGCAGGCGTCGTTGCGTTCCGCGACGGTGGTGGGAGTGGAGTCCATGCGAGCGATCGTCGGCTTTCTTATTCCGCTCGGGCTTGTCGCTGTCACGCGCAGCAAGAACTATCTGCTGCTTCTCGCCGGAGTCGGAATCGGATACTTGATAACGCTCACAACAAAGCGAGGAGATAAAGCACATCCCGCGGCAGAGACGGGAAGGTCCACCATCTTCGGCGAGAGCGAACGATATGCATTGGGACGCATCTGGAACTACGGCTGGCCGGTCGCGCTGTGGCTGGCGTGCCAGTCGTGCCTGGTCGTCTCCGATCGCTACTTCATCCAACGCTTTCGCGGCTACGCAGATGCCGGCGTCTACGCCTCAATTTACGACGTGATTGTCCGGTCATTCTCGCTGGTCTTTGCCCCGGTCACGCTTTCGGTTCATTCCATATTGATGCATCGCTGGAACTGCGGAGAGCGCCGCGGCACAATGGGCACTCTGCGGAAAGCGATGCTGTGTGAGTTGCTTTTGTTCCTTCCCGCGCCGGTCGCTCTATTCTTTCTGAACGCGCGTGTTGCCCACCTGATTCTTGGAGCTGCCAATGTCGATGCGGCGCGAGCCCTATTGCCCCTGGCTCTGGGAGGATTCTTGTGGCAGCTCGCACTGCTAGCACATAAACCACTCGAAATGCTTTGCCGGACCAGGCGCATGTTGGCCGGCATCATCGCCGCGCTGACACTGAACGTTCTTGGAAACTGTTTCCTGGTTCCACGCTTCGGCTTTCTGGCAGCTGCTTACTTGTCGGCAGCAACGGCGGGTTTGTACCTGCTCTTGTTGACCGTTCTCACTCCGGCGGACGAGTTCGCAGCCGCCAGCCGGGCGACCGAACGAGAGCCCGGTATGCGGATGGAAGAAGAAGTCACTGCCTAGTCTCGTCTTACGTTATGTCTGAGTTGTTCTTATCACCGTGGATTCCCGAGTTCGTTCTCGTGCTGCTTGCTGGAACCGCGCGGGCGCTGCGCGGATCATGGCTGTCCCCGGCCGCTTTGGTAGCGTTGATCTGGGCCTTCTATATCGCCGGCTGCCTGTTGCTCACGGACTACCAGATCTTTCCGGGCGGCATCTGGATCATCGTTTTGTTCGTATTCAGCGTGCAGTTCGGCGCGACGCTTGCCGAGGGAGCCGTCAAGATTCACCAGTCCCAGACCGAAGCAAGAAGGCTTGACCTTGAGACGGTCGAGCTTTGGTCCCGCAGGAGCTTCCTCTTCACCGTTCTTTTCGCAGCTGTCGCTTTGATTGGCATGATCCACCTGCTGCTTTACAGCTTTGAAAAGTACTCGCTGGGATTCTCGCTGTTGAGTTTGCTGAGTCTCGGCCACTTGTGGTCGGTGGCCCGCTATCAGAATGGAGAGCTCGAGCCGTGGTCGGTGCGATTGCTGATTATGTGGGTTTACCCGGCGGCGCTGCTGGCCGGCATCTGTTTCGCGACGGCGCGCCGCCGCCTGCACAAGTACGCCAGCTTCATGCCGCTTCTTCCGGCCACTTTGATCGGCAGCGTGTTCGCCGAAAGAGCGGGGTTGGCCTTCGCCGTCGTGTGCTGGCTCTCAGGTTTCTTCGCGGTTCGCTATTACGAAACCCGCGGCGCTTACGCCCTGTTTCAAAGAAAACTGGTCATCGTCATGCTGAGCCTGGTAGCTGGCGGACTGCTTTTCTTCGTGACCATCGATACCCTGCGCATTTTCGAAGGCGGCGACAACGTCGAGCTGCGGCTGGATACGCCTCGCATCTCAAAGTATCTCTTCGGATCGGTACCGGCATTCTGCAGCTGGTTCCACTACATGCATCCGGAGGAGCCGGGATGGGGAGCGCTGACTTTCTCGGGCGTCTTCGATCTGCTCGGCATCAAGCAACGGGAAATTGGAGTCTACGTGGACCATGTCACGTTGATGGGCGGGGAAGAGACCAACATCTATACCATGTTCCGCGGACTGATCGAAGATTTCACCCTGACGGGCATGTGTTGCTTTGGAATCTTGCTGGGAGTGGTTTCCGGATATGCCTCGCGATTGCGGCAGCTGGGCGCTATTTTGACACTGTCCGGATGTTACGCCCTGCTCTTATTCTCTCCGCTCATTTCTCTCTTTGCGTATAACGGCCTCATCCTCGCCTGGGTCGTCAGTGCCCTCCTGCTGGGATGGCGCCGGCGACCGCGGACGTTTGAGGCGGAGGCTCTCGCCTAGGACATGACGGCTGCAATGACAATCGAGTCCACCGATTACGCAGCGACAACGAGCACAATGCTGACGGCCAACCCTTCAGTTCTTCTGATCTGCGTCAAGTACAGCGCCGACCGCGAGACAGAACGGTATCTGGATTCCATTCGCGCCCTGCACGCTCAGTCGGGACTGCATGTGCTGCTGGTAGACAACACCGTGGAAGCTAGGTGGTCCTACACCTCGGATCAATCCAATTGCCGGGTGCTGCGAGCTCCGCGGAATCTCGGCTACTTCGGAGGGGCTCGCTACGGATTATCCCGGCACCTCGCGGAAAATCCGATGCCGGACTGGCTGATCATCTCGAATGTCGACCTGTCACTGGATGATCCAACGTTTCTGGAACGCTTGGCGCCACTTGGTTCGATACCGGATGTCGGTGCTGTAGCGGCGAGCATTCGATCGGCTCTGACCGGGATCGACCAGAATCCCTTCATGCGGGTGCGCCCGTCCGTTCTGCGCATGCATGCATACAAGTGGCTCTATCGAAGCCAGACTGCTCTCAACGGCTACGAAGGGCTCGCGGCTTTCTCGCATAGGGCCGGTAGCGCCCTCCGCAAGCTGCGCCCTACTCATTCCAACTCGGCACGAGAGACGATCTATGCGCCTCACGGATCCTTTCTGATTCTTTCCAAAAACTACTTCGATCGTGGTGGAGACCTGGATTTTCCCGAGTTCCTTTTCGGCGAGGAGATTTACATTGCCGAGAGTGTGAGGCGGCTGGGCCTGAAGGTGATCTATGAGCCGGCCTTACGAGTGAATCACCAGGAGCACCACTCCACGGGTCTATTTAAATCGAAGCAGGTGGCGGGTTACGTTGCGGCGTCGGCCGCCTATTGCGCAGATACATTCTTCCCTTTCTAGCTGCCAAGAAGACTCAGTATGGCCTTAGCAGAACCCAGCGTCTCAGTCATTATCCCCGTTCGAAACGAAGAGACTTACATTGAAAAATGTCTGGTCTCCCTGCTGGCGCAAACTTATCCCGGTGCGCGTTACGAGATCATCGTCGTAGAGGGCCGCTCCTCGGATTCCTCGAAACCCTTGGTGGAGGCCGTCTGCCGCGAACACAGCAATGTGCGCTGTATCGACAATCCAGCCGGAATCGTGCCCTGCGCCATGAATCTGGGGATTCGACATGCACAGGGCGAGATCATTATTCGAGCCGACGGCCACAACACGTATCCTCCGGACTACATCGAGAACTGCGTCCAGTGCCTGGAACAGACCGGCGCTGACAATGTTGGAGGCCCGTTGCTCACGATTGCCGCCGATGAAAGCTTGGGCGCGCGCATGGTCGCCGCCGTTCTGACGAGCCCGTTCGGTGTCGGCGATTCTCGATTCCGAACAACCTCCATGGAAGGCTACGTGGACACGGTCCCATTTGGCGCCTTTCGCAGAACGCTCTTTGACCGCATCGGAATGTACAACGAGAAACTGGTTCGCAACCAGGATGTTGACCTGAATGCGCGAATTCGAAGAGCGGGAGGGATGATTTATCAAACGCCGAAATTAACCACCGAATATCACCCCGTCGCCGGGTTCTGGCAGTTTCTGGCGCTCACTTTTCGCACCAGTCAGTGGCATCTCTTCAGCTTCTCCGAAAACGTTAGATCCCTCGGGGCCCGGCATTTCGCCCCTGCCTTGTTTGTGGTTGGATTGTCTTCTGCCCTGGTGGGATCCATCTTTCACACCTCGGTGTTTCTGGCGGTTCTTGCACTCTTGGTCATCTACCTGACAACGGGCTTTGTAATCATCAACTCAGGAACAAAGAACAACCAACGGGGCATGGCACTGGTTCTGCCGCTCGCGTGTCTTTGTTTCCACATCAGTTATGGGCTCGGTACCCTTGCCGGGGCACGCTATCTCTTCAGCGATCCCTCGTCAAGGCCTATCCGAGCGGGACAAGAAGTAGCCTGAGTTACGTGACTGCTTTTTCCCCCACCGACGTGAACACTAATACAGGCACGACAAGCCGCTCTTTTTTCTATGCGGGTTGCAAACGCGCCTTCGACGTTGTCTGCGCCTTCATAGGACTTCTTCTTCTGTGGCCGCTGATGGCGAGCATAGCCATCGCGATTCGTCTCTGTTCGCCCGGGCCCGCCCTTTATCGAGGACCCCGCATTGGTTTAAACGGCAGGACTTTTCACGTTTTGAAGTTTCGCACCATGGTCGTCAATGCCGATCACCTGGGGGGATCCTGCACCGCGGATGATGACGTCCGCATTACCCGAATCGGCCGCTGGTTGCGCAAGACCAAGATGGATGAACTGCCACAGTTGATCAATGTGTTGCTGGGTCAGATGAGCCTTGTAGGGCCGCGTCCGGAACTTAAAGACTTCGTCGACCGGTACAACACGCGCGAGCGAGAGATATTGCGAGTAAAGCCCGGAATCACTGACTTGGGGACGCTGTGGGATTCCGACGAGGGCGCCGTTCTGGCCGGAGAATCGGATCCTGAGCAAGCTTATCGGGAGAAGGTTCTGCCACACAAACTGAGATTGCAATTGGAGTACATCGAAAAAGCGTCGTTTTGGTTCGATCTGCGGATTCTCCTCCATACCGTCACATTGGTCGCGAAACGGGTTCTTAGAGTCACAGTAAGTCGGGCCCCTTCTCTCATTCGTCATGCCGATCATCACTGAACCCATGAGACTCGCAGCTGAGGACGGGCGCCGAGCCCGGGCAGCCCCGTTCGCTCCTTGGCCCTTCTTCGCCGAGGACGAAATCGACGCAGCAACAAAGGTACTGCGTTCCGGCAAGGTCAATTACTGGACTGGAGATGAGTGCAGGCAATTTGAGCAGGAATATGCTGCCTTCACTCAGACGCGTTATGCGGTCGCTCTAGCGAATGGGACCGTCGCACTTGAAGCCGCGCTGCATGGCATCGGTATTGGGCCCAACGATGAGGTCATTGTGCCGTCACGCACCTTCATTGCTTCGGCTAGCTGCGTGGCACTTTGCGGAGCCCGCCCCGTGGTCGCCGACATCGATGTCCACAGCCAGACATTGACGGCGGAAACCGTGCGAGCAGCGCTCACTCCTCGCACCAAGGCGATCCTGGCGGTACATTTGGCGGGATGGCCTTGCGATATGGATCCCCTTCACGATCTTGCCCAAGCGCACCAGCTATTTGTGATCGAAGATTGCGCGCAAGCGCATGGCGCGTCGTATAAGGGCAAGCCGGTTGGCAGCCTAGGGGACGTGGGGGCATTTTCCTTCTGCCAAGACAAGATTGTTACGACCGGCGGCGAAGGCGGGATGTTAGTCACTAATAACAAACATATCTGGCGGCGGGCGTGGGAACTAAAGGATCATGGGAAGAACTTCGACAAGTTGGTAGATAGCAAACAATCCACTCGCTTCCGCTGGGTACATGACTCTTTCGGCACTAACTGGCGAATGACCGAGATTCAGGCGGCGCTCGGGCGAGTTGCGCTGCGCAAGTTGGTTGGTTGGGTCGAGCAGAGACGATCCTTCGCCGCTATTCTCGACGCTCGCTTCGCGCACATCAGAGGGCTGCGCGTGACCATTCCGCCTGCTGACTTCGTCCACTCCTATTACAAGTACCACGCCTTCGTTCGACCCGAAACACTTTCCAGAGGCTGGGACCGCGATCGCGTCGTCGACGCCATTCGCGCTGAAGGAGTGCCCTGTTATCCGGGAACCTGCGCTGAGATTTACCTCGAAAAAGCGTTCCCGGACGCCTGGCGGCCCGAGACACGTTTACCAACTGCAAGACTCTTGGGGGAGACGAGCCTCATGTTCCTGGTGCACCCAACTCTGACAATCGTCGACATCGAAGAAACAGCGAATGCGGTGGAGAAAGTCATGGCCAAGGCGACGGCAGGTGAGTGCGAGTAGAAAACCTTGACTTTCTCAAGCTCCTTGATGCCCGTGCCAAGCCGGTCTCATCACCTTCATCTCTAGATCGACCCTAATACGTCCATGAAAATCATTATTCTGGCTCGCGCTCTTCTGCGGCAGAACTCGTGGTTCGTTGCAATCTTTCAGGCTGCTCTTATCTTTGTTTCGCTGGTGCTGGCCTGGTTTTTGCGATTTGATTTCACCCTGCCGAACCGGCGCCTGCTGTTCACGGCTGCCTGCATTCTCATCCTTCTCCGCATGCTCACCATCTCGAGTTTCGGGCTGTTGCATGGCTGGTGGCGTTACACGGGGCTGAGCGATTCGCTGGAAGTGTTCAAAGCCGTTGTCTCCGGATCCTTCGCGTTCGTCCTGACCATCCGATATCTTCTGGACGCGACCGGCTTCCCGCGCTCCATTTTCGTGCTCGAGCCGGTGCTGACCGCGGCGATGCTGATCGGGGTTCGGCTCTTTTCCCGAGTGCTGGCGGAGTCGGTGCGGCAGGACCTCACCGCGTCTAAGAAGGTTCTGCTGGTGGGCGCCGGAGTCGGCGGCCAGACCGTGGTTCGCGAGCTTAGAGACGGAAAGGAATACGCGGTTCTCGGTTATGTCGACGATGACCGCTCGAAGACTGGATTGAAGATTGACGATGTGCCGGTGCTGGGAACCGTGGACGCGCTGCCGGACCTGGTCGAGTCTTATCCGGTGGACGAGATCTTGATTGCGGTGCCGTCGGCCAGCTCCAAACAGATGCAACGCTTCGTGCAGATCTGCGAGCGCAGCAAGGTGAAATTCCGCACCGTCCCGGCATTGCGGGACGTCATTGCCGATCGGGTAAGTATCAGCCACTTCCGTAACGTCGATGTGGAAGATCTCCTGGGCCGCGATCCGGTAGAGATCGACCTTCACTCCGTTCGCGGGACGATTCAAGGACACACTGTGCTGGTAACCGGCGCCGCCGGCTCGATCGGATCAGAACTCTGCCGCCAGATTCTCTCGCACCAGCCACAAACGCTCGTCTGCGTCGATCACGACGAGTCGGCGATGTTCTATCTCGGCCGTGACCTCTCCGCGCGCAGCGGAGGCGCGGTTGTCCGCTGCCACGTTGCCGACGTGTGCGACCGCCGGGAGATGGATCACATTTTCCGGGAGACACGGCCACGGGCGATATTCCATGCGGCGGCCTACAAGCATGTTCCACTCATGGAGATTAACGCCTCCGCTGCCGTCCAGAACAATGTCTTCGGTCTGGTCAATCTGCTTTCCGTGGCCAGCGGCTACGATTGCAAGACATTCATCCTGATCTCTTCCGACAAGGCCGTGAATCCCACCAGCGTCATGGGCGCCACCAAGCGAATCTGCGAACTGATCATCGCCCACCGGCCCACCAACGGCATGCGCTGCCTCTCGGTCCGCTTCGGCAATGTTCTGGGATCGAACGGAAGCGTGATTCCCGTGCTGCAGCGGCAGCTTCGACACAATGAGCCCCTGACCGTGACGCACGCCGAGATGAAGCGCTTCTTCATGACCATTCGCGAAGCCGTCTCCCTGGTTCTGCAGGCGTCGGTGATTGGAGAAAAAGGCGACACTCTCGTGCTCGATATGGGCGAGCCGGTTCCGATCATGGAACTGGTTCAGACGCTCATCAAACTCTCCGGAAAAAACGAGAATGACGTGGACGTCGTCTTCACCGGTCTACGCGAGGGAGAGAAACTGGTCGAGGAACTCTTCTACACAGACGAGCAGGTCAGCCAGACGACTTTCCCTAAGATCAAAAGGGCACGCGGACCCATGCAGAGTTGGGAGGCGCTGGCCCGTCAGTTGGATGCCCTGGAAGCGACCCTATTCGTCAATGGCTCCGCTTCGGTGCGTTCTCGCATCAAAGACATCGTGAAGGAATACTCTTGCCCGGGCGGCCAGCCACCCAGGAGCATCGCAATCCTCATGCCGCCGTACCTGTCACCGAACACGGCGCCCGGTCCTTCCACATCAACAATCCCTCCTGCACCTGCAATCCCTTCCGCATCCATCCTTCCTTGAATCCTGAACCGAACCGGGAATAGAGCGTCCCGGGCGGCGGCCTGCAGACCGCAGGGCCCGTCTGGGGTCAGTTCCGCTCGAATCTCGCTTCACGCCGGGTAACAAGCCGCCACTCGGTTCTCCGTCTTCCCGGGATTGATTCTCGTTGCGGTCGCCCTTCTGGGCCGCGAGATGCCAAGCTTCTTCATTTTAGAAATGAGAGTTGGACCGGCGATAAAGGGCGGCCACTTTTTTCCCAAGAGAGAACCCTGACGACACCCTGGGTCTGCTTAAACGGTTTTTTCTTCCAGCCCGAGTCAACCTTCCGAATGACGGCATCGCCGATACCTTCGTCCAATAGACGGACAGCGGCTTATGTAGCTTAAATGAGCATAGCCGTGCTGCCGTTGCCGCCCACGGCCCTCAATGCTGAGAATTTGCGGGACCAAGATGGGGAACAGGGAAACAGAATCCATTTCAAAAGGAGAGCAAAATGGCGACAAAAGGAAAAGTCCTGGTACTGGTCTCGAGCGGTTACGGCTTGCCCTTGAAAGATGGCAAGGTTTACGCCGGCGCCGGCTATTACCTCAACGAGCTGACGGTCCCGGTTCGCGCCCTGATGCAGGAGGGCTACGAAATCACCTTCGCTAACCCGAAAGGCAACACGCCGCAACTGGATCTTCATTCCGCTGTACCTGACTTTTTCGGCGGCAGCGAAGCTAAGCTTCAGGACTATTTCAAATTCCGTGACAGCCTGACCGGGCTCAGAAATCCAACGCGTATCTCGGATGTCATCGCATCGGGCCTGGATCAATATGAGGCTGTTTTCGTCCCTGGCGGCCATGGCCCGATGGAGGATCTTCTCGATGATCCCGACGCCGGCACCGTGATGAGGCACTTTCATGAAACGTCAAAGCCGACGGCGGTGCTCTGCCATGGCCCGATTTCGATGCTGTCGGCTCTCCCGAATTCGAAGGAGTTCGTCGCCGCGCTCGCGGCGGGCGATGCCGCTGGAGCGCGGGCAAAGGCTCAAGGCTGGATCTATGCCGGATACAAGATGACTATCTTCTCGACAGCGGAAGAGCAGCAGCGGGAGCCGATTGAGATCAACGGTAAGGTTTTGTTCTACCCGGACTTCGCTTTGCGTACGGCGGGCGGTGACGTAAGTGTGGTCGCTCCATGGCAGAGTTACGTCGTTCAAGATCGCGAGCTGATTTCAGGGCAGAACCCGTTCTCTGATCAAGCGCTTCTGAATCTTCTCCTGCCGGCACTCAGCAGGGGAAAGATCGCCGCTTGAGATTGGCGGGTTCAGGCTCGCTTCCATTTCAGGTCGCTTCCATTGCGGACATCGGCTTGCCAACGGAAGCTTACGCAAGAGTCCTGGCAGGAGGGAAGAGCTACGTCCTTCAACTGACGGTAGTCCGATGGAAACAGAACTACTGGCGGAGAGAGTGGGATTCGAACCCACGTTAGAGTTTCCCCTAAACACGCTTTCCAAGCGTGCGCCTTCAGCCACTCGGCCATCTCTCCGGCGCCAAACTCTGGAGGGAACGACTTGAGAAGAGCCTGATCGCCCTGCTTCTTCGCTGTGAGGTGGGCGACCGCTTTCATTCTATGGGGGAGTTCGGGGAAACCGCAACCGAAAGTGAGATTCAGGTTGGCGCTGTCTGATCAGCACCCGAGCCCAGCACTCAAATCATTGGAGAAAAAGGTCCACCGCATCGCGCGGTACTCGCGCGGATCCTTCATTGCGCAAAAGGGCGCTGTTCCGGATGGCACAGCGAGTGCGCGCCTCAGGTTGCTTCGGAGTTCCGTCCGACGGCTACCCGGTTCGAGCATATGGCGGACAGGTGTCGGAAAAAATCTTTGCGCGTGGGCAAAGCTGCCAGTGCGAACGGAAGAATCAGAATCAGGAGAAGTTTTTCGTGGAGTCGGCGATAACGTCGGGCCCGATGCTGGATGCGCCGGCTCCGGCTGCAGCTGCTTTGACCGCAGTGCCATTTTCCGGGTGGGCCGGCAACGGTGGAACCTTGGTGTTGTCGACGACGTGATGATTCAAGCAGTAGAGTGCCAGCTCCAGGCGGTCGGCGACGCCCAGCTTGTCGTACACTTTGCGCAGGTAATTCTTGACAACCTGCTCGGTGGTTCCCACGCGAAGCGCAATTTCTTTGTTCTTCATTCCCTGTGTCACACAGGAAACGATAAGACTTTCCTTGGGAGTGAGCTGCACCTTGGGGCGCGCTCCCGAAGGCCGGTTGTTCTGGTTGCGGAAGGCCTCAAGCACCCACTGCGTTCCCTGACTGTCGAGCCAGGTCCCGCCCGCGGCCACCTTGCGCAAGCAGTCGACCAGCAACTCGGGCTCAACTTCGCGCGACACAATGCCGTGCGCTCCGCGCCGGAACAGGTCTAGGGTCAATCCTTCATCGGAGCCCGGAGTGACGACAACGATGCGAATCTGCGGATTCTGGCGCAGCAGGTCGGCGACCGCGTCGACGGGATTTGGCGCCAAGGCAGCTTCAAAAATCATGACGTCGGCGGAGAACTTCTTTGCCGCCGATTGCGCCTGCGGCAGGGTCTCGGCCTGCCCGACTACGCGAATATCGTCTTCGAGGGCGAACACTTTGCGCAGACCGGCGCGGAAGATTGCCTGGGTGTCGGCCACGATCACGCGCACAAACTGACCTTTGCCGTCCGCTTCGACTGCTCCCGGATTTTCTTCCACGCTAACCGGAGTGCTCGCCATGCGATTCCCTAAGCCCGCTCAAAGTGGTACTCATCAATCACGACGCCGACACCGCGGCGGCCTCGATCTTCGAAGCTGCGCACGACGCGTCCGCGGCAATCGATCTGCACGTCGCGCCGCGCGCCGACCACATCTGCCGGCAACAGAATCGTGAAATCGACCATCGAGCCCACAGGCACATCTTTGTCCATCGCGAACAAGACGCCGTTCGCCGAGATGTTCTCAGTCTCGGCGGAATAGGCACTGCCTTGCGCTTTCACAGAGGCTGACAGGTGCAGCGGAAATCGCGGCGCGCTCTGCATCTCCTCAAACTGCGCTGCGCTCCAGGCTGCCTCGGCCATCGGATTTTTCCCTGATTCCGTCGTCACGTTTCGCCTTTCCGCGGCCTCACGAAAGCTCGGAAACTTCCACGGAAACTCAAGGGCAGCGTACACCTCGGAATCTGCCTGGCAAAGTTACCGAAGTCATGGGACGATAGTGGTTAACTTCTTTTCTTTGAGTCGATTAGGAGAGATTTGCAAAGGGGGATTCGAACCCAAAAAATCACTCCCTGCAGCGGTCAATTCCGGGTCAAAACGCGGAGATTTCTGGTGATTGCCAAAGCATTTTTCCGGGTGAAGCGAGGGCTTTGGGGGTGGTACGAGAGATCAGAATCGTGTGACTTCTGTGAAGTTGAAGTCCTTGATTTTCATCGCGGGCACGACCATGTCAAAGGATTCCTCGCCAGAGGCGCGTACGGGCACGCTCATGGCCTCGACATTCGACAGCATGTGAATCAGGCTTTCATTGAAGCGGAAGTTTCGTAACCCGCCGAGCAGGCGTCCGTTCTCGATCAGGAATGTGCCGTCACGGGTCATGCCGGTGACAATCTTCTCGTAGGGATCGACTTCGCGGATGTACCACAGCCGGGTTACCAGTACTCCGCGCTCAGTCGATGCAATCATCTGCTCGACGGTCTGCGGATCAGGCGGCGACGCGAACACGATGTTGAGCGGCATCTCTCCCATTTCGTTGGGCAGAGCAAACCCGTGGCCGGTGGCTTGGATTGGACCGACCTGGTCGCGAAACTCCGAGTTCTTCATGCGGGCGGCAGTGGCCCGCGCGTAGACCACGCGCTGAACGATGCCGTTCTCGACGAGAGTCACGGTCTGCCGGCGCACGCCTTCGCCGTCAAAGGGACAGCCCGCCTGCATGGGATGCGCCACGTCGTCGGTAATCGTGACGTTAACTCCGAACAGCTTAGCGCCAATTCTGCCGGTGAGAAACGAGCGCTGGTCGAGAATCGCCATGCCCGAATAATCCCAGAACATGAAGCCCACGATGTCGAGCGCGGCAGCGGGCTCCAGGATCACAGTGCACTTCCCTGCCGGAATCTCGCGGGGATGAGCCGAATCGATCGCTTTACGCGCCGCGGTTTCGGCCAGGGCGAGGGGATCGAGATTGGCCACATCGGGAGAATTTGCCTTTTGCCATCCGGAAGAATCCGAGCCCAGCATGGTGACGGAAATCTCGGCCGCCGTCTGGGTGTGCCAGCGACTCAACCCGCGGGAGTTGAAGATCCCTTCCGTCGACTCAGCGCTGGAATACACGCCCGCGGTTGTGAGCTTGTGCCGGTCGGCAACGGCGACGATTTTCTTGACACCCTCGGCGCGAATCTCCGGAGTGATTGCCGCCGTGCTCTCGAAATATCGTGAAGGATATTCCTGGGCCGAATTCGCTGCGGGGCCTGCAGCTTCCCGAGCATCGGGCATGGGAAGCAAATCGGGATCGGGATGCTGGACGCGAGCCAGGCTTTCCGACGCTCGCACGACCTGGCGCAAGCTCTCGTCATCAACTCTGTTCGTCGAAGCCCGGGCGGTTCGGCCGGAAAAAACCGTCCGCACCGAGACCGTATCATTTTCCTCGGCGACATTCTGGTGGATGGTGTTGTTGGCGAAGCGAGTTAGCGAAAATCGGCCTCCGGAAAACAGCACTTCGACCTCGTCGGCAGACGAGATCTTGCGGATGCGGTCGAAAATGTCGGCGGCTTGATCGTCTCGTAGCATTCAGCGATACGCGCTTCCTACCTTGATGCCCCGAAACCGCGACGGCGCGGCTCCGTGGCCGGTGCCCATGACCTGCTGCGGCTGGCCCTTGCCGCAATTCGGCGTGCCCCACAAGATCCATTCGTCGCGCGAGCAGATCGCATCCAGCGAGTTCCAGAATTCCGTTGTGATTCCCGAGTATGACGGATTCTTCACCATGCGCGCGCGCTTGCCGTTCCTGATCTCCCATCCGATTTCGCAGCCGAACTGAAAGTTGTAACGCTTGTCGTCGATCGACCACGACCGATTCGTCTGCATCAGGACTCCGTGATCTGTCGACGCGATGAGCTCTTCGAGCGAGAGCGGTTTGTCCCCCGGCAAGAGACTGATATTCGTCATGCGGATCATTGGCAGGCGGTTCCATCCCTCGGCGCGCAGGGTTCCGCCCGAGCGTTTCGCTCCGATCGTGTGCGCCGTTTCTCGCGAGCTCAGGTAGCCGGTAAACAATCCGTTCGTGATGATGGGTGTACATTGCGCCGCCACGCCTTCGTCATCGAACCCAAACGTCCCCAGCCCCGGACCATGCTCCTGCCGGGCGTCCGCGACCACGTTCACCAGCTCGCTGCCGTAGCGCAACGCCCTCAGCTTGTCGAGCGTAAGAAAGGAAGTTCCGGCAAAATTCGCTTCCATCCCCAGCACGCGGTCCAGTTCAATCGGATGCCCCACCGACTCGTGAATCTGGAGCCCCAGTTGAGAGCTGTCGAGAATAATGTCGAACTTGCCTTCCGGACACTGATCGGCCTTATGCAGCGCGACGGCCTCCTCGGCAATGCGCCGCGCATTCTCAACCAGCTTTAACTCTTCAACCAGTTCGTACCCTTTGTTCTGCCATTGCCCGCCGTACGAATTGGGATACGAGCGCTTCTGAATCTCATTCCCGGCAAAGGCGTAGGCGGCGTATCCGGCGCCAGTGGAGAGCTTGGTCTGATGAACGTCTGCACCCTCTGACGAGGCGAACCACTGCTCCTCGCGGTGGAAATTCAGATTCGTTTCTGCCAGGGTGATGCCGGCGACGGCGCGCAACTCGGCATCGATCTTGAGCAGCAGATCGATATTCTGTTCCACCGAGATCGCAAACGGATCGATCTTGTAGGGCGTCGTCCACTCGGCGACCGCCGGCTTCTCCGGAGCCAGGCGAATGTCTTCCCGTTTCACCCGGGCTGACGCCCGCGCGATCTGGACCGCTCTGGCCGCGGTTGCTTCTACTGCTTTCCGGCTCAAATCCGCGGATGCGGCGAAACCCCAGGCACCGTCGGCAATGACCCGCACGCTCATCCCGACCGACTCCGCATCCGACGCGCTGCCAACCTTGCCGTTCTTTGTGGTCAAAGCGCGGCTGCGCTGTGCCACGACTCGGGCATCGGAATAACCGGCCCCGCCTGCCGCCGCGGCGTTCAAAGCCCACTGGGAAACGTGTTTCATGGCAAGAATTTCAAATCTAACACACGCCGGGAAAAGCCCGCGACCGGCTGCGCTCAAACCCTGGTTCGAGTGGGGAGGTCCGGACTCACAGTAAAGAGTGATCAGAGTCACAGTTCTGGGAGAGTCCCAGTCATTGAATAGAGGCCAGATCGCCACTTAGTCCACGACCGCTCAGCGGCCGGAAGGAGTGTCTATATCCATGAGTCTTTTCATTTCCGATGGGCGCACGAATAGCGGAACCAGCGATGTCGAGGATCATCCCACCTCCAGTTTTGAAGCCTCGACAGACAGCAGCAACGGCAAGAAAGCCGATCTGGCCGGTCCCGGAATCGGGAACTACGAAGAACTGGAAAACGTTCTGCCTCGCGATTATCATCCGCTGCTCACTCCGCGGGAGACCCAGCAGGCTATCTTTCACGTGAAGCGCTACATCGAGGACAACCTCTGCAAGGAACTCGGCCTGATGATGGTCGAAGTGCCGCTGATCGTCGATTCTGAAAGTGGCGTCAACGATATGCTCGACCGCGACGGGTCACGCACGCCCATTCAGTTCCATATCTCCAACGACCGCGATAAGCATCCCATCGACGCGCAGGTCGTGCAGGCCGCGACCAAGTGGAAACGGATGGCGCTCAAGCAGTTCGACTGTCGCGTCGGAGAAGGCATTTGCACCGATATGCGCGCCGTGCGCAAGGATTATTTCCTCGACCACGACCACTCAGCCTATGTGGACCAGTGGGATTGGGAGCGCGTCATTCTGCCCGAGCAGCGCAACCTGGAATTCCTCAAGTCGATCGTACGCAAGATCTGGAAAGTTCTGGTGGAGGCGGAGAGATTTGCCCAGGAGATGTTCCCCGAGCTGCGCAATCCCCGTTATCCGAGCCTGCCCGAGGAACTCACGTTTCTCCACGCCGAAGAACTGCTGGCTATGTACCCCGACCTGCCGCGGAAACGGCGGGAAACGATCATCCTGCAAAAACATCCTGCGATTTTTATCGTTGGAATCGGATGGCCGCTGAAGGATGGATATCCGCATGAGATGCGGGCGGCCGACTACGATGACTGGATCACCGACACCAGTGCGCAGACCCAGCGCGATACTCACGGATTGAATGGCGACATTCTTGTATGGAACCCGGTGACCCGCCGGCGCCACGAGCTCAGCTCGATGGGCATCCGGGTCAACGCCGAGACGCTGCGCCGTCAACTGGAGATGTCGAGGCTTCTGGATAACCTGAAGTTTCCGTATCACCAGGCGATCGTCAACAATCAGATTCCGCTTTCGATCGGCGGCGGCATCGGGCAGTCGCGGACCTTGATGTTGCTGCTGCGCAAGGCGCACCTCGGCGAAGTCAGCGTCACGGTGTGGCCGAAGATCCTGAAAGAGATGTGCGCGAAGAAGAACATTCTCGTGCTGGAGTAGGGTCGATCAGTCGGAGATCAGCGGGACGGCGTCAGCCGTCCCGCTGGCGCTTTATGGCACTGACGCAGATCAATGAGTGAAATCAGATGTTACGCCAACCGTCAAAAAGGTGCGGTGATCGTCACGGGCCGCAACTTCAGAGAAGTTCTACAATAGGTAGCAGCATGTTTGACACGCTAGAACCTCCTGAGCAGCCGGTGGCCCGCCGATGGCCGCTCTTGATGTACGCCACCTACGCCGTGGGAGGTTTGTTTTTCGTAATTCTGGGTCTGCGGAGGCATCAGCCGTTCAGGCTCGCTGTAGGGGTCGCAATGTTTTTGCTGTCCCTAGCGTGGCTAGCAATAACCCTAAGATCGACATCGCCAGTGACGAACCGCATTTTTGGGGTCCGCAATATGATCTTGATTTTGCTTCTGATGGCGCAAGAGATCGCCCACATATAGGGCCCCGAGGCTGCTGCCTTTAGAGTCGTTGTCGCTATCAGGGGCATTAGCACTCATTGACCCCGCCCCGTATCTCACGGCGTGGCGTGCGCTTCCACGATCGCCTTCTGCACTGCCAATAATTCTTTCAGCAGGCCCCGCAGCTTCGTCGACTCAAGAGCATTCGCCCCATCCGACTTCGCTTCTTTCGGATTGTCGTGCACTTCCATGAACACGCCGTCGACACCCGCCGCCACTGCTGCGCGGGCCAGCAAAGGAATAAACTCCGGCTGCCCACCGCTCGTCGCCGGCCCGTCGCCGCTCGCCTGCGAGGATGGCAACTGCACCGAGTGCGTCGCGTCAAACACAACCGGCGCGAATTTCCGCATGATGGCCAGCGACCGCATATCGACCACCAGATTGTTGTAGCCAAAGCTTGCGCCGCGCTCTGTCACAAAAACCTGTGAATTGCCCGCCTCGCGGCACTTCTCGACCGCATGGCGCATATCCCACGGCGCGATGAACTGCCCTTTCTTGATGTTGACCGCACGCCCACTCAGCGCCGCCGCCACGACCAGATCCGTCTGCCGGCTGAGAAACGCCGGAATCTGCAGCACGTCGACGACCTCGGCGACTTTGCCCACATCGGCCGTCTCGTGCACGTCGGTCAGCACCGGCACGTGAACCTCATCTTTGATCTTTTTGAGGATGCGCAGGCCTTCTTTGATCCCCGGCCCGCGATAGCTGCGAATCGACGTGCGATTCGCCTTGTCGTAACTCGCCTTGAAAATGAACGGGAGGTTCAGCGACCGGGTCACGCCCTTGATAATCTCCGCCATGCGGATAGCGTGCTCTTCGCTCTCGATCACGCACGGCCCGGCAATCAGAAACAGGTCGCCGGAGCCGATGTGGATATCAGCGACTTGGAAGGAGGTGGTCATGGCAAAACGGTTTCACCGCGGAACGACGGACTCACAGGGCAATCTCAGTATCGCTCCGCGCCTCTGTGCCTTCGTGGTGAATCTTAGCGTCCCGCGACTCGTTCCGGCCGGTGGAACATTTCCACTTCGGCCGTCTCTTTTTCGACCCGCCGTTTCGATCCGTATTCATAGGCCGCGCCAACAAAGGTGCTGAACAAGGGATGCGGCTCGAGCGGCTTCGATTTGAATTCGGGATGGAACTGGCACCCGATGAAATGCGGATGATCGGGCAACTCGACCATCTCGACGTAAGTTCCATCCGGCGTCGAACCGGAGATGCGCAGTCCCGCCGCTGTCATCGGCTCTTCATATTCGCGATTGAACTCGTAGCGATGCCGATGGCGCTCGCTGATCTCCAGCTTGCCGTAAATCCGCGCCGCCAGCGTGTCGGGCTCGATCTTGCATGTCCACGCGCCCAGGCGCATCGTTCCACCCAGTTCTTCGACACCGCGCAGTTCGCGCAGCTTGTAGATCACGCGATGCGGCGTCGCCGGATCGAACTCGCTCGAATTCGCATCTTCCAGCCCGACGACATTGCGCGCAAACTCGATGCACGCCGTCTGCATCCCCAGGCAAATGCCGAAGTACGGAACCTTCTTTTCCCGCGCGTAACGGATCGCCACCAGCATGCCTTCGATGCCGCGTTTGCCAAACCCGCCGGGAACCAGAATGCCGTCATAGCCCTCGAGCTGCGCTTCAACACTTTTCTCGTCCGCATTTTCGAGGCCTTCGGCCTCAATCCAGTTCAGTTGCAGTTTCAGATTGTGCGCCAGAGCTCCGTGCACCAGCGCCTCTTTCAGCGACTTGTAGGAATCCTCATACTCCACATACTTGCCGACGATGCCGATGGTGACTGTGTCTTTGGGGTTGTAGACGCGATGCACGATGTCTTCCCACTTCGAAAGATCGCGGTCTTTCGCCTCGATGTGCAGATACCTCAGAGCAAGGGTATCCACATTCTCTTTTGCGAAGGTCAAGGGCACTTCGTAGACCGATGCCACGTCTTTCGCGGCGATCACCGCCTCTTCCGCCACGTTGCAGAAGAGCGCTATCTTCGACTTTATTTCCTTCGCCAGAAAACGATCGGTGCGGCAAAGCAGAATATCGGGCTGAATGCCGATGCTGAGCAGTTCCTTCACCGAGTGTTGCGTGGGCTTGGTCTTCAATTCCTGCGCTGCCGCGATAAACGGCACCAGCGTGACGTGCACAAACAGCGTGTGCTCGCGACCGAGTTCCTGGCGCATCTGGCGGATCGCCTCCATAAACGGCAGCGATTCGATATCACCGACGGTGCCGCCAATTTCGACGATGGCCACGTCCACGTCCTGCGCGACCTTCTTCATCGCCGCTTTGATCTCATTGGTCACGTGGGGAATGACCTGCACGGTTTTTCCCAGATAATCGCCGCGGCGTTCCTTGGCAATGATCTGCTCGTAGAGCCGACCGGTCGTCCAGTTGTTGTCGCGCGAGAGTTTGGCGTGGGTGAAGCGCTCGTAGTGCCCGAGGTCGAGATCGGTTTCGGCGCCATCGTCGGTCACGAACACTTCGCCGTGCTGAAACGGCGACATCGTCCCCGGATCCACGTTGAGATACGGATCGAACTTCATGATGTTGACCCTGATGCCACGGCTCTCCAGCAGGCAGCCAATGGAAGCCGCGGCCAGTCCCTTGCCCAAAGAAGACACAACTCCGCCCGTCACAAAGATGTACTTCGCCGGCATCTCGTCCTCGCTCTAAATTGTGTTTGGAAAATTGTGCAGGTGGCGTGCACGATCAATTATGGCAGAAAATGCCTGTGGAAGAAACGGGGGAATTTCGCCCGGCCGAACAATCTTTTGGATCGGGCACTTCAGCAAGGCGGAGGAACCGTGGAACAACGAATCAGCATTGTCACGCTTGGGGTGGCCGACCTGAAGCGAAGCTGGGAATTCTACGAGCGCATGGGATGGCGGCCCTCGAAAGCCGGGTCGGACGCGATCGTCTTCTTCCAGGCCGGAGGAATGGCCCTCGCGCTGTATCCGCGGCAGGAATTGGCCAAGGACGCCAATCTCGCGGCCGAAGGCCAGGGCTTCCGAGCCATCACGCTGGCCTACAATGCGCGCTCCCGTGAGGACGTAGATGCCGTCCTTCAGGAAGCACAGGGGGCAGGGGCGCGGATTCTGAAGCCGGCCCAGGAAGTCTTTTGGGGCGGCTATTCCGGCTATTTTGCCGATCCCGACGATTTCTTGTGGGAGGTTGCGTGGAACCCGTTCTTCCCACTCTCGGACAAGGGAGAACTTCAGCTTCCCATCTGAGTTGGCGGGCTCTTCTTTTCGCGTGAAAGGCTGGGTAGTGTCCTAAGAGTGCAGTATTAGGACACTACCAAAGGCTGCGCGTGCGTTGACTATCTGGTCGCGCTCGGCGAAAATAATTGAGGTCCCTGCAAGAGAGCTGGTTGTGTCCCTACCCGAGGGCCTGTGGCGCAGCTGGGAGCGCGCCCCGGCCTTGCCGGCGAGGTCTCCCGGTTTTTGAGTGGTGCTTTTTTGGCGAGTGGGCCTGTGGCGCAGCTGGGAGCGCGCTTCCATGGCATGGAAGAGGTCGTCGGTTCGATCCCGACCAGGTCCACCAGATCCTAAGAGCTTCGCTAGCGGGATTTTGATTTTCCCTGCTCGAGTTCGTAGCGGCCGATGTCGGCTTGCAGCTTTTTTTCGAGCGGCTCGTCGTGCATCTGGAGCGCGAGCTCGCGCGCGCGACCAGCAGTCTGGATTGCGTCGCCCAACCGGCCAGCCTTCCCGTACGCCTCAGCCAAGGCGTCAGCAGATGCGGTTCTTTGCCTTGGCTTAGGTCGACGGCCTTTTCCAGAGCAGCCACCGCGCCAGCAGAGTCTCCTCGCGATTCCAGAAAATGACCGAGATTGGAATAATAGGCGGCTGAGGCAGGGCTGAGAGCGATTGCCTTCTGCACTTCCTCGACGGCCGCATCGACCTGCCCGGCCTTCGCCAGCTCCCAGCCAAAAGCATTGTGGGCATCGGGAACTTCAGGAGCCAATTCGACTGCCTTGCGCAGGTGATCGAGTCCGTCGCGCACCTGGCCCCTCTCGGCCAGCACCATGCCCATTTCCATTTCTGCCTTGGCATTGCTCGGATCAAGGCCGAGCGATTTCTGCCAGTTTGCGACCGCAGCGTCGGGATTCCCCGTCAGCGCCAGCGACACCGCAAAGTGGTCGAACCAGGCAGCATGATGTGGATCGAGAGCACAGGCTTTGCCATATTCCGCAACCGCTTGGCTCTCCTCATTGTTGCCACTCAGCGAGACGGCGAGGGAAAAGTGGCCCATCGCGTTGTCCGGCTCGAGATGCAGGGCCTCGCGCCACTTTTCAATCGCCTCGCGCATCTGGTTCTTCTCCATGAGCTCGAATGCATCGCTTGCCAGATGGTAGAACTTCGTTGCTTCTGGATCGATCTTCTTCATGCCATCCGGCGGAATGTTCACGAACTCAGGAATGTTGACGGCGCGATTCGCGGCCGTGGTGTGATCGACGAGAATCGCCGGACTGTCGTTACCATCCGCGTCGATATGCGTCAACATGAGCCGCGTATACGGCCCGTAGGCCTTCGATGAAAACGCCAGCCAGTGCCCGTTGGGTGAAAAGGTATGCCACGAATTCATCGAAGGCCCATTGCACCTCATAAGCCGGGCTTGGCCGCCGGCAAATGGCACGATATAGAGCTTGCTGTCGGGCCGCATCAGTAAGCCGTTGCGGTTTTGGACAAAAACGATCCAGCGGCCGTCCGGAGAAACCTTGGGAAAGTTGTTGCTCATGCCGTTGGCGGAGGCGCCCGCCACCGGCTCTGCCTTGCCGCCGCGACCATCGTTGAAAGGGATCCGGTAGAGATCGTATTGGATTTGCGGTTCGCGAGGATCGTTGGCGTGCTCGGGCTTTTCTGCACCGGGCGGATAGGGATCGCGAGCACTGGCGCGGCTGAAGACCAGATATTTGCCGTCCGGCGACCAAAAGCCGCTGGTCTGAACGAAGTCGGGGTCGTCGGCGCCGGGAAGAGGCCGCAACTTCCGGGTCTCGCGGTCGTACCACGCCAGGATACCGCGCAGGGGATAGAAAACCTGGCTGAAGGCAACGTCAGGATAGTTGATGCTGAACAATCGATCAGAAAGCCCGGGTGCAAATCCGGGATGTTCGCTCTGATGGAGGTTTCCGACTCCCCGAGGACCGATCCCGGTCACGACGTAGCGCCCGTTGGGCGAAACCTGGGACATGAATCCGAACCGCTTCACCGAGGGCTCGGAATCGGCAGCGTTCGCGTTTTCCTGAAACGAACTCCAGCGGATCACATCCTGATTGCGGATGGCCATTAATCTCTGGACGGGAACCAGGGCGTAGAGGCCCTTGTCGTTCTTCGGTCCATCGACATCAATCCCCATCGTCTTGCCGTCGCTCGAGAACGAGTGGCAATTGGCGCAGGTATAGACGTTCTCCATGACGGTTCGGCTCTCAGACTCGCCGACACTGCGCAATTTCCATTTAATGAGCGGAATGGCGGAAGGTGGCAACGGCTGGATGAAGCCCTTCTCGGTCCTGGGGGACAGCATCAGGGGAACATCGCGGTAGAACACGGGCGCTCCGACCGGGTCGGACGAGGTCGAGATGCTGACCGCCCCCTGTGAGACGGGAAGGCCGGGGCTCGATTCTGTGAATCCGGTGATCGCAATGAGCGCGGGTTCCCGCGATTTCCGCTTGATGATGGTCCAGGTGGCCTCATCCGGCTTCCACGAGCGTGTGGCCAGCTCTCGAGGCGTCAACTGCGCGATGTCTTCCCCCGAGCCCGCTTTGGTGTCGATCTCATCGGTTTCCGGGGTGTAGCCGCTCGCCTCGATCCGAATTGTTCCCGTGTGATGAGCGAATCGAACTTCGATCACCCATCGTTTCGCGACGCCACTTTCATCGTGCCAGAGGAAAATGGGAGGAGTGATTTCCGGAGGGAAAATCGAGCCGTCGAGCGGGTAGTCAATAGTGACGGTTGCGAGTTGGCTAGCGGCAGCCCCGGGCTTAGTCTCCGGGCGCTGCATTCGTGATGCCGCGAGGAAGAGCGCGCTGGTGCTGACGACCGCTGCCAACAGAAATCTCGCGCCAGAGAACCTCATTCGACCCCGGAGACTCGCAAATTCAGCGACTGTGCCGAGACTGGACGGTAGCACCCGGATGAGCCGCGGGCTGTGATTGAGATCACGGTGACGAGTTCCGCGATGAGAAGTTCCTCGACCGAAAGAAGGACCTATGGCCGGATTTCCATCGGAGTGCCGTTCGGCACGGCATTCCAGATCTCGTCGATTTCCTGGTCGGTCACGGCAATACAGCCGTCGGTCCAATCTTTGAGCCGGTGGGAGGCTCCAACCCATCTGTACCCGTTCGGCAGGCCGTGAAGGAAGATGTCTCCGCCGGGCGAAACGCCCGCCTTGCGAGCAGCTGCGCGATCCTGTGCATTGGGATAGGAGATGTGAATTGACTTGTAGAACCGGCTGTGCAAATTGCGCGAATCGAGGAAATAGACTCCCTCGGGCGTCTTGTGATCTCCCTGGCGCGTCTTCGGCCCAACCGGGTCGCCGCCCAGGGCAATCCGATAGGTTCGGAGCACCTTGCCGCGATCAAGCAGCTGCAGCTTGCGTTCTTTCTTCACTACCAGCACACGGTCAACATGAAGTGCGGGTCCCACGGTCTGGGGCACGCTCGCTGACGAGAGCAGCGCGATGGCCAAGACCGTGAAAACCGAGGTGCGCATGCGGCGATTATAGACATGGAGCTTTGACGCGGTGCTAGGCTGATAGAGTGAAGCGCAAAATGGGATTCTCGCGCGACTGGCTTTGTCTGGCGGCTTGCTGCCTGTTTCTTCTGGCGGCATGCGATTTGTCCTTCGCTGCCTCCTGGATTGTTCGGGCCCAGCCGGCGCGCCTGCTCAACGGCGCTCCGGTTCTGTTCGAGGTCAAGTCGCCGGCAAGACTCGACGCACTGACTGCGAACTGGCTCGGCCATCAGCTCATCTTCAGCTACGAAAAATCGACGAGAACCTGGTTTGCTCTGGCTGGCGTGAGCTTGGAGACCGCCCCTGGAAAGTATCCGCTGGAACTCACCGGAGAGCGGGCGGCGAATGGGGCATCGGTTACCTTCAAGCGCGCGTTCCTTGTCGCTGCTGGTCACTATCCCCGGATCAAGACCGAACTTACCGTAGAGAAGAAATTCACCGAGCCAACCCCGGAGCAGCAAGAGGAGATCGCGGAGGGCGTGAAGATCAAGCAGGATTACCTGAATCGTGTGACACCCAGTCGAGAGTGGGAGGGAAGATTTACGGCTCCCGCCAAGGCTCCGATTTCCGATGTCTTCGGCTCCCAGCGCATCTTCAATGGTGTCGCAGACCGTCCGCATCTCGGCCTCGACTTCCGCGTACCTGAAGGAACGCCGGTTGCGGCGATGAATGACGGAATGGTGCTGCTGGCTCGGCCGCTGTATTACGAAGGAAATTTTGTGGTCCTTGATCATGGCCAGGGACTGCTCACGCTCTATCTCCATCTCTCCGAATTCAAGGTAAAAGAGGGCGACGTGGTGAAGCGTGGACAGGTCATCGGGCTCAGCGGCGGCACCGGCCGCGCTACCGGCCCGCACTTGCACGTAGCTGTCCGCTGGGAAGGAACCTATCTCGATCCCGCAAAACTCATGCAACTGTCGCTACCCTGATCCCGTGCCCAGGGCAAGAGCTACTGCGAGAATTGCGCAGCTCTGAGATTAGCGATGGCGGGCGCCGCCGCGGGTCCGCAAGCTTTCCTGGATCGCTTCTTTCAGCCCGAGGTTACGGATCAGACGGTGCAAATAGTTCGGATGCACGCTCAGCAGGGCTGCGGCCTCGACATAGTTGCCTCGCGTCTGCTCGACCGCGTCGAGGATGAGCTGCTTCTTCAATTCCTTCACGCTGCCGTGATACTTGCCTTCTGCAATTTCCCCAGCATTGGCATGCTCCAGTAACGATTCCGGCAAATCCTCGGGCAACACGGTATCGGACGAGCCCAGCACCAGGGCCCGTTCGATGGCATTCTCCAGTTCGCGAACATTTCCCGGCCAATCGTGATTCATCAAGACCGCCATCGCTTCGCGCGAGACCGGACGGGCGGGTACTTTGCACCGCTTGGCATACTTCTGAACAAAATGCCGCGTGAGCATCGGGATGTCTTCTCGGCGCTCGCGCAGAGGCGGCATCATCATCTTCACGACTGCCAGACGATAGTAAAGATCCTGGCGGAACTCCCCCTGGCGCACGGCCTCATTCAAGTCGCGATTGGTCGCCGCGATCAGACGGATGTCGATCTTGATGGGATGTGTTCCACCGACGCGCTCAAACTCCCGCTCCTGCAGCACGCGCAGCAACTTCACCTGGAGGGCGGACGCCAATTCGCCAATCTCGTCGAGAAAGACCACGCCGCCCTCAGCCATTTCAAGCCGACCTTTTTTTTGGGCCGTGGCCCCGGTAAACGCTCCGCGCTCATGGCCGAACAGATCACTTTCCAGCAGAGACTCGGGAATGGCTCCGCAATTGATGGCCACGAACGGCTTACCGCTCCTCGGGCTGTTGCGATGGAGAGCTCGGGCCGCCAGTTCCTTTCCCGTGCCGCTCTCGCCTTCGATCAGCACCGTCGAATCCGAGGGCGCAACCCGCGCCAGGAATTGATAGATATCCTTCATGCGAGCGCCTTCGCCGACAAGGCTCTGCTCCTGGTTGACTTCCGCCAGCCGCTGGTTCTCGTTCTCGAGCCACTGCAGGCGGCGGGCGTTGTCCAGCGCCACCGCCGAGATTCCAGCGATCGCCGCCATCAGTTGCAGGTGATCCTCATTGAACCGGCTGGCCGGGTTGGTGGTGTCGAGGTAAATGCAGCCGATCACGCGCTGGAAGACGGTCAGGGGGACGCAGAGCAGAGAGCGGACCTCGGAACTCGCCAGGCTCTCGACGTCCCGCAACTGGCCGCTCGCCGGGACATCGACTCCGAGGATGGCTACCGTTTCTTTCAGGACCTGCCGCGCAACGGTACGGCTCACGCGCACCAATTGCGGCTGGCCGGCTTGCCGCGTGCGGGCATACAGCGAACTGAATTCCTGTGCGGTTCCTTCCGCCAACAGGATGGCTCCCCGGCTGGCGGGCACGACCTCGAAAATCAGGTCCAGCAACTGCGCCTGCAAGTCTTCCAGATCTCGGATGGCATGAACGACGCGGCTGATTTTCAGCAGGGCGCTCAGGTTTCGCGCCAGCGGCGAGGTCGCGGGCAACTCCCGTAACAGCCGGTCCGGCTGCAGGTACACCACTTCCTTGGGATGAATGAGCTTGGTTTCGGTGGTTGGCCGGCCTTCATCGAACTCGACCCGGCTGGGAACGATCGCCCGCCCTTCTTCTTCCAGCAGGAAAAGGAACAACGAATCCCCAATGGCGATCTCGTCGCCATGGTGCAGCCACTGCTCCTTGACGGTGACGCCGTTGACCATGGTGCCGTTGCGGCTGTCCAGATCCTTGATCTGGAAGCGCCCGTCCTCCTCGCGGTACAGCCGGCAATGCTTTCGTGAAACTGAGGGGTCCACGACCGCGACCGTGTTGGTCGGGTCGCGACCCAAGGTGGCCTCAACCTCCGACAACGGAATGGTCGAGTCCTTTAGCGGTCCTGATATGGCTAACAGTCGAGGCTGCAATCCGGGTCTCCCAAAGGTTCGTCCGTTCCGTGCAGAACTTTTATCACAGTGCGGCGAGGAAATGCATGTGACTCGTCTGAAGCTTCGCTTATCCGAACGGTTAGTGGCCTATCTGATCGGATAGTCTTTTTGGGCTCCGCGCGGCCACTGGAAATGGTCGCATCGACTCCGACACCGGCTTATAAGCCTTTTTGATCGAACCAGATACCGACTGTTTGAGATATTGTGCTGACTCCGGTCACGGTTTGGAATGGCGCATGCAATATCAAATAACGTGCGACCTGGCACAAAGCGATGGGGGAAGCGCTTTCGATCAGTTTCAGCCGGGTTCGCCAAGTCAGAAGCTCGGGGGACCCCCTCATCGAGCTTCTGACCTTTTTGTTTTCGCTCGGGAAATCCGGAACACGGGCTACCGTCTACCGCTTCTGCAAGGCCATCCTGCCAAGGGTGGAGTGTTCCTATACGGCGGCCCTGCCGAGTTCAGGTTGGGACAACGAAGCCGCCTCTGACGTGGCCGCCGCCACGCCGTCGCGATAGCTCACCGTCTTGCCCGAGATCGCGGGCACGCGCTCGCCGGGAACCAGGATTCCAACCAGATTCAGCGGATCGGCGGCGGAAAGGGTGATCGTCTCGCCGCTGAGGGGCAGGCTGCGCAGCGCGCGCACGGATTCGACCGCGATGGGCAAAGCGAACTGCTCGCCGAGGAAACCATCGACAAAGCGGCCGCCGCGAATTTCGCCGCGATCTTCGAGCCGGCGGAATCCCATCAGCAACTCGCGCCATGGCGGCAGGTTCGACTCGCGCGCCAGCAGATCGCGGATGACGATGCCGTAGCGGCGCAGGAGCATCCAGCAGGCGGCTTCGATGGCGCGTGGACGCTCGACCGAAATGTCGGCATAGAGCAGCGCCCAGCGGCCGGCACTGTGCCGTGGACGAGTCGAGCGCCCGCTTCCCTGCCCGGCGCGCCGCTTGGGATCGATCAGCGCGCGCAGATTGTCGAAACCGTCGGCGGTAACCAGGCCGGCGGCGACGAGCTCCCACAACGCGGTTTCAATCTCGGCTTTGAGCTTGCCGCTGCCGCGGACGATGTCGGCGAAGAACGACGCGCCGCGCTGGCGAAGAAATTCCAGCACGAGCCGCGCGCCGTGGCTGAGTCCGCTGCCGGGACGTCCCGTTTCTCCCTGGTTTGGGGAGAAGTGGGGATTCTTGTCGGCGGCCATCCAGTCGGCATCTTCCCGCACGAAAAAGGTAATCGGCGCCACGCTGGTGGGAATTACGCGGCGCTGCCGCGGCGATGAGGAATCCGACGTCCCTCCCGCTTCGAGCGTGGCCGGATGCGGCGACAAGCGTCCCCAGCCGACCGCGCCGGTGAGGCAAAGCTGGTCCAGCCACTGTGGATCGTAATCGGCGATGCGACGAGCCAGCACCTGCCGCTCCCAGGCATTGGCGGGCATCTCGAAGCCTTGCAACTGCTGCAACACTTCCAGCGTGCCCCGCTCGCCGGCCACCTGCGTGCCCGGAGCCACGTGCTGCCAGCGCATCAGCCAGCGCAGGAATTGCGCCGGTGTGACAGGCTCAATCTGCTTGCGCAACATGCCGACGGTGAGGCGGTGAATCCGCGCCAGCAGCCTCCGTTCGCACCATTCGGTTTCCTGCGCGTGGGGATCGGTGAACTTCCCGCGCAGAATCGTGCCGCTCGCTTCCATTCTCAGCAGGGCTTTTTCGATCTCGGATGCGGCCAGCCCGAGGGTTCCTCCGAGCTGCGATGCGGTCGTGGGACCGAGATGCGACATCCATCCAGTGACGAGAGTATGGAGAGCGTCGTCGCGGGAAACAGGAGCGGTTTCGACCTCGGGGAGTTTCTGCTCAAACTGCGCGGCTGGAAAGAGAGTGGCGAAACTCCTGGCGCGCTCGGCGGCAACCCAGTAGCGGCGTCCATCGAGCGAAGCGACGGAGGCGCGCCGCTCGTTCGTGAGGCTCTCAAAGAAAAAGCGCCATCGCTCGTCTCCGGAACACTCCCCGGCAAATGCCGAGTGCGGATTACCGAATGCCGCACCTTCCGGCAGCGCCACCAGCGTGTGCAGCACATCGTGCAATTCGTCGGCATCGCGGACATCGGGCCAGGCTTCGTCGCGCACCTGCGCGATCGCACCGGCATCGAGTCCGCCGACCTCTTCCAGCACCGATTCCGGCAGCACACGCCGCATCTCGACCGCGCGCGCCCGGCGCTCCTCGAGCGGGGCGTCGTCGAGAAAGGCATAGGGATTCGCATTTAGAATTTCGTGCGAGAACTGCGACGGCACCGGCGTATCGACGGCGAGCACGCGAACCGCCCCCGAAGCGACGCCGCGCAGCAAAGACTTCAGACCTTCGACGTCCATGGCCTCGGTGAGCACATCTTTCATCACTTCGCCCACCAGCGGATGGTCGGGAATCTGCCGGTCGCCTTCGATGTTTTCAAAACACGCGGCCGCATCGGGAAACACCGAGGCCAGCAGATCGTCGGAGCGCATGCGCTGAATCTGCGGCGGAACTTTCTTGCCGCCCTGAAAGCGCAGGAGCGCCAGCGCGCGGTTGGCGTCCCAGCGCCAGCGCGTGCCGAAGATGGGAGAGTCGAGCGCGGCCTGCTCCAGAATCGGCTGCACGGTTTCGGACTGCAGGAAATGAAAGACATCGCCCAGCGGAAAACTGTGCTGCTCGGCGAGCGCGATGTTGAGTCCGTTGTCGGTAGCCGCGGCCTGCAATTCGAAATTGAATCCGCGGCAGAAGCGCTTGCGCAGCGAAAGTCCCCAGGCCTTGTTGATGCGCCCGCCGAAGGGCGCATGGATGATGAGCTGCATGCCCCCGCCTTCGTCGAAGAAGCGTTCAGCGATGACCGTGGTTTGCGTCGGCACCGCGCCCAGCACGGCGCGGCCTTGCAGAATGTACTCGATCGCCTGCTCGGCGCCCGCGTCGTCGAGCCCGCATTCTTCCTTGAGCCAGCCGACGCAGGCCGCGACCTCGGGCTGGGTTGCGGAGAATCCCACGGGTGAAGTGCGGGGTAGCAGGTCGCTGATTTTTTCGCGGAGATCACCGACGTGGGCCGACAATTCCGGTGTGCGCGCGGGGGCTTCGCCGCGCCAGAAGGGCACGCTGGGCGGAGCGCCATGGGCATCCTGCACCAGCAAGCGGCCCGCGTTGGTCTCGATGCGATGGATGATCCATGAGGTGTTGCCGAGCAGCATGATGTCGCCGCGATTGCTCTCGACCGCGAAATCTTCGTCGACCGTGCCGACTACGACCTGATCGGGCTCGGCGACGACGGTATAAAGCGAGTTGTCGGGGATCGCTCCGCCGCTGGTGATGGCGGCGAGGCGCGCGCCGCGCCGCGCCCGCAGCTTGCCATTCACCTTGTCGCGATGAAGGTAAGCACCGTAGCGTCCGCGGCGGGCGGCGATGCCTTCGGCGAGCATTTCGAGAATCGAATCGAACGTTTCGCGCTTCAGATGGCGATAGGGATAGGCGCGCCGGGCCAAGGCAAACATTTCCTCTTCCGGCCATTCCTCCGCGGAGCAGGCGGCCACGATCTGCTGCGCCAGCACGTCGAGTGGAGACTCGGGAATGATCAGCCGATCGAGATCGCCATGTTTGATGGCGCGCGCCAGCGCGGCGCATTCCATCAGATCGTCGCGCGTGGTGGCGAAAAATCTTCCCTTGGGAACGGCGCCGCGCCAGTGGCCGGAACGTCCCACGCGCTGCAGGGCTACGGCGATGGCCCGGCAGGAATTGATCTGCACCACGAGATCGACGGTGCCCACGTCGATGCCAAGTTCGAGTGAAGCCGTCGCGACCAGAACCTTGACGTGGCCTTCTTTCAGCTTCTTTTCGGCGGCAAGCCGCAGCTTGCGCGAGAGGCTGCCGTGATGCGCGGCGACATTTTCTTCGCCCATGCGCCCGCCGAGTTCGTGGCACAAACGTTCGGCCATGCGCCGCGTGTTCACGAAGACCAGCGTCGAGCGATGCTCGGTGACGAGCGCGACCAGCCGGTCGTAAATCGTGTCCCACATTTCGTTGGTGGCGATGGGGCCGAGCGGCATGGGCGGGACTTCGACGGCGAGATCGAGCTTGCGCTTGTGGCCGATGTTGACGACGACGGGATCGGAGCGTCCGGCACCCGTGAGAAAATGCGCGACCTCTTCGATCGGCTTCTGCGTGGCGGAAAGTCCGATGCGGACGGGACGGCGATGGGTGAGCGCGTCGAGCCGCTCGAGCGACAATGCCAGATGCGCGCCGCGCTTGTCATCGGCCACGGCGTGGATCTCATCGACGATCACGGTTTCGACATCGCGCAGAATGGCGCGGCTGCGATCGGCGGTGAGCAGAATGTAAAGCGACTCGGGCGTGGTAACCAGAATGTGCGGAGGCCGCTTCAGCATGGCGCGCCGCTCGGGAGCGAGCGTGTCGCCGGTGCGCACTGCGGTGCGGATTTCCGGCATGAGCAGGCCGCGCTGGTTGGCCAGCCCCAGAATTTCGCCGAGCGGGACTTCCAGATTTTTCTGAATGTCGTTGCCCAGCGCCTTGAGCGGCGAGACGTAGAGAACCTCGGTGCGATCGGCGAGATCGCCGGCGAGCGCCTTGCGCACCAGGCGGTCGATGCAGGCAAGAAATGCCGCCAGGGTTTTGCCCGAGCCGGTGGGGGCAGAGATCAGGGTGGTGCGCCCGGCAAGAATGTGCGGCCAGCCCTGCTCCTGCGGCTCGGTCGGCGTGCCAAAGCGGCCAACGAACCACTCCGCTACCAGAGGATGGGCCCATGCCAGGGAAGCCGGAGGGAACAGCATTGGGCTATTGTAGCGGCAAAAATCAGGTTTCGCAAAATATTCGCCTCAACATCTTCTCGCATCGGAAATTGCGCGTCCGCCCTCTGGCTCTTCCGACGCCCACAGTCGATCTGAACCAACTCATATCCCCGTCCTCACCCTTCTCGCCTGGTGTTAGAATTCCGATTCCATTTCCGACAAACCTGGGGGAACCACGTGACTACTCTGCGCTCGTTGGCTTCTTATCTCCTGCTCTTCACTTTCACCAATTTTGCCGTGGCCCAGCCAGCCACCGAAACAAATGGCGGCTCCGGGAATAAGGCCCTGCTCGGCTATACGTCACAAAGTTCGGTGACGGAGCGCGAGTTGGAGAAGAAGTTCCAGGACGCCATTGTCGCCGACAATATCCGCGAAAACATGCGGCGGCTCAGCGCCCGGCCCCACCATGTCGGCTCACCCTACGACAAGGACAACGCGGAATGGATTCTCTCGCGCTTCAAAGAGTGGGGATTTGACGCCAGGATCGAGACGTTCGACGTCCTGTTCCCCACGCCGAAGGAACGCGTGGTCGAACTGGTGGCGCCGACAAAATTCCGGGCGAAGCTGCAGGAACCTCCTCTGGCCGTCGACCCCACCTCCAACCAGACCTCAGAGCAACTTCCCACTTACAACGCGTATTCAATCGACGGCGATGTGACCGCGCCCCTCGTCTATGTCAACTACGGCAACCGCGAAGATTACGAACAACTCGATCGCATGGGGATTTCCGTCAAGGGCGCGATCGTGATCGCACGCTACGGCTCGGGATGGCGCGGGATCAAGCCGAAAGTAGCGGCAGAACATGGAGCCGTCGGCTGCCTGATCTATTCGGATCCGCAGGGAGATGGATATTTTGAAGGCGATGACTATCCCGCGGGCGGCTGGCGGCCTCGCGACGGCGTGCAGCGAGGCAGCGTGATGGATACCGATTATCCCGGCGATCCTTTAACACCAGGAGTCGGCGCGGTGCCAGGCGCCAAGCGACTCGCTCTCAAGGACGCCAAGACGATCACTAAGATTCCGGTGTTGCCGATTTCGTACGGAGACGCGCTGCCTCTGCTGTCGGCGCTGCAAGGACCTGTGGCTCCTGAAGGCTGGCGCGGAGCCCTGGCGATCACCTATCACATCGGCCCGGGCCCGGCGCGCGTCCATCTGAAAGTCACCTCTGACTGGTCCACCAAGCCGCTCTACGATGTGATTGCGACCCTCGCGGGCAGCGATCCGGATCAGTGGGTCATCCGCGGCAACCACCACGACGCGTGGGTGAACGGCGCGGAAGATCCGATTTCCGGCCAGGCCCCCATGCTGGAGGAGGCACGGGTTCTCGGCGAATTGCATAAACAGGGATGGACCCCGAAGCGCACCATCATCTATTGCGCCTGGGACGGCGAGGAACCCGGCCTGCTGGGGTCAACCGAATGGGTCGAGACGCATGTCGAAGACCTGCGGAAGCATGCGGTCACCTACATTAACTCCGATGGAAACGGTCGCGGTTTCCTCTTTGCAGGCGGAACGCAAGACCTGCAGGCCGTAATCGGCGAGGTCTCCCACGACATCACCGATCCCGAAAAGAATATCTCCGTTTTTGAGCGCGCTCACCTGCGGGCAATCATGGACGCCAAGGACGCCGAGGAGCGCGGCAAGATTCGCAAGCGCAACGACCTCCATCTGTTTGATCTGGGCGACGGATCGGACTTCACCGCATTTCAGGACTTCGCGGGCATCTCTTCCGCGAATATGGGTTTCGGAGGAGAGGCCGAGGGAAACCAATACCATTCCATCTATGACGATTTCTACTGGTATACGCACTTCGTCGATGCGAACTTCGTTTACGGCCGGGCCCTGGCTCAGACTGCCGGGACGACATTGCTCCGTATCGCCGACGCCGACCTGCTCCCATTCGATTACGCTCCGCAGTCGGAGGCCATCTCGAAATATGAAGCGGATCTCGAGAAACTTCTGAAAGACAAGCAGGAGGAGATTACCGAACGCAACCTGGAACTGCAGGAAGGCGTGTTCTCGGCGACGTCTGATCCACACAAGACATTTGTGCCACCCCCAGTCGAGACGGTTCCGCCCTTCATGAATTTCGCGCCCATGAAGAACTCGCTCGAACTCCTCAAGAGAAGCTCCGAGCGATACTCGAAGGCGCTGGCCAAATTCCAAGCCGGCGGCGCCGCTTCTCAAGCTGCCTTGGATAGAGTGAACGACGATCTATTGTCGATTTCGCGCCTCTTTCTGAACGACAAGGGATTGCCCGAGCGGCCCTGGTTCAAGAACCAGATCTACGCCCCCGGGGCTTATACCGGATACGGCGCCAAGCCCATGGCTGCCGTGCGCGAATACATGGATGAGAAAAAGTGGAAAGAGGCCGATGCGCAGGTCCCCACAATCGCTCAAGCGATTGAGAACGCGGCCGCAGGAATCGACAAAGCCGCGGCGGATCTGGAAGCGGCAACGGGATCAAAACCCTGATCGAAATCCGCTGAAAAGAAAAAACCCATCGGATGCTTGCTTGGGGCGTGCTCGGGTCAGCATCCGATGGGCTACCGTTTCTCCTTACTCACCCTGTTGTTTTCAGGAGTATGTATCTGGATTAAACCCTAGATGCGCCAGAAGTTCTGTCTAGATTTGTAAAACTTTGTAATTGTCTGAACTCTGTGAGCGGCGCGGATACAGCAAATACTCTATTTACATTTCCATCGAGGAAGCCGCTCTTCTTGCGCGGAGTATAGGTGAGCGAACCTTCCCTGCGCGCCTTCCATAACTTCTTGTCAGATCATGTAGTTAGTTCGGCAGGGTTGGCGTCTTTTCCGCCACTAGTTCGGCGAAACGCTTATCTTTCCGAACTTGCGCGAACTCCGAATCTTTGTAGACGTCTTTGAAGTCTTTGTAGCCTTCTTCGAGCGCCCGGCGCAGATATTCGAGCGAGCGATCCGAGTAGCCCAGCTTGGCATAGAGTTTCGCGACGGTGTAATCGTAGTGGGCGCGGTCGTCCGGGCTGGGAAGCTGCGCCTGCACTCCGGTGCGCGACGTGCGCTCGAAGACATCAGGATCGAGTTGCACCGCCTGCTGATAGGCGGTTGCGGCATCGTCGAACTTCCGCTTGGAGAATAGGGCAGCTCCGAGATTGCTATAGAACGAAGCCGACTCCTGATCGATGGCGATGGCCTTGCGGTACTCTTTCACCGCGGCGCCATACTTTCTCTCTTCGTAGAGCACAACGCCCAAGTTGTTGTAAGCGTCGGCAGCGGTGTGGTCGGATTTGATCGAGTCCTCGAAGCATTTCTTGGCATCGTGATAACGCTGCATCATGAGCTCGGTGATGCCAATCTTATTGAATAACTTCGCGGAATTCCGCTCCTTGGCCAGAGCCGCCCGATAGTAGTCGAGCGCATCCAGATAGAGCTTCTCGGCGCGCAGTTCATCGCCTCGCGATTCCAGTTGAGCTTCGGTTGCCTCCGCCGAGGGAGGCTCGGTCATCCGCAGCAGCGGCGGCTTCACTTGCACCTGTTCGGAATGCGATTGCGAGAAAGCCCTTCCAGGCAGAAGACAAAATGTGGCGAATAGCAGAACGGCGACCAGAGAAACTCTCGGGCAGGACAACATAGCCACCCCCAGCGTTCCAAGTGGGCCCATTTTGCCACATTTTTGGCTTGGCGGCGAAGAAATCTCAAATTGCTGGCGGCTCTTATGACGCCAGAAATTGCGTCAGTGCGGGGTCGACTGCCCGCTATCTGGCGGCTTGGTCGCCGGAGCCGTGGACTTTTCATCCTTGAAAATTCCCGCAATCCTGCCGAGTAAACCCTTCTTTTTGTTAGGGTCTTCGGGGTTAGCCGGGTTAGCGGCGTTCTGGCCCTGGTTCGGCGGAGGCAATACCTTGTCGGGAGCCGAGCCAAACAGGCGGGAAAAGAATCCCTTCACCCCCGACTGCATGTCGCAGGTTTCACGCGGCTCGGTACCGGCAACAAAAGCCGAGACGTAATCGTCTGGACAGGCGGGAGTCGCCAGCCGGTTCGTCGTCTTATCGAGCTGCACGTCGACCACGCCGCTGGGCTGATTAAACTCATGCATGTCGGAGTATTGCGGCAGCAGCTCCGCCCGTTTCATAAACTCGGTCCAGATCGGCGCCGCCGTCATGGCACCGCTCAAACGCAGGTCGCTGTAGTCGTCGTATCCGACCCAGACAATACACAACAGGTTCGAGGTGTATCCCGCAAACCACCCGTCGTGCGAGCTGCCGGTTTTGCCCGCCGCCGGAGCCATGAATCCCCGCAAACGCACCGCTGTGTACCCCAAACCATTGTTGATGACGCCCTCCATCATGTTGGTCATGACGTAGGCCACTCGCGAGTCGAGGACCTGGCGTTGGTCAGTGTTGTAGTTCGCCAGAACGTCCCCTTTCGAATTCCTCACGGAGCGCACCAGGATGGGCGACAATCGGATGCCGTCGTTCGCAAACGAGGTGTAGGCGCCCGCCATTTCCAGCGGCGAAGCCTCATAGGAACCGAGTGCCATGGCCGGGGTGGCCTTCACCGACGTGATGCCCGCCAGCCGCGCCAGATCGGCGACCTTGTCGTAGCCCACCTCCTGGGCAACCTTGACCGTGGCGTTGTTGAGCGACATCGCCAGCGCATAGCGCAAGGTGACTTCCCCGTGGTATTCCTCTTTGTAATTGCGCGGCTCGTAGATCTGGTCGCCATAGGCGAAGCTGGAAGGTTCGTCGTCCACTGTCGAAGCTGGAGTCAGCACGGTCTGTGAACCGTCGAGCGCTGTGTTCATCGCGGTTGCATAGACAAACGGCTTGAAGATTGATCCGGTGGGCCGCTTCGACATGGCGTGGTTGAGCTGGCTCCAGCCGTAATCGCGCCCTCCGACCAGGGCCAGGACGGCTCCCGTGTGCGGATCGAGCGCCACCAACGCCACCTGCGCCTGCGGACCGGGCTGGACCTCCATTTCGTACTTCTTCCCGACTCGCACCCGCCGCGTACGCAACTTTTTCACTTCTTCATCCACAATCTTGATGCCGGACTCGACTGCTTGTGCCGCCGCCTTCTGCAGGTCCGGATCGAGCGTGGTGTAGATGCGGTACGACTGTTCGTTCAGGTCGTGTTCGTTGAACTTGTTGATCAGGGTATCGCGCACCATATCGACGAAATAGGGCGCGTCGCTCGCCTCGACATTGGGCGGAGCCAGTTTCAGCGGCGTCGCTTTGGCTTTTTCGGCCTGTTCGCGCGTGATCGCGTGGGTCTCGACCATTGACTCCAGCACCAGGTTGCGCCGCTCAAGGGCCCGCTCCGGATGGCGGTACGGCGAGAGATAACTCGGACGCTGGATCAGTCCCGCGAGCAGCGCCGCTTCCGGCAGGGTGATATCTTTCAGATCTTTATTGAAGTAGGCTTTTGAGGCCTCGGCGAAGCCACTGATGGCAAACGATCCGCGCTGGCCCAGGTCGACCCAGTTGGCATAAAACTCGAAGATCTGCTGCTTGCTGAATTTTTGCTCCAATTCTTCGGCGATCAGCATCTCCGTGAGCTTGCGCTTGATGGTTTTCTCCGGACTCAAGAAGAAGCCGCGCGCCAGCTGCTGCGTCAGCGTCGATCCGCCCTGCTCGCGCCGCTGGTGCACCAGGTCGCCCCACACCGCTTCGGCAGTCCGGACGAAGTTCACGCCTCCATGTTCGAAGAAGCGCCGGTCCTCGATCGCCAGGACCGCCTGCACCATGACCGGAGGGATGTCTTTGTACTTCACCAGCTCCCGCTTGGAACGCTGCTCGGCATCGAACAACGCCGTTACCAGCTGCGGTTCGAGTTCATAGGCGGAGAGATCGTTGCCCTTGCTGGTGATTTTCGAGACCTGCCCGTCTTCGATGGTGATGCGCGCCGCCTCCGGACTGTGGTAGGACTCGGGTCCGGGAGTGATCTCAATTCCATCGCCGGCCAGCCGAAACGTTCCGAGGGGAGACTGGCCGTCCTTGTCGGAATAGCCCGCCCGGCGCAAATCAGCGACAATGTCGCGCGGCTCGATCTTCTCGCCCATGCGCACGGTTCGCGGAAGCGCATAGATTTTGGCGGAATTGCTGAACACCGGCGTGCGGAAGCGCTGGGCGATGATCCGGTCGTACTTGATGTAGTAGTACGAGAACAGGATTGTGAATGAGACGGTGCAGAGGATGAACAGGATAACTGCAGCCCGCAGGACCGGGTCGCGTGGCAGTCCGCGGATCGGCTTGCCTTTGTCCCCGCCCGCCTTTGGGATCTTGATTCGAATGGTCACGGTTTAAGGCGCTCCCGGCGCCGCTGCTGACGCGCTCGGGCACTCTTCCATCAGACGTTGGGGCGCGGCAAAAGGTTTGTCCGGCTTCTCCTCGTTCGGGCCAGGGCCACACGTACGTGGCTCAACCGCGATCCTGCCCGACGGAATACTTCATTGTACCCCTCTGCCGCAGACGAAAAGAGACCCGCAGCTTGCGCGGGTCCCTGAGACGTCAACAGCTTTGCGCCGGTTCTACGGATCGGTGACCACCCACCAGCCCGGAGTCACCAGCGTGACCGGGGAGATGGGCTGAGTCAGGGCCCCGTTGGAATCCACAGAAAGCGCGCCGAGCTGGGCCACATAGCCGCTCTGCGTCAGCACGTCGGCGTACACCACCAGATTGGCTCCGGACTGATCAAACTGTCCCCACTGTCCCAAAAAGATGTTGCTGAAGGGAGATCCCATAATCGCCGTCAGCGCTCCGGTCGAAGTATTGAGCTGATAACCTTCGATGGGATTGAAGCCTGTATTGGTGTCGTTGATGCCGAAGGTATAGACGTATTCGCCGTTGCTCGACGGAGGCTGCATGGCAATCCGAAGCGGAGAGTACGTGGTGGAAACCGGCGTCCCAACAGCGGTGGCCACTCCCGTGGTCTGATTGATGCTGTAGACGTACAGGTGATTGTCGTCCCTGCCGGTGCTTCCGATGGAGTTTCCGCTGGTACCGACCAGATAGCGTCCGGTGGCATCCCCCTGCAACTCCCAAACGTTGGCCGTGAAGAGTCCACCGGGAATCAGGGTCAAGGCTCCGTTAGCCCCGATCGTATAGCCGACAAAATCGGTTCCTCCGCCTCCGCTGGCGACACACACATAGAGGAAGCGCCCGAGTCCGTCAGTGGCGATATTCCCCGGCTCAATCCCCGCACCGACAGTCGAGAACGGCGAGCCCGGCACGGCGGTGAGAGCGCCGGTCGTGCTGTTGATTGCATAGACGAAGATGGCGTTCCCGCCGCTGGAACTGATGAATAGGAAGTTTCCGCCGGGGTCCGAGGTCATTTGGTACTGGCCGGTAACGCCGACGGGCAGATTCAGGATCACGCTCATGGGAAAACCGGTCAGCGTGGTCAGGTCGCCACTGCTGCCATCCAGCGACCACCCGTACAGTTGTCCGGAGACTTCGAATACCGCGTAGACGAATTTCTTGTTGACGACAACCATCGCTTCGCCGGCTTCATTTGCGGGAATAGACGGTGCGGTGAAGCCGGAAAGTGGGGCAAAGCTGCTGCCGCTGACGCTGAGGTCATAGCCATCGATGGTTCCATTGGCGCCTTGGCCGCTGGTGCCACCCTGCTGATCGACAGCGTAAACGAAAGCGGTCGCCGTCGGATTCCCGCCGCCACCACCAGGAGGTGGGCCAAACGTCGTGCCTCCGCCGGGGGTGCACGCCGTACCGCCAAATGTCGCCTGTGGGCATCCCGGCGCTCCGGTGCAACTGACCAGGAAGAGCGCCGTCAGCATCATCAGCAGACCTGCGAACACTCGCAACCATATCTTCATGCACTGCCTCCACCGCACTGATTCCGGGCTTCGAGCCCTCGTGCCCCACGCATCTCGAAGCGATTTTCGTTCGCGGCGCGGACTTCTCGCCGCATCACTAAGGGATCTCTAAGGAGAAGATGCGACACTCGTTCCCACCGCGATAGTAGGAGGGTAGTAACGCTCTGACAACGTTACGAATGTCATTGTCCGACAAGAAGGTTTTGGCTCGCCCGAATTCTGCCGCATCTTCCGGCGAAGAGTAGCGAGACTCGTCGCCTTTTGCCGCGCCGGACCTTTCGCAACGGATGATTTTCGAAACTGTGGTCGATGACTGTCGCGCCGCACGCGCGACTGCAGATCGATTGCGTTTTCATTCGCGCGGAAAGCGCGACTGCAGCGCCTCGGGCAGAGAGAGCATCTGCTCTTCCATCTCGCTGCTCCGAAGGTAACTTCGTTCGACGTTCAGTCGCCGCAGAGCCCGCGAGCGATTTCCGCCGGCAGTGTTTCAGCCAGGATTTATGCGGGTTCTCGCATGTTCTCCTGCGGCGCGGATGGGCCTTGCACTTTCGGAATGCCGCGCGTAATTCTCGGCAAGCTGTGACCATCGGACGTGCACATTCGTTTCGAGAGTAACCACACATTTCCCTTGCCTGGAAAATTGGGAACTGCCAACATGCGAATTGAATTCTGCGGAGGAATTTCCACGTGAAACGTACTTGCGTACAGGCCACACTTCTCGCGGTCATCGCGCTGCTTACGACCAGCTGCGGCACCAGCGACAAAATCGGATCGGTCTCTATTACAGCCACGGGCGCCAGCGGCGGCATCGTCAACCTTGTTGGCATTGGCGGAACTCTCCAATTCCACGTGACCGCCAACTACACCAGCGGCAAGCAGATCGATGAAACCAATTTCGCCACTTACTCGGTGCAACCCGATCCTATCAATAACGTCGATGACACCGGCACAGCACTGCCGTTGCCTCCGCTTACTGTGACCATGAACAAAACGGGCATGATGACGGCGGTCGATCCTGCCGTTTGCACCTGGATCAACCTGGGAACTGCCGATCAGCCCAGCTGGTTTCTCACCGGTGACTACATGGTGGTCGCTACCTATCGCGGATTCCAGTCGCAGCCGATCTACGTCGGCGTCGCATCCGCTGCGGCAAACACCGGCGACGGCACCTGCGGCCCATCGTAGTCGGAAAGATAGATTCCTCCGCGTCTCTTTCATATAGGAAGACGCCGTTTTCGGGACCTGAAAGTGCAGCCTGCGGGCTGCACTTTTCTTTTGTGCTCAGCACGGTGTCCCGGCAACCTTAAATCTTTCAGCCCCGTCGCGTCCCCGTGTGCGATCGGCATTCTCGGTAGTAACAAGTTCAAGCGGCAGCGATCCGGATTCCGTTGAGTGGTTCGGAGCCGCTCCCTGAGCGATGGCCGCTTGATCGTTCCTCGAAACGCGGAGCCGCAGCCTGCACGCGTCATAAGAGCGTCCGCGTGTCGGAGCCTGGAATGTCGGGACACAATCGGCAGCGGCTGGTCGAAGCCCGCGTAAGGGTCTCCACCGCAGTCCTGCCCGCCCACACCCTTGCCGAGGCAGCATGACCGGTAGAGAAGCGGACATCCGCGAAGCGGCCTGCCTGTGACGCGGCGTTCCAGTTCAGGCAGAAATAGAGAAGGCGCAGCCGCATCGCAGCTGCGCCCTTCGGAACGACTGATCTTTTTACATCCCCTTGTTTCCGCTCGACGGCGTGAAGTGCAGCGTGAGCGAATAGCCAGGAAGGCTGACCGGAACGGTGTAATCAACCGCGACGTACACCCCGAGCGCGCCGGGCGTTCCGATGCGCTGCACGGTTACACGGTCAGGCGTCAGCGCAATCTGGTGCTCTTGCGCCTTCTTCATCACCGCGTCGAGCAGCTCCTGGTCTGACTCATGAGGATTAGCGCCGCCCACCATCGCAATATTGCGCAGATCGTCCTGAAATGAATAGTTGCTCAGTTCAGGCGGAATGATCTGAAAGCCGCAGTAGACCACGGCAATGATGGCCAGGAATCCGACAATTGCCTTTACTGTACCCATATCCCACAATCCGCTCGGCGCGGGCGGGACAGGCTATGCCGTCAGCGCCGGCCGAGCAACTCCTGAAAATATTCGACGACCGCCGTGATCGTAACATCGCGTACTTCGCGAGTCGAACGAATAACGACCTCCACGGTACCTTCGGTAACCTTCTTTCCCACGTTGACACGAAAGGGGATACCGACCAAATCCGCATCCTTGAATTTCACTCCCGGGCGCTCGTCGCGGTCGTCGAGAACGACGTCAAATCCGGCCTGCTCGAGGCGCCGGACGATGTCTTCCGCCGCCGTTCGGACTGCTTCGTCTTTCACATTGACTGGAGTCACGACGATCTCGAAAGGCGCGATCGAGGTGGGCAGCCAGAAGCCGTCCTGATCGTTCCCCTGCTCGACCGCCGCGGTCAGAATGCGCTCGATGCCGATGCCATAGCTGCCCATGATCGGCATGACTTCCTTGCCGTTCTTGTCGAGCACGCGGAGCCCCATTGACTTCGAGTATTTATATCCAAGTTTGAAAATATGCCCAATTTCTACCGCTTTCCCGACCTTCAACGGGTGATCACAACGAGGGCAGGGATCTCCATCCTCAACCAACAACAGGTCGAGGAGAGCGTTGTCGCGTTCGTCCTCCTCGGTGACCCCGCCCTCCAGTAACTGGGACCGATTGATATGGAAATCCCGCCCTGGAGTGATATTCCAGAAATGCGCATCCTTCTTGTTCGCCCCCGCTACCATGTTGTGGCGTCCATCGAGATACCGGTCGTAGTAAATCTGTGGGCGCACGATAGTCTCCCTGATGCGGTTAAACTTCGGCGTGTTATAGGGACCGAGAAAACCGTGCGGCACGCCCAGAATTCCTTCGACTTCATCCGGAGTCATCATCCGGAACTCTGCTCCGCTGAATTTGGCTCTGAGTTCGTTGCCGAGCTTCGTCTCATTGAGAGAGCGATCGCCTCGAATGAAGGCGATCACCGGTACCTCAAGAATCCCGTTGGCGGCCTTGTAGGTCGCAAGGAATGCAACTGCCTTTATGGTTTGATCCTTCTGCACGTTCAGGTGCTGCGCAACTTCGTCGATGGAGCGCAGATTTGGAGTCGCAACCTCCTGTGGCTGTCCATTGCCTCGCGCCGCAAGGTCCACCGGAGGTTTTAAGTGCGCTGTCGCCTTCTCGATGTTTGCCGAATACTTGCAATTGCCGCAGCTGGCTACATGGTCCTCGCCCGCCTCCGTGTACACCATGAATTCTTCCGACTGCGAACCACCCATGGCACCCGAGTCTGCCTCAACCACTAAATAGGTCAATCCGCAGCGATCGAAGATGCGACAGTAGGCGTCGTAATGCTTCTTATAGGAAACGTCGAGCCCGGCTGCATCGATGTCGAAGGAATATGAGTCCTTCATCATGAACTGGCGCACGCGCAGCAGGCCGGACCGCGGCCGCGGCTCGTCGCGGAACTTGGGCGCAATCTGATACCAGATTTGCGGCAGCTGCTTGTAGCTGCGCAAGTCTTTGAGCGCGATCATGGTCATGACTTCTTCTTCGGTCATGCCCAGGCACAGTTCGGCGCCCTTGCGGTCTTTCAGGCGGAACAGGTTCTCGCCCATAGCGGCGAAACGGCCGCTGGCCTCCCAGACTTCGCGCGGATGCAGCGCCGGCAAAAAGAACTCCTGGCCGATCTTGTCCATCTCCTGGCGGACGATGGCCGAAATCTTGACGAAGGAGCGGTTGCCGAGAAACAGATACGAGTAGATTCCCGCCGCGAGCTGGCGAATGTAGCCCGCCCGCACCAGGAATTTGTGCGAGGCGACTTCGGCGTCGGCCGGCGCTTCGCGCAGGGTAGGAACGAACAACTCTGACCAGCTATGCATAGTGTGAGTTCCGATATTGCGAGTACCGAGCCGCGAGTCAAGAGCGCCTGTTCGCAACAGAACGCGGGACAGCTCGTTACGGACTCGCGGAGGAATTTTTTATTGTAAACGACTCGCCCGAATTGCACCTTGCAGCCGGGGTCGCTGCAACCGAAAAGCGCCCGGCGTTACGTTGGTTATCTGTGTCCCAATTCCGGCTATCACTACAGTGTGGACATGACCCTTTCCTCGATGGTGGTCTCGCGCGACTGGCAGGAAGTCAGTGTTCTGGAGTGCATCCTCGGCGGCCTTCACATGGAAGTTTCGGTGGAAGCCGAACCCCAGCGCGCATTGGCGCGCTTCGCCAAATCGAAAGTCGACGCGCTGATCGTCGACTGCGATCTCAACGGAAGCAGCCAGTTTCTGCGTGAGATGCAGCGGCTCGACAAGCGTTCCACCACGGTTCCCCTGGTGATCATGGGAGGACCACAGTCGAACCATACCCTCGACTCGACTGGCGCCATGTTCGCCTTTGACAAGCCCATCTCGGTGGAGCAGGCGGTGCGCACGCTGTCGGCGGCGCGCAACATGATTCTCGACGGGCGCCTTCGCTATCACCGCGAGGGATTGCGGGTTCCGGTGGCGGTCGATTGCAAAGGATGCAAGTCCGTCGATGCGCAACTGATCAACGTCAGCCAGGGCGGCATGCAGATTCGCATCGACGAGCCCATCGAAGTCTCCAAACCGCTGCAGGTCTCCTTCGAATTGCCCGGCACAAAGAGCGCTTTGAAGGCGCGAGCGGAGATCGCCTGGAAAGATCAGCGCGGAAATGTCGGCATCCGCTTCGTCAAGGTTCCACCCCGGCAGCAGCGCACTCTGCAGCTTTGGCTGGCGCAGCAGTATTTTTCCAACTAATGGCGTCTGCTGCGTTCAGCGGAAACGCGAACTCAAATCCTCTTCGTCCTCCGCGTCAGGGCGTGCCAGGCGCGCCAACCACTCCCCCGGACTGGTTCCTGCGCAGAGCTTGAAAAACGCCCAGTAGAATGCTCCGACGAAGACCGCTGCCCCTGCCAACATCTCCATCGGCCACTTCGGCGGCTCCCGCGTCACCGATAAAAAAACAAGCACGAACAGAAGCAGGCCGGCCACTACGGCTAGTGCATTTACCGACCACGCAATGCCCCGTCTTGAGAGCGGCTGTGATAGCCAGTCCAGTTGCGCGGCAGCCGTCTCAGGGAAGATGCTCGCCTGAGTTGGATTCTGCGCCGCATTGGCGGGAAGTCTCTCCGTCCGGGATGGCAGCTCGATGACCTTTACCGGAGCCGGAGAGAGAATCAGTCCGTCCTCCGCGGTCGCTCCCAATAAAGTCTCGGTTATCGTTCCCCTGTTGGGCGAATGGAACGCCAGGCTCTCCAGCAGATTTCCGAAGATCCATTCATCAATGCGGCGCCGCAATGCCGCCGGCAGATTCAGGAACTGGATGCCGCATTCTCCGGTTGCAGTCGCCCACATTACCTGTCCCTGCACGTCGAGCCGCACGCGGGCATGCGGCAACTCGAAGCGCACGCGCAACTGTTGATCGACAGTCAACGGCGCCACGGCCTGGACCGCAATCCCGTCGTGCGTCAGGTTGCGGACGATGCCTCCGTTGCTTTCATCGAGGATCACGTAGGTGAGCTTGCGCAGTTCGTGCCGAAGACGAACTCGCTCACGCCGCGCAGGAGAGAATCCTACTTGCATACATACACCGCCACGAAAGGGCAGTCGGTCAGAACCCTGGTCAACTGATGTTATCCTCGGCATGCGGCGGTGCCTGAGTAACTGGCATGGTTCGCCGGCCGGAACTGTGTTCGGCCTGGGCGGCCACAAGAGTGACGGGGTCGTATCGAGCCGCCGATTTCCCCCGACTTACCAAAGACCATGTCCAAGAGGTCATGCCCAAGTAATTGCAACTGACGCCGAAGCCCGATAACTTAACAAGTACGTGCGCGCCACGAGGCTTACCGGGCTGGTAACCTATCCCCCGACCCAGGACACTCGTCAGACGGAGTAAGCTAAGTGGCTAATTGACAAGGATTTCGCGGGTGCGCAGACTGTATCGCTCGAAGCTCGCACCCGGCGCAGGAAATGGCAACCGTCACTCCGAATCCGAGCCTCGACGAGCAATCCTCGTTTCCCGGCGCTGGTGCGCCCGGTTGGCCGCGGGGCGCGGCTTCCAGCGTTGCCGACCCGTCGCGTCCTGCGGCTGACTCGCTACAGGATTCGCTGCCAGAAGACGGCTCCAACGGCAGGCCATCGCACCGAGACGCGTTGCAGGCGCTCCTGGCGTTCTCGGCGCTGCACGAACAACTGCGCCGCAGGAAAGCCCTGGCGGCGCGCCATAACGGATTCGATGCCGCACTCCCTGCCGAAGACAAAAGCGCCGAGTTCGAGACGGAGGAGCGCTTCGTTCTCGATGACGTGCTGCAGCTGGTTGCCGAGCGAGCCGTCGCCATCACTGGAGCCGATGGCCTGGCCATCGCACTCGCCGAAAACGATGAGATCGTGCTGCGCGCCTCGGCGGGCGTGGTGCGTCCGGACGTTGGCGCGCGTATTGATCGCGACTCCGCATTCTCGGGAGCGAGCTTCCGCACGGCACAGGTCGTCAACTGTGACGACACCGAGACCGATCCGCGGGTAAACCTGCAGTCCTGCCGGCGACTGGGAGCGCGTTCCATGGTCGCTGTGCCGCTGTGCGGCCGCCGGCGCGTGATCGGCCTGCTGGAAGCCTTTTCCACCTGGCCCTTCAGTTTCAACGACAGTGACGTTCGCAATCTGACCTTGCTGGCCGAGCTGGTGGTGGGGGCGCTGCGTCCGGAAGATGAGGACCGTTTCGCGCAATCCGCCGCCGCCGCGGAAGTCAAGCTCCAGACAAACCTGCCAGCCGTCGAGAGCGCCGCGACCGGCGCGACGCCAGGTCCGGCGGATCTCGTCGAAACAGCACCGCTGACCGCTGCCGCGCCGCCTGCTCCCATCGAAACAAGGCCGACGGTCGCAGAGATTCCTGCAACGCTTCCCGCTGCCGCTGTCGATTTTCCCGTGAAGGAAGCCGAAGAGAGCGCGGCGGTCGAGCCGGCCACTTTGCCTGCTGCGTCCCAAGCTGCACCGAAAGCCGCAATCCCGGAAACCGCTGTCTCGGTCGAAACTGCGGTCGCCGAAGCGGCAGTCATCGAGATTGCTCCCGAGGCGGCTCCGACGTTTGGCCAACTGCAGCCCTCGCGCCCACGCTCCGGTCTGGTGGCTCTGTTGATCTCGATCGTGCTGGCTGCGGCGTTTGCCGGGGGCGTCTGGTGGAAGTGGAAGACGGCGCAACTGGGCGGCGCGATGATCCAGACGCAGAAGCCATCCGTCACATCGGCGAGCCCGACTTCCGCAGCGTCGTCCGCGCCACAGGCAGGCGGCGCGGGCGGGACTTCCGCGGCCGCGGCCACGGATATGACCGCGGAGGCGAACGAAGTGGTGACGCCAGCCACTCCGCAAGAGCTGACGAAGTTCCCGCGAGTGACCGGAATTCGTCACTGGTCTTCGTCCGACTCGTCGACGGTGGTGCTCGATCTCGAAGATCAGGTGCAATACGAGGCGCACCGGCTGACTTCTCCCGACCGCATCTATTTCGATCTGCACGACACGCAACTGGCTCCGGAACTGGCAGGCAAATCCATCGACATCGGGGACGCGCTGCTGAGCCGGGTGCGGGTGGCGCAGCCGGTCGCGGGCATGACCCGAGTCGTGCTGGAGACCAAGACCGACTCGAACTTCTCGGTCAGCCTCGAACCGAATCCCTATCGTCTGGTCGTCGAGGTCCGCAAGATCGGAGTCAGTCCCAAAGGTGCGGTGAACCTGTTCCCCAACCAGCAGGCGGAGAAGAACAAGCTGGCCATCGTGATTCCGCCGCCGACCAGAGAAGACCTGCAATTGCGGGCGCGCGTGCCCAAGCTTCGCATCGTGGTCGATGCCGGCCATGGCGGGTGGGATTTAGGCACCGTGGGCCGGCGTGGGCTGCTGGAGAAAGACCTGGTGCTCGAAATCGCTGAGCGGCTGGGAAAACTGCTCTCCAGCCGGCTGGGCGCGGACGTCATCTATACGCGGCAGGACGACACCTACATTCCGCTGGACGAGCGCGCCGAAATTGCCAATCAGGCGCAAGCCGATCTGTTCGTTTCGGTGCACGCCAACTACAGCGATCTGCCCTCAGCGCGCGGAGTCGAGACCTACTACACGAATTCGTTCTCCGCTCCAGGCTCGAAAGAAGCCAAAGATGCGGATGCGCGCATGAACCCGCCGGGCACGCTGCCCGCGGTCACGCCCACGCTGTCTGCCGCCGACCTGCATGAACGCATTGAGCAGTCGCGGCGGCTGGCGGCGAGCGTGCAGCGTTCGCTGTACGGAACCCTGGCAGTGCAGAATCCCGGGCTGCGCGACCGCGGCGTGAAAGAAGCGGGATTCGTAGTGCTCACCGAGAGCGCGATGCCGGGAATTCTGGCGGAAGTCTCGTTCGTTTCGAGCCCCACGGACGAGCAAAAGCTGCGCTCCGACGGCTACCGCGAGCAGATCGCGGAAGCGCTCTACCGCGGAATCGCGCGGTACGCTGCCAGTTCCCACAACATGAAAGTCGCCAGCGCGAAGTAGCGGGCTGCGATCTACGAGCAAACCCGAATATCGGAGCAAGCCCGAACAGCGACCGATCCGGGAAGGGCTTCATTCTCCGTTGACATTTTTCTCGTCCGGCTTTGCGGAGGCGTGGGCATTTGGCTGGGCGGCGTCTTCGGCGGCAGCGGTCTCGTCCTCGCCTTCGCCTTCCTCCTCCTCGCCTTCCTGTTCGTCCTCGCCTTCCTCCTCGTCCTCGCCGTCGTCTTCGTCTTCACTTTCGTTTTCGCATTCAAAGTCCTCTTCAAACCACTGGGGGCCGTTGATGCAGGTGGCGGCGACGGTGTCGGGGTCGATGACGACGCCGGTGACGTCATCGACCTCGAAGTCGGTGTTGCGCAGATTGGTGCTGGCGGTTTGCAGAGCGTAGAGCATGAGCCCCGCGGTCTTGTGATCGAGGTTCCCGGAGCCGAGCATCTGGACGACCTTCATCAGCGCCACCTGGACCGAGTTCGCGTCTTCGAGCAAAGGCAGATCGAACCTGCGCTGTGACAAGGTTTGGGAGGCGATTCTGGCGCGCTCGCGGCGGACCTTATCATGAAAGAAACAAAAACGCCGGCGGCGGAGCGCGGGAGAGCCGCACTGCGTGCCGTTGACCTTCACATGCTGACATCGTGGAACGTCGTCTAATGCCATATTTTTCTCTCAGCGCTTTGCGACTTCGCTTTGCGACTTCGACGCAGCGGACTCGGGACCGGGCACCCTCCCCCACCCCCCTCGATCTGTGGAATCAGGAGGTTGGCGGGAAATTCCCGGCAAAATCCGGCGGTCAAAGAACTTAGATATCAAAATCCGTGAAACAAAGGATTTAGGCCGAACGGTATCGCGTTTCAGCGAGCGTTGCGGCGCATGTCCTAATTTCGGATGGAAGTGGGTTTGAAGTAAAGGTTGGATGTCACAAGGGGGGGCTGTGGAAAAAGTTCGATGGTGCATGTGGCTTGAGGTCTTGTCATCCTGAGCCGCAAAAGTTAGCGGCGAAGGATCTATGCAGTTCCAGCGAGTTTACATAGGTCCTTCGCGGCTAAAACCTGCCGCTCAGGATGACAGAGCGTCGCGCGCTGAGTGACGATGGAATTGTGCGTCGGTTCTAGAACGGTTCGTCGGTTTCGCCGGGGGCGAGCGGGATTTGTTCTTCGGGGCGGCTAAAGCCCGTTCGTCGTAAGCGCCCTCAAACGGCACGAGTGAACTCGTGCCCTTCCCAGTCTTTCTGCCGTCCCTAGGGGACTCGGTTCCTCATTTATGATTGCTACCCAGGGCTTACGCCCTGGGCTATTTTCTAGCGCCCCGTTCGGGGCTGAGCGTTATCGCAGGACAAATCAAACACAAGGTCCCTCGACTCGCGCAAAGAACGCGCTCGCTCGGGATGACGCCGGGGGCTAAAGCCCGCATCATTATTCGCCTGGACGCGGCGCTAAAGCGCCGCTCTTCCACGCGCCACGGATAGGGGATGCGAGCCCCGGGGGCTAAAGCCCGCATCGTTATTCGTCTTAACGCGGCGCTAAAGCGCCGCTCTTCCACGCGCCACGGATAGGAGATGCGAACCCGGGGGCTAAAGCCCGCATCGTTATTCGTCTGAACGCGGCGCTAAAGCGCCGCTCTTCCACCACCACGGATAGGGGATGCGAGCCCCGGGGGCTAAAGCCCGCATCATTATTCGCCTGGACGCGGCGCTAAAGCGCCGCTCTTCCACCACCACGGATAGGAGAATGCGAGCCCCGGGGGCTAAAAGCCCGAATCGTTATTCGCCTTACGCGGCGCTAAAGCGCCGCTCTTCCACCACCACGGATAGGAGAATGCGAGCCCCGGGGGCTAAAGCCCGCATCATTATTCGCCTGGACGCGGCGCTAAAGCGCCGCTCTTCCACGCGCCACGGATAGGAGAATGCGAGCCCCGGGGGCTAAAGCCCGAATCGTTATTCGCCTTACGCGGCGCTAAAGCGCCGCTCTTCCACGCGCCACGGATAGGAGAATGCGAGCCCCGGGGGCTAAAGCCCGCATCATGATTCGCCTGGACGCGGCGCTAAAGCGCCCCTCTTCCACGCGCCACGGATAGGAGAATGCGAGCCCCGGGGGCTAAAGCCCGCATCATGATTCGCCTGGACGCGGCGCTAAAGCGCCCCTCTTCCACCACCACGGATAGGAGAATGCGAGCCCCGGGGGCTAAAGCCCGCATCATGATTCGCCTGGACGCGGCGCTAAAGCGCCCCTCTTCCACGCGCCACGGATAGGAGAATGCGAGCCCCGGGGGCTAAAGCCCGCATCATTATTCGCCTGGACGCGGCGCTAAAGCGCCGCTCTTCCACGCGCCACGGATAGGAGAATGCGAGCCCCGGGGGCTAAAGCCCGCATCGTTATTCGCCTGAACGCGGCGCTAAAGCGCCGCTCTTCCACCACCACGGATAGGAGATGCGAGGCCCCGGGGGCTAAAGCCCGCATCATGATTCGCCTGGACGCGGCGCTAAAGCGCCGCTCTTCCACTCGCTCGCGGCTCGCTCAGGACTCAGGACTCGCCGGAACGCCGCCGTACTTCTGCAACCACTTCAGTTCTTCGCGCACCTTGATTTTCCCGTGCCAGGGATTCTTGGACAGCGAGTGGCCTTCGCCGGGAAAGATCAGCAAAGCATTCGGGATGCCGAGCGAATAGAGGGCGTGTTCCAGCAGATAGTCTTCGAGGACGGCGACGCGGATATCGTCGGCGCCGGCGACCATGTGCGTGGGCGTCTTTACTTTGTTGATCTGGAAAATCGCGGCTTCGTCGTGATAGCGCTGTGGCGCTTCCCAAGGGCGTCCGCCAAGGAAGTAGGCGTCGTCCATGGTGGTGTCGTCGTTGCCCCAGTTGCCGACGTGCTCGACGGCGCCGGCTCCGGTAACGGCGGCCTTGAAGCGCGTGGTCTGAGTGATGAGCCAGTTGGTCATGTATCCGCCATAGCTGTAACCGCCGACGGTGAGGCGGTCGGGATCGGCGATGCCGTCTTTGACCAGCGCGTCGACGCCTTCGAGAATGTCACGGCCGGGCTTGGAGACGATCTGGGGAACGATCTGCTCGAGGAACCGGTCGCCGTATCCGGTGGAACCGCGGTAGTTGGGCTCGAAGACGAGCCATCCGTTGGTGGCGGCGAGCGCGGCCCACTGGTACCAGTCGGCTTCGAAGTGATTGCCGTCAGCGTCGGCTGGGCCTCCGTGGATGAAGGTAAACATGGGCAGGTGCTTGGCCTGGGGCGTTCCCGGTTCGATCCCCGGAGGATAGATCAGCATGCCTTCGACGGTGGTTCCGTCGTCCGCCTTCCATTGATAGGGTTTGCCGTGGGGAAGGTCGCGCTCGGTGAAGAGCTTGTTGAAGGAAGTGATGGGGCGGGCGTTCTGCAGCAGGTTGGGGCCCTCGGCGAGATAGACTTCGTCGGGTTGGGTGAGGGACGAATACTCGAAGGCGACGCGCTGGGTCTGCGCGCCGGTGGAGACATCTTCGTACGTACCTTTTTGTCCGGCGGAGAGGTGCAGCGAGTCGGCGGGATTGGCGGCGGTGTAGACCTGAACTTCCGTGCCGATGCGCGCCGTGACCACCACTCCGTTGCCGTAAGGGTTATAGCTGACAATCTGGCCGGGAAAATCCCTGGCCCATTGCTCGACTTTGCCGGAGTCAGTGTCGACCCAGTAGAGATGGGGCTGCAGGTCGCGATAGGGGCCGAAGACATCTCCGACTTCGACGGAGAAGAAGATGTGGCGGCTGTCGGGAGCCCAGCGCGGGCGGATCTCGACGGCTTCGTTATGAGTGATGCGGCGAGGGCCGATCACGGCGCTGGCGCTTTCTCCGGCGGCTGGTCGGGGAGCGAGGTTGACGAGATAGAGTTCGACGTCTTGGACTTTCTCCTGGCGCTGGTTGATGGCATTGGATAGGAATGCCAGCTTGCCGCCGTCGGGCGAGATCAGCATGCGGTCGACGCGAAGCGGGGTGGAGGCGATGGGGCGGGCAGCGGGGGTGAGGTCTTCGCCTTCTTCCTTCTCCGACTTCTTTGTGACTTTGGCCGGGGCAGCGGAGTTCTGGGCGAGGGCATCGGAAAGAGCGAGGGCGAAGATCACGTCGCCGCGCTCGGCGGTACGGTACTGCACGACGTCTTTCCACTCATTCTTGTAGTCGTCTTTCTGCTCTTTGGTCCAGGGCTGCCGGGTGGCGAAGTAGATGGCCCGGGAATCGGCGGACCAGGCGAAGGCGTGGACATCTTCAGCTCCCTGAGTGATGGGAAAGGCTTCACCGCCGGATGGGGAAATGAGATAGACCTGGCTGGGCTCTTCGTCTTTCGAGTCGGAATCCGAGCCGGCATCGTCGCTCTTGCCGGCGGCGGGCGCGCGCTCGGAGAGGAAAGCGATCCACCGGCCGTCGGGCGACCATTTCGGTTCGGAGTCGTGCCCGGATTGGGTGAGCTGAATCAACGATCCGTTCGGACCGTCGTCGCGATAAAGCCAGAGATCCTTGCGAAAAATCTGCTGGTCCCAGTCGGCGCGCTCGGCGCCGATGATCAGGGAGTGGCCGTCCGGGGAGAGTTCCAGGGCGGTGAAGTCGACGGCGTTGAAGAACTCGTCGAGGGTGAGCTTTGGTTTGTTCTGAGCCGGCGCGAGAAAAGAAAAGACGACGGCAAAGGCAACAACCAACCAGGTTCTTCGGAATTGCATGGGGCCCCCAAGGGAAGAAGCGTTATACAACGCGCGATTCATGGAAGGCAAGTTTGTGACCCGGAGTTGCAATGCCGCGCAAGACCCACAGCAGCAGAGCGAATACGGGGACGGAGAGCTGGAGGTGAGTCCAGCGCGCGAGTGGACCAAAGAGGGGCAGAAGAAATGTCAGGTAAAGCAAAAGTCGGAGCAGCGGGGACGACCATGGTTGATTCAGGAGCCAGTCCGTGAGCAATAGCAGGGCTGGAGCCAGCGCCACCAGGTCGTAGATGTAGATGTGCGGATTGACAAGCACGGACGCCAGAAGCAGAGCGGAGAAGCGCAGGGAGAGAGAGGATGAAGACTTCCAGATGGCGGCGGCGATTGCGATCACGGCGAGGGAGCTCACAAGGTAGAGGGTCCAGACGCCGGGTCGCCAGGGAAGGAGAATCTCCCAGAAACTGTAAAGCGAATGCATCTGGATCGGAGAGAGAGTAAGTTCCGTCGCGGCAGGGTTATCTGCGCTGTGGAGCAGCGTGCGGAAATAGGCGCGCATGACGGAATCGCCGAAATAGAGGAACGCGAACGACAACTGAGCCGCGGCCGAGATGGCGACACCGAGAATAGCTTTCCAGGCCCGAGACAAGAGCAGAACGAAAGGGATGGCAACGAGAAACTGCGGCTTGAACACAAGGAGGCCCAGGGCGAGTCCTGCAAGCCAATCGTAGCGCGCGCGAAATCCAAAATAAGCCAGGGTGAAACAGACCAGTACGACGGCGGAGAGCTGTCCGCGCACGAAAAAATGGAACAGGGGCGGATACGCGCCGGCACAGAGAAATACGAAAGCGCGGTGCGGCTTGAGGCGGGTGCAAGTCCTCCAGAGCAGATGGATGCAAGTGAAATAGATCAGTAAGCTGACGGCGACCCAGATTCCCGCCTGCGCAAAGAATGGCAATCCCAACAGCGGCAGGAAGGGCAGAGCGACCTGGGGTCCGTAGAAGTACTGCAAAGAGACCCGGGTTTCTTGGCCGACAGTCGCGCGAATCTGATCGGCCAGGACTTGGTTGTTATACAACTCGTCGGCCCGGCCATGCCGGACGAGTCGAGCCGAGAGCGGGAACTGGAGAAAGTCCTGAAACTTGATATTGCCGGCGCGGTCGAAGAGACCGGGAGTGGCGAAATCGACGGCGCAGGCACCCCAAAGACAGACGGCCAGGACCGCTGCCTGCGCATGCAGACGGCGAGGAGTGAGCCAGCGGGCCGCTGATGCAAGCCAAGCAGGCGTTGGCGCAGATATGGAAGCCATCACGGGGCGGGCTCAGCGTTCTTCAACGAATCGTCGAGCGTTTGTCCGGAATGCGGGGCATGCGCGACCAGACGCCAGCCGTCATCATAGTCGCGAAAGGAGACGGTGGATGCGGAACGAAGATCGCTCGAGTAAAGAGCGGCGCCGATTTCGTTGAGGGGGACCCATCGCCAGGTGAAATCGACATCGGCGGCATATCCCTGCTTGCTGATGCCGGTAATGGACAGTAATTCGCGCCGGGCGACGGGAATGGCGAAAGATCGTTTATCGGCTTCCTCTGCAGGAACAATCGAGCGAACGGTGTCCACGCCGGAAGGAGTGAGCAGGATATCCCAACATGGGGGAGGAGCAAGTCCGGCCGGGCAGGGCGCGGTAGCGGCAGAGAGCCAGCCATGGTGCTCGAGCACAAGATATTCGGGTGAGAGATAGTCCTTGTTGGAGACCACTCCGGTTTGCAGGACATATTGTTGGGGAGTTTTGAAAGCATCCGAAGCAGAGATGAGATCGAAGGCGAGACGGCGCGTGAGATAGTCGCGCGGGGAGCACGCGAGCGTGAACAAGGTAAAAATCAGCAGGATGGATTTTCTTGCCATGAATTCAACTGACCAATGTGCCGGAAGCAATCAGCCGCGACGCCACTCCTTATGAGATCGCAATGAGATGGCACGCAGGCAAATCATCGACTTGCGATTGTAAACAAGCGGGCGCGTCTGTGGGGCAGGAAAGGATGGGAGGCAAGCTGTCCATCAAATTGACTGGCCCAGCGGCCGGGGATCTCGCAGGAGCATCGGGGACAACGGCCCTCGGGACTAACCCGATACTGTTCGATGCGATATCCGTAGCGGCTGACGAGCAAGTCGTTGCATCGCGGGCAGCGCGTGCCTTCCCAGTCGCGAACCATGCCGGGAAGATTCCCGGCATAGACGTAACGGAGCCCGGATTGGCGTGCGATCTCCGCGGCGCGGAGCAGGTCATCCGGCCGAGTATCGCGCTGGTCGATCATTTTGTAATCGGCATGAAACGCGGTCACGTGCCAGGGGATATCGGGGGAAATCCCGGCAATGAATTCGGTGAGCCGGCGGAGTTCGTCGGCAGAATCATTGAAGCCAGGAATGAGCAGGGTAACGATTTCAAGCCACAATCCCATCTGATGAACGCGGCGGATGGTGTCGAGAATCGGGCCGATGCGTCCGCCGAGTTCGTGGTAATGGCGATCGTCGAAGCTCTTGAGATCGATCTTGTAGAGATCGAGCCAGGGGCGGAGGAAGTCAAGTACCTGCGGCGTTCCATTCCCGTTGGAAACGAATCCGGTAATGAGACCGGCGGCTTTGGCTTCGCGGAAGACGGCCACAGCCCATTCACTGGTGATCAGCGGCTCATTGTAGGTGCTGACCAGAACTTTGGCGCGCTGGTCCAGAGCATCGCGGACGAGCAATTCGGGCGAGACTTCGAGAGGCGGTGACACGGCGTTGGGATCGCGCAGGGCCTGGGAAGTGACCCAATTCTGGCAGTAGCCACAGTGGAGATCGCAGCCAAGCATGCCAAAGCTGTAGGCGAGCGCGCCGGGGTGCACGTGGAAGAACGGCTTCTTCTCGATGGGATCGCACTGCATTCCGGCCGTGTATCCCCAGGGAACAAACAACGTTCCGCCGCGATTGAAGCGCACTTTGCAGACACCGGACTGACCTTCCGGAATCGGACAGCAGTGGCCACAGGAAAAACAGCGCACCCGCTTCTTGTCGAGTTTCTCGTACAGCGAGGAATCGGCTTCGCGGACTCTTTCATCGAGAATGTCGCGCAGGGTGGGCACGGCTAAGCGTATTTTAGCGCCGGCGAGGCGCGGGGGAGACAGAAAGAGCTGATCAACCGGGGCAGGTTCAGCGGCCCGGAGCGGGTTTGCCGGCCGGCTGATGATTGTGCAACCACATATCGGCCTGCTGTTCGATCGCAGCAGTCTGGCTCCTCGTCATGCCGGAAGCGAGCACGGCCGCGAGATCCTTGCTTCCTTCGTCGCCGCGGGCGCGCGCCAAAACCGTCCAGAAATAAGCCTTGTTCAGATCTCTGGACACGCCGCGGCCGCCCCAATAGAGGAACCCCAGCTTGGCCTGGGCGGGCAGGTTGCCGTCTTCAGCCGCCTTGCTGAACCAGCGAAAGCCTTCCTTCTCGTCCTGCTGAACTCCGTTCTTCGCATCACCCTGAAAATAGTGAAGACCCAGCAAATTCTCGGCAGCCGGGTCGCCCTTGTCGGCGAGTTGGCGCAGTTGCTCGAAGGTCGCGGTATCGGCGGAAGGGGCAGGCGTTTCCGGCTTCGCCGAAGAAGCCAAAACGGTTTGCAGGCGAATGCGCTCGCGGTCGCGGAGCTTGGCCTGAATCCATGGGGCCATCCGATAGCCAAGGGTCATGGCGATGGTGGCGGCGGCGCAGATAAGGAGAATGAGATAGGAGCGAGGGAGACTGATGCCGCCGCTTGCTGCCTCCTCATCGTCGTTCTTCTTTTTTGTTGCGTCCTCCGGCTTGGAAGGGGATGAAGCAAAGAGCACACTGCCGGGTTTGGGCTGGAACGGAACGGGCGCTGCAGAGCCGGGCAAAGGAAGATCTTTAGCCCGAGCGGTGCGATTGATGGCAGCCAGGACAGTCTCGGCCAGGCGCTGAAGCACGCTGGCGTCGGTTTCGGTGAAAGATGCCGGCTGCGGCGAAAAGACTTCCAGGATCCCAACCGATTTGTCGCCTACTCGCACGGGAGCAGCCAGGATGGAGCGAACGCCGAGGGCACGGCAACTCTCGCGATCCACACGGGGATCGAATTCGGCGTCGTCGCAGCGCAGCAGTCTTCCGGTCTTGACGCACTCGCCGGAGAATCCGGAGCCGACTTGCAGTCGAACTCCGACCGGCGGGGCGTCGGAGCCGGACGACGCACGGCAGACCATAGAGTCGGGAGCAGAATCCGAGAGGGCAAGAGCCGCGCCCGAGGAGCGCAACAATGTCTGGGCTCGTGCCGCAATCAATTGCAGAGCGGCCGCCAAATCCGGCCCTAAAGCCTCGACCTCACGCTGGACGGCGGTCACCGCCGCGAGGGTATCGGTATAGCTGGGACGAGGTACCTGCAGAGAGGCCGAGGAACGCGCCACGGCGTTCTCGTCGGCATTGGCGACTCCGGCCATGGCATTGAGAAAGAGCCAGTCGCGCAGTCGCAACAGCGCCGGCTGCCGCAGCTCGGAGAAACGAAGTCCAGTGCGGCCGGAGCCGTTCGTCCAGACTACCTGCCCGGTCGTGTAGATGTGCTCAGAGCAGCCGGCCAGGTCGAGGCAGAGATTCACGCGGCGATTGGAATCGAGGGGCGAATGACACTGGATCGAGATGCCCTCTTCGCTGATGTCGACGATCTCGTGGAGATCGAGCATAGCGGTGTTCTTGGAATCGCCGGAGAAACTCGCGTAGGCGGGCGTCTGGATTTTGTGCCGCACGCGGCGGCGGCGGTTCGGCGGCTGAGTGGGAGAATGCACCGGCGACGTCATGGCTGCCATAGGGGACGAAGGACGAAGGTCGCAGTCTTGCGCCCTCCATATTAGCGCGGGTCTGTGGAAAAGTGTGCGGTGGAAGAAAAATTAGAAGGGCAAAGCGGCGTTTTCGATGTCGGGGCAGACGGAGGGGTGGACTCCAGGCTAGCCGGCTGGGCGGAGGGTCTCGGCGCGGCGGATGCTGGAAATCCTGGAAATCGCAGCGACCATCATGCTGGAAAGCAGCTGCATGGTGGCCACATCGCTCTCGTCAAAGGCTCCGGGGGTGGAAGAGAGAACCTCAAAGATGCCAAGGGTCCGGCGGTAGTGGCGCAAGGGCGAGACCAGAATGGAGCGTACGCCGAGACGGCGGCAGCTGGCCAGATCGACGCGCGGATTGCGCTCGGCGTCGTGGCACAGCATAATCTCACCCGACCGCACGGCCTCGGCGGAGATGCCGGAATGCGCCTGCAAGCGGACGCCGAGATCCGGGGCAGTGCGGCCCGTGCGGGCGCGGCAAACGATCTCGTCGCCGGTGCGCAAGGCAATGGCAGCTCCGGTGGCGCCGGTGAGATGCTGGGCGCGCTCGGTGATTGCGCTGATGGCGGGCTCCAGATCCAGTTCCGCGGGATGAATCTCAACGTCATCGGCGACAGGAACGGGACGGAACCCGGAAATGGGATGGGCGGCGTTTGCCAGGCGGAGCTGGCTGCGCATGGCGAGCGAAGGCATGCGAGAGTGGTCTTCGGCATCGACAACGACAGGATCGGGGACGGTACGAAGCAAGTCGCGCACGAGGCTGTCGAGTTCAGAGTCGGTAATCAGGTGAGCAGTCTGTTGATGGAGGAGCGATCCACCGAGCACGCGCGACAGGCTCAACAGAGCCTGACTGCCGCACGCCAGGCATTGGGATGATCGCGTCGTGCTGATCAGCTCGCACTGGATGCAGAAAGTCGCGGACTGCAGAGGAACAAAGCTGACGTCTTTGAACTTCGCGCCAAAAACAGTCTTGCCAGGCATGATTGCTGAACCCTCATTTTCCAGCGGTGCAGATGAAGGTAAATTCGGAAGTCGGGCGCGCAAAAGTAACGGCACAGGTTCGGGGTGTGGAAAACTCGAAACAATTGAAAACAACCGATGTGCAAGGTTTTGCAACCAATTCCGGTGCGGGCGAAGTGGGCTTTAGCGATGCCTTTTTTCGGCCGTATTGCTATTGATTCGCAAGGATACGTCGGATATTCTTAGACAGGTCTTTTAGATCGCCAGACAATGGCGAGACTGGGGAAGAATCATCATGGAATGGACCGCACCCGCTTTTGAGGAAGTTTGCCTGAACTGCGAAATCAACTCCTACGCCAGCGCCAAGCTGTAAAGAAGACTCTCTCTTCCGCTTATCGAAGTAGCCTCGTTAGAGGTGTGCGCACTCGTGTGGCCTTCGTCCCCTAGGCTTACCGGGAAGAATCACCCAGCCTGGGCAGCGACGAATGAGGAGTCCTGTTCAGGCAGGGCGATGACCTGGGCCGAGTGAAGCAGTGTGCGTTCAAGGGCGTCGGCCAGCGCGACGGGAAACGCGGAAGTGAGCAGGTTGATGTCGAGCTGCAGATCGCGCTGCGAATAGAGTCGATGTAAGGCGAGCGATCCGCGACAACAGTTGGAAGAGCTGAGAAGATCGAGAGTCACGGTCCAGACAGCAGGACCGTCAAGTGCAGTCGCCAGGCCGGGCTTACTCCAGCGGTAGGACAGGCCACCACGGGCAGGCGCCGGAGTCAGCGGGTCGAAGGAAGCTCCGTTGCCCGGGAGCGAGTCGGGCCGCAGATCGAATCCATCAAAGTCATTGCTGCCAAAGGCAGCCGCCAGAATGCGGCGCACCTGATCATAGTCGCGCGCGACCTTGAGTTCTTCGGTGGCGCGACGGATGGCCAGATTGTTCACAAAAATCTGCGGCTGATCCAGAGTGCGGTGCGCCACACGAGCCAGTTCTCCGAACTCGAGATAGCCCAGGTGTTGCACGCCGATCCAGATTCCGATTCCCATCACAGCGAGAACCAGGCCGAGCGAGCTGCCCGTCGGCCAGAGCAGGAAGAGGCTCAGCAAGGCAAAAATCGCCGAAACGCCGTAGAGAAGAATGACCACCTGGCGATGTGTCATTCCGTGTTGCAGGAGCTTGTGGTGGATGTGCTCGCGGTCCGCGGTGAATACGGGGCGGCCACTGATGAGGCGGCGCAGGATTGATAACGTCGTTTCCAGGATGGGCAATCCGAAGCTGACCACCGGAATAGCGACGGCCACGATGGTGGGAGCCTTTTGCGCGCCTTTCAGAGCCAGAGCACTGAGCAGGAAACCGATGAAGAGGCTGCCGGAATCCCCAAGAAAGATCGTGGCCGGATTGAAGTTGTAGCGCAGGAAGCCGAGGATCGCGCCGGCGAGCGCGATGGTCATCACGGTAACCAGAGACGGCCCGTTCAGGAGAGCGACGACAAAGGCCACCAGCGTCGAGAACAAAGCGGAGCCGGCAGCCAGGCCGTCGAGGCCATCGATCAGATTGAACGCATTCGTAATGGCCAGCACCCAGAGAACCGTGCAGGGCAAGCCAATGAACCAGGGCAGTTCGTGCTCGCCGAAGACAACAGGAATGTTGACGATGCGCAGCCCACCCATGTACAGCATGACGGCTGCGACGCCCTGGATCGAGAACTTGAAATAAGGGCCGACTCCGCGAATGTCGTCGTAGACCCCGAGCAGAAAAATAAGGGCGGCAGGCGCCAGAATCGTAAGCACCGGCTTCAGCGCAAAAGCCGCATGCAGACGGGGATTGCGGAGGGCCCAAATCGCGGCGAGCACCATGCAGCCGGAGAACGAGAGGAATATCGCTACCCCGCCGAGACGCGGCAAAGGGGTGGAGTGAAGATGACGTTCCTGGGTAGGAACCGCGACCAGCCCATGGCGGGTCGCAGAGTCGCGAACCGAACGCGTCAGGATGAACGCAGACAACAACGACAAACAGAAGATTGTAAGTAAGACGACGCTCAACTAAACCACCTCGGCCATGGGCACAATCGTCGACACAAGGCCGCCGCACACTTGGTACGAGTATGCAGCAACCAACCGCGGTTGATGTTTAGTGCAAAGGTTCCGGTTGCGATTCGAGGGTTTCCAAACTCTAGCAGCAGGTTGCGCGGTGTTTCAATCGCAGACGGTGAAAAACCTGTGGAAAACGACAGCCTCAGGAGTACATCCGCGTTTTGCAGAAGAAGTGCTGTGCTAAACTGCAGAGCAAATTTACATTCAGGATCTCAGGGGTTTGGTAATGGTGTCGGGCACGATCGGTAATTCCCGTCGGGTTCTTCCAGGAGCGCTCGCGGCCATTCTGGCCTTATTGGTTTCAGCAGCAGCACAGCAACCGGCGCAGCCGGACCCAATGCCTTCGGCGGCGGTACCGGCGGCCCAAGGGGCTCCACAAGCCGACACTCCCTCGGCGTCGCAACCGGTTTCCGGAAGCGCGACCGAGGCGGCCAAGGATTCCATGGATCAGTCGTCTCTGGTGAAGCTGGGTCCGGGCGACCTGATCGAAGTGAACGTTTACAACGTGCCCGAACTGACGACCAAGGCGCGGCTGAGCAACTCCGGCGATGTGTATCTCCCTTTGATCGATTATGTGCACCTGGGTGGGCTGACGCAGGAAGAGGCGCAGAGCGTGATTGAAAAGCGGCTGGAGGATGGAGGCTTCGTCCGCAACCCGCATGTCACGATTTTTGTGGATGATGCCGCTTCACAAGGAGTGACGGTGCTGGGCGAGGTCGGCAAGCCGGGAATCTATCCGGACCTGGTCGGTCACAAGCTGTACGACGTGATTTCCGAGGCCGGCGGATTTACTCCGAGCGCATCGCGGAATATCGCAATTATTCGAAGGAACGGGACGGAGCCGATCCGTGTCGATCTGCCGCGAAACCTCGGCGACAGTCTGAGCGGGAACGTGGACGTTCTCCCGGGCGACACGATTACGGTGCCGCGCGCGCCCATCATCTATGTGGTTGGGGATGTGGGCCGTCCCAGCGGGCTGCTGGTCGATAACGGCTCGCTCACGGTACTGCAGGCCCTGGCTTTAGCCGGAGGCACGAACCGGACGGCGAAAATGGGCGGCGCGCGGATCATCCGGAAAACACCATCCGGCATGACGGAGACGCGCATTCAGCTGAAGAAAATGCTGGAAGCGAAAGCCCCCGACGTGACTCTGCATGCGGACGACATACTCTTTGTCCCGGTGAGCGGGGCTCGTGTGGCGGCAGCCCGGACGGTAGAAGCTGCCGTATCGGCGGCGACGGCTGTCAGCGTGTACACGGTGCATCCTTAGCAGGCCGGGGAAAAGCTGCTTTTCTGACCAGCGAGCGTACCTCAGCGGCTAAAGCCGCGCCCTTTCAAAACGCAGGAAACGGAGGCCGAAGCCTGTTTAGGGCGTTGCCGACACGTTTCGCCAATTCAGGATTGCTGAGGCGCAGCCGGGCGGCCGATCAAAGCTTGAAGGATCCGGATGTACTTCGCCGCCATCTCTGGGCGCGCGAAATTCCTGAGAATGTATTCCCTTCCCTTTCGGCCAAACTCCGATGCCTGCGCGTGATGAGCGGCGAGGTGGTCGATCGCCAGAGCCAGAGCATGGGCATTTTCCGGTTCGATCGCGAGTCCTGCGCCCGCTTCTTCGACGATCTGCCGCGCCTGTCCTTCCACGGCGACAATCACCGGCCGCGCGCACGACATGAACTCCAGCATCTTGGTGGGAATCACGGTCTTGAAGACTTCGGTTTTCTTGAGCAGGACGAGACATGCATCAGAAGCGGAGAGGATGGAGGGAATCCTCTTGCGCGGCTGCTGATCGAGGAAACGGACGTTGCGCAGTCCGCGCGCTTCGGCAAGCTGCCTGATCCTGGTCTTCTCGGCGCCTTCGCCGACGAGAAGAAATTGCACGTTGGAAGATTGGCGCTGAAACTGGTCAGCGGCATCGAGCAGAGTCTCCAGGCCATGCGCCATGCCCATCGTGCCCACGTAGCAGACCAGAAACCTGCGCTCTACTCCTAATTCCCTGCGCATCTTCTCAGTCAGCGACGGCGGCAGCGGTGCGAACAGATCGGTTTCGACTCCGTTTTCGACGACCGCGATTTTTTCCGCAGGCACGCGCCAGCGCTCGATCAGATATTCGCGAAATGCGGGTGTCACGACCACGACGAGGTTGGCGTGTTCATAGAGGAACCCAGCGATAGCGGCGAGCGCGTGATGAAGCAGCGAATGTTCTCCGCCGACGCCGACGGCAGTCAGCGATTCCGGCCAGAGATCGCGGACTTCAAAGACCAACGGGATACCGCGGGCGAAGGCCAGCCACCATCCGGAGAGGGCGACGAGCAACTGCGGTGAGGTCGCGATGATCACGTCCGGACGATCGAGCGCGAGCCCGCGCAGCGAGGCCGACAGGCAGAACGACGCATAGTTGCGCATACGTTCGTGCGCCTTGCGGTTGGGCAGCGGCCACAGCCAGGTGCGGACCACGTTGACGCGGCCAACCTTTTCGCGATAGGTGAGCCGCCGCAGGCGCGGCCGCCACTCGCCGGGAACCACGCCCGTCGGATGATTGGGAAATCCGGTGAGCACGGTGACGTCATGGCCAGCCTCGGACCAATGATGCGCCAATTCCGCGGCGCGCGCAGCCGGCGCCCCCATCTCGGGAGGAAAGTACTGGGAGATGTAGAGGATCTTCACGCGAAGTAAGAGGCTACCGCATCGGCAGGCGTTCGTGGTAGCCCTGCAGCGCATTCCGAAGAAAACTCGCGACGGCGTTTTCGGCGTACACAAACGCTATAATGGCCACCGCGAATGCAACTCTCCCCGGGAACAAAGCTGGGACCGTACGAGATTCTCGCGCCGCTGGGCGCCGGCGGCATGGGAGAGGTGTATCGAGCCCGCGACACGCGTCTGGGCCGCGAGGTCGCGTTGAAGGTCCTGCCCGAGTCGTTTTCGCGCGACTCCGATCGGCTGCGCCGTTTTGAACAGGAGGCTCGCGCCGTCGCAGCCCTGAACCATCCCAACATTCTCGCCATTCACGATATCGGGGAGCACGGCGGCACGCCTTTCATCGTCTCCGAATTGCTTGAAGGTTCGAGCCTGCGGCTGGAACTTGATCATGGCGCGCTGCCGCCGCGCAAAGCCGCTGATTATGCCGCGCAGGTCGCCCAGGGACTGGCGGCCGCGCACGAGAAGGGCATCATTCACCGCGATCTCAAACCGGAGAACATCTTCATCACCCGCGAAGGCCGGGTGAAGATTCTCGATTTCGGCCTCGCCAAGCTCGATCCGACGGGCGAAGCGGGCTCAGCGGGAGTGACGGTCACCAACTCTCCGACAGAAGCCGGCGTGGTGATGGGCACGGCGGGTTACATGGCTCCCGAGCAGGTGAGGGGCGCGGCGGTTGATTCGCGCACCGATATTTTTGCTTTCGGTGCGGTGCTCTACGAGATGCTCTCGGGCCAGCGCGCCTTCCGGCGCAACACCGCTGCCGAGACCATGACGGCCATCCTGCGCGAGGATCCTCCTGAACTCAGCGAGCTGACACACCCGGTTTCTCCCGGCATGGAGCGCATTGTGCTTCGCTGCCTCGAAAAGCAGCCGGAGCAGCGTTTCCAGTCGGCGAAAGATCTTGCTTTCGCTCTCGAAGCGCTAACCGGGACCACGGTGAAAAGCGGAGCCGCAGCAGCGATCGCAGAACAGCCCAGACGGCGTCGCTGGCTGGGAATTGTCGTTGCTTCGGTGCTCAGCTTGCTGGCCGGTGCAGTCTTGGTATGGTTCCTGCGTCCCGGCCCAGCGGCACCGCCGATGTTTACGCGCCTGTCATTTCATCAGGGAGAAGTGGTGGAGGCCCGGTTTGCGCCGGACGGCAAGGCGGTCGTCTACAGCGCCCGGCTCAATGGCACGCCGCTCGATACCTACATCATTCGCGAGGAATATCCCGAACCGGTTTCGGTGGGCCTGCACGGAGCTGCGCTGCTTTCGGTCTCACGGCAGGGACAGATGGCGGTTCTGGTGCGTCCGAGCTTCATCGCCCATCGCCAGTGGATCGGAACGCTGGCCGTTTCTCCGATCGCGGGCGGCGCCCCGCGGGAGTTGCTCGACAACGTGACCGATGCGGACTGGTCGCCGGACGGAAACGAACTCGCTGTGATCGCCGCGGACGCGAACACACGCAAGATGCGGGTCGAGTTTCCGCTGGGCAAGGTGCTACTGGAAGTGCAAACCAGACTCAGCGATCTGCGAGTTTCGCCCGACGGGCAACATGTCGCGCTGTTCCGTCATCCTCCGAATGTCGACGACCGCGGCGACGTGATTGTGCTCGATCGTTCCGGACAGGTGCAGGAAATTTCCAAGGGTTGGGAATCGCTCGAAGGAATGGCCTGGACTCCGTCCGGCAAGGAAGTGTGGTTCTCTGCAGCCACGACCGGGGAGTTGTATTGCATCCACGCCGCCGCGCTGTCGGGGAAGGTGCGCACCGTGTATTGCGGCATGTCGCCGACGCTGATTCACGACATTGCGCCGTCGGGCCGCGTACTGGTTTCCGCCGAAGAGCATCGCACCTCGATGGCGATGGTCGAGCACGGATCGACAGAAGAACGTAGTCTGAATTGGCTCTCGAGTCCGTACTGGCCGCGTTTGTCCGACGACGGAAGCGAAGTGTTGTTCACCGATCAGTCGGAGCACGCGGGCCAAACTTATTCCGCGTACATCCGAAAAACCGACGGTTCCCCGGCGGTGCGCATCGGCGGAGGCGGATTCGCGACCAGCCTCTCGGCGGATGGAAAATGGGCGCTGCTGCTGCTGGCCGCCAATCCCAATCTGCAACTGGTGCCCGTAGGGGCGGGTCAGACTCGCGTGCTGCACTGGGACGGCATCGTGCCTCAATGGGGATACTTGTTTCCCGACGGGCAGCACCTGCTGATTCAGACGACTGCCACCGTGGCGAATCCCGGCATTTATATGCTGGACGTAAACGGCACGGCGCCGAAACTGCTAGTGACGGGGCTCGAAGACTTTATTCCGGCATCTCCCGATGGCAACCTGTTCATCTGGCATCGGAAAGATCAGTGGATGGTTCATTCGATCTCCGCCAACACCGACACCCCGGTTCGCGGGCTGCAGGAGAAACAGTTTCCGGCGGCGTGGGCGGCGGACTCGAAACACATTTTCACTCAGGAGGTCAGCGATACCAGCGTAACCATCACGCGGCTCGATCTGACGAGCGGCCGGGAAGAACCGTGGCAGGTGCTGAAACCGAAAGAACAGATCGGGCTGCGGCCGGTCGCGACACCGGTCAGCATCACACCCGACGGCCGCTGGATGGCCTACACCTACTCCACGCAAAGCGGACAACTCTACGCGACGGAGGGGCTGAAGTAGGCTGGGCAGGAGTGGTCCAGGCTGAAGGCCGCCCTTTCAAAATCGGACATGACGCCTTCGTAGCAGACAGCGGAAAAACTCTTCTTCTGAACGGCAGGCCTACCTCAGCGGCTAAAGCCGCGATGATTGTGCCCCACTTTCGGCGCGGCTAAAAGCCGCACCGTTTCAAAACACAAGGAAACGGATGGCGTTCCCGCAGCCTGCTAGTAATAGGTGAGCTTGAAGGCGCTCTTATAGGCCAGCGCACGCAGGCGATTGCCGCGGCTCTGTGTGTAACTCTCCCAGCGATGGGCGACGCGCGCGAACTCTTCTGCTCCCGCCAGTCGATGCATGATGCGCAACTGCACGATGTGCAGCCGATGATAAAACGAGCTCGCGACCATCGGCAGGCGGGTGCCTGCCTGTTCATAGAGCGACCAGAATCCAAGATCGAAGCGATCGAGATTGTGCAGAAGAGTCGCGACGGCATGCGAAAACAGCTCCCGGGCCGAATCGTCTCCCGTGGCGAGGGAATAATCGTAGACGCCCCACGCTGCCCAGATGAATCCATTCAGAATGTGGGTTGGCGGAGAAACGAGGTATTCCTCAAACCACAGGTCGCCACGATCGTCGGTGAACGCCACGCCGCCGTCGGCGATCGGACGGCAAAAGCACTCGAACGCCCGCCGCGCCGCCTGGAGATACCGCCTTTCGCCGGATTCCTGATGCGCGCGCACCAGCACTGAGATTCCCTGCCCCTGCGCCAGCGCCGAAAACCACGGCGCTTTCAGCGTCTCGCGATACTCCCAGTCGAAGTGATGGTTCCAGACGGCGAGTCCCCGAGGATTCAGTTCGAGATGGGAAGCGAGCCAATCGGCGATGCGGAAGAATTTGTCGCGACGGGTGGAATCTCCGGTGCGACGGAAAAGGTTGTAATTTCCGAGCCCGTATTGCGCGATCGCGATGGGATTGTATTGCCGGCCGATGCGCCCGCGATAGTCGAGCTGCGGAATACCGGCGGGATCGAACGGCCCTCGATAATCGGCCTTCTCGGCGAAGAGCATGTAGTACTCGCCGAGTTTATCGGCTGTGGCGCGCGGATTTTCTGCCGGCGTTTCGTGCCAGAACGTGAGATGGCTCGTGCCGCCGAGCAGGTAGGCACTGAAGATGCGCCGATAGTAGCTGAGACGGGGCAAGGTCGCGTGCGCCATCCATATTACGGCAGGGGTGCGGTGGGCGTTTGGTAGAGGGAAAGCGCCATGTCGTCGCCTTCGACCCCGATTGTGCTGAGCGCAAGATAGGGCGTCGTGTTATTGCCGTCGGGAAGAAACGCGTTGCCGTACTGAAACAATTCCATGGGCCAGCGATCCTTTTGCCAGGCAAGCATCTGCTGCCAAGCACGTCCGTGGTTGCCGTAGATGCGCACCTTGCGGTCGGGATTGACCTGGCTCGGCTCAATCATCGTGGAGAAGAAGACGCTCTCGCCGACGCGGCCGGCGTAGATCGAGGAACTCGTGATTCCGGCGAGACGCTCGAGTTTGCCATCGCGACCAAGGCGGTAGATGAAATTCGCCTCGAGTGGAGTGTCAGAAGAAAAATAGAGAGCGTCCGCCATCGGAACCAGCGCCGCCGAGCGCGCCTGCTGATTGCCCTGCAGAACGGTTTCGACGCGGCCAAAGTCGCAGGAAGCGCGCAGGATGCGGCACTCGTCGCCATAATCACCGGTCAGTACCCAAAGGCAAGCGGCCCAAGGATCGTGCACGATGTTGTGCACGTGGCGAATCGAGTGGCGAGGAAAGGTGTAAGCGACGCTCCAGGTGGCACCCGAGTCGGACGATGCGTAGATATGAACTTCATCGCGCGCGGCGTTGTCGAAGTATTCTCCCCAGAAAACTGCGCCACCAGGAACGGCCGTCAGGTGGAGCGGCCGCTTGCCGCGCGTGATCGCGTGTGTCGCGCGGAATTCGGTTTGGTTCGGACGAAGCGTCAGGATCGCGCCGGCTACCGCGGCGACGATTCCCGCGGAGGGCAAAACGGCGAGCGCGTGGAATCCGTCGCGGAACAAGCGAGCCGCCAGACGATTGGCCGCTGACAGCCGATGCGGCCAAGACGGACGATGGCTGGCGACGGTCCGCCAGGGAACGTGGTCGGACGGATTCTGAATTCGTACTCGCAGCAATTCATAGCCGCGCGACGCGTAAAGAGTGTCGCCGTCCCATGCCAGAGCTCTGAGATTGGGAATCCGCGCGACGCGAACCAGAGTTGCGGCCGCTTTATCATTGTGCGGCCCGAAGACGGGCGATGGAATCATGGGAAATGGGTAGAGGCTTCTCGGGCGTACGGCGGCTCGAGGGATGCAAGGAATCCATTTTCTTACGCGAATACGGTTGAACACAAATGGACTGCGGCGCGCCCCCGCCATCTGCCCCTTCTTTCGAGAGCTGCGGCAGGACACGCAAAATCCAATCGCCTCGAACTGCGAGACAATCGTCCCTCTTTCCCACTTTGAAACGAGCCTGCCATCCGCATGGGTCTCATGATGCAAAAACACACAATGAAATCGGCACGGCTGAAGAAAATCTCTCGTCTTGGTGCGGATTTCCGCGCAGCGCAGCACTTTTTCTAATCGAAAGGAACAATCGATCCGATGGAAGCACCGCAGAATCGAGAGAAGCTACAAAGTGGCCGACGAGAATTTCAGAAAAAGGACGACGAGGGCGACGACGTATCGTCATTAACTGCCGATTAGTCGGCACAAAAGCACGGCGGTTGCAAGTTCCGCCTTTTTCAGAGCTTCTTCACAGAGTTGCATGCGATCTGGCACCTGACATGCAAAGGTTTTGTTTTTCTGCTCCTGATCTATGTTTCCCGCAAACACTTCAATAGGAGGTTGGGCGACTCGTGCTTAGCCGATGTGCGAATCCGCAATGCTCGAAGCCTTTCTTGAGGCTAAGAGAAGGAAAGCTGTTCCTGGTCGAAACCGAGCGCTTGACGAAAATGGGCGAGACCGCCGGGCCTCCATTTGTTCGTGCAAGGCAACAGCCGCGGTTGGTGGAGCACTACTGGCTGTGCGACGAGTGCGCTTCCGTTTGGACGCTGGTCTATAACCGGGACCGGGGAGTAACGTTAGTACCACTGCCGCGACCGGCAGCCGGCACGAACTCGGAGGCTGCCGCCGCCCGGAACGGCGCCGCCTGACCGTTTCGGCGAAGTGGGGCCCTCGCGATCCGGCTTACGAGTACCCGTCTCGCTTCCAGGCCTTCCAATCGTCGCGAACCGCGTCGACCATCGCTTCGGCGGCGGCATGCAGCCACTTTGGTTTGAACTTCCGCAATTGACGAAGAATGGACTTGCGCGCACCTTTCGTTCCGAGATGAATGTTCGCCGTTTCCCATCCCATGGCGTGAAGTAGATGAGATTCCTGGCCGGCCGCTTTGAGCGTGGCCAGTTCGATGCGGGAACAGTGCGGACTAAGGCGGCGAACAATCCAGTGCCCGCGCAACTGCACAAAGGGATCCGGGCAACGCACAGCGCGGCTGATCGCGGTTTGGTAGAGAATCTCAGTGGGACCATGGTGATCGCGGGCCCAATGGCAGGCGGAGGAAACCAGTGCCTTCGCCTCTCGAGCGATGCGTCCGCCGTTCCAGTCGGCGATGGCGACGTAGCGCTGGTGACCAAGGCTGCCGAGTCCGGCGACGCGGCGCACGAGACGATAGGACAATCCGCGGGCTGGCATCAGGTGCTCGATGGCCTCGATGGCGCTTGCCGGGACGGCATCCTTGACAGTAGACAGACCGTCGAGTCTCGCCCAGAAGTGAACCGGTTCCCGCAATTCGCTTTCGGCGATCTGCCGCAACCAGTCGTGGTTCTCCTCGAGAACAAAGGGGCATCCTTCCACGCGAAGGGCTCCGCCATAGCCGTCGAGAATGGCGTCACAGATATCATTGCGCTTGAGGGGAAGGTGACCGGCCTCGGCGGCCAGGTGGCCGCTGACAGCAAGGCGAACCAAGTCGTTGGTGAAGGCCAATGGATGGACCTCGTCAAAGTCGTTGACACCCCAGATCAGGCGGCCTTCAACGTCGCGCCACGTGCCGAAGTTCTCGACGTGCAAATCGCCGACAGCGAGTACAAGCGAGACCTTGGCGAGATCTGGACAAACCTGGGGCCACACCTGCGCCCATCGATAGTAGGTCGCCCGGAGAAAAGGAAAGACGGCCTCTTTCATGTTGTGGTGCTTGAGGCGGAGATCCTTCGGGACCAGATCAGTACGATGGCCGAGCCAGTCCTCGAACTGGCGCGTGGCCTTGACCACGTTCATAGCGCGAACGATAACGGGGACGGGGCAGACAAGTCAAAGTGCCGCTGCAATGTGCAGGGAAAAAACCAAGGCGTTGGGGAGGCTGGTTCGCCTCGAACCCAACGCCCGGCTGCGGAGAATCGAGCCGCGATAATGCCTACTTTTTGTAGTACGCGGCGTTTTTTTCGATGAAGTCCTTTTTCTCCTCGGGTACGTCCTCCAGAGCATGAATCGAATCCGATGTGCAGGCGGGAACGCAGGCGCCGCAGTCGATGCAGCCCTCGGGATCGACGTACATCTGAGTTGCGGCTTCAAAATCAGGTTCGTCCTGCTTGGGATGGATGCAGTCGGTGGGACAAACCTCGACGCAAAGGGAATCTTTGATGCAGGTATCAGTAATTACATAGGCCATGATGAGTCGATCTCCAGTTGAAAATGACGTGCAGCATGGAGCCATCCAGCTCCTGAAAAAGAGTGTAAGAAGGAGCTGGAGGCTGTGGCCGTGATTTTGATCACATGGAGTTGTGCGCAAGCCCGATTCGAGGCAAATTCCGGAAAAGTCGCGCTTGCGGGAAGCGAAATTTCGGCATGATAACGATCACGTACAAGTGTGACGATCATCACAGAAATTGAGGGTTGATTGAACTTAAATAGGCACAATTGAACTAGGCCTTCTAGTCATAGGATCGCCCGGCTCCACCCACAGAACCCCACAAGCCGTTACCCCAGACGGCGGGAGCCGGGCGCTTGAAGGCCCCGGCAGCACTCCTCCCCCACCTTCCTAAACATCGGAATCCGTTGTCGAGCGCATTTCGGTCAAACCTCTAGTGGCGCAAGAGTGTGTCTTAACTGACACAGTGTGGCCGCGCAACCATGTTATGAACCACGTCTGACGGCATTAACGCGTTTGTTTTCAGTGAGGTTCAGTCTGGCCGCCGTCCTGCCTTCTGCTTTGGTGTTGGGCAACGCCAACGGAGGGCGATATGGACGGGGGCAACGGCAGCGCGAGACAGCAAACAGCGGGATTCGTGGTCGTTCTTCTCGGGGTTCTGGCCATTTCCTCCGCCGCTCAGACGCTTCCCGAAAGCCGCCAGCGGACTTCGAATGAGCGGGTGCAGCGCATTGCGCTGGTGAGCATTCCCGACCGGGAGCTTGCGGTTCTCGAAAGCGGCACTGTCATCGCCAGGTTTCAGGTTGCTGTGGGAGCAGCGTCAACTCCCAGCCCGACCGGCGAGTTCCAGATCATCAACCGGGTCTCGAGTCCCACGTATTACCACCACGGCAAAGTGATCCCGACGGGCAAAGAGAATCCACTGGGCACGCGGTGGCTGGGACTGAGCCTGAAGGGATACGGCATTCATGGAACGAACGTACCGAGGTCGGTGGGGCATGCGGCGTCGCATGGATGCATCCGGCTGCGCAATCGCGACGCTGAACGTTTGTTCACGATGCTTCGAGTCGGCGACGAGGTTTCGATTCATGGCGAGCGTGACAACGAGATTACGCAGGTCTTTGGCGGCGCAGACAGCACGACCCTGGCGGCGGCAGCGAATTCGCAAGTCGGCACGGGACAGTAGCGGGAGCACTGAGGGCCTGATGAAGGGCTCGACGTGGGAAGTGAGACTCAGGAGGACATCATGCAAATGGCAATCACATTCATGGCAGTCGTAGCAGGGTTGGTCTTCTCGCTGGCGGTGGCGCTGCTGGCAGAAGAACTGATCTTCGGACAAGTCTTCCGGCTATTCTTCGCGCCAGGGAAGCTGGCGCGGGAGTCGGCCGCAGGCAAACCCGTGCCGAAGCGCTAAGGCACTTGAGCGGGAAACCGTAAAGGAGAACGACGATGCTGGCGTTGAAGTACTTGCTGCTTTCCGGTGGCCTCGGGATGATTCTCGTGGCTTTGAGCATATTGCTGTATGACCTTTACCACGAAGTGCAGTACCGCCGGGCGCTGGCCGCTCCGGCGGGGGAAATGGTGGTTCCGCCGCAGCCGCAAAATCGCTGGCGCACGTCCCTAGCTCTGGGCTTGTTGGCATGGGGCCCGATTCTGCTGGCATTCAGTATCGTGGTGGTGCCGAGCGGGATGGCCGGCGTGCGAGTCAGCCAAACCAGTGGAACTCTGGCGGGCACGCTTTATCCGGGCGTGCATTTTGTGACTCCGCTGGTTGAGGATGTCGCACTGTTTGACACCCGCGATCAGATCTTCACAACGGGGATCTCGGAAGATGGAAAAGCGGCGGCGGGGAACGTGTCGAGTAAGTCTCAGTTGCTCGATGTGCAGGCAAAGGAAGGACTGACCCTCGGCTTGGCGATCACCGTGCGGTACCGGCTGGATCCGCGGCGTCTGGATTACATTGAGGCCAACCTCCCACACCCGGTTGAAAAGGAAATCGTCCCACCGGTGGTTGCCAGCGTGTGGCGGGAGCTGGTTCCGAATTACACGGTGCGCGATGTCTTTTCCGCCAAACGCGAAGAGGTCCGCCAGCGGGCGGCAGGCATCATCACGCAGAAACTGGCGAGCGATGGGATCGTGGTGAAAGAAGTGATGCTGCGGGATATCCAGTTGCCGGAAGAATACGCGAAGGGACTGGAGACGCTGCTGTTGAAAGAGCAGGAAAATGATCGCATGGGAGTAGAGACTGAACTGAAGCAGAAGGAAGTAAAGATTGCCGAGCTCGAGGCAGAAGCGGCGAAAGTTCAGCAGATCAAGCAGGCTGAAGGCGAGGCGCAGGTGCACGTTCTCGAGGCCAAGGGTGAGGCGGACGCGATGCAGTACACCCTGCCCCTCAAGCAGAAACAAATTGAGCAGAGCAAGCTCGAGGCTGAGGCTCGGAAAGAGGCGACGATCGAGAACGCGGAAGCCGAGGCCCAGGCCAAAGTGATCGACAGCAAGGCAGAAACCGAGCGGCGCAAACTGCTGGCCGACGCAGAGGCTGACCGTATTCGCGTAACCGGAGCAGCCGACGCCGAGCGCATGCAAAGCGAGGCGGTGATCTTGAAGGAAAACCCGCTGCTGATCAACAAGATCGTCGCCGAACGTCTTTCGGACAAGCTGCAGATCATGATGGTGCCCTCGGACGGCAAATTCTTCATGAACGATGTGCTGCGCAGCATGACCGTTCCCAACCAACCGAGTACTCCTGATTCAGGGGGAGAGCAATCCAGATAGCTGCCCATCAATCCCCATCCTTGCTCTGAACCACACGGCAAGGATGGGGACTTGGCGGTGGCGATGGTGTCCAAACAGTACAGAGGCTGAGGCCTGTCGCATGCACAGCGCGGTTTATAATTCGGGCATTCCACATCGTATTCCGAGAACGGTGAACCGCAGCGGCATCGCCGGCCCGCGGTTGGTTCGAATTTTCACCTTGCTCTTCGCTGTTTTCATCCCGGCAGTGGCAGCCGAAGCCGTGGACTGGAGCGTCCCCGAGCAGCAACTGGCCCGCAAGATCATCGCCGTCACCGGACCGGGGGCAGCCTCCCTGGCAGTAGAGAATCGATCGTCTCTCGGGAAGCGCGACCGCGACATCGTCGAAAACGGTTTGCGGAGCGCGATGGAAGGCCTGGGGCTTCGTTTCGTGAGTGAAGAGCAGTCGTCTGCCGCGATACGGATTTCCCTGTCGGAAAATTCATCCTCCTACGTGTGGGTCGCCGAGATTCACCAGGGAGCGGGAGAAGCGGCAGTGGCGATGGTGTCGTTGCCGCGACCGGACAATGCGGGCGTGATTGGCGATTCGGTGCCACTGACTCTCCGCAAGATCCCACTGTGGACGCAGGACACGCCCATTCTCGATGTAGCGGTGCTGGAAGAGAGTGCGGTGCCGACTCACATCGCGGTGCTCGATCCCGCAAAAGTCTCGCTCTATCGCTGGCAAGGCGGAGCATGGCAGGCGGAACAGCAACTTCCCATCGCCCATGCGAAGCCGTGGCCGCGCGACGTGCGGGGAAGGCTCATCCAGGCCCGCGACCACTTATTTGACGTCTATCTGCCGGGAGTGTTCTGCAGCAGCAACGGCTCGACTCCGCTCGCGCTGAACTGCCGCGAGAGCGATGATCCCTGGCCGCTTACGGCAGGAGCGACAAGCGGAGGAATGACGGTGTTCCCCAGCGCCGGACTGACGAGTGGCGCGTCGACAGTATTGCCTCAGGTGAGGGCGTTCTTTGCGCCCACGAGAAACTTCTTTACTGGAGTGTTGACGCCGGGCATCGGCAAATTTGCAGCGTTGCCGAAGTTCTACTCAGCAGCGCTGCTGCCGCGCGACAAATACACTCTGTGGCTCTTCGCCGCGACCGATGGCCAAATCCATATGATCGATGGCCTGAACGATCAGGCGGCTAATTTCGCATGGGGCAGCGATGTCACGAGTTTGAAGACGACGTGCGGCGCAGGCTGGCAGGTTTTGGCAACGGCCGCTGGCAATGGTCCCGAAGATCTGGTGCGCGCGTACGAGTTTCCCGATCGCGATCCGATGGCCGTGAGTGCAGCGCTGGATCTCCCCGGGGAAATCACCGCGCTGTGGACGGAAGGCAAAGGCGATACCGCGATTGCGGTGGCGAGAAATCGAAAGAGCAGGAGCTATGAAGCATACCGTGTGGCGGTGGCTTGCAATCAGTAGCGTGGTAACGGCTGCCATCCTGACGCGAGCCGAAACCAGGCCCCAATATGGAGGCACGCTGCGAGTTGCAATGCGAGCGGCACCGGTGTCGCTCGATCCCGCGGACAGTGCGCAAGCCGACTCCTTTGCGCAGCGCAGCATGACGCTTCTGATGTTCGAAACGCTGGTGCGGACCGACGACAACGGGCATGTGCAAGCCTGCCTTGCCGATACCTGGCAGGAAGCATCGAGCCGGCGACGCTGGCAATTTCATCTGCGAAAAGGAGTGAAATTGCACGACGGTTCCGCGCTGACTCCGGAGGTGGCTGCCGCTTCGCTGCGGAGCGCAAATCCGGCGTGGCGGGTATCGGCCGAGCCTGACGCGGTGGTAATCGAGAGCACGGACGCTGAGCTGCTTCGAGAACTGGCGCTTTCGCGCAATGCAATCGCGGTTAGGAACACCGACAACAAACCGATCGGCAGCGGCCCTTTTCAGATCGTTGACTGGCAGCCGGGAAAGAAACTGACTCTCGCTGCCAACGAGAGCTACTGGGGAGGGCGGCCTTTTCTTGAGGGCATCGAAATTGAAATGGGCAGGAGTTATCACGACCAACTGATGGAGCTGCAGTTGGGACGGGCCGATCTTGTAGAAGTGGCGCCGGAGCAGATGCACCGGTCTGCGTTGGATAGCCGAGCAGCCGAGAGTTCTGCCCCGGTGGAACTGATGGCGCTGGCTTTCACGCACGACGCGCAGACGCCGGAAGAGAAATCCCTGCGCCAGGCGCTGGCATTGAGCGTGGACCGTATCTCCATTCGCAATGTGTTGCTGCAGGGTGCCGGCCAGCCGGCCGGAGGCTTGCTTCCCAATTGGATGAGCGGCTACGAATTCGTTTTCCCGTCGGAAGCCAATCTGGCTGCGGCGCGACAGGCGCGCGAACAGGCGCACGCCGTCCCGAGCTGGAATCTTGCCTGTGACTCCAACGATCCTTTGGCGAGACTGGTCGCAGAGCGGATCATCCTCAATGCACGGGATGCGGGATTGTCGATGCGGCTGGCGTCAGGGTCATCCCCCGATGTGCGCCTGATGCGGATTGGACTGCCATCTGCCGATCCCTGGGTCGCTCTGTCGGCCGTTGCGGCAGCCACAGGATTGACCATTGCTAATGAGAGAGGTGACTCGATCTCGGATTTATATGCAGCGGAAGAAGCCATTCTTCAGACCCAGAGAGTCGTCCCTTTATTTCATTTGCCAGTCTCCTACGCTTCGGCGCCCAGACTCAGAGACTGGATGCTGCGGGCGGATGGAACCTGGAATGTTGCCGACGCGTGGCTGGGAAACGGAGTGCAATGATCTTTCGGCGCAAGCTGTTGGCCGTCTTCACGCTGACGGTCTGCGTGTCGGTTGCGGCGGTCGCCGGGCTGGTGCTGGCCTTGACTCGCCGCGCCTTCGAAAAGAACGAGGATCAGCAGATCGGGGCGCTGGTCGGGCAGTTTCAACGTGAGTTCAATCGCCGGGGTGAGGACGTGGTGCGGCGGGTTGAAGCCATCGCGACTTCGGAGCCAATCACTCGTCTTGCGGCTTCGATGAACACTGCGAGCGCCGATACAGCGGCCAGCTTTGACATAGCCCGGTCGTTGGCAGATAGCCATCAGCTCGATTTCCTCGAACTGGCGGACGAGCACGGGACAATCATTTCCTCTGCGCAGTGGCCAACCAAGTTCGGATATCCGGAAAGCGGGTTTGACAATCTGGCCGCCGTGAACGAGCAAGGAGCCTTCCTCAAGCAGGAAGAGCTGGAAGATTCCACAGCCCTGGGGCTGTTTGCGGTGCGCGGAACGCGGATCGGGGAACATCCGATATACGTGATCGGAGGCCGGCGGGTCGACAGGGCGTTTTTGTCATCGCTCGATTTGCCGGCGGAGATGCGCGTGCTGCTTTACCAGAATCGCAGTTCGACGTTCTCTCCGGACCTGCTGCTGGATCCTTCCGCTGGGAATGCGGCACAAGCCCAGCGGCCGGCGGAGAAGTTCGCGACTCTGGTTGAAGCGGTGCAGCGCTACGATCAAGAGATGTCCGGCGTGGTGCGCTGGACATCGGATCAGGCGGACGACGAGGTATTTCACGCGATTCCGCTGCATGGGATTGGGAAAGACCGGCCGCTGCTGGGAATTCTGCTGGTGGGAAATTCGCGGCGCACGTATGTCGAGTTGAAACGGCACATCACGGCATCAGCGCTGCTGGTCGGCGGAGGCGGAATCGTTCTCGCGATTTTGCTGAGCGGATGGGCGGCGGCGCGAGTGACTCGTCCCATAGAAGAATTAGCGCGAGCGGCGCAGCAAGTCGCCGGCGGGAACTGGAACGCGCATGTGGAAGCGTCTGGACAGGACGAATTCGGGCAGCTGGCAGAATCGTTTAATCGCATGACAACAGAACTGCTCGCGCAAAAAGAGCGGCTGGTGCAGGCCGAGCGGGTGGCGGCGTGGCGCGAATTGGCGCGGCGCCTGGCACATGAGTTGAAGAATCCGCTTTTCCCTCTGCAGCTGACCGTGGAGAATCTGACGCGCGCGCGCGGGCAAAGTTCGGAGCAGTTCGACGAAATCTTTCGCGAGAGTTCGCAGACGCTGCTGGCGGAAATCGCGAACCTGAAATCAATCATTGGGCGCTTCAGCGAATTTTCGAAGATGCCACAACCGCAGCGGCGGACTATGCAAATAAACGATATTTTGCGGGATGTGGCGCAATTGTTCCGAGCGCAGCTGGAACGGCAAGGGCGGGAAAAGATTGTATGCAAGCTCGAACTGGACGACAATCTGCGCGCGATCAGCGCTGATCCGGAGCTGTTGCATCGAGCGATCTCGAATCTTGTACTCAATGCGATGGATGCCATGGCGGAAGGAGGGACGCTGATTTTGCGCTCGAGGCCGGGCGATGGCGGAGTGAGAATTGAAGTCGCGGACACGGGCTCGGGATTGACTCCAGAAGAGTGCGAGCGCATCTTTACTCCGTATTACACGAGCAAGCAGCACGGGACAGGGCTCGGCCTCGCCATTGTGCAATCGGTGGTGAGCGATCACGGCGGCCGCATCAGCGTGCAGAGCGCGCCGGGACAGGGAACGACATTTGCGATTGATTTGCCGGGCGACCTCGCGGCGCCATAGCAACAGGGAGGATGAGTGGCTCTGAAAGCGCATCTTCTGATCGTCGATGACGAAGCCAACACTTTGGCATCGCTGTCGCGCGCGTTCCGGCTGGCGGGCCATGAGGCGACCGTTGCTGACAACGCCGCGCGGGCGCTCGAGCTGGCAAAGAGCGAAAGCTTCGACCTGATTCTCTCCGACGTGGTGATGCCGGGAAAAGACGGATTAACTCTGCTCGAGGAACTGAAGAAGCAAGGCGTTGCGGCCCCGGTAGTCATGATGTCGGGACAAGCGCACATCGAGATGGCGGTAAAGGCGACGCGCCTGGGAGCGCTCGATTTTCTGGAGAAGCCGATCTCCACGGACAAACTACTGCTTACCGTTGAAAACGCACTCAAGCTGCAGAGACTGGAAAGTGAAAACCGGCAGTTGAAGCAACGTCTGGGCAAGCACGAAATCGTGTGGACGGGCGAAGCCATGCGGCGGGTGATGGCGCACGTGGAGCGGGTCGCCGCCAGTGAATCCCGCGTATGCATTTTCGGGGAGACCGGCACTGGAAAAGAGCTGGTGGCGCGGACCATCCACGAGCGAAGCGCACGATCGGCAGGGCCATTTGTGACGCTGAATTGCGCGGCGGTTCCCGCCGAGTTGATCGAGTCGGAACTGTTCGGACATGAAAAGGGGTCGTTCACCGGTGCATCGGGCCGTCATGTGGGCAAATTCGAGCAAGCCGACCAAGGCACGATTTTTCTCGATGAGATCGGCGACATGCCGCTGGCCATGCAGGCAAAATTGCTGCGCGTTCTGGAGGAAGGGGAAGTGGAGCGCATCGGCGGCGACAAGGCGATTCCCGTGAATGTCCGCGTCGTGGTGGCCACGCACCGCGACCTGGAAGCACGGGTGCGCGAAGAAAAGTTTCGGCAGGACCTGTTTCATCGCATCTACGTCTTTCCGCTGGCGCTGCCGCCGCTGCGCGAACGCCGCGAAGATATCCCGGCACTGGTGCAACATTTTGCCGCGCAAGTATGCGCGCAGAATGCATGGAAAGATGTCCCCTTCACGGCAGAGGCGAGGGAAGCTCTGCAATCGTACGCGTGGCCGGGGAACGTTCGCGAACTGCGCAACATGGTCGAGCGGCTGATGCTGCTTGCGACCGAGGGTCAAGTTGACGCGGCGACAGTGCAGATGGCGCTGCCAAAACCGGCGGGGACCGCGGTGTCTCCGGCAACCGCAGGGTCGGGCCCTCTGACCGATCGCGTGCAGTGGTTTGAGCGGGAGGTCATTCTCGCTGAGCTCAAGCGCAGCCATCACAACATGAGTCTTGCGGCGAAAGCGCTTGGTCTGGAGCGCAGTCACCTGTATAAGAAAGCGGAGCAACTCGGGATCGATCTGCGCGCTCTGCGCCGCGAACAGGACGCGCGGAGTTGACCTCGGGTCAAGCTTAGACCTACAGGCCCCGGAGACACTCTTGCAACGAACCGCGTCCGCCGTCTTCTCCGTCATTCTTGCTTCCCTTTCGCTTGTCTCGTTCTCAGCTTTTGCCATCGATCCGCCATCGCCGCCGACTTATGGAGTGCGCATGGAGCAGGCCTGGATTCCGATGAAGGATGGCGTACGCCTGGCAGCAACGCTGTATATGCCCGATGGAGGAAAATCCAGCGACAGATTTCCTGCGCTGCTCGAATACCTGCCGTATCGCAAAGATGACGGCACCGCCGCGGAAGACTACGGCAAGCACGCTTATTTTGCGAGGCGCGGCTATGTGGGCGTGCGCGTTGACATTCGCGGATTTGGCGCGAGCGAAGGAGTTCCCCCGGAGCGCGAGTATTCCGAACAGGAGCAGCAAGACGGCGAGCAGGTGATCGCGTGGCTGGCCCATCAGCCATGGTCGAACGGAAACGTGGGCATGTTTGGAATCTCCTGGGGCGGATTTACGGCGATGCAGATGGCGATGCGGCACGCGCTGGGATTGAAGGCGATTGTAGCCGTCGACGCGACGGCGGAATTGTTTCACGATGATGTGCATTACGTAGATGGCATCGCCCATGTCGACGAATTCGAATTGAATATGGACATGGCAGAGGGATGGGTGGGCGCGCCTGATTATTCCCTCGACGAGAAAATACTGGGACCGCGTTTCAATTCGCCGCCGTGGTCGCTGCTCTATTTGAAACATCAGCACGATGGACCGTTCTGGCGGGATCGGGTGCGTCCGCTGAGTGAGATCACGATTCCGAGTTTTCTGATCGGCGGCCTGCAGGACGGTTATCGCGACAACGTGCCCGACATGCTGATGAAGTCGAAGGCTCCGATCAAAGCGATTGTCGGACCATGGAATCACTCCTTCCCCAACAATGCCGATTTTGGACCGCGCGTGGAATGGCGTGATCAGGCGGTGCGCTGGTTTGATCACTGGCTGAAAGGACGCGACACGGGTGTGGAGCACGATCCGCGACTGGTGATTTATATGCAGCATTGGCATCCACCGGATCCGAATTTGCCCAGCGTTCCGGGAGAATGGCGGCGCGAAGATGTGTGGCCGCCGAAGGATGCGCAGCCGGAAACTTTCTATTTACAGCCCGATCACACGCTGGGGGAATCAGAGGCGGCACAGGCAACGCATCAGTTGAAATACGTTCCGACAGTGGGCGTAGAGGCAGGTTTCTGGTGGGGTGAGTTGCTGAGCGACACGCGGCCGGTGGATGCGTTCAGCCTGGTCTACGACTCCGCACCTCTCGAAAAAGACATGGCGATTCTGGGGCGTCCGCATGCGTTGTTGCAGGCTTCGGCCAGCGCGCCACTCGCGGATTGGTTCGCGCGATTGTCAGATGTCGCTCCCGACGGCGAAGTCACGCAGATCACGGGCGCGGGACTGAACGGAGCGCAGCGGGACTCGATGACCGATCCAAGGGATCTGGAGCCCGGCAAGGTCTATCCGCTGGATATCGAGATGCATCTAACATCGTGGGTCTTTCCCAAGGGACATCGCATTCGGATTTCGATTTCGAATGCGCTTTGGCCGATGATGATACCGACACCATATGCGATGACGACGTCACTGGAACTCGGCGGCAGTGGCGGATCGCGGGTGACGTTGCCGATCGTGCCGCTGCAGGGCAGGCGCGCGCCGGAATTTTCTTCGCCGCAACCGATCGAGGAACGCGGCGACATCAAAAGCATGGGATTTCCCTGGCCCGGCGAGTGGACGGTGGAGCGCGACGAAGCGCGGCAGAAAACGACGGTGCACTGGAAAGGCAAGGATGGCTATGTCTATCCGTGGGGAAAGCAAGACGATTTCGAGAGCCTCACCTATGAGGGGGACGATGCGCATCCGGAGACGACTTCCGTGCGCGGCGAGGCGGAGAGCATCTTCAGGCTGAAAGGCCGCACGCTGACTTGGCGCGGCCACCTATCAGTGACGACCGACCAGAAGAACTTCTACTACAAGTACGCCCGGGAGTTGCTGAAGGATGGAAAGATGCTCAAGTCGAAAACCTGGCAGGAGACCATTCCCAGAGATCACCAATAGGGGCGCATCACGGTTTGTAGATTTTCCCGTCCTTCATCACAAAGGTCACGTGTTCCAGCAAATGGATGTCGGCGAGCGGATCGCCCGGGACCGCAATGATGTCGGCGAATTTGCCGGGCTTGATGGAGCCGAATTCGTCGGAATGACCCATCAGATCGGCGGCGTTGGTGGTTGCGGCTTGAATGGCCTGCATCGGCGTCATGCCGTATTGGACCATGAAGGCGAACTGCATCCCGCTGGTGCCGTAAGGGCAGACGCCGGCATCGGTGCCGAATGACATTTTCACGCCGGCCAGGACCGCCTTGCGAAAATTGTCACGCTGAATCTGGCCGAGATGCGCATCGTGCGCCAGAAAATCGGCTGGCATATTCCCGTTGCGGCCGTCTTCCTGGATGCACTCCTCGTCATAGATATCCATATCGAGGTAAGTGCCGTGCTGCTTGGCGAGGGCGATGCCCTCGTCATCGATCTGGCTCGCGTGCTCGACGGACGCAACGCCGGCGAGAATCGCGTTCTTGATGCCTTGGGGAGAGTGGGCGTGCGCCGCGACCCGCAGGCCGAAGTGGCTGGCCTCGTCGACGGCAGCCCGCAGCTCGTCCATGGTGAACTCCTGCGAATTCGGATTGCTGCCATGGGTGAGCACGGCGCCGCTCGAAAGAATCTTGATGTGATCGACGCCATCATGGGCGAGTTGGCGGATAACCTTCCGCACTTCCCACGGACTATTGGCTTCGCCGTAATGGAGATCCCACGGGAGTTGGATATCGGGAGCGAGGCCAGTCAGAGCTCCCGCACCGCCGGCAATCGTGACGTAGGCACCGGCGACGAACATGCGGGGGCCAATGATATCGCCGCGAGCGATGGCATCCCGTAGGGCGATGTCGCCGAGCGCACGATAGGTGCCGACGTCGCGCACGGTAGTGAATCCGGACTCGAGCATTGCCTTCGCGTTGGGAACGGATTCGAGGGCGATTTCGGCTGCAGTCTTCCTGAATTGATTCAGAGGATCGCCGGTGCGAGCGCCATCGGCAAGATGGGTGTGACAGTCGATGAGGCCAGGAAGAACCGCCATCTTGCTGAGGTCGATGACTCTGGCATTCGCGGGAATCTCAATCCCCTTGCCCACTTCCTCGATCTTGTTGTTGCGAATCAGGATGATCTGATCGCTGAGCACCGTGCCGGACTCCGGATCGATGAGCTTTCCGGCACGGATGGCGGTGACTTGCGCGGACGCAAGACAGGTCAGAAGGCAGAGCACGGCCGCGAAATGCGAAATAGATTTCACGATTCCCCTTTGTCGAACATCATCTAGTCGGCGGCTGCGAGCGAGGGAGCGAGATCCCGCTTCAGATCGGCGGCGAGCAATTGATGAAACAGTTGCTCCCCGGCCTCGCGGCGAACGGAGAGCCGTCCGGCGCCATAGGCGCGCGATTTCAGCCCGCGTTGCACATCTTCGCAAATACCGAGATCTTCGTCCTGCACACGGTTGCCAACGTTGACCGACTGTGTGTTGTATTCGCGGCGCGCCTCACCCACATCGCTGAAATAGAAATCGAAAATCACGCTGCAATGATCGGCGTCGACAGGGATGACATAGTTGGTGTCCATGTATCCCTCGTAGCAGTTGATCATGAGATTCGGATATTGCCAGAAATACCAGGCGCGGTCGCCCTTGCGAGTGGCTCCGGTGGCGGCGTCTTCTTCGGAGGCGACCATCGGGCTCGACTGCAGGCAGTAACGGTCTTGGTTTTCGATCGTGTATTGCTTGTAATCGAGAACGGAACTCAGGCCTTTGTGCAGATGGGGAACGTGATATCCGCCGTCGAGATAGTTGTCGACGAAAACCTTCCAGTTGCAGTGAATGTCGTAGGTCCGGCGATCGAAATAATGCAGCTTGCCGATGCCGAGTGGTGCGACGCGCCTGACCAGCCCGCCGAGAAATTCCTGGAGCGATGCTGCGTGCGGATCCAGATTGACGAAGACGAAGCACTCCCAGGTTTCGACACGCACCGGAACGAGGCCGTTTTCGCCACGCTCAAAATGCGCGACGCCTTCGAATTCCGGCATACCTTTGAGCGAGCCATCGAGGCCGTATTTCCAACCGTGATAGGGACACTGCAGGATCGAGGCTTGCCCGCAGGATTGAGTCACTACCGCAGCCGCATGATGCCGGCAGACGTTGTAGAAGCCGCGCAGGACGCCGTCAGTGCCGCGGACCACAACGACCGGCTCTCCGGCCAGGCGCACGGTAACGAATTCTCCCGGCTTCTGCAATTGGTCGACGCGAGCGACCAGCTGCCAAGTCCTGGAGAAAACGCTGAAACGTTCGAGTTCGGCGATGCGCGGGTCGACATACCACGATGCGGGGATGGTCGAGGCTTCGGCCAGAGGCGCGCGATCATCGTAGCTGGCGAGAATCTGTTCAAGAGATGCTGGCATATTCGTTCCCCGACGTCCCACTCGAAAAGTGAAAAGTGATATTTGCGTCGCAATCTGCAACGGCAACCTCAGCGTCGCAAGTCCCGGCGCGCAGCCGGATATGGGCTTGCCGACGCCCTGATATCGGCGCCGATCGCCCGCTGCAAGACTGCAATAAACTGCTGGATGCGCGCTTCCTTCTTTTCCGACGCTTCTCCCTGGCGGCGGAACAGGCCGGGATCGAGTTCTGCCGTGAGCAGGGCATCCTGAAAGCGCTCCATCATCCAGTCGACGATCGAAACGACCATTTCAATATCCATGTCCTTGCGCAGGGCGCCGCGCTCCAAGCCGAAGCGGACGAAACTGACGGTGCCGTACGGGTCCTCGGCAATGAGGAAGCGGTTGATTTCGCGCTTGAGCACAAGATCGGTGCCGTAGTTGCCGAGCAAAGAAATGCGATAAGGAATCCAGTCTTCGCGAAGCAGGTGCTCGGTCCGCACCAGCCAGTAGCGCAGCACTTCAAAGAATCCAGCCTTTCGAATTTCGGCAGGTGCATCGAGATATTTGGGGAAAGAGCGAACGGCTTTCTTGTAGACCTCGAAAAAGAGCCCGTCTTTGCTGCCAAAGTGCTGGAAGATGGAACCTTTGGCAATCCCCAGGGCGATGGCAATGTCGGCGACGCGGGCGGCGTGGTAGCCGTGTTCGGCGAAGTGCAGTGTTGCCGCCTCAATGATGCGGGCACGTTTGGCCTCCGAACGAGGACGTGCCGGCGGCTGGAGCTGATAGAGTGGCGGGGCGACGCGGCTGCTGGCGATTCCGGGCATAAGTGACTTTCAGTCACCGAAGACTACAGCAGCCGGATGTGAATTTCAACTTCATTTTTACTACCGATTGCGCTAGTGTTATCCGGCCCGAAAGAAAGTATTGTGACTAGAAGTCAGAGCAATCATTCCCGCAAAATCTACGATGCGATCGTCATCGGGGCCGGTCACAACGGCCTGACCGCGGCGGCGTACCTGGCGCGCGCGGGATTGTCGACGCTCGTGCTGGAGCGGCGGGAGATGGTCGGCGGCTGCTGCGTGACGGAAGAAATCGCGCCGGGCTGTCGCGTCTCGACGACATCTTACATAGCGAGCATGCTGCGCCCGGAAGTGATTGCCGACCTGCGACTGGCGGATCATGGGCTGCGCATGATTCCCTGCGATCCGGCGATTCAGGTTCCGTTTCCCGATGGCCACGTATTGCCCTGGTGGGCAGACCGTGAGCGGGCACGGCAGGAATTTGCCAGGATTTCCACCAAAGATGCCGCGAGGTTTGTGCAAGTCGATGATCAGCTGAAAAAACTGGCGCGATACCTGCAGCCATTTTTCCTGGAGCCTCCGCCCGAAATCGATACGGCGACGATGCACGGCTGGAGTGACCTGTTCCGAGTGGGAAAAAGGTTTCGCGGAATTTCGAATGCAGAGGTCGCGCGACTGGTGTCGTTTCTGACCGGCAGCCTGGGCGAGTTCCTCGACCATCATTATGAGTCAGACAAAATCAAGACGATGTTCCTAGCCAACAATGTGTATGGAAAACATGGAGGACCGTACCAGCCGGGAACCGCGATTGGACTGCTGTTTCATCTGCTCAGCGGCGGCGAGCACGAACTGCAGGGGTTCTATGGACACGTGATGGGCGGGATGGGATCGATCACACAGGCCCTGGCCGCGGCCGGGCAGAAACTCGGAGTCGAGATTCAGACGGCGTCACAAGTGGCTCGGGTTGATGTGCGGAGTGGCCGGGCGCGCAGGGTGCAGCTCGCGGATGGGACGGAACTGCAGGCGCGGATGATTCTCTCGAATGCCGATCCGAAGCGGACGTTTCTCGGGTTGATTGACGCAAAGGAATTGCCAGAGGAATTTGTGCTGGCGGTGCGCGGCATCAAGATGGATGGTCCGTGCGCCAAAGTGAACATGGTTCTGGCCGAAGAGCCACGATTCACGGGCACCCCGGCGAACGCCACGAAACTCGAGCGCACGTTTTATACGCTGGTGCCGTCGCTCGAGTTTGCCGAGCGCTGTTATGACATCGCCAAATTTGGGGAGATTCCCGAAGAGCTGTGGGTTGATTGCGTGGTCTCATCGAATGCCGACGATTCCCTGGCGCCGCCCGGCAAGCACATTCTGACCTGCTTCGTGCAGTACGTGCCCTACAAGTTGCGGGAGGGAAACTGGGACGATAAGCGAGAACTGTTAGGGGACCGGGTGGTGCGAAAGATCGCAGAGTACGCTCCCAATGTGCCGGGAGCGATCGAGGCACGGCAGGTGCTGACTCCACTCGACCTGGAGCGGACGTACGGGCTGACGGAAGGCAACATCTTCCACGGGGACCTGCGGCTGGAGCAGCTTTTCTTCATGCGTCCGGTGCCAGGCTGGTCGCAATATCGGACGCCGATTCGAGGGCTGTATCTCTGCGGAGCCGGCGCGCATCCTGGTGGCGGCGTGACCGGAGCACCAGGACGCAATTGCGCCTTCCAGGCGCTGCACGACTGGAAACAAGGAAAGATGCGCGAGGCGGCGGCATGAGTGGGAACGGCGCTCACAATCCGCCCATGCATTTCCTGCCGAAGACTGCCGACATCGTCATTCTTGGCGCCGGGGTTATGGGCGCGTCGATGGCGTTCCATCTGGCACGGCGAAAAGCGGGAAGAATCGTCGTTCTCGAAAAAGAGCACGTGGGCCGCGGAGCGAGCGGCAGGTCGTCAGCGCTGATCCGCATGCATTACAGTTTTCCGCCCGAGGTGCAGCTGGCGCTGATCAGCCTGCTTATGTTCGAGAACTGGCGGGAAATCGTGGGCCGGCCGGGAGATTTTCGGCGAACCGGATTCGTGCGCATCGTCCATCGGAATGAGATGGAGAGACTAAAGCGCAACGTCGAGATGCAGCGGCAACTGGGAGCGCACGTGGAACTCGTGGACCAGCATGAGCTGAAATCGATCGAGCCCGACTGGTTCGTCGATGATGTGGAACTGGCAGCCTATGAGCCAGACTCAGGATACGGCGACGGAGCCGGCGTAGCTGGGGATTTTCTCGAGTCCGGGCGAGAGATGGGAGTGCAGTATTTCTCGCGCACGCAGGCGACAAGCTTCACGGCGTCTGGTGGACGAATCAACTCCGTGGTGACGGATCGCGGAACGATTTCTGCGCCGATTGTGATTGTCGCGACGGGTCCGTGGAGCAAGCCCCTTTTTCAGTCGCTGGGCTGCGAACTGCCGATCGAGTGCGAATATCACCAGGTGGCGATCCTGCGCAACACGCCCGACATGAAAGGCGGTGGCTGTGCATGCATTGATTCGGGCACGGCCACGTATTTTCGTTCCGACGCGCACGACAAGTTTCTGGTCGGCGATTTTTATGGCAAGCGACCGGCCGATCCGGACAGCTTTCCCCAGCGCGCTTCCGACGAGTCGCTGGAAGAAATGATCGAGCGGGCCTCGCGCCGGATTCCGAAACTGGCGGGCGCCGAGGTCATGCGCGGCGTGACCGGAGTCTATGACATGACGCCGGATTCGCGGCCGCTGCTGGGCGAGATTCCGGAGGTCGGCGGTCTCTACGTTTGCGCGGGATTCTCAGGCATGGGATTCAAGATTTCTCCGGCGATTGGACTGGTCATGAGCGAACTGATAGTCGATGGCGCGAGCAAGGCAGTGGACATCAGCGCCTTTGGACCGAATCGTTTTGCAGAGAACAGCCCGATCAAAGCGGAATTCGAATACGTGGACGATTAAGGCGAGTTACGAGTGGGAGTCAATTCTGAGGAGCATACATGAAGAAAAAAGGCATTCTCGAACGATTGAAGGATGGCCCTGTGCTGGGCGACGGCGGCTATCTGCTGGAACTGGAAAAACGGGGATGGGTGCGCGCCGGTCCGTTCACGCCGGAGGTGGCGCTGACGTATCCGGAGGCGCTTCGGGAGTTGCACGTGGAATTTCGCGAGGCGGGCGCGGAAGTCCTGCAAGCGCTCACCTTTTACGCGAGCCGCGACAAACTTGCAACGGTTGGACTGGAGAACCGGCTGGAAGAGTTGAATCGCTCGGCGGTGCGTGTCGCCCGCGAGGTCGCCGGCGATCAGTGTCTGGTGGCCGGCAATCTCAGCTTGACGTGGATGTACGAGCCGGGAAGCCCTTCCGCCGCGGATCGGGTACGAAAGACGTTTGACGAACAGCTTGCTGTGCAGGTTGACGAGGGGGTGGACTTCATCATTGGGGAGACTTTTTCGTGGCTCGGCGAAGCGTTGATCGCGGTTGAGCGAGCCAAGAAGACAGGTTTGCCGGTGATGGTGACTATATGCTTCGAGAATAAAGACGAAACAGCCGAAGGAAAGAGTGCAGCCGATGCGGCAAAGGCGCTGCTGGACGCGGGAGCGGACATTGTCGGCATGAACTGCCTGCGGCCGCCGGAGCACATCCTCGGACCGATGGAGCAGATGAGAAAGGCGGTTTCGGGATATCTGGCTTGCCAGCCGGTGGCGTATCGAACTCCGAAAGAGATGCGCGACTTCACCGGCCTTCCCCAGTTTCCTTATGCGTTGGATCCATTGCAGTTGACGCGTAAGGAGATGGCGGACTACGCCGTGGCAGCGCGCGATCTCGGCATCAACTACATTGGAGCGTGCTGCGGAACGGTTGCCATGCACATCCGCGAAATGGCGCGTGTGCTGAACAAGCTGCCGGAGGACTCTCGCATCTGGAAGAAAGGCGGGGAGAAACCGATGTCGGCGTACGAATACTACGACCACGATCACATGAAAGTGGAGAGCACAAAGTAGATCGCGTTCAGAAACTCGGCGGGCCTCTTTCGCGAGGCCCGCTTTTTGCATACTCGAAATTCTGCTATCCGGCCCTGCGCATGCCGGGATCTACCGCTTCTACCAGCGGCATATCGACGAGGTGCTCGCTCAAAAACCAGACCTGCAGTTCGTTGTCGCGCAAGACATCGCTGACGACCAGATCGTTGGTTCCATCATCGCCTAATTCGGAAGCACGGCGTGCCAGCTCGCGGCAGTGCCCAATAATGATCTGATGCGCATCGAGCAACCGCGAAATCTGCACCGGAACCTCTTCCCTGCCGCGCGGCGGACGTTCGATGCGCGTAGTCTCGGCCACATCGGCCGCCATGGCCAGTGCGACTCCACCCAGCAGCTGAATTCGCTCGGCAATCGTGTCGACGATTTCCGACTGCTCTTCATAATGCTTGTCGAAGAGGAGATGCAGTTGATAAAAAGTCGGTCCAGCGACCTGCCAATGCGACTTCTTGTACAGGTCGCGCAAAGTAATCGTGTCGGCGAGCAGCAGGTTTAATTGCTCGGTCATCTCCAGGCGCACCGGTTCTTCGAGTACGAGGGGAAGCGCATGGGAGACGGTGCCATAGGCCTGGATCTCACGAGCATGCTGGTGGATTCGTGGTTGGGAGTTAATTTGCGTCTGGCGAGAATCCGCCTCTTTCTTGGGCATGAGAACCTCCTGTAGTCAAGGGTATATCGATTCTGCAAGCAGAAGCGTGCAATGTCCACTTGGATGCGGAGAATATTCGGAGGATGCCGTCTTTCATGGGCGAGCGGCCGCCCCCGGCAGGGATCAGCCTTGCCCGTATTGTTGCGGCTCCGCGCCTGGGACCGCCGCGGACTCACAGGTCCGGGGCCTTGAGGGCCGCGTGACCGGAGAGGGCCGTTCCGCCGGCAAAGATTCCCTCCGCCGCGAGGTTTGACGCCTCCCGACCCGATTGCTATGATCTACCTGCGGGGTGGAGCAGTCTGGTAGCTCGTTGGGCTCATAACCCAAAGGTCGGTGGTTCAAATCCACCCCCCGCAACCAACTCAAACCGCCCCACTTCAGGCACCCACCCTTTTGGCGCAATCGGGGCGATTCCCAACAAATCCCAAGTGCCCTCGGCGATATAACACACACCGTCCCCATCTTCGGAGGGGTACATCTGTACTCCCAGCAGATGGTTGTGAAGCTCTTGCTTGGCGAGGGGTGCGTTTTCTCGCAAGAGCCCACAGAGGTCCCGAATCTCATCTTCAACGAACTGTTTGAGGTCGCCCAACCGGGCTTCCAAGGAATCCGGGGCCGAGGCTAAAAGGCGGTCGGTAATTGCCGCGATCTCTTTCTCGCGCACGGCGATCTCTTCTACGATGTACTTGGAATGCCCGGATTCGGCAATTGCTTTGGTGAAGTTGCGAATTTCCTTCTCAAGCTTCTCTTTGCGGTGCCGCATTTCCGCTAGCTCGTCTGTCAGACTGCCAAGGGAAACGCGCAACTGACGACCGAACTCCTCAACAGCAAAGTTGATTCTGTCAGGCTGTAACAAGTCTTCTTGCAGCTTAGAAAGTAACTGCTTCTCTATCTCTTCGGCAGTGATTCGCAGATTATTGGTGCAGATGCCTCGATTGATGTACCCGGTGCAAACGTATTTCGGTTTCTTCTTCCCACCGCTGGACACAATCAAGTTGCTACCACAGCGACCACACTTCAGCCTATTGCTGAGTAGATAGGGGCTAGTCACCGAGCGAGAAAAAAGCCCCCGTTTCGACTTGTCTCTGCCCATCCCGCTGAGTGCATTGAGCCGAAGCTGTACCCTTTCCCACAATTCGTCTGGGACGATAACGAGTGTCGGGTCGAACCGCCGTTTCCATTCGTTTTCAGGACGGGGCCTGCTGCGTCGTTTGTTTGTGCCCGGTACTTTGACGAACTTGGTTCGATTCCAAATGTCCCATCCTTTGTACAATTCTCGCTTCAACATTTCTCGAATGGCAGTTGGGCACCAAGTTCCTCGATCACTTCGTGACCTCGGCGGTTCGATGCACTCCCCATTTAGGCATTTCGTGATCTTCTTGAGTGAAACTCCGGATGCCGACATCTCGAAGATTCGCCTAAGGACTAATGCTTCGGGCTCATGGACAATACGCTTCGTTGCTCCAGTATCGCCCACAGCAACGGTTCGATAACCGTAACAGCGACCCCCGGTGTGCAGTCCTCGTTCAATGCAGCCTTCCAAGCCTCTATGGGTCTTTTTCGCAAGTTCCTTCACGTACAGTGAGTCAACCAAACCGTGAACAGTCATCTGTACATCAGCTTGCTCCGAATGTGTATCGATGTCCTGCGATACGAAAATCACTCTGACCCCCGCATATTTGAGTCTCTCGACGAGGGACATTGCTTGGGAGAGACTTCTTGAGAGGCGGCTAGTGTCATCTATCAGAATGGTGTCAAACGGACGGTTGGGCGAGAGCGCAACACCGAGTAGCCTTTGAAGAGCCGGGCGGTCCGACCCCACGCCACTCAATGCTTCATCAAGATAGATGTGTTCCCCAAGCACAGCGAGCTTCTCGCCGCTGGCGCTTGCATAATTCCGACAGTTTCGCGTTTGGTCAGCAGTAGACTGTGGGTTCTGTTTGTCGCTCGAAAAACGACCGTAGATTGCGCAGAATGGATTAAGGCTCATGGCATCTCCTCCGACCCACGGGCTGCTCCCTCGCCCCGGCGCTCTGCGATGTATCGTGCCACTAAAATCGGCACCAATACACCTTTTATGAAATGCCTTGTCTTGCTTGACATTGGTTTCATCGGTTGAGATGGCGTTCTCGTATTGAACGCGCCATCGCGTCGAATGACGTTAGCTGGGATCGCAATTCCGGTAAAGCGAGGAAGCATATCCCATTGAGGCTCCGAGCAACAAATCGGCTCCCGAAGAAAGCAAACCTTTCCGCTCACTATGGAGTTCGTCGCGGGGACAAGGACACCTGAATGCTGTGCATGAGTCGGACCGAAAATATAAAGCAAATCACTCATTAGAGTTCCATCGAAGCCATTATCGGATTCTCCATGCTTGCTCACGCCCTTAAAGCTGAACCCACGTTGACTGCCGAAAAGCTTCCGGTTTCCATTAGGTGCGTCCGGCTCCCCCGCGTGGCCGTGGGAGGTCCAAAAGCACTGATATTAGGTAATACCAGTGTCGTTAGCTATTTTCGTTTGACAATTTTTGTCACCCTGCTTCGACTCTGTTCTCTGCTCACGCACTATTGTGGAATTCTTGATTCCATGGTTTACTAAAAATTCGGGTGAAAGTAGGGGGACTTTTCACAGTCCAGCCCAAATCCCCGTGAGTCCCAATCGGCCCGACGAGCGGCTAATGAACGCGGCCATCTCCGCTCCGGGCTTCTGAGCCGCGATCCCAAACAAGCGAATACGTGTGTGTGTGAGCCTGCACCCGTGTGTTTAGCGTCCGGCTTCAGGCCGGAAAAGGCTCTGTGTCAAATACGCGCATGCTACGTGTCAGGAATCCTGACACCAGTGGGTCTCACCCATGCGCAAGGGAATGGGTCCGTGGAAATGAAATCGAATAACAACAGCCAATTCACTCTGGAAGAGGCGGAGGCGCTTGCTTGCAAGTTGGAGCAGGAGTTTGCTCCGGTCTGCGCAAAACTGAAATCGCTGAAGCCAGAAGTGGAAACGATGCACGCGATGTTCAAGGTATTGTGCAAAGGTTCCGTGACCATCGCTGGTTGCCGCAACTTCGGCGAGTTCTGCGAGAAGAAGCTCGGACGCAAACGGCAAACGGTTTATGAAATGTTGGGCGACTATAAGAAGAACCGCGACAAGAACAGGACAGCCGACGAGAGCGATGGGGATCGTAATGAGAAAGCCCCAGTGCAGCGCGGTAAACGTGACCAGTTGAAACAGGAACTGGCAGAAGCCAAAGCCAACATCCAGCGCCTGCTCCCAGTTGGTCAAGCAGCAGGAAAGTTGGTGGACGCCCTCAAGTCTGGAGATCAAGCCAAGAAGGAAGAAGCAATCAAAGAATTGCATTTCACTATAGAAGCCGGACCGAAGACGGGGCTGAACGCGAACGACCAGCCGAATACAGCGTTAATGTTGCACGAACTCCTCGCGGAAATCGAGCGGGTAGGCGACCGCATCTTTGCCGCCGCTCCGACACTGGTGAAGCTAGCTAACGCGCAGATCAAGCGTCTTTCCCTGCACGGCAAGATCGGTTTCGTGCGGAGTTGGGGACCTTCAACTTCGACGATGGCAATACCGCCAGAGAAGCCGCAGATGCAGACGGCTCAGGCCGCCTAAACAAATCGGGCTGAAAAGCGAACCGGGCAATGCCCGCGAGAAACCTACCAGCCCACAGCCATTAGCCAAGAGGAGCCTCTCATGTCAGAACCGAATGAACTGCAACAACGTAAGCGTAACGAACAGGAGTGCGAGAAAGTAAAACTCGCGCTTAGGACCGAACCCATGAAGTGCAGCCCGAAAGCCTTGGCGTATCTGCACGAATTGCTTGTGCGGCAGGAGAAACAGCGCCAAGCGAGACTCAACCGCCTGATTGAGAAATTCGAAGATGACATCAACAATGACCCCTTCGATGAGGGCTTGACGTTCACGGTCGAAGAATGGAATTTCGTCCGTGAGCAACTTGCACACGACCTGCGCGAGAGTGAAAAGATCGTCTGGGAAGTCGAAGCCTACCGCAAGGCGGTGCAGGAATGACAGGACCTAACGTGACGCTCACTCCCTGCTTCCTGAATGAGGGGGAAGCAGACCGCCTGCTTGAACGCATCCGGTCCGAGGCAGACTTTAAGCAGAACTACATTCAACTGTACGGGCGCAAGGCGATACCACGGCTTGAAGCTTGGTACGGCTCTTGGGATTATCCCTACTCGAATGGAGTTGTGCTCAAAGCCGCACTGATACCCGACTATCTGCAAGCGGTGATCGACAAGATCAAGGCAGCGGGGTTCGGTCAGTTCAACGCGGTTCTGATTAACCGCTATCGTGACGGAAGCGACTACATTTCGCCGCACAGTGACAATGACTACGGTGATCCGGGGCCCACGATCCCAAGCCTGACGCTTGGGGCAACTCGCCCGTTTCGACTCGCAAAGTTGATTGGCAAATCGAAACTGGATAAATCGACGACGGTCGAGTATTTGCCCCGGCACGGTGATCTGCTGGTAATGAAGGGGCGCACGAATGCCGAGTGGCAGCACTGGGTGCCCAAGACAGCCAAGCCTGTGGGTGAGCGGATAAATCTGACATTCCGGAATGGTGGGCAGAAATGAAGCAGGAAGTGACTGAAATGGAGGAACTGCTAAATGCGCAAGCATCGTTACCGACGTTGACCACGTCGAATTCGCAAAACTGAGGAGATAAACAATGCAACACAGTTACACAATCGCACGTAATGCGCACATTCTTGACTTGCTCACCCGCGAAGGCGGGATGAGTAATGTTGAAATTGCCGAGACTATGGGTCTTAAGTACCACGTCGTAAAGCGTCTCACGCAGCAATTGGAAGCCGAGGGCCGCATCACGGGACGCTTCAATTCCTTTGGAGGACACTTCTCTAACGTGAGTTGGTTTGTTGTGCCTTCGAAAGCAAAGATGCCAACTGAGACCTCATCCATGACATCGCAGTTGTACGGTCCGCAGGGCAAGATTGGTGTCAGTGAAGTGTCTTTGGGTAAACCCCGCACCATTCAGGCATTTGTAAAGGTTCGTGGCACGGATAAATACATCTCGAACCCTCGGCTCAACCAGAAATCCGAATGATTCGAGCCGTAACGGAAGTTCGAATTCCAGATAGAAAACTCTCCGGACATGCGCAAAAAGGGAGTATTAGACATCAAGCAACAAAACTCCCCCATGGCGCATGGGAGAGCCTCAGGAGGGCGGGTTCTGTCCTTCACCCCGCCCTCTATCTGCGAAGCAGACAAAGAGGCTACAGCGTTGCTGGCAGGTTTAGGAGCAAATTAATGTCTATAAAGAAGAGCAGTTCCCAAAAATTCATGGAACCACGCACAGATCAGGACCCGAACGGCGATTTTCTTTTGCTGCTTACCCTGCGGGTCCCAGTTCCATTCGCGTATGGCATCGTGGTGCTTCCGGAGCCGCATGCGTTCGAGCATGGCTTCGTTGACGGAGACATCGTTCGCTACGTCGGAGGCAAAGAGATGTTGGCTCCAGAGGGCGGAAGCGGAAGGCTCATGAAGGTTGCTGCCTCAGCGTGCGAGAAAATTACGGACCCAAAGATGGCGGAATCTTATCGGCGGATCATCTTTCGCCCAGATTTTTAATACACGCTGCCCTCGTCCACGTGGAGCCTTGCGGCAACTTGTGGGTAGCGAGCTATCAATCTCCAAAAGTTCTTCCGCGCCCGACTAGGCGGTATATCCCGGTAGAAAGATGGATTAAAGACGACGGTCTTCCAGTATAGGATTTTCTTGCGTATGATCGCCTCCCGGACTGCTGGTCTTCCATTCATGAATTTTCCTCCGAATGCTGGCTGAGCACGCCTTCGAGCGGCTGGGAACTCATCTGTCCCGCAAGGTTGGGGTGCTTAAATTTCCAGTGTTAACGGTGTTTCCATACCCTGAAGTAGTGGATCGCTCTTGGCGAATCGTCAACCTTCAGGCTCTAAACATAAGTCTGAAAGTCCGCGAATTGGTCGCCGACGATCCGGGAGCTAACCGTGGAATTGCTCGTAAAGTGCCTTCAAGAAACGCTGAAGAGCACGCGAAACTGAGAACGTCTCGACTAGTGACCTAACCAAAGGCTTTCCGTAGGGCGAGGATTGTTCTAAGAACGGTTCGAGTGGAGGACCTGCCTTCCCACTGACACCGTAATGTCCGGATGTCCAGATGTCGTCGGAACTGGGGGAGGAACTGGACACGAGATTGGAAGGAAAAGACTTAAATAAATAGACATTAAATTTTTATTACGATCTGGACTACTGGACATCTGGACATCACTCTCTCGCGGCGACTGTCCGGAAGATGTGGATGTCCAGTAGTCGGTCACAATTCCTCGCCAACCTCGATGGGCTGTAGTTTCGGCTCCGACTTCATTTGCTTCGTCCACCACCATCCGCCGCCATTCGGTTGCCCCCGGCGATCCTCTACGAGGATGACGATGTCTTCTCCTGCGTTCAGTTTATCCTTGGCACGGCGCATCATCTTGTCGTTGAACCCCTCTTCCTCGCCAAGGCTGTAGAGGTCGCGAGCAGGCCAACTCGCCTTGGCGGTGAACTGGCGCATAAGCCATGCCATACAAGCCGACGTTTTCCGGTTGGTGATTCCGTCTTTGCTGGTTTCCCGCTCCCGCTTCAGGATGTCGTCTGCATCCTCGTCCGAATCCCCCTTCCATTCAATCCGAGAGGTTTTGATGGACGCATGCTTGCCGGGCACTTCCTCGCTCACAATGGTGAACACAAGCGTGTTTGGCGCTTCAGCCAAACTGGACTTCACGCAGGCCATATACCGCACGTCCTTGTCTTCCGGGTCCTTTGTGAAGCCCCAGATTGCACGAGCTTTTGCCGGGATAGCCGAGGCTCCCAAAATCTTCTGCATGGAACCGACATCCGACTTTTTGTTCAAGTGACAGATACCGATCATCGTCGCCTTTGATTTCTGAAGCATCTCAACGACGCTATCCATCAGAGGCACCATGTCTTGATCGGCGTTGGCATTCACATCGCCGAAGAAACTATGAAGCGGATCGAGAATGACCAGCCCGATGTCGGGGTGCTCTTCCAAAATCCTACCGAGTCGGGATACGTGGTCTTTGAGAGTGAGCATGCGGTCAGCAGGCTTTTCTTCCTCACCGACCGGAACAACTGCTCCCCGCAATACCTTTGAGCAGTCTGCACCAGCCGCCATCAGCCGGGGTTTAACAGTATCGGCGGCATCATCCTCGGAAGTAAGCAGGAGGACCCGCATTGCCGGGTTTGGGTTTTTGCTTCCATCGGGAAAGTCCCGCCCTGTGGTGACGCACGCGGCAAGATGGATGGCCGCCTGCGATTTTCCACCACCCGGCAGCCCAACGAACAGGGTCAACTTGCCACGCGGGATGCGATCTTGCCAAGTCCATTCCAATTGTTCAGCTTCGATTTCGCTATAGGGCTCAACCACGAAAGCCAAGTTCTCGAAATCGTCACCGTCGCCAAAACACTCCTGCCAACGCCCAAGGCACTGCCGGGGATCGATGTACTTCGGTTCCGTACCGGGCGCGTAGTGTTGTAGGCCGCATTCGCAATTGGGTTCAAAACATTTCTTGCTCGAAGTATCGGCGGTACTGCCACCCACAGTCTCGCGCTGGTCTTCAGCCGAATCGAATTCGACGGTATGGAAAGTAGGTTCGTCTCCGACAGCCTCAACTTCAAAACCGCCCCGCCCACTCAGCAGCAGATCGTCATCCTCGTCCGCGTATACAAAGTAGGAGTAAGGTTCCCACTCCGGGTCAAGCTCGTGCATTTTCTGCTCGAATTCAGCCTTCGTGAAGACGTTACAGACGACACAGGAGAAGCCCCAACCATTCTTGCCGTAGATAAATTCGGTGACGCGATCACGAACATGCTCATCTTCATCGCCGTCGCGATGAGGACCGTCATTTAGGGGGCACGTGTTCGATACCACGTGCAAAGCCCCGTTCTTGTTGTAGGAGAATGCTTCGCTCGCTTCGTTATGCTCCAGATGCTCATCCAATTCAAAGTCTGGATGAAACTCGCGCTTCGGGCCTGCTGCCCCTTTGCCCTTGCGTACCCCAGCGAAAGTCCCATACTTGCGTAGCCACAACACAAACTCAGGATTGAGTCCCTTGACGAGGTTGTTTTGGTTGCGTGGTTTATAAACACCATCGCACTTCTTCGGTTGGCCTGACCTTAGGGTTGTGGGGGCCGCAACCGAGTTTGCGCCGTTCAATTTGAGTTCAAGAATCTTCTTGGTATTGGGATTTCCCGGCTCGGCATAAACAACGACGAGATTGCCAAGCGTCTTGGTTACTTCATCATGGAGTCCGTACAAGTGCTCACCCCCGGAGGGAGTATCAACGGTGTAGGTCTCTTCTAAGAACGGTTCTGGCATGCCCAGCCCCTTGCAAGCGGCAGGATCGTCTTCATCAATCACGAACTGGTGGTCGTGAGAGGCCACGGCTACGAGGCCGTAACCGCTCTCAACCCACTCCTTGAGCGTGTTGATGTTGTCTGTGCCCTTGTGCTGCCAGTCGCTCCAGTTGGAGCGGGTCATACCAAGGGTAGTGCCGACGAAGATCACACCTTGGTCGGCGAGTTTAGTGATTTCCTGAAAGTCCATACTCAGTCTCTTTGTGTTTTTGTTTTAGCGTCTACAGTCCTCAGGAACGCCCGGTTGGACGCTGCGGCGGTGGGTGGACTGTAGGAACCCACCGCCTCCCGAATCTCAGGTGCCCCCAAGACCCCTCTACAAATGGGAAGTGGAAGTCGATTTCTTATAAGCCGATGATCCCGTCCCCTGCTTACGGTTCACCTTGAACAGCTTCCGAGCGCGGTCCATCGCCCAATGGCTGAGCCCGTGTTTCCGTCTCAGTTCTTCGAGCGAAACCTGCGGGTGGTCGACGATGAGCTGTGCCACACTCTTGTAATACTGAAAGCGTTGGGCATAGACGGCCTGCTTAAGTTCGACTCTGGTCAACTTCCATTCAGAACGAGCCTTGTCCACGAGTTCGCGTAGTAGGTTAAGAGCATCCTTCTCGGCCTGATCGGGCTCACATTGAATGATCCAATGGATGTGCTTGGCAAACTCAGACAAGCTTTTGTCATCGATTCTTAGAAAGCGCCAGTCCCACGCCAATGGCAGGCTCGCAATACTCGGCGGCAGTCCGCCGCCAGACACCGAAATTTTGGAATTCTTCATCTGCATATCTCCGCTCGACCATTCATTTGGTGAGCCACACAACAGGGAGTGGAAGACAGAATTCTCGAACGCCTTCGAAGAAATTCTTTCGAGACGCGAACCTTCTTGCTGAAGATTTGGCAAATCCTCTAATTTCGTGGTTGATACAGGAGGATATGGGTTTGGAGCTAGTACCAGTGGGAGCCTGTGTTTCCAGATAAGTTTCGGGGATGGCCCGGTCCGTGCCGATATAATCGGCTCATGCCTGTGCGCCCCAGAATCATCTTCGACACGAGCGTAGTGAACAAGCTTGAGGATGGCGGCTCTGCCTCTGAGCCACTTATGAGGGCGCTGGAGTGTGGGTACGAGGTCAATTTGACCGCGATGAGCGCGGACGAGATCATCGCAAACAAGAGCGCGGCCAGAAGAGACGCACTCCTCTCTCGGCTTGGGCGACTGCTGTACAGCGCCCAGTGTCTTTGGCCGCCACACGAAATTATTCGCTTGCTGGTGTCTGCGCACGCTGCAAGTCCCGGTGGATTCGATTGGACTGCGGTAGACGTGAAGGCACGAGCCTACGAGGACGCCATTCCTCGGCGAGATTTCGACGACCCGCTTTGCGTCCAGCAGAGGAAGGAACAATTCAGGGTTCAGGAGCAATTCGAGAAAATGTGGAAGGAACTGCGCCCAAAGCTGGACGAAATTCTCAAGAAGGACCCGGTGAAGCGACCGACTACCTACCGACAGGCGGTCGAGATTGCTACCGTCCATGGTCGCTTACTGTGGCATTTCGGGGCTGGACTCTACGAGCGCGTAGCTGGCAAGGAACCGACCGACGCGGGGGTCGAGGCGTTCATGGACGTGTGCCCGCCATTCCGTGCGACCTGCTACGGGCTTGTCATGGCGTGGTACAACGGATCGCTAAGGGTACTGGATGGGACTCCGAAAGCCAATCGCAACGACTTGATGATGGCGGCATACCTTCCATACTGCGACAAGTTCGTCACTGCTGATTGGGCGCAACGGAAGGAACTGACCGAGATCGCCGTAGAATCCAAAATCGGTTGCGAAATCCTCTCTTTCGAACAATTCGAACAGAGCTTTTCCCTCGTGGTCTAGTGGCGCACTGAAACTTGATGTATGGGTACTGTCTCGACCGCCGCATACATCAATTCACAAACAGGTGCCGATACCTCCGGCAAAGGTGCTCCGGGCTCATTTTGACGGCACGGGCGATAGCCGCCATCGTGGGCTGCCGTCCTGCGGCATTAAGCTTCCTAATCGCTTTCACGATTCTCTGGGTCGTCGAGGTGACCCGGAATTCATGGGTCTGACGAGCCCCTTCCACCATTCTCTCGATAGGGCTGAGGAACAGCTTTCGGCTTTCTGCTCCGCGTGCGCAAGCAGGAGACAGCCACAAGCTCTCCACTCGACGTGAGCGAAAATCAGACGAGTGCGTCCGCAAAACAAAATCCTTCCTTTTCCACCCTGCGTGTTCGAGAGCTTTGTACGCGTCGGTCTGGTAGCCGGAAAGGACAACCATGCCACGGATGATTGGCAAAAATGCGACGAACTGCTCGTGGTCTCTCGCCGTGAATTCGTGGCGATATTTTCCTGAGACTCGGACTTCTGGGTGATATGGCGGATCACAGAAGAAAAGAGTGTTTGGAGTGTCATACCGCAACATGACCTCTCGCCAATCGGCCTGCTCGATCTGAACACCGTGGAACCGAGTCTTCGCAGCAGGGAGCACCTCTACACCTTGTTGCCACCGTCTCGCGACTGAGGCGATGCCACCAATGGACTTTTGAACGCTGTAACTCCATTCATAGCCTTTTCCGCCAAACGATTGTCGCTGGCGCACCATGAATCGGCGGGCCGCTTCCACTGGGTCGTCAGTTTTCTGCTTCGCCAATTCGAACTCAGCCCGCGAATGAAGCGTATGGCTGAGAGCCCAACAGAGTTTCGCGTATGAATCCGGGTCTTGGAGAACACGGAAGAAATTCACGAGGTCGCCGTCAATGTCGTTATAGACCTCGACCGCAGATGGCGGCTTTGCCAGCAACACGGCAGCCGATCCACCGAACACATCCACGAAGGTGTGGTGGTTTGGGAAATGTTTGACGATGCGTGACGCGATCCGTGACTTCGAGCCGAAATAGTTGAGCGGTGAGCGAAGCCTATCGGTCGCTTTGTGGCTTTCCTCCATGCTCAGCCCTTGTCCATTATCGGGAACATCACCGCTTTTCGAATGCCGCAGGAACCAAGCGAGATAATATCGCGCTGCTGGTCGGCTGAGTGCTGGGCTCCACGGTCAGGCTTCGGTGTTGGCGAAAGACATGCTGGAAAAGCCCAAGAAAACCGGAAAACGTGATGCTCCGTGCAGCAGGGCTGGGCTTTCTTGCTACGATTCGCTCATGCCCTCGTTTCTGCCAGATTCCGACTTTCGAGCCAGACGTACTGTCCTCACGCGCAGCGATTTCGCCTATGCTCCGAAGCCCGCGCCACCGCCGTCAGACCTTATCGACAAAGGGACTTGGAATAGCATCGTCACTCTCCCGGATGATGTCGCAGTGCGGACTACGAACTACCATGGCACGATGATCCAGCAGCTACATGACCTCTGGGGAGCATGGGCTGAATGTTACGGAGAGAAACAGGACTTCATCTTTCCGGTCATGCTCGACGCTGGCGACGATTTCCAAGCTGCGACCTACAATGCGATGACTGGTTTCTATCGGCTCTCGGTCGCAGCCCTGCGAAGCGCACTGGAATTGACCGCGATTGGCGCGTGGGCCCAAGTTTGCGGGAAACACACAGAGTTCAGCAGTTGGCGATCCGGCAAGTTGTCACTCTCTTTCGGCCACGCCTGCGACGGCCTCTATGGGTCAACCTCGACTTTGCGAGATCATCTGCGGGCGACCGTGAATGACGGTCTCTTCGACCAGAAAGTGCAGGGCGACGAGGGTGGTTTTGCAAGGCGAATCTTCGGCGGAATATCGAACTTTACACACTCACGCCCCGGACACGCCGATGGCGACATGCGAGAAAGCAACGGGCCGATTTACGTGGGGTCGGCTTTCAAACATGTGGCGTGGATGCAGTTCGAAACCATGGGGCTATGCTTCGTTCTTCTTCTGATCGCCCGCCCCAAACAGGATTTGCCCAAGACGGTGGTGGAATTGTTTGCTGACGTAAATCGCCTCCAATCGAAGGTGACCCGTGCGGCGTTTGAATTTCTCTACCCGGCTGCGAAACAGTAGGTGAGAAGCTTGGCGGGGGAAGTCCCTTAATCTTTCGCACCTAGCACCTTCGCATCGTATTCGACCCGAACCTCCACCAATTCATGGCAATTGGAGCATTCCAGATGTTTCACCGTATCCGGTATGCGGAGCCAGTTCCCGCCTTTGACATCGAACCCGGCGAGTCTCAATTTCGTCATGCAGGAATGAAGGTGATCCATCCCAACTACGAACAGCCCCCTTTCATGGCCAACCATGAGTTCGGTAATTCGTTTCACCATGAACTGCTCGCGCTTTTCCTGTATTTCAAACGGGTACTCTCTGAACATCAGGTGTGTGGCTCGCCACGGATCGAAATTGATATAGGCCGCCTTGCTTGTGTCGTACTCGGCCATATTCTGGGTGCCCACGTTCTCCCAGCGGAGTTGAGCGGTAGCCAACGTACTCGCGATAGATGTCCCACGGTTGTCATTCCACTCTTCGAGGATGATCTGAATTTCATACGTGTTCACTACGCTGGCAAGCATTTCGCGAAACAGCTTTTCCCACGGATTGCCGACGACTTGGAAATCGTGGGCCGTGACGATCATCACGATGCTCTCCGCCGCTGGGCTCAAGTTTCTCCTCCCTTAACTTATTCGGCAGGAACGTAATCAGTTCACCGTCGCCCCGCCGCAGCACTTCTTGTATTTCTTCCCGGAACCACACGGGCATGGATCATTGCGACCGACCTTGGGAGTGCTTCGCCGGATTTCAGGCGCATCGACGCGAAGATCGCTTTTGCGCTCTTTCCGAAAATACTCGTAGGCGTTCATCAGCCCCGCCGCCATCAAAGCGATGACCTTCTCGCGCTTGTCAGGCGTAATCGGCTCTGGGCGCATTTCTGGGTCTTCGTCATGCTCGTGATAGAGAGCCATCATCGGAACCAGAGACCCGCCATACTTGTCATCGTTGACAAGCTCAGCCCAGCCCTCATGACGCATCTGCATCCCGCGCATGAATCCGCGAGCCCAGTCGTTGCCGTGAAGCTCGCCATTGTCGTCCTCAAAGATCATTGGAACGTGGATTTCACTCTTGTAGAGCGTCGAGGCAATCTTGTTCCAGTGGCGCATCAGAAGCCCAAGAATCTCGTTGGCTTCCTCGATGCTCTTGAACTCACATGTTTCGCCCATCTCACCGCCGAAGACCTCCCCGTGGTATTCGCTCGGCATCATTGGCTCCGGCCCTGCGATCAATGCCGCGAAGAAGCCGTCGAGTTCTTCCAAATTCATAGCCTTTCCGCCCTTGCAGGATTTTAGGAAATCGCCGAGGCGGTCGAGTTCGGCGGGGGTGAGTGGGGCGAGCTTTGGGATCACTGCTTTCGCGCTCCGGGAGTGAACTCACCCTTCAGCCATTTCACGAAATTTGCGGAGTGCAGAAGATAAGTTTGCTTCGTGGAGACAGTCATGTTCGACAACTCCACTTCCTTCTCATACTCGCCCAGAGCGGCTTCGATTTCTTCAAGAGCTTTCTTGCTGACGTGCATTGGTCGTCACCTCTGTATCAGGATGCCAGTTTGGACAGTGCTCCAGCCCATGCGGTCGCAGTCTCCAGTTGCTCAACGAAGCGGTGCAAATCCCCATCGCTACGAACGACCTGATGCACATGTGCAACACTGTTTCGGAGCGCGACGAGCACAGCCAAGTCTGTGTCGAAATCAAAAGCAGTGAGAAATGGTGTGCGAATCACCTTTGCCTTATGACCGAAGTCCGCCAATTCAATCGTCGGTAAGGCGAGGTTTTCCTTCTCTAATTTCTTCCGACGGCCAGTGATGGCGTTCTGCTCGTTCTTTTCGAGTTCTTCCACCCAGCCGTCCTTCTCTCCATACTTGACCCGAATGGCGGCATTCATCAATAGCTCAAGCTCCGCGAGCAGTGCATACGCGAACAGCAGAACGGGAGTCTTTAGCAAATCGCTCCACGTGACGATGCCCTTGATAGCAGTTCCATCTACCACCAACCGATAAGGCTGGCTTTTGAGCGTGAAGATGAATCCTGCCAGATGCTCGTCAGCGGAAACGAGAAGGGAGTCGTCGAGCGCACGACGCCGCTGTCCATTCCGTTCAAGGATGCCCACGATTCGATTGCCATCGAGTATCGGGATTTGGTCGAACTCAGCGAGAGTTGGGCGGCTCAGCACTTCCGCCGCATCATCTCCGGAGTTGCATGTCATCAGTCCCACGTTTGCGATGTGTCGTACTCGGAGTCCTTCGCTCAATGGGCCAGACATCTTATGAGTGCTGGGTGCTGAAGCAGCCATCATTTCTCCCTTACCTTAGAATCACTCTAAGTACGGCTCACCGCTTTGTCTTTTTTTGCAGTGTCCGACCGTATTCCTTCACGAGTCGGGAAGAAGAATCATTCACCAATTCGACCGAGGTGCGGAAGTACGTCTCTTTGATTTCAATCATCTGGTCTAACTTGTAGCCATATGCCCTCAGTCGATTTACGTTCTCTTCAGTAACGAACCCGTTCTGGTGCGCGATTGCATTCCGAAACGCTTGCAGCTTTATGATTTCACCCCATTTAAAAGGGGATTTCGTCAGGTTGATTCCAATGGCTTTCAGGCAGTCCTTGTAGCCATCGATAGTCAGATAGGGCTGCCTCTTCTGCCACTTGTCCTTCATACGCTTTGATTGCTTCATGTCCTGAAAGATACGCAGCAACAAACGCTCGAAGCTCCCAAAAATGTTGAGGATTCCAAAATAGCTATTGAGCCTCAACTTATCTCGGAGTTCCAGACCTCGTTCAGACTCTAAGTCGCCTCGCGTGATTCCGCCCAAGTCTTCTTCCCAATACGCAGCCGAATGCGCTGCATTCTTCCTCTCCCACTCATCAATTTTCTTGCGGAAGTAGCGGTCGGTTTGGTCGTAGAATTCCACCGCCGCCTCGATTTCTATTTTCGCCATGAGAAGGCGAGCGCGGAGTGCTGCTTCGAGCGTTTCTCTGTCGGGCAAGGTGCGGCGATTCATATTGACTCCGATTCGCGCATGATAGCAGGTGGTATTCTCCTTGGGCGCGGTCACCTCGTCGCCCTATCCAACCACTTCTCGACCCGCACCGGATGCCACTCCTCCAATACTTGCAACAACTCCGCAGGCGATTCCCTCGACAGCACCAACGCCCGATTTTCCGGCTTGAGAAATCGCTCTGCTAAAGCGTGGTCGAATATCGCGAGCAGCGGCGTGTAGTATCCCTGCACGTTGCGGATGCCGCAGGGCTTCGCATGTAATCCCAGTTGCTACCGCGTGACAATCTCGAAGAATTCCTCGAATGTGCCGAAGCCACCCGGCAAAGCAATGAAGGCATCGGACAGGTCAGCCATGAGCGCCTTGCGCTCGTGCATGGAGCGCACAACGTGCAACTTGGTTAGCCCATTGTGCCCGACTTCCGGAGCCATCAGGTTCTCAGGAATAACGCCAATGGCCACGCCGCCCGCTTTCAGCACAGCGTCAGCCAGCACGCCCATCAAGCCCACATTCCGCCACCGTACACCAGCCCTATGTTCCGGTGCACGAGTTCTGCTGCTAGTTCTCCGGTAACGGCTCGGTATTCTGGGCGTCTACCGGAACTGGAGCCGCAGAAGACGCGACGTTTTTCATCAAGTAATTCTAGCGAGTCGCGGCGGGATGGGGTTTGGTGCCAAATCTCCGTGGTATTAGAATCCGTTCCATCATGGCGCGTTACTTGTACGGGCAGGGCGGTGACACGATAGGGTACATGGACTCCAACGACAAGTACCTTTACTCGACGGCTGGAGCGACGATTGCATATTGGGACTCAAACCACAAATACATGTACACACCTTCCGGGCAAACGTTTGGCTATCTTGATACTCGTGGTCGCTACCTATATTCGCAATCAGGCCAAACGGTTGGTTATTTCCAGCCGCCCTACGAGGTCGGCATTTAAAGCCACTTTTGGCTGCCGGAGGGTGTTTCGGTCGGCTCGGGCGTTTCAGAGGTGCGGGAAGCCTTTGTGACCAACCCAGCGACAGCGTTGCGCAGTGGCGGACTAAGGGCTTTGGACGAACTTGGGATTGAAAATGAACTTTCGCGATTCGTAGTCACCCAAGCTGAAGTAGATGATTCCCTTCAGAAACTCTGTGCTCGGATCGTCAAAGACCGAGTTTGACCAATCGTAGCCGCTCGAAACGACTTTTTGGGTTTGCACATCCAAGTTCAGCTTGTATCCGCCAGAAAGCGATGACAGAACTGCGAAATCGCCCGCTATGCTCACGTCGTTCAGTTCTATAACAGCGAAATTCTCCCGTGGCTTGCTGAGTTGTTTCTGTTTCGAAATCTTGCGAAGCAGTTTCTGCCGGATCGAAGCCATTGCCGTCTGGCTGTGAGCCTTAACGTCATAGACGCTGAATTTCCCGTCCTCAGGCAACGGGAAATCCGGCATCACGCAAAACACTTCCAGAAACATTCTTGAGCCATCGAGTCGTTCCACGATGATGTCAGACTCGGCTTCGTGAAGATGAATGCCCCGTATCAGACCTTCGTAGACCCCTCGAATGTAGGCACGATACACGATCACTTCTGAGAATATTGCTTCGCAGTTTCGCCAGTCTTTTGACGCATCGCGAAACCGCTTGGCGTAGGATTTCGCGTGCCGCTCGTTGTAGTCATGAATGTCACTCAGGTTTTCCAGCAATGTTATGTAGTTCCGATAGCGGTTGAGGCAGCCTGCTTCTATGGCGGCATAATATCCGTCCCGATATTTCTTGAAATAGTCAGACGCCAGAATTCCCGTTAACGCAAACAGTGCCTCCCGATCGGTAACTATGTCCGAAGTGATGAACTCATTCATGTTCGGTTTCTGCCTTGACAGCTTTGTCTTTTTCATCGGCCAGCCGTTTGTATTCATCCACATCGAGAACACCTACGAGTTCGGACAAGTCTCCCTTGTGGATACTTCTTTCATCAACCGTTATTACATGAATTTCGGCCCCCCCTTTGCACATTATTCTTCGCCACAGCAAAGTGTAGGCACGAATGTCCTTGCGGTCGTCACGGTAGAATCGATAACAAATATTCGCGCAAATGTCGGCAATCTGTAACCCGATTGCCGACTTCGAATCGCGGAACACGGTGTGTTCGTGAAATAGGTCCCTGTAATCGTACAGCCCCTTGTGAATCAGGTACTTCTTCTTGTAGGGGTGGTCAGGGGGCCATTCTTTGATGGTCATAATCGATCCACGACTTGATTTCATCAAATCAGCGCGGAGCCATTCCTTCCAAAATTGAAGATGTTCATCCCTCTGGATGAAACTCTTGTCGATCACGAATTCGATGTTCTCGAATTCGCGACTGAATTCATGTTCGGCGAAGCGGACGATCCCGTGTTGCAAGGTGTCAAAAATCGTCTGCAAGAGAACTATTATCCATAAGCAATTTGGCGTGCTGCGTTTCCTGACCCAGCCACTCATCTGCCGATAAAACTCAACGATCTTTTCGTTCCTGTTTGTCTCGCTCGTGTATCTGGCGCACAATTCTGACGACAATCGGAATAGCTCAGCGGACTGATCCCGCATCTTCTCGATATAGGATTCAGCCGTTACGCTTGTGTCGCCACCCACGACTGTCAAGACGACATTGCTCGACGGCGGCAAGACCTTCGCGGCAAAAGACACCAATTGGTTCGCGGTGAGTTGGCTCCCCTTCAACTCTTGGCCGCTGTCCCCGACAATAGTTCGTTTCCATGCGATGAATCGTTTCTCTAGTTCCGGTAATTCTGCGTCGGATACCGTGACACCACAAAACAGAGATTTGCCTTTGTTGTTCCCCCAAGAAAACGATCCGGAGTCATCGATGAAATTCCACATAGAGTGGCAGCCCACCAGCCAACCCAACCATTATAGACGAACAAAAGGCGAAGATGTAGGATGATCTCCATGGACGAAGGCCGCAAACGCGTGCTGCTGATCGCCGCCAGCATTCTTGCGGTCCGAAAACTTGCGAATTGGGACGGACGCCCCTCGCCCTTTCTGGAGTCCACCATCGCGGATGCGATCACGATTGCCGAGCGCATCATGGCGAGGATCGACAGCAGGTGGCCGACAAGGAACACGGGATAGAATCGGTGAGGGCGGACAATAACTGTAGATGGGGGGAACAATTGCGCTGATCCATGAATGACCCGCTTTCAAGTTCACGTCAAAAGTTGGCAAGGGCTGAAAAACATTTCGTCGATCTCCAAAAGGAAATCTCGGAATTCACCCAACAAAGTCCTTACGAACAAGTCACTGAGTCGCATCCAGACAAACCGGGATTCACCGTTGAGAAGGTCAGGATGACTAAGGAAATTCCACCAACCATCGCTGACCTGACTGCCGATATTGCAATCAGTTTACGAAGTGCTCTCGATAATGCCGGATACGCCATTGCGGTCGCTGCTGGAGCGAACAATCCCAAATACTGCGCATTCCCTTTCGCTGGGAATGCCACTCAGTTGGCGAACGCTCTGGGAAGGTCAAAAGACATCCCTGACAGAATCCAGTCCCTCTTCTGTGGCTTCCAACCATACAAAGGTGGAAATGACCTGCTCTGGGCGCTCAACGAAGTTGCAAACACTGACAAGCACAGGATGGTGATTCCGATAGGGCAGGGACTTGCCCGATACGGTGCAAGCGTTCGCGGCACAGGCTATTTCAGTATGCCCGATCCTCACGTCTGGGACAGAGCTAAGAATGAGATGAAACTGATCGAACTCGGGCCGGGAGCAACACACACATACGATTTCGGATTCCAGTTCTTCATAGCCTTCCATGACATCGAGTTCATCGACGGGAAATCAGTGGTCAACGTTCTGATGCAGTTTGGAAATATCGTGGAGCGTCTCTTGTCAGGGATGGAAGCTGAGTGTCGTCGTCTCAAGATTTTCAAGTAACTGCCTCCTCGCTATGACCTTCATCTGCACGACGGAGCGAAAATGACCTTGGACGACTTCCGCCAATCCCTCCCCGCGACCGAGCCGCCAGCGGGACTCTCGCTTGCCCTCGCCGGATTATGGTGGGACGCCAAAGGCGATTGGACGCGAGCGCACGAATCCGCTCAGCAGGACGAAGGCGTCGATGGTTCGTGGGTTCATGCCTATCTTCATCGGAAGGAAGGCGATCAGGGCAACGCGGAATATTGGTATCGTCGGGCTGGCAAACCCGTGTGCCGGGAACCACTGGATGCGGAGTGGATTAGCATTGTGCAGGAATTACTGGCGTTGGAGCCCTAAAAATGGAGAACGCTTCAAACGTCGAGAAGAAGGCGACCGATCTTTCCGCGCAAACTCCCTTTGTTATCTATGAGAGCGGGACGCCTCGTTGGATAGCGAATACGATCTACGATTCTGCTGACTCAACAATTGAAATGTTTACAAAGCAGTCGCCAGATGATGCCTTTGCAGACCTTCGAGGCCGCACACAATTAGTACCGCATCGTTTGCATGACGCTGACTCGTCTGCGGTGTGGATGACCTATTTTGAATTATTTCTGACGCGACAGGGCGACGACACGCCGACCTTTGCGGCTCGCCTTGAGATGCTTCGTTGCATGACTCAGAAACCACCCGAAAAGGCGTGGGCTTCTCTCCGCGAATACATGCTTAGCAACGTGGACGAACTCTCTGGTTGGACTAGTTCACATATTCGAGTTCTGTCGGAACGAGAGCAGGTCTTCAGGCGGGACGATGGGCTGTACTATCGGTACTTGGAAGACGGAACCTTGTGCCAAGTCATCGGTGAGAAAACTCTGCATGAAACTCGTCTGGATTTCATCACCACTCAGGTGCTTTGGAAATATGGCAACATCAGACAATCGCTTGAATTGTTCTCTTGGTTTGCGACTAGCGCCGATTTTGAGCAGAATTCGGCTGCATACCCTAAATACATGAAGGCCTCGTTGTGGGAGCCAAAATGGCGCAGGCTCCAACACGATTGGTTATTGCAGCACTGGGACAGAACTCGAACTGTTAAATGGCGTCCGAACTCAAATTTATGTGATCCAGATTGGCTAGCTGCTGACCTGCTCGGCCATGTTACAGACACTCTGAAGATCGACGGATGGCAGAGGCGAATTGCACCAAGTTTAGAGAATCCCACAATGTTTGGCGAACAATACGACCGTCAACTTGATTGTGTGCTTGATTGTCATTTGCGGATCGGAAATGACGACGAGTTCATGTTTCAATTCGGTGGCAGGCAATACCGCTGGCTAAATGGCTCACCAGAAGCTGACACCGTCATCAGTGTTGCGATGACGAAAGATGAAGACAGTGTGAAGGTCGAGGAGGAGTTGAATCACCTTCTGACATTGCTTTCGTGGGAGCATTCAATCGCTATCGCTAGAAGAACTGGTTCGGGGATCATCAGCGCGAGACGCCCTCTGCCATGGACATCAGGGGTACGGTCGAGCATGGGGCTACTGGTAGAGCCACAATGGTTGTTCCGAACCGATGTTTCAAAGCTCTCCCCAGAAAAGTGGCTTGCTATGGCTTTGTTCCGAGAAGCATTAAACGCTCGAAGCGTGTTTTATGAATTCCTCAATTACTGGAAAGCCATAGAGGTTGCGTTTCCGAAGGTGCCAATCCGAAGGAGTTGGATTGACTCGACTGTCGATAAACTCCATTTCGAGCAAGAAAGAATTGCCGAAATCAAAAACCTTAATGCCTGCGTAGCCGATTACCTTTATTCCGATAGCAGGTGTGCGATTGCACACGTAGGCCATGATCCCTTCGTGAATCCTGATGCCTCCGATGATTCGCGCCGTTTGGCTCGTGATGCCCATATCGTAAAGGACCTCGCGAAGCTCGCCATTCAGCAAATGCATTGAGATCAGAAGAGCTATGGATCGCTGCTAAGAGGGCAGCAATCCATCACTTGGTGCATCGGGGGTGTAGTCGGGTACTAAGCCCGTGTGCCGGGAGCCAGTCGAAGTGGCTCAGCATCACCACAGACTTACGCTCACAAAGGACATAATCCAAGGTAGGCCCAACCAATGACCTCGCAGGCCACAGAAGACAAAAGCACTATGCGATACGAGGGTCATGGCTCTGCGGAGTTCGGAACACCAGTGATGCGAGTCGAAGGCCCAACAGTCGTCAATACTGACGAACGCGGCGTGACCACTGCCACGATGCAGGTCGAGAAGGTGCCCAATGCCTCCTCCATGGAGGCAGGAATCAATCTTCTCTTTCATGACTTCTTCAAAAACATGAATAAACGAACGCCCTGCTCGTTGCAGGTGGTGTGTTCGGACGGAATCTTCTCAGCGACCGAGCAGACTTTCCGTGAACCGAGCGTCGATGTACCCAACCAGAAAGCGACGATAGAATTTCGCTGCTTCAGGAGTTTCTTCGACACAGGTAAAACCGCTGCATACTGGCGTCTTCCGCTCTGGAATTTCCACGGTGATCTCCGTCCGCCTATGGCGAACCGAGGCATTGAGCACCCTCTACGGCTATCCCAAGACAATCCGTTATCCACTTTCGAATTTCTGGACGAGATCGGTTTTGTGGAAATGGTTCCCGGCTATAAGGATTTGCTACAGCAACAGGAGAACGGAGACCGTAATCCACGCGTAACCGCAATGATAGTTGGCAGTGCGGCAATGCAGGTGACCACTTGGGAAGGTCTGGACCCTTGGTTCCCATTCGACTTCCTAAATCTGCTCGGCTTTGCTTCTGGTGCTAGAGTCGGTGCACCTTGGATCGAGTTTCTGGACTCATCAGGTCGGATCGTCAAGCGCATTCATGTACACCTTGGAACGGATCGATACGAATCGGCACGTGGGTTCCTGTACGACGTTATCAATCGTGGTGGACTGGGACGGCTGCTCACGTGTGCAGGCAAATCGAAGGAATTCGACAAAACATACTTCCGGGTTGCGATGAATCATTTGTTGCTGGGGATACGCTACTCACAGGCACTCGAAGATAGAATTTCGCACCTCAGCAGAGCCCTCGATGCGTTAGCAGAGGAATTTGGACTTGCGACCCAATACCTACTCGATGGCGCTGACGATTCCGTCAGAGCAAAAGTGAAGGAAACCCTGCGCTTGGCGAGCATGAACGTCGCAGTGGTCGCACGCGAAGAGGATGCGCGAGGCGCAACCGAGGTAGCTTCAGCATTGCGCCGGATAGCAGAACGGACGGTTTCGACTCCAGCGAATGTGGATCGTGATTTCGGACTAGCGGTTATCGCGTTACTACAACGTTTTGGTCTGAACGACGCCGCTGTGGTTGACACGCACTACAACTCGAATCCTCGTTCGGACGGACGAAAGTGGCATCAAGCCTTGTCTCACTATCGCGGGCTGAGTCAGCATGGTGGAGCATTCCGGGTGCGGCAAAAGGAACACTCCGCAATCGAAGTGTACAAACTTTCAAATCATCTAGCTGACATCATCGCTCGAATACTGCTGAAGCAACTGAACTATGATGGCGAGTATCAGTGTTCCACTACTTCGTGGAGAAATTCGCAGACTCTCGATTGGGTGACACCATCCACGACCGCTAACGCGTTGGGATACGGGAGCGAGGAATAAGTACCTATTTCGAATCGAGGTTCACGGTGTCGCTCAGTCCCAATTCGCGCAATGCCACTTTGATCTCGTCCACCTTCTGGTTAGAGACCCCGCCGTCTGGCGCGATCTCAACATTCAAGCCGATCTTCAGTCCGCTCTGAGTTGCGAATTTCGAAAGTACTTTAGTGTAGAAATTCATCCACTTTTGCGGCGGTACGTCGCCCTGCCAAGTGACCCGGATTATTCCGGCAGGCGACGGAGTCGGAACTGACGCGGAACCCGGCTTCGTGGGGGACATTCCGGGCGTGCCCTCAATTGTCGGCTGTGGAGGCTGCGTCTCAGAGGTTGTGGTGGATGCTGACTTTCCTGCTAGGTACGCTTCAGCCGTCGCACGTTGGATGATGTACATCTCCCCCGACAATTCGACATCAAACGGCGTCAGCGACGACTTCCAGTGGAACGGAGCATAGCTGCCATCGGGCTTCTTGCCAACATATCCGAGCATCCCGGTCTCAACACCTCTCGCAATTGTGTCTTTGAGACTCTCTGAGTTCAGCAGCCGGGGGAATTGTGGGGACGCGAAGAAAGCGTCACGAACTGACTTGGTGCCCCATTCTTTGAACGCGGGAGGCCAGTTTCGATCAAGAAAACTGGCACTGACGGCATCTTCGATGTCACCATCCTGACGGAGTCGATTCAAGATCAATTCCACGATAGAAGTAGCCGCACTCGAATGCACCAAACCAAGATCGACCGTTTTCCAACTGTTATCTTTCGCGAGCAGCATCAGGTTTTTGTACGTGCGCCAGACGGCTTCGCTTAGGTCGCGTTCGGCCTTCGTCTTGTTCGCGGAGAGTTGCTTCTTTTGTGCGTCATCTAAGCGGAGATCGTCCGCTTCGTCTTCAATATCTGTCCATGCGAGGACTTTTCGAGCTTCGTCGCGGAGAGAGTCAGGTGAATCAGGGACCGCCCACACCAACCCGCTTTTGTAGGTTCTTCCAGAAGTGCCACTTTCTTTCGTGGCGGTTTCGATGAAGGCGCGGGTCGCCTTCTCAGAAATCGATTGCTCTGGCGGCATCACCACCAACGAAAGCACGGGGCGGTCTGTAATCTGCCCGCTCTTTTCTGGAAAATAGACCCTTTCAACTCCCGTTCCCTTTGTGAAGACTCGCTGAACTTCAGCCCGCAGTGTGTCCTCAATCTTCTTTGGCTGAACGCTGGCACGGCGATCCGCAAGAAGCTTGTTCAGGTTTGGCGACAAGCTGAAACGGTAGCGGCTCTTCTCGGACGACAAGAAATAGCAGGTGGTCGCCAGCGTCTCCAAGACAGTTTCGATGTTTCCAATGTCAATGTCGGGCTCGGCGACGGCAAGCCTGATCTCTGGAAGAGTGGCTTCCGTCTTGGACTGCCCGCCGTTCGACTCGAAGAATATCGACGTTGCGACCTTTTGATGGAGGCGTGCCTTCTTTATGCTATCCACCGCTTCTTTATCCAAGCGGACCGCGTGAGATTCTTTTTTGCCACAGATGTCGGTCGTTACTGCGCCCTCAAGCTTCGCACCGCCCAGTTGTTCAAAAGCGGCTGACCGAAACATCGGGTCGTCAAGCGGGGCAGTCCCCATCACGATCAGCGCGTCCTTGTGCGCACCCTTGAACCCAGCCTGATATGCATGAGACACCCAGAGCGCCAAGAGTCGCAGGATGCCGCGAGTCTGTTGGAACCGAGGTAGTTGTTGCCACTTGCGCTCAAAGACCGACAACAATGTTGGGTGGAACGGATAGCTCGCTGCGAACTGTTCCTTTGCGTTATCTGCGGGGAACCAATTGGGGATTTGAGTTCGGTTGTCGAGAATGAAATCGCCATACTCCTGTGCGGTCTTCTTCCCGTCGTCGGGAATGCCGCCCCACTCGAAAAGACGGCGACGGATAATTTCGGACGTTTCGGTTTCAGCCGACATAATCATGGCCTTACCCAGTCGATCAAGAAGCTTCTGGAAACGGTCGAAGTCCCCTTCATCTTCGGGCGTCATCTCATCCAGCAGCGAAGGCAATGAGACTGCCAGCACCACTCGATCCTGAGCCCTCGCCTCTTCTGAGAGGTTCTGCACGAACGAATACAGTTGGTTCGTGAGACCAGACTTTCGGTTCCGCCCCATGTAGTTAAGCAGTTCGTCCATCAGGATCAAGGCGGGTTTGTCTTTGGGGAGAAACGAACGGATCACTTCACTAGACGGCGCTGTTAGTTCTTGGTCGTGCTTCGCCACTGTTGCAAACGCTTCTTTGCCGCCAAGCTGAAATGCGATCTCGCCCCAAGGCGTCTTTCGGAGCGGAGTGCCGTCTTTCCCGCCGCGACCCGTGAGTGAATCGAATTCTGTGCCTACGAAGACCGCCACTGCCGAAGCTGGAATGGTCTTCACCCCGGCATCCGAAAGAATGCTGGGAACGCCTTTCCACGCCAACGCCTCCGGACCGCCCTTCGCCAAGTGATATAGGAGCGTAAGTGCGTGGGTCTTGCCGCCGCCGAATTGCGTCGTGAGATTGAAAACAGCCGATGTTTCGACCTTGATGCCGGAGAGTCGCCTGACCGTGCTAACCGCCAATTCGGTCAGATTTGTCGTTAGGAACGTGCGGTCGAAGAACCGGGCTGGCTCCTGATAGTCGGCGGGAGCCCGGTGATCTCGAACGTGATCCAGATGAACCGCAAATTCGGAGGCATCCAGCGGGCGACCATCCCGCAGGTCTTCGCGAGGAGTAACAACTTTGTACCAAGGCTTGAGTGCCATAGGGACTTCTCTCTTAAGTCAGGCGCGTCCAAATCGCCCTAGATTCATGTCGTAGTGCCAGTCCTTGAAAAAGCCGTAGGGGAAAGTGCCGGATTCGTTCCTCGATCCCACAATTAACATGGTTTCTCCGCCGATCCGAGTCCTCTCCTGTATTCCCATCGCTTGGGCGACCTGCTCGGATAAGTGGCGAACGAGGGTGTTACCTTCCGCTGAATCTTTTCGATAGCAGAACACGATCCGAAGTTCTGTACGGGTGCAGAGAACTTTCCAGAGCGAATATGCAACTCGATCATCTTCTCGGCTGTTCTCCAATTCAATAGCAGCAATCGGAAATCGCCAGCGACGGTCTCCTACTGGTTCGAACGCAACAACATCAAGAGCTAGATACTCTTGACGGGCCTCAGGAAGCAACGTCGAGAGATTTCCCTTGGCGGCTGCTTTCCATCCCATCGCGTCACAGGTTGAACAGACCACTCCCGTGAGGGCAGTTGTCCATTTTCCTAGCTGCCCTCGCATAGCCGCATCCTTCAAGAGCGCCGACGATTCGTGGTGCTGAAGGATGTCCATGAACTTCCCGTACCAGACTGTAGCCAAGGCGTCCGGCATCAGAAACCGAGACCCTTCTTGCGAGCGAGGACACCGTCGATCCATCTCTTCTCATCGCTAGTTTTCGGATACAAGAACGACAGAACCTGTGCTAAACGCCAGAACCGTTCATCCCTGCCAACGCCTTCGTCCAACAGAAAGCGGCGAAGCGCCTCACCACGAGCCGCCGCGAAGAGAATCATGCACTGGTGAACGCGGTCGAGAACCGTGACGCCTTGCGTCGGAGCACCTTTACCGCCCCAACCTCCCGCCTCTTCGGCCTGCTCTAGCTCCGCAACGAAGCCTAGCTGTAGCTGAGGCGATTTCTTCATCCGTGATGTCGTTGGTGAATCTACCTCGTCCTTACCGAATAACCTGCGCGTCCGGTCGGCAACAGGCAATAGTCTGGCGATGTCGCCTTTGATTTCAATCAATGAGGGTAACGCCTCCAGATGCGCTCCCAGCCCCTGTGCGATCTTTCTAGCCGCGTCAAATTCGAGTATGAAACCCTTCGGAAGCGTGCCGGTGCTTTCTTCTTCGTCTTCTTCTGTCTCCTCCATCTCGGCGTCCCCACCTTCAGAATCTCCAGTAGAAAGCGTCCAGAGCCACATTGCAGTCAACCTTGCGTCTTCTTCAAAACCGCTTGCGTCGGCTCCTTCAAATACCATTGCTAAGGCCTCCCTCGCGACTGCGGCCCACACATAGACAAGGTATTCTTTGAGTGTGACTTGATCTCCGTTGGCCTTTTCAACCCGAGAATACTTCGAGAAAACCTCTAGCGCAGGCCCAAGGCACGCAAAGATTGCATCTGCTCCGACAACCCCCTCGTTTGCCAGCCTTGGCATCCATTCGTGAATACGACGGGGCAATTCGTTTAGTACGTCCCGCCAGTCGCCAACCTCTCCACCATCGTTGCTTCGGCTGCGCGGTCGGCAGAATATGTGGATCGACGAGGCTAGCGTGGCCGATCTTTGAGCACGCAGTCTCGACCCCATTTCCGTATCTACCGGCCACGATGCAGTAACAGTCCAACCTGCATCCACAAGGGCGGCAAGCATTGCTTCCCAAGCGTCGGTTTCCTTGCTGGCAAAAACGAACAATCCGATTCCTTCGTCCTTCGTAAATCGGCGAGCTTCACTACAGGCCTTGCCCATTGTTCGTTCGAACCAAGCCTTGTCCTTGTTGCGATACATTGCCGCACGGTGTGAAAGCTGGACACATTCTTCTGTTTTCGGGGTCAATGGTGCTGCGAAAAGCTCTGGGAGGCGCGAACGAAGTGCTTGGGATAACCACGAATAAAAAAAGTCCGACAAATCAGCATACGGAACAGCGGCATAGTACGGGGGGTCGGTTGCGACACCATCTGCCGAATCATTGGGCAATGGGTGGCGAGTTGCTGAAGCCTGTTCAGCGCGTCCGCAGCACGGATTCAGTGATTCGTGGCGTATTACGCCTACAATCCACTCGAACATGCTGTCGAGGCTTCGGGTAGCATCGCAGAAAGGATTTGCCTCCGCATAGTCCCACACCATGGGTAGAGCCTGTCGCCCGAATGTATTGCTTATCTTTTCCCCTGTCGGCTGCCACCTTGCGAGCGATGAGTTGCCGTCTGCCATTCTGCCTAAGACAAGTGCAAGGCATACCTCCAGCGCCGTGGAGAACCCTGCCTCGTTCTCAGATTGTTCTCCAGCAATACGAATCAACTTGCTAAGAGTCAGAAGAACCGCTAACTGACGAGAATTAAAAGCGTCTCCCCAGCGAGTCATTCCATATAGCACGATGTTGAAAAATCCACGTAGATGGTTGAGTTGTCCGTCCGGAATTCTTGGGTCGCCGTCCGTCCGGCTAGCCTCGTAGTCTTTGAGCCAAGTATCAGCGACGAGAGGAGCGCACTCCTCTTCTTTCGTAGGTAGTCGGTATTGTCTTCCCGAAACACCATCGAGAAGCGACACAACACAGATCAACCTACTATCGCCTGCGCCACCCCTTCTCGGTGCTAATTGCTGTCTCACCCTCTCGACTGAGACCGTGAAACCTGTTACAGGGCAGGTTGCCGACCCTCCCGCCGATGTGCCACTTTCAACCTCGCTCGACTTAGCGGGTTCGAAAATTTCCAAGACCGGTCGCAAAACACGCCTGACCTCACCGTTAGCGTAAGCGACCTCTGCGTCTACGGTCCTTACCTGCCCTTTTTCATTTCTGGCCCAACGAAGTGCTCTTCTCCGCGATGCCTTCTTTGCCAGCCACATCGACCGGATTAGGGGTATCTCTATCGGCAAGGCTCCTTGACTCGGAGCCTCCGAGAGGACTGTTCGAGCCCAGATGTACGCGATGGGAGTTCCATCATCAGGGTCGGTCCCGTAAAGATTGGAGAGTTGTTGTTCCGCCTGTTCTTTAATCCACTTCGCGTGACGCTGGACCTCATTTGCAAGACGCTCGCCATACTTGGGAATGTATTCGAGGATTACCTTGTTAAGAAGTACGGCAATGGGGTTGAGATCACTAGCAAATGCTTCAGCACCAATGCGCGACGTTTCCAACGGAATTGACCCGCCGCCAGCGAACGGATCGACTATCAGTGGCGTAGTCTGAACCGCTCCTCCCATAGACTCGTGAGCAGCCTGAGTTAGTGCCCGACTCGTTTCCAAATACTCGCTGATGGTGGAATTATCCCAGTTGGAAAAATCGGCAATAAAATCCAATAGCGCGTAGCGAAGTTGCTCATCGTCTTTGAGAAGAATCGGGTCATTCTGAAACTGCAAGAACCTCTGAAGACTCTCGCTGCTCAAAAGCCGCAGGTTGCTCTTTGTCCACCTTTCCATCCAGTGCCGCGCAACATCACGAAACTGCACCGGACAGTTGCGATCTGCGGGGTCAGGCCATAGCGAAGCACAAAGAACGGCTCGGCAAGCTGCAAGTGGTCTCCTAGCCCACCAAATGTGTAGGGTAGAAATGTGCCCGTGCCTGATGCTCTTCTCACGTCTGGCGTGCGCAGAAATTCGCTTGATGGGTAGATCAACTTCAATTAATCGCTTCGGCATGGCAGCGGTCATTTCGACTCACCACCAATAATTTGGGCGGCACTGGTGTGATAGTGATCGATCTTGACGATGGGTTCCCAGCCTAGCCTCGCTGGGTCTTGCACTGGATGCAGTTCCGGGTTCGATCCGCAATTGAATACGGCATACAGCCAGTAGTCTCGTTTCAGCCGCTCGGCGGTCTTGTATTCATTAAAACTAAGTGCGACCTCGCCAATCGCAACTCGCCCCTTGACCTCGATGAAGCGAACATCGGTGAAGGTCTTCGGATCATGCGGATGTGGCTTCCGAGAAATCAGGTCGAACCCACGATTGTCGGCCTCGACGCTCTCAACCTCCCAACCACGATTGGTCTCGTATCGCTTAGCTTCTTCGATTGCGATTCGTTCGATCTCTTCGTCACGGACCATAAACGCGATGCCCGGTGCATTACGTTCGGGATGAGGCAGAACCCAAGCACGTCCAAGGTGCTGAATGTCTCCGATGGTGCACTGTTTCTCATTTCTCAACTCGGCTCGGCGGTTCTCAAGCCGATTGTTCAACTCGTCTAGGTGAGATTCGGCCAACGAGATGTTCCCATCCAGCCCCGGTACGGTGACGCCGGACTGCTGCCGCCCAACAAGTTCCGCAAGTTGTAAGTTCTGGCGGTTGATTAGTTCTCCAAGAGAAATCTCCATGTGGCGGGAGATCGTATCCACTTCTTTGGCACGTTGGGCGGCAACCTCATCTAGGAAAGGCTTCAACGCAGCGTCAACAAGCTTGTGCTCGACGGTTGCCCGGTCCGGAAGGCTGGCGTCATCGGGGACAGATATTCCCTTCGGGGCAGCGGAGATGTCGAGCAGGAGCGTCGGCTGCTTGATGGTGAGTTGCCCATCCATTGTCGCTTCAACCACGAACAGACGCCGATGGAGGCAGTTAGCCCGCCCGTCCTTAATAGAAGCGGCGAACACATCGAGTCGGTAAGGCAGTTTGGTATGCAGGTCGTAAAAGACCGTCCCTCGTCGAAGATCATCACTGACCCGCTCGCCAACGTCTTCCCGGACCGTTTCAAATAACGGATGACCCGGCGTGACCCATTCCAGAGTCGCATCTTGGGGCAACAGAGCCTTGTCGAATACGACCTTCTGGTATTCGTGCCCCAGCTTTCCAAACCTACCCTCCAAATGCTCTCCAATCGGATAGAGCGTGCGAGGAATTCTCCCGATCCGATAAACGTGACCGTCCTTCTGAACGGGCCTCGGATTGACTCCTGAAATCGGTGCCGCTTGCGTAAAGAAGTCCTCGATAACCTCAGGAATAAGACGGCGCTCGCGGGCCTCAGCCGACTTGCCGACAATCGCTCCAAGGTTCAACTCACGCTTTGCCAGACCCTCCAACGTCGATTCCGTGATCTCGCGAAAGCGATTAGCATCGACTTCGCGAACAATTCGAGCTTCGATATTTGGGAGGTCAGTTCTTCTCGCGTACATGTCGCGAAAGAGCTTTTCGAGCAAGTTTGACGGAAAGACTTCACCGACGACATCGAATACATGGTCAGTGCCTAGCTCTTTTCGAATCTCGCTCAGCCGTTCGAGAAGCTTCTGGAGCACTCGACCTTCGCGGGTGTTAAGAGCAGCGAAGTTGAAGATGAGGCAGTTGTGTTCCTGTCCGTAACGGTGGATGCGCCCCATACGCTGTTCAAGCCGGACCGGGTTCCAAGGGATGTCATAGTTAATCATCAGCCAGCAGAACTGAAGGTTGATACCTTCGCCTGCGGCTTCGGTTGCAACTAGAATCTGGCAATCCTCCCTGAACTCTCGTTCGGCAAAGATTCGAGAACCGGGTGTATCTCGGTCTCCGATCTTCATCCCACCGTGAATCTGGGTGACTTTGAGACCCCATTCCCGCAGCTTCCCAAGAGGGCGTCCATCTTCTCCGTCTCCGGCGAGGTAGTCGAGCGTGTCCTTGTGCTCAGTGAAGACAAGCAACTTCATGTTCGGATTCGAGAATATGTCCTGTTCTGCCAGAACCTTCTTGAGTTTCACCAGTTTCGACTCGACTTCGCGATGTTCGAGCGCCCTAGCTTGGTCAATCAGTCTTCCGATTTGGAGAATTTCTTCTTTAAGCAGAGTCGGATCAAAGCTTATCGCCGCATTTTCAATCTGCTCGATGTAGTCTTCCCGTTCCTCTTCGGGTAAGTCGTCAAGATCGTCTGGAACCTCCATCTGCTTTCGGAGATAATCGCGAGGGTCGTCGAGAATCTTCCGGCGCTTGTCCCTCATGCGCTCAAGGCTGCGACGAACTGCGTAGACACTGGACGCAAACCGCCGCTGTAACATCGCCATCGTGAAACTCAACGCACGGCTGCGAGGGGAATCTTCCTGAGCGGCTTTGATCGACTGATCTTCCACGTATCGGGTGAGTGCGTCGTAGAAGTCGTATTCCTCGCCGTCGAGATCGAACGAAGCGGTGTGCACGAATCGGTCAGTGAAGAGCTTCTTAACCTGTCCATTTTCAGGATCGGGGAACGAGACCAACGCCTCTTTTGTGCGCCGAAGATAAAAAGGCGCGTAGTTCCGTCGCATCGCCTCTTCGAGGCTCTTGACGTTGCCGTAGACGTCACGATCCAGCAGTTCGAGGAACAGGCAGAAGTTCTCCGGGTCCCCCTTGTGCGGAGTCGCCGTCATTAGAAGGAAGTGGTCCGTCATCGACGACAGCGACTCGCCCAGCCTATAAGCGAGGGTCTTCTTGTCCGCACTATAAGCAGCCATCTTGTGCGCTTCGTCCACAATGATTAAGTCCCAACGGCTGCGCAGAAGACTGTCTTTGGCGTCCTCGATTCGGGATACCCACGAAATCGAAGTGACGACCTGATTTCGTTCCTGCCACGGATTCATGCCGTAGTTGGCACGAAGCACGTCGCTGCGGATCACTTCAAACTGCTCCCGAAACTTCTCTTTCATTTCCCGCTGCCACTGAAATGACAGGCTGGCGGGTGTGATGATGAGCGTGCGCTTAACCAGACCACGGATTTTCAATTCCTTCAGGAGCAATCCCGCCATGATGGTCTTTCCGGCACCGGGGTCATCGGCAAGCAGAAACCGGATACGAGGCATTGTGAGGAAGTAGTCGTATACCGCCTCAAGCTGGTGCGGAAGCGGGTCTACGCGGGCAATGGAAAGGGAGAAATACGGGTCGTATTCATAGGCGAGTCCCAGCCGAAGTGCTTCCACACCGAGCCGAAACCGTCCGGGGTCGCCGTCGAAAGGTTCTTTTTCAGGTGTGGATTGGAGTTGCGCCAGTTGTTCGGCATTCAGGATCGGCTCGTGAACCTGATTTGTGTTCAGCCCCTTGCCGACGAGCTTGACCGACGTGCCCATCGGAATCGCCACGATAACCTGAACAGGTTCAGGAAAAATCGGCCCGCGCACGATAATGTTGGGTTTCAACTGATCCAGAAGCATTGTTTGGAGCTTCCTAAGGCGAGAATCACCCGCAACAAGCCAGTGAAGACGCCGATTATTAAAGCGGGGGAAGCGAACTGCTAAATATAGCAGGTTCAATGGCTTGGTCAGACAAAGATGCGTGGATCGTCACGATTTCCGAACGATGAGCGGCGGTTGCAAATCGAACCCGTCATCGGCAGGATTTGCTCTCCAATTCGCGAACAGGACAAAATAGGCGGGGCTGTCCCCGCAGTTCGCTCAGGAGACAATGGGTACGATGCCAATTGACACAAAGAAGTATTTGGAATACTTGGACAAGGAAATGACGATCATGGGCATCCTGTCCGCAGTCGCAATCGCCGCACCCGCAGGAATCCTGAACGTTTTGCTGAGCGACAAGAATCCCTTTAAGGATCAACTCCTAGCGGCGGGACCGTTCTTCGTGATGTTAGGTTCCGTTTCCTGCATTTTGGCGGCACTGTCGTTCTACGGCGAGAGATCAATGTTGGCTTGGTACTACGGACAGATTTGCCTGACTGAAGCCTTGGATTCTGGCATAACCAGCAGCCAGCGAGCAGAGGACCTAATGGTGGGAGCCGACTCTTGGGAGACGTGGATACGCTACCAATGGGGTTTTGCGACTCTTATTACGGGGTTCGTTGAGTATGTTGCTGCGACGTTCTTCGCCCTCAGCACACCACACTCTCATTTGTACACTGCCACGAAGATAATAGGGCGTGCGTTCCCATTCTTGGCATTGCTTTATGCGATCCTGCAATGGCATGTGTATAAAACGTACCGCTTAGATGAGGAGCCTTGGCAGGAGTTCTGGTCTTCTATCTTCCACACTTTTCGGAGAAAGCTCCCACATGAGAATGTCTACGCTAGATTGCAGTCTTCACCGATTGCTGGCGTGGGAGTGTTCGCCATCAGGGATATTCCGAAAGATACATACGTGTTTGAACCGGATGACGACGCTTTGGTGGAGGTCCGGAAGAGTAGAGTTGAGAATCTACCCCTCGCACTGCGCCGACTCTATGAAGATTTCTGTGTGTTGAAAAATGGCACGTACAAGTGCCCATCCAGTTTCAACAAGTTGACGCCGTCTTGGTACTTGAATATGTCAGAGAATCCGAATCTTGCTGCGGATTCGTCACTGAAGTTCTATGCAATCCGCGAAATTAAGGCAGGGGAGGAATTGACATCGGATTACAGCACCTACAGTGAGAATGAACTGACCTCTCAAACGTGAAGTCAATTGCGGTTGCGAAGCGTCTGTAAAAGCTTGAACATTGCTAGCGTGTCCTGCCCACAGTAATTGAGCAGAGCTTTCCTGAGCCGTTCACGTTCGGCAACATCTGGGGTGCGAATCATCATTTCCCACGCCAGCCCAGCAGCTCCGCCATCGGCGACTTCCATGCCTTCGTAGCTCATCTCAGGTACAAGCGCCGGCAACACAGACTTCAGGCTGTACGATCCCGCGAATGCAGGATGATAGACGTGGTTTCGGATGATCGGCAGGAGATCAAAGAGTCTAGCCTGAATCGTTTTGACCTTCTCAGCAAACTCCGGTAGCCGTCCAGCGAGTTCGGAAAGCCGCGTCTCCTCAAATTGTTGGTTGTACACCACGATACTACCGCTCTGTCCAACCGCAGCGAGCAGTGAAGTTGTGAATTCGCGGCGTGGATCAGACCTGTCTTCAGCTAGGAATTCATGATGCTCAGGTTCCGCTCCGGGCTCACGCACGATATGCACTGACCATTGAAAACAAAGATGGTCGAACGGACGCATTCCCTGATAGCGCGGAATTGCCGGGTTGGTGGTCTCGAAATCCATGAAGCAAATCGGGTATTCCAGTTTGGCAAGCTCCGCATGCAGTTCAGGGCTGAACCATGGCTGCCCAGTCTGCACGCATGTAGCTGCTCGTCGCTGAAGGTCTGACAACTCGAAATCCTCTGGGATGTCCTTGATTGAATCGACGCTCATCTCTTTCAGTTCTTCAACGGCACTGGCGTGAATGTAAGGCAGGAAGCCGATATGGTCAGTCGGTCGCGGTGGATTGCAGTGATCGAAGAACTGACAGACCGTGGGTTGAACACAGTGTTTCCCTATCGGCAGGATGGGCTCGGCATTCATTTCAAGGACTCGGAACTCAGACCTCAATTGGAAAACCAGCTTGGACTGCAAAGCCTGAACCTTTCGGGTCACGTTCCTGATCCTGAAGAATCGCCAAGGGGCGATGTCACCGCCCGGATATACATACTGGCGGTTCACGATTGCCAAATGACATGAAGCCACATCAAGCCCACAATTGGATGCGACACGGTACTGGATCGCCACATCCTCAGGGTGCTCTTCCTTCATTGAGGCTGACGACTTTACTTCAATGAGACGCCAGCGTCCATCTTTGCGGCGATGCAAAATATCGACTCGAACAAGAACGCCCTCGTGCTCAAATGCCGCCTCAAAAATCGCCGGGATGTCGGGTTTCGAAATTAACCCTTGAGTGATCCGAATTGCCTCTTCTGGATTGCCCGTTCTAATCTCGACGCCGCCCGGAAAAAGCTGCTGCGCCAGCTTGCCGACCTCGCGACCCTGTTCTAGCTGCGCAAAATCCGCGGCACTCTTGCCCCTCCCAAGGTCAGGCTGATGCACCAGCAGGTACAAGCGTTTGAGGCACTGCACGCCCGCCATGTATTTCGATTTTGTGATCGTGATAGGCATTCGCTATTCCTCATCGTCAGCTTTGCCGTACAAGCATGTCGAGCAGCGATAATGCTCGTCTCTCCCTAGCGAGGTTTCCTTGGGTAAATTCAGTTCTTTTTTGATCGCAGCGATCAAGTCCTTGCGCTTCAGAATGCACCTGTCCGCGAGGAGCGTGAAGCTCTTGCTCTTCGTATCCTGCATCGTCCTGCCGCGAGCGCATTCTTCATATTCTGTTTCTGCTGGAGCCTTGCCGATCCGCTGCCAACGCTGCCACACGCGAATATGGCTGCCCGGATAATTCAGGTGATCGCCGTACTGTTCGCACTCGCGGAGCGGGGAGCTATCGATAAGCAGTTTGCCATCGACCAGCCAGAAGATGCCCAATCGCGGCTCAGGTTTCGGGCTGTTCGTTTTGCGGCGACCGAATTTCGGCATTTAGCTGGTCCTCCGTTCCAGCAACATTGAAGGTGACGGCATCTTGTGCGCGGGGGCATTTTCGCAGAGTTCTTGCAGCCTGATTCTATATTTTGAAACCAAACCTGACGCCGAGGTTACAGCCTTTGCTGCCTTCTTCAACTCGGCATCAATTCGATCAAGATCGACGAATGTTCGACGGACCTCCTCGGCGACGATGGAATTCTTCTCAAGAAAATCGAAGCCCTGAACCCGCATCTTTTCGAATAATGGCTTGAGCACATCAAGATCGCGAGGCAGCCATTGGCGGGCGGTGCGTAATACCCAGACCCCATCTTTTCTGCTCCATCGAGACTCCCGGTCAACTTGCCGAAGCTGATCCTCGGTCCGAGCGACAAGCACCGCAACCGCAATCGACCGTTCTCGTGCATCCCGCACGAGCTTGTCGATGTCGCTCTCCGCGATAGTCGCCTTGTCTTTGTTATCAATGAGGATTTTCGGCTCGATAGGCTCACCATTCGGGGCGCGATAGCAGAGGATGAAGTCTCCGTTGCGAGCAAGTTTTTCACTGACACAGATTCCTGCCCACGTCCGCGCTTCGTCGGCGAAGTCTGTCTCTTCAAGACGACCGACGCGAGCAACCTTCGACATCTCCATCTCCAATTCCTGATTCCGCTCCCGAAGCTGGGCAACTTCTCGCAGGTGATCTTCCACCCGGCGATTGAGTGCGTCTTTCAGTGCCGAGAGGGATTGGAGTTCGTTGCTATGGCGTAGTTCGATTTCAGCGGTTCGCTTCGTCAATTCAGCGTCGAACCTAGCCCAAACGTGTTGACTGTCACTGCTGTACTGCTGATGAAGAAGACGAAAAGCTTCTTCAGCACTCAGTTGCGCAACGCGAGCGAAATCCTTGACCCCAAGGCGGTCCAGTAATTCGCTACGCTTCAGCTTCCCCGCTCCGAAGCACAACGGGCAACCGATGTTTTCGGTCGGCGAAACAGAAGCGTGATCCTTATCTGCCAATCCGTCCTCCCTTGATGAGTGTCAGCTTAAGGCTAGGCGTGACTTCGCTGGCTTGCATATCTCTTCGGTGCTCTGGCGCTGCAACAGGAATCGGTATGCGATTGCCCAGAATTAGCGCGATGGCAACCCAGCGGTCGGGAACATGCAGCCGAGTCCCGCGTTTAGCGAGCCGGATCAAAGCGTCGTCTGGGATGCCGTGGAACTGAGGAAGCGCCGAAAAGTGTTTGACCGACGCGTCGTTGATCCGCAGCGGCACATTCTTTTGCTGCCGAACTGTAGGGCGAATCACCGCTGCTTGTGTCTTCCGATCAGCAACCCCGGATCGGCGGTGTTGATTGAGACCAAGTGGCCATGTTCGTCGCGGGTCGTCTGGAATTTCTCGCTGCTCCAGCCGAGGGTATGTCCGTCCTCGTCCCGCACGATAGTGTCGAACGCCCCCGTAAATCCAGTTGTGACCGATCCGATGATTTTGCGATTGCTATCGCGAACGTAGCTTTTGCTGAGTGACATTTGCCCTCCACTCTGTTCTACCAACCGCGTGTGGGAAGAAGGGTAGGAATTCCCAAGAATATTTTCTTGGGATGGCACAGCGGTAACAATTTCGTGCAGTTACCGTATTTTTCTCGTCAGTTTCTACCTTTTTCCAGAGCCCGGTTGGTAGAACAGGTATGTGGGCTCGGCGCATCGCAACCCGAAGCAAGGTGCCACGGTAGGCTCTCTCATCGAAGAGCAACGAAGCCTTGCAGCGTCAAAGAATCCTCTGGAGCGTTTGTTTGGGGCACTATCCTTTGCGGGTTCCTTGAAGAAAGAACTCGCCTCCCTACCCGACAAGTCGATTGGGCAGTTGATGTTCGATCATGTGTGGAACGAATTGAACCTGCTGAGCCCAGAAATGACGATCTGTACAGAAGCGACGGAGCGGTTATTAAGGGATCAGTTCGAAAAAGAAAACGAATGATTCTCGATCACAGAGATAAAGTCGGGAAAGTCTTCACAGCCGAACTCGATACCAAGGGGCAATGCACGCTCAGACGATGCCTTGTCTGCGGCGAATTGTTCAGTCGGGAAGGTGCGCAACAGCACTCGATGTTCCCGTGCCGTCCGAAAAAGCTCTACGAAGCGCAACAACGGGAGGGAACCAAATGAAGAAAGCCGCCATTTACGTCCGCGTGAGCACGGTAGACCAGCACCCTGAAACCCAGCTACATGACCTGCGGCAGTTTGCCAGCCAGCGCGGACTCCAAATAGTGCGGGAGTATACCGATCACGGCTTCAGCGGCACGAAAGCGCGTCGGCCTGCACTGGATGAACTCATGGAAGATGCCCGCCGACACAAATTCGAGGTGCTGATGGTTTGGTCAATCGACCGCCTTGCTCGGAGTACCAAACATTTGTTGCAGGTGCTCGACGAGATCAACGGGCTCGGCATTCAGTTCGTCTCTCAGCGCGAGGCAATCGACACCGAAGGCCCACTTGGGCGTGCGATTGTTGTCATTGTTTCAGCGATGGCGGAACTAGAAAGATGCGTCATCGTCGAACGAGTGCGAGCCGGAATGCGTCGGGCGAAGTTGGAGGGTCGCCGAATTGGACGTAAGCCTCTTCAGGTGAACCGCATTCTGCTGTTGCGGGATCGCGAACGAGGACTGAGCCTGAATCAACTGGCGAAGGCCCACGGAATCTCGAAAGCCAGCGTCTGCCGTGTCTTGAAGGAAGAAAGAGGGGCTGTCTCCAGAGGCTCCTCACAAAGCGCCCTGCCCAACACCAACGAATCAACGGTTTACGTTCCAGCCTGAGCTTGTCCGCAGGGCTATACCTTTTGACCAGCAGCGGATCACTTGGGTTGGGGCAGTCCCATCCTGCGCAGACTCAGGTCACTGTTGAGAGCTAATTCTCTGGACGTGATCCTGTTCTCCATCACTGCAATTCGTAGCAGAAACCTGAGAGGCATCGCGTGAATACCAACAGCTTGTACCGGGCAGGTAGGGGTTAGTCTCAATGTTGGAAGTCTGCACTCGTTTTAGGGTCTGAGCCAGACTTTCTTTACATGACTCGACAAATTCAAATCGACTCCTGCCGGACATTCCCCACGTTCGCCGAATTTCATGGTCAACACAATCATCGATAGCCTTCTCAGACGACAGGTAGTCTATGGCTTGTTGTTGCGCAGCCAGCCACAGTTTCGCGTGGGCCTGCTTATCGGACTCCTCTTGCCGTTTGCGTGCCTCTTCCGCCTCTCTCGCCTTTTGCCGTACTTGCTTTTCTCTCTCAGGGGTGGCGGCACGCCATGCCAAAGCTTCATCAACGCTCTTGGCATCGAAAGCGGTGAACTGATCGAGGCGATTAGTCTTTCTTATCCACTCCACTGCGTCTTGAACATAGAACTTATTTGCGGCTCTATCTCTGTCCGCGAAAGGCGACAGCAGAAAGCTCCGCATCAAGTCCTGTGCTTGCAGATAGCCTATGACTCTGGACTCAATCTGAGCAAAGATCACGGTCGGTAAGCCGTTTTCACCTAAAATTTCTCTAGCGCGTGCGTCTTCAACGGTGCTCCCTTGGAATAAGACGGGACACTGCTGCCCGATTCTTGCATAAAGCTCAGACAATTGAGAATAGCGCAGATAATGCAACTGGCGGTTGAAACTATCGGTGTCGGTCAGATAACTCTTGCATCGTGGTCGCGTTGCGTTGCGGTTCAGGTCTGCCAAGAACGACGCTCTTTCTTGATCGAATGCGTGTAGTTCCGCCTTATCTGTTTCTCTTGCCTGCGCTTCTGCTGCCTCTGCCGCCCTTGCCGCTAGCTTTGCGTCCTCTTTTGCTTTGTCGTTCTGAGCGGCAGTGAGCGCTTCAGACGCATCCAATTTCGCCAGTGCAGTTGTAGCCTCTGGGTTCCCGTCCTGTGCCGCTTTGCTATACCACTGCCTTGCCAGTTGTAGGTTCTTCGGCACGCCGCGACCGTCCGTGTACATGCTCCCAAGATACAATTGAGCAGGCGCATACCCCTGCTCGGCAGCTTTGCTGTACCACTGAAGAGCCTGAGCGAAGTCTCGCGGCACCCCATTTGCATTCTCGTACATGCCACCGAGACTGAATTGGGCTGGTGCGAATCCCTTCTCAGCGGCTTTTGTGTACCACTTCACAGCTTCGCTGTAGTCCTTAAACTCACCGCGTCCTTCGTAGTACATGAAGGCGAGATGGAACTGCCCTTGTACGAATCCTTGTTCAGCGGCTTTCGTACACCATTGAGCAGCTTGTTTATCGTCCTGTGGCACACCTGTACCTTTCTTGTACATCATGCCAAGGTTGTCTTGTGCCAGCGCGTTTCCATGCTCCGCAGCTTTCCGATACCACTGAGCCGCTCGGACGTAATCCGGTTGCACTCCTTTGCCAGTGGAATAGAGATACCCAAGGGCAGCCTGAGCGTTTGCAAAGTCTTGTTCAGCGGCCTTGGTATACCACTGGTACGCGAGCGTGGAATCCTGCGGCTTGCCTTGTCCGAGATAATACATACTAGCGAGGTTGAATTGAGCATCCGCGTCTCCCTTTCCAGCACGCATTTCAAACCAGTCAGCGTATAGCTTGTTCCTATCGACTACCGTGACGAGGGTTTCCAAATGCTGCCCCTGACGCAGATAGCCGAGCTTAACAGTCGAACCAATTGTTAGTGCGGTTAAGGCGTTCTGGAGATCAGCAGCCTTCGCGAGAGCCGTTCCGTCTATAGACTCGATCATGTCTCCCTGTTTGACTCCAGCCTTGTCGGCGGGCCCCCCACCTATGACACTAGCGACTACGAGTGAACCTGCTGCATCTGTTGAGGGTTGATTCGGGACTTGAAACACAATCCCGATTGAGCCACTCGGCTGACCAGTTTGTGAGAGCTTGGGAAGACCGGAGCCGACAGACTGCGCCGGGGCATCTTTTGAGAACACGGCCGCGAGCAGAAGGGATGCAGCGATTGCAAACAGTTTCATTGAAAGTGGTCCCCCACCATGAATTTCAGCACCGAACGGGAGGGCAAACCAATTACTAACGTCATTTCACGCGTCTGCGCAGGCTCCACAGTCCTGCACTGGCTGTCCGTGGCCATGACCTCCGTAACTAGCCTCGGCCATCATCCGGTGGTGAGATTCACAGTGGGGAGAAGTTGCATGAAGAAGATGTTCACAGTATTCCCTCTGCTCGCCTTCGCACTTTCACTCGGCTGCAATCACGGGAAGAATGAGGTTCTTGCAGATGGAACAAAGCTGTTTGGCGAGCGGACACAAACCGATGGAACGAAGACAGTGGACCGTATCGAGTTTACGGATGGCACTAAGCAGTTCCAAGTAATTTACCTCGCAGATGGTTCTGAGAAGATAGGGCGTATCGAGTTTCCAAATGGACAAAAGGACTATCAGGCCGTCGCTGTGCCTCCCAATGGATTCATCAGCACGGTTGCCCGCGAAGAGTTCCCCGATGGACAGAAGCACTTCAACAAGGTGCGTTTTACAGACGGTACACAGAAGATAGAGCGAGTCGAATTCCCAAACGGGGAGAAGAAGGTCGATGTGACACTCTTGCCAGATGGAACGGAGAAGCTTGACTTGTCCTTCAGAGGACTACACTCCGGGCAATGCCGCGACGAAGTGGAGTCGGTGCTCAAACAGCAGGGCGCAATAGTACCACTCGACTGCGAGAAACCAAGCACCAATGGGACCGTCTCATGCAAATCCAGTATCGGTGCGGGCACGGATGGCACAGCAATAGACCTATCTTTTTCACCGGATAACACGCTGATCCGTTTTGAATTCCGGATATTCAGCCACGCTGAAGAGGACGTTTTCTATTCCTCTTTGCGGCGGGAACTTGCGACCGCCAACCACAAAGACGGTGAGGCTGAGGCGCTAGGGAATGATCCGCTTAGTAGACTGGCTGCGAACATGGGTGCCCGAACTTTCACTTGGGACACACCCCAAAAGGCGGTGTGTCTGTTCGATCAGGAGAAAGAGTGTCCTGCGCAACAGATCAGATTAGATGAAACACACCCATGCTTCAAAAACCTCGGATGCACGGCAACGGTTACGCTCACCGATAACGCCTTCCTGACAGCAGGCTGGGTCAAAAAGGACAAGAACCGACCTCAGCCGAAGGTCGCAGGAGAGATTGTCTTCATGGGACTACAAGGCGGCGACCAACGGTCACAAGTAGGAACTATCCTTCAGAAAAATGGCTATAAATCTCTTGGCTGCAAATACGACGCACACGAGTTAGAACGGAACTGCCAGACTAGTTCAGGATCGCATCGGCTCGACCTTACATTTGTGCATGATCGACTTGCTTTTTTTCGCTTCCACTATCCCGCCAGCGAGCATGATGCTGTATACCAGAACCTCCTCAACACCCTCGGCCAGCCCACCGATTTTTCGGGCAAGCCCGGAGATGGCGTCTATTCATGGTCTACGGAACGCACAATCTCTTGCGACGACTGGAACGGGAACCCGAAGCAATGCACTGCCGATCTATTGATGCTTTCTTCGGACGAGGTCAGTTACGCAGACTCTCTTCTCGAAAACATGAAGGTCAGGGAAAAAACCGTAAGAATGCTAAAGGCTAGCCATCGCTATTGAACTGATCGCTACGTTCATCACTCACTCCATATACCACTCCGAATGCGGCGACCATCCGCTGCATGAGAGGCACTGCGTTTCGGTCCATTGGTGAAGGCAAGCTGGGCAGACGCCTCCAGTGTCGAATGTGTTCCAAGAATGACCGCACTCGCAGAACCATTTGTCTTCCTTGCGCGGCGACCAGCCACAAAGAGGGCACCGGATGTGCGGGCCGGATGGGTCGCGGTCTCGCTCCACGTCTTGATCGAGAATTGTTGTAGGCGTGTCGGGGACAGGAGTCATCGTTCCTACTGAATTCTCTCTTCTTCCGCAAAACTGCTTTGATTCTTTCCGATCACCCGCACTTCCTTGCCGCGAAGACCAGCATATTTGATCGCCATCCCAAGAAGCGCGTACTCATCGTCCTGATAGTCTGCGGCAAACGAATCTTGGTGAAGCATCACCAATTCCGTGTCATCGGCGCACATTCTTGCGAAATCCGGGAGCTTTGCTCTGATCGTTGCAATCAGGTTCGCCTCTCGCTGCATGCGTTCTTCGTTTGTCATAAGCCGTCACGCGAATAATGGATTCTGGGTTTCTGAGGGTTCTATCCGTCGCGAACATTCCTCATCATCATTTGCGACATGATTGACTCGGCTGCTGACCGGATAACACCGCATGAGCCGAGCGTCGTAGGGCTTCAAGAGTTCAGAAATCGCTTCGACGTTATGCATTCCCGGATCGAGCCAAAGGTCATAGTGGTCCGGATCGAGAATCAGAGGCATGCGGTCATGCACGGCAGAGGTCACTGCATTCGGAGTTGTCGTCAAAATCGAGCAAGTCTTCAACCAGTTTCCATTCGAATCCTTCCACCCATCCCAAATCCCAGCGAATGCGAACAACTCACCCTCGTTTACTTCGAAGCAGTAGGGCTGTTTGGATGTGCCCACCTTTTTCCATTCATAAAATGCGTCTGCCGGGATCAGACACCGACGCAGCCTGAGCGGATCGCGGAAAGCGGGTTTTTGCGAGGCGGTTTCGGCTCTTGCGTTAATCATTCCTGCCGCCCCAGATGCAGACTTGGCCCAATTTGGGACCAGTCCCCAGCCCATCTGCGAGATTTGGCGGACAGGCTCTTTTGGATGCTGGCGAATCACCGGAACGGGCTGTGTCGGCGCGATGTTGTAGCGCGGTTCCCAATCGCCTCCCCACGGATCGCAGTCGAACTGCTCTTCAATGATTTGCTTCCGTCGAGATAAACGATACCTGCCGCACATGTTGGGAAATTATCGCAGCGCGAACGGCTTTCAAGCGAAATTTCGGAACTTCAGTGCCTGTAGCGAGTTACAGTGAGTCTGTAGCGGAAAGACAAACTGGGCGGCTTGAGGGCACTGCAAGCCCCCGCAACCAATCCTTCATTGCGGCGAAACGGCTTGCTGGCTCGAACCGGCGGGCCATTCTTGTTTTTGGGAAAGGAATGACTTTTCCCGCTTGGTACTGTTACAGAAAACTGTAACAGTACCTCCCGCTTCCTTCTCTGGCCGCCCGGTTCCGAAAAGCTCGCTTAAGTTTTCTGCCACGGCGCGTTCGTCCTTCGGCGAAAAGATACGTGTAGCTTTCGGTCACGGAACTTCCGCTGTGACCGAGGCGCTGCTTGCGGATCTGCTGCGGGATTCCCAACGAGTCCATCGCCACCGCGTTCGTGCGGCGGAAAGAGTGGACCGATAGCGAGGCTGCCCTCTTCTCGCGCTTCGCTGCTTCAAAAGCTGAAGGGAGTGTGAGCCCAATCACACTGGCCGCAGACCTTGGAATTCCTGTTCGAATCTATTGACACCTGAAAGGCGGTTCGCTACAAGTGTAGGTTTCGCCGGGCCGCTGCCGGTTCGGCCGGCCCGGATGATCCATCCCAGAACCTCCCATTCTTCTGCGCGTATCGAGGCTGTCATGAAACGGAACCGCTCTTCTCTGATTGTGACGCTGGTGGCCAGTCTGGCGATTATCAATTTCGCTGGTTGTGGCAGCAATTCAACGGAAAGGACGGGTCCGCCGCCGCTGATCACTGGCTTCGATGCCAATCCGTCAACGATTGAGGCAGGCTCGAGTTCGAGCTTGATGCCCGTGTTCAATGGCGGTACCGGTGTGATTACACCCGGTAACATCGCAGCGAGCAGTGGAACCGGGGTCCCGGTGAGTCCAACCACGACCACCACCTATACCTTGACGGTGACGCCGAGCGGTGGCACGCCGGCGACAAAACAAGCGACGGTCACTGTGGATCCGGTGCCATCGATTTCCAACTTCACCGCTGACCCGACCACCGTCACCGCCGGGAACAGCTCCAGTCTCTCGGCGGACTTCACCGGGGGAACGGGTATGATTACGCCCGGCAATCTGGCGATCACCAGTGGGACTCCACTCAGCGTCAGTCCGACGACGACCACGACCTACACGCTGACGGTAACGCCTCCGGTGGGAGCGGTCGACGCCACAGCGCAGGCAACCGTCACCGTAACTGGCGGAGTTACGACCACCGTCTCCATCAACTCATCGAACTTAGGACCGGCCGTGACAGACCAACTTCTCGGCATGAACCTCGCAGTGTGGTTTGACATCGTCAGCAATGACACCCCCGTGGTGACCGCCTTCCAGAATGCAGGCATCAAGGCGGTGCGCTGGCCGGGCGGTTCGGATTCGGATCTCTACCACTGGTCAACGAACAGCGGCTGCAATGGAACTTACACTGATTCCAACGACACCTTTGTGAACTTCGTGAACGACATCGTCGTGCCGGCCAATCTCGATCTGGCCCTGACCGCAGATTATGGCAGCAACGTGGCCTGCAACGGACCCGGAGCGCCTTCCGAGGCCGCGGCCTGGCTTACGGCGGCGGTTGGCGATGGCGTGATCGTCAGTCACATGACGGTCGGCAACGAGGAGTACGGAAGCTGGGAAGAGGACATGCATACGCCAGCCTCGAACCAGCACAATCCCACGGTGTACGCGAGCGAGATGGTCGGCAGCACCGGCTTCTACCAATCGATCAAGGCAGCCAGCGCCAATACTCTGGTCGGTGTCGTCGTGGATGCCGACAATGCCTCCGGCGGGTGGGATCAGATCGTCCTCGCCAATGCCAAGGGGAATTACGATTTCGTCGAATACCACTTCTATCCGGAGGCGCCGGGATCGGAGAGCGACAGCTTCATCACCCAGCAAGCCGCCCAGGAGCTGACGCAAAACCTCAACATCCTCAAGCAGGAACTGACGGCCGCCGGAGTTGCGAACACCCCTATTTACGTCGGCGAGATGGGCTCGGTCTACAGCAACCCGGGCAAGCAGAGCTGGTCGATTACGCAGGGGTTGTATGCAGGACAGACACTGGGCGAGATGATGAATGCCGGAGTCTCGCGCGCCACCTGGTGGATCGGCTTCGGCAACTGCAACGGCCAGGCCGGCAATGACAGCAGTTCGCTCTACGGCTGGCAGAACTTCGGAGCCTACAACGTCTTTTCCGACGGATCGGAGGATCCGACCTGTCCGGATGCGGGACCAATCGGAACCATGTCTCCCACCGCGGTTGCGTTTCAACTCTTCGGCAACGTGGCTGTGACCGGGGAACACGCGCTCACCCCAGCCGTCGCCGGAGACACGACCGATGTGCGCGCCTACGCGGCCACGCACGGTGGTGGAACAGCCGTGGTGCTGTTCAATCTGAACCAGGCGGCGAGCGAGACGGTGGAAATAACCCTGACCGGAAAAAGCTCCAGCACCGACGTTAAGGAATACACCTACGACAAGTCGATCTACGACCTCTCGCAAACCGACGTGTGGAACGGCCCGAATACAGCCGATCTAGGATCGCAGAGCCTGCCACTCACTCTCACCCTCACTCCGTGGAGCATGAACGTGCTGATCATCCAATAGCGCAGCTCATCGTCAGTGCCGGGTCAGGTATGCCCGGCCTGCGCCGACCGGGGGAAACAAGGATGGCGAGACGCCATTCCTGCAGATTCGCTATTGCCTTTCTAATCGCCGGCATTTCTCAAACAAACGCTCGAAATTCACTTTGCTGGTTCCCAAAAGAGAGTCAATGCCGCCCGACAAGCTTTTTCAGGATGAGTGAAGTCCCAGTTTTTTCAGGAAGAACATCGCCGGGCACCAGTTGGTAATTCCCGACTGGAACAGATTCAAACCGACAAAAGCGGTAAACAGGTACCAGTAAGGACTGAGCCAGTGTCCCAGAGCCAGCGAGAGCAGGATGAACGTTCCTGCCATCAAGCGAAGTCCGCGTTCTACCGTCATGACCACACCTCCTTGGAATAGACGTGCCTCTGTTTTATGAGACCGCGCACTGCGGCGTCTCGCATTCGGCAATATTCTCTGGCGAGTGCGAGTGCGGGGGAGGCGCCGATGCCCGTCTTTCACTCATGTAATAGAGAACGGGCACTGCCATCCGGGAAAGAACCGTCGATGCCACTTCGCCCGCCATCAGCGACAATGCGAGTCCCTGGAAGATTGGGTCGAAAAGTATGACGCTGGCGCCTACCACGACGGCCGCCGCGGTGAGAAGCATAGGACGGAAGCGAACTGCCCCGGCATCGACGACGGCTTCCTCCAAAGACATGCCCTGGGACCGGCGCAGTTCGATGAAGTCGACCAGGATGATCGAATTCCGCACGATGATGCCGGCCCCGGCGATGAAGCCAATCATGGAGGTCGCGGTGAAGAACGCACCCATCAGAGCGTGAGCCGGCAGGATGCCGACCAGCGTCAGCGGGATCGGCGCCATGATGACCAGAGGAGTCTTGAAGCTCTTGAACCAGCCGACGACCAGCACGTAGATCAAAACCAACACTGCGGCAAAAGCCAGGCCCAGGTCGCGGAAGACTTCCACCGTGATGTGCCACTCACCGTCCCATTTCATGGAGTAGCGGTCGGTGCGATCCGGCATGCTCGTGCCTTTGTATTGCTTGACGGCGTATCCATCGGGGAGCTTGATTTTGCCGATGGCATCGCTCATCTTGCCGATCGCGTAGACCGGGCTTTCCTCTTCTCCGGCAACGTCGCCAGTGACGTACACGACAGGCAACAGGTTCTTGCGATAGATGCTGGTGTCGATTGTGGTTTGCTGAAGGTCGGTCACTTCCTGCAGCGCGATCTGCCCGCCGGAGGCAGTGGGCAGCTTCAGGTTCGCGAGGTCCGGAATGCGGGAACGGTCGGGGCGCGACAAACGTACTTGTATTGGAATGTCCTCGCGCGAACGCGGGTCATGGAGCAGGCCGGCGTCGGCGCCGCCGAGCCCAATCTGCAGAGTGCGGGTCACCTCCGCCGCGGAAATTCCGTGCAAAGAGGCTTTGTCCAAATCGACTTTCAGATCGTACTTTGTCTGGGGATCTTCGACGTACCAGTCGACGTCGACCACGCCGGGAGTCTGTTGAAACACCTTCTTGATCTGAGCTGCCAGCTGAATCTGGCCTTTGTAGTCGGGGCCGTAAACTTCGGCGACCAGAGTTTCCAGCACCGGCGGTCCGGGAGGGACTTCAGCCACTTTGAGGCGCGCGGCAAACGGCGCCGCGATCTTGTCTAATTCGGGCCGCAGGCGGCGCGCAATTTCGTGGCTCTGCGCCTTGCGCTCGTGCCGCGAGAGCAGATTGACCTGAATGTCGGCTTGATTCGGTTGCCGTCGCAGGAAGTAATGCCGAACCAGACCATTGAAGTTGTACGGCCCCGAGGTTCCAGCGTAAATCTGATAGTTGGTCACTTCCGGCTGCTGGCCGAGATAAGTTCCGAGAGCCTGCGCGACGCGGGTGGTCTGTTCCAGCGGCGTGCCATCCGGCATGTCAACCATGACCTGGAACTCGCTCTTGTTATCGAAGGGCAGCATCTTCACGCGCACCCACTTCAGCGGAACGAAAGCTGCGGCGGCGAGCAGCAGCACAACCACGCTGCCCAGAAACATCCAGCGCTTTCGGGAATCCAGAATCAGCGGGTTCATCACCTTGCGATAGAAACGGGTCGTCCAGCCTTCGGCCTCGTGATGCGCGTGGCCGCTTTCTCCGGCATAGTGTCGCAGCAATCGCAGGGCCGCCCAAGGGGAGACAACAAATGCGACGATCAGGGAGAAGACCATCGCGGCCGAAGCGCCGACCGGAATCGGCCGCATGTAGGGCCCCATGAGCCCGCGCACGAAGGCCATGGGCAGAATGGCTCCGATAACGGCAAAGGTCGCGAGAATGGTGGGATTGCCGACTTCGTCGACAGCTTCGACCGCGACGTCGACCAGAGAGCGACCACGGCTAGCCGGCAAGCGAAAATGGCGAACGATGTTCTCGACCACGACAATCGCGTCGTCGACCAGGATGCCGATGGAAAAGATCAAGGCAAACAGGGTGACGCGGTTCAGGGTGTATCCGAAGAGATAGAAGATGGCCAGAGTCAGCGCCAGGGTGACGGGCACCGCCAGCAAAACGACTCCCGACTCCCTCCATCCGAGGGCGAGCGCAATCAGAAGGGTAACCGAGAGGGTCGCGATGAGTAAGTGCTTGAGGAGTTCGTCGGATTTGTCCTTGGCCGTCTCGCCGTAGTTGCGGGTAACCGTGACATTCAGGTCCTGGGGCAACATATATCCGCGCAGGGACTTCAGCTTTTCCAGCACGTCGTCGGCGATAATGCTGGCGTTCGTGCCCTTGCGCTTGGCCAGAGTGATGGTGACAGCGGGATATACGGGATTTGCGATCTGACCGCTGGTTCCTTTCGCGTTGGCGAACAGAACGTAATTGTCGGGCTCGGCGGGCCCGTCCTGAATTGTCTCCGCCACATCCCGCAAGTAGACCGGACGTCCGTTGTGCACGCCAACCACAACCGGTTGCAGATCTTCGGCGCGGGTGAAAAATAATCCGGCTTCGACTTGAAACTCGCGATTGTCGCGGGAGAAAGTGCCCGCTTGTCCGCGCGTGTTCGCTCCCTGGAGTTGGGTAACCACGGCGCCCGGCGTAAGGCTATACGCGGCGAGGCGCTCGGTATCGAGCACGACTCGCACCTGCCTCGGCTGTCCTCCGATCATCGCCGTTTCCGAGACGTTGTCGAGTCTTTTCAGAGAATCTTCGAGTTCTCCGGCGATGCGGCGCAGCCGGTAGGAATCGTAGTTCTTGCCCCATAGCGTCAGGGCCATGATGGGGACGTTATCGATGGAGCGGACTTTGATGAGCGGTGGTGACACTCCAGCCGGAATGCGATCGAAGTTGGAGTAGAGCTTGTTATAGGTCTGAATGATGGCGTCTTCTTCTTTCGTTCCAACATAGAAGCGCACGATCAGCATGCTCATGCCAGGATGGCTGATCGAATAGATATATTCGACGCCAGGCACTTCGCGCAGCAGTTTCTCCATGGGCAGGCTGACGCGTTGCGCAACTTCCTGGGACGAGGCTCCCGGCATCTGGACGAAGACGTCGAGCATAGGAACGACGATCTGCGGTTCCTCCTCGCGCGGAGTTTCGAGAATCGCGAACGCGCCCAGAAGCAGGGCCGCGACGACCACCAGGGGAGTCAGCTTCGAATCAATGAATGCGTGCGCCAGTTTTCCCGCCAGCCGGAGAACAGCAGGGGCCGGAATGTGCGAAGGCGAATTGTGGTTCTCAGTGGTCACCGTGACCCCTAGCGGGATTCGACTCTCTTGCCACTCAGTTCCTGGCCACCGGGATTAGCGGCGAACACCTCGCCCACCTGTAAGCCGGCCAGAACTTCGACCTGCCCGGCTGCGGCCTTCCCCAACGTGATGTAGCGGAGGCCGGCGAGCCGGCCCTGATCAAGCACGTAAATGCCTTGCAATTGGCCGCGCTCGACTACAGCCGCACGAGGGATCAGAAGCGCAGTCCTGACTCCGCGGGCGAATTGAGCGTGCCCAAACAAACCAGACCGCAAGGCCGGATCAGAGGGCAGTTCCATCTTCACCAGGAAACTGCGGCTGGCTGGGTCTGCCGCGGGGACGATCTCAGCGACCCTTCCCGTGAGTTGCCGGTCGCCGAGTACATCGACGGAGATGGGCACCCGCTCTCCTTGCCGGATGTAGCGAAGGTCGGTTTCGTTCACGGCGGCTTCGAGGCGGTAGCCGTGCATATCTTCGACAGTGAAGATCGGCATACCCGGAGTGGCAAGGGTTCCGACGTCGGCGTTCTTGTCGGTTACCAGGCCATCAAACGGAGCCACGACGCGCGTATAGCCGAGCGCCGTTCGAGCCTGCTGGAGCGCGGCTTCCGCCTGAGCCTGCCCGGCACGGGCCATCTCGCGGCGCGCCTGCGCGCCCTGATAATGCGCCCGCACTTCGTCGAATTCCTGTGCGCTCACAGATTTTCTCTCGAATAGCTTCTGGTAGCGCCGGAAGGTGGATTCGGCGAGTGTGAAATCGGACTCGGCTGCCGCGACTTCCTGTTGAGCCGCAAGATCCGCCGCCGAAGCGCGGTCAAGAGCGGCCCGCGGCTGAGCATCATCGATGACGGCAAGTACCTGGCCGCGCCGCACGCGATCGCCCTCATAAGCGCGAATCTCGACGATGTTGCCCATCATCTGGGCGGCGAGCTGGCTCGTCTGGGCGGCGCGCAGAGTCCCGACCGCCTCAACGACATCCGGAATAGTCACCCTCTGGGCAGTCACGACAGAAACATCGCTTACAGTTTCCGGAGCTGCGCTGGCAGTCTCGTGCGGATTTGAACAACCAACGAGAGTTGCGCTGACCGACGCCAGCAGGAGCACCGCACCTCGAGCGACAGCGAGTTTCGCGTGAGATTTCATTCTTCTCGGATGGAACAGATTCATGGCATAACCACCGGGGACTGTAGATTCAAAGTTCCGCTGGCCAACTCGAGATTGGCGTAGCTGATGTGAAACTGGTAGACGGCCTGCCAGTAATCAGCCTGGCTGCGGCGCACCGCCTCTTCGGAGCCCAAGAGGTCAGTGATGGTAAGCAGGCCGCCATCATAGCGATCCTGGTTGATGCGCAGACTTTCCTGGGCCTGAGCAATGGCTGTACGCGCGACTTCGATCTGTTTGCGGCTCGAATCCTGATCGTAATAAGCCTGCCGGACTTCGAGGCGTACGGCGGCGATTGCGGCTTGCTTCAGGGCTGCGATTTTTTCCGCGTTGGCACGCTCGCGAGAAAGCGTGGCGCGCTTTGCTCCTCCCTGGAAGAGATCGATTTGGAGTTCGATCCCACCCAGCCAGCTATTGCCGCCGCCGGCGAGGAACGCGGGATTATCCATTTCCCAGCCGGCAAAAGCGTTCAGGCGCGGGCCGAATGAGGATTTGGCGATCGCCACACTCAGTTCCTGTGCCGATTGCTGAGCCTCGATCCGTTTGAGATCGGGACGAGTCCCAAGGGCTTGCTGTTCGATCTCTGCCAGAGGGGCAATTTCGAAATTCTGCGCTGCTAACGGACCGGAAAGTTCGTATTCAGTGGCGAGCGGCACTCCCATGGCGGAGTTGAGCTGCGCCCGCGCCAACTCCAGGCTGCTTCGTGCACGAATCAGTTCCTGTTCGCGACCGGCCAGGCGGACCTTGGAGCTGAGCAGGTCGGACTCCACCACCAGCCCAGCATCGAAGCGAACCTGGCTGCGATCGGTGATCGACTTCGCGGTTTTCTCGGCCTGGTCGGCGACTTCCAATTGCTTTTCGGCAAGCAACGCGCCGTAATAAGACTGCACGACTCGAAGAAGGATCTCCTGGTCGGTACGCTCGAGTTGCCGGCTGGCCGCAAGGTTCATTTCCTTGGCCCGATTGATCCCATGCCAGGAGGCGAACGAGTCGAACAGGTTCCAGGTGCCACCGAAGCGGGTGGTGAAATCGCCGTACGGCAGGGGCCGGTTCAGTGCATTCAGCGCGAAGTCGGCCGATGTGAACCGCTGTTGCCGCAGCTTGCTGCCGAATACGTAGACGGGGTCATCGCCTCTGGTTGCCTGTTCTGAGAAGCTCACTCGCGGCATCAGCGATGACCGGGCCTCCTGAACCTCCGCGAATGCCGATTTCGTGTCAGCCAAGGCGGCTTTATGCAGCGGATTCTTCTCCAGAGCGATTCGTGCGGCTTGTTGCAGGGAAAGAGGGGGCTCGCCCGGGGTTTGGGAAAGCACGGTCTCAGCGGTGCAGAGCAACAGCGCAATCAGAGCAAAGCGAAGAGAATACTGAACATGCGCACTCATGTTGGCAGGACCGAATCGCAAAAAAACTCCCTCTAGTCTTCCATCGTCGCCTATGGGTGGATCTTCAAGGTGCGAATGATCCCCAAAGGGGTCCGATTAGGAATTCCTCACACATGGCTTCCGGCGGTTTCCGCCGGATTCATCCATTCCGCTTTTTCTGCAACGATTTCAAACGTGGTGTGGAAAGACGCCGTCTTCTGGACCATGGCTCCGACCGAGCAATACTTCTCCTCGGACAAATGAATCGCCTGCTCGATGGCAGACGCGTCGATATCGAATCCACGCACAACGTGGTGAATTCGGACGTTTGTGAATATTTGTGGCGGGCGGTCGGCCTGGTCGGCTTCCACGCGCACCTCGTAGCCGGTAACTTTCTGGTGATATTTCTGTCGCAGGATGGTGATCACGTCGAAGGCCGTGCATCCGGCGAGTCCGGCCGCGACCAGTTCGATGGGTTTCGGCCCGGTGCCACCCGCGCCGTCGTCGAGTAAGAAGAAGTGTTCACTGCCGGTGCGCGCTACGAATTGTCTCTGCTGGCTGAGCGGTTGGGTTAGTTCCACCTTTGCGGATATCATTGCGTCTGCCTCGCTGGCGGTCGTGGTGGGCTGCCATAGCAATAAATGCAATCCGCTGAATTCTGTTACAGGAAAAAGAAAGGGAGGCGGTGCTCGTGGCGAGAAGCCTCTGATTCAGTTACTTGCCGCTGGCGGCCAGGGCACGGCTGTAGGTCGTCAGAAGCTGTTTTCTCAGAGTCGCTGCTTTCTGGTGATCCGGGCGGTCGGCGGGAGAGTTCTGGCAGGTTTGTATCGATGTTTTTAGACTGTCGAGAAACTTCTTACATGGCTCACATCCCTCAAGATGAGCCTCGATCTCCTCGCAGGAGAAGTCGTCCAGTTCGCCGTCGAGATAATCGGAAAGCCCGGCAAACATCTTTCGGCATCGCCCATCTCGCGCGGGAACCGCCGATTTCCGCGAACGCGCGGGTTCCTGCTTTTTCTGGAGTTCCCTCCGCACAAACAGGCGCGCCCGATGAAGCCGGATGCGGATCGTTCCCGGGCGCAAACCAGTGATTTCCCCGGCTTCTTCGTCGGTGAAACCCTCCATGTCGCGCAAGACCAGGACAATCCGATAGTGGGGAGGCAGGACCCGAATTGCGTCTCGCAGCCGCTGACTTTCTTCACCCCGAATGGTGAAGGTCTCTGGATTCGGGATGGAGGGACTGCCGAGCTGCTCCAGTTCCTCGCGGTCCGGCATGAGCTCATCGAGAGACAGCTCCTGCTTGGGTGCGAATTTGCTCTTACGGCGGCTCATGAGACAACGATTCCTGGTCACTGTGTACAGCCATTTGGCCAGGCTTCGGGAGTTATCGAATCGGGGCAGGTAGGGGATGGCCTTGACCAGCACCTCCTGCATGGTGTCTTCCGCATCCTCACGGTGACCACAGAATCGCATGCCGAAAGCGAATACCGCCTGCTGCAGGAGCGAGAGCGCCTTCTCCAGGTTCTTCTCATTACGGGTCTTCAGGAGAGCGATGGCTTGCTCGAGATCGGATCGCATCCGGCAATTCCTTAACAGTGTCTGTCGGCTATCTGGATTTCTGCACAATTATAGAGTGAATGAGTCGCCGGACTCGGCGTCAGCACAGCGATAGGCCGGAACGATCTATCCTTCAATGGCTGTCAGTGATGCCGGGCCAGCTGTCGGTGCGGAACGGGGATGCCGGCAGGTCCTCTTTGTTATAGAGGTTGCAGCGCGGGCTGTCGCCCCAGGCGTAGCGCACAGCGACCGGATGAGGGACGTCGCTGCTCTCCACGATTACGCTGTTGCCTTCGATGCGGGCCTGGGCCCAGTGAAATTTGCGGTCCTCACCCGCAACCGCGAATCCATCGAGTTCGGAGCCGCCACGCGCCTCAAGTCCGGAGCCCACATGAGTGAACTCCAGGTGTATTGCGCTCCCTTCGATTCGCATGGACTGGTAAAGAGGGCCGGAGTATTCAATCGGTTGTTTGTAGATAGTTCCCAGGGCCCAGAGCGCGAGCCGTTCTCCGACTTCCATCTTGCGATGGGGGTGAAGATCCTTGGGATCGCCCACATCAATAGTGACCGCCAGGCCGGTGTCCGGCACGTTTTGCGCGGTCATCAGTTGCGCCTCGCGCAGTTCGGCCCAGGCGGACTCGCCCGGCTGATCGGGAATGGCGCCGTGGTTCGGCAGTTGCACGATCAGAAACTCGAGATCCTTCTGCTGAAGAGCAGCGCGCCAGTTCTCGATCAGGGCAGGCAGCAGCTTGCGATACTGATGCGCCCTCAGGGCGTTGCTTTCCCCCTGATACCAGAGCGCGCCACGAAACTCATAGCCCAGCAAGGGCGCGATCATGCCTTCGTAGAGGCCGGAGACGGGCATGGGGGCGTAGCCAAGAGAAGTCAGGCATTCGATGGAAAAGCCGGTGAGCGCATTCGGTGTGAAATCGTGAACGACACCCCAGCCGTCTTGGCGCAGATCGCGGAACCAGATGGTGACCGGCTGCCACTGGCCGGTCGCCTTCAAGACCGGGCTGGCATAGTCGTCGTAGTCGGAGATAGTAGGTTGCTTGGAACGGAAGCGGAAAGACCCGTCGCCGCGCACCCAGAAGCGAATCCCGGCATAGGAACTCAGGTCCTCCGTCGAACCGTCCTGGCGGTAATTCGCCGCCAGAACCGCGTCGTTGGTGCCATCCAGTGCGCCGGTCACTCGTGCCGCGAATCCGGAACTGCCATGTCCCGGGGAGGTCAATTCAAAGATGGTGTTGGGAGCGTCGCTCCAGGAATAGGAGAATGAGCCGCCGGTCGCGACACGCGAGGTGCCGTCGTCAAAATTCGCGAGCGTTTTGCTGCCGGACGCGCCGGTGGCAGGAATTAATTCGAAGTCGTCAAATTGAAGGTCGAAATTGACGGGATGTTCGGCGAAGGCTTTCTCAGCCGGACTCGCCCGATTCCAGTCATTCATAACCGATCGCAGGTCCGGATCAGCCTGCAAGACATCGGGTGCGATCCACTCTTCAATCGCGGTTCCCGGCCACGCACTTTCGACGATGCCGATGGGAACATTCAGTTCGCGATGGATCCGGCGTGCAAAGAAATAGGCAACGGCGGAGAATGTTTTTGCCGTGTCGGGCGTACAAATCTCCCAGTGGGCGGGAAGAGTGTTCTCTTGTGGAGATAAAGCAATCCTCTTGGGAACCGTGAAGAGCCGAATCTGCGGGTAATTGGCTTTAGGAAGTTCGACCGAGGCATTTTCCGCCCCGTCGAGCGAAAAAGTCATGTTGGACTGGCCGGAAGCGATCCAGACTTCGCCGAGCATGACATCTTTGATTTCGACCTCGCGTTTGCCGCGGATCGCCAGAGTAAATGGCCCGCCCGCCGACAGCGCAGGGAGAAAAATGCTCCACTGCCCGCTCGAATTTGCGGTAACAGTCGAACTCTCGCCGGCGAGCGAGGCGGTCACCCTTTCTCCCGGGTCGGCGTTGCCCCAGATGTGGACGGGGCGTCCTTGCTGCACCACCATGTGATCGCTAAACAAAGTGGGTAGCGTCGGATCAGCCCAGCAGACCGAACCGCAGGCAAGGATCAACACCGCGATTCGGGGATAGATTCTCCAACTTCTTGCTGCCCTCATGATTCCTCGGTGAAACGCAGGCCAGAGTGACGTTATTGTCGCAGCGGAGCACAGTCCCGCGACTCGAATGCTCCGCGATCCGTGGCCCGGCATTGCGGAACAGGCGTGCCGCTGAAGTCCTTGCCGCCATTATTTTCGATCGCCTTGCCCGAATCAATGGCCGGAGACTGAGCGCGCAAGGCATATCCCCCGACGGTGGAGCGGCCGATGCCGGCGGCGCCAGGGTTGACCAGCAACGGGTCGGCAATGATGGAGTGCGGATCGTCCGGCGGCTTCACGCCGTAATAGAGGTTTGAATCGTAAACGTTATTCGTGCTTTTGCCGGGACCAGGCGCAGCCACATACGATCCATCGGCGTTGCCGGTCACGCCATAGCCGAATTCCGCTGTGCCCTCAACGTAAAAGATGTTGTTGTAGAAATACGTGTCGGCATCCCATCCCGTCCAATCGGTGTGAAGCACCACATCCGAATGCTCGCCTTTCCCCACGAAGATCGTGTTGTTGTAGATGAGCGTGTCACGTACCGGGCCGGAGAGTTTGATGGCGCGGTGATGATCGTTCTGGCTGACGTTGTAGCGCACGATCGTGCCCACATTCCCCGCACTGTCGTTCGGACTCTGCGAGCCTTCGTTGCAGATCAACAGGAACCCGCCATCGTTGTCGTGGCTGTAGTTGTACTGGATGATGGTGTTGCGGCTGTTCCAGTCGGAGTCGAAGCCTTCGGCGTCGTGCTGGCCGCGAGTTCCGTAGACCTCGTTGTACTGGATGATGGTGTTGTCGGCGCTCCACGGCCAGATGCCGACGTTATAGTCCTGGGACCGCTGACTGGCGCGAGAGACCACGTTGTACTCGACGAGGGCGCCGTCGGTGGCGACGTTGACAATGCCGTCTCCGCCGATGTCGTCGAGAACATTGTTTCGAATGACGACGCCCAGGCTCGGATGCCATTTCGACCGCGTCCAGTGCGTGGACCAGCCCATAATGCCGCTGCGGTCGACATGAGAAATCTGATTGCCTTCGATGCGGAGATCGATGAAGCGGCTGGGCTTGATATCGCCGATGGCGTGATAGCTGATGCCGCCGTTGGCCTTGTCTTGCAGGCTGCCATTGACGTCGCGAATGTTCAGGCCCTCGATATAGAGGTGGTGCAGGTCGCCTGAGTTTTCGGCGATGAGGTTGACGCCGCGGCGCGCGCCGGCGGTTGAACCGTTGTTCGTGATCGCCAGATCGCGAATCTCCCAGTATTCCTGGTTCTTGAGCATTACGGCATCTTCGGCGAGTCCGGCGCCGTCAATTCGCGGAAGAGCATCGCCGTCATATTTGTCGATCGTGATGGGATGCCCGGCGGTGCCGGAGCCTTTGGGCCAGAGCTGGCCCGTCCAGGAATCCCCCGACTTCAGCAGAATCCGGTCGCCGGGATGAAAGGTGGTTGCGTTGACTTTGGCCAGCGTCTTCCACGCAGATTCTGGAGATGACCCGGGATTTGCGTCATCTCCACTCCTGGCGTCGACGTAATAGCTCGTACCCTCCGGCTGCGACGGACTGGGAAGACGAGGGCTGGAGCTTCCTGTCACGATCAGAATGGATAGCGACAAAAAGAGCAGAAGTGCAGAACGTTGCGGAAGGACTCTTTTTAGCGCATACCGAGATTTCTGCAGGGACACGTCACCTCACACTTTTAACGATGCCGGATCGGCATTTACTCAGAATAACAACTTCACGGCCGCCTGTACGATTCGCATATTGCCGCTGGTTCGAGTAATCGCTCCGAAATTCGAACTGTAGCTCAGGTCCGAATTTGGATTTGAGAAGTGCGGGGTATTCGTGGCGTTAAAGAACTCGAAGCGGGTCTGCAATCTGGCAGTTTCGGTAATCGCAAATTCCTTGAACAGCGATAAATCCGCGTTCACGTAACCGGGCCCGGTCAGGATGTTCCGGCCTGCATCTCCCGGAATGCACTGCCCGCCGGTTGGAGCGGCGAATGCCGCAGTATTGAAATATTCGGAGAGAGTGCGCTTGTCTTTCGGCAGAGTTGGATCTCCTACCAGAAGCGGCCTCATACCCGGACAGGCCTGCACCCCACCATTGGTAATGACATTGATCGGATTTCCCGTTCGCATGCTGAAGATTCCGTTCAGCTGCCATCCGCCCATCAGCAGTTCTTCCGGGCGGCCCCAGTTGCCGAAGAAGCGCTGCCCTTTCCCGATGGGCAGGTGATAGAGCCCACTGAAATTGAAGGTGTGCCGGACGTCGAAATCCGAAGTGGCAATCTCGGCGTTCAGATCATAGGGGTTCTGCGGGTTGTCGGCGTTGATGTGTCCGAGGTCGAATGGAGCCGGACCATTATCCAGCGCGTGACCATAAGTCCAGTTGGCAAGGAAGTTCAGATTTTGCGAGACGCGTTTCGTCAGCTTGACCTGCAGCGAGTTGTATTCGCTCCAACCCAGGTCGGTGAGTCCCTGGATCTGTCCCAGGTTGGCGTCAATCAGTCCATCGGACTGGGTTGCCAGATTCATATTGAGATCGCCGACTTCATACGAGAGATGGTGGCCTCGCGAGGCTACGAACGCGACCTCCAAAGTGAAGTTCGAGCCCAGTTCGCGCTGGACGGCAGCGTTGAAGGCTTCCGAGTATCCTGTTTTGAGCCCCGGATTCACATAGAAGGTCTGCTCGGAATTTCCATTCGGAATCAACGTGGGAACGGAACTGGCCGGAATGCTGCTCGCACCCGAAGGAATTGGCGGCGCCGAGATTCTCTGGAAGCCCTGATCCACCTGGTAGAAATAGTTTCCGTCGCACTGGGTTCCAAAACAGGGGCCGAGATAAGGAATGTTGTTCCATGCCTGCTGAATGGCATAAGGAAGATTCTTGGTTAGCAGATCCTCGCGAGCATCGTTCTCGGGAGAATAAAACAGTCCCCAACCTCCGCGCAGCACGGTCTTCGGGGTCATCTGGTAAGCGAATCCCACGCGGGGCGCAAACTGATTCCAGCGTGCATTCACCAGGCTTCGAGAGTTGCCACCTTTCCCGGCCAACAGGATCTGTCCGCCGGTCATGGGGTCGGGACCGGGCATGTAGTTCGAGGCATCGTCGTGCGCCTCGGTATACGGGGCCTGGAAATCGTAGCGAATCCCATAATTCAAGGTCAGTCGCGGCGTTACTTTGAAGGTGTCTTCCGCGTAGTAATCCATCTCCCAGCTGTGGGTATAAGGATTGGTCAGTTGCAGGCCCATGTAGTGGTCGAGCGGTAATCCCAGCAGCAGGTCGGCAATGTCGTTGCCTCCCGTCCCATACAGTGTGGCCCCGCTAAAATCGTCCAACGGACTGGTGTAGCTCCAGTCGCTAGTCATCGACAGATACGGTCCGCCGTAGTATTGAAAGCCCGTAGGGAACAGGGAAAAGTTCGGGTTCGAGGTCAGCTTGCGGAAGTCGGCACCGAACTTCAGCTCGTGCTTCCCCACTCCGCTGAGAATCAGATTGTCGGCCACCTGCCAGTTTCGGTCTTTGAAGTAGAGAGGCTTGTAGGTTGAACCGCCGGTCAGATAGCCCGCCCCGAGATAGATGTAGGGATAGGCATCGGTGGATGGAAAGCCCGGCACCGCGATATTGTTCATCCCAAACTGCGTGCTGTAATCGTGGCCATCGAGCAAACTGTATTGGGCAAGGTTGTAGCGCGTGTAGCCAAGTCTTAGCTCGTTTACAAAACGCGTATTGAAGAGGTGCGTTTCGGTAACGGAATATTCCTGGTCGCTGTTGGTCTGATTGTTGGCCTGATCAGCGTCGCCGGCGCCGGCCACCGGGGTCCCGCCGTGAAATGGATCGGTTACCAATTGATCGCCGTCGTTGTAATGGAAAACGACTGAGGTACGATCCTTGCTGGTGAAGTTCTGATCGAATCGTGCGTCGGCGCTGCGCGAGTGCTGGGTCGTCGGCGAGTGCACCGCAAAATTGTTGTACCAGCCGTTGTCGGTTCCCGTCAGATTCGGCTTCGGAAAAAAATTGAGCAGCGTGGCCAGGCCGGCCTGGCTCACACGATCCGGGGGAATAACGTTCAGCACTCCGTTGTAGGAAATCTGCTGATAGCATCCGCCATAACAGTTCGCGGACACGATGGGATCGTAGATTGGTATTTGGTTCCCGCTGTAAGGGTCCACGAGCTTTGTCAGGTCGACGGAACCGTCGGGGTTCGCGGTGATCTGGCTGATCGGGGGTACGGCGTACACGTAGTTGTAGGCGTCCGCGTTGTAGAGCCCTTCATAAGACACAAAGAAAAATGTCTTGTCTTTTACAAGTGGACCGCCGAAGGTTCCCCCGTAATTGTGCTGCTTCAGAATCGAAGGGGGAACCGATGCGCCGTTGAACCCGTAATCCTTCGCTGTAGTGAAATTCGGACGGAAGAACTCGTATGCGCTGCCGTGAAACTTGTTGGTCCCGCCCTTGGTCTGAATCGAAACCACGCCACCGGCCGACCTGCCGAATTCGGCATCGTATCCCGAGGTGGAAACCTTGAACTCCTCCACCGAATCCACGCTGGGGACGGCGGTAATGTCGCCGCTGCGGTTAGTTGTCGCCTCGACACCATCGATCTGAATGGAATTGGCGTATTCCCGCTGTCCGCTGATGGAATAGCTGAACGAATTGATGCTGCCGCCGGCATTGGCCACGCCCGCCGACAATCCAACCAGGCTGGTGAAGTTGCGCCCCAGCAGAGGCAGATTCAGGATGTCATGCGATTGGATGACATCTCCAGTTTCCTCGGTTTCGGTTTGCAACATCGTAGGCGCGGCCGTGACTGTTTCGACCGTTGCAATGGCACCGACTTTGAGTTGGAAATTGATCAGTTGCTTCTGGTCAATCACGATCCTGACATCTTTGATCGTCGCCGTATCGAAACCTTCTTTTTCGACCGTCACCGTATAAATGCCCGGGGGCAGATGAAACACGGTGTAGTTTCCCTCTGAGTCGGAGGCGCCCGGATACGCGACTCCCGTGGCCACATTCACTGCGGCGATCTTCGCGCCTACAACCAGAGCCGCGGAAGGATCGGTGATCTGCCCGTAGATCGATCCCGTTGTCGATTGCGCAACCGAGTTTACGCTGAAAAAAGCAAGAATCAGCAGTCCGACGGCAAGGATGGGAAACGCCACGCGTCCTGCCATCCCTTTCCGGTTCGAAACATGGAGAGGCCATGCACACCCTGGTGCTGCGGACCCTCGTTCGTTCAGAGAACAGAATCTGCTTCTCGGCATATCCCCCTCCTCGAATTCCGCCGTCACAAACTTCCGGACTGTCAGTCGCTTCCGGGACGACCGATCTCGACTTCCACCAATCCCATCGAACCCGGCGTGCTGTTGATGCCGTTCGCGTCGGGCCCCGTTCCGGAGATCGCTTCGTTCGCCGTATAAAAAAGGGTGTACGAGCCGTTTCCTTCTGGAATCAGTCCCAATGGCGTGCGCACCTCAGTCGCCCAAACACCTGGTCCCTGCTGTACGACCAATTCCTTCCCAGCCGACCAGTGAATCCCGTCCGCCGAGAACGTGTAGCCGATCGCATTGAGAGCATCCGTGTCATATACCGCGACATACATGCTATCGCTCAGCTTTGTGACAATCGGATTCTCGATGAACCGCTTCTCCACTTTCAAGGGGTTCAGCTCCGTGCAGCGTCTCCACGGACCCTCAATGCCCGGGGCGCTCGCCAGGCCCACCTGCCACGATGAAATTGGCAGTTTTTCCGTATGAGCGCTGCCGTAGAGCGCGTACCAATGATTGCCGACTCTGTAAGGGAAAAACGAGTCAGTTCCTTGCAGTCCTTCCCAGGAGTCGGACTCTCTGCCGCGCTGCAGAATGATTCCGGCGTCCTGGTAGGGGCCCCCAATGCCGATCTCTCCGGCGACCTTTGAGACAGCACGCCAGATACGGCCTTCGTGGTTGGTCAGCCATTGCTGCGGACTATCGGGAGCGGCCTGATAGGCCACGTAGAAGAGATTCCATCGACCTTCTTTCGGATCGAAGACCGGCAAGGGCGACCAGAGAGCCGCACGCTCATCCTTCCCGTTGAAGTTGCCGCTGGACTCCATCAAGGTTGCCACTCGTTCCCAACGAACCCGGTCGGCGCTGGTCCAGTGAGCCAGCCGCATTTTCACCCAATGCGGATCCCCCACCATCTCCGACGTGAACAGGTGGTAGGTATCGTTAATCTTGAGCACGCGTCCGCCTTCGAATCCGTACTTGTTTCCCTCCGCACCCGGGGATCGAACAGTCAGTACGGGTCGCTGCCAATGCCGGATGACTTTCAGCTCCTGACCGGCAGCAAGGGTCGCTGCCGTCAACGCAATCACTGTTGTGAGGAGATGGATCGCGGGTGATCGACCCTCCCGATGGATTACCGACAAATTTCCCCCACTCGTTTCTGCAACCGGAAACGTCTACAGCGGCTCGAACGACGGCTCAAGGTAATCGAGGTTAACGGCGGGTTAAGAGGACCGTAACTTGAAGATTCTCAGCAGCTTTTGAGGCCGCCTGATACGTGTGTGACACGCACCGAAATCAGCGGCCGTGAGGTCCTTTTCGCCAGCAGCATGCGTTCGTGCAGACAAATACAACGGCCCGATGCACCGCCGGCTTATTTCGAGGCTCCGCGCAAGTCCCGAGCCAAGGCTCGATTAACAGCAAGTAACGGCTCAGATAACGGTTAGCCCACCCTTGCAAGGCAAGCGAAGTGCCCGTTGACGCACATTCAAGGCGGTGCTATTGTCCGACAGGAAAAGTTTGGCCCTTAAGGGTCGAGACTAGCTGCAATATCAAACGGGCAGATACGTTGGCATCGGCTCACACTTCCTCGGTACATCACCTTCCCGTTTTCGAGAAGAGGGAGGAGCTGCATCGAATCCTGGAAAGCAGGCATTTCGCGAACTCGCCGAAGAAGACGCGCTTCCTCGAGTTCGTCTCTGAGCAGACCTTCCTGGGAAATGGCGAAAAGCTCAACGAGTATCTGATCGGTGTCGAGGTCTACGACCGAGGGGTGGACTTCAACCCGCAGAGAGACCCGATTGTGCGGGTGCAGGCGCATGACATACGGCGTCTGCTGAAGAAATACTACGAAGATGAGGGCGAAGGAAGTCCGATTCGCATGGACTTGCCTTCGGGACACTATGTTCCCACGTTTGCTCGCACCTCCCAACCCGATGCTCCCCCGGCCCCCGGCTCAAATGGAGTTCGGCCTGGAAAGAACGAATACTCGCAACTTCCCTGGGCGCTGGCAGGCTTCCTCGGAGTTTTGTGCGTTGTACTTGGAGCGCTGCTGATTTCATCGTGGGTAACCCGGCGCGGTACGCAGGCGCACATTCAAACTGCGGGGCTGCCGGACAGTCTGGATTGGTTCTGGCATCCATTCCTGCCACCTGCGGAAGCTCCGCTGATCACAATTCCCAATCATCCGCTGTTGCGGGCAGCCCACGAGGGCGATAGCGAGCAAACCTTGGCGAGCGGCCATGAGATTCCGAAATCGAGTCTTCCCGAGTTCCGCGACACCATCCATTTTCACGAACTGAAACGCTTCATTTTTGTCTCCAGCCTGACGGATTTCACTTCCGTCGGCGAGACGCTTGGGGTCGTCGAACTCTGCCAGATGTTTTATGGCGTGAATCAGAAATGCCTCGTGCAACAATCGCGCCTGGTGAATCTGGATGAGATCAAGGATGACAATGCGATCCTGCTGGGCGGAAATCAGGCGTGGAGTGGCCGCGTTTTTCTGAATGTCGAAGGATTTCATTTTCAGAGTGGAGTCATTCTCAATCGGAATCCCCAGCCGGGTGAGTTGCCGGTTTATAAGCCGGAGTTCGATAGCGTGACCAACCAGTTGCGGCGGGACTACGCGCTGGTGCTGATGCTTCCGAACGAAACCCACAACAAGCGCGTGCTTTTGATTTACGGAATCTATACCCAGGGCTCTCAGGCGGCCATCGAGTACCTCATTAATCCCGACAGCATGGCTCAGCTGCGGAGAGTCTTGCTCGGTCTCTCGTCCGACCACAAGACCGTGCCACCTTACTTCCAGCTTCTGTTGACGACGACCGTAGAAAACGCAGTCCCCGGCAAAGCGTCCCTGGTCGCGGTACGCGTGATCTCCAGATGAATCGGCGATGAGGGACTGCTAGAATTGTCCGGCCTTTCGTTCTTCGGACCCTCTTCCATGTTGAATGCATTTCGCTTTGGCGTTCTGCTCGTGGCCGTCTCTTCTGCCGGTTCCTTTGCATCAGCGCAGCTGAATGTGCAGCTTCGAACTTCCGATACGGAACTCAAGCTGAAATCCTCGTCTTCTGCTCCCCAGCTGGAGAGCCTTGCCGTTCCCGGAGAGCCCGAATGGGGGAATCGCGGGTCAGAGAGTCTGATCTCTTTCGTCGAGATCGGGGGAAGACAGGTCGCGTGCAAGTGGAGCTTCAACCTCGAAGCGAGCCATTCGGACGATCATGAGGTCGAATTCGTCTACGACTCCATCTCACCGCATTTGCGCTTAACGTGGGAGTGGAAAGTGCGCCAGAGCTACGGACCGATTGAGCATCAGATCCGAATCCAGAACCTGGAGAACCGGGAAATCTGGATTCCGATGCAGGATAGCCTGGCTTTCGATTGGCAAATCGATCCGCGCGAACATCTAGAACACGTCTTCGTGGAGAAAGGGGCGAATACGCCGTCTGCGGTGGGAACGCATCAGATTGCTTTGAGCGATGGGTACAGTTGGACCGGGACATCCAGCACCTACGGTGATCTCAGTGACAGCGAGCCCCGCGAGATTATCCCCTGGTCTCTGATTCAGCGAGGAGATGCGAAGCAGACCGGATGGTATGCCGGAATCGAATTCAGCGGCCGTACTCGCATTTCCGTAGAGAGAGAAAAGGATTCCCTTAAAGGAGCGCTCGGCCTCAATCCCGATCCCAGTCCGTTCCGTACCCGGCTGGAGACGGGCGAAACATTCGAATCGCCGATCGTATTTTTGGCCGGCTTTCGCGGCGGACCGGATGGCGCAGGGAATGTGCTGCGGCGATGGGTGCGTGCCGTGCTTGGCAATCCCGACACGTGGAAAGACCCCAACTATCCCTGGGTCGTCAACAACAGCTGGGGCGGCGGAATGAATGTCAACGAAGAAGTCGCGATGCGGATGATTCGGGACGCTGCCGATCTGGGCGTGGACATGTTTCACCAGGACGCCGGTTGGTTCCGCGACGTGGGCGATTGGCAGCCGAATCCGCAGAAGTTTCCACACGGTCTTGCGGTCATCGCTGACGACGCGCACCGGCACGGTCTGAAATTCGGACTCTGGGTGGACTGGACGCAGGCCGGCTTGTCGACCGAGCCCGGAGCACTCAATGCCCGAGATCCGAAAGTCCGTGACTGGATGGTGACCGACGTGCCCACCGACTGGAAGCCCGAGCCGTTCAAGGGGCAGACGATTGATCTGGGAGTGCCGGAGGCCAAGCAGTGGGCCCAACAGGAACTGGAACGCATCGTGGACGACTACCACCTCGACATGCTCGAGCACGATGGCTACCTGGTCGCGCACGGTTGCGACCGAAGCGATCACCCGCACGCTGCTCCAGACCCGCTCAACAAATGCATCTATAAATCCTGGGGCTCCTATTGGGTAGACAGCTCGAATTCCACGGACGTGAGCTATCACGCGGTCCGCGCTTATTACGACATTTACTCTGAGCTCCGGCGCAACCATCCTGGCCTGCGCTTTGAAATCTGCAATGACGGCGGACGGATGGTGGATTTCGGCAGCGCGGCCCACGGCGATTATTTTTCCATCACCGACACGTACGACCCCCTGTCAAATCGGCGCGCGTTCTACGATACCAGCCACGTCTTGCCGGCCGCTATGCTGGAAAGTTATGTGGAGAAATGGCCGGTGCCGCGCATCGAGAATTTCCGCTATATGCTGCGCAGCGGGATGATGGGGTGGCTCACCATCATGCAAGACACAAGCACGTGGTCAACCGAGCAGCGCGAGGCGGCCCGGCAGGAGATCAGCATCTATAAGGCGGAGCTTCGCCCTCTGATCCGCGACGCCGACCTGTATCACATCTCTCCGCGTCCGGACGGAGTTCATTGGGATGGGATCGAGTATTGGGACCCAGTTCGCGGGCGCGGGGTGGTTTATGCCTTCCGCGGAACGATCCAGCAGGAGAAAGCACACTCGTTCTTGCTGAAAGGACTGGGGCCGCAGACCCTTTACCGACTCGAATTTCACGATCACAGTTCCGCTGATCGCATCGCCAGTGGACGAGAATTGATGACACGCGGACTCATCGTCAGCCTCTCGGGACCCAACAGTTCCGATCTGATCTTCATCGAGCAGAAGCGGTGACCGCAGCCACGGGGCGGGATTGATAGAGGGAAGACTAGAGCCAGGTTAAGGTGAGGAGATATCGAGCGTCCGGACTCATCGTGTCATGGCTCGTCGCCTAAGCCATCTCCGGCTCGTGGGCACGGTAAAGACCCTTTGCTTTAGAAGACTACTTTCAACGCAAACTGGATCTCGCGCGGGGTGCCGGCGCCCACCGGGCTGACGGGAGTCGTGGTATTGACGGTCTGGGCGATGCTGCCAAAACCCGGCAGGCTGAACGTGGTTTGCGGCAACCCGTACTGTGGATGGTTGAAGATGTTGAAGAACTCGGAGCGAAATTCGATACGCGCCGCCTCGGTCAGCAAGATGCGTTTGCCGATTCCCATGTCGATCTGCCAGGCGCCGGGACCGCGAGCAATATCGCGGGGTGCATTGCCAAAGGTGCCCACGGCAGGAGTCGCGAAAGCGGCCGGATTGATCCATTCGGCGATCGTAGCGCCCCCCGGTGGAGTTAACGGAACACCTGGAACGAGATCAGGACGCTGATCGGTGGTGTTGCCGTCAGGAACCGAGGATGACGAGCGATTGATCAGAACGTTGACGGGGAATCCGGTGCGGGCCATCGCTGTCGAAGTAACTTCCCAGCCGCCGGCAACAGACCGCCAGAAGCCGGGTTGGTTCAGGAATTCCCTGCCTTGACCAAAAGGCAGCCGGTAAATGACATTGGCGTTGAAAACGTGACGCACATCCCAAATGCCTGAGGCTCGCTCGCAAGACTGACAGGCGACGTTCTCGGGGACGAGGGAATCGCCGTCGCCGCTGCCATCGGAGCCGTCATCGATCTCATGCGACCACATGTAATTGGCCGCAAGCAGGAACCCGCGCGAGAAAGAACGCTTCACGGCCAGCGAGAGAGCATTGTAGTTGCTGTGATCCTTGTTCCCTCGCCAGCTCACCTGGCCAAAATCCGGGTAGGGACGGGTGCCCGTCGCGGGATGGACGACGTTGACTTCGGAGAGCGTGAGCAGGTGAACGCCATTACTTCCCACATACGATACCGTCCCGATGAAGTCGGCTGGTAGTTGCTGCTGAACCGACAAGCCCCACTGTTCTACGTACGTATCTTTTCGACGCCGGTCATCATCCCGTGGTGAGACGATGCCGGTTGCGCCGGCGAGAAATGGAGTGATGGGATAACTCAGGCCGGGAATGGTTTTATTGGAGAGCGAATAGGCGAATACCTCGTTGCTGATGGGCAGATTCTGATCGTCGAGCTGGCCGTCCTCGTGATAAATGCCATAACCCGCCCGGATGACCGAGCGTCCGCTCTTCGAAGGCGACCACGCGACGGCGAGGCGCGGATCGATGTCGCTGTAATTCGGTTGACCGAAACTGGCTCCCACGCCGCAGAAACCTTGGGGGCCACAGGTGGCGAAGTCGAAGGGGTTCGCCCGGCCTTGAACCTCATGGAAGATGTTGAAGAAGCTATAGCGGGCGCCCAAGTTCAGAGTCAGGCTCGAGCTCACCTTGAATTCATCCTGCACGTACCCGTAATACTGCGTCTTGCGCAATCCGTTGATGGGCAGAGCCCCGTTGAGGGTGGCGGTGCTGACTTGATTGGTGTCGAAAGCGCTGGTGGAAGCGAAAACGACGGTACCGGCCTCAGTGTTCCCCTGGTTGAGCTGTACGCGGCGGATCTCCACCCCGGCTTTGACGGTGTGGCGGCCTTTCACCCAGGTGAGGTTGTCGATTTCGGAGAAAGAGTTGCCAACCCCGGTGCTGAACCGGTTGTTGTTAAGCGTGGTGAATCCGGAAACGGAAACGGCGTAGGGAATGCCGGTGGTGTTTATGTCGGTAGTATCGGCAGTGCCGCGATTAAATCCGAATTTCAATTCGTTCACCAACGATGGGGAAAAGATATGCAGCAGCTCGATACCGCCGTTTACCGGTGCGGAGGTGAGCTGCTGGCGGTCGGCGAGATAGTTGCCCGAGCTGGCCAAGGGCTGCGTGTTGACCGCTCGATCAATGTTGAGCCGCACGAACGCGGTAGTGCGATCCGTAAAGCGCTGATCGAGACGAATCATCGCTGAATTCTCGGTCACGACCTGCACGCCTTGGCTCGCAAATTGATTGATGTCGGGATCGGTGGTCGGTATCGCGCTTTCCGGATAAGCACTGAGAATAGGTGTGAGCACCGGGGAATCGGCTGCAACTTGAGCGCGAAAAACGTCGCTGGGCACATAGCCGAGCAGAGGAAAGCCCCAATGCTGGCGATAGCCCTCGAAGGCGAGGAAAACGAAGGTCCTGTCGCGCACGAGGGGACCGCCAAGCGAGCCTCCGAACTGATTCAGGTGAAACGGCGGCTGTGGGGTAGCGACGATGGGGACTGGTTGCAGGGCGTCGAGGGCGTTATTGCGGAAAAACTCGAATGCGTCGCCATGCCACTGATTGGTTCCCGAAGGCGAAGTGACGGCCAACTGGGGGCCTCCAGTGCCTCCGGCTTCGGCGGTGGCCAGCATGGAGTCCACGCGAAATTCCTCGATCGTGTCGAGAGGAATCGCGAGGCGGACGTAAGGCTGCTGCGGTTGATTCACGATGTTGGTGGCGTCGATACCGTCGTAGGTGAAGTTGTCGTCATCGCGCCCGCGGCCGGCGAATCGGATGGAGCGCTGGTTGCTGCCGCCGGTGTCGACGGCGCCGGGAACGAGAGCCGTCAGTGTCGCCCAATTTCTGCCATTGAGCGGCAACTCTTTCGCTTGTTCGGGCTCAATGCGGCCGCCCAGTGCGTCTGAAGTCTTGTCGACCTGCTCGGAACTGGCAGAGACGTCCAATCGTTCATTGATGCCGGAAACCTGTAGCATCACATTCAGGATCCGCGTGCGGCCGACGACTTCCTCGACATCGACGAAGGTGAGCGACTTGAACCCCTCGTGCTCAAAGGTGACGGTGTAAATTCCAACCGGCAGCTCGGGGATGTCATAAGTTCCGGTCGTGGAGGAGACAGCAGAGCGCTGCAACCCCGTCGCGGTGTGAACAGCGATGATTCGCGTCTGAGGCAGCACACTTCCCGAGGGATCAGTGACAACGCCGCCGAGACCAGCGCGATCGACTTGTGACCGAGAAATCGCGGCCAAGCACAGAATGGTTGCGCCGGCAAGAACCAGCGGACGGAGCATCCAGCAAAGAAGTTCGAAGCTGTGCATTCCGGTTCGTCGCATTCAAGCCCCCAGTTTTGTATTTCCCACAGTCGCTCTACGGGCGCCAGAGAGCCAGAAAATATCAAGACAGGTCGAGCTACTACAACAGACTCGTAGATCGATCTGGCTGGTGTAGAAAACGCTTGCCAAGCGGGAACCGATAATCCCACGTGGACATTAACCGGATATTAAGTTGGCGTGAATTTTGCGGAGCTTTAAGGTCAAATTCGCAGCCAATGAGGGACATCCTGTGGAAATAAGCCGACGAGGAAGTTGGACTCTTAAAACCTAGATTCGTGGGTTGCCGCGCGGAGACCTCAACAATGTCTTGCTCGTGCGCTTCAAGATTCGAATGATGGCTGCGATTGTATTCCAGTTCCGCGTGGTGGCGGGCGCGTCGTACAGTTTGTCGATCTGGCCGAGGTAGCCGATGGTTTTCAGGTGACGGCGATACATGCCGAACACGAACTGGCCTTCGCAGGTCATCACACGCACGAGCCACCGTCCCTTGGAAGGAAACGAAACCGGAAGCGTTGTCCGAACAGCGCCAACCTTCGAGAGTACACTCACGAAGCGCACCGTGCCGGGCGGGGCAGGCTGAGCCCCAAAAGGATTCGCTGTCTCTATGCGCAGAAGGTCGCGCCCATCACAGATCGCGACCTGGGCCTCGAAAGGCAGCTTCTCGAGCAACGCGGCTCGGAATCTCGTACGCGACCCCGGCTTACGCACGACAAAAGTGCCTGCCGCTCCTACATTGACGACATCGTAGCTGCTCAGTTCCCGCGCCAGAACACTGGGACGAAAGATCCGGTGTCCGCCAACATTGACGCCTCGAAGGAAGACCACGAGAGCCATGCCCGAAATTATGAAGAAAAACAAAGCGCTGCGCCAGGGCGCATGAGGCTTCGAGGGCAATGAGTCATAACACGCCAAGACTTGGCCTGGGCACAAGTTCTGGCAGTCCAATTGCCATTTGATTTCCAAGCACACCGATAGCAAAGGGTTTTGCAGCACTCTGGGGTCGTGAACTGTTCAGTTTTGAAACAGTTGGTCTTGATTCCAAACAGTATCCCTTTTGCGTGACGCGTTAGTGGTGCTGTGCGTCGTCGGTTTGGAAAGACAGTTTCACGGGGTTCAAAGTCAAATCAATTCATCCATGAATGGAGAAAACTCAATGTTTTCGAAGCGCGTCCCTTTGCTCCTGGCCGTGCTAGCAGCTGCCCTGGTCTATGAATTATGTCCGGATGCTGCGGCACAGAACCTTCCGAAGAATTCCAGCCTACATACGAACTCTGCCGCACATGTTCCGACTTCCTTTCCCATAAAGCGGTTCGTTTCGACGCGGCCGATTACGCCGGGCGAGAAGGCGTTGGCGGCCGCTCTGAAAAACGCCAAAACGAGGCGTATGACGTCGGGGCTGCCAACTTCCAGCACGCAGATCTTCAAAGCAGCAATCACCACTCCCTCCGGCGGCCAGGAAACGTACGCCGGAGCGACGGGAGATCTCAACGGCGACGGCAAGCTTGACGTCGTACTGGCCAGCCAGTGCGCGACGAACAATTGCTCGAATGGCGTTGTGACCGTATTGCTGGGCAATGGTGACGGAACTTACCAGGCCCCGGTGACTTATTCCGTCGGTGAGGAGGCGGAAGCGGTCGCGTTGAGCGACGTCAACGGGGACGGGAAACTCGACATCCTGGCCACCAGTTACTGCAATAGCGATTGCTCCTCTGGAGCAGTCAATGTGTTGTTGGGCAACGGCGACGGAACCTTCCAGCCGGCAGTCGCATACAACACGGGAGCCCCGGCTTCGGTGGCGTTGAGTGTGGGAGACGTGAATGGCGACGGCAAGCTCGACCTTCTGGTAGCTGATGACTGCTCTTCCAGCAGCTCATGCTCGAATGGTGTGCTCAGCGTGTTATTGGGCAATGGAGACGGAACGTTTCAAACTGCAGTGAACTACGGATCCGGCGGGGAGTCTCCGCAAGGGATTGCGATCGCGGATGTGAACGGTGACGGCAAGCTCGATGTTGCCATTGCCAACGAGTGCGCCAGCAACAGCGATTGCTCCAGCGGTTTCGTGAGCGTGCTGCTCGGCAATGGGGACGGCACCTTCCAGAACGCGGTGAACGTGGGCTCGGGCGGTGTGTATGCCGACTCGGTGGCCATCGGAGACGTCAACGGCGACGGTCATGCCGATCTTGTGGTGGCGAATCGCTGCAACAACTCGTCAAACTGCACGAATGGTACGGTGGGCGTGATGCTGGGGAATGGAGACGGAACTTTTCAGAGCGCTCTCTCCTACGCATCTGGTGGTCTGTTTGCTCAATCCCTGGCGCTCGTCGATCTCAATGCTGACGGGAAGACCGATGTGGTGGTCAGCAACCAGTGCCAGTCCAACTCCGGCTGTCAGTATGGCAATTCGACCAGCGTCCTTCTGGGCAACGGGGACGGCACCTTTCAGCTGAGCGCCAGTTATGCCTCCGGATCGAACGACTTCGACGAGATGGATGGACCATCCATCACCAAGGTGATGGTCGGAGATGTGAATGGAGACGGCCTGCCGGACATCCTGCTGACGAATTCCTGCGATGGTTCTTCTTTCATCTGTGGCAGCGGCTCGGTCAGCGTTTTTCTAGGCTATGGCGACGGTACCCTGCAGGCGGGAGTGATTTACACCTCGGCGGGCTGGGATGCCTATGGGCTAGCGACCGCCGACGTGAATGGTGACGGCAAACCCGACATTCTGGTCGCCAACGAATGCGCGAGCAACACCAACTGCAACAACGGGGCGATGAGCGTAATGCTCAACAATGGCGACGGCACCTTCCAGGCGGGAAGCACGTTCCCCTCTGGCGGATCTGACACACTGTGGCTGGCAACGGGCGATCTGAACGGGGACGGCAAGGCTGATGTCGTCCTGACGAATCAATGCGCGAGCAACACCAATTGTTCACAGGGCTCAGTCAGCGTCCTGCTGGGCAATGGAGACGGCACTTTCCAGGCTCCGGTAACCTATGCAACCAGCAACGATGGAGTCTCGGTTGCGCTCGCCGATGTGAATGGCGATGGCAACCTCGACATCGTCCTGGCGGCGGAGTGCAGCGACGGCAGTTGCACCGGCGGCGCCGTCAACGTGCTGCTGGGGAACGGGGATGGCACCTTCCAGGATGCGATCAGCTACAGTTCGGGCGGTCTCTGGACCCTCGGGGTGGCCGTGGCCGATGTGAATGGCGATGGCAAACCCGACGTCATCGTTGCCAGTGAATGCCTGAGCAACAACAGCTGTTCGAATGGCGTAGTGAGCGTGTTGCTGGGAAATGGGGATGGAACCTTCCAGCCCGCCGTGACCTATAACAGCGGCGGCAACGATGCCATGTCGGTGCAGGTTGCGGACATGAACGGCGACGGCAAGGCGGACATCGTTGTCGACAACGAATGCTCTGCCGACTGTTCCACGGGCGCAATCTCGGTATTGCTGGGCAATGGAGATGGCACTTTCCAGCCGGCGATTGCGGCCAGCATTCCGCAAAGCGAAATGTGGCAGTCGATCGTGGTCGGAGACTTCAATGGAGACCACAAACTCGACGTGGCCGCGGGAGGATCCAATGCCTTATTGGTGGGCAACGGAGACGGTACCTTCCAGCCGGCGATGTCGCTGGGCGCTTCCGGCTTCGACACGGTCATGGCCGATTTCAACGGGGATGGACGCCCCGATCTCGCGGTCGGTGGAGTTACGGTGCTGTTGAACATCTCGAACGGGTTCCTGGTATCCACCACAACCGCAGTCTCAAGTTCGAGCAATCCATCGAGCTTCGGGCAGTCCGTGACCTTCACGGCGACGGTCACCCCGCAAAGCGCGGGCACGCCGACCGGAACCGTCACCTTCAGCGATGGATCGACACAACTCGGGCAATCGACGGTCTCCGATGGCGCGGCAACTCTGTCGACGTCGGCGCTAGCGATTGGATCACATTCGATCACCGCTTCCTACAGCGGCGACTCGACCTATGCCGCCAGCGTTTCGACGGGGCTGGCACAGGTCGTCGCGACTGCTTCCACCACAACCGCCTTGACCGGCACTCCGAATCCCGCGAACGTTGGTCAGAGCGTTACCCTCACTGCAACCGTCACTCCGACAACCTCCGGCACGCCCACGGGTACCGTCAACTTCTTTGACGGCTCGACTCAGATCGGGAACTCCAGCCTGAACGATGGAGTTGCAACATTCTCCACCTCAACTCTGGCGGCTGGGTCGCATAGTGTCACCGCGGTGTACAGCGGGGACGACAACTACAACGGCAGTACGTCGAGTGCGGTCAACGAAGTGGTCGCCACTCCCGGATTTGCCCTTTCGTCCACATCGCTGACACCCACGACGATTCAAGCCGGAGGCTCGGCGCAGTGGACGATCACCATCAATCCGCAGGGCGGATTCGATCCATCGACGGTGAGTCTGAGCTGCGGAGTTACGCCGGTTGCCAGCGTGCCGGTGACCTGCACGGTCGGCTCGGTCACAGTCTCCGGTGGCGTTGGGAGCGCGATGTTGCAGGTCGGCAGTACTGCGCCGCATGCCGCAGCCCTGCATCATGTGGCTCAGCGGGAATCTGGTCCTGGCAAGGGATTCTTGCTGGCCCTGCTCCTTACGGGTCTGTGTCTGGGATCAGGAAGCAGCAAATCGAACCGCCGAAAGCTTCTCGGCTTCAGCATTGCCCTTCTGATTGCCGGTTGCATGTTGCAGACGGCATGTGGCGGGAGCAGTTCGTCGACGATGGTTCCGGGGACACCGCAGGGTGCCTACACGGTAACGGTGACCGGAAGCGCCGGCGGAATGCAGCAGACGACGTCCGTGGTGGTAACGGTGCAATAGCGGCCATGAAAGTGGCTCCGCATCGGAAACACAACGCGTCGTTGTAAGCGTCGGATCGAGATTCCGACCAAACATCTGGCGTCGGCCGAACAGGCTGATGCCAGATTTCTTTTTCTGAAGCGTAACCGGAAAAACGATGCATTCGGGTTTCAATCCCGGCCCAAGAGCGAGTCACTCGATATCTTCTCTTTTGAATGCGCCCGGCCGCTAACGAATCGATCCTGCTCATCGTCTGACCGAAAGATTGAATGGTCTGCACGGCACGAGCCGCTGATCTCAGGCGCGCCGAGCGGCGGCTGACGAGAGCCTGTGCGGTGTCCACTTTTGGACAGCCGCACTCGGTTCCGGACAAGCCCAGCCGGGCAAAACAGCGGGGGAATGAGCCTATTCCCAGCAAATAGATGAGATTAACGGCGAGAACGCCTGGTACGCGGCGTGCTCCTTGAGAGCGAAGCTGGAACATCGGGAGGATGGTGTGGAGACCTTGTTTCAGGATTTGCGCTGTGCTTTACGCCAGCTGCGAAAGTCGCCGGCATTCACACTCACGGCCGTCGTCACCTTAGCGCTCGGCATCGGGGCGAATACAGCCATCTTCACGCTGGTACATGGGATCCTGCTGCGCTCCCTGCCGGTGGCAGATCCGGCTCAGCTCTACCGCGTCGGCGATACCGACAACTGTTGTGTCAATGGCGGCTACGTCAGCGACAACGGCGATTTCGACATCTTCTCCTACGATCTCTATCTACAGCTGAAGAATGCCGCACCGGAATTTGAGCAACTCGCGGCAATGCAGGCCGGGCAGCCTCAGTTCAGCGTACGCCGGGGCACAGCTCTGGCAAAGTCGCTCAACGGTGAGTTCGTTTCCGGCAACTACTTTTCGATGCTGGGAATTGGAGCGTTTGCCGGACGGCCTCTCACCGATGCCGACGATACCCCTGCATCCGCGCCCGCAACCGTGATCAGCTATGGCACGTGGCAGACCGAGTTTGCGGCGGATCCTTCGCTGGTGGGATCGACCGTTACCATCGAAGCCAAACCATTCACCGTGGTTGGCGTCGCTCCGCCGGGCTTCTTCGGAGACCGGGTGACCGATACTCCCCCAGCCTTCTGGGTACCGTTGTCGAGTGAGCCATATCTGGAGGGAACGAATTCGATCCTGCACAATGCGGATTCCAACTGGCTTTATGCATTAGGCAGAGTGCGAGTAGGAACTACGATTCCACCGGTGCAGGACAAGCTGTCGGCCGCGCTGCGGGCTTGGTTGGCCACCCGATCAGCGTATACCGAGAACGGCCGAGCATCGGAGATTCCCAAGCAGCATGTAACGATCGTTCCCGGCGGAGGCGGAATACAAAACCTGCAGCAGGAGACGAGCCGGGGCCTGACGATGTTGATGATTCTTTCGACGTTTGTCCTGTTGATCGCCTGCGCCAACGTCGCCAACCTGTTGCTGGCGCGGGGCACAGCCCGGCGGGCCGAAGTGGCGATCCGCACGGCCATGGGAGCAGGACAGGGCCGCCTGATCCGGCAGATTCTGACTGAAAGCACGCTGCTGAGTTGCATTGGCGGACTGGCCGGACTGGCAGTTGCCTATGCGGGATCGCGCGTCATTCTGGCTCTGGCTTTTCCCGACGCGACCAATCTGCCGATCGATCCTCATCCATCCCTGTCGATCCTGGGATTCGCATTTCTAGTTTCACTGGTTACGGGCATCATTGCGGGCACGGCACCCGCATGGTTCTCTTCGCATGTCCAACCCGCTGAGACCCTGCGCGGCGTCAACCGGACCATTCGCGACCGTTCTTCCCTGCCTCAGAAAGCGCTGGTTGTTCTTCAGGCGACGCTGTCGGTGGTCCTTGTGGCGGGGGCAATCCTGATGACGAAGTCCCTGGTGAACCTCGAGGGTCAGAATTTCGGCGTGGCTACGGTCGATCGCTACGTTCTGCAACTGGATCCCAAGGGCGCCGGATACACGGTCGGCCGACTGCCGGCTCTGTATCGGCAGATCGAAGATCGTTTTTCCGGGTTGCCGGGAGTTTCCAGCGTCGGATTGGCCCTCTACAGTCCGCTGCGAGGCGACAACTGGAGCGACTGCGTCATCCAGCAGGGACATCCTGAGCCTCGCCCGGACGACAAGTGCAGCGCGACGTGGGACCGCGTGAGCCCCGGGTTCCTTGATTCGATCGGCGTGCCGATTCTGCGCGGCCGCGGGATCACGGAACAGGACACGGAGACATCGCGACCGATCGCGATTGTCAATCAGACCTTTGTCAAACGCTTTTTCCCCAAGGTGGATCCTCTGGGCCAATACTTCGGCATCGATTTCCCCGAGTATTCGAGCGCGTATGAGATCGTGGGCGTTTTTCGGGACTTCAAGATGAATGATCCGCGCGATCCGGTCCGCCCGGTCTTTTTGCGTCCGCTGACGCAGCACTTCACCGGTTTTACGCAGCCGGAGATGATCACCGGGGAGACGCGATCGCTGTTCATCGCCGACATGATCCTCAAGTTCAAGGGAGCCCAGGGAGATGTTCAATCGCTGATTCGGAGGACGCTGTTCAACATCGACCCGAATCTGACCGTGGTCAATCTGCGGTCATTTGAGTCGCAGATTTCCGGCAATTTCGTTCAGGACCACCTCATCGCCCGGTTAACCAGCCTTTTTGGCGTTCTGGCGCTCATCCTCGCTTCTGTCGGACTCTACGGCGTGATGTCGTATTTCGTGGCTCGCCGCACCAGCGAGATCGGGGTTCGCATGGCCCTGGGCGCGACACGATCGGGAGTGCTGGCCATGGTCTTACGGACAGCGCTCTGGCAAATCGTTATCAGCCTGGCTGTCGGAATTCCGTGCGCGCTCCTGGCGGGTCATCTGATGGCGAACCAACTTTACGGCGTTCAGAGTTATGATCCGCTGGCGCTGGTCGCCGCGACGTTAGTGCTTGGCTTGTGTGCGTCGGCGGCAGGCTTGATCCCGGCGCGACGGGCAGCGTCGATCGAGCCGATGGAGGCGCTGCGTACCGAGTAGCGAGGGCACGGCAAGAGGAACTTCGCGCAGGGCGGCGCCTTGTCTCATTTCCCCGATGCCGACGGATGTTCGGGCAGAGGCACCGCGCTTTTCAGCCACGCGGTATACCAGAGATCCAGCAGCATCTGCGATCCGGCGGCCAGACGCTGGGTGGTGAAGTCGAACGCCGCGCGAGAACCTTTGGCCGTGAAACCGCCCGCCTTCTCGATGGCGTACACGTCTTGAACCAGGCTGTGCGACTTGCGCAAGTAATCGAGATACTGCGCGAAGGGATCGTTGAGTTTTTCCGGAGGCTCGACGAACGCGGCAAAGTCCTCGGGATGAATGTTTGCGGCAACGTAGGCGCTTTCAAACAGCGAGTGAATCCCGTGTTCCGTGGTGTATTCCTTGGGATTAGGACCGACCCAGCCGTTGTACTGAATGGTGGTGTGGAGGGGCTGCGAACCGTCCGCGACATAGTGGCCGAGCAGTCCGCAGTTGACGATGATCGCTTTCTGCACCGCCAGCGTGGATTGATGCAAAGCCTGCCTCTGCCGATATTCGCGGAACTCGACGATCAGCCGCTCATAGATTTCCATCGTGATGTAGGGCTGGAAACCGACGTGCTCCGGGAGGTAGTCATCCGGGTGGTCAGTAGTAGAGGCCCGTTTGTCGTAAAGCTTGCGGATGAATTCGTAGCGTCCTTCGGGGAGGGGATTCATCCACTCGACCCGCTCGAGATCGATGAAGTGGTCGGGCTCCTGCGCGTTCTTGAGGGCGAACTCGGTGGAGCTTCGCCAGCGGTCAGGTTCGGGCCCAAGATAGGCGATCTCCTCGACCGCGTGGCGCAGGAAACGCGGCATGCCAACGGGGATTTTCGACGCCGCAACGCGGTTTACGTATGTATGTCCCTCGTTGCCCCAGGCGAAGGACAACTGCGATTGCGCCAGAACGAGGACGATCAGCAAGAAGCTGCTCAGCCTTCGTCGAATGTTCCCTATTCTCAGCTCACCCAACTGGACTCAGCCTCTTCTCTCGCGCTCAGAACGTCAGGTGCATCGAAAGCTGCAGAAAGCGATTGCTGCCCACCGTCTGCTCGATCACACCATAGTTGTCCGGATTCCCCGCGGGCACCGTCGTGCTGTAACAAGGCTGCGGGTTGAAACAAGGATTGAGTTCGAAATCGCTGTTTGGTGCGTCGAAACTCGGATGGTTAAAGATGTTAAAGGCATCGGCCTCGAATTTCAGCGCGAAGCGTTCACTGATCTTGAAATTCTTGAGAATTGAAAAGTCGAAGCGCGTCTGGAAGGGTGCGCGGAAGAGATTGCGCCCATTGTTTCCGTAGTCGGTCTCATAGTTGTCGCAGACCGTGGTCCCGGCGGTGGTGAGACCGCAGGGTGGAACGCCCTCCTGCCCCGGGCTCAGCAAAGGAACGGTGAAAGCGTTGGGATTGATGTAGGTTCCGCCCCGATCCGTGCCGCCTAACGTCGCCTGTTTCGGCGTGATCCCCGGAGCAAGGGGAAGAATCGGGTTGGTGATGAAATCGTCCGCACTGAAGTAAATGCCGCCGGCGATTCCCGAGAAGTCGATGATGCTGAACGGCTCGCCACTCTGTGCCACGGTTACGCCCTGAAGTCCCCATCCATTCATCACCGAGTCAACCAGCCGCGATGACGTCTTCATTTTCGGCAGCATGTAGACATAGCTGATGGTTAGTACGTGCGTGCGATCAAAATCCGAGGAAGCGTACGAGGTTCGGGGATCCAGCGGATTATTTCCGTTGAAAAAGAGCCCAGCGCCGAGCCCGCTGCCTTCGTCGAGTGAGTGAGAATAAGTGTAGGACGCATTCACCATGAGACCATGCGACATTCGCTTGGTGGCCTGGACTTGCAGCGCGTTGTAGTTCGAAATGCCTTCTGCCTTCCAGAAATCTGCATTCGGGTTGAAACCGGTATAGGGCGTACGCAGCGCCGTATTGCCGTCGGAGAATGAAAACTCTCCAATCGTTGTTTGGACTTGCTCGGTGAGAAGCGGGTTGAAGTTGTTGTCAACCGCTTGGAAGCCGTAGGTGTAGGTCTGCCCATTCACAGGATTGGTCGGGGTGGCGATCGCGGGTTGATTGAAGGGGATTGGAACCGGCTGATGCACGCCGTGATTTCCGATATAAGCCATCGTCAGAACGAGGTCGTTCTTCGGCTGCCACTGCAGGTCGAGGCTCCAGTTTTCAGAATAAGGGAGCTTGTTGGTCGGGTCGTATCCGCCGAAGAGAAAATCGAAGTTGGCGAATCCCGTTGGCGAGCAGGTGGGAGTCACCGGCTCGTCACAGCCGCTGAGCCCGGACTGGTTGTACACCAGGGCCGCGACCTGATTGAGGTTGGACGGCGGTGGCGGCAGCTGGGTCGTGCCGAACGGGCCAGCAGTCAGACAGCCCTTGCCCGTGCACGAGGCGACCACCGGGACCGTGAAAGGTTCCTGAGTGGTCACGCTAAATGGACCGCTGATGCCTAAACCCGCGCTCGCCGACAGTTCAGTGAAGTATTCGCCACGATCCGCATAGAGGCCGAAGCCGCCGCGAACCACGACACTTTTGAGTCGGGACGGGCTCCAGGCAAAGCCAAAGCGCGGAGCAAACATCCACTGCCGACCGGTAAGCGTGGAATCGCTGACACCCTTGAATCCAAAGGTGCGATTGTTGCCGGCGACCACCAGACCGATGCCAGGCTCGCCATTCGAGAGCGTGCCGAATGTATCGCAATCCGCGGGCGCGTTGGCGACGGCGCAGCTGCCGGTGAAGAGATAGTCCGAAGGATAGAAATTAGTCAGCAGTCCATTGGTCTCATAGAGCGGGCCGTCCCAATCCCAGCGCAGGCCTGCATTGATCGTCAGGTTCGGCAAAACCTTCCAGTCGTCCTGGGCGAACAAGCCCGCCGACCGCGAGCGGAAGTGGCGGTTCGTTTCTCCGTTCAGGAACTGACCGCTGCTGCGGTCTTGTCCCAGCGTGCCCGTCAGAAAATCGCCGAAGTTACGGAACGTCATGTTTGCCACCTGATTCTCACGGTTGGCAACATTCAATTGCATGTAATCGTAAGTGCCACCGAATGCCAGGCTATGCTTTTGGTGCACCCAGTGGTAGATGGACGACCCTTCATATTCGTTCTGGAAGATGCCGGCATTAGCGAAGTTGGTGGAAGGGCCGATGGTCATCTTGTGACCGTGGTTGTGCGGAACTGTTCCGGTTGCTGTAAGGGCGCCGTCATCGGCACTGGTAATCGTAATCCCGGGAAAGCGGGTGCTGCCGAGAAGGTTGAGACCGATATCACTGGGCGCCAATGACTGTGCCGTAGTGGCGTTGGCAACCTCGCGGATGAAGCCGAATCGGTTTTCCCACGTGGTATTGGGATTCAGAATTGTTGTGTTATCGAGTGAAAACAACTGGCTTCCGGAGTGCATGGTCTGCGGAAAACCCAGAACACCACTGACCGCAAAGGGAATCTGGGTGGGATCGTTCTGGTAATAATACTTTGCGGCAAGCCGGTCTTTCGGTCCAAAGAGGTAATCGATGTTGGCGTTAGCCTGATCCGCGTTGAACTGGCTCGACGGCCCCTTCACGAACGCGTTGAAGCTCTGGATCGGACTCTCCGTGGGGGCGTTCTCCGACGGAATAATGTACTGTCCGTCCGGGGTCTTCGCCTGGAGAAGCGCGAGCGAGACCTGATCTACTTCGTTTGCCGTGATGCAGTTGCTGGAGCAGCCAATCGCCGTGTTGTAGAGGTTCACCAGATCGGAGGCGTCCCGATTACTATCAGACAGTCCGGGCAGGGTCGGCACGCCGTTGAAGGCTCCGCTCAGAGCGTCGCTGATCCGCTGGCCCTGGTATGAGCCGAAGAAGAATATCTTGTCTTTCTTGATGGGACCGCCGAGCGTTCCGCCGAAAACATTACGGTGCAGTGGAGGAGCGCCGCTAAAGAACGGGTTGGGAGCAAGGAAGGTTGGGGCGGCGTCGAAGGAATTGCTCTGGTAGTATTCGTAGACTTGTCCATGCAGGCTGTTCGTGCCGGACTTCGTCGTAGTCTCGACGTGAGCGCCACTTGCCGATCCCATGGAGGCGTCATACATCGAGGTTGCGACGTGAACTTCCTCGATGGTCTCGACCGGGGGCGTGGGTAAAGCCTGGCCGATTGCGTCGAAGACACTGCTGTTGGTTTGGACTTGTCCGCCGACGCCAAAAATCTCGCCCGTGTTCAGGGTAAACCGGCTGTCGGAGATGTTGCTGGTGGAATTCCCGTTAAACAGATTGTTGGCATTCACGCCATTGAAGGTGAACTGATTGCTGGTATCGCGCTGGCCGTTGGCGACGATGCCCTGATTGCCCAATCCCTCGTTGGAACCCGATCCGGAGAGGAAGTCGGCATTCACGCCCGGCGCAAGAATCGCCAGCTGCGTAAAGCTGCCCGTGCCGAGCGGCACGGCTTCAATCTGCTGCGCTCCCATGGTGTAGCCATTGGTCGTATCGGTCTCGTTGAGAAGCGGCGTGGCATCGACCGTCACCGAGGTCGAGACGGCTCCCGGCTTCAGCTTCGTATTCACCGTGGTCGTGCGGTTGCCCTGCACGATGATCTGCGGGTACACGGCCGTTTGAAATCCCTCTTTACTGAAAGTTACCTCGTAGATGCCGATGGGAAGATCCGCCATGGCGAACGAACCGTCGCTCTTGGTCTCAGCCGTCACCTGCAGGTTCGTCGAAATTGCGCGAGCCTTGACGGTGGCGTCCTGGACCACGGCGCCGGTGGCATCGGTCACGGTGCCGTTGATCGCGCCGAGGGTCTGCTGCGCCGAGGCACACTGAGTGAAGCAAGCCAAGGTTAGAAGGGCGATCACTACCGCTCGCAAGAAAGACTCAGCAGATGGAGACACCACGACCGTTGAAGAATCCACGCGAGAACCCCCCTGTGAAGAGAAGCTCTTATAGCAGAATGACTTGGAGATATTCAAGCTGCGCCTGAGGATAATTAGTCAATTCTTTATGAATTTTTCTTCAGGCTTCCAAGCAGAAATCCTGGTGTTCAGGAAGAAGCGTTGACAGACAAAGAACTGTGCCTGTTACCATCAAAAAATGAAGGGACGGGATATTTCCCGGCGCCGATTTCTGACCGGCGCGTGCGCGCTGGGGGCAGCCGGCATCAGTGCTCTGCCGCCAGGCGCGTCGACATCTGCGCTCGTATCGCCTTTCCGGAAAGCGCAAAATAGCGATCAAGCTGCAGATTATGTTCTACACATCAGGAATTCTCCGATCGAGATCGCGCCGAAACACATCCTTTCCACGACTACCTACAACGGCCAATTTCCCGGACCGTTGCTTCGCTTCAAGGAAGGACGCGACGTAACCGTAGAAATCCACAATGACACCGAAACTCCCGAACAGCTGCACTGGCATGGGCAGAAGGTCCCGGTTGATGTGGATGGAGCCGCGGAGGAAGGAACGCCGTATATTCCGGCGCACGGCCTGCGACGAATCGTGTTCAAGCCGAATCCAGCAGGATTTCGTTTCTACCACACCCATAATCGCGCCGGCGCCAATCTGGCGGCGGGACTCTATAGCGGTCAAGCGGGACCGGTTTACATCGAGCCAGCTAGCAATCCTGGACGTTACGACCGCGAAGTTTTTCTTGTCCTGAAAGAATTCGAGCCCAGTTTCAGCCGCGGCGGCGACATGCCTCAGGATTTTTTGTCTCCCGCAGAGCCAAACAAGGAGTTGAAGCAGACGGGCGAGACCGCGATGAATGCCTCGCTGGCCAAAGGCATGCCCCACGGATACGAGGTCGGGTATGACTTCTTCACGATCAACGGGCGCATGCTGGGCCACGGCGAACCGATCCGCGTGAAGCACGGGGAGCGAGTGCTATTTCACGTGCTGAACGCAAGCGCGACAGAGATTCGCAGCCTGGCTTTGCCCGGGCACTCGTTTCAGGTCGTGGCACTCGACGGGAACCCGGTTCCGAATCCTGTATCTGTGCCCGTCTTGTGGATCGGCACGGCTGAACGCGTTTCGGCGATCGTGGACATGGCTCACCCAGGCATTTGGATCCTGGGTGATCTCGACAATGGCGACCGCGGACACGGCATGGGCATCATTCTCGAGTACGCAGGCCGAACAGGAAAAGCTCAGTGGGTCGCCCTTCCACCATTCAAATGGAACTATGCGAGCTTTGCAAAGCCCGGAGCCAGCGCGCCTGCGCCGGATGAGACGTTCACGATGACCTTCGCGAAAGACAACGCCGCCGACGAAGGCTTCAATCGCTGGACGATCAACGGGGCGGCGTATCCGATGAACTCTTTGCCAACCCTGGCAGCATTTCACCTGAAGGAAGGCCATCGATATCGATTGCGCATGCGCAATGCGAGCGACGACATTCATCCGATTCACCTGCATCGGCACAGCTTCGAGCTGACGAAGTTAGCCGGACGGCCCATGGCGGGAATCCTGAAAGATGTGATGATGTTGGGTGGATATCAAGAAGCCGAGGTGGATTTCGTCGCGGATAATCCGGGATCGACGCTGTTTCACTGCCACCAGCAGTTGCACATGGATTTCGGATTCATGACGCTCTTCGATTATGCCTGATCCACTCCTCGGCGATCACGGCGTCTTTGCTGCAGTGCCGTCGGGCGATTGACCTCCGACTCTGGCAACTCCGCCGCATAGCACGTAGTATTCTTATTCTGATTCTGTCGGAAGCGCTTAACTCGCGTCTCCTCGTGCATGCCAAGACTGAAGATCAAACCGAAAACCGAGTGCTTGTGGGATCTGGTGAGCCTGGGCGAGGTGATGCTGCGGCTCGATCCGGGCGACGAGCGCGTCTCTACGACGCGGCAGTTCCGCGCCTGGGAGGGAGGCGGCGAGTACAACGTAGCCCGCGGGCTACGGCGCTGCTTCGGCATGAATACGGCGATCGTCACAGCGCTGGCGGATAATCCCGTCGGACGCCTGATCGAAGATCTCATGCTGCAGGGCGGCGTCAGCCTGAAATATGTGCGCTGGGCGGAGTTTGACGGCGTAGGCAGGACCGTGCGTAATGGCTTGAATTTCACCGAGCGCGGCTTTGGAGTGCGCCCCGCCGTGGGCTGTTCGGACCGCGGGCATACCGCCGCATCGCAGTTGAAGCCCGGCGAAATTGACTGGGAGCAGATCTTCAGCAAGGAAGGAGCGCGCTGGTTTCACACAGGCGGAATCTTCTGCGCCCTTTCGGAAACAACTCCTCTGGTCGCTCAAGAAGCCATGGAAGCTGCGAAGCGGGCCGGGACGATCATCTCCTACGATCTGAACTATCGCGCCTCATTGTGGAAGTCGATTGGCGGTAAAGCAAAAGCGGAGGAGGTGAATCGCCGGCTTGCTCCCATGGTCGACGTCATGCTGGGGAACGAGGAAGACTTCACCGCGGCTCTCGGCTTTCCGGTTGCCGGACTGGATGAACATCATTCCAAGGTGGAGGCGGCCGGCTTCAAGGAAATGATTGCGACCGTTTTGAAGCAGTACCCATCCACTGCGGTGATCGCCACGACGCTTCGAAATGCAAAGACAGCGACGCGCAATGATTGGGGAGCACTGTGCTATTACGATGGCCAGTTCCATGAAGCGCCGACGCGTGAAAATCTGGAGATCTGTGACCGGGTCGGCGGCGGCGATTCTTTCGCCTCGGGATTGATTTACGGATTCCTGTCGGGAAAAGACGCGCAGTGGGGGGTGGAATGCGGAGCCGCTCATGGGGCGCTGGCGATGACCACCCCGGGCGATACCACAATGGCCACCCTGGCGGAAGTGCTGCAGGCCATGACATCGCGCACGGCGAGAATCGAGCGCTAAGCCAAGAGTATTCATGTCGATGAATCATCTTAGCTATGAAGACGTAGTTCGCAAGATCGGAGAAGTGGGAATCGTTCCGGTCATACGCGCGGCTACGGTGGTCGAAGCCAACCGCGCCGTGGAAGGTATCTGCGGCGGCGGGATCCCCGTTGTCGAGATCACGATGACCGTCCCTAATGCGGTCTCGGTCATTCGCGAAGTGGCGCGATCGCTTGGGCGAGAAGTCCTGATCGGCGCGGGTACCGTCACAAACGCGGAACAAGCCGAGGCCTGTATTCAGGCAGGAACACAATTTCTGGTAAGCCCAGGTCTCTCTTTGCCAGTGCTCGCCGTAGCACGATCGCATGGAAAGCTGGCAATTCCCGGCGCTCTCACTCCGACCGAGTTGATGGACGCGGAGGAGGCGGGAGCGCGCCTGATCAAAATCTTTCCCTGCGGAAATGTCGGAGGCCCGAAGTACTTGCGTTCGCTCAGGGCTCCATTTCCGAAAGCGTCACTGATTCCGACTGGAGGAGTGAATGCAGGCAACGCAGCCGAGTTCATCGCAGCCGGAGCGTTTGCCCTGGGCATCGGAGCGGACCTGGTGGATGCGAAAGCGTTGCGCGAAGGGAGCCTGGAGAAAATCTCTTCAGCCGCGCGCGAACTGGTGCAAACCGTCGCGTCAGCCCGAGCGGCGCTGTTGTAGTTGCGGCTGCTACTGATTCACGCCGCTGGCGAGCACCCCGCCGTCGACTGGCAGAATGGTCCCGGTCACGAAGCTGGCGGCGTCGGATGCGAGGAACACCGCGGCCCCGACCAATTCCTCCAGCTCACCAAACCGCTTCATCGGAGTTCGCATCAGGACTTCCTGTCCCCGGCCAGTGCCCACCAGAAGCCTTTCGCTCAAAGGAGTGCGAAAATATCCGGGCGCGATGGCGTTGACGCAGATTCCGCTGGTGGCCCATTCCACCGCCAGTGATTGAGTCAAGGATGCGACGGCCGCTTTGCTCGCGCTGTATGCGGCGACTTCAAACAGGGCGAGGAATGATCCCATGGATGCGATGTTGATGATGCGGCCATAGCGCCGCTCGATCATATGGCGTCCAAAGACCTGGCAGCTCCGCAGAATGCCGGTGAGGTTCGTGTCGAGGATGCGATTCCAGTCGGCCTCAGGAAAGTTTAACGTAGGCGCGCGTTTGGTGATGCCGGCGGCGTTCACCAGAATGTCGACTTTGCCGAAACCGTCGACGCAGGCCGTCAGTAAATGCTCCAGGGATGCACGGTCGGCAACATCGCAGGTTACCCGCAACGAGCGGCGTCCCAGCGCCTCGATCTCACCCGCCAAAGTGTTCACCAATTCCAAGCGACGCGCACTTGAGATGACATCGGCGCCCGCCTGCGCCAGTCCGAGCGCAAGGGTTCGCCCAATGCCCGAACTGCCTCCGACGACGACAGCAACCTTACCGTCCAGATCCAATTGCTTATAGCCCATGATCCCTCAGGCTTCCTCGTGCAAAGTGAGTCATACGAGCGGCCTTATGCCGTTACCAGTCGAACATCGTTCCATCGAGCTTCCGGTTGATGGGCAGGTATGCCCGCTGGTAAGGGAACTTCTCGGCCAACTTCTCGTTATAGTCGACGCCCAGTCCCGGAGCGTCCCCCGGATGCAGGTAGCCGGCGCGGAATGAATAGGCGTGCGGAAATACCTCGTCCGTTTCCTTCGTGTGACGCATGTATTCCTGAATTCCGAAATTATTGATCGAGATATCGAAGTGCAATGCGGCGGCCATCGCCACCGGGGAAAGATCGGTGGCTCCGTGACAGCCCGTCCGGACGTGGTAGATCTCGGCGAGTGCGGCGATTTTCTTGAGATGCGTCAGCCCGCCGCCGTGAACAACGGTCATGCGGAGATAGTCGATCAGTTGCTCGGAGATCAGAATGTGCGCATCCCAGACCGAGTTGAAAACCTCGCCGACGGCGAGTGGAATGGTGGTGTGCCGGCGAACCAGGCGGAAGCCCTCCTGTAGCTCGGCGGTCACCGCGTCTTCGAGCCAGAACAGATGATAAGGCTCCAGGCTCTTACCGACGCGCGCCGCTTCGACGGGCGTGAGCCGATGGTGGACATCGTGCAGCAGGTGCAGGTCATCTCCGAACTTCAGGCGCAACGCCTCGAACAGCTTGGGCACGTGGAGCAAGTACTTTTCCGTGGACCAGACATTCTCCGGCGGCAGTCCTTTTTCCGCAGGCTCGTAGTACAGCTTGTCTTTAGCGACGCCGTAGGTTGAAGCCAAGCCCGGAATTCCGCTCTGGGCGCGAATCGCAAGATAGCCAAGCTCTTTGTATTTCGCGACTTCGTCTGCGGTCTCTTCAATGTCGCGGCCGTTTGCGTGGCCGTAGACGAGAACGCCGGTTCGGCTGACGCCACCGAGCAGGTTGTAAACGGGAGTCTTGAGCGCTTTCCCCTTGATGTCCCACAGGGCCATATCAATGGCGGCGATCGCTGTCATCGTTACCGGACCGCGGCGCCAGTACGCGCCTCGATAACAATATTGCCAGATGTCTTCCGTCTGGAAGGGATCGCGGCCGATGAGGCAAGGAATCAGATGGTCCGACAGATACGACGCGACAGCGAGTTCGCGGCCGTTCAGGGTTGCGTCCCCCAACCCGTAAATGCCCTCGTCCGTCGAGATCTTGAGTGTGACAAAATTCCGCCCGGGACAAGTTACGAATACTTTTGCATCCGTGATCTTCAACCTGTTTTCTCCGAACTGAACTACCGAGTGTACCCAAAATCTCAATCTGGGTGCAGCAGAGGTCAAAGTGTGAAGACCGCGGCCGCCGCGAACTGATGTCTTTCCCACGCCGGGCAAGGCATCCGGCTAGCGCACTTGTGCGGGCTTCATCTGCGGGACCAGTACTTGCACAAAGCAGAATGCAACCAGATACGCGAATCCGGCGATCAGGAAGATGGGCACATACGAACCGGTTTTCTCGAGAATGTAGCCCACGGTCTTCGCGATCCCCATGCCGCCGATCGTGCCTGCCATCGTGCCGAAACCGACGACCGACCCTACGGCGGCGCGGGGGAACATGTCGGAGGCCAACGTGTAAATGTTCGCCGACCACCCCTGGTGCGCGCCGGCAGCGAGTGCAATGAGGAGAACCGCAGTCCATGCGTTCGTGGTTCGAGCTGCCAGCATGATGGGCATGACCGCGATTGCACAGAGCAGAAGGGCCGTCTTCCGGCTGCGATTGAGAGACCAGCCCATCCGCAGCAGAGAGGAAGAGATCCATCCACCGGCAATACTGCCGACGCTCGCTCCGCTGTATACGACGAAGAGCGGGAACGCCATCTCTTTCAAATTCAAATTGAGGTTGCGGCTGAGAAAATCCGGCATCCAGAACAGATACACGTACCAGATAGGATCGGTGAAGAACTTGCCCAGAGCGATGGCCCACGACTGGCGCAAAGTTAACAGAGTCCAAAGCGGAACCTTAGTCTGGGGGTCCTCCCCGCCACGATCGCTCTGAATGTAAGCTAGCTCTCCTGCCGAGACTTGTCCTTCTTCCGGCCGGTGATAAAGAGCGAGCCAGGCCGCGATCCACAGCATTCCCAGCGCCCCGGTGCCGATGAAGGCCATGCGCCAGCCGTAGCGATATGTCAGCCAAGGGACGACCAGCGGAGTGACAATGGCTCCGACGTTGGCGCCGGAGTTGAACAGGCCAGTCGCCAGCGCTCGCTCGCGCCTGGGAAACCACTCGGCAACCGCCTTGATGGCAGCCGGAAAGGAACCGGCTTCACCCAATCCCAGACAAAAACGCGCCGCGGCAAATTGTGCAACCGAAGTCGCGGCAGCGTGCGCCATTGCCGCCAGGCTCCAGACGAACACAGAAAGCGTGAACCCTTTGCGGGTTCCGAGCCAATCCATGAGTTTTCCGATGAACAGGACTCCGGCCCCGTAAGCAAACTGAAAGGCGAGAACGATGTTGCTGTAACCGATCTCGCTCCAACCCAGCTGATGCTGAAGCGTAGGCTTGAGCAGACCGATCACCTGCCGGTCCATGTAATTGACGGTCGTCGCAAAAAACAACAATCCGCAGATCGTCCAACGCCGGCGGCCGAACGGATGAGGCGCATCTATCCTTTTTTGTTCGGAAGCGGCGCGAGCAGGATCCTGATTCAATGGAGTCTTAATGAGCGTTTCCCTCCGCCGACTGCTGCCACAATGAGCCTCCGGCGCGGTTCCGCGAACCTGATATGATTCAGGGCCGGATTAAACGGTGGACTTAGTATATGAGCTTATGAGGGGTTTCCTCGGCAAAGACTTTCTTCTTTCCAATGAGACGGCGCGGCGCCTATATCACAGAGTCGCGGCTTCTCAGCCGATCGTCGATTATCACTGCCACCTGCGCCCCGCTGACATCGCAGAAAACCGCCGGTTTGCTGATCTCTTCGAAATCTGGCTTGAGGGCGACCATTACAAGTGGAGGGCGATGCGTGCCAATGGGATCGCAGAAAAGTACATCACGGGTAACGCAACTTCCTATGATAAATTTCTGGCGTGGGCGAGAACTGTCCCTTACACCCTGCGCAATCCTCTCTATCATTGGACACACCTGGAACTGCAACGGTATTTCGGCATCACGCAATTGCTCGACGAGACGTCGGCCCCATCTATCTGGGAGCGAGCGAATGCGGCGCTGGACGGGGGTTTGACCGCGCACGCGATTCTGCGTCAATTTCACGTTGAAGTCGTTTGCACGACTGACGATCCTACGGACGACCTTCGGTATCATCAGGCGCTCGCGAAGGCGAAGCCGTCGACGGCAGTTCTGCCGGCATTCCGTCCAGATAAGGCGCTTACCGTTGGCACGCCTGACTTTCTCCCCTGGGTGGATGCCCTCTCGCAAGCGGCAAATGTCGAGATCTGGAATTTCAACAGTTTCCTCGATGCGCTGCAAAAGCGTCACAGCTTCTTTCATTCTCTCGGCTGCCGCCTCTCGGATCACGGGCTGGATCATTGTTTTGCAACTCCATGCGCGCAACAAGAAGCTGCTGCGATTTTCTCTAAAGCGTACGATGCCAAGGGCATTAGCGAGGAGGAGCACACTCAGTTTGCTTCGTTCATGATGCTGTTCTTTGCGCGGCTCGATGCCGAGAAAGGTTGGACGAAACAACTTCATCTGGGCGCGAAGCGCAATGTGAACTCCGCTGCCTGCAAGGCTCTTGGCCCCGACACCGGGTTCGATGCCATCGGAGATTTTCCTCAGCTTGATCTTCTGGCTGGGTATCTCGACCGATTGTCTTCGGAAAACGCTCTGCCCCGCATGATTCTGTACAACGTCAATCCGGTGGATACTTTTTCTTTTGCGACTCTAGTCGGATCGTTTCAGGACGGACACGAACCCGGCAAGATCCAATATGGCAGCGCCTGGTGGTTTCTCGACCAGAAGAACGGCATCACCGACCAGATCGAAGCGCTTTCCAACGTCGGCCTGCTTTCTCGTTTTGTCGGCATGGTCACGGACTCGCGGTCCTTCATGTCCTATCCGCGCCACGAATATTTTCGGCGCGTACTGTGCAACATTCTCGGCCAGGACGTAGAGCGCGGCGAACTTCCTGACGATGAAGTTCTGCTGCAGGAGCTGGTGCAGGACATCTGTTACGGAAATGCAAAGCGATATCTGAAACTGGGCAGCGATGCCGGCTCATGATCTTTGCCACCCGAATATAAACGAAATCCGGTATCTTATTTGCAATTGATCATCCAGGAGGACCCCTCTCTTGCGCACATCGCTGGCACTGGTCGGTCTCATCTGTATTTTCGGAGTTTCCATGAAGTCGCACTCCGCGAGTCAAAACAGCGCACAAACTCTCGAGGCACGTCGCGACGATTTGAAACGGCTCCTGAATGAGCAATGGGAATACACGCTCCGTACACGGCCGGAAGTTGCCACCGACGTTGGCGACGAGCGATATAACGACCGGCTTTCCGATTTCTCGGACAAAGCGATCGCAGAGGATATCGAACACACGCGCCAGATGCTGGCGCGCTTCGAAGCGGTCGACATCACTGGATTTCCAGAACAGGAGAAACTGAATCAGGAGCTGATGGTCTACAGCCTCCGCGACGATCTTGCGAGTTCGCGATTCAAAGATTGGGAAATGCCGGCGAACCAGTTCTCCGGCATTCACCTCGGCTACGCATCTCTTCCGGAGTACTTGCCCTTTCGCAATGTTAAGGACTACGAGAACTACCTCTCGCGGCTGCACCAGATTCCCCGCGTGCTCGACCAAGCAACCGGGCACATGCGCGACGGATTGCGCGATCATCTGATGCCTCCGAAATACCTGCTGGAGAAAGTCTCGGTACAGGCTCAATCGGTCGCAGATGCTCCCATCGATAAGAGTTCCTTCACCGATCCTCTGCGGAAGTTTCCGGCTTCGATTCCCGAGGCAGATCAGAAACGGCTGCGAGCGGAGATTGAAGATGCAGTGAGGGGCGAAGTCGAACCGGCGTACGCCCGCTTTGCCAAGTTCGTACGCGAAGACTACGCGCCGCATGGACGGCTTGATCCCGGCATCTGGGCGCTGCCCGATGGCGACTCTCGCTATCAATATGCTGTTCATCATCAGACGACCACCGACTTGACGGCGGATCAGATCCACGAACTCGGAGTGAAGAGCGTCGCGCAGATCGAACAGGAGATGCTGAAGATCGCGAACGCGCAAGGCTTTAGCGACCTGAAAGCGTTCAATGCGCATATTCGGCAGGATCCGGCGCTCTATGCCAAGTCGGGGCAGCAATTGCTGGAGCTTTACACCAAGTATCGGGACCAGATGTATACAAAGCTCCCGCTCTTGTTCGGCCGATTGCCCAAAAACAAGCTGGACGTGGTGCCGATGGAGTCTTTCCGCAGCGCTGACAGCGTGCCGGCCGATTATTCGATCGGATCGGGCGACGGATCGCGCCCGGGGCGGATCAACGTCAATGAATATGAGCCCCAGAAACGGCTGCTGCTGAATGTAGAAGCCATCGCTTATCACGAAGGCGTCCCCGGGCATCATCTGCAGTTTTCGATTGCGCAGGAACTGACCGACCTTCCGCCGTTTCGACGGTTTGACCTGGATCTAAACGCTTACACGGAGGGTTGGGCGTTTTACGCCGAGCGCCTGGGCAAGGAAGTTGGCTTTTATCAGGATCCCTATAGCGATTACGGGCGTCTGCAGAACGAAATGTGGCGCGCGGTGCGCTGGGTGGTCGATACCGGAGTGCACTCCAAGCACTGGACGCGCCAGCAGATGATCGACTACTTCCATGCCCACACGGCAATGGATGATCAGAACATCGAAACGGAGGTCGATCGCTACATTGCCTGGCCGGGGCAGGCGCTGTCCTACAAGATGGGACAGACGAAGATCCTGGAATTGCGGGATCGGGCCCAGAAGGAACTGGGGCCAAAATTCGATCTACGAGCTTTCCACGACGCGGTTCTCGATTCCGGGCCGTTGCCTCTCGACATTCTGGAGACAAAGATCGACGCCTGGATCGCCGCGCAGAAATGACGGACTCCGCGTAACAGCCGAAGCGTACAGCGCCGACTAAAGCGAACTCCTCACTGGATGCCCCATTCGCGCGGTGTCTCGACGTACGACCGATCGAGGGCGGTAGTCGACGGACAGCCCAGCAGACGTAGTGTCCGCTCGTAATCGGTTCTTAGAATCTGCAAGGCACGAATGACCCCGGGGTGTCCAGCCGCGGCGAGACCATAAGCATAGGCTCGCCCGATCAGAACGGCGCGCGCACCCAGGCAAATAGCCTTGGCGATATCGGAGCCGCGGCGGACGCCGCCATCCATCAGCACGGGAATTTTCCCGCGCGCGGCAGCCACAACCTCCGGCAGAGCGCGCAGGGTGGGTGAGACCGAGTCGAGTTGGCGGCCGCCATGATTCGACACCACAACGGCTGAAGCGCCTTGATCGATGGCGCGTTTGGCATCATCGCCGATGAGAATGCCCTTCACTACGATCGGACCGTTCCATTGCTGGCGAATCCATTGCAGATCGCCCCAAGTCACGGTTGCTTGAGCCAGAGCCGCAGTGACGTCAACCAGTTGCATCGGTCCCTGGCCAGGAATGACGATGTTCTCGAGCTTCGGCACGCCTCCATCCATCAGGAACGACGCGACCCATCCCGGATGCGAGACTATGTCGAGCAGGTACGGAATCTTCGCGAAGAGCGACGCGCCCAGAAGTTCCTTCATTCCATTGCGCGGATCGCGTTCGCGCATGCCGGCGACCGGAGTATCGACCGTTATCACCAGGGCCGAAAATCCCGCGCGGCGGGCGCGATCAAGGGCACCCTCGGCCGCTCCGCGGCCGCCCAGCAGGTACAGCTGATACCAGACCGGGCCTTGGGAAGCCGCCTTCACATTCTCCAGTTTGTGACCTGAGATGGTGGAGAGAATGTAGCCCGTGCCCGCCTCTCCGGCGGCCTTCGCGGCCGCGACCTCGCCGCCGGGATGCATCAGACGGCTATAGCCGACGGGCGCGAGCATGGCGGGAAAGGAAAGCTCATGATCGAGGACACGAGCCCTCAGATCGCAGTCGCCGACGGCAACAGCGCCTCGTGGCCGGAACATCACCTGACGAAAAGCGCGGCAGTTTTCGGCCAGCGTTTGCTCAGCCTCGGCGCCGCCATCGAGATAATCAAAAACTGCCTTGGGCAGCCGCTGAGAAGCAATCTGCCGCAGATCTTCAATGTTGACGACTTTTGCCGAGTCCAGTACGCGATTCATGGTAGCGTGCTCTAAGCGTCCACCTGAGCGAACTTGATGAAGTCAGACTTTAATGTTTCTTCCATTCAGAAAATCATGATACTTGCACACGCAAATTCCGGCTCCAAAAAACTTCGCCGAAGACTACACTGCCTTGCCACCTTGCTGTTTGCTGCTCTTGTCCCCACGGCGTTCGCCGCACCCGTCCATCTCCGCTGCCAGTACCGTGCCAACCCTCTTGGCATCGATGCGCTCACTCCGCGGTTGTCGTGGCAGAGCGATAGCCCGGAACGAGATTGGAAGCAGGCGGCATACGAGATTCTGGTTTCGAGCAGTCCAGAAAAACTCGCCGCGAATGAAGCCGATATTTGGGACAGCGGCAAGATCGATTCTTCGGAGTCGGTCGACATTGCTTATTCGGGCCCCAAACTCGAGTCGCGGCATCGCTACTATTGGAAAGTGCGCGTGTGGGCCTCCGATGGCCGACAGTCCGAGTCCTCTGAAGCAGCGTGGTGGGAGATGGGCCTGCTGCATCCTGCAGACTGGAAGGCGCGCTGGATCACCTGGAGAAATCCGGAAGACGAGGCCGACCGATCGGGTATTCGCTGGATCTGGGTCCGCGGACAAAATACGCTCGCCGTCCCATCGAAAGCTGCAGTTCAGTTCCGAACCTGGTTCGATTTATCCGCGATGCCGCGAGAAGCGGCCCTGTACCTGACGGCGAGGGGCAGCTTCGCAGTCCGCGTGAATGGACGCGACGCGGGCAAAAAGTCTCACTGGAGAGCGTTCGATCGGCGCGACATTACCGACCAACTGGTGGTCGGCAAGAATCTCGTCGAAGTCAGGGTCATTGCCCCGGACGCTTCCGACCAAGCCTCGAAGACCGCAGTGGCCGCACTGGCCGCGTTGATCAAGATCACGACCGCGGACGACCTGGTCGTCCGAACGCCAACAAACACGGACTGGCAGGCATGCCGTGAAACGAAGTGCCAGTGGCGACCTGCGCGCATCGTCGGCAGACTAACCGACTCGCGATTCGGCGATCCGGGTACGCTGCCACAACCAGCCGCATATCTGCGGCGCGCATTCGAAGTGACGAAAGAAATCACGCGGGCCCGCCTCTACGCGACCTCACTTGGAAGTTACCGCGTTTATCTCAACGGGACGCGTGTGAGCGCAGCCGTCCTGACGCCCGGCTTCACCGATTTCTCCAAACGACTTCAGTATCAAACCTACGACGTCACTGATCTGCTGACGCGTGGAAAGAATGTGATTGGCGCGCTATTGGGAGACGGATGGTATGGCAGTCCTCTGACCTGGGCCGGTTGGCACTTCTTTCCCGCACCCGATCGATTTCTGGTGCAACTCGAACTCGATTACAGCGATGGCACGCGCGAAATGCTCGTCACCGATGACTCCTGGAAATGCGCGCCCTCTCCAGTGGTCCGGTCGGAGATTTACGCAGGCGAGATCTACGATGCGCGACTCGAACAGCCGGGATGGAACACTCCCGGCTTCGACGATTCCCGCTGGTCTGCCGCGCTGGTTTTGGCGGCGCCCTCCGCGGCGATTTCAAGTCAGGTGTCGGATCCCCCGGAGGTTGTTGCAACGCTGGAGGCGAAGTCCGTCAGATCGCCGGCTAAAGGCACGTACGTTTTCGACATGGGTCAGAACATGGTGGGGTGGGCAACTCTGAAAGTACGGGGAGAGCGAGGAAGCAGAGTACGAATGAGGTTTGCCGAGATCCTCAACCCGGATGGGACGATTTACACAGCGAACCTCCGCAGCGCGGATGCAACCGACACTTATGTTCTGCGCGGGGAGGGCGAGGAGACGTTCGCGCCGCACTTCACCTTCCACGGATTCCGCTACGTGGAAATCAGCGGCTATCCCGGCGTGCCGCCCCTCAGAGCGATTGAGGGAGAAGTCGTCAGCAGCCTCCGGGGCGACCCATCGGCCACTCTCGCCACGTCGAGCGACCTGGTAAACCGGATGTGGTCGATCGGCATCTGGGGGCAACGGGGAAATTTCCTGAGCGTTCCGACTGACTGTCCCCAGCGCGATGAGCGGCTGGGATGGATGGGAGACGCCGGAGTTTTCTGGCGCACGGGCAGCTACAACTTCAATATCGCGGCCTTCTCGCACAAATTCGTGCAGGACATTGTCGATGCGCAGGAACCGCAAGGCGCGTTCACGAATGTATCACCCAATACTCTGCCCCCGAACGACGAACCGGATCCCACCGAATCGAGCGACCACATCGGGGCGCCGGGATGGGGCGATGCCGGAATCATCATCCCCTGGACAACCTGGCTGCAGTATGGCGATAAGGCGATCGTGGAACAAAACTGGAGCGCGATGCAGCGCTGGATGCAGTTCATTCAGAGCCGCAATCCTGATTTTCTCCGCAAGCGCGGCCTCGGACCCGACTATGCCGACTGGCTCGCTCCGGATGCGAACACGAACAAGGAACTGCTCGCGACCGCGTACTGGGCTCTGATCACGAACATGATGGCGGACATGGCGCGCGCCATCGGTAAAGATGCTGACGCTCAACGTTATGACGAATTGCTGAAGAACATTCGTGCCGCGTTTCAGAAGGCATATATCAAGGATGACGGTCAGGTTGGGACAGGAACACAGACGTCCTACGTCGTCGCCTTGTACACGAACATGGCGACTCCTTCGCTTGAACCAAAGATGGTCGATAAACTGGTCGCGGACATCCAGGCGCGCAACTGGCATCTCTCGACCGGGTTTCTAGGCACGCCCTTCCTGCTCTTCGTCCTCGCCGATCATGGGCGCGCCGATGTGGCGTATCGACTGCTGCTGAATGAAACCTATCCCTCCTGGGGATACATGCTTGTCAAAGGGGCGACCACGTGGTGGGAGCGGTGGAACGGAGACACCGGCGATCCGGCTATGAACTCTTACAACCACTACGCGTTCGGTTCAGTCGTCGCGTGGGCCTACCGCTATGCCGCCGGGATCGATGCGACGCCCGAGGCTCCCGGATTCAAGAAAATTGTCATTCATCCGCACCTGGATCCGCGGATGACGGCGGCGCGCGCCGAGTATGAATCAGCCTATGGAAAGATCGTAAGTGACTGGCATTCGACCGGCGACGGGCACTTTGATTTGAATGTCACAATTCCGGCCAACACTTCCGCAACGGTTTTCTTGCCTCAGGTTGCAGGAGCGCATGTTATCGAAGACGGAAAGACAGCGGAGACTGAGCCTGAAGGCGGTTCTTTGGTCGTTCAGATCGGCTCGGGAACGTATCACTTTGAAGTAAGGTGACCCTGGGCCGCTACGCTACAGCTCCCCGCGCTTCATCTGGCGGACCGCGTAGTCACAGGCTCGCGCGGTGAGAGCCATGTAGGTCAGGGAAGGATTTACGCACGAGGACGAAGCCATCGCACCGCCATCGGTGATGAACAGATTCTTCACATCATGCGCCCGGTTGTGGGCGTTGAGGACGGAGGTTTTCGGATCGCGTCCCATGCGCGCCGCGCCCATTTCGTGGATGGCAAAACCCGGTGGGTCCTCATCCATGACGATCTCGATGTCGCGGCCTCCGGCGGCGGCCAGCATTTCTGCGGCGGTAATCTGCATGTCCTTGCGCATGGCTTCCTCGTTCTTGCCCCACGCGCAATGCATTTTCAGGGTCGGAATGCCCCACGCATCGACGGTGTTCTTATCGAGTTCCACGTAATTGGTCCGGTCTGGCAGGCACTCGCCGAAGCCGTAGAGGCCCACCCGCCACGGTCCCGGACGGCTGATCGACTTCTTGAAGCTTGCGCCAAATCCGGTCTGCAGGATGCCTCGCTCCCATCCCTGGCGGTATCCGGAGCCCTGGCAGCCATAGCCGCGCAGAAAATCCGGAGATTTCGTCTTCACGTTGCGGAATCGAGGCACATAGACTCCGTTGGGGCGCCTGCCAAGCTCAACCCGATCTTCATTCCCGGGGATTACGGCCTCGGCGCCGGAAGACATGATGTGGTCCATGACGTTGCGGCCGAGTTCCCCGCTCGAATTGGCCAGCCCGTTTGGGAACTCTGTCGTCGAAGAATTGAGCAGGATCCGCACCGACTCCAGCGTCGACGCACAGAGAAAGACAACTTTGGCGCGAAACTCGATTGCGGCTCGAGAGTTCGCATCAATCACGCGTACGCCCGCGATCGTGCGCATATTGGAATCAAAGCGCAGGCTGTGCACGATGCTGAATGGCCGCAGCGTCAGCCGCCCAGTCTTTTCGGCCGCGGGAAGCGTTGCATTCAGGCTGCTGAAGTAAGAACGTGTGATGCAACCCCGTTCGCACGGCCCGCAATAATGGCAGGCGGCGCGGCCGAGGTGGTCCTGGGTGAGAATCGCCGCGCGGCCGATCGTGAGAATTCGTTCTCCGCCAAAGTGCCTGGCAATCGCTTCGCGCACGACCTTCTCGGCGCAGTTCAGTTCCATGGGCGGCAAGAATTTGCTGTCGGGCAGTTGTGGGAGTCCGAGCGCTTCCCCGCAGATTCCGGCGAATTCCTCCACGTAGTCGTACCACGGAGCGATATCGGCATAGCGAATCGGCCAATCCACAGCGATGCCATCACGCAGGTTGGCCTCGAAATCGAGATCGCTCCAGCGGTAGCTCTGACGGCCCCACATGATCGAGCGTCCCCCGACTTGCCGCCCGCGAATCCAGCGATAGGGCTTGCCTGGTTCGGTTGTGTAGGGATGATCCTTGTCGCTGACGAAGAATTTTGACGACCACTCATCGCAGGCGTAGCAGGTGCTCTGAATGGGCTGATCTTCCTGCAAGCGGCGCCGGTCACCGAGGCCGCGAAATTTCATCTCCCAGGTCGGGACGTGCTCGACGTAATCTTGTTCCGGGACAATCGGACGGCCGGCCTCGAGCACCAGTGTCTTCAATCCCTTCTCAGTCAGCTCTTTTGCGGCCCATCCGCCGGTGATGCCGGACCCGACCACGATCGCATCGTAGGTTGTTTCTTCGCTCACCGCGGTTCCGGTGCCTCCTTCTCCGGTTCGATCGCGGCACACTCATCATGGCGATCAGGGATGATTTGAAAATGCAACTCGTCGGTAGCTCCCTGCTCCGACGTGTAGTACGAGGTCAGGGTCAAACGGCGAAGCATGGGATAAAAGCCTTCTGGAGACTCGGCCAGAGTTCCATTCCCGGCGAAGGCACGATCTCGCGCACGCTGTGCTTCTTCCGTCATTTTCTCTCCCAATTCGATCAGAATCTCACTCTGCTGGGCCAGCGAGGCAGCGGTAAAGTCTGCGGAGAAAAGCGACTGCGTGCGTGTATCGACTGCGGCCAGCCCGCTGAGGAATCGATCTCTTTCAACGGGGTCGTACCACTCGGTCAACATCAGGTCGATGAACTCGGCGGTGGCCACGTCGGTGGCGCCGGGAGTGTCGGTCTTTGGAAGAATCAACTCCGCCATCGTGCGCACAGTCGCGAATTGATGCGGGTTCAGCGTGCGGGGAGCCGACTGTTGGCTGACCATCGCCCGTGCTTCCCGGAGCGCCGCCAGCAAATGTCCTGGAAACAGTGGAATCGATGCGCCCGCAGCCAGCAGTCGCAACGCCTCGCGTCTGTCCATTCGTGCTCGACTCATGGAGGGACCAATCATCTCGCTTTTGTGTTCCCCAAGACCAGGAAAAACCGTCAGCTTACGATCCGGGCGGCGCGGAGTTGATCTCAGCTGCCTTGCCGTCGTGATAGACGATCACCAGCGGCTTTCCTCCGTTTGGATAGTGCACCGTTTTTTCGTACGAAGTGTCGCCGGGATCAGGCACACCCATGCCGATAGCGAAGTCGGCCTGCAACTCATTCATCCCCGGCTTCACTTCGTGGTTCTCGACCGCCTGCCACACATCCGGCGACCAATGTCTGTAGAGCTGGTGCGGATCCTCGATGTAGAACATCTCGTCGGAGTAAATCGTATATTGCTCGTCGGCTTCGAAGCCGATGGGTACGGCGTAGTGCTTCCCTTCTTTGTCGAAGGTGGCCATCATCTGCCGGCGCTGCCCAGGTCCCGGGGGCATGGCCGTAATCACATCCTTGATCGCAAGTTGCTCAATGGGGAGCAGCAGGCCGCCTTCATGTTTGAAATCGACGTGCCTGGTTTCCGGGTCATACGGGTAATACGTGTATCGATAGCCTTCTTTCACCCACACCGGCTGTTGCGTGAGCTGTTTCGCGGTCTTGAGATCGTATGGGTAGAGCTTCTTGGGATTGACGTAGTAGTCGGGATTGGAATAGCCGACGTTCCGCGCTTGTATGGCCTTCTCTGCGGCGACGCGGTCCTCGTGGCGCTGATAGAAAATGTATCCGGTACGAATTGCGACCAGCACGGTCGCGGCCAGGAGGGCAAGCTGGATCCTCTTCCTCGCCTCCGAGCTCAGCATGCGCACGCTCCGCGGTTGGATTGGCGCGAGCAACGGACCGACGGGACGAGGCGAAACGAGTCAATGTCGAGTGATCGCGTGCTATCCGCCAATTTCTTCCCAGGCCTCGACCGCGCTCTGCCCAGCGGCGGAGGTAATGCGCCGGCCGGCCCTTCCGGCCATCTCCATCACCTGCATGCCGCGTTCGAAATAGTTTGGAAGCGACTGCCGTACTTTCTCAAATTTCTCGGGATAGGCTGAAGCAAGAACGGCCAGCCCCACACCCGTGGCCAGCACGCCCGCCGGATAGCGCTTCTTCATGAACAGAATCGATGCTGCCGTGATCGAACTCAGAACCACTGCCTTTTTCCAGCTTTCCATCGGTCCCCCAACGAGAACTTACTTTCTGCGATTGTAACCGCGCAGGCGGATGTCAACCAAGTGTGAAGGCCGTGGTTCCCTTGCATGTATACTGCCTCTTTTGCTGGAGGGCCCAATGGTCTCGAACTCCGTGGCGACGTCCCGTTCTTTCCCATTCGTATCTCTTGCTGTGATTGCCCTAGCCTCGGTCCTCACGGCCCAGACTAAGCCGCGAGCCCGCGATCTGGGAGTCCCATTCGATGGCACGCCCGGAACGTACAACGCGATTACCGATGTCAAAGGAATCGAGGTCGGCGATACCACGCTGATTTCCGGCGAGGGCAAGCTCGAAGTCGGCAAAGGCCCGGTCCGCACCGGAGTGACTGCCGTTCTTCCCCGGGGAAAAGCCAGCACCGATGCGGTGTTTGCGGCCTGGTTCACGCTCAACGGCAACGGCGAGATGACGGGGACGACATGGGTCGAAGATTCCGGGTTCCTCGACGGCCCGGTGATGATTACGAATACGCACAGCGTAGGCGTGGTGCGCGATGCGGTCATCGCGTGGAAAGTCAAGCACGGCACGCCCGATATGGAGGGTTACTGGTGGTCGCTTCCGGTTGTGGCCGAAACCTGGGACGGCTACCTGAACGACATCAACGGATTTCATGTCACTCGGGAAGATGCGTGGCATGCTCTTGACACCGCGCACTCCGGCCCCGTGGAGGAGGGCAATGTCGGCGGGGGAACCGGGATGATCTGCAACGAATTCAAGGGCGGGATCGGCTCGTCTTCGCGGGTTCTCGATGCCAAAGACGGCGGCTATACCATCGGGGTTCTGGTCCAGTGCAATTACGGGTCTCGAGATCAGTTGCGGATTGCCGGGGTTCCAGTGGGCCGCGAGATTCCCGAGCATACCGTGTGGAAAAACGACGTGGGCTCGATCATCGTCGTCGTCGCCACGGACGCGCCTCTGATTCCAACCCAACTGAAGCGCGTTGCCAGAAAAGTATCCCTTGGATTGGGACGCGACGGAAGCTACTCGGGCGATGGGTCCGGCGACATCTTCATCGCCTTCTCCACCGCCAATCCGGGAGCAAACGGCAGCAAAGGATCACACCAACTCACCATGCTGCCGAACGAGTCTCTCGATCCCATCTTTCTGGCAACCGTTCAGGCAACCGAAGAGGCCGTCGTCAATGCCATGGTCGCCGCCGAGACCATGACGGGCATCAACGGCCATACCGTCATCGCCCTGCCGCACGACCGGTTGCGCGAGGTGCTGAAGAAATACAACCGGCTGGTGAAATAGGGCGGAGCGCATGTGTCACCGCCCGGTCCTTTGGGCTCCGCCATGATGTCTTAGTCCTTCACGGCTTTGTCGGTGATTTCCAGTCCCTTGTCGATAATCGCGAAGGCCTCGCGCATCTGCTGCTCGTTAATACACAGCGGAGGGTTCGTGTAGAACGTATTCCACCGCACGAGAGTGTAGAGTCCTTGTTCGCGGAAAAAGCGGCCGAGTGCCGCCATCTCCTCAGACGTGCCATTGAATGGCGCCATCGGCTGCCGCGTCTTACGGCTGCGCACCAACTCGAAGATGCCAAAGAGTCCGATCGACCTCACGTCGCCGACCGAAGGATGCTTGGCCTGCATTTCTTTGCCGAGCTCGTTCATGATCGCGCCCATTTTCTTTGCATTGTCGATCAGGCGATCTTCCTCATACACCCGAATGGTAGCGAGTGCGGCCGCGCATCCCATGGGATGTGAGTTGTAGGTCAGCCCGCCATAAAATACTTTGTCCTGAAAATGCTGCGCGATGTGATGGCGCATGCCGACGGCGCCCAGGGCGATATAGCTCGAAGTCAGCCCTTTCGCCATGCAGATCAGGTCGGGGACAACCTTCCAGTGATCGATGGCAAACCACTCGCCCGTGCGCCCAAAGCCGGCCATGACTTCGTCAGCAATCATCAGGATGCCGTATTTGTCGCACAGCTTGCGCACGCCTTGCATATAGCCGTCAGGCGGAATCAGGATGCCGTTGGTGCCTACCACCGTTTCGAGAATGAAGGCCGCAATCGTATGGGGGCCCTCCAGTTGTATGACTTCCTCGATCATGGCGAGCGATGTTTCGGCTGATTCCCATCCTCGCTCGATACCGTGATAGGGATCGAGCACGCGCACGACGCCGGGAATGCCCGGCTCGGCGGCCCAGCGCCGCGGATCACCAGTCAGCGAAATGCTCCCGGCCGTCGCCCCATGATAGGAACGATACCGAGCCATGATCTTATGGCGGCCAGTAAAAAAGCGGGCAAGCTTGATGGCGTTTTCGTTGGCTTCGGCGCCGCCATTGGTGAAAAAGAAGGTGTCGATGTCCCCTGGAGTGATCTCTGCCAGTTTGGCCCCGAGACGGGCGCGCGGCTCATGCGCCATGAATGGGTTGGCGTAGGCGAGCGTGGCCGCCTGCTCGCTGATCGCCCGGATGACGCGCTCGTCGCCGTGCCCAATGTTCACCGACATCAGCTGACTGTTGAAGTCGATGTAGCGCTTGCCTTCCGGCGTCCAGAAGTAGATGCCCTTGGCCTTGGAGACCGGGATGGGATCGACCTTCGACTGCGCCGACCACTCATAGAGTGTGTGCTTCTTGGTCAGTTCGACCATTTCCTGGCCGGTCATTGTGGGGGTAGCGAGAGTAGTAGTCATAGAGTCCTCAATTTTGAATGCACCGAATCGCAGATGATTTTGAAACCGGGTAATTTTGCATTGGAAATTACAGATCCGATTACCCGAGTGGCAAATTAAAACTTTCGGCTGTGTTCCTTCGCCCAGCGCTCGACGACAACTTTCTTGTCGGTATAGAACTCAACCGAATCGCGCCCTTGGCCGTGCAAGTCGCCGAAGAAGCTGTTTTTCCATCCACTAAATGGAAAGTACGCCATGGGCGCGGCGACGCCAATGTTGATGCCGATATTCCCTGCCGGCGCCTGGTAGCGGAAGCGGCGCGCCGCCGATCCGCTCGATGTGAACAGAGACGCCTGGTTGCCGTAGGCGCTGCGCTCCAGAAACGCGAGAGCCTGATCCAGGTTGTCAGCATGAACAAGGCTGAGCACGGGACCGAAGATTTCCGTGTCGGCCAGTTCGCTGGCAGCCGGCACGTCATCCAGGATCGTCGGTTTCACGAAGTTTCCCGCCTCGTATTTGGCAATTTTCGCGTGGCGACCATCGAGCAGAACTTTCGCGCCCTGCTTCTCGCCGACTCCAATCAGCGATTCCACGCGCTCCTTGCTCTGCGGCGTAATGACTGGCCCCATTTGAACGCCATCTTCGAGACCGTTGCCGACTTTGAGCTTCGAGGCCGCGTCGGCGATCGAGTCGCGGAATGTTTTCTGCGCCTCGCCCACCGTCACTGCCACCGAAACCGCAAGGCATCGCTGTCCCGCGCAGCCGAAGGCGCTATCAGAAATAATCTGCGTTGTCATGGGGAGGTCGGCATCGGGAAGAACGATGACGTGGTTCTTCGCTCCTCCCTGGCACTGGCAGCGCTTTCCTTTCTCGGCGGACCGCGCATAGATGTAGCGCGCGACGGGAGTCGACCCGACAAAACTGATCGCCCGCACCTTCGGATGATCGATCAGAGCATCCACGGCGGCTTTGGCTCCGTTGACCAGATTCACGACGCCCCTGGGCAGCCCGGTTTTCTCCAGCAGTTCGTAGATGTAGCGCATGGTCAGCGGCACACGCTCGCTCGGTTTGATGACAAACGTGTTCCCGGTGGCAATTGCGTAAGGCAGGTACCAGAAGGCGATCATGCCCGGAAAGTTGAACGGCACGATGGCGGCCACCACCCCGAGCGGCTGTCGGATCATCATTTCATCGATCCCGCGCGCGACATCTTCGAGGTTGTAGCCTTGCATCATCATGGGAATGCCGCAGGCGACCTCGACATTTTCGATCGCCCGACGCATCTCGGCCTTCGCCTCAGTGAAGGTTTTGCCGTTCTCCATGGTGATGATGCGGGCGATGTCGTCGATATGCTCTTCCAGCAGCACCTTGAGCTTGAAGAGGGGCTGAATACGATCTTCCGGCGGCGCGCGACGCCATTCCAGAAAGGCTGCGGCGGCGGCTTCCACGGCGGCATTCACCTCGGTTGCCCCGCCCAGCGGGACATTCGCGAGAGTCTCACCGGTTGCAGGATTTACAACATCGCGCCATTGCGTGGCGCGCGAGTCGGCCCAGCGGCCATTGATGTAATCGGTCAGCTTGATGGTGGGAGGTGCGGCTACTGTCATGGTGATGCCTCGGCGATCGCGAAGAATGAATTACTGGTGTTGCGTTGGAGGCGAGTGGCGAACCCGCCAACAGTATATAGCGGGAATCACACGCCTCCGGGGATATGGGCGGCGGGCGACGCCGCTACGCCATCTGCACGGCGGCGCCCCTTTTCTCGACCACAGCGGAGATCCCGGCTTCGAGCACGTCGAGCGCTTCTTCCATCTGGGCATCGGTGATGACGATCGGCATCAGCAGCCGGATAACGTTGCCATAGGAACCGGCAGTGATGGTGATCAAACCATGCTCGTAACAGAACTGCGAGATCTCCTTGGTCTCGGTGTCGGCGGGTTCCCGCGCGGCCCGCGAGCGGACCAGTTCCAGAGCCTGCATGGCTCCCAGCCCACGGATTTCGCCAATCAGTTCCCACCGCTTCTGCCACCCGGACGCGCGCTTCTGGAACACTTCGCCCAGATGATTAGCGCGCGCGTTCAGGTTCTCTCTCTCGATCAGGTCCAGAACTGCGAGCGCGGCTTCACACGCTGCGGGATTTCCTCCGAACGTTCCTCCCAGTTGGCCCGGCCCCGAGGCATCCATGATCTCGGCTCGTCCGGTCACGGCGGCAAGCGGCAGTCCTCCGCTCAACGACTTCGCCAGTGTAATCAGATCGGGTTCCAGTCCAAAGCGCTGACAGGCGAAAGTCGCGCCGGTGCGGGCAAAGCCGGTCTGCACTTCATCCGCGATCAACAGGATGCCGTGTTTGCGGCAAATCTCAGAGAGGATCGAATAAAACTCCGCCGGGGGAGTGACAAATCCGCCTTCCCCCAAGATCGGTTCGACAATCACCGCCGCAACCGATTCCGCCGCAACCACGCGCTTGAACGTGTCTTCGATATGGCGGGCGCAGAACACTTCACAAGATGGATATTTCAGCGAGTAGGAGCAGCGGAAGCAATAAGCGTACGGAATGCGGTAGACGTCGCCGGGGAATGGTTCGAAGCCGGCCTTGTACGGATGGGTCTTGCTCGTCAGCGACATCGCCATGTAGGTCCGGCCATGAAACGCGTCTTCGAAGCTGATCACCGCCGGACGCTTGGTATAAAAGCGGGCGATCTTGATTGCGTTCTCAACTGCCTCGGCGCCGCTGTTGACCAAGAGCGTTTTCTTTTCAAAGCGACCGGGGGTAATCGCGTTGAGCCGCTCGGCCAGCTTCACATAGCTTTCGTATGGCAGCACATTAAAGCTGGTGTGAAGAAAACGGTCGAGTTGCGTGCGGATGGCATCGACCACTGACGCCGCGCGGTGGCCAGTATTAAGGCATCCGATGCCGCCGGCAAAGTCGATGAACCGGTTGCCGTCCACGTCTTCGATCACCGCGCCCTCCGCTCTGGAAACGAAGACCGGCGTGGCCTGGTAGACGGCTTGAGGTATGGCCCGCTCGCGACGGCGCATCAAGGCTTGCGAGCGTGGGCCTGGAATAGAAGTTCGGAGTTGAATCGTCGACATCGTAAGTTCCCGTTCCTCTGTATCAGAATCAGAAAGTTAGATCTTGAGGAGCCCTAGTTTCTCAATACCAGCCGATCGGAGCTTCGTTCAGGTTGATATGCACCTGCTTGGTCTCGAGATACTCCTCGATGCCCCAGGGCCCGAGTTCGCGGCCGAAACCTGATTGTTTGTAGCCGCCCCAAGGCGCCTCAACGTAGGTCGGCTGCATGTGGTTTACCCAGACGATTCCCGCCCGGAGCGCTTTGACCGCGCGCATCGCCTTGAAAATGTCGCGGGTCCAGACCGCGGCGGCGAGGCCGTACGGGGAATCGTTGGCGATCCTGATTGCTTCTTTTTCGTCGTCGAAGGGAATGACGGCGGCCACCGGTCCGAAAATTTCTTCGCGCGCGATGCGGGCGTTGTTTGAAACGTCATAGAAAATCGTCGGCTGGAGGTAATAGCCTTTGGCGATTTTCTCCGGACGCCCGCCGCCCGAAGCTAACTTAGCCTCCTTTTTTCCGACTTCGAGATACTGATTGACGCGGTCGTACTGTTCCTTGCTGACTAGCGGTCCCATCTTGGTGTCGCGGTCAAGCGGGGGACCAAGCTTGATCTTTTTCGCCTTCTCGGTCATCGCTTCCACGAAGTTCTTATAGATCGACTTCTGCACCAGAATGCGGCTACCGGCCGAGCAGACTTCACCCTGATTGATGAATACGCCGAACAGCGCTCCGTCAATGGCGGCCTCGAAATCGGCATCGGCGAAGAAGATGTTCGGGGATTTTCCGCCAAGCTCGAGAGTCACGCGCTTCACCGTGTCGGCGGCTTGCTTCACGATGGTCTTGCCTACGGCGGCGCTGCCGGTAAAGGCGATCTTGCTGACGTCGGGGTGCTGGACGATCGGAGCCCCACAAGTTTCCCCAAAGCCGGTGACGATGTTGACTACACCGGGCGGCAAACCGCAATCGGTGAAATGCTTGGCCAGTTCCAGCGCAGTGAGCGGGGTCTGCTCGGCGGGCTTCAATACGCAGGTGCAGCCGGCTGCAATGGCGGGGGCGAGTTTCCATGCGGCCATCAGCAGCGGGTAATTCCACGGAATAATCTGTCCGGCAACGCCGATCGGTTCTTTGAGCGAGAGCGACATCGCGTTGTCCGGGACGGGATTTACATAGCCAACGACTTTGGTGGCCAGCCCACCGTAGTATTCGAAACACGTGGCAACATCGTTGAGGTCGAATTCCGCTTCGACAATCGGCTTGCCGGTATTGCGGCATTCGAGTTCAGCGAGAGCGGGAAGATGCTGCCGGACTTTATCGGCCAGGCGGAAGAGCACGCGGCCACGCTCCTGCGCGGTGGTGGTCGCCCATGGGCCTTCTTCAAAAGCGGCTTTGGCCGCGGCTACGGCGCGGTTGACGTCGTCAGCATTGGCGTCAGGAACCTGTGCGATCACTTCTTCGGTTGACGGGTCGTAGACGGGAAACGTCTTTGCCGTCTTGCTCGCGACCCACTCCCCGTTGATGAACATCTGGTAAGTCTTTACGTCGGTCTGAACTCCGCTGGGCATCATGGCCTCCACAGAACCTTATTGCGCCGAACCGCGTTCAACCTGCACCGGTGCGGCGCCGGTAGCGATCAAAACGGGCCGCACAACTTTGCGGCGGCCGTACACAAAAAAGAAAAATGCGGCCAAGCCGACAAAGAATAATGTGCCGCCGAACATCCACAACTCGTACGACCACAGCGAAGTGATCTGCTGCGCCGGGAAAAACACGAGCGCGATCCCGAGAGTGGTCGTCAGCAGTCCGCTCAGACCCGCGGCAAGCATTGCCCCGCGGCCATATTGACCTGACGGCTTTGTCTCGGTAACGGCGAACTTCACCAGCGCGCCAAACATGTAAAGAAACGGCACGAGTTGCAGAACGACAGCCAGAGAGAGGAGTTTCTGGAAAGTTTCCTGCACACCCGCGCCGACAAAATTCAGAATCACCAGCACCGCCGAGACGATTCCCTGCACGATCAACGCCGCATAAGGAGTCGCATAGCGCGGATGGACTCTGCCGAGCCAGCCGGGCATGTAGGAATCGAGTCCGGCGACGAAAGGAATGCGGGCGGACCCTCCCATCCATGCTGATCCGATGCCGGCGATCGACAGGCTCAACATGAGGGCGAACGGGATCGTGAGCCAATTCACTCCCACCTGATGGGCCATGTGTGTGACTGCCTGCACAATGCCCTGCAGCACGTTGACGTCTCTGCCGATCGCAATCAGCAAAGTCAGCGTCGCCCCGATATAGAGTGCTCCCGAAAGCACTCCGCCCCAGGCAACTGCGCCGGGCAGCGTACGTCGAGGATCCTGGATCTCATCGCCCATGACCGACGCGAGTTCCAGACCTACAAGACCGAAGCAGATCACACCAAAGGAATTGAGGACGAACTTCGGGTTAGCCGGGATTCTGAAATCCGCCGCAGTGATGGTTGTGCCGAAGTGCGACCAGACGACGATCCCAAGCCCAATGAGAACGGCAGCCGCAACGAAAGTCCCGATCGCGCCGAGATTGTTGATCCATTTGCCGATTCCCAGCCCGAGGATATTGAACCAGGTGAGCAGTGCCAGCAGAGCAAGCGACGTGATCGATGCGAATATCTTACTGTCCGCTAATCCTGTGTGTGCAGGACCGAGCACATAGACGGACACACCAACGAAATACAACATCACCGTTGGCACGTACAGCATGTTGTTGGTCCAGTAACACCAGCCGGAGAGAAATCCGTGAAAGTCGCCGAAAACTTCTTTGGCCCAAAGGTACACGCCACCCTCACCGGGATACCGGCGAGAGAGTTCGATCACCGCAATACCTTGCGGAAAGAAGAACAGGAGAATGGAGATAATCCAGAGCCAGATGGTAATGCCGCCGTTGGCCGCGATCGACGGCACAACGTTCAGGTTGAAGACCGCCACGACAAACAGGAGCACCAGGTCGCGGCGCCCGAGGGCGCGGACCAGATGCGGCGGTTCTGCGGATTGTGGAGTGGTGGACAAATTCTCTTTGAAGACCAAAAAGCAGGTTCCTCACCCCGGATTGCTCCGGGGTTCGGAATGACATCAAGCCTAGTGCGCTACAGCCGGCTCCAGGTTGGAGCGCTCTTGTTGGGCCTTGGCAAGCGAGGCGGCGATGTCATCAAACGCCGCGAGGTGCTTCTCGATATCGGCATCCGTATGCTGCACCGAGATCGTCCACTGCTCATCCCACCAGTAGGGTTGAGCCATCACGCCGCGATTGACCATGCCGAACCAGTAGTGACGCCAGAGATCGACATCAATGACGGTCCAGTCACGGTAGTTACGAATCTCCTGCGGATAGAGCATCAGTGCTCCATTCGCGCCCGCCTGCGCAATGTATGCCTGCAGGCCGACCTTCGCGATCGTCTTGCGATATCCGTCGGCCAGCTTCTTGCTGAGCCGCTCCACCTGCGTGTAGTTGTCGCGGGTCAGCACTTCGCGGAAGGTCGCCAGTCCTGCCGCCATCGAAACCGGATTCGTGTTGTAAGTTCCGCCGTGGAAGACCTTGTGCTGGCTGATCAAGTCCATCACGGACCTGTGCGTGCCGAAGGCAGCCAGCGGCAGGCCGCCGCCGATCGATTTCGCCAGGCAAATCATGTCGGGCTGCACGCCGAAGTACTCGCTGGCGCCGCCCCAGCAAAGCTTAGCTCCCGTTTTCACTTCGTCGAAGATGAGCAGCGCGCCATGCTTGTTGCAAAGCTCGCGCAATCCCTCGAGGAATCCGCGCTGCGGCAGGCACAGGCCCACATTCATCAGAATCGGCTCAAGAATGATCGCGGCAACTTCCCCCGGGTTCTCCTGGAAGCGGCGTTCTACCGAGGCAAGATCGTTGAAGGTCGCAATCTTCACATTCGCGATCGCGGCTTTCGGAACGCCAAGCCCGCCCGGGACGGAAGCCGGAGCGTTGATATCGCCATAGTCCGGCGCGTGCGGCTTCACGCTGACGAGGGCGCTGTCGTGCAGGCCATGGTAGGCGCCTTCGAATTTAATGATCTTGTCGCGTCCCGTTGCTGCTCGCGCCAGACGAATCGCGTGCATGGTCGCTTCCGTGCCGCTGTTGCCGAAGCGGCACATTTCGATCGGAAAGCGGTTGCAGATCTCTTCCGCCAGTTCCCACTCCATGTCGTGGGGCATGCCGAACATCGTGCCGGTCGAAAGTCTCTTCTCTACAGCCTTCATTACGGCGGGATGGCAATGCCCGGCCATCAGGGCACCGAAGGTCAGGTTGTGATCGATATATTCGTTGCCGTCGAGGTCACGAAATTTGCTGCCGCTGGCCTCCTTCACGAAGATTGGCCAGGGATCGTAAGCGCGGTAATTGCTGGCTACGCCGAGGGGGATGCGCTTGAGATTCTTCTTGTGGGCTTCGGCGGATTTGGGCGTGCGCCGCTCGAAGGTGGCGAGTTCTTTCTGCAGATCGGGGTACATCGAGGTCTCCGGGAAAGCTCAAGCCCGCGGCTCGTAGGAGGCGGGCCATTAGAGTGCCGGGCGGTGGGAACCACCCGGGGATTTCATCCTTCCAGTCTACTCTCAGAATCAGAAAAACAACTTCAAGGCGAACTGCACCAGCCGCGGATCCTTGACCTCGGTGACCTGGCCAAATTGCGATCCGTCCGTGCTGTTGCCGTCCGGGTTATAGAACTGCGTGTGATTGAAGACATTGAACAACTCTCCGCGGAATTCGAGATGCGTCCGCTCCGTGACCGGGATGGTTTTGATCACGACCAGATCCGTGTCGCTGATTCCCGGCCCGCAGCAGATGGTTCGCGGCGCGGAACCGACGTAGCCGAATACTCCGGTCTCGGTGAAGATAGAAGTCTGGTCCGTCGGAGTGTTGAAGTAGTAGTTTTGGTTGCTCTGCGGCCGATGCCAGGTGAAGGGTGCGACCTGATTCGGCTCGCCCGGCAATTCGAAATCGAAGCTGTTCATCAACTCGTTATCCGAGGACGACGTGATGCGGATGGGGAATCCTGTCTGATAAGTCGTGATCCCCGACAGGGCCCATCCATCGAGCAGTTTCCCTTTGAGTCCGCTGAATTTCTGCGCCGGGACATCCCAGTAATAGCTGAGCACAAAACGATGGCGCGCATCGAACAGCGATAACCCGCGATTGCGGGCTCCCGGCAACGGGTTCAGGATGCCCTCAAAGCTCGAGGCCTCATCGATGGACTTGCTGAAGGTGTACGCCGCGGAAAACTGCAGCCCGTGCGCGAAGCGCCTCTCCAGTGAAGCTTGCAGAGAGTTGTAAGAGGAACTGGCGATCGTGTCCTGGGCAAAGATGCTGCTGAAGACCGGCACGCCATCTGCCGGACAACCATTCGTGAACACCTGGTTCGTCGGATCCCAGCCGGTCAGCGGATTGCATTGTGGCGAGGAGTAAGGCCGCAGTCCGACCAGCGCAATTCCGTTCGGTCCCACGTTAGTGCCGGCCGGAATTACGGAATTGTTCTGCACGTATGGCAGGTGCAGATCATTGGGCAGAACCGTATTCGGCATGATCACGAAAGGGGCGTCTTCCAGGAACTGGCCGCAAGTTGTGTCATCGCCGAATCCATCCTGAACGCTGTCAGGATTGGTGGCAGCGATGTTGGCGATATCCAGACAGGTCTGTGGGTTCGAATAATTGATGTCGTGCGTTCCCAGCAGCCGGTGCCCCTGCGATCCGACATAGCTGACTTGCAATTTCATGTCGGGGGTCAACTCCCGCTCAATCGTGAAGTTGTATTGCGCCGAATACTGCGTGCGCATGTGTGGCTGAAAATCACCAAACAGATCGATCGGCTCAAATACCGCCCAGTCCTGTGGCGTCCCCCGCTGCGCGTTGAGAACACCATTGAAGGGATTCAAATAACCGGTTGAACCGTCTTGTCCGAGGAATGGCAAATTGAATTGCGTCTCGTACACAAACGTGCTGCCGCCGAAGGGCGGCTCCGCGCCGAACTGAGCCAGCACCAGTTGTTCAATCGGGTTATAAAAAAGTCCCCAGCCTGCGCGAAAACTGGTCTTGCCCGAGTTCCCCGGGCTCCATGCCAGGCCGATTCGCGGAGCAAACGCCTTGTAATAGGTTTCCGTCATTCCTGGCGGCACTCCGGGATCGCCGGGAACGACCAGTCCAACCGGCGACTGCGAACTGCAGTCGGTGTTGGCGGTGTCTGCGCAGGGATAGATCGAAGAATTCTCGCCGGCCCGGAACGTCTGCACGTGCTTAGCTTTGTCCGCCAGCGGTGTATCCAGTTCCCAACGCAATCCATAGTTCAAGGTCAGGTTCGGCTTGATCTTCCAGCTATCTTGCGCAAACAGATACAGCCCCGTGTTCCGCACGTACTCGACCTGGCCGGAACCTTGTCCGAATTGGTCGGGAAGGCCCAGCAAGTAATTCGGGTAGAGGTTCGCGGAGCCCGTGTCGTTCGGGCCACCGCCGTAGTAGTCAAAGGTTCCATTGACGTTGTAGTAGTAGAACTGGTTGAACTGCTGCCGGCGGAAGTCCACGCCAAACTTCAGGGTGTGGTTGCCCGCCACTCGGGTGAGATCGTCAGACCACTGGAACGAATTCCCAACCTGCGGAAGCTGGCCTTCCGAGTTGTTTCCGATCGAGAATCCGCCCGAGATCGAGACGAACGGCAGCCCCTCTTCTGCGGAGCTCAAGAAGGGATGAATGCCGTACTGGCTGCCCAGCGGATCGCTCGAGCCGTCGCCGTAAAAGCACGGAACGGTCGCGGTGAGCCACGACTGCGAGGGCGGACACGAATTCTGCACCAATTCCGTGTTCTGCGGATGCTGGAACGTCTCCTGGCCTTCGCGGTTGTAGTTGAAACGGAATTCATTCACCGTGCTGTTGGTCAAAGTCCATGTGTGGGTAATGTTCCATTGCTGGAAGCGTTCTGCCAGCCTGCTGCCAAATCCCGGGACATCCGCACCCGTGAGCTCGAAATTGTCGAATGGGCTCAGCGTGTTGTCGTCATCAAAGTAGTAATAGATGCTGAGGTTTTGCTTGTCGTTCAACCGGCGGTCAATTTTCACTGTGAACTGATCGCCGCGCACGGAACTCACGGGAGTCGTGGTGATCAGATTCCCACCGTTGGGCGCTACCGGGACGAACTGAAGAAGGTCGACCGCTGTCGGGTCCATGCATGCAAGAGGAATCTGATTGTTCGGAAATAAGGACGTGTATAACGTCCCCGCCGGGATTCCACCCGGATATCCGACTGCCTGGTCGCACCCGGAACGGCTGTCGAGAAGCTGCGGGTTGTTAAGCGCGGCAGACCCTGGATTCTGCGTATCGAAACCACCAATATCTGTAAAGTCGGCATACGGCTGTGTCGCGCTCGGGCGTTCGGCCAGCGTTGGGACCGTCACGGCTGGCGACCGGATGCCTTGCCGGACTCGCCGGCCTTCATAGCTGACGAAAAAGAACGTGCTGTTCTTGACGATCGGCCCGCCCAGCGTGCCACCGAACTGGTTCTGGTTGAACTGTGGCTTGGTGCAGGGAAGGCCCTCCGCCTCGGTCAGACAAAAGTCGTTCGCGTTGAGGATCTTGTTGCGGAAGAATTCGTAAAGGTCGCCGTGGATCTCGTTTGTACCCGACTTCGTCACCACGTTGATCACCGAACCGGAATTTCGGCCATACTCCGCATCGAAGGTATTGGTCAGAACACGAAATTCCTGAATGCTGTCGGGAGAAGGCTGCACGGTGGGCAGGTTGGCGAACAAATCGTTGGCGTCGCCACCGTTGACGCTGAAATTGTTCGCGCGGCCGCGGCCTCCGTTCACCGAAACCGCCCCGGGGCTGTCGCTGCCATAAACCAGCGTATTGCTCGACCCCACCGTCGACATGACGCCCGGCTGCAACTGCAGGAGCTGGTAGGTATCCCGCGAGTTGAGCGGGAGATTGGCCACCTGCCGGCTTTCCATCACGGCACCCAGTTGCGTGCTGGTCGTATCCACCAGAGGGGCTTCTGAAGTCACATCCACGACTTCCTGCGTCTGCCCCAACTGCATGGTCATGTTCAGCGTGATGACCTGGTTGAGGTCGAGCTTGATGCTGTGGCGGACGTCCTTCTTGAAGCCAGTCAATTCGAAGGTCAGGGTGTAGGTGCCGACCGGTAAATCGGGAAAGACGTAGTCGCCGCTGTCGTTGGTTTGCCCAGGGCGGCTAACGCCCGTCGCCTCGTTGGTTGCCGTCACTTTGACGCTGCTGAGAACCGCACCGGTGGGATCGGCGACGCGGCCGAGGATTCGGCCGCTCGTGCCCTGCGCCAACAGCAAGGATGGAACTGCCAGACAGACAACGACAAGACAGCCGATGTACCAGCGGGCTCGCGGCGACGCCATGGAACCTCCAAGCATTTCTTTTGGGATTTTTCTTTGAAAGCGACTGCTTGTGTCCACCCACAACCTTGCTATAATCCCGCAAGGTTAGAGAAGCGGGGCCGAGCCTGTCAAGGAGAAAAAAACGGGTCCTCGCCATAGAAATTTCTTATGCGCCGGGCGGTGGGAACCGGCACAGGAGCCATGAAGTCATCCCCTGAACCTTACTTGAAAATCGGAGACGTGGCGAAGCAGGTCGGCGTCTCTCCCTCGGTCATCCGGTCCTGGGAGAGCCTCGGGCTGGCGCGTCCCCGCCGCACCCAGAGCCGGTATCGCCTCTACACTGCTGAAGACGTGAAACTGCTCAAGCGCGCACGCTTCCTGCGCCGGGTCCGCGGATTGAATGCACCTGCCATCGTGCAACTCCTCAAGCGAGACGGCCTGGTGCTTCCGGCCGCGGACGGCAACGCCCGCGCTATCGGAGCACACTTGCGCCGCCTGCGTACCCGCCGCCGGCTTTCGCTGGCGCAGGTGGCAAAGGCGGTGGGCATTTCCGTCGGTTTCCTCAGCGCTCTCGAGCGTTCGCAAATGAGCGGATCCGTCGGCACTCTTCGCAAGCTGGCTCGCTTCTACAAAACCAATATCCTGGACTTTTTTGGCGCCGAGGGCGCCGGCAGCCGGCAGGTACGTCCCGGCCAGCGCAAGGTTCTCGAAGCCGGCGCGGGCGTTCGCATGGAATTGCTGGCCTGGGGCAACGTAGTCATGGAGCCTCACTTGTTCCGCATCGCCCCCAACGCCGGCAGCGGAGACTCCTATACCCACGAGGGCGAGGAGTTCATTTACGTGTTGCGCGGAGACCTGGAGATCACCCTGCAGGGCGACGAGTACCGCCTCAAGCCGGGCGACAGCTTTTATTTTGAAAGTGCGACGCCTCATCACTGGAGAAATCCGGGCCGCAAGGAGACCTGGGTGCTCTGGATTAACACGCCGCCGACGTTCTAGTAGACGCAAGGGGCCGCGCTTACGAAGGAAGGGTCCGAGTCAGGAAGGCTGGCACCATCGCGGAGGAAAGATGAACCATCGACGAGTAGTTCTTTTGCCCGCGCTCGCCGTGCTTGTGTGCGTCAGTTCTTGTTCGAAGAAAACTCCAACACTCAACCTCCTGGTCTGGGAAGGCTATGCCGATCCCTCGTTCGTGACCCAGTTCGAGGACCAGAATCACTGCAAGGTCTCCGCGTCTTACATGGGATCGAGCGATGAACTGGTGGCCAAGCTGCGCGGCGGCAGCGCCGGCAACTACGACGTGATCTCGCCTTCGAGCGATGTCGCAACATCCATCGCGACAGCAGGACTCGCCGAACCGCTGGATCTTTCGAAGATCCCGAGCTACGCTCAGCTTTCTCCACAACTCACTTCCCTTCCGCTGGTGCACGCCAACGGGAATGTTTACGGCATTCCGTTCATGTGGGGCCCCGACCCGATCATTTACGACACGACGGTTTTCCCTCGGCCCCCGGACTCCTGGAGTGTCCTGTGGGACCCGAAGTACAGAGGCAAGGTCTCGGTTTGGGACGATCTCTCCACCGTCTACATGGCCGCTCAGGTTCTGGGCTTCGACAAGCCCGATCCCTCACAACTCTACAACCTGAGTGACGATCAACTCGAGGCCGTGAAGAAGAAGCTGCTCGACTTGAAGCCCAACATCCGCAAAATGTGGTCTACCGGCGGTGAGCTGACGAATCTTTTTGAGAACCACGAAATCGTCATTGCCATGGGCTGGCCGCTGAATACGGCCGATCTCAAGAAGGCGGGTTTCCCCGTCGGTGAGACGATCCCCAAAGAGAATACGACCGGGTGGATCGACCACCTTATGATCACTGCCGGCAGCGAGAATAAGGACCTCGCTTACAAGTTTCTGGAATACATGGTCGAAGCCAAGACGCAGAAGCTCGTGTCCGACAAAACGCACTACGTTCCGGCCAATCCTCAGGCGGCGCAGTTTATGAGCCCCGATGAAGTGAAGACGCTTCATCTCGACGACGTAGACAATTATCAGAAGCGTCTTTATTTTTGGCAGAACGTTCCGCGCCGCGCCAAGTACAACGAGATCTGGAATGAAGTGAAGGCTGCGCAGTAAGTCGCCGGAATCTTGAGTGTGCGCGAACTAAAGACTTCTGGACCAACCATGACTTCTCCGACCGCTTCCGCCGTCCCGCCAACCATCGTCGATCCACCCGCGGCCAAGCCTACGCTGCTGAGTATCCGCAGCGTCGCCAAGAACTTCGGACGCAATCCGGTCCTGCGCAATATCTCACTCGACATTGCCGAAGGAGAATTCCTCACTATCCTTGGTGAGAGCGGTTCGGGCAAAACGACTTTACTTCGCATCATTGCCGGATTCGAAAATGCGACGTCCGGCGAGGTCTGGATGGGCTCGGAGCGACTTGATCTGCAACCGCCGTATCGCCGCCGCGTCAACACAGTCTTTCAGCATTACGCGCTCTTTCCCCACCTGACCGTCGAGCAGAACGTAGCTTACGGACTGCGCGTGGCCCGGCGTCCGGCCGCAGAGATTACCCAGCGAGTCTCCGAAGCACTCGATAAGGTAAAGATGACGGCGCACGCGAAAGCGAAACCGTCGAGGATCAGCGGCGGCCAGCAGCAGCGTATCGCCCTGGCTCGCGCCCTGGTGAACCGCCCACGGCTTCTTCTGCTCGACGAGCCGCTTTCGGCTCTGGATGCCAACTTGCGGCGCCAGATGCAGGTAGAGCTGAAATCTCTGCAGCGCGAGGTTGGTATCGCGTTCGTTTTTGTGACCCACGACCAGGAAGAGGCGATGGTCATGTCGGACCGCATCGCGCTCCTGCGTTCGGGCGAACTCGAACAAGTTGCCCCACCGCGTGAAATCTACAGCCGCCCGGCCACAGCTTACGCGGCGGAGTTCATCGGTCACACAAACCTGCTGAAGGGAGAAGTGCTCGGCGGCACCGTGCGAAGCGGTTCGCTCTCCTGGCCGACAGCCTTGCCCGACGGCCCGGCGCTTTTCTCCCTGCGCCCGGAGCACATTCGGCTTGCCGACGCAAATCGTGCCTCGGGCGCGGTGCGCGTCCGAGGCCGGGTGCTTCATCAGGCTTTCCACGGAGCGACAGAATTGATTCGGGTCGAAAGCGCCGACGGCTCTGTCGTCACGGCGCGCACCGCATCCGGCAGCGTGCCGGGAAATGAGGTCGAACTCGAATTTTCTCCCGGCGATGCGATTCCCGTACGCGAATCGCCAGAAAGAAACTGATGTTCTCCCGCGCTTACAGGACGCTCGTGACCGCGCCTCCCCTGCTCTGGGTCGCGGTGTTTCTGCTGGTGCCGTACCTGCTGATGTTCTGCTACAGCTTCTGGGCAGTGTCTCCCGCGCAGACCATCGTGCATGCATGGACTCTCGACAACTACAAAGAACTGCTCGCGAAGCCGGTCTACGCGGAGACGCTGCTGCGCTCGATGTGGATCGCCGCGCGCGTGACTGTTTTCTCTCTGCTTCTCGGATATCCGCTGGCGTATTTCCTGTCGTTTTACGCCGCCCACAGAAAAGACTTTCTGTACCAGATGGTGATCATTCCCCTGTGGGTGAGCTACCTGGTGCGAGCCTACGCGTGGAAGACCATCCTCGGCTCTGATGGCGTGCTGAACACCTTGCTGCAATATCTGCATCTGACGCGCCACCCGCTTGAGTTCCTGCTCTACAGCCCGTTTGCGGTGGTGCTCACTCTGACTCACATCTATACCCCGTTTGCATTCCTGCCGATCTACGCCGCGCTCGAGCATATCCCGCGCAATCTGGTCGAGGCTTCGCACGACCTCGGGGCCACTCCGGCGCAAACTTTCTGGAAGGTGATTTTCCCGTTGTCGATCCCCGGGGTGCTGGCGGGAGCGACGTTTGCCTTCGTCCTGAGCCTGGGCGACTTCCTCGCGCCGCTGCTGCTCGGAGGCCCGAGCGGCATCATGATTTCCAACGTGGTGGTCAGCTTATTTGGGGCGGCTTACAACTGGCCGCTGGGCGCCGCTATCTCGCTTTGCATGCTGGTACTGGTCGTCTGCCTGCTCTTCCTCTCGGAGCGACTCGAGAAGAAATGGAGCTTCTCGTGAACTCCAACGCATGCCCGAGACAGCACTCTCGCTGGCTGCTTGCCCACGCGACGATGGTGTTCGCGTTCCTGTATCTCCCGGTTGCGGTGCTGATTCTCTACTCCTTCAACGGCGAAGGCGTTGGCGGATTCCCTCCCCATCACCTGACCCTCGACTGGTATCGCATCCTGTTTGCCGACGGGCCGATCTGGGACTCGGTGCTGAATAGCCTGCAAGTCGCCTTCGCCGCGATGGCGATCTCGCTGACGTTCGGCATTCCGGCTGCGCTCGCTCTGGATCGCGCTCACTTTCCGGGAAAAGCTCTCTTCCGCCGGTTAGTGCTTCTCCCGCTGATTTTGCCGGGGATCATTACCGGCCTGTCGCTGCTGATGCTGTTTGATCTGGTGCGAGTCAAGCTCAGCCTGATGACGATTATTCTCGGTCACGGGACGGCTTTGATTTCAGTCGCGACCACCGAAGTCTTTGCCGGCCTGCAGAAGCTTGACCGCGCGCAAGAGGAGGCGTCGCTCGATTTGGGCGCGAACTACTGGCAGACCTTCTGGCGGGTGACCGTGCCTAACCTGAAGCTCCCGATCATCGGCGCGGCGCTTCTGATCTTCACGCTCTCCATGGACGAGATCGCGGTCAGCTTTTTCCTGATTGGCCGCGATAACACCCTGCCGCTCGAAATCTGGGGACGCCTCCGGCGCGGCATCACGCCCGAGATCAATGCCGTGTCGACGATCATCTTTCTGTTTTCGCTGGTGGCGATTGTGCTCTGGTACCGGCTGCGGGTAAAGGCAAAGGGCAGCGCGGAGGTGGGAGCGGAACTGATCGAAAGCGGCGCGACAGCGGAGAGGTAGGCTCGTGTCGGGACAGAATCGTGGCGGGCATGTGCAGAATGGCCAAAGCGAGTCGAACGCGTACACTCTTTCTGCACCCTTCCCTTCATGACCAACACATCCCTCGCATAGTAAATTGGTAGCAGTACCAACAAATAAGGAAGGATCCCTTTTGTCTTCCGCCATTCGCAACATCGCCATAATCGCGCACGTCGACCACGGCAAAACCACGCTGGTTGACGCCATGCTCAACCAGAGCGGCACATTCCGTTCCAACGAACATCACGTCGAGCGCGTGATGGACTCGAACGAACTGGAGCGCGAGCGCGGCATCACCATCCTGGCAAAGAATACGGCCATCTTCTACCACGACGTGAAGATCAACATCGTCGACACGCCCGGCCACAGCGACTTCGGCGGTGAAGTCGAACGCGCACTGAAGATGGTCGATGGCGTCATGCTGCTGGTCGACGCCAGCGAAGGCCCGCTGCCGCAAACCCGCTATGTTCTGGGCAAAGCGCTCGAAGCCAAACTCCCGCCGATCGTCGTTATTAACAAGATCGACCGCTCTGACGCCCGCCCGCAAGAAGTGCTCAACGAGATTTACGATCTGTTCATCGATCTCGACGCCAAGGAAGAGCAACTGGACTTCCCTGTTCTCTACACGAACGCGAAGACAGGCACGGCCTCAACCGAGATACAAGTCCCCGGCCAGGACCTGCGGCCCCTGTTTGACGCGATTCTGAACACGATTCCCCAGCCGAAAGGTGATCCTGCTGGACCGCTGCAGATCCTGGTTGCGAACCTTGATTACAGCGATTACCTGGGACGCCTTGCCATTGCGCGGGTCTTCAACGGAAAGATGTTCACCGGGGAAGAGGTTGCCATCGCCAAGCTTGACGGCTCCCTGCACAAAACCAAGATCACGAAGCTATTCTCCTTCGCAGGACTCAAGCGTACCGACACCACCGAGACCGAACTGGGTGATATCGTCGCTGTCGCGGGTGTCGAGGGCATCACGATCGGCGAGACTATCACCGACGCCGAGAACCCCGCGCCCCTGCCGCCGATTGCCATCGACGAGCCGACGATCGCCATGCTGTTCACCGTCAACACGTCTCCCTTTGCCGGCAAGGACGGCATCTATGTCACGTCGCGCAACCTGCGCGAGCGGCTGGATAAGGAATTGTTGACTAACGTCTCCCTGCGCGTCGAAGAAACGGGCTCGACCGATTCCTTCAAAGTCCTCGGCCGCGGCGAGCTGCAGCTTTCTATCCTGATCGAGATGATGCGCCGCGAAGGATACGAACTCATGGTTGGGAAGCCGGAGATCGTCACCAAACGCATCGATGGCAAACCGATGGAGCCGGTCGAACACCTGACCATCGACGTCCCCGACGAGTTCGTCGGCGTGGTGATGGAGCAGCTTGGCTCGCGCAAGGGTGAAGTCACCAACATGCACAATCACGGCTACGGACGCGTGCGGATTGAGTTCCGCGTCCCCAGCCGCGGGCTCATCGGCCTGCGCAGCCAGCTTCTGACCGATACGCGCGGCACCATCGTGATGAACTCTCTTTTCGACGGGTACACCGAGTGGCAGGGCGAGATTCCGCATCGGCTGACGGGCGCGCTGATCGCCGATCGCGCGGGCGTTTCGACCGCCTATGCGTTGTGGGGCCTGCAGGAGCGCGGAGAGCTGTTTGTCGGACCGGGCATCGACCTCTATGAAGGCATGATTATCGGAGAAAACGCCAAGGACAACGATCTCGATGTCAACGCCGTCCGGGAAAAGAAACTGACCAACATGCGTGCGTCCACCGCCGATGAGGCGATCCGTCTGGTGCCGTTCCGGGCGCTCAATCTGGAGCAGGCGATCGAGTTTATTGCCGACGACGAGTTTGTCGAAGTGACGCCCCAGTCTCTGCGGCTGCGAAAAAAGACTCTGCAGGCGAACAAGCGCAAGAAGAGCGCATTGGCCGCGGTTGAGGAATCGTGAGCGCTCGTTCGAAATCCGCCGTAAGGGTCGCCGCCAGAGCGCCTTTGCGCATGCTCCTGGTTCCATGCAGCTGCGGTACCACTTTCGCCGTCGCCCAGGACTACGATCGGCAGGGGACGACCTGGAGCCGCTATCTGGTCTGTCCCGGCTGCGGCAAGCGGCACGACCCGAAGAATCGCCTGCTGCAGATGGGATTTCAGAATGAAGGCTACTGGAAAGTCGACGACTGTTAGGGAAATGACTCAAAATTCGCATGGACGTAACCCAAGAATCAATTTCACAGGCCCCTTTCAGAAAACCTGCTATACTGCTCGCCGCAATTGACTGTTCGCAGCTCCGGTACCGCTTTTCAGGAACGGCCTTCCCGACCTGCCAAGTCCGCCGAACTGAGCTCGCACTCCAACAGCTCAATGCAGAGGCAAGGCGTGAAGAATATTTTTGTGGGGAATCTCAGCTTCAACACCAACGAAGATGAGTTGCGTCAGGCGTTCGAGGCCTACGGACAAGTCGATCGGGTCTCCATCATGACCGATCGTGACACCGGCCGCTCGCGCGGCTTCGGTTTCGTCGAGATGGCCAACAATGACGACGGCGAGAAAGCGATCGCCGCTCTCAACGGCGCGCAACTGAGCGGCCGCACCATTAATGTCAACGAGGCTCGCCCGAAGAACGACCGGTTCGGCGGCGGAGGCGGCGGAGGCCGCGACCGGGGGGGCCGTGGCGGCGGTCATCGCGACCGGTATTAGCGCGTCGACCTCTCAGGCCGACCTTCTGACATCAGAAGTGCAGGACAGCCAAGCCGTCAAGCCGTCAACGTTGAGCCGGCCCCGCTCCGCATGTAAACTGAAAGCACTGCGCCCGTAGCTCAGCTGGATAGAGCGGTTGCCTCCGGAGCAACAGGTCGGGAGTTCGAATCTCTCCGGGCGCACCATCGCCTCTCCTCGAACGTTACCGGATCCACCCGCAAGCCTGCATTGATTAGAATGAAGCCCTCATGACGACCCTCGTGCACGACCTGCGTCACGCCTTCCGGATGTTTCTCAAGTCGCCGGGCTTCGTCGTCATCGCGGTTCTCACCCTCGCCCTCGGTATTGGCGCCAACACGGCACTTTTTTCCGTGGTCAAAGGTGTTCTGCTCAATCCACTGCCCTATCCGCATCCCGAGCAGGTCGTCGCCGTGTATGCCAGTACGACCGCGGTTCCACGCGGGCCCGCCAGCTATTTGAATTTCATCGACTGGGACCGCGAAGCCAAGACCTTCTCGTCGATGGCCATGTACCGCAATCAGGATTACAACTTCAGCGATCTGAGTGAGTCCGAACGCCTGAGCGGCTACATGATTTCATCAGACTTCTTTTCTGTTCTCGGCGTGGACCCCATTCTCGGCCGCACTTTCCGGCGGGAAGAAGATCAAGTCGGGGCCGGGCCCGCGGTGATTCTCGGCGGCGGCTTTTGGAAGCGCAAATTCGCCTCATCGCCCGGCGTTCTGGGAAAATCGCTGATCTTGAATGGCGTCTCCTACACTATCGTCGGCGTCATTCCTTCCAGCTTCAGCTTTTATGGGCATGATCGCGATGTTTACACTCCGATCGGCCAGTGGAACGATCCCTCCTTCCGGGATCGCCGCATCAGCGTGAGCGCTCGCGTGATTGGCCGCCTCAGGCCGGGCGTCACGCTCGCTCAGGCGCAAGCTGACGCCGATGTCATCGCGCGCAACCTCGCCGCCGAATTCCCCGTAGCCGACAAAGATGTGAGCATCGCCGTGGTGTCGATGAAAGACGATATTGTCGGCAATGTCGAGCCCTTCCTCCTCATTCTTCTCGCAGCGGTGGGTTTCCTCCTGCTGATTACCTGTGCCAACGTAGCCAATCTCCTGCTGGCGCGCTCCATCGGCCGCTCTCACGAATTCGCCATCCGCACAGCGCTGGGCGCAAGCCGCATTCGAGTTATTCGGCAGCTTCTCACCGAGAGCATGTTGCTCGCGGGCATGGGCGCAGCCATCGGACTCGTTCTCGCCTTTTGGGGCACGAAAGCTGTTCTCAATGCTCTTCCCGGAACGTTGCCGCGCACCGGCGAGATTCATCTCGACGGTCGAGTCTTGCTCTTTACCGTGGTTCTGTCGCTGTTTGCGGCACTCATCTTCGGATTCGCTCCGGCGGTAAAAGGCTCGCGCGCGAATCTGCAGGAAGTCCTCAAGGAAAGCGGGCGCGGCTCCAGCGGCACGCGGCATCGAATGCAGAGAGTCTTTGTCGCGGTCGAGGTCTCGATGGCGCTCGTTCTTCTGGTGGGCGCGGGCCTCATGCTTCGCAGCCTAGCGGCGCTCTGGCGCGTAGATCCCGGCTTCAATCCCAGTCACGCCATTACCTTCAGCCTGTCGATGCCATCTTCGACGGCAACGACCTCGGCCGAAACTCGTGCCCGCCTGCGTCAGTTCGACGACAAGTTGCGGTCCATCCCCGGAGTCAAGGCAGTTTCGGTTACGCTGGGCTCTCGTCCGATGATTCATGATTCTTCCCTGCCCTTCTGGATCGAAGGGCGGCCGAAACCCGCCAACGACAATGAGATGCCCGCGGCCATGTTTTATCTGGTCGAAGCCGGATTCCAGCAGGCCATGGGCGTAACGCTTGAACGCGGACGCTTCATCAACGCCGATGACCATGAAAACACTCCCGTCGTCATCGACATCGACGACGTTCTCGCCCGCACGTATTTTCCGAATGAGGACCCGATTGGCCAGCACGTTCATCTCGAGCAATTCAATGTGGAGGCGGAAATCGTTGGCATTGTCGGCCACGTAAAACAGTGGGGACCCGGCAACGATGCAAAATCGGCGATTGAGGCCCAGTTCGATTATCCATTCATGCAGCTTCCCGAGAAGCTCATGCCGATGGTGGCCGATTCGGTTGCCGTGGTTCTGCGGACTGAGGGGGATGCGGCTGCCATCATGGGTCAGGTGCGACGTGCGGTGTATGAAAATGACCCCCGCGAGATCATCTATAACGTCGAAACCATGGATGACGTCATTGCCAGCTCGTTTGCCGCGCGCCGGCTGTCGATGATTCTGCTTGCCGTGTTTGCCGGGCTGGCCCTGGCTCTCTCCTGCGTGGGAATCTATGGCGTGATTTCGTATCTCGTCGGTCAGCGCACTCACGAAATCGGCGTGCGTATGGCCCTTGGCGCTCAGCGCAGAGATGTAATGCGTCTTGTGCTCAGCGAGGGTTCGCGCATGGCTCTGCTTGGCGTCGCTATTGGCATTGCCGCATCTCTGGCATTGACCCGATTCATGGCGAGCCAGCTTTTCGGCGTTACCGCGCATGATCCGTTGACCTTCGTCGGAGTGGCGATTCTGTTGCTGCTTGTAGCCGTGCTGGCGTGTTTTGTTCCCGCATTGCGCGCCGTTCGCGTCGATCCGATGATTGCATTGCGGTACGAATAGATCTTGAGGAGCAGCATGGACAGAGGTTCTGTTTTGAGAAATGGAGTATTCATCGTCATTGCAGCCGCGATGGGCGTAGGCGCAGCATATTGCCAGGCTCCTGGCGGCGCGGTTTCCGCCAAGGCGTCCCCGCCAGACGCCGGGCTGTACCTCAAGGTAGTACTGGCGGATCGCGTGCGCCTGTCGAAGCTGAAGCCGGGCGAAGTCGTGGAAGGCAGTCTCGCCCGCGATGTCTATGCCGCGGATCGCGAGCTCTTCAATGCCGGGAGCCCCGTGCGCCTGACCGTGGATCACATGGAAAAGCGAAAACGCACACCCAACGATCACTGGCCGGGCGTGATCAAGCTCTTCACACCGCGCCATGAGAACTATCCGGTTTTCAAGACCGCGGACGTGACGCAGGCGTCCGGCGAGAGTCGCTTGCAGGTCTCATTGATATCGGTGAGCCGCCTGCGGGAAGTGCACGCGGCGGCGAGGAAATCCAAGAGTAATGCGTCATCCTCTGCCGACCACGGCGCCGTCGAGGTGAAGCAGCCATACATCAAGAAAGCAGCAACGCCCACCATGGTATTTGAGGCTTTCCTCTTAGAAAATGCCGGATCAGGGGGCAGATCCGAGCCCCCGCCATCGTCCGCGGAACCAAGTCCCGCCGGTCTTGCAATCATCCCGGCTGACACGCGCTGCCACATTTTGCTCTTGGGAGATGTAAGCGCTTCGAAGAGCAAGCCGGGCGACGTGGTTCGTGCGCGCCTGCTCGAACCGGTGTTGCTGAACTCGCGAGTCGTGCTGCCGGCCGGGAGCGTTTTCGAAGGCAGAGTCGTGAGAAGGACTCCACCACGCTGGTTAAGCCGCGCCGGCTCTCTCTATCTGTCCTTCACTCAACTCACGCTACCGGAAGGGACCGGGTTGCCCATCACGGCATCGGTCGCAGGGGCAGAGTTGGATCGCCGATCCCATACCCGAATCGATTCCGAAGGCCAGCTGCACGGGGAACGTCCGGGCAAGGCATGGATGGCCATCAATCTCGGCGTCACCGCGGGCCTGGCGAAGGAAGCCGACGACACCGTGCAGGTGATCGTCGAAGCTATCGTTTCCACCGCGACCGACGCCTCCACGGCGGGAACGGCGCGAATCGTGGCCAGCTGCGTTTCCGGACTCTACATGGTGACGAGGCGCGGCCGCGATGTGGTTCTCCCCCGCTTCACCGAGATGGATCTTTCGCTCGACCGCCCGGTCACGGTTGGCGCGTCGTCTCACGACGCGCCGGCAGGGGCGGCTGCCGGCGGAAAATAGCGGCCCTGGGCGCGCCATGCCACCGCCCATGTAACATACGGTTGCGTCGTTCCGGGGAAGACACGACTCGAGCATGAACTACGATGCCCTCCTGGTGGTTTCTTTCGGCGGTCCCGAATCGCGGGATGACGTCATCCCGTTCCTCGAGAACGTACTGCGGGGAAGAAACGTTCCTCGCGAACGCATGCTGGCCGTGGCCGAGCACTATTTCCACTTCGGCGGCAAGAGTCCCATCAACCAGCAAACCCGGGAACTGATCTCATCCATTGAAAAGGAGCTGGCGCAGCATGGTCCGAAGCTGCCCGTGTATTGGGGCAATCGCAATTGGCAACCCTTCCTGGCGGAGACGATGCGGCAGATGGAGCGTGACGGAATCCAGCACGCGCTGGCGTTCGTCACGGCGGCTTTCAGTTCCTACTCCGGTTGCCGGCAATATCTCGAGGACATTGCGCGCGCTCGGGCCGAAGTTGGTGCATCGGCGCCGCAAGTAGACAAGCTTCGCGCATTCTTTAATCACCCGGGATTCGTCGGAGCGAGCGAAGACCGCCTGCGAGAGGCTCTTCAGGAACTTCCAACGAATGCCCGTCAGAACATTCAAGTCGTGTACACCGCGCACAGCATCCCGTTGTCGATGGCGAGTACGAGTGACTACGTGCGTCAGCTTGAAGAGGCGAGACGGCTGGTCTCGGAGCGGCTCGGGATTCAGAACGATGCGCTGGTCTATCAGAGCCGAAGCGGGGCTCCCGGGCAGCCCTGGCTGGAGCCGGACGTGCTCGATCACCTGCGGGAGGTGAAGTCACGGCAACTGGCGAGCGCGGTGGTGCTGGCGCCCATCAGCTTTATCTCGGACCACATGGAGGTCCTGTACGACCTCGACGTCGAGGCGCGGCAGCTTTGTGAGTCCTTGGCTCTGCCCATGGCGAGAGCCAGGACGGTGGGCGTACATCCCAAGTTCGTCGCCATGATTCGCGAATTGATTCTCGAGAGAACCGCGCCGGGAATGGAGCGCCGCGCTCTGGGATCGATGGGGCCGCGAGAGGATGTGTGTGCCGAGGACTGCTGTCCCGCGCCGCAACGGCCGGGGCGACCGCAGAAGTGACACGAATTCAGTCTCTTGCAGTCAATTCGCTGAAGTTGGGCGAAGCCACGGCTGTTAGCGGGGCAATCATGGAGTAGTTTCCTTGTGGAAGGCAAGGACATCCGTCACATTCGCGGATTGTGGAAATCTTCTGGCCGGCCATGGGACGTCTCGGGATCTGGTTCTATCGCCGCGCTCGGGAGGGCAATCTCCACGGGGCGACAGTCAGCGCGATGCGGCCGGGACGTGGACGCCTTCGTAGTCGGTGGCCTTGGGAGTACATTCGACCAGCCGCATGGTGCTGATGATGGTTTGAATGACGGCTTCGTTGCCCACAGCGGTATTGATCATCATGTGGTAGAGAGAGCGGGTGGGCCAGTCGGCGTTGAAATAGTGCTTGATGTAGGCCATACGCTCGCGGTCGACGGAATCGACCAGGTCCTCGGCTTCGGACTGAGTATGGCCGTCCAGAATCGTGCGCCGGATCTTCTCGGCCCGCGGAGCATACAGAAACACATGGAAGGCGCAGGGATGCTCGCGTAGAAAATAGGGCGCGCCGCGTCCGACCACAACCGCGTTGCCTTCGCGTCCGATGCCGTCCATGATTCCCTGCATCATCGACATCATGCGGTCGGTATCGAAGACCTGACTCCCCAGCGGCGAACTGCGCTCGTAGCTGCCGCGCCAGAAGGCTTTGGCGAGGCGATGCAGGGGGCTATCCATTCTCTCATCGCAACGCTTGACAGCGGCCGGGGCAACATTGGCGAGGCGGGCGGTTTCTTCGGTGAGGAGGTGGTCCCAGAGTTTCCAGCCGAGGTGGGTGGCCAGTTGGGCGGCGATAGTGCCGCCGCCGCAGCCGTATTCGCGCTCAAGCGTAACCAGGCGGAACATGACTACTGTTTAGTGTACCGCCATTCCACCACCGGGCTTGGATTTTTTCATCAAAAAGACTGTCGGGACCATCGCCAGAATGGCCCATCCGAGAAACCAGAAACAGTCGATATAAGAGAGCATGGTGGCCTGGCGCTCCACCACTCCCTGAACCAGGGCATAGGCCCGCTGCGTAGCGCCAGCAGCACTTTCGCCATGAGCCTGCAAAGCGCCCGAGGCTCCCTTGATCATGGCCTGCAAGGCGGGATTGGTAGGGCTCAGGTTGCGGGCGAGGTCGGTCATATGGACCTGAGTCCGGCGTTCGAGCATAGTGGTGACGACGGAGATGCCGACGCTGCCACCGACGTTGCGGGCCAGATTCATTAGTCCGGAAGCAGCGTTGTTCTTGTCACGAGGCAGGAAGGCATAGGCAGCGGTATTGATAGGAACAAAGAGAAAGGCCATTCCTGCGGCCTGCAACACGCGGGCGGTCGCGGCGGTGCGAAAGTCGATCTGCAGGTCGAACTGCGTCATGTGAAACAGCGACGCCGAGAGCACGATCAATCCGTAGACCAGCAGCCAACGCGGGCTATATCGGGAGAGCAGGAACCCGACCAGGGGCAGGAAAATCATGATAGTGAAGCCGCCCGGCATGAGGGCGAGGCCGGCCTGCTCGGCCGTGTAGCCGAGCAACGTCTGCATGAACAAAGGCAGGAGCAAGGTGCTGCCGAGCAGCGCGAACCCCAGCATGAACATCAGCAGATTGGAAACACCGAAGGTGCGCTCGCGGAACAGATGCAAGTCAATGATCGGGTCCGAGTGATGCCATTCCCAGTAGATCACGAAGATCAGTGAGGCCACGGCGATCGCCGACATCGCGAGAATGAAGTGCGACTCGAACCAGTTATCGCGCTGGCCTTTATCGAGCACGACCTGCAATGTGCCCAGACCGAGGGCAACGAAGCTGAGACCGATATAGTCGATTCTGGTCTCGCTCAGCTTGCGGCGGCGGAGATACGGCGGATCCTGAATCAGGCGCGAGGTCAGGACCATCGACAGGATGCCGACCGGGATATTGATGAAGAAAATCCAGCGCCAGGTGAAGTTATCGGTAATCCAGCCCCCGAGTGTTGGACCGATGGCGGGAGCAGTCACGACTGCAATGCCATAGACGGCAAAAGCCATGCCCCGCTTAGCTGGCGGGAAGGTGTCGGCCAGGATGGCTTGCTCGCTGGGCTGCAATCCGCCGCCTCCGACGCCTTGCATTACCCGGCACAAGATCAGTGTGGCCAGGTTCGGGGCGAGTCCGCACATGAAGGAACTCACGGTGAACAGGGCTACGCAGCTCATGTAGAAATTCTTGCGGCCCATGATTGAAGAGAGCCATCCGCTGAGCGGAAGGACGATGGCGTTGGAGACAAGGTAGGAAGTGAGAATCCAGGTGCTTTCGTCGACGCCGGCGGAAAGCCCGCCGGCGATGTGCGGCAGGGCAACATTGGCGATGGAGGTGTCGAGCACCTCCATGAACGTGGCCAATGTAACCGTGAGGGCGATGATCCAGGGATTGACTGCTGGACGCCAGGCGTCGGCCTGGTCCAACGTGGCGGCGGTTGAACCCATTAACGAATCCAGACCTTGGGCTCGACCGACATCCCCGGGCGGAGCTGGTGATCTTTGTTGGATCCGGGGTCCAGCACGATTTTGACCGGAATGCGCTGCACGACTTTCACGTAGTTTCCGGTCGCGTTCTCGGGCGGAAGAAGGCTGAAGCGGGCGCCGCTGGCGCCGGCGATGCTGTCAACTTTGCCCTTGTAGGTGCGCCCGTTGGCATCGACCTCGATATCGGCGTGCTCGCCGACCCTCATATTGCGAAGCTGCGTCTCTTTGTAATTCGCGGTGATCCAGACATCATCGAGATTGATGACCTTCATCAATTCCTGGCCGGGGGCGACGTTCTGACCGACATCGACGGTGCGGTCGCTGACGATCCCGTCGACGGGGGCGACGATCTTGGTGTATTGCAGGTTGAGCTGAGCCTGATCCAAAGCGGCCTTCTTGATCTGCACCTGGGCAAGAGCCTCGGAGGCGCGGGCGCGAGTAACCTGCATCTGCTTGGGAGCGGTACGGGCGTAATCCGAGTTCGCCTGGGCCTGAATCAGCCGGGCATGAGCCTGAGTCACCTGCTGCTGAGCGGCATCGGCACTGGCGCGAGCGGCCTGGACGGTAGCGGCGCTGGCTTTGGCGGCGGCGGTGGCCTGATCGTATTGCTGCTGGGAGATCTCCTGCTTGTCGACCAGCTGCCTGTAGCGGACGAGATCGTTCTGCGCCTTGACGTTGTTGGCCTCGGCTTCCTCAAGCTGGGCCTTGGCCGCTGCGAGCTGCTGCTCCGCGACCTGGATGCCGGCCCTGGCGCTATTGACATCGGCTTCGGTCACAGATACCTGGCTGGTGGTGTTGACTGAGGTGATGGGAACATTCACGCCGGCGGCAATGGCAGCGGCTTGTGCATCCTCGAAATCGGCTCTCGCCCGATCATAAGCAACCTGATAGTCAGTGGGATCGATTTCGACCAGCACGGTTCCTGCCTGGACATACTGATTATCTCGAATGTTCAACTTAATCACGTGGCCGTTGATGCGCGCGCTGATCGAACTGATATGGCCGTCGACTTCGGCATCGTCGGTCGACTCGTAACTGGTGACGTAGCGATAGACGAAAAAACCGGCAATCAGCAGCACGAGGATGGCGATGACAGCGCCGATGCGGAATGCCGAACTTTGCGTGCGCGGAGGGCGAACGCGAAAATCCTCTTCCGACGCGGGCAGCGGTTTCGTGTTGTTTTCCGGCTGAGCAGGTTCAGCGGGTGGGTTCTGTGTCGTCTGTGGCATACCCTACCGATTGCCTTTCAAGTATCGTTTTACGCCCGCTTCGGCATCGCCGATGGCATAGGCAAGTTCGACTTTCGACAGATTGTGAATATAAAGGCTCTGAATATAACTCTCGTGGGCGCTGGCCAGCGACTCCTGAGCCTGCACGACTTCGAGATTGTCGGTGACACCGGCGGTAAAGCGGTCCTGCGATTGAGCCAAGGTCTGCTCGGCAAGATCGACGGAACTCCGGGCCACCTCGACCTGCTGGGCTGCGGCATTGAGATCGAGCAGGGCAGTACGGACCTCGTAATCGATGCGACCGCGCAGGTCTCCCAGTTGCGCGTTCGCCTGCTTCAAGCGGGCGTCAGCCTCCAGGACATCGGCGTGGGTGCGATTGCCGGCAAAAATGGGAATGTTGATACCGCCGCTGACCTGCCAGGTCCCGTTCGACTGGGAGGGATTGACGCCAATGTCGCCGAGATTGGCCTCAACGTCCACCGTGGGATAGTGGCCGGCGAAAGCGGCCCGACGCGAGAGTTCGGCTGCCCGCACCTGAGCCAGGGCGGACTGGTAGTCGGCGCGCGAGGCATAGGCGCGCTGCAGATACTCATCCAGCGGCTGTGGAATGAGCGCCTCGTAGGGAGCTCGCTCGGTCAGAACGAATTCCTGCCCGGGAGGAAGTCCGATGACGCGGGCAACACTCAGCTTCTGCTTGGCCAACTCGTTGCGGGCGACGATCAACTGTTCCTCGCGAGTCTGCAACTCGACCTGAGCGCGCATGGTATCGATGGCCGGACTCAATCCCGCTTTCTGTTGGTCGGCGGCCTTATCGTAGAGCGCCTGTGCGCTCTTGACCTGGGCTTCGGCGGTTTCGACGCGTGCGGCGGATGCGATCGACTGCAGATAAGCATTGCCGACGGCGAGGACGACCATTTCCCGGGCATCCTTGTAGGTGAACTCGGCGGCCTTCACGCCCTCCACGGCAGCGCGCTCCTTCTCCAGGTTCGAGAAATTGAAGACCGACTGGCCGACCGAGGCTCGCAAATCGAAGAAGTTGAACGCGGGAACGACGCGGGGAAACGCGCTGGAGCTGCCTCCCGAAGGAGCAAACAGGGGGAGAAGCTTGTTGAAACCGAGCGCCGCGAGGCTTTGCGTCTGCGTGTCTTCCATGAGGCGCGCGCTGAGGTCCGGGAGCAGATTGCTCAGTTGCTTCCAGCGTTCTCCTCGGGCGGTCTGGGCCTGGTCGCTGGCCAGCAGCAGGCCGAGGTTATTGCGCAGTCCGCGGTCGATGGCTTCGTTGAAATCGATCTGCAGGACCTCGGCAGTGGCTTTGCCCTCAGGTTGACTGCCGAGAAACGGGTTTTCCGGCCCTGGAAGCGAGACGCTGGGAGGAGAAGACGCCCCTCCCGTAGCTTGAGCGGTCGAACGGGGAACGAGAAAGAACGGAACGATGAGACAGGTAAGTACTTTAAGAGACGATGAGACCTGCATTCTTGAACGTAGTGTCCGCCGCGCGGCCCTCACGGCAAAGCCGGGGCGCCTTTCTCGCTCCATAGCATAAACGTTTCCCATTGGATTCGTCTTTGGATTCTCGAGATGCAATCCATTTGGGGAGCGGAAGGGGCTGAATTGAGACCAGAATCGGGCGGGTGGCGTGGCGCCGGGCGGCTGAAGCGTCGTTCTCGAAGTGTGTTTGAGCTCACTTCCAAGGGCTTGGAGCCCCTGAAAGTGCACCGCCTTCGGTGTTTTGCCAGCGTGTTCCTGCCAATTTAATCTGGCGCTTAAGGGGAGACATGCCGAAGACTGCCATCGCTCTAGCCTTAGTCATGGCTCTGATGCCAGGGCTGGTGATAGCCCAGCAACCGGCGCATCCGAGTGCTCCGGACCGCAAAGTAATCTCCAGGGTCCAGCCGCAGTACCCCGAACTCGCCAAACGGATGCAGATCCGAGGGACGGTCAAGGTCGAGGCCATCGTGCGTCCGAATGGCACCGTCAAGACCGCCCGGCTGCTGGGAGGAAACCCGGTCCTGGCGGATGCCGCATTGGGTGCCGTCCAGAAATGGAAGTTCGAGCCGGGCGAGAACGAAACGACCGAGGTTGTGCAGCTCACCTTCGACTCCCAGTGAGTCGGTCTCATCATCCCCCAGGAAACACTGAATTTCTGGAGCCGTACCCATGTCTTCGATCCCGGGAAAAGCACTACGGCGCGCGCCGGATCGTCGTCCGCGCGAATACCCGCGGTTTCGCTGCGAGTTTCCAGTCGGACTGAGCCTGCTTTTCAACGAAGAACAGCAGCAGTTGAGCGCCCACTGCCGCGATCTCTCGTCCGGCGGAATTGGCGTGCTGGTAGCCGCCGAGCTGAGACCCGGCGAGGTCGTATCCCTGACGTTCTCGCTTCCGGGCGAGCCTCACTTCTGGATGGTGAGAGCGGTGCTTCGCTATCGCCGCGGATACCACTATGGCTTCGAGTTCCTTTCGCTGACCGAGGAACAGAACGAGATCCTGGGGAGATTCCTGCCGCGGCTGGAACGGTCCGATGTGGCGGGAGAGAGTTCAAACCGCAGCAAGAACAAGTTGTGAGAGGTCATCCCTTTGCGACACGAAGGGGCACAAAATCGAAAGAAGTGACTTAGGTCATCTTGAAGGGCCGGGTACCTTCGGTCCAACCTAAGCCAGAGGATTGTGTGAATCGATGAGCACGGCAACCGGAACCGACTGGACTCGAATACTGTCTGATCCCGACCTGGTCCGCCACGTGGGCAAGCTGCTGCAGGCCTATCGCGAGGCGCCACCGGAACGGCGGGAGGCCGCTTTGCTCGAAGCCATGCGCGAAATCAAGTCGGGCGCGGCGGCGGGCGGCAAGTTGACGGAAGCGGATGCGGCCGCTGCGCCACAGCCGATTCCGACTCCGGCTTCGGCGACGCCTCCGTTTGAGCCAGACCTGTTCCATCCGACCTGGGGAAGCGACCGGCGACGGCATCCAAGAATCAAGTGTTTTGTCGCGGTCGAGTTGCGGGTCGACGAAGTTCCCACCCCGATCTGGGGCAATCTCTCCAACACCGGCGTGGGCGGATGCCTGGTCGAAACGGCGACTCCGGTCAAATCGGGAGCCAAAGTAGAAATCGGTCTCTGGGTACCGAACGGAAAGATCTGGGTAAAGGGCTTCGCGCTGAGCGGGGTGGTCACTCGGAGTGGTCCCACCACTGGTGTCCGAGTTCGCTTCGACGCGATGCAGTCCACCGAGCGCGACAGCCTTCGGCAGTTCCTGAAGTTTGTGCAGGATACGACGCGCACGCCAACCACCGAGAACGGATACTTTCAATTTCTGAAATAAGCGCGGTGAGCCGGGCCGTCTCGATTCGTCTTCGGAATCCGAGGCCAAGAGACTCACGCTGCCTTGACTGCCCGGACGCTATAGTTCGCGGTGAACTGATCGTTCGAAGTTAATTTTAAATTTTCTGCCACCAGGCCGGCCAGATTCAGAAGCGGGCAACCGGTCACTCGGTATAAGCGACGCAAGCCGTCATAGTGGGCGAACGAATCCAGACCCAGGTTCACAGTTCGGATCAAACTCGCCAGGCTGTACAGTTCCGGGATGACATCCGCCGAGGCAAAGGGCTCGAGCAGCGAGCGAATTCCGGCCGCGGTGAAGCGCCAACGTTCATCTTCGCCGAAGCGGGGAGCACAGGCGGCAAAGCTGGCCAGGACGATCCCGCCGGGCTTGAGCGCGGCGTGGATCTGCCGGAGCGCCTGGCGAGGATCGCGTACGTACTCAAACACCTGTGTGGCGACAACCAGGTCAAAGGTGGCGGGAGCAAAGGGCAGCGCCTCGGCATCAGCGATTGCATTTACAAACTCGGTCCTGATGAGGTCGACGGCAAGGTAGTTCTTTACCCTGTCCCCAAGCAGCGGCCGGTACGGCTGGTATCTGCCGCCAACGTCGAGCACGGTCAGGTTCTTATCCCGGAATTGCCGGGTCCAGGCGGAAAAAATCAGGCGACGGGAGCGAAGCGTCAGGTAGCTGGGATCGGCCAGCGATGGATAGAGTCGGCGCTGCGCCGCTTTTGCGAGTTCTCGCATAGAGGAAAAGCAGTACACAGTATAGGCAAGAGCCGGACATCCCGGGGCAAACACCTGCATTCACAGGCAGTTTTCACTCGAACGTAATCCAAGCCCGCCTGGAACTTGATACACTTCTCCGTGAACCCTTTCACTGTCGGGAAACTCTAATTTTATGTAGGCGTCAGCGTCACACCGATCTCATTTCCAGTTGAGGAGAAGAGTCGCATGGTAGCCAGTGAACAAGTTTTAGCGACCGGCAAGCAACTTGACACGCTGTGCATCAACACCATACGAACTCTGGCAATTGACGCCGTTCAGCAGGCCAACTCAGGCCATCCCGGCGCACCCATGGGGCTGGCGCCGGTTGCCTATTGTCTTTGGCAGGATTTCCTGCGTTATGACCCCGCCGACCCTACCTGGCTGAACCGCGACCGTTTTGTGCTGTCGAATGGCCACGCTTCCATGCTGCTTTACGCCATGCTGCACCTGGCGGAAGTGCGCCAAGTTGCAGCGGATGGCAAAGTCACCAAGGAGCTGGCGGTGCCGATGGAGGAAATCAAGCGATTCCGCCAGTTGGGCAGCCGCACGCCCGGCCACCCGGAATCGCATCTCACCTCCGGAGTGGAGACGACGACCGGGCCGCTGGGACAAGGTGTGGGTAACAGTGTGGGCATGGCGATCGCAGGAAAATGGCAGGCGGCGAATTTCAACCGTCCCGGACAGGAGATTTTCAACTACAACGTCTACGCGATTTGCAGCGACGGCGACCTGATGGAGGGCATCGGAGGCGAAGCCGCCTCGCTGGCGGGGCATCTGAAGCTTTCCAACCTCTGCTGGATCTACGATCACAATCACATCACGCTCGACGGGCCGGCGAGTTGGTCGTTCAGCGAAGATGTGGCCACGCGTTTCGTCGGATATGAGTGGAACGTTACGCGGGTCGTCGATGCCAACGATTTGGAAATGCTGGCGCGGGCGTTCGAGGTTTTTCAGAAAACCACCGACCGGCCGACGCTGATCATCGTCGACAGTCATATCGGCTACGGCTCGCCCCACAAGCAGGACACGAACGCGGCGCACGGCGAGCCGCTGGGCGAGGAAGAAGTCCGGCTGGTGAAGAAGTTCTATGGCTGGCCCGAAGACGCCAAGTTCCTGGTGCCCGACGGTGTACGGGAGAATTTCCGCGATGGCATTGGCCGGCGCGGGCATGACCTGCACGCGCAATGGACGCAACTATTCGCGCAGTATTCGCAGAAGTATCCCGATCTGGCGGAGCGTCTCCACTGCATCCAGCACCACGAACTGCCGCCCGGCTGGGACAAGAGTCTTCCGACGTTTCCCGCCGACGCGAAGGGGCTCGCCACTCGCGACAGCGGTGGGAAAGTATTGAACGCGTTGGCGCAGAACATTCCCTGGCTGATTGGCGGTTCTGCCGACCTAGCCACCTCGAACAAGACGACGCTGAAGTTCGAAGGAGCGGGCGATTTCAAGGCGAGCGATTACGCCGGGCGCAACCTGCACTTTGGAGTGCGCGAGCATGTGATGGGAGCCAGCGTGAACGGCATGACGGTCTCGGGACTTCGCGCCTTCGGCGCCACGTTCTTCAATTTCAGCGATTACATGCGGGCGAGCATTCGCCTTGCGGCGCTGATGGAGATTCCCTCCATGTTCGTCTTCACTCATGACTCGATCGGCGTAGGGGAAGACGGGCCCACGCACCAGCCGATCGAGCAACTGGCCTCGCTGCGCGCCATGCCGAACCTGATCGTGCTTCGTCCGGGAGACGCGAATGAAGTCACGGAAGCCTGGAAGATCGTCGCGCAACTGAAGCACTCGCCGGCGGCGCTGGTTCTGACGCGGCAACCGCTGCCGACGCTGGATCGGACGAAGTATGCGGCTGCTTCGGGCACTGCGCGCGGAGCCTACGTGCTGGCGGATCCGCCGCAAGGCAACCCTGACGTGATTTTGCTGGGCACGGGCAGCGAATTGTCGCTTTGCGTGGAAGCTTACGAAAGGCTGAAATCCGAGGGCATCAAGGCGCGGGTGGTTAGCATGCCCTCCTGGGAGATCTTTGAGCAGCAGGATGCGGCTTATAAGGAAAGCGTTCTGCCGGCGCAGGTGACGGCGCGGGTTTCCGTAGAGATGGCGGCGACATTCGGGTGGGAGCGCTACGTCGGAACCAAGGGACGAATGATCGGCATGCATCGCTTCGGAGCCTCGGCTCCGCTGAAAGATCTACTGAAGTATTTCGGGTTTACCGTGGACAAGGTGGTCGCGGAAGCGCACGCCGCACTGGCGGCGCGCTAGGGCCGGGACACAATTCTGCCATCGAGATTTGGAGAAAAATCATGCAGCCTACTGGAATTCTTGAAAATTCGAAAGCAACCGCGAATCCGTTGAAGGAATTGCTGAGTTACGGGCAGTCGATGTGGCTTGACTACATTCGGCGCGACCTTTTCACCACCGGCAAGCTTAAGCAGTTGATCCAGGAAGACGGCTTGCGGGGCATGACGTCGAACCCGGCGATTTTCGAGAAGGCGATCGGGGAGAGCTCGCTCTACGATGACATTTTGAAGACGCTTTCAACGCGCAGCGACCTGGACACCACGGCGCGTTATGAGCAGATCGCCATTCGCGACATTCAGGATGCGGCAGACGTTTTGCGTCCGGTGTATGACGATTCGAAGTTTCGCGATGGCTACGTCAGCCTCGAAGTGTCGCCCTACCTTGCGCGCAAGACGCAGGAGACGATTGATGAAGCACGCCGCTTGTGGAAGACGGTGAATCGGCCGAATGTGATGATCAAGGTTCCGGGCACGGCGGAGGGACTGCCGGCGATTCGCCAGCTGATCGGCGACGGCATCAACATCAACGTGACGCTGTTGTTCGCACAGGAAGTGTATGAAAAGGTCGCGGAAGCCTATATTGCCGGACTTGAAGACTTATCCGGGCGCGGCGGCAACCTGAAAAAGATGGCGGGGGTTGCGAGCTTCTTCATCAGCCGCATCGATACGTTGGTGGACTCGCTGCTGAATGAAAGGTTGAAGACAACGTCGGACGCAGGCCAGCAAGCTTTACTCAATGGCCTGCTGGGGAAGGTCGCCATCGCCAACGGCAAGCTGACCTATCAGCGGTATCAGCGGATCTTCAGTGGCCCGCGCTGGCAGGCGCTGGTGGCCAAGGGGGCGCAGACCCAGCGCGTGCTGTGGGCCAGCACCAGCACCAAGAATCCCCACTACCGGGACGTGATCTATGTCGAGGAACTGATCGGACCGGACACCGTGAATACGATGCCGCCGGCGACCGTCGACGCCTTCCGCGATCACGGGCAGCTGCGAAACAGCCTGACCGAAGACCTCCCGGGCGCGCAAAAAGTGATGGACGATCTGGCTCGCGCCGGCATCTCCATTAAGGAAGTGACCGACAAGCTCACCGACGATGGCGTCAAACTCTTCGCCGACGCGTTCGACAAGTTGCTTGCCGCAGTTGCCAAGAACACCCAAGCAAAGGGATAGACCGTGAATGGATTGAAGAGTTCCCTTCCTGAATCACTTGCCGCCGGGGTGAAGGCGACGGCGGCCGACTGGCAGGCGGGCGGCAAGGTGCAGCGCCTGTGGAAACGCGATGCGTCGCTGTGGACGGGCACGGACGAGGCCAACTGGCTGGGCTGGCTCGACATTGTCGACGAGCAGATCGCGCAGCAGGACCAGCTCCAGAAATTCGCCAAAGAAGTGCAGCAGCGGGGTTTTGAGGATGTCCTGCTGCTGGGCATGGGAGGATCGAGCCTGTGTCCGGAAGTGCTGCGCATGACGTTCGGACGCAATCCGCACTCTCCTAACCTGCATGTGCTCGACTCCACGGACCCGGCGCAGGTGAAGTCGTTCGAGCATCAGATCGACATTGCCAAGACGCTGTTTATTGTATCCAGCAAGTCGGGCAGCACGCTCGAGCCGAACATCTTCAAGCAGTATTTCTTTGAGCGGACGAAGCAGACCATCGGGGCAACGAAGGCGGGCAGCCACTTCGTCGCCATCACCGATCCGGGTTCGCATATGCAGAAGGTCGCCGAGTCAGACCGTTTTTTGCACGTTTTCTTTGGGCGGCCTTCGATCGGTGGGCGCTACTCCGCTTTGTCGAATTTCGGGATGGTTCCCGCGGCGGTCATCGGGATCGACACCAAGAAATTTCTGGCAGCGGCCGCGGAGATGATGCGAGTTTGCGGCGAAGGTGTGCCGGTGGAGCAGAACCCGGGCGCTGCCCTGGGAGTAATTCTCGGAACCGCGGCGAATGCCGGCCGCAATAAAGTCACCATCATTGCTTCGCCGGGAATCTCCGATCTGGGGGCATGGCTGGAACAGTTGCTGGCCGAGTCGACGGGAAAAGTCGGCAAAGGCATCATTCCGGTTGACCGCGAGCATCTGGGCGCGCCCGATGTCTACGGCAACGATCGCGTCTTCGTCTACGTTCGTCTGGAGTCGGCGCCGGACGCAGATCAGGATGCCAAGATCGCCGGCCTGGAAAAGGCGGGACAGCCGGTAATCCGTATAGCGCTCTCGGATATCTACGAACTGGGCGCGGAATTTTTCCGCTGGGAAATTGCGACCGCGGTGGCAGGAGCCATCATCGGCATCGACGCCTTCAACCAGCCGGACGTCGAGGCGAGCAAAATTGCCACGCGCAGCCTAACGTCCGAGTATGAAAAAACGGGAGCGCTGCCGGCGGAGAAGCCAATTCTCGACGACAGCGGTGTCAAGCTGTTCACCGACGACAAGAACGCCGCCGAACTGGCGAAGGGCGCCAGTGAAAAGACGCTGGCCGGATATCTCAGAGCGCACCTCGCCCGGATCAAGGCCGGCGACTATTTCGCAGTTCTCGGCTACATCCAGATGAATGGGGAGCACGAACAAAGTCTGCAGTCGATTCGGCATGCGGTGCGCGACAGCAAGCACGTGGCGACGTGCCTGGGATTCGGGCCGCGTTTCCTGCATTCGACCGGCCAGGCCTACAAGGGCGGTCCGAACTCGGGAGTATTTCTGCAGGTTACCTGCGACGACTCGGTCGAACTGCCGGTGCCGGGACAGAAATACACATTTGGCATTGTGAAAGCAGCGCAGGCGCGGGGCGATCTGCAGGTTCTGACCGATCGTGGCCGGCGAGCGCTGCGGGTGCATCTCGGGAGCAACCTGAAGGCCGGCCTGGCCGCGTTGCAGGCAGCAGTGCAGAAAGCTCTCTAGCGCTGGGGCACGCGACATCGAGAGAAGGCTGTATCGCGACAGCAGGAAGATGCCGTCGCTATCGAAGGAGCAAGCATGCAATTGGGAATGGTCGGTCTCGGACGCATGGGCGCGAACATGACGCGCCGGCTGATGCGAAATGGGCATCAGGTGGTGGTATCGGACCTGAGCGCAGATTCGGTGAAACAGCTGGCGGGCGAGGGGGCGACGGGATCCGCGTCGCTGCAGGATCTGGTCGGCAAGCTGACGCCTCCCCGCGCAGTCTGGATCATGGTGCCGTCGGGAGGCCCGACAGAGCAGACGGTGCAGAAGCTGGCGCAGTCTTTGCAGGCGGGCGATGCCATCATTGACGGCGGGAATTCTTATTTCAAAGACGATGTCCGGCGGGCAAAGGAGCTCGGGCCCAAGGGTATTCATTACATCGACGTTGGAACCAGCGGCGGCGTGTGGGGACTGGAGCGCGGATACTGCATGATGATCGGCGGTCCGAAGGAAGCAGTGCAGCGGCTCGATCCGATCTTCAAGGCGCTCGCCCCGGGCAAAGGCGACATCCCCCGAACCCCGGGCCGGGAAAAACTGGGCGGCACATCCGAGGAGGGGTACGTCCACTGCGGGCCTTCGGGCGCGGGGCACTTCGTGAAGATGGTGCACAACGGGATCGAGTACGGCATCATGCAGGCCTATGCCGAAGGGTTCGACATCTTCAAGAACGCGACCAGCAAGGAACTGCCGGAGGACATCCGCTACGACCTGAATCTGCCGGACATTGCCGAGGTGTGGCGGCGCGGCAGCGTGGTCAGTTCCTGGCTGCTGGATTTGACGGCGATGGCGCTGGCCGAGAACCCCACGCTCTCCGAGTACGAGGGCTACGTGCAGGACTCCGGCGAAGGCCGCTGGACGATCCAGGCGGCGGTTGAAGAAGCGGTTCCGGCTGACGTTCTGACCGCCGCGCTCTATGTGCGCTTCCGTTCTCGCCAGCAGCACACGTTCGCCGAGAAAGTGCTCTCCGCCATGCGCCAGAAATTCGGCGGACACGTGGAAGCGGGCGAGGGAGCGGGCGGCGCCGCGAAGAAGAAAACAGCATAACAAGTCCAAGCGACTGTTGGACGATGAAGAGGAACATTCATGGCTCAGTTAGCAGAACAACCGGCCGCCACCATGCCGCGTGTCGGCAAGCAAGGCGATCCCTGCGTGATGGTCATCTTCGGCGCGGCCGGCGATCTGACGGGACGCATGCTCATTCCTTCTCTTTACAACCTGGCACGAGCCGGGCTGCTTTCCAAGGAATTCGCGGTAGTCGGAGTGGCGCGCACGCAGCTCTCCGATGATGACTTCCGCAAGCGGGTGCAGGACGACGTCCGGAACTATTGCGGCGAGTGCGTGCAGGATGAGCTCTGGGACTGGTTCGTGCACCGTTTTTCTTATCTGGCTGGCGACTTCAACGACAGCAAGCTATATCCGCAGCTCAAAGATTTGTTGACCAAGATCGATCAGGAGAACTCGACGCACCAGAATTTCTTCTATTACTTGGCCACTGCGCCCAGCTTCTTCGGGCCCATTGTCGAACAACTGGCGGGGACCGGGCTGATGGCGCAGAGCAACGATCACTGGCGAAGAGTGATCATCGAAAAGCCGTTCGGCCATGATCTGGAGTCGGCCAAGACGCTGAACCAGCACCTGCTGAAAGTTGCCGACGAGACCCAGATTTACCGCATCGATCATTACCTGGGAAAAGAGACGGTGCAGAACATTCTGGCCTTCCGCTTTGCCAACGGGATCTTCGAGCCGGTGTGGAACCGGCGCTATATCGACCACATCCAGATTTCGGTTGCGGAAACCGTGGGGGTCGAGGGACGCGGAAGCTACTTCGATCATGCCGGCTCGCTGCGCGATATGGTTCCGAACCACATCATGCAGCTCATCAGCCTGACCTCGATGGAGCCTCCCATCTCATTCGACGCCAATGCGGTGCGCGACGAACAAGCCAAGATTCTGCACGCGATCCAGCCGATGGGCGACGAAGAGGTGCTGAGCCGCACGGTTCGCGGACAGTATGGAGATGGGACCGAGGACGGCAAACGGGCGGCGGCGTACCGATCCGAACCGGACGTTGCGCCCGACTCGCGCACCGAGACATTCGTGGCCATGAAGCTGCTGATCGACAACTGGCGCTGGGCCGACGTGCCCTTCTACTTGCGCACGGGAAAGCGCATGCCGGTGCGCAACACGCATATCGTGATACAGTTTCGACGGGCGCCTTTTGTGCTGTTCCGCGATACGCCGGTCGAGCACCTGATGCCGAACCAGCTCGTCCTGCATATTCAGCCCGAAGAAGGCATCTCGTTGCAGTTCGCGGCCAAGGTCCCAGGACCCGTGATGCGCCTGGGCACCGTCGACATGAATTTCGAATATCAGCAATACTTCGGCAAGCAGCCGAGCACCGGCTACGAACGCCTGCTGCACGACTGCATGATCGGCGATCAAACGCTGTTCCAGCGCGCCGATATGGTCGAAGCCGGCTGGTCGGTGGTCAATCCGATTCTGGATATCTGGAAAGCGCTTCCTCCCCGCAATTTCCCGAACTATGCCTCCGGCACGTGGGGACCGAAAGACGCCGACGAACTGCTCGAGCGCGATGGACGCCGTTGGAGGAATTTCGAAAAATGATTCTGGCCGGCGATATTGGTGGTACCAATGCCAGGCTGGCATATTTTCAACCCCAGAATGGCCACCTCCGACTGGTTTCGGAGCGGGTGTATCCCAGCCGCGAACACCGCGAGTTGGGGGAAATCGTGAGCTTGTTTCTTCACGACTCGGGAACGAGGCCGGATGTGGCGTGTTTTGGAATTGCCGGTCCGGTTCGCAACGGGCGCGTGGAAACGTCGAACCTGCCCTGGGTAATCGAGCAATCCCGCCTGGCCCAGCAGATTCACCAGCCTGCCACCTGGCTGATCAACGACCTGGAGGCGAGCGCGTGGGGCATTGGCGCGTTGACCGATACCGACCTGGTCTCGCTGAACCGGGTGAGCAGTCCGGTCACCGGCAATCAGGCGGTGATTGCTCCGGGCACGGGGTTAGGCGAGGCTGGGCTCTTCTGGGATGGCAGCCAGCATCATGTGTTCGCGTCCGAGGGCGGCCATGCCGACTTCGCTCCGCAGGGCGAATTGCAGATCGAGCTGTTGCGCTTTCTGGAAACGCGCTACGGGCATGTCAGCTACGAGCGCATCTTGTCGGGACCGGGCCTGGTCAATGTGTACGAGTTTCTGCGCGACAGCGGGCACGCTGCCGGGTCTCCCGCGCTGGCGGAAAAGATGAAGGCAGGCGATCCGGCAGCGGCGATTTCCCGCGCCGCGCTCGATTCGTCCTGCCCTTTGGCCGAAAAGGCGCTGGATCTCTGGATCTCGGTCTATGGCGCCGAGGCTTCCAACCTTGCCTTGAAGGTCATGGCCACGGGGGGCTTGTTCCTTGCAGGGGGCATCTCACCGAAGATTCTCCCGCGGCTGACCGGCCCGTTGTTCATGAAGGCGTTCCTGGATAAGGGCCGCCTGCGTCCGCTCGTGGAATCGATTCCAGTGCAGATCGTGACCAACGACAAGGCCGGATTGCTGGGGGCGGCGCGCTGCGCGGCGGTTCGAGGCCGTGAAATTCTGGTGAACAGCTGAGCGTCTTCTTTGAGTGATTCTGCGGAAATCCGCACCTTTACCACGCCGCAAGAGCTTTTTGCCGGCTCCGCCGAAGAGGTCTTCCGTGCGGCTGAAGACGCGGTCGAGGCGCGCGGACGCTTTACCATCGCGCTCTCCGGCGGTTCGACTCCGAAGAGCCTCTACAATCTTCTCGCCACCAACGCGCGCTATGCCCTGCCTTGGGAACAGATGTACTTCTTCTGGGGCGACGAGCGGCACGTGCCTCCGAATGATCCGGAGAGCAACTTCCGCATGGCGAACGAGGCGATGTTATCGAAGATTCCGGTGCCGGCGGAGAATGTGTTCCGTGTTCCGGCGGAGAACCCGGACGCTGCGGCAGCCGCCGAAGCCTACGGTGAGACGCTGCGGAAATTCTTCGCTTCCGAGGCGGGCCAGTTCCCGAGCTTCGACCTCATTCTTCTTGGCATCGGCCCGGATGGGCACACGGCTTCATTGTTCCCCGGAACAGCCGCCTTGCAGGAGAAATCCAGGCTGGTGGTCGCAAACTGGGTGGAGAAATTCAAAACCAACCGCATTACTTTCACCCTTCCCTTGTTGAACGCCGCTCGCAAAGTTGTGTTTCTGGTCAGCGGCACCGACAAAGCTCCGGCACTGCACGCCATCCTGGAAGGCAACCAACCGGGCGAGCAGTATCCCGCGAAGCTGGTGCGTCCGGTCGATGGAAAACTGATCTGGCTGGTGGACCGCGCTGCCGCGAGTGGGCTGGCGATTTAATTCAGAACCGCAGAGGTCTTGGAGGATTGGGGGCGGGTTCGTTATCCGCGCCAGTCGCCGATTTCTTTCAATCCGCGGCCGCGGGCGTGCTCGAACAGGCGAACGCGATGGCGGGAGTGCTCGAACTCGTGAATATCGGCCCAGACTTCCGCCTGCCACCCGGTCTCGTGCACTGCGGCCTCGCCGCAGGTGGCACAGCGCGTGTGGAGGGTGACCTGAACCGCTTCTGTAGTGACTGGAACCGCGCCCGGAAGCTCGATGAAGATACAGCGGACCTCTTCGATCTCCTCGTTTTCCCCTAGAAGGTGCTCGTAGCGCAGGAGATAGCCGAATCCCAGTTTACGAGCTTCGCTCTCGGCTTCGCCGCGAGTGTGGAAGGGGCCGTACTCGGCGCGCAACTGTTCGGTGGAGTCGCACGCCATCCAGAAGATCTCTTTATAGGCCATCGCGGGTTTCGCCCCGGGTGCGAAGAGACCTCGCGAAGCCGGCTCGTGGCTGCTTTTGAGCCTGCGTCCGAGTGTCCGATGGTACAGTGCAATTCGTAGGCCGGATGGCCAATCCGACAAGCCCATGCTAAAGATAGGGTTAGCGAATGATTGACTGGTGCCGGGAGTGTCGGACATGAAAGCTTTTGCAGACTCCTGAGGGAGAACGCCGGTCCGACGAGGCTTTCCGGGGTTTGTGAGGCCCCCATTCCATCGCTGATTCCTTGCATTCTTGTCCAAGGCGAAGGCCAACGGCAACGATACATTCCTGATCGTAGCCCTCTGCGGCGGCGATTCAGAATCTCGCCACTGGAACCGCAGCTTGGCTGTCGACGGGCGGATCGGTCAGCCAGTTGCGCCCGCCATGCCCGGCGATATACATCGCGAGTTCGAGCCGGCTCCAGACACCGAGCTTGTCGAAGGTGCTGCGCAGGTGGTTCTTGATGACCTGTTCGGTTGTGCTCATGATCTTCCCGATTTCGCGGTTGGTCAGGCCTTGCCAGACCAGCGTTGCGACCTGGATTTCTTTGGGGGTGAGGCGTTCGCGCGGGGTCATGATTCGGCTTCCTCCTTATCGAACATAGCGATGGCGAGCTTGACGCGCTTGCGCCCTTCGCGGATTCCGGCACGCAAGAAGAGTGTGCGCAGATGCTGCTTCACGGTGCGTGGGCTGATGTTGAGCTGCCCGGCGATCTCTTTGTTGCTGCAGCCCTGGATCAGCAATTGGAGAACCTGCTGATCCCTCGGGGTCACTTTGATCTCGTTGAAGTCGATCATGCTTGCCTCCTGATGTCTGGCTTGCGCCGATGTCGATTGCACGGAGATCACCAGATGCCTGGACGTTTGGAAGACGAGGGCTAAGACCCTTTGCCGGCAGCACTTAGGGGACACTCCCGAGGTCTTCAGGTAGCTTTCAGGAAGGCTGCGTAGTCTTGATTCCGTCCCGAAATGGGGAGCTCCGACCGGTCGAGCATGAGGTCCGCGGGTGTCGCTGGCGCGAAGCCGCGGAGAGCTCGCCGGGTGTCGCAGTGTTTGTGGGAGGCGCGCAAGAACCATGACAGCGTGCGATCTCCTTTTCGATCAGACAGTTTGTGGGGGCCGAGCCACTTCCGCATCCGAGGGAATCTCATGACTAAGCCTCTGAGCGATGTTTCTGCCGGGCGAAAATCCTGCGCCCAAATCGGCACTGGCGCCTGGCTTTGTGTTTTCGTTTTGGTTCTCATCGTGAGCGGGCTGCGAAGTTTTGCACAGGTTACTGAAGCGCCTGAAGCTTCACCGGCGCCGACGAACATGGCGCCGCTGACCATCACGCTGCAAGATGCTCTACAGCGGGCACAGCAGAATGACCCGCAATATCGCTCTGCGGTCACCGATCTCGGACTGGCGCATGAAGACCGGGTTCAGGCACGGGCCGGACTCCTGCCGAGCCTGACTTACGAGAACTCGTACATCTACACACAGGGACGCGGCCTGCTGTCGGCAAACTGTGAAGCCACGACGCAAGGCTGTACCGACTCAAGGTTCGTTGCCAACAACGGAGTGCACGAATATGTGAGCCAGGCAGACGTCCATGAGGCGCTCTCGCTTACGAATCTTGCCGATTACCGGCGATCATCGGCCTTGCTGGCGGAAGCGCGTGCCAAAGCGGAGATCGCGACGCGCGGCCTGGTCGTAACTGTAACGCAGGCGTATTACGGGCTGGTCATGGCGCAGAGGAAATACGCCAATGAGGAGAGGGCGGCGGCCGAGGCAACACATTTTCTCGAGATCAGCCAGGAACTCGAACGCGGCGGCGAAGTCGCGCGCGCCGACGTTATCAAGGCCAGCATCCAGTCCCAGCAGCAGCAGCGAGATCTTCAGGAAGCGCACATCGACATGGAGCGCAGCCGGCTTGATCTGGCCGTGCTGCTGTTCCCCAATTTCAACCAGGACTTCTCCGTGGTGGACGATCTGCAAACCCCCGAACCTCTACCGTCGTTTACCGAAGTCGAGGCCGCGGGAAAGAGGAACAATCCGGACTTGCGCGCGGCTCTCTCGGCCTACGAAGCGGCGACGCATGAAGTCACTGCCGCGTGGGGCGGCCTGCTGCCCAGCTTGACCCTGGACTATTTCTACGGCATCGATGCCAACCAATTCGCGATCCGGGCGGAGGGAGCGCGGAACCTCGGTTACTCGACGATCGCAACTCTGCAGATTCCGGTTTTCAGCTGGGGCTCGGACCGCAGCAAGCTGAAGCAGGCGGAATTGCGGCGGGATCAGGCACAGGTGGAATTGAGCTACGCCCAGCGTACGCTACTGAGCCGCTTGCGGCAGTTCTACAGCGAGGCCGAGACCGCGCGTTCGGAAATGGAGTCGCTAGCCTCCTCTGCCGAGCTGGCAGCCGAGAGCCTGCGCCTGACCACGCTCCGCTACCGGGCCGGAGAATCGACAGCGCTCGAAGTCGTCGATGCGCAAAACACAATGACACAGGCACGCAACGCGTATGACGATGGGCAGTCCCGCTATCGCCTGGCGCTGGCAAATCTCCAGACTCTGACAGGAACTTTTTAGGCAGATGGCTTTCCACTCACTCATCGCACGCCAACATTCCGTCCCCCCAATGCGCGCGAATCGAAAACCCATAATCGCGTGCAGCTTGGCCATCGCTGCAGCAGCGGCGATGAGCGCCTGCTCCTCCGGGGAGCGCAACCAGCAACCGGTCGTGACCGTCCAGGTGGCGGCCGTGCAACGAACTTCGATCCAGCACGTCATCACCGCGCAGGCGATCGTATACGCGCGACAGCAGGCGACAATGGTGCCCAAGATCAGCGCTCCGGTGGAGAGATTCCTGGTGCGCCGGGGCAGCCGGGTGCGTGCTGGAGAATTGCTCGCGGTTCTCGAAAATCGCGATCTGGCGGCAGCGGCACAAGAGAGCAAAGGCGCTTACGATCAGGCGCAGGCGACATTTGAAACGACCACGGCTGCCGGTGTGCCCGAAGAAATTCAGAAGGCCGAAGCCGATGTGCGCCAGGCGCAGCAGATGCTCGATGCCGAACAGAAGGTCTTCGAAAGCCGGCAAAAACTCTTCGACGAGGGCGCACTGCCGCGCAAAGAGCTCGACCAGTCACGCGTGGATATCACGCTGGCGCGGAACCAGTTCGCAATTGCGAACAAACATCTCGATGACCTGATGGCGGTGGGCAAAGCGCAAGAACTGAAAGCGGCCGCAGGGCAGCTCGAATCGGCGAAGGGACGATACCTCGGAGCGCAGGCGCAGCTGGCGTACTCAGAAATTCGCAGCCCGATCGACGGCGTCGTCACCGAGCGGCCGCTTTATCCCGGCGAGATGGCGGCGGCCGGCAGTCCGTTGCTGACCGTGATGGATATATCGTCGGTGATTGCCAAAGCGCACATCTCCCGCGCCGACGCCGCTTCGCTGACGGTCGGCGACGCCGGCAGCATGACCGTCACCGGAATGGCGGCGCCGGTCGAAGGCAAGGTGACGGTGGTCAGTCCGGCGCTCGACCCGAACAGCACCACGGTCGAAGTCTGGCTTGAGGCGAAGAATCCCAGGCATGCTCTGCAGCCGGGAACCAGCGCGCAGCTTTCGATTGCGGCCGAGACGGTGAAAGATGCGCTGGTGGTGCCGGCGAGCGCGGTCTTCACCGCCCCGGACGGCAGTTCCACGGTGATGATCGCGGGCAGTGACGGCCTCGCGCACCGGCAAGCGGTGACACTGGGGATTCGAAACGGCGACCAGGTTCAGATTCTCGAAGGCGTGAGTGCCTCCGACAAGGTCGTGACTGCCGGCTCTTACGGCCTGCCGGACAAGACGAGAATCAAGATCGAGGCAGCCGAGCCCGGCGGCTCGACGAACGACGAATCGAAGCCGGCGCCCGAGGAAACGGATGACAAGTAAGCCCACCGGAGCCTCCGCGTGACCTCGATCAACGCTCATCCTGAGGAGCGGCACTGGGTCGCCCGGCATTCGCGGCCAATCATCTTCCTCATCCTCACGCTGGCATTGCTGGGCGCGTATCTGGCGTTCACCGTGCCGGTGGCGGTGTTTCCCTCGACGGACTTTCCCCGCGTGCTGATCGGCGTCGACAACGGAGTGATGCCGATCGATCAGATGATGGTGACCGTCACGCGCCCGATTGAGGAGGCGGTCAACAGCGTTCCCGGATTGCTGACCGTGCGTTCGACCACCAGCCGGGGCTCGGCGGAGGTCGACCTTTTCTTCCGCTGGGACGTCGACATGTTCCAGACACTGCAGTACGTCAACGCAGCAATCTCGCGGGTGCAGCCGGAGCTTCCGCCAACGGCGCGAATCGAGGCGCATCGCCTGACCTTTGCTGCGTTCCCGATCATGGGGTACAGCCTGACCTCCGACAGCATGCCCCAAACCCGGCTCTGGGAGATGGCCACGTATGATCTGAAGCCGCGTTTAAACCGGCTGGATGGCGTTTCTACCGTGGTCGTGCAGGGCGGGCAGGAACCGGAGTTCCAGATCACCCCGGACCCGGCCAAGCTTCTGACCGCAGACATTACGGTTTCCGACATTCTGGAGGCAGTGCGGCGCACCAACCTCATCGATTCTCCGGGGCTGCTGGAGCAGAATCACCAGCTCTATCTGGGCCTGGTGAACGGGCAGGTGCGGACTCCCGAAGAGATTTCAAAGGCAGTCATCAAGAACACGCCGGCAGGCATTCCGGTGCGCATCGGCGATGTGGCCGCGGTCGCTCCGGCGGTGAAGCCGGTCTACACCATCGTGACGGCGAACGCTAAGCCGGCGGTTCTGCTGAACATCAGCCGCCAGCCGGACAGCAACACGATGGCGGTGGCGCAGGAGGTTCATCAGGAGATTGAACAGATCCAGAAGACGCTTCCCCCCGGCGTCCGCATCGAGCCCTTCTACGATCAATCGATCATCGTCAGCCAGTCGATCGGCAGCGTGCGCGACGCCATCCTGCTGGGACTGATCCTCGCATCCGTCATCCTGGTCGTCTTTCTCCGCGACTGGGGAACATCTCTGGTAGCGGGATTGGTGATTCCCGTAACGGTGATGATTGCTTTCATCGCCCTGAAATTGATGGGGGAGACGTTCAATCTGATGACGCTGGGCGGGCTTGCCGCCGCCGTGGGGCTGGTGATCGACGACGCCATCGTGGTAGTGGAGAACATCGTTCTTCACCGCGATGCCGGACAGGGGCGCGTGCAGGCGATCCAGAGCGCAATCCGGGAGCTGACGATACCCCTGCTGGGATCGACGATCACGCCCATCGTGGTTTTTGTTCCGCTCATCGTAATTACCGGCGTGACTGGGGTTTTCTTTCGCGCGCTGGCGGTGACCATGAGCGTCTCGCTGCTGGCTTCGCTGGCGCTGGCGCTCACCTGGACGCCGACGCTCAGCCAGTACCTGATCCGCCGCAAAGACGGGGGGAAAACGGAATCGATCGACAATCCCGCCGCAACGGGAGACGGCGGCGATGAAAAAGATGAGGAGTCGCCCAGCGTTCGCCGCTTGCTGGCTGCGGAAGAAGCGCACCTCGGCGGATTCTTTCGGCGCGTGATCGGCTTCCACCAGCGCTGGCTGCGACGCGCCTTGGAGCGGCCACGGTTGCTGGCACTGTTCAGCGCAGCGCTGATCGTGGTGTCTTATTTCTGCTACACGTTCTCTGGATCGGACCTGCTGCCGGAGATGGATGAAGGCGGATTCGTTCTCGACTACATCATGCCCGCCGGCAGTTCTCTGGCCGAGACGAACCGAGTTGTCAGCCATGTGGAAAGGATTTTGAGCGACATCCCTGAAGTCGAGAGCACATCGCGCCGGACCGGCCTGCAGCTCGGGCTTGCTGCCGTGACCGAGGCCAACACCGGCGACATTCTGGTGAAGCTAAAACAGAAGCGCAGCCGCGGCGTGGAGGAGATCATCGACGAGGTGCGCGCCAAGGTAAACAGGCAGGAGCCGGTACTCGATGTGGAATTTGCCCAGGTGCTGCAGGATCTGATCGACGATCTTACGTCAGCGCCGGAGCCCATCGAGATCAAACTCTTCTCGCAGGATCCGGCTTTGCTGGAGGAATGGGCGCCCAGAATCGCCGAGGCGATCAAGCCCAATGACGAAACCGGAAAAGGCGGGGTCAAGGGAGTGGTCGACGTCCTGAACGGCATTGAAAACACGGTCAGCGGGCCCGCGCTGACTTTCCAGGTGGATCCCAGTGTGGCAGCACGCGCAGGCTTCAGCGTGGAGGAAGTGGCGCTCGATGCCTCGGCAATTCTCGAAGGCGAACCGGCTCCGACTCCCGTGGTCGCAAACGACCGCGCCTACACACTTCGCGTGCGCTTCCCCGCCGCAGACCGGGGATCGCTCAACGCCATGCGCGACACCCTGCTGGTGAGCAGCACCGGACACACGGCAACACTGGGAGCGCTGGCAACCATCGCCGAAAACCCCGGGCAGACGGAGATTCATCGCGAGAATCTGCAGCGCTATGTTGCTGTTACCGCTCGCCTGGAAGGCAGAAGCCTGGGCAGCGCGATGTCCGATGTGCAGAAGGTAGTTGCCGGCCTGCACCTCCCGGCCGGCATCCGGGTAGTCTACGGGGGGACGTATCAGGAGCAGCAGCGCTCGTTTCATGATCTGGCGCTGGTGCTGATCCTGGCGGTTCTGCTTTTATTCGTTGTATTGATGTTTGAATTCGGAACCTTTGCCGCCCCGGTGGCGATTTTGTCGTCGGCACTGCTTTCCACTTCGGGAGTGTTCATCGCGCTGGTCGCCACGCAAACCACATTCAATATTTCGTCGTTCATGGGGATGATCATGGTCATTGGCATCGTGGCCAAGAACGGCATCCTGCTTCTTGATGCCGATCATAAGATGCGAGAGCTCGGCGTGGGCGCAGAAGAGGCGATGTTGCAGGCAGCGCGGCGTCGGTTGCGTCCGATCGTGATGACGGCGATGGCGACGGTCGCGGGCATGTTGCCGCTGGCTTTTGCTATCGGAGCGGGATCGCAGATGCTGCAGCCGCTGGCCATCGCGGTGATTGGCGGCGTTCTGGTCTCGATGGTGCTCTCGCTGATCATCACTCCCGCCGTACACTTTTATCTGGGTGGCAAGAACAACGACACCGCCCCATTAGAAGCCTGATGGGAAGAACGCGGGAACAGTTGTGCAGAGTTCTGCGCGTTACCCTGGTAACCAGAGCGCGGGTGCCGAGTTGGCCTTGTTAAAGGCTGGTAGAGGAAAACTCGCACCAAGGCAGCTTCCGGCTGTAAACTATTGCAATATTCCGCGCTCCTTTATCGAGGAGTTCCATGCCGAGCCCATTCCTGAGTCCTAATTCCTTAAACGCGAACCAGCTTTGCGCCTCTTTGTTGGCCGCAGAGTTGCACTAGAATAGCGGCATCTCCCCGTGGATCAAGGAGGCGGCTGAGATCCGGCCGCACCGGCTGTAACCGGACGTGCCCAAACGACGCATGGCGATTGTGGAAGAACAGACGAACCGACCCATTTTCGACGAGCGCGCACTGGCGAAGCTGCTCGAGGCAGCCTACGTCGTCCAGGAACATAACCGTGAGCGGCAGGCCACGGAGAAGCACACCGCCGAATCCGAAGCACTTGCCGCGGTAGAAACTGTTACGGTTCGGGAGCCAGAGGCGCCCGCCGCCCCGGTCGACATCCCCGAGCCTCCTCCGACCTCCAAAGCCCCGACTGCAGAGGTTGCCAGTCCGAAAGCCGAGGCGCGCGACGATTTCGCGCGCAGGATGGCGCAGATCATCGAGACGCAGCGGGAAATGCATCTGCTTCGTCCGGAGCAGGAAAATCTGATGGCATTCGTCGCCGGTCGCGTCTGCGAGATCGCGAGTGCCGGCGGCACGGCAATCGGAATCGTCGAAGGCGATAAAGTTCGATATCACGCCACGGCTGGGCTGATGGCTCCCGCTGATGGCACGGAAGTCCTGAAAGAAAGCGCGCTTTGCGCCGCCAGTCTGCGCACCAGCCAAGTTCTGCGGTCGGCCGACATCGATACAGAGTTTCTGATCGATCCGGAAGAATGCCGGCGCCGCGGTATCCAGTCGATGATCGTGGTCCCGGTCTTTCACAAAGGCGCCGTGGCGGGCGGCCTGGAACTGTACTACATCCGCAAGCAGGGATTCACCGAACAAGACGTGCACATCGCCCAGTTGATGGCGGGCCTGGTTACCGAAGCTCTGGCGCGGGAGGAAGAATTCACGCTGAAAAAGTCGCTGGCCAGCGAGCGGGCGGTGATGCTGGAAGCGCTGGAAAAACTGAAGCCCAATCTTGCCGCTCTGGTTGATCTCTCCGCGAAAACGTCGCCCACCGCCGCTCCGGCTTCGAAGGCAACCTCCGTCTGCGGCAAATGCGGGCACGGACTTCTGGCGGAAGAACAGTTCTGCGGCAAGTGCGGTTCACCGCGCGGCGGCGGGCCGGAAGCGCCGGTGATGCAGAGCAAGGTCGCCTCCATGTGGCAGATGCAAGGGGCGACCCATGCGGGCGTGACTGCGCCGGCAAACGGCTCTGCCCAGCATGATCTCGACGCCGGCATGAACGGCGACCAGTTGGACCGGATTCTCGTCGAATCGCTGGAGAAGGAAATGCCTCACTTGTTTCGCTCGAGCGAGGCGATGCTCGAAGAGACGAATTCGCCGGCTCGGGACGATTTACGCGACTTCGAGGAGCATCTCTCGAAGAATGGAGACCACACGCTCCCGGCGCAGCTGACGCAGGAGGTCGACGAGAACCTCTCTGGGGAGGAACGCGAAGAAGAATCACCTGCGGCGCTGAGCAAACCGCAATCTGCACCGGACTGGAGTTCCGCGGCCAGCGCGCGCCAATTCCTGGAACAGATTTTTGCGAAACGGCCCAGCGGACTGGTTCGATTCTGGCAGGCGCGGAGGGGCGATATTTATCTGGCGATCGCGGTGGTTCTCGTGGCATGCGTGATTCGCTGGGGAATCTGGCCCAATCGTCCAGTGGGCGCGACTGGTGCGCCGGCCGTCGCCGCGGCACAACACCACAAGTCTCCCGACGCCGATCTGCCCTGGTTTGATCGTGTGCTGATCAAATTAGGATTGGCTGAAGCTCCGGAGCCAGCAGCATATATGGGGAATCCGGGAACGCAGGTGTGGGTGGATCTGCACACGGCGCTTTATTACTGTCCGGGTGCCGACCTCTATGGCAAGACCCCGAAGGGGAGATTCACGACGCAACGCGAGGCCCAACTGGATCAGTTCGAGCCCGCGTACCGCAAGGCCTGCGACTGATGGCCGGCGGCAAGGTATTGAAGGCTTTCAAGTTGCCGGGTTTGACAACCCCTGAGAGCCGGAGTGCAATCATACATACGCCCCTCGTCCACCGGGAGACCCTCTTTGCCGCAAGAACCTGACGATTCCAACCGATCAATTACCCTTCCTCCAGAAGAGTTGAATCCTCTGCTGAACCCCCTGTTGAGCAAGAACATGGGGAGATGGGCGGAGGTGTATTTCACGAACCTCCCAGAGAATCGCGATCACGCGGTCATCGAGCTGCTGCACCAGCTACAAGCTGAGGAAGCGCTGCAGGAAGGCTTGATCGATCCTGAGGCAATCACTGCGACGGATGGCACTGCAAATCTCGCCCTTGATCGAGGAAGCGGTGTGGCCACGTCGACGATCCGTTGCCCGCACTGCGGCTATGAGAACCGTCCCGACCACAACTTTTGCGGCGCGTGCCGCACTCCCCTGAAGGCCAATGGAAACGAAGCAGGTGGAATTTCAGATGCGTATGCGCCGGATCAGTTCAGTGGCCGGCAAGGACCTATCACTCACGCCAGCGGCAACCGCGGTCTGGAGACTGCAGAGGCGCAAGAGTGGCCCGTGAGCAACGAGGCGCAAGGTGAGAACGGCGAACGCTGGATCAGCGCCGACGACTCAATTCCGGTTCCTCAGTTCGCCACAACCCCGCGATCCTATCGCGCATACATCGGCGCGGTGTTGGCGATTCTGATCGCTTTCTTGCTGTATCGGGCGTGGGTCGCGACACAGTCGAACGTGGGCAGTGCGCACGTCACGCCGGAAGCGCCACCGGCGCTTGCGACAGGCAACGGGGCGAACCCAACCACAGCATCTCATGCCGCGCCAAAGGCCGCAGCTCCGGTTGCTGTCGCCTCGGTCAAAACCGCCAATGCGCAGCCGGCGATCTCTTCCCCTCAGTTGCGCCCGGCCCTGAAGAACAGCACAATCGTGCGCCCGGTTCCGGCGGCCTTGCAGGCGCCGGCTGCGCCCGCTTCTTCACCTGCGGCTTCGATGATTTCAGCGAATGGAGCGAGCGAACTGAACCTGGCCAAGAGTTACCTGAACGGAACCGACGGCAAGGAACGCAACACAACGGCCGCGGTGACATTGCTCTGGGAAGCGGTTTCCAAACGGAACGCGGAGGCAACGGAGTTGCTCTCCGAGTTATATCTGAAAGGCGACGGCGTTGCGCAGAATTGCGATCAGGCGCGGGTGTTGCTCGACGCGGCGGCGAGCCGCGGGAGCAAGGACGCCGGCAACTGGCTGCGTCACCTGCAAGCCTTCGGCTGCCAATAACTTGTGGAATTCAGAATTCGCGGGTCAGGCTGCGAGGCTATTGCGTAAGCAGTGAGGGGCCTTGGCGCCGCGACTCGTACCACAACGCCAGTTCCACGCGGTTCCACATTCCCAACTTGTCGTAGATGGTCCGCAGGTAGTTCTTCACTACATGTTCGGTCGTGCCAATGGCTTCGGCGACCTCGCGGTTCTTCAGGCCTTCGGCGACTAGTTCGATGACTCTCTGTTCTCGTTCATTGGGGACACGGGATCCATAGCGTTCATTTGCAGACATGATTGCCTCCGATACAACAGGGTCGCGAGTTTCACTCGCTTGATTCCACCGGTAATTCCAAAGCGCAGAAAGAGACGGTTGAAGTGCGCTTTGACGGTGCGCCGCGCCATCTTGAGCTGGCTGGCGATTTCCGCATTATCACAACCTTGTAAAAGTAGCTCTACGATCTGCCTCTCGCGCGGACCTAGCCGAATCGTCTGCTCCTCCATCAGACACCCTTTTCCTGTAACTTCGATAGTTGCCGATCGCGCCAAGCATGGCGGACGGCACCGCCTTTTCCAAATCTCATAGCACCCACAATGCCACTTTGAGACGCATTCTGCTGTGACGACTGAACTAGCAATTTCCACAGCCACTTGGAGAGATTTCCAAAGGCCTCCAAAAATGGAATTCAGCTCATCACCGACCAGGGCACGCATGATCCCACCCAGGCTGAGAGCGTCAAAACTCGCGGCGAGACAGATGAATCACAAATCCTGCCGAAGACGATGCCAAAGAGGGAATCATAATCTGGGCTGTATTAATTTTGGGAGAAGGGGGCGGTTTCGGGCTTCGTTGACCGTCGAGGGCGACGAAGAATGTTATGAGCGTTGGGGCAAAATACGCGCAAAATTAAGGTAAACACCCTAGACGAAAGTTCCCGCAAAAGTGCTGTTGTTGGCACAAATTACACGATCTACCGGATAGGAATCCTGACTCGCCATCCACTAAATCTCGGAGTTCCGCGCCTGGGGGAAACGAGACTGCAGCCCGGGCAACATGCCCTTGTTCTGAACGACCCTTCTGCGAGTACGGCATGCAGAATAGAGCTTCAACTATCGACGATGTGGAGTCGGTGCGGTGGTGCGACCCGTTCGAACGGCGGGCCGGACAACTTATTGCTGGGAAACGAGGTGGAAAGAAGGGGTTTGCCTCGGTGCGCAAGGCTTTTCACACTGGGGAAGGCCGGTCACAGGCGTTTTATGTGTCGATTCGGAATTCGGCCTTTATCCTTATCAACTTACAATAGAATCGTCCAAGTGACTTACGGCAAGGGATTTGCGAGCAAAAAGGGGTCGCTCTTTATGGTGATACACTGACAATCAAGCTCGGGGTCTGACCTGGCATTCAGGTCTGTGGTTCTCACGACGTTCCCCCCCAACAGAGAAGCGCGTCCGGAAGTGATCGATAGATCTCTCCGCAGGACGGGCAAATTAACTGGCAACAGATTTCAAATCGACGAACCTGGGAGGTTCACACGCTTGTCTGCTTCGACCGGTCATCTGATAGCTCCGCACGGCGGCGAACTCGTCAATCTAATCGTTTCTCCAGAAAAAGCAGCGGAATTGAAGGGGCACTCGCGGGAGTGGCCTTCATGGGATCTTACCGCGCGCCAGATCTGCGATCTTGAACTGCTGATGAGCGGAGGATTCTCTCCGTTGCGTGGGTTCCTGACAAAAGCGGATTACGAAGGCGTCTGTCACAACATGCGGCTGTCGAGCGGACTGCTCTGGCCGATGCCGATCACTCTGGACGTGACCGAAGAGTTCGCGAAGAAGCTCACCCCGGGCAGCAGCAAAGTCGCTCTGCGGGATGCGGAAGGCGTCATGCTGGCGGTGCTGCACGTCGAAGAAGTCTGGCAGCCCGATCGAACCGCCGAAGCGCAAGCGGTCTTCAAAAGCGCCAGCAAAGCCCATCCCGGGGCCGATTATGTGATGAATAAGGCGAATCCGTGGTATGTGGGCGGGCGCATCGAGGGATTGCAGCTGCCTTCGCATTACGACTTCCGCAGCCTGCGCTTTACACCGGCCGAATTGCGCACGGAATTTGCCCGTCTCGGATGGCGGCGGGTAGTGGCGTTTCAGACTCGCAATCCCATGCATCGCGCTCACGTGGAACTCACGTTCCGCGCGGCGAAGCAAGTCGAAGCCAACCTGCTGATTCACCCCGTGGTCGGCATGACCAAGCCGGGGGACGTGGACTACTACACGCGCGTCCGCTGCTATCAACTGCTCGGCTCGAAATACCCGCAGGGCACGCAGAAGCTGTCTCTGCTGCCTCTGGCGATGCGCATGGGCGGACCGCGGGAAGCGATGTGGCACGCGTTGATCCGCAAGAATCATGGCTGCACCCACTTTATCGTCGGCCGCGATCATGCCGGTCCGGGCAAGGACGTCGACGGAAAGCCTTTCTACGGGCCCTATGAAGCCCAGGAGGTGTTCCGGAAGAACGAAGCCGATATCGGCGTGACCATGGTGCCCTTCAACATGATGGTCTACCTCGAGGGGCAGGATCGCTATGTTCCCGATGATGAAGTGAAGAACGGCGATCGGGTGCTGAACATTTCGGGCACCGAATTGCGGCAACGGCTCAACGAAGGCCGCGACATTCCCGGCTGGTTCACTTATCCGGAAGTCGTGCATGAGCTGCGCCGCAGCTTTCCACCGCGCGCCGGGCAGGGCGTGACGATTTTCTTTACCGGACTTTCGGGCTCGGGCAAGTCGACGATCGCCAACGTGCTGCTGACGAAGTTCCTGGAAGTCGGCGGACGGCCGGTGACGCTGCTCGACGGCGACCTGGTGCGCAAGCATCTCTCGTCGGAGCTGGGATTCTCGAAAGAGCATCGCGACATCAACATCCGGCGCATCGGCTATGTCGCTTCGGAGATTACGAAGAACGGCGGCATCGCGATCTGCGCTCCGATCGCGCCCTATGACGCGACCCGCAAGCACGTTCGCCAGATGATCGAACCGTATGGCGGATTCATCCTGGTGCACATCGCGACCCCGGTCGAAGTCTGCGAACAACGCGACCGCAAGGGGCTGTATGCGAAAGCGCGCGCAGGAATCCTGAAGGAATTCACCGGGATCTCGGATCCGTACGAGGCACCTTCGGACGCCGAAGTCACCATCAACACCGGCGAACTGTCTCCCGAGGAGGCAGCGCAGGAGATCATTCTGCATCTGGAGCGGGAAGGCTTTATCGGGGTAAACGGGGCAAGCGCGTAGTTCGCGACGCGTAACTGGGGAATAAATCAGCCATGCCTTTGATGGCAGTGAAGATCCTTGTGGGCTTCATCGTCGGCATTCTGATCGGAATGACCGGCGTTGGCGGCGGCGTGCTGCTGCTGCCGGTGCTGATTTTCGGATTGCGGATTCCGGCGATCGTGGCGGTCGGCTCCGACGCGCTTTTCAATTTCTTTACGAAAATTCCGGCAAGCCTGTTGCATCTGAAAAATGGGACGGTGCGGCGCAAGGTCGTGATCGCGCTGGGGATCGGCAGCGTTCCCGGCTCCGTTATCGGCATCAACCTGCTGATGTATATCCGTTCCATCTACGGGAACGGCGTCAACAATTTCATCAAGACCGCGGTCGGGGTGCTGCTGATCGTCGTCCCGATGCTGCTGTTATTTCAGCGCCAGATTGAAGAGCGTGTGGCGACCCGTCCGCCCACCATGAAGGGTTTGGCCGGGATCGCGATGATTGGACTGGTCGCCGGTTTTCTGGTGGGCATGACCTCAGTCGGTTCGGGCAGCATCATCATGATGTTGCTGTTGCTGCTGTACAGCTTCCCGCCCAAAGTGAATGTCGGAACCGACATCGTGCATGCGGTAATTCTGACGGGAGTAACCGGTCTGCTGCATTTTCGCCTGGGCAACGTCGACCCGAGCCTGGTGCTGTCGTTGCTGATCGGCTCCATTCCGGGAGGGCTGATTGGATCTCACCTGGCGACCCGCATGCCCATGCTATGGCTGCGCCGCATTCTTTGCACTCTGCTGTTGATTACCGGGGCCCGCATGCTGCTGGCCTGATCCCGACCCGAGGACCCCTTCGACCATGATTCCGCAAAAGCTCATGTCTTCGTCCTACGCCAGCGTGCTGCAGCGCATTCAAGCCGGCATTGATGCGGCCCGCGGAGTCTTCGCGCGCTTCACTTCCGGGGCCATCGAAACCGAATACAAAGCAGGGCACGATCCCGTGACCGAAGCGGATCGGGCCATCGACACCGTCCTGCGCGAGAACCTGCTGCGCGAAGGCGAAGGATGGCTTTCAGAAGAAACTGCCGACAATCCTTCGCGGCTGGAAATGGAGCGGGTGTGGATCGTCGATCCTCTGGATGGGACGCGTGAGTTCGTAGCCGGTATTCCGGAGTTCTGCGTATCGATCGGTTTGGTCGAGAAAGGGCGGCCGGTCGCCGGAGGAATCTGTAACCCTGCGACAAATGAAATCGTGATTGGAGCGATCGACGCCGGGGTCTTCTACAACGGCGAGCCCGCCCGGGCCAGCCAGAAAACCAGCTTGCAGGGAGCACTCATTCTGGCCAGCCGGAGTGAAGTCAAACGCGGCGAGTGGCAGCAATTTCAATCCGGGGAGTTCCGGATTCAGGCGATGGGATCCGTAGCTTACAAGCTTGCCCTGGTGGCTGCCGGGCGGGCCGATGCTACGTTCACGCTGACCCCAAAGCATGAATGGGATGTGGCGGCCGGGGCGGCACTGGTCCTCAGCGCCGGTGGGTTTGTGGCGACCTTGGAGAATACTCCATTGTGCTGTAACAGGCGCAATCCGCTGCTTAGCGGGCTACTGGCTTCGGGGCCCGGGTTGCGCGAAGAGCTGCTTCAGCTCATCCGCCAGTCATCGGCGGTGTCTTCGCATCGAGTCTAGCGACAATCCGGAGGAAACTTCGATAAGTGCTCAGGCACACGCGTGCCCGGACGTTGGCTTCAATGTACGGGCATTAGTCGGCAGCGACGTCTTTGGGGCGCTCGGGCTGATTCTGCTTGGCCGTGCGGTTGGAAGGCAGGCCGGCATCGCGAATCTTGTAAAGCAGCGCGCGATAGCTGATGCCTAACGAGCGCGCCGCCTGCTTGCGGTTCCAGTGATGATTCTGCAGCACTTTCAGAATGACCTTGCGTTCGAGCTCCCGCACGGCCTGGCGAGTGAGCTTCTTGAGCGAGATCTGGCCATCGACGGGAATGTCGGTGTTGAAGAAATCCGGCTCGCGTGGAGCGAGATCGGCAAGGATCACTTCCTCGTTGCCCAGGATCACGTAGCGCTTGACCAGGTTCTCCAGTTCGCGGATGTTACCGGGCCAGTGATACTTGCGCAGAACCGACATCATTTCGTTCGAAAGCGGTTTGGCGCGGCAGTTGTACTTGCGATTGTGGTATTCGAGAAAGTACGCGACGAGGTCGGGAATGTCGGCGGCGCGGTCACGCAAGGGCGGCAGCTGCAGATTCACCACGTTGATGCGATAGAAGAGATCCGAACGGAAGGTACCGTTCTCGATCTCCTGCTCCAGTTTGCGGTTGGTCGCGCAAACCACGCGCACTTCGACTTTCTTGTCTTCCTGCGCGCCGATGCGGCAGAACTGGCCGTCCTGCAGGAGCTGAAGCAGCTTGGACTGCAGGGCGAGATCGAGCTCGGAGATTTCGTCGAGAAATAGGGTGCCACGATGTGCCATCTCGACGCGGCCCGGCTTTACGCCGTAGGCCCCGGTGAAGGCTCCTTTTTCGTAACCGAAGAGTTCGCTCTCAAGCAGGGTGCCGGGAATCGCCGGGCAGTTGACCTTGACCCATGGTCCGGTTCGCCAAGGCGACGCAGCATGAATCATGCGGGCAATAATGTCTTTGCCGGTTCCGCTTTCGCCCTGAATCAGGACCGGAACGTTGGCACCGGCAAGCTTGGCGAGGCGGTCGCGGACCACCTGCATGGCCTCGGTGCGACCGAAAACCACTGTGGATGGAGGCATTTCCCCCAGCGGCTGGACGAGACTATTGACACTGGTAGTGTTCATGGCGGAGCGACTGCCCCGGGGGAGTAGCCCTTTTGTAGCATCCCGAGAGCCAAAACCGAACCGGACAATCCACAGGCTCAAGCAAATCTATCCTATGTGATTGATCCGCATCAACTTACTAAAGAGCCATAGGGGTTTACGCCGGTCACAGCAGATCGGGCACGAGGGTAACATTCCCGGCTGAGCCAGAGGAAAAACATTTCACACGGCAGAACTAACTTTCCGCCGTCCCCGGCCGTTGGAATCGCCGGGACGCAGCAATGGACGGGAGAATTTCAGGCCCAGCAGGTAATAGCCCTCAGCCGGAGTATGGCGCAGAGTGCGGGCTTGGAGGCTGCGGGCGACGCGTGGAGAGCCATCGAGCGCTCCCACGGGCGCACTGGGGATCTCAAGCGAAATCGCGCCGCTGGGCGGCAATACGCGACGAACGGCAACAAGCATGCCGCCGGCGCTGACATTGAGGGCAGTCGCGAACTCCAAAAACTCGTTGCCATGGCCATCGCGACCGCGCACGAACACGGGGATGGCCAGAGGCAGTCTGGACCACTTCCGCCGTTCGACTGCCGGTTTTGCAGGGCGCATGCACACCCCTCCTCCAGAGGCTTCGCAGAGGCGTTTGAAGCACCTCAGGGGCCAAATTTCAGGCGTTGCCGGGGTGATTCCAGGGGAAACTCCGGCAATTTCGGCAGCAGTCACCCTGGAACCCGGGCATTAGCCGAAGTATACGGACGATATTTTCTCTTTTTGTTCGATTCAGGAAAAGTCACCGAGGAGTGAGCCAATCCACGGAAAGTGCAAGGTTTTGCTATACTTGGGTAATTTGGTTGCATTTTTCGTTGACAATGCAGATGAGGGTCGCATAGGATTTTTTTGTCGGCGCTGCTTCTGTCGAGTCGACTGCAGTTTCCCTCCCCAGTCGTCTGTGATTCCTCATGGCCACCGCTCACAAGAATCCGTGTGTGTCGGAAGAATCGGCCGCAATTGTTCCCTCCAAAGATGGAGGTCAGGGGGCGACACCCGCCGCTGCGGACGTGCCGGGCCCGGAAAATCTGCTGCAGGAATATAACGAGCTGCGCGGGCGTTTTCAGCGCACGACGAACGCGCTGGCTTCAGCAGCGCACGATCTGAAGACTCCGCTGGCGATTCTGAACGGCTATGTGGATCTACTTTACAGCGAAAAGCTTGGTCCGGTAAGCGAGAAGCAGCGGGAAGTGTTGCGCGACATGCAAGCCAGCGGCAAGCGGCTGCAGGAATTCATCCAGGATTTTCTGACATTCAGTGCGCTCGAGACCGGCGGCCTGCGGCTGCAGTTTATTCCGGCCAATATCAACGAGTGTCTTTCCGATGTGTGCCGGCTGTGGTCGAACCGCTTCCAGCAAAAAGGCCTGGCGTTGTACTTCCTCGCCAATGAGAAGCTTCCCGTGTTTCCAATGGACGCGCCGAAGGTCGAGCGGGTGGTCTCGAATCTGCTGGAAAACGCATTCAAGTTCACGCCGCAGGGCGGAACCGTGTGGCTGCACGCCGAACCGCACATGTGGGACCGGCGCACAGCGGCGGTGCCCTCGGCGGCGGAGCGACGCCGGCAGAACCTGAGCCATCCGAATGCGGTGAAAGTCAGCGTGGCGGATACGGGGCCGGGGATTCCGCCGGAGTTTCACCTGGAAGTATTCGATGACTTTTTCCGCCTGCCGGGCACGGAGGCCCAGGAAGGAACGGGACTCGGGCTGGCAATCGCGCGGCGGCTGGTAAATGGCATGGGAGGCAAGATCTGGGTCGAGAGCGATCCGGGAGGCGGGTGCAAGTTCTCGTTCCTGATCCCCTATAAGCCGGTGGCGGCGGCCTTGGCGGCGGGAAAAGGCAAGGGTTAAGTTCGGAGCCACACAAGTGGCACCACCGGCGAGACGTGGGGCACTCGTATTTGTGTACGTGGTTTTGGAAGAGACGCTGGCTCGGAATGACGCTGAGTAGGTTCAGGATGACACGATGAAGCAGACGGCGAAAATCCTGCTGGTCGACGACGAACCCGGCATGCTGCGCTACATCAAAACGCTGCTGGAGGTCGACGACTATAAAGTCGAGACCGCGACGACGGGCGAAGAAGCGCTGCAGATCGTGGAGAAGGGATTGCAGCCGGACCTGGTATTGCTTGACGTCCTGATGCCGGGCATCGACGGATTGCAGACGCTGGAGCAACTGCGGCAGATTCGCCCGGGCGTGAAGGTCGTGATGCTGTCGTGCGTCAGCGACACGCGCAAGGTGGTCCAGGCGATGAAACTGGGCGCGCAAGATTATCTGACCAAGCCGTTTCAGAAAGCGGAGCTGGATGCGGTCATCGACCTGAGCCTGGGGCAAGGCAAGCAGACCTACGGCGGGGAAGTGGAAGAGCTGACCGAGGATGTTTTCTTCATTGCCGCCAGCCCGGTGATGCGCAAGATCCGTTCGCAGGCGGCGCTGGTCGCGAATGTGGATATTCCTGTGCTTCTGCTGGGCGAGAGCGGAACCGGCAAAGAAGTGCTGGCGCGGCTGATTCACAAACTATCGCCGCGCGCGCATCGGACATTCCTCAAAGTCAATTGCGCGGCGGTTCCGGCGGATCTGCTGGAGAGCGAACTGTTCGGCTACGAGCCGGGCGCGTTCACCGGCGCCACGCATGCCAAGCCGGGAAAGTTCGAACTCTGCAACAAGGGAACGATCCTGCTGGATGAGATCGGCGAGATGCCTCCGCAATTGCAGGCGAAGCTGCTGCACGTGCTGCAGGACGGCCAATTCTCGCGGCTGGGCAGCCGGTCGGTGATCAAAGTCGATGTGCGGATTCTGGCGGCAACGAATATCAACATCCCGGAGGCGTTGGCGACCAAGCGGCTGCGGGAAGATCTTTACTACCGGTTGAACGCGTTTACGCTGCATCTTCCGCCGCTGCGGGAGCGGAAGGAAGAGATCCCGATCCTGCTAAAGCATTCGATGACGCGTATGGCGGAACAATATGCGCGTCCGGCGCTGCCGCTTTCTCCGACGCTATTGCAGGCGTGCCAAGACCACTCCTGGCCGGGCAATCTGCGCGAGCTTAACAATTTCCTGAAACGCTACCTGATTCTGGGAGACGAAACGCTGGCGATGGCGGAGTTGACGCCGCGCGACGACGGCAACGGCGGCGGACGCGGGGATGGCTCCGGGAAGACGGGCGATGCGGGTGGGTTGAAATCACTGGCGCGGTCGGCCAAAGACGAAGCCGAGGCGCAGGCGATCACGCGAGCGCTCGAACAAACAAACTGGAACCGGAAGCAGGCGGCAGCCCTGCTGCAGATCAGCTACAAGGCGCTGCTGTATAAGATCCGGCAATACGGCATTGCCGAAGCGAAGAGCCATCACAAGTTGTCGGCCGGCGCGTAGGCGAGTTGAGGTCTGGGACGGCGTCCTGAAGAGGACGCCGTTTTTGTTTGCGAAAAGCAGAATCTCACGGCCGAAGCCGTTCGCAGTGAAGGCTCGAACCTACTGGTTCATGCGGATGCGAGCCGACGCGCGAGCGATGTTTCGCAAAGATCGCTGGCTCGGGACAAGCTGGCTACGGAACCGTGAGCACGAAGCTGGTGCTCTTGCTGTCGCTGCCTGAGCTTGCAGTCAGCGTGAGAGTGAAAGAGCCGGCCGGAGTCCCGGTGGCCGGCGGCTGGGTGGATGTACCGCTGCAGGCCGGCTGGAGCACGAGCAGGGCGAAGAGCAGATAGAGCATGAGGCATCCGGCGAGGCGGTGCCGGCGGCGCCGATCACTGACTACGAATCCAAGAACCATCAATCCGGGGATAGGCAGCCAGAGCGCGTAGAACTGCCGGGTAAAGCGGCTCATTGACGTCGTAATCGGCCGAGTCTGGGTGGTGATGCTTAGTGTGCTGGTGCCTGGGCTGCTGCCCTGCAAAGTGACCGGATTGGTGGTGAAGGCAGCGCCGGCTCCGGCTGGCAACCCGGTGACGGACAGCGAGATGTTCGAACCATAGACCGGAACGGGAGTGAGCTGCACCTGATAGACCGCCGTGTCGCCGGCCTGTGGGACGGAAACATTGGTGGGACTGAGCCCGAGGCGGAAATCCGACATCTCCGCAGGCACGGAAACCTCTGCGGGCGTGATGTTGTTGGAAGCGGTGGCTGAGACATTTCCGCCATTGAAGCTGGCTTCGCTGCCATCCGCCGTCGGCTGCGGAACCAGCACGATCGTGATGATGGCCGTGGAGCCGGACTGGAGGGATGGGATAGTGCAGCTGACGCTGGTTCCGGTGCCGCCGGAGCTATTGCACGTTCCTGAGGATGCCGTGGCGGAAACAAAGCTCACAGGAATGACCGTTGTGGAGTCCCGGATGTCGTCCGTAACAGTGATATTCGTGGCGAGGTCAGGACCGTTGTTGGTGAGCGTATAGGTGAACGTGGCCTGATTGCCTGCGCTGATGAAGCTCTGGCCGGTACCGAGAGAGAGCACTCCGGTCAGAGAAAGACTGGCTACGGGGCCCAATTCGCCGACGAACGAATCGGTGCCGCCGTTGTAATTCCCACCTTCATTGGCAGGCAGTGGCTTTTCGGTCAGCAGGTTCGAAGAATTGGTGTCACCGGCGAAGTAAATGAGACCATTCGGATCGATCGCAATTCCTGTGCCCTCATCGATAGCACTTCCGCCGAAGTAAGTCGCCCAGGAACCGGTCGTAGTCTGGCCAGTGGTCGCGCCGGTGAAGAGCCGGGCGACGAAAGCATCCTGCGGGCCATTCAGATTGCTCTGAATGCCATCCTGGGGCGTGGGGAAGATCGGGAAATCGGTAGATTGCGTCCATCCGGTCACGACGGCGCCATTGGCAGCGTCGACAGTAAGCGCCAACCCTTGCTCGTTACCGGCACCGCCCAGATACGAGAAATAGGTCAACTGCATGTTGGTGGGGGGATTGGTGAGGCTGGGGTTGGTCAGCCGCCCGACGAAAGCGTCCGTGGGCCCCGGGGCGGTAATCGTAGGACAGGTCACGCCCAGCGCCACATTCGGCGAATCGAGACAGCGCTGATAGGTACCGGCGTTAGTCACGGTGGCGGAGAGAGTGACGTCGGGCGAATTGGTTGTGCCGGTCACGTAGACGTTGGCAGCGCCCGAGTCGAGGCCGATTCCCGTGCCTGAATCCGTTTGCGAGCCGCCGAGGTACGTCGACCACTGTAATTGCAACCCCGGGCTGACGTTGGGATTCAACTTGGCCACGAAAGCGTCAGAATTGAGGGTGCTCGAGGTATTCGAACAGACCGCAGGATTCACGATAACGGTCGGGGGCGGCTGATCCAGACAGGGCTGATAGGCGTTCAAGATGGGAAAGTCGGTGGTCGAGGAGGTTCCCGTATAAGTGAAATTGGTCGTTCCCGTGAAGTAGATGTTGCCGTTGGGATCGACAGCGATGCCGCCGCCCACCGCAATCGGATTGGTCGTGCCAAAGCTGCCGCCGCCGAAGTAGGTCGAGTAGGCGATGCTGCCGATCTTGATCGACTTGGTGTACACCTTGGTGACGAAGAACTGGAGCGCGGTACGGGGGATCTGCTGGTAAGGCAGAGCTTCGGGGATATTGCTCACCGGGAATTGAACCGTAGTGCTGTAGTCCTGCGGGTTCGTCGATGTGGTGGTGCCGGTGATGTAGACGTATCCCTTGGAGTCGATGGCCATGCCACTGGCAATATCGTCGCCGCTGCCGGAGAGATACGACGAATACACCAGGGCCTGCGCGGTAACCGAATTGTTCACTTCGGTCACAAAGACATGCTGCGTGCCGCTGCTGCCTGGCTCAGGAGTTGTCTGGTAGGCGGTGAGGGTCGTTGGGAAATCGGTGGATGTAGTCGTGCCGGCGACGTACGCATTGCCGGCGGCATCCGCGGCAACGCCGACCGGAACCTCTGTGCCGCTGCCTCCGAGATAAGTAACGTAAACGAGGCTGGCCCCAGTCGAACCGAGCGGCGGAGCAATCTTGGCGACGTAGACGTCTTCCGACCCATCAATGGCTTGCTGATCGACGCCTACCGCTGTTGGAAGATTCGTAGAGGTGGTCGAGCCGGCGAGGTAGATGTTGCCGCCGGCATCGACGGCGACACTGGTCGCAGCCTCGTCGCCACTGCCGCCGAAATACGTCGAGAAATTGAGAATCGGGTCGATAACCAGCTGCCGGGAATGATCGTAGGGCCCGATCGAGAAGGCGGCGCGATTATGACTGCGCAATACGAATCCGCCGCGGACTTTCTGCCGGCGAGCATCGATCTGCTGGTAGATCACGGGAGCGGCCAGTCGGATGGTGCCGCGGCCGGCGTGAATCACCAGATCGCCATCCACTAATTCGAGCTTTCGAGCTCCATCGAACTCGAGTTCGGGCTGGGAGGGGTCAGCTCCGGGAGCGATCTGAAAATCGTATTCGAGATGCCCTTGATTTCCGTAAAAGACGAGGTTGATGCCCGGATAGACGTCTTGGTAACGGACGCGAGCAAAATTGGGAACAGCTTGCCGCCAGCGTTGGGGATCGTTGCCCAAGAAGTAATTGGTGACGCCGGGCAGACGGTCATCTCCGCTGAGAACTGTCCCGCTATTCGCGCCGACGAGCTTCATCTGAAGCGTTTCCAGATGCCGCGCACTGGATCGAGACGGAATGCCGGAAGCCGGGGAATGACGCGGGGCCTGATCTTGCGAAACCAGGCTCAGGATCGCACCTTGCGAGCCGAGGAAAAGACTATATCCGGAGCCACGAGCCAGAAATCTGGCGCGCGCATCAGTGGGAGCCAAGTGAGCCTGGCTCTGATTGGCCTCGAAGGTCAACGGAAGACCGGTGAAAAGGCCGCGAGCACGGGCCGGAGTGATGGTCTGCGGAGTAAAAGGAGGCGCGGAAACGGCCATTGGGGCAGAGGGTAAGAACTGTCCACCTGCGATCGCCTCTGCTCGGTGAAGACGGGTAGTCGCGCTCAGCGCCACCCATCCCGCGGCCAGCAGGACCACTGCTGGAATCATCAGGCGAACCCCTAGCACAGACGCTCCCATCCCACGGCGAATTACGTTCACGCGTTTCCTCCGGTGCATCGCTTGAATCAGGCTGCCATCACCAGTCGTTTCTGTCAGGTCGTCTTATGCTCGCGTTTGTCAATCGGGCGATTTGGATACGACGCACGAGTCACTACCGACCTCGCGCCGGCGCATTTCCCAAGGCGAGCTTGCCTGCGGCTTGCTGGGTCACTGGAACTGGCGGAAAAATAAATAACTACTTAAACATCTGACGGATAGGCAAGTCAAGCCGACGCCGGACCCGACTCTAAGATTCCTCAGATGCGGCGGCGTATGGGGAAAGATGCCGGACCACGGCACAAAATTGGAAAGCGTCGAATCCGGCGGGGAAAGGGCCGGCGAGCGCTACCCAGCCGTCTGGAATCCGGCCTCGGACCCCGGACGATTGACGGAATCAATACCGAGCCTGATTTTGCTGTTGCAAACTGAAATCGGTTCTATACATTGATGCACGAGGCTGAGCCGGGTCGGCTTCGCGAGTCTTGGGGCGCTCTCGCCGCCGGGCTTCCTATGGTTAGGGAAAGCGCCGCCGGCTGGTCGGCATCCCAGATGCGTTCCGCTATGCAACCGAGAGATTCTCAGGAACGGCGGATGATGCGACGCTTTGACATGCGTCTTCCAGCCGTCGTGCGACTGGAGGGAGCCAACGAGTTCCAGACCGAGACGCAGAATGTGAGCGCCCGCGGAGTTTACTTTTACCTGGACCGGGCGGTCTCGGCCGGGACAAGACTCGAAGTGACGCTTACGATTCCTCCCCACATCACCCTGACCGATCCGGTTCGAGTGCGTTTCACGGCGCGGGTCATCCGGGTCGAACAGCCGCTGCCTTCGCTGAGGATCGGTACGGCGGCCATGATTGAAGACTACGAATTCCTGCGATCGGATGGCGAGCCCGATTTCCTGGCAGCGATGGGCGTAAGCCGGAGCAATTAGCGCCGATTCATTGAGTAGATTCAGCTTACGAGCCAGAGCGGCGGCGTTTCCTCAGACGAATCCTATTTCTTTCCCAGTTCTTTCAGTTCGCGGCGGAGGCGGGAAAAGCGGCGGACAATCGTCCCGAGATAGAAAGAGTGGATGACCCAGGTCGCGATATAGGCGGCGAAGAGGTACTTGATCGAGTTCACGGGGCGCTCCGATGCAGCGGGAGACTGGTGCCGGAGGGAGCTGCGCCGCTGCCCACCAGAGATTCCATGGCGTGGGCCTCATCCACTTCGCGACGGAGAAGTTCCAGACGAAAGCGCGACCAGCAGACGAGAAAAGCGAAGCACAGAAAAGCGATCCAGCTGAGCAGAAGCGTGTGCAGCATGCGCGGGTCCATCGAACCACCCCCGCCGATGACCGGCTGCGGATGCTGTGTGCGGAAGAACCAGATCGAAAAGTAAACCAGAGGGACATCAAGCGCGCCGAAAACCGCGAGGGCGGCGGCAAGCGTTTGCGTCTGCGATCCGCTGGAGAAGCGGCGCAGAACGAGATAGCTCACATAAATCAGCCAGAGCACGAGGGTGGAGGTCAGGCGAATGTCGCCGGGAGCCCACCAGATGCCCCAGACCGGGCGCGCCCAGATGGGGCCAGTGACCAGAACAATCGTGCAGAAGACGACACCGACTTCGGCGGTCGTAAGGGCGAGCACATCGAGGAGCTGGCCCTGGAAGAGCCGTCCGATCAGAAAGTAAAAAGCCGGAATCGCCAGAACCGTGGTTGCCATCGCGCTGGGACGCATTCCGATCGAGGTGAGTTGCTGTTGCACCTGCGGGAGGAAGACCACAACTACGCCGATCACTCCGATCGCGATCACAATCCAGTTTGCGGCGGACTTCCGCGATGGCTTGGCGCTGACCAGGTATTGGATGGAGGCGATGAAGTTGATGAAGAACAGCAGAAAGGCGGTCCAGGCCGAAGGGACGTGATAGTAGATGATGCGGTAGACGTCACCCTGAAGGGCGTCGGTCGGGGCAACGACCAAGTCCTGATAGAGCGCATAGGCGAGCAGGACCGCGGTTGCGATTGACAGGATGGGGAAAAGCCGCTTCATTCTCTTGTCAGAAGAGCCCCAGAGCTAAAGCTCCGGTTTCTTCAGGAAACTTCCAACCGCGTGCGAAGCACCGGGTTCCAGGGCAAAAGTCCTTACTCAGCATGAAGAATGGTCCCAAACAAGGCCAGACTAGCTGTAGTAAACACCACATCGTAGGTCAGAAGCAACACGATGTAGAAGCGCGCCGATTCCTCCCCGGTGAGAATCGCAGTGGTGCCGGCGACCATCGCGATCACGGCAGGAATCGAAACCGGGAATAGAAGCAAGGGGAGCATCAGCTCGCGATTGCGCGTTCGCAGCGACATGGCGGCGAAGAAGGTTCCGTTCACAACCAGCGCCCAGGTCCCCAAAACCGCGACGGGGATCAGCTGCCAAGCCGGTCCGAGCACGTGTAAGTTGTAGAACACGACAAACAGCGGCGTCATCAGCGCTTCGAGCACACCGACAAAAATGAAGTTGCCCATCGACTTGGCAAGAAAGAGAGCATTGGCGGGAGCAGGAGAGACACGGTAAGCGTCGAGCACCTGATTGCGGATTTCCCGGGCCCAGGTCTGGTTGAGAGCCACGACAGCAGCAAACAAAAACGCGATCCAGACCAGCCCTCCAACGATGAGGCGCGATTCTTCAGCCAGCGGGTCAAACGAGAAGACAAAGATCACGACGACCAGGAGCGAGAAGAACAACATGGAGTTCAGCGCGTCCTTCGAACGCCACTCCAGGCGAATGTCTTTCTTGAGCGTGGCGAAAGTGACGGGCCACAGAGGCTGGCTCCTGCGGCTCATGGCAGTTCCTCGCCGGGCTGTCGAACGCGCTCGCAACTGGCGGTGCGGTCGACGATCTGACCGGCCTGCATCCAGATGAACTCATCGGCGACCCCTTCCAGCAGCGCCGCCTGGTGGGTCACTACGAAAATGGTCTTGCCCGCATCGCGCATGGTTTGCAGGAGTGAAACCATTGCCCGCGCAGAGTGAACGTCGACATTGGAGAACGGCTCATCCAGGAGCAGGACTTTCGGGTCATGCAGAATGGCGCGAGCCAGCGACATGCGCTGGCGCATGCCCTGCGAATACTGGCCGACCGGCCGAGTCAATTCCGGATCGAGCCCGACGGAGCGAGTCACCTCCTGGCAACGAGTGTCTCCGGCGATGCCATAGAGTCCGGCGAAGTAGAGCAGGTTCTCCAGGCCGCTCATCTCGTCGTACAGGAGAGAGGGATGGGCCATATAGCCGAGGTCGCGTGAAGCATCTCCCGGAGTCTTGCCAAAAATGGAGATTTCTCCGCGAGTCGGATGGGCGAGTCCGGCCAGGGCGCGCAACAGGGTGGTTTTGCCGGCGCCGTTGTCGCCCAGGATAGCGTGGAACCGGCCACTGTCGAACTCGGCGCTCACACCGCGGAGAGCGGCGAAGCGTCCGAACTGCTTGACGACGTCGCGGACGAGGATGATCTGGGGCGCTAAGTCGGTCACGGTGCCAGGATGAGACGATCCAGGAAGAGAGTGTATCGAACGTGGGGAGAGTCTGCACGCTTCGCCCCTGCGGTCAACTCGCATCTCCGTCGCCGAGGGGAGCGACAACCGTGTGACGATGATGCATGAGGCTAAGTCATGCCATTGCCGGAAGGCTGCGGCGAGGCACCGGGCTGCTTGGGAGCATATTTCGAAGCGCACTTGGCCTGAAGCTGCTTGGCATGGAATACGCCATCGTGGCCGAAGCGGCCATCGGCGAGAGCCTGCGAGTCATCTTTGAAGGTATCGGGCGGGGCTTCGGTTCCAGTGTAATCGACGCGAAGCGTCTGATCTTCTTCCATCAAGACAAACTCAACGTGCGTTCCCGTGCGCTTGATCGAGCCGGGCTGGACATTACCAGCAACGCGCAGGCGCTTGACATAAGCGCTGTCGCCCATCTTGTGAAGTTCTTTGATGGTGACGTAGTAGCTTTTGCTGTCCTGAACGCCGGTGTAGGCGAGGTAGCCCATGAGCAGGAGAATGACGGCGGTCGCGGCGCCGAACTTGAGATAGGTATTGGCCTGACTGGACATCGATATCCCCATCGGGGTGAACCCCAAAGAAAAACTGTACGCGTGCCGAACCCGAGAAGCAAGGAGGCGAGCACTGTCCCGGGCACAGAACCAAGAGGCGTCTGCCGAAGGGGGAGCCTGCGAGCAGGGGTCCTGGTGAGGAGATCCCTCGCCTTACCGGTGAAAACGCGGGGCTTCGGGAAGATCGCCCACGTGAATTGGATTCAAATCGACAGGAGATCCAGGGCCGGTTCGGGATCTGGTTCCATTCAAGTCTCATATTCCGCTGCCGATAACAGAATCGACGGACTGTCTCCTATGCGAAAAACCATTGCATTGATGGCGTTGCTATCGGCTGGGGTGTGCTGCGGGTGGGCGCAGGAGCGGGTGGACGCTGAATCGAAGGTACTTGCGCTCGAGAGGCTATGGGGATCCGCAGTCCAGTTGCGCGATATCAAGGCGCTCGATTCGATCTTCGACGATGCCATGGTGTATGTCGATATCGATGGCAAATTGATGACGAAAGCTGAGGTGCTGGCGGACACGAAAGAGCTGAGTCCGGTCGATGTCGTGATGCAGTCGTCGGCGGCGCGCTCGCAAGGAAGGGTAGTCATGGTGACCGGGGTGATGCGGCTGAGAGGAGTCGACCAAGGGCGGCCGTACCAGCGATATGCGCGCTTTCTCGATACCTGGCTGGACAAGGGCGATCACTGGGTGTGCATCTCGAGCGTAACGACACCGGTGAGGAAATGAAGAACGGGGGAATGATGCGAACGAAAATGGCGCGAGTGATCGCCATTCCGCTGCTGGCGCTGTCGGCAACCGTCTTGGTGCTTGCAGAACAAGCCGGCGACAGGCTTCCCTCCCCGAGTGATCTTCAGACTCTGGAGCTGGCGAAGTTTGCCGCGATCGAGCGTCACGACAAAGCCGCCCTCGACGGGTTGCTGGACGATGGGCTGATCGGGGTCGATGCCAACGGGACGGTGCGAGGGAAAACAGATTATCTGGCGAATCCACAGGATGCCGGTGTGCTGGCGACCCACGTGATCTCGGAGTCGCTGAGCGTGCGGGGATTTGGGAATGTGGCGCTGGTTGTAGGGATTTATGAAGAAAAAGGCGTAAAAGCCGGCCATCCCTACCGGCAGCGCTGCCGGTTTATCGACACCTGGGGTTTGAAGAAGGGGAAGTGGGTCTGCATCGGCTCAACCGCGACCGTGGTGATTGGATAAAGTGCCGGCGGACGGTCGCAATCCGGTAGAATGAAATGTGTCTTTTTCCAGGGGCTGGGGCCCCTCTTCTTTTTCCTAGCTGGGTCGCGCGCCGGAAGGTGCGCGCCAACCAAAGCATCGGGATGAGCACACCCTGACGGCAAAAGTGCCCTGACATCATCGCGGAGAATTTCATACTCTTATGATCCATCCCTGGCACGATGTGACTCCCGGTGACAAGCTGCCGCAGGAGTTCGATTGCGTGGTCGAGATTCCGTTCGGCTCGAGCGTGAAGTACGAATTGGATAAGTCGAGCGGACTGATCCGGCTGGACCGCGTACTCTATTCGGCGGTGTACTATCCGGCGAACTATGGGTTCATTCCGCAAACGCTGGCGGAAGATGACGACCCGCTGGACGTGCTCGTGCTCTGCCAGGAAACGGTCGTGCCGCTGACAATCATCCATGCGCGCACTATCGGCCTGATGACGATGATCGACAGCGGGAAGAAAGATCACAAGATCATCGCGGTCGCAACCCAGGATCCAGAGTTCAATACATATCGCGAGGCAGCTGAGATGCCTCCGCACCGGCTGCTGATGCTGCGGCGATTTTTTCAGGACTACAAACAACTGGAAGGGAAAGCCGTCGAGGTCGATGAGATCCGGCCGGCAGGGGAGGCCTTTCCTATCATTCTCGACTCGCTCCTCCGCTACAGCGAGCAACGGCGAAAAGGGTTTAAGATCCAGAAGGGATAATCCCTTCGCCGAAATCGCTTTCTGTCGACGATGTCCTGGCAGCCGCCGGCCCGGCAGCCAATATTGACTACTGAACACAAGTAACCTTCTGCTCCGGATCAGCACCCAACACCCAAGCGAGACAAATTCCGCAGTTCCGGGTTCAAACCTTCGACTGCAGTTTCTGCCGAAAGGCTGACCCCGAAAACAAAAAACGAGGAGATTATGAGGACTGTACGACATTTGGCTGTAGCGTTGTTTCTGGTTGCGATCTGCTCCGCTCTGACGTTTGCGGACGAGCCCGGCAAGCATCCCGCGTATCTGCACGCGTTATCGGACTTGCGGCACGCGCGAGCGCACCTGGAGCGGCCGAGTTCGATGGAACAGCTTGACCCCGAAGAGCAACACGCGGTGGACGAGATCGACAAAGCCATCCGCGAAATCAAGAATGCCTCGATCGACGATGGCAAGGATCTGAACTACCATCCGCCCATCGACCAGCATCTGGACCGGCGGGGGCGCTATCGGCGTGCGCTGGAACTATTGAACAACGCGCACAATGATGTGGCGAACGAAGAGGACAATGCCTTCGCGCGCGGCCTGCGCAATCGCGCTCTGGAACATATCGACGCGGCGCACCAGATCGTCGATCGCATGGTCCGCCAGATCAATCACGAATAAGAGCAGGCGAAAAGATCCGCTGGTGGACGCGACACGGTTCCGCTCCCGAGGTTCAGGACGGTCTCCAGGCATGCAGACGCGGCCACCAGCGACGCACGTTGCGGCAGTAAGCTTCATAGTCGCTTCCGAATTTGCGGCGGAGCGTGGGTTCCTCGTAGAAAACGACGAACAGATGAACGACGAGTGCAACCGCCGCGACTACCGCGATTGCCAGCGGATCGGGATGCCCGAAAACCACCCATAGCCCGATCCAACCGACTGCGAATCCCACGTACATCGGGTTGCGCACATAGCGGTACATGCCAACGACCACCAGCCGCCGCGGGGGAATCACCGGCGCGGGAGTTCCGTGCCCGGTCCATCCAAAATCCCAAACGCAGCGCAGGGCGGCGGCGAACCCGAAGACCGAGGGAATGGCCGCCAGCCAGCGCCAGCGCGCGGCTCCGGCCGTTTCCACACGAAAGCCAAGCCAGCCCGGCAGCAACCAGAACCATAAGGCAAAGAAGGCCAATCCGACGGCCAGGGCCGCAACGGCGCTCAGCCACTGCTCCCGATGTTCACTGCCTGCATAAGTCATGAAGCTATCCTTCCCAACCCGGAGATTATCCCGCGGAAGCTCCGGTGTTTCGAGCGCTTCTGCAAATGCGGACGGATCGCGCAGAAATGTATTGACATAGTGTACTAGTATTCTAGTATACTAAAGCACATGGCAAAAAACTCGCGGAACGGGGCATTCGAGTTTGCGCTGGACCTGCACTGCGGTGTCCCGGTGTACCGGCAACTGGTAGACCAAGTGCGGGCCGGAATGGCGTCGGGATCGCTGACGGCGGGCGAGCAGCTGCCCACGGTGCGGCAGTTGGCGGTCGACCTGGCGATCAATCCGAATACCGTCATGCGGGCGTACCGGGAACTGGAACTTGGCGGGATGCTGGAAACCCATCAGGGAACGGGAACGTTCATCAGCGAACGGAAACTCGAAGGAAAAACGGCCGAGCGTGAGCGGCAACTGGTCCAGATGGTCGGAGAATTTGCCGCCCGAGCCGGGGCCTCAGGATTCACCGTAGAGGACGTGATCGATCGGCTGCGGGAGCTTTTGCCGCGTGCCACGCAAAGGAGATAGTCATGTTGAAAATTCAAGTGCGAGAATTCAGCGGAGTGGCGATCTTGCTGTTCGTGATCTGCCTGGTGAGCGGGATCGCCGTGACCCAAGCCACGAAACAGCCAGCCGGGGTTATCGCAGGGGTGCTGGCCGGACTATATTTTCTGTTCGCGATCAAAATCGTGCGGCAGTGGGAAAAGGTGGCCGTGCTGCGCCTGGGACGCTATGTGGGCCTGCGCGGACCCGGGATCTGTCACATCGTACCGGTCGTCGAGACGCTGAGCCCGTATGTGGACCAGAGGATTCGGGTGGCCAGCGTTTCGGCGGAATCAACTCTCACCCGGGATACGGTCCCGGTCAACGTGGACGCGATCGTCTTCTGGATGGTGTGGAACGCAGAGAAATCGATTCTGGAGGTCGAGAACTTTGTTGAAGCGATCACATTGAGCGCGCAAACCGCCCTGCGGGAATCCATCGGGCGTCACGAACTCGGGCAGATGATCACCGAACGCGAAACGCTCGGGCGGGAACTGCAACGGATTCTCGACGAGAAGACCAATCCGTGGGGGATTACGGTGCAGTCGGTGGAGATTCGCGATGTGAAGATTCCGCAAGCCCTGGAAGACGCGATGTCACGGCAGGCGCAGGCGGAGCGCGAGCGCCAGGCAAGAAACATCCTCGGGCAGGCCGAGACGGAGATCTCCGACAAGTTCGCGCAGGCGGCGGCGACCTACAAGAACGATCCCGTCGCGCTGCATCTGCGGGCAATGAACATGCTGTATGAAGCGATCAAGGAGCGGGGTTCGATGGTGATCGTCCCGTCATCGGCAGTCGAGACGATGGGACTGGGAGGAAGCCTGGCGACGGCGGCGTTGGGAGGAGCGAAGCCGTAAGTGGACCTCAGCCGTTGTCTCTCGAAACGCCGAACTGAACTTCCCTGTCGCAAGGCGATCGTCCGGTAACTTATGGGTGGTTACGGCCGGAGTTTAAGCGGAGGCACGAAACTCAAGTTCAGGAAGGATTGAGCCGATAGCAGGGATATGGATGTTTCTACCATAGCGCTTCAGGGATTGCAGCAAGCCGAGCGTCAACTGAATGATGCTGCCGCAGCAGCAGTAAATGCAGGAGCCGGCCCGTCGAGCGGGTCGGGTACGGATGTCGTCGAACTCAGCAAGGCAATGACCGACCTCATGTCGGCACAAAATGTCTACGAGGCGAACCTGGCGACGCTCAGGACGGCGGATCAGATTGAGCAGCGGCTGGTCAATGTGACCGGATGACCCGCACGAGAACGCAGACTACCGGACAGCCAAGGGCGGCTGCCTGTACAGGGTTTCTTGCGGCGGACGAGGTACGTCCGCCGGTTCCATCCTCAGTCCGATCTCACCAGACGTGACAGGCGTTTTCGGCGACCATGGGCTGACCGGCCTTGCATCCCCATGCTTTCTGAAATTCGGGCATATTCTGGACCACGCCGTCGACGCGATACCTTCCCGGCGAATGCGGATTGGTGCTGACCTGCATGCGGAGATATTCGGGCCGCTGCTTCTCGCACCAGACGCGTCCGAAGCCGAGGAAGAAACGCTGCTCGGGCGTGTAACCGTCGATGGTGCGTCCTTCCTTGCCCGTCTTGTCTTCGGCAATCAGCCGCTCGAGCGCCGCTAGCGCGATCCGCGCGCCCCCGTTATCGGCAGTGTTTTCGCCGAGCGTGAGGCGTCCGTTGATGTGGAGGTTGTCGACGGCAACGAAATTCGAGTATTCGTCAGCGACGCAGCTGACGCGCTTCTCGAATTCCTTGCCATCCTGCTCCGTCCACCAATCGCGCAGGTTACCGTCCGGGTCGAACTTGCGTCCTTGGTCGTCGAAACCGTGGGTGAGTTCGTGGCCGATCACCAGGCCAATGCCGCCGAAGTTGACGGCGTCATCCATGTTCTTGTCGAAGAATGGCGGCTGCAGGATTCCGGCGGGAAAGACGATCTCGTTGAATGAGCCGTTGTAGTAGGCGTTCACGGTGGGCGGAGTCATGCCCCACTCCTTGCGGTCCAGCGGCTTGCCGATCTTGGCGATGTTGCGCTTGGCCTCGAACATGTCGGCGCGGGCAATGTTGCCCAGCAGGTCGTCAGGCTTGATGACCACGGAGCTGTAATCGCGCCAGACGTCGGGATAGCCGATTTTGTTGCGGATGGCCTGCAGCTTGACCTTAGCCTGCTTCTTGGTCTCGTCACTCATCCAGGAAAGATTCTGAATGTCGTTGTCGAGCGACTGCTCCAGCAAGTCGACCATCTTGAGCATGCGCTGCTTGCTCTCCGGACCAAAGGTGGCTTCGACATAGCGTTGCCCGAGAGCCTCGCCGAGCTCGCGATCAGTAAGGTTGACGCATCGCTTCCAGCGCGGCTGAATTTCCTTCTGGCCGGTGAGCGCCTGGCGGAGCTTGAACTGGGCATCCACGAACGGCTGCGACAGCCACGGCGCCGCCGAATTGAGGACATGCCAGGCCACGTACGTCTTGAGAGATTCCAGGGGAAGGGTCGCGAGGGCGCCATCGACCTGGCGGAAGAAGTCGGGATTGGTGACGTTGATCGAGGTGAAGTCTGAAGCGCCGATAGCTGCGAAATAGCGGTTGAGATAGAAATCGGGGGCCAGCGCAACCACTTCGTCGCGAGTCATCTTGTGGTCGCGGTTCTTGGGATCGCGGCGCCGGGTGCGGTCCATGGAGTCGACGGCTAGCAGAGTCTCGACGACCAGAACCGTCTGCGCCGAAGCCGCGGCCTGTTGCGGCGTTTGTCCTGCAAGCGTGAACACCTCGGTGGCATAGTCGGTGAAGTGCTGGCGCATCGCGACCTTGTCGGGATCGTCTTTCACGTAATAGTCGCGATCGGGGAGCGTGAGTCCACCCTGATCGATGTAGGCGATAACGGCGTCGGCATTGTGCAGGTCGGAGTACGCGTAGAAGTTGAACAACGCCGATGTTCCTACGAGATGGAGGTGGCCAAGCTCGTCGGCCAGGGCAGCCTTGTCCTGGATGGCAGCGATGTGCTGGAGTTCCGGCTGCAATGGAGCGATTCCGTTGGCGTCCACCGATTTTTCATCCATGCATGAGCCGTAAAGATCACCGATCTTCTGGTCGATGGCGTCACGGCTGGCGCCACCTGCAGCAGCTTTCTCGAGAATTCCGCGCTCGATATCGAGATTGCGCTCATCAAGCTCGGAAAAGCTCTGCCACGAAGGGCGATCGGCGGGAATTTCGGCATTCTTGATCCAGTTGCCGCACGCGTATTGATAGAAATCGACGCAAGGGTCGACGCTTTTGTCGATGTTGTCGATGCTGAAGCCGGATCCGGGCTTGGAGGAGGAAGCGGACTGTGAAAAAGTCCATGGGACTACAACCAGCAGGAAGGCTAACACGAAGCGGAACGCACGCATCTGGATTTCTCCCTTGGGCGGATGAAATGAAGAAAAACGATTCTATGCCGCGTGACCGGGATCAGCAACCAAGTTGCAGGGCACAACATTCAACACTTGTTTGCTGGGGCGGGGGCGTGCCGGGAGAAGAAAGCCCAATGTTCAAAGAAAAGGCGGACCGGGAAGGCCCGCCCGTCTCGATCACTGTCTAACTGGCTTTTCGCTGTTCGGTTTGCTCGGACAGTTCTTCGCGCTCGGCCCGTTTCAAGTTATCAATGGAAGACTGTAGAACCTCTTCGCGGCGTTGCCGGAGCGTGTCCTCAAAGGCAGTCCAGCGAAGCGAAGGACCGGCAGGAGAAACGTCTTCCTCGGCATCGGTGCGGACCGGCGTGACTTCGGTCTCAAGGTCGAGTTCTGCCGTATCTTCATCTGCCGGCGAAGACGGAATGCTTCCCGAGCCCGCGTCGATCTGCTGTTTCGTGGTCGGCGTGATATTCCGGTCGGTCGCTTCACGATGCATGATCGGGCGCTCAACCCAGCGTGAGCGGTAGCGGCGCTCATAGTCGGCCCACTTCTCTTCCGAAGTAAGAGCTGTTCCGTCGTAGGGAGGGAAATTTTCAATCTGGTCCCGGGTCAGGTCGACCCGAAAATCGTTCCCGTGCTGGACGGAAGGGCGAATTTTCTGCGGAGGCACGATGAACTTTCGGCTGGAAAGCCATTCCCCCGTATCCACGATGACAAACACGATCCCGCCGGTGGCCTGATCGAAGACCACATCATCAATCTCTCCCAGCTCTTCGTCGTTCGGTCCGTAAACTTTTGCGCCCCGGATGTCGAGGGCGGCCTCTTTCAGATCGGTAAAGCGATAATCTCCGAGCGTGCCGTAGCGAGCCATAGAATCCTCCAGGAAGTTTTGGCCTGCGATGCTGGTCGTCCTGAGAACGCAGAGCGCAAGTAAGATGCAGAAAGCAACGCCGAGTTTGGCAGCATCTGTCTCGGCGGCGGGTATAATCGAGGTTTAGCGAATTTTTGAATTTTCGACGAGGGTTGATCCGATCATGACATCCACAAATGGAAACGGCAGCAATGGCGAGGGCTATGTCGTCCCGAAACCCCGCGCGGAATGGATCGCCCAGCGCAAACAATCAAACTCCGACGGAAATTTCTCACAGTTGCACTATGCCCGCCAAGGTGTCGTCACGGAAGAGATGGGGTATATCGCCCACCGGGAAAAGCTCAGCGCGGAACTGGTTCGCGACGAAGTGGCACGCGGCCGGATGATCATTCCGGCGAACGTGAACCATCCGGAGCTGGAACCGATGGCGATCGGGGTGGCGTCGCTGTGCAAGATCAACGCGAACATCGGGAATTCTGCGGTCACCTCGGAGATCCACGAGGAACTGAAAAAACTGCACACGGCGGTGCACTACGGCGCCGATACGGTGATGGATCTTTCGACAGGCGGGAATATCCACGAGATTCGCGAAGCGATTTTGCGGCACTCGCCGGTGCCGATCGGAACGGTTCCAATTTACGAAGCGATTTCGCGGGTCAAGCGGGTCGAAGACCTGAATGCGGCCGTCATGCTCGAGGTCATTGAAGAGCAGGCGGCCCAGGGCGTGGATTACATGACAATTCACGCCGGGGTGCTGATCGAGTATCTGCCGATGATCTCCAGCCGGATTACAGGGATTGTGAGCCGCGGCGGCGCGATCCTGGCGCAATGGATGGCTTACAACCATAAGCAGAACTTTCTGTATGAGCGCTTCGACGACATCTGCAAGATCTTCAAGAAGTACGATGTGAGTTTTTCGCTGGGCGACGGCTTGCGCCCGGGCTGCGTAGCCGACGCGAGCGATCAGGCACAGTTCGCGGAGTTGCGCACACTAGGCGAACTCACGAAAAAGGCGTGGGAGCACGACGTCCAGGTGATGATCGAGGGCCCCGGGCACGTTTCGATGGACAAGATCAAGGAGCAGGTCGACAAGGAAGTGGAGTACTGCTACGAGGCTCCGTTCTACACGCTGGGGCCGCTGGTGACGGACATCGCTCCGGGATACGACCATATTACGTCGGCCATCGGAGCGGCGATGATCGGGTGGTACGGGGCGGCGATGCTGTGCTATGTCACGCCGAAAGAACATCTGGGACTCCCCAATGAAAAAGATGTGAAGGACGGCATCATTGCCTACAAGATTGCGGCGCATGCAGCCGATATTGCCCGGCAGCGGCCGGGGGCGCGGGATCGCGACGACGCGCTGAGCTATGCGCGCTACAAGTTCGACTGGGAAAAGCAATTTGCCCTGTCACTTGATCCGGAAACCGCTCGGGCGATGCACGACGAAACGCTGCCCGATGACTACTACAAAGAGGCCGCCTTCTGCTCGATGTGCGGTCCGAAATTCTGCTCGATGAATTATTCATCGAAGGTCGACGAATATAACCGGCAGGTTCACGGCATCGAGAAGAAAGATTATTCGGAGCTGGCGGAAAAGCTGGTGACGCTGAAGTAGCGACCTCTCGCGGGACGGCCGTCAGACTTCCTATCCAACCGGAGTAACCCGTGAGGCGAAGGCTGTCCTGGGCCGCAAGGTGTACACTTGTCGCCGCTCGGGGACAGCAGGATCGAAGTCCCTGATCTAGTTCAGCGGGGATCAAAACAATGAACAATCCACTGGGGAAAACTTTCGCCGTTGTGTGTCTGCTTGCAATGCCGGCGCTCGGTGCGCGGCCAGCTTCGGCGCAGACACAGGAGGTCAAAGAAAAGCCGCCGATGTACACCTATGTTGCGTTCTGGGAGATCCCGCGTCAGCAGTGGGCCGATGAGGAAAAAGCGGTTGCCGCGGAGCAGAAACTGACGGAAAAGGGCGTCGCTGACGGCCAACTCGTGGGCTACGGTGACGACAAGAACCTGATCCACGAGGTCGATGGGGCAACTCACGATACCTGGTTCTCGGCGATGTCGTTGGCCGGGATTTTCAACGTTCTTGACGGAGTCTACAAGTCGGGAATGCCCACGGGACCGGTCCAGGCAGGAGCGACCCGGCACTGGGACAACGTTTTTGTCAGCCACTACTACAACTGGCATTCCGGATCGTGGAGAGATGTGTACTCGGCCGTCGCAAACTACAAGCTGAAGCCCGACGCGCCCAACGATGCGCTCGATAGCCTCAGCAAGAATCTGATCGTTCCAGTGATGGAAAAATTACTGGCAGACGGGACTATTCACGAGTATGAGATCGATACCGAAGCCATCCACACCAACGATCCGGCTAACTTTTGGATCGCCTATGTGGCGGCAAACGCCGAGGCACTGGACAAGGTTCAGGCTGCGATCCGTGATGCAGTCCGAGCCAACCCACTCAGCTTACCGGCCTTTGCGTCGATGGTAGATGTGAGTCAGCATCGCGACTACCTGGCGCGCACGAACGCGACCTATAAGTAGACCGGCTGGAGGCGCTTGCCCCACTCTTTTCGACGGTCTAAGAGTGGGGCCTTTCTTTTCGCCACCAGTCGCTATTCCCTTCCGTTCGGATGCCGGCGTGGCAACGCCCCTTGCGGCCGGGAGGGGGTATTGGTGCTAAAACGGCACCCCTCGTTGTAATTGTTTTCTTCCGTTATCCCAATCACAGACCCATCCTCGCCTCCGGCATAGAATGTCAGCATTCCCATGGCGAAGCACGACACCCTGTTGCAGGATTTCGAAACCTACGCCCGCACCGCCCACACAACCACTGATCTTATGCAGCACATCTCCGATCGGCTGCATAAAGAGATGGGACGCTACAACTGGGTCGGCTTTTATCTGATGGAAGCGCCCACCTTTGAGGCGCTGATTGTTGGTCCGTATGCCGGCAGCTTTCAGCCAACGCCGCGCATCCCGCTCGACCAGGGCTTATGCGGCGCCGCAGCAACGACGGCGCAGTCAGTCGTCGTAAACAATGTCGGTAACGATCCGCGCTATCTGGGATCCGACATGGTGAAATCCAACATGGTCACTCCGATTCTGGTGAAAGGCGCGGTAGTGGCCGAGATATGCATTGAGAGCTACTTCAGCGAGACCTTCGTGGCGGATGAGCAGGCCTTCGTCAGATCGTGTGCCGCGCTCGTCGGCCGCTTTATGGAGAAGCGGTCGTAGCCGCCGCTTCGCTGAATCTCCGGGGCAGGCCGAGTTCCGCGCTGCCCGCGCCAGATGACCTACTTCCCTTCCAGGCGGATGTCGCCGATACCGACGTGGGCCCGCAGTTCGTACTTCCCTTCGCCGCGGTATTTCAAGCTCTTTCCCAGCCAGCCGCTGGTTTCACCGTAGCCGTCACTGTCGACGTCGCCGATGCCGGTGCTGGCGTGGATCAGATTGTAGGGAGAATGTCCTTTGGCCACGCGGATGTCGCCAATGCCGAGGCTCAAGTCCTTGTCGCCGTCGATATCTTCCACCGTGAGATCGCCAATCTTCTGGTGCACGTCTAGATTCGTGTTGAGCGGCACTTCCACTTCGACATCGAATTGCGTATTCGAGCTCGGCGCGTGGAACTCAATGGTCGCATCATTGCCGCGGACATCGAAATCGACCCGCGCCTCCTTGACGTTTCTTTCGCGGCGCGACTTTACGGTGTAGTCGAGGCGGAGTTTGGCCACATCGCCGCGCTTGATGTGCAGGTCGCCCACGCTGAGATGAATATGCAGCACTCCCCCGGAGACGACGAACTCCCGCGAATCGGAGTGGGTTTCTTGATAATCCCAATCGTTGCTGGCCGCGGCGAGCGGGGCGAGAACGAGGCAAAGGAGGATTACTTGCTCGAGCAGACGGAGCAGACGGCGTCGGGGCATGGAACACCTCGCGGGCGCGGAGGCGCCTGATCGGGATACGCGGGCCGGGGAACGGCAGTTCCATGAAAATTCGGCCTAGTGGCCGAAGTCGGCGACGCCGTCCCAGACCAACTGGACGGCGATGGCGAGGATCAGGAAGCCGAAGATCTTGTTAATGGCTCCCACGGCGCTGGGGCCGAGGCGGCGGACCAGCGGTCCGCCCAACCAAAAGAAGAGAGTTACGCTGAGGGCAATCGCGGCGACGCCGATGACCATCCCGATATAGGCAGCCGCGTTATCGACATGGGCAGCAAGCGCCATGAGGACGCCGATGGCCCCCGGCCCCGACATCAGCGGCATGGCCAGCGGAGTGAGGGAGATGTCCTCTTTGCTCTCGGCTTCAAGACTTTCCGCCGGAGTGATGCGGGAGGTCGACGTCACCATTCCCCACGCCGTATTGGCCACGATGAGACCGCCTGCGATCTTCAGCACGGGTAGCGAGATGCCGAAGAAGTAGAGCACGAAACGCCCAAAGAAGAGAAACGTGACCAGAATCAGGAAGACCCAGATCCCGGTTTTGAAGGCGGTGCGGTTGCGCTCGCGCGAAGTCCAGGAGGACGTCATGGTGAAAAAGATGGGGATGCCGCCGAAAGGATCGACGATGGGAAAAAGAGCGAGGAAGGTCGCGGCGGCGGACGCGGGAAGCGTCCGCAGGAACTGCCCGAGAGCGTGAGCGGAGGACATGAGTTATCGGTAGGACTCCAGAGTTTTCGCGGCACGCTCGATCGCCGCAGTGAGGGCGGCAAGTTGCTCGCGGGCCCGCTCACTGTCTCCCTTGTCAATCGCCTCGTTCACGCCCGGGATGACAACAGCGGCATAGCCGGTATATTCGCCGGGCGCAAAAATGGCGTGCTTGTACCAGGGACGGTGAGGCAGTCCCTGAGTCTCAAGGAAGGCGCGCTCTCCATTGCGCAAAGCCAGATTGAGGCGGGTCGCATCTCGGGGCGGATTTCTTTGCTTGGCCAGGATCTTCGCGCCGGCCGTCTCGAAATGCCGGGCCGCCACGTGGGCCGCGCCGAAGTCGAGTGCACGCGCGCCGAACTTGAGGTCGGCCCGCTTCTGTGCGGCATCCAGATACTCCGCGATTTCCTTTCCATAAGCTTCATAGTCATAGGGCAGGATGTCCGCGTCAGCCATGCGAACTGCTTCCAGTCCGAAGACGCGAGCCATCTCCTGTTCATAGAGAAAGTCGGGATCGGCAAATTTCTTGAACCATGTGAAATCGTCGAAGGTGGAATGGTAGACGCCGTAGGGGCCGCTCGACGTAATGTCGGAGGAAGGAACTCCGAGATGCTGCAGAAACGCGGTGTAGTCGGAGCCGCTACCCAGATCCCCGACCGGCACGTCTCCACCCATTCGCGCGTTCGGAAGGCGACGAGTGTCGCTGGCCTCGCTGGGTATCTGCGTTCCCGGACCCTCGGGCTGCGAGGCCTTCTGCCAGGCGTCATAGACCGAACCGCCTTTCGGGCTGGGGACTGATTTTGTGACCTCGCGGATAAACTGTTTCAGGCTGGGCACGGCGGAAGCGCCAAATTTCGCGCCGGTAACAGCGACATCCACGTTGAAGTACGCGGGAGAGTTGGCAAGCTCGGATTCATGCTGTTCGGCCCATTCGGTTGAGCCGATCAGGCCTTCCTCTTCGCCGTCCCAACTGCAGAAGACGATCGTGCGTTTGGGCTTCCAGCCGGACTTGAGCAGTTCGCCGACTCCGTGGACAGATTCGAGCATTGCGGCGGTGCCACTGTTGGGATCGACGGCGCCGTAGACCCAGGCATCGCGATGGTTGCCGGCAACAACCCATTGATCCGGCAATTCGCTGCCGCGCACCCGGCCCACGACATCCCACAATGTGCGGTACTGATAATCCTGCTTGAGGTGCATTTTGACTCTCGCCGGCCCGGGGCCGACGTGGTATGTGAACGGAAGAGAGCCTTGCCATTCCCGTGGTGAGTCCAGTCCACCCAGATGCTCGAGAATGGGCCAGGCATCGTGGTAGGAGAGAGGGGTCACAGGAATTTTGGGCATCTGCGCGGATTTTTCCGGGGAAATCCGTTGCGAGTCGGGCAAAGACGGAACCGAGGCGACTCCCGGCGTAGTGGGATCGCCGGGAAATTCGAACATATATCCCACAGAGCCGCGCTGCACGCCGGTGTCAGGGCGCCAGGGGCCTTCGGGATATTTGTCGCCACGACGCCAGCCATCATCGGCGGGATCGGAATAGATGATCACGCCCGCGGCGCCGTGCTCCTGTGCGACGAAAACCTTGACGCCGCGAAAGTTCTGCCCGTAGCGGACGAGAACGATTTTTCCCCGGACATCGATGTTCATCTTCTCCAGCTTCGCGAAGTCTTCTGGTGTGCCGTAGTTGGCATAGATGACATCGGCCTCGACGTCACCGGACGGCGACATGCCGTTGAAAGGCATGACGACGCGGGGATCATCCTGAAACCGATCGCTGTCGACATGCTCGCGAGTGGGCCCGTGCATTTCGACGCCGGCGGGAGCGGTCATATCGACGCTGATCTCAGCCGGATAGTTCATCCACACCTTATATTCGCTGATTTCGGTGTCGAGTCCGGCATCGCGGAATTTCTGCGCGACATAATCAGCGGTGGCTTTGTCTTCGGGCGTGCCCGCCATGTGCGGGGCCTGGGTCAGGATGCGCAGATGCTCCTCGGCCAGTTTGGCGTCGGGAACAGCGAGGAAGCGCGATTCAATCGCCGATTCGGCGGCGGCATCGCGAAATCCGAAGATCGACGGGCTTGAGCCGGAATTCGGCGCCGGCTTTCCTCTTGCGCTCGTCGAAGCGGTGGACAATAAGACGGCTGAAGAGAGAAGCAGGGTAGAGAACAGTTTCATGGGGCTCCTGAGAGGAATCAGTAAGGTAGCACAAGTGGCGGCGGCGAAAACCCGGCATAGGGCGCTGCTGTAATATTCGTCTTTTGTTCTCCTATTTCACCATGTTCACCAAATGCACCTGATGGTCATCCCAGTCATGAAGCGAGCAACGATGACCCTGCCCGACGACCTGGCCAGGGCTCTGGACGAGTATGTGGAAGCGCAGGAGGCTCCTCCGGCACTGACGGCCGTAGTACAGGCAGCCCTGCGTGAATATCTGCGAGACCGCGGATTTCTACGAACCTACAGGCCATTGAAGATCACTCCGGCGATGCGCGGCAGCGGACGGCGCGATGTCAGCGAGAACCACGACCGCTATTTTGCGGAGCGACAAGGATGAGGAAGGCCGTGCTGGCTGATACCGGACCGTTGTACGCCGCTGTCGATCCTCACGATGCCAATCACTCTAGGTCCATGCGGGAGTTGCAGAAATTAGCCGGCGAGAAGCGCGAAGTGCTCGTTCCCTTCCCAACTCTGTGCGAAGCCTATTCGCTTGTGCTGTGCCGACTGGGAGGTTCTCTGGCAGCGAAGTGGCTCGCGGAGCTGTCCGGCGCTACCGTGGTGAATCCGACACTCGACGACCATCGGGAAGCAGTAGCGAGGCTGAGCTCGTTCGTGGATCAGCGCATCACGCTGTTCGATACGACGCTAGCTGCGGTTGCGCTCCGACTCGGAGTTGTCGTCTGGACCTACGATCACCATTTCGACGTGATGCGAGTTCCAGTGTGGCGATAGTTGGCGGCGCCTAGCGCACCTGTCCCGCTCCAACAATCTGATACTTCGAGGATGTAAGTTCGGCCAGCGCAAAGGGGCCGCGGCAGTGGAGTTTCTGCGTGCTAATGCCCATCTCGGCGCCGAATCCGAATTCGCTGCCGTCGGTGAAGCGGGTCGACGCATTCCAGTAAACGGCAGCGGAATCGACTTCGCGAAGGAATTTTCGGGCGCGGGTTTCGTTGGCGGTGATGATCGAATCAGAATGCTTTGTCGAATATTGGTTGATGTGGGCGATGGCGGCATCGACATCGGCGACGACGGCGATGGCGAGGCAGAGGCGGAGATATTCCTCGTACCAATCTCGTTCGGAGGCTGGGTGGATGGTGAATCCAGCAAAAAGGCTGCGCGATTTTCCGTCGCCGCGGACTTCGACTCCAGCGGCGATCAATTTCTTCGTGATGCGCGGGAGATAGCTGGGTGCAATTCGCTCATGTACGAGCAGTTTTTCGGCAGCGTTGCAGACCGACGGCCGCTGCGTCTTGGCATTAAGGATAATGCGATCGGCCATGTCGAAGTCGGCCGATTCATCGACGAATACGTGGCAATTCCCTGCCCCGGTTTCGATCACGGGTACGACCGAATTCTCGCTGACAAAAGAAATCAATTCGCCGCCGCCGCGAGGAATGATGACATCGACAAGACCGCGAGCATTAATCAGATCGTGGACCGACTGGCGCGTGCTGGCGTCGAGCAGTTCGATCGCGCCTTCGGGAAGACCGGACACGCCGGTCATGGTTTCGACCAGACGCTGATTGCTGCGGGCGGCCTCTTTGCCGCCACGGAGCACGATGGCGTTGCCGCTCTTCAGAGCGAGGACAGCGGTATCGACAGTAACATTTGGGCGCGACTCGTAGATGATGCCGATAACGCCGAGGGGCACGCGGACCTTGCGGATGCGAAGGCCGTTGGACTTCGTCCATTCGGCGAGGATTTCGCCGATGGGATCGGGCAGGGCCGCGACTTCGCGTACGCCGCGAGCCATCTCTTCGATGCGGGCGGGGGTGAGTTGCAGGCGGTCGCGCATCGCGCCCTCGAGGCCAGAGGATTCCAGATCTTCCCGATTTGCGGCCAGAATCTCGGGTGCGCGGAATTCGATCGCGGCAGCGATGGCGAGCAGTAGGCAATTTTTTTCCGCGGTCGAGAGCAGGGCGAGACGAGCGGAAACCGCGCGAGCGCGCAGGAGTTTCTGATTTGTGGAGGCGCATTGCGCGGGAGGGGACATCAGGTGCCCTGCCGCGGAGGAAAGTAGGTTCCGATCTTGCGTTGCATCCCCATACGAATGGCTTGGGGATGATTCCCGTTCACGATGACCACGTGGACTCCAGCTTCGCTGGCGAGTCTGGCAGCGCGGAGTTTCGAGAGCATGCCGCCGCGGCCGAGGGCGCTTTTGCCGCTGCACTGCGCTTCCAGAGCCGAAGTCAGTTTGCGAATCACGCGCTGCAGGCGAGGTTTGCGGCGGCCGTTGGGGATGAGGAATCCGTCGACGTTGGTAAGCAGCAGCAGCCAGTCGGCGTGGACCGCACGAGCCAGCAATGAGCTCAACTCATCATTGTCGCCGAAGGCGCCTTCGAGTTCACGCACCGAGACGCTGTCGTTTTCATTGATGATGGGCACCACGCCGAGCGCGAGCAACTCCGCCAGCGTGTTCTGCAGGTTACGGTAGCGGGCGGCCGAAGTGAAGTCGTCATTCGAAAGGAGAAGCTGGGCGACTACTTTCTTCCCGAAAAACAGGCGCTCGTACGTGTGCATCAGCCGACTCTGGCCGACGGCGGCGCAGGCTTGCATCCGCGAAACCTTGCCGGGACGTTTGCCGATGCCGAGTCCCGACATGCCGGCGGCGATCGCGCCGGAAGTAACGATAAGGTATTCGTGGTGCGCGAGATCGAACTGATCGACGATGCCGCGCAGCAGGTTGGCGTCGATGCGCCCCGCGGGAGCGATCAGGCTGGTGCCGACTTTTATGACGACGCGCATGGATGGCGAAAAGACAGCACTTCCATCCTGCCGTTAGAATGGGATTCTGGCAAGCGGAAGCGGATTTTTTCGAACTCCGTGGAGGAGCGCTGTGCGCGAGATCCCTAGGCCCATTGTGACGTGCGGGCCTCAGCGATGACGCATACGAAATAGGTCTATGAATTGGGCTGCTTCTGAATTGAGTTGATCATGCCGGCATCCAATGCAACGACACGTTTTTCGGATCGAGTGGAGAACTACGTGCGCTATCGGCCGGGATATCCGGCCGAGGTGGTGCAGACTCTCAGACAAGAATGCGGCCTGCTTCCCGAACAGGTGATGGCGGACATCGCGTCCGGCACGGGAATCTGGACGCGGATGCTGCTCGAGAATGGCAACTTTGTTTTTGGGGTCGAACCGAACGCGGAGATGCGCCAGGCCGGCGAGCGATTGCTGGCGGGTTTCCCGCGATTTGAGAGCGTGGAGGGAACCGCGGAGACGACGACACTGGCCGACGGGAGCGTGGATTTCGTGACTGCGGCGCAGGCCGCGCACTGGTTCGATCCCAGCCGAGCTAGGCGCGAGTTTGCTCGGATCCTGCATCCGAACGGGTGGCTGGTGCTCGTGTGGAATGAGCGCATGACGGATTCGACGCCGTTTTTGCGCGACTATGAGCGACTGCTGCTCGATTACGGCACAGATTACGGAGAAGTGCGCCATGAGCGGACGACGGATGCGGTGAACGAGTTCTTCGATCCAGATCCGTTTCAGGAGCGCGTCTTTGCCATGCGGCAGGAATTTGATTACGCCGGCATTGAGGGCCGGCTGCTTTCGTCGTCGTATGCGCCGGGGCCGGGACATCCAAAGCACAAGCCGATGCTGGCGGAGTTGCGGCGGATTTTTGATAAGCACGCGATCGACGGCCAGGCGATTGTTCAGTACAAAACGCGAGTTTATTTTGGCCGGCTGGGCTAGGTCCCGGCGTTTAAACGGGGCGGGCCAGAGCCCGAAGCCCCACGCGCACGCAACACGGCGATTCGGCGCGGCTAGCGCAACTCTTTCGCTGCGTGGAAAACATTTTTCAGGATGACTCCACAAATGTCTGACGAAAAATCGTTTCATATGACGCCCGACGAGTTCCGCCGCTACGGGCATGCAGTGGTGGACTGGATCGCCGACTATCAATCGCGTGTTGAATCCTTTCCCGTGCTGTCTCAGGTCAAACCCGGCAAGATTCGAGCCTCGCTGCCGGCGAATCCTCCGGCAAAGGGCGAGCCGTTTGACGCGCTGCTGAAGGATGTGGAGCGGCTGATTTTGCCGGGAGTGACGCACTGGCAATCCCCGAACTTTTTCGCGTACTTTCCCTGCAATGCGTCGGGGCCGGGGATTTTGGGCGACCTGGTTTCGTCGGGGCTGGGCGTGCAGGGGATGTTGTGGTCCACGAGCCCGGCGTGCACGGAACTGGAATCGCATGTGCTCGATTGGCTGGTCGGAATGCTGGGGCTGCCGGAGAAGTTTCTTTCCTCGTCGACGGGCGGCGGAGTGATTCAGGATACGGCTTCGAGCGCGGCGCTGTGCGCGTTGCTGGCTGGGCGCGAGCGGGCCACGAATTACGCAAGCAATAAGAAGGGATGCGATGGGCGTCTGGTGGCGTACGCCTCAACCCAAACCCATTCTTCGCTGGAAAAGGCAGCGATGATCGCGGGAATTGGCGTGGAGCACTTGCGGCAGGTTGCGGTGGATGAGAATTTTGCCCTGCGTCCGGAGGCGCTGGCCGAGCAGATTGAGGCCGACAAGCGAGCGGGGCTGGTTCCGTGCCTGGTGTGTGCGACGGTCGGAACGACGTCGTCGAATGCCATGGATCCGATCGCGGCGATCGGCGAGATCTGCCGGCGACATAGTGTATGGCTGCATGTGGATGCGGCGATGTCGGGAACGGCGATGCTCTGCCCGGAGTTTCGGCATCTGCAAAAGGGCGTGGAGTTCGCCGATAGCTATAACTTCAATCCGCATAAATGGATGTTCACGAATTTCGATTGCAACTGTTTTTGGGTCGCGGATCGGAAGGCGCTGATTCAGACGCTGAGCATCCTGCCGGAATACCTGCGCAATCAGGCTACGGAATCGGGGGCGGTGATCGATTACCGCGACTGGCATATTCAGCTGGGACGGCGGTTCCGGTCGCTGAAGTTGTGGTTCGTGATCCGGCACTACGGCGTGGAGGGATTGCAGTATCACATTCGGGAGCACGTGCGCCTGGCGCAGCAATTTGCCGGATGGGTGCGGGAGGATGACCGGTTTGAACTGGCTGCGCCAACGCCGCTCAATCTGGTCTGTTTCCGGCACAAAGGCGGAGATGCAGCCAATCAAAGAGTTATGGATCGCCTGAATCGCAGCGGAGATCTGTTTCTCACGCACACCAAGCTGAACGGCAAGCTGTCGCTGCGGCTCTGCGTGGGCCAGACACACACGCAGGAGCGGCACGTCGAGCGGGCGTGGAAGAGGATCCGAGAAGAAGCAGACTCGCTGTAGAGAAGCGGGCGCCTACTACCAGGCACCCGCACTTTTCACGTAAACCCCTACGACTGAACGATCTCCTCCAAAGCGGGGCGGCTGCGAATCACCAGAGTGGCGCCTTTCAACTGAACCAACTGTTTCCTGCGAAATTCCGAGAACAACCGGCTTACCGTTTCGCGAGTAGTACCGATGATCTCTCCGATTTCCTCGTGAGTCAGGGTGAGTTTGAGCTGAGCCGAGCCGTCGTTCTGCGGGGTGCGGGTCGACCAGGAAAGCAGCAGCTTGGCGAACTTCTCAGAGGGCGAGGCCGCCAGGCCGAGCGTGCGAATCTCCTCGTAAGCGGTGAAATAGTTCCGGCTCAGCTGTTGCGCCACGCGCAGAGCCACTTCCACGTGGTCCTTCAGGAACTGAAGCAAGGGCTCGCGGGGGATGAAGTTGGCCTGGCCGGGCTCCATCATTTCGGCGGTGACTTCATACGGTCGGCTGGAGATGACCGCGTTCAAGCCGAGCACGTCTCCAGTGTCGGAGATTTTTGTGATGATGGTTTTGCCTTCGCGCGAAGTGGTCGACAGTTTCACCTTGCCGGTGCAAAGAACAAACACTCCGCGGGGTTGCTGGCCTTCGATGAACAGCATGGCGCCCTTGGGATAAACGGCAGTGGACTTGATCTCGTTGAGACGCTGGCCAGCGTGCGCGGAAAGATTGCAAAAAAGATGGTCTGCCCGCGATGGGCAGGTTAGGCAGTTATCCAGGATATTAAGACCGTAAGGAGCACGCATCGCGAACCTCCCTTTTGGCAGGGCCGTCTTGGGAACCCCTGATCCAGGCCTTCCTGCCACATAAGGGAGAAGGCACGTGGCTGACCAACTCAAGGCGGCGGCACCGTTGCCGGGAAGATCCTGTATCTCACAGATAACAAGCCATTTTGAGGGCAAGGCGGCGGGGATAAGGGCGCGCCATTTTGTCGCGCCGCAGGTGGACTGGGTTAATTCCCGCACAGCAGTGTGTGACCTGCATCACTTAGCTGTGTGATTCCCTGTTTTGAACGGGAGCCTGGCTCGCCTCGCAGACACTGTAATTAGATCGGCGGCAGCGCCCGACCGTGCTGGCTCTCCACCGCCTTGGCGAGAAAGGTCAATCGGCAGGCATGGGAGCCGTACGGGGCGAACGGCGGCGATCCACGGCAGGGTAAGTTGCCTCGGAGGGCGCTTGCAGCCACTTGCGAACCTCGGGCAGCGCCTTGCGCATGGCGGCTTCGCCGACGCGAATCAGGTCTTCGGCACGCTTGAAATCGTCATAACCGAATCCGGCCACATCCGGTTCAACGACCAGATCAGCGGCATCGCGCCAAAGTGAGGACATAGCATCCTGGGCGATAGCGAAGGATTGTCCGATGACGTCGAACAGATGCCGCGGCGGTCCACCGCCGGCCCAGGTTCCCCTTAAATGAACGGCAAGGACGCGATCGGCCCCCATGTCGCGCAAAGGACGCGTTGGCACAGGGTGCGACAGCATGCCGTCGACCAGATAACGCCCACGAATCTCTACGGGCAGGAACATACCCGGATAAGCACAGCTGGCGCGGACAGGGTCGACGATCTTTCCGGAGTGAAATACCACGCCTTCGCCGGTATTGAAATCGGTCGCGGCCACGCCCAATGGGATGCGGAGTTCCTCAAAGGTTTTGACCTTCAACGTACGATCCAGAAAGGCGACCATTCGGTCGTTGGAGGCAAAACCATAGCGAGAGAGCGTCCAGCGGGCGAAGGTCGTAAAGCGGACGGAGCGGGCAACCTGCTCGAGTTCAGCCGAAGAGAGACCACTGCAGTAGGAAGCGCCGATCAACGCGCCGACGCTGGTCCCGGTTACAACGCGAATCGGGATCCCTTCCTCTTCGAAAACCTTCAAAACTCCGATGTGAGCGATGCCGCGGGCGAAGCCGCCACCGAGGGCGAGTCCGATGGCGGGTACTGGTGCAGAGCAAACCGGGGCGTCGCGGCGAGAGAACTCCCGCCCGAACGCCTGCATGGAACGAATGATCTTCCCCAGTTGTTTCAAGGCGAACCCCACATTCGGCGCTGATACCGCCGCAATCCAAGGCCCTAATCAGTTGCCTGTAAGATGCCATAACCAGGCCGGGGGCTGTAGAGCACGAGTGTGCCACTCGATGATCTGGGTAATGGTTACCGGCTGCGCCCGGCCGAGGTGACGAAACTCCTGTAGAACTGCTACCTTGCAGACAGTATGGTGCGGGAAATTTCGGCCGGCGGGGTGGTGGTGCGCCACAAGGATGGCGAATGGTGGATGGCTGCGATCGAGCTGCCGGCGGATCCAACGGTTAAGGCTGGACCAAGCAAGCGGGCAGTTCGCACCCGTTCCAAAGCCACACTTTGTCTGCCTAAAGGACTGGTCGATTCGGGGGAGAAAGCTCTCGATGCAGCGCTTCGTGAGGTGAGGGAAGAAACCGGCGTCACGGCGATCCTTGTAAGCAAACTCGCCGACATCAAGTACGTGTACGTGCGGTCCTGGGGAGATGGTGAGCGCGTTTTCAAGGTTGTCAGCTTCTACCTCCTGGGGTACGAATCGGGACGGATCGACAACATTTCCGAGGACATGCGAATCGAGGTAGCGCGGGCCAAGTGGGTGCGACTGGAGGAGGCGCCGAAACTGTTGGCGTATCGCGGGGAAAAGCAGATGGCGCGGAAGGCGATGGAATACGTGGAGAGTCATCCGGAGTTATCGCGGCAAAGTGCGGTCTGAAAGGAAGCCAGTCATGAAGCGGATCCACAAAGTAGCTGTCCTGGGCGCGGGAACGATGGGGGCGCGCATTGCGGCACAATTCGCGAATGCAGGAGTGCCCAGCTACCTGCTGGATATTGTTTCTCCGGACGCCGACGGAGCGACGCGAAACCAGATCGCCGCGGCTGGACTGGACGCGGCGAAGAAATCAAAGCCGGCAGCCTTCATGGAGGCTTCTTTGGCGGGCTTCGTCACCGTTGGCAATTTTGAAGACCATCTGAAGAAGCTCGCCGAGGCAGATTGGATTATCGAGGCGGTTGTAGAAAATCTCGATGTCAAGCGCACGCTGCTGCGCAAGGTGGAAGCGGTGCGGCGTCCGCAGACGATTCTGACGACGAATACGAGCGGCTTGCCGGTAGGAAAAATCGCCGAGGGGTTTTCGGAAGACTTCCGGCGAGCTTGGTTTGGCACGCACTTCTTTAATCCGCCGCGGTATATGCGCCTGCTGGAAATCATTCCCACGCCGGAGGCGGATCGCGAACTCATCGATGCGGTCGCGCAATTCTGCGATGTCCAACTGGGCAAGGGCGTCGTGATTGCAAAGGATACGCCGAACTTCATCGGAAATCGCATCGGGACGTTTTCCGTGCTGAACGTCATGCGGCTGATGCAGGAGATGGACCTGAAGATCGAAGAGGTCGATGCGCTGACCGGGCCGGCAGTGGGTTGGCCGAAGTCGGCGACATTTCGCACGATCGATCTGGTGGGGCTGGACATTCTCGGCCATGTCGTCGGAAATATGACGGCGAACGTGCGCGACGAGCGCAGCGATCTGCGGCTGCCAGAATTCTTTCAGCAGATGCTCCAGCGGAAATGGCTGGGCGATAAAACCAAGGGCGGGTTTTACAGGAAAGTGAAAGGCGGCGAGGGCGCGGAGGACGAGCGGCTGGCGCTGGATTGGAAAACGCTGGAATATCATCCCCGGCAAAAAACAAAGTTCGCTGCGCTCGAGATGGCAAAGAACATTGAGGACACTGGCGCGCGGCTGCGCACGTTGTTGGGAATCGAGGGCGGGGGTCCACAAAAAGGCGATAAGGCGGGCGTATTTTTATGGGCTGCGTTGTCGGATCTGTGGACGTATTCGGCGAACCGCGTGCCGGAGATCTCCGACTCGATTGTTGAGATCGATCGGGCGATGAAGCTGGGTTTCAACTGGGAACTGGGTCCGTTTGAGTTGTGGGATGCAGCCGGAGTCGAGGCGACGGTCGCGCGGATGAAGAAAGAAGGTAAACCCGTCGCCGCGAATGCGGAGAAGTTGCTGAATGCGGGGCAGAAGTCATGGTATGGAGACGATTCTCAAGCGGCTTCGGGGCGCAAGTTCTGGGATCTGGGCTGCGGCAGTTGGAAAGCCGTCGCCGTTCCGGCAGGGGTGTGGTCGGTCACAGCGGCAAAGAAATCGAACGGCGTGGTGAAGAAAAACTCCGGAGCGTCGCTGGTTGATCTGGGCGATGGCGTGGGCTGCCTGGAATTCCATTCGAAAATGAATTCGCTGGGCGCGGACATTCTCGGATTGATCACGCAGTCGCTCAAGCAAGGAGGGCCGGGGGATGGTTTTGACGCGTTTGTGATCACGAATGACGCGGCCAATTTCTCCGTTGGCGCGAACCTGATGCTGCTGTTGATGAGCGTGCAGGAAGACGAGTGGGATGATGTGGATCTGGCGATCCGGCAGTTCCAGGGAATGACGCAGGCGATCAAGTTCTCTCCGAAGCCAGTGGTCGTGGCGCCGTTCGGGCTGTGCCTGGGCGGAGGAACGGAGATTTCTCTGCACGCGGCGGCGCGGCAGCCGCACGCCGAGCTCTATGCCGGGCTGGTGGAAGTCGGAGTCGGCTTGCTGCCCGGCGGAGGGGGCTGCAAAGAGATGCTGCTGCGCGCCGTCGATGGCGCGGCTGCAGCACATGGAAAATCGTCGGGCGAGGCTTTGGCCGGCTCGGTTGAAATGATGGAGGCGATGAAAAAGGCCTTCGAGACGATCGCGACGGCAAAGGTCGCTACATCCGCGCATGAGGCCCGGGGCCTGGGGTTCATTTCGCCTTCTGACCGAATCACCATGAACCGCGAGCGAGTATTGTCGGATGCGAAGTCGCGAGCACTCGAACTGGCTCGTGCGGGATATGAGCCCCCTGTGCCGCGAACCGATATTCCGGCTCCGGGAGAGAGTCTGGTGGCGGCGCTGAAGATGGGCGTGTATCTGATGCGGCAGGGAGATTTCATTACCGATTATGAAGTGAAGCTGGGCGGAAAGATTGCAGAGGTTCTTTGCTGCGGCAAGTTGACGCCCGGGACGCCGGTCAGCGAGCAGTACATCCTCGATCTGGAGCGGGAAGCCTTCAAATCGCTCTGCGGCGAGAAGAAGACGCAGGAAAGAATCCAGTACACGCTGAAGACCGGCAAGACGTTAAGGAATTGAAGCGACGGTTTCACTTGCCCAAGGCAGCCAGGTAATTCCTCACCATGGCAGCATCGCTGGGATCGGTCGCGAACTTGAGATATTCGCGTAATTGGGCGGCTTCGCTGGAAGTGTTGCCCTCTGCCTCATAGATCTGGGCCAACAGGAAATGCACGCGCGGATCCTTGTTGCCCTTATCAATCTCGATGGCGCGCAATGCGTTCTTCTCCGCCTCGGGCAGGTGGTGCAGACGAAAGTTCGCCACCGCGATGTAGGAATAGGCCGGAGCATCGGTCGCTGGGTCAATCTGCAGCGCCTGGCCGCTCATCTTGAGAACGTCATCCCAGTTTCCGGAGCGCGCGGAAATATCGGCGAGGCACAAGTAAGCGGGCAGATAAGACATGGACGCAGGCTTGGTGCAGGCGTCCCGTGCCTGATCCCCTTTCTGTTCAGCTTCGAGCATCTGGCCGAGCAACACCCACGCGGCGGGAAACTTGTCGTCCTGCTTCAGCGCTTTTCGCAAGTGACTCTCGGCGTCGGCCACTTTTTTGTCATGCAGGTCAGCGCAAGCGGCTTCGAATTCGTGCCGGCTCTTGGCGGGGACCTGTAAATCCGTGACGGCTACGGTATCCGGTTGCAGGCCGTTCAGCGGAGGGAGGAAGCAATCGGCCGCGCTCTGTTTCTTTTCAGGAATGGGGTTTCCGTTACTGTCGACAACCACCTTCGCCTGATCGAATGGCGATGGAACTGAGTAATGGAGCGGGGCCGGTGGTGGTGGAGGAGGTGGGGCGGCTTTACCCTGGGCAAAAGCGAAAGGCGGAGTGCCCCACACGCATGTAAAACAAGTCAGGATCAGCATGCGGGCATGAGCGCTCATACTCTTTCTCGATCGCGTTGTCATGATTGGATCTCCCCACTCTGAATCGACGACCCAGCGGCGCCGCGCCAAACTTGCCTGATGGAAGCCAATAGTAGCCCGCTTTCGGGTGAGAATCCACGCCATTTTGCGTCAGACGTGGAACGCCGCGGCGAGCTTGGCGTTTCGAAGGAGGCAGCTCTCCCCTGCTACAATCGCGGTCATGCGAAGAATACTATTTCCCTGCGGTGGTCTGGCGGGCATCGCGATATTCGCCATCATTTCATTCTCACTTGCCCATGCTCAAGGTGAACCGGCGCCCAAGGAAGCCCCACCCGACGTGCCCGACGCAATCGCCGTGCCTGCTGGGCTGCAGGTTGTGCTGTCGGTTCATGCCATCGGATCGCAGATTTATACCTGTCGGGCCAACGCAGACGGCAAGTTCAGTTGGACGCTCAAAGCTCCGGATGCCGAACTTCACGATCGAAAAGACAAGGTGATTGGGCAGCATTCCGCCGGCCCGACGTGGAAGCTGAAGGATGGCAGTGAAGTCACCGGCAAGGCTGTGGCGCACGTCGATTCGCTTGACCAAGAATCCGTTTCTTGGCTGCTGGTCGATGTCGTAACCAATTCCGGCAAGGGCGCTCTTGCGAAGGTGACGAAGATTCAGCGCGTGCATACGCACGGAGGCATGCCTGGTTCCGATGCCTGCGACGCGTCTCACAAAGACGCAGAGACCAAGAGCAGCTACACGGCGGATTACTATTTCTACGCGCCGGCGAAATGAGATTGCGGCAGACGCGGGCGATAGAGTCGCGGCATCTAATGAATCATTGGTGGGAGTGAAAAAAACTATGCGTGAAGTGGTGATTGCGTCGTCCGTCCGCACGCCTGTTGGGCGGGCCTTCAAGGGGACACTGCGGGCAACTCGCCCCGATGAACTCGCGGCGGCTGCGATCAAAGGAGCACTCGAACGCGTGCCGCAACTCGACCCAAAGGAGATCGAGGACGTGATACTCGGCTGTGCGATGCCGGAAGCCGAGCAAGGCATGAATGTCGCCCGCATCGCGTCGCTGCGCGCGGGTTTGCCGGTCGAGACCTCGGCGCTCACCATCAATCGCTTCTGCTCCTCGGGACTGCAGGCGATCGCGATTGCCGCGGAACGAATTATGGCTGGCGGGGCCGATGTCATCATTGCCGGTGGGACCGAGTCGATGTCAATGATCCCGATGGGAGGGAATAAAATCTCGCCCAACCCCTGGCTGGTTGATCATTATCCGGACGCCTACCTCACCATGGGACTCACCGCAGAACGGGTGGCGCAGCGGGTCGGGATCACCCGCGAAGCTGCCGACGAATTTTCCCTGCGCAGCCATCAGAAGGCGATTGCGGCGATCCAGGCTGGGAAGTTCGACGATGAAACTGTTCCCGTGCCGGTGAGCTTCACGATGCCGAATGGGTCGAAGCCCAAGCGACTGGAGATGGTCTTCAAGATGGATGAGGGACCACGCGCGGACACCTCGCTCGAAGCCCTGAGTGCCCTCAAGCCCGCATTCCACGCTAAGGGAACGGTCACGGCTGGGAATTCGTCCCAGATGTCGGACGGCGCGGCCGCGGCGGTCGTGATGTCAGCCGAGCGCGCCCGGGAACTCGGTGTTCCGCCCCTGGCACGTTACGTTGCGTTCGCCACGGCAGGGTACAAACCGGAAGAAATGGGGCTTGGCCCGGTATTTGCGATACCGAAGGCCCTCAAGCTTGCCGGATTGAAGCTGGAAGACATCGATGTAATCGAACTGAACGAGGCGTTCGCGGCGCAGTCGCTGGCGGTGATCAACGAAGCGAAACTGAACCCGGAAAAAGTTAATCCTAACGGCGGGGCGATCGCTCTGGGCCATCCGCTGGGATGCACTGGAGCAAAGCTCACCGCCAGCGTGATCCGCGAGATGAAGCGGCGCAAAGGACGCTATGGGCTGGTAACGATGTGCGTCGGCGGGGGCATGGGCGCGGCTGGAATCTTCGAGAATGTGTGACTGCGATCACCGGGCGGCAGATTGTGAATGCCCTGCAAAGTGAACATAGTTGCCCGATGTTCCTCACAATCTTTTACTCATTCGATAAACACTTTTACCTGATCAGGACTATCCTGTCGGTGGGTATTTACGTCCATCGGGTGTGGGCATCAAGTTCTCCACCCGGCCCAGTTGGTTAGGAGGTGCGTTATGCGGCACTCCAGCCTTTCTCTCGCAGCGGTTCTGCTGTTTTCTTCGTTCGTGATTGCACAGCATGTTGGAAGCACGGCAAGCCCTTCGGCGAGTCCGACGCCGCCCCCGAGCGCGGCCCCAGCGCCGCCGCCGCCCCCACCGCCACCACCTCCGCCACCGCCGCCTCCGGCCGTTATGCATGCAGAGCCGGCCAGCCCGCCGCCGAGTCCGCCTGTGTCGCACATCAGCCCGCCGAGCGCCCCGGCAAACATTCCGGATACGCACGTGGCGCCTCCGGCGAACGCTCCGGCTCGCAATTCGGAGACGATGGGCAGCGAATCAAGTCCCGGGCGAGCAGCGCCGGTGGCACACGAGCCCCCACCCGGCACCGGCCGCATTGTTCCGAATCAGAAGATCACTGGGGAGCACGGGATCGCTTCGGCCCCGCGTATTGGGGAGAATCCTCCTGATAAAGACAAACCCGAAAAGCCGGCACCTGATCTCCGGCACCGGGTTTGCCTGAACGGATCTTGTCCCGATGAGACCGCGAAGCCCACGCCTCCGGAATCTGACTTGCGGCACCGTGTCTGCGTGACCGGCCCTTGTTCGTGTCCCGCAGGGCAATCGTGGAGCAAGAACGGATGCGTGGCCAGCGGGACGCCGGAACAACCGAATGCCTGCCCGCCAGGGCAAGTCTGGAATGGAAGCTCCTGCGTCGTCTCTCAAACTTGCCTGAATGGCGAGTGGTGGAACGGCGCAGCGTGCGTGTCGTCCGTGGCTGAGTGCGCGAGCATTGAAAGCCGAGCGGAGATCATCATCAGCGAGTGGAGGAGTCTCAAGGCACAGATCGAGCTGGCTTGCGGGCAGAGCCCTCCAACGCAAGAGTGTGAGGATCTGAAGCAGCAGCGGCAGGGCGTTTTGCAGCGCTACCAGATGCTGTTGACAGAGGCGCCGCCAGCGTGCCGAGGAATGCTCGCCGACCTGGGATCGCTGCAGTAGCAGAAACGGCAGCCCTCGGCGTGGCGCTTTGCCCCTTGCTGGAACCGGCGCGTTGGGTCCGCGACTGTCGCTTGGCAGGCGGGATTTTGCAACGGACGGGCAGATCCTGCCAGGAAACCACCGCGTAAGCCGGAGTTTCCGGCCTACCATTCCAGTCTTCTGGGCATTAGAATTGAGAAACACTTCCGCTGCGCTGTACGAGGCAGCGGTTTCTTTTCCTGAGGGGCGAACATGGCAACGACAACCGCGGCACCCAAGACCAGAATCTCCGGCGGAAGCTTTCTACTCGACTCGCGGCGGCCAGAGGAGGTCTTTACGCCCGAGGATTTCACCGAGCAGCACCAGTTGATCGGACAAACGGCGGAAGACTTTGCCGTCAACGAAATCGTTGCCAATGTCGACAAGATCGAGCACAAGGATTTTTCCGTCACCCGCGATTTGCTTCGAAAGGCTGGGGAGTTGGGCCTGAGTTCCGTCGAGATTCCGGAGGCCTACGGCGGGATGGAGATGGACAAGGTCACTGCGGCGGTCATCGCGGACCACATCGCCAAATACGCCGGATTCGCCACCACCTGGGGCGGACATACGGGAATCGGCACGCTGCCGCTGGTGTATTTCGGAACGGAGGAACAGAAAACAAAGTATCTGCCGCGCCTGGCTTCCGGCGAGATTGTGGGCGCCTACGCCTTGTCGGAATCGACGTCGGGTTCGGATGCCCTGAATTGCCGTTCGCGGGCCCAGCTTTCGCCAGACGGCAAACATTACATTTTGAACGGCGAGAAGATGTGGATCACGAACGCGGGTTTCGCGGACCTGTTCACGGTCTTCGCGAAGGTGGACGGCGAGAAGTTCTCGGCGTTCCTGGTGGAACGGACCTTTCCCGGCTTTTCCGTGGGATCCGAGGAACACAAGATGGGGATTCGCGGGTCTTCCACCTGCCCGATCATCCTGAACGACTGCAAAGTTCCCGTGGAAAACCTGCTTGGCGAGATCGGCAAGGGACATCTGATCGCCTTTAACATCCTGAATATCGGCCGTTTCAAGTTGGGAGCAATGTGCGTGGGTGGAGGACGGGTCTCGATCGAGAACGCGATTGGCTACGCTAAACAGCGCAAGGCCTTCGGCAAAGTCATCGCCGATTTCGGGCTGGTTCAGGAAAAGATCGCCAATATGGGCACGTTTCTATACGTGGGCGAGTCGCTGGTCTACAGAACCGTGGGCATGATGGATTCAGCTCTGAGCGAGGTGGAGAAGTCGGCTTCGGATGCCGCCCGGCAGACCTTGAAAGCGATCGAAGAGTATGCGGTGGAGTGCTCGATCATCAAAGTCTGGGGTTCGGAGATGATCGATTACATCGTCGATGAAACTCTGCAGATCTATGCCGGGTATGGATTTGTCGAGGAGTATCCGGCGGAGCGGGCCTACCGCGACGCGCGCATCAATCGCATCTTCGAGGGCACGAATGAAATCAACCGGCTGATCATCACTGGCTTCCTGCTCAAACGCGCGATGAGCGGCCAGTTGCCGTTGATGCCGGCGATCAAAGCGCTGATGGACGAAGTACTTTCCGGTCCATCGGCGGGCGAAGAATTGGAAGGCGCACTGCCGGACGAACGGAAATTAGTTGGCCAAGCCAAGAAACTTGGTTTGTTTGCGGCGGGAGCGGCGACCCAGAAATATATGCAGGCGATCCAGGATCAGCAGGAGATCATGGGCGCCATCGCCGATATGACCATCGAGACCTACGCCATGGAGACGGCGGTGTTACGGGCGCAGAAGATCGTCGAGGCCAAGGGTGAGGCGGTGGCTCAGCTTCCGATTGCGATGACCCGGGTGTATCTGGCGCAGGCTTTTGAGAAAGTTGAGTCGGCCGCGCGAAAGGTAATCGCTGCCGTTGCCGATGGCGACATGCTGCGCACCCAGTTGGCGATTTTGCGGCGCCTGGCAAAATATGAGCCTTTCAACACCATCGAATTGCGCCAGCAAATTGCGCGCAAAATGATTGAGCGCGGGAAGTACACGCTCGGCTGAGGAAGATTTGGCATCCGCCACAGACAAGGCGCAAACCGGAGCTTGAGCGTCAGCGTGTGACGCTTCTTCTTCCTCGCCTGTTCTGATACAACGGTCCGATGAGAAACCGTTTGATCGGACTCGCAATCACTGCCCTAGCCGGCTCGTTGACGGCACAGTCGAGTTCCACGCTGCAGAAGGATTCAGTCGCGTTTGACCCCGATGGCACGGCCCACATCACGCGCGTTGTGCCCATGCCCGATACCATAAGCGCGGAGGCGCAGCAGTGGCTGCAGTCGCTCGAGCATAGCCGCGGGGGACCGGAAACGCTGACGGAGCGGCGCAAGCATACGGACATGTGGCGGGCTCAGGATTCGGCCGAAGCCGAGCGGCTTTATCCGGTCAAGATCGAAGAAACCACGACCGCCGGGGTTCGCACCGACATCATCAGCCCGCTCGCCATGCCGGAAGCGAACCGCGACTGCGTGCTGATCAACCTGCACGGCGGGGGGTTTAACTCAGACTCGGGCTCTCTGATTGAGGGCGTGCCGATTGCGAACCTGGCGAAGATCAAGGTGGTCTCGGTGTATTACCGGCTCGCGCCGGAGAACCCCTTCCCTGCCGCCGTGGATGATGTGGTTGCCGTCTACAGAGAGCTCCTCAAAAACTATTCGCCACATCACATCGGAATCTTCGGCACGTCCGCTGGGGCCATTCTCACAGCCGAGGTTACGGCACGACTCAAACACCTGGGAGTGCCGCTTCCAGCCGCACTGGGCATCTTTTCCGGACTTGCCGACTTCAGCGGCGTGGGCGACTCGCGTCAGCTGTTTACTCTCAACGGCTTTCCGGGAGACATGCAACCGATCGATCCCCGGCACTTGCCCGACGACCAATATGTCGGCAAAACCGATCGCCGTGAACCGGTGCTTTCGCCGCTTTTTGCCGATTTGCACGGCTGGCCGCCGACGTTGCTGGTGACGAGCACGCGCGACATTCTGCTCAGCGACACCAGCATTTTCCAGCGCGCGCTGTTGCGCAACGGGAACGACGCGCAATTGGTCGTGTTCGAGGCGCTGCCGCATGCCTTCTGGTATCACTTCCAGCTTCCGGAGACCAAGGAAGCACTGGAGCTGATGGCACAGTTTTTTGAGGCAAGAGTCGAACGTTAGCCGACGGAAGCGCCTTAGAACGTTCGGTCATTTTGAGCCTCTGAGGAAAAATCATGATGAAATCTGCACGCTGGAATGGATCCTTCCTAATGGTTGTCCCCCTTTTGTTGCTCTCGGCGGGAGCGAGGGCTGATGTCAAACTTCCATCGCTGCTGGCCGATCACATGGTGGTGCAGCGCGGATTGCCGGTGCACGTTTGGGGCACGGCCGCGCCGAACGAAAGTGTCTCGGTTGCATTCCGCGGTCAAACGAAGACTGCAACGGCGGATTCGCTGGGAAACTGGAGCCTTTATCTTTCTCCGGGCGAAGCGGGTGGCCCGTTTCAGATGGTGGTGGCGGGGAAGAACACGATTCAACTCGACGACATTCTGGTGGGAGATGTTTGGGTTGCCTCGGGCCAATCGAACATGGAATTCCCCATGACTGGACTGCTGAATGCCCCAAGCGAGATTGCCGCGGCGCAGTATCCGAAAATCCGCATCTTCCGAGTGGAACACCGGCCATCGGATTATCCGGGCTCCGATGTCGATGCGAAGACTTGGGCATCGTGCACGCCGGAGAGTGCAGGCGACTCCTCAGCGGTCGCGTACTACTTCGCGCGCGACCTGTATCAGAGACTGAACGTGCCGATCGGACTCGTGGAAAGCTTCTGGGGAGGCACAACCGCGGAGTCCTGGACGAGCCTGCGCAGTCTGGGGGCTGATGCTTCGTTGATGCCGGTGTTTGCGGAGCGGGCGGAGATGACCGACGAACGGGAAACGACCATACTGCAACTGAAGCAGGAAGACCTCGATTTCGAAAAGGCTGTCGCACAGGCAAGGGCCGAGGGGAAACCGGCTCCCGGCCGAGCGTGGCATCCGGATTTTGAGGCATGGGCCCCGGCGGCGCTTTACAACGGCATGATCGCTCCTTTGACGCGGTTCGCGATTCGTGGCGTGATCTGGTATCAGGGCGAGGCCAACAGCGGCGAGCGGGCTCCGCTTTATGCGCACCTGTTTCAGACCCTGATCGCCGACTGGCGCCGCTCCTGGGACGAAGGCGATTTTCCTTTTCTGTTTGTGCAAATCGCGAACTGGAACACGGAGCCCGATGGGCGCTGGCCCGAAGTTCGCGACGCCCAACGGAAGGCACTCGCGCTGCGGAATACGGGTATGGCGGTGACCATTGATATCGGCGATCCGGTTGATATTCATCCGAAGGATAAGCTGGACGTTGGATTGCGCCTGGCGCGGGCTGCGCGTGCGATTGCGTACGGCGAAAAGCTGGAATGGTCTGGGCCGCTGTACCGCCAACTCACGCGCGAGGACCATGCGCTCCGTGTATGGTTCGATCATGCCAATGGGCTGATGGCCAAGGGAGCAACCCCGACCGGATTCGAGGTTGCGGGAGCAGACGGAAAGTATGTGCCGGCCGATGGCAAGATCGAGGGCACTTCGGTGATTGTCTCGAGCGCCTCAGTCCCCGATCCGGTTTCTGTGCGCTACGCATGGGCTGCCAATCCGACGTGCAATCTCTACAACCGGGAGGGACTGCCGGCGTCGCCGTTCGAGGCGCCAGAGTGAAGGGCCGGAACGAAACAGGCTAGTCGTTTCCTTTCGGAATGAGCATGTAGCTGACGAAGGCGACGCGTTTGCTGTCTGGGGACCACGACGGCACGTTGATCGTGCCCTGGCCGCCGAACAACCTCGCCAGCACGCTGATCTTCTTGTCTGACAGAGACATCAGCCGCAGCATCACATCCTTGTTTTCGGGATGGCCTTTGACGTCGGCCGAGTAAGTGAGAAAGACCATCCACTCGCCGTCGGGAGAGATGTGCGGGAACCAGTTGTTGAGATCGTCTGAGAAGACTTGCTCCTGGTCGCTGCCATCGGGCTTCATGCGCCAAATCTGCATATGGCCAGTGCGCTCGGAATTGAAGTAAATATACTTGCCGTCGGGTGAATAATCCGGGCCGTCGTCGAGTCCCTTTGCAGTCGTAAGGCGCGTCTCTTCTCCCCCAACGGCGGGGATCGCGTAAATGTCGAAGTCGCCATTCCGCTGGCCAACGAAGGCAAGAGTCTTGCCGTCTGGAGACCAACCGTGCCAGTACGACGGCGATTTCTGTGTGATACGACGCGGCGTTCCGCCAGTAATGGGGACGATATAGACGAGCGAATCGTTGCTCTCCTGCGAGTTGTCACTGATCGCAAGCCGGATGCCATCCGGAGAGATGCCGTGATCGTTGTTACAGCGCGTGGCGAAGCCGGTGTCGATTATCGCTGGCTCCTGCCCGTCAACCGGGAGGCGCTCGAGGTGGCCGTTTCGGTTGAAGAGAAATGCCTTGCCGTCGTGCGTCCAATTGGGAGCTTCAAAGCGGCCTTCCGCAAGATAGGAGACTCGCCGGTCGGCAGAGTCGATCGCGATGGTTTCAAGCGCACTGTAAAGCGTTGGCTGTCCCCCTGCAGGAGCGGGCTGGCTCAGTTCGACATTCGAGAATACTGCCGTCTCGACCACATCTTTATCGTGCGAACAGACACCAAGCCCGACGTAGAAATCGCCCTGCAGCGGAATGCGCAGCCATCCTCCGGCAACTGTCGGAACGCCTCCGTCGGCCGCGAGGGCCATGTAGACATACTCGCCGCGGCGGGCGATCTGCAGGCGTTTGGGGGCCGAAATATTCGACTGGATCTCGCGCGTGACCGCGCCTTTCTCCTCACGAAATTGCAAGGAGGTCAGGCCGCTGGCATGCAGCGCCACGTCGGCGTAAACAGAATCCGCGTCAAGACTCTGCCGCAGCATCAGAACAGCCTTTTTGTGCTCGTTGCCGGTGCGGGTGAGGAATCCGATGTCGGCCGTCAGCGTCACATCGCCCGACATTTTTTTCCAGGCAAACTGGAAAGCGTCTGTCGTCGACCACATGTTCTCGCCGCTACCTGTGATTGTGTAGGTCTTTTTCGCGGCATCATAGGCCACAGACCCAGGATGCAGCACGGTTCCAACATCGTCATGGGATTCGAAGATCCCAACTGTACTTCCGCTTGCCTGCGCACGAACACAACCTGAAAAGCAAAAAATGAGAAGAACCAAGGGAAGAGTCACCCGACGGAACAGAGTCTTCACGATGATCGACGCTCCTTGCCGCCGTTGAATTCCGAATCCAGAGCAGCCAGAGATTGTAAAGCAGATTCTGCCAAGAGAGCCGGCAGCTTTTATTCGCAGATCAACGAGAGTGTCAACCTGCCGGTCGTTCTGGTAAAACATTCGCATGAAAACGATCCGCTGCATTCTCATCCTGTGTTTCTGCGCTGTGCCGGCATTCCACAGCATCGCGGCGCAAGAGAAGACCGCTCCCTCGGCCAATCTCGCCCTTACACCGCCCATGGCCTGGAACTCATGGAACAAGTTCGGCTGCAACGTCAGCGAAGAACTGATTGAGGGCATGGCCGATGCCATCGTCAAATCTGGCATGAAGGACGCAGGCTACGTCTACGTGAACATCGACGACTGCTGGCAGGTCCGCCGCGATGCGGCCGGAAACATCGTCGCTGATCCGCAGCGTTTTCCGCACGGCATGAAGGCCGTCGGAGATTACATCCATTCCCTGGGATTGAAATTCGGTGTCTATTCCGATGCCGGATCGAAGACTTGCGCCGGCCGCCCTGGCGGCCTGGGACACGAATATCAGGATGCTTTGCAATATGCCGCATGGGGTGTCGACTATCTGAAGTATGACTGGTGTAATACGACCACGCAGGATGCGCGAGCCTCCTATGCCAATATCCGCGCTGCGCTTGACGCGTCGGGGCGGCCGATCATCCTCAGCATCTGCGAGTGGGGCACGGCGAAACCCTGGCTCTGGGGCAAAGAAGTCGGCGGAAACCTATGGCGCACGACCGGGGACATTCAGGACCGCTGGGGCGGTCCCGAGAAATGGCCGGACGGTAGTTGCTGCTCCAACGGAGTGATGTCGATTCTCGATCAGCAGGTTGGACTGCAGTCGTACGCGGGGCCGGGACACTGGAACGATCCCGACATGCTCGAAGTGGGCAACGGCGGCATGACCGACACCGAATACCGTTCGCACTTCAGCCTGTGGGCGATTCTGGCCGCGCCGCTTGTCGCCGGAAATGACGTGCGCAACATGCGCCCGGAAATTCACGACATTCTCACCAATAAAGAAGTGATCGCTGCCGATCAGGATGCGCTTGGACGCGAGGGCGAGCGGGTCGCGAAGGACGGTGATCTCGAGGTCTGGTGCAAGCAACTGAAAGATGGAAGCCGCGCCGTTGTTCTTCTGAACCGCGGCGGCAGCGAGCAACAGATCACGGCGCGTTGGGAGGATCTCGGCTATCCCGCTGACATCAGCGCCTCCGTGCGCGACCTGTGGGCGCATAAAGATCTGGGGAAATTCACGGGAAGGTTTTCCGCGCCGGTCGTGTCGCATGGCGTAGTGATGGTGACGGTGAGGCCGTGAACGATTAAGATGCTGGAGATGAACCAGGGCTTAAGCTCCCGGCTCAAGCCGGCTTCAGCTCTTCCATCACGCTCTGGATCAATTCCTTCGCCCCGGTCAGGCTCTTCATGATGATCTGGACATCCATAACCGGCTTGCCTGGCCAGCGCTGGCTCTGGCAATAGACGCCGTGCTGGCCGACCAGCGCCATCGCATCAGTGATCATGTCCAGGGTAACGGCGAGTCGTCCCCGGGGAACTCCCATCATGGTCTCGTAGTGTTCCAGTTCTTCCTGCTTGTCGTCAAAGACGGGCATGGGGCGATTGTAACCGCCGCCGTGAGCAGTGCATAATGGGCTGCTCTGACATAATCCCTCGTCGTGCGTCAAAGCACCTAGCGCCACCTCGTCTCAAAGGAGAGACTATGCAAAAGCGAATCGTTTTTCTCACCCTGCCGATTTTTCTGCTGACGGTTGCCGGCTTCGCCCAGATGAAAGGAAACCGCCCCAGTCCAGCGGCATCCGCTTCCTGTGATCTGGGCTCTGGCAAGAGCATCAAGACTGATTACTCAAGCCCGCGGATGAAGGGGCGCAAAATCTACGGCGGCCTTGTTCCCTACGGCGAGGTCTGGCGCACCGGTGCGAATGAAGCGACGACATTCGTCACCGACAGCGACTTGGTCGTCGGAGGCAAAGACGTGCCCGCCGGCAACTATACGATCTTTACCGTTCCTGCCGCCGACAAATGGACGCTGATCATCAACAAGAAGACAGGGGAATGGGGCATTCCCTACAAATATGAAGGTGATGAATTGGCACGGGTACCGATGGAGCTCTCGAAGCTGCCATCTCCTGTTGAGGACTTCACCATTTCCTACGAGAAGTCGGGTAACGGCTGCACGATGAATCTGGACTGGGAGACAACCCGGGCATCGGTCCAGATTTCCCCGAAGTAACCAGTTGATTGTTGATTTCCGATTGCTGAATGAGAGACTGGCTGAGCGGACCTTTCATTCAGCAATCAACCGATCAACAATCGGCTATTTCTTCTCCGGCGTACAATCTTCCCAGGCGTATTTCCTGCGGGAGGCGTTTCATGCCCGTCTACGATTACGTTTGCCTGGATTGTCATCAGCCCTTCGAACGCGTTCTTACCCTCAGTGAACACGATCAAGAAATGCCGAAGTGCCCTCACTGCGGCAGTAAGAATGTTGAGCAGGAGGCAGCGGCTTTTTTCGCGGTGACTTCGCGGAAGAGCTGACGCCAGCCTGTCGGCGGACTCCGCGGCGGTCTACTGGCGCTGGCGTTCGAGAGCGTCGAGCGCGTGCTGCGCTTCAGGGAATGCGGGGGAGATTTTCAGCGCCTGCTGATAGGCATTGGCGGCGTCGGTTACGCGTCCGCTTTGCGCCTGGGTGCGCCCCAGCTCGAAAAAGCCTTGGGCCGTCGGCCGCAGTTCGAGCGAGCGGGAAAGATCGCTGACCGCCTCGTCGAGTTTTCCTTCCTCCCGCGCCAGCAGCCCGAGCCCAAGCCAGGCGTTGAACTGGCGGGGATTCAAGCTCAGAGACCGGTCGAAGTCCTGCTGCGCCTGCCCGTTTTCTCCCATCGCGCGGTGCGCCGCGCCCATGTTGGCATAGGTCTGCGCCAGCAGACCGGCGTCTGAGGTCAAGTCAATGGCAGCCCGGTCCTCGGCGATCGCTTCCTGCATCCGGTTATGCGTCTGAAAATAAGCTCCGAGATTGCTGTGGCTCATGGGATCCCTGGGATTAATCTGGGCAGCCGCTTCAAAGTGGGGAAAGGCTTGGCTCTCTTTGCCGTCGAGGATGAGGGCACCCCCGAGATTGTCTTCGGCGATGAAATTGTTCCCCGTGACCGCGAGGGTATGCGACCACAGATCATTGTTGCTTTGCCAATAGCCGATCTGGCGATGAGTCACTGCAGCCAGCGCCAACAACACTGCTGCGGCGGGAACGGCGGGGGTGAAGCCAAAGTTTCTGTGCTCGGCAAAATCTGCGACACCAAAAGAAATCATTACGAAGATTCCGATCAGGGGAATGTAGGCATAGCGATCCGCCATGGCAGCGTCTCCGACCTGCACCAGGCCGATGACAGGCACAAGCGTTCCCAGATACCAGAGCCAGCCGACCAGCAGGTGGCGCTTTGATCGCAACCGGATGACCATCGCAGTGATAGCTATCAAGACCGCCGCCGAGGCGGCAACCCGCCACGCGGGCAAGGAACTGCCTGGATGCGGGTATAAAGGGGCCAGCTGCGACGGCCAAATCGCCTTCCAGAGGTACATTCCATAGGCGCAAATCGCGTTGGCGAGGCGGACTCCGAAAGAAAACTGTTGTGTGCTGCGCATTGCCCCACCGGCCCGCTGCGCATGCACGGTAATTACCGCACTGGCGGCGGAGAGCGCCAGCAAAGGCGTTTTCTCGAGCACGAGTTGCGACCAGGAATAGGACCCAGGCTGCAGACCGGCGCTTCCTTCCGCCGACCCGACTCGCCCCAGCGGCCAGTAATCCAGCAACAGGAGGACGAAAGGCAGAGTGATGACCATGGGCTTCGAAGCGAGTCCGGCTGCGAACAGAACCACAACCGCGAGATACCGCTTCCAGTCGGGCTTTTGCGAGTACCATCCGTAAGCCCAGAGCGTGAGCAAAAAGAACAGCGTGCAGAGAACGTTCTTGCGCTCTGCGACCCAGGCCACCGATTCGACGTTGATCGGGTGGATGGCGAACAGGGCCGCCACGAACAAGCTGGCGCCGAATCGCCCGGTCGCCCATCGGAGGAGCAGAAAGAGCAGAAGCACATTCACCATGTGCAACAGCACGCTGGTGAAATGATGACCGGCCGGGTTGAGGCGAAACAGCGAGCAGTCGAGGGCATGCGACATCCAGGTCAGGGGATGCCAATTGGCCTGTTCGGTCGAAGTCAGCGCCCACATGACGGTATCGACCGTCAAGCCCTGCCGCACGTGTGGATTCTCCGTGATGTAGCGGTCATCGTCGTAGTTCACGAATGGATGACGGCTCACCGGGTTGTAAAGGGCAAGAGTCACGACTGCCAACAGAAGGCAGACGACCGGCGTGCGCTTCTCCGGCGCGGCAAACAAACCCGCTCGCTCAGGCGCGGCGGGATTTTTCATGGGTCGAGGCAATTGAGAAGATTTAACCACAGAGGACGGGGAGAAGAAATTGCCGATTGAGAACCTCGCCCTGACCGGAGAATCGCAATTCAATCAGAAGCCGAGGATCAGCTGGCAGGCTTCCATCTTAGGACCGGCTTTCGGGCCGCTGCGGTTTCATCCAGACGCGAAACGCGCGTGGAGTGAGGCGCGTCGAGCACGGTTTGCGGATCTTCTTCAACTTCCTCGGCAATGGACTTCATGGCTTCGACGAACAAGTCCATCTCTTCCTTGGATTCGCTCTCGGTGGGCTCGATCATCAGCGCACCGGAGACGATCAGCGGGAAGGCAGTGGTGTACGGATGGAATCCGTAGTCAATGAGGCGCTTGGCGATGTCCATGGTGCGGACACCTTGCTTCGCCTGGATTTTGTCGCTGAAGACGACTTCGTGCATGGAAGGCGTGGCGTAGGGTAGATCGTAGGTTCCTTCGAGTCCCTTACGGATGTAGTTCGCGTTCAACACCGCGTCTTCGGTGGTCTGGCGCAGTCCATCGGGGCCGTTGGCCTGGATATAGGCAAGAGCGCGTACGAACATGCCAAAATTCCCATAGTAGGCCCGCACCCGGCCGACAGATTGAGGGCGCTCGTAATCGAACCCGAGAGTGCCGTCGGGTTTTTCCAGGACAGTCGGCCTTGGCAGGAACGGCTCAAGCGCCTTCTTGACGGCGACCGGACCAGAACCCGGCCCACCGCCGCCGTGCGGCGTAGAAAAGGTCTTGTGAAGGTTCAGGTGCATGACGTCGACACCGAAATCGCCGGGACGCGCCTTGCCCACGAGGGCGTTCATGTTGGCGCCATCCATGTAAAGGAGCGCGCCCTTGGCATGCAGAATGTCGGCAATCTTGTGGATTTCCTGCTCGAAGATGCCCAATGTGTTCGGATTCGTGAGCATGAGCGCGGCGACCTCTTCGTTCACCTGGGACTCGAGCGCCGAGATGTCGACCATGCCGCGAGCATCTGACTTCAGGTTTTCCACCGCGTAGCTCACCATCGCAGCCGTCGCTGGATTTGTCCCGTGGGCAGAGTCGGGAATCAGAATTTTCTTGCGCGCATTTCCCTTGGACTGGTGATACGCGCGGACCATGAGCAATCCGGTCATCTCGCCGTGAGCGCCGGCTGCCGGCTGCAAGGTGATCGCATCCATGCCGGTGATTTCGATCAGGCATTCGCTCAGCGTCTTGATGATGCGCAGGGCACCCTGCGAGATCTTTTCGGGCTGATATGGATGGCCGTTGGCGATCCCTTCAACTCGCGCCACAGCTTCGTTGACGCGCGGGTTGTATTTCATCGTGCAGGAGCCCAGCGGATACATGCCGAGGTCGATGGCGTAATTCCAAGTGGAAAGGCGCGTGAAATGGCGGATAATCTCGATCTCGCTCACTTCGGGCATCGTGCCCAGATCCTTTCGTTCCGAGGTGCCGAGCAGCTTCGCGGTGTCGACCTCGGGAACATCCAGCGGGGGCAGCTTCCACGCCGCTTTCCCCGGCGAAGATTTCTCGAAGATGAGTCCTTCGTTCTGATTGACGTGGCGCGTGGCCTTGCGAGTCATGTGCTTCATAATTTATCGAGACCTAGCTCGAGAATTTCCGGACGGATCGCAGACGCCATTCCAGTTCCCTCGCAGTTCGGACAGGTACCGAGTCCTCGGCAGTTCCGGCACTTTGGGTCAGTTTCGTTCAGGTGAATGTTGGCGCCGGTTCCGTCGCACTCTGCACACTTGCCGTTGCCACGGCAGTAGGGACAGGCAACTTCGCCGGGCATTGCTATTTCGCTACCTCTTCGACTTCCTCTCTGGCCGAGCGCACCGAGCGCTCGCTTTCGGCGATCAATCCTGCCGCAGTATCAATGGAACTGCGGGTGGTCAGTTCAGTGCAGCACCAGAGAGCTGCATTGCCGAGGTCGGGATAGAACTTGGCAAGCGGCAGTCCGCCGACGATCTTATGCCCGAGCAAACGGCTGTTGATGGCACGGGGATCCTCGCTGGTCTGCACGACGAATTCATTGAAGCGCGGCGACGCATCGAAAAGAACCTTGCCATGCCTGGCAAATTGTCCCGCGGCATAGGCGGTCTTCGCCAGATTCTGCTTCGCCAGTTCCTTTAGCCCAACTTTGCCGTAAACCGTCATGAAGATGTTGACCATCAGGGCAACGAGCGCCTGGTTCGTGCAGATGTTCGAAGTCGCCTTCTCGCGGCGGATATGCTGCTCGCGGGTGGCCAGCGTCAATACGAATCCGCGTTTGCCGTGCTTGTCGACGGTCTGGCCAACCAGACGGCCGGGCATCTGGCGCACGTTCTTCTCGCGAGTGGCAATTACACCGCAGTAAGGACCACCGAAACCAAGAGGAACGCCGAAGGATTGCGCCTCCATGGCGATGATGTCGGCATGACGGGGAGGCTCGACGATCCCGAGCGAGACCGCTTCCGCGATCGAAACTACGAGCATGGCGCCGCCTTTGTGAGCGATCTCTGCCATCGAGCCGATATCTTCGAGCGTGCCAAAGAAATTCGGGGACTGCACCAGCACGCAGGCCGTTTCGGGGGTGATGAGGCTCTCGAGTTCCGCAAGATTGACGCGGCCATCGTCGCGGTAAGAGGCAATGGAAACCGGCATGCCCTGATGGGTTGCGTAGGTGGCGAGCACTTCACGATATTCCGGATGCAGACTGCGCGCCACGACAACCGACCGCCGGCCGGTGAGCCGCACGGCCATCATCACGGCTTCGGCTGCCGCCGTCGAGCCGTCATACATCGAGGCGTTCGCCACTTCCATGCCCGTCAGTTCGCAGATCATCGTCTGAAATTCGAAGATGGATTGCAGCGTTCCCTGCGAGATCTCAGCCTGGTAGGGTGTGTACGCGGTGAGGAACTCGCCCCGGGAAATGAGCGCGTCGATAATCACGGGGCGGTAATGGAAGTAGGCTCCGGCGCCTAGAAAGCTGGTGAAGCCTTCGCCATTTTCGCGCGAACGGTCGCGGAAGAATTCGACGATTTCCGATTCCGCCATCTGGCGCGGAATTTTCAAGTCCTGTGTCAGGCGGTATTCGGGCGGAATGGGAGCGAAAAGATCATCGACCGAGCGCAGTCCGATCGCCTTCAGCATGGCTTCGCGGTCAGCGGGAGATTTGGGCAAGTAGCGCATAGGAATTTATATAGATGAAAGTGGAGGAGTTTCGGATTGCGAGCGCCTTGCGGCGGTTGAAGTCATGAGTGAAATTCTTGAGCCCAATTTGCCTGTTGCACGAACCTCCCAAGGAACCGGACTCGACCGCCTCAAAGGAGAGCGCTATTAGTGGCCGCCCTCTTCGGCCACGAACTTCTCGTAGTCCGCAGCCGAGAGCAGCCCGTCAAGTTCACCCGGGTTCGTTAGCGTAATCTTGACCATCCACGAGCCGTGGGGATCTTTGTTCACCTTCTCGGGAGCGGTCGCCAGATCGCCGTTGACGTCGGTCACCGTACCAGATGCGGGGGCAAAGAGATCCGAGACCGCTTTCACCGATTCTACCGTTCCAAAAGTCTTACCCGCTGCCAGTTCGGCTCCGACCTTGGGCACCTCGACGAAGACGATATCGCCGAGCGACTGCTGCGCGTAGTCGGTAATGCCGATACTGGCAGAGCTGCCATTTGCCTGAATCCATTCGTGTTCTTTGGTGTACTTGCGATCTGTGGGATAAGCCATACTCTTCTAGCTCCTGGCTGCTGACCTCTTACACTTCTCCGAAGTTGCCCGCGCGGCTAACCGGATTTCTTCGGCCGCCTGTAAAAAGGCGTCGGCACAACCACCGCACCTGCACCCTGCCCGCGAATCACCACCTTCACTTTGCTGCCCACCGCGGAATGTTCCACCGGCACGTACGCCAGCGCGATATTCTTTTTCAAAAACGGCGCCGGGGAGCCGCTGGTGACGTAGCCGATCTCGCGCCCGGACTCATCCTGCACCTTGTAATCGTCGCGCGCAATGCCGCGTTCGACCATCTCCAGCCCAACCAACGTCCGCTTGATCCCCGCGGCTTTTGCCTTTTCCAGCGCATCCCGGCCAATAAACTCCGGCTTCTCCATCTTGCAGAATCGGTCGAGGCCAGCCTCCCAGACGTTTATCGTATCGGAAATCTCGTGACCATAGAGGGGCAGCTTGCCCTCGAGACGCAGCGTGTTCCGGGCACCCAGACCGCAGGGGACGGCACCGAATTCCTTGCCGGCAGCCAGGATTTCATTCCAAATGCGGGCGCTGGTTTCTTCATCGGATGGGATGTAGACCTCGAACCCATCTTCGGCTGTGTATCCGGTTCGTCCCAGCAGAATGTTCTTGAGCCCACAGAGGGTTCCGCGGGTGACCCAGTAAAACTTCACCTGATTGAGATCGGCATCTGTCAGTTTCTGAAGAAGGTTGACGGCCTTCGGTCCCTGAATCGCAATCTGAGTGAAATCATCAGAGAGGTTCTCGACGTCACAGTCAAACTGGCGGGTGTTGTCCCGCACCCAGCTGAAGTCCTTCTCCCGAGTGCCGGCATTGATAACAAGGAGGTACTCGTCCTCGGCCAACCGGTGGACGATTACATCGTCGACGAACGTTCCCTGGGGGTAAAGCAGCGCCGAATACTGAGCCTGGTGGATGGCCAGCTTCGAGGCATCATTCATCGAAATGTGCTGTACCGCAGCGAGCGCCTGCGGGCCGGCGAGGCGAATGTCGCCCATGTGGCTGACATCGAAGATGCCGGCGCCGGTGCGAACGGCCAAGTGCTCATTGATGATTCCGCACCCGATTGACGCCGGATATTCGACCGGCATCTCCCATCCGTTGAATTCGACCATCTTCGCGCCCATCTGGCGATGGATGGCGTTGAGCGCGGTTTTGCGAATCACCGGCGGAGCGGGTTTTTCGTGAGCGGTCGTCTCAACAGAAGACAAAATACGCCTCAATCCCCAAGCAGCGGCTGCTCTCGGGATGGTGTGACTGATTACCGTAACACGTGGTTTTTCGGCGGGTCAAACGAAAGGGAGCAGCGTTTCGTGGGCCTCAGCCTGGGAGTTGTTCGAGACGTTCTCGCAAAGCGAAATAGAATGCTCTGACCGATAGGATGGCGAATTTACGGGCCCAGTTGGACCGTCACGTGGGAGCCGGCGGGCACGTGAGTTCCAGCTGCGGGCGATTGTTCTCGGGCCACCCCGCCGTTGCCGACAAGTTCAAGCTCCAGGCCGGCGTTTTGTGCAGCTTCAACCGCCGCCCGCACGGTTTTACCGACAAAAGAGGGGACCTCGATGCCGCCCTGCTCCACGTCAAGGACAACAGTGCCGCTCTCAGGCAACTTGGCAGACGATGGCGAGGCCGAAGCCTGCGATGGAGAGGATGAATGGCTGCCCGGAGAGTCCGCAACAGGCAGGGGTTCGCGCGCGGCCGCTTGAACGACGCGTCCCTCCGTCGCAACCGGCGCCGCCGGTAGAGCAACGTCGGGTGCGCCGTGAGGACGATCGGTTGAAGGATCATCATTCACTTCGGCAGTTTCAAGCGGCTCGCCAGGATGGTCCGGAGATCCTTCCACCAGATCCTTGTCTTGCAAGCGGGATTGCGCCAGCAGCAACTGGCGCTGCGGCATCAGTGGAAGATCATGCGGCACATGCAGATACTCGAGGACTTGCTGCGCGATCCGGCGAAATACGGGCGCGGAAACCTGGCCGCCCTGGTGTAGGCCGACGGCTGAGTCCAGAATTACTGCGACCACAATCTGAGGGTTGTTGACCGGCGCGAATCCGGCAAAGGATCCGACATATTTTGTTTTCGAATAGGCATGCGTAACTGGATCGACTTTTTGCGCCGTCCCCGTCTTTCCGGCGGCGGAGTAGCCCTGGAGATTCGCTTTGCGGCCGGTGCCTTCCAGCACGACCTTTTGCATCATGGAACGCATCTCGGCCGCGGTAAACGGGGAAATCACGCGGTGAGACGGTCCGGGATGAAAGGCGACGGTCTGTAGGCGGCCCCGGGGCGGCACGGTTCCGGCGACGATGCGCGGCGCGACCCAGACGCCGTCATTGGCAAACGTCGAAACCAGACTCGCCAGCTGGATGGGAGAAATCCCGATCTCCTGCCCCATGGCGATCGCGGCAATGGAGACCTTCGACCAGCGGCTGGGAGGTTTGGTGATGCCGCGCGTCTCACCGGGCAGCTCGATGCCTGTCTGCTGCCCGAATCCGAAGGCGCGAATGTATTTGTAGAAGCGGTCTTCGCCCAGGCGGAGAGCAATTTTGATTGCGCCTACGTTGCTCGATTCCGCCAGCACTCCCCACACCGGCAACAGGCCGTGCGGCTCCGCATCGCGGATGCGCATCCCGTTGTAGACGATCGATCCCATCTGGCAATCGAAAACTTCGTCCGGATTGGTGATTTTTTCGTCAAGCGCGGCGGAAATGGTCACCATCTTGAAGGCGGACCCTGGCTCATAGATGTCGCTGACAGCTCGATCGTTGAGAGCTGCGGGAGTGATCTGCTTCCGGAGGTTGGGATTGAAGGTAGGCCTATTGGCGAGCGCGAGAACCTCTCCAGTGTGAGGGTTCTCCACGATAACGGTGCCGGCGATCGCCTGCGTATCGTGCATCGCCTGATCGAGCTCTTTCTCGGCGATGTACTGGATGTTCTTGTCAATGGTCAGGACGAGATCCTGGCCAGGCTCGGGCTGGGTCTCGACGTCGGCAAACCACTGGCGGCGAGCGTCGACGGAGATGAACATCTTGCCCGGGCGGCCGCGGAGTTCGTCGTCGAATTGGTGTTCGATGCCGCTCTGGCCTGAGTCGTCCATGCCGACCGAGCCCAGGACCTGCGCAGCCAGCTCGCGGTCGGGGTAGAAACGCTTGGGCTCTTTTTGAAAATGAATGCCCTGCAGATCGAGCGCCTTGATGCGCTGGATGGTTTCATCGTCGGCTTTGCGCCCAACCCAGCAGAAGGTCTTATGAGCGCGGCAATCGGCGAGGACAACGTTGTAATCTTCGCCGGTGATGCGGGTAATGAGGGAAACCGCGGTGGGGAGATCTTTGACTTCGCTGGGAACGGCGAATGCCGAATCCACCAGCACCGACATCGCCAGCTCACGGCCATCGCGATCGTAGATGATTCCTCGTTTCGCTGAAAGGGGGATCGCCCGTTGCTGTTGATGCTCAGCCTGCTTGACAAATCTCTCGTAGCTGAAGACCTGGAGATAAACCAGGCGGAAGCAGATCGCGACGCACCAAAAGAAGAGGACGGCGCCTAGCAGGTAGAGGCGGGAGTTGGTAGACCGATCGGTACCGGAGGCTGACATGACTCGTCGCTAGCTGATGCAAAACGTGCCGGTTGAAACATACAGGGTGCCTTGACAATGGCGAGACTTCCTCGCTCATGCCGGGTTCGCCCCGCGCGAGCCTTACTGCCCTTCGATCACGATCGGCGCGGCGCTGGCCATGACTGGTCCCTGGCCGCTGGATGGAGACGCGTCCATCCGGATGATCTGTCCCGGCGCAGGCGGAACCAGGCCCATGCGCCGAGCCAGCACGTCGATCCGTTCCGGATTCCGCAACGACGCATCTTCCAACTGCAGAGCGTGGTGCATTTCGGTCATGTTGCTCAGTTCGCGCTTGGCAGCTTCGATCTGATAGCCGTATTCAATGGCGCGGAAGTGCTGCCACGTGTATCCGAAAACCAGCAGAAAGAGAACGGCCAGCGCCGTGCCGAACTGCTTCATCTCGCGGTTACGGCGCGGGTCCTCGACTTTTACCAGGCGTGAATTGTCGATCGCTTTGGAGAAGTAGACTTCGGGCGTGCCCGTCCAAAACGGCTGACGCCCTGCTGCCGGCCTGGAGCTCCGAATTGCCGCTGCTGCCGCCATTATGCTGCCCCCATGAAAATGCGATCGTCATCGACGACGGGGATCTGCATGGCAAAAATCGCCCGCAGTTCCTCGGCTTCGGCCACCCGCTGCTGTTCTACTTTCTGCTCGGCGCGTTCGACTGCTGCCGTCAAGTCTCGAATCAGTGTTCCCGTGTACATTCCGCAACCTCAAAAATGGATTCCTACCACGGAACCCCAGTGCTGCTGACCCCGTCTCTCCGACAGCTGCCGCAGTCGACTTGCTGCAGACCGCCGCCTGAGGTGCGACGTCAGGGTTAGTTCTCCAGCGGATCTTCGTCCGCCTGATGAAACCTGAACCCGTAAGGCCCGGCACTGCCGTTACCGCCAATGCCGGGAGCTCCAGCAGGTTTTCCGGAGCTAAACTCGAAACCGACTTCAGACCTCGGACCTCCGACTTCAGCAAACCCGATCCCGGTCAGACTTGCTGAGGTCTGAGGGCCGGGGTCCGCCGCCGATTTCAAATCCGTTCCGCGGCCCGCAACTTGGCGCTGCGTGCCCGCGGATTGCGATCACTTTCTTCTTCCGTCGCCGTCACCGGTTTCTTTGTAAGTAACCGGTACAAACCCCGGCTCGCTCCATCGCGAAACGCATCCTTCACGATGCGATCTTCCAGCGAATGGAAACTGATCACCACCACGCGTCCGCCGGACTTCAGAATCCGGGGCGCTGCCTCGAGCAGCGCCCGCAGATCGTCCAGTTCGCGGTTTACGAAGATTCGAAGTGCCTGGAAAGTTCTGGTCGCTGGATGAATCCGTCTTTCAGCCTGATTCATTGGCCGGGCCGCGGCTGATATCACTTCCGCAAGATGTGCGGTGTTGCGTATCGGCCGCGACCGGCAAATGGCTCTGGCGATTCTCCGCGACCTCCTTTCCTCTCCGAATTCGTAAATCACATCGGCAAGCTGTCGCTCGTCGAGGTGGTTTACCACTTGTTCGGCGGTGCGCTCCGACCGCGGGTCCATCCGCATGTCGAGCGGCCCTTCCGCCTGAAAACTGAAGCCGCGCGCTGCCTCGTCGAGCTGCAGGCTGCTCACGCCCAGGTCGGCGAGAATGCCGTCGACCGTCGCTGCTTGCTCGCCCTGCGCAATTTCTGCGAAGGATCTATGCAGCAACGTGATCTCCGGCCAATCCGCGCCCGTTGGCGCAAGCTTGTTTCGCGCGATTCCCAGCGCCGCCGGGTCTTTATCGAGCCCAATCAAATGTCCCGGTGCGCCGAGGCGTTTTGCGATTTCGGAACTGTGCCCGCCCAGGCCCACCGTGGCGTCGATATACGTCCCACCGCGCCGCACGGCTAAAAAGTCGATCGCTTCTTTTAAAAGAACCGGAACATGATTGGCTTCCCTTCCACCACCATGCCCAACCCCCTGAGGGGTGTCTGTTGATCCCCCGTCCGATAGATGGTTCACTAGATGCCCAGCGTGTCGAGCGTCTTCTCATCCTCAGGCGTGAACTTTTCTTCCCTAACTTTCTGTTCGTACACCTCGAGATTGCGGACTTCCAGATACGTCTGATATCCGGTCACCGCAACATCTCCCTTGAGCCGCGCTGCATCGCGCAGCAGTTGAGGCAGCAAAAGCCGGCCTTGTCCATCCATCTCGACCTGCTGACCCCAGTAGTTGGTCTTGCTTAGAAACTTTTTCTTCGTGGGATTGAACGTGGAGAGGGCTGCCAGCTTCTGTTCGATCCGCTCCCACTCCTCGAAGGGATACACTTGAGCAACATCCCCATCGAGGCTGGTGATGTAAAATTGCTGCCCGTATTTCTCGTCGATCACCCGCTTGAACTCGGCCGGGACCTTGAGGCGTCCCTTTTCGTCGACCCGGGTTGGATGATTGCCGCGAAACATGATCTTGAGCTGTCACCCCGAAACGACGCACTTTCCGTCGTCGAAGGATCCGGGCGCCTTGTTTCTGGACAACGCAAATACGTCCAGGCGGCGCGTCCTTATTCGCTACAGCAGCAACGAGGGAGGTAAAAGCGGCGCAAAGTAAGGTCGAAGTTGAGTGGTTCGGGCTGTCTGTCGTGCTTTTGGGTCGGCTTCCCACCGGCTCCTCGTTATCAGCTCCTGACTCCCACGAGCCCAACTCTTCTGACCACTTCTAACCACTTTGTACCACATCTTAGCTGTAAGTCTTTTATTGTCAAGCAGAAACTTGAAGGTGCAATCTGGCGTTCTTCACGGCAAAGCGAAAGCGCGAATCCTTGTGGTTAACCATTTGAGTGACCACAAGTGATTGTGTTTCTTCTTTTGGTTCTTTCGCCATTCATTCGCTCAGATTTTTCTTGACCTCCGCCATGGGCGCGGAGTTTCTTGTGGATATTCCGGGCTTGTTTTGTTTCGGCTCTCAGGGCGAGAGGGCTGCTCCTCTCTCGCTCGCGGCTAATCGGCCGTGCCGAGTGTCGGCCATTGGTGTACACTGCCGCCGCGGATGAACCGGATTGGTTTTGAAGGGCATCGGCAAAGGAGGCTCCTCAATGTCAATCAACAAGGGCAGGGTGTGGCTGGGTGGTCTCGCCGGGGGAGTGGTGTGGTCAATCTGGAGCTATGTCGTGGGCGCGTTTGTGATCAAGAACGCGCGCTACGTCGCTGCTCAAAACGCGGGACTCTTTCTCAAAACGCCCCGCTATCCTTACTTCGTCGCACAGTGGATCGTTCTTCTGTTTATCCTGGCGATCATCATCTCTCACCTCTACGCCTGGACACGACAAACGCTGGGCGGGGGGCCAGGCACGGCTCTGAGAATCGGATTCTGGGTAGGCTTTATCGCGGGATTTCCCGAGAATTTTGCGCAAGCGACGTGGTCATCCGTGGGTCGCTCCCTCCCGCTGGGATGGATGATCGAAATGTGGCTGGGAGCGATCCTGGCCGCGATGGTGGCCGGATTCCTCTACAAAGACTGAACCCGGCACCGCGCTCAAAGGCGGGGAAGGCCGGGCGGGAAGCGAAAGTCCTGGTTGTACTCGTGGGCGCGTAGTGATGCGCCCGGCGCTCTACTTGATCGGCTCCACATAGACGGCCGTGCCGTAGGCCAATACTTCGGTGACGCCCTGCATGATCTCGGTCGCGTCATAGCGCGCGCAGACGACTGCGTTTGCCCCGATTTCAGCGGCATGCTGGAGCATCAGGTCGAACGCCTCCTGACGCGTCTTCTCGCAGAGATTGGTGAGCAGCGTGATGTTGCCACCGACCAGCGTTTGCAGACCCGCACCGATCGTGCCGAAGATCGAGCGCGAGCGCACGACAATGCCGCGTACGACTCCGAGCGTACGGGTCACGCGGAAGCCGTCAAGCTCGAACTGCGTCGTTACCATGTTGTGAGCGACTATTCTGCCGGCAGTGTAGCCTGTTGCCATGGGAAGATCCTTTCCAAATCCAGCGCCCTTGGCTATAGGAAGCGGCGCCGGACAGCTAACTATAGCGCGGGAAGCAAAGAGACTACGAGTATTTGGCAAGGTAGCGGGGCCACTTCGGCCTGAAGCTTCGCACACCCCTAATCTGCCTCTAGTTCGGCAAGGATGAGAAACTGCTGCAACGCGGGATCGTACTCGATGTGGAGAAGATTCGGCCTACAGCAAACCTGGCAGTCTTCAACGTAATGCTGGCGCCGCCCGGCCGATGCGTCGACCGAAGTCGTATTCCACTCGCCGCAACCCGCGCACTGGAAACCGGATTCCATCGGGACGAGATATTGCGCGAGCGACTGTCCGCAGCTCACCTGATTGTGCAATCGCCCTCCGAAAACCGCAATTCCCTCATATAATGGCCGGACTGTTTTCCTCACGATTTGGTTTCTTATGTCCAGGAGGGGTTCATGATCTCGAGGCGGCGATTTCTTGAAGTCACTGGCATCACCACAGGAAGCGCGTTGGCCACACGCTCCCTTCGCGCGGCAGAGACAGCCGGCAGCAGTGACGACGCTTCCCTTCCGCCCGCGATCGCCCGTTTGAAGTCGCGGAAGAACGAAGCGAAACCAATCACAGTGGCAGAGCGCCGCGCGCGGCTGGAGCGCGCCCGTGAACTGATGGGCGCGAATTCTCTCGATGCCATCGTGCTGATGGAAGGAACGTCCCTGCGATACTTCACCGGCATCCGCTGGTGGGGCGGCGAACGGGCGTTTGCACTCATTCTTCCTGCGAAGGGTGCGGAGTTCTACATTTGTCCGGCGTTCGAAGAAGGACGGGCGCGCGAGCAGATCGCGAATTCCCCCGATGCGGACCAGCCCGATGTACGCATCTGGCAGGAGGATGAGAACCCGTATCAACGGATTGCGCAAGGGCTCAAAGATCGTGGCATAGCTACCGGCAAAATCGGGATCGAGGAGACTATGCGCTTCGTCTTCGTGGACGGCATCGCGAAAGCGGCGCCGCGGGCGATGTTATCGAGTGCGACCCCGGTAACGGCGGGCTGCCGGATGATCAAGAGCGCAAACGAGGTCGCGCTCATGCGGCTGGCAGCAGAGGTAACCCTCGCGGTTTATCAGGCCGTGTTCCAGTCGCTTTCCGAAGGTATGACGCAGCGGGATGTCGGCAACCTGATCGACAGGGCCTATCAGCAGATGGGATTCCCGGGGGAAGCAAGCGTGATGGTTGGCGAGTACACCGCATTCCCCCATGGGTCCAACACTCCGCAGGTGATCCGCGAGGGCACCATCATCATGATCGATGACGGCTGCACGGTCGAGGGATATCAGTCGGATATCACTCGCACGTTCGTGCTCGGGAAAGCGTCGGACAAGATGAAGGCCGTATTCGACATCGTGCATCGCGCACAAGCGGCAGCACTGGCGGCGGCAAAGCCCGGTGTGGAATGCGGATCGATCGATGCGGCGGCTCGGAAGGTCATCACCGACGCCGGCTACGGTCCGGATTACAAATACTTCACCCATCGTCTCGGGCACGGCATGGGCATGGACGGCCACGAGTGGCCCTATCTGGTTCGCGGAAATGCAACCAGGCTGCAGGCGAACATCACCACCAGCGATGAGCCGGGAATCTACATCCGGGGCGAATTCGGCATCCGCCTCGAAGATGACATGCATGTGACCGAGGACGGGGCGGAATTATTCACGCGGCAGAGCCCATCGCTCGAAGAGCCGTTCAGGGGTGCTTGAGGTAAACGACCGTCAGGTTTTCTCTGAGAGCGCGATTTAGGGAAGCAACCCGGCCGCCGCAAAGTGAGCGCCCGGGCATTCGCTGCTTGCAGCAGTCGGACGCAAGTCAGACCGCACGGCTCTGCATTTTCCGCCTGTCTGCCCAATCGCCAAAGAGATCGCCAACCAGTTGCTTCGCGAGCGTCACTCGGCGTGAGTAGCGTGCCGTCCTTTCGCGTGCAACAGAACCAAAATCCCCAATCCGCAAATCTCGACTGGGCTCGGAGGCAACAACTGGATTTGCCAGAAGCTGGCGTGCTCCACAAAGACGACGTAGAGTGCCCAAAGGCTGCCGGCAAGAGTGAGCAATCCGCCGAGAACTTCCTCGAAATGGTAACCGTGGGAACGACGCTTGCCCAGTTGGCCGACAGAACTGTGGATCGGAGGGTAAGCAGATCGAACGGGATTGACGTAACCTTCGCGTTCCTCGTCGCAGTCCATAGAAACGCTCCCGCTTGCTTTAGTTAGCTCCAATGTTGCCACAGAATCAAGCGGGAGCGCAGTTACTCTGGTTCCCTATTACTCTCCGTTAGAGGTGTCTTTCCGGACATTACTTCCGGCCTAACACCAAAAGATTACCAGCGCAGCTTGCTCAGATATTCATAACTGGCGGTGATGCTGGCCAACGGGTCCGCCGGCTTATCGTGTTCGACGATATAGTGCTTGATTCCGGCCTCCTCGGACTTGGCAAAGATTCTCTTCCAGTCGATGATGCCATCGCCGACAGAGGTCATATCTTTTAGGGAGTCGCCGAAGTCCTGACCTCCTGCCTCGCTGACTTTCGGCAACTTCTTCATATCCTTGACGTGAACCAGAGGGAACCTCCCCGGATATTCGCTGAAATACTTCAGCGGATCGCCACCACCCACCGTGATCCAGCAAAGATCCAGTTCCATCTTCACCAGATTCTTGTCGCAGAGCTTGAGGAGCAGATCGTAAGGGCGCTTTCCGTTCACTGGCAGAAATTCGAACCAGTGGTTGTGATAGGCGAACTGAATGCCGGCTTTCTTGCTCTCTTCGCCGGCGCGATTGAATGTATCGGCGGCGCGCTTCCAATCGTCGTCGGTTTTGCGCAACTCCTCGGGAATCCACGGATTGACGATATATGGCTGCCCGATCACTTTCGCCGATTCAAGCTGTTCCGGCCACTTGTCTGGAGCCAGAACGCCGTATTCAACGTGGCATGCCGGGGAAGTCAGTCCGTTCTTCTGGAGAATCGCGCGGACTTGTTGCGGGGTGTGATCGAAATATCCGGCAAACTCGACTTCCTTGTACCCGATCTGCGCAACCTTGGCGATCGTGCCCTCAAAGTCGTCCTTCATCTGATCCCGCACCGTGTAGAGTTGCACGCCCACGCGGTCAATTTTGTGTTCGTCGGACGCCCAGCCGAAACGCCTGGTCAGCAGGGTCGCGGCGGTCACTGTGGTTGCAGTTTCGAGAAAAGTCCGGCGGTTCATAGCATGAAGACTCATGACGGAGTTCCTCCGAATTGGGGTGATGATCGAATCCGCGAGAATTATACGCGCCCGCTGGGAGGATTCTCGATGGGAAGAAGAGGGGACGCAAGGTTCGCGTCCTCTCTTGGGAATCTCAACTCAGGAATATCAGGAGGGTTTCACAACTTGCAGATTGTTGGTGACAGAGAAAATCCCGGAGATGCCGTTTGCGCGGAGTCCGGCCAGATTCTTGTCGCCATCGCTATCGACGGTTCCCTCCAGTGTCACCCGGCCATTCTTGACGATGATGCGGATCGGTTTCTGCACGCCGAGTGCGTACTTCTCCAGAGCGGGATATCCGTAGATCGCGCGATAGAGTCGCAGGCGAAGATGGTCGTCCATGGAGGAGGGTGGAAGAACCTCAATCTGATTCTCAACCTTCTCGACTCCTTCAATCCCTTTGACCGCATTTTGAGCATCGGTTTTTATGACCGGACGCACCACCTGACCCAGCAATGTGACTGTCGTTCCTTCGACTTTGTAGGCAATGAAGTCGAATACTCCGTAGTAGGGCAGCATCAGCAGTTCATGCCGCACCTCTTTGGTGATACGTTCCTCTTCTCTCGCCGTGGGTTGATTGCGTTGATCATTCTGAGCAGGCGCCGGATTGGCGAGGGCCAGCAAGCCCGCAACCATCAGACTGAAGCAAATCGGCAGGCGATGTTTCATGGTGATTTCTCCTACGAGTAGGTTGCCACGGGAAGATTCAAGTCTACTCCGGCGGCAGAACGATTTTCGAGGAACGAAACTGTGACGCAACTCTGGAGTTTGAAGAGCGCGCGAATTGGCGCGATTCCTGGGAAGAATCTCCACTGGCGTCTTACAGCGTGCTCAGGCGCAGATGCAAACCTGCGGCTGTGGCCGGTACCCGATGAATGTCAGCGCAGTTCCTGAGCAACCAGTCGGCGCCCGCGCCAAGTAACTCTCGTTCTTTAACCGTGGTGGTGAAGGCGATCACTCTGGCCCCGGCGGCTTTCCCGGCGCGAATCCCCGCGGGCACATCTTCAATGACAACGCAGTCTGCCGAACGAAAGCCCAGAATTGACGCCGCTTTCTGGTAGGGCTCGGGATCCGGCTTGCCATGGGTAATGTCGTTCGAGGTGATCAGCTTTCCGGGCAGCGGCAGTCCCGCCGCCTGGATGCGAACCCGCGCCAGCGGACGAGTGCAGGAGGTCACGATGGTCCAGCGATCCGCCGGGAGGCCTGCCAGCAACTCGAGCGCTCCCGGAAGCGGAATCACGCCCTCCAGATCCTCGATCTCGCGGCGCTCGACTTCGCGGTTCTCTGCGTCGTGATCGGCATGAGGAAGATACTCGCGAACCGTGGTGAGACTCGGCCGTCCGTGGGCGCGAGCAACAACTTCTTCGGGATTGAATCCGTGCTCGATCGCCCAGCGCCGCCACACTCGCGCGACCGCCGGGGTCGAGTTGATGAGGACCCCGTCCATATCGAACAAAAGAGCTGCACAGGTGATCTCGGTCATCGCCTCAACGTTCTCGCAGTTACCACGTTCGGTGAATCGGGTGGGCCTCGGTATTGAAAACTGTGGTGCTCAGGTTGATCGTGTCCGGAGGGGCATACAGCAGGTACAGATACTTCAGTGTTTCGGCGAAGAAGAAGCTCTCCATCTCATCCTTCTTGGTTTTCTTTACAACGTGGCTCAGGGCGGCATAGCCCGAATCTGTCCGGCAATACTGGATGAGGCTTGCGAAGAACGTCTTCCCCATCTCGCGATACCGCGGATCGCCGGTGAAGCGGTAGAGGTAGTAAGCCGACTCGATAATCTCGGGCCTGAGAGCGTATCCGTCGTAAGCCACCTTCATGGTCGTGTAGTTCATCGCTTCCGGTTCCATGCCGAAAGTGGTCCACATCTTGTAGGCTGAGTCTTCCAGCTTGCGGGCGCGGCCGAGGTCACCGGACAGGGCAAGCGTTCCCGGGAAAAACGCATCGAGAGCCCCGAAGTCTGTGCCGACGCGGACGCCCGTATTCATATTCGCCTGACCATACCAGAATCCACTTGGCGCCTGATCAGCGAGATATTTGTTCACAGCTTCGATACTCGTTTCCCACATGCGCTCGCAGTCTTTGTCTCCGAATAGCAGCCACGCCTTCAGCAGATATTCGTAATAGGAATCGATTCCACCCCCGATGTGGCTGGTGGGATCGGTCCATTGCCCCGTCTTTACATCGATTCCTGATCCCACGAGTCCTATGGGCGAACGGCGGTTGTAGAGTTCGGTCACCGCTCGCTTTGCCTTCTCGTAGTAGACGGACTTTCCGGTCAGCTTGCTCAGAGAACCGAACTCAATCAGCAGCGTTCCGACTTCCGCGGGATTGGTCTCCTCTCCACGAACGGCGCCGGTCTTGAGATTGACGTAGACGTAGGGCATCCCGGTTGGGGAATTGAAAGCCGGCAAGAGGCGCGTGCCGAGATCGTCGGCGAGTTCCAGCAATCGTTTATCGCCGGTCAGTTGATAGCTGCTGAGCAATCCCCCGAGCAGGCGAATGGTAACCTCGAAGTTCTTGACGTAAATGTCCTGTTTGAACGAGAGGTTCTTGTCGATATACTCGCGGGTTTTGGCTGCCTCGTCATTCATGCCCATCAAGAGCATCGTGTCCAGGCCATCGACCTGTGACATGAGCAGGGGCGCGGAGTACCAATCGTGGTAGGTCTTGCTCAACGGTTTGAGGGCATCGTGGCCCCAGGCATATCGCTTGTAGCCCTCCCACGCATGTTGAAATTCTGCACGGACGCGCCCGGCCATCTCAGCATCGGCCCCTGCGGCCTCAGAAGCTTGTGTGGACGGCGTCTGCGCTAGAGAGAGATGTGATGATGCAAGTATCGCGATCAGGCAGAGTCCTGAGAGAAATGTCGGCCGTCGGATCGTCACGCGGAAATTGTAAACCACGTTCAATGGCGAGCCTTTGGACGTACGTCACCCGATTGGGTATCGATTGTCATCTCGACTTCCGTCGCCCGCCGTAAGCCAAGTAACAACCGAGCCACGGGGACACTCCGACGTTTCGTCAGCGCATCGGGATACAGCGGCGAGCTGGTCGCTGTCGAACTCAGGACTGAACGATCTTTTCCAGAGCCGGACGGTTACGAATCACGAGGGTCGACCCTTTGAGCTGCAGCAACTGTCTCTTCTTGAAATCTGAGAACAGGCGGCTGACGGTCTCTCGGGTGGTTCCGATGATCTCCGCGATCTCCTCGTGCGTCAGGGTGAGCTTGACCTGTGTCATGCCGTCATTCTGCGTGATCTTCGTCGACCACGAAAGGAGAAGCTTGGCAAACTTCTCCGACGGCGATGTAGCCAGGCCGAGCGTCCGGATCTCCTCGTATGCGGTGTAGTAGTTGCGGCTCAATTGCTCGGCCACGCGCAACGCGACTTCACCGTGATCCTTGAGAAACTGCAGCAATGACTCGCGAGGAATGAAATTCGCCTGCCCCGGCTCCATCATTTCCGCGGTCACTTCGTAAGGACGATTCGAGATCACCGCGTTCAAGCCGAGAACGTCGCCCGCATCCGATAGTTTGGTGATGATGGTCTTGCCTTCGCGCGATGAGGTGGAGAGCTTCGCTTTGCCGGCACAGAGGACAAAGACGCCGCGGGGCTGTTGCCCTTCAATGAAGAGCATCGCCCCTTTGGGATACACCGCTGTGGATTTGATTTCGTTCAGACGTTGTCCGGCATGAGGAGAAAGATTACAGAAGAGATGTTCCTCGCGAACCGGACAAGTGAGGCAATTATCAAGAATATTTAGGCCATATGGGGCGCGCATGAAAAGCAGCACCTCACTTTCGAGTTGATTGTAGCATTCAACTCGCGCTTGTGATCGCGGTCACGAAGCCTCGTGATTAAGGGCATATCGCGATCACAGACGCTTGCTAAAGAGTGTGGGATTATGGGGATAGTGTTGGGGCATGAATCGCTCTTTCTCGAATGAGTTTTATGCCAGAATGACATAGGAGAACGGGAGCGTGACCGTTGAGCCAGCAGCTTAGCCAAAAGTCCACTTCACTGCCTGGCTCGGCCGACGCCGCCACTCATGCACCTGTGCCCTTGCGCGGCGGCCTGGAATCCCTATTCATGCCCCGTTCCGTGGCCGTGGTTGGAGCTACCGACCGCGAGGGCACGGTGGGAAGAAGTATCCTGACAAATCTGCAGGCTAGCCGCTTCCCTCTTCGGCTGTTCGCCATCAGTCCCACACACTCCGAAGTTCGCGGTATTCAGACGCATAAACGAATTGGAGACATTCCGGAAGCCATCGATCTCGCTCTGATTGTGACGCCAGCCCAGACGGTTGCCCAGATCGTAGGTGAGTGCGTCGACGCAGGCGTGAAATCCGCAGTCGTCATCTCTGCCGGTTTCCGCGAACAGGGACGCGACGGGGCGATTCTGGAAGACGAGATTCAGAAACATCTACGTCGCGGATCGCTCCGCCTGATCGGACCCAATTGCATGGGCTTCATGAATCCGACGATCGGCCTGAATGCGACTTTCGCGAAACTGATGCCGCAGAAAGGCAGCGTCGCCTTCCTGAGCCAGAGCGGAGCCTTGCAGACGGCAATTCTCGACTGGAGTCTGAAAGAGCAAGTGGGTTTCAGTGCGATCGTCTCGACGGGTTCGATGCTCGACGTCGGATGGGGCGATCTCATTTATTACTTCGGCGACGATCCGCACACCAAGAGCATTCTGCTGTACATGGAATCGGTGGGAGATGCCCGCTCCTTTCTTGCGGCGGCGCGGCAGATTGCGCTCAGCAAACCGATCATCGTCATCAAAGCAGGGCGATCGGAAGCGGCGTCTCGAGCGGCAGCCTCGCACACCGGAGCTCTGACTGGAAGTGATGACGTGCTGGAAGCAGCCTTCCGGCGATGCGGCGTGCTGCGCGTGCAGAACATTGCCGACCTCTTCTATATGGCGGAGGTGCTCAGCAAACAGCCACGGCCTCGCGGCCCACGCCTCACGGTTGTAACCAACGCGGGCGGCCCTGGAGTGCTGGCGACCGACGCCCTGATCGCGACAGGCGGGGAGCTCAGCGCCCTGTCCGACGAATCTTTGAGCGAACTTAACGGCATCCTTTCCCCGTACTGGAGCCATGCGAACCCGATCGACGTACTGGCCGATGCGGATGCTGAGCGCTATGCCAAGGCGGTCGACATTGCTGTGAAAGATCCCGGCGGAGACGGGTTGCTGGCCATCATTGCGCCGCAGGGACTTGCGGATCCTGTCCAAGTCGCGGAACGCCTGAAACCGTATGCTCACAAAACGACGAAACCGGTGCTGGCCAGCTGGATGGGCGGGGGTACCGTGGCGGAGGCAACTGCGATTCTCAATGCATCCGGTATTCCGACCTTTTCTTATCCCGATACGGCAGCGCGCGCCTTCACTTACATGTGGCGATACACCTACAACCTGCGCGGGCTCTACGAGACTCCCGCGCTGGTGGATGCGCCCCAAGGGGCAGCCGGCGCCCGGAAGAACGCCAGCGATCTGCTCGGACAGGCCAGATCAGTTCGCCGTACTTTGCTGAATGAGTATGAATCAAAGCAGTTGCTGGCTAGCTATGCGATCCCGGTGGTTGACACGCGAATTGCGCATAGTGAAGAACAGGCAGTAGCGCTGGCGGCGGAGATCGGGTTCCCCGCCGTCCTGAAGCTGCTCTCCAATACGGTCACGCACAAAACGGACGTCGATGGCGTGCGCCTTCGTCTGCAGAACGCCGACCAGGTGCGAAATGCATATCGCGCAATTCAAACTGCGGTATCCGAAAAGTCCGGCAAAGAGCATTTCGGTGGCGTCACCGTGCAGCCGATGATCAAGCGCGACGGCTACGAACTCCTTCTCGGCAGCACAGTCGACGCCCAATTTGGGCCGGTCATCCTGTTCGGCTCCGGCGGAGTGCTGGTCGAAGTCTATCGTGACCGTGCTCTGGCGCTGCCGCCGCTCAACACGACGCTGGCGTACCGGCTGATGGAGCAGACTCTCATCTTCTCAGCGTTGAAGGGAGTGCGAGGCCGCAGACCCGTGGACCTGAAAGCGCTGGAGGAATTGCTGGTGCGATTCAGCCATCTCGTGATGGAGCAGTCCTGGATCAAAGAGATCGATATCAATCCCTTGCTCGCAACTCCAGCGAATATCCTCGCCCTCGATGCCCGCGTGGTGCTGCACGATCCCGATCTGCCTACGGAGCAGTTGCCCCGCCCGGCCATCCGTCCTTATCCGTCACAGTATGTGACGGAATGGCGCTTCGCGGACGGCACACCCGTCACGATCCGCCCCATCCGCCCCGAAGACGAGCCGCTCATGGTTCAGTTCCACACCACGCTCTCGGAGCGCAGCGTTTACCTGCGCTACTTTTGCTCCCTGAGCTTGAGTACTCGCGTGGAACATGAGCGGCTGGTTCGCATCTGCTTTGCCAGCTACGACCGCGGATTTGCGCTGGTGGCGGATCGTCTGAATCCGCAAACCGGGCAACGCGAGATCCTTGGAGTCGGGCGTTTCAGCGCTGTCCGGGCCGGTGAAGCCGAGGCTGCGGTCCTGGTCACTGACCAATGGCAGGGTCGTGGACTCGGTAGCGAGCTGCTGGCCCGCGTGGCGCGCGTCGCCCGAGCTGAGAAATTTCGAAAGATCACCGCCGAAATCCTGCGGGACAACCTCGCTACTCAGGCAATTTTCAAGAAGGTGGGATTCCGGCTTCGCACAATGGAGGATCCATCATCCGTATCGGCAGTGCTGGAGCTCTAGATTTAAGTTGCTGCAACGACGACGCGCTCGCTCTTTAGCCGACGGAAGCGGGACTGCTGATTTCGAGCAGTGGCTCAAACTTGAGCGTGGTTCCAATGGCCCGCGAGACCAGGCACAATTGTTCAGCGCGCTTGAGAAGATCCATGGCCCGCGCACGTTCCTGCTCGGAGCCGATCTTGAGATTCGGGCGAATGACGATTTGCGAAAAGCTGTAGCCCGACTCTGCCTTCCGTACGACGCCACTGGCTTCCACCTGCAAGTCGGTAAATGAGAACTGGGCGGCGCCGGCAATCGCCCGCAGGGTTGTGGTGTAGCATCCTGCAACGGCAGCCAACAATAGTTCCTCGGGCGTCCAGCGGCCCTCAAGCCCGCCGAATTCTGTCGGTGCGGTGAAATGGATGGCATTGGGAGCCGAGTCTGATTTGGCCAGACCCGTTCGCCCGGAGGTCCACCACGCGGCAACTCGATATTGATGATCTTCACTCATAGCTGCTTGCTCCTCGAACAAGAATTGTGCGGCTGATGGCGCATGGCAGAACTCGATTCACTGGAGCGCCCATCCGTCGACGGCTGATTGAAGCTTATGCGATCTCTTCCTTGGCGGCTCGCTCGTTTTCGATCCGCTGAATCTGTTCGCGTAACCACTTAGCCAGAGCTTCCTCCATCTCCGCCTGGCTTCCGGTTCGATAAAAGTCTTCTACTGTCTGCCCGTCGTTCGTGATCGGGATGAAGCGGCATGGAACGCTCTCTTTCCTTCGATCAACAGGAACGAATCGCTCGAACAGACACTCTTCGCACGAGTGGGGGCGGGCAGGATCACAGAAATTGGGGCAGGCAGGAGAATCCTCGAAAATCGCCGGGGCCCGCCACGGGGTCCGCGGTGAACGGCCATAGCCGCCATCTTCCAAAAACCTCAGTTCGAACTTAAGCACTTCCAGCACGTCACGACTGTCTTGAGTCATAGGCCACCTCTGAATTTGGTTGCCAGCATGGCAGAGGTTCGGCAGAAACTCCGTGTATTTCATCACTTAGATTTGTGATTTAGGTCACACAGGGCTCGGGGGGAGGCACCTGATGTCGAGGTCTTTGGCGATGTTTTCGAGAAGCTCACAAACTCTTCATGTGCTTCTAATCACACAGCAACGTTAGGCGTATCACACGTGGGTACGCAGAGAATCCGGTTCTAGCGCGGCTCAGGCGCAGTTTCGCTTCCCACTTGCCTGATAACGACTACTCTGACCCGATGTCTTTCCGTATGTGAGTCCAAACGCAGCCATCCGACCCCTTGCCCCTCCCACCCGTAGAAGTCTCGCATTTCAAAGGGGAAATCGGTGTGATCTCAGTCACTTGGCGGAGTGACTTCTGCCATAGGTCGAGTATGGCAGGCATGCGAATCTACAGTTGTAAGGAATCTCATCAGGATGCGAAATACAACATTGACGATGCAAAACGCAATGAGCAATTCGTCAAAGGTAGACCGCGATTCCTGGCGTTTTGGAACGGGCAAGTTCAACAGCAGTCATCTTGCTCTATGATATGTTGCGAAAAATTCTTCCTCAGGAGGAAGCAAACGTGAAGCATCTTCTTCAAATGAGCTTGATGACACTGGTCGCGCTGGGCGTGATCGCGCTTTTCAACCCGTCGGCCTCGGCCCAGGACGCAGCCGCAACCTACAAAGCCAAGTGCGCCATGTGTCATGGCGCCGACGGCAAGGGCGGAAAGATGGGTACCAAGGACTTCGCATCGCCCGAAATCCAAAGCCAGACCGATGCACAACTGATTGAGACCATCACGAAAGGCAAACCCCCGAAGATGCCGTCTTACGGCGGGAAGGTTTCGGACACGGATATTAAGGGTCTGGTGGCTTACATTCGGACCTTCGCGAAAAAGTAGCTGTACTGGTTACGAGCAACAGAAAGGCGGCGACCCCATGCGGCCGCGCCTGATCAGAGCGATTCGGAACCGTTGGCGGGTGAGAGCATGTCCACGCGAACAATGCGGAAGATTTTTGCGTCTGGATTTGCCCTCATCCTGCTTTTAGCATGCGAGAGTCTCCACGCGGCGGGCAAACCGACTCCGAAGCCAACGGCAGAGGAGTGCCTTGCCTGCCACGGCGATTCGGGCCTGAGCCACGATGTTAACGGAAAGCCGGAGAGCCTCTACGTAAATCCCGAGGCGTTCAAAGACTCGATCCACGGGAGCATGTTCACTTGCGTGGATTGCCATACCGACGTAAAGACCGCCGGGCACGAGACAACCCCACAGAAAATCACCTGCTCTAGTTGCCACGCGGATGAGCAGGCGGCCTACGACCGGAGCTTCCACGCGGCAGCGGTCAAAGGAGGCAATACCCATGCCGCCACCTGCGTTGACTGCCACGGCAGCCCGCATGAACTGCTGCCGGCGAGCGATCCGAAGTCACGGGTTCACCACACGAATATCCCGGCGACCTGCGGCGCTTGCCACAGCCAGAAATTTGTCATGGAAGACGGCGGCTTGAGCGAGCAGATGGTCGCATCTTATCAGCAGAGCGTGCACGGGCACGCGGTGGCTGCAGGCTCGGAGAAGGCTGCGGTTTGCACCGATTGTCACGGGACCCACGAGATCCTCGACGCCAAGGACTCGAAGTCGCCCATCTTCAAGTTCAATGTCCCCAACACGTGCGGTCACTGTCACGAGGGCATCGCCCAGCAATTCCAGCAGAGCATTCACGGGCAGGCTATCGCGCAGGGCAACTGGCTCGCCCCGGTTTGCACGGATTGCCACGGGATTCATTCAATCAAGTCTCACCTGGACCCGACTTCTCCGGTAGCAGCGCAGAATCTGGCTCAGGCAACGTGCGCCCGTTGCCACGAAGGTGTGCGCCTGTCGCAGGAATTTGGCGTGCCGGGACGCCGCGAGACTACCTATCTGGCGAGCTATCACGGACTCGCATCCCGGTTGGGATCGCAAGTCGTCGCGAATTGCGCGAGCTGTCACGGTGTTCACAATATTCTTCCCTCCAGCGATCCGCGGTCCACGATCAACCCCGCAAACCTGGCGCGTACCTGCGGCCAGTGCCACCCGGGCGTCACTGAGAAATTTACGGCCGCCAAAGTGCACGTGGATGCGCCTCTTTCGGCCGACATCGGCAGCAAGGCGGTCCGCTGGATTCGCCGCTTCTACCTTTCCATGATCGTAATGGTGATCGGCGGGATGCTGGCTCACAACTTCGTCATATGGCGATCCAAACTGATCGCCCGCCGCAAAACGGAGAGTCGTTTCGTCGTGCGCATGGCGTTACGTTTCCGTTGGCAACATGCCGCGCTGCTCACCAGTTTCTTTGTACTCGTGCTGACCGGCTTCGCGCTGAAGTTCCCGGACTCCTGGTTCGCCAGCTTGCTCGGGATGGGCGAACATGTGCGACGCCTGCTTCACCGCGTCGCTGCAGTTGTTCTCATCGGAGTCAGCGTCTATCACGTGTTCGATGTCGCCTTGACCCGGGAGGGCCGGAAACTCGTTCGCGATCTCTTTCCCACTCTGGACGACGTCCGTGGCCCGTGGCAGAATCTCTGCTACTATCTTGGCCTGAGCCGGACCAAGCCCGAGTTCGCACGTTTCAACTACGCGGAAAAGGCGGAGTACTGGGCTCTGGTATGGGGAATGATCGTGATGGCAGTGACCGGCACCATGTTGTGGGCGAAAGTCTCGGTGGGAAATCATCTGCCGCGCTGGTGGCTCGATATCGCGACAGCCATTCACTTCTACGAAGCCATCCTGGCCACGCTGGCGATCCTGGTCTGGCACTTTTATCAAGTCTTTCTGGACCCGGATGTCTACCCGATGAACTGGGCCTGGTGGGACGGGAAGATGCCGCTCCATCATTACCGCGAGGAACACGGCCTCGACTCAGCCGCTCTCACCGGAGTCAACGATCACGGCCATAGCCCGCAGCAAGGGGCAGCGTCGGAAGAGCCTGAACCTGCCGAGGTTAAACATGGACGCTGAGAAGACTCCGCCCACCCCGGTGGAGCCTTGGCATCGCTCCCGGATGCTGCTGCGCAATCCCGTCAGCCTGGCGGGCGTTGCGCTGGCCATCGTCAGTCTTGCGAATATCTTCCTCTTTGTTCTGATCGATATCATCGCGGCGAAGGCCAGCCCCTACATAGGAATTCTGGCTTACATGGTGGCGCCGGGCTTCCTTTGTCTCGGCCTGTTAATGATGCTGGCGGGAGTATTGCTGGAGCGCCGGAAGAAAGTAGTCTCCTCCGAGTTCTATCCTCGTATCGACCTGAACGATCGCGCTCAGCGCCGGGCCGTCATCTCATTCCTGACGTTTCTGATTGTGTTCGTGACAGTCAGCGCTGCGGGAAGCTACAAGGCGTATGAATTTACCGATTCCGTCCAGTTCTGTGGCCAGCTTTGCCATACGGTGATGAATCCCGAGTTCACCGCTTACCAACTGTCTCCGCATGCGCGCGTGGCTTGCGTCGATTGCCACGTGGGAGCGGGAGCGACCTGGTATGTGAAATCGAAGCTCTCGGGGGCGCGCCAGGTTTTCGCGGCGACCTTCAACACCTTCCCCCGCCCGATTCCGACCCCGGTTCATAATCTGCGTCCGGCGCAGGACACCTGCGAGCAATGCCATTGGCCCAAGAAATTCTACGGCGGCCAGCTCAAGGTCTTCACCCACTACGCCAACGACGAAAAGAATACGGTGCGCCAGATTCGAATGCTGATCAAGACCGGCGGAGGCGATCCGGCGACCGGGTCCCCCGAGGGCATCCACTGGCACATGAACATCGCCAACAAGATCGAATACGTGGCGGCGGACGAAACCCGGCAGATCATCCCTTACATCCATGTGGAAGACATGCAGGGCCGAGTGACCGATTACTATGCCAAAGATTCGACCCTGACCAAAGATCAAATCGCCAAAGCGCCCCGGCGTCGGATGGATTGCGTCGATTGCCATAACCGTCCCACTCACATCTACGTACCGCCGGATCAGGCAGTCGATCAGTCCTTGCTGGCGCGGCGCATTGATGTCTCGCTTCCCTTCATCAAGCAGCAAGCGGTAACGGTTCTCACAGCGACTTACACGACTACTGACGCGGCCATGCAAGGAATTGCGAGCGGGTTGCAGGGATTCTACGAGAGCAAATACCCGGACGTCGCCAAGAGCAAACAACTCGAAATTCGGAATGCTGTGACGGAAGTCCAAGAGATTTTCAAGCGGACCACTTTCCCCGAGATGAAATTAAACTGGCAAACCCACCCCAACAATCTCGGACATTTCTACTTCAGTGGTTGCTTCCGTTGCCACGATGGCCAGCACGTGAGTGCCGATGGCAAAGTGATCAGCAAGGACTGCAACCAGTGCCATACCCTGATGTCACAAACCGAAGGTACGACCAGCGTAGCGGCTGCGCCACCGCCGACTTTCCAGCATCCCGTTGATATCGGCGACCTGACACAAGTCAATTGCGCCGATTGCCATACCGGAGGAGTCGGGCCGTAAACATCGTCCTTGCCGCCGGAGTCATCCGTACCGAATAATGGGGGGTCGATCATCGCCGTTCTGGATCGCGGGATGAAGCTGCTGGAACTTACCCAACTCTTTGAGAAGCGTTTTGCTGCGCGGCCCCGGCTATTTCGGGCGCCCGGCCGCGTCAACCTGATCGGTGAACACACCGACTACAACGATGGCTTCGTCATGCCGGCTGCCGTTAACTTCTCCACCTACGTCGCCATTGCGAAACGTCAGGATCGGAAACTTGTCATTGGCTCCGAAGAGTTTGCTGGAACGTCCGAGTTCGATCTCGATCACCTTCCCGAGCGGCGCGCCGGGGCTTGGCATGATTATGTGGTGGGAGTAGCCACGATCCTGCGCCGGCGTGGTCTCCATCTTCAAGGTGCGAATCTTCTGATCCACGGAGAGATTCCAATCGGTGCGGGTTTGAGTTCTTCCGCTGCGATCGAGGTCGCGTCCGCCCTGGCTTTTTTGAGTCTCGACAATGAGCGGTTGCCGCTGCCTGAGATCGCACGGGTTTGCCAGCAGGCCGAAAACAATTTCGTCGGGGCACGGGTCGGCATCATGGACCAGTTCGTTTCCTGCATGGGAGAAACGGGGCACGCACTCCTGCTCGATTGCCGCTCCCTGGGTTTCGAATTGGTGCCGTTGCCGCCCGAGATTCAGCTGATCGTCTGCAATACGATGGTCAAGCACGATGTCGCCGCCGGGGAATACAACAGCCGACGGGCTGAATGTGAGGAGGGCGCGCGCTATTTTGCGAAATGGGACCCCGCGGTTCGCGCGTTGCGTGACGTCTCTGTCAAGCTTCTTGATGCGCACGCCGACGACCTGCCGCCCACCGTCTGGAGGCGGTGCTGTCACGTGGTCCGCGAGAATCAGCGCACCCAGGACGCGGCCCGGGCGCTTGCTGCCAACGACTTCCCGCGGGTGGCGGAGCTCATGCGCGAGTCGCATTGCAGCCTCCGCGATCTGTACGAGGTCAGTTGCCCGGAACTCGACGCAATGGTCGATGCTGCCGAAGGTGTGCCCGGGTTTTGCGGTGGACGCATGACTGGAGGCGGCTTTGGCGGATGCACCATCAACCTCGTGCGGCAGGAGAATGCCGCGGATTTTGTCCCGCGGGTTGCCGAACGTTACCAAAAGAAAACCGGAGTCGAACCCCAGATCTATCGTTGTTCCGCCGAAAACGGAGCCCAGGCGCTGGATTAAGACCTGGTCAATAATCCTTCCAATCTCCTAAACTCGCTCTCGGTCTTGATACACTACTCCGCGATCCGTACTTCGGATCTGAGCCCGAATGAGCATGCAACCGAAACCTACGTTAGTGGCCGAACTTGTGGCCGAGTTTCTTGGCACATTTGTGCTCATTCTGCTGGGAACGGGCGTGGTTGCCATGGTTCTGTTGTTCCCCACGCGGAACGCCGGCGAGACCATCCACGGCGGCTACACGAACATCACGATTGGGTGGGGACTGGCGGTCACGATGGGAATTTATATCGCCGGCAGGATTTCCGGAGCGCACCTGAATCCCGCCGTAACCCTGTCTTTCGCGGTATTTCGTGACTTTCCGTGGCGCAAAGTGATTCCCTACTCGATCGCGCAGACACTCGGCGCCTTCGCGGCCGCAGGGCTCGTGTTCTGGGATTACCTGCCGGCATTTCATCAGGTGGATCCGCAACTCGACCACACGGCCGGGGTCTTTACAACGTTTCCAGCCTTTCCCGGGCTGCCCCAGGCTGGCTTTCTCGACCAGTTGATTGGCACGGGTCTGCTGGTGCTGCTGATTTTCGCGATCACTGACGAGTTCAATCTGCCGCCGGGAGCCAATCTGGCGCCGCTTCTGATCGGCCTGGTGGTGGTGGCGATTGGCATGAGTTTTGGAGGCATGCACGGCTATCCGATCAATCCAGCCCGCGACTTTGGACCACGGCTGCTCACGGCGATCGCCGGCTTTCGCAACAACGGCCTGACGGATGGGTCGCGCGTGTGGTGGATTCCGATCGCCGCGCCGTTGCTCGGAGGATTGGGAGGAGCGGCGCTGTACGATTTCGGCATCCGGCGATTCCTGCGCCGCCCTCCGGTGCGCGAAATCGGAAACAGGTGAAACGACAGGAAACAGCGTGCGTTACGTATTAGCCCTCGATCAGGGCACGACCAGTTCGCGAGCACTCCTGTTTGATCATGAGGGAAAGGTCTGCGCAGTCGCGCAGCGAGAGTTTGATCAGATTTTCCCTCAGCCTGGGTGGGTCGAACACAACCCGGAGCAGATTGCTTCGTCGCAGATTGCGGTGGCGCTCGAAGTCTTTGATCGAGCAAGAATCGGACCCATGGATCTTGCTGCGATTGGAATCGCCAACCAGCGGGAGACCACCATCGTCTGGAATCGCGATACCGGAAAACCCATCTGCAACGCCATCGTCTGGCAGGATCGGCGCACCGCGGACTTTTGCGAGAGCCTTAAGAACACGGGCCATGGTCCTCGGATTCAGCAGCGCACTGGCTTGCTGATTGACTCCTATTTTTCGGCGAGTAAGATCGCCTGGATTCTCGACAACGTTGCCGGCGCCCGCCAACTTGCGGAGGCGGGAACACTCGCGTTCGGCACTGTGGATGGCTGGCTCGTCTGGAAACTCACTTCTGGACGCGTGCACGCCACTGACGTCAGCAACGCGTCGCGGACGATGCTGCTCAACATCCATCGCGGCGACTGGGACGAGGAACTTCTGGACCTGTTTCGGATCCCCTATTCCATTATGCCCGCGGTGCGCGCTTCGAGCGAGATCTATGCCGAAGTCCAGAGCATTCGCGAACTCGCCGGAATTCCGATTGCGGGCATCGCCGGCGACCAGCAGGCCGCCCTGTTTGGACAGCGCTGCATCTCCCCGGGGTTGACGAAGAATACTTACGGCACAGGATGCTTCATGCTGCAGAACACAGGAGCGCGTGCCGTGCCATCCGCCAACCGGCTGGTCACCACGATCGCCTGGAAAGTCGCTGGGTCAACTGAGTACGCGCTTGAAGGCAGCGTCTTTGTCGGCGGAGCGGTCGTGCAGTGGCTCCGGGATGGGCTCGGGCTCATCCGCACATCGGCCGAGGTCGAGGCTCTCGCGAAATCGGTGCCGGATAACGGAGGAGTCTACTTCGTTCCTGCTTTCGTCGGACTCGGGGCACCGCATTGGGATTCCTATGCTCGCGGTTCACTCTTTGGCCTCACGCGGGGCTCGACGGCTGGCCACCTCGCTCGCGCTGCGGTCGAGAGTATCGCCTACCAGGTCGCGGACCTGCTTGACGCCATGCATCGCGATTGTGGTAACAGCGTCGGCGAGCTTCGGGTCGATGGTGGAGCGGCAGCCAATGACAGCCTCATGCAATTTCAAGCGGACATTTTGCAGATTCCGGTAGTTCGGCCGGCAGTGACCGAGACGACGGCTCTTGGCGCGGCTTATTTAGCTGGACTCGCGGTGGGCTACTGGTCTTCTGCCACTGATATTGCACCGGCGAAACAGGGCCTGCGCTTCGAACCGCGCATGGCGGCCTCGCAAGCCGCATCCTTGCGACAGCGTTGGAGCGAGGCGGTCGCGAGGTCCAAAGGCTGGGAGAGCGAATTCTCTCAACCCGGTTGACTTACGGTTCGTACCAAAAGACCGCTCCCTTTGTGATAGCCGGTAGCGTGAATGTGACTTTCTCTCCGCGCCGAATTCCTTTGACGGATTGCACCTCGCCGAGAAAAGGAAGAACGAAACCGCGCCCATCCGACTTGGATTCCAGAGTAATGGTTATGCCGCTCTGCGGCGTTTGAACGGGGTTGGACCCTCCGCGGAGCCCGGCGAAGTTCGCAAAAAAGCAGTTAACGTGCTCGTCCGACGTGCGGGCGATCGAAGTCGCCACATGCGGGCCGGCCTTGATCTCAATTTCGTGGCCGTTCGGAAGACTCTCGAGAAACGACTTTTCCAGATCGGGAGAGGCCTGTTCGAAGTCTTTTTCGAGTGCTGTGTTGTAAGCTCTGCCCGGATCGTCGGCAAAACGCACAACGTTCGCCGCCGCCTCCACCCCAGTTGCATCATTTCCGGCAATCACCAAGCGATTGCCGCGTTGCACGTAGGCTTTCAGAAGATCCTTCTCGGTTTCGCTGAGCACGCGAACATCGGGTAAGACCAGCGAGCGACCTCGAAAGTCCGCCAGCGTTCGCGGCGTCACAATCTGAAACTCCCGATGCTGTTGCATCAGCAGAATCAGGATTCCGCGATAGGAGGCGATAAATTCATTGGCATAGAAATCCCGGGTTTCGGGAGAAAAGTAAACCCCCACCGGATCAATCGGCGAACGCGGCAGATAGAACGTCTTCTCATGCGCGTGAATCCACGAAAAAATGAGTTTGCGGGTCGGCAAATCATTCGATCCGGCCATGGAGTGGCCGGGAGCATCCCAGAAGTTGGCGCCTGCCATCACCTGCGACATGGCGAGGTTCTTCATCGCTTCGCGCGGATCTACCTTCTTGTCCCCATCCCACGAATAATTCAGAATCCAGGTCGCCTTGCCCTGAGCAAAGGCGCGAAACGAATGCATGCCGACCTGATAGCGAAACCAATCGAGTGGCGTGCGCGACGACGCCATATGATCGCCCTCGCCGAATTCATATTCGTGCGTGATCGCATCCACCACCGGGTAAAGGCTGTAGACATCCGCGCCCACCCGTACCGCCTCTTCCTCGATGCCGGGATAGATCTCTGGAATAATCTGAATCTTCGGATTGACTGCCTTGGCGTTTCGTCCGATCTCGCTCAGGAAGTCGGTGAACGTCTGAATCCGGAACTCCACCCACTTTCGAAATGCGGGATCTGAAAAGTCTCCGAGTTTCAAATCACGCTTTGCGTCGAGTCCCGTCTGTCGCTTGAACGCGGCGACGGTGTAGTCATCGAAGCTCGCCCAAGTGTTTTCCCAGCCCTCGAAATGAGTCATCCAATAGGGAATGTCGATGTAGATGCCATCGATGCCGGTCGCGGCAATCTGGCGAACGCGCTCCATATAGATCTTCCGCCATTCGGTCGCGTATGGGCTGACCCAGACATCTTCATCGCCGGGCCGGATCCAGAACGCGGTACCGCCGCCGAAGATGGCGGGTTCCCCGGTGATCTTGCGCTGGAGCCAATCCGGATGTTCCTTGGCCAATGTGTGTGGAGTCTGATCGGCGTTTGCCGTGATGCACTCGGTTCCCGCGATGTACACGAAGGAGTAGTTTCCCGCCTGATGCGCGGCCTCGGCGACGGCGCGAATCGCCTGCAGCTTCTCTTCTGGATGAACGAAACTCTCGTAGCGTCCTTCGATGTCATTGTCGACCTCAATGCCAAAAACATCGCTGGCCTCGGCGCTGCGCACGATCTTCAGAGCGTCGCCGCCCTTCAGTCCGTAGGCTCCGATGCGGACGTAGTTCGTCCAGTTCTGCTGCGCCACATCTTGCGCAGCGCTTCCGCTCCGCGCCGTTCCCATCGCGAGTATGAATAAAACTGCAAATGCCAATGTGCGTTTCATCGGATATCCTGAATCTCCCCCGGTTGACCTCCGGGTACACCGCCTGTCGTGTCGTCTTCTCCCAGGCCTGCCGTCTGGTGCAGCGTCAGGCTTCCATCGTCGTTGAGCTTTTGCCGGCACGCCCATCGCACCGCATATCTTTGCCCCTTCACTTCGACCTCCGCTTTCAGCCGCAGGCCTTGCCATTTCGTTCCTTTCGGCAAGGGGAACTTCGCCTGCCGGACCTTTCCCGGCAGCGGATATCCGGCGTCCAGGGACCCGCTAAACAGCAGCGTCCCGTCTTCACGTATCACAGACACCCGCAGCACACCCGGCACCCCCGCAATGCCGTCGTTCACAAATCCGATGATGAGCCCGGGGTAACCACCCTCTTGATATGTCCACACCCATGACGGCCGCACCCGGTATCCGATCTGACGCGCGAGCGAATCGAGGGCGTCCGGATACTCGCGGTAGTAGCTGAGAATCCGTTCTGCCTGAATCCGATGCCAGTTCCACAGGGAGAAGTAACAGGCTCCCACATCTCGAACGTGATGCACCACATTGTCGGTATAGGTCATGCCTTCGTCGAGCTTCAGGCTGTTCGGCAACCCATCCGACATCCCAACCTCCACCGACACGCCGGTCCACGGCGGACGATTGCTGAGCTCTTCAATCTGTTCGTTCTCGATGAAGATCGTGTCCGTGCGCAGCCAGTTGCCGCTTCGCACGGTTCGGTCGAGCAGTTCGGAGTTTCCGACCTTGCTGAAGTCTGGCTGCGTATTGGTCAGCATCGGCGTCTTCTTCCATCGCTCCTGCTGGTGCTGAAACATGCTGACGAATGTATTTTCGGCCGTCACCGCATCGGGGAACGGATTGTTCTCCAGCGGCCACGTATGCCCCTCGCCCCAGAATCCGTACATGAACGTGTCTACATACTCGACATCCGGATGCCCATCGTAAGCATCCGCCAGCAGGTCGACCAATTCGCCAAACGCGGCCTGAAATGCCGGATCGTCATACCGCGGTTCATACCGAGTCCGGTTCAACCAGTCGCCCAGTTTCACCATTGGGATCGTGTCGCGCAAAAACTCCGGCAGCGGCGACTCTTTGATATCGGGATTGCTCATCATCACACGGAAGCCCACGCGCTTCCCGTAGCGCCGCGCCAGCTCGAAGGTCGTCTTCCAGTGCTCACACGGTTCCAACCGTCCCGGCCTCTGTTGCACATCTTTCCAGTTCACGCGGATGTAGAGCTTCGTGCCCAGCGGCAGCTTGACCAGGTTCTCCAGCGACTGCGCCAGCGATTCGCCATCCTTGTGCGCCGGACCCACTTCGTCGCAAACGTAGGTGATCAGTCCCATCCCGTAGTTCGGCACAACCTCCCGTGAGGGAGTCAGAGCCATGACCACCGTCCAACTCGGGTAGTCGTCCGCGGAAAAAGGTCCCTGGTACAGGCGCTCCTTTACCGGAGGACCGCCGCCAAAGTCGTACTTGTCAAAATTGTGGGTGGGAACGTGAGCGAAGAGCGGATTGCTGCCGAAACCGGCCAGCGCAGCCATGCCGCTGGCCTTCAGAAAAGATCTGCGTCGCATGTCGGACCCTCGAGTGATTAAGTAATCACACGAATCCCTCGGTCGCCGCTGTCAGAGTTGCGACGACGTTAGAATTCGAATCTCAGACCGAATTGGAAGAAGCGCGGTGTTTCTCCTGCAGCGTCGCTGGTGATCGTCCCGAAGAATGGATCCCCAACCGAGGAATCCGGCTGCCCAAAGCGCGGGTGGTTGAAGAAGTTGAACATCTCCGCCCGCACTTCCAAACGCATGCCTTCTTTGGGCACGAATGATTTGTAAAGGTTCAAATCCACATTGTGGATACCGTCAACCCGCAAGTTGGAGAAGTAACGCGGGGCGTTGCCCGGGTTTTGATCGCCTGGGTCGCCGAAGCAGTTGGGGTTGAAATAAGACGGTGTGGCCGTCGATCCGCCGACGTTTTGCCATTGCAGAGCTACATCGTGCATGCTGATCCCACTCCGCAACTGAGAGCAAAGAATCTCAGGACGTTGGGTTCCGTTCGCCAAACGCGCATTCGACATACCGATGGCCATCGGCTGTCCTGATTGCTCGGTAATCATCGTGGCGATCGACCAGCCGCCAATTACGGCGTCGACCGCGCGATTCATGTTTCCGCCGATCCACTGCTGGCGCCCGACCGGCAAGTCGACCACGATTGCCGCAGCGAGCCGCTGGGGCGTGTCGCTCGCTCCAATGCTGTGTTCCGCGGACAACTGATCCAGTTGCTGAGGAAGGCCGAGGCCAAGGGCTCCCACCCAATTGTTCCGCCCGGCTGAGGAATCGTCGGTCGCTTTCGAAATCGTGTAGCTGCCATCGAAACTGATGTGGTGCGTCGTGCGTTTTTGGAACCGAATCTGCAGTGCGTTATACCAGGAACTGGCTTCCTCGATCATCAGCCCTTCGAAATCGCCAGCAAACTGCGGGTACTTGTTAATCAAGGTCGCCAAGGGCAGCGTCGACTGCCAGTAGTTCGAATTCGGCTCGTTGAAGCAGGGGTTCGAAGCCGAGGCAACACATCCCGGGTTGAACATTTCCGCAAACGGGTTGTCGACCTGAGCCTGAAGGAAGTTGCTCACGCAGCTATGTTCCTGGCACGCCGAGTCCGTAGGAGTGACTGCTGCGGAAATCTGCGCCAGCAATGCCGACGGGATGAACGCCCGGTTATTGGTTCCAGACCACGGAAGATGAGTGCTCCGGTTTGCGGAATAATCGACGCCGAGTACGATCTGACTAGGAAGCAGGCGTTGAATTCCGACGTTCCACTGGTAGATTTCAGCGTCGCGCGCGGCCATTGTGCCGAGATCGTTGGGGTTCTGATATCCCCAGTTTGCAAATTGGCCGTACTGCTTGCCCTGAGGGCCGGTAAACCCACCGGGAAAGGGATTTTCCAGGGTTGCGGATTGAGTTGCAAAGTTATCATTCGTAAAGAACAGGTTGGCCGTTTTCCGAAACGCGGAGCCGGGATACTGGAAATTCGTTGCCGGACTCATGCCGAAATAGACGCCGGCCCCTCCGCGCACGACCGTATTCGGATCGAGCTGATAAGCGAACCCCAGCCGCGGGCCAACATCTTTGCGATAGGTTGGAATCGTTCTCATGCTGGAGGTGGGAAATTGTGTTGTCCCCAGTAATTCCTGCGTGGCCGGAAAATTCACGCCCACCGATTGCAACGCCGCCTGAGCGCTGCTCTGGTCCAGGTTTACACCGCTGTCAGCGGCGAAATTACTGAATTCGATCTGATTGCCCCGTGATGTGTAAGGCGAACTCCACTCGTAGCGCAGACCCAGGTTGATGGTCAGCTTCGAATTCACCCTCCAGTCGTCTTGAACGTAAAACCCAGTCTCAAGCGATCGGTTAGCCACGGAAGGAGTGACCACCAGCTGCGTAGTGGCATTGACGTTGTCGCCGTAACCAAAGGCCAGGCTGGCGAGCGGGTTGCCCGAGGTGTTTCCGTCTTGATCGAAGTCACTGTTCGGAGTCGGAGACGTGACGTCATCGGTGAACGTTAAGATACCGGTCGGGTAATTGGGCTGCCAGAAATTGTTGTAGAAAATTCGCTGTTCCCCGCCAACCTTCACTAAGTGCGAGCCTTTGGAAATCACCAGCTGCGATGAGTAGCTGACCAGCGTGTGGCCAAAGGTCGTGTTGATGCAGCACTGATCGTAGAGATTATTCCAGGGCAGGTTTCCCTGCATCAGGAACGTCGGCATCTTGTCGATCCCGTTGGCTTGCTGGAACACGGCCGGCAAGCCCTGCGCTCCGCCGGGCAGCGAAGCATTGAAACTCGAGATCGTAGGGATGCCGGGCAATGAGACTTCGTGCACCCGGTCCAGACCTACATGGCTTGTCCAAACGATGCGCGGGTTCACGGTCCATGTGTATTCGAACGACGCATTCTGCGCCACCGTTACTCCGCTTTTGATTCCATCATTGTCGAAGCCGTCGCCCAGCGTGAGCGGAGTGGTGTAGTTGCTCCAGCTCCGGCTGTATCGTCCGCTCACATGGTTCCGGTCGTTGATCTGGTGGTCGACCTTGATATCGAATTGATAGTCAGGCGCGTTCGTAGTGACGGTGTAGTTGTAGTTGTCGAATTCGTTGCCATTGCTCGGCGCCGGATACAGGCCGAGGACCGCCAATCCGATGGGGTCAATTTCGCCCGCGGGAATTACATTGGCGGGACCAATCGCGTTGCCGCTGCAATCGAAGCCGACCTGTGGCCTTTCCACGTTGTCCGGCGTGCCGCAATTCACATTCGGGTCGTAAATGTTGTTCGTCAGCCCCGAAAAGTCGCCGGTTCGCTCCGCCACGGTCGGTACCGTCGTGATGCCGCTTTGCGCACTCGAGAAGCGGACCTTTTCAAAGTCAACAAAGAAGAAGGTTCGGTCTTTCTTGATCGGCCCGCCGAGCGAAAACCCGCCCTGGTCGCGCCGTGAGTCGGGCTTTGGTCCGGCGCTGGCGGGATTAAAGAAATCGCGAGCGTCCATCTGCGGCCGCTGCAGGAAATACCAGCCACTGCCATGGAATCCGTTGGTTCCGCTCTTCATGACCATGTTCACGACAGTGCCGCCGTTGTTTCCAAATTCCGCCGAGAAGCTGTTGTTCTGGACTTTCAGCTCCTGCATGCTCTCCACCAGCGGTTCGTAGTACACGTTCGAGTTCCCGCCCTCGCCTTGTTCCGGAGCACTCAGCAGCGAACCATCCAGCCGAACCTCGGCCGTCGCATTGCGTTGTCCGTTCGACGTGAAGTTGGTACCCGAAGGATAGTTATCCCCAGCGCCCGAACCGGCTACCTCGGTCACACCCGCCGAAAGAAAAGTCAGGCCGAAGAAGTTGCGGTTCAGTAAGGGAAGTTCGTGTACATACTCGCTGGTGATCTCTGTTCCCAGGGTCGCGCTTTCGGTGTCGAGCAGAGGCGCGGTTGTAGTCACCTCCATCGTCTCGTTGACCGTCAGCGGCAGAAGAACGAAGTCGATGGTCGTTTCCTGGCCTACTTGCAGCACGACGTTCTTCTTTTCCTCGATCCGGAAGCCCTTGATCTCCGCCTTGATGGTGTAGACCGCGGGGCGCAGTCCCACCAGGACATACTGGCCGCGATCGTCGCTCTTGGTTTGCTGCGAGACGTTGGTCGCGTCGTTGGTGATCGTGATTGCGGTGTTCACCACCACAGCTCCGCTCTGGTCCTTGACGGTGCCGCGAATCTGCGCTTCATAGGCGACCTGGCCGATTGCTACCTCGGTGAGCAAGAGAATCAGAGAAATCAGGACGGAGCGCACAATCAAGCCCCCACTGCGACGGCAGACACGCATGGCAGCCTCCTTGCCAGGACTTTCATATTATTACGAGTTAACACTATTACTTTCGTTTGTGGCTAAAGTCAAGTCAAATCGCTCACGAAAGGAAACGGATTACGCAATCTCGCTTCGCCCTTTCCGGGCCGGTTCTGGAGCCGTTTCGACGGTCCAGATCTCGCTGTCTTTCATCCCCCTTCTTGTTGTTTCGCACCCGATCTCGTACTCTGTCTCAGAAAAACGGCCGTTCAAAACAATGCGCATCCTATCGTCGATCCGTTCGGGCCTCCCTGTAGTTCTTTTGGTGCTTGGCGTTTCTTCCTCTGCCAACGCCGCAACTTCTTCGTCTGCGGTTCAAACCGTGCGCGCCGGCGACCTTCTCACGATATCCAATGACGACATTTCCGCTGCGTGGTCGATTCGGGGCAGTGCGCTGCGCTGGGAAAGCCTGAAAAACAGGCTGACGGGCGACGCCCTTTCGCTTGAAGAAACCACGTTTGCTCTCGTCCCAAAGGAAGGCCCGGCGCTGCCCTCCTCGGCGTTCAAGATTGTTGGCGGACCTTTCCTCGAAGATATTCCGTTGCCGCAAGATACTTCGAGGGCGGCAGATCACGTGCCTGGTCGCGAGATTCGCATTGAACTCCTCGATACCACGACCAATGTTTCGGTGACCTGGAAGGCTCTGCTTCGCGGCAAAACAAATTATCTTCGCCAGGAACTCACGATCCATGCCGCGGAACACGACATCCCGCTCACGCGCATCGAGTTGATCGATGCCGAAATTCCGGGAGCCGTCCTCTCGGGACAAGTGAAAGGATCTCCGGTTACCGCCGGCACCTGGTTTCTCGGCTTCGAACATCCACTTTCGAACTGCCGCGTCGACGGCGGCCGCGCCTCCTGCTGGCTCTCGCGCGAGCTCCCAGTCCGCGCGGGCCAGAGCGTAACGTACTCGTCCGTGATCGGCGTGACCCATCCCGGACAAATGCGGCGAGATTTTCTTCGCTATATGGAACTCGAACGCGCCCACCCTTATCGGACCTTCCTGCATTACAACTCCTGGTACGATCTCGGATATTTCGACCGCTACAACGAACAACAAGCGATGGAGGCGATTCAGAGTTTCGGTGAACATCTGACGAGAGAACGCGGGGTCAAGCTCGACAGCTTTCTCTTCGATGACGGCTGGGACGATCCGACGACTCTCTGGAAATTCAATCCGGGTTTCCCCGATGGGTTGACCAAGATCAGGCAACTCGCCGCCAAATACGATGCTGCGCCTGGAATCTGGCTTTCTCCTTGGGGCGGCTATGACAAGCCCAAACAGCAGCGCCTCGTTTCGGCACGCGCTCAGGGGTTCGAGACCAACGAGGGTGGACTCGCCCTTTCAGGCCCGAAATATTACAAGTATTTTCTTGATACCTGCCTGAACATGATCGATCAGTATGGAGTGAATCAGTTCAAATTTGACGGCACCGGCAACGCCAATGAAGTGATTCCGGGCAGCGAGTTTGACAGCGATTTCGATGCCGCTATCCACTTGATCGGCACGCTGCGGGCGCGAAAGCCGGACCTCTACGTTAATCTCACGACCGGCACGTATCCTTCGCCATTCTGGCTGCTCTACGCGGATTCGATCTGGCGCGGCGGCGATGATCACAGCTTTGCCGGGGTTGGCTCAAACCGCCAGCGCTGGATCACCTACCGCGACTCGCAAACCTATCGCTGGGTGGTCGAAGACGGCCCGCTGTTCCCGATTAACTCCCTCATGCTGCATGGCATGATTTTTGCGCGTGATGCCGAACGCCTCAGTACCGACCCCAGCCATGATTTTCCCGACGAAGTTCATTCGTATTTCGGTACTGGGACTCAGCTTCAGGAGATGTACATCACTTCGTCGCTCTTATCCTCTGAAGATTGGGACGTGCTTGCTGAAGCCGCCCGTTGGTCGCGCGACAATGCGAAAGTTCTTGAGGACTCGCATTGGGTGGGCGGCGATCCTGGTCTTCTGGAAGTGTATGGATGGGCTGCCTGGTCGCCCGCAAAAGCGATTCTGACTCTGCGCAACCCCAGTGATCATCCGCAGGACTTTACGGCGAGCGTTGCCGGCTTGCTGGAACTTCCTGGCGAAGCCGCAACGACTTATTCCGCACATAGTCCGTGGAAAACAGACGCGGCGAAGGCGGTACTGCGTATTGGCGCGAAGGAACGTCACATATTTCACCTGCAACCGTTTGAAGTTTTGACGCTCGAACTCGTGCCGTCATCCTAGTAACAGCCCAATGAAAGCCGCAGTCCTAACTTCGCCACAGTCCGCTTTGCAACGGCCGCTTCGGATCGTCGAGGTCGCCAAGCCGGAGCCCGACGCGGGCGAGGTCCTGCTTCGCGTGCGGGCATGCGGCGTCTGCCGCACGGACCTCCACATCGTCGAAGGGGAGCTACCGCCGAAGCGCCCGGGCATCATTCCCGGACATCAGATTGTGGGCGAGGTCGTCGACGGAGCAACCAAGGAGGTTCCGCGAGGTTCTCGCGTGGGCGTTTCCTGGGTCGGAGGAACTGATGGAACCTGTCCCTATTGCCGGCGCGGCGAGGAGAATCTTTGCGACTCGCCCACCTTCACGGGATACTCCGTCCCGGGTGGATATGCGGAGTACGCTCTTGCGCGCGCTGACTTTGTCTTCCCGCTTCCCGACACACTCGATGATCTGCACGCCGCTCCCTTGCTCTGCGCCGGAATCATAGGATTCCGCAGCCTGAGGGTGGCTGGTGTCCGCCCCGGCGAACGCGTGGGCTTATTCGGCTTTGGCGCGTCCGCACATTTGGCCATCGCCGTCTTGCAGGCATGGAAGTGCGAGGTCTACGTTTCAACGCGCGGAGATTCTCATCGCAAACTGGCAGCATCGCTAGGCGCAACCTGGGTTGGAAGCGAAGTTGAAAAGCCGCCGGTGGAGCTCGATCGCGCCGTCACCTTCGCTCCGAGCGGTGATGTGGTGGTCGCGGCGCTCTCCAGTTTGCGGAAGGCCGGCGTCGTGGCGATCAACGCGATCCACCTGGACCGCATTCCCCAGTTTGACTATGACCGGCTGCTGTGGGGCGAGCGGCAGCTGCGCAGCGTGGCGAACATGACACGGGCGGATGCGCGCGACTTCCTGGCAGTTTCGGCACAGATCAACCTCAAGCCGAGAGTGACCACGTTCTCTCTGGATCAGGCAAATGAGGCGTTGATTGCCGTAAAGAACGACGCGATTGACGGCGCGGCGGTCATTATCCCCTGAGCTCGCGTACTGCGGGATTGCATCCGCTGAGTCGGACACACTCCTCTGGAGTCTGCTCCGAGCTTTCTACCCGGCAATTGCAAAGGAAACGATCAGCAGGATGCAGAAGGTCACCGCGTGGCCCAATTCACTCCAGCCGAGCCGGCGAACCGAGAGCGGGCCGGGCTTCTGGATGAAATAGAACCATCCTCGAAAAAGAATGGGAGCAAAAGCCAGGGATGCGAACCGGGGAAGAAGACCTCCGACGCAGGCGATCGTCAGCGCCGCGGTCAACAGAGCTTGTCCGGTGGCAAACGCCCAACCGCGGGCGAGCTTGTCGCGCAAGCCGTTAATCTTCGCCGCGTGGATTCGGAGTTGCACGTAGTGAATCTGATCGCCGGCGAAGATCAGGTTTGCCAGCCAGAGCATCCAGGCGATCGGGCCGAAGTCGCCGGTAATCACGTAGTACGCGGCCGGCGCCGAGGCGGTCAGTCCGATCGTCCCGACGATTTCGGCCGGCATGCGCGCGTGGCGTTTTCGCAGCTGGGACTGTCCGACAAGAGCCGTGGCTGCAATACCACCAACGATCCACAATGCCGGATTTCGCCCTGCCCACAGCAGACCACCGAGAGCAAGCACTGCGATTGCGGCCAGGTAAGCGATCGCGATCCCGACTGCGCGCCGCTCCTCCGCGGTCCGGGCCCGCATGGCGGCCCCGCCCAGCAGGCTTTCGACTGGAGTCCTTAACCAGAACAACGACAACGCCGCAATCAGCAGAAGAAGAAACGGAACGACTCTGGAACTCGTGAGGAATCCAACTCCCGCGCCGGTTACGAGCGGCACGAGCAGGAGCCCCCACGCTCCATGTTCGCGGGGAAGAATCAGGGCTCGGCGGTGGGCCCGTTCCGCGGCATCGACCGGATGATCCTGAAAGGCAACTCTGACTTCGCCCAGCTGCAAGATTCCTTCGTAACGTCGTTTTGGATGCGGCGCCGCCGTGCCTAAAACACGAGTCACGTTAAGAACCCAGGTCTTCTGATCCTCATCGAGATCGGTGTGCGTTGCCATTAGCGCCATCCTGCCATATGAAGATGTTGCATGCCCTTGACCGCATGCATGTATTGAGCCCGTTCGAAGGCAGCGGGATCGGGGCACTTGATCTGGCTCATGCTGCCTTTCATCTGCGCGACCGACTCATATTCGTGCTCTTCCATCCACTCGCGGACCTCACGTTCAACATGCCGCAGATGATTCACTCCGTGTCGCATCAGAGCAGAGCACATCATGGTGACATCCGCGCCCACCATCAGCAGCTTGATCACATCCTCGGCAGTGTGGACGCCGCCAGTGGCCGCCAAGCCGGCCTTCAGACGTCCGTGCAGGATCCCGATCCAGGTCAGCGGCAAGCGCAGTGCCTGCGGGGTGCTCAACAGAACATTCGGACGAATTTCCAATTCTTCAAGGTCGATGTCGGGCTGGTAGAAACGATTGAAGAGCACAAGCGCATCGGCGCCAGTCTCATCCAGCCGTTGCGCCATGTTGGCCATATTGCTGAAGAACGGGCTCAGCTTGACCGCGACGGGAATGGTGACGGCCTGCCTCACTGCTTTCAGAATGTTCAGATAGGTTTGCTCAATGGTGGCGCCGTCGCGATTGGGGTCGGTCGGGATCGAGTAGATGTTGCATTCGATCGCGTCCGCCCCGGCTCGCTGAATATCTGATGCGAATTTCGTCCATCCTCCCAGGGTTGATCCATTAAGGCTGGCGATGACCGGAATATGGACTGCTTTTTTCGCCTTGCGGATGTGTTCCAGATATCCCTCCGGCCCGGTGTGGAATTCGCCGGCCCGCGGGAAATAGGTAAGAGACTCGGCAAAACTCTCGGTGCCCTCCTGGAGATGGTAATCAAGGTCGGCCTCCTCCTGGCGCAACTGTTCCTCGAAAAGAGAGTAGAGCACGACGGCAGAGGCGCCCGCCTCCTCCAGGCGAGAAATTCCATCGATGTCGCGCGACAGGGGAGAAGCCGAGACTACCAGCGGCGACTGGAGCTTCAATCCGAGGTATTTGGTGCTGAGATCGATCATGAAATCCTCCTCGCGCCTAGCGCGTCGCTCCTGTCGGCACGGAAGTCGAAGACGGCGCCGATTTGTCGGCCGGACTCTTGGGAGCCGCAGGCGGCTCGAGCTTGCGGGTTGCCATAGACTCATACAGACGGTAGCGATGTTCCGCGTCCTTCTGCGCCTGTTTCCACAGGCGTTCCGCGACTTCGGGCTTGCTCTTGGTGAGCATCTTGAAGCGCGTCTGCTGCAGCAGATATTCCTGCACTTTGCGGGTGGGAGCGCGCGAATCTAGCATCAGGGGATTCTCGCCTGCCTCTTCCCGCTCGGGGTTGTAGCGATAGAGCAGCCACTGCCCGGATTCGACTGCAACTTTCTGGTCGGTCATGGCGGTCGTCATGTCGATGCCATGCGCGATGCAGTGCGAGTAGGCGATGATGATGCTGGGGCCGTCGTACGCTTCGGCTTCCAGGAAGGCCTTCAGCGTGTGCTCGTCTTTCGCGCCCATGGCGACACTGGCGACGTACACATTGCCGTACGTCATAGCCATCAAGCCGAGATCCTTCTTCGGCCCGGGTTTGCCGCCGGCGGCAAATTTTGCCACTGCCCCGCGGGGCGTCGCCTTGGAGGCCTGGCCTCCGGTGTTCGAGTAAACCTCGGTATCGAGGACAAGCACGTTCACGTTGCGGCCGCTGGCCAGTACGTGATCGAGCCCGCCGTAGCCGATGTCGTAAGCCCAGCCGTCGCCCCCCATGATCCAAACGCTTTTCTTCACCAGCATGTCGGCGACCGAGAGCAATTGCCTGGCTTCCGTTGAGGTGAGCTTCTGCAGTCGTTCTTTCAAAATGTCGATGCGCTGCCGTTGCTCAAAAATGTCGGATTCGTCTTTCTGTTTGGCGTTGAGAATCCCCCCCGCCAGATCGTCGCCGACTTTTCCTGCCAGCCCGAGCAGCAGTTCCCGAGCAAACTCGGTCTGTTTGTCGATTGAAACGCGGTACCCGAGACCGAACTCGGCGTTGTCTTCAAACAAAGAGTTGGACCAGGCTGGTCCGCGGCCATCGGTATTCTTGGCCCAGGGCGTTGTCGGCAGGTTGCCTCCGTAGATGGAGGAGCACCCGGTGGCATTGGCTACAATCGCGCGATCGCCGAACAGCTGCGATACCAGCTTCACATAAGGGGTTTCACCGCAACCGGAGCAGGCGCCGGAGAATTCGAATAACGGCTCCTGCACCTGCTGCTGCCGGATCGTTCCGACTTTGATCTTGCGCCGATCGAGTTCGGGAATGTTGAGGAAGAAGTCCCAGTTCTCTTTCTCCGGAGCCCGCAGGGGCGGCTGTGGAACCATGTTGATCGCCTTCAGCCGGGCCTCGCTCTTGTTCTTCACCGGGCAGACATCCACGCAGACGCCGCATCCCGTGCAATCTTCGGGCGCGACCTGGATCGTGTACTTCATCCCGGCCCATTCCTTATCGCGAACATCGCAGGACTTGAAGGTGGCCGGTGCGCCCTCAAGGTTCTTGCTGTCGTAAACCTTGATGCGGATGACTGCGTGCGGGCAGACCATCGCGCATTTGCCGCACTGGATGCAGATTTTCGAATCCCAGGCTGGAATTTCCAGGGCCAGATTGCGCTTCTCCCAGCGGGCGGTGGCCGTGGGGAACGTTCCGTCGCAAGAGAATGCGCTGACGGGAAGTTCGTCGCCGCGACCGGCGTAGATGGCGCCAAGAACATCGTGTTCGAACTTGGGAGCGCCGGGAAAGACCTCGGGAATCTCAATTTTGCTGGTGGCCGTTGCCGGAACCTTCACTTCGAACAGGTGGGCCAAGGTCTCATCGACCGCAGCCATATTCTTCTTCACGACTTCTTCGCCCTTGCGCCCATAGGTATCGCGGATAGACTGCCGAATCGCTTCGATCGCTTCTTCTCGCGGCAGCACTTTGGAGATGGCGAAGAAGCATACCTGCATGATGACGTTCATGCGCGAACCCATGCCGGTCTTGCGGGCGACTTCGTAGGCGTCGATGGCATAGAACTTGGCTTGCTTCTCGATCAGTTGCTGTTGAACCTGGCGTGGCAGATGATCCCAGACTTCATCCTTCCCGAATGGGCTGTTGAGCAGGAACACTCCGCCGGGCACCAGCGCACTCAGCATGTCGTAGCGCTCAAGGAAGATCCATTGGTGGCAGGCCACGAAATTGGCCTTCGAGACCAGATAGCTGGAACGGATCGGTTGTGGCCCGAAGCGCAGGTGAGAGACGGTCATCGCACCCGACTTTTTCGAGTCGTAGACGAAGTATCCCTGGGCGTAGTTGTCGGTATTCTCGCCGATGATCTTGATCGAGTTTTTGTTTGCGCCGACCGTGCCGTCAGCGCCGAGGCCATAGAACATCGCTCGGATTACGCTGTCAGGTTCGGTCGAAAACGAGACATCATAATCCAGGCTGGTGTGGGTTACGTCGTCCTGAATGCCAACCGTGAAGTGATCCTTGGGCTGTGCCTGCTTGAGGTTGTCGTAAACCGCCTTGACCATGGCCGGAGTGAATTCCTTCGAGGACAGGCCATAACGGCCGCCGACCAGCGCAGGAGCGGTCTTCACCTTCCCGTATCCAAGCTTCAAGCCTTCGTGCAGCGCGTTGACGATATCGAGATAGAGAGGTTCGCCGATCGCGCCGGATTCCTTGGTGCGGTCGAGAACGGCAATCTGGCGGACGGTTGAGGGGAGGGCTTCGAGGAATGACTTCACGCAGAACGGCCGGTAAAGGCGGACTTTGAGCAGACCGACTTTTTCACCGTGCGCGTTGAGATGGTCAACGGTCTCGTGGGCCACTTCCGCACCCGATCCCATCATCACGATGACGCGCTCGGCGTCCGGTGCGCCAATATAGTCGAACAGGTGATACGAACGTCCGACCACCTCGGCGAACTTATTCATCACGGCCTGCACTTTGGCCGGAGCAGCGGTGTAGTAGGGATTGGCCGTCTCCCGAATCTGGAAGAAAACGTCAGGGTTCTGCGCCGTGCCCCGCAGCACCGGATGATCCGGCGAAAGCGCGCGCTGACGATGCTCGATGATGCGATCCGTGTTGATCAGCGCTCGGATATCGTCCTCTGCCAGCATTTCGATCTTGTTGACTTCGTGGGACGTGCGGAATCCGTCGAAGAAATGGAGGAATGGAATGCGCGTTTCGAGCGAGGCAGCGTGCGCAATCAGAGCCAGGTCCATCGTCTCCTGCACGGAGTTCGACGCCAGCATGGCCCAACCCGTCATGCGGCAGGACATCACGTCTGAGTGATCGCCGAAGATCGACAGAGCATGGGTGGCGACGGTCCGTGCCGAGACGTGAAAGGCGGTCGGCGTCAGCTCACCGGCGATCTTGTTCATGTTCGGGATCATCAGGAGCAATCCCTGGGACGCAGTGAAGGTCGTGGCCAACGATCCGGTCTGCAAGGCGCCATGGACCGCTCCCGCCGCCCCGCCTTCACTCTGCATTTCCACGACGTGGGGCACACTGCCCCAGGCATTCGGAACACCTTCGGAAGACCACTGGTCCGCCCACTCGCCCATTGGCGAAGAAGGCGTAATCGGGTAGATGGCGATGACCTCGCTCGCCCGGTAGGCAACATTCGCCACCGCCTCGTTGGCGTCCATGGTCTTGAATTTGCGCTTCATTTCATCCCCCGTTCAGAACTTTCGACGGCGGCCACGGGCGTGGCCGCTACGATGCCTTAAGCATGCCGGAAGAAGGCCATAGATGTCGGGACGTGGGTTCACACACCGGTGTGATTACAATCACAATTTGCCAAAACGGAAATCCGTCATTCGCGCAAGCTTGGTTGCCCGTGAAGCGTAACTTCTGCTGAATCACCGCCTTACTAGCCCCGCCGGGCAGCCCTTGCCAGATCGATTAGAAACACATGCCAATAGTTTCCTACGGGATCGGACAGACACTCACCTCTTGGGTGTCGCATTGAACGATTGAAGCCGCGATTCACGCTGATGCATCGGTCGACGACACCCGCTTCGCAAAAGTTTTGCCCCCGGCGAACGCTGTCGGCCCTTGGGCAACACGGTCGCTGTTGCGGGCCATCTCTACTAGTAGGAGTCCTAGACTAGAAGGGAGAGAGCTTATGAGCAGGCTCAAAGTGTTTGCAGTTGTCGTCTGTCTCGTTCTCGCATTCGGCGTGTGTCTGCCAAGCGCCCGAGCTGACGAATGGAACGAGCGAACGGAACTCACGTTCAATCAACCTGTGGAAATACCGGGGGTGGTTTTGCCCGCGGGAACCTATTGGTTCATTTTGGCCAACAGTCAGGGCAATCGCAATATTGTTCAGGTCTTCGGCGAGAACTGGAAGACTCTGTACGCAACCGAGTTAACCGTGCCGACGCTCCGCGCGGAATCGACTGATCACACGGTGATCCGTTTTGCCGAGCGTCCTCACACGGCACCGGATGCGATTCTGAAATGGTATTACCCGGGCCGCGACACCGGGCACCAATTCCTATACCACTCCAAAGAGGAACGCAGGCTCGATCGCGATGCCAAGTTGACTATATCCACCGAACCGATGAACCAGATCTACAGCGCTTCGGTTTCCGGCTAGAGAGCGGGGATCGGGCATCAGGGCGTTCCAGCTGCCCCCTACAGCGAGAACGCTCTCTCCGCTTTGGGATTTGCGAACTTGGGGGCGGGGGTTGGGAGCTGCACGACCTAGGCTGCCTCTCGAATCGTTCCGGGTATGGAGAAGTGGAAGGTAGACCCGCCGTCCGGCCCCGGATCCACTCCGATCGTGCCGCCATGCGCCTCGACGATGGTCTTGGCTATGGCAAGACCGAGTCCGGTACCGGGAGCATTAACCTTGCCCCGATAATGCTTCTCGAAGATCAGCATCCGTTCGTCCTCGCTCACGCCAATTCCACAATCCGTTACCGTGATCACCACCTGTAGTCCGTCTTTCCGCCCGCAAATGGACAATGGTGTCCCGCGAGGCGAGTACTTCAGAGCGTTCTTCAACAGCTCTTTGAGGACGCCCTTCATCATCCGAAAATCGAAGACCGCGCGGAGCGACGGGTCCGACAGTTCCACACTCAGCCGCCGGCCGCGGAGCTCAGGCTGCAGTTCTCTTAGTGCTCCATCGATCAAGTGACGGATGTCGTGAGGATCGCGAGCCGGCTCCAGCTTTCCTGCATCGATATACGCGACCCAAAAAACTTCACTGACCGAGGCATCCAGGCGGTCGACTTCCTGGTTAACGATATCCAGAAGTTCCGGCCCGTGGGTGGGGTTCCAATCTCCCGAGAGGAGAGAACTCACCGCAGTCTTGACCACGCTGAGCGGAGTCTTCACTTCGTGGAGCAGCGAATCCAGAACCGCCGACTTGAGCTCCTGACTGCGGCGGGCGGCCTCCGCATCGGTCGCTTTCTCCAGTGCGATTGATTTTTCGAGCGTCGATTCCAGACGCTCGGCGATCGCCCGGAAAGTCAATTCGGAAAGTTGGCTCCCAGAGGCCGCCAGAGCTCCCGCAACGCCGCCGTCGACGTGTACCGGAGCAAGAAAAGAGTGGCCGGAATTCTCGATGCACACCCGATCAGCCGCTGCAGCTGATTGCAGTCGTTCCAGAGAAGCCACGTGCTGGCCCTGCCCAGCCCGGAAAACCTCTTTTTTTTCGGCACAATAGAATGCGGCAGCATCAAGACCAAAAGAACGGACCAGCGACTCCAGGAATTGCGGGACCAGCACATCCTCCCGTCCGTCCACGGTCAGTCCCCGGGACCAGGAATCAAGCTGCTCGAGTTCCTGCGACCGAGCGAGCGCTTCCAGGGTCAGACGCCTGGCATGTGCGGCAACTCGAGCTGTCGCCAGGCCCACGACCAGGAATGTGAACAGCACAACCCAGTACTGCCCTGACTCGACGTACCAGTGGTTCACCGGAGGAATGAAATAGAAAGCGATGAGAAAATCGCCGACCACGGTGGCCGCGACTCCATCCCAAAAGCCCCATCGCGAGGAAATCGTCATTACTGCCAGCAGCAAAAGGAGACAGGGGGCGGCAACATGGAGGTTCGGGGCGAAGTGACAAGCCCACACGATCACCCCGGCGGCGGCAGCAGAACAGAGCAACTGTAGGACTCGTCGCAGAGTGATCCCCCTCGGCTGCTGCTTTGACCAATTTTCGATACATCCTACACCGGCCCCGCGGCCTTTGCCAGCACGCGCATCCGCCTTTGTAGGGGCCTCCGATCTTCGGGCAATCGCCTTTTTCGTGTGGACAATCCGGCCCGATGCAGGTTTTTACCGCTGGCGCGCGCTAAACGGCACCCGCTAAACCTGGAGGACGTCGCCTTCACGAGCCACCATCTCGTAGAGGACCGGATTCACAAAAAATCCGATGAAGAGACGGGAGATGAGCCCAGCCACAATCACGATGGCGAACGGCTTCTGCGTGTCGGACCCAATCCCGGTGGAAAGAGCGGCGGGGAGCAACCCCAGGCAGGCGACCAGAGCGGTCATCATGATGGGACGAAGACGCAGGAGCGAAGCTTCACGGGTTGCGGCGCGGATTCCCAACCCTTCCTGACGTAGCTTGTTGATGTACGAAACCAGGATGACTGCGGTTTCCACCGAAACGCCCAGCAAGGCGAGAAGCCCCAGCACCGACGACACACTGAAAGGAGTGTGAGTAATCTTGAGCGCGAGCAGGGCGCCGACCGGCTCCGTCATCAAGACGCCCAAAGCAATCGTGACCGGGAACTTGAAATTTCCATACAGGGCGAACAGGATCATGAAGATCAGGGCCACGGCCAGGGGCCCGATGAAGTACATCTGCGATCGCGCTTCCAGAAACTGGCTGTACTCTCCGCCCCAGGTCATGCGGTAGCCTTGAGGCAGTCGTACGGCCTGGTTCACGGCTGCCTGGCCGTCTCGCACGGCGCGTTCCAGATCGCGGCCTTCGATGCTGTACTGCACTCCGATGTAACGCGAATTGTTCTCCCGGTAGATGAAGGACGCACCGTTCCCCTGCGTGATGTTGGCCAGCTGGCTCAATGGGATCTGCTGACCGTCCGGCGTACCCACCAGCAGATTGCCGATCTCGTGAGCGTTGCTGCGGAATTGCGGCTGCATGCGCACCACCAGATCAAACAGTTTTTCTCCCTGAATCACCTGCGTGGCCGCTTGTCCGCCGACGGCGGCAGAGATGACGGCTTCGACGTCGGCCACATTGATCCCGTAGCGGGCAATCTTGTCCCGGTCCACATCCACCAGAAGACTGGGCTGGCCCAGTTCGCGCACCACCGTCAAGTCGGTGAAGCCGCGCACTTTGGCGAGCGTATTCTTCACCTGGATCGCCTTAGCCTGAAGCACATTCAAATCGTCGCCGTAGATCTTGACGGCGAGCGAACTCTTCAACCCGGTTAGAGCCTCATCAACCGCGTCTTCGGCAGGCTGCGTATAGTTGAAGATGATTCCCGGAAAAGCGGTGAGCTTGCGGTTGATCGACTCGGTCAGTTCCTTCTTGTCGCTGACCTCGCCGTGCCATGACTTGTCTTTGTAGGGCTTCAGGCCGACGTAGAATTCGCAGTTAAAAAACCCGGTTGGATCGGTGCCGTCATCCGGCCGTCCCAACTCCGAGCCGACCACGGTCACCTGGGGATACGACATGAGAATATCCCGGATCTGGGGAGCGATCTTGCTGGCCTCTTCGAACGAGATCGTGTAGGGCATGGTGGCCCGCACCCACAACGCGCCTTCGTCGAGATGTGGCATAAACTCGCCGCCGATGAACGGGATCAGCAACAACGTCGCGCCAAAAACGGCGGTGGCGATCAGCATGGTCGTTTTGGGGCGTTCCAGCGCCCAATCCAGCTGCTTCGCATATTTCTGTTTCATCCATTCATAAGCCCGGTTCGGCTTCTCGTGCACGCCCTTATTGAACCAATAGGACGCCAGCACAGGAACGAGCGTGAGCGTCAGGATCAGGGCCCCGACCAGGGCAAAAGACATCGTCTCGGCCATGGGGTGAAACAGTTTCCCGGCCGGGCCACTCAACGCATAAATCGGCAGATAGCCAGCTAGAATCACGGCCACCGAATAGAAGATGGGCCGGTCGACGTCCTTCGCAGCCGCGAGAATGACGTCGTTCACGCGGTATTCCTGGCCTTCCCGCAGGGCGAGTTCGCGGTAGATGTTCTCCATCATCACGACCGTGCCGTCGATGACGATGCCAAAATCGATGGCGCCAATCGATAGCAGGTTCGCCGCCACATCGTGGGCATGAAGCACGATGAACGCGAACAGCAACGCCAGTGGAATCGTCAGGGCAACGATGATCGCCGCCCGGAAACTGACCAGAAAGAAAATCAGGACGATCAGCACCAGCACCATGCCGCGAAGCAAATTGTCTTCTACGGTGTCGGTGGTCAGATGCACCAGCTCGCTGCGATCGTAGTAAGGACGGATCTTGACATCCGGCGGAAGAATCTGGCGATTCAGTTCTTCGGTTTTCGCTTCCACCCGTTTCAGGACATTCTGGGTCTGGTCGCCGCGCAGCATGAGGATGACGCCTTCGACGGCGTCATCATTGTTTTGAAATCCGAATTCGCCGAGACGCGGCGCATGCCCGATGGTGATTTCTCCGATGTCGCGCACCCGGATCGGCACGCCCTTATTCGCTCCGACCACGATATTTCCGATGTCTTCTGTGTTGCGCACCAGGCCGAGGCCGCGCACGTAATAGAACTGTCCACCCTGCGAGTAAAATCCGCCGCCGGCATTGGCGTTATTGGCCGCCAAAGCGGTCATGACCTGCGGAACGGTGAGGTGATAACCGTAGATTCGAGCCGGATCGAGCAGCACCTGATATTGCATGACCGTGCCGCCGAAGCCCGAGTCGTCGGCGACTCCGCGCACGGAGCGATACGCGCGTTCCACGACCCAGTCTTCGATGGTCTTCAATTCCTGGGGCGTGCGGTCTGGACTCTCGATCACGTAGCGATATACCAGGCCGCTCGGACTAAACAGCGGCGCGAGAGTTGGGGTAATCCCTCCCGGCAGCGTGGCCTGTCCCAGTCGCTCGAAAACGATTTGCCGGGCGAAGTAATCGTCGGTGTTCTCTTCGAATGTCAGGATGATGTCAGACAACCCGTAGAGTGAGATCGAACGCATGACCTCCATGTGCGGGACGCCGTTCATCTCGATTTCCAGGGGAAGCGTGACCAGGCGCTCGACCTCTTCGGCGGCGTGATCCGGCCATTGCGTGATGATTTCGACTTGTGGCGGCGAGAGATCAGGATAGGCATCCACCGGCATCCGCTGGAAGGAAATGATGCCGGCGACCGTGATGAACACAGTCATGATCAGCACCAGGAACTTCTGCCGCAACGCGGCTTGGACGATTCGATGGATCATTCAGGTACGGTAATTCCCAGACCCCGGACTTTCTGTTTCGTGCTATGCCTCACCGCTGCAGGGAGTTTGCAAACTGCAGGAACAAGCTGCCATCACCGATCACTTGATCTCCCGGTTTCAAACCACTCGTCACTTCGGTTTGTCCGTTCAAGCTTTCTCCTAATGTCACCGAACGCCGGCCAAATTGATTCGAAGCCATGGCAGCATAAACGAACGGCTGATTCTCACTATCGCGAAGAATCGCCGCATCAGGTAGAGCAATGGCGTTTTGGATTGTGCCCGCGTTTACGGTCGCGACCACGTACATATCTTTCTTCAGCTTCTCGCCGGGATTGCTGGTATCGATGCGGGCCGGCAGAGTTCGCGTGTTCGGGTCAAGAGACGCCGACACGTATGAAATGTGCCCGTGAAAGACTTGCGAATACGTGTCCGTTTGCACCGTCACTGGATCTCCAACGTGCACATAAGGCAGATCTTTTTGATAGACGTTGACCAGGACCCAAACGCTGGTGGTATCGGAAATCATGAAGCACTGCGTCGAGCCCGGCTGGATCAACTGTCCGGCAGCAATATCCTGCTCGACGACCTCACCGGCAATCGGCGCTTTTACGGGCACTTCATAGGTTGGCGGCCCGGACACAAGCGCGTCGGGATCGGTGATGCCCAGCACTTTCAGGGCAGCCAGCGCCGCCACCAGATCTCCACCCGCCTGCACCTCCGCAGATTGGGCTTGCTCCAGATTTTGTTCCGCGATGGCTTTGTGATCGTACAGGTCCTTTGCGCGAGCGTAGGCCTTCTGTGCCAGCGCGTAAGCATCCTTGGCCTTCAGATAATTGGTGCGTAGCTGGGAATAGTCCGGACTGGCGACGTATAACATCGGCTCTCCCACACGTACGTGCTGGCCCGGCGCGACCACCACCCGGCTGACGGGACCGCTCACTTGCGTGATCACCGGAGTGGTACGAAATCCGTTATAGGCGACCGCGCCCGTAAGCCGCAGCGTCCGCGTCAGCGTCGTGGGTCGGACGGTAACGATCTGCACGTGCGACATCTGCTCGGCAGGGATCGAGAATAGTTCCGCGCTGTTGGCAGCTTTCTCGGAGGGAGCCGCGCTGGTCTTTGCGCCCTCGCAGCCGGCAAGGATGCAACCGATCACCGAACCGGCAATCAGGGCAATCCCGACTCTGCGGACTCTCCGCTTGATCATGGCAGGTTCCTCGTTCCCAGAGCCTCCTTCAGTTGCTCCAGTGCGGTCATGTACGACGCCAGCGCCTGGCGATAGGCCAGTTGCGTTGCCCGGTAACTGCGCTGAGCGTCGAGAAAATCGAGAAGACTCGCAGCGCCCCGCTTATAAGCATATTCGCTGATATCGCGGGAGTCCTGCGCCTGCTTCAGGTATCCGGAGGTGTAGAGCTGAACAATCTCATCGTTGCTCTTGACGGCCTCGTAAGCATTGGCAACGTCGGAAAGGACGGTGTCGCTGGCCGCCTGCGCCTGTTCTTGAGCTTGCGTCAGCGCATACTTCGTGCGCGCAATCTCACCCTGGTTGCGGTCGAATATGGGCAAGGCAAAATTGGCAAAGATGGAGGCGGTATTTTCGCCGGAAACATGAGTGAAGTCGTAGGTACCGTTCACATCAACCTTCCCATTCGCCTTCGCCAGTGCAATCTGGCTCTCTGCAGCGGTAATTCCCAACTTGGCGGCGCGGTAATCGGGTCTCTCGCGCAATGCCTGCGCCTGCAGGTCCTCGAGCTTGGCGCTCAGCGGCCGGTAGGCGAGATCGCCGATCACATCGTAATTCTCCGGCACCGCATCGTAGCCCAGAAACTGGCGCAGTCCGACCAGCGCCTGCACTCTCGCCAGCCTGGCGGACGAAACATCCGTCTGGAACTGCAGCAACTGCAGCTTGATTTTGAGATAATCGCCTTCCCCGATGTAGCCGGCCTTGAATTGGGCTTCGCTGATATCGACTGTCTGCTGAAAACCCTTGAGGTCTTCCAAGGCGAACTGCAAGGTTGACTCCGCCAGCAAAACGCTGACGAATTGCTGGGCCACGCTGAAGGCCAGGGAACGTTCGGAGTCGGTGACCTGCTCGCGCGTCACCGCGGTCTGATCGCGCGCTGCCTGCAGACGGTGCTGGCGCTTGTGCCCGCGCTCGAACAGGTAGCTGATGCCAAGATCGAACTGCTGGGTTTCGTTGAGATTGTCGCCAGAGAAATCCTGCGGACTGAAGAAGGGAACAAACTGCGTGTCCACGCCGAAGGTCGGATTAGGGCGGAGATTCGCTGTGATCTCCTGCGCCTGATTCTGAAGGATCATTGTCCGACCGGCCTTGAGCGCGTGATTGTGGGCCAGCGCCAGATCGATGGCTTGGTCGAGCGTGACCAGGGTTGGCGATTGCGCGGCCGCCGTCTTGCCTGCCAGACAAAGGATCGATGTCGCGGCGATAATGACAAGGAACCTTGAACTCATAAGAGTCAGAACAGAGCTGCTTCGGCACTCAGGATCGCCGATGGTGTCCGCCCCAACACCAGGCCGAAATCCGGCGCCTACGATCCTCCTCTACATAGGAACTGTATTCCCCGATGGAGACCTATTGTAAATGGTTTCCGGCCCGCAAGCAGTTTGACGCCTGCATTTTACGTGGAGATGTACGACCCGGACATGAAAGCATGCGCGAAAGCCGGAAGAGCGGGCGGAATTTCAGGCTTGGCCAGGCGATCGGGAAATGCCTCTGTCGAGCGATCCGGATGGTGCGACGCTATCGGCCATATCTCCTTTCCGAATCGCCGAATCGATGTCGGTAGTTGACGCTTGCGAAGCCAACCTTCGGGTGTAACCTATGCTCGACTGACCAGCTAGACTCGCTCCCTGGAAGGGCCCCTGCTTGCGAGTCTGCAGAAACCGGAAACCCGCTACCGTTATCCCGCTTTGAGGCTGACGATTGAAGGGTCCGGCCGATCATACTCGCGTCTGCGCGAAACGCACGTATAAGCAAGAATTGAGTTTTCTTTGAGTGGGCTGATATCAGATCAGCGCCGGAGTTGTGGCCCGACAATGCGAGAAGTGCCCGGAGACGCTTCTGTTTTGTGCGCGGATTCATGCTCGGAACGCTTGGAGAAGCTGACTCGAACGCTCGAGCATGAAGGATATGCGGTTTCGCGCGCCCAAACCGCTCCAGATTGCCTGGCCGCTATCGCGGCCACTCATCCGGATGTCGTGGTGCTCGACATCGATCTTCTCTACGTGGATCGACAGAACATAGCCGAATACATCACCCATATAAGCGAGTCGACGATGGTCCTTCTGACCGTCGACGATCTCTCTCGCTGGCGAGACGCGCGGCCCCCATTCGTCAGGGCTGTACAGGATCGGACACAGACCAGTCTGATCGTCGAGCAAGTTCGTGATCTGGCCCGCTGAATGCGGTTTCAATCTCCGGAATCACGCGACCGGTTTGAAGCTAGCTTGGAAGTCAAGGTTCGGCGGAACACTGGCGAGATCCGATTTCGATTGCGCGGCGCAAAGTTCGCCGATTGCCGTCAACAGCATGGCTACGGGCTGCCCTTTCTGGACGAAACTATCTACCAGTCTCATCAACGGACCGGCGATTTCTCCAGTGCCCGAGAGAAGAAGAATCGGAACCCGCGGTTTACTCTCATGGAGCAAGCGAACAACAGCTTCACTGCTCAAATCCGGAGAAGAGTGACCGAGCAGAACCAGATCTACGGATTCCTTTTCGAGGATGCGTAGCCCCGCGCGGCCGCTGTTGGCGGTCAGGACTTGATATCCCATAGCTTCGAGAAGGACGCGGCGGACGGCGAGGCCTTCCGCGTGATCGTCGATGCATAACAGGGTTGGCCGCCACTCCGTAAGCGCAGTCGATGGGCTTTGGGTGGCATTATCGACCGTCTCGTCCAACTTGAGGTCGCCCACCTTTTTCGGAACGTTGCGAGACCATGCCTGGATTTCCGACGGGAGCGCAATAACAGCGCTGCGTGTCCTTCCCGCCGGTCTTCTCACCGGAAGACCAAAGTATTTTTCCCAGCGTTGAACTGTCCGCTCGCTCCTGCCCATATAACCGGCAATTTCTTTCCAGGAATTCAACAGAAGTTCACCAGGCATGCGCGTTCCCTTTCCGCGTGGATCTCCCCGTTTTCGAAACTGAACCAGTGTTCCCCAGTTAATCCGATGAAAAGGCTCAGACGCTCAGACCAGAAGGCGTGGTCTGATGGCTGAGCCAATTGGTAGGAGTATAGTGAAAAAAGAATAAGGAAGTCATAAGGGAAGCATCAGGATCCGCATTAGATGCCATTGGTCGGCGACGCCAGGGAAGCTCCCACAGCAAGGCAGCTTTGAGGATGGCGAAAGTTGACGCTTGTGCCCGCTCGCGAGGCCTATAACCTATAGATAATATTGAGACTTGATATCGGTGTGGACGCAATAGTTTGTACGCTTGGAGCCCGCTTGGCAGCTTCCGAATTCTGCGAGGTTCGCCTGTTTTCTCTCGCGCTTAATATGACTCATAGTCGCATTCGGCGGGTACTTTTGACGGCTGCGATCGCCGCAGCGGTCGGAGGGCACTCCGTCGGCCAGGTTGAACCGCCCCGCCGAATGACCGCATTCGGGTCTCTGCCGCTGACCGATTTTTACACTACCAAAGCTCCTCTGACGGGCAAGCCGGGTTCGCTCATCCGGTCGGAATCCTTCGACGGGTATGACTTGCCGGCAGGGGCGTCAGCCATACGCATTCTCTATGAGTCAGCGTCAGCCGCCGGCGACGAAGTCGCATCATCGGGAGTCGTCCTGCTTCCCGATGGAACGCCGCCGTCCCAAGGATGGCCAGTGGTCGCGTGGGCGCATCCATTCATCGGAACCGCCCGGACTTGCGCCCCGTCGCTGATGACCGGATTGCACAGCGCCCCCCTGCTGAACATGTACCTCAACCTGGGATACGCCGTGGTTGCGACCGACTATGCCGGACTGGGGACTGACTTCCGGAATGCATTCATCGATATGAAGTCGAACGCTACCGACGTCATCTACGCGATGCAGGCGGCGCACCAGCTCAAGGCTCCCCTCGGCCAGCGATGGGTCACCGTAGGGGAAGACGACGGAGGCGCCGCTGCTCTTGCCGTAGCCGAATTGGAGGATTCCCTGCACGATACGGGCTTTCTAGGCAGCGTCGCGATTTCCGGGGCGTTCGATCTGAAGACTGCACTTGACCGGATGGCGCAAGGACCATGGCAAGACAGTCTGGCCTTTCTGGCGTACGGCATCCAGACGGTGTATCCGAAATTCCGTCCAGCAGACTGGATGACAAGCAAGGGATTGGAAAGGTACCGGGTGGCCAATCAGTCGTGTTCCACAACCGCGGCGGAGTCGCGTAGCCCACTCAAAGACATGCTGAAACCGAGCTGGCAGAGCGATCCGTTGGTTCGAGACTTCGTGCAGCGCAACACCCTGGGCTTAAAGCCCGCGCGTGCGCCTCTGCTTATCATCAGCACCGAGAGCGCAAACCCCGGGGACTCCATGACGGCGCGTGTTGTAGGTCGAATGTGCGGCCAGGGTGATCGCATCGATGTAAAAAGCTATTCCGCCGCAGATTCCAGCGAGGTCATGGGAGCTTCGATGTCGGGGCAGGTTTCCTGGATCAAGGCGCGGTTCGCCGGGCAAGCCTCTGAAAACGATTGCCGCTGACGATTAGTATTTCTGGCTCACGAGCAGAGCCAACACGGCCGGCAGGTAGATGACGGAGGCGTGCAGTAGTTGGCTCGCTGCTCGACGCGATCCGAGACGCGCCAGACGCACGCCACAGTAGCAGAGCAAAACGCCGAGGCAGGTCATCACCAGAGAAGAAAGCCGATGGAAGCCGCCAACACCGGTGCTCACAATCGTCACCACAGCCAGCAACACGCTGAATCCGATGATTTCGAGGCGAGTGAAACGGCCTTCGACGTCGAAGGCCGGCAGCATTCGATATCCGGCGCGCTCGTAGTCTTCGCGATACATCAGGGCAATCGCCAGAAAATGCGGGAACTGCCAGAGAAATAGGATGGCAAACAACAGGCCGGCGCCGGATTCGAGCTTGCCTGATGCTCCCGCCCAGCCAATCAGCACGGGCATTGCTCCGGGCACCGCTCCGATCAAAGTACAGAGCGAAGTCTTGCGCTTGAGCGGAGTATAGAGAAGAAGGTAGAGCAGCAGCGTCCCAATCGCGAGCCCAGCCGACAAGGCGTTTACTGCAAACAGCAGTCCCAACCCGCCCGCGGCACTCATGAGCAACCCGAAATACAAGGCCTCGCGCGGATGCAAACGCCCGGCCGGGAGCGGACGGTTCGAAGTCCGTCTCATGCGCGCATCATGCGCCCGCTCCATGTATTGATTCAGTGTCGCGGTTCCGCTGGCGACTAAAAGAGTGCCGGTCAGTGTCTGGAGAAACGTGCCCCAGGCAAGAGCGCCACGGTTGCCGAGGAGATACCCAGCGGCGGTCGCCATGAGAATGAGCAAATTCACTTCCGGCTTGGTGAGCGAGTAATAGTCCTTGAGCTGAGAAGTGCGCTCTCTTGCGGCCTGTCCCGGAAGTGCTGCCAGTTGGCTTGCCATCGGTGTTTGTCTCAAATGGACCTGGGTCGGATGCTGGAGGCCGGAGCAGAACTGTTCGAGCCTTTTTGTTCCCTCTTCGCCGAGTTTGCCCACGACGGGATCCAGGAGTCACCCCTGTCATCGATCTCTCTGAACTGTTCGCGCCTTCGGTATGCCATCAGCGTAAAGGCGGTGGACAGCAGCAGCGGCGGAATCACAAGAATCAAGATGCCTTCGCGGAGAGCATGGATCATGCGATTCCCCGAGCCGGCAGCCTGCGTGTAGCAGAGGGCGCAGCCCTGGCCAAATGCGGCCGGGGCCAGGAACAGAAGAAATGCCACGCCGCAGGCCAGGGCCCGGCTGGCTTGGTCGAAACGGATTCTCCGCCTCATGAACATTTCCCGCCGCATGTAATCAACCGGAAGCTGTCGGACCAGCTGTATTGAAGCGCAAACAGCACAAATATGGTGACAACGCCGACGGAGATGATGAAATACCGCTTTTCACTCCATAGGTGCATGAAGAAAAGCACCGCCATAGCAGCCTCGACGAATGCGAGACAGAGCATACGCACCAGCATCTGCGAGGTCGACAGGTTGGAGTATGCAATCACGAACTGAAGCGCGGCGATGACGAGGATGCAGACGTAAATCACGAAGTACGTCCCCGCTCCTTGCGTCGGTGAAGCTCTATCTTCTGGAGTGATCACGCGGCACGACTCCTTCTCCGTTTTAATGGCTGAGGTTCAGCAAGTAGATCATCGGTACGACGAACATCCAGACCAGATCGACAAAGTGCCAATAGAGACCTGCGGTCTCAACATGGTCGGCGTTGTAACGCCCGCTCTTATAAGCGAGAGTCACGCCGAGCAGTGCGAGAATTCCTCCGACGACGTGCAGCAGGTGCAGACCTGTGACTCCAAAAAAGGCAGCCCCGAACAGCGGATCTCCCCATGGGTTCTTAGAGAGCGTCATTCCCTCATCAATCAGGGCCAGCCATTCGCGAATGTGCAAGAAGGCAAAGATGACCCCCAACCCTGTGGTTGCGAGGATCCAAGCGATTGCGCTGTTCCGCCGCGCCTGTCTCGCCGCCTGTACTGCGAGCAGCATCGTCAGGCTGCTGGTAATGAGGATGAACGTCATAATGGCCACGTTGACCGAACTGTGGAAGGGACGGGGCCAACTCGCGCTAGCGTTCCGCAAGAATCCATAGGCGATGAGCACCGCCGCAAAGGTCATCGCGTCGGCGATAATAAACAGCCAGATCGCCAGTTTCCGGGATGGAATCGCAAACGGAGACTGCTCCATCAATTCCGAGTGGCCTCCAACGGCCAGATTCGCTTCGCTCACAATTTTCCTCCGTGCGGAAGCCTACATCTTCATCCAAAGCAGACCCAGCAAGTAGAGCCACAGGACATCCATAAAGTGCCAGTACTTGGCGGCAACATCCAGCGTGGTCTTGCGCAGCGTGAGCTTTCTCAGCTTCCCGATGACATACAGCAATCCTCCGAGGCCGCCGATCACGTGCACAGCATGAGTCGCTGTCAACACATAAAAGAAAGAACTGCTCGGATTGCTCGCCAGATAGACGCCTTCCTGGTTCAACTGCCGCCAGGCGATATATTGTCCGGCCACAAAAATCATGCCCAGCCCCAGCGTGGAGTACAGCCAGAAAGCCGCCGAGTCGGAATAGGCACTCGCAGAGACAAAACGCCGGCGAAACAACTCGAGGGTCACACTGCTGCCAAGAAGCACTACGGTATTGAAGAAGAGGATATTGGGAAGGTTGATGTGCTGCCAGTCCATCCCAGCGCCCTGGCGAACGACCATAGCGCTGGTGAAAGCGGCAAACATCATGCAGATCGCCGCGATCCCAACCCAAATTGCGGTGCTCCCCGGAGGCGGCGCATTGTCGTGCACCCGGCGGAGGCTTCCGCCGTCGGGCACAAGATTGCGCGAGCCATTGTGGCCTGATCCGCCTAATTTCGGGCTCCGCACGTCACTGGGAGCTGCATCTGCAATCACCGGCATGACTGAACCACCCTCCTTCTCGAACCTATCCCGATCCCAACCTCATCCTGCGATCAGGATGCTTTGCCTTCCTCCGGTTTCGGCTGCTCTGGCGAGGTTTGCATGATATAGTCCGCCCCACTCGAAGTCACCACTCCGTACTGATATGGATCATGGTAAACAACCGGGAGTTTTCCGCCGAAGTTGTCGTACGGAGGAGGCGTTGCGGTTGACCACTCGAGCGACGTGGCCTCCCACGGGTTGTCCGGCGCTTTCTCCCCCCAAAACCGGCTGTGAATCAGGTTGTACAAAAAGAGCAACTGAACGGCCCCGGTGAACAGCGCTGCCACGGTGATGAAACGATGCACCGGGATCAAGTGCATGGTGTAGTCATCCACGAACGCCTGGTAGCGTCGAACGTTGCCGGCGATGCCGAGATAGTGAAATGGCATGAAGATGCAATAGACACCCACGAATGTCAGCCAGAAATGGAGCTTGCCGATTCGTTCACTCATCATTCTTCCGAACATCTTCGGGAACCAGAAGTAGGTTCCGGAGAAGATGCCAAAGATCGCCGCGACCGCCATCACAAAGTGGAAGTGACCAACGACGAAGTAAGTCGCATGCAGCATGATGTCGATCGGAGGCTGAGCAAGGAAGAAGCCGCTGACGCCTCCGGTGATAAACATCGAGATGAAACCGAGGGCAAACAACGACGCCGTGTTAATTCTCAACCTAGACTGATACAAGCTTCCCAACCAGATCAGCACGATAATCGTCGCCGGAATGGTGATGATGAGAGTCGGGAACGAGAACACGAGCGATGAGTAGGGATTCATGCCACTAACGAACATATGGTGGCCGTACACCGTATAGCTGAGGAATGCGATGGAGATCATGCTGCCAACGATCACTTTGTAGCTCAGCAAGGCTCGCCGCATCGAGGTGATCAGGACATGCGAGACAATGCCCATCGCAGGCACGATAGCGATATAGACTTCTGGATGACCAAAGAACCAGAACAGGTGCTGCCACAACAGAGTCGACCCGCCGGAGTGAGGTTGCAGTTGGTCGCTGACTACAAGATTGGACGGCACGAAGAAGCTCGTTCCGGCCACGTGGTCGAGGATCAGCAGGATGCAGGCGGGCATCAGGACTGCGAAAGCGGTGAGTCCCATGCAGGAGGTAATGAACCATGCCCAGGCGGTCAGCGGCAGGCGCGACAGACTCATGCCCTTGGCGCGCAGGTCCAGTGTTGTGGGGATGAAGTTCAGCGAACCCAGAAGCTGGCCGATACAAAAGACTCCGATCGATGCCGCCCACAAAATCTGTCCCAGTCCCTGTCCCGGACCCGCGACCGAACCCACAGCGCTCAATGGAGCGTATGCGGTCCATCCGGAAAGAGCCGGTCCATCGCCGACGAAGAACGATGCGACCAAGATGCAAAAGGCCACGAATGTGACCCAGAACGACATCATATTGAAGTGGGGAAAGGGCATGTCTTCCGCCCCGACCTGAATCGGCAGGAAGTAGTTTCCGAAGGCGGCAAACGGAGCAACTGTCAGAACGAAGAAGACCATGATCGTGGCGTGCATGGTCATCAGCTGCAGATAGTATTCCGGCGTCATCACTCCGCCGGGAGCGCCCGTCTTCGAAAGCAGCTCAAGGCCGGGAATGCGCATATCGGTCCAGCCGAGGTGTAGCCGCATCAGCCAGGAGAGAACCATCCCGGTGAAAACTGCAAGCAGCCCCAAGGCGTAATACTGCTTGCCGATCACCTTGTGATCGATGCTGAAAATGTATTTTCGAATAAACGTCTGCGGAGGACCGTGATGTCCTACCGCATGCGCGCCGCCCACGTCGTGCATGTCATCACCTCAGAGTTATTGCACTTGCATTTCGGACGATGCCCATCCGAGTTGCATCACTGCAAAGCAGCCTGCTGCTTCAGCCAGTTGTCGAAATCTTCCTGGGACATCACATCCAGATAGGCCTTCATGTTGTAGTGCCCGAGGCCACAAAGCTGCGTGCACACGATCTCGTACTTCCCGACTTTGTTCGCCGTAAAGTGGATCGAGAGATCAAGGCCGGGGACGAAATCCTGCTGGATGCGCAAGGCCGGGACAAAGAAAGAGTGGCCGAGATCCTTCGAGTGCATCAACAGATCAATCTCGCGATTGACTGGAATCGCCATTTCGGCCGTGACAATGTCATCGCGAGAATCCGTATCGTGCTGGGGGTCAAGTCCGAAGAAGTTCTCTGTCGCCTCGCTGATTTGGTCGGGATGAATCGGTCCAAACTTCCCGTCCGGGCCGGGATAACGGAAATAGAACGCAAATTGCCCAGCCTGCACCTGCACCGGAAGAGCATCGGAGCCGACAGGGGCAAAGTAAACTCTGCCCCAAGCCTTGCTTCCCAGAACGCCGAGCGCGATCACCTCGCTGCCCACCAGCAGGAAGGCTGCCAACACAAGCCCGAGAGCTCCTCCGGGAAAACGTCCGATCTTGTGGTCGCGGCCTCGCCCGGCATATTTCCAGAGGAACACAGCAAGCACGGCTTGCCCCGCGAGGAAGCACAGCCCCGCTTCCGTCATGGTCTCTGAGATCTGGTGATCGATGGCGGGCCCATGATTGGAGACATCGGCCGGCGGCTCCCATGTGTGCATCACAATCGGGATAGCCGATAGCACAGCGATCACAACAATTGTCACCGCAAGTAATTTCGCCATAGAGTTCTCACAATTGCAGCGGAACCACTGGAAGGGGTAGAGTCGCCGCGTTGCGGCGACTCCGGCCTGCAACTCAGTACACCGGCTTCGATTTATAGGTGAAATCTGCCGTCGCTGGTTTTCCCGCAGCGACCGTCACCTTCGCCGTCTGTTTTCCGTAGCTCTCCTGCCATGCTGTGACCGTATAACTGCCGGGCGGTACGTTCTCGATCGTGTAGGAGCCGCTCTCGTCGGTCGTGGCGTATGGCCCTTTGACCACCACAAAATAGCCGTGCATCCAGGGATGGATGTTGCACTTGACCGGGATAGCCACTTCTTCAGACTTCCAGGACTTCACAATCGGGGCGGAGCCCGGGGGTTGCGACTCGTTCCACGGAATGTTGCCCGTCAACGGATTCGGCTCGGGGTGGATATTGTGAGTGGTCTGATCACTGGTAATAACCTTGTAGTCCTGACCTGCGTCCATCGCCAGCACGTGGGGTGTATACATGCAACCTTTTTGATCGAAGACCGGAATGGTGGTGGCCTTCATGGACGATTCGTTGGCGCTCAACCCCTCGGAGAGGTAGAGAACAACATTTTCCAGACCGCCTCCAGTGCCGACTTCGACCAACTGAAGGTGGACTGGATTGCCTGCATGCTGCTTCACGCACCAGGGATCTTTTGACATGTCAATCCCTTTCATGTGCGGAGGCGCGCCATCAAGCTTCACGGTTCCCTTGATCGAGCCTTCTCCAGCAGCATTGACTCTCGTGTTCAGTAGCAAGCCTGCAACAGCCATCAGGACTATGGCGCATAGTCCGGCTGTCAAGCTGTGCCGATACGGATGCTTCATGGACTTTCTCCTAATCGCCTAGAGGCGAATTCATCGTTATTGAGACAGCTTCATTGCGTCGAGAGGTTTCAGGTTGAGTTCTTTCGCGATCTGTTTCTCCCGCTTATTGAAGCCGTTGTTAGGCTGCAGAGTGCGCAGGAAGAAAACCAAGTCCCAAGCCTCGTCTGGCTTAATCACGTCGGCGAACGACGGCATGGGGGTGCCGTCGAGACCGGTCATAAAGATGCGGTAGATATCCTTATCGGTTTCGCCGCACATGGGGCGAGCGCCGCTGGTGAAGTTGTAGGGAAGGATCGGGCGGTTGAGGTCGTCGGTCAAGGTCGCCGCGGAAGGCCCGTTGGCCCTGCCGGTCACACCGTGACACTTCCAACAGGACACACGAGCAAACACTTCCTGGCCAGCCTTGACTCTGTCCGCCGTGACCTCGGGCTCAGCGGGAATCTGGATCGGAGTGCCGGCTTTTTCCGTCTGCCAGCGCGGCGAGAAGTGTTTGATCCAAGCCACCATGTCGGCACGTTCCTGCTTCGTGAACGTACTCCACGGCGGCATGTTGGACCGGTCCAGGCCGCGGGCGATGGTGTCGAACAAATCCTCATCCGTGGGAAGAGTCCCGGTTGGGGTTGAGCGGCATTTAAACACTGCCAGCTGAAAATCACGCGGCTTGGGATCCAGCCACATGGCATTTTCGCCGTTGCCGTCGCCCAGATCGCCGTGACAGCCGGTGCAATAGCGGCGGTACGGCATGGCCGCAGCGTGAGCATCGCCGGTGACCTTGCCGACGTGACTGGTTACCGCGGGAGTGTTCAGCCATTGTTCTTGCTGATACTCGGTAACCTGCGCCAAAACCAGAGTGGGCAATGCCAGAAAACCGGCAATCAGGACGGGGCGCAACCATTTCACCAATCGCGAGTTCATCAGTATCCCTCTCTAGAAATCGAAATCAAATCCAAACATCAACTCACTCTGGTTGAGATTCGTGCCCAGCGGCGAGGTACCGTCCTGGTGCCACCAGTTGTACTCGTTGTGCCAGGCAAAACCGGCTCGGCTGGTCATGAACGGGTTGTAGCGATAGCCGATGGTATAGGTTGTGATGTTGCCGAGGTTCGAAGCCGACGGCACGGCGGATTGAGGGCCGTTCGCCTGCTGTGACATGCGGATGGTTTCGAACCGCCCGATAAAAATGAGCTGCGGGCTGTAGATGTAGTGAGGCTCAAACAGGACGCCATTCCAAGTCGGAGCCTGAGCGCCAACCGGCAGCGTGGTTCCGGGCGTGTTGTTCAGGCCGTTCAGGATGTCGACCAGATCGCCGTAGCCCTGGCCAAACCAGGCGTTATCCCAGCCATGCTGCGTGACCACCTGAAGGTCGACATGCTGCCCGAAGTAGAACTGGCCAACAAATCCTTCACGATGGTAGCCCTTGTTGCCGATGCCTGAGCCACCGATGGGAGCGTTCGGTCCGCCGCTGGTCAGCCAGCTGGTAGGCGCCTCTCCAGCCATGAAATAGCCGCCGATGCGTTCGACGCCCATCTTCCCGGCATCGAATGCCTGGCTGAAGGTGAAGAATCCGCTGTAAGAGTTCGCCCCGTAGACCAACCCAGGATTGCCGTCCGACGAACTCAGCAAGGCTGCCGAGTAGCGCGTGCGGTCGTTGTAGGAGTGGCCCATGACTTCGACGCCGAGCTGGTTATCGCCAATCTGACCGAAAATGTTGCCGTCGCCGACGGGAATGAAGTGATACAGCTGATAGATTCCGCCGTTGCCGGTGAGAGTCAGAATGCGTTTTTCCGACAATAGGTTGTCGAGTTCGAATTTGCCCATCTTCACGTTCAGCCACGTGCTGCCGAAGACATTGTCGAGCCGGGCCATCACCGTCTCAAAGTGAAAGGCGCCGGTTTCGTCCGACGAAGGCAGCAAGTAGAACGAGAAGTTCTTTTCCAACGTGCCGGCGGTGTGGAAGTCCAGTCCGCTCAGGTCGAAGCCGGAGGAGGTGACGCGCGCAATGCCATTGCCTTGATCGACGGCCACTTCGCCGGTGCTCACGCGGTGCCACATCGGCGTCATGCGAAAAGTGGCAGGCCAGTAGCTCGGATTCTGCCAGATCGGCGAATCGCGGTCGTTCATCAACTGATAACCGTTGTCTTTGAATTTCTGGCCGAAGTAATTCAGCATCGGCCATGACTCATGACAAGCCGAGCAGCGCAGGCCATACTTGCGGGCAAAGGCGGGTATGCCGAATGCGCTTTGCCATGACCCCAGAGTTAACAAAGCGAGCAATGCCCAAAGAACGCGAGGCCTCCACACCGAGTTCATTCGTCCTCTCAATCTGACATCACGCAACACACTCATGTCTGGTTGATTGCTAGCGCGTCTTGATCTCTCAGGAACTTCCCCACTTGGACCTATTTTTTTCACGCTACACCCGCCATTCGGAAGAGCAAGCGTCAAGTTCCGACAAAGCCGCCAGCGAGCCGCAATCTTTCCCGGCGGAAACGCACGAGGCCCAGTTCACTTGGAAGTGACGTCGATTCAACCCCAGGAGCCTGAAAACAAGATGTTTTACGGCAACCAAAGAGCTTGCGACAGCAACTAAGGCCCCGGCCCGCGGTCATGGGGTCAGCATCGAGTCGCCGGAGATGACTGCTGGTCTTATTCGAAGCAGAGATCGAGGCATAACCGGGCGAACGGAAACGTTTCCGCTGCCGAATTTCGCCTTCTTCCCATGGGATGTTGCGACTGTCGTTGTGCAGTTTGCGCAAATGGCGTGGTAGACTCGTCGGAAATCGATTTCTGACTTGCGAGTCGTGGGAGCGCGTTCGCGATTCTTCTGTCCTCGAATGTGCCGGGAAATTGTTCGAGCAGGTCTTATGGCAAGCCGAAAGATACTGGTCATCGACGACGACCCTCAGATGCGGCGTGTCATGAGGGCAACCCTGGTCAGCCACGGATACGAAGTCGTCGAATCGCCCTCCGGAGAACAGGCGCTGCAGACCCTCAGGGCGCAGCCGTGCGACTTTGTGCTGCTCGATATCAATCTGCCGGGGCTGGACGGGATTCGAACCTGCCGCGCCATCCGCACAACCTACGAAATCCCGATCATCGTTATCTCCGTGCGCGGTTCGGAGAAGGACAAAGTCACCGCCCTCGAAGCGGGGGCCGACGATTACGTCACCAAGCCTTTTGGTCTGCCGGAGCTTTTAGCGCGGATTCAGGCCGTTACCCGGCGAGGCCCCAAGATCGACGGTCAGCCCCGCGTTCTGGTTCTGGACAAAGTGGCCGTCGACTTCGAGACACATCGAGTGTCGGCTCCCGATCGCGAAGCCGAACGGCTCACACCCAAGGAATTCGATCTGCTGCGGTTCCTGGTATCGCATGCCGGTAAGGTGATCTCTCATCGCCGCCTGCTGCAGGCGGTCTGGGGTCCTGATTACGGAGACGAGGTCGAATATCTGCGCGTTGTGATTAATCAGTTGCGCAACAAGATCGAAGAAGATGCGCATAACCCCAAATACCTCCTGACGGAACCATGGGTTGGCTATCGTTTCGTGGCTCCGTTGAAGACGCAGCCTCAGCCATAAGATTGTGCCAGCCGCGTTCGCGTGAAGAAGTTGACCGGGGCTGCGCGCCTTGGCATTCCGCGAGCCTCCGTCGGCAGGGCGTTGAGGATTTTCCGTTCAGAACAGCGCCGCTCGTGGCCGTCGACGCGACGGACCGGTTGGCGATGCTATAATCTGGGTTCGCTCTTCTCTTCGGATCCCACCGTAGGGCGCGTAGCTCAATTGGCAGAGCAACTGACTCTTAATCAGTAGGTTGTAGGTTCGATTCCTACCGCGCTCACCAACCTAACCTAGAACAATCGCTTGGCCGACCCCGGACAACGCACGCCCGCCGGAGGATCCAATCCGCAACCGTGGCAGGCCCCGACGGCCGGCTTTCGGCGACCTCGTTCCCGAGCCGTCAGGAAAATAGCTGGCCGCATACAAGATTCAAGGATGGGCTGGCTTACGCCAGCCCTTTCCTCGATTCTAGAACTCAGCGATCAGGCCGAGCGTGAACATTCTGGCGGTATCGTAGGTGGGAAAGGCCAGAATCGGAGTGGAGTTGATCCGCTTGGGTGCGCCAACCTGCCAGCCCGACCCGGACCAGGCATAGTCGTAGTTGATAAAACCCGCCTTGATCAGAAAGTGATCGTGCACGCGATGCGTCACATAGGTTTCGAAGACATTCCCCCGCGTATCGGTCTTGGGAGCGATGATGTCGTCCTCGGCCTGCGCGAAGTTGAACCAGTATTCTGTTCCATGGTTGAACTCGAACCCTATCTTGGTGTGGCCGTCGTCCTGAGGAATGCTGTAGCGGACTCCCAGGTAATACATCTGACCGTCATGATTGGCCGGAGTCTCAAACGGATCGCTCATGAGACCGCCGAATGGAGTGGTCAGTCCGTTGGGACGGGTTGAGGACCAGTTGCCACTGACGAAGAGATCGAAGTTCTGCACCTTTTTCTGCAGATTGACTCCGTACAGGTTGATTGCTCCCAGATTGGCCGAGGGCGCATAGCGCATGACGACGGGCGCGGTTACTGGAGCTCCGGTCAACGGATTGTTGGGCAGGACCATCAAGCCGTCGAAGCCGTCGGTCACGTTCCACGCGCGCGCCATGGTTACCTGGATGAAAGTCTTGTCCGTGCTGTAGAGATCGAAGTTTCCCCCAAACAAGTGCACGGATTTGACCCGGTCCGCCGGCGTCTCGAGCAGGTTACCGTTGCCGAAACCGGACGAGTAGCCCATGCCGTAACAGGCACGCAGCGTCATCTTGTCGTTCACGACGTAGCCGGCAGTGATGCCGTCGAATTGAAAGTCGATGAGGGAACCGGAGGGAGTACCGCCTCGGGGTTCGTCGTCGCGGAAGTTCAGAGGCGGACCGTCGGTGGAAGGCCGCCGCCCGATGGAAAGGTACAAATTCGACCCTCCGATGTGATTCCAGCTGAAATAGGCGCGTTCTACCCGAACCATGTCGCCGCTGGGTACCCCGACCGTGGTGCCATCGATCGCAAGAGAGGTCGGCTGGCCATCAAATATCTGAACCCCCGTCGAATCCCCAAACACCTTATACATGCTGAGGCGGGCGCCAAAACTGATGTTGTCAGCGACCTGAGAATCGAAGCGCAGGCGAAGCCGGTTGGTCATGAGGGCATCGGTGTTGGCGTTGTAGACCGCCTGCAGAACACCGGGCACCTGGGTGAGATAGCTGGTCAGCATCTGCTGCATCTGGGGCGAGAACTGCCCCACGGATTGCTTCAGAGCCGGGAATGTCAGGTTGTTGGTGAAGTACTGGTATTGCGAGTAGTTCTGCTGCACCTGCTGGCCCAGGAAGGCAGAGAACTGCGCCGGAGTCATCTGGCTGAGCATGTCGGGATTGAACGTCATGCCAAGCCCGCCCTGTGACTGGGGTGTAAACAGCCATAGGGTATTCACCATCAGGTTCTGGACCTGCATACCATCGTAATGACTGGGGATGCTTCCGCGAATGGTGTGCACTTCGAAGCGGTAGTCTCCACCCCACTCCAGGCGGTCGCGGAGATTCTTCCGCTCTGCCTGGTTGACTCGTTCGTTCAGGTCCCGAACGTTGGTTTGCAGGTCGGCGACTGCTTCATCTTTATCTTTGCCGGCAGCCGGCGGCGTTGTGGCTGATTGGTTCGCTGACGCCTGAGCCGATGCGGCTTTGGCGGCGTTGTCCTGCGCGTCCAGCCGCTGTTCCAGCGAGTTGACGGTCTTCTTGAGTTGGTCGATTTCCTGCCGTAGCTGGGCAGCATCATCGGTCGCGGGCGGCGCCGTTTGAGCCCACAGCCCCGACACGAGCAGAACGATCGGTACTGTCAGCAGAAGCTTCCGCATAGGAATAATCCCTCTCTTCTATGAAGTGCGCGGCCCGGACGGTTCTGAGGCCGAAAGGCCGGGCTATACCAGATCAGGGTGAGCAAGGAATGTCGACCCAGTACAGCAGATACATGATTGACGAAGAGGCGAGGCCTTGCAGTGTCTTTAATCACATACTTTCGAAAGTTCTTAATTACTAAAGGACGCATCACTCCGGCACAGCGGGTGTGTTCCCGATCACTGAAATGCCTGCCGGCGATCCATATGATCCTCGTCAGTCGCTAACTTTCGAATGCTATCGAGGTGGAAAATATTTATGATGCGATTCGTAAAACTCATTTTCCTTCTGCTCGCCGTTGTCGCGGTTTCCGGCTTGTTCTCGGCTCTGCCCGCTGCACAAAAAGGCAGTGAAACCAAGGGACGTCACTTCTTCAAAGACACCTGCCGCCAGTGCCATGCCAAGGGTGGAGCGGGTGGCGAACTGACCCCGATGAACAAAACCATGGCGCAATGGCGCGCCTACTTTGCGGCGGGCACTCACAATCACGGGAAAGAGTCGCTGACCAAGTATCTGCCTGCCGATCAGTTGCTCGACGCCTCGGCGTTCCTGATTAATCACGCCGCCGACTCTCCGCAACCGGAGACCTGCGGCAAGTAGCCCACGGAACGGGAGAATACCCGCGACCGGAGTTGTGGGTTTTCGCTTACATCGCGGCACTAGGAGAACAGGCATGCGTCGAGTCCCGTTGGAATCCCACGCAAAAGTGAAGATCAGGCGGCTGCCAGCATCGTCTGCGCTGGCGGCGACAGTGCTGTTCTGTGCTCTTTCGCCGGCGCAGACCGTGGTCCCAGGCGCCCACGGCACCGGAAACACCAGGCCGCCGAAACTGGCTCACCCTCAGCTTGTCTTAAAAGACGAAAGCGGACAGAGCGTCCTGGTCACCGGGAAGCCGATCAGCACGCGCCAAACCTGCGGGGGGAACTGTCACGATTACGAGTTCATCACCGACAGCTTTCACTTCCAGCAGGGCAAGAATGAAATGGACAGGGCCCTGCTGGCGTCTCACGGCGCAGCCTCGTTCAACACCTCTCCGGGAATGTTTGGAAAGTTTTCGATTATTCCCAACCGCCAATTAACAGCCATGGACATCCAAGATCCATCCGATGCTGACATGAGCCAGCCAGAGTGGCTAACCAAATGCGGCGGCTGCCACACCGGCGGCGGGATCTCGGAATACGATCTGCGCGGGCGTCGTTTTCTCACTCCCGAGGCAAGGCCCAGCGGTCCTCTGGATCCGAGTTACACGATCCGAGACCGGGAGACCGGGCACGTCATCCCCTGGGATTGGCAGAAGAGTGGCATCGCTGAGGGCGATTGCTTCTTATGTCACGTTCCCAAAGCCAGCCGCGGCGATCGCAAGAGGGAAATGGCGGCCGGCAACTTCCGGTGGGCCAACAATGCGACTTTGCTCGCGACAGGCATCGTCATCCGTCAGGAAAACGGCACGTTTATCTACAATCGTGCCGCCTTCAATGCGGACGGAACTGTCAAAACTGAAGCTCTCGACATTTCCGACCCTACGCTGGAGAACTGCGCCCAGTGCCACGGGTTCACCGCCCGGAACACAACGACCATCCAGCCCATTCAACACGCCGACATCATGCGCGGCACCGAGAAGTCAGGCTGGATCTACAACGGCGCCAAGATCAGCGACACCGTCTCTCCCAATATCGTGGGAAAGGAAAAGTTGGACTTCCCGTGGGACGTGCACGCCGCCGCCGGGCTGGCCTGCATCGACTGTCATTTCTCGGTGAACAATCCCGGGCGGATGGTTCACGAAGACCCAAAGAAGAACCTGCGCTACAAACCGGCCGAAGATGATCTGGCGGTCTATCTGCGGCGTCCCGATCATAATTTTGCCCGCGGCGACATTCCCCCGGAAACTGTCAATCTCACACGGCATGACACCATGCGGGCATGTGGCGATTGCCACGAGGCAGAGAAGGGCCACGCCTTCCTGCCGTACAAGTCGACTCATTTCCGGACGCTGGCTTGCCAAACCTGTCATATCCCCGCCGTTCATTTCTGGGCCTATCGCAGCGACGACTGGGGCTTTGTCATGGATACCGGCGGCAGCCGCATCACGATGCGCGGAATCGACGGTTCGATCGTTGATCCGGAATCGGAAATCAGGGGTTATCTGCCGGCCTACATCCCCACCCTCGACAAGAAGAACAACCAACAGATACGGCCGACGAACCTGATCACCGGCGTCTATTGGTTCGATAAGAGCAAGGGCAGGCCAGTCTTCACCTGGCAGGTACAAAACGCATTCTTCGCCGGGAGGGCGGTCGAAGGAGAATTCCCCTACCGCCCGGAGGTGCTCAAGGCATTTGCCGACAAGGACGGCATCATCGATCTTCCGCAAGCCGTGTACGACACGCCCGAAAAGATCGCTCTGATCAGGGAACTCTTGCAGAAGTATTCGGGCGTAGCCGATCCCGAGCTGCGAATCGAAATCGTGCCCTGGGCAATGACTCATGGGATCGTCGGCAAGAAGCAGGCGGTTCGCGACTGCGCCGCATGCCATGGAAAAAACAGCATGCTGGCGCGCGCGGTGGATCTGAACTCGTCACTCCCCAGCGGAGTGCCGGTCATGTATCGGGGCAAAAAGTTGAATGTCGTGAACTTCTCAGCCAAAGAGCCCTCTTTCGACAACCGGGTTCTGCTGAACTCGTTCTACATCGTCGGCTACAGCCGGGCGGAGTGGGTCGAATGGCTGGGCTGGCTGTGCGTGGCTGCAGCGGTCCTGGCAAGCCTGTTGCATGGTGGAATTCGCCTTTTTGGTGGACGCTTATGAACTCAACATCGGCTCTGTACTCGCTGCATGAACGCATCTGGCACTGGTTGCAAGCGACAGGCATGATCTGCCTCATCCTTACCGGAATGGCCATCCATTATCCGGACCGGTTTGGCATCTTTGGCTCCCTGGCCAACGCCGTTCGCTGGCATTCCTGGATGGGATTTGCGCTGATCTTGAACGCATTCCTGGGGGTCTTCTACCATCTGACGGCAGAGAAGTATCACCACTTCCTGCCTCGCATGGAGGACTTCACCGGAGCAGCCATTAGCCAGGCACGTTTTTATTTTTACGGCATCTTCAAAGGCGAAAAGCATCCCTTCGATGCCGATCTCCGGCGCAAGCTCAATCCACTGCAGAAGATTACTTACTTGTTGCTGTTGAACATTCTGCTTCCGTTCCAGATTGTCACCGGAGTCCTGATGTGGGGCGCCGATCGTTGGCCCGCAACGCTTGCGCGACTTGGCGGCCTCTGGATTCTCGCCCCCGCCCACACTCTCGGCAGCTATCTGTTTCTGGCATTCTTGATTGGCCACATTTATTTATCAACCACCGGCCCGACTCCCGGGACCCTTCTGCGGGCGATGATCACGGGCTATCATGTAGAGGAGGAACAGGTCCGATAAGGCAAGCACTCGAGGGGGAAAGATGAAAGGTCGCAACGGTCGCTTGATGGATGAGGAGCTTTATGAGAGGCGGGCGGCGATCTGTAAGGCTTTCGCCAATCCCGTCCGCCTGAAGATCCTCGATCTCGTGGGCAAGAAGGCCTATCCCGTCTCGGAATTGCGCCGCCGACTGGGGGTTAGCGAAGCAAATCTCTCCCAACATCTGTCGGTCCTGAAGGGGGCCGGAGTAATTGCAACCAGCCGCGCCGGAAAGCGCGTGTATTGTTACGTTGCCATACCGGAGGTCAAACAAGCCTGCTCTTTGGTCTGCGACGTCCTGCGCGCGCAACTTCACAGTGGCAGGCGACTCGTAATCTAAGGCCTCGACCTCAAAGCTGTCGGCGTCCCAAACGGACCAGCCGAGAGCTGAAAGCCCGTGCAGCCGGGACCGCGATGGCGTCTGGGCCCCGGCTGCGAGCTGAAGGTTCTCGAACGTCTTCACTCCGCGATCAAGCGAGGTCGAAGCGATCGAGGTTCATCATTTTCGTCCACGCCGCCACGAAGTCCTTCACAAATTTCTCCTTCGCGTCCGCGCAAGCATAGACTTCCGCAACCGCACGCAGTTGAGAGTTCGAACCGAAAACCAGATCGACACGCGTGCCGGTCCACTTGACCTGGTTCGTCTTCCGGTCGCGCCCCTGGTAGACGGGCCCAGAGCCGTTCGATGCATTCGACGGCTTCCATTCCGTACCCATATCGAGAAGGTTGACGAAGAAGTCATTAGTCAACGTCTCCGGCCGCTTGGTGAAGACGCCGTGTGCGGATTTGCCCACATTTGCACCGAGCACTCGCAGGCCACCGACCAGAACGGTCATCTCCGGCGCCGTCAGCGTCAACAGTTGTGCCTTGTCGACCAACATCTCCTCAGCGGACAGAATCTGTTTGCCGCTGAGATAGTTGCGGAACCCATCCGCTTTGGGCTCAAGCGGCTCGAAGGACTCGACATCGGTTTGGTCTTGGGATGCGTCCATACGACCGGGCGTGAAGGGAACCTTCACGTCGTAACCCGCTGCCTTCGCAGCTTTTTCGATGGCTGCATCGCCGCCAAGAACAATCAAGTCCGCAAGCGAAACCTTCTTCCCGCCCGATTGGGCAGCGTTGAATTCCTTTTGGATCGCCTCGAGTTTCTGCAGCACCTTGGCGAGTTCAGCCGGCTGGTTGACCTCCCAGTCTTTCTGCGGGGCGAGGCGAAGGCGTGCGCCGTTCGCTCCCCCGCGCTTGTCGGAGCCACGGAAGGTTGATGCGGACGCCCAAGCCGTCGAAACCAACTGGGAAACGGAAAGGCCTGACGCAAGGATTTTCGCCTTGAGCGCGGCGACGTCCTTTTCACCGATCAAGGGATGATCTACCGCCGGGATCGGGTCTTGCCATGACAGCTTCTCCTTCGGAACGAGAGGGCCAAGATAGCGCGCGAGCGGTCCCATGTCGCGGTGCGTCAGTTTGAACCATGCTCGGGCAAACGCATCGGCGAACTGATCCGGATGCTCGTAGAAGCGCCGCGAAATTTTTTCGTATACCGGATCGAAGCGCAAAGAGAGATCGGTGGTCAGCATCGTCGGCGCATGATGCTTCGAAGGATCGTGCGCATCCGGCACCGTACCCGCGCCTGCTCCGTTCTTAGCGACCCACTGATTCGCGCCCGCCGGACTCTTGGTCAGTTCCCATTCGTACTTGAACAGGTTCTCGAAGAAGTTATTGCTCCACTTTGTGGGCGTGGTAGTCCAAATGACTTCCAGTCCGCTGCCGATGGCATCACCGCCTATTCCCGACTTGTACTTGCTTTTCCAGCCGAGACCCTGCTCCTCCATGGTCGCGGCTTCCGGCTCGGCGCCCACGTTGTCGGCGGCGCCAGCGCCGTGGGTTTTGCCGAAGGTGTGGCCCCCGGCAATGAGAGCGACTGTCTCCTCATCATTCATGGCCATGCGCCGGAAGGTCTCGCGAATGTCCCTGGCCGCCGCCACAGGATCCGGCTTCCCGTTCGGTCCCTCCGGATTGACGTAGATCAGTCCCATCTGTACGGCGCCGAGCGGATTCTGCAGGTCACGGTCTCCCGAGTAGCGCTCATCGGCCAGCCACTTGCCTTCAGGCCCCCAAAACACGTCCGCTTGCGGCTCCCAGGTGTCCTCACGCCCACCGCCAAAGCCGAAAGTCTTGAATCCCATCGACTCGAGGGCGACGTTGCCGGCAAGAATCATCAGATCGGCCCAGGAAATCTTTCGGCCGTATTTCTGCTTGATCGGCCAGAGCAGCCGCCGCGCTTTGTCGAGATTCACATTGTCGGGCCAGCTGTTGAGCGGAGCGAAGCGTTGCTGACCGGCCCCGGCGCCGCCGCGGCCGTCGCCGATACGATACGTGCCGGCGCTGTGCCACGCCATCCGGATAAACAGCGGACCGTAATGCCCGAAGTCCGCTGGCCACCAGTCCTGCGAATCCGTCATGACGGCGTGAAGGTCTTTGATCACGGCGTTCAGGTCAAGACTCTTGAATTCTTTCGCGTAGGCAAATTCTTCGCCCATCGGATTGGAGAGATTGGAGTGCTGGTGGAGGATCTGAAGGTTTAACTGGTTCGGCCACCAGTCACGATTCGTGTACGCCGCCCCGCCGGTGAATGGGCACTTAGATTCGGCGGGCACATTGTGTTCCTGCTTGGCGAGTTCTTTTTCCATAAGTTCATTCTCCTTCGTGCATAATCCAAAAAAGGCCGTACTGAGATACGGAACGATCCTGGCTGTCCGATTCGTTGCAAATTGCCAGCCGCGCCGGAGCGACCATCCGGGGCGAGCGCGTGCGATAGTCAGCGGGCTGCGCGCCGCGGAGCGCACCTGGTGCAGAGCCCGCGGAAAATGAGTTCGCATTCCCGCAGAACCCGCTTGCCCAGGGAGCGCACAGCCGGTCTCGGCACGTCATACCACTCCAGATCCTCTACATTGCCGCAGCGGTCGCAGATGAAATGGTGATGGCGCATGCCCTTGGCATCGAACCGCGCGGCTCGGCCTTCGACCGCGACTTCGCGCACTAACCCGGCCTGCACCAGGTCCCGCAGATTGTTGTAAGTTGTGGCCCTGGAAGAGCGTGGATCCAGACGGTTCACGGCTTCGAAGATTTCCGCAGCCGTGGGATGTTGACGGCATTCCATCAGAAACGCCATGACGGCATACCGCTGCGGTGTGCACCGCAACCCGCTGCTCTCCAGGGACCGTTTAATCGCCACGGCGTGCATCAGCCGATTAGAATATATCTAATCTGATATTTGATCAAGGCCGGGGTGGCATCAGCCGGGAATGAGTCTCTGCGATTCGCCTTCAGGCGACGACAGGCGTCTCTATCTCGTCGACATGGTTCTTCGCACGCAGTTGCGCTGCATCCTGAGCCGCCCGGATGACGCGATCCGACAGGGCAAACAGAGCCTGCCAGTTCTCTTCGCCCAGAGTATTTCGCAGGCGTTGCTGGGCGCGTTGCCAATAAGGCAGGGCCTCGCGGAGACGTCGCAGGCCTTGTTCGCTAAGCCGGTAGATTCGTTCGCGGTGACCTGCTCCGATGCGAACCTCAACCAACCCTTGCCGTCGCAGGGATGCGAACCGCCGGGAGAGAGTCTCAACCGCTACCGAGTTTTCGCGCGCATACTTGCATTGGGCGATCTCTTCGGCGTGGTGAATGGCCCTCAGCATGATGAATTGCGTCGCCTTGAGACCGGTCGGCATCAGCACCAGATCGTAAAGCTGGGTCACAGCCCGACTCGCCATCCGACTCGCGGCGCAGGCGCAGAATAGTTCGTTTTCGTCGAGTAGATCCAATATCTTCTCTTCTTTCACAGACACATCCCACCGTGCCTGCGAGATCAGCCACACGGTTCATCCGGGGACCGAGGCGGGCGGAGGCTCAGCTGCTTCCTTTGATGGTCGCACATCACTCTGTGGTTCTCAAAGCGGCAACATGCGCCAAATGAGCGCGTACTCGGGGAAGCAGCTGTTTGTAAGATGCGGAAGGTCGCGGAGAGGACAACGAGCGCTCAGAAAAATCGCGGAAAGTTCCAGCGCACAGAGATCCAACGAAGCCGAATATGTGGAATTGATTCGCGAGCTTACCGGCCCGCGATCAATTCCAGTAGTCTTCAATTCAAGCTGCCGGCTTGAAGCGGTGGGTTGTGTCTACAGGCTCTGCCGGGCGAGAAGATCCCAAACCTGTCGACGTGGGATGTATGCCGGATGACGCTCCGATCATGGCCGCGAGCCAGCCAAGAAAGAGCGAAAAGAAACCGATCCAACCGAGTCCTGCCAGAACGTTGAGCACATGAGGGCCGCGCAGTGTTTCGGCGATGCCGGTGCCACTGTTGGCGCCAAAAACCGTGATCACCAATGCCGCAGTGACGGAAAGACCAAACATGATCATCCCGTGCATTGCGCCATCCTGCCGGTTGATCGCAGAAGCCAGGCGTGCGGTCTCGCGCCCGGCAACAAACATAGCGATCATCGTCAGCACTACCGCCCAGATTCCCAGTCCAAGGTTCATGCTCCCGAAGTTTTGGGCTGCGGGATTCGCTGAACCGGTAAAGATTGCCATCCCGAGAACTCCGAAGACCGACCAGATGGCGGTAAAGATGAACACGCCCGCCCAGATTGCTCCCCAGTCTGTTCTTCCCCGTGCCAACACGACGTTCTGATTGTATGGAATATCAGCCATTTCCGATTTGCCTCCCTAGTTAGTTGGATGACATGTGAATTTCCGAAGGATGACCAGCGTGGAAATGGGCAATGGGATGACCGGTTGCTGTTACAACCCCGGGGCGTGTTGAACTGGCTGAATTGCGGCTGGATCTTTACCGGTGCTCTTTCGCGGACGTGGCACGGACCGAGATCGCGCGCTCTGCGCGGGCATCGCGGCGAGACGATTCGTAAGGAAGCGTTGACGCTCGCGGCAGCATGACTTTCGCCACACACCCCCGCTCTTCGATGCGATTCGCCAGTTCGAGCGACCCGCCGTGCGCCTCACAGATCTGCCGCGAGAGAATCAGGCCGATGCCGCTACCGGTCGGCTTCGTCGTGTAAAAAGGCACAAAGGCGTTGCTGGGATTCATCAGGCCCGGACCCGCATCTTCGATCGTAATGACGAGCTCCTTTTCAAGGAGTCCCCAGGTCAGAACAACTGGCGCCGCCGCCTCGGGAAGAGCCTGGGAAGCCGTTGGTTCAGGTTGCGCGCCTTCGAGGATGGCCTCTGCGGCGTTCTTCACGAGATTAATCAACATCTGTTCAAGCTGATCGGGGTCCGCGTTGAGAACCATCTCGGGGCCAGGCACGACTTTTACTTCGACGCGGTCCTCCATTGCGACGACCCTCCGCACCAGCGCAGAAACAGAGCACTCCCGGACTACCGGGGGTGGGATCTGCGCCAACTGACGGTAGGCCTGCAGGAATCGGTTCAGGGAGGCAACGCGGGCTTCGATGATACCGAGCCCACGCTCAAAGTCCTGCCGTTCGTCGGCATCGAGATTCGTTTCGCGCAACCGATGGCTCAGGGTCCCGGCAATCGATTTGATCGGTGCAAGTGAATTGTTTAGTTCATGTCCGATGACCCGAATCAAGCGCTGCCACGCCCTTCTTTCTTCTTCACGCAAAGCGCGGCTGACATCGGAAAGCACGACCAGTGTGTGCGGGATGCCTTGTTGTCGAAACGCGCTGCGCCTGACGAACCAGCGCGCTTCCCCCGCAAACGGAAGCGAGACCAGCGTCTCGTTCTCGCACGACAGCGAGTCCTGCAAGTGGAACTCGGAGGCTGTCCTGCCTAGCAATTGCGAAGAAGGCTGCTGCAGAAGCTTCTGTCCGGCTGAGTTCACCAGCCGCAGCTTCTGGGCGGGATCAAAGGCAAAAATAGGAATTTCGACCTCTTCGATAACACGCTGCACGAGAGCAGCGGCCTCCAGGGCTCCCGTACGATTCTGAGCCAGGAGATCGGCGAGAGCGTTGACCTCCAGCGAGAGTTCGCCGAGAGCATCATTGGGAACGGCGAGCCGGGCGCGAAACGAGTAGTCTTCATCCCGAAGAGCACCGACCACATTCGCCAGAGTCTGCAGCGGACGGATGATGTGGTCGTGCAGGGCGGCTCCGATCAGCAGGCAGGCGAAACCCTCGCCGCCAAGAATCACCAGTTTCGTCTGCAGGGCCCAAGGCAGAAGCCAAACCAAGAGGCTACTGGCGATAAGACCTGGCAATGCCAGCAATACGGTGAAGCGCAGAACTCTACGTTCATAAGGAGTGCGCTGCGACTTGCGGACGATACTCCTGGAGTGGTCGCCCAATCGTGGGCTAGAGCCCATACTTTTCCATCCGCCGGTACAGGGCGCCGCGACTCAATCCGAGCGAATCCGCGGCCTGACTTACATTGCCCTGAAAGCGCTGCAGCGCTTTGCGAATCAGAATACTCTCGACCGCCTCAAGGCTCAATTCTTCCAGATTCTGCGAGGAAGGCCGTTGGAGAATCAGGCCAAGATCCGCCGCCTGAATCTGATCGGTGCGACACATAAGGACGGCGCGCTCGATGGTGTGCTCCAGTTCGCGGACATTGCCCGGCCACGAGTATTGCATCAGCAGCTGCAGTGCCGCTGAATCGAGTCCGTTGATCTGGCGACGGTACCTTGATGCATACTGCTTCAGGAAATGTACCGCCAGCACGGGGATGTCTTCGCGGCGTTCGCGCAGAGGTGGCAGATGGATTTCGACCGTGTTGAGGCGGAATAGCAGGTCTTCGCGAAACTGACCGCTCTGCGACGCCACGGATAGATCCGCATTAGTCGCGGAAACGATGCGCACATCGACTCGCCGGCTGCGGGAAGATCCGACTCGCTCCATTTCCCCGGACTCGATCACGCGAAGCAACTTGGATTGCTGGCGTAGTGGTACATTCCCGATCTCATCGAGAAAAATTGTGCCGCCATCGGCAAGTTCGAACCGGCCGATGCGATCGGTTCGCGCATCGGTAAACGCTCCTTTGACGTGACCGAAGAGCTCGCTTTCGAACACGCCTTCCGCGAGCCCACCGGTATTCACTGCAACAAATGGACGCGAGCCGCGAAGCGAGAGCGCGTGTATGGTTCGGGCCACAACCTCCTTGCCTGTGCCATGCTCGCCGGTAATTAGAACGTTGGCATCGGACGGAGCAATGCGGGTAATCGATTCCAGCGCCTGGGCCATGGCCGGGGCGGTAGCGATAAATTCCGGCCGGCCTTGCGCGCTCAGCAGCCGGTTCTCAGCAGCGAGACGTTCGGCTTCCTGCAGCGCGCGATGCAGTTCCACTTGAGTGCGCAGAATCGACAGCAACCTCTCGTTCTCCCAGGGCTTTTGCACGAAGTCGCGCGCGCCACGGCGCATCGCTTCCACAGCAATTTCGACATTCCCCCACGCCGTCATCACAATCACGGGCAGGTTTGCGTCCATCGCCACGATCTCGGAAAGCAAATCGAGGCCTTCCTGGCCAGAGGTTGTGTCACGCGTGTAATTCAAATCAATCAGAACGGCATCAAACGAACTGCTGGCCAAGGCTTCTCGCACCAGAACCGGAGTGCGTGCGACTTCGACCTTGTAGCCTTGGGGCTTGAGCAGCAATTCGATGGCATCGAGAATGTGCTGCTGGTCGTCGGCGGCAAGAATTCGCGGCACTCCGCTGCCCGTTCTCGGCAGAAGCACGGCACTTACGTCTCGTGGCTTAGTGGAGGTTGGCATGACTAGGGAGCAGGATTGCTGACCGAACCCTTGATCGCATCCTGAAGCTCGATCCCATTATGTTCCAAAGTTGCCCCGGTCGCACGCTCCAGTTCAACATCGGCTTTTTCGTAGACCGTCATCGCGGTGACGAGGTCCAGTTCTGCCAGCGCCAGATCGCGCTGCGCGGTGAGCGTTTGAAATGTCGACCCCGCACCGAGATTCTGCTCCTTCTGCGTGATCTCAAACGTGCGTTGGGCCAGATCGCGAGCCTTGCGAGCGGCATCGACACGAGCAGCCGTCTGTTCCAGCGCGTACTCCGCGTTGCGGACTTCAATGCGGATCTGCTTTCTCAATTCTTCCCGCCGCAGCTCTGCCTGCCGGTACTCGAGTTCCGAGCGGTACTGGTCGGCTTTCGCAACGCGGTTGCGGATGGGAATATTCAGGTTGAAGCCGAGGTAGTAGTCGGGGGCGGTGTTATTGAAGGCGTTTTCGAGCGCGCCGGAAAAATCAGTTGGCACGCTCGACGAGTTCGGCGTTCCCGGAATGTTGTAAGCAGGATTCAAGGGACCGGCCAGGCCGGATCCGCCATAGAAACCAACAAGTGAGAGCGAGGGAAGAAGAGCATTCCGTGCTGCCTTGCGACTGATTTGGCGATTGATGAGGTCGATGTCAGACTCCGCCAGTTCGGGACGATCATGCAGTGCTTCGTTGATGAGCTCCTGGACCGGTTGCGTCGTTAAAGGCGGCAGCTCGGACTGCAGGCGGTCGGTGGGAACCACCGCGACCGACTCAAGCACCGGATCGTCGAGGCTGCGGGTCAGCGCGTTTTTCATGAGCAGTTCCTGCAACTGCAAGCTGGTACGCGCCACCGTCAGATCCTGGTCGCGTTTCGACACCTCTGCTTCGGCGCGCATGACGTCCATCGCCGGAATGCTCTCCAATTGAAGTTGTTTTTTGGCGTTGTCGAGCGACTGCTGGGCGAACGACAGAGATTGCTCGTTGACCTGAGATTGCTCGTAGGCGTTGACCAAGTCCCAATAAATGTTCTCAATCTGGGTCACGGTTTCAATGACCTGATCTTTAAAGGCGATGTCGGAGATTTTCTTGTTGTTCTTGGCGATTCGCAAATATCGAAGATTCGGGCCAAAGCCGACACCCGCCAATAACTGCTGTTGGAAAGTAATGCGGTACATCGAGTTGAGAGTCGGCGACAGGTTGAAGTAAGGACTGTTGGTGGTTTGGCGACTGTTGTTGAACTCGAAGGAAACGCTGGTACCTGTTGGAAATGCCTGGGCGAATCCAAAATTCGCCTGCCCGGTGTTGAGCTGGAGGAGCGGCACGCCATAAATCTGCAGGTTCGCCAAAGGGCTGGTCTGATGTTCCGCTCCAACCGATCCGAAGATCGAGGGATCGTACGAAGAGACCGGAGTGCCCACGCCCAGCGTCGACTGCACCAGGCCCGAAGCGCCTGCGCCAGCACCTCCGGCGCCGGCGGTCGTACCGCCGGCTCCCGCGCCCGGAGCTCCCGTACCGAACCCGCCAACCCCGCCGCCGGGTGTTCCCTGCACCACGCCGGCGTTTACACCGCGAAACACTCCACCAGCCTGCGTGCGCAGGATATCGGTTTGCGCAATGGGCAGGTTGTAACGAGCGATGGCGATATCGAGGTTGTCTTCGAGCGCCAGTCGAATCGCATCTTTGAGCGACAGATGCAACTTACCATCCCGAATAAGCTGATTCAGCATCGGCGAGTTCGTGAGTTGAGGTTCGGGCGCCTGCTCGGGCTCATACGCGCGGAGAGGGTTATTCGACTTCTGCATTTCGAATGACGCCGCAGTTTGCGCGCAACAGGCTGCGGTCGCATAAGCAAGAAAGCAGGCGAGGAGACACAAGCATCGATCGCTGGAAAATATTTTTCTCATCGGGTCACCACCTCATGAGCCTGCATCTGTGGATTGGCCGTATCACTGACCATCCATCCATCGCGCAGCTGGATGGTGCGCGACCCATATGCCGCGTTTGTCTCCGAGTGCGTGACCTGAACGATCGTGGTTCCCTGCTGATTCAGGTCGCGGAACAAATCCATGATTTCCTTGGCCTGGGAAGAGTGCAGGTTGCCCGTAGGCTCGTCGGCCAGCAGCAGGGCCGGATGGTGAATGACGGCGCGCGCAATTCCGACCAGCTGTTGCTGCCCGCCCGAAAGCTGGCTCGGATAGAGATCCTTTTTCGCGACCATCTGGAAGCGGTCGAGAGTGTCGGCCACCATGCCTTGCCGCTGCTTCGAAGGGATGTCCTTATAGGAAAGGGGCAGATCAATATTCTCGCGGACGGTCAGGTCATCGAGCAAATGGTAGCTCTGAAAAACCATGCCGACGTTGCGCTTGGCAAGCTCGGCGCGCTGTTTGCGCTTCATATCGTGAACCGCCTGCTCGAGAAACCAGTACTCGCCCTCCCAGCTGTCATCGAGCAGGGCGAGAACATTCAAGAGCGAGGACTTGCCGGCGCCGGAAGGTCCCATGATGGTAATGAACTCTCCTTCGCGGATTTCGAGATTGATGCGCCGCAGCACCCAGTACTGTCCCGCGGGAGTTTTGTAGCTGCGTTCCAGATTTTTCAACTGAATCATTTCCATCGTCTCCAAAGTTCTATTCGTAGCGCAGCGCAACCATGGGATCGACGTCTGCGGCGCGGCGAGCGGGGATATACGCCGCAATCAGCCCAACCAAGGCCACGCCGGCACAGGCAAGCGCGACGACGATCGGATCGCGAGGCCGCGTGCCATAAAGCAGGCTCTTCAGGATTGAAGCGGATGCCAGCGAGGAAACACTGCCGATGGCAATACCGCAGACCAGCAGAACGGCGGCGTCAGCGAGCACCATGGCCAGGACTGACGCCCGCGGCGCCCCCAGTGCCATGCGGACTCCGATTTCGCGCGTGCGCCGCGAAACCGAATACATCATTACGCCGTAAAGACCCACAATGGTGAGAACCAGGGCTAACGCGGCGAACGTGCCGAGCAAGACCATCGCAAATCGAGGTTCGGAAAGCTCATTGAACATCAGTTCGTTCATGGTGCGAACCTGGGTGACGGGAATGTCCTTGTCGAGTCCCGACACGATGCGTTGCACACTGGTTCCCAAGCTGGTCGGGTCGAGCGAGGTGCGCACCACCGAGTAGAGACAGCACCAGGTGTTTAACTGATCTGCGGGCAGGTACATTGCCGGGCGCATCTCTCTTTGGGTTGCACCCATTCTTATGTTTCCGACAACCCCAACGATCTCGCGCCAAGGCAATGCATTGGGGCCTCCGGTTCCTGCGCCCGGCTTCAGTTTCTTGCCCAAAACATCTTCTCCGGGGAAGAACTTCTGCGCGAACGCTCGGTTCACGATCATCACCTGCTCAGAATTCTTGTCGTCGCGTGGAGAGAAGTCGCGCCCCTCAAGCAATGGAATCTGCATCGTACTGAAGTACTGTGGCGTGATCGGTGTCAGATCAGCGCTGGCCTGCTGCCCTTCAGGCAAGGGATGTTCGGGGTCCTCGAACGAAATGGTAGCGGCATCATCAGTCATTGGAAGTATGATGACACCGCCCGCGGATTTAACACCCGGCAGTGCGCGGAGAGCGTCGAAGTATTCACGGTAAAACGCGGACCGAGTGTCCTTGTACCGCGTATCCGGCGTCTCGAAATAGAGCGTCGTCAGGTGGTTGGGGTTGAATCCTTCGTCAGTGTGCAGCAGCCGGGAGAAGCTGGTGACAAGAAGGCAGGCTGCTGCCGTCAGCAACAGGCCAACGGCCACCTGCCCAACGATCAGTGACGACCGCAGCCAGTCGCGTCTCGAACTCTCCGTTCTTCCGCCCTCTTTCAAAGTCGACACCAAATCGGTTCGGGACCCGGCGACGGCAGGGACGACTCCAAAAACAACTCCCGCGGCGAGCGATGAAGCAAGAGCAAATGCGAGCACGGGAAGGTTGACGCCAGCATCTGCGGCACGCGGAACACTCTGGCCAATCAAGGCGAGAATTGCAGGCGTGCAGAGAAACGCCAGTAAGCAGCCCGCCATGCCGCCCAGAGCGCTGAGGGCCAGACTTTCCGCCAACAGCTGGCGCGCAATCCTGGCTTTTCCTGCGCCCAAAGCGGAGCGCAGGGCCAGCTCGCGCTGACGTTCGCGCAATCTCGCCAGCAGCAGGTTGGCAATATTGGCGCAGGCAATCAAAAGAACCAGAGCCACCGAACCGAAAACGATCAAGAGAGCGGTTCGGGTATCGCCTAACAGAGCCTGAGGCTCGGTAATCACTCGGGCCGCGTCGTGTTTGGTGTTGGTGTTGGGATACTCTTTGGCAAGATTGGCCGCGATGGTATTCAAGTCCTGATCGGCCTGGGCAACGCTGGCTCCAGGCTTCAGCCGACCGAAAGCATTCAGAAAATGCGAACCGCGCTCGCTCGTGCTGGGCTCGGGATCTTTCGGATCGTCATCTACCGCGAGTGTCGTCCAAATGCTGTTGGTCGGCCGGTTGAGGGGGAAGCGGAATGCTTTCGGCAAGACGCCGATGATCGTGAAGAGTTCACCACTCAAATGAACGGACCGCCCGATGATCCCATTGTCCCCTGCGAATTGGGATTTCCAGAGGGAGTCGCTGATGAGAGCGACGCGAGTGCCAACTTTTTCCTCGTCCCGGGTAAATCCGCGGCCAAGTTCAGGATCGATTCCGAGTGCCGGCAGGAGGTCCCAGGAAACGACTTCGCCATCGACCTGAATCGGCCGGTCAAGTCCTGTCAGGGTAAGTTCAGTGTCGTGATAAGAGACCAGGCGCTCCAACGTATGATTTCGCGAGCGCCAGTCGAAAAAATCCGGATACGAAATCGCATGCGGTGTCGGATCGCGCCGGCTGTTCGACTGCGCTTCGACCAGGCGCTCGGGTTGGGAATACGGCAGAGGGCGGAGCATGACCGCATCAATCACACTGAACACGGCGGTGTTGGCGCCGACCCCGAGGGCCAGGGTGATGATCGCAACCGCCGCAAAGCCGGGGCTCTTCCGCAATTGCCGCAGCCCGTAACGAAAATCCTGAATGATCGCCTTCATGTCAGCCCCTAATCGTTCCGCAATGCAACCATTGGATCCACTTGCGTGGCCCGGCGAGCCGGAACGTAGCAAGCCGCCATCGTCACCAGCGCGACGAGAAGCGCGACGCTGGCATAAGTAGCGATGTCCATCGGACCCACGCCATACAGTTGCGTAGCCAGCAGCCGGGCAACAAAAAACGCCCCCAGCAGGCCGAGCGCGATCCCGCTCAGCGAGAATTTGGCGCCTTCCTTCAGGACCAGCCACAAAACGTCTCTGCGTTGAGCGCCAAGAGCCATGCGGACACCCATTTCCCGTCTCCGTCTCGACACCAGAAAAGAAAGAACACCGTAGATGCCGACAATGCCCAGAATGAGCGCGACCCCGGCAAAGGTTGCGAAGAGAAAAGTCGTCGAAGCGGAAGCGGATTCCGCATCGGAAACCACCGCCCGCATCGTTCTTACTTCGCTAACCGGAATATTCGGACTCGAAGCGGCGAGAGCGCTGCGCAGAAGGCGCGCTGCTTCCGGATTGTCGGAGGTCGCGCGCACCGCGATTGTCATTTCCGCCGGCAGACGGCCATCTTCGAGGGTCGCCGCAGGAGCGTAAGGAACGTACGCCGTCCCCTTCATAAAATTGGGGACGCTGTTTTCAAGATCGTAGGCGCGCACATCCGAGACGATTCCAACTATGGTGCGCCAATCCGTTTCACCGACGAATCGGACGTGCTTCCCTACTGCATCTCCGCCGGGCCAGAACTTCTTGGCCGTGGTCGCCGAGACAATGACGACCGGAGGTCCACCGGACTCGTCTGCCTGGTTGAACCACCTCCCTGAAACCAGGGGAATGCCCATCACCCGGAAGTACCCGGGCGTTATGACGTCGAGCCAAAACAAGGGCTGTGTTTCGGAGAGCGCGGGGTTGGTAAATCCCTCGAGGTCAAAGGAACGCTTGGCCACGCGTCCGCCAAGCGGCAAGGTATTGATGAGCGCCGCGCCGCGGATTCCAGCTGAAGATTGAATCCGATCGACTAAATCCCGGTAGAACGTGAGGCAGCGCTGCCCATCGTCGCAGAAGGATTCGTCAGGAGTGATCCGGGCCGTCAGGATCTGGTCGGGTCGAAACCCGGTGTTAACGTGCGACAGCGCCCAGAAGCTCCGGATCAAGAGACCGGCCGCGATCACCAGCATCACCGAAAGCCCTACCTCGGCAACCGCCAGCGAGCCGCGCAGCCGGCGCGAAACGGAAACGGCGGCGCCGCGCCCGGCAGCATTGAGGGAATCCGACAGCGCCAGCCGTGACGACTGAAGGGCGGGCGCAAGACCGAAGATCAATCCGGTAACAACAGCCAGTGCGCCGGTGAACAGAAGGACCCGCCAGTCCAGATGCACGTCGAGCAGGCGTGGCGTGTCAGCGGGCAAGGCGGCTTTGAGTGCGTTGAGTCCGATGGCCGCGAGCCCGAATCCCAGGACCGCGCCCACCGCTGCCAGCAAGACGCTTTCCGTCAGCAACTGCTGGGCAAGGCGTCCCGGCGCGGCGCCCAGCGCGGTACGGATGCCCATTTCCTTTTGACGGCTTGCGCCACGCGACAACGTAAGGTTGGCAACATTGGCGCAGGCAATGAGCAAAACCAACGCGACTGCATCGAGCAGCAGGAACAGCCGGGTTCGGATATCACCGACCACGCCATTGCGCAGGTCGACGACGGCCACATCAGCGTTCCAGGCGGCCGGCATCGTCCACGGGAACAAGGCAAACACGCGAGATTGAAATAAACGAATTTCGGCTGTCGCCTGCGCCATTGTTGTCCCGGACCGAAGTCTGCCAATCACAGGCATGAAATCCCCCGCCCAGTAGGTGGAAAGATTTTGCGGCTCGTTGTGCAACGGGACCCATAATTGCGTTTTGGGAGATGGGAAGCGGAAATCCGCGGGCATCACGCCGACGACCTGCCGACTCACACCTTCGAGATCGATTGCCCTGCCGACGATCGCCGGATCACTTCTGAACCGCTGCTCCCAGAGATCGTGGCTTAGGATGACATAGCTATCCTGTTCGGGCGCATCTTCGCCGACTGAAAACGTTCGCCCCACCTCGGCACGCGCACCGAGGACGGAAAACAGTTCAGCGGAAACCACTGTACCGGTGAGGCGCACAGGATCCCCGGCGTGAGTCAGATTGAATTCATGCCCTTCGGCGTAGGCAGCGACATCCATGGTATGAATCTGCCGCCGCATGGCCGCAAACGCGCCCTTGGGATAGGTCCCTGTAATGCTGACCAACTCTTCCGGATGAGGATAAGGAAGCGGCCGAAGCAGAATGCAATTTACCAGGCTGAAAATGGCCGCGTTCGCGCCGATGCCGAGCGCAAGCGTGAACGCGGCAACCGCCGTGAAACCGATGCTCTTGCGTAGCTGGCGCAGGCCGAAGCGAAGATCCTGAAACAGTCCCATCATGCTCTTGATTCCTTACTCATACCGCAGAGCGGTGACCGGTTGAACCCGGATCGCCCGTTGCGCCGGCACGCTGGCCGCCAGCACAGCAACGATGGCGATTGCCAGTGTGACCAGCGCCAGAGTCGCCGGGTCGTGTTGGGAGATGCCGAACAACTGGCTCTTAATCAGATTGCCCAGTGCGATAGACACGGGCATCGCGATCGCTACGCTTAAACCCGTGATCACGAAGACCTCGCGCAGAACCAGGTTGATGACGGAGGAGCGGGTCGCGCCCAGAGCCATGCGGATTCCGATTTCGCGGGTGCGTTGCGCGATGGAATAGGCGAGCACTCCGTAAAGACCGATCGCTGCGATAAAGATGGCCACCACCCCGAAACTGCTGGCCAGGAAGGAAAGCATGCGCTCGGAGGTGAGGGTTGCATCGATTTGGGAATTCATCGACTGCAATGAATCAACGACGAGCTTTGAATCGATGCCCGCAACCGCGCTGCGCACTGCGCCGGCCGCGTCTTCCGGAGCCTGCCGCGTGCGAATGTACACGGCGACTGCATTTGGCTCGGCGTCCTGAAAAATAGGCGAGTAGTAGATCGGCACTGGCTGTTCGTGCAGGTTCGAGTGTTTGGCGTCTTTGACTACGCCGACGATCTGCAGCGTGGTCGATTTCCCCACCTTGAAGGTGCGTCCGAGCGCCTGATCGGGGGTGTGGAAGAACTTGCGTACAAAGCTCTCATTCACCACGGCAACCTTGACCGTATTCGGCGTATCAGCATCCGTAAACTCTCGCCCTGCAATGAACGGGAGTTCGAGCGCCGCGAAATACCCGGGCGTGACGTGCTCCCATTCAAAACTCATGTGTTCCCCCTCCTGAGCCTGATAGCCGGGAACCTCGATTGAGGATGTATCGTTGGAGTTAGCGAGCACCGGATCATCGGTCATGCCCACGGACTGCACTCCGGGCTGCGAGCTCAGCACCTCGATGAGCCGTCTGTACATGCCGGACACGGCAGCAGGCTGGTAGCCGGCAAGATGCGGGTCGAGTTGAAAGCTCAGCACGTGATCGGTCACAAAACCGACATCCACTGATTTCAGATTGCTCAGGGTCCGGGTAAACAAGGCCGCCCCGACCAGCAGAAGTAAGCTGAGGGAAATCTGCACGCCCACCGTGAACTGACGAAATCGCGCGTGACTGACCGCGCCTGTGCCCGTCTGCTGTTTGAGAGCCTCAACAACCTGCGGACGAAAAAACTGCAGAATCGGAGCCAGACTGAATACAACGCTCGCCGCTACCGACACCGCGAGACAAAACAGCACGATTCGCAGGTCGGGAGTAGATGACAAAGAGGTCATCCCGGCGGTGGTTGCGGTCGGATTCACGAAGTCGATCAATGCCTTCGCCAGCAACGGCGAAAGCACGAGTCCGCAGACTCCGCCGGCGAGTCCAAGAGCGAGACCTTCGATGAGCAGCTGCGCGACTACCCGGCTGCGGGTAGCGCCCAGAGAGTAGCGCACCGACATTTCCCGCGCGCGGCCAGCCGCGCGCACCAACAAAAGACTACCGACGTTGGCGGTGGCCATCAGAGTGAGAAGTGCGACCATGCCCAGGAGGATCAGCAGCGGCGTCCGCATCAGATCTCGAAGAGGAGAGAATCCCCGGGATCCGTCCAGCAGGGTGATATAGCTTTTTTCCACGAACTGATCGCGAAAGCGCTGGGTTCGCGCCGGAATGCTCTCCAGTTCGAGCGCGCGCAGCGACTTCCAGAGCGGGGTGATCTCCGCTTGGGCTTGCTCGACACTCACCCCTGGTGTCAGCCGCCCCACGATGTTCAGCCAGATCGATCGCCGATCTTCCAGTTCGTCCCACTCCGGTGTCATCTGCGCCTTCATCGTGATGGGGACAAAGAAGTCGGGAAGCGTACCGGCGATCACGCTGTTGAATCCGGGCTGCACTACGCCGATGATGGTGAAAGGATTGCCGTTGATGAGCAGACCCTGACCGACGACAGACGGATCGGAGCCGAAGTGCTGCGTCCAGTAGCGGTAACTGAGAACGACCAGCGGTGATGCACCGCGGGCAGCGCTGTCCTCGGGAACTAAGAGCCTGCCCAGGGCCGGCTTCACTCCCAGAAGAGAGAAGTAATTCCCGCTGACCAGCTCCGAGTTCGCCAGGCTGGGAACATTCCGCCACTGCACGCCGACCTGCGCCGGAAACATGGCCAGCATTCCGGCAAAGGCCGTGTTGTGGTCGCGGAGATCGCGATACATCGGATAGGAGAAATACTCGCCCGGATCGCCTCCATAAGAACTCGCGTGACCCGTGTTCGAGCCGGTGTATTTCAGCATCACCAGCTGGCCGGGCTCGACGACGGGCAACCTCCGGATCAGAACCTGATCCACCAGGGAGAAGATCGCGGCGTTCGCCCCGATGCCGACGGCAAGGGTCAGTACCGCAATCGTTGTAAATGCCGGATACTTGCGCAACTGGCGCAAGGCGTAACGAACGTTTTGCAGAGTTGTTTCCATGCGTCTCACTCGCAGCGCAATGCAACCGCAGGATCGACCTTCGTCGCGCGCCGGGCTGGAAGGAAGCAGGCGGCCAGCGCAATCGCCATTAGCAGAATCGCCATCCCCGCAAAGGTGATGGGATCGAGAGTACTGACCCCATAGAGAAGACTCGACATCAGCCTCGTCAGACCGGCCGCAGCTGCCATCCCCAGCACGATACCGGTCAAGGCGAGCTTCCCACCGCGGCTCAGGATCAAAGACAGAATGTCGAAGCGACGCGCCCCGAGCGCCATCCGCAAGCCGATCTCGTGCACTCTCTGCGCGACTGCGTAGGAAATCACTCCATAGATACCCACGCTGGCGAGCACAAGGGCAAGCGACGCGAACACGACGAGCAGGATCATGAGGAACTGCCGCGATGCCAGGGATCGGGCAATCAGCGAGTCCATCGTCTGCATCCCGAAAATGACTTGTTGGTTACTCATCTCACCACTGACTCGCCGCACAGCGTCTGCGAGCCCGGCGGACGCCTGATTCGAACGCACCACCACGCCCGAGCCTGAAGGCGCCATGGCTACGAAATCATCGGGCATCTGCATGCACGGAATGTAGAGCTCAGAGCGCAGCGACTGGCGATCGTCAGCATCCATCCCCCACTGCCGCACGTGGCTCACGACCCCGACAATTTCTGCCAACCGGGGATTCTGATTGAGGTGAATCCGTTTGCCCACCGCATCCTGATGAGGAAAATACTTGCCGGCGAAGACGTCATCCACGACCACCACGAGCGGTGAGTGCTCGTTATCTTGCGCAGTGAAGAATCGGCCGTGCTGCAGCGGGATGCCCATGATCCGCAGGTAGTCGGGCTCGACGATGTAGTCAATTGCCCAGTCCATGTCGTTTTCATTCGCCGGTTTCGGCTGGCCGTCGAGCCAGAACAATTGCTCATCATCAGAATCGAACGGCAGCGCTCCCCACACTTGGGAAACTCCGCGCACTCCTGGAATCGCCGCGACCTTTGCATCGAACTCATAAAAAGCGGCGCGGATGGCCTCCGGTTTCGCGTTCACCATCGAAGGCGGCAGCGACAACCCAAACGTCATCACGTTATGGGGATCCAGGCCTGGATCAAGGCTCCAAAGGCGCATCAGGCTACGGATGGTGAGTCCGGCCCCGATGAGCAGCACGACCGCCAACGCCATCTCCGCCGTTACAAAAACGCCTAGTGTGTAGTGGCGGGGCCCGCCGGCTCCGCGGCCCCCTTCCTTGAGTCTTTCCTGCAAATCCGGTTGCGAGGTTTTCCACGCTGGCGTCAGGCCAAAGAGAATTCCCGCAATCAGCGACACACCCGCGGTAAAGAACAGCACCCGCAGATCGAGGCCGACCTGCTCCGCCCGAGGCAGCGTCGTAGGTAGCGTCTGGAGTACGGCACGAATACCCCACGCCGCCAGCAACAGGCCCAGGGCACCCCCGGCAAGAGACAGCAAGACACTTTCGGTGAGCAGTTGCCGGACAACTCGCGAGCGGGAGGCTCCTAGCGCAGCACGAACGGCAAACTCGCGCCTGCGTGCGGTGGAGCGAACCAGCAACAGGTTGCCCACGTTGGCGCAGGCGATCAGCAGCACAAACCCGACCGCCGTCATCAGAACGCTGAGGAATGGCCGGACATGCCCAATCATTGTTTGCTTGAGCGGAACCACGTCAGCCGTGATTCCCTTGTCGGCATTCGGAAATGCGGCAGTGAGATTCCGCGAGACCGACTCCATATCCGCACGCGCCTGCTCAACCGTCACTCCCGGCTTGAGGCGGCCGATCCCGTGAATTCCCAAACCCGCGCCGCGCTGCTGCAACAGAGGATTGCTCCATTGACCAATCGGCACGAAAACATCGGCGTCGCGATACCCCGGGATCAGCAGGTGAAAATTCGCCGGAATCACGCCGACCACGGTGTACTCCCTGGCATCAAGGGTGATGGTCTTGCCGGCGATCTCTGGGGCAGAGCTGAACTTGCGGCGCCATAATCCGGCACTGATGAGCGCAACCGGATTCGCACCCACCTCGTCCTCGCCTTGCGCAAACGTGCGGCCCACCACCGCATTCACTCCCAGGATCGGAAAAAAGTCCGACGAAACAAACTCCCCGTTGAGCTGCTCCGCCTGGCCGATGCCCGTCAGGCTGAAGGCATAACTGCGCGAGATCGCCATCAAAGAGAATGTGTGATTATCCTTCTGCCAGTCCCGGAAATTTGGATAAGAGACGGACCCGCCTTTGAAATTCGGCTTGTTCTCGTGCAGGGTGACCAGCTGATCTGGTTGAGGAAAGGGCAAAGGCCGCAGCAGCACGCCATTCACCACGCTGAAGATCACCGTGTTCACGCCAATGCCCAGAGCCAAGGTCGCCACCGCGACCATGGTGAACCCCGGACTCTTGCGCAATTGGCGCAAGGCGAAACGCAGGTCTTGAAGCAGCGTGCTCACGCGCCCACGTCCGCCAGAAGTTTCTTGAGCTCTTCTTCGGCCACGACTTTGCCATCAAATAGATGCACTTCGCGTTGCGCGTGCTTGGCGAAGCGCGGATCGTGGGTCACCATGCAGATCGTTGCGCCCTCGCGGTGAAGGTCGGCCAGAAGCTCCATCACCGCTTCGCCGTTGCGGGAGTCGAGGTTGCCGGTGGGTTCGTCGGCCAGAAGGATCGAAGGCTTGCCTCCCAGGGCACGCGCCACTGCGACGCGCTGTTGCTGACCGCCGGAGAGCTGGGAAGGATAGTGGCGCACGCGATGGGCCATACCGACGCGTTCCAGCGATTCCATCACGCGCTTTTTGCGCTCTACGGATGGCATGCGCTGGCGATAGGTCAGCGGCAGTTCGACATTTTCGTAGACCGTCAAGTCGCCAATCAGATTGAAACTCTGAAAAATGAAGCCGATTTCCTGGTTGCGAATGCGCGAACGCGTCGCGAAATCCAGATTCTCGACCGGCTGCCCATTCAACATGTATTTCCCGCCGGTGGGCGTGTCGAGCAGACCGATGATCGACAGCAGCGTAGACTTGCCGCATCCCGACGGTCCTGACATCGCCACGTACTCTCCCTTGCGCACCGTCAAATGCACTCCAGAGAGAGCATGCGTTTCGATCTCGTCGGTGTAGAAAATCTTAGTGAGGTCTTCAATCTGAATGAGCGATGCCCCTGCTTCTGCCATGGAGTTTTGTCCTCGTCTGCGTTTAATCGAGTCGAATCCGGTCGGTGTTGTCGTTCCGTGACATGTCGGAAAGAATGACCGTGTCGCCTTCCTGCAAGCCCCCGAGAATCTGGATCGAATTCACCGAGGCTCGTCCCACTTTCACAGGAACGCGAACGGCGCCTTTGCCGTCTGGGTCAAGTTTGAACAAACTGATCGTGCTGTCTTCCTGCCCGAAGGCGGGACGGCCGACATAAAGAATGTTGTCCAGGCGCTCCAGGTCGATGGTTCCATCCACGCTCAGATCCGGTCGTGCGCCTTTCGGTAACTCTCCCGTCAGTTTGACATCTACGGTTACGGTTCCATTCTGCACGGCAGGATCGACCCGCATCACCGTGCCACCTACAGTCCCATTGTGTGTGTCAATCATTGATGGCTGACCGATCTGAACATCCCGCGCTTGCGTCTCGGGAATCTTCAGCTCTGCGATCAGATGATTGGGTTGCACGACTTTCGCCAGCATCGTCCCGGGAAGTACGTGCTGGCCCACTTGCAAAGGTAGATCCACGAGGACACCATCGATGCCGGCCCGCACTCTCAGCGCATCCAGTTGCTTCTGCTTCAGCTCCGCCAGAGCCCGAATCTGTTCTACCTTGGCTTGCTGCTCGGCGAGTTGAGACTCAATCGCCTTCTGGCCGATCTCGAGCCGCTCTCCTTCAATGTTGTTCCGGGTCGTGAGTTCATCCGCCTTGCTCTTGGAGCCCTTATACGCCAGTCCGGAAATGACGCCGAGATCGTAGAGAGCTTTATCGGTGTCCGCCTGGAGCTTCGCCTGACTGTAGTCCGCGCTCACTGTGGCCGCATCAGCCTTCTGATTCATGAAATCACTTTGAAGGGTGACGCGCAGGCTTTGATATTCGGCTTGCGCCGCCTTCAACTGTAGCTCGGCGTCGACCGCGGCCTGCTCCACCTGTGGATTGCTCATCTCGAGCAAAACCGTATCGGCATTCACCTGCGAACCCGGCAGCATGCGAATCCGAACCACGGTCGCCTCCGTCTCTGCCGGTATTTGACGGATGAATTCCTGACTCGGAATCAGCGAGCCCAATCCCCGCACTTGGCGGAGCATCGAGCCGCGCCGGACCGTGTCCGTCCAGACTGTGCTGCGCTCGACCTCTGGCGCAGCGGGTTTGAGTCGGGTAACGCCGATAGTAAGTGCCGCGAGAATGACGATGGCGACTGCCGACCAGATGATCTGCCGGCGTCGTTTCTGCTGCTTGAACTCAGGCCGTGCGATGTCCATCGCCTCAGAATTATGCAACCGCTCGGCCAACCAGCGCACTAACGCTATACAGCTGAAATAATTGGATTAAGGCCTGATCGAGGTTCGCGGCTTGGCGGCAATCTTGTCCAGCGACGGAATCGGATGTCCGTTATCGGACAGAGCAAGAATAGCCCTCACAGACTGTTGGACGTGAGAAGAACGCCCAGGAAACAGGGAGGAAACGACGGATGCGGCTTCGCCGCCGCATGCGGCGTCGGGCATCGCGGGCGATCCTATGAGCGCTGACGAATCTCCGCGGCGAGACCCTGTGGCGTATCGCTCGCAGCTGGTCGCTTGGGGGGCAACGAACCAGCACCCACAGGTGGACGATGCTCGATGATCCCGATCACGGGCGCCTCGTCCATCGTGTCGGTGTAGATCATGGAGGCAAATCGCTGGTCGGTGCACAGCCGGTCGATCAGGCGCTGTTGCCGCCGCGACAGCACTGCATGCGGGAGAATGGGAAAGTTGCGGAACATCCAGAGCAGATACATGCGCTGGAGTAGAGAGGGGATTACGTAGCGCGGCCCGATCGGCGTCTCTACCTGGACTACGCCGGCCGCGAGCTTGTCGATCATACCTGGGCCCACCCGAACTGAGATTTAAGAATCTGAATTTACCAGAGCAATTCTAGGGCCGCCATTATTGCACCACGGACGATGCAATGGGAAGCACTTTTTCACAGAATTTCAGGGACTTAGCGGCGGCCTTCTCCCAGCCGCTACATCGGCCTGATATTTTTGGGAATTTTGGGAGCGGGTTTTGTCCCGAACCGGGCTGGCTACTTCAGGGACTGGCGCGGACTAATCAGGGGCTAAACCGCCACCTCCGGCAGGATGTCCATGCGCCGAATCTGGGCTGCCACACCGAAGTCTGACCCTTTCTCCTCGACCCGCACGACCGTGGCCTGACAGCACACCCAGCATTTCTCTCCCGATGTGAGTTCGGGAGGAAGGATCAGCACCAGCTCCACCTCGGCGCCCGTTTGTAGCCGAGACTTTGTATAGAGAAACACGCCGCTGGCGCTGACATCACGCGTTTGCGCAGTGTGGTCTGCACCTTCGGCGGTACGGACACGCGTAGCCACGCTGGTCGCGATTCTGGTTCCAGAGCGGCGCTCGGAGTCTGCGTTCATCGTCAAGAGTGACCACCTACTGTACACCAGGAGTCAAGTTCGGGCTGGAAAATCGGGGCATCTCGCGGAAGGGAACCCGGATTGGGAATCCGGCGGCACGGAGGCGATCGGCTTGTGGATTCGCGGGAAAACGTGAGCGATCAGAGCATGGGACGCTGAGCGCGAACCGCAGGCACCACCAACGCCTGTTCCATCGTAGGAACGTTCGTGCCCCGGAGCCTGGCCTCGATTTCGTGGAGCTTGTCGACCTGCATCGTCTGGTAATACGCCTGGACAAGGAGTTCCATCGTAAACGGGTTGTCCTGATCTTCTTCTAGATCAGCAATCGCATCTTCATACTTTTTCTGATCCATCAGAAGCGTGCCAGCCGCTCCATGATACGAACTCTGGATCACCCGATTGCGGCTGGCGTTGGCCATCTCTTCCAGCTGGTGCATCGTCTGCTCAGCGAGACCTGAATTACCGCTATGGGAGGCGCGCACGACGCGAATGCGAAGGATCCGGGACAGCTCTTCATCGCGATCCGAGGGGGCAATCGTCGACTGGTGATACAGCGCCTCCTCGGCCAGCTTCAGATGCTTGAGCGCCGCTCCGTCATCCGCCTGGTATTCGGCGAAATGGCGGTAGGCTTCGGCCTCCTGCAAGCCCTGCGCCTTCGCGTGAGAGGTTTCTGCGATCTCGAGGAATTCCTTGTCGGCTTCGGCGTAGTTGCCGTCGCGCACAAAGGTCATTGCCTTCTGCATACTGTAGGTCAATCGGTCGGCCTCATTGTGAGCGAAGCGGATCGCCTTGTCATACTCGATGCGCGCCTGCTCCTGGTTACCCATGAGCGCATAGGTGTCACCGAGACCGGCTTGCGAGGTCACAAAATCGGGATCAATCTTGAGGGCTGCGCGGTAGTGCTCAAGCGAGCTGTCAAATTCTCCGGCCATGCGCTTCAGTTCGCCGTACGAATCCTGGGGATTGGGCTCTTTGGGCAGCAGCGCAACATACCGATCCATGGCGGTAAACGCCTTGGCGAATTGGCGGTTGCGGGCATAAGAGTAAGCGAGATCATTGAGGGCAGGCGGGAAATTCTTGTCAATCGCCAAGGCCTTTTCCATCATGCGCTGAGCCTGGTCTGCTCCGCTCTCTCCCATCATCCAGTTGCCGACGAGGTAAAACAGGTGCTTGTCGTGCGGGTACATCTCCAGCATGTCGTTCATCGCCTCGATGCCGCCCAGGAAATTGCCTTCTTGCACTTTCGCGATCCAGGAAATCATCAGCTGTTCGCCGGGCGTCGCCTTCGGGGCTAGTTCCTTGGCCTTGGCCCTTGCGTCGCTGACTTCCTGCGGATTGGTGCTATTGAAGGCAATCCAGGCCCAGGCCACCGCAAGGTTCGGATCCTCCTGCACGGCGGCTCGCCAATCGTCGTTGCAGCGCTCCAGATAGAGATTCTCGTAGTCCAGCATTCCTTTCTCGTAAAGCGCGCGAGCCTTGGCGGAAGAAGTCGTGACCGGGAGGTAGGTCGATTCACCTTTCTTCAGGTGATGCGCATACAACGGCGCGGCTACACCGAAAACCAGAGCGAGAGTGCAGAACTTTGTGAAGGCGAAGCGACGCATGGCGTTCTCCGGAGACAGTTTTGCGGGGAGGGAGTACTAGAAGAGAGGCTACATCGGAGAAAGGTCACGGACGAGGTGACCAAAGACATTGTCCGGAAGGACAGTCAGGGCCCCGCGGCGGCCGAGGCCCTGCTCCCAACCCCAACTAGAACTTGAGGATAGCCGCGAACTGGATCCCCCGCGGCCCACCCCCTCCAAGGAACGGATTGCCGATACCCACGTCTCCCGTCGCTGTGAGCGAGTAGTAGCTTGGCACCCCGCTGAAGACGTAGCCTCCCGTGGCGGGGTTCGGTGCGCCGATGTCGCCGATGAAATTCGGAAGCAACGGGTTGGAGAAGTTCGGGTGATTGAGCAGATTGAAGAACTCGGCGCGCAATTGCAGATTCACCCGCTCCGACAGGAAAGTGTCTTTGAAGAGAGAGAAGTTAAACTCCTTGAAGCTGGGACCCCTCAGCGAGTTGCGTCCCAGGTTGCCGAAGTGCCGCGTGCCCGGAACGCAATTAGTCTCATCCGAGGTGCCGTCGTTGAGCGGATTGCCCCACGTGCACGGCGCGGCGAAAGCCGACAGGTCCAGGTACTGCGCCGGATTGCTCGAGTAGTGGATCGGACCCACGACATCGGGCCGATCAAAACCCTCGCCTGCTCCTGAGTAATCCCCCTCAAACTCGTAATTCAAATGCCAGGGCTGGCCATCCTGCAGATTCAGGATTCCATCAATCCCCCAGCCATCGGTAAGTTTGGCGAACTGGCCTTTGCGCTTGGGAAACTGGTAGACGAAGTTCCAGGTGAAACGTCGCCGGATGTCAAAACTGGAGTTCCCGCGATCTCCCGCAGGGTTCGTGCTGTTCTGCGGCTGAGCTTCGTTCGGCTCGAAATCCTCAAGGTCGCTCGCGGTATCGATGGAGTGGGACCACACAAAGTTCGCCTGCGACGACAACCCATGCCATCCGCTGGTGCGTATGCTGGCTTGCAGAGCATTGTAGATCGAGTTCGCTGATGACCGTTCCTGGTTCAGGTAGAAGAAGTTTGGCGCGAAGGTCCGCGGTACTCCATAGCCTGCAGGACAATAATCTCCCGCCAGAATATCGGGAACGCAAGCCAGGTCGGCCGCGGTAATCTGCGCCTGGCTGGGCTGGTTGATATCGAGGAACTGGAACAGCTTCGTTCCTTTCGCCCCGACATATCCAATCTGAACCACGGTTCGACTTCCCACCTGCTGCTGCACATTGAGGTTGAAGTTCTGCACATAAGGCGTGCGCATGTGAGGATCAACCGCAAAGAAGTCGCCCTCTGGTCCAGGATTGGTATACACCGGCGCCCCCGCGGCGAGCGGAGTTACGGCCAGCCCGGTTACAGGATCGGTGTCGACCGTACCGGTCTGGAGGGCCTGCGGCCCGAGACCCGGATAGGCCGGACCGGGACAGAAGACGCAGTTCCACGGCAGGTGGCCAAGAAACATGTCCTGGGAGAAGGCGTCGTAGAACAATCCCCAGCCGCCGCGAACCACGGTTTGTCCTTTGCCGGTGAGGTCATAATCGAAAGCCAGGCGGGGAGCAAAATTGTTGAGGTCCTTCCCATAAAGCTGGCTGGTCGGAACGTTGTCTCCGCCATTCGCCGGATCGAACGTATAGAAGAGACCGCTATTCTCGCCCGTCACTCCGAAATAATCCCAGCGCAGGCCATAGTGCAGAGTAAGCCGCGGGGTCGCGCGATATTCATCCTGCAGGAAGAAGGCATGGCTGTTCTGGAAGGTGTGCCGCCTGGAATCGCCACTGACCTGCGCACCGCCATCGGATATTCCGCTCAGGAAGTCGGACAAATTGTCGAAACCCAGAGTTCCGCGGAAGTTGTGATCGATGACCTGCATGATCGTGGTCCGGCGGAATTCATATCCGAACTTTACGTCGTGCTTGCCGGACTTCCAGGAATAGTTGTCGACAAAATGCCAGTTCGAGTCGACGCGGTTGCGCGGAATCGAACTGGTGGCGCCAATCTGAGAGAAGCCGGCAACGCCGGTCGCGGGCAGGCCACCGTCATACGCCCCGACGCCGGTGTCGAGCCCGATCGAATTCGGATTGAAGCTCTGGTCCTGGGGGAAGAATCCCTCCGCGAAACGGTTCCATCCCAGCCGGGCTTCATTCACCTGGCTGGCATTCATCACTCTCACCCAGGAAAGCGCGACCAGTTGCACCCGCGTCGGAGTCACGGTGTTGAAGCCGGGAAGCAGGCCGCCCGACAACTGGGCGAAGGGGAAACTCTGGTTGCTGTCGCCGAAATAATAGCGGCCGGTCAGCATGTTGTTGGTGTTGAAGTTGTGATCGATCTTGGTGATCAGGCTATCCACGCGGTTAAAGAAACTGGTCGAGGTCGAGAGATTGTCTCCGTTCGGGCATCCGGTATCGAAATCCGTGCCCGGCCCCAGCGTCTGCCCAGGTTGCGGTGCCGCACTAGCGATGTTCGGGGTCGGCCAGGGATTGCGCGCCAGCAGCGCAGCGATGACGGGGTTGGTCGCGCCCAGCGCGGTCTGATCGGCAGCGATCTGTTGAGGATCCGGCACACAGGTCGTACCCGCCTGTCCCCCGTTCTCGCGCTGCCCTTCATAATCGGCGTAGAAGAATGTCTTATCTTTCACGATCGGGCCGCCGAGCGATCCCCCGAATTGATCGTTGTTGAATGGACTCTTGGGGTCGGGCGCGAAATTAAAGTAGTTCCGAGCTCCCACCTTTCCGCTTCGGTAGTACTCGATCGCCGATCCGTGCCAACGATCGGTGCCGCTCTTGGTCACGATATTGATGACAGCGCCGCTGTTGCGGCCGTATTCGGCTTCGTAATTGGAAAGCACTCGCAACTCTGCAACCGCATCGATGGGCAGGATGGTGGCAGGATCGCCGAAGACGCCGGCTTCGTTAATGGCCGGATCGTTGCGGTATCCGTCGTTCATATCGGTGCCATCGAGGAGGAAATTGTTGGAGCGCCCGCGCGAGCCATTCATCGAAAACGTTCCGTAAGATCCGGGCGAGTCGGAGATCTGATCCGGCGAACCGGCAATGCCGGGATTGAGATAAATGAGCTTCTGGTAGTCGCGACCGTTAACCGGCAAGGTCTCGATCGTCTCAGAGGTCAGCGTTCCGCCCAGTTCCGCCGAAGTGGTTTCCACCTGTGGCAGCAATTCTCCCGCGACTTCGACCTGGGTTGAGACTTCGCCGGGTTTGAGAACGGCGTCCACCCGCCTCTCGCTGGCCACGTCGACCCTTACCCCGGTTGCCAGGAAGGTATGGAAGCCGGCCTGAGTGACGGTCACGCTGTAGGTGCCGATAGGCAGCTCCGGCACGGAGTAACTGCCATCGGCGCTGGTTTCTGTAGAGCGTTGTAATCCCGTGGCGGTGTTCTTCACGTTCACCTTCGCTCCCGCCACGACCGCACCTGTGGCATCGGTGACCGTCCCCAGGATGGTGCCACGAAACGTCTGGGCGGACGCCCCAACGACAAACAAAAGAACGAATCCCAGCGCGATGCGCACTCTCATGTCTTCTCCTTAAATTGATTGAGGGGGTTGCAACGCAGATCGAGGGCCAGACTCGATTGCCATCATCGTGGCTTGGGAAGCTGGCAATCTGTCTGCTGCGAAATGGATAGGCCCCGAACCCCGAGCTTGAACATTAGCGAAACCTGTTCGCCAGAGTCAACCAAGTAGTTATCGATCAAGCCTATAGATTTTGCGAATAGGAGTGGCGCTCTAGAAGGTAAAGGCCAGCCCACCGCGGATCGAGCGGGCTGACTGAACCAGGTAGACTGTCTGCCCATCCTGGCCCAGCACCGGGACATATCCCTGGGCCAGCAGGTTGCGCACATCGATCAGCGCCTCCAGATGGCTGGGAAGAAATCCCATCGTCGGAATCGGCTGCCGGATAAAGATGTTCAGGAACGGATCGCTTTGTCCGGGAGAGTCGTTGAAAAGATCGACTGGCGTAAGGGCGGGGCCGCTCACCCAGCGATAGGAGGCAATCCAGCGTGTGTGAGTGCGCGAGAGCGTTCCGCTGAACTTGGCCGCAACCGCATGGCGCCGCTGCGTGTCGATCGAAGATTGCGCATCCTTCAAAGCGATGTCCGGCTGCTGAAGATCAAGCACTCCGCCGAAGGCGTAATCCAGAGTGGCCGTCAGATCATCGGAAAACTTGCGCTGCAGAACGATGCGGACTCCGTCCGTGTCGAGGTCGGTTCCAGCGTAGCTGAAGGTTCCCGAGGCCATGTCCGGCAGCAAGAATCCTCCCGCGGCGGTCACCTCGCCAGTCCCCGTAAGCGCCGGATTGCTCACGCGGTCGGAGAACATTGCGACCTGCATACTGTTCTTGCCCATGCGATGCGAGAGGCTGATTTCCTGATGATGCGCGCTCTCCACTTTCGCGGCGAATCCCATCACGCTCACCCGAGGATTCGACTCACTCAGATCCGCCGGCGACGAATCGAAGCCCTTTTCCGCCCGCATGTCGGGGCGCGAGGTGGTGTAGGCGTATTCGACAACCGTATTCGGCGAAAGATGGACATCCGCAGAACCGTAGGGACGAAACGCATTCAGGTGTCCCAGGAACTGGATGGTCTGCAGTTCGCTGCCGAACTTCAACTCGACGACATCGTCGATGGCAACATCATCCGCGCCGGAAAGCGCCAGCGCCTGCAGGGCAGCGTTGTGCAAGTTCGGATCCGTGGCGGCAAAGCGCCGTACGGTCAGGCCCATGGTAGGCTCGGAGCCGTTGGCCATCCGGTGAGAATAGCCGGCATGCAACACCGCTGCCGGCAAGCCGGTTCCGTATCCGACATTGCCGCTAAACGCGAGTGTGCCGTCCGCAAATACCGACCGCTCCAGCTGGAAACCTGTACTCATGTCAGAGCCGGTGCCATAACCCCCTGCTGCCGACCCCGCGAGGAAAGACAAAGAGCCGCGCAGGGAGTGATCTTTTTGCTCTGCCGAGGCGGTCAGCGTCGGATCATCGAACACGCGCAGAATCGGCCGGTTGGCCACCGAACGCAGCGTCCACTTCCAATCGTCATCGTCCGGAAGCGGGCGTACCGGTCCCAACTGCATCATGTTGAACAGCGTGCTGAGCGTGACGTTGACGCTCAGGCTGCCTCCGGGGCGCAGTCCGATCTTTTCGCGCAGCGCCGGAAGAAAAGAAGGAGCCGTGACTCGGAGGGAATAGAGACCGGGCAAGAGACCTGACGCTGTGTAGTAGCCGGCGCCATCCGTAAAGACGGTGAGAGTGCGATTGGCCGCACCAAGGATCTCAACCACCGCGCCCATCTGGGGCACGCCGGTCGCATCTCGCACATAACCCGAGATCACTCCCGACCGGTCGCCCGCCCACGCAGGCAGCGACACACTGAGGAGGATCGCCCATATTCCGAGTTTGCGCAGTCTCACACCGCCCCACCCCCCGGGGGAATCGCAGGGAGTTACTCTACTGCAAACACCGCCGATGGATCAACGCTCTGCTTCGAAATGTTGTCGTTGATTTTGATCTGAATCTTGTAAATTCCGGGTTGCAGGTTCGCCGATGCAATCGACTTCTCCAGCGTGACCTGCTCGCCAACGTTGCCCATCGTTTCGGTCGACTCGACTTTCTTGACGATCGGTTGGTTTGTCGCCACGTTCACGATGTCGTACTCGAAAGTGGCGGAAGGCTTGTGGGTTTTGTCGTCTACACCGAGATTGTAGACCTGCATCCAGAAATTAAGCTTCGCATCTTTGTCGCGGTGGAACAGGGCCGGCTTGCCGTCCGCGGGCGCGACCCGTGGCCGGACTTTCATGGCTCCGATCACAAAGTTGCCGGTGCCGATGGCCTTGGTGGGTACCGGCTCCATCTCGTCGGCGACAATCAGACTGGAAGTTGCCAGCTTGTCGTCGGAGTAGTCGGGTACGATAATGCTCCGGCTCCAGATGCCCTTACGGTCGCCGTTGACATCCTTCACTGCGACATACAGTTTGTAGCGGCCCGGGCGCAGCGGCAAGGCTTTGTAGTACACCTGAGCGTTCTCGGTGGTGCGCGGCAGCAGTTCGCTGGGAACGTCGGCCTGCACCGTATCTTCGAAGGTCTGAACGATCTTTCCCGTCAACGTGGTCAGGCGGCCCAGGATGTTCACCGTCCCGCGCTCCACGCCGTCCTTATCCACAAAGGTGATGTCCCGATTCCTCATCTGGATCGTGATCGGAACCAGCGCGGTGTCGCTGGTGACTTTGACAAAGTCCACGTGCACGTCGAACGGCATCGGGTTGAGGATGACCTTGGTGTTGACCTCTTCCTCCAGATCTTTGAACTTCACTGGAGGCGGGGCATTCAGCTTTGCGAACTGCTCGAGGCGATCGAATTCCTTCGAGGCTTCGCTGCTGCTGTCGGGACCGAGGCCGAGCCGCTCAAGCCCGTTGCCGTTGAAGCGGTCTGCTTTGCTCGACAATCCCATCTGCTCCCAGAGTGTCAGGCCGGCGTTCGGCGTCATCAGGAGGGCGTCTTTTTCAGAACGGTCCAGGGTCATGTGATACTCGCCGCACATGCAAGTGTCAACGAACTCGATGATGACCTCCTGCCCGATTCCTTCGATATAGCGATAGCGCCAGTCTTCAAACGGGAAGGTCGACGTCTCTCCGCCACCTTCTTCGATCGGGCGCTCGTACGTTCCACCGGAAGGATGAGAGTCAATCTCGTCCGGCTTACCGTACATGATGTAGATGCGGCCGCGATCGGTCTTCCATCCCGGTACGCCCGCCGCGAAATGCTCGTTGGCGTAGGCGATGCGGGCGTAATGCTCTTCCTTGTATTCGTTCTCTTCGGTGTCGGGTGTTGGATCGCGGCGCTGCCAGAAAGCTTCGATGAAGTTGTCCCGCTCTTCATCGTTCGACAGTTGCTTGAACGCCGCTCGTTCTTCCGGAGTGATGATGTAAACGACATCCTCGTCAAGCCACTTCTTGTAGGGCTTGCTCAGTTCCTGTTTGAGAGCGCGCTCGTTCTTTTTCCTTTGCTTGGCGTCGGGAGGACGCTTCAAGGGGTCAACCGACTGACTGGCCTGCCCCGGCTGGGTACCGGCGGCTTTATCAGACGCCGCTGCCGCCGAATCCGCAGGCTTCTGCTCGGACTGATCTTTGGTGGCGGGTTGGTCCTGCGCGAAGGCGGTCGCGCAGACGAGCGCTGCAACTATCAGAAGAATTCGGACAAACGTTTGGTACGAACCGACCCGGAACATGAGAGGGACTCCTGCCTGACACTGTTCGTCTGCCTATTTTAGGCCCTTAATTGTGTGAAAGCAAGGTTAAGTCGTGCCCGGAGAATGAATTAAACGTGCTCGATCCGCTTTTATTAGAAGGTTGGCGTTCTCAGCGAGTTGCCTGCGCAGGATGCGATTCTGTGGCTCGTTTTTCAGGTTCCCAAGCTATAATGGGGGGTTCCGGGGCGGTAGTCATCCAGCGACAGTGGTCTCGGCACTCCTAAATATTTCCTGATCGGGAACTTTCCGGGCGGCCAAGCCGTACCAGTGAGTGTACCCGTCACCTTCGCCAAAAGCGAAAAGGGGCCTGCGGTGCAAGTACCGCTCAAGGCAGGACTTGGCCTTCCTGAGGACTAAGGCCGGATCGTGACGGAAATCATGAAAGCGTGGAAAAAAATTGCAATCGGGGCCGGAGCGGTTGTTCTGGTCGCAATCATCATCGGCTTTACCGTTCACCAAAGCAGCAAGAATGTGGCGACGGTACAGACCGGGAAAGTGGTGCGGGAGGACCTGGCGACGGTTGTCAGCGCTTCGGGAGAGATTAAACCCAAGACCTATGTGAATCTTGGGGCGAATGCCTTCGGCAAGATCACCCATCTTTACGTCAAAGAGGGCGATCGCGTGAAGAGAGGTCAACTGGTGGCGCAACTGGAGAATGTACAATCTTCGGCCGACGTAAACGCCAACCAGGCCTCCTTGCAGGCGGCGCAAACCGATGCCCTTGCCTCGGACGCGGCGCTGAAGACATCGCAGGCTGATTTGCTCCGCGCCCAGGCGGACTATGACCGCAACAAGCTCGATTGGGATCGCGCCCAAAATCTCTTTAAAGACGGGCTGATCTCGAAGTCGGACTTTGACAGTCGCAAGGACGCATGGGCTACTGCGGAAGCCGGGCTGGCGCAGGCTCAGGCGCGCGTGGCTCAGGCCCAGGCCCAGGTCGACTCGGCGAACAAGCATGTGGTTCAGGCACGAGCCAATCTGACGCGGGTGACCGACGTCTTGCAGAAAACCAGCTACAACGCTCCCTTCGACGGAGTGGTTACGAATCTGCCGGTGCGCGAAGGCGAGACTGTGGTGATGGGGATTCAGAACGCTCCCGGCAGCACGCTGATGACGATCGCCGACATGTCGGTCATCACCGCCGAAGTCATGGTCGATGAAACCGACATCGTGAATGTGCGCCTCGGACAGCCTGCCGATGTGACCATCGATGCGATCCCGAACAAGACCTTTCACGGCACGGTTTCGGAAATCGGAGACAACGCGATCGTTCGCTCCAGCGGGGTCTCGACCTCGCAGCAAACCACCGCGAATGAAGAAGCCAAAGATTTCAAGGTGGTCGTGAACTTGACGGATGCGCCCAAGGACCTGCGTCCAGGGCTCTCCACCACGGCGAAGATCACGACTGCGACGCGAAGCAACGCGCTGGGCGTTCCGATTCAGGCGCTGACGATGCGTACCAAGCAGCAGATCGACCAGCAAAACAATCCTCCCGGTTCGGTACACGCCGCGGAACCATCCACGCAGGATGCCGCATCCAAGAAAAAGGACGACAGCATCCAAGGTGTTTTCGTCATCCGCAATCGAAAGGCGTTTTTTGTTCCGGTGAATACCGGCATCACAGGTACGACCGACGTGGAGGTTCTTGACGGATTGAAGCAGGGAGACGAGGTGATTACCGGGAGCTACAAAGTGTTGCGCACTTTGCGACCGGGGAGCAGCGTGAAGATCGACAACAGCGTCCCCAAGAAAGAGGACGAGTCGTCATAACCTTCGCCGGTTTGGCGCGTCCAAGAGGGAAGCCGGTTGAGGTCTCGGAAAACGGAGCCCGCAGTCAAGCATACTGAAACCAGTTAGATCGGAGAGGTCAGTGGCACCGGACCAGGAGAAGAACATGGCAACCGCCGAAGTCATCAGCATACCCACGACGGAAGCACAGGCACCGCCTGAATCTTGCATGATCGCCGCCGAGGACCTATGGAAAACCTACGACATGGGTTCGGAGCAGCAGGTTCATGCCCTGCGCGGTGTCAATCTTCGCATCCAGCGCAACGAATACGTCGCCATCATGGGACCGTCGGGGTCCGGCAAGTCGACGCTGATGAATCTGATCGGTTGTCTGGATACGCCGTCCCAGGGAAAATACTGGCTCAACGCCCAGCTGGTCAGCGAACTGGATGATGACGAACTGGCGAGGATCCGCAACAAGGAAATTGGCTTCGTGTTTCAGACCTTCAATCTGCTGGCTCGGGCGACAGCCCTGCACAATGTCGAGTTGCCATTGATCTACGCCGGCATTCCCACCGAGGAACGTCTGGAACGAGCGAAAGCGTCGTTGACCGCCGTGGGCATGGAATCTCGTATGCATCACAAGCCCAACGAACTCTCCGGCGGCCAACGGCAGCGCGTGGCCATTGCCCGCGCTCTGGTAAACAAGCCGTCGATCATTCTGGCTGACGAGCCCACCGGCAATCTGGATTCACAAACGGGTATTGAAATCATGGCATTGTTTGATCGGCTTCAGTCGGAAGGAAACACGATCATCCTGGTGACGCACGAAGGCGATATCGCGGAGTACGCGCACCGTGTGATTCACATTAAAGACGGCATCATCGCCAGCGACGAGAGCAAAGGCCGCGCATAAGAACTCAGGAATATTGGAATGAAAACGCCCAGCGTGACGGCTGGGCGTTTGTTTTTGCGATTGCGAAGTCAAGCTCAGCCGCTTCCCGCCTGTGCCGCAGCGTCAGCCCGCTCGGGCGGGATCACAGCTTCCGACACCACGACTCGATCTCTGCCTTCCCTTTTTGCCCGATAGAGAGCCGCGTCGGCGGCTTCCAGAAGATCCTTGGAGGACGTGCCATGGTCGGGAAGCGCCGCCACGCCCACCGAAACGGTCACTGTTCCCAGCGATTGCCCCTGATGCACGATGCTCAATTCGCGGACTTTGGCGCGGATACGCTCGGCGCGGGCCTGAGACGCTTTGATATCGGCCATCGGAAGAATGATGACAAACTCCTCGCCCCCGAAACGGCAGACAATATCCTCGGCGCGGACGCTCTTGGCCAGCAGCGATGCGGCTTCGCGCAACACGGTGTCGCCGGCTTCGTGGCCATACGTGTCGTTGAATTTCTTGAAGTGATCGAGATCGAGCATCATGATGCCGAGGCCGTGCCCGGCGCGACTGGCCCGGCGCGTCTCGCGCTCCAGCATCTCGCCAAGATGCCGGCGGTTGTACAGGCCGGTCAATGGATCGCGAATGGACTGAGTTCGCAACGCTTCGCGCAGCCGGATGTTCGCCAGCGACAACCCGACTTGCCCGGCAAAGGTCGTGCGGAAGGAAAGTTCGGCATCCGCCAGCGATGGCGAGTGTTCTGTCGCCTGAAAATGCAGAATTCCCAAAGCCTCTCCCTGCGCCATGATGGGGATGCAAAGATATGTACCCTTCACGCCGTCCGCATGAGTGCAGCGGGCGGTCTTATCCCCGGCGACGACCAGGTGAGGGTGCGACGTGCGCAGGGCCCAGCACGAACTGGGTTCGAAAACCGTGGCCGGGATCTCGCACTCCTGCCAGGAGCCGGCGACCTCGGCAAGGCTGCGGGAAGGATTGAGCAGCGCCATCGCTCCGCGGCTGGTGGGAAAAATTTTAGGAGCGAAACCCAGCGCCGCCTGAAACACTTCTTCCTTGGTGACGCAGCTTTGCAGTAATTCACCCATCTTGGCGAGCAGCGTCGCGCGCTGCGAACGCTCCGTCAACTCGCGCATCATCTGCTCGTTCTGCTCGTCCAGGCGGCGGCGGGCCAGATCCTTTTCCCACATCTCCTCGTGCAGGCGGGTGTTGGCGTCGGCCAACTCCTCCGTGCGCTCGCGGACTTGCTGCTCCAGAACCTGCTGATGATGCTTCTGATCCTCGATATCCGTGAGCGATCCCACCCATTTCACGATTCCTTGCTGTTCGTCGCGGACCGGGGTGGCTCGGGTGAGAAACCAGCGATAGGTGTCGTCTGCCGCGGACCTTAAACGATATTCCATCTCATAAAGTTCACCGGTTCGAATGCACTGTTCCCACTTCGCCATGCACACGGAAACATCGTCGGGATGAACCGCCTTCTTCCACTCCGCTCGTTTGTCGGGCTGCGGGGTTTGTCCGGTATAGCGATACCACTGTTCGCTGGCAAAATCGATCACCCCATCGCCTCGAGCCGTCCACACAATGCCCGGGATCGCTTCGGCGAGCCGGTGGAAGAACGTTTCATTCTCATGCGCCCTCTCAACCGCGGCTTCCTGCGACTGAAGCAGGCGTTCCAGCGCCGAAAAGACGACCGCCCCAGCGAGCGTGAGAAATGCCGCAGCGGTGATGGACAGGATCTCTACCGAGGACCGCGCGACAGTATGAAGAACATCCGGCAGAAGGTCCGACTCCCGCAGCCTCACGCTCTCCATGGTCAGATAAGGCAATACGGTAAGCCCCGCGCCCAGGAGCACAGAGCCGGTGATCTTTCCCGAGAATCCCGGATGCTTCCTGTCAGGGATTTTGGCAGCAAAAACAACAATGACTGACCAGAAGATGACGATCGCCAACACCCCGGAGATCGCTACCAGCGCCCAGTGGTGTTCTACGCTCGCCGCCATACGGCGCGAGGCAACTTCAAGAAAAGAAACCGCCGCCATTCCGATTCCAACGGGAACGCTGAACCCAATGGCCTCAGCCAGCGCGATTCGATCCCGGCTGGCGACGGACAATCCCAAGAAAACCGTGGCCATCGCCAGCAGGAGCGCGACCAACTGGGTCGGGTAGTGATAACGCACGGGAATCGCAAGACTGAAGGCTTGTATGCCCACCTGCTGCGACGCCCAGAGCCCGATGCCGATCGCCCCAGCACTGCATGCAAGCCACCAACGTCGTCGCTCGCGAGTCGCAAGGATTCTCTCGTTGAGTTCCAATCCCGCGTAACACGTGCATACTGACAGAACAAACGACAGCCCCAGCAGACGGTAGTCATAGGATCCGACCAGCAGAATCGGCTGCGACGTAATCTCTCCCATTGCACCCATCCGGAGCTCGGGAAACACAAAGCCCTCTTTCACATATCGGCAAAACAGGACTTTCGTTCTGGTTATGAATGTCTAATAGTCGTGCCCCTGATGGAGGCTCAGACTCGGGAACGAAAGTTGATATGGATCGGAAGACATCGATCGGAAGGGCAAAAAATCTGCTCCTCAGCGGAGCAGATGTGCGAATCGCGGATAGATGACGAATTACTGCACGGGCGTGCCGGGCTCGGAAAACAGCGCTGGACCGGCGACGAAGAAGTTGTGATCGTACATATCGCGATACATGCGGCCGGCAATCTCGGCTGCCTTCGGACCGAAGGTCGGACGTCCGCCTTCCAGGAAGACGACGATTACCACCCGTCCAATGCTGGTGTTGGCATAGGACGCAAACCAGCCGAAGCGGGTTCCGTCATGCGAACAGGTTCCGGTTTTGCCCAGAATCTCCTCTTCATTGAAGTTCAATCGCAGGCTGCGCGCCGTGCCGTACTCGACCGCCCCAGCCATACCATCGGAGAGGTCAGGAATAAGCGGCGCAATGTTCAGCTGCCGCTTCACCCGCGGCTGAAAATTCGCGACTTCGTCGGGAGTGGTCGGATGCTGCAGGTAATAAAGCGTTCCCCCATTTGCGATGGCAGCCACCAAAGCGCCGAGTTGCAGCGGCGTCATCGAAATTCCCTCGCCAAAGGAGCACATTTTGCCCACGCCGCCCAGCTTCGCCGGAATCACTTCGTCGGGGTAGCTGCCTAGTTGCTCTCCCGGAATGTTGTAGCCGGCGAGTTCGCCGAGCCCGAATTCGTGCGCATAGTAGGCGACTTTTTCGAAACCAAGCCTGCGTCCCAGAGCCTCGAAATAGGCATTGTTGGAATGAGCCAGAGCCGTCGTGAGATTCATGCGGGCGCGGCCGCCCAGCCCGACCTCGGTGTCTTTTGAGATCATTCCCTCGCTCAGGGCAGCCAGTGCGACCGAGAGCTTGATGGTCGAGCACGGTTGCGCCCCACTGGAAAGTGCCAGCCTCTGGTTCACCATGGCCAGTACGCGTCCGCTGGTGGGCTCAATCGCGACCACGGTCCCGTTCATGTTGCCCAGGGCATCGATCGCCGCCCGGCGAACCACCGGATCTTCTCCGGCCGTGATGTCGCCCGCAGCTACATCGTCCGCAAACGAACTCATGGTGAAGCGTTCGTAATAGCGATGCCGACGGTGGCCGGTAACCGAAACCCGCCTCACCGTGGCGCGGCTGCGCGCCAGCCGGTGCAGACGGCGCCGGGTGCGCTGGCTCTCACTGATCCTTTGCGTTTTGGTCTTGGTCGGCGTGTGCGTAGCGATGTGCGCGGCCCAACTCACACCCACCAGAGGCAGGCACAAAAGAAAACTGCAAAAGCGACGAAAAAGGCTCAATCCCTTGTACATCTTCCTGATCTACTCCCCGGAGTCTTAACTGCAGTTTGATGCACGCACCGTGCCAGCCAATGGTAACTTACCCTACCAAGCCCCAACTCCGCGATAGTACGAGACTTAGCCCATTTCTGGCAACGGTAAAATTTGCCCGAAAGAAACCATTATTTTTTCTTTAACCCATTCTGAAATAAGGACATCCACACACATTACCTCAGTCCTAACTCCTTCGGTAACCCATTACCTAGTTACTCCTGCAGCACGTCCCGAGTGAAAAGCTTTTCCTATTCTCGTTTTCCGTTCGAGCAAGCTCGAAAATCTGCCGCTCACTTCTTCACATCACGTCGTTGCGCTTGCGCAAAAAAGCAGGAACATCGAGATCATCCTGGTCAAAATTGGCAACCATGGCCCCCCGCATCGAATCCAGCGTCATCACGTCAACCGCGGTCCCGTCCGACGGCTGAGCCAGAATTGCCGGAGAAGCCTCATCCGCGAAAGGCCGCTCCTGCTCGATTGCAGGCGTCGACATGATGTGTTCCGGCGGTTCGGGCGTTGGATCGCGTGGCCCGAGCGCATCGGGAAAATCCATCGCCTCATCGTGGGCTGCGGCAAAGGACGTGTGCGTCTCATGCGTTCGGTGGCGGGCCACCGGAACATCGCGAAACCCGGTGGCGATGACCGTGATCTTCACCGCGTCTTTCATTTTCTCGTCCATGACTGCGCCGAAAATGATGTTGGCATCTTCGTGCGCGGCGCTCTGGATAATCGAGCAGGCCTGTTGCACTTCCGCGAGCTTCAGCGAGGAAGAGCCGGTGATATTGATGAGGATGCCGCGGGCGCCGTCGATCGCTCCCGCTTCCAGTAAAGGCGAGGCGATAGCGCGCTGTGCCGCCTCCACCGTGCGCTTCGCCCCGGCGGCCGAAGCTGTCCCCATCACGGCATATCCCATGCCCGACATAATGGTCTTCACATCCGCGAAGTCCCGGTTGATGATGCCCGGAATCGTGATGATGTCGGAAATCCCCTGCACGCCCTGGCGCAGGATGTCGTCGGCGATGCGGAACGACTCGAAGAATCCTGCATCCTCGGCGACCGCCAGCAGTTTTTCGTTGGGGATAACGATGGTGGTATCGACCGAATCCATCAACTCGGAGATACCGCGCTCGGCCTGCTGCATGCGGCGTTTGCCCTCGAAGGAAAATGGCTTCGTCACGACGGCGACTGTCAGCGCTCCCATCTCGCTGGCAAGCGAGGCGATGATGGGCGCTGCTCCGGTTCCGGTGCCGCCGCCAAGACCGGTCGTGACGAACACCATGTCGGCGCCTTCGAGCGCTTCAATGATCTTGTCGGAGTCTTCCAGGGCGGCCTTGCGGCCAACCTCGGGATTGGCTCCCGCTCCCAGACCATTGGTGAGCTTCACGCCCAGCTGCAACTTAACCGGCGCATGCGACATGCGCAACGCCTGCAGGTCGGTGTTGGCAACAATGAATTCGATGCCCTCCAGACCGGCGTCAATCATGCGATTGACTGCGTTCCCGCCGCCGCCGCCGACTCCAATCACTTTGATCTTGGCGTCGTTGCGCGGTTCTTCGTTGAAGCTGATGCGAATGCTGGAATCGTTGCTCATAAAATCATCCCCTGGGTACGTCCGGGTTCTCAACCCTACTTTCTTCTTGCTGGTAAATCACGTCGAACGGTTCTAGGCTCCCACCAACATTGCTTTCAATCGCGTTCCCCATCGACTCTCTTGTAGTCCGCGCGCCACGCGCGCTCGCTGGCCGTAGTTCACCATGCCCAGCACAGTGGCGAATTCCGGCTCCGACAGCGTCGCCGGCATCTTGGCCAGCGGAGCAGGCCATGACAGGCGCACCGAACGCCGCAGCACAGATTCCGCCACGTCGAAGATTCCCGGAAGGCGCGATGCTCCTCCGGTCAGGACGACACCGGCGATGCAGATTTCATACATGCCGGCCTGCCGCAGCATGTCGCGCATCATTTCGAAGAGTTCGCGCGCCCGCGGTTCGAGGATCTCGGCGACGAGGCGCTGCGGAAGCAAGCGCGAGGGCCGGTCGCCCACCGACGGCACTTCGACTTCGTTCCCCTCGGGAATGAGCGTGACGATGGCGTTCCCATAAACCTTTTTGATCTTTTCCGATTCCGCCAGCGGCGTGCACAACCCCACTGACAGATCGCTGGTGAAATGATCTCCTCCGACCGGAATCACCCCGGAGTAGGCAACCGCGCCCTGCTGGAACACGATCAGGTCGGTGGATCCAGCGCCCACATCGGCGAGGCATACGCCCAGTTCCCTCTCGTCCGCGCGCAACACGGAGTCGGCCGCCGCCAGCGGTTCAAACACCGTATCGTCGACGTGAACTCCGGCCTTATTTACCGCGGTGATGACATTCTGCGTGGCACTGGTAGCGGCCGTCACCATGTGCACGCGCACCTCCAGCCGCGACGCCATCATGCCCAGCGGATCATGCACTCCCGACTGATCGTCGAGAATGAATTCCTGCGGCAGAAGATGGAGGATTTCTCGATCCGCGAGCAGCGGAATGGTCCGCGCCCGCTCCACCGCCTGTTTGATCTCGTCGCGGCCAATCTCGCGCGGACGACTGCCCAGGCTGATCCCGCCGTGGCTGTTGATGCCGCGGACATGCGCCCCCCCGATTCCGACGATGGCATGCTCGACGGGCGCGCCGGCGATATCTTCGGCAGCCTCCACCGCCTTTTGAATCGCCGCTACCGCTTTGTCGAGCTCAACGATGACGCCCTTCCGCGAACCCCGCGATTCCGCGACGCCGTGCCCGCGGTAGCGCAGGCCGTTCTCGGTGACCTCGGCCATCAGCGCGCAAGTCTTGGCGCTGCCTACATCAATCGCCGTTAGAAAGCTGCCTTGCTGGTTCCCCATGCTTTTATGAATCCTGAAACCACTTAATTCAAACTTGTATTCGCCGGCTGGCGCGTGATCGCCGGGCTGGGTTTTGCGCCGGTCGCGGGTTGCGACGACGACGGATTCCTGACGGCTGCCTGCGGCGGCCCTGCATGCGCAATCAACTTGTGCGGCGCGGTCGCTTTTGTTACCGTCCGGGCGGCAATGGTGTGCGCCGGTTTCGCCCGATTCTTCCTGGTTTTCGTCTTCGCCGCTGATTTCCTGGCTGCGGCCGCTTTCGGATTCAGCGTGCTCGGCGCTAACTCAAACACCGGTTTTGGAACGGGACGGTCGAGCGCGCGCGTTCGTGTGATGAGCGCCGCCGGCTTCACGCCAGCGGCCGCTGCCGCCTTGGCCGAAGCCGCCGTAAGAGCCGCCTGTCTTGCCCGTCCTTCCATGTCCGGATTGACGATGACCTGGTTGTCGTAGCGCAGGTTCACCGACTCCAGTTTCTGGAACTGCTGCCGCCACTCCCTCACGTGGCCCACAAAAATCTGGTAGCGCTTGAGATAGTCGGATGAGCCCAGTTCCACCAGCACGTCTCCGGCCGGATCGTTAACGCGGACTTTCAGATTATCGAGATCGGAGATATCGACCTCACTGAGGTCTTGCGAGTAATGGGCGCCGGTTGAATCAATCTCGTCGACCAGTTGGTTGTACGCCTTCATTCGCGGAGCCCGCGTCGACAGCGGCTCCCCGGCATTCATGCCCAGGATGACGGGAAAGGAATAGCGGTGATTGCGCGGCAGCTCCATCAACGTGCCGCCGGCATCGATGAGATAAATCCGCGACCCAACCCGGGCAAAGGCGACCGGGGTGCGCTCTTGGATTTCGACTTTGAGCCGGTTGGGCACAAAGCGCATCACGCTGGCTGATTCTACCCACGGAATCTGCTCGAGCTGGGCCTGCTGCTGCGCCAGAGGAATGAAAAAGATATTCCGGCCGATATCGGCGCCCATCACTTCCATGATTTGCGCTTTGGTCACGTTCTGCATCCCCGTGACCTCGATGTTGTCGCTGGAATTGATGCGGAAGCGCCAGGAATCCTGGCCGTAGTGATAGATGCCGGCGGCGGCAACCACCGCGACAAACAGAATCGCAACCGCACCCGACGCCCACAGCAGACGGCTCGCGGTTTTTTTCGGGAGAGAACTGCGCCGCGCTGGAACCCGTTTTTGGCCGCGCAGGAAAGGAGATTCTTCGTTTACGTCGAGATCGACCAGACGGGTGTCGTCGAGCTCCTCGCGCGGAGGCTCCTCGTAGTGACGGTCGGCGCCGGGCGGGTACAACTCCTCCTGCACGATGGTGGGACTGCTTTTCCGCGCCATCAATTCAGGCAGTTGTCGTCAGGGAATCGCTGAGCCTTTTCACTATAGCTGCATTTTGCCGATTGAGATAGATCAAAAATCCGTGTTTTTGCACAGGAGGGACAAGACTGGGTACGAGCGTAAAAAAAAACGGGCGCAGCAGTTGGCCGCGCCCGAGTTTCCAGGAGGCAAAAGTGAGAAGAATCCTTAAACTGGACCGGCGTCCGACGCGTCGATGTGGACGACCGGCATCGCCGGCATCTGGATCCTCGGCATCCGCGGAAGATTCACCCGCACCCGGGGACAGGCCGGGATATTGATCTTCGGAACGCTGATTTCCGGAACACTGATTCTCGGAATGCTGATCTCAGGAACAGTGACTTCCGGAACCTGAATCTTCGGGATATTGATCTGCGGAACCTGGACTTCGGTCAAGACCGCGGGGCGCACCGACACCGACGGCACCCGAATGCACACCCGGCGAGAAGCCACTTCCGCTTCGATCTGTGCCCGCCTTGCCTCGATTCGGGCAACCTGCGCTTCCTCCCGCGCCGAGAGCTGTTCCACTCTCGCCAGCCCGGTTGCGCTGCGCGCAATTCTGGTCTGGGCCTCGGCTAGGGCTGTCGCCATCCGGCAGGAAGCGGTCTCATCCGGGGAAGTCACCAACTCTGCCTCACTGACGAACTGGCCTGTCTTGCCGGAAGCCAACGCCACGATCGTTTCCGTCCGGCTTTCAATCCGGTCGGCGATCCGGTGCGCCCACGACATGCCACCGTCTTGATAGAACCCGTTGAGCCCCAGAGCCGCCACCCCGGCGATCAGCCATCCCCACGCTTTTATTTTCATATGCTTAACCTACCTGTGTCATAGACGAGGCGAGCCCCAATCGGTTAGCAAAAGAAGGTACGGAAGGAGGGGTCGAAAGGTTCCGTGGTCGGCGAAAATGCCCCGTAAGACCCGGTCGGGCCGCGGCAACGTCACTCTATTCCGGCTTCACTTGGCACTTTCCGCCAGCAGTTCCTTCAAATACTGCTGCCACACCGCCGCCCAGGTGTGTGTCCCGTGCCCGTGGGTCTGATCGGAAACCGGAATCAAGACGAATTTGCCGAGCGGCACCCGCTTGATCTCCCGTTCCGCGATCCCCAGTTCCGGCGGGTTGATGAAGTCATCCGCCGAATTCACGAACATCACCGGGACCCGGATCGTCTCCAGCTGGGGCGACGGATCATAATTGCGCGAAGCGCTAACCGCATATAGAAAGTCGTTGGCGTCGAGCATGGCCGTAATGCGCTTCATTGAATCGTCGAGGAACTTGTCGGCAGCGTCACGCGTGGGAAGATTCTTCTGCATCAGCAGCGGCGCGCTGCCAGCAATGAGCAAAAAATCCGCGGAGATCTGCAGTGCCGCGCGCGGCTCGGTCGCGTAGTCGCCATTTTTCCAGTCCGGATCCTGCCGAATCCCTTGGATCACCATCTCGCGCCACAGCCGGTTGCGCCCGGCAATTTGCACGGGCAGGCAGGCCAGGGGCATCAGCGCATCCATGAAATCCGGATACGTCTCGCCCCACATCCACGAGTGCATGCAACCCATGGATGTGCCCATCACCAGCCGCAGATGATTCACGCCCAGGCCTTTCTGCAGAAGTTCGTGCTGCGCGGCGACCATATCGTTGTAATCGTATTGCGGAAAATGAGCGCGCATGCCGTCGCTCGGCTTGCTCGACTTTCCATGCCCGATGTTGTCCGGAAGAATGATGAAATATCGATTCGCATCGAGCAATTGGCCGGGCCCAAACAACACATCAGCGAACTGCGGCGCCAGAAACTGGTGCCCGGAACCTCCGGTGCCGTGAAGGATGAGGACGGCGTTGGTGACCCTACCCGAAGCATCGCGCTCCGGTTTCCCTAAGGTCGTGTAATGCAGGCGGAGTTCCGGCAGGGTCTCGCCCGATTGGAAGTGGAAATCGTGGCTGACGTAGTCGCCTTCGGATGTTGCCAGTTTCGCCGCGGACGTTTGCTGGGCTGGAAGTTGCGCGGGCAAGATTGCGAGGGCAAAAAGAATCGGAATCGACCACCGAAGACGGACCACGGAGTGACCTCCTCAAACGCGACACAGATACGCTTTAACGCTCAACCGGCGCGGCTTCTCGTGCCCTCAGTTTTTCGAGAATCATGGGCCCCAGCTGCGAGACGCTGCCGGCGCCGAGAGTCAGAATCATATCTCCGGGCTTAGCCGCGGCAGTCGCCGCGCTTACCGCATCGGCAAACGAACTCGCATAGTGAGCGTCCTTTCCGCTTTTTTCGCGGATGCTGCGCGCCAGGACTTCCCCCGTGATTCCCTCGATCGGCTTCTCGCTGGCCGCATAAATGTCGAGCACAAACAACGAATCGGCGTCAGCGAAGGCAGAGGTAAACTCTTCCCTCAAGTCGCGCGTCCGAGTATAGCGATGCGGCTGAAAGATCACGTGAATTTTGCCGTATCCGCACTGCCGCGCCGCTGCCAGCGTCGCTTTTATTTCGGTGGGATGATGTCCGTAATCGTCGATGACGCTGACACCGCCCACGCGTCCGCGCAATTGGAATCGTCGATCGACTCCGCGAAACTGATCGAGTGCCGCCCGAATCGCTTCCACGCCGATATCGAGACCCAGACCGACGGCAATTGCTGCCGTCGCGTTCAGCACGTTATGCAGGCCGGGTACGTGCAGCGTGAACTCGCCGAGATCTTCTTTTCGATCCCCCGGTTTGCCGTAGCTCACATGGAAACGGCTGAGCGGACGCGAGTCATCGGGGTGTGCCGCTTCTCCGCGGTTTTGGGAGAAGTGGGGATTTTGACCCTCCTTGCCCGGCGCCATCCTGATCAGAAAATCCGATCCGCGTTTGGTCCCATAGGTTACTGTGCGTCGCTGCACCTCCGGCAATAAGCGCCGCAGCAAGGGATCATCGTTGCAAGCGACAATCATTCCGTAAAACGGGACGCGGTCCATGAACTCCAGAAAGGTATTTTTCACGTCGCGCATGTTGCGATAGCAATCCATGTGCTCGCGATCGATGTTGGTCACGATCGAAAGGATCGGAGTCAATTTCAGAAAGCTGCGGTCGCTCTCGTCCGCTTCGGCAACCAGATATTGCGATTTCCCCAGCCGCGCGTTCGATCCCATGGCGTCGACGCGCCCGCCCACCACGACCGTCGGATCGAGCCCGCCCGACGCCAGCACCGCCGCGACCATCGAAGTCGTCGTGGTTTTGCCATGCATTCCGGCAACGGCGATGCCATATTTCAGCCGCATCAATTCAGCCAGCATCTCCGCGCGCCGAATGACGGGAATATGCAGTCTATGCGCCTCGGTGACTTCGGGATTGTCTTTGGCGATTGCGGAGCTGGTCACCACCACTTCCGCGCCGGCGATGTTCTCGGCGCGATGGCCCTCAAATGTCGCTGCGCCCAGCGAAGCCAGCCGCTGGGTCACGGCAGAGCTTTTGAGATCAGACCCCGAGACTTTGTAGCCGAGATTCAGCAGCACCTCGGCGATGCCGCTCATGCCGATCCCGCCAATGCCCACGAAATGAATGCGTTGTATTTTGGCAAACATAAAGTCAAATTCCGAGCCGCGGATTTACGCGAATCACGTGGATAAATCTGGAAAGTTCGAACGACATAGAAAAAGAATGATCCATGAATATCCGTGTGAATCCATAGCTAAAGCTCCTCTATCCCCGCCACTCTGACCGCCAGAGCCGCGATATCCCGGGCGGCATTCGGATGCGCCAGTTCCCGCGCCTCGTGGCTCATTGTCCGCAGCCGTGCTGAATCCTGCAACAGGGCCGCGATCGTCTCCGCCAGCCACACTCCTTCCAGCCTCGATTCCTCTACTACGACCGCGGCGCCATGTTTCGCCAACGCTTCGGCATTCACGCGCTGGTGATCGTCTGCCGCGCGGGGGAAAGGAACGAAAACTGCCGGCTTGCCCGCTGCTGCAATCTCCGCAACCGTGCTCGCTCCCGAACGGCACGCAACCAGATCCGCCCGGGCGAAAGCCGATGGCATGTCTTCGATGAACTGGAACACCTCGAAGGTAAAACCGGCTGCTGCGGAAGGCGCGGCCGCAACCAGCCTCTCATACGCCGCCAGCGCGTCATTATAATCACGCTCGCCGGTCTGATGGATGATGTGAATTCCCTGCGCTTCGCGCTGCAACACCGGCAGGCAGCGGATCACCGCCTCATTGATGGCGTGGGCGCCCTGGCTGCCGCCGAAGACGAGTACAGTCGGCGGCCCGCCGTGCTTCGGAGGGATCTCAAAGAATGCCTGCCGCACCGGCACGCCCGTCACTTCCGCATGTCGAAAATATTTCGCCGTCTCCTTGAAGTGAACGGCCGCTCCGGAGACAAACTTTGCGACCACGCGGTTGGCGAATCCGGGCACGACGTTCGGCTCAAACGCCAGTGTCGGGATGTGTTTCACCACGGCGGCCAGCATCGCGGGGCCCGAGGCATATCCCCCGACGCCAATCACCACGTCGGGCGCAAACTGGTTCAGCATCCGGCCGGCGTCCCAAACTGCTCTGGGCAAATCGAATGCCGTCTTCAGCCGCGTCACCAGGCTGACGTTCTTCAGTGCGCCGACACGCACCAGCTGCAGCGGGTATCCCGCCGCCGGCACCAGACGGTTCTCAATCCCCCGCGCCGTGCCGATGAATAAGCACTCCGCCCCGTAGCTCTTCTTGAGTTCGTTGGCGATGGCCAGCGCCGGAATCACATGACCGCCCGTTCCCCCGCCGGCCAGGATGGCGCGCATGGAGTGACTATAAACCATCCTTTTTCAGTTAGCTACGATAAATATTGATATATCTTGATTTATCCATATAAAGCAATATAATTGACTGAGGAAAAAGCCTGCTCATGGGCACCACCAAGAAATTCACGCCTGAGATTGACTCCGCTCTCTACGACGAACTCACCCAGACCGCCGAACGCAACGGACAGACCAAGCGCTATGTGCTGGAGCAGGCGTTGCGCTTTTATCTGCACAACGTTGTTCCGTCTCAGCACCTCGTGCGCCGCGAAGTGATGGATGCTTTCGAGCAGTCCGTAGCCCGGAACCGGGAGCTGCTCGAACGGCTGGCCAAATAAGTGCGCGAATACCTCACCGTGGCCGAAGTCTATCGCATGCAGCACCGCCTGATTGAACTCTTCGGTGGCCTCCACGGTGTTCGCGATGCCGGGGCCAGCGAGGCGGCGGTATTCCGTCCGCAAACTGGCTATTACGACTCAGCACAGGAGGAAGCGGCGGCCCTGATGGAATCACTGGGCATGAATCACGGTTTTGTGGACGGCAATAAGCGAATCGCTTTTACCGCGGCGGACGTTTTTCTGCGTCGCAACGGCTTCTACTTAGACGTCGAGGCAGATGAAGGCTACAGCTTCGTCGAAGGATCGCTGGCGCACCAGGAGTTTCGCTTCGGTAAAATTCTGGACTGGATCCGGGGACATGCGAAGCGTCTCGAGGGCTAAGCTGTTTTGCCAAACTGACGCCAACTTCCATGAGTCTGAGCCAGTATAACCAAGTGCTCTTCGAACAGACATTTGGAGCTTATTCCGCTTGCTTCGTAATATTCAGAAGCACGCCAATGCAGGCCAGCGTCACGAACAACGACGATCCCCCGTACGACACCAGCGGCAGCGGAATGCCCTTGGTAGGCATCATGCCCAGGACTACGCTGATGTTGATAAAAGCCTGCAGACCGACCATGCACGTGATGCCCACCGCCAGGTAGCGCGCGAACAAATCCTCGGTTCGCCACGAAGCTCGCATTCCCCGCCAGAGGAAGATGGCAAACAGAGTCACCACGAACAGGCAGCCCACCAGTCCGAGTTCTTCCGCCGTGACCGCAAAAATGAAATCCGTGTGCGGCTCGGGCAGATAGAACAGTTTCTGTTTCCCTTCCATCAGGCCCACGCCGGTCACGCCGCCCGTGCCAACGGCAATCAATGACTGAATGATGTGGAATCCGGCCCGCTGGCGGTCGGCATAGGGATTCAGGAACGCGAGGATGCGGTCGCGCCGCCAGCTGACATGAAAAATCAGGAAATAGAGCGGCACCAGCGAAGCGCCAAAGGCGTACGCGAAATATCGCATCCGCACGCCGGCCACATAGAAAACACACGACACGATTCCCGCGCAAGCGATCGCCGTGCCGAGGTCAGGCTGCAACACGATCAGGCCGAGAAACACCAGCACGGGCGCGATCGCCGGCAACAGGGTGTTGCGCACGTCATCCATGGTTTTGGAGCGGCTTTCGAGCAGGTACGCCAGGAAGAGAATCAGGGCCGGCTTGGCTAGTTCGGAGGGCTGGAAGGAAAGGCCTCCGAGATGGATCCAGCGGTGCGTGTTGTGCGACCGGTCGAGAAAGAACACCGAGATCAGCAACAGCGTGGTGACCCCGATCAACGAAAACACCAGCGCGGGACTCTTATACCGGCGATAGTCCACGCGCATGGTAACAACCATGGCGGCCAGACCGGCGACCGCCCAGATCAACTGCTTCGACAGGAAGGCGTAGGGCGAACCGAAGCGCTCCCGTGCCATCACCGCCGATGCGGAAAAGACCATGACCAGCCCTACGAAAACCAGGAGCATGGTCACGGTAAAAAGCCAGCGATCGACACTCACCCGCTTCGCCATGGGACATTCATTTCACCACGGAGGACGCTCTGAGATGCTTGATTGTTCGAGTCCCGTTATTGCTTGTCTTGATACCGGCAGGTGCTGCCCTCGGGCGAGGCGATCGCCGGCGAAATTTGCGGACGGGCGGAACTAACTGGACGCGGCCAGCGCCTTGACGACCTCTTTGAACACCTTGCCGCGGTGTTCATAACTCTTGAACTGATCGAAGCTGGCGCAGGCGGGAGCCAGCAGGATTACGTCGCCTGGTTCGGCGACTGCGCTGGCCTTGCGGATCGCATTCTCGAGTGTTTCGGCGTGCACGACTTCAGGCCCGCCGTCCTTCGAGGAAACGATTTGCGATTCGATCTTCGCCGCCGCCGCTCCGATCGTATATACGCGCTTCACCCGCTTGCGCAGCAGGTCGTTGAGCACGGTGTAGTCGCTGCCTTTGTCCTTGCCGCCGAGAATCAGGTGGATATTCGCCGGGAACGATTCCAGCGCCTTGATGGTCGCATCCACGTTGGTCGCTTTGGAGTCGTTGTAGTAGTCCACGCCCCGAATTGTCGCGACGAACTCCAGCCGATGCTCGACCGCTTTAAAATCGTGCACCGCCTGGCGAATCTTCTCCGGCGCGCATCCCATCAACGCGCCGGCACACACCGCAGCCAGGACGTTTTCCAGGTTGTGCGCGCCCTTGAGCGGAATCTCGGAAACCTGCAGAATCTCTCTCTGTCCGTCCCCATCGCGGAACACGATTTTGCCGTCCAGCACGCAGGCGCCGCGCTGCACCTCTTTCTGGCGACTGAACCAGAAGACTTGTGCGCGGGTGCGAGCGGCCAGCCCCACGCACGTAGGATCGTCCCCATTCAGAACCGCAAAATCACTGGCCTGCTGATTTTCAAAGATGCGGGCTTTCGCGTTGACATATACCTCAAAGGTACGGTGCCGGTCGAGATGGTCCGGGGTGACGTTCAAGACGACTGCGACTTTCGGACGGAAAGTCTGAATGGTTTCCAGCTGAAAACTCGAAACCTCCAGCACAATCACGGTCTCAGGCTTGGTACGTTCCGCCAGCGAAATCGCCGGCGTACCAATGTTGCCGCCAACCAGCGTCGAGAATCCACCCGCGGTCATAATCTCGCCGGCAAGCGTGGTGGTGGTGGTCTTGCCATTCGATCCAGTGATCGCGACGATCGGACCAGGCAAAAACTGCGCCGCCAGTTCAATCTCGCCGATGATGGCTTCGCCCAGCGAACGAGCTTGCACCAACGCAGGGGCGTCCACCGGAACACCGGGAGAAACGACAATCAGGTCCTGCCCGCGGAAGGTGCGCTCCCCGTGTCCGCCAGTCTCCACGGTAATGCCGTGATCGAGCAGCAAGGGAATCTCGTTGCGCAGTTCGTCCCCGCTCTTGGTGTCGGAGACCGTCACTCTCGCCCCATGCGCCTTCAGAAACAGCGCCGAGGCTACGCCTGACTTGCCCAGGCCAACCACCAGCACGCGTTTTCCGTTCAGTTCCATAAAATCCTGTTTCACCACAGAGACATAGAGAAACAGTCCAAGAACTCACAGTTCGCGAATGCCCGTCAAGATCATCATCGCAAACAAAGCAAACACAAGCACTGTGATGCCCCGCTGCAGGGTGGGCAGCATACTCGCCGGGAATCGCTCTGCGTAGAATTTGTTAACTTGGCGGTAATTTCGAGACCACCAAGACAACCGCTTGTCCGCAGAAAGCTGTTCGTTAACTCGCCTCATCATCCAAACGTACAGACATCGGAGGCGATTCCCAACACTAGGAAGCAACTCAGAAACGCAATAAACATCTCCCGGTGCCCCCGTGTCTTATCTACCTTAACTTCAGCGTCGTCAGTGCAAACAGCGCAAACACCAGCGACGCAATCCAGAAACGCACGATGATCTTCGACTCCGACCATCCCAGCAGTTCGAAGTGATGGTGAATTGGCGCCATCTTGAAGATCCGCTTCTTGCGCAGCTTGTAGGACCCTACCTGCAGCATCACCGACAAGGCCTCGATCACGAACACTCCACCGATGAATGGCAGCAGCAGTTCTTGCTTGATGATGACCGCAACCGTGCCGATCGCGCCGCCCAGAGCCAGCGACCCGACGTCTCCCATGAACACTTCGGCGGGATGGGCGTTGTACCACAGGAATCCGATCGCCGATCCGACCATGGCGCCGCAAAAAATCGTCAACTCCGCCACCTGCGGCATGCGCTGCAATTCCAGATAGGTCGCGAACGTGGCATGGCCGCTCACATAGGTCAGCACCGCCAGCGCGCCCGCCGCAATCACCGTGCACCCGATCGCCAGCCCGTCGAGGCCGTCGGTCAGGTTCACCGCATTACTGGAAAATGTGATCACCAGCGCCACGAAGGCAATAAAGGGCAGAAAGGCCGCCCACCAGAAGTGCCGGGAATGCTCCAGCGACTGCACGACCAGGTCGGGATGAAATTGCTTGAAGAAGGGCACAATCAGCCGCGTCGAATACATCCCATAGGTCTGCATGGCGATCAGCATCGATGCTACGATGATGCCGGTGGCGATCTGCAATCCCAGCTTGGCGCGGGCGGTCAAGCCGAGATTGCGGCGGTGCGTCACCTTCGTATAGTCATCGGTAAATCCAATCGCCGCGTAGGCGCAGGTGGAAAAAACGGCAATCCACACGAAGCGGTTGCTGAGGTCTGCCCACAACAATGTCGGGACCACGATCGCGATTACGATCAGCAATCCACCCATGGTGGGTGTTCCGGCCTTTTTCTGATGTGCTTTCGGACCTTCTTCGCGAATGTACTGTCCGATCTGAAAATCGCGCAGGCGGCTGATGACCAGTGGCCCGACGATCAGCGCGGTAAACAGCGCCGTCAGGCTGGCAAACGCCGTACGGAACGTGACATATCGGAAAATTCGGAACGGCGGGACGTAGTGTTGCAGCTTCAGAAACAACAGCCAGTAGAGCAATCAGCCTCCGAAGATCAGTGGCCAGCGATCCGTGGTCAAACTCCCGCGACCACCAGCACAAACGTTACCCACCAATCAAAGCCTTCCACTTCTCGAATGCCTTTTCCAGCTTCACGCCGCGCGACGCCTTCAGCAGCACCACGTCTCCGTCTTGCGCCTCACGGGCAAGCCACTCGCCCGCTTCTTCGGGCGTGACCACGAATTCGGCCCGCACTCCGCTCTGGCGCGCGCTCTCCACCATGGCCTCCGCGGCTCCGCGCACACCCACGAGCCGATCAATCTTCTTCTCTGCGATGTGGCGGCCGGCATCGCGGTGCATCTGCTCTCCCGCGGTCCCCAGTTCGAGCATCTCTCCCGCCACCACAATGCGACGCCCGGCTTTCATCGTGGCCAGAGCGTCGACCATGGCCTGCAGCGCCTTTGGATTGGAATTGTAGCAATCGTTGATGACCGTAATGTTGCCCAGTTGGAGAACCTGTCCGCGTTTGTCTGCCGGCGTCAGCTTGGCCAGGGCAGCAATCGTCTCTGCCAGCTTCAGTCCTTGCGTCATTCCGGTGGCAATCGCCGCCAGCGCGTTCAGCACGTTGTGCTGTCCCACCAGGGAGAGGCGCGCAGGCTCGCGGCTGTTCGCCGTGACCACATCAAACTCGACTCCATCCGCTCCGCAGGATTGCACCTTCTCCGCGCGAACGTCGGCGGTCGACTTAGTTCCGTACGTGATCACCCGGCCTTTGAAGTCCCGCCCAAACTGGGAGACGTATTCATCGTCGGCGTTGAGCACCGTCGTTCCGCTTGCCGGAAGCGACTCCACCAGTTCATACTTCGCCCGCGCAATTCCCGCCAGTGAGTCGAAGAACTCCAGGTGGACCGGAGCCACATTCGTCACCACCCCGACTTCGGGACACGCGATTTTGGCCAGCGCCCGAATCTCCCCGGCATGAGACATCCCCATTTCGATCACCGCGACGTCGTGCTCCGGTTCTAGCTTCAGGAGCATCAGCGGCAGGCCGAAATGATTGTTGAAGTTGCCTTCCGACTTCAGCACGCGGAATTTCGCGCCGAGCACGTGAGCAATCGCTTCCTTGGTAGTCGTCTTCCCCGCCGACCCCGTCACTGCAATCACCGGCTTTCCCCAAAGCTTGCGAACCGCGGTCGCCAGAGTCTGCAGGGCGGCTAGCGTGTCCTCGACAACCAGCACTTGGGTGGTCCAGGAATCACGATGCCATTGATCTTTGCGCACCACCGCCGCGACCGCTCCTCGATCGAGCGCATCGCTGACGAAGTCGTGACCGTCGAATCGTTCACCCTTGACGGCAAAGAAGAGTTCTCCCTTGCCGAGGGTGCGCGAGTCGATCGAGTAGCCCCGCGCCGTCCCATCGCGCGGGAAGTCGCCTTCGGCGGAAATGAATTCCCCGATCCTAGAGAGTTGGAGCTTCATCGATCGGGATCTCCCGCCGACTCGCACTCGAATCCGCTCCGCCGCAACGCCTGCTGCGCAACCTCCACGTCATCAAACGGATGCGCTCCCTCCCGCGTCACCTGTACCTTCTCATGCCCTTTTCCCGCGAGCAGGACGATATCTCCCGGCCGCGCCTCCTCAATCGCCAGCGCGATGGCCTTGCGGCGATCCGGTTCGATCGTATACTTCACGCCGGTTTTCTGCAGTCCTACCAGCGCGTCGTTAATGATTGCTGCCGGATCCTCGCTGCGCGGGTTGTCGGAGGTGAGCACCACGAAATTGCTGCCCCGTCCCGCCGCCTCGCCCATCAATGGACGCTTGGCCCGATCGCGGTCGCCGCCGCAGCCAAATACCGTGAGCACACGGGCCTTCTGTCCCGCTCGCGAGACAAACTCGCGCGCCAGCGCCGTCAGATTCCGCAAGGCATCGTCGGTATGCGCGTAATCGACCACGACGGTGAATGGCTGGCCGCAGTCGACCCGCTGGAATCGGCCGGGCACGTGGGTGAGCGATTCCACGCCGCGAGCGACCGAATTCGAATTGCATCCGCGGGCAAAAGCTGCGCCCGCCGCCGCCAGGATATTGTAGACATTTACACGCCCGATCAACGGCGAAAACACCGCGATCTTCTCCGCCGGTGTGACCAGATCAAAACGGGTCCCGCGCGGAGTGATGTCTGTCTTTTCGGCATGGAAATCTCCCCGTTCCCAACCGTAGGTCAGAACTGTTGCGCTGTGTCTGCGGCTGAATGCCGCCAGTTTTGCTCCGTACTCATCGTCGAGGTTCGTGACCGCGGCGCGCGGCGAATCCGTGCCGCAGCCTTCGAAGAGCCGCCGTTTGGCCCCGAAGTACTCGTCCATCGTCTTGTGATAATCGAGATGATCGCGCGTCAGGTTGGTGAATACCGCGACATCGAACGGGACGCCATAGACCCGCTCCTGAGCCAGAGCGTGGGACGAAACCTCCATCACCGCCTCTCCGGCGCCCAGGCCGATTGCGTCGCTGAGAATCTGATCCAGCTCCAGCGCCTCCGGTGTCGTGTGCGCCGCGGGATAAACCTTCCCGGCCACGTGATATTCAATTGTGCCGATCAGCGCACTCTTCCTTTCCGCCGCCGAGAAAATCGACTCCACGAGAAATGCGGTTGTGCTCTTTCCGTTGGTGCCTGTGATCCCGGTGATCGCCAGCCGCTCGCCCGGGTGTTTGTAGAAATTTGCGCTCAGCCGCGCTAACGCCCGACGGCCGTGGGGCACAACGGCCCAGGCCACGGCCTCTCGCGGCTTTTCGGTGCTGGAATCGGTCACGACTGCGGCCGCGCCGGCGCCAATCGCCTGATCGATAAACCGATTCCCATCCGAAGTCTCACCCCGCATCGCTACAAACGCAAATCCGGGCCTGATCCGGCGCGAGTCGTAGTCCACACCCGTGACGTTCGGGTCCCCGCTCTGAGCAAGAACCTCCGCGCCATCCAGCAGATGTTGAAAAGTCATTGCTCAAAATTATAGGGCAGGAGCAAACCGCTATCGTCTCGCCGGCTCTCGCCGCGCCCCCATACGCGCCGCCACTCGCATTACCAAGGTCATTTTCTGACGATCGCATCCGGCGCTACATTAGCTCCATGAGTACCGGAGCCAGTCTCGGCAAATACCGGTGTGCCCAGTGCGAGCAGCCGGAAGACGCCTGCCAATGCGAGAAGTACTGCTGCCTGTGCCAGGCCGTAATCGACGTACGTGTGTGCGCCGACGGCCTGATGTACTGCGAGCCTTGCCGCAAAGCCTGCGACTACAAAACCTCCGATTAGGCGCTCACGGACGGACCCGGTGGCGATCGCTGTCGCCGCCGGTTCGCGAAGGAATTTCGGCCGCCGCAACATCCTTCCCGTAACATCCTGTCATCCAACAAGATAGAGATCGCATCCCGGCCCTTGAGTCCCGTGATTCCGTTCCTTGGCAAACCTGTCGGTTTTAGGGGAGAATAGAGCGTTTTTGCCTTGCGCCCTTGTTTTTGGGGCGGTAAAAGGAGACCTTGATGGCCACCACGGTGCACATCAGCGACGTAGCCGAGTTGCTGAGCGAGGGCAGGACGCACTTCAATCTCTCTCCCGCGGAACTGGTGGAGCATGCCCTTCGCCGCCATGAAGCCAAGCTGGCTGCGAACGGCGCGCTGGTCGGGTACACCAATCGCACCGGCCGCTCTCCCAAAGACAAATTCATCGTCAGGGATCAATCGACTGCGCACACCGTGGCCTGGGGTTCGGTCAACGTTGCTTTCGAGCCTGAGAAATTTGACGCCCTCTACGAGCGCGTCATGGCGCACCTCCGCGGACGCGAACTCTTTGTGCAGGATCTGTTCTGCGGGGCAGATCCCGCCTATCGCTTGCCCGTCCGCATCGTCAATGAATACGCCTGGCACAACCTGTTTGTCCGGCAGCTCTTCTTGCGCCCGTCCGCCGAGGAACTGAAGACGCATCAGCCCGACTTCACCGTCGTTGCCGCTCCCGAATTCGAAGCCGACCCGCGCCGCGACGGGGTGAACTCCGAGGTCTTCATCCTGCTGAATTTCACGCGCCGCACGGTGCTGATTGGCGGGACTTCCTACGCGGGTGAAATGAAGAAGTCCATCTTCAGCGTGATGAATTTCCTGTTGCCCCCGCGCAACGTCTTCCCCATGCACTGCTCTGCCAATGTGGGACACAACGGCGTGACCGCGCTGTTCTTCGGACTCTCGGGAACCGGCAAGACCACGCTCTCCGCCGATCCATCGCGCGACCTCATCGGAGATGACGAGCATGGGTGGAGCGCCGATGGCATCTTCAACTTCGAAGGCGGATGCTATGCCAAGTGCATCAAGCTTTCGAAGAAGAATGAGCCGCAGATCTGGAACGCGCTGCGCTTCGGTTGCGTCCTCGAGAACGTAACACTCGATCCGAGCACGCGCGTGGCGGATTACAACGACGACAGCAAAACCGAGAATACGCGCGCCGCCTACCCGGTGGATTTCATTGACAATGCTGTGATTCCTGGCATCGGCGGGCATCCCAAGAACGTTGTCTTCCTGACCGCCGACGCTTTTGGCGTTCTGCCACCGATTTCTCGCCTCACGCCGGAGCAGGCCATGTATCACTTTCTGTCCGGTTACACCGCGAAGGTAGCCGGGACCGAGGCCGGCGTGAAGGAGCCGGCGGCCACGTTTTCTACCTGCTTTGGATCGCCCTTCTTGCCTCTACCCCCGAAAACGTATGCGGAAATGCTCGGCCGCCGCCTGCGCGAACATAACGCGCAGTGCTGGCTCGTCAACACGGGATGGCAGGGCGGACCCTATGGCGTCGGCAAGCGCATGGACATTCCCTACACGCGCGCCATGGTCGATGCCGCGGTCGAAGGAGAACTGATTCGTGAAGAATTTGAAATCGAGCCTGCGTTTGGCTTTGCCATTCCCCGGTTCTGCCGCGGCGTGCCCCCGATCGTCTTGAACCCGCGCAACGCGTGGAAGGACAAAGCGGCCTATGACAAGGCAGCACAGCAGCTGTGTGCGCGCTTTGCCAGGAATTTCGAGAACTTTGATGCCCCGCCGGACGTGAAGGCGGCCGGACCGAAAGCGCAGCGATAGCCCTTTAGGCCTTCTTGATCATGCGACTGATCCAGATCAGTACAACTGCGCCGAAGATTGCGACCAGGATCGAGCCGATCATTCCTTCGCTGTGAATCCCCACAACGCTCAGCAGCGCTCCTCCGACAATGCCGCCGACGATACCGAGCAGAATATCCATGACTGGTCCATAACCGCCGCCCTTCATGATTTTTCCTGCGGCCCAGCCTGCGATAAGCCCCGCGACAATCCACCAGATCAAAGCGATGATCATTCAAGTCCCCTTTCCGGCCCCATTTAGGTGTTCCCGAGAAGGCCGAAGTTGCGTCGAAATCTGAAACGGTGAATCGAGCCAGAAGACTACGGACAATACTCCTTCGTGTCAAACCCGCGGTAGGCAACGTGGGCTAGAATAACCATGAAATGTTTGCACGCAAGATTCGTGTCGAGTACGAAGAAAACGGCCAGAGACTTCCCTGCCAACTCAAGTGGCTCGACAGTTTTTCCATGCGCAGTTTCACCAATGCCAGCGTCTTTGATGACACTCTTCCCACTTCGGATGGCCACATGGAGATTGGGTCGAGCGTGCCGATCGACGCGCTGAAAGAATCCATGGAAGACTGGTTTCGGCGCAAAGGATACCTGCCAAGAGATTCGAATCTGTATCTCACCGAGGGCTAGAACCAGCCCACTACCTCCGAGGCATTTCCCCGACACTCCTCTTGCGACGGTGCGAGCGATTCGTCAACAAACACCTGAGGAATTCTTCGCATCGGGAAGGGCCGCTTGGGACTTTTGACTCGGTGCAAAAACCAGCAACAATCGCAAAACTGTTCTTTCTCAATGAATTGCGTTCTTGTACAATTGGCCGATCATTTGCACAACAATCTAGCGGAGGTGTGAAATGAGCTACGGGTCACCGCAGCTATCCCCCCATTTCGGCACCCATCGAACCGGAATTCGGGTCGTTGTACAGGCTCCCCCAAACGCGCCGCCTGAGCGCTCCCCATGCGTTGATTTTGGCTCAGGCTTCTACCGGTCAGATCTCGATCAAGGCGATGCCACCGGCCTCATTAACTGGGGCACGGTCTTTGGTCTGACGCTCACGGTTATCATCGGTGCCAGTTTTTGGACCGGTGTCGGGATGCTCCTGGCGCGTCTCTGGAAGTAGTTGTCGAAGAAGAACTGACGGAACGGCGACAGCAGCAGTCGTTGGCGATTGAGTGTCTGCTTGCTCTCTACTTGTCGTAGTGCAGCAGAGCCATCACGTCATAGCCCTTCAGCTTTTCCCGGCCCTTCAGGAAGTCGAGTTCCACGACGAAGCCAAGACCTGCGATTTCTCCGCCCAGGGCAAGCGCTAGATTCACGGTAGCCACGGCCGTTCCTCCGGTAGCCAGCAAGTCGTCGACGATCAGGACGCGCTGGCCTTTCTGAATCGCGTCTCTATGCACTTCGAGCGTTGCCGTACCGTATTCCAGGGCGTAGCTCTCTTTCACCGTCTCGGCGGGCAGCTTTCCCGGTTTCCGCACCGGCACGAAACCCGCATTCAGGCGGTAGGCCAGGGCCGGTCCAAAAATGAAGCCGCGCGCTTCCATGCCCAGCACCAGATCGACGCTCCGCGAAAGATAGTACTCGGAGAATTTGTCGATGAGAGTGGCGAAGCCGACCTTGTCCTTGAGCAGAGTGGTGATGTCGTAAAAAAGAATTCCCGGTTTGGGAAAATCCGGAACCTCGCGTATGAGTTTTTTTAATTGACGGGCGTCGAGCGCCGAAGAAGTTGGCATCTACCACGCTCCTTCGATACGGAATGCACTCAAACCAGCGACGGGGCTGGCATCAGAAATATCCACGGCATCCACGCGCGCCGCGCGCGGGCCCTCGCGCAGCCGGGAATGCAGGCCCGAGAGTTGATCGCGCGTCCCCTGCGCGAGAACTTCCACGCTGCCGTCGTGATTATTGCGCACCCACCCGGCGATGCCCAGCATTTGCGCCTCTCGTTCCACAAACCAGCGAAAGCCCACTCCTTGTACGCGTCCGCGGACGAGGAAGCGCCGGGCCTGAATCTGCTTTTCCGTGGAGGTCATAGGAAGCTGTGCCATCCTGAGCGAGGAATCTGCTTCGGCGAACCCCGCCTTCGTTCCAGGACGCGTGAACTTACGCGCGCGATAAGTACGCGCCTTCCGACGTGTCGACCTTGATCTTCTCCCCTTCGTTGATAAAGGGAGGTACCTGCACTACGAGGCCTGTTTCAGTTTTCGCCGGCTTGGTGACGCTGGAAGCGGTTGCGCTTTTCAATCCCGGCTCGGTCTCTATTACCGTCAGTTCCACTGTCTGCGGCAGTTCAATGCCGACCGCCTTGCCGTCGAAGAATTCCACTTTAATCTGCAGATTGGGAATCAGGTAATCCACCGCGTCGCCCAGAGTGTCTTTGGTCAGGTGCGTCTGCTCGAAGTTCGATGTGTCCATGAAGTAATAGCTGTCGCCGTCGCTGTAAAGGTATTCCATTTCCACTTCGTCGACGTTGATCTTCTCGATGGGATCGGGCGAGCGGAACCGGTGCTCGAACATTGCCCCGGTGCGCAGGTTGCGCAGCTTGGCCTGAATGAACGCGCGCAGGTTGCCGGGGGTGCGGTGCTCGACCGAGAAAACCGAATGCAGATCATTATTGTGCTTGATGATCATGCCGGGACGCAGTTGTGTGGCAGGGATCGACATCGCTTGCGATTTCTCCTCTACGATTGCGGTTTCTGGAGCCGGCGGAAGACGGGGCAGGCCACAATTTCCGCCGCCACTATGGCTAAAGCCTTATTTTACACGTAGCTGCACCGGAAGGGAAAGTTCTCCACACGAGCCGTGTTTTCGGTCCCGAAAAACTGCATATCCTCTTCGTTCCCTTTCCGTCATCCTAAGCGGAGCAGCCGTTTCTCCTGGGCCCACGCCGAGCAAGCGACCTCGGGCGAAGCGATACCAGCCTCGCGGCTCAGGCCGTTGAAGATGCCGAACCTTCGGTGCCGCAGATTCGCCATTCACAAACAGCGGCCTGGGACTAGAATTGGCTCATAGGCTCGACCCTGGAAACTGAAAAAAGGAGTTTTCCTTATGCGCGTCGGACGTTACACATCTTCGGAAGGCAGCAGTGCCGGCACCGCCATTACTTTTCTGCTCATTGGACTCGGGGCTGGCGCATTGATCGGGCTTCTCTTTGCTCCCAAGAGCGGCAAACAACTCCGCCGCGATCTGAAACGCGGCTATGACGACGCTCGCGAAAGCCTCGAAGACTGGACTGACGAGGCCAAGGAACGGGTCCGCGAAGCCGGCGAGCGCGTACGCGATGCAGCCAGCCGTGGCGTGGATTTCGCGGCTGACCTCGCCGAAGATGCCCGCGAAAAGGTCGAGCCCTTGCGGCGCGCCATCAACCGCAGCTAGTACAGGTGGAAGTCAACCTGTACCGCAATCTGGGTCGCGACGGGCCGGCCATTTAACGTGGCCGGCTTGAAGCGCCAGTGGCTCACCGCCTCGGTCGCTTTCTCGTCGAGCCCCATCCCCAGGCTTTGTCCGACACGAATGCCATAAGGCCGGCCGTCTTCCCCGACGACGAGCAGCAACAGGACGGTGCCTTGCATTTTCGCCTTGCGCGCCTCGTCGGAGAAACTGGGCTCCGGGCTGTAAATCACCAGCGGGATCGTCACTCCCATCTTTCCCGCCGGAAAGATTCCCGGCGGACCATCACCAACCCAAGGCCCAGTTGACGTACCGATTCCGCCGCAACAGCCGGGTCCGATTCCGGTCGGACCACCTGGGCCGTCTGAGAGCGCGCCAACAAATCGCGACATCGGATCGCCGATCTGCCCGCTCTGCGGAAACCTGATGGACGGAGCAGCCATCACCGTTTCTTCAGCAGCCAGTTTCGGCATTTCCTTCGGCACCCGGACGGTCGGAGGCGCCAACTGAACCTCCAGCGATGCCTTCGGAAGGTCCCCGCGCGACGCCGGCAGTTTTTCGTGATTGCCGCCGCCGCCTCCGTTCAGCCCGGAAAACACCAGCGGCAGTTGTGCCAGGTCCGAAACGCGCGCCACGATTCCCCGCGGATTGCGGATCACGCAACTGGTGAAATAGGTGACCAGCGCGAGCAGAAGGATTTGCCCCAGCACAGACAACATGAAGGCCTCGCCGCGCGCACGATACGGCGCATTCGCCGAAACCATCGAAAACAGATTGGGATCGGGACTTCCCGAAGGTGCAGCAGTCATGGCGCACTCCTGCCGCCCGAACAAACCGATTCGGTGAGAACTCGGGCTAACTTGTGCTATGACGCGCGCAGGTTGAAAAAGGATTTCCGAAGCCGATGGACCTTCATGGCCGCCTAGCTGAAGATTGCCGCGAAAAATCCTCGCAAACGATGAAAGAATCCGTGACGCTCCGGCTTCGGCTTCTCAGCAGGCGCCTGCACGATCGCATCGAGATGGACCGGCCTGGCGGAAGAGTCCTCGACTGGCAGTGCCTTTGCTTCCTGCACTGGAGTCGGAACGCTGACCGCGCGATCCTTCGCGCTGAAGACGAAAGGTGCGTCCACCTGAACGTGTACGTCGTTCGGCTGCGACGCAGGGAGAGGCGCCGTCTCCGGCCCGTTCGATAGCGTTGTGCCCGTGGAAGGGACGTTTCCGCCCGTCATTTCATTGCCTGGAGGCATGGACTGCTGGCCCGAACCCAATCGCGCCTTCGTCGGCAATTCAGATTCGGGAACTACGCTCGGCGGAGCCGAAGCGCGCATCACCTGCGTTGGCGGCGGGCATCCGCATTCGATCGGGATGTCTTCGTCGACTCGATCGATCTGTCCCGATCGGAACACGACTTGCTGATTCGGCTTGACCTGATAGATTCGGTCGCCCATCAGCTCGGAAACGATCGCGGAAGAAGTGTTGCCGGTCAGCGCCCGCACGCAGGTGTTGCCATGCGAGTCCGCGCTGATGGCAAAGTGGAATTCCCCTGGGCCGGCAAAAAGGATGCGGAAGTCGGGCGTCAGCACCGAGTCCGCCGAGGCGTCGAGCGAATAGTGCGTCTCCAGTGCCCCCGTGCTCATGCCCAGCATGATGTCGTGTTTGTTCTCTGAGGGCGTAACCGATACAGTCGTGCCCGGACAAACACGGACTTCCCCGCCGCGGTCCAGATGCAGCACGCTGGTATCGCTCCCGGCAGTGATCGAGGTTCCTGCCGCAAAACGGCTGCCCGCCACCACGGCAGAACCCGCACCGCCGCTCACCGGCACAACCGCCGGCGACACGCTCCCCGCCAGCGCCGGAACCTTCGGCGGTTGGAACGGAGAGTTCTTCCCCGCACTCACATCTTCCGCCGGCTTGAGCCGCACCATCAGCCGGTTGCCCGCGCCATCCCACGTGTAACCATAGGGCGCCAGCAGGTCGAGAACGATGCGCGTAACCGGAGGACTCTGCTGATACTGATCGACCCGGATCGCCAGAATGTTTTCCTTGTCGACAGGGATTCTTTTCTGCGCGAGCCCCAGCCGCGAGTTCGGCAGATCGATCACCAGCCGAGGCGGAGAATCGAGAGTCTGAATCTGGGGTATCAGCGGCCCGCCCTTCGACATGATTTCTACGGCGGGCACGCCGCGTTCATGAATAATCCGGACGCTTCTCACCAGGGGCGGCGGGCCAAAAGTCTGCGCTGCAACCGCAACCGTCAGACAGGCGCCCCACCATAGCACGCAAGCAGATTTGTACCCGGATCGCTGCAAGGAATCCCTCATCGGGCCTTGAAGGAAACATATCACTTGCGGTGCATCGAGAGAAGTGACGGCGGCGCTGCGAATCCCTCACTGCTGGCCCGGTGTGGATGGGGCAGGACTCAATCGCCCCGGACGCAGTTCCCAGGAGGGTTACGATTCGGGCAGGAATTCGTACTCTTCGATGACTGCGGCCACCGCCAGCTTGCCGTCCTCGCGCGCATCTTCCACGCGCACGACATGACCTTTGCACTGCACCCGGATGCTTTCGGTGAGGGTAATCTCCGGCGGAAGCGTCAGTGTGAATCCGATCGGCGAGCCCTTTTCCACGGCGGCGTCGAGATAGAAACAGATGCCGCGGGCGCTCACGTCGCGCATCTGCGCGAATTCTCCCGGCGTTCCGTTTTCACCGTGATTCACATGAACAGGGATATGAAGCGCGAACCGTCGTGCAGCCCGTTTCTCCTGCTGCGGCTCAGCCATAGGTTCCCTCCGAAGCGGCGCGAGGTGGCATTCTTCCCACCGGTCAAAACTGCTACAAAGCATGCTCCGCCCGCACTGCCATGGTCAATACCACCCTTGGGTCACGCTCTGGCCCATTCAGGCGATTTGTCCCTTCCCTGCGAGCCTCCCGGACCGCTCTTCGGTGTAAGCTTTAAGCAGAGGCTTGCCGCCTGACGTCCGCAGTTCGGGTTCCCATGGTTTTCGTTCTCGACAATTACGATTCGTTTACTTACAACCTGGTCCAGTACATCGGCGAACTGGGCGCGCAGGTTGAGGTTCGTCGCAACGATCAGGTCAGCATTTCGGAGGTCGAGCACCTGCGTCCGGAACGGATTGTCATTTCGCCCGGACCGTGCACGCCCAATGAAGCCGGTATCAGCATCGACCTCATCCGCCATTTCGCCAGCAAAGTCCCGATTCTTGGCGTTTGCCTGGGACACCAGGCCATCGGCCAGGCGTTCGGCGGCAAAGTTGTTCGAGCGCCCCACCTGATGCACGGCAAAACCAGCGCTGTCCTGCACGATAATAAGACCGTCTTCCAGGGCTTGCCTCAGCCCATGACGGCCACCCGCTATCACTCGCTGATTGTGGAAGAGAAGAATCTGCCGATCGAACTGGAAGTCAGCGCCTGGACCACCGAGAAAGACGGCTCGCGCACCATCATGGGGCTGCGCCACCGTCATCACTGTGTCGAAGGCGTCCAATTTCATCCCGAAAGCGTGCTGACGGATGCGGGCAAGAAATTGATCGCAAATTTCCTGCAGACCGGCGGCTAGCGGTCAGCCGCATGGGCGAGACACCCCGAGTTCCCCGACGACGAGATCACATGGCCGCGCCACTCCGGCACATCTTTCCTCTCAAATGGGACCCGCGTACGACTGACAACTAATCACATAACTCTGATCATTGAACACTGATTACTATCCCCTGCCCCTTGCCATCTCCACCGCCCGCAGCAGTGCCTGCGCCTTATTCATCGATTCTTGAAATTCCGTCGCAGGATCCGAATCCGCCACGATCCCCGCTCCGGCCTGCAAGTATGCTTTCTTGCCTCGCATGAGCAGGGTACGAATGGCGATGCAGGAATCCAGATTGCCGGCAAAATCGGCGTACAGCACCGAACCGCCATAGATTCCCCGCCGCGTCGGTTCCAGTTCCTCGATGATCTGCATGGCGCGCACTTTCGGCGCACCACTCAAGGTTCCAGCGGGAAAGCACGCCGCAAACGCATCGAGCGCATCAAGATCTTTGCGCAGGGTGCCTTCCAGGGCCGACACCAGATGCATGACGTGCGAATAGCGCTCCACATACATCAAGTCCTTCACTTTCACTGAGCCATATTCGCTGACTCGCCCCAGATCGTTGCGGCCCAGATCGACGAGCATCACGTGTTCCGCGCGTTCTTTTTCGTCGTTGCGCATCAGTTGTTCGAGGCGCTGGTCTTCGGCTTCGCTCTGCCCGCGCGGATGCGTTCCCGCGATCGGTCGGTACTCCAGCTTTCGACCCGTCACCCGCACCAGCATCTCCGGCGATGACCCCAGGATGTGGGTATCTGGCATGCGGAGAAAGTACAGATATGGCGACGGATTGACCTGCCGCAGGGCGCGATAGAGATCGAAGGGCGCGACCCCCGGCGTGAAATCCAGCCTCTGCGACGGAACCACCTGGAAGATGTCGCCGGCCGCAATGTACTCCTTGCAGCGCTCGACCGCCCGTAGGAAATCCGGCCGCCGCGTGCCGGCATGCACTTTGAGCAGGCCCGCGCTGCGGCTGGATTTTTGCCAAACCGATGGACTCAAGCCACGCGCCAGTTTCTTCTCCAGCGCAGCAATATCGTGAAGCGCGCGGTCGTAAGCGCTGCGCGCACTCTCTTGCGAGACATCGGCGGTGGCGACGATGTGAATCTGGTGTCGCAGATGATCGAAAGCCAACAAGCGATCGAAGAACATCAGCTCCGCGTCCGGCAAGGACAAATCGTCTTTCGCGTGTTCCCCAATGTTTTCCAGCTGGCGCACCACGTCATAGGCGAAATATCCCACTGCGCCGGCAGTAAACGGAGGCAGTCCACGATAGCTGGCTGCGGAATGCTCCCGGAGCAGCTTTTTGACTACCGCAAAAATATCCTCGCTCTGGACCCGGCTGTGTCCGCCCCGTTCGATCTCCACCTTCCCCTTCTGCGCCTTGACGCGCATATAGGGTCGCGCACCGAGAAACGTGTATCGCCCGATCTGCTCGCCGCGCTCGATCGACTCGAGCAGGAACGCGTAGGGCTCTTTCTCGGCAATTGCCAGAAACGCTGACACCGGCGTCAACAGGTCGGCGCTCACCGACTTCACCACCGGTACCAGCGTGGCCTCGCGGGCAAGACGGGAAAACTGCTTGAAGTCTGGCTGCAGCATGTGAGATCCCGCCTGGGCGAATGTGGTCCCAGGGACGGGCTTTCATTATAGGGGAGAAGGAGTTAGCGATCTGCCAGCGGCCCTTCTTCACATCTTTCCCGCGCCTGATCCTCTGTTCTCTTTACTCCCGCACTCGTCGCCAAACTTTGGTCACTTGTTGGGTCTCCTGAAATCGTGAAGAATCGTGAATATCCTGAGTATTATGAGCAGCTTGCGTCGTTCCACCGAGGGTCACCCTCTTATTCGCGCGAGCCGCTCGGGGATCGTCTTGCCTGCGGTGCGAGAAAAGCGCTCTGCATTAGCGATGTCACAGCAGATGTTGAGACAAGGCCGGGCAAGGACCGGCAAATATGAACCGCTCGCGAGATAGACGAGAAGGCGAGTGAGGATTGCAGATTTGAGCACAATGGGACTTTATGCTCATTAAGTTCTGGGGCGTGCGTGGCTCCACGCCCACTCCACAGGCCGAGAACCTGCGCTATGGAGGCAATACCTCCTGCGTCGAGGTCCGCCTGGGAGATCAGATCTACATCTTCGATTGCGGCACCGGCTTCCGTGTGCTCGGCCACGCTCTGCGCAAGGAATTCGGCGATCAGCCCATCGCCGCCCACGTCTTCGTCTCCCACTTTCACTGGGACCACATTCAGGGCATGCCCTTCTTCCGCCCGCTTTACGAAAGCCCCAACAGCCAGTTCATCTTTCACGCTTCCAATCGCACGCGCAGCCTCGAGCAGGTCATGTCTGAGCAGATGGCTTCGCCGTACTTCCCGGTGAATCTCGATCAGATGCGTGCCCGCCGCGATTTCTACAACATCGAAAACGGATGCCTGACCATGGACAACGGCATTCGCATCCGCACCGCCTGGCTCAACCATCCGCAGGGCTGTCTGGGATTTCGTCTCGAAACCAAAGATGGCGTGCTCGTCTATGCCACCGACAATGAACCCGGCGACCTCGTCTTCGACAAAGCCGTGCGCAAGCTGGCCGAAGGCGCCGACATTCTGATCTACGACGCGCAGTATCTGCCGGAAGAGTACGCCGCCCGCCGCCGCGGCTGGGGACACAGCCACTGGCGCGAAGCCGTCAACGTGGTGATGGAAAGCGGCGCCAAGGAACTAATCCTTTACCACCACGACCCCGATCACACCGACGCCATCGTCGATAAAGTCGTGGAAGACGCACGCAACTACTATCCCAAAGTCCGCGCCGCCTCCGAAGGCCTGCAGATTCAGCTCGGAACAAAAAAGCAGGGCACCAGCGCGGGCGAGTAAGCGCCTGCGCGGCTTACCTGGCGGAGTTCGCGGGACTGGACTTTCCCCAGCCTCACGTTATGCACTCCAGGGGAAAGTCCGGCCATCGCCTCCCGCGTCCATCAGTTCACAGTGAAATTCGCCGTGGTCGAAACCGTTCCACCCTGAGTCGTGACGGTGATCTTTCCCGTCGCTGCCCCGGCGGGCACGGTTGCGGTCAGTTTTGTGTTGGAGTTCACCACGAACGTTGCTGCCACAGATCCGAACTTCACGGCCGTGGTCTGAGACAGACTCGCCCCGTTGATCGTCACCGACGTGCCGACGGCTCCACTGGTGGGGCTGAAGCTCGAGAGACTTGGCGTGATTTTGAATTTCTTCAGCGTCGTCAAATTGCCTGATGGCTCGAAAACCGTGATCTTGTCGGTGGTCGCGCTTCCGGTCGGTGTTGCCACCATGAAGGTGTCGCTGACCACAGTGAACGTGCCTTTGACGTTGCCGAATTTGACCGCCGTCGCCGAGTTGAAGCCCTGGCCAATGATTCCCACCGGGGTACCGATCTTCGCCCCGGGCAGAACGACGGGAGCAACAAACGGCGCCAGGCCAACGTCCATGCTGTACAGCGCACCTTCCTTGGGACCGACTCCGGCCCAGCCGTAAATCAAGCCGTCCGTATGCAGCATGGGCGTTGAAAACGGATTGCCGCCGCTCGGCTTGCCGTCGAACTCATGAAGAATGGTGTACTTCGTCCCGCCGGTGCTGATCTTGAAGAACACTCCATCCCCATTGGCACCGCCGTACACCGTCGCGCCGTAGAGGTAGCCGTCGTTGCCCTGCACCATGCCTCCATCAGCCCGCGAACCGTCGGTGCTGTTGAAGGAGTGCATGACTTTGTAAGAGCCCCCAGTCGTAGTCAGCGAGAAGACCGTTCCGTTCCCGGTCGTGCCGCCCCAGGCCGTAGTCCCATAGAGCTTGCCGTCGGTGCCCTGCAGCACTGGTCCGGTGGGCGATTCGCCGTCATTCGCAACGCTATCGAAGCTGTGGATCAGTGTCAGCACGCCTTTTTTGGTCAGCTGAAAGACAGTACCCTGGTTGTAGGTTCCGCCGTGCAGGGTCACGCCGTAGAAGTTGTTGTCGCTGCCGACAATCAGGGGTGCGATGCTCGCAGCGGGAAGGTTCGCCAGCACAGAGAACGTTCCGGCTGGCATCGCGATCTTGTAGGCGACCGGCGTCCCGCCCTGCGTCACCCCGTAAAGATTGCCATCGGCGGCCATGATCGGCGGCGCCCACGGGTACGCGCCGTCCGTGCCGTTCGAGAATCCGTAAAGCACCTTCACCGCGCCATCTGGCGTGATCTGGAAGACTTCGCCATACGGGCCTGTCGTGTGGATGTAGGTGGTCCCGTAAAAATTGCCGTCCATGCCTAGTGTGAGGCCGGAGGCGGGCGCGTAGCCGTCCGTCCCGTTGAAATAATGAATTACCGAGGCCGTGCCGCCTGTCGGAGGTGTAACCAGCGCAGTGCCATCCCCCGGATAGGAGGAGGACATCGTACTGTAAAGGCTGCCATCGCGCCCCTGGGCGATTATGTCCGGACTACCCGGCCCGCTGCCGGTTGTCTGCGTCAGGTCATACAGATCGGTGTAGGTCTGGGCGGTCGCAGGGAGAATCAGAATCAACAGCGGAAAGGCAATGCGCCAGACGGCGAACTTAGGCTTCTTCATGGAGTCCTCGCGAGCTGGGATCGTCACCAACTCCTGCCTAGTAATGCGCGAAGCGAGGAAGAACTGGCTCAACTGGCGGACCGTCACCGACAAGTTCCATTCCCAGGCCGACACCGGGTCTGCGGCTTGCTTCCCTGCCTTCGAGCCCCATATACTCGGAACGTTTGCTCGCCCGGGGAACCTGGGGCGACGCCAGCCGACCTGCATCGATTCCGGAGAATATTCCCATGTCAATCACGACCACCGCTCCGCACGTGGATAAGGAAGCCAACCCGTGGGAGTCGCAGCGCGCCCGCTTCGATCTGGCCGCGCAGAAGCTGAACCTCGATGAAGGCCTGTGGCGCGTGCTGCGTTATCCCAACCGCGAGATCACGGTCCACATCCCGGTGCAGATGGACGACGGCCATCTTGAAGTTTTCACCGGCTTCCGCGTGCAGCATTCAATCGCCCGCGGCCCCGCCAAAGGCGGCATCCGCTATGCGCCCGACGTCACCCTCGATGAAGTCCGCGCCCTCGCCAGCTGGATGACCTGGAAGTGCGCCGTCGTGAATATTCCTTTCGGTGGCGCCAAGGGTGGCATCATCTGCGATCCCCACAAAATGTCGATGGGCGAAGTCGAGCGCATGACCCGCCGCTACACCGCAGAACTGATCGAATTCATCGGCCCGGAGAAAGATGTTCCCGCCCCAGACGTGAATACCAACGAGCAGATCATGGCCTGGATGATGGACACCTATTCGATGCACATGCGCCAGACCGTCACCGCCGTGGTCACCGGAAAGCCGATCAACATCGGCGGATCGCGCGGCCGCCGCGAGGCCACCGGCCGCGGCGTGATGATCGTCTGCGACGAAGCCTGCCGCAAGCTGAATATCGATGCACAGCGCGCTCGAGTCATCGTCCAGGGATTCGGCAACGTCGGCTCCAACGCCGCTCTGCTCATGCACGAAGCGGGCTACAAGATTGTCGGAATCGCCGAAGTGGGCGGAGGCCTCCACAACAAGAACGGCATCGACTTGAAGGCGCTGGTCGAATTCCGCCAGAAGAACGGCACCGTACACGGCTTCCCCGGCGCGGAGAAATGCGATGCCGCCGACCTGTTGACGGCGGAATGCGAGATCCTGATTCCGGCCGCCACCGAAAATGTCATCACCAGCCGCAACGTCGATCGCGTGAAGTGCCGCATCCTGGCGGAAGGAGCCAATGGCCCAACCACTTCGGCTGCCGATGACGTGCTCAGCGAAAAGGGTGTTTTCGTGATCCCCGACATTCTGGCCAATGCCGGCGGCGTCACCACTTCTTATTTCGAGTGGGTGCAGGACCGCCAGGGCTATTTCTGGAAAGAATCGGTGGTCAACGAGCAACTGGAAACCATCATGAAGTCGTCGTTTGAAGACGTGGTGCGCTATGCCGACACGCATCGCGTAAACAACCGTATCGCGGCCTATATGCTGGCGATCGATCGCGTGGCGTACACCATCCGCCAGCGCGGAATCTACGCGTAGGCCGATACCCGGAGCGCATCGTAGGATTCGGAAATGGCGCGCGGATTGGTCATGCCGCGGGGATTTTGGGAAGGGCGCGGCTTCAGCCGTGCCGCTCGGACGCTCGATAAAATGGGGCCTTAACCCCTGTGGCCGCTTCACGGAGGAGTCATGAAGTCCATTGAAAGAAAACTTGCCGCTCAGATCGCAGTCTTGACTTTCCTGCTTTCTCTGGTCAGCGGTGCGGCCGTTGCGCAGAATCAGGAACCCGGGGACACCGCTCCGGAAATCATGGCCACCGCGACGCCCGCGCAGTCTACGATGGCTCCGGCTGCCGGTGAAAAGCTCGATATCAATACCGCGACCAAGGATCAGCTCAAAGCGCTGCCTGGCATCGGCGATGCCTATTCGCAAAAAATCATCGACGGACGCCCCTATCGCGCCAAGAACCAGCTCGTCCAGAAGAAAATCATTCCTCAGGCGACCTACGACAAGATTAAGGACATGATCATCGCCAAGCAGCCCAAATCTACCGCCACTCCGAAATGAGCGCCGGGGGCCCGGCGATTCGCCCCTTGCAACTCGGGACAACCCTGGCTTTCTGTGCATTGCGTTCCACTCGGGGGTGGAGGATAATCAGACTGGTTTCGGTCTGGCCTCCGGAACCATCCCGTGCTGTGAACCTGCCTAACTCCATCACGCTCATCCGTATTTTCAGTATCCCGCTGCTGATCTGGATCCTTTCCAGTTCCCGCTTCACGAGCGCTAATGGAGAGAAGGAGTTGCTGGCCTCCGCGCTGTTCATCGCCGCGGCCATGACTGACGGTATCGACGGATATCTCGCCCGCAAGCGCGATCAGATCACGACTATGGGGATTCTGCTGGATCCCCTGGCCGACAAGCTGCTGATCGCCGCCGCTTTCGTGGTGCTGGTGCAACTCAATCCCAGCCTAGTGCCGGCATGGGTGGCAATCGTCGTGATCGGACGCGAATTCCTGGTCAGCGGATTGCGATCGATTGCCGCTTCGGAAGGCTTCACCATCGAAGCCAGCGAACTCGGCAAGTTCAAAATGGTGGTGCAGATCGTGGCCGTGGTTGCCGTCATTCTCGACCTTCGCTGGAAGGCGTGGCCGGTTTACAGCTACTACGTGTTTCCCATTCACTGGATCGCCTCGGTGGCGATCTGGTTCATGGTGTGCGTCTCGCTGGTATCGGCGATCGATTACTTTGTCGCATTCTGGTCCAAGATCGACCGGCGCGTGGTCAAGCGCCGCCGCCGCGCTTTCATTCTGAGCCGGCGTAGAAAGCCGATTCCCGCACCGCCGCAGGCGGACCGCGATGTCGCTGCTTCGACCTAGTCCCGCTGCCATGGAGTCTGGCGAGTCCTTCAAGGGCGAATTCCCGCCGGCTGAGCGCTCTACGTTGCTGCACCTCGCCCACGAATCCATCCTCTCTCATCTCGAAGGCCGTGAGATTTCTCTTGAGCCGCCTACCGCTCATCTGAACGAACCCCGAGGCGTGTTTACCTCTCTGCACATTGGCGGCGAATTGCGAGGATGCGTCGGTTACGTCTTGCCTGTCAGTTCCGTCTACCGGGCGGTCGTCGAGACCGCCCGAGCCGCCGCCTTCGAAGACACGAGATTCTATCCCGTGCGTTGGGAAGAAGCAGTACGTCTCGAGATTGAGCTCAGCATCCTTTCACCCCCGCAACGGATCCAGGCCGGAGAAATCGAAGTCGGGCGCCACGGCTTGTTGATCAGCATGGCCGGACACCGTGGTCTGCTTCTGCCGCAGGTCGCAATCGAACATCACTGGGAGCGCACGACGTTCCTCGAACAAACATGTCGCAAGGCCGGGCTGCCTCTGGATGCCTGGCTGAAGGGCGCGGTGATTGAGGCGTTTACTGCTGAGATTTTCGCCGATTCCTCACTGGCGCGCTAGCGCGGGACAAAAAAGCGGGGACGTTGACCGTCCCCGCTCTGCAACTCGATCAGAAGAGCGCTAGTTGGCCTGATCCAATTCCACGCCGTCGCCGGCATGCACATCTTCGAGGGCGAAGACGATCATGCCCGTCGCGGTGGTTGGCGTCACGCCGATGACCACGATCTCGCCCACCGCGCGACGCGGCAGGTCGCGCACGTGAATCACCGGTCCATTGGACTTTGTGAACATGTGCGGATCATACGAAGGCGTCTTCTTCTGCGTATCTTCGGCAATCGCAGCCTTGAATGACAGCGAGTCGACCGGATCGTTCAAGTCCTCTTCATATGCGCGTACTGCGCGGAAGAAGTCTCCGACTTTGACGCCCTGATTCGCGCCCACGTTCAGGTACACCTTCTGCCCGGTGCCTAGTTCCGAATCGAAATCTTTGCCCATCACGATGCGGCCGGAAACCTTGTTGCTCGCGGGCAGGAAGCGGTCAAAGTGAATCGGGGTGTGGAAGTTCACCATCTGTTTTTCGGCAAACGGAATCGCCGTGTCTCCCGGATTAATTCCATCGCAGGAATAGTCGATCTGAGCAATCGCCGTTTTGCCTCGCATGTCGATCACGCGCACGCGGCCCACTTCCTCGTAGGCTTGTCCCGTCTCCTTCAGAAGCTTCTTCTGCCCGGGGAACATCTCGTATTCGTTCACGTCGCGCAGGGCGCGGACGATCTCATACATCGCTCCCGGCGTGTATCCATTTCCCTTCAGATACACGATGTCGCCGCGCGTGAATTTCGTCGTGCTCGGGGTCTGCAGCCCGCCGGCAATGAAATTGGCATCGGGCAGGGTCTGCTTGTTGATGAACCCGGCACAATAGATATCGGCATAGGTCGGGGTCTGCACGCGCTCCGTGGGAAAGCTGTTCGTGGTGGGAACCGTCCCCTGCGGAGCTTCGGTCGCATTCGCGTCGTCGCCGGATTGGGCCCACGCCGCCGCCGCGAGCAATAGCACTAACAGTCCTATTTTCTTCATGTTACCTCCGGAAAAGGACCGCCAAGCGTCCCCCTCCCCAGTTAAATGCCAGAAAAGAAAGGCTTCACCCGGAAGGTAACAAGGTGGTAAGGGTGGGTCAAGGTTACGAGGGTGATGGTCGTTCGGGGCTCCTGATTTTTTCGCGTTTCCACGAATCCGCTGTTGCATATGGAATTACGCCCCTGTAATAATCGCCCTCGTTTTATTGCAACGGCGAAGAGATCACTCGAACGCTTTCATGAATTCCGCTCCGGCCTACCCACCGCGTCTACTACCTTTGCGCCTGCCCCGGGTGTGCGTGGCGGTCATTGGGTCCGATCCCACCGAGATGGCAGAGAAGGCGGAACTCCTGGTAAGAGATAACCCCTTTCTGGAGTTCAGGTTGGACTACCTCTCCAAGCCTGCCCTGGCGATGCCGAAAATCAAGCGCTTCATGGAGTCCCACCCCGGCGCGGTGGTAATCGCCACTTGCCGCAGAGCCGCCAATGGGGGGAAATTCCGTGGTTCGATCCCCAGTCAACTCGACGTGCTCAGCAAAGCTGCAGCCGCCGGCTGTCAACTGATTGATCTCGAACTGCAAACCGCGGGCAAGTGCAAGCCGGAACAGTTGCGGAAGCTGCGCAGTCGCGGCGCGCTGATCCTATCGTTCCATGATTTCCGGGCTACGCGGAAACTCGATTCTGCTCTGGAAAAGATGCTGGTCTATCCGGCGGACTTCTACAAGATCGTCACCACTGCCACCACGCTCTCCGATAACGTCACCATCATCAAGTTTCTGACGCAGGAGGGTGACAAGCATTCTCTGGTCTGCATGTGCATGGGCGAACAGGGAATCATCAGTCGAGTTCTGGGAGTTCGAGCCGGCAGCGTCTTCACTTTTGCCGCCGCGGTTGCCGGAGAAGAAACCGCCCCCGGACAGGTGACCGCCCAGGAACTGCGCAACGTTTACCGCATCGAGCAGGTGGATGCGGCCACGCGGGTTTACGGAGTGGTGGGTGATCCCATCGCACATTCGCTCTCGCCCGCCATCATGAATGCTGCGTTGCGTCGCGAAAACGTTAACGCCGTGTATCTCGCGCTGCACGCCAAGGAATTGAAAGACCTCCTCACCTGTGTCCGCGAGATCCCGATCCACGGCATCAGCGTGACTATGCCGTACAAGCAGGCGATTCTTTCGCACCTCGACAATAGCGATTCGCATTCGGCCAAGATCGGGGCTTGCAACACCGTCGTGCGCGCGCAGGACGGCAAATTGTACGGCTTCAACACCGACGCCGCCGGAGTCGTCCGTCCCCTGGAACGGCGATTAAATACGATCGAAGGCGCCCGCATTCTCGTGATTGGCGCCGGCGGAGCGGCGCGCGCTGCGGTCTTCGGATTGAAAGAACGTGGAGCCGAGGTCTACATTCTGAATCGCAGCGCGCGTCCCGCCAAAAAACTGGCCCACCAGGCCCGTGCTCGCATCATGAAACGTCCGGACCTCAAGAAAATGGCATTTGATGTCATCATCAACGCCACTCCGGTGGGCATGGGCAATACCCGCGAGTCCCCACTTCAGGATAAGGAGATCAATGCCCGCTATGTCTTTGATATGGTGTATGATCCGGGCGAAACCCGGCTGTTGAAGATGGCCAAAGAACGCGGAGCCCAGGTCATCCCGGGCATCGAGATGCTGGTCCACCAGGCGGGCCGGCAATTTGAAATCTGGACGGGAAAGCCTGCGCCCTGGGACGAGATGCTGCGCGTCGCGACGCTCGCCCTGCAGGAGCGCGCTGCACGCTCAAAAAACAACAAGTTACGGGCGTCCGATGCTGATTGTTAAGAAAAAGTTGCATTTTTCATGGTGCCCAAAGTAATATGCACATCAGGGAGTGCGACTGTTAGCTTCCCTGGTTCGTTCGACCCTGTACCGCCCGTTTCCATACTTCCAAACTCGCTGTTCAGCTTTGGCTAGAAAAAACTCGACGTACGAAGCGGTTCAGTCCGCCTCGATCCCGGTTCGGAGAGTTCATTATGGCGTGGTACGCGTACTGTCTCACTGAGCATCAAACCCTCCCAAATGGAACCCGCACTCGCCGTCCTTTTCTGCTGGAAGGTGTCCAGGGCGTAAATGGCGCCGCGGTTCTCAGCTATCCCAGCGGCGAGTTTGCAGTCATCGTCAGCGAGTTCGACCACGCCGGCGGCGAACTCGATCAAAAGGCGGCCATCGATCACGCCCGGGTGGTCAGCAACTGCTTCCGCAATTCCACGGTCTTACCCTTCAAGTTCGGCACGATTTTCGACAGCGATGACGCGCTGCGCCAGGCGGTGCGCGTCAACCGTCGCGCCTTTGGCCAAAGCGTGGCCAAGCTGCGCGGCAAGTCGGAGATGCACATCAAGCTGGTAGTTCGGGATGGCTCGTTGCGCGAAGCCATGATCGACGTCGAGCTGCCGGATACGGTCGGCGGCGATTACCTCTCGAAATTGCGGGTCAAGGCGTCGCGGGAACGCGAACGGCAGACGAAAGCACGCGCCCTGTCCGTCCAGGTCCACAAGCTTTTTAACCCGCTCGAGGAAGAGGTCAGCTGCAAGAAGGTAGCGCCTGAGGGCATGCTGATCGATATTGCCCATCTGATCGACTCCAAGAGCGTCGAGAAATATCAGAACCGTTACTCGACTGCGGCCAAGCAGCTCAAGAACTGTGAAGTCGCGATCAGCGGGCCCTGGCCTCCGTACCATTTCCTGCCCGGAAAGTTGCGGACTGTCGCCGGCAACAGCTAAACAGCGCTCTTACGGAAATTGGCGACTAGGCTCAAAACCCGCATCAATCGCGGGTTTTGACGTTTTTGGTAGCGGAATGCACCGAATGTGCATTGTTCTGCACTAGCACTTTTCGCTGGTCGACGTTTCGCCCGCCCGCAACCGCGGTGCGGCACTCCTCTAAGCCCTTGCCGCTCATTCATTTGGCTACCCCTGTGCGTCTAGTCACCAAAGAATTCGGTTTTGGCGCAGCAAGTGCATCCGTATCTACCAATAAAGAGGCCGCTCACTCAAGATGATCTTCACTCTCTACGATTCTCCGTGTCACTTCCTGAATGGCCGTTCCGGCTGGCGGGACGGTTCCTTGCATCGCCTTTCCTGACATTACCTACCATTCGTAGCCTCTTGGATTGGCCCCAGCAATGGGGCCTTTTTCTTTTGACGAGCAGAGCGCTCGGTGTCCGGCTGCCGGGTGGTCGGACCGCAACCCTTGCCGCAGATTCTCAACCGGTCCCGCTTGGGACTTCCGCCTGCCTCTGCAAAGAACGTCAACAAGTTCTTCGAATGCGGATCAGATGCCGTCGATCCGGTTGAAAGCGCAATTCGCACATGAGAATCACTCAGGCCAAGGGCCTCGCACTCGCGCTTGCGGTCCGCCACAGCAGCGCCCGATGTCGAGTTTCATTACAGGATATCCACCACCCCTCGCGCAGAAATGAGTGATGCAAGTCACATCGCGCGGTTGCAGGGGAAAGTATGATTCCGGGCTGGCGCAACGCTTTCTGCAGCCTCGGACGCGGTTGACGCATCTTAATTTTGGCGCTTATGATTGCCGTTTGGCCTTTATGGCAAAGGACGCCTCCGCAAAGAGGCGTCTTAAGAGTTTCATGGGCCAGTTGTGAGTGGATCGGAGTAGCGACGCGCCCAATTCATTTAGAACGCTATCGTTGATGTGATCTATGGATAAGAAAAAGCTAGATGCCTTCAAGAAGCGACTGGAGACGCGCCAGCATGAATTGCGGCGGACGGTGAACCGCACGCAGGCTGATGGCCGCTCTGCCGACGAAGATACCGCGCAGGACATCGCGGACCGCGCTGCCAGCTCTTACAACAAGGAATTCCTGTTCAGCCAGAGCAGCAATGAGCGTCAACTGCTGCAGATGGTCGAAAAGGCGCTGGCCCGCATTCGCGAAGGCAGCTTTGGCGAGTGCATCCATTGCGGCAAAGAGATCAATGCCAAACGGCTGGAAGCCGTGCCCTGGACCCGCCACTGCATCGAGTGCCAGGAAAAACTGGAGCAGGGAATGCTCGAAGAAACTTCGCGCTAGAGCGAAGTCCGCTCACTGTTTTCGTTTCTGCCTTGAAGACGCCGCCGGGAAATCGGCGGCGTCCCTATTTCATAGCTGATTTGGTTTGCATGGGAGGCCTTAAACCATACCGCAAATCTTGTTGGACCCATCAGCTCTCCTGGCTGCTATTCTCCCGCGGGCATCACGTTCTTCAGCGGCGCCTTTCGCTGTTCTTCCAGTTCCGGATGCGGCAGCGGCTTGCGCGGCAGCATCTGATCGCGCATCGCGGTGTTGTAGACGAAGATCGCCTCGACCACCGCGGCTTGAGCCAGATCATCCGGTTGCAGGCGCTCATAGGTATCCATATTGGAGTGGTGAGTTCGAGATCCGTAATCCAGCATGTCCTGAATGAACTGGAAACCGGGGATTCCCACCGAATCGAACGCTTCGTGATCGGTGCCTCCCGTGTTTCGCATGGTCAGGGTGGTCACGCCCAGGTCCTGCAGAGGCGCAATCCACTGCCGGAAAATCGGCGCTACCGCCGCATTCTCCTGCAGGTAGATGCCGCGAATCTTCCCCGTTCCATTGTCGACGTTGAAATAGCCCGAGATCTTCTGCTGTTCCGGCTTCAGCTCCACCGGTCCCGCGGGCTTGCGCAGAAAGTCAGGAAGTTCGAGTTGGTCGGGCGCGGTCGAAAGCGGGACGTACCCGAAATGCTGCTTGACGTACCCATAGGACCCGAACTCTCCCTGCTCTTCGCCGGTCCAGAGCCCGACGCGAATCGTGCGTCTCGGCTCCACGTGCAAAGCGTTGAGAATGCGCATCGCTTCCATGGCGACAATGGTTCCCGCGCCGTTATCGGTCGCGCCGGTCGCCGACGCCCAGGAATCGAGATGCCCACCCAGCATGACCACTTCATCTTTCAGTTTGGGATCGGTGCCGGGAATCTCTGCGATCGTGTCGTATCCATGTTCGTGGTCCCCGGTGAATTCGGTGTCGACGTCCATCTGGATGCTCACCGGCACGTTTTCCTTCAATAACCGGTAGACGCGGCCGTAATTCTCGATCGCCATGACGACGATCGGGAGCTGTTCGGCATGCTCGCGCTGATACGTGAACCAGCCCATTCCGGAGCCGCCATCGTCGAAGATCGTGCCTCCGGAACCGCCGTTGTTCCTGCCATCGCGGCTGGGAATGACAATCGCCAGCGCGTGCTCGGCGGCAAAGAACTGCCCGGCCTTTTCTTTGAACGTCAGGCGCCGGATAAAGCTCGTGAAGAAGTCTTCCTGCTCGCCCACGTGCACCGGATACTCCTCCGTCTGCTTCAGGTTGGCATCGTCGCGGCGTTCGAACAGCGGCTTGTCGACCGGCTTCACGTCCCGCATCTCTCCGAAGAAAACAACTTTCCCGGCGAGCTTTCCCTTGTACTGATCGAGATCCTTCTCGTTGTTGGCATTGACCCAAATCGCATTCCCGGTGATCGCGCCGTGGCTCGAGGGGGACCAGGGCAGAGCCTGCGCGATGAAGACGGCAGTGTCGGGCGCGGACATTCGAACCCAGGTATTCAGCTGCCTCCATCCCATGCCAAATTCGCCCCAGTCCTCCAGATGCGCGTTGCTGCATCCCATGGCCACGAGTTGCTCGCGCGTCCACTCGTTGGCGCGCTTGAGGTTGGGCGAGCCGGTGAGGCGTGGTCCGATTCCGTCCATCAGCGCCGACGCGTATTCCATGACGTGAGAATGCGACAGGCCCTCGTCGCGGATCCGCTGATACATCGTCAGGTCGAGAGTCTCCGTCGCCGGCTGCGGCAATGCGTAGGAGGGCTTGGATTCTTCGACGACCTTGTTTTCTTTGGATTTCTTGTCCGTCGCTGAAGCGGAAAAAGTGACGCACAACAGCAGTACAACAACCGCGATCGGGGATTTGCGCGCTGGCATTTTGGATTCCTCTCCGGAGCTCCTGGCAAAGCGGAAAGCAGAGTAGCAGATGGCAGGGGCTTCGCGAAAGGGCGCTGGCGCCGCCGTTCGGGTGTCCTCCTGAACCAGCGTTTTTTTGACGCTCGGTTTTGCCACCTGTTAAACTAACCGTTTGCAGATCAGCTTTCCCAGCCACCGTCACCAGTAGAAGGGAAGTCCGTGCGCGCAGAGACCCGCCATCAACTCAAACAAGACGCCTTCAGCCGTGCGACGCTTCAGGCGGCCGAAAAGACGGCCGACTGGAGCATCGAACATCGCTCCGCTCTGATCATTTCCGGCATCATTGCCGTAGTCGTATTGGGCCTCGGAGTCGGGGGCTGGTTCTACCTCAACGCGCAGAACGAGAAGGCCGGGTTCGATCTGGCGCAGGCCGTACGGACGATGCAAACTCCTCTACGCCCCGCCGGTGCGCCGGCTCAACCCGAGTTTCCCACCTTCGCTTCCGGGAAGGAGCGGGCCGAAGCTGCGCAGAAACAACTTCAGGCGATCGTCAACAATTACCCGCACACGCGCACCGCCGACACGGCCCGATACCTCCTCGGCGTGAACGCCGCCGATCTGAATGACGACGCCACCGCAGAACGCGACTTCAAAGATGTCGCTTCTTCCGGCAATCGGGAAGTTGGCGCACTGGCGAAGCTTGCCCTGGCATCGCTCTATAGCCAAACGAACCGCACCAAAGACGCCGTTGCTCTCTATCAGGAACTGATCAACAAGCCGACGGCGTCGGTCAGCAAGGTCATGGCCCAGCTGCAACTCGCCGAGCTTTATCAGAGTTCCAACCAGCCGCTTGATGCCAAGCGCCTCTACGAGACCATCAAGAAAGACAATCCGGGCAGCGATGCCGGACAGATGGCTACCCAGAAGCTCGCCCAACTGAACCAACAGAAATAGAATTCCGGAAACAGGCTTCGCTCGATTTCCTCTTTTCTCTCCGCTTGAGTACCATGTTGTCGACGTTCTGAATCTCAGGAACCGCATCGACATGGCTGACATCACATTTCGCGTCAACGGGAGCGAGAAAAAAGTCGACGTCTCTCCGGAAACGCCTCTGCTGTGGGTTCTGCGCGACACTCTCGAACTGACCGGAACGAAGTTTGGCTGTGGCGCTGGACTCTGCGGCGCATGTACAGTGCACGTCGACGGGAGCGCCATTCGCTCCTGTTCGACGCCGGTATCCCAAGTCGCCGGCAAGAGCGTCACCACGATCGAAGGCATCAGTGCAGACGGTCTGCATGCGCTACAACAGGCGTGGATCGAAGAAGAAGTGCCGCAATGCGGCTACTGCCAGACCGGGCAGATCATGTCCGCGGCCGCTCTGCTGGCGAAGAATCCCCAGCCAACCGACCAGCAGATTACGGAGGCAATGAACGGGAACCTCTGTCGCTGCGGAACCTATGAGCGGATTCGCAAGGCGATTCATCGCGCCGCCGGAAATGGAGGCACGCGATGAGCCCGATTTCGCGGCGCGAGTTTGTTGCAGCCGGAGTCGCGGCCGGCGCCGGCCTGGTCATCGGCTTCTACCTGCCCCACGGCGCGGGCCAGCCGGGTGAATCGTTCTCTCCCAATGCCTACCTCCGCATCACGCCCGACAACAAAATCACCGTCGTCGTGGCCCGATCCGAGATGGGTCAGGGCGTGCGCACCGCGTTGCCCATGATTCTCGCGGAAGAATTGGAAGCCGACTGGAAGCACATCGAGATTGAGCAAGCCGGCGCCAGCACTCTTTTCGGTGATCAGACGACCGGCGGAAGTGCGAGCATTCGTACCACCTGGGACCCCATGCGCAAAGCCGGAGCCACGGCCCGCGAGATGCTGATTTCTGCCGCGGCTCTGACCTGGGCAGTTTCGCGCTCTTCGTGCACGGCTGAAAGCAGTCAAATCAAGCATGCCGCTTCCGGCCGCAGCCTCAGTTATGGGGATCTGGTTGCCAAGGCCGCGACCCTCCCCATTCCCACAGACGTACCGTTGAAGCAGAGCAAAGACTACAAGATCGTCGGCCAGCGTCTGCCTCGTCTCGACACACCTGTGAAAGTCAAAGGTCAGGCGATCTTCGGCATCGACTATCGCCTGGCGGGCATGCAGTTTGCGGCGCTTTCCCGCTGCCCCACGATTGGCGGCAAATCGACCGGCTTCGATGACAAGGATTCCAAGAAAGTTCACGGCGTAAGTTATATCGGCAAGATCAGCGACACAGCGGTCGCCGTCGTCGCTGACAGCGTGTGGGGCGCCTTGGAAGGCAGCCGTCTGCTCAACGTAACCTGGGACCCGGGCCCCAACAAGGATTTAAATACTGCGGCGGTCATGGCGTCACTCAAACAGGCCGCACCGAAAAAAGGTGCGAGCCTTTACCTGGCCGGCGATCCTTCCAAAGCGGCCGGACGGCGGATCTCCGCCGAATACGAACTGCCGTTCATGGCGCATGCTCCCATGGAGCCCGGCAATTGCACGGCGCATTATCAAAAGGGCGGGTGCGAACTCTGGGCGCCGACCCAGGTTCCCCAGGATTGCCGTGATTCGGTGGCGCAAGCCCTCGGCCTCGATTCAGATCAGGTCAAGGTCAATGTGATGCTGATGGGCGGAGGTTTCGGCCGCCGTCTCGAGCACGATTATGCGGTCGAGGCCGCGCTGGTATCGAAAGAGGCCGGCGGGCCGATCAAAGTCATCTGGACGCGGGAAGACGATATGCGTTTCTCCACCTATCGGCCGGCGAGCCTGCACCAGCTCAGCGCAATGCTCGACGGCTCGGGCTTCCCCGCTGCGTTGACCCATCGCATCATCGCTCCTTCGATCAGCGGACAAAAAGGTCAGCCGACTCCCGGCAATGTCGACCCCGATCTGCCGGATGAAGCCGGCCCTGTCTACGGACTGCCGAACTATTCGATTGAGTATGTGATGACAGAGACGCCGGTACCTCTCGGCTGGATGCGGTCCGTCTACGCGCTCCAGGCCGCCTTTGCCCTCGAAAGCTTCATCGACGAATTGGCCGTGGCCGCGGGCAAGGATCCGTTGCAGTACCGGCTGCGCCTGCTGGCAAAAGATCAGGACCTGCCTTATTTCACCACCACCTGGCATACTGCCCGCATGCGCGCCGCCTTACAGTTGGCCGGCGAAAGATCCGGATGGGACAAGCCGCTCCCGCCGGGGCGCTCTCGGGGCGTTGCCTGCTTCGGCTGCTTTTCTTCCTACATGGCGGAAGTCGTCGAAATCAGCATGGAAAACGATCAGCCGCGCGTGCATCGTGTCGTGGCCGTGGTCGATTGCGGGCAGGTTGTGAATCCCAGCATCCTGGAGCAGCAGATTCAGGGGGGAATCGTATTCGCCCTGGGCAATGCCCTCCGCGCAAAAATCACGATCGAAAACGGGCGTGTCGTGCAGGGAAATTTTGATGACTATGCTCCGGTGCGCATGGAAGAAACTCCCACGGTTGAGGTTTACGCCGTGGCTAGCGCTGAGGCTCCGACCGGAATTGGCGAGCCTTCAGTGCCGCCGCTTGCCCCGGCTTTGTGCAACGCAATCTACGCAGCAACAAAGAAAAGAATTCGGTCGCTTCCTATCCTCAGCTGAACGGTCGCACTCTGGCGGCGACAGCAGCCTGCAGGATTTCTTTGTCCCTCAAGTCTCCAACCAACTCATTCGAGGAGGTAGATTCCATTCATGCGCACTTGCATCGTCATCCTTCTTTCCATCGCACTGTTTTCCCCGATTTCGGCTCCCGCGCAGAGTTCCACCGTTCCCGCGTCCCGGCTTGCGCATCTTCGCCATGGCATCAACTTGAGCGAGTGGTTCGCGCAGGTTTACGATCCTCGGGGCTACACGAAGGAACATTTCGACACCTGGACCACCTCCGCCGACATCGCCCTGATCAAGTCCGCCGGCTTCGATCACGTTCGTTTGAGCGTCAATCCCCAGCCGATCATGGACGCTGAGCGGCGGCCCGGCGGCGGCGCTGAGTATCTCGGTTATCTGGATCACGCCATGCACATGATTCTTGACGCCGGACTTGCGGTCGAGCTCGACATGCATCCGGATTCTGATTTCAAGGCTCGTCTGAAAGATGACGATGCCGTCGAACGCTTTGCCGATTTCTGGCGTACCCTCGCGCAGCATTACTCTTCCTGGGACCCGGACCGCGTTTTCTTCGAGATTCTGAATGAGCCCGAGATGCGCGATCCCTACCGTTGGTATGGCGTCGAGGCCAAGCTGGCGGCGGCGATCCGGCAAGGCGCTCCGTCCCATACGATCGTCGCTCCGGGCGCGCGCTGGGACGATGATGACGACATGATCTTCCTGGAACCGCTCCGGGATCCCAATGTGATCTACGTCTTCCACTTCTACGAGCCCCACATCTTTACGCATCAGGGCGCAACCTGGGGAGCATATTTCTGGCGCTGGGTGAAGGGGCTGCATTACCCGTCATCTCCGGAGAACGCCGCGCAAGTCGCTGGCGCTGTGCCGGAGGCGGTCCATCGGCTCGACGTAATCCGCTACGGGCAGGATCATTGGGACGGCTCGCGCATCGAGGCCGAGATCAATCAGGCCTCAGAATGGGCCACGCAGAACGACGTTCCGCTCATCTGCAACGAATTCGGAGTGTTCCGCAATTATTCCGATCCGCAGGACCGCGCGCGATGGATCACCGACGTCCGCACTTCGCTTGAACGCCACAATATCGGATGGGCAATGTGGGACTACTCCGGAAGTTTCGGAGTGGTCACGAAGAAAGATGGCAAGGCCACGCTCGACGAGAATACGGTCCACGCCCTCGGTCTGAAGATGCCGAATTAAGGTGATTCGTTCGCTCCGGTCATCGGCCCCGAGGATGATATCGCGCGCTGAACATCGGCGGCGGTCAGTTCGAAGATCTTGAGGTTGTCGCCGAAGCGCTGGAACTGCAGATTGTGCAGGGACGGCAGTCTCCGCAATTCTACGGGCAGCTGAGCATTCCAGCCCGCCTGAACGATCCACACCGGCTCGTTCGGTTTGACGTTGTAGGCGGCTGAAAAATTCGGCCACAGTCGCAGAAAAACATCCGGCGTGAAATTCGTGGCCGTGGTCCGGTTGGCGGCCGCCACCTGATAGCCGCCGCAGGAGAAAGTTTCAAACTGCGCGCTCGAGACTCGAACTGCGAATGGTTCATGAGCGCACAGATAGTAGCCAAGGATCATGTTGCTCTCATAGTCGGTGAAGATCAGCGTTTGGGGCTTCGCATTCTGCCGCAGAAACGCCATCGCGTTTTGCATCTGCCTCAGGCTTTGATCCTCGCGCGTCATGTAGGGCTGGTGCTCTTTGCCGAACGCAATGCAGACTGCAGCCATGCCGAGAGCCAAAGTTACGCCGCGCATCCAGCGCTCGCGCGCCAGGCGGGCGATCGAGAAAGCGACTCCGGTCAGCGCCGGAATCATCAGAAATGAACCATGGCGCGTTCCCCCATACGGATACACGTGCGCCAGGCTGGCTCCGCAGGCCAGCGCGAACAGCAGCACGCAGAAAATCGCGAGCTGCCGGTGTGTCGCAGATTTTGGGTCATTCTCCGATCGCCGCCACAGCAGGATCATCGCTATCACAAACATCACGCCGGCGACGTCGCCCACCGCCAGCTGTCCGAAAACAAACTGAAACACTCCGAAGCTGTGGCCCAGGATGAACAATATCGGATTGTCGTGTCCCGCCTGAAAGTACGAATGACGCAGATAGAACTCACTCATCCATCCTTGCAGAACGGTGCGCGATTCTCCCCGGCCCAGCCGTGACAGATGCGTCTCATACAAGAACAGAATGAGAGCGACCGCTCCGGCCTGCACGATTCCCCAGAGCGCCACGATTCTCGCCGTGGGCCGCGGCCGCGAGACTACTTTCATCAGGCCGTAGACGCCAAGTCCCGCCGTAAAGAAAAATGCCGAGTAATGAGAAAGCAGACCCAAATCAAGGCAAATCGCAGACGCCAGCATCCTCCCGAACGAATTCTCGTCCAGGGCGCGCTCCAGAAAGTAGAGCGCGGCCATGAGCAACACGAGCATCAGGGCATACTGCCGGATCTCCGCCGACAGCCGGATGCTCGGGGGCAGCAGCGACGCAAGGACAAGCCCGGCAAAGCCAGTCAACTCTCCGGCCACGCGGCTCAGCCAGCGGAACAGAATCCAGCAGAAGATCGTCCCAGCGATTACGGAAGGCAGGCGCAACCACAGCTCCGAAGTACCCACCACACGCACAACGTGCAACACGAAATACAAGAGCGGAGGATGCGACTCGGTCAGGCTCGCGCGATATACCAAAGCGAGAGACGTCTGGTTCGCGATGCGAAAATGCACCGCCTCATCCGCATTCAGGAACGTCCCCGACGCAGTCCACAGGCGCGCCAGGAATCCGGCCAGCATGATCGCCAGGGCAACAACGTTGGAATGCCCGCGCAGCCAATCCGCTTCCGGGTTCGAGGCCCCTGCCTTGTTGGCTGTGCTCGCTTTCTCTTGCGGCATAATCCTAGCCATTCTACGAGCCGGCGCACGGTCGCCAAGTCTTTGCGAAGGTGATCCCCACTCCACCTGGAACAACCGGCGGCGCTCGGAATGACTCCGGATCGAGAAGAAAGATCTCAAACTGAGCCCCTGGAACCATCCCCCTTTCTTGACACCTCCGCTCTCAGACCTTTATCCTAACTCTTGCTCCTTGCGGTACTTACGCCGTCTCTGGCGTGCTTCCGCGGGCTGGTTCCGCACTTTGCCGCGGAGGTTTCGCAATGTTTCTCGACATCAAAGACTTGGAACTTCGTCCTCTGGATTTTGAGGAGGAGTTGCAACCGGATGTCATCGATCTCGGGTCGGAGGTGCGTCAGCGCACGCCGTTGAAGACTTCGGGAAGAGCCGAGGTCGTCGAGGAGCATCACGGCAAGCATAAGATAATCAAGGACCTAAGGCTGCGTGGCAGTCTGTCGGTCGGGCTCGACTTGCAATGCGCCCGTTGCCTTGAGCCGGTGCCGCAGGACGTGAATCGCCAGTTCGAATTGCTCTACCGACCGCTCGGCGCTGATGCCGGTCGGGATGAGCTTTCGGTCACCGATGCTGAAGCCGAGATCGGGTATTATCAGGGCGAAGGCATCCTGCTGGAAGACGTTCTACGCGAGCAGGTGTTGCTGGCCCTGCCGCTGAAGGTGACCTGCCGCGAAGATTGCAAGGGCCTCTGCCCTCATTGCGGCCGGAATCTCAACCAGGGGGAATGCGGCTGCGTGACTCCCGCGGAAGACCCCCGTTGGGAAGCGTTGAAAGATATTCGCAGCCGATTGGAGCATTGATTTCTCGCAATTTGGATGTAGCCAGGATCTGATTTCTGCGGCTTGCCTGAGGCGCCGCGAGAGGAACCCAACACCATGCCGAATCCGAAACGGAGACACTCCCAGAAGCGCACTTCGACGCGGCGCGCCCACGATGCGCTGAAGGGCCATTCACTTTCTGAATGCCCTAACTGCCACGAAAAGAAAATGCCGCATCGCGCCTGCCCGAAATGCGGATACTATAAGGGACGCGAAGTCCTGGATGTCGAGGAAGCCAGCTGATTCGTAACACCATGCCTAGCGTGATTGCGCTGGACGCAATGGGGTCCGATCGCGCGCCCAAGCCTGAGATCGAGGGCGCCATCTACGCCGCTCGCCAATATGGCGTGCGCATCCTGCTGGTCGGTCCCGAAGTCATCGTTCGATCGGAGCTGCAGCGGCATTCCGTCGCGGCGCGGCTGCCCATTGAGATCGTTCACGCCAGCGAATACATCACTATGGACGACAAAGTGGAGGCGATTCGCGCCAAGCGCGATTCCTCCATGCGCGTGGGCGTGCGCCTGGTGCGCGAGGGGCAGGCTGCCGGATTTGTGACCGCCGGCAACACCGGTGCGGCCATGGCGACGGCGAAAATCGTACTCGGCGCTGTTCCCGGAGTTGACCGGCCGGCACTGGCAGCGGTCTTCCCCACTGCGCCGGGCAACCCCGCCATGCTCCTCGACGTTGGCGCCAATGTCGATTGCACCCCTGAAAATCTCGGACAATTCGCCGTCATGGGCGACGTCTACTTCCGCGCGATGTTCGGCCGGTACGGAGCGAGTGGGCCGCGCGTCGGCCTTCTCTCCATCGGGGAAGAAGAAACCAAGGGCAACGAACTTACGCGCGCCGCGTTTCAGCTGCTCAGGCAGCTGCCTCTGAATTTTGTCGGGAACGTCGAAGGCCGCGACCTGTACAACGGCCAGGTCGATGTAATCGTGGCTGACGGTTTCGTCGGCAATGTCGCCTTAAAGATATCCGAGGGTGTCGCCAATCTGGTTCGCACCGCCTTGAAAGAATCGCTGAAGGCAACCATCACCCGCCAGGTCGGCGCTCTTCTTTCGCGCAGCGCCTTTACCGACTTCAAGAAGCGCCTCGATCATACCGAGTACGGCGGCGCACCCCTGCTGGGAGTGAAGGGCGTTTGCATCATCACCCACGGCTCCTCCAATGGCAATGCCATCAAGAATGCTGTGCGCGTGGCCGCCGAATTTTCCCAGCGCGGAATCAACAATTCCATTGAACGCGGCCTCGCCGATCTCCGTTCGGCGCAAGCCGAGCCGGCTATGGCCGGACCAGAGGGATATCGCGGCTCATGACGACCTCCAATATCGCCTTCCTCTTTCCCGGACAAGGCTCGCAATCGGTCGGCATGGGCAGGGACCTGGCCGAAAAGTATCCCGTCGCACGACAGACTTTCGAAGAAGCCGATGAGGCTCTCGGCTACAAGCTTTCGCAACTTTGTTTCGAGGGCCCCGAGGATCAGCTGCGCTTGACTGAGATCACCCAGCCAGCGATCCTCACCGTCTCGGTCGCTCTGTTGCGGGTGCTTGAGACGCGCGTTCCCAAGCCCTGTTGCGTCGCCGGGCACAGCCTGGGGGAGTACTCCGCCCACGTCGCCTCCGGAACCTTCGGTTTCGCGGACGCCGTCCGCACTGTGCGCAACCGCGGCAAGTATATGCAGGAAGCGGTTCCGGTCGGTGTCGGCGCGATGGCAGCCATCCTCGGCATGGAGGCCGATAAGGTCGCTGAGGTCTGCCGGGAGGCCGCCCAGAGCGAAGTCTGCCAACCAGCTAACATCAACTCTCCCGAGCAAGTCGTGATCTCGGGGAATACCGCAGCCGTCGAGCGCGCTGTCCAGCTCGCGGAAACGCGCGGCGCAAAAAAGGCCAAGCTGCTCCCGGTCAGCGCTCCCTTCCATTGTTCACTGATGAAACCGGCGCAGGACCGCCTGCAGGCCGACCTCGACGCACTGAAAATGAACAAGCCCGCGTATCCGGTCGCCTGCAACGTCGACGCCGATCTGGTTGAGGACGATTTGCGTGCCCGCGACACTCTACTGCGGCAGGTCACCGGCTCGGTGAAATGGGATCAGTGCGTCCGCTTGCTGATTGCGCGGGGAGTTGAGACTTTCATCGAGGTTGGTCCCGGAAAAGTTCTCTGGGGATTGATGCGGCAGATCGACCGCTCCAAGACTGCGCTCAACGTGAGCGATGAGGCCAGCCTGAGCAAAACCGTCGGCGCCGTCGTACAACCCGTCGTCTGACGGTCAGTGGAACATGAGTTCGCAGGGCGGAAAGCTCATCGTCTTGTCGCCTTTTTCCACCCACACCTGAGCATGCTCGGCACGATCGTTCACGATGACATCCACGACCACACCGCTGCCGCCGCCCGGGCAGTTGCTGGCTCCGAAGACTTTGTACGACTTGATCAGACCCCACTCTCCGCCCAGACCCCAGTCGCGGTTGAAATCGGCAAACGGATACCTCTTGTGCTCATCCGGATGTTGCTGCCAGTTCGGGTCGTGCATCCAGATGCCGTAGGCTTTTGTGTAATCCTGTTTCAGCAGCGCGGCGAAAAACGTGTCAGCCACGTGCTCCTCAGGCCAGTAGCGGAACCACCAGCCGAGTCCGAGCACAACCACAGCCGCCACAATGATGGAGATGATCCATAACTTCCGCTTGCGATCTTTTTCCGGATCGTAATCTTTGGCGTCGAGAAGAGTCATACCTCTCCTAGCATAACGGACACGGGTGCCAAGTCAAAAGTTCCCAAGCTTTTGAACCTGGAACGTCTTTCCTCGAGTCCCGGCTCTGATTACAGGGTTCGTTTGAACAGCGGAATGGCGATGCCCAGCGTGATGGCGGCGAATATGGTGAGAAACAGCATGTCTCCCGACACCGCCGATAGCGAGGTTTCCTTGAGCAGCAGGCATTTGAATCCATCCACCGCGTAGGTAAAGGGATCGCAGCGCGCAATAACGCGCAGCCACCGCGGGAACGCCTGGATCGGGTAGACTGAGCCGCTCGGGAAAAACAGCAGCGTATTGAGAATGCCAAACATGGCTCGCGGCACCAGCGGGTCTTCGATCCGCACCATGAGCAGGAACATCATCGTATTGAAGCCCAGCGACGTCAGCACGATCATGATGAGCAGCCCGAATATCGTTAGTGGATTGAAGATCGTGCTCACCCCGGCCAGCAGCGATCCAATCACGACGATGATGATGCCGGTCATAACCGCCTTGATTGCCCCCGCCAGGTTCAGTCCCAACACCAGTTCCAGCTTCGTAATCGGGGTTACAAGATAGCCCTCGTGCACCCCGCGGGCCTTGTCGTCGATGTAAAGCATGCCCCCGCCGATCATCACCGAGACGAACATGGCCAGCACCAGCGATCCGGGCAGCAGATACTTCATGTACTCGATGTAGGGATAGAGCTCGACGATTTCGAGCGCCGTCTGCTGCAGAATGCGCGGCGAGGTTGTGGGCTGGTTGAGCGCGTCGACCAGGCTCGACATTTCCGACTCGATCGCCGAACTCATGAAGTTGTCGCTGTTGTCGACGACCAGCCCGATGCGGGGATGATTCTGTTCGTAAACATGCTGCGAGTACTGCGGAGGAATGATCACGGCGGCCTGCAGCTTGCCATTGCGGACGTCCTGCACCGCCTGCTTCTCATTGTCGTAGTCGATCGGCAGGAAGGTGCGGATGTTGGCGCGCACCGCATCAAAGGCCTCGCGAATCCTTACCGCCTGCGGGCCGCCGTCCTGATCGACAAATGCGATCTTGGCGTCCCGGATCTTTCCCCCAAACGCGTTGCCCAGGATGATCAACTGCACCAGCGGGAAGATCATGGACGCCAGCATCAGCGCCGGTGAACGGAAGAACTTGCGCATTTCGCGCTCGACAATGGCCATCATCCTGTTCATGGTTGCAGCCCCGGCCTTTGTGGCATGACAAATCCGTAGGCCTTCTGCAGTTCGTCGCGAAGCTGCCGCCCCGTGTAATGGACGAAAACATCGTCCAGTGTCGTGTTCTGCACCGACAGCGACTTCACCTGGATTCCACTCTGCACCGCCATTTCGACCAGTTCCGTCGTCGTGCGCGATCCGTTTCCCGTCAGCACCCGGTACATGCCTGCGCCTTCGTGTTGCACCGAGGTGACTTCATCGAGTGTGTGTAGCTTCTGCTCCCAGTCCGCGGGTGGATTCTCGAACTGCGCCTCGATGACGTTCGATCCCGGCACGCTGGCCTTCAGCGCCATCGGCGTGTCGAGGGCTACCAGCTTGCCGTGATCGACGATGGCAATGCGATCGCACAGGCGGTCAGCTTCGTCCATGTAGTGAGTCGTGATCAGGATCGTCAACCTGCGGTGTTGCTTGATGTTTCCCAGCATCTCCCACACGGCCACGCGCGAAACCGGGTCCAGGCCGGTCGTCGGTTCATCGAGAAAGAAAATCCTGGGATGATGGACGAGGCCGCGGGCGATTTCCAGGCGACGACGCATGCCGCCAGAAAGTGTCTTGGTCTGCGCATCCCGCCATTTCGTCAGGTCGACCAGCTGCAATAGCTCGTTGATCGAATCTTTGCGCTCCTTTGCCGGCACATCGTAGAGCTTGGCGTAGATGTCCATGTTCTCTTCGACGGTCAGGTCCAGGTCACTGGTCAACGCCTGCGGAATCACCCCAATCATGCGCCGCGCCGCGTTGGGTTTCCTGGTCACATCGGCCCCGGCAATCCGCGCCTTTCCCGACGTGATCGAAATCAGCGTCGTCATCATGCGAATCAGGGTCGACTTCCCCGCCCCGTTCGGGCCTAGCAGGCCAAAAATTTCGCCTTCTTTCACCTGGAATGAAATGTCATCCACGGCGGTGAAGTCGCCAAACTTCTTCACGATGTGCTCGACCTCAATCGCAGCCGCCGCCTGGGGATCGTAGACCGGTTTCTCCGCCCCGGCGTTCGGAACACGCGCTCCGCCGTTCGTTCTTGGTTCAGAAATTGTCATCACTGTTGCCCTGCCGCCGCGCTCTCCGTCGCGGCTTTCGTCTCGCCCCTCAATTGCTTCGGCGATACCAGCACCTCAGCCGTCATTCCCGGGACGTAGGCGTCACCCGGATTATTCAGACGCACCTTCAGCACAATTGTCTTGATGTCGCGTTTGCGTCGGCTCACATCGCGCTGCGTGGCAAAATCCCCTTCCACTCCCTTGAAGAACACTTTTCCGCTGGTCATCGTGCCGCCGGGCAGTTCGATCTGCATCGTCTCGCCGTAGCCGATATGATCGGCATAGGTTTCCGGTATCTCGGCGCGCACCCAGGTATTGCTCAGATCGACGATGGTGACAATCGGAGTTCCGATGTTCACCACTTCGCCCTGCAACGCGGCCCGCACCGACACCGTGCCGCTCACGGGCGCATAAATATTCGTGTATCCCAGGCGAACGGCTGCCTGATTTTTCTGCTCGATCGCGTTCTTCAGATCCGCTTCGGTCGCGGCCACCGTGCTCTTCGCCGCATTCGACTGATACGTGCGCGCAATCGCCGCGTTCAAATCGGCCTGCGCCGCGCTCACCAGATCCTGCTGCGCCTGCACCGTGGCTTGCGCCGCCTGCAAATTCGTCTCCGCCTGCACGCGGTCCTGATCCGAAGCCACCCCGGCTTTGGCCAGTTCGATGGTGCGATGGCTGTCGCTCTCGGTACGGTCCAGTGCCGCTTTGGCCTGAAGCAATTGCGCCTTCGCAGACGAAAGCTTGGCCTGCGCATTGGCGACATCACTCGACGTAGAGCCTGTCGTCGACCTCTCGGTATGCTGCATTTCCGCGACTTTGTGCTGCAGGCTGGCGATATTCGCCGTCGCCGCCGCCTCCTGGGCCTGCAGTTCCGAAGGATCGAGCACCGCGATCAGATCGCCGGCCTTCACCCGGCTGCCTTCATCGACCAGCAACTTCTGAATCCGTCCTTCCACCTGCGCGCTGACGATGAATTGATTCGCATCGACCGTGCCGATCAGCACCAGGTCATGGCTGTGGCTGGTCGAAAAATAGTAGTAGGTCGCGGCAATCACGAAAATGATGCCGAGAAGAATGAAGAAACGGTTGCGCGCGCTCATGAGCGTGCTCCTTGCGTGGCGTTGTGTGGCGAACGGAACAGTGCCGCGGAAATGAAGTCCAGCACCGCTGCTCGGCGTTCGGCGATGCGCTCTGGCGCCAGGGGGTTGAAGCCGACGATCTTGCGCATGACCGGGGCCCCGCTGAAATAGAAAACGATCATCGCGACCATGGAAGGCACGAAGTGCACCGGGTCGACGGGACGAAATTCGCCCTCGGCAATTCCCTGCCGCAGCACTGCACTGACCCGGTGAAAGATCGGCTCAAAGTAATTCTTGACGAGTTTCTCCAAATGGCGCGATGTGCCCTCTCGGGCCCGCATCATCTCGCGCTGCATCAGCCGGGGATACAGGTGGTTGGAAGCAATGAAATCGAAATAGGCGCCGGCGTAAGCCATGATCTTCTCCCGCGGCGGCAGGTCGCCGTCGAGCGCGCGGAAGACGGTGGTCTTGAGGCCGGAGAACGCCTCATCCAGCACCGCGCCGTAGAGTGTTTCCTTGTCCTTGAAGTAGTAATAGAGCAAGGCCTTGTTGACCCGCGCTTCGCGGGCAATGGCGTCGGTGCGGGCCCCGTCGATGCCGTGCTGGGCAAACTCTTGCGCCGCCGCATGCAGAATGGCCGCGCGGCTCTCTTCCGGCTGTCCCCGCGACCCCATTCTGCGGTGCAATACCTGACGATGCTGAAACAGTTGGGCCACCAGCCCCTCGATTCCTAATTAACCAGTTAGTTAGATTATACAGAAAAGGAATCGATGCAGTCTTTTTGACCTTCCGCTCAACTGCTGCGCGCAGGACCACGGGCGCTGTTCCCTGCCAGCCACTGAGAACTTCGCGGCTTGCGTGTTCTAATGCTTCTGCCATGAAACCGTTAACGTTTCTGCTCGCGCTTCTCTGCGCCTTCGCCCAGACCGCCATTGCTCAGGAGACGCAACACCCAGATCGCCAGGTGGCAATCACCATTGACGATCTTCCCGCCGGCATGGCCGACAAACTCCCCGCCGCCGACATTACCGCCATGACCACCAAGTTGCTGGCCACGCTTCACGATCAGAAGATTCCTGTCGTGGGCTTTGTCAACGAGAGAAAGCTTTACAAGCCCGGCGAGGTCGATGCTCGTATCAACGTACTCAACCTGTGGCTTGACGATGGCTTCGAACTCGGCAATCACACTTTCAGCCATGCGTCATTGAATCAGGTTGGGCTGAAGGCATGGGAAGACGACGTCATTCAGGGAGAGAGCGTGATCCGCATATTGCTGGCGCAGCACAAAATGAAGCTGCGCTATTTCCGGCATCCTTATCTCGACACCGGTCGCGATCTGCTGACCCGACGTGAAGCCGAGGCCTTTCTTGTCGAGCGCGGCTACCGCATCGCTCCAGTGACTCTCGATGGCTGGGACTGGATGTTCGCCGGAGTCTACGAAGACGCCAGGCTGCGCAACGATACGGCGTTAGAACAGCAAATTGACCACGAATATCTCGCCTACCACGATGCCGTATTCGCCTACACCGAACAGTTATCGGCAAAGATCGTGGGCTACGAACCCAAGCAGATTCTGCTCTTACATGCCAGCGATCTGGAAGCCGATCATATCGGCGAGTTGCTCGATCTCCTGCGCAAGCGTGGGTATCGCTTCATCACCCTCGAAGAAGCCCTCGGCGACCCGGCCTACAGTCTGCCCGACACCTATGTGGGAGAGGAAGGAACCGGTTGGATCGATCACTGGGCGATTGCGCAGGGCAATATCCCGCAGGGCGCTCCGCCCTTTCCCCAGTGGGTTATTGACCGCACGAAGCGGCTTCACCTGTCGACGGGCATAGTGACGCCGGAGGCGCCGTGAGGTCCGTACCGGTCAACGGTACGGACCCATTGGCTGCGACCTGAAGATTGGTGATCGATTGACGAACTTCGGCGGCACGGTCCCCGTTGGGCTCTTCCCGCAAATAGGAGCTTAGTTCGGCTACCGCCCGGTCCATCTTTCCCAAGTGCGCATAAGCATGAGCGGCAACCAGGTGCAGAAAGCCATGAGGCACTCGGAGCAGCGTGTGGCCTCTTTGCGAGGTAGCGATCGCCTGCTCAAAATGCTGAACCTGGAATTGAGCGTACGCCAACAAGCAATACGTGACTCGATCGGATGACCCCAACGTTAAGACCTTGCTCAACAGAGCCTCTGCTCCGCCGTAATCGCTCGCCGCGGAGTGCAGTCGGCTCAGATTGATGTATCCCAGGAGGAAGTGGTTCTCGATCGCGATCGCTCTTTCGAGGGTGTCGGCCGCCTCCGTCGTCTGCCCCAGATGGACGTAGGCCACCGCCAGGTTGTTGTATGGATCAACGTACGCAGGATCCGTCGCGATGGCTTCGCGAAGCGGTTCAATCGCTTCCGCCCATTTCTCCTTGCCGATAAATTGGTTCGCTTCGATCAGCTTCTTTGTGGCCTTGGCGCGCACTCGCAGATCCACAGCTGAGATAAGCACTCCACGCACCCGGTTCGCGGCATCGCTCGCCGGGCTGACTTTCACCTCGATATCCCGCATCGTAGGGGCGATGTCAATGTCGGTCGCTTCCGCCTCCTCCACGCCGGTGCCCGTCACAATCGCGTGATAGTGTCCCGCGGGAAGCGACGCGAATTCCACGATGCATTTCCCCTTGGCAAATCCTTCTGCCGGGATGGCTCCGGTTCCGGCAATCAGAGCCAGGTGAGTCGACGGCCTGCAGGAATGCGGCCCGTTGATGCTGACATGAATCCGCCTCGGAATGCCTGCTTCTTTTGGAGTTGAAGAGGATTGCCCTGCCGCAAACACTGTGAGAAAAATCACGAGTAGCGCAACTCGCCCTGCCATGGCATACCTCCGGCAGTTGCTTAACTCTTATTCGTAAGATCGAGGATTGTCCTCGTCGGTGACTTCGATCACCGGCGGGAAGGATTAGTTGTTCCTTGTCTCATTACGGGAAGGAGCGGGACAGAACGCTTTGTGAAGCACGGCGTTCTCAATTCGCGTTTCTATCGATGGCCGCGAAGTCGCGCCGGTTGAGGCGAGCTAGTTCGTCCCGCCGGCAATCGAGGGCACAAGCAGAATTTCGTCGCCCTCCTGGAAAGCGTACTCCGGCCCTCCCAGGAAGCGGATGTCTTCTTCATTCACATAGACGTTGAGGAAACGGCGAATCTGGCCTTTCTCGTCGCGCAGGTGCGGCTTGAGCTGAGGAAATCTCTGATCGAGCACCGAAAAGAGTTCATTCAGGTTCGTGGCGGTGCAATGGATCGAGCCCACTCCATCCGTGTGGCGGCGCAGCGCGGTCGGAATTTGTACCGTGATCGCCATGGGCTACGCTCCCACGCTCGCCGCTTCCTGGGCCGCGGCGACGACTTCCGGCACTTCCGCAACATCGAGCGTGCGCTGCAAATAAGCTTCGAATTCGGCGAGTTTCGGTGCGATCGGGCGCTCGGTCTGGTAGACGCCGGCCAGCACGTCGGTCGTCTTCAGGCCGTTGCCGGTGATGCAAAGAACGGTCGTCTCTTCGGGCAGGATGCGATCCTGACGATAGAGCTTGCCGGCGCAGCCGACGGTGACGCCGCCCGCGGTCTCGGTGAAGATGCCTTCGGTTCCGGCCAGCAGGCGGATCGAATCGACGACCTCCGGGTCGCTGACATCTTCACTCCATCCACCACTCGACTTGATAGTGCGGATGGCGTAGTGGCCGTCGGCGGGGTTGCCGATGGCAAGCGATCGCGCAATCGTCGAGGGCTTCTGCGGTTCGATTTCGGAGCTGCCGGTTTTCACAGCGGTTGAAATGGGAGAACATCCGGTCGCTTGCGCGCCAAAGAACTTCACTTCCTTCGCTTCGACCAGGCCGAGTTTGATCAGCTCATCAAATGCTTTCTTGATTTTTGTGATCAGCGATCCGCCGGCCATGGGGCAGACGATGTTGTCGGGCAGGCGCCAGCCGAGTTGCTCAGCGATTTCGAATCCGACGGTCTTCGATCCTTCCGCGTAGTACGGGCGCAGGTTGACGTTGACGAATCCCCAGCGATGCTCGTCGGCAATCTGCGAGCAGAGCCGGTTGACCTGGTCGTAGTTTCCAGCGATGCGGACCACTTTTGCGCCGAAGACGTTGGTGCCAAGAATCTTTGCGGGCTCGAGGTCGGAGGGGATGAAGATCCAGGCTTTCAGGCCTTCGCGGGCGGCATGGGCCGCGACGGCGTTGGCAAGATTTCCAGTCGAGGAGCAGGAGACCGTCTCGAATCCGAATGCGCGCGCGTTGGCCAGCGCGACCGCAACCACGCGGTCTTTGAAGCTCAGCGTGGGAAGGCAGACGGCGTCATTCTTGATGTAGAGATTCCCCGCGGCTGCGGTGGACCCGCTCAGCTGCTTCGCCAGATGCGGCGCGGCAAACAGCGGAGTGAATCCGACCGGCAGTCGCGGTTCAAACCCCTGGGGGAGGGGCAAAAGCTCGGAGTAGCGCCACATGTTCGGCGCCCGCTGGGAAATACGCTCGCGGCTGACAGATGCCTTCAGCGCGTCGTAGTCGTAGACCACTTCCAGAGGAGAGAAACAGTCGTCGCAGATGGAGCGGGGCTGGTTTCCCCAGGTCCGTCCGCATTCCCGGCATCGCAGTTCGTACTGAGACATTGCGCTACTCGCTTTCTTTCGTACCCGCGAATAGCTGAGGACGAGCCGGAAAATGCGGCCTAAAAAGCAAGGGCCTCATTTTCCAGGAAAAGGAAAAGAGGCTATCGGATGCAGCTACAGCTCGCAGCCGAATCTCATGTTCCCTGTTTCCAGGAGAGAGTTGGCACCAGCATCAGGGATATATGATCCCGGATCGGTTGCCGTGGCGTCTCAGGGCTCGTCCCTCAGCCACTCTGCATGAAATTCAGGTTCGCCCATCCGAATGAACGTCTGAGCGAACTTGTTCCGGTTATCTTAGCGAAATTGCCGGGGGGCGTCAAGTGGGGGCCATAGGGTACGCTGAAAGCTCCTTCAAGATAAAGCGTGATCCACAAGAGGATTTGCGATAGATTCCTTCGGACATTGGGAACGCGCAGCTGCGCGGCCGGAATGTCGCACCGCTTCACTCGAATCTGAATTGCAGGCTGGAGGCGAGGCACGATGCTGCAGAATCTCAAAATCGCGGTGCGGGTGCTGCTTCGCAGTCCGCTCTTCACGCTCACGGCGGTTGTGACCATAGCCCTGGGACTCGGCGCAAGCACGGCAATCTTCAGCGTCACCGACGCGGTATTGCTGCAGCCTCTTCCTTATAAAGATCCCGATCGCCTGGTGATCGCAGGAATGGAGTTGCGGCAGCGCCATGTTCGCGACCTCCCTTTTTCGAATGCCGATTACATCGATCTGCGCGACGGTACAAAAGACTCCTTCCAGGATATGGGAGGGGTGTTTACCGACCGGATCGTCATCGACCGCGAAGATGGCACGCCCGAACAGATACGCTTGGCTGTCGCTACGACCAATTTCTTCCGCTTGATGGGAGCGGAAATCCAGTTCGGCCGCGACTTCAGCGACGAGGACGGCATACCGCGGCCCACCCCGGCGCCGGGCGCCGAGCAACAACAGCCGCGGCTGCCGTTCATCGCGATTCTCAGCTACGAGTATTTTCAGCGGCGCTATGGTGGAAACCCCGCCATTCTGGGGCATGCCATGGTCACCGGCCGTCCATTCACCCCGGTGGTGGTGGGTGTGCTGGCTCCGGGATTTCGCTTGTACTTTCCGCCCGAAGCCGACCAGGAGGAAAGTCCCGATATCTGGATTGCAAATCGTCTGGGCTATGACGCAGCGGATCGCAACGAGTTCTCAATTATTGCCGTCGGTCGCTTGAAGCCGGGAGTTTCGCTCGAACGAGCCCAGGCCCAGGCCGACGAGGTTGCGGCGGAGGCGCGCAAGAGCTTCTTGATTTCGGGAACTGCGGGATACTTCATCGACATGGAACCGCTGAGCCGGCACCTCGTGGCGAAAGTGCGGCCTGCAATCCTGGCGCTGATGGGATCCGCGATCTTCCTACTCCTGATTGCCTGCGCCAATGTGGCGAACCTTCTGCTGGTGCGGGCTTCCTTGCGCGAACGGGAGCTTGCCGTGCGCGCGGCTCTTGGCGGCGGCCGCTGGCGTCTTATCGTTCCGCTGCTGATCGAAGCGCTGCTGATTTCGGTTGCCGGCGCCCTGATCGGCCTGGTGCTGGCGGAAATCGGCATTCAAGTACTGCGCCTGTTCGCACCCACGAACTTGCCGCGGTTGGAAACCATTCGAATCAATGGGTTCGTCGTCGGCTTTACCGCCCTGGCATGTCTGGCCGCGACCGCGATATTCGGACTGGTGCCTGCCTGGCGAGCTTCGAGGCCAGGAGTGGCGAATCTGTTGCGCGGCAGCAGCCGCAATGCCGGACTGCTGGGAAACAGCACCCTGCGAAATGCAGTGGTAACTGTGGAAGTCGCGCTTTCTTTTGTGTTGCTGGTCGGCTCGGGATTGATGCTGCGCAGCTTTCTTGAGCTACAGCGCACCGATCCGGGGTTCGACCCACACCGGCTGCTTGCGTTTCAGGTTGCCGGGAATCGGGGCGGCCAAACGCCTGAGGCCCGCGCAGCGTTTATTCGACGCATTCACGATCGCCTGCAGGCAATTCCGGGGGTAGAAAGCGTGACCGCATCCGATCCTTTTCCCCTGTCGGGAGGATTCTCCCCGATTCGATGGGGCACCGAAGATGCAATAGGGGATGCGAGCAAGTTTCAAGCAGCGAACAATCAAACCGTGCTTCCCGGCTACTTCGAGGCGATGCGCGTGCCGCTGCTGGCCGGCCGGACGTTCACGGAAGGCGACAATCTGCCGGGGCGCAACGTCGTCATCATTGACGACATTCTGGCGAGGAAGGCCTTCCACGGACAATCCGCCGTCGGCAAACGAATCTTGATTCGTGTTCGGACGCCGGAAGCGGAATGGGTCGAAGTGATCGGCGTGGTCCGGCACCAACACGAGGCCTCTCTCACCGAGACAGGACGCGAGGAGCTCTACTTTACCGACGGCTTCCTGGGATCGGGCCGGGTTGACTGGTGGGCGATTCGCACCGGCAACGACCCCGCGAATTATGCCAGCGTGGTCCGTGCCGCCATGAAGGAAGTCGATCCCCAGCTTTTGGTCAGCGAGATGCAGCCGGCCGGCATTCTCATCGATCAGGCACAAGCCGGCACGCGTTTTTCGCTAGTGTTAATCGGAGTCTTCGCCGCGATCGCGGGACTGCTGGCGGGCGTGGGTCTCTACGGCGTCCTCTCCACCGCTGTGCGGCAACGGACATCGGAAATTGGGGTACGCATGGCTCTCGGCGCGCAGCAGGAAAACATCTTTCAGTTAGTGGTGGGGCAAGGGTTCCGTTTGATCGGAATCGGTATCGTTGAGGGTTTGGTCGCCGCTCTCGCGCTGACGCGTCTGATGACCGCCATGCTGGTCGGCGTGAAGGCCACGGACCCGGCAACGTTCGCGGCTATGGCGTTGCTTTTCCTGATCATCGGCGCGGTGGCATCGTGGTTGCCGGCGCGGCGGGCTGCCGCGCTCGACCCAGCTTCGGCGCTGCGGGATGAGTAAGACATTTGGCGGTCGTTCCCCGCTAAGCCTGATGGCAACATGTCTGCACCGCAGGACCGCGCTCTGCCAGTCTCCGGCAGGTGTACAATTCCGCCACTCGCTGAATCCAGAAAATCTGGTCGCGAAAAATCTCTCGCGAGGATAACGCATGCACAGGGTCTTGCCGGCTGTTGCTTCAATCATTCTCCTGGCTGTTCCCGTCACCACTGCCTACGCTCAACAAAACGACACTCCAAGATCGCAAGCCGCACACCGACAGGCGCCCCCGGCGCCACCTGAAAAACCAGACGAGGCAAAACCTCCCATGCCGCCCGACCAGATGCCTGGCCATCCGCCGGCGGGCGAAAAGGATCGCGAAGAGCGCTACGACATGATGGAAGTGCCGCCAGTGGTCACCCACCACCAGATCACGGTCGACGGCAAGCTGCTGAAATATACCGCCACGGTCGGGCGCCTGCCCATCAAGCGCGACGACGGCAAGATCGAAGCCGAAATGTTCTACGTCGCCTATACACTCGATGGCCAGGAACCCGCCAAGCGCCCGCTGACTTTCGCTTTCAACGGAGGCCCGGGCTCGGCTTCCATCTGGCTGCACATGGGCGCGCTCGGCCCGCGCCGCGTGGTCCTACAGCCCGATGGATTCATGCCCCCGGCTCCCTACAAGATTCAGGACAATCCTTACACGCTGCTCGACCGGAGCGATCTGGTGCTCATCGACGCCATCAACACCGGGTTCAGCCGCGCCGCCGACCCTGAAATGCTGAAGAAGTTCTGGGGCGTGAACGGAGACATCGAGGCCTTCGGGGAATTCATCCGCCTCTACATTACCCGCAACGAGCGCTGGTCGTCGCCGCTGTTTCTCTTTGGCGAAAGTTATGGAACGACGCGGTCTGCGGGCATCGCCGGATATCTCGCCGACCGCGGCATTTCCTTCAACGGCATCACCTTGCTCTCCACGGTGCTGAACTTCGAGACGCTGGAAGAAAACTTCACCAACGATCAGCCCTACATCTTTCTGATTCCGTCGTTCACTTCGATCGCCGGATACCACCACAAGCTCGCCCCCGATCTCGCGCAGGATATGAACAAAGCGCGGCAGGAGGCAGAGCAGTTCGCCTCGGGCGAGTATGAGCAGGCGCTGGATAAAGGAGATGCGCTTTCGCCGGACGAGCGGCAGAAGGTCATTGATCAGCTCTCGCGTTTGACCGGACTGAGCAAGGAAGTCATCGACGAAGCCAACCTGCGCATCAACGTGCAGAAGTTCACCCACTATCTGCTGATCGACCAGAAACTTCGCGTCGGCCGGCTCGACGGACGCTACACCGGCCCCGATCCCAACGGATTGCTCGACACCCCGTTCTACGATCCAACCGGATCGGCGACGGCGCCCCCGTTCACTTCCGTTTTCAACAATTACCTGCGCACCGAACTCGAATACAAAACTGACATGCCCTACAACGTGCGTGCGCCCCGCGGCGGTCCCGGCGACACCTGGGATTGGGGATCGGCGGGCCGGGGCTTCCCTGACACCGCGACTGCGCTGCGCCAGGCCATCGTCAAGGATCCGTATTTGAAGGTTCTGGTGATGGAAGGCTACTACGATCTGGCGACTCCGTATTATGCGGCGAATTACACCATGGACCATCTCAACCTTCCGCCGAAGTACCGCGAGAACATCTCCTTCGCGACCTATGACTCCGGACACATGGTCTACCTGCCGATGGATGGACTGAAAAAGATGAAGTCGGATGAGGCGGCGTTCATCCAGAAAGTGGGAGCGGAATAATTCCGATCACAGTTCCGATCAAGGAACAACCATGAACACAGCTCGGGCTCTTTTTGCAATTGGCAGCCTGGTTCTTCTAGTCGGGACAGCATTTGCGGAAGACCAGTGCCAGCGCCTGTCGAGCGCGAAGATTGCGGACATCACAATTACTCTGGCGGAGACAGTCGCCGCAGGAACGTTTCATGGGCCTCCGGCGGCCTTCACCGGGGCCGATATGTCGGCGCTCTACAAGAGCCTGCCTGCGTTTTGCCGCGTCGTCGCCGAAGTCAAGCCCACGCCCGATTCCGATATCAAGCTGGAGGTCTGGCTGCCCGTCGCCGGCTGGAATGGGAAACTGCAAGGAATCGGGAACGGCGGGTTCGCAGGTTTGATCGATGACATGCAGATGGGTCTGGCGCTCAGGTCCGGCTATGCCTCGACCGCCACGGATGCCGGCCACACCGGGCCGGATGCGGCTTGGGCGATCGGGCATCCGGAAAAGGTGATCGACTTCGGCTATCGCGGCATTCACGAGATGACTCGCGTAGCCAAGGCGGTGGGCTCAGTCTTACTACGCGAAGGCTCCGCAGAGATCCTACTTTGCCGGATGTTCCGACGGCGGCCGCGAAGCACTGATGGAAGCACAGCGCTATCCAGAAGACTACGACGGAATTCTGGCAGGGGCCCCGGCGAATTACTGGACTCGCCTGGTGACAATGGCAGCGGCCGACACCCAGTCGCTGACCGAGGACGCCGCAAGCTTCATTCCTCCGGCCAAGATTCCCGCGATTGCGACAGCGGTGAACGCAGCCTGCGACGAAAAAGATGGCGTCAAAGACGGAATCCTGAACGATCCGCGCGAGTGTAAATTTGATCCTGCAACGATTGAGTGCAAGGCGGGAGAAGACACCGACAAATGCCTTACCGCCGGGCAAGTAGCCAGCCTGAAAAGGATCTATATGGGGTTGACGGATTCGCGGGGGACTGTGCTCTTCCCGGGCTATCTGCCGGGCGCTGAAGATGGCCCGGGCGGATGGGGACTATGGATCACGGGCCGCACGCCGGGAACCAGCTTGATGGCATTCTTCGGCAAAGGATATTTCTCGGACTTCGTCTATGAAAAACCTGATTGGGATTTCAAGTCGTTCAGCGTCGATGCCGGACTGAAGGCGGCAGAGGAGAAGACCGCGGCAGCGTTGAACGCGATCGATCCCGATCTGAACAAATTCAAGGCGCGAGGCGGGAAGCTGATTCTGTATCACGGGTGGAACGATCCGGCGATTCCGGCGCTCAACACGATCAATTACTACGGGAGCGTGGTCGCGAAGATGGGTCAGAAGGACGTCGACTCGTTCGTGCGCCTGTACATGGTGCCGGGTATGCAGCATTGTGGAGGCGGTCCGGGGGCGGATTCATTCGGATGGGTCGGCACCAGCGATCCAACCCACAGCATGAACGCAGCTCTGGAACAGTGGGTGGAAAAGGGCGTGGCGCCGGGAACTATTATCGCTTCCAAGCACGAGCATGGAGACTGGCTGCGTTCGACCATGACGCGGCCGCTTTGCGCGTATCCAGAGACGGCGAAGTACAAGGGCAGTGGCGATCCAAATGATGCCGCGAACTTCGAGTGCGTGGAGAAAAAGTGAATTGTAAGTTCCGTGCTGGGCGCAGCAAAGGATGACGAAGGTGTCGGTCTCTGCTCACCGGCTGTACTGGTTCCTCTTCTTGTCTGTGTGGCGCTCGATTCCCAACTGAATGAGCCGGTCGATCAGGTCGGCGTAGGCCAATCCAGATGCCGCCCACAGCTTCGGATACATGCTGATCGAGGTGAAGCCCGGCATGGTATTGATTTCGTTCAGAAAGATCTTTCGCGTCTTACCTGAAGGGCCGGGGTCCATCAGAAAATCTACTCTCGCCAGTCCGGAGCAATCCACCGCTTTAAAGGCCGCTACAGCCAACTCCTGCACTTTCTTGGTTTCGGCCTTCGTCAGCTTGGCCGGAATCACGAGTTGCGAGCCTTCGTCCAGATATTTGGCGTCGTAATCGTAGAACTCTTTACTGGGAACAATTTCCCCCGGCACCGATGCGATCGGGTCGTCGTTGCCCAGCACCGAGCACTCGACCTCGCGCGCCTTGTGCTTCTTTCCGCCTACGCCCTGCTCGATGACGATCTTGCGGTCGAACTTCGCCGCTTCGCCGATCGCCGGCCCAAGTTCCTTGCGATTGTGGGCCTTGCTGATGCCGACCGAAGATCCCAGGTTCGCCGGTTTCACGAACACCGGATAGCGCAGCTTGCTTTCCACCAGTCTGGTCACCTTCTTCGCATCTTTTTCCCACGCGCTGCGCAAAACCGTGACGTGCTTGACGATCGGAATTCCGGCCGCGAGAAACAGCGACTTCATGATGTCTTTATCCATGCCCGCGGCCGAACCCAGTACGCCGGCGCCGACATAGGGGATGTCGGCGAGTTCGAGCAAGCCCTGAATCGTGCCGTCTTCGCCAAACGTGCCGTGCAAGACCGGGAAAATGACATCTACGTTGATGGCGCGATCGCTGGCCCGCCGCGCCGGCCCGGCGTCGCTTTGAAAAGGAACCAGTCCGCTTTCGCGGTGCACCGGTTCCGGCGGAACGACTACGGACTCGCCCTGCGCCAACACTGCCGCGGCGGGCGTCGTGTCGGGATCGCCGGCCCGCAGGTGGCGAGGCTCGTGGATCGGCTTGCCCTCGAGCAGATTCTCGGCGTGCCCGGCCGTCAGCCAGCGGCCCTCTTTGGTGATGCCGATGGGAACAACTTCGTATTTCCCTTGATCGATGGCCTTCAGAACCGAGGCGGCCGAGAGCAACGAAACTTCATGCTCTCCGCTGCGCCCGCCAAACAGAATGCCGACGCGCACCTTTTTCATGACAGTTCAGTGTGGACGCGGGCAGGGGCAGGCGTCAATCGCAGGCATGGTTCGGTAGCGCTGGCCTCAGTCGCCGGACTCAGACTTGGGACTCGGGACTCGGGAGTCAGACGTCAGCCGCGATCGAAATCTGAGGCCTGGGGTCCGAACCCCGCTTTTACAGGATTTTCTTCCCGAATGCGGATAGTGCCAGTTCCACAGCCAGATCGGCGGTCCGATTGTGCTCATCGATGACCGGATTTACCTCGACGATTTCGAAGCTCAGCATGCGAGCATGATCGGCGATGATTTCCATGGCAAGATGTGCTTCGCGGTAAGTTGCTCCGCCACGCACTGGAGTGCCCACTCCCGGCGCATCCTCGGGATCGACCCAATCCATGTCGAGCGAAATGTGATAGCCGGCGGTGCCGCGTCCGGCCATGCGCAGCGCTTCTTCCATGACCGTGCGCATGCCCCGCTCGTCGATATCGCGCATGGTGAAGACCCCGATGCCCGCGCGCCGCACGTTTTCCTTTTCGACGGCATCAATGTCGCGCACGCCCACCAGCACACAATTCTCCGGATTCACTTTCGGAGAGAAGTCGTAAATCTTCCCTAAATCCGAGGGCCACAGGCCCATCAGCGCGGCCAGCGGCATGCCATGCACGTTGCCGCTCGGCGAGCTCTCGGGAGTATTAATGTCGGTGTGAGCATCGATCCAGATCAAGCCGATGCGCTGATTCTGGCGCCGGTAAAACTCGGCTACGCCCGAAACCGTTCCCACCGCCATGGAGTGATCGCCGCCCAAGGCGAGCGGAACCTTGCCCGCCTCGAGCGTTTTCAGCACCAGTTCCGCATGCTTGGTGCACGTCGCCGTGATTTCCTTCAGGTACTTCGCGCGCGCGTCCCCTTCTTTCTTCATTTCCGGGATCGCCACCGCGACGTTTCCGCCTTCTTCCACCTCGTGTCCGAGCGCTTCCAGACGCGCTTCCAGGCCGGCCACCCGCACCGCCGACGGCCCCATGTCAACGCCGCGGCGCGACTGGCCGAGATCGAGGGGCACGCCAATCACGCGGATTTTTTTTGGAATGATGTCAGCGGTATTTGCGATGGTCATCGTAGTCCATTCTACGGATACAGCCGGTACAACATTCTCGGAAACGGAATCGTCTCCCGCACATGCTCCAAACCGCAAATCCACGCGACCGCGCGTTCAATCCCCATGCCGAAGCCGCCGTGCGGCACGGTTCCAAATTTGCGCAAGTCGAGATACCACTTGAAGGCCTCTTCCGGCAGGCCATGCTCGTGAATCCGTTGCAGCAGCAGTTCATGCGACGCCATGCGCTGCGAGCCGCCGATGATCTCGCCGTAGCCCTCGGGCGCGAGCACGTCGACGCACAACGCCAGTTCCGGGCGCTCGGGATCCGGCTCCATATAAAACGCCTTCACCTTCGCCGGGTAACGATGCACCATCACCGGCTTGTCGAACTGCGCCGAAAGATAGGTCTCGTCCGGTGAACCCAGGTCGCCGCCCCACTCGAACTTCGTTTCCAGCGCGCCTTTGGCGTGTCCTTCCTGCAGATTCTTGACCGCATCGTCGTAGCTGATGCGCGGAAAGGGCGGTTCCACTTTCTCCAGCTTCGAAATGTCGCGCCCGATGGTCTGGAGGTCCGTCCGGCGGCGCTCGAGGCAGCGCTTCACCATGAAGCTGATCAGCCCCTCGGCCAACTCCATCACGTCGTCGAGCGTGCCGTATGCGACTTCAGGCTCAACCATCCAGAATTCGGTGAGATGGCGGCGCGTCTTGGATTTCTCGGCGCGAAACGTCGGACCAAAGGAATACACTTTGCCCAGCGCCATCGCCGTGGCTTCGATATAGAGCTGGCCCGATTGCGTGAGATAGGCCTGCTCGTCGAAATAATCGACAGGAAACAGCGTGGTCGTCCCCTCGCAGGCGGCGGGCGTGATGATGGGCGGATCGGTAAGCGTGAAGCCGCGGCCGTCGAAAAAATCGCGTGCGGCTTTGATGATTTCCGCTCGCACCCGCAGAATCGCCGCCTGGCGTTGCGACCGCACCCACAGATGCCGGTGCTCCATCAGAAAATCGGTACCGTGCTCTTTCGGAGTGATCGGGTAGGGATCGGATTCGGGAACGCGCTGCACCACCTGCACATGGGTGACATCCAGTTCGTAGCCGCCGGGCGCGCGCTTGTCGGCCCGAACCTTGCCTTCGACGATGACACTCGATTCCTGCGTCAAGGTTTTGACAGCTTCAAATACCTCCGGCGTCACCGCATTCTTCGGTACCACGCCCTGGATCACGCCCGAGCCGTCGCGAAATTGCGGGAACAAGAGCTTCCCGCTCTCCCGCAGGTTGTAGAGCCAGCCGCGGATAGTGACCGCCTGGCCTTCATGCATGCCGATTGCTGAAATCGTAGTGACGGGTGATGACATAGTCGTTCGATTCATTCACTGCGGAGTCCGCCGAACGCGGACAATAATCAAGCGGAAAACCTCGCCCCGGCATTCTCCGCGATCCGGCGGCAAATCCTATGCGGTCTCCAGCTTCCCGAAGGTCTCAGAGATCTTCTCGAAAGGATTCACTTTCTCGTCTTCCCCAATCTCCAGCAGCACGGGCGGTGTCTGCGGCGCGGAATGCAGCAGTCCGACCGCTTGCTTCCAATCGATCGTCCCTTGCCCCGGCCACAGGTGCGTGTCTTTGTCTTTCGCGTTGTCGTGCACGTGCGTCGAGCGGATGTGGCTGCGAAGAATCTCAAATGCCTCGTTGACCGAACTCATGATGTGGGCATGGCCGAAATCGAAACAGATTCCGACGTCGTCAAAGTGCGCCGAATGAATCATCTCCACCAGTTTGTCGGGCGTCGAAAGCTCATTGGGAATATTTTCGAGAAGGATGCGCACGCCGAGCGGCTTGGCGAAAGCGCGCAGGTGCTCGATCGAAGTCATCGCCGCTTCGAACTTCTTGTCGTTGAAACTCTCGTTCGCCGTTCCCACGTGCTGCACCAGGAAACGGAACGGAATTTGCTCTGCGATTTCCAGAGCGCGCTTGATCTCATCCATAGCCTCGATACGCCCGGCGCGGTCGGTGGAGGCAATGTTGACCGGCGGAGCTCCGGCGCGTCCCCACTCGTAGTCCGCGTAGAGCGGCGAGTGCACCGAATTGAGGGGAATGCCGCTGCCGCGGAACCATTCCGCGATTTCCTTCACATGCTGCTTGCGGTTGGCGTAGTCGAGGTGCTGGCGCGCGGCGAAGATCTCGATCGCCTGCACACCATTCCGGGCCAGCCCGTCGAGGATGCCTGGATGCAGCCGCTCTTTCACGAACAGATAAGTTGAGACCGCTTTTTGCATGAAATCCTTATCTACCCGGCAATCCGGAAATCTGAAATGTGCAATTCCTAGTATCCGACAGCTTTGCCGTTGCCGCGAACATCGGTAGCGCCCAGGCGCTCACCCGTCTTCTGATCGATTGCGATGCACTCCGCGTCGCTCCAGTATGGGGCAAAGAACGAACCATAGTGCAGTCCGATCTCGACTTTGTATCCCATGTGCTCCAGCGCCGTCACCGTGTCGGGCGAGAACCATTTTTCTACGTAAAGCACATCCGGAAGCCACTGATTATGAAAACGCGGCGCATTCACCGCCTCCTGAATGTTCATCCCGTAGTCGACCACGCCCATCAATACATTCCCGACGGTCGTAATAATTTTCGAACTTCCGGGCGAGCCCAGCACCATCGCCACTTTGCCATCCCGCAGGACGATCGTCGGCGTCATCGACGACAGCGGCCGCTTTCCCGGTCCAATGGCGTTCGCCATTCCCTGAATCAAACCGTCGGAATTTGGCACGCCGGGCTTCGACGAAAAATCATCCATCTCGTCGTTGAGCAGGAAGCCCAGACCGTCAGCAGTGACGCGCGATCCGAACCAGTCGTTGATGGTCGTAGTCACGGCCACCGCGTTGCCTTCGGGATCGACCACGGAGTAGTGCGTCGTATGATTCGACTCGTGCGGCGTCAGCGCCGGAGGATGTTCCGCGGCGTACTGTTCCAGTTCGCTGAAGACCGCCGGGCGCTTCAGTTCCCTGCTCGGGCTGGCATGTTCCGGCTCGATAGTCTCGCGCCACGCCGCGGCGTATCTCTTATCGATCAACTGCGCCACCGGAATCTTGCTATAGTCCGGATCGCCCATGAATTCGGCGCGGTCGTAGAAAGCCCGGCGGAAGGCTTCGGTGGTGAGATGAATTGATTCCGCGGACCGGTCGCCGAGCTTGGCCAGATCATAGCCTTCAAGAATATTGAGCGCCTCGATCAGCACGATCCCGCCGGAAGACGGCGGCGGGGAACTCACGACTTCATATCCGCGATAGGTCCCGCGCACCGGTTCCCGTTCCTTGACTTCGTAATGCGCAAGGTCGTCGGCGGTGATCAGGCCGCCGCCCTTCTGGATCGCGGCTGCCAGTTCGCGCGCCAGCGAACCATGATAAAAATCAGCCGGATCCTTGGCAATCCGTTCCAGCGTCCGTGCCAGCTCCGGTTGGCGGAAGATTTCGCCGGGCTTGTAGTAATCGCCATCGCGCTGGAACACGCGATGCGATTCGGGAAACTTCGACAGATATTGGTCGTGCAGATCGCGAGCCTGGTCCCAGGTCAGGGCATATCCCTCTTGCGCCAGCTTGATGGCCGGACCCATGACCTGTTTCAGCGACAGCTTGCCCCATTTCTGCTCGGCATAGACCATGCCGGCGACAGATCCGGGCACGCCGATCGCTTTGTAGCCGATCTCGCTGGCTCCCTCGGTCACATTCCCTTGCGCATCGAGATACATGTCCCGCGTGGCCGCCGCCGGTGCTTTTTCCCGGTAATCGAGGAAGTGCGCGGCGCCGTCTGCCATGCGGATCAGCATGAACCCGCCGCCACCAATGTTGCCCGCAGGAGGATGCACAACCGCCAATGCGAACCCGGTCGCTACCGCCGCATCCACGGCGTTTCCTCCAGCCTGCATCATTTCAACACCAGCCCTGGAAGCCAGTTCATTAACGCTGACCACCATCGCATGGTCAGCATGAACCGGCCGCGTCGAAGCCTGTGCGGGCCACACCGCCGCCAGGATGACTAGCAGAAACAGCAATGGCTTTTGTGGGAATCGCATGCCGATCGAACAGGTTCGGGACATGGTTGAACTCTGAGGCTAGCCGACTGAGACCAGAGAGTCAAATCCGGTTGCCCCATCCGTGGTCGGTGGATTTCCCTACCTCTTCTTCCGCTGGTTTTTCACACGGCGAGTCTGCTTCTGCGGCCCCTTCTTCGGCGCTACAGGTTTCTTTGCCTTCAGTTTTCGCGAGGTCGGCGCTTTCGCAGCAACGATTTCATAGGACTGTCGGATCAAATCCTCCAGTTCCCTGCCGCCCACCGCATCCGGACGGTCGAGCATCACCCATTTGTAGCGTCCCACGTACGGCGCCGGGTGAATGTCCTCGCGCTCGATCAGCTCCGCAAATGTTTCCGGATGGCATTTGAAGCAGACCTTCTGCGGCACGGCAGTCAGCGAGACGATGGCAAAGATTTTGCCGTGAATCTTGAAGCACAGGTCATCACCCCACTGCAGATTCTCCGTCGCCTCAGGGTAGTTCAGGCAATATTGGCGAATTCGGTCGATATTCATGGGTCTCCCTGCGCGCAAGATAGGCACCATTATCTTTCCATTGCCGCACGGAATTGTAGGCGTTCACTATGCAATAACGTTGTCCCAGCGGCAAATCCAGAATTCTAACGCTCCAGCGCCTTGATTACCGTCACCTTGCTGTACGCCACACAAAATCCCAGCCGCTCGGCATTTCGTTGGGAAGTTGTGCCGCCCTGCGTGACCACGACCGCATATTCGCATCCCGCTTCAGCGGCTGCCGCCATGCGCGTGCGCAGCAGTGCCGTCTGCAGCCCGCGTCTGCGAAACTCCGCCAGCGTTCCTGCGCCGCACAGGGCAAACACGCGGTGTTCAGGAATTACCAGGCTGGTCCCACACGCCACCAGTCTGCCATCCACGTTTGCGACGAAGGCCAACGCGCGCTCCATCTGATATAGCGGCGTGATCAACCCACGAGAGGCCTCGGGCGCGCCGTCGGGAAAGAACGCCGATTCGACTATCGCTCCGGTGATCGCGGCCTCTTCGCACCGCGCTCGCCGAATTTCGCATCCGAACGGAGCCGCCGGAAATCTCTCTTCCACATCCAGCTTCCGGGACAACACGTTATTCAACTCTGCGATCGCATATCCGCGCTCCTTGAGCATTTCAAACACTTCCGGCCGATGCAGGGGAGTCACATCGACCTGCGCCGGGGCATGATGCGTCCGATAGAAATCCTCAATCCGGTCCAAATCATTCGCCGTAAGCGGACGATCCAGCCCCGCCCCCGTCACCCGCCCGATGGGCGAACCCAGTCCAGCGAACACCATGTGCCCGCCGCAAATCTCTTCTACCGCCGCGCCCATCTCCGGCCGGCTTTTCTGAAACACTCGCGCATACTCGACCTGCGGCACTTCCTCGACCGACTCCAGCCGGCGAGCGAAAGCTAAATCCACGAATGGCATGGGGAATCCTTTCTGATATTGAATGAACGAGTGGCCAGCGGTGGATAGCGGACGCGCACACTTCTGCGCGATCGCTCAAGATTACAATTCGCGGAGTTAACGGACGGCGGTCATAGGCAGAAACACAGACTACCGCGGGCGGCAACTGTTTTCAAATCGCGGCGCTGACCGGCTGTGAAGTAATGACGAAAGCGGATGCGTCACACCTGCTGCCGCGCCTCGCCCAGTGCAACGCTCACGTCCATCTTTTTCTTTTTGCGGTAAATCGTGATCTTCACCGTGTCTCCGGCACGGTGATTATCCATGACTTGCGCCAGATCCTGCTCATCTTCGATCTTCTGATCATCGATGGCCACAATCAGGTCGCCGCCCAGCGTGATGGGAATGTTCCCCAGATAAGCTCGCTCAGTGCCACCGCGCAGGCCCGCCATGTCGGCCGACCCTCCCGGAGTGACGTCAACGATCAGCAGCCCGTAATCGACCGGCAGCCCGATCTCATCCGCCAGTTCCGGACCGATGGGAATGGTGCGCACGCCCAGCGCCGGGCGCCGTACCCGCCCCAGCGTGACCAGATCGTTGAGCACGGCCTTGGCACTATTGATCGGGATGGCGAATCCGATGCCGGAGTTCTGCTGCACGCTCGAAAGAATCATGGTGTTAATGCCGATGACCTCGCCGTGCCAGTTCATCAACGGCCCGCCCGAGTTGCCCGGATTGATGGCCGCATCCGTCTGAATGGCCTCGTCAATCATGGCGCCATTCGGCTCGCGCACCGGGCGAATCGAGCTGACAATCCCGCGCGTCATCGTACCCGACAGTCCGAAGGGATTGCCGATGGCGTACACCTTTTGCCCCACCTGCAGATTCCGCGAGTCGCCCAGCACCGCTGGCACAAGATCGGCCGCCTTGATCTGGATCACGGCCAGGTCGTGCGACGGGTCCGTTCCTACCACCGTCGCCTTGTATTTCTTGCGGTTATGCAATGTCACTTCCACCTGCCGCGCGTCGGCAATGACGTGGTAGTTGGTCAGGATGTGTCCATCCTTGTCGATGACGAAACCCGATCCTTGCCCTTCCTGCGGCACCAGGCCGTAAAAGAAGTCGAAGGCCACCGCCCGCGACGTGATGTTTACCACCGACGGGATATTCTTCCGGTAAACCTGGATGTTGTTCTGCTCTTCGCTGTCGAGAGTCTCGCCTGGCGCTGCCTCGGTGATCTCCACCTGCTGCGGATGGCTCAGCCATTTGGCGGGATGCAATCCGCCCCACTGGGAGTTCGAACGCCATGTCGTGAAATAGAAAAAGCTGCCGGCAATGGCCAGCGCCAAAATCAAGGGCCGTAGGAGCTTCATAGATTCAACCGTCCAGATTGTGACTTCAAGCGATAGGTACGAATGCGCGGGGGAAAAAGGTCCGCCGTCCGTTTCAATTCTAAACGCTGACCGGGTTGGAGGGCCGGTTCTCGGCTTCCACCCGCAAGCGCTTCCAGATTTCCTGCACCTGCTGGCGGGTGTGATCCAGGCTCCGGGAATTGTCGATCACATAATCGGCAGACTTGATTTTTTCTTCATCGGGAAGCTGCGCCGCCATGCGCCGTTCTACCTCTTTGCGGGCGGCCTCCAGGTCGATTTTCTGCCGGCTGGCAAAACGGACAGCGCGCTGCTCCGGATCGCAAGTCACGACGAGGATGCGATCGAACTGTTTGCGAGCCCCGGCTTCAAGAATCAACGCTGCTTCGACGATGGCAACTCCGTGCGGATCTTCCGCGCTGATCGCATCCATCCATTCGCTCTGGCTGCGCAAGACCATCGGGTGCACGATGCGGTTCAATTCCTCGATGCGCGATTCGCGCTGATCTTTCGCGCTCTCGGGCGAACCAAAGGCGGCTTCGGCCAGCCGGGAACGGTTAATGCTCCCGTCCGGGTTCAGAATCTCGCGTCCAAAGTGGCGGACAACCTCGTTATAAACCGCTTCGCCCGGCTGCATCAGGGAATGGGCAATGCGGTCTGCCTGCACCAGGTGCGCGCCCAGGGCAACAAACATCTCCCCGACCACGGATTTGCCGACGGCGATCCCTCCGGTTAGTCCAACTTTCAGCATGAGATTCAGTGGTTCAGGATCAGTGGCCATCGGTCACCGATTAACTTCCTCCGCCTCTCCTCATCTTCGCTGCCTTCACCGTGTTGAACATCAGTATGGCAATGGTCAGTGGCCCCACGCCGCCGGGCACCGGCGTAATGGCACCGGCAACTTCGGCGGCTTCCGGATGAACGTCCCCGATCAGGGTCGAACCCTTCTTGCGGAATGTCTCCTCGCGCCTGGTGTTGCCGGCAAAGAAGCGGTGGAATTCAGCCCCGTCGGTGACCGTGTTCATGCCCACGTCGATCACGGTCGCGCCCGGCTTGACGAACTCGCGCGTGATCATGCCGGCGCGCCCAATCGCCGCTACCAGGATGTCCGCCCGCCGGCACACGGCCGGCAAATCGCGGGTCTTCGAGTGGCACACCGTCACCGTGGCGTTGGCGTTCAGCAGCAGCATCGCCACCGGCTTCCCGACGATATCGCTCCGCCCGACCACCACGGCTTCCTGTTCCGCGATGGCAGTATTGCTTCGCCGAAGTATCTCCATCACTCCAGCCGGCGTGCACGGCACCAGCCCGGGCCTTTGGGTCGACAGAAATCCCACGTTCATGGGATGGAATCCATCCACATCCTTCGACGGATCGACCGCCAGAAGCACTTTCTTCGCATCTACCTGCGGCGGCAGCGGCAACTGGACCAGGATGCCGTCGATTTCCTCCCGCCGGTTCAGATCCTCGACCAGCGCCAGCAGTTCCCCGGTCGTCGCCGACTCCGGCGGGGTGATTTTCTCGCTGTAGATCCCGACCTCCTCGCACGCCTTCACCTTGCCGCGGACGTAGATCTCCGAGGCCGGGTTATGCCCCACCAGCACGACCGCCAGCCCGGGCTTGAGCCCGGCGCCGGCCAGCACCTTCACCTCCGCGGCCACTTCGCTGCGGATCTCCTGCGCGATCTTCGTCCCGTCCAGAATCCTCGCTGACATAAGCATTAAATCTTACACCGCCGCATCGCCACGCACGCGAAGGCAAGCGGAAGCGCCGGAAGGGCAGAATGCCGAGTCCTCCGCGCTCTCTGTGATCTGAAGATCCATCGCTTGTCGTACAATTCCTGCATGATCGCCAAGGATCTGCTGGAAATCCTGGTTTGCCCCGCCTGCAAGCGGCCTCTTGAGTATCGCCAGAACCCGGAGAGCCTGAAGTGCACCCAATGCCGCCGGGTCTACGCCGTCAAGGACGATATTCCGATCATGCTGATCGACCAGGCCACTGTGGAGCCGTAATTCCCGCGTGCTTCGTCTGCTCTTCGCCCTTCTTCGCCCGGGCTCGATCAAATCTGTTCTGCAACTCGGCCGCGATGTGGCGCGGCCGACACATTGTGTCAGCTGCGCGAGTTACTTTGGGTTTTTTGCGCCGCCCAGGAATGCATGATGGTCTCCCGGGCATGCATGCAACTTCTTATATCTTCATGGGTTATGTAAATCTAGCGGGGATTGGGGGCTCATTCATAGAAATGCCGGGGTTGCGGCATCTCAATTGCATGCAACTTCAACAAGTGCCGATGAGTCTAATACGGCAATGGGGTAAAAGGTCGGAATCGGAGGTGATGACGGCCATGGACGACAAGCGCAAAAGCGATCAGATGGTAGGGGACAAAGACAGATTCACGCTGTCCGAGTTGGCGGCTCTCAGGAACGATCTGCTTCAGGGCGGAATGATCGACTCCTACGAGGCGGCCGAACTGCTCCAGGTGTTTCTGATGGGCCGTGGGTACGGGGTTTCGCCCAAGGCGGCATTGGATGCCGCGGGCCGCGTTGAAATGGCCGGATGTGCCCTGCCGGTTCTGCAGCACGAGCTGGAGAACCTGGCGATGGTGATGTAAAACCGCCACTCATCGGCGATCGGATTGAGGGTTCAGAAACGGGAATCAGGCCGGATCGTGGGTGCGTCAGAAAACGCCCCGAGTGGGTTTAAGTTCGTAGCCACCGCGACGGTTGCGTTGACATTCTGGGACGGAAGATCAGCAGTGACCAGCCGCCCAGTTCCACAAACATGACAGCCGGGCCAACCAGCCCGGCTTTGTGGTTTGTGGAGCATTTTTGGCGCCGGCGTTTCCGGGACCGCGTCTATCCGCAGCGAAAATCACCTATCCTGATGGATAGCCCGATCCCGACTCATCAGGCTTAAATTCCCTCGCGGCCGGCCAACCGAAAAAGGCGGCACACCACGCGAAATCACGCTATACTATGGGTCGCCTCGCCTCCCCCAGGCAAGGGACCGTGCAGGTCCCATCGGGGTTCATTACAGGCCAATTCAGCATGTCAGCGAATCGCGACCCGCTTGTCGACAAGCGCCTGGATTCGTGGAAGGAAATTGCTGCCTTCTTCGGCCGCACCGAGCGCACCGTCCGGCGATGGGAGGCTGAGCGCGGACTGCCGGTACGGCGCGTCCCAGGAGGCGGGCGTAGCGCTGTCTTCGCCTACAGCCACGAACTGGCCGAGTGGCTCAAAGGCCGCGGCCCGGAATTAGATGGCGAGGACCGTGCCGCGACAGAAATTGACGATCGCAGAATTGACGATCGCAAAACCAGCATTCCGCAGGCCACCGCCTCCGGACCGGCTCTGGCTTCCCCTACGACCCTCCCAGCTAAGCCCAAACCTTGGCCACGCTCCGGGATTGCTTTCTGGTCGGTGGCGCTCCTGCTGGTTGCCGGACTCGTCTTCTACCTTTCGATCGGGCATGGCGGGCTCCGCTTCAACGCTCTGGCCAGCCGTCACCCCGCGAGCGTAGAAAGCCAAGATTACTCCGGTCTCGATTCGGTTGCCGTGCTTCCCTTCACCAACGAACGCGGAGATGCCAGTGCGGACTACCTCAGTGACGGCATCACCGAATCTCTGATCGGCAACCTCGCCCACATTCCGCAGCTGAAGGTCAGGTCCCGCGACTCAGTTTTTCGCTACAAGGGAAAGAATGTCGATGTGCAGACCGCCGGCAACGATCTCGCGGTATCGGTTCTGGTGAGCGGGCGCGTCGTGCTCGACGGCGACACCATCGACGTCAGCGCCGAGCTCACCGACGTCCGCAACAACACCGAGATCTGGGGACATCACTACATGGGCAAGAGCGCCGACATCATCTTGCTGCAACAGCAGCTCGCCGGCGATATTGCCGAGAAACTGCGCTCTACGCTCAGTTCCGCCGACCAGCAGCAGGTCACCGAGCAGGGTACCGACAATGCGAACGCGTACTCTCTGTACCTGAAGGGCCGTTACGCCTGGAACAAGCGCACCCTCCCCGATCTGGAAACCGCCATCTCCTATTTCAACCGCGCCATCGACGAAGATCCCGAATATGCTCTGGCCTATTCCGGCCTCGCCGACGCCTATTCTGTCATGCATTTTTACGGCGGGAATCCCAACGAAGAGTTTGCCAAATCCAACGCCGCGGCGCGCAGAGCGCTCGAACTCGATCCGAGCCTGGCGCATCCGCATGCCATTCTCGGTGCCAACGAGATGGAGTACGACTGGGACTTTGCCGGAGGAGAATCCGAATTCAAGAAGGCCATCGAGATCGATCCCAACGACGCCACCGCCCACCAGTGGTATGCCGAAAAACTAAGCGCGCTGGGCAGAAACCAGGAGGCCATTGCAGAAATCAATCGGGCTCACGAACTCGATCCCTTGTCGCCGGTGATCGCCCGCGTCATCGGAGGCATTCAAATCACGGCTCGCCACTACGACCAGGGAATAGCGGTCTGCCGGCAGCTCGCGCAGGAAAATCCGACCTTCGCCATCGCCCACGACTGCCTCTTCTACGCCTATTGGGACAAGCACATGTACCCGCAGACGGTCGAGGAATTCAGGACATATGCCCAACTCACCGGCAACCCTCAGGATCGCGAGAACGCCGACGCCCTCGACCGCGGATTCCGCTCCGGCGGATGGCCGGGCGCGGTCACCCAGCTCATTGCTGTATTCGAGAATCGGCGCAAGATCGGCTACGCCTCTCCCTTCATCATTGCCCGCCTCTACTCCGACCTGGGCGAGAAAGATAAGGCGTTCGAATGGCTCGACACGGCCTATCGCGAGCACGACTCGCTGCTGATCGCCCTGACTTCCTGGCCCCAGTTCGATTCCTTGCGTTCGGACCCACGTTTTGACGAACTGATGCGCAAAGTCGGGCTGCCGAAGAACTGAACTCGCGAACCCCAGCACACCTGACTTATTCGTAGCGCAGGCTTTCGACCGGATCCAGTTGCGAGGCGCGGCTGGCGGGAACCGTCCCGAAAATAATTCCCACCACCGATGACACGACGATGGCGATAATCGCGGACAGCCCTGAAATGGGAATGCGATAGTCCGTGAGAAACCGGACCGAGTAAGGGATGGCGAGGCCAACGACAATCCCCACGATGCCCCCGGCAAAAGAAATCAGAACCGCTTCCGCCAGAAACTGAAAGCGGATTTCACGGTTAGTCGCGCCGATCGCCTTGCGAATGCCAATCTCGCGGATGCGCGAGGTCACCGTCGCCAGCATGATATTCATGATGCCGATGCCGCTGACCAGCAAGGTCACGAAGGCGACCAGCATCAGCACCACCGTCAAGGCATCGGCCGCTCGATCCGCCACCGAGAGCAGCTGCGTCAGGTTCTGCACGCTGTACACCGATTCGGAGCGGTGCCGCGACTGCAGCACGCGCTTGATTGCGGCCGTCGCGGGCACAACATCCTGCGCGCTGGCGACCGAGACATACATCTCATGAATTGCTGCTGTCGGAGTAAAGAACCGGCTCACCGTGAAGGGGATCAGCATCGTGTCTTCCTGGATCTCCGATTGCCCGAACGTGTCCACGCTTTCCTTGAAGACTCCGATGATGGTGAAGGGCAGCCCTCCACTGAGCTTGATGGTTTGGCCGACGGCATCCTGAGGCGCGCCGTAGAGCTTCTGCGCCAGCTTCTCGGTGATGACGCCGACTTTGTTGCGCCCTGCCGAATCCTCCGGGTCGAAAAATCTTCCGGCCAGCACAATCAGGTTGCGCACCCGCTGATACTGCGGATCGACCCCCAGCACCAGGATGTCGCGCTGCTTGCCTCCGCCTACGCTGATGCGGTCGTTCAACGCCACTGTCGGCGACGCCGCCACCACGCTCGGCACCTGCTCGCGCACGGCCTGCACGTCGGCGTCGGTCATCGGGTCCGGCGTGGAATCGATGCGTTGCGAGCCGCCCTGGTAGTCGGCATAGATCATGTTCGTGCCGATGGATTGAATCTGGCGAAGCACGTACTGCTTCCCCGTCATTCCAATCGTGACCACCAGGATCACCGAGGCCGTGCCGACCGCCATCGCCAGCGCCGTCAGGAGAAATTGCAGCTTGTTGCTGCAGAACGCGTCATAAGCGAAATTCAGGATCTCGCTCAGCCCCATCGTAAGACGACGCGGATTGGTGACGGAAAGAGAGGTTGCGCTTGGCATCGTGGTAGTGCGCTGTTTGTTAATTTGATGTTAAACCCCGCTCGCCGGCCGCCGCAATCCGGTGGGACTGCGCAAGGCACGCCTCCTCAAGGCTGAGCCGAGACCGTGACCGAAGCGCGTTCCGGCTGCGTCTGGCCAGAAGGCGCTCGGCCCGCAATCGCCACCGCGGCCAACACCACGATCAGCGGATCGACCGGACGGAAATAATACGTCTCGGGGTGAGAGATGTAGTAGGTCAGCGGAAAGAAGAACAACACAATCGCAAAGCGAACGCCGAGCGAGCGGTCGCGTCGAAACACGCACCACAGACCGACGAGAGCGAGAACGCTAAGCGGCGTCTGTACCAGCATATTCGCGGGATCGAGCGGCTCCTCTTTCAGGTAAGCCGAGTTGAAGCTCCAGTAGCCGGTCCACATGTAGACGATGCGCCGGCAGGTCATCCAGGCGAACCATCCTGGATGAGCACGGATGTAATCCTCGCCCTGATGGAGCTTGTGATCCATGTAAGCCATTTCGCCCACGCGTTCATATTCGGCGAGTTCCGCGTCGTTGTGATTCGGGTGCAGGCTGCTGTTCACCCAGCGCAGCGAATAACCGTTGTTGCCGACGTAGAGCTCGAGGCCAAAGCCGCTGCGCACCGGGATGAAGCGATGAAAGAGCTCATAGTTGCGTCCAACCCACGGCGCCAGAACCGCGATCGAGGCCAACGCCGCCGCCAGCAACGGCGTTTTCCACGACAGGCCTTTGCGGTGTCGGCGATAGAGAGTCCACAGGCCGAGTAGCGGCAGAACCGACAACACTACCGGCTCCGTTAGTCCGGCCAGAGCGCCGAGAGCGCCGAAAGCCAGCCAGTCGCGCGGACGCGAGGAATCCTCCATGCGCCAGATGTAGAAAAAAAGCCAGCAAAGTTCCAGCGTCACCAGGCAGGTCGACCACGCCCAGTCGGCTCCGTAATAAATGCCATAAGGAGAGAGCGCCCATCCCCATCCGGCCCACTTCCCGACGCGATCGCCGAGCGCACCTTTCGCAAGCAGAAAAACCGGAATACAAGTCACCGCTGAGAAGACACTGTTTAGCGCCAGCGCGGCGATGATCGAAGCGGTGGTCTCAATCCCGAAGACCTTGAAGATTCCCGCCAGAAGATAGGAGTAGACCGGCGGCAGAAGCGCCGAGGGGGCGCCAGTTTCGGCGAACGGGCTGCCAAAGCCGTGGCCCGATGCGATTGAACGTGCGATCAGCCCGAAGGCCCAATGCTGCAGGACGAAAGGATCGGTCCAGTCGTGATAGAGAAATGGAATGATCGCGAGCCGGATCGCCAGGGCCACGACCACCATGAGAAGCCAGCCCGGCAGGGGCCTGGAGGAATGAGACTCTGTTGGCATTCTTTCGCGGAAACCGCTTCACCTTCGAGACGCTCTCTCAGTATAGACGGCACACCAGAACCTGACGGTTTTGATAAGGACACGTGAAGCCGTGAGGCTGGCGTTCCTCGATCGAGGTCAACGCACTTCCGACGAGGCCGTTCGTGACGACCGCGTCATCGCGCGACAGGACGACCCATTTCACTCCGAATTGCTGCTCGAGCCTTTCGAAATCCGACGTCTGAAAAGTCTTCCACCCCGTCTGCGCCTTGACCTCGCGCAGCCAGCGCGGTGCAAGGCGCGGAACGCGCGCCGCCATGCCTCCATCTTTCACGTAGTCGGCCAGCACGCTCCGTTCCGCCAGCGCGCGAAAACCGTGATAGTCCTCGCCCGTCAGTTCGACGTAGTGCGGGTCTAGCGCGAACAAGCTGTCGACTGGCGTGTTCTGACGGATCCAGCTGAATGCCTGCAGCCATGCATTCTGTGACGCGGCCCCCGGAAGTTCCAGGTGCGCGGTCGCCGGCAACATCTGCTGCTGCGCGTAGTACATGCCGCCGCTCAGTGGAAGAAACAGCAGCAGCCAGCGATAGATATGACGCCGCAGAACATAGCGGCCGAGCAAGCCGCCGGCAAACAGGAAGAAAAACAAATAGACGAGGTGCAGATAGCGCATGGGCTCGAAGGGACGCAGCCGTTCGAGGCTCGGCGGCAGCATGATGGCAAGCCCGGCCACCGTCTGGAAGACGCCGTAATAGATCACTCCCGAAACCAGAATCGGAAGCTCGGGCAAAGCGGCCGTCCCGCCGGCATGCCGCGCGAGGAGCCAGCGAAAAAACACCAGCAAAAGAATCGGAGCAAAGATCCCCAACCACTCGTACCATTCCCATCGCGTCAGGAAGTAGAAGCTCCGCGTCGAAGCCGCTTCGCGCCAGGCATCGGAGGCCGGTTCAAACATCCAACTCAGCGGCCACGCGAATAGAAGTAGAGCGGAAGATTCGATCGGCGCCCGCCGCGACGACGTGTGTCTTGCCCACCAAAGAAATGCGCACAAGGAGATCCCGAACCCGGCCATGATGGCATGCACCGAAAAGGCGGCGGCCAGCAGAATGCCCGCCCGCCAAAATCGGCGATCCATCACCTCGACGACCGCAGCCAGAATCGCGCCGGTGGCCAGCGTGCGCGGATGCAGATACTGATCGGCCAGATTGATGCCGGTGCCGGAGACAGGCAACGTCAGCAGCGCCGCGACCAGGCACACCGCCGCCCATTGCGCCGCGGGATCGGAAAAACACCGGCGGGCGATCCGCCGGCAGCCCCAAAGCAGCGCAAAAATGGCAGCCAGTTGCCAGCCGAATTCCGCCCACGCTACCGGCAGATGCGTCACGCGTATAGATAACGCGATCAGCTTGTCGAAGATCGTCGCCTGAAACTGCAAACGGAAGAAGCTGGCGTCGTGCGGAAACAGCGCAGGATTCAGATCTCTCTTTACCGCAGCCAGGTAGAAGGCGTCATCCTCGAGTCCGGGGTGATACCCCATCACCACAAAAGCCAGCAGCGTGATCAGAGCCAGATGCGCGTAGTTCTTCAGCGATGAACGGCGGCTCGCAGAAGCTTCGGCTGGGCTCATCAGGCAGGACGGGCGGCTTCGCCGTGTCCGACGTAATACTTGTCGTAGCCTGCTTCGAGTCTCCGTCCATGATCGCTGAAGCGCGGCAGGTGGAGAAGCCCGAAGCGCTGCAAGGCAAACTGCAGCGTGGTGGCAAGCACTCCGAAACCGTAATCGACGCTCCGCCGGAAGTTGATCGACGACGCTTCTTCGAAATATTTCGTCGGGCAGGAAACTTCCCCGATGCGAAACCCGAAGTGCACGCACTGCGCCAGCATCTGATTGTCGAAAACGAAGTCGTCGGAATTCTCGAGCAGCGGCAGATCGGTGAGAACCTTGCGGCTGAAAGCCCGGTACCCGGTGTGGTATTCGGAGAGCTTCACGCGCAGGAAAAGATTCTCAAAGGCTGTCAGCAACCGGTTGGAAATGTACTTATAGAGAGGCATGCCACCGAGCAGGGCACGGCCTCCGATAATTCTCGACCCCAGCACAACGTCGTAGACATCGTAGGCGACCATGCTCGCCATCGCGGTGATGAGCAACGGAGTGTACTGGTAATCCGGGTGCAGCATGATGACGACGTCGGCGCCGGCGGCCAGGGCTTCGCGATAGCAAGTCATCTGGTTGCGCCCGTAACCATAGTTGCGGTCGTGCTGGAAGACGCGCAATCCCAACTGGCGCGCCAGTTCCACAGTGCTGTCGCGGCTTTGGTCGTCGACCAGAATCCGGATGTCGACCAACTCGGGGACTTCCGCCACCGTGGCGCGGAGAGTCTTTTCCGCGTTGTAGGCGGGCATGACGACCGCGATGCGTTTGCCGTTGATCATGGGGAACCGGGCGCTGTGCCTGCTGATGGCTCGCCGAGATAGTTTACCTGAGAAGACGGCCCAGGTGAGGGCGGCGGATCGAAAGCCGCCCACGTCCTCCGGGCACCGTGGGCGGTCAAAGGATGTGAACATCCATCCGACGAACACGCGCTCGAGACCTTCCGCGGCCCGCAGGCTATTTCATGTTGTCGAGGATCGAACCGACAATGCCTCCCACTACGCCGCCCTCGACCGCCTGCCTCGGGGCCTCGCGCGGCAGATATCTTTCGATGGCGTGGGCGAGTTTCGCGATCGGCAGAGTCTGCAGCCACACTCTTCCCGGCCCGGTGAGCGCGGCAAGGAAGATACCGTCACCGCCAAAAATCATGTTCTTGATTCCGGGAACGGTCGTGATCTGGAACGAGACGCTGGACTGAAACGCGCCTACGTGCCCGGGATGGACGCGCAGGGTCTCGCCCGGCTGCAGATCGCGAATCACAAGTTCGCCCGAGAGTTCGAGCCAGGCTGTGCCTTGTCCGCTGAGACGCTGGAGGAGGAAGCCGTCGCCGCCGAAAATCCCCGCGCCCAGGGACTGTTGAAAGCCTACTCCAATCTGAATCTGCGAAGTCGCGCACAGGAATCCGTGGCGATGGATCATGTATTCGTGGCCGGGCGCGACTTCCACGGGAACAATGTGGCCAGGCAACTTGGTCGCGAAGGCAAGCTCGCCGCCCGCGGCCAGAGAGCGGTATTCGGTCATGAAGATGGAACCGCCGCCGGCCACGCGCTTCAACACTCCGAACAGGCCGCCGCCGCCCGCGAACTGAGTGTGCGTAGTCATCTGGATGGCGCTGCTCATCCAGGAAAGTTCTCCGGCTTCGGAGATGATGGCGTCATTGGCGTCGAGCAGAAATTCGAGAACCGGCATGGTTGTGCCGGTGATGCGGCTTTGCATAATTCCTTCTCCTCTTGACTTGCGGACTCGTGATTGAAGACGGCCCAGGCGGGCCTTACCGGACCGCGAATGAGGAGTATACCGCGAGCCAGGGAGCGGCTCAGTGCAAGCCAACGGCGGCGAAGGCGCTGACGGCTTCGGGGTTCTGCATGAATATGTTCCAGACGAAACCTGTGCGCTGGTTTTCCGCCATCAGCATGGTGATGCCGAGATCAATCCCGAGCACGTCGGAATCGTACCAGCCGCTCAGCGGGTTGAACGCGTCAATGAATCCGTAGCGTTGCCACGACAGCGGATACTTCGCCTGCAGATTCCGCAGGACGGCGATGCAGTCCGCGGGCCGAAATGGCAGCGAGCCTCCGGCGGCGCACGGCACGAGCGTTCCATCGATCGGTCCCATGGCCGGAGGGCCGCCCCAGACCGTGTAGCCGCCGGCCGAGTCCGAAGCCGTAATCCCCCACGCGTCCGATTGATAATCGGAAAACTGCGGCTGTAGCGACAGACAGAAAAGTTCGTGGGCCTGCGTAGCGGTCACTGAATTGTTGAAGTAGTTGGTGTACTTGTCGCTCTTGTTGCGGAAGTCGAACCACGCATGGGAATACTGGTGAATGAAAAGCGGAGCATACAGATTCGTGATGTAAGTCAGGCCGTTGTAGGTTAAGGTGGGGCGGCTGAAGGCATCCCAGGACGACGCCGGAACGGGGTTTGTCGTCGAACCGATGGCGAGCAGGTACAGCATCATCAACTCGCTATACGTGTCCCAGCGAGTAGAGATGAAACCGTTCTCCGGCGTCCATCCCATGGAGAAAGTCGTGCCACTGTTGAGCATCCACGGCCAATTCACCCGGTCATAAATCTGCGAGGCAAGGCTCTGGATTTGCGCATCCTGGAAGTATTGGCGGCAGGTCAGAACCCCGCAGAGAAGAATCGACGTATCGATGGACGAGACCTCCGATCCCGATGCCCGCGCCCCCGTATTCATATCCACGAAGTGATAATAGAAGCCATTGACGTTGGTCTGATTCAACAGAAAACTCAGGGTGGTCGAGACTCTGTCTTGAATCTGCGTCGCGTCCCCGTAGCCTCGCTTGTGACCGATGCAGAGTGCGGTCAGTCCGAAACCCGTCGACGCAATGCTGGAGAGCGTTCTGGTGTCATTTCCCGAAGCTACAGAGCGGTCTTTGACCTGGCCGATCGTGGAGCTGGCCTGTTCCCAGAAAAAGAGGAAGATCGCGCGCTGAATCTGGTCCAGAAAGGCGTCGTCGGAGAGCGGAGGCGTGGGTGGCGGCGGAGTCGTTGACGATGGACTGCTGCTGCAGGAAGTCAGCACGCTCGCCAGGCGCAGCGCAGGGTACGCGAGTGCAGCCTTCGCGGAGTACCTGAGTAGTTCGCGGCGGGTGAGAGGCCGATTTGCAGGGCGCGCTGGCTGCAACGGTTTCACGGGTGACGATCGATCGAAGTTCGAGTTTTTCTCGTGCTACTTTTGCGTGACTGCCTCGAGTTTGTTCAGCATGGAGCCGATTTCTGGATTCGACATGAAGCTTTTCCAGACCAGCCCGCTGCGATAATTCTCGACCATCACCGCAATCGGCGCCTGATTCAGTCCCATATAGATCAAGGAAACCCAGTCGCGCTGGGGATTGTAGGCATCGCGAAGCCCGTAGAGGCCCCACAGTTCCCCGCCGAGATCGCGATAGTAATGCTTGAATGCGGCCATCGACGCCTCGGGCGTATACGGAAACGAAGCCAGAGCTCCCGTGGGAGTCAGAGTGCCGAAGTCATGATCCGCATCGGGGGCGTGCGGCACGTAGCCATCGGGACCGTCGCTGGCGGTCAGGCCCCAGGCGTCTTCGCCGTACCCCGGAAAATGTTTGGGATCGGCGATGCAATAGGCGCGATTGATCAGCGCGATGTTGCGGTTGTTCTCGAAATACGAAGGCGTGAATCGGTCGCGCAGGCTATGCGGATCGAATCCCAGGAACGAATAGTGCGTGAAAAATAGTGGACCGCCGGTTCCGACGCCAACATCGAGCTTGATTCCGTAATAGCTGTGCCCGTTGGAATAGTGATCTCCGTCGCTGCTGCCGGACCATCCGGCGCGATAGTTGATCGCCCGCTCGGACTGCGAAGCCCAGCCCGAGTAATACATCTCCGCTGGGACCGGATGCGTCGGTGACGACATGGCCAGCAGATACGTGATCATGACTTCATTGAAGCCGATCAGCGGATGCTGAATTTGCCACTTCCATTCCGCCGACCAGTGCCAGTAGAGAAAATCGCCGGGCTGCGGTCCGCGATACCAGTCCCATTCGACGGACTCCCAAAGCTTGGTAATACGGCGGTAGAGATTCTGCTCCGCGCTGCTGTCGCCGCGGAAATACTGGCGCGCGGCCAGCAGGCCTTCCATGAGAAACGAAGTCTCGACCAGGTCGCCACCGTTGTCGAACATGCCGAAGACCGGCATCGTCTTGCCGGTGCTGCCGTCCATGAAGTGCGACCACGCCCCGTGATATCGCTGGGCGTGTTCGAGGAAATTCACAATCTTGGTCAGGCGTTCGACGCCCTGGGAGCGAGTGATGAAGCCGCGTTGCACGCCAACGATCAGGGCCTCGATCCCCATTCCGCTCGCTCCGGTGGCCACGATGCGGTCGTCGCCCGGAATATCCTCGCGTGCCATGCCTGAGTGAGGATCGGCGCCGTCCCAGTAGTAATGGAAGCAGGCCTCCTGCAACATGGTCAGGAGTTCATCGTCGGAAAACTCACGGGTCGAGGCCGTGGCGGCTTGGGAGAGCGGCGAAAGTCGATAGTTCCAATCCGAGCTGGCAACCTTGTATTTCGCGGTGATGCCCGACTTTCCCAGAAAATCTTCGAACCGGTTCATCCCCGGCAACTGGATGCCGACTGGCTCGAAGCCTTTGTCATCGAGCGACCGATAGATCACGTAACGGCCGATGGCGGGAGTCTTGGTCAGATCGGACGCAACTTCATCCCAGCGCACTTCGACGTGGCGATCGTAGCCCACGGCGCGCACCTTCCGCGGCGCAGGCAACACGACCTGCTTGCCCGAAGGCGGGTCGTCGCCCACGCGGACTTCATCAATGATCAGCGTGTGTCTGGCGCGGTCCGCCCGGTCCTGATGGAAGACGACATTTTGCAGGGATTCGGGATGGAACGGATAAATCGAGCCGGTGCGGAATGTGGCCAACGGAATTCGAACCTGGACCCACCGCCCTGCTGGAATGTCGCCAATAAATCTTCCCAGCGGAACGGGCTCGGTAAACGATTGGGGAAATTCGGCGACCTGAAGTCCTGCGAACGTGTCGGAGAGCAGGAGCATGGGAAGGTCGCCAGCGGAGATTTTCTCTGGAGTGAAGCACCAGAAGTAAAGGTTGTGACCCTCCAGTGCGGGATAGCGATTGCGAAAATCGTTGACTCGGATTTCGGCTTCCCATCCGCCCCCGGGTTCTGATTGCCATTCGAGGCGAAGCGCGTTGGGCGGCGTGAGAAACGTTTTGCTTTCCACCGGGAGGTGGCTGTCGCGCAACTCGAGAACACTGGAACCATTCGCCATGCCCCAGCTGTAGAAGTAGGAGTCGCCGGTCAGGCTGTTGTCAAACACAACGTGCCGGTAATAGCCGCTGCTTTGTGCTGAGGCGGGGCCAAGGCACAGGAATAGGACAAGGGTCGTCGCTGCGAGAAGATGGCGCATTCGGCTTTTCATGATTCGTTTTTCCGCGGCCCGCGCACAAATCGAGTTAGGGCAGTAAGACTCGAGTTAGGGCAGAATGTTCGCCTCGGCCGGAGTTCCATGAGCCGAGTCCGAACTGATCCACACTGTGAGCCTGGCAGGTTCGGCGGCGAACTGGTTGTGGTCGTTCCAGATGGCGAACGCTTCCGGTTTCAGGTCGAATTTTACGTGCCGGGTTTCTCCGGGAGCCAGAGAGATCTGCTGAAATCCTTTGAGCGCTCGAACCGGCTGAGCCGTGCTGGTTCCGCGCAGCTGAATGTAAAGCTGCACCGTTTCGATGCCTGCCCGCGGCCCGCTGTTGGTGACATCGGTTTCGGCGGTCAGGGCAACTGTCGTCGGCAACTCGAGATTCCTGTTCAAGCTTGCGGCGCTCAGACTTTGAGCGCTGATGGTTGTGGGTCCGTACGAATAGGTCGTGTAAGAGCCACCGTAACCGAAGGGAAACTGCGGGCTGTTGAGTTCGTCGAGATATCGCGAGACATACTTGCTCGTGATATCTGTCGGCGGGCGGGTAAGATCGACGTTACCGGGCGGACGCCCCGTGCTTAAAGCATTGTAGTAAAGAGGTTCTTGTCCCACGCTGCGCGGCCAGGTAACGACGAGCCGGCCACTGGGATTCACATCGCCAAACAGCGTGCTCACCAGGGCGGAGCCGCCGGCGATTCCGGGCTGCCACGCGGCGATCACGGCGGGAACATGTTCGAAGGCCCAGGGCAAAGTGAGCGGCCGCCCGCTGAAGAGGATCAGGACGACCGGCTTGCCGGTGCGCACGACCGCTTCGAGAAGCTCTTCCTGCTTTCCGGGAAGCCCGAGGTGGGCGCGCGAGGCGGCTTCACCGCTCATGCCGGTATCCTCGCCCAGCGCCAGCACTGCAAGATCGGCCTTTTCAGCGCCCGCGACAGCGGCGGACATCTGCTCGCTGTTTCCATCGAGAATGCCAGAGCCCTCGTAATGCGCGACGTGCTCCGCGCCCAGCCGATCGATCAGGGCCCCGGTCAAGGAAGGTCGTGCTCCAACTTGTGGTGGGGCGCCGTTCAAATCGGAATGGTAGTCGCTCAGCGGGCCGATCACTGCGATGTTCTGAACGCTCTTCGCCAGCGGCAAGACCGGTGCTCCGGCGGGGCCGTTCTCGTTTCGCAACAACACGAACGAACGCTCAGCCGCGGTTTCCGCGAGCGCAACACTCTCCGGATGATAAAGAGCTTTGGGAGCGGCGGCTTCATCGACATAAGGATGGTCGAAGAGGCCGAGTGCGAACTTGACCCGAAGAACGTCGCGCACCGCGCTGTCCAACTCGGCCTCCGTGGCCAGGCCGGATCTGACAATGTGCTCGAGATTGTCGTGGTAGAGGCTGCTCACCATGTCCATATCGACGCCGGCCACGAAGGCTTTGCGCGCCGCCGTTTCGCCATCATTGGCGATGCCGTGTGGAATCAGCTCGCCGATCGCGTCCCAATCGCTAACCACCAGGCCGCGGAATCCCCATTCCTTGCGGAGAATTTGCTTCAGCGTGAAGGGGTTGGCTGTCGACGGAATTCCATTCAGAGAATTAAAGGCGCTCATCACCGAAGCGGTGCCGGCTTCGACCGCCCCATGAAAAGGCGGAAGATAGAATTCGCGCAACGTGTGTTCTGAGATCTCGGTGGAGTTGTAATCGCGTCCGGCCTCGGCAGCGCCATAACCGACAAAATGCTTGGCGCAGGCCGCGATGCTGTCCGCTGCGTCGAGCCGCCTTCCCTGATAGCCGCGGACATATGCCGCCGCCATCACCGACCCCAGATAAGGATCTTCGCCGGCGCCTTCGGCCATACGTCCCCAGCGCGCATCCCGGGCGATGTCCACCATCGGCGAGAAGGTCCATCGGATGCCGTTGGCCGAGGCCTCCGTCGCGGCCACACGCGATTCCTTCTCTATGATGGTCGGATCCCAAGTTGTCGCCAATGCCAGCGGAATTGGAAATTCCGTTCTGAATCCGTGGATGACATCGAGCCCGAAAAGAATCGGGATGTGCAGCCGGGATTTTTCCATCGCGATCCGCTGGTAGGCGTTGACCTGATGCGGGTCGGTGACATTGAACAAAGAGCTGATCTCGCCCTTCGCGATCATGTCGTCGTAATCGGTTCGGCCCGTCCCGGGGCCGGTGGGCTGACCGGCCGAGTACTGCACCAACTGCCCGACTTTCTCCCCCAGGGTCATGCGCCGCAGCAGCGCATCCACGCGAGCGTCGATCTTTTCATCCGCGGCCGAGGCCGCGGATTGAGGTGCAAGGACGGATTGCGCCCGAAGTGAAGATCCGGTCGCCAGCAGCCAAACTACGCTCAGGATCAGGATTTGAAGGAACTGCTTGCAGAAATAGGAATGAATTCTTCGATACACCGGATCAAAAGGAGTCATGTCTCGCACCGCACGCGGCATAAGGCCGGACCTCCAGCCAAAGGCGAAACTGCCTACTAAATCGGGTTAGTACACCGTTACGGCAGTGTATCAGATACGCTTTTGCGTCCACTGTCAAGGATGATTCTTAACTTTCAGGCAGAACTGCGCTTGCTCCGTCCTTCTCTTTATGCGAGACTTCGCAGCGTGACGATCGGAAGAACGGGCAAGGGTACGAACCGGGCCATCGAAATGGGGCGCAAGCCGGTCAGCCTGAAAGAACTTGCATCTCGCCTGGGACTGTCGCCGGCCACGGTCTCCCTAGTCATCAATGGATCGCGCGTCGCCGACTCCATCCCCCAGGAAACCAAGGACCGGATCTTCGCCGCCGTCCGCAAATACAAGTACCGCCCGAACTTCTTCGCCCGCTCGCTGCGGGCGCAGCGAAGCTTCACCATCGGCGTCATCGTCCCTGAGGTAAGCGACGGATATTCCGCATCGGTCATGAGCGGGGTGGAAGACCACCTGCTCCAGGAAGGTTATTTCTACTTCGTCGCCAGCCACCGCCATCGCACGGACCTGATTGATGAGTATCCCCGGCTGTTTCTGGAACGCTCGGTGGATGGTCTGATCGCGGTCGACACGCCCTGGACGCTGATCCTCTCGGTTCCGGTCGTTACGGTTTCCGGCCACAATCAGGTCAAGGGCGTCACCAATATCGTGCTGGACCATAAGCGCGCGGCCGAAGTCGCGCTGAAACACCTGTTCCAGCTCGGTCATCGCCAGATCGCGTTCATTAAAGGACAGGAATTCAGCTCGGACACGGCGGTCCGCTGGGCCAATATCGAATGCGTCGCCCGGCAGATGGGCCTGCCCATTCCGCCCGCGCTGGTGGCGCAGTTGGAGGGGGATTCGCCCTCTCCGCAGCCCGGATACAAAGCCGCGAAGAAGCTGCTCGCCGCCAATCGCCCGTTCACCGCCCTGTTTGCCTTCAATGACATTTCGGCGATGGGAGCGATTCGAGCATTCCGCGAAGCGGGACTGCAAGTTCCCTGGGATGTTTCCGTCGTCGGCTTCGATGACATTCAGAGCGCCGCGTATCAGAATCCGGGGTTGACCACTGTGCGCCAACCACTGCGCGAGATGGGACGAATCGCGGCCGAGACGGTGTTGCGGCGCATCACGCGCCCCGGCACTGATCTGCATGCGGCGGAACGAACCGTCGAACCCGAACTGATCGTTCGCGAGACTACGAGGCGGGTGCCGGGCGCGGCAGCGAGTTCCAAAAAGACTGCCGTGCTGAGCTGAAAGACCCGGGCAGCAGTTCTCTCCTCGGCAACCTTTCTCCTGGAAGGCGACCACGGTAGAAAATCGTTAAGGTACACACAACCGATCAGTTTCACTCCCCGCTTCATCACATCCGCGTACACTCCTCAAAACAATGCGCTTGACTGTCGAAATTCGGCTGTGCTATAAGCGGTCCGAAAATCACTACTAAAACGCTTTTGTACAGTTTTAGTAGTTGCGACGGCTCGGGGGTCGAAAAAACCTCAAGCACACGAAGGGGCGTTTATGAACCGATCTGTAGCAGGATTTCGCACGGCCTCGTTACTGATTTCTATTTTCCTTTTCGCCGGCATGGCGCAGGCCCAGTATCGCGGCTCGATCCAGGGCACGGTCACCGATCCGCAGGGAGCCGTCATCCCCGGCGCGACCGTCACCCTGACAGACAAGGAAACGAACCGCACTCTAACTGCCACTACCAGCGACGCCGGCATCTACAACTTCAGCACGCTGCCGCCGAGTCACTACTCGATGACGGTGGAAAAAACCGGCTTCAAGAAAAAAGTGCTGGACGACGTCTCGATCATCGCCGAGCAAGCCAACGCGGTAAATGTGCAACTCGACATCGGGGCCAGCAATGAAACCGTGACCGTCAATGCCGCCAACGCGCCGCTAATCGATACCGAGACCGCACAGTTGAGCGGCACGGTAACGAGCCAGGACGTGCAGAAACTGCCGTCCTTCGGCCGCGACGTGTTTCAACTGGCGCAGCTGGCTCCCGGGGTGTTTGGCGATGGCTCGCAACAGCAAGGCGGCGGCTCCTATCAGTTGCCTGGCACCAACTCCGGCGCGAGCGGCGCGACCGACGGCGTATTCAAGACCGAGAATGCCCCGCAGATCATGGCCAATGGCGGCCGGCTGAACGCCAATAACATCACTCTTGACGGCGTTGGAATCACCAGCGTGTCGTGGGGCGGCGCGGCCATCGTGACGCCAAACGAAGACTCCGTGAAGGAAGTCAAGATCGTCAGCAACAGCTACGACGCGGAAAACGGACGCTTCTCCGGAGCGCAAATCCAGGTCATTTCGCAGAACGGCACCAATGACTATCACGGCAGCTTCTTTTTCAAAGCGGACCGGCCTGGTCTGAACTCGTATCAGGCGTGGACCGGAACCGCCGGTTCGCCCACCACTCCGCAGCGCAACACCTCCCGCTTCAATGACTGGGGCGGAAGCGTTTCGGGCCCGATTATCAAGAACAAGCTGTTCGGCTTTTTTGCCTATGAGACCATCCGCAATAAATCGACGAACACGGGGACCGGATGGTACGAAACACCTGCCCTGCTGCAGTCGGCGCCCTCCGGCAGCCTGGCGTCACGGTATGGCGCGTATCCGGGCGAGGCGGCTTCGTTCAGCGGCGTGATTGATCAGACGTGCGGCTCCATCGGACTGGTCGAAGGCACGAACTGCCATGAGATTCCCGGCCAGGGGCTCGACATCGGACGGCCTCTCGACACAACACTATTTCCGCTGGGAACTCAAGACCCCAGTTTCGTGAATCAATTCACGCCGGGGTTGGGCGGCGACGGGACCGGCAGCGCCGCCAATCTGGACGGTGTTGCCGATATCGTAGACCTCAACACGATTGGGCCCAGCACGCAAACCAACCAGCAGTTCAACGGTCGCGTCGATTACAACGCAACCAGCAAGGATCTGATCGCGGTCAACATGTATCGCGTGCCGGTCACGCAGACTTCGTTTAACGGCGATCGTCCGGCGAACCTCTTCCACCACAACGCCACTAACGAGGCGGAGACCGCTCTGTGGGATCACACCTTCACCGCGACTCTGCTCAACGAATTGCGTATCAATGCCGCGGGCTGGCGGTGGAACGAACTCAAGGACAATCCCCAGATTCCGCTGGGCTTGCCGCAAACCGCTTACATTGGCGACCCATCGGCTGGCGGCAACATCGGTTCGGTCTGTCCTGGCTGCAATAGTCCCGGCGGACCCGCGGGCAGCATCTTCGATCAATGGACCTACAACCTGAAAGATGTTGTCACTAAGGTGCATGGCAGCCACACGCTGAAGTTTGGCGGCGAGGTCACGAAACTGCACTTCGTGCAAGACGCTCCCTGGTCGGCACGGCCGAACTGGGGCTTCAACAACTACTGGGACTTCCTGAACGATGCTCCCAGCAAGGAGGTTGGGACGTTCAATCCTCTGAACGGCATCCCGACCGACGTGCGAAAAGACTCGCGTTCCACCCTGCTTGGGTTCTTCGTGCAGGATGATTGGAAGCTTCGCCCGAACCTGACCGTCAACCTGGGCATGCGCTGGGAGTATTTCGGCCCGCTCACGTTCCTGCACAACCAGCTCAGTTCCGTGGTGCTTGGAAGCGGATCGGACGCGCTCACGGGAATGTCGATGCGGATCGGCGGAAACCTGTACAACGCCGACAAGCACGACTTCGGCCCGGAACTGGGATTTGCCTGGAGCCCGGGCGCCATCGGAAGTCACGACCTTTCCAACAGACTGGTCATCCGCGGCGGCTTCGGCCTCTCCTACACGGGTGAAGAAGAAGCCATTACGTTGAACGGATGGGGCAACATCCCGTTCACCGACGGCGGCGCCAACCTGTTAGGCGCGGACATCGTTTACGACTTCCCAACGGACCCGCATCAGTTCGAACCGTATCCGTCGAATCCCAACACGATTGAAACCTTCAACTCGCAGAACATCCCGACGGTTGGTGCGCCGGTCGCGGTCACCGGATTCCCGGCGAACTACGCCACTCCGTACACCTACCACTACTCGCTCGAAGGACAGTACGATCTCGGCGGCAACTGGGTGGCGACGCTTGGCTATCAGGGAAGCGTATCGCACCACCTGACGCGGCAATACAACCTGAATGAGATTTACGGCGCTCAGGGGATCGCACTGAATCCAATGATCAATGACGTGGACTGGTACGCACAGGATGGCAATGCGCATTCCAACGCATTGCTTACCGAACTGGCCCATCAGCTCACCCACTCCTTCCAGTTCGACATGCAGTATCGCTACGCGAAGAGCATGGATAACGGATCGCAACCGTATAACGTCAGCAATTTCCAGTGGGCGTCCGGCGGCGATTGGGGCCCATCCGACTACGACGTTACGCACGCGTTCAAACTCTACGGGATCTATTCCCCGCGCATCTTCCAGGGCGGCAGAGGCTGGCTGGAGAAGGTTGCCGGCGGATGGAGTTTCAGCGGAATTCTGAATGCGCACTCCGGCTTCCCATTCAATCCGACGTTTTTCAGCACCTGCGACCTGATTTACAACGGCGGCTCGTGCTCGAATGGGTCGAACGGGAGCTTGCTGCCGGCCCAGTATCTGGGCGGCGCCAAGCACAGTTTCAGCAACTCAACCTTCCTGAGCGCGGGCGGGAACTTCCCGAACGGCGGGGCCGCGTACTTCACAGCGCCGACCTTCACCGATTGCTCCGCACCGTTCCCGACCATTTGCCCGGGTACGCCGCAAGCGCCGGGGATCGAGCGCAACGCCTTCCGTGGGCCGCGTTACTTTGATATCGACGCGACCCTCAGCAAGTCATTCGGACTCCCGACCATGCCGGTACTGGGGGAGGGAGCGAGGATCGAGTTCCGCATTGACGCCTTCAACCTGATGAACTCGCTCAACCTCAACAACGTGGACACCAACGTAACCGATCCGCACTTCGGCCAGGCAACGGGCGCTCTCGGTGCCCGCACGGTCGAGATGCAGGCGCGGTTCAGCTTCTAACCGGCGAACGACCGCAACGTCGGCCCGCCATCTCCGCCGCCGCAGGATGAACCAAGACTCATCCTGCGGCGGCGCTTCATTTAGACTGGCGATTGTGCAGGCGCTCGCGGCCACTTTCCGTTTGCGTGTGATCTCTCTCTCTCATGCGAGGCGAGGCACCGCTGTGGCGCTCCTCGTCGCAGCGCTGCTCTTCGCCGCAGTTGCGCTGGCACAGAACCCCTCTCCTCACTCATTTTCCAGCGACTTCCCCGCCCTTTCGGCCAGAGCGAATGCGGCGCGCGATGCCAATCATCTAGCCGAGGCGCGTCATCTCTATAAGCAGGCATTGTCGCTGCGTCCCGCATGGGCTGAAGGTTGGTGGTCCCTGGGGACAATCGCCTATGACCAGAATTCCTACCCGGAAGCCGTCCGTGATTTCCGCAATGCTACGAAGTTCGCTCCGAAAAACGGAAACGCGTACGTGATGCTTGGTCTGAGCGAGTTCGAACTCGGCGAAGATGATCTGGCTCTCCGGCACATCATCCAAGCGGGCGATCTGGGTCTCGACCAGGATCCGGAACTTCGGCACGTCGCGCTCTACCACCAGGGCCTGCTGCAGCAACGGAAAGGACTGTTTCAGTCGGCGCAGGAGACGCTGGAGCAGTTGTGCCTGCAAAACGTAGACAACGCTGATGTCGCTGTTGCGCTCGGAATGACACTGCTTCGCCAGACAAGCAAGACTCCGCCGGCGCGTGACTCGCGCGATGGCGAGGTCGTCTTGCACGTCGGCCGTGCCGGCTGCCTCTCCGGCCAGAAGAAGTATGACGAGGCCCGCGCCATAATGAAAACCGTGGTTGCCGGCGATCCGAAGTACCCTGGCGTCCACTATGCCTACGGGCTATTACTGGTCGAGGCGAGCGACTTCCCCGACGCAGTAACCCAGTTCAAGGCCGAGATCGAGAACAACCCCAATGATGTCATCTCGCGCTTGCAGATTGCCGCTGCTACGTATAAAACCGACTCCGCCACCGGGCTGCCCTATGCCGAGGAGGCGGTAAAACTGGCCCCGCAATTGCCATTTGCGCACTACCTTCTGGGACTCTTGCTGCTGGATATGGACAACTTCCAGCGCGCGATTCCGCAGTTGGAGGTTGCCCGAAAAGCGTTTCCCGCGGAAAGCAGGATTTACCTTGCTCTCGGCACGGCATATTCCCGTGCCGGGCGTAAAGCGGAAGCGGCCCGCGCGCGCGCCGAATTCGAGCGACTGAAGACGACCGAGCACGCTGGAGAACAACCGCAGCAGGGTGGGGATAAAATCCGCGTCGGGGACGTTGTCTCGCACTGAAGCGTAAGCCCCTACTGGCGCGGTTCTTCGATCGTCATGACCCGGTCGCCTTCCACGTCATGCAGCACCTGCTTGATGCCGCTGGGCCAGCGAATCTCCATCTGCCGGATGACGCGGTTGCGCCCCAAGCCGAAATGTACCCGGCTGTCGCTGGAGCACGCGTAGCCAACCGCTGTGGTGGCTTCATTCCACTGCGACTGCCCATCTTCGGTAATGATGTGAATCTGCGCGCCCAGGCCCATGCGGTTGCTTTTCGTGCCGGCGAGTTTCAGAAGAATCCAGTGATTCGCGTTCTCGGAGATGTTATGCAGAATCTCCACCTGTCCGCCAAGAACGGAGACGACGGCATCGATACGTCCATCGTTGTCGAGATCGCCAAAGGCCACGCCGCGATGCGCCGCCTCCAATTGAAAGTCGGGGCCAGCCGTGCTGCTGGCGTCGGCAAATTTCCCCTGCCCCAGATTGCGGAAGACCGTATTGGGCTCGGGATAACGACGGTTCGGATATAGCTCATTGATATTGTCCATGACGTTTGCTCGCGCCACGAACAGGTCCTTCCAGCCGTCGTTGTCGAAATCGTAGATGCCGTTGCTCCACCCGGACATTTCCTTAGTGGCGTCGAGCCCATTGGCCTGCGTCATATCGTCAAAGTTGCCGTTCCCCTCGTTGATCAGCAGAGGAAATGTCTCGTGCTCGACGGCGGTGTACCAGATATCCGGCCGCCCATCGTTGTTCACGTCGCGGAAGTCCGATCCCATCCCGGACAGCGTGATCCCGTCGGGAGCATACGCGACCCCGGCCATGACGCCGACTTCCTCGAACTTCTTTCCACCGAGGTTGTGGAAGAGAAACGACGGCGTGGTGTCGTTGGCCACGAAGGCGTCCAGATACCCGTCGCCATCATAATCGGCGAACGAAACGCTCATGCCCTTGCCCATGTATTTGGCGATGCCCGTTTCCTCCGAAACATCGGTAAAAGTTCCATCGCCGTTGTTGCGGTACAGGGTGTTGTGCAGCGACTCGTACAGTTTGGGATGGCAATAGCCGCGTACCCCATTGCGAATCGCGCAGTAGGGATCTTTGTTTACCTCCCAGACGCAATAATTGACGACGAACAGATCGAGGCGGCCGTCATTGTTGTAATCGAACCAGCCGGCACCCACCGACCACATCTTTTTGCCATGCATCTTTGCCCCGGCCAGCCCCGCTTTCGCGGTCACGTCGGTGAACGTTCCATCGCCGTTGTTGTGAAAGAGCTGGTTATCGGTGACGTTGGCCAGGAAGATATCCGGACGGCCATCGTTGTCGTAGTCGCCGACGGCGACCCCCATTCCATACCCGGCCCCCGCCAAACCGGCGCGTTCGGTGACGTCGGTAAAGGTTCCATCATGATTATTCCGGTAGAGCCGGTTCCAGTACTCCGGCGACTCTTTCTTCAAAGAAGGAATGGCCGCCCCATTGACGAGATAGATGTCGAGATAGCCGTCGCCATCGTAATCGAGCAGGGCCACGCCTGCGACCATCGTCTCAATCTGATTTTTGTTTGGCGTCGGCGAATTATGCGTGACGAACCGAACGCCTGCCTTGCTCGCAATGTCCTCAAACCGGATCGTAGACTCCCCGGCCGCGGCCTGCCTGGAAGCCTCTTGGGCTTTTCCGGGAAGAGGATGGAGGAAACAGGAGACGAACCAGAGAACGGCGATGAATACAAACTCACGCATGTTGCGTCTGAAAACCGGCTTTGAGCATTCCTTCCTGAGCTTCCTTGTTCTTCATGAAAGTTCGCCAGACCAGGCCGCTGCGCTGATTTTCGGCCATCAGCATGGTGATGCCGACGTCGATGCCCAGCACGTCGGAGTTGTACCAGCCGCTCAGGGGATTAAAGGCATCGACGAAGCCGTACCGGCCCCAGGCTTTCGGATACTGTTCGCGGATGGCGCGTAGAACCTGCACACAATCGGAATAGAGGAACGGCAAGGAACCTCCAGCGGCACAAGGCACTACGCTTCCATCGAGGTGGCCCATAGGAGGCGGCCCGCCCCATCCCTGATAGCCGGACGACGAATCCGACGAGGTGATTCCCCAGAGATGATCGCTGTAATCGGGAAAGCGGTCGTGCAGAGATAGGCAGAAGAGTTTGTGCGCCTTGGTCGCCTTGACCGAGTTCTCGAAATAGTCGGCGTACGCATCCCGCTTGCCGCGGAAGTCGAACCATGCCTGAGAATACTGATGGGTAAAGAGCGGATCATCTCCCGAGATGTATTCGATCCCTTGAAATCTGACAACCGGCCGTGCCCAGGCGGTCCATGATTCGGCCGGTACCGCATGCGTCGGTGAGCCCAGCGCCAGCAGGTAGATCATCATCAGTTCGCAATAGTGATCCCAGCGATCGTCGAGAAAACCAGCCTCCGGATGCCATCCCATGGAGAAGGTCTTGCTGCCATTCAACATCCAGGTCCAGTCGACACGTTCATAGATCTTCGACGCCAGGTCCTGCACTTCGGCATCGGAAAAGTGTTGCCGGGCGGTGAGAATTCCACACAGCAGAAGCGAAGTGTCGATCGAAGAGATCTCGCACTCCCATTTTCTCGCTCCGCTGTTCATGTCGATGAAGTGGTAGTAGAAGCCATGCTCGTTGGGAAGGTTCCACAAAAACCGGAGCGTCGCGCGGACCCTCTCCACAATTTCAGTTCTCTTCCCAAAAGCGCGCGCTTCGGCGATGCACAGGGCGGTCAGTCCAAAGCCCGTGGCAGCAATGCTGGAAATCACCTGCGGGTCGTTACCGTTCAAGAGCGCGCGGTCTTTGACCTGGCCCGTGCTCGCGCCACACTCGGTCCAGAAGAAGTCGAAAGCGCGGCGTTCGATCTCGTCCAGCAACGCGTCGTCCGAGCCCGGATACGGGATTCGCGCCGGCTCGACGAAATTTCGCCCTCCTTGCTCTTCGAGGGCGCACGCCAGCGGACCAAAACGAGCGACGGGAACCGCTGCTGCGCCAAACACCGCCAGGCGCAGCCAGTCCCGTCGCGTAAGGCCTGCGTTCGAACCGCGATTTCGATGCCTTCGTGTGAGTGGCGCCATCGTTCTCACGAGAGGTGGTCTTTTGATGATATACGGCGAGATGAAGCGGAGGGAGAAAATCCCCACTATGAGTGCAGGCTGCGCCCTTCCACGGCCACGGTGGAAACCTAAGAAGCTACGCTGTGACGCCGGAGATGTGCGTTCGAGCGCTGGTGGGCGGGACCGCGGCGCGTATAGAGATTGATGATGGTGTTGACCATCGCCACGTGTGAAAAGGCCTGCGGAAAGTTCCCCGCGAACCGTCCGTCCCGCAGATTGTATTCTTCTGAAAGCAGGCCAACATCGTTGCGAAGATCGAGGAGACGTTTCAGCAGCTTCTCGGCTTCGGCATGACGGCCCATGAGTTCGTAATTGTCGGCCAGCCAAAAACTACAGGGCAGAAATGCGCCTTCCCCGGCGGGCAATCCGTCCTGCCCGTCCCGCGTGTCATAACGCAAAACAAAGCCATCGCGCAGCAATACCTGCTCAACGCGGCGCACCGTGCCGGCGACACGCTGATCGGAGGGGGAGAGAAATCCCACCAGCGGCAGCAGTAGCAGATTCGCGTCCACTTTGTTTGACCCGTACGACTGAACGAAGCTCTGCAGGCTCCGGTTGAAACCGCGGCGACACACCTCGTCATGGATGCGCTGCCGGATTGCGCGCCAGCGCTTGAGCGGCGCCTTCAATCGCAGTTGCTCCGCGATCCGGATGCCCCGATCGAACGCGACCCATGCCATGGCTTTCGAATGAGTAAATTGCTTCTTTCTGCCGCGAGTTTCCCAGATGCCATGATCCGGGTGATGCCAGATCTTCTCCAGATATTCCAACAGGCCAACTTGCAGGCTCACCTCGGATTCCGAAGCTGCTTTGGCGCGGCGCATGGCCTGGTGCAAGACATCAGTCACCTCCCCAAAAATGTCGAGCTGAAACTGAACACTGGCGGCATTACCCACTCGAACCGGCACAGCGCCGTGATACCCCTGCAGGGAAGGAATCTCCCACTCGGCCAGGTGACGCTCGCCGGCGACGCCATAGAGAACCTGGATCTGGTCGGGAGCTCCGGCTATGGAACGAGTCAGCCAGTTTTTCCACCGGCGCGCCTCGCTGTAATAGCCGGCGTGCATCAGGGCAAGCAGGGTAAATGTGGCATCGCGCAACCAGCAGTACCGGTAATCCCAATTCCGGGTTCCGCGGGGCCGCTCGGGCAACGAAGTCGTCGGCGCGGCTAGAATGCCCCCGGTGGGCGCGTAGGTGAGGGCCTTCAGCGTGATCAGCGACCGCTCGACTACGTCGGAGTACGGTCCCACGTACTTGCAGCGCGAGATCCACGTCCGCCACGAAGATTCGGTTTTTTTCAGCAATGATTCCGGATTCGCTCGAATTGGTACGCGGTGGAAGGAACTGCCGTACTGAAGCTCGAAATGAGCGGTTGTGCCCGCCTTGATCTTGAAATCGCTGACCGTGTGCCAACCTTCGCCCCGAAACGGCGCCGATGATCGCAGGACGAGCCGATGCGGGCCGGCGATCGCCACCAGCGATCCGTCTTCGGCCCGTGTGACCCAGGGAACGGTCTCACCATAATCGAAGCGCATCACCAGATCCATGTGCATGTGAACATTGCCACGTTCCCCCCGCACGATCCGAATGATCTGAGGATTCGCTTTTCGAAGCGGCATGAAATCGATCAGGGTCGCCATTCCCTCATCGTTTTCAAACTGCGTCTCAAGAATGAGTGTTCCTTCCCGGTAGCAGCGCCGGACATGACTCCTGGCGCGCGGGCAGATTTGCCAGCGCCCGTTCTCCGGCTTGCCCACCAGAGCTGCAAAACAGGCGTCCGAATCGAATCGAGGCAGGCACAACCAATCGATCGAGCCATTGCGAGCCACCAGAGCGGCAGACTCGCAGTCCCCGATCAAAGCGTAGTCCTCAATCGCGGAAGGCATGCTCGAGTTGTGAGTCGGACGGATCAGTGCCAATTCGAGGCTCTATCTCCTGCAATCTTACCCATTCCTCCGGATCGATTCCGAGTCAGCAGTAACAGGCGGGGGATGCTTCGCCGCAAATCTGCGCCTCAGAAAGCGGGACGTCTTTCGATGAACGATCCAGGCCAGCACCGCTGTGGCGCCCCAACAGACGATTCCGATCGCGAGGGTCCGGGCGAGAGGAAACCGAGGCAGAAGTGTCCATACAATAGCGGCGAAGACTGCGAGCCCGGTGCTGCCGATGGCAGCGCCAGCCGCATCGACGCCGGCAGCCGCCCGACCCCGCCGGGTGCCGCTTTCTCCCGCCCGTTCCTTCCTTTCCTTCTCGTGCTTCTGGATGAGCGAAGCACTCGCGGGAAAAATCGCGGGAAAAGCCAGAAACAATCCTCCGATTCCAGCTCCGAATCGGTCCGCGATCAGCCCCGCGACGACGGTGACTATCCCCCCAAATACAAATCGACTTGTGTACTCCTGCCAACCGGTTCTCCGAAGCGCCGAAGGTTCGAAAGCGAATCGCATCTGAAATTATCCCAGAATCAAAAACTGCAGTGCCAAGGCGCAAATCAGCCATATTCCCAGCGCCAGATATGCCGTTGCTACGACAAACCACTTCCTTCGCATAAGGATGGTGCACACAATCCATGCATACACGAGGAATGCGGCAGCACCGAGAATCATCGATCTCGCTTCGGTCGCTGCGTAGAGCCGCCCGCTCTTGGCCACTGTGAGGCTGATGGTCGCCAGGGCTATGGATGGAGCGGCGCTGGTTAAACCGGCAAAGCTCTTCGGCTGGAGCATGTCTCCCAGAATCGCAAAACAGGAGACGACAAACCCTCCGATAAGAAATCGAGCAATGAATTCCATCATCGATTGCAGCAAAAGGAAGGCGGGCGAAGATCGTTGTCGCCAGTGGGCCGAGCCAGATTCGGCCTCGCCCCGTCCGCCATCCGTTTTTGGTTGCTGAGGCAGCCGGTTTGGTTGCGGCGCGAAAGCCAAACGTCGTTCCCGGATCGGCGGCCGATCCTGTGGTTGCAGGTAGAAGCCGAAAACCGAACAAACCACCCTACCCATCCGGGAATCTAAGGAACGCTCGAAAAGGAGTTCCTATGCCCAAAACGCTGATGTTTGTTTTCGTTCTCCTGCTGTCGACCGCCTGGCTGCAGGCCCAAACTCAAAACTCACCCATGAATTCCAGCCAAAAGGGAAGCACGGCTTCGAGCCAGACCGCCGCCGGTAATCGGTCGGTCGAAGGCTGTCTACAAAGTTCGAATGGAAATTACACCCTAACCGCCACTACCGGCACGATGTATCGCCTGGAAGGGGACACATCACAATTGAGCGAACACGTTGGTCATAAAGTCGAGATTACTGGCACGATGACCAGCGCAACCTCGTCCAATACCGGCTCGGCGATGTCGCCCAGCGGGTCACAGGAAAAGACGATCACGGTCGAGAGTGTGAAGCACATTTCCAAGACCTGCAAAGAAACCAGCAAGTACAAATAGGTGAGTCGCGCCTTTCAAGTCTGGCAATGCTTGTCTGCATCGCCACCTCGAAAGGCCGGCTTTGCCAAGGCTCAACTCGTCTGCTTCTTTGTGCCGAAGGAGTGGCCAGAGGAGAATTTGAGTGACATTCCTTCAGGTGTTTCTCCCGTACGAACCGCCCCTCGGCGAGCGTCAAATGAAGGCGCTCGACAGCATGCGCGACGTCTACGGGATACGAGCCGTCACCATCGACGAAAAGTCGCGCCGCTTCGTCGTTGAGTATGACGCATCGCGGCTCACGCCTCGCGACATCGCGTTCATGTTGAGAACCGCGGGCGTGCGGCTTCAGGCACCTCTCGACATCGCTGCCTGATGCGCGCTCACTCTCCGGTGGAAGCCGGACATACATGGATTTCCCGCTGCGGTTACACGAGCCTGCGGATGGCCGCCTGCAGGCGTTCGCCACTATACATAACCCAGGAGGAAATTGATCATGCGCACGTTCGGAAGACGTAATACAGCCAAACAATGGGCAAGACTTGCACTCAGATGCGGACTTTTACTCACCGACGGGAAGCTCTGGTCCTCCATTAATGACGAACTGAAAGAACGCGCCGACAACATGAGCGATGTCGTACAGGAGAAATACGAAGACGCCGCGAGTCGAGTGCAAGAGGCCTCATATGCGTTGCAGGGCCGCACGCACTGGGTCGCGCCAACCCTCAGTTTCGTCGGCGGGATAGGGATCGGAGTCGGGCTCGGACTGCTGTTCGCTCCCGTCTCCGGAGAAGAAACGCGGGCCGCGTTGCGCAATCGAGCCGCGGACGTCAAGAACAAGGCTGGGGACATCGCAGCCGGCGCCAGCCGATTCGGCTCGAGTTCAATGAGCTCCCGGGCCACGGGCACCGAAGGCGACTGAAACCGCGTCAAGGGGATCAACTCAGAACGGATGGCGATTGGCAAAGGGCGCGCGACCTCCGCCCTGTCCTCAAGCCTGGCAGAGAAGCGCCCCCGAGGTGAGCGGTTGCTTCGTTCCATCCCAGAAAGTCATGCGGCCTTGCGGGTGCGAGCGGCTTTCTGAGCTGCGGCGCTGCGAGCTCGCTTCCCCCGCTTTGCCGCGCTCTTTGAAGCCTGCCGTGACAAGGCTTGGCGGCTGGCGCTGCTTTTCGACTCCCGCTTTAACGCTCCCGACGTTGCGCGAGAGCGGGTGAGCGATTTCTGACGGCGTGGCTTCTCTCCTGCCTCAACTTCATGCTCAGCTTTTGTCCGGACCGACGCTGGGCCCTTCGGTGGAGGCAGTTTCACGCCGCTCCGGCGCGCCTTGGAAAGGCCGATCGCGATGACCTGTTGCGGCGAGCGTGCGCCGTGCTTGCCTTCTCGAACGTGATCAATCTCTTCGCGGACGAATTCGCCCGCTTGCGTCGATGGGGACTTGCCCTCGCGGGCGTCTTCTCGGGCTTTTTCAATCGTCTCTTGCTCGGGCATGGAGCCTCCCTGGGATCTGACGGGTTTCAGTATTGAGGCGGCAGCCATCCTTCACAATCCGAGGTTCACTGTAGAAGCGCGTCTCTGCTCGTGCAGACGCGCTATGCCTTTGAACCCGGGGATCGCTACCACTTTTTCCTCTTTGCGCGATCCGATCTCGTTCGTCTTTGAATCCGCTGTGACAACAGGCACTTGGCCTTGTCCAGTTCTCTCCGCCGCGCAAGACTGAGGCCGCGTCCGGCTCGATTCATAAAATAGGTCAGCATTCGCATCCCCGACCCGGGCCCCATGGGAGAGACCTTTCTCGAGGCGAGGTTCCGCGCAATCGTCTCGGCGCTCTTGGTGAACAGTCCCCTCGGTGGATGGGTGGAATCCGTTTTGACTCTCGCGACCCAGCGATTCTTCTTGGCTCTATTGGCGTTTGGCAAGGTGAACTCCCAGGCCGAGGACCGGACCCTTGGATGCGCGGAGGGATGAATGGGGCACACTCGAAGGAACATTTTCGGCTCAGCTCAAGCCGGGTCAGCGGCGGATGGAGTCGCGATATTGTCGCGCTACTTCTTCCAGAAAGTCTTCGTTGACCGGACGCTGTTCTCTAGGAACGTCCAGGCGATCGCCGATGCGGTCCGCGATCAGCTGTGCCGACTGTAAGCGCTGCAGGTTGGGGATATCGAGCCGCCGCGCCAGGAACGCCTCGATCAGCTGAAATTCCTGTGCCGTTAACACCGCGGAAGCGTGGCTGACGGAAGGCACATAGGCAGATTTTTCCCTTCCATACCAATAAGCATCGACCTGTTCTTCGACCTCATGCACCACCACCGTCCCGGCCACCATGTCACCGAGCCGGCGATTCTTTTTGTCGATGGCGCAAGAAATGCAGCCCACGGCATAGAGACCGAAAGAGTCGATGGCCCTCATCAGGTTCCGGGCAATGCCTTCAAAGACGGTGATCGGTCGTCCGCTGGCGCTGATGACGCGGATTTTTGCCTGGCGCTTCCCGGGCGTCTGGCCGTTCCATAGAATTTCAAACGCCGCAAAGTAGCCCCAGTACAGGCAAAACACACAGAAGATCAGGATTGCCGTCATCCAGTTCTTTGCGCCCACCCAGTTGCGCGCCAGATCCGGGCTGGCCAGCGCCACGATGATAGCTACGACCGCCGCCGCGAGCACCTGAATCAGCGAGTCGACGCACAGGGCGAGCCCGCGGCTGCCCACCCCGGCCAGGGGAAATTCCAGGGTGATCTGCTCCGGCGTTTCGATGGTAAGCTTTTCCGTCGGGTCCAACGATGATCTCCGTATCCTGGCTCAAAAAGCGGCAATCCTACTGGGAGAAGCTCGAATCCCTGTTGACGCGGGCGAAAAAACAAGGCCTGCACACCCTCAGCCGGTCCGAGTTGCGCGAACTCGGCCTGCTCTACCGCCAGACCGCGACCGACCTCTCCGCTGTCCGCGGCGACCCCAGCAGTGTGCAGCAATCCCGCTACCTGAATCAACTGTTAGGCCGCGCCCACAATGCGATCTATGCCGGCCAGAAGAAGTCGATCGGCGGAATCTGGCACTATTACACACACCAGTACCCTCGGGTTTTCCGGCGTCTCCTTCCTTATACGGCCGCAGCCACCGCAATTTTCTTTCTGGGATCGCTGGCCGGAGCTTTCTTCACACTCTCCGACGCCGACTACGCTCGCCAGTTTCTTCCGCCCAACCTGATTGCCAGCATCGACCGCCACGAGATGTGGACGCACTCCATCGTTTCCATCAAGCCGCAGGCCTCGAGCGCGATCATGACAAACAATATGTCGGTTTCGTTCATGACCTTTGCCGCCGGCATCACCGCCGGGCTCGGAACCCTCTATCTGCTGTTCTTCAACGGCATGATGCTCGGGGTCATAGGGGTGGCCTGTGGCACCCATGACATGGGGATCGCCCTCTGGAGCTTTGTCTTGCCCCACGGGGTTCTGGAACTGCCCGCGATTTTCATCGCCGGAGGCGCCGGTCTGCGACTGGCGCAGGCGCTGATGTTTCCCGGAGCGCTCTCTCGGCGAGATTCCCTCGCCGTCGGTGGCACGCAGGCCGTCCGCCTGCTGGTCGGCGTCATTCCCATCCTGATTGTTGCCGGGTCGATCGAGGCTTTTTTCTCGCCGTCGGAAACTCCGGCCTATCTGAAGTTCCTCGCCGCCGGCGGCCTTTTCACGCTTCTCATCACCTATCTCTGGGGCGGGGCCCGGAGTGCTCAGCACAATGCCGATCGCGCTAGATCAGGTTCCGCTCTTTCACCGACAGATATTGGTTGAGAATCGCGGCCGAAATGCCCGATGGCTCGACCTCCATGCAGAGCGCCCCGCGCTCGCGCAACCGCCCGAGCAGCAACTCACGCCGGTAGACCATTTCTTGCGCCGCCACAACCTCATACATATCGGAAGCTGACGCGGGGTTCCGGCGCGCATTCTGCTTGAGTTCCGGCTGAGCAATCACGGTAAACAGCAGGAGATGACGCGAGAGCATCTGGCCAGCCGCTTCGACTACCTCCGGAGTCATCGCCGTCTCCGCCAGGTCGGAAATCCAGATGATCAGGCCGCGCTGTTTCTGCATGGTGAGCAGGTTAGCGGCGGCGCGAATATGATCGGCTTCCGGAACCTCTTCGCGCACTACCGCCAGTTGTTCGACGATGTGGCGCAACTGCGCCGCTCCCCGGCCCGGAGCCACACGCTGGTTCACGGCGCGGCCATACGCCAGCAGGCCCACCCGGTCGCCGGAATAAAGTGCCAACTGCGCCAGGCAAAGAGCGGCGTCCACCGCGCGATCGAGTTTGCTGAAACCGTCGGCGCGCGCGCGCATCAGCCGGCCGCAGTCCAGGACGATCCATACCGCCTGGCTGCGTTCCACGCGAAACGTCTTGGCCACCAGCTTGCCCCGCCGCGCCGTGGCCGTCCACGACACGTTGCGCAGTTCATCGCCTTCTCGGTATTCGCGCAAGCTGTCGAAATCCGAGCCCACCCCGCGCTGCCGCATCATCCTCATCTGCAGCTCGATCTGACGGCTGCGCGCCAGGTAGACCGCGTTCTTGCGGGCGTGCTCAAAGTTCGGGTAAATCCGCACCGTCTGTTCCATGCCCGCCAATGCCCAGCGTTCCGCCATCTGGAAGAACGAGCGGTAGCGCAAGAAAACCTTACTGACCCGCAGCTCGCCTCGCGTGCCAGGAGTGTAGTCGAACGATGCTGCCGCGGTGGTGTGCCCCGCGACAGAAAGCATCGCCCCCTTGGCCGTGCACCAGATGGATGGCGGCAGGTCGTTCACGATACTGATCTGCAGATCAACCGCAGACGAATTGATCACGGAAATATCAAAGGAGGCGCGCACGCCGATCGACAGCGGGCTGCGCCAGTCGCGTCGAACCCTCAGCGCGCCCGGACGTGGCAAGCGCAGCCAGTCGGCCGCGAATGCCAACAGAAGCAATCCATCCCACAGCAGCATGGCGTAAAGAAAGTCGTGGTTCCACAGCCCGGGGATGATCCACGCCACTCCGGCTCCCGCCAACAGCAGAAGACGCGGGCCCGCACCACCGCCGAATCGGCCGCGCGGTCGAGCCGCCGCTTCGACCGGCGACGGCTCCAAAGGCCGCGGAATACTCACTTCGGCACCTCCACCGCCGCCAGCACGTCGGTCAGGACGCGATCGGTGTCAAGCCCTTCTAACTCGGCTTCCGGCCGCAGTACGATCCGGTGGCGCAGTGACGGCAGCACCGCCGCTTTCACGTCGTCAGGGATTACGTAGTCGCGATCGGACAGTGCAGCCAGCGCCTTTGACACCAGCATCAGGCTGATAGCCGCGCGGGGACTCGCTCCCAGCGACACGGACGGCCAGTTCCTCGTGCGACGGGCAATTTCCGAGATGTATCCCAGCAGCGACGGCTCCAGCCTGAGATCCCGCAACTCACGCTGGGCTTCCTGCAGCGTTGCCGATTCGAGCGGGACGATTTCCATCTGATCCGCGGCAGCCGGCATCTGGCTGTTGTGCTTTTCCAGGATTTCGACTTCTTCCTTGGCCGAAGGATATCCGATCTTGATCTTCAGCAGAAAGCGGTCGACTTGCGCCTCCGGCAATGGATAGGTTCCTTCGAATTCCACCGGGTTCTGCGTGGCCAGCACGGTAAACAAAGAAGATAGCGAGTGCCGCGTTCCGTCGATCGTGACCTGTCTCTCCTCCATCGACTCCAGCAGCGAAGCCTGTGTGCGCGGGGGCATTCGGTTCACTTCATCGACCAGAAGCAGATCCGTGAACATCGGCCCGCGATGCAGCGAGAATGTTCCGCTTTGCAGATTCAGAACGTTGGTACCCAATAAGTCAGCCGGCATGAGGTCCGACGTGCACTGCACGCGCTGAAAGGTGACGTTCAGGGCCCGCGCCAAAACTTTCACGCTCAACGTCTTGCCCAGCCCCGGAACGCCTTCGATCAGGGCGTGTCCACCGCAGAGAAGAGCGATCAGCGTGCCATCGATCAAGTCGCTTTGGCCCACGATAGCCTTGGCCAGTTCGGTTCGCCCATGCATTACCAGCTTCGTAATTGCCTGCATCTAGCCCTTCCTCTCACGTGGTGGAGTCACCTGCGGATCCAGCATCCGCATCGCCTGGTTCAGCGCCCGCACATATTCGAGAGCCCGTTTCTCACCGAGGTCCGGATCGGCAGCGGCGTCGGCGCTGCGGCTTACCAGTTCCCCGATGGGAACCGGCAGCTTCAGCCCGTGTTGCGCCATCGCCTGCACGACCTCGTTCGGACTGGTATTCCCGCGGATTCCCAGGCGGCGCGCCGCCATCTGCTGAAAACGATTGAGCGCAATTTCGACCGCCACCTGCGTGCCTTTCGCCCGTTGAAAAACGTTGCCAAGCGTTTCCACAAATTCGAGCGGCGAGAGCCGCGACTCTTGTGCCAGCGGAACCATCGGTCCGCTCCGCCGGGAAAACGTCAGCACCAGCAGCACGCCCAGGAATGCCGCCTGCCCCAACGCCCACATCTGCGCGGGATTGGAGCTGCCCGCCGACTCTGCGGAGTGCTGCTGATGATAATACTCATCCCAGAGAATGCGCTTGCTGTCTCCGACCGAGTTGAGCAGCAGATCGAGATTTCCGTGGTCCCGGATCCCGGAATTCGTCAGCGGCAGTGCGCTCGCCCACCAGACGACTTCCCCGCGCCCGAGCGGATAAGAGACGACCACCGGCTCTTTTTCCTGATCGGCGTAGTGCACGAGCACCGCTTCGTTGTCATGATTCCAGACCAGGTCTCCATCCTGCGAAATCGGACCGCCGCGAGTGAGGCGCGTTGGAGCCACCGGCTTGCATTCCGTTTTTCCCGCGCGGCCCTCGCCAAAATCCGACGCAGCTTGAGGCAGGAACCGGTCCGGCGACGTCCCTGCCAGCAAGACGTGCCCTCCACGGAGCAAGAACCGTACGATTCCGCTGTATTCCGCTCCCGTCGGGTACGACTCCGGCCCGGCGAGCACGAGCGTGGTATCGCTCGCATCTTCCGGTAGTTCCGCTGGCGATTTTTCCCAACGCTCGACCGGATATCCGCTTTGCTGCAGGAGCAGGAAGGCCGCTTTTGCGCCATTTCGCTTCACCGAATAGCTCGACGGGTGCCCCGCTTCCTGATCGGCGTTGTCCGAATTCAGCCACGCCACTACCGTCGCCAGCAGCAACAGGATGATGCCGATGACCAGGAAACCGCGCTTTTCGCTGCTGTTTAGCGGCATCCCAGCCTTTCCAGTTGCAGTGTGAACTGCGTGAAATCGGTTTCCGCTGTCGGACGGTTTCCGTACCAGCTTGCTTCGAACGCGCGGGTGATGGCCAAGAATGGCTCCCTCGACAGGCTCGATCCCGGAATCGCGTTCAGATACTCTCGCGGCGTACGCGCCTTGTCCGGCGCCCAGACGCCTTCCGATTCCAGACGCGATACGGCCGCCCAAAAACCCAAATGCACGGCATCTCTCCATTGTCCGGCCGCGCCTTTTTCGCGCGCTTCGGCCAGCCACTGCTGCCAGCTTCTCGACGAAGGAAGAAACGGCAGAATCTCGCGTTTGCCTCCCATCATGTTCTGGCGTGAGGTGCGGTACAGCCAGATTCCGGCGACCGCGCTCGCCAGTCCGATCACCACCCACACGAAGATCTGGCCGGCATTGCCCAGGTCCGGTACTCGCGGGCTGATTTTGCTGAGTTGTCTCCGGATCCACCCCTGCACCCTCTCCCGGATTCTTGTCAGGAATTCGAACGGCGAGGCTTCCCGCAGGCGGTCGAATTCCTTGTCTGAAAGAATCCGCTCCAACCGCTGGCGTGTCGCGTCGTCGGCGCGGTTCGGCTGCTCGTAGGAATCGGCCTCCTGCCGCATCGACTGCACCCGGCTCTTGAGTTTCGTGAGAATAAGGGATTTTTCCGCCGGCTTTACCGTCAGGAGATGGTTGAGCCCGTCGCGCAGAGAAGCTGTCTCCACCGTCACATCGCCGCGCGACGTCTGCACGATGACTTCATCGGGAATCGAGTCGCGCAGCGCGGCCGCCTTTTGCGGAGCCGAGCTGAGCTCGTTGAGTTTTTCCTGGTAACTCTGAAGTTGTTCGACGTATTGATTCCAGCTGATCGTTGGACGATCGGACGCGCGGATCACTCCCGACAACAGGACGAAAACAACCGAAGCACGGCGCAATGCGGACGGCATCATACCTGGACGGGCGCCGTCACTTCAGGCGCGTCGAGGCTCAACATCATCAGTTGCAGATCGAAGGCTTCCTTGCGCACACGCTCGTCATAATACAGCAGGGAGATTCCGATGGTGCCGAGCGGGCCAGTCAGCGATCCCGCGACAAAACTGGTCACATAAACTACGATCAAAGCCAGCATGGTATTGTGTAGAGCGACTCCGGCGGCCCCTGCCAGCCCTCCAAGGACCAGGCTGACAATCATGCTGAGCACACCGAACACGAAGTAAATCGCCAGCACTCGGCTGCGCGCCCCCTTCGAGAGGCTGGCGCTTCGCTTCAGCGAAGCAATCGGTCTAAGGTCTTCTACCACACAAGCCTGAATGGCCAGAGAATAGCGCACATAAACAGCGATGGCCAGCAGGGCTCCCAGGACTACAACAGCGACACCCACCAGGCCGCCAGCAATCGCTCCTCCGGTTCCAGCGCTGGCTCCGCCCACGACAGCGAGGCTGCCCAGCACTCCGGCGATTACAACGATGACCACGACTCCCAGCCCTACCAGAACAATCATCAGTAAGAACACGCCGAGCACACGCCAGAGTCGCCCGCGCAGCGCCTTGTACGCGCCTCCTATCGTGATCTCACGGCCCAGGTGCACCGCCGCCACAGCTTTCACCGTGGCTGCCTGGGAGTACGCCATGCCCGCCAGCATCACGACGATGCCGACAAAAAGGCCCGCGCCCAAAGACGTAATTGCCGCTGCTGCTCCCACTGCCGCAGTTCTGCCGGGAACCGCGGCCGAGCCGATGGTAAGTAGTTGGAACACGAGGTAGGCGGCAGGACCGAGAGCAGCTATGCCGACGAACAGGATGAAGTTTTTGCGGTAAAGAGCAAAGGTACGATCCAGCAGTTCACCGGTAGACATCGGGCGCAGCGGTTCAGTCATAGCACGCTCCCCCGGAATCGGCTGACACTATAGCACGGTTCCTTCCGACCTATATCTGCGCCGGAACAATCTCAGCCGGCGGCGCACCAGCATCCAGGCTCGATAGCATGACTTGAAGATCGAAAGCTTCTTTGCGGACGCGCTCGTCATAATAGAGGAGCGAAATCCCGATTGTCGCCAGCGGTGCGGTCAGAGATCCGGCAAAAAAACTCGCCACATTCACGAGCGCCAGCCTGCCCACCAGGCTGTGCAGGCTCGTTCCTGCCAGGCGCGCGATCCATGCCATGGTCAGCGTGGCGGTCATCGACAGAACTGCAAACACCACATACACGGCGGCGATCCGCAGCCGGCCGTCCTTCGACAGCGCTACGCTGCGCTTCAGCGATGCCCAGGCGGTGAGGTTCTCCACCACGCAGGCCTGGATCGCTAATGCATAGCGCACATAGACGGCCACAAAGATGGCGAACACAAGAGCGATGACCGTGAAGCCGATGCTCAGCATCAGCGGCGCCGATCGCGCCGCCTGCTGCGAACCCACACCCATGAAGATGATCCCTACGATAAAGAACAGGATCACCACCAGCACCGCCGTAATGACTCCGGCGATCAGGAAGATCAGCCCTAACACTCCCAGCACGCTGACCATCCTCCCCAGCAGGCTGCGGTAAGAAGACCATACCGAGATGGACTGGTCCAGATGTACGGCGGCCACGGCTCGTACTGTGGCTGCCTGCGAGATGGTAAGGACGATCGCCGCCACCACCCAGCTCACCCCGAGGTGCAGGTAATATCCGCCAAGCTTCCCCGGGTGCAGGACTGACGATTGAACCGTCAGCAACGCGTAGGCGAGATAAACGACATGGGTTACGACTGCAATGCCGAGGAACAGACCGAAATTTCTGCGGTACAACGCAAAAGTCCGGTCCAGTAGCTCTCCGGTCGACATGGGACGCAACGGCTCGGTCATCGCAGCTCCCGCTGGCGCGGCCAGACACTATAGCACGATTTGTCCGGGCGGCAAGGTGACCGGAAACACAATAAAGAGGACTGTCGTTCGCGGCTATCTCCGCCCGGCTAGAGCCTGAAACTCTGGTCAACTTCGACTTATAACCGGAGGCTAAGTCGAACCTCTTCTGCAGAACGTTTGACCAATCGATAGCATGCCACGACTCCCTTCTGGGGTGACTTTCAAAGCTACCGCCGCCGCGGCGTTCGACGCGTCGCTGGAGTTCATTCCTTCACTTCTTTGAGCCCAGCATCTCCCACAGACGCTGGTTCTCTGCTTTGAGTTCTGGGGCCAGGTTCAGGTCTTCGAGCGTGTGCAGAGGACGAATCTCCACTTCAACGCCGCCATCAAAAGGAGCGCGCTTCAGCCATTCGACCGCCTCCTCTATCGTGTTCACCTTCCACAGCCAGTAGCCGGCGACCAGCTCTTTCATTTCGGCGAATGGACCGTCTGTCACGGTCCGCCGCTCTCCCAAGAACTTGACGCGCTTTCCCTTCGAACTTGGCTGAAGCCCATCTCCGGCCAACATGACGCCGGCATTCACCAGTTGCTCGTTGTACCTGGTCATCTTGGTCAAAAGCTCAGTGCCTGGTGGAATGCCGGCTTCCGACTGCTCGCTTGCCTTCACGATTACCATGACTTTCATTGCAAAACTCCTTCTGAGTGAACTGATTTTCTAGCCATCGAGCGTTTCCCTCGACTGCCCTGCACTGGTAGATCGAACGAAGTCGGTTCAAATCGACAACGCCGGCTTTAGATATCGGGCCAGGAACGCGCCAGCGCTTGCCGAGTCTTTCTCGATCTCCGCACAAACCGCGCACTGGAGTAGCAGACGTCACACCGATGTCATGCTGCTTTCTGGCGCTGACGTCTGTAGAGGTGACATGAAGACTCGGTAGCTGCGTTCCCGGCATCGATCGATGGTGGAGTGCCGGCGCAGAAGCCTGGAGACGGAAGCGTGAGCCGGGCGCGTAATCGGATGGAGAGTATAAGCAATAACGATCTTAGCGGGAGCGCACGGCGACCAATTCGGTGTCGACGGGAACCTCGCGGGCGATCTTGACATGAAGCAGGGCCTCAAACGGAGTCAAATGCGTCGTCGAGCCCGGCAACTGCTGCAGGAGCTTCGCGACCGACTCCGGTGTGGAGACGAACTCAACGGCGCCTTGGGTCCCAAAGGTCGTCGTGCCCGCCAAAATGAGGACAATACGCTCCGAGGTTGCTCCCGGCACGAACACGACGACCGCATAATCTTCCGTCATGGGCGAACCCGAGGGGCTAGCGATGTAGTTGGCGGCTTCGCCCGCCTTCGGATGCTTGCTGACGATTTCGAGATCGCCCTTGCGCGGTCCGTCGGCCACTCGCTGAAAAACGAACTCCTGCGACGTGGGAATGTCCTGAAGTGAGAGATTCTCCGACGGCGATCCGACAAAAATGAGGTTCGCATTGCGAGTGTCGTCGAGGGAGAATAAGTTGCCGCGTTTTACCCGGATGTGGCGGCCAAGCTCCGCAAACGCTTCGTCGAGGTCGTGGATGGCCAGCACTTCCCCCACTCCCGTGTAGTGGTCGTATGTGGCGCTGCCGGAGTCCTTGCGCGCATTGTAGTAACGCATGCCGGTCTCGGGGCGTCCAACGAAAGCAGCATTGCTGTAGATCACCCACGGTTCTTCACCATCAGCGATGAAGGGTCTCCAGAACTCTGCCAGAGGGGCGGGGGCCACGCCAAGTTCGTGAGCGCTGGCGACGGATGGATCGGCACTCTTTCGGGATCGGAGCAAAATCCCGATCACGGCCAGCGAAACCAGCAGGCACGTCACAGAAGCCATCAGCGCGAAGCGCCAGCGGGCAGGAACGGTGGACCAGCGATCGGGCGCCTTCGCGGGATTCCCAGGATGGGAATCCGCTGCGATCGACCTCATCTCAAACAGGACGTGGTATCCACCTTTTGGTACGGTCACAACTACGGAGTCATTTGCTCCCTCAGTCGCGTAGTAGTCGGCAAGCTTCACCCTGAGGCGCCCGGCCTGCACGCGTACGCATGAATCCGACTGAGGATCAAAATCCGGTCCACGACCATACACTTCTCGCGCAATCTGGTACTCCTTCAGCAATTCGTCCGGATGTTCAATGGATTGTCTTGCGCAATATTGCAGCAGCCGCGAGAGTGACTCTGCTCCTCGCAGGCTATGGCTTTTCATAATGCGTTCTATTTGCTCGTAGAATGCCTGAGAATCAGCGGGGAGCATAACAGTTACAGCCCATCAACAGTGAGGTAACACCGGGTGTTTCGTCAAAGAAACTTAACAGTTTACTACTGTAACGGAAGAAAAACCTACCGAAACATGGTTTTTGCCGGGGATTGATCGAGAAATTGCAGGTCCCATGACTTCGCGCAGGGACCCCGTGCGTCCCAGCAAGTCACCCCGCATGTGATTCCTGCCGAGCGTAGCTCCGTATGAATTTCGAGTGTACTCGCAATCGCCGCAGATTGCGCGCGAGGACGTACTCATATGCCAATTTGGAGCCCCTGCAACTGCAACCTCGGAGGAATTATGAAGCAGTTCGCCAAAATGTTTGTTCCGGTGATGCTGATGTTGTTGTGGACCGGTATCGCAGCCTTCCCGCAGTCGGAAACCGGTCGTCTGATTGGATCGGTCACCGACATATCGGGAGCGGCTATTCCCGGCGCCACCGTTCGAGTGACTGAGCTCAGTACCAGCCGTGCAGTCACGGTCCAGAGCCAAGCCGACGGGAGTTACGTAGTAAACGCGCTGCCAGTGGGCAACTACAAGGCGGATGCGAGCAAGGAGTCTTTCAAGACCGAGTCGGCCAACTTTGCGTTGGATATCTCTCAGGTCAAGGAGCTCAACTTCAAGCTGGAGGTCGGCTCGGTCAGCGAAACCGTGGAAGTCACTAACGCGATTCCGGTCGTGGACACGGCGACTTCGTCAGCCGGCGAGATCATCCAAGGACGGCAAGTCGTCGACCTCCCGTTAAACGGGCGTAACTTTACCTCGCTGGCGCTGCTGGCTCCGGGCGTCACCCGCGGACAGTATTCCGACAATGCCAGCGCGCCCAACAATAATGCCGAGACCTGGCGCAATGCCGACTCCGGTGCGGCCGCGCTCTCGGTAAACGGTCTGCCGCCCCAGTCGAATAATTTCATCATGGACGGAATCGACAACAACGAATCCCTGGTGAACACCATCGTGATCTTCCCGGCGATCGAAGACATCGAGGAATTCAAGACCACGACCAGCACTCCTCCCGCAGAATTCGGACGCTCGGGCGGTGGGGTCGTCCAGGTCGCCACCAAATCCGGAAGTAACCAGATTCATGGCGCCGCGTATTGGTTCAACCGTTCCAAAATCGCGGCTGCGGACGAGTTCAACTACACATCCAGCCCTCAAACCACGCCGGAGTTAAGCCGCAATCAGTTTGGAGCTTCGCTGGGCGGCCCTATCCTGAAGAGCAAGCTGTTTGCTTTTGTGGATTACCAGGGATGGCGTCAGAACTTGCCGGCCGGCATTACCACGACCCGCGTCCCGACAACCTTGATGCGCCAGGGCAACTTCACGGAACTGCTCTCGTCTTCGGGCACAGGCACGGCAACCAGCCTGCCTTACTCCGGACTGCCGGGCTGCGCCGCCGCCATGTCCGCCCAGCCGAACGCGTTTCTGTCCGCTGGATACGGATATATCTTCGATCCCACCACCTGTTTGCCTTTCGGTTGGGATACGACGGCCGATGCTCCCGGGCCCAATATCAACATCATTCCCGGCGGCAGCCAGATCACCGCTGGTTTGAATTACCTGAACGCGTTTCCGGTCGCGAATATCCAGGGCGCAAACATCGCCACCAATTCCCCGAACTTCTCGCGCGCCGTCTACAACGTCATCCACATGGACGACTACGACGCGCGCCTGGATTTCGTTGCCACTTCCAAGGATTCGCTGTTTGCCCGCTACAGCCTGGGTCAGGACTTCCTGAACAACGTTCCTTTCCTGCAGGATTCTTCTCACTTCCTGCCCTCGGGCAACGGAACCAACCCGTCCCACCCGCGCCAGGTCGTAGTGGGATACACGCACATCTTCAGCTCGAACATCATCAACGAATTCCACTACGGCTACATTCGCGATCTTTCCGGTTACCAGCAACCGGATGCCAGTGTTCCTCTGGCTAACACCCTGGGAATTGCCAACGCCAATACCTCTTCGCTATTGGGTGGCATGCCGGTCATTGGCGGCTGGTATGGAAACCTGAGCTATGTGGGCGATGGCGGTCCGTATCTCATCATCGAGCCGACCCATCAGTTCACCGACTCCGTAAGCTGGACCAAGGGAAAACACATCTTCAAGTTTGGCGCCAGCCTCATTCACCGCGACGTGAATTGGGATCAGGGCAATTTCGCCAAGGGTTATTTCTGGATTGATGACGGTAACTACGGTGGAATGCCGGCCGCGACCTCCTCTCACGGGACCTTTACCGGATATGAGTCATCCGAGTTGCTTGCCGGCTTCATGGGCGGCTATACGGTGGGTGCTTTCTCCGGCTACTACAACACGCGAAGCTGGGAAAACGGCTTCTTCGGGCAGGATGACTTCCGAGTGAGCAACAGGCTCACCCTGAATCTTGGCCTCCGCTACGACGTCCTGAGTTGGCCGAGCGAAGCCCACAACCACATGTCCAATTTCAATCCGGCAACTGGAGAGCTAGTAGAGGCGGGGGCCGGCGGCTGGCCCGCCGCTTTAGTCAACACGCCACGCCATGATTTCGGCCCGCGCATTGGCTTTGCCTATGATTTGCGCGGCAATGGCAAAACCGTAATCCGCGGCGGCTACGGCATGTTCTATTTCCTGAGCCGTGGCGGCGTGGCCGAGGAACTCTCTGAAAACCCCGACTGGAACGGCAGCCAGACCTACTATGCTTGTCCGACCGCTGCCAGCTGCGCGACCGGTTATCGCATCACTCTCAGCGGCGAAGCGGCGAACGGAAGCAACGATCCGAGCACGGCCACCGGTGCCCTGCCGGCGAAGATCGGTGTTCAGCCGGATGCGATCACCTCTTCCGATACGGTCATCTACTACCCGAAGAACAGTCCTAACTCACACATTAATCAATGGAACCTTCAGCTCGAACAGGCGCTCGACCCCCACACCTCGCTCACTGTGGCATACGTGGGGACAAAGATGGCTAATCTCGCCGCTCAGTTCAATGCCAACCAGACGGTGCTTGGCTCGACTCCGTCAACCAGCTGGTTCCCGGTGGGAGGCGCCATCAATCCCGCGGGCGTAGGCGAGATTAATGCCTATGAGATGGTGGCCAGCGGCAACTACAACGGCCTGCAGACAAACCTGACTAGGCAGCTGAGCAAGGGACTTCAGCTCAATGCTTCCTACACCTGGTCGCACACGATCGACAACACCGACGACATACTCTCCACCGCACCCACCGGCATCGTGGTAGGCGCGAATGGCACGCCGCTGCTGCAGTATCAGCACGGTAACTCGAACAACGATCAGCGCCAGGCGTTCACTGCCGCGACCATTTATGAGCTTCCTTTCGGACGCGGCAGGATGTTCGGCCAGAACATGCCGCGGACGCTGGATTACATCGTGGGCGGCTGGCAATGGAACAACGTGATCGTGCTCGGGACCGGCACGCCTATGGACATTCAGGGCGCGCCCAGCAGCCCCAATGGCCGTCCGGATTATCACGGCGGTTGCAAGACGGGAGTCTCGTGGCATGTCTGGCTCAGTTGCCCGGCTGGTGCGTTCACGGCTCCGGCAGGCCTGGTCGGCAATCTGCCTCGCAATTTCTTCCCTGGCCCGGGAACTCACACCTGGGATATGTCACTGATGAAGAACATCCCGATCGGTGAGCGGGTGAATGCCCAGTTGCGCGCCCAGCTCTACAATGTGACCAATACCCCGCAGTTCCAGTTTCCGGATAACAACTACAACAACGGCGACTTCGGCCAATTGCTCAACCCACGGCTCGCGCCCCCGAACCGCGAGCTTGAGCTTGCGCTCCGGGTATCCTTCTAGGTTCCAGCGACAGGAAGGCGCTTGAGAAGATTTTTTTTCAGGCGCCTCTTGACTCGCTTGGAGCAGGTGAGGAGAGTTCTCGTAGCCCACTTTTTGATTTTCTTGCTGCCGAAGGCACGTTGGTTCGGCCCGTTCTGCAACCACGGCCGGCATTGCTGCCATGACGAATAAAAAAAACATCCCGCTCTCACTCCTGCTCGCGTGTTCGCTGGCGCTGAGCGTTTTGGCTCGGGCGCAGGCGCCCGTTGTCCACAAAATCGAGCCGCCGAACTGGTGGTCGAACTTTACTCCGGAACTCTCCTTGCTGCTAACGGGCGAGCATTTGCGAGAGGCGCGAGTGGAAAGCGGAACCCCTGGCATCACTGTGCTCGATTCGCAGCCTTCTGCCAATGGACACTATCTTTTCGTTCACCTGCGCCTGACTCCGGATCTCCCCGCTGGAACAGTCGAACTGCGCCTCGCGACTGCGACCGGGACGGCCTCGATCCAGTTGCGGTTGCTGGCCCGGGCCAACAGTGAAGGCCGATTCGAAGGTGTGTCTCGCGACGACGTCATCTACCTCATCATGCCCGATCGCTTTGCGGATGGAGATCGAAGCAACGATCAGCCGGCCGGCTCCAGCGGCACGTATGATCGCAGCAATCCCATGGCCTATCACGGCGGGGATTTGAGCGGCATCGACCAGCATCTGCCGTACCTGCATGATCTCGGCGTCACCACCCTGTGGCTCACGCCCGTCTGGAAAAATACCGACTCCGACTACCACGGGTATCACGTTGTCGACTTCTATGCTCTCGACGACCATATGGGATCGATGCGCGAGTATCAGGATCTGGTCGCCGATGCCCACAAACTCGGCATGAAGGTGCTGATCGATTTCGTGGCCAATCACACGGGACCGCACCATCCCTGGGCTGACGATCCGCCCACGCCCACCTGGTTTCATGGCTCGCCGGCGCACCACCTCGAACCCGCGTACTCGTTTTCCGGCCTGGTCGACCCGCACGCTTCGCCGCGCGAGTACCGGCGGACCCTCGAAGGCTGGTTTGCCGGCAAGCTTCCGGACCTGAACCCGGATGATCCTCTGCTCGGCCGGTACCTCATTCAGAATGCGATCTGGTGGACAGAGATCGCGCAACTCGACGGCTTTCGGATCGACACTTTCCCCTATTCGTCGCGCCAGTTCTGGAGTGAATGGAGCCGTGGCGTGGGCCAGGTCTACCCGCACATCAACAGCATCGGTGAGGTCGCCGACGCCGATCCGACGGTAACGTCATTCTTCGAAGGCGGGCGGAAGCAATTCGACGGAATCGACACTGGCCTCGCTACTATGTTCGACTTCCCGATGGAGCAGGCATTGCGCGAGGTGGTGATCGGGGGAGCGCCGATGCAGACGGTCATCGATGTGCTGCAGCGCGACGACCTGTACCCGCATCCTGAACTGCTTGTCACTTTCATCGGCAATCACGACCACCCAAGATTCATCAGCGAGAAGGGCAGCAGCCCAGACAAACTGAAAGCTGCCTTCTCTTTACTGCTTACTCTGCGCGGGATCCCGCAGATTTACTCCGGAGACGAGATCGGCATGCCGGGCGGGCCGGACCCCGATAATCGCCACGACTTCCCCGGCGGATTTCCCGGCGATCCGCGAACGGCATTCACCGAGGCTGGACGGACAGCCGAGCAGCGGGAGATCTTCGCTTATGTGCAGGGGTTGTTGGCCTTGCGCGCGGAGCATCCGGCGTTGCGCACCGGGAAACAATGGCATATCGGTTGGGACGACAGCTACTACGCGTTTCTCCGTGAATCGCCCGAAGAAAAGCTGCTGGTCGTATACAACAACGCATCCTCGGCGCGCGATCTCAAGATTCCGCTGGATGACACCCCGCTCGCAAACGCCCAGGAACTGGAACCCATCTTCGGAAGCGTTTCTGCTACGATTCAGAACCAGCAGGCACGGGTTCGACTCGAGCCTCAATCGATCGCAGTTTTCAAGGTCAGCCAGTGAGATTCGTATGATTCAGGGTGCAAAAGAAACTGTGATGTCCTACATCGAAGCAATGGGCAACAGGGACTATGCTGCGGCGCGAAATTACCTGGCAGATAAAGTACGCGTGAAAGGGCCGGCTGGGGAGATCTTTCGCAGTCCCGATGAGTTTCTGAAAATGATGGAGCAGCAGCGCGGGAAATACGACATCAAGAAAGTCTTTGTCGATGGCAGCGACGTCTGCCTGCTGTACGACTTCATCACGCTCAGGGTGACTACTTTCTTCTGCTCGTGGTATCAGGTCAAGGCGGGGAAGATCACTTCGATACAGACCGTCTTTGATCCCCGCGCCTTCGCAGCGGCACAGTAGCAAACCTCAAATTTCGCACAGTCCCGATTCCGCATCTCCTCGTCAGGCTTCTCCCCTTCGGCGCAGACGTATCTTCCAAGGCGAACGTTGTAATCGATCAGCTTGAGGGGATCTGCCGGGGAAACACGAAAAGAGCTGTGCGAACCTCGAAGCTGGTGCCGGGAGGGGGAGTCGAACCCCCAAGACCCGAAGGTCGGCGGATTTTGAGTCCGCTGCGTCTGCCAGTTCCGCCATCCCGGCTTTTCGTGGAAGTGCTTGATTCTACAGCTAATTTCACATTCTATGTCTTTTTCATCCAAGACAACGATTGTGAAACTGTGTAAGTAAATGTGGAAGTATTCATAGATTTCCACAGATACTTGTCACGTGCCTGTGAAGTTCCTTTGCGGCTCTTCTCGGGCAGCGAATGTCCACCTAGCCCAACAACAATGAGGACATCGGTACGAGATTTTACCACCCAAGGCACTCACGGCCCCATTTCTAAATGGGGACGGTTTCACCCGTGCAAATAGCCAACCTCGCTATTTTCGATTATCATGGATTGTGAAAATAGCACGGAACGCTATTTTCGACCGTAAAGAAGGCGGATGTGGCCCAAGCTACCAATATTCCCGGCAAGAAGGTGTCGCAGGGCAGCTATTCGGCATTTGTGCCAGCGCCCCTGCCTCCAGAACTTCACTGGACACCGCGGCTGATTGGGGCACTTTCGGATGCAGACCGACTCGTCGGAAGACTGGCGGGTGAGGGTGGTCGCCTTCCCAATCCTCATATCTTGATCCGGCCCTTTGTACAGCGTGAAGCCGTTCTATCGAGCAAGATTGAAGGCACACAGGCCACCCTGGGTGAGCTGCTTGCCGCCGAAGCGGGAGCGATCGTAGATCGAAGCCCCGAGGATCTTCGGGAAGTTGGCAACTACGTGGTGGCTCTTGAGCATGGCATCTTGCGCCTCAAGAAACTTCCCCTTTGCGTCAGGCTGACCCGCGAGTTGCACGAAAAGCTCATGACCGGCGTTCAGGGGCACCAAGCAGCGCCCGGACGTTTTCGCAAGATTCAGAATTGGATTGGCAAGCCTGGCAGCACGATCGCAACTGCTTCCTACATCCCCCCTCCTCCGGGAGAGGTCGAACCGTGTCTCGCGGCGTGGGAAAAGTTTCTCCACGAATCGACCCTTCCGCCACTCGTGACTATTGCGTTGGCTCACTACCAGTTCGAAGCCGTTCACCCTTTCCTCGATGGCAACGGCCGAGTCGGACGGCTGCTCATCACCTTGTTCCTGATCGAGCGCCAAATCCTTCCGACACCACTGCTTTACTTATCGGCGTTCTTTGAGGCTTCGAGGCGAGATTACTATGACGGTTTGCGCGGGATCAGCGAACGCGGGGCATGGAACGATTGGTTGGAGTATTTCCTGCTAGGAGTCGCTCGCATATCTGAGGATGCTTTGAGTCGAGCTATGCGCATCAACGGGCTATTGGCGGAGTGGCAGAGGAAAGTCTCCGGAGAATCAAGCAACAACCCGTTGCGTGTAGTCGAACTCCTGGGGGCAAATCCCTTTATCACGATAAAAGGCGCGGCGGACAAATTGAAAATCGCATTTACGACCGCGCAGCGCGCCGTCGAACGACTCGAACGCGCAAAGATCGTAAAACGGATAGGCGATGCGAAGCGCGACCGAGTCTATTCCGCGACTTCTCTCCTGGATATCCTCGAAGAGCCGGCTCGCTTTAAGCCAGCCGACAACAAATAGCCCTCAGCGCTATCAAACAAGACATGCGTATCGCAAGTGTAAAGCTCCTCAGCTCCAGTTGACCGAAGTAGCGCCACCTGCGACTCGTATAATCCGACCATGCTTCTGACGATCACAACGACGCAGCGGCCGGCAACTTAGTTAGTCAGATAAGCCAACACGCCGGACTAGTTGCTCAAAGCGCGGATCTTTCCGCAGCGGCTCGAATCTGCGTCCTGCTTTGAGATATGCGAGCTGAGGGTCATGCTCTTCGTAAGCCTTCTCCAGCCAGGCGAAAGCCTCATTCCGCTCACCTAGTGCTCCATGTAGGATGCCGACTGAGCCGGCGGGAACCACGCCTTGCGCATACAGCCTCTCCAGACGATCGAGTATCCTCCTAGCCTCAGCTCGTTTGCCCGAGACGGCATAAGCAAAGCCCACATCCAACTGGAGGTCCGTGTCGCCGGTGCCGGAGAGCTTTAGCGCGCTTTCAAACTCCCGAATCGCTTCCTTCTGCTCCCCAATATGCAGGTAAACCCAACCCAGAGTTTGGTGAGCTGGCGCAAAGTGGGAATCGAGTTCCAGGGTTTCCTGTGCTTGCCGGAGAGCCTGGTCGTAACGACCGCCTGCTAACAACCTTCCAGCCAGCGCGTTATTAATCGGCAAGGACAACGGGTCCAGGTCTCGGGCACGCACGGCCTCGGAGATTCCGTCATCGAATCGCCCTGTGTACGTCAGGTAACCCGCATACCAGTTGTGAGCTTGGGCATCGCCCGGGTTCAATTCCAGGGCCCGCTTGTATTCCCGCTCGGCCGTGGCCCAATCCCACTCATAGGTCTCTGCGATGAAGGCGAGCGAGGCGTGCGGTTCCGCCAAAGCGTCGTCCATTTCGATGGCTTTCAGGGCTGCTGCCTTGGCACGCGACAAAGCATCCTGCGACGGAAAACCGCCACGAAATCCAAGCATGGCATAAGCCTCGGCCAGGCCGCTCTGCGCAGGAGCGTAGGCTGAATCCTTCGCGATAGCCTGCTGGAAACTTGTGATGCTCTTGTTGAGTGCATCCGCTGTTCGCTGATTGAAGTAGTAACGGCCCTTCAGGTAGTCTTCGTACGCTTCGGGGTCAACTGGGCGCACCGCTGCCAGGCGCGCCCGCTCCTCAGGCTTGAGCTTCACTTCGATCTGCTCAACGATGCTTCGCGTGAACTCCTCCTGTATTTCGAGAATGCTCCTGTACTCTCGCTGGTATTCTCCTGCCCAAATGTGATCGTCTGTGGCGGCACGAATCAACTGCGTGTGTACGCGCATCTGCCGCCCCTCCCGCATCAGCGACCCTTCGACAATGGCATCAACCCCCAGCATCCTGGCGATTTCCGGCGCAGACAACTGCGTGTTCTTGAAGTGCATGCTCGAAGTGCGAGAGATAACCCGCAGTCCGGGAATCCTCGAAAGCTGACCGATAAGCTCTTCCGTCATGCCGTCTGCGAAATAATCCTGCGATGGATCTCCGCTTAAGTTCTGGAATGGAAGCACTGCCAAGGACTTGATTTTGGGCGGGTGCACAGCCCCTGCGCGGTTTCGAGCTACTACATAGCCAAGCGCAAGCAGGGCGAGCACGGCCAGCCCGGAGCCAAGAACAAACACACGGCGAATCCGGGGGGCCGTTGCCCGGGCCTCGGCAAATTGTGCGGGTGCTTCGGTGGCAACCTTCTCTTCCTCTTCTTCCAAACCCAGATTGCGGCTTTGCCACCAAGCGTCCAGTTCAGAACTCAGGGCATAGACGGAGCTGCGCTTGTCGTGCAGGTGCCGGTGGATGGGCATGCTCTCCCGCTTCTCCCAGCGCTGAACAGTGGTCACATCCCGATTGAGATAGGCCGCGATTTCCTTCCATGAGTCCAGCCGTTCGGCCGCTTTTTCGGACCGCTGTAGGCCGGGAAACGGTTCATCTGTGGAGTCGTTCTGCATATCCGGTCACCGCACGGCAGGCTGTCCGATTTTAACCCTCTGGCACGACAGCGGCAAAAGACGGCATTTGACGGTAAAACAGCCGTTCCGCCTGTTGCTGGTTGACCGCGCGCACCGTGATGCCCGACTGTGTACCGGCAGTTCCGACGCGAGATCGCCGAGCCGAGTCAAGAGTCGCGCTTTCGGCGGCTCAACCGAGAGGTTTCTATGAACAGCAAGAGCCTACGTTGGGCAATAAACGTGCTATCGATCCTAGCATTGGTATCAGCTACCGGCGCCTTGGCGCAGGACCGGCCACCAGCGCACTTTAGAGGTTTGATCAATGACTATTCACCTTCAACCGTCAAAGGCGGTCCATACGAGATTCGGGGTAACTGGTCATTGGAACTGCATCGGCGTTCCGGCAGTGCCGACTTTTCCGCGGTCCTGAATATGGAAACGTCCGACTATGGGATCGCAGAAGGCATTGTCGATCCGACGCAACCCGTGACTCGTGGGGCTCACACGCACCACATCAAATTGACGAACGCCACGGTTACTTGGAGCATGGACGGGTGCCCCACATTCAACCCCGCGACCACAAATGGCTTTCAGGTCAACGGCACGGTCAGCCTGATGACGGGCAATGGAAGCAACGCCCCCTTCGAGACCGATCCGCCGTCATCGACGCTCCAAGTCTGCGTTACTGGTGGATCGGGGGATTACTCGATTCCGTATTCGAACGTTACGTTGGTGTTGGCAGGACCTGCAGCTAAACATTTCGGAACTCAGCAGGCGATCCACGGCTTCGTTCGCACGGCAGATTAGACTTGGGACGACGCCTGTCGACCGCACAAGAAACGATGACACGAATCGCGGGTCTACCTCCTTCCCGATCGTTGGAGAGGCTGTCGATTTGTTTCGGCCTCTTCGCATCGGCACCAGCGGACCAAGGACCAGCCCCTCTGGCTCTACGGTCTGAATCCCGCCGAGAGACAGCGGTCATAAAGGATTTCAAAACACCTAAGTGGGCTGAATAGATCCTCCGAAGTAGCCTCTTTTCGTGGATGACGCGCAATCCAGAAAGTGTGGAACTGGTTATTGCTGCTGCACATCAAGTTTAGTTCTCCAGCTTCGAGGACCGCACTTGAGCACGTGCCCATGGTGGAGCAGGCGATCAAGCATGGCGGGATGGCAGCCTGTCATCTGGCGGACGAACCCGACCTCAGTTGCAGCCTTCTAGACAGCGGTAACGCCGACTGAGGGGGCCAGCGTCTTGTTCGAGGCACGGAAGCCTCCAAATCCGCGTCCGGAGAGTGCGGTTTGTCAATCGTTTTGACGATTACGGCCGGTTACCGAAGTTTCGCATAAATCCCTCCAACCCATTGTTTCTAAATGCGTTACCTGATATTCATGGGATTCGCACACTTCCCCTGCGGTTGCCGAAGTGTGTGTGTTCGAGCCGTGCCTACGCGTATGACCGGTGCTGCCAGCGTCAAGACGGGCGGTTTCGTCTCGCACTCCCATTCGTGGAGGGGCCTGTCTTGGGCCGCCAAGCTGTTCATCAGCGTGATTGTGATCGCCGGGACTTGGACGTTGGTGTACGGCGGCATTCACCAGAGCAGCAAGAACATCGCAGAATTCATCTGCTACATGGGCATCGCCATTCTGGCGTCCCGGCTCAAAGTCAGCCTGCCGGGAATCACGGGCACACTGTCGGTTAATTTCCTGTTCATCCTGATCGGCGTTCTGGAGCTCAGTTTCACCGAGACCCTGATTCTGGGCGCGGTGTCGATGCTGGCACAGTGTCTCTATCCGGAACGTCCGAAGGCGATTCAGGTGACGTTCAACGTCTGCGCGGGCGCGATTTCGACCGCGCTGGCGTACATCGTCTACCACCATCCGCTGGCCCTGGTGCTGCTCGACAGCCGGCCAATGATGCTCGGCATCGCGGCTACCGTGTACTTCGTGGCCAACGCGGGCTCGATCGCAACCGTGATTTCGCTGACCGAGCGGCGCCCGCTGACGCGCATTCTGGTCGATTGCTATTTCTGGTCGTTCCCTTACTACCTGGTCGGAGCCGGAATCGCAGGCGCGATCGGGTGGTTGAATGAGACTTTCAACTGGGAGACTTCGCTCCTGCTGGTCCCCGCCGTGTACCTGATCTACCGCTCGTACCGGCTGTATCTGGGCAAGCTCGAAGATGAGAAGCGGCACGTCGAGGAGATGGCGAACCTGCACCTGCGTACTATCGAAGCGCTTGCGCTGGCCATCGAAGCGAAGGATCACACCACTCACGAGCACCTGCAGCGCGTCCGCATTTATGCCATTGAAGTGGCGAAGGATCTGGGAGTCAGCGGAGCCGAACTGGAAGCTCTGCACGCCGCCGCGCTGTTGCACGATATCGGAAAACTCGCGGTGCCGGAGCACATCATTTCGAAGCCCGGACGGCTGACGCCGGAAGAGTTCGAGAAGATGAAGATCCACACGCTGGTCGGCGCCGAAATCCTGGAGCGTGTGCGCTTCCCGTATCCCGTGGTACCGATTGTCCGGGCACACCACGAGAAGTGGGACGGCTCGGGCTACCCGCTGGGCCTGAAAGGAGCCGAGATTCCCATCGGCGCGCGCATTCTGAGCGCGGTGGATTATCTTGACGCGCTGGCTTCCGATCGCCAGTACCGCCGCGCGCTGCCGTTGCGCGACGTGATGCAGAAGCTGTCGGCAGAGTCGGGAAAGTCGTTCGATCCGAAGGTAGTCGAGATTCTGCAGCGGCGCTACCAGCAACTGGAGCGGCTGGCGGTGGCAAAGTCTGCGGAAGATCCGAACGCTCCGCTTTCGACCGCCATCAAGATCGAGCGCGGCCTGGAACCCGCGGCCGGATTCGAAAACACCGCGGCGCAGGATTATGCCGGGCGCGAAGCGACGTTCCTGTCATCGATCGCGGCGGCGCGGCAGGAGGCGCAGGCGCTGTTCGAACTCAGCCAGGATCTGGGCGCTTCCCTGAGCCTGGGCGAAACGCTCTCGGTGTTTTCGGTCAAGCTGAAGCCGATGGTGCCGTACGACGCCATCGCGATCTACATTTTGCGCGAGAACGAACTGGTTCCCGAGTTCGTGAATGGCGACAACTACCGGCTGTTTTCCTCGCTGCGCATTCCATTCGGGCAGGGGCTTTCCGGATGGGTGGCGCAGAATCGCAAGCCCATCATCAACGGCAATCCGTCGGTCGAGCCGGGATATCTGAACGATCCGTCGAAATTCAGCACGCTGTCGTCCGCTCTGGCGGTGCCGCTCGAAGGAGTGGCGGGAGTGATTGGCGTGCTGGCGCTGTATCGCGCCGACCGCGATGCTTTCACCTCCGACCACCTCCGCATCCTGCTTGCCGTCAGCAGCAAGATGGCGCTATCGATCGAGAACGCGTTGAAGTATCAGCAGGCCGAGAACTCGGCGACCACCGATTATCTGACCGGGCTGCCCAATGCGCGCTCGCTCTTCCTGCAACTCGACCGCGAACTGGCGCGCTGCAAGCGCGACAACAAGACCCTGACCGTCATGGTTTCCGACATGGACGGCTTCAAGCAGGTAAACGACCGCTTCGGGCATCTGGAAGGCAACCGCGTCCTGCGCCTGTTTGCCCAGGCGCTGAAGGACAGCTGCCGCGAGTACGACTACGTGGCGCGCATGGGCGGCGACGAGTTCGTCGTCATCGCACCGGGGCTGGCCGCCGATGCCGCCGGGAAAAAGGCGGAACAGATGCGCGCGCTGGCGCGCCAGGCCGGAGCCGAAGTCTGCGGCGAAGAGATTCTTTCGCTGAGCGTGGGCCGCGCCATCTTTCCCCAGGACGGCGAGGACGCCGAGCACTTGCTCGCGGAAGCCGACCGCCGCATGTATGTCGAGAAGCAAAAGCAGCTCTCGTACAAAGATCGCCGGCTGCATCCCCGGCTCAAGTGCCGCGTGACCATCGAACTGCAGACCGAAGGCGGCGGACCGCCCGTCTTCGCCAACCTGACCGACATCAGCATGGGCGGATGCTATCTGGAAACCAGCGCGATTCTCTCTCCCGGCAGCAAGATCCGGCTGGGATTCTCCATGGACGACGGGACGCTGACCCACGAAGGCGTGGTGCTGCGACTCGATCCCGGGTCCGGCGTCGCGGTGCAGTTCCGGGAAGTCAACCGCGAAGGCCGCGAGCGCATGTTCAAGATTCTGGAGGCAGTGCAGAAGACCAACGCCTACTACAACAACCGCTACTTCGAGCAGATGCTGAAGCGGTAACCCCCTCCTGCTTTTTCGCGGATTCGGACCAGCCGTCCAGAAACTGATGTAGAATGGCTCTCCTGCCCCCCGGCGCTCGCGGGATGCTGGTTCGTCTCCTCGCTTGTGCATCAACCGCCGCTTCCTCGTGTCCACGATGAGTTCAGTTACGTCCTGATGGGAGAGACCATGGCCCACGGACGAGCCGCCAATCCTTCACCACAACTGCCCGAGTTCTTCGATACCTTTCATGTTCTCGTTCGTCCGGCCTACGTCTCGAAATATTTTCCAGCGCAGGGAGTGTTCTTGGCCATAGGTGACAAGCTGGGTGGGCACCCCGGACTCGGGCTTTGGGCGGGTGGCCCACCCTTGCTTTTTCTGCCTGCACTACCACGACTGAGGGTGCCCCACCCTTGCGGGGTTTGCAAGGGTGGGAACCACTGACCTATGCCTCTCGGATTTGAAGAGTGTAAATGGCCGGATGTAAGCATCCACCTGAATGGCAAAATCTCAGAGGATCGGCTGCATCGTACCCGCCCTTGCAAAAACCGCAAGAGCGGGGCACCCACTGTGTTGGTCGTGTCGGCGAGATCAAAAGCCCGGGCCACCCGCCCTTTTTCGCGAATTCGGAGCCCAGAAACTGATGTAGAATGGCCCTCCCGGCCAGACGGTCCTCTGGTCATTTCGTCCGCTTTGAGGTGCCTATGCTTAACCCGGAGAGATTTGGAATTTCGCGATTTGTGACTGTGGCGTTTGGTCTCGTGCTGTTTTCATTTGTGGCGCTGCCAGTGCAGGCGCAGTACTCGGTAATACACAACTTCGCGGGAGCGCCGAATGATGGTGCATGGGCCAATGGTGATCTTGCCGCCGATACGATAGGCAACCTGTACGGCACTACTGTGTTGGGCGGAGCCAATAACTATGGCACCATCTTTAAGATTGATTCGACTGGCGCGACCACCATTCTTTATAGTTTTACTTATGGACTTGATGGTGCCTATCCACTGGGAGGGCTGCTGCTCGATGCGGACGGCACTCTGTACGGCACGGCCAGTGTGGCTGGGAGAAATGGATCGGGCACCGTGTTCAAGCTGGATACAAACGGTACACTCGTCCCACTGTTTAGCTTCGGTCTGGGACAAAGTGGAGCAAGCCCGCACTCCAGATTAGTTACACTGAACGGCAACCTCTACGGCGTCGCGTCGAGTGGCGGCAGTTCAGGTTGCGAGGGTGGCTGTGGGATTATTTACGAGGTAACTAAGAGCGGCAAACAGACCATCTTGTATCGCTTCACTGGCGGGGTCGATGGCGCGCGGCCCCAAGGCTTGTTTCGAGACTCCGCAGGCAACTTCTATGGGGTAGCCACGCTCGATACCGGTTCCGGTGGTACGGTATTTAAGTTAGACACTGCCGCGGTCTTTTCGATTCTTTACACGTTCACGGGGGGCATCGACGGTGGTCAACCCACGGGGCGCGTGATACGTGATAACAACGGCAACATTCACGGCGTGACATTCGTTGGCGGGGATACTACGTGTGATTGTGGGGTTGTTTTCCGAGTGGATGCGAACGGCCGCGAGAGCTTACTGCACAAGTTCTTTGGGCATGGAGGCGGTGCTAAGCCCGAGGTTGGTCTTTTAGACTTAAGCGGGGTTCTCTATGGGACCACCGTAAGTGGTGGGCTTGCGTGCGGCTTCCCTGGAGGCTGCGGCACTCTTTATCAAATCGGCAAGACGGGAAATTACAAAGTGCTTCATTCTTTCGGCGGCCCCAAAGCCGGAGACGGTTACGCTAATGTCAGCGGTAGCCTTATTCGCGGGCAAGACGGCGGCATTTACGGTGCAACTTACCAGGGCGGCACTGGGACTAGCTGCACGAATGGAGTAACGGAAGGTTGCGGGACGATCTTCAAGTACACGCCCTGAACCTACTTAGACAATTACTACAACGCAGATATTACACTTACAATTTTGCTATTCCCCTTAGGCCTTGGCGAAGAGGAGTGGCGTATGTATAAGCTAACTGTCTTTGGGTTTATATTTCTCTCAACAGCAGCTATAGGGCAGACACCTAGCGCGACCCTAACAGCGGCCACTCCCACAGCTTCAACCAGCACAAATCCCGCGCCATCGCCACTATCAGTACTTTCCGTGGCGGGGGGCGATAATAACTCCACAGGAAGCGGTACAGCAGGCCAAGGGAGTAGCCCATCGATTTCTACGGGAAATGGTGGGAACTCTACGAACCCTGCGACGTCAAGTGTAGTTGGTGGGGCAGGTGGAAGTTTTACAGTTGCAACCGGGAATGGCGGTACATCCGCAAATACGGCAACGATGGGGGCAAATGGCGGCGACATCCTCCTCAATTTCGGCATTGCGGGTACTTACGCGGGTAGCGGAGCAGTAGGTCGCGGCGGTGCTTTGCTTCTGTCTCGACCCGGAGTCGCGACTAATTTACAAGGAGGTGATGTCAAAAATCCGTTGCTTTGTGGTCCTGCATCAACGGCAATCTGTCTTTATTGGCTTTATGATAGCGGTGCAATGCCGCCACTCTACAACGTTCTCGCATGGCGAGATTGCACAGGATCCAGTTGTCCTAATAGTGGTAATCAGGTGGTCGCGGGGTTGGATGATGAAGGTATACGCGTCACTCCAAAAGGCGCATTTCGGTTCACAGATGGGAGCCTCTCCGGGACACTTAATTACAATAATGGATGCCTGACCACCGCCAACAGCACTGACGGAACGCTCTCCATTGGAAATTTGTCAAGCTGCGAAAGCTACGGGCATGACGGGAACCTGAGCCTTACGAATCTCAATATTTACAGCGTACCCCTAAGTACAGGTTTACTATCGATAACGGGTAACCCCGCTACGCTTTCAAACGTTTCTAACATATTTACTATCACGTCATCGAACAATTCCAACAGCGCCCGTATGAGTTATCCGACTGACGCGCTGAACGCGCGCGTTCATCGCCGGCTTATGGCGACCGGAACCAATACCGGGGTGTCCACGACGGGCGACTCATTTAATAGCCAAGATGTCTCAACCGCTGGCGTGGCCCCAGCCACACAAGAACCTTTCGCACTGGGCTTTACCACGTCTACCACAAATGGCAACGTGGCAGGGTTGAATGGCAGTCCCACGAGTTTGCCCGGACGCAACATCTGGTGGAGTGGCTACGCGTCGATGAATTCGATCTCCAATATCCGCCACTTTATCGGGCTCTCGAATGCATCACTAAATACGCAAGGCGGGAGCGACGCCCCGAGCAGCCAGCACTATGCCGGATTTGTTTTCACGACCGACAACGCCACAATCAACGGGGTCACCTTCGACGCCTCCCATTACTGGTGCGTCACGAATAATGGCGGAAGCACGCCGACTATCACCCAAGTCTCAACTACGGTCGCAACTCCCGCCGCTGGCACCGGCCATGACTTCGATATCCGCGAAGATTCGACGAATGCAATCTGGTACTACTTTATCGATGGAAAATCGGCCTGCACATCTTCAACTACTCTACCGACCCTCGCGATCGGGCAGATGGCCATAGCGACGACGCTAACGACGACAGCCAAGACACTGAACTTCTCGTGGGCGGAAGTCTGGTCTGACAGGTAGCCATCGAAGAGGATAAGAAACTGATTCCAGAAAGAAGGTTCTCTCTAGACCGGAAATTCCCAGCCCTCTTCCTTCATCTTTTTGTTTGACCAGCGCTGCAAATGCTCGAATAGCGCCGGCTCAATCACGGCAAATCGGATGCCGACACGCCCCTCTTCGCCGATCCACATCAGCCGCGCTTTGGCTTGAAATACCACGTCGGTATCGGGAAGAACGAAGCTGACCTCGAGCAATCCGGCGAAGCGCAGCGGTTCCTTCAGGCCGTCCAGGCCCATTCCGCCGGTGCTGAGGTTCACGCCCTGGACCGAGATCTCCTCGCCCTTGGCATTCCGGATGGTGACGGGAATCTCGACCCGGGCGCGGAAGAATTTCTGCTGCTCGGTGCTGATCGATCCCAGCGAAGCGGAGTTGTCAACGGCGGCGAAGTCGATGTTGTATTGCTTCAGCTTGCGGCTCAGGGTGCGGCGCGAGATGCCGAGTTGTTCGGCCGCGAGCGTGCGATGCCCGCCGGTCCGTTCGAGGGCCTTGATGATCATCTGCTCTTCCATGCTATCGAGGTTGCTGACCGGCATGGAGGCAAGCTGCCGCAGGGCGCTGGGCTCCCCGGTAAGCGCGGCGCTGAGCTTGGCAAAGTCGATTTCCGGCTCGGCAGATTCCATGGCGACCTTGGCGATCAGGTTCCGCAATTCGCGGATGTTTCCCGGCCAGCTATGTGACAGCAGAGCGGAGATCGCCTGCGGGCTGAAGTGCTTGCCGGGCGCCTTGAGGCGTAGGAAATGTTCGGCCAGGGCAACGATGTCTTCGGGACGCTCGCGCAGCGGCGGCACGCGCAGCTGAAATTGTCCCAGGCGATGGAATAAGTCCTGGCGGAAACGTCCCTGAACGACGGCCGCTTCCAGATCCTGGTTGGTGGCGGCGACGATGCGGACGTCCACTTTGATCTTGCGGTGTCCGCCCAGCCGGTAGAACGCTTGGCCATCGAGCACGCGCAGCAACTTGACCTGGGTATGAAGTTGCAGTTCGCCGATTTCGTCGAGGAACAGCGTTCCCTTGTCGGCGAGTTCGAACAGTCCGGGCTTGGAAGAGTCGGCGCCGCTGAAAGCTCCTTTTTCATAACCGAAGAGCTCGCTCTCGACCAGGTTTTCGGGAAGCGCGGCACAATTGATGTCGACCCAGGGGCGGCTGCGGCGATTGGACGATTCGTGAATCGTGCGCGCGATGAGCTCCTTGCCGGTTCCGGTTTCGCCGGTGATCAGCGCGGTCTCTGTGTGTTCAGCGACGCGATCGACCAGGCTCATGAACTTATGCATGACCGGACTGGCCAGAATGAAGACGGTATCGTCGATTTTGCGGGAGACGACGCCCGGAGGAATCCGCGATTCGGACGGCAGCTCTGTTTTTGCCAGGTGTTGCGAGTCCGCGGCCGCTGAAACCGAGGCTACGATGGCCACTGGCTGCGATGAAGAGTCCCGCATCAGAGTGGCGGATAACTGCACCCGCGAGCCCTGCGCCGGACCGGTCATCAGAACGAGGTTGGCCTGATATCCGGCATGCGATCCGGCTGCGGCGAGAATGGTCTTCAGCAACGAGGAGTGAGACTCCGCCTCTTTTTTTGCATCAGGCTTGGCACCAGGTCTGCCATTGGCAGAAAAGAAAGATGACAAGCCGTGACCGAGCACCTGGTGCAGCGGCCGGTCTATCCATTCGGCGAATGCCGCATTGCAGGCGGTCAGCTCGCCCTCCAGGTCGGCCGAGAAGACAGCCCCCGAGGGCGGCGCGAAAGATGCACTTTTCGTGCCTTGAGATTGGGCTGGCTCGGTTCCTTGCTGCGATTTTTGGGGTATCGTCGGCATCCAGGGCGTTTGGGACGATGGTGACACACGGGAGGCGTTCCTCCGAGATGCGTCTGCCGGCCCGGGTAACCAAGGTAACGAAAGTGTGCAGAATTTCCGTCGTCCTGCCTGGCGGCGCAAGAGGTATCAACAAGCTGCCAGCTTCCCCTTTCCGGGTTCGGGGAAGGTTACTTCAGTAAGCTACTGCAGCCCCGTTTCTTCTCTTACGATTCCTCCGGGGCCCTGGTGATCAAACCCGCCACGGCCCTTGCGTGGACGCCGTGGATTCCACGCTCCAAATCCTTGAGTCGTCGTGGGATGCATTGCCGGCGCGAATCGGGGCGAGGCGCGCCGTGGCCCGGGAAGGCCTGCAGTCAAGGAGTACATGAAATCAGCGCCGGACGGTTTGTCGATCCAGACCAAGGTGTTTGTGGGTCTCACCGCATCCCTTGGGATCGCAGTGCTTGGCTTCGCCCTGTCTCACTGGCAGTCGCAGAACCTCACACGTTTTATCTGCTATCTGGCTGTCGCCATCCTTGCCTCTGGACTTAAGGTACAGCTGCCGGGCATCGATGGCACGATGTCGGTGAACTTCCTGTTTATTCTGCTGGGCGTGCTGGAGCTGAGCCTTCCGGAGACGCTGGTCATCGGGTGCACGGCGAGCCTGGTGCAGAGCGTGTGGCAGACGCGGAAGCGGCTCGACCCGGTCAAGGTACTGTTCAACGTGGCCGGGATGATGGCCAACGCCGGCGCACTCACCTATGTCAGCTACCACTGGCTGCTCTCGCGCTTCGGATCGAACAAACCCATCCTGCTGATGGTCGCGGCCCTCGTATTTTTCTTCGCCAATACTCTGCCGATCTCGGTGGTGATCGCGATGACCGAGGGCAAATCGAGCCGCAAGGTGTGGTCGGAATGCTACTTCTGGTCGTTCCCCTACTACCTGGTGGGCGCGGCGGCGGTGGGACTGGTCGGGATTATCAACCAATCGGCGGGATGGCAGACGTCGCTGCTGGTGCTGCCGCTGATCTATTGGGTCTATCGCTCCTACCGGCAATACCTGGGCCGCCTTGAGGCTGAAAAAGAGCGGGTGGAAATCGAAAAGCGGCACGTGGAAGAGATCGCGTCGCTGAATATGCGCACCATCGAGGCGCTAGCTTTGGCCATCGAGGCCAAAGACCACACGACGCATACGCATCTGCAGCGGGTGCGCACTTACGCGGTAGAAATCGCCAAGGATCTGCACCTGCCCGAGACCGAGATCGAAGCGCTGCGCGCCGCGGCACTGTTGCATGACATCGGGAAGCTTGCCGTTCCGGAGCAGATCATCAACAAGCCGGGCAAGCTGACGCCGGAAGAGTTCGAGAAGATGAAGGTTCATCCGCTGGTGGGTGCCGAGATTCTGGAGCGGGTTGCGTTCCCCTATCCGGTCGCGCCCATCGTGCATTCGCATCACGAAAAGTGGGATGGATCGGGATACCCGGAAGGGTTGTCGGGCGAGCAGATTCCGATCGGGGCGCGGATTCTCGCCGCCGTCGATTGCCTGGATGCGCTGGCTTCCCACCGGCAATATCGCAAAGCGTTGCCGTTGGCCGAGGCCATGGATCGATTGAAGGAGCAGGCCGGCACATGGTTCGATCCGCGGGTGGTGGAGATTTTGGAACGCCGCTACGTCGAACTGGAACACCTGGCCCAGAGCAAGGACGAGACCACGCTGCCCGCCAGCCTTTCGAAGACGGCTCGCGTGGAGCGCGGACTGGCGCCGGCCGCCGGATTTGAACGATCGGAACCGGCGAGTATTCCGGCAGAGAATTCCGACTTTCTCTCTTTGATCGCTTCCGCGCGCCAGGAAGCGCAAACCATGTTCGAACTCAGCCAGGATCTGGGCGTCTCGCTCAGCCTTAGCGAGACCTTGTCCGTGCTCTCGATGCGGCTGCGACGCATGATTCCCTACGATTCGATCGCAGTGTTCGTGAACCGCAACGGATGGCTTCTTCCCGAACTGGTGAGCGGCGAGAATTTCCGGGCGCTCTCCGCGCTGAAGATCCGGGTCGGCGAAGGCTTATGCGGATGGGTCGCGGAAAACTGCAAGCCCATCGTGAACGGAAATCCGCAGGTCGAGGTGGGCTACGTCGTCGACCCGGGGAAGCACAGCCCGCTGCAATCCGCGCTGGCGGTCCCGCTCGAGGGCTTGAATGGAGTGGTGGGCGTTCTGGCCATGTATCACTCCAGCCGCGATGCTTTTACTCCTGATCATTTGCGCATTCTGCTGGCCGTTGCATCGAAGGTCGCGCTCTCCGTCGAGAATGCCCTCAAGTATCAACAAGCAGAGAGTTCCGCCACGACCGACTACCTCACCGGTCTGCCTAACGCGCGATCGCTCTTCGTGCACCTGGCACAGGAAATCGCCCGCAGCCGCCGCATGAAGACCTCGCTGGCAGTGATGGTTTGCGACATTGACGGATTCAAGCAGATCAACGACTCCTTCGGCCACGTTGAAGGCGACAAGCTGCTGCGCGAATTCAGTAATCGCCTGAAGGATGCCAGCCGCGGCTACGACTATGTGGCTCGCATGGGGGGAGACGAGTTTGTGATCACTGCGCCGGGCCTATCGAACGAGGCGGCCCAGGAAAAGGCGGAACGCCTGAATCAGGCGGCCATCGAGGCCGGACGCCTGATTTGCGGCCGCGATCTCATCACCCTCAGCGTGGGGACAGCCTTCTGTCCTGAAGACGGGTTCGATGTTGAACGCCTGCTCGCCGAGGCAGACCGGCGCATGTATTCCATGAAACAGATTCATCATGCCGAAGCCGCAGGCCGCGAGCAGGAAGCGAATGCCCGCGGAGCCTCGGTCAGCTAGGAGCCTCGAAGCAATGCCGCGGCAACTCACCTTCGTCCGCCGGATCGCGCGGCACACGGCAGCACTAGTGGCCACGGCTTTGCTTGGCGGTCTTCTCTCCGCTACGCTGGTGCGCCTGGCTCCCGGCTTCGATGTGGATGAGGCCGAACTCGACCCGCATTTGAATTCCGCCAGCATTCAGGCTCTGCGCAATGCGCGGCTGGCACAAAACAACATTCTTCACTTCTACTGGAATTCCCTGGAGCGGGCGGCGCACGGCGATTTGGGAACCTCGCTTTCCCTGGGCCAGCCGGTAACTACTCTGCTGCGTCAACGTCTGGCGCTGACAGCGCAGTTGGTGGGAATCGGCTTGCTGCTGGGTTGGGCTGCAGCCCTCGCCCTGGCCTTGAGTGCGGCGTGGCTTCGGGTACAAGCCTATGACGTGCTGACGACCACAGTGAGCGGGACTTTTCTTTGCCTCCCGGCGGCGGTGCTTGCGCTGTTATCGGTATTGTGGAACGTCCCCGGATCTCTGGCAGTCGGGCTGATCGTCTTTCCGAATGTGTACCGCTACGCGCGCAATCTGCTGGCAAAAGCGTACGGCATGCCTCACATCATCACTGCCCGGGTCAAGGGCCTGAGTGAGATGCGAATCTTGTTCTGGCACGTCATTCCGGTGGCCGGGCCGCAGTTGCTCGCGGTCGCGGGAATCTCGGTGAGCATCGCCATCGGCGCAGCCATTCCTGTGGAGGCGCTGTGCGGACTGGCAGGAGTCGGACAACTGGCGTGGCAAGCGGCGCTGGCACGCGATCTGCCATTGCTGGTAAACATCACGATTCTCGTGACGCTGGTAACCTTGCTGGCCAATTCCGGAGCCGATGTAATCGGACATATGTTTCGGAGTGGGGAAGCATGAGGCTTCTCCGCGCAAATATGTGGCGGAAAACGGCTTGCGCCGTTCTGCTGCTGGTGGTGGCGGCATCGCTTTCAGCGAACTGGATCGCCCCAGAGGGATACGCCAAGCAATACCGGGAGGCGGCGGATGCACGGCCATCGCGTGCGCACTGGCTGGGCACCGACGATATCGGCCGGGACCGTTTCGCGCGCGTGCTCTACGGGACGCGAATCTCGTTGTTGCTGGCTCCCGCAGCCGCCCTGCTCTCGACCTTGATGGCGGCGCTGCTCGGCGGCCTGACGGGTTATCTGGGCGGAATGTGGGCACGCGGAGCAATGGCCGTGACAGATCTTTTTCTGTCGCTGCCATGGCTGTTTTTGCTGATCACGGTCCGGGCCTTGATGCCGTTAAACGTTTCGCCGCTGGTTTCTGTGCTGGTGACGTTTCTCATCCTGGGACTACTGGGATGGAGCAGCGCGGCGCGCGTGCTGTGTGCTACCAGTGCGACAGTGAAAGATTCTGATTTCGTGCGTCAGGCGCGGGCATCCGGCATTCGCGGAGCCCGGCTGTTTTGGATTCATGTGCTGCCGAATCTGAAGCCGGTGCTTTACGCGCAGTTCTGGATCTCGATTCCCGCGTTCATCTTGAGCGAGGCGAATCTGGGAATTCTCGGGCTGGGCATCGCGGAGCCAATGCCATCCTGGGGAAGTCTGCTGAAGGAATTGGAAGGCATGGTTTCGGTCGGCGACGAGCCTTGGAAGTTTGTTCCGCTGGTGTTGCTGGTGCTCGTCGTCACGTCGTTTCAGTTCTTGCTCTCGCCTCAGGAAGGCGAGACGGCCGCGTAACCCGCGGCAGAGTCATTACTCCGTGAGGGTGTCATGGTAACGATGTGGAGGAAGACAACCGCAGTTTTCGTGCTCTGGCTTGCGGTCTTAGCCGGCAGCATCGTGGCCCAGGGGCAGCTGAGATTCTGTCTGCGCTCGGAGCCAAAGACGTTTGATCCGCTCAAAGTCGAGGACGACGCCTCGGCGGCGATCCGCTATCTGACCGGCGGCGTACTCGTTCGGCTGAACCGCCAAACCCAGGCGCTGGAGCCGGAGCTGGCGCAATCCTGGAAAGTCTCGAAAGACGGCACGCAGATCACCTTCAAGCTGCGCAGCGGAGTTTCGTTCTCTGATGGCACGCCGTTCTCCGCCGAAGACGTCGCCCACACGGTGAAGCGGCTGATGGATCCGGCGTTGCATTCACCTACGGGAGACGCATTCCGCTCCGGGCCGGGAGATGTCGAGATTAAGATCTTATCCCCCACGCAAATTTCGATTACCTTCCCCGCTCCAGTTGCCGGACTCGACCGGCAATTCGATCAGGTGGCAATCCTCTCGGTGCACTCTCCGAAAAAAGAAATGGCGGTGCTCGGCCCGTTTATGGTCGCCGACTACCAGCCGGGCGCAAGCATCCTGCTCAAGCGGAATCCGAACTACTGGAAGACCGATGCGCAAGGCCGCAAACTGCCCTATCTGGATTCCATCCACCTCGATATCCAGCCGAATCGCGATGTGGAGATGCTGCGTTTCAAGCGCGGCGAGATTGATCTGATCAACTCGCTCGACAGCGAGTACTTCGACAAGCTGGCGGAAACGTCTCCGCAACTTGTGCATGATGCCGGGCCTTCGCTTGACAGCGAGCAGATGTGGTTCAACGAAGTGGCCAAGTCGCCGCTGCCGGCCTACAAGAAAGTGTGGTTCCGGTCGGCGAATTTCCGGCGGGCGATTTCCGACGCCATCAACCGGGAAGACCTGAGCCGAGTCGTCTTTCGCGGGCACGCGCAGCCGGCCGCAGGCCCGGTCTCTCCCGCGAACAAGTTCTGGTTCGATGCAAAGCTGAAGCCGCAAGCGTACTCCCCCGATGCCGCGCTGAAAGAGCTACAGTCGGACGGCTTCCGCCTGGAAAACGGCACGCTCAAGGACAAGAGCGGGAACGAAGTGGTCTTCTCGATCATCACCAACGCAGGCAACAAGTATCGCGAGCGGATGGCGACGATGATTCAGGAGGACTTACAGAAGATCGGGATTCAGGTCAACGTGGTCACGCTCGACTTCCCATCGCTCATCGAGCGGATGACGCAGACCTTTGACTACGAAGCGATTCTGTTGGGCCTGACCAACGTTGGGCTTGATCCCAACGAGCAGATGAATGTCTGGCTGAGTTCGTCGGAGAACCATCAGTGGAATCCGCAAGAGAAGACGCCTGAGACACAGTGGGAGGCCGAGATCGATCGGCTGATGCGACAGCAGGCTTCGTCGGCGGACGCCAGGAAACGCAAGGAAGCCTTCGACCGGGTTCAGGAGATTGTGGTGGAAGAAGAACCCTTCATCTACCTGGTCAACCGGAACGCGCTGTCCGCGGTGGCGGCATCGGTTCACGGGGCCAGCCCCGTGATTCTGGTCCCGCAAACCTACTGGAACGCGGAGCGGCTGACGGTACAGTAAGCCAGCGCTTTTCCCACTGCTGAGTTGCGGACAACTGCGAAACTTGCGGGATGCCACGGCAACATGAATGCGAATCCAAAATCCGAGGTTGTTCTTTCCGCACGCCTTTCCGTCAGCTATGGCGACAAACCGCCTGTGCTGCGCGAGGCGGAGTTCGAGATTCGCCGCGGGGAAGTCCTGGGACTGGTAGGCCAAAGCGGCTCGGGCAAGAGCACAGCGGCGATGGCGATTCTGGGCCTTTTGGACGGCAAGCGAACTCACGCTACGGGAACGATCGAGTTTGAAGGACGCGATCTGATGCGGCTGCGGGAGCGCGACTGGCGCGAACTGCGCGGACGCAAGCTGGCGCTGGTCCTGCAAAGCCCGCTCTCTTCTCTTAATCCTGCTCTCAGAATTCGAACTCAGCTCAAGGAGGCCTGGCGGGCCCATGCTTCCGGGTCAAAGGCCGAACAGGACCAGGCGATCCGCAGCGCGCTGGAGAACGTCAGCCTGCCGTCAGATGACGAATTCCTTCGCAAGCTTCCGTCGCAGATGAGTGTCGGACAGGCGCAGCGGGTATTAATCGCGATGGCCATCTTGCATCGCCCGGCGTTACTGATCGCCGACGAGGCGACCAGCGCCCTCGATGTGATCACGCAGTCGGAAATCCTGGCGCTGTTCCGCACTCTGAATCGAAGCACGGGAATGTCGCTGCTGTACATCTCTCACGATCTGGCGTCGGTTGCGGGCATCTGCGACCGTATCGCGATCCTCCACGAAGGGCGGATCGTAGAACAAGGCCCAACCGAGCAAGTTCTAACCAATCCGCGGCACGAATACACACAGCGGCTCATGGCCGCCATGCCGAAACTGCTCCAGCAGTCTGATTCGCGGCTGCGCGCCAACACGACGGCTGCCGGAATGCCGTAGTCTTCGGACGCTCAATCTCAACCGCATAAGATCCCCGGACCTTTCGAGCCTCTTCAGACACTCCTGTCGAGCGGGTCGGCTTAACTCCTTGAGATTGGCCAAGATCATACGTAGAAGCGGGACATTTCGTCCCGCGCCCCTGTGTCTGGGACAAACTGGCGCACGCGCCACGGCAGCCCAGCTCCCAATAGTCCATAAAATCAACAACTTAGTACAGGGAGACTGGTTTGTCCCGTGCTACAGAACCCATGGCTACTAATCTCGATCTTCCCCCCATTTAGGAAAGAAAGGGTGAGATTTATGGTCCGGACTCGGAAGTCCAGCAGGTCGACGGGACGTGGAGAGCGGCGCAGCGCCGCCTGGGGTAAGCGGCTGATGATGGTTGTGCTGCTTGCAACCAGCATGGCATTTGGCCAGGGATTGAATAACGCGTCCGCCAGAGCCTCGCGGATCGCTCCAGAGCTTTCCGGCCTGCTTGCTAAGGCCCATCAAGGGCTTGGGCGCGGTGAGACCGTCAAAGTCATCGTTCAGTACCGGACGGTGCCAACCTCGGCGCACTACGCGGCGATGCAGAGCCGCGGTGGCCATCTTCACGTGAAACTGCATATGATCCGGGCCGCGTCTTTCACGATTCCGGTCAGCGCTTTACCGGCGCTGGAAGCCGATCCGGAGATCCAGTCGGTCACGATCGATCACCCGATGAACGTGATGGACGACCTAACGGACAGCGCCACCGGAGTGTCGGCGGCGTGGAACGCCGGATTCAGCGGGGCGGGCGTTGGGGTCGCGGTCATCGACAGCGGAATTAACGATAGTCACCCCGATCTCTGGAATGCCAGCCACACGGCTTCGCGCGTTGTGTATCACCAGGATTTCACCGGAACGGCTACGAGTAACTCCAGCGGCGCGATGTATGACCTGTACGGTCACGGAACCCACGTGGCCGGAATCATCGGCGGCAACGGATCCCTCTCTGGCGGGCAATACGAAGGCGTCGCCCCCGGAGTGAATCTGATTGACTTGCGGGCGCTGGATGCGAACGGCGCCGGCAGCGACAGCACGGTCATCGCAGCCATTCAGCAGGCCATCGCCCTGAAGAACACGTACAACATTCGAGTTATCAACCTGTCGTTGGGCCGCGGCATCTGGTCCAGCTATACGCAGGATCCGCTCTGTCAGGCGGTTGAATCCGCATGGAAGAACGGAATCGTGGTCGTGGTGGCGGCCGGCAACTATGGCCGCTTGAGCGTAAATGGCAGCAATGGTTTCGGAACGATCACCGCGCCGGGCAACGATCCGTTCGTGCTGACCGTGGGCGCGACCAAGAGCAACGGATCACCGCTCCCATCGGCGGAGACAAAGGCGAGCTATAGCTCAAAGGGTCCGACGACCTACGATCACATCGTGAAGCCTGACATTGTCGCTCCGGGCAACGACATCGTGTCCCTGGCCGCACCTGGCGCCACGCTGGAGCACTCGTATCCGACTGAACTCGTGACTGGCAATGACAATGGCAACGACTATTTCACTTTGAGCGGGACCAGCATGGCGACGCCGACGGTTGCAGGAGCTGTCGCACTGTTGCTGCAAGAGCAGCCTACGCTGACACCGGATCAGGTAAAAGCGCGATTGATGAAGACTGCCTACAAGATGGGGCTGAGCTCCACTTCAGCTTATGTACCGCATCTTTCGCAGAGCTTCACCGACTTTTACGACCTGTTCTCGGTCGGCTCCGGCTTGCTGAATGTGCAAGCAGCGATCGCCAACACCGACCTGGCGCCGTCGAATGTGGGAGCGGCTCTGTCGCCCAGCGCGGTCTATAACCCGCAGACCAGAGTCGTCTCTCTTGTCTATGGAAACTCCAGCGTTGCCTCCAGTTCGGTGGTCTGGGGCACGTCAGTGGTTTGGGGAACGTCGGTGGTTTGGGGAACTTCTATCGTCAACGGGACGTCAGTGGTTTGGGGAACTTCGCTGCCCTGGAATGACAACACCCTGAACGCCTTCAGTGTCGTCTGGGGGTCTAGCACCGGCTCCAGCACTACTGCGTCAAGCGTCGTTTGGGGTGCGAGCGTTTCGGACACGAATGTCGCATTTTCAGATGCAGGTGATGATGAACAGTAAGGCCGTGTGAATCCAAGAAAGGAGAACGCAAAGATGCAAGACACACGGCAAACCAAGTTCATCGCGGCGATAATGCTGGCGGGCGTGACCGCCACCGCATTCTCCAGCTACGCGAGTCACCGGTTGCACCCATACCTGGCGCTGGCGATTCTCGGATTCGCGGTGATCACCTCGCGATTAAAAGTAAAGTTGCCGGGAATCAACGGCAACATGTCAGTGAATCTGCCGTTCCTATTGACGGCGGTGATGAACCTGAGCGGGGCCGAAGCGGTCGGCATCACGGTTGTTTCGACCGCCGTGCAATGCTGGCCCAAGAATGGGAAGATGAACCGCCGGCAAATGGAGTTCAACCTCAGCATGATGGCCTTCGCCGCCGGTGTAGCCAGCCTGGTATACCACTTCAGCCTGATGCGCCTCGGGGTTCCCATGACCGCAGGAGCGGCACTGTCGGCGGCCGCATTATTCCTGAGTCAGACCGGTTCGGTTGCCGGGATCGTTTCTCTCAGCGAGGGAAAGTCCGCCACTTCGACATGGCGGAGTATCGCGGAGCTCTCGTTCCCTTATTACGTCGTAAGCGCCGGAATCAGTGTGATGGTGCAAACCGTGAGCAATCGCCTCGGCTGGGAACTGGCATTGGCGGTCTTCCCGGTGATGTACCTGATCCACCGATCGTACCGGCTGTACTTCTCCAAGTGGGTTGAAGCTCCGCGCACTCCGGTTCTCGTCAGGGCCGCCGGCGCGGGAGTGTAATCGATCGGCAATAAGGGTGGCCGCCCGGGCAAGCGGCCGCCCTTTTCCTTTCAGCCTGTCGTCAGATTCTGGACCGGCATGGCGATCGTCGGCAATTCCACACAGAATGTCGTGCCGTGGCCGAGTTCGCTGTCGACATTGATCCGGCCGCCGTGGCGGGTAACCAGCCACTGCGCGATTGCAAGACCTAACCCCGCGCCTCCCTGGGCGCGGCTTCTCGCCTTATCTACACGGTAGAAGCGCTCGAAAATCCTGGTGTGCTCATGGGAAGCGATGCCGATCCCGGAGTCGCGCACAACGATCATTATGTTTCCGCCCTTTCGTTCAAGCGAGAGAGCAATGTCCCCCGGCGACGGGGTGTACTTGAAGGCATTATCGAGCAGGATATCCGCCACTCGGCGCAGTGCCGCCTCATCTCCCATGACAAACGCTTCGGGAGCGTCGAGTCTGGCGAAGAATTGCAGATTGCGGATCGTCGCCACCCGCCGCCAGCCCTCCGCGACACCTCTCAGTGTCTGAGTTACATTGACCGGCTGCACCCGCAAGCTCTCGCGCCCCGAGTCGGCCCGGGCCAAGGCCAGCAATTGTTCAATCAGGCTGGTCGTGCGCTCGGCTTCGAAAAGAATATGGCGCAACGCTTCCTTGTACTCGTCCTCCCCGCGAGAGCGGCGCAGAGCGAGTTCGGCTTCCGTGCGGATAAGTGACACTGGAGTTCTGAGCTCGTGCGAGGCGTCGGCTGTGAATTCCGCGATGCGCAGGAATGCGGTTTCGATCCGGTCGAGCATTTCGTTCAGAGTGTCGGAGAGCCGCTGCAGCTCATCGCCTGTCTCCAGCTTCCGCAGGCGGCTGCGCAGATTCACACCCGAGATGTCGCGCGCGGTGCGAACCAGGTCATCGACCGGGGCCAACGCCCGGTGGCTCAGCCAATAGCCGCCGCCGGCAGCCGTCAGCAGCAACAAGGGAGCGAACATCAGCAAAAAAGAGCGAAACACCGCCAGGGTTTCGACCGCATCATTCGTCTCTAACCCCATAGTGGCGAAATAGACGTGTCCGTTGACCTGGAGCTTCTGCCGGATGAAGCGATAGGGATGGTCCTCAATTGACTGGTTCTTGTACACGGCAAGATCCGCGCCGGGCAACGAATCAAGAGTCACCGGGTGAGCGCGCAGAAATCCGGAGCGATAGATTTCCTCTCCGTTCTCGGCGTCAACCTCGAGGTAATTGCCCAGGTGCTCGATCGCATAGGTATCCCGCAATTCGTCGCGAAGCTGGACGAGCGAAGGGTTCTGACCTTGTTCCTGCAACAGCGTGCGAAGGTCATCGACTTGCTCATTGAGGCTGTCGTCGACGAGATCGTAAAGATGATGCCGGAGAATGAACCACATGCCCGCACCGAAAACGAACTGGGCCAACGCAAAGATGGCCAAGTACCAGAGGGTAAGGCGCATTCCGATGGAAATTTTGGTCATGGGCAATTTGACAAGGCTCATCCGGCTGGGCTCACTGCGACTCCCGGCGCACCGTATAACCGACGCCCCGCACGGTATGAATCAATTTAGGCCGTCCCGGCGAGTCGATCTTGGCGCGCAGCAGGTGCATGAACGCGTCGAGGGTGTTCTCTTCGATCTCGCGGTCAAAGCCCCACACCGACTCGATCAGAGAGCGGCGTGCAACTACTTTGCCGGCGCGATACATCAGACGTTCCAGCAGATTGTATTCGGTGCGGGTCAGAGACACCCGGTCTTCGCCGCGCATCACTTCGCGGCTCGCGGGATCGAGCACCAGGTCGGCGACGCGCAGGCTTGTGTCCTCTGCCGCCAGAGCCCGCCGTTTGACGGCTCGCAGGCGGGCGACCAGTTCTTCGAAGGAGAATGGCTTCGTCATGTAGTCGTCGGCGCCCACATCAAGCCCGCGGACAATATCGGGCACAGAATCCTTCGCGGTCAGCATCAGGATCGGTGTCCGGATCTTTTCCGCGCGCAGCCGCTTTGCCAGTTCGTAGCCGCTGAGTTTGGGCATCATGATGTCGAGGACGATGACATCGAACTCGTAGGATTTCGCCAGCGTGAATCCCTCTGCGCCGTCCGACGCACACGTGGCAATGTGGCCTTCTTCGGTCAATCCCTGGTGAAGGAGGTTGGCCATGCGCGCTTCGTCTTCGACGATCAACACCCTCATTGTCGTGGCTTGGCTGTCTAGGGAATATTAGCGTGAATCCGGGCGATTCGCGTCCATCATGTTCATTCTGCGGCATCGTGGGAGAATAGGCAGGATAGAGGCTCCCGAATGGCTGGTTCACGTTCACTCCTGGCCTGGTGTGCCGCTCTGCCGCTGGCACTGACAGTTCTGTCCGCCACCGGCTGCACCGGAAAGTCGAGCGCACAAAGCTCCGCGGTTGAATTGAGCGCGAACGTGAAAGTTCCGTTTCAGTTTGTCGCGTACGGAGACACGCGCTTTCACGACCCGAAAGACACAGATGCTGCGAATCCAGCCGCGCGCGCCGCGTTGGTGAAGGCCATTGCCGGGGCCAATCCCGCTTTCATTTGTTTCACCGGCGATATTGTGTTCAATGGCTACGACTCCGGCGATTGGAACGTCTGGGATCGGGAAACCAGCGTCTGGCGAGAAAAGAAGATTCCTGTCTATCCGGTACTGGGAAATCACGATCTGCACGGATCGGAGAAGCTCGCTCTCAGCAATTACTTCGAACGCTTTCCCGAACTGAAGGGGAGCCGCTACTACTCAGTGCGCGCCGCGAACACCATGATTCTTGCACTCGACAGCTCAATGGACGAGGCCGAAGGACCGCAAGGACGGTGGCTGAGTAATGAACTTGATCGCATCCCGGCGGACGTGGACTTTGTCTTCGTGCTATTGCATCACCCGCCCTACACCTCTTCGAGTGCGAAGCTGCTGGGTGGAGGACATTCGGCTCGTCCACGGGAAGAGGCGCTGGCGGCCATGCTCGAAGAGCGTCAGTCCCGCGCCCCATATCGCATCGTGCTCTTCTCCGGCCATGTTCATAACTACGAACGGCACGAGCGCGGCGGCGTCACGTATTTTGTGACCGGCGGCGGCGGAGCTCACCCATATCTCATCAACCGTCCGGCAACCGATCCGTTCCAGAGCAAGGCGATCAACTATCACTACCTTCTGGTTGCGGTCGAGGGCCAGCAGCTCACAGTCACCATGAATCGGCTGGATCTGAGCAACAGCCACGAGGTCTGGACCCAGCCCGACTCGGTCACAATTACGCCGCCGTCGGCCCAATCTCGGGGTAAGTAGAACGGCATTCAGAATAATGGGAATGGCCCGCTTCCCTCGGAAGCCTGCACTTTGCTGAGCGAAGCGGGCCTAGGTTGCAGCACAAAGATCGAGCTCACTTCCCGCGAGGCAGCGGGAAGACGGAGTATCTCTTCAGATTGCCTTATCCGCGCATGGGTCCTTCTGCCACGACACGCCCAGGGCATGCAGGGTGAGCCGGTCGAGGAGTGTCAGCTTGTCGGGCTCGAGAACAGCACTGTAGGCGTATTGGACCAGAGCGTCACAGGTGATGCACCAACGCTCGTGACGTACAATCCCGCCGCAATGCTCGCATTGGGCCTGGGCTGAATATTGATTGCTATGGAACCAGCTGGCTGCGGGCTTGGCGGACATGAGTGCGGACCTCCGTGAATAAAATCGCAAAATAACAGATTCCCCGCGCCGACGGGACTGCTCGGTGGAACTTCTGGTGCTGCCAGAGTAGGTCGTCCCCGAGATCGGCTTCAGTCGAGGCTCTCACGGTGGTGTGTGATTTTGATCACAGACGACGCCGGAATGGGCTGCGTTGGCCGCGAACTTCGTGAACACGGATGGCATGGTTTATTCTGGAGGGTTATTCGACGCTGCTGAGAAACGCCGTTAAGTCTGTCTTGCTGCAAGCCCACCGCGCAGCCCGGGAATCCCAGGAACTCGCCGGTGGAGGCTGGAATTCGCCCATATGAAAACTGGCATCATTGGCCTGCCACAGGTAGGCAAAACTTCATTGTTTCGTATCCTGACGAAGGCGCATCTCTCCGAACACGCCTTTGCCAATCCCCGCGAAGCGCACGTCGGGGTCGCCAAGGTTCCCGACGATCGGCTCGACCGCCTGGCGGCGCTCTATAACCCCAAGAAACTTACGCATACGTCGGTCGAATATGTCGACGTCGGCGCCATCGGCCAGGACGCACTGAAGGAAACTGCCTACCTCGGCAACCTGCGGCAGGTCGATGCACTGGCACATGTTGTGCGAGTCTTCGACGATCCTGCCATCCCCCATGTGGGGGAGATCGACCCCCTGCGTGATATCAAGAACGTCGAGTTCGACCTGATGGTCAGCGATCTGGGCCAGATCGAAAAGCGGCTGGAGCGCCTGGAGAAGGATCTGAAGAAGATGAAGACTCCGGATCTGGAGAAGGAATTCGAACTCCTGAAACGCGCCAACGCCCACCTAGGCGAAGAAAAGCCATTGCGGGAGATGGCTATGACGCCCGAGGAGAAGAAGCGCATCCGCGGATTCATGTTCCTGAGCGAAAAGCCAATCCTCTACGTTCTGAATATTGGCGAATCGACCGAACTCGGAAAAGATCTGGGCGAGGCGGTCGACCAATACAAACTCACGGAGATCGCGGCACGGATGAACGGGGGGGCGACGGCCATTTGCGGAAAAGTCGAGGCGGAACTGTCAGAAATGAGCGATGCGGATGCCGCCGAATTTCTCTCGAGTTACGGACTCGAGGAGAGCGGTCTTACCCGCCTCATCCGGACGACTTACCAGTTGCTCGGCCTGATTTCGTTTTTCACTGCCGGCGAAGACGAATGCCGGGCCTGGCAGATTCCCGCCCACACTCGCGCCCAGGAGGCAGCCGGCGCAATCCACTCGGATCTGGAGAAACATTTCATCCGCGCGGAAACCATTCGCTGGGATCAACTTCTCGAAGCCGGCTCTGAGGCCAATGCCCGCGCCAAAGGCACTTTGCGCCTGGAAGGCAAGGACTATATCGTGCAAGATGGAGACGTGATGCACATCCGCCACAGCGGCTAAGACTGAGTTGAAGTCCGAGAACTGATATCATCCCCGAGCCCATGCATCCCATCCTCACCAGTATTCTGCTCGGCCTGACCGCCGCGGCGGCAAACGTTTTTGGTGGTGCCATCATTGTGCAGCGGCACTGGGAGCGCCGTTATCTCCGCTACTTCGTGGCCCTGGGCGCGGGATTCATGCTGGCCACCGCGATCGTCGAAATGATCCCGGAGAGTTTCGAACTGCGCGGGCGGTCTGCGGCGTTTCTGGTTCTTCTGGGATACCTCATCATCCACTTCTTTGAACACACCGTAACGCCCCACTTTCACTTCGGCGAGGAAACCCACCAGTCCGAATTCCAGCACTCACATAACGGATACTCGGTGCTCCTGGGCCTCATCATTCACACGTTCTTTGACGGCATTGCGATTGCCTCGGGATTTCTGGTTTCCAATATCTTGGGTTGGCTGATTTTCTTCGCCGTGTTCCTGCACAAGATCCCCGAGGGATTTACGGTGAGCTCGGTCATGCTGGCGAGCGGGCGCAGCCGCGGGATCGCCTGGGGAGCTTCGGTGATCCTGGGCGGATCGACCCTGGCAGGAGTCCTGACCATGGCTCTGTTCCGGCACGACGTGCGTGCCGGACTGCCATTGTCGGCAGGAGTGACGATTTATGTTGCCGCGTCGGACCTGATTCCCGAAGTAAACAAAGAGCCGGCCATGAAGATGGCACTGCTAGTGTTCGTGGGGACGGCCGTCTTCTTCCTGCTCGACGCTCTGTTCCACATCCGCTGACCCCGCGAACTGACCCGGTTCAGTCTACGGTGTGCTTGGCGGTGTAGCCGTCGCGGGCGACTACCTCGATCTTCACGTCTTTGCCCTTTTGATCTTTCACCTTTAGCTGGCCGCCATCCGGGGCCACAACTTGCACCTTCAGCTTGCGGTACGTGCCGTCGAGCTTGGTGTTGGTGGGACTATAAGCCAAGGTGTATTCATGGCGGATGTCATCGCCAATATCGTGGAAAATCTCCGCAAACTCGGCTTCGAAGCGCGGGAAATAAGCTCGCCCGCCGGTCATCGAGGCGAACGTCCGCATTTCGTTGTCGGCCTGCAAATAGTCGATGTTCTTGATGCCCCAGCTGGCCATGCCGTGAGTCATTCCGGTGCAATGCTGAACCTCGCACATTTCGCGGAGATACCACCCGATGCTGATGGGAAAGATCGTGACATCCTTGGTGTCTTTGACCTTCTTCATGATCTTGTCGAGGGTCAGCTTGCTGAAGGTATCGACGCCGGTTGACACCAGGATGATGTACTTCTTGCCTTCCACACGGTCGAGGCGATCGAGCATGTCGTAGAGCGCGTCAAACTCGTTCGTCTCGGAGAACCCCGGGATGCGCAGCTGATTCAGTGCGCCGAAGACGGCACGCTTGTCTTGCGTGAAATCGACCAGAATGTGAGGCTGCATGTCGTAATACGCCACCGCGACCCAGTCGTCTTTCTTCAGGCTGTCGGCGAAAGCATACGAGGCATTGAGCGCGTCGACCAGAAGGGGCCAGGTGGTTGAGGCGAATTCGACCAGAAGCACCGCCGTAATCGGAGCCTCCGACACGCCAAACTTGCTGACGGTTTGTGGAACCCCATCTTCGCTAATGCGGAAGTTCTCTTTTTTCAGTCCCGGAACAAACTGGCCGTCCTTGGTGGTGACCATTACGTTGACGTTGACCAGCGGCACATTCACTTTCAGCGAATAGTCCGGCATGTCCTCCGGCCGATTGGTCGACACCGGAGGAGGCGGCGGTGGAGTGTCGTCGGCCTTCTTCCGAGGAATGGCATATGGGCCGACGTTGTCGGATGGGCCGCCGGCTTCGGCAGGAACGTCCTGTTTCGGTTTGCCGTTACTCTGGTCCTGCGGCGCCGTCGCCGATGGGGAAGACTGCCCGGCTTGTCCTTGTGACGACTGATCTTGCGCCCAGGAAGACGACACGATAAACGACAGCGCGCAGACCAGGGACAGCAAAATCCTGACCGGCTTGTCGCAGATTCCAGTGTGGTGAATCGTTTGCCTGCACATAAACAAACCCCTCAAGCACCGCCCTGTGCTAGTATAGACGCAAGGATTCGCAATTGGGATGTTTTGCCGGCCCCCGTACTTCCTTCCTGGCAACGACTTACAGTTCGGCGGAATCTAGATCAATGTCTCGTGCGTAGAGATGGGTGTCGCATCGGTTTTGAAGAGAGTTGTTGGCGGCTCTCGGAGTGTTGCATGCACAAGGTAGCAGTCTCATTGTTGGTCGCTTTTTTCTCCCTGTCCACTGGCTCGATCGCTCAAAACTCCCAGCCTCCTCAGACGATACCGGTCAGCGAAATTCACGCGGGGATGCGTGGCGTCGCCTACACCGTTTTTCAGGGCGTCAATCCCGAGCCCATGGATGTGGAAGTCCTGGGCATTCTGCACAACGTCAATGGGCCCAAGGGCGACATTATCCTGGTTCGCCTGCATGGCGCCAAAGTTGAGTACACCGGCGTGGTCGCCGGCATGAGCGGCAGTCCCGTGTACTTCGACGGGAAGTTGGCCGGAGCATTGGCCTTCCGGATCGGCGAGTTTTCCAAGGAGCCGATCGCCGGGGTCACGCCGATTGCGGACATGCTGGAAATCAACGCTCTGGACAAGTCTCCGTCGGAGGAAGCGTCGGCCGCCAAGCCTTCTGTGCAGAATGCCGCGGGACGAACCGCGGTTCCCGGCGACGCTGGGGCCCTTCCTAACACTTCGCAAGGCTTCGTCGACTATCTCAAACCGATCGACGCGCCGCTGGTTTTCAACGGTTTCTCGGAAGATGCGGTGCGTCAGTTCGCTTCCCAGTTTGCTTCTGCAGGAATCGTCCCGGTGATGGGTGCTGGCTCCGTTAGCGACGACGAGCAACCGGAACCGCTGGTTCCCGGATCCGCGGTCAGTGCAGTTCTCGTCCGCGGCGACATGGACATTTCCGCGACCTGCAGCGTCACTTATGTCGACCCGCAGCGTCTGCTGGCATGCGGACATCCTCTGTTGCAATTCGGTTCGGTCGACCTGCCGATGGACAAGGCGGAAGTGCTGGCCACTCTGCCGTCACCGCTCAACGCCTTCAAGATCATCAACACCACGCAGCAGGCGGGCGTGTTTGTGCAGGATCGTCATACCGGGATTATGGGCGTCTTCAACAAACAGGCGGACATGATTCCTGTGACCCTCACTATTCGCGGAGGAGCGGGCGAAAAGGACTTTCACTACGAAGTTCTGAACAATGCGCGCCTGAGCCCAGTCGCGATCATGGCCACGGTGTTTAACGCTCTGCACGGGGTGAACGAATACGGTGAGGAGATCACCTATAGCCTCAATGGCAGCATCGACGTGAAAGGCTTTCCCGAGGTTTCCCTGAAAAACATGTTCGCGCCCGGAGAAAACGGGCCGCCGGCGGCGATGGCTGCGGCCTTATCGCTGGGTGAGCGCTTCGGACGGATTTACGACAATCCCTATAACGCTCCCGCGGTGAAGAGCGTGAATCTTGATTTCAATCTGGTTCGCGAACGGCGCTGGGCCCGGCTTGAGAGTGCTCGCACCGACGTGACCGAAGCGCGTCCCGGCGACAAGATCATGGTCGAGACGGTACTGGCTCCGTATCGCGGCGAGCGGGTTGTGCGCCAGATTCCGGTAAAGATTCCGACATCGGCCAGCAAGGGAACGCTGCGCATCCTCGTAAGCGACGGCGAAACTCTCGACCGCGTCAGCCACATGAATCCGGCGTTCGGGCGCAAACTCGACCTGGCGTCGACCATCGCCGTGCTCAACAAGGAGCACTCCAATAACCGGCTTTACGTTTCGTTGCTCGAGGCCGATCCCGAAGCCCGGGTTGCGGATAAAGTCATGCCTACGCTGCCGCTATCAATCATGAACATCATGGACGGCATGCGGGGCAATCAGGAGATGATCGTCAGCGGCGAATCGAATGTGGATGAGACATCCACGCCACCGCTCGATTATGTGGTCAGCGGGGCCGAGCTGTTGACCGTCACAGTGAAGTGAAGCAGGGCTGCTCGGGCTCTACTCTTCTTCCTGTTCGCCCATCTGCTGCGCCAGATAGCGCTCGTATCCCAGTTCCTTGATCTGATGCAACTGGGCTTCGAGAAAATCGACGTGGTCTTCCTCGTCTTTCAGCAGCTGGACCAGCAGGTCGCGGGAGCCATTGTCGGCTTCTTTGGTGGCGATGGCCACGGCGTCGTTGTACGCCTTCACGGCGGATACTTCGAGGGCCAGATCGCTTTCAATCATCCCCTTCACCGTGCCGCCCACTTTCAATTCCAGCGGCATCATGGACGGGCTGCCATCGAGGAACAGGATCCGCTCGATGAGCACTTCAGCGTGCTTCATCTCGCCGATCGACTGTTTTTTGATGTATTCCGACAGCTTGTGGTATCCCCAGTTCTCGCACATTTCCGCGTGCAGAAAATACTGGTTGATGGCTGTCAATTCCTCGCGGAGAGCTTTATTCAGTTCAGCAAGAACTTTTGCATTGCCTTTCATAGCGCCCCAGAGTATCGCAAAAATACACGCGGAAGATCAACGGGAAAGATCATGGAGAACGGAGTCTGCATTCAGAATAGGGAATGTCGACTACTATGCGGGATCGTTTCTATTCCAATGCAGCCTCGATCGTCTTCAGCAAAGAAGCCCGGGTGAAGGGCTTCTCGAGCAGCCGTATGCCGGTTTCCACGCCCTGGTTTGCCAGCAGTTCTCCGGTGTATCCCGACATGTAGACGACCTTCATTTCCGGACGCAACTCAATGAGGCGCAACACCAGTTCCGGACCACTCATGCCCTTCATGACTACATCAGTCAGCGTCAAATCGACGCGCGTGTGATCGGCGCTGACGACTTTCAGTGCAGACTCCCCATCCACGGCTTCCAGCACCGCGTAGCCGTGCTCTTCGAGCAGCTTCCTCGTCAGGCGCCGCATGATGGCATCGTCTTCCGCCAGCAGAATGGTGAGACCTTCGCGTCGTGGCGGCAAGGCATCAGCCTTGGTTTCGCCATCGGCCGCGAGCTTGTAGTCGGCACAGGGGAGATAGATTTTGAAGGTCGTGCCGCGCTCGGGCTCGCTGTAGACCCAGATGTGACCTCCACTCTGCTTGACGATCCCGTAGACCGTCGCCAGCCCGAGACCGGTTCCCTTCCCCGTTTCCTTCGTGGTAAAGAATGGTTCGAAGATTCGCGAGCGCGTGGCCTCGTTCATGCCGACGCCGTTATCGCTGATAGCCAGCATGACGTAACGGCCGGCGGCCATCGAGGGATGCTCACGGGCAAACGATTCGTCGAAGTCGAAGACGCCGGTCTCGATAATCAGCCGGCCGCCGCGCGGCATGGCGTCGCGGGAGTTGACCGCCAGGTTCAGCACGACCTGGTCGAGTTGTCCCGGGTCCACTTCAACGATTGCCGTGCCCGCTTTCGGCCGCAGTACGACTTCCACGTCATCGCCCATCAGAGGACGGAGCAGCTTGGTGACCTGGTCGAGCCTCTCATTCAGATCCAGGACCTGGGCCTGCACCTGCTGCTTGCGGCTGAAAGCCAGCAACTGCCGCGTGAGAGATGCGCCTCGCTTGGCCGCTTCCCGGATATTGTCGATATACTCTCCGCCCTCGCGGTCGACACGGCTGCTGAGTAGTTCGGTGCAGGCGGTCACGATCCCGAGCAGGTTGTTGAAGTCGTGGGCAACACCTCCGGCGAGACGCCCGACAGCCTCCATTTTCTGCGACTGCCGCAGTTGATCTTCTACTTTCTTCTGAGCCGTAATATCGCGCGCGATCGTTGAAGCTCCAACCACGTTTCCTTCGGTGTCGTGAATCGGCGAAACGGACAGCGAGACGTTCAACGTCCGGTTGTCTTTCGTTTTCCGGACCGTATCGAAATACTCGATGCGCTCGCCCGCGCGGATCCTTTTCAGGATGTTCGGAATCTCTCCCTCGCGTTCGGGAGGGGACAGCAGTGTGATGGAACTCCCGATCATCTCTTGCGCGCTGTATCCGTACATGTGCTCGGCGCCCTTGTTCCAGTGGGTCACAATGCCGTCGAGGTTCTTTCCGATGATCGCATCCTGCGAGGAATCCACGATGAGCGCCAGCCGATTCTGCGAATCCCGCAACTCTCGGTTCTTTCTGCGGTCGAGTTCCTCGTTCGCCCGACGCAGTTCTTCCTCAATGCGCTTGCGGTCGCTGATATCGCGGATCACGCTCAGCACGATCGTCCCATTCGCAGTAACAACCGGGCTGAGGCTGATCTCCACCGGGAATTCGGATCCGTCGCGGCGCCGACCGTAAAGATCGAGACCTGAGCCCATGCGGCGGATCTTGGGCCGCTCGTGGAACTGGGCGCGATGCTGATGGTGCTGTCCCCGCTGCCGCTCGGGGACGAGCATCTCAATTGGGTGCCCGATCAGTTCGTCACGCGTGTAGGCAAACAACGCTTCCGCCTGGGAGTTGACCTGAATGATGATGCCCTGCTGGTTCACCGCGACCAAGGCATCGGGAATCGCTTCGAGAATGGAGGGGGACAAGAGCGTCTCAGCCACAGTCCTCTGCGACGAGTCTCTGTTCTGGTTGGATACGGCTGATTGCTCCATACTTCATCCCTGAGAGGGATCAGGTCCGGATACTATACTTCAACGCCGCGCCAGAGGCGCAACTCCCCAGTCGAATTCCTGGATTGCGAACAGTCCCCACGTGCGCTAGTCATCCGGTGAGCCGACACGACGCAGCCGGACATCCCCGGTCGCCGCCCGTTATTGCACCCAGATCGACGCCTTATCCAGGTGCCGGAACCCATGGGTTGCGACCAGCGCAATCACCATCTGCGTTCCATTGTAACCCGCATGCACCAGGAAACTCGCCCCTACCGATTTCGTCGCGGCACGGACCGCGCCGCATACGACGCCGACCAGGAAAATCACCAGAGCCGCGCCCCAGGCCCAACCATATTGGGGAAGGTGAATCAGCCCAAAGGGCAACGCGGTGAGCAGGATGCCCCACAAAACGCCCAGCCGCCGGGCGAGAACCGGATACAACAGTCCGCGAAAGAACAGCTCTTCCATGAGCGGCCCCACGGTGACAGCGATGATCGAAAGCAAGTAGGCGTCGCGCGGCCGGTCAAAGAGATGTTCAAAAGGAGTGTCCTTCGGCATGGGTAGGAGATTTTGCAGCAGCGTGAGGGCAAACAACATGACCGCTCCAAGAGCCAGCAACCCCCAGGCTGCGTCCGGCCAGTTCCAGCGAATGGCCGACCAGAACGGAGCGTGATACTTGCCCTCGACCAGCATCACCATCAACGCCGCTGTCGCCAGATAAACCAGCAATTGGGAGACGAGCAGGAGAATCGGCTTCTGCACGACGATCGAGAAAGTCGAGTGGGGATACACCAGCCACAGAGCCCCAAAAATCACCATCACCTGCAAAACCAGCATGGCGACAATGGTCAGGGCCGTAATCAACAGCACGTCCCAGCCATTCCAGACCGGATTCTCCACGGGCGGCGGTCCATGGGGGGCAGTGTCGCTCGACGGGCCGGGCGGAATGGCGGGTCCGAGGCCGTTGGGTTCTAGTCCGCCATTGGCGGCAGCTCGCGAGTCGCCCCTTAGCGGCACCTGCGGCTCAGATTGCGGATTCTCTGACGATGACACGAACAAATTCCCTTCAACTGAGGACAGCCGCCGGCGAATTGGATGGTGCTTTCCCAAAGTACCCCGCCAGCGCCTGACCCGTATAGGACTTCTTCACACGAGCGACCTGCTCGGGTGTTCCCTGCGCCACGATGCGCCCGCCATCCTCGCCGCCCTCCGGGCCCAGATCGATAATCCAGTCCGCGTTGCGGATCACGTCCAGATTATGTTCGATGATGATGATCGAGTTCCCCAAATCGGTAAGGCGATGCAGCACGTCGAGAAGCTTTTTTACGTCGTCGAAGTGCAACCCGGTCGTCGGCTCATCGAGCAGATACAGCGTCTTGCCCGTCTGCCGCTTCGATAGCTCGCGCGCCAGTTTGATGCGTTGCGCCTCGCCGCCGGAGAGCGTTACCGCCGACTGCCCCAGGTGAATGTAGCCGAGTCCGACGTCGACCAGCGTTTGCAGCTTCTGCTTTACCTGCGGAATGTTTTCGAGGATCGGCAGCGCGTCAGAGACGGGCATTTCCAGCAGATCGGCAATCGAATATCCGTTGTATTTCACGGCCAGCGTCTCCGAGTTATAGCGCCGTCCGCCGCAGACTTCGCAGAGCACATAGACATCGGGAAGAAAGTTCATCTCGATGCGGCGCTGCCCTTCGCCCTGGCAGGCCTCGCAACGCCCTCCGGAAACGTTGAAGGAGAATCGTCCGGCCTTGTAGCCGCGCTCGCGTGATTCCGGCAACATGGCGTAGAGATCGCGAATCGCGGTAAACACGCCCGTGTAAGTCGCAGGATTGGAGCGCGGCGTGCGCCCGATCGGCGACTGATCGATGCGAATGACCTTGTCGATGTTCTCCGCGCCCGCGATTGCCTTGTGTTCGCCCGCCTTCTCGCGCGAACGGTAGAGCTGCCGCGCCAGCGCCCGATACAGAATGTCATTGACCAGCGTCGACTTGCCCGATCCGGAAACGCCGGTCACCACCGTCATCACGCCCAGCGGAAACGTCACGTCGAGATTCTTGAGATTGTTTTCTTTCGCGCCCAGAATCGTGAGCGCCGCGCCGTTGGCCTGCCGCCGCTCGGGACGCATCTCGATCTGCCTTCGCCCGGAAATGTAGGCACCGGTCAGGGAATGCGGCTCGCGCATGATCTCGTCGGGCGTCCCGTGCGCCACCAGGTCACCGCCGTGCCTCCCTGCTCCCGGACCGAGGTCCACGACATAATCGGCCCGCCGGATCGTTTCTTCGTCGTGCTCCACGACCAGCACCGTGTTGCCCAGGTCGCGGAGATTCTCGAGCGCGTTCAACAAGCGGTCGTTATCTCGGTGGTGGAGTCCGATCGAAGGCTCATCGAGCACGTAGAGCACGCCCCGCAGCCGCGATCCGATCTGCGTCGCCAGTCGAATCCGTTGTCCCTCACCGCCGGAGAGCGTCGCCGCCGAACGGTCGAGCGAAATGTACCCGAGTCCCACCGCATTCAGGAACTGCAGCCGCTCAACGATCTCGTGCATGACGCGTCCGGCAATCTGCGCTTCGCGTCCGGCGAGTTTGATCTTCTGCGCCACGTCGAGCGCCCGGGCGACCGGCATGGCCGTGAAGTCCGCGATCGACATGCCGCCGACTTTCACCGCGAGGCTTTCCGGCCGCAGCCTCCGGCCATGGCAGGCTGCACAGTCGGTCGCCGACATGTGATCCATCAGCCAGTCGCGATAGCCCTCGGAAGTCGACTCCTCCAGGTTCTGCTTCAGGTATCCGAAGATGCCGTGGAATCCAGTACGGCCCCCTCGTCCCTGCTCACCATTGAGCAGGAAATCCTGCGTCTTCTCCGGCAGCTTCTCAAAGGGCGTGCTCAAGTCGATGCCATAGGCTGCCGAGACGATCTGCAGCTGGTGAATCAGGTTTTGCGATGCCGAGCCCGGCCCCAGTCCGCCGTCGAGCAGCGGCTTCGACCAATCGGCGATCACTTTGGCAGGATCGAAATCGTACCGGCTGCCCAGGCCGTGACAGTCGGGACATGCGCCGTACATGCTGTTGAACGAGAACGAACGGGGTTCCAGCTGGGGCACGTTGATGCCGCAATCCGGGCAAGCCAGCTTCTCGGAATAAAGCTGCTCTTCGCCGCCCACCACCGCAACCTGCACCAGCCCTCCGGCCAGTTTCATCGCCAGGCCGATCGACATCTCCAGGCGATGCTCGATGCCCGGCTTGACCAGCAGCCGGTCGATCACCACTTCGATGGTGTGGTTCTTGCGCTTGTCCAGCTGGAGATCGTCTTCGAGGTTCACCAGTTCGCCATCGACGCGGGCCCGCGTGTAGCCATGCTTGACCAGCGTCTCCATCTCTTTCTTGAACTCGCCCTTGCGTCCCCGGACGATCGGCGCCATCACCATGACCCGGTCTTCCGGGGTCAAAGCCATCACCCGTTGGACGATCTGGTCCGCCGACTGGCGGCTAATGGCACGTCCGCACTTGGGGCAATGCGGAACCCCGATCGAAGCGAACAGCAGGCGAAGATAATCGTAAATCTCGGTGATGGTTCCGACAGTTGAGCGCGGACTGCGGCTGGTGGTCTTCTGCTCGATCGAAATGGATGGACTAAGTCCATCAATTGCATCGACATCCGGGCGTTCCATCTGATCCAGAAACTGCCGGGCATAGGCCGAGAGGGTCTCCACATAGCGCCGCTGGCCTTCCGCATAAATTGTGTCGAAGGCAAGCGAGGACTTGCCGGAGCCGCTCAGTCCAGTCACGACCGTCAGTGTATTGCGCGGGATCTCGACATCGATGTTTTTGAGGTTGTGCTGCCGGGCCCCGCGAACCGAGATCTTGGTAATCGCCATCTTGTTACTGGTCTTCCAACATGGGACTGATTGCCCTTCCGTAACGTCGACAGGGCACCAGATTTGCTTGAAAGTAGGAGTGCACAGCTCTACTCCGTATCTTAGTCGTCACTAGCGCGGAGCGTCAACGCGGGTCAGATTGGAGACTCTCGCCGGCGTCCCGGCAGGCATACGGAACTCCGGGCCGGCAACAAAGTCAAAATAGGGTTGGTCGATCGTGAACTCGTTCTTTATGCCCGTAATTCTCTTCGCTACCGTGATTGCTTCCGTCAGTTTCGGCGTGCTCGCCGCCTATGCCGTAGTCTTCGGGATTCTTTCCACGTTCGGCCGGTCGGCTCAGCGGCAGGTGCAGCCTCAGCCGCAGCGTGCCCGTCTCGTGCTGGTGCCCACACAGAACCACGCCAGCGGGGATTAGGAAGGGTTCCTCGTCCTGCCCGAGAGCCGGGAAGCATGCACTAAGCCTTCTGTTGCGCCTCTTCTCACTTCGAAATCGTCCCTCACTTCGCCCAATCGTCTCGGCTGCTGGCCGCCAGCAAGTACCACGCCGCATGGGGCAGCCACTGCTCGCCCCAACGCCAATCATTGTCCGCGCCGGTGACACGATACGGCAGCAGGTAATCGATGTCGTCCTCGTCTTTGAACCCGCTGGTGATGCCGTTGGAGATCCCGCCAGGAGCGTTGGTGAATTCCCACGAGTCGAAATACATATACGGAGGGTTGTTGCGTCCAACGCCGTTGAGCATGCAGGAATCGAACGGATTCAGCCCGAGAATCCAGTTGAGCTGATTGGTCGCAAAGGCTTCGAGCTGCGCGCGAAATGTAGGATCGTCGGAGAAGACTCGTTCGGCCAGCCGCGCTGCGCTTGCCACCGAAGCGAGCCGCGCGTTCTCGCCCTGCCACCACGGAGCGGCATCGCTGTTGTGCGGGAAAAAGAAACTCGTCCGCCGCGCCCCGGTTTTGTCCTGCACGTATTCGCGGCTGTAACCGAAGGGATTGTTCACCTCTGAGGTCACGGCTAGTTCGAACTGCAAAGATTTCTTCACGACTTGCAAGACTTGCTGCCGGACGGCCGGGTCCGCGATCTCGGCGTAATACAGCAGGCTTACGTCGGGAAATCCGCCATCGGAGGCGTGAAAGAACGGCCTCTGCCCGTCGTCGGCGCGCCAATAGTTCGGATATCCGCCAGCGCTGATTTGGCGGCTCATCAGGCTCTTCGCCCGGCGGTCGGCGGCCGCCTTGTATTTTTCCTTGTGGGTCGCGCGATATAACTCCGTCGCCGCAGCGAGCGCGCAATAATCGTCAACGATGTTATCTTTGCCGTCATTGGTCAGCTGAAGATTATTCTTCTCCAGAAACTCGAAGGCGTCTTCGGCGGCCTTGAGATAGCCGGCATTCGAAAACTGCCCTGACACCGGATACGTACTCGCCATTGCCAGGGCGGCAATCGCGATCCCGCCGCCGGAGCGGTAGCTGACTTCGTATTCGAGATCGCTGTTGGCCGATTCGACCATGTCTTTTGCACCCTGCCCCGGTTTCGACTCGATACCGAAGCGCTTCATCTCGCCGGCAACTCTGCGCTTGTCCGGGACTTGATCGACACCGCCATTTCCAACCGAGCGATAGAACGATCCTTCAGCAACCTTGACCCGCACCAGATAGTCCGCACCAAACATCGCCTCATCGAGGAGACGCGGCTGATAACGGTCGAAATCCGACAGGCCTCGCAGTTTGGTCTGCTCATAACTCTTCAGCAGGCTGTAAACCACTAGCGGAATCTGTTGGGGGTTGAAATAGGTCGAAAACGACAGGTGCGACAGGTGCTTGCCATAGTCGCCGGTGGCGTCCCACCATCCGCCGTGGGCGTCGACGACTCCCGGCTTCGGCCCATCGAACTTCAGATGACTGTCGGCCTTGTCGGCCTCGCCGGAGCTGCGCTCGTCCTTGAAATAGTAGATGACGTCCGACATGGTGTTGCGCTCGAGCAGATCGCGCTGCACTTGAAATGGAAACGACCGCACCGCGCCGGCTGCTGTGTTGCACTCCAGGTAATACTTGCCTTCGGTCGAGAACGAATCGAAATCCAGCGTCCAGAAATACCAGTCTTTCCATCTATCGACCGGGCCGGCCGCCTTGACTGGAATCGACAGAACCTGCCGGTCCGTCGCATCGTCTTTCAACACACAACTAGATACTTTGTCTCCCGCCGCGCCAAGAACGACTGCGTGTTTCGGACCTGTCATTTCGTATCCGAGATGATTGGTCAGGATCTTCATCTCCCCAGCAAGAGCGAACGTCGAGAAGAGAGGGAGAATTAAACTGCACAACGATGCCGCAAGAATGCGCCGTTTCATGATGGCCAACCTCCGAAGAACTCGATCTTCGCGGGGTTCGTAAATGACGCTCAGCAAAAACGGAACCTGCCGCGAAATACCTGCCGTATTGACCGACGCCGGAATCGCCGCCTCGCGCTTACTGTTCCAGCCGCCACCCAAAATCAAGAAAACGACCGACGATTATAGCCGTCAATGGGGCCCGGAAACGGGAAACGCGATCAAAGCCACGGAATCCCGGCGAATCCCGTGCTACCATTTTCTTGCATCCCTTCCCTCGGCCGGTCATGTTCCGCGCCCGCTCCATTTCGTTGTGCTTCGCCGTGGCCCTGCTGGCGAGCGTTTGTGCTCGAGCTGCCGAGCCTCCGTGGCTCGAACTTCACTCCGCTCACTTCAACGTAGTCACCGACGCCGGAGAAAAGAGAGGGCGCGAGGTCGCCTTCCGTTTTGAGCAGATGCGGGCGGTCTTCGCCAACTTGCTGTCGAAGGACCGGCTCAACCAACCGGTTCCGCTGACCATCCTGGCCTTGGCCAACGACGAGTCGTTTTACCGGGTCGCGCCTCTCCATGATGGCAAGCCTCTGGATGCTCCGGGTTTCCTTCTCCGCAACGACGATCAGGACTTCATCGTGCTCAACCTCGCTGAAAACGAACCCTGGCGCGGGGTCGCGCACGACTTTGCCCTCATGCTGCTGGACTACAACTATCCGCCAACCCAGGGATGGTTTGACGAAGGGCTGGCCGAGTATTTCAGCTCAATCCGACTCGACAACAAACAGATCGAGATCGGCCGCGATCCCGAGCTTCATCCCGCCACGAATGCAAATTCTGCTGCAAGCACACAGGCGCCTGCGGGATCGCTCACTGAGCGGCTAACGTCCGAAACCTGGATCCCGGTTCCCGATCTGTTCGCGGCAAAGCATGATGCCACGAGCACCGTGGGCGGCTGTCGAACTCTGTACTGCGCGGAATCGTGGGTGGTCATGCACTATCTGCTGCATGAGAAAAAATTGCCGGAGACGGGTACGTACTTCGGACTGGCGCTGAACCTGCAGGTCCCCATCAGTGATGCGATTCAGAAGGCCTATGGCATGACCGTGGCGCAATTCGAGCAGACGGTAAGAGACTACTTCCACTCCCAGTCGTCTGAGTTCACGGCTTCGGGGCCGACAAGCCCGGCCACCGTCGCAGATATTGGGGGGAGCTCTAATCTCGACCAGGCTTACCGCTTTCCAACACCTGTCGGCGCCGACGACTCGGCCATTATTTCGAGTCCGCTGCCGGAGTCCGATGCCAAGGCGCTGTATGCCGAAGTGGCTATCCGCATTCCGGAACGGCGGGACGCCGGCCTGAAGGAATTGCAAACGCTCGCCACGACTCCCACTCCAGCCGACCAGAAAGCCGCGGCCAAGGCCGAAAACAGCGCGAAGAAAGACGCGAACAGTGACGCGAGCGGGCAGCTTCCGAGCGACGCCATCGGCAATGCCATGGCTCACCGAGTTCTCGCCTGGGATCACATAGAGCATGGCGAATTCGACGAGGCTCTGGTCGAACTCGGCGACGCCGCTGCTCTGAGTCCACGCGACATGTGGGTCCGCTACTACCTTTGCAGGTTGAAGTATCAGATGGCGCAGGCCCGGCATACCGATATTCAGGGCCTCGCCAATATGCTCCTCGACCTCAGGACGGTACTCGAATGGTATCCGGAGCTGGCTGACGCTTACGATCTGCTGGCGATGGCGCGCAATGAGGGTGGCACTCCCACCGAGGCAATGCGGTCGGAGCGCGCCGCGATGATGCTCCGGCCGCGCGATGAACTCTACGCCTATCACATCGCTTTGATCTATATCGCCGCAAAAAAATGGGAGGCGGCGCAGGCTCAACTGACGCTTCTGAAAGGCAACAGCGATGCCAAAATCGCAGCTCTCGCGACGCAGCAACTCGACCAGATGCAGACCGAGCGCAAATACGGCCTGGTGGGATCGAACGCTCCCCAGCAGAAGCTGGAGCCGCAGAAATCTCCGTTTGATGTGCTGGATGCCGATGAGGCCAAGCGGGAAGCGGCCGAAAAAACTGAGCAATCCGCCGGCCAGGACATGCGGCCGACCAAGTTCTTCCGCGGCCGGCTGGTCGATGTCGATTGCTCGCAATCTCCCGCGGCTATTTTGACGATTGCTTCGGGACGGTCGGAAATGAAGCTCCGAGCCGCCGACTACCGGTCGCTGCTTCTGATCGGGGCCGACTCTTTTTCCTGCGCCTGGCATGACGTTCTGGTCGATGCCAACTACAAGCCCGGAGGAACGGCCGACGGCGACCTGGTATCCCTGGAAGTCCACTGAAATCAGCCTTTCTGGCGCTGTCCTGCTCACCCGGCCTGGGCCGAAATACCCCCAATCTCCGCGCCCCTTGCGCCTTTTCGGAACTCAGTGCACAATCTACCGTGATGAATTTCGGCCCTTGGGCCGAAGCAGAGCGGACACGCTCCTGAATCGATGGAGGTCTCAATGAAGCCTCGCTTATTCCTTACCCTGGTCCTGTTAGTGCTGCTGACTTGGGCGGCGTTGCCGCAAAAATCTGCGGCGCAGCAAAGCAGCTCTTCGACGCAGACAGCGGCCTCTGCCGCTCAGGCTCCGGATGTCAATCTGGAGCCGCTGCCGCCACCGACCAGCCAGAATTTCTGGGATGGGGACGATCCGAATCTCGTCAACCTGGTCACCCACCCATTCGCCCGTAAAGCGTACGTCAGACGGTTGACCCAGCCGATCCATGATCGGCTCGAGGAACTGGATCAACTCACCGCCGCCAATTCAGCGGCGATCAAAGACGTAGATTCTCGCGCCCAGCAGGGGTTGCAGTTGGCCTCCGAAAAGACCACCCTCGCCGATCAGCATGCCACCGACGCCACCACCAAAGCGGAGTCCGCGAAGGCAGCGGCGACCGAAGCTACGAATCGGGTCACGGGTGCGGAACAGATGTTGGGCGGCCTCGAAAAATACAAAGACAGTGCCCAGACCGAGATTCTTTTTGGCCCCGGCCAGACCCTGCTCAGCAAGAAGGCGAAAGACGCCTTGGATGCGATGGCGGCTCCGTTGAAGGACCAGCACAGCTATGTCATTGAGGTGCGTGGCTTCGCTCCTGGACGCGGCCAGGCGGCCATTGCCGCCTCCCAGAAGATGGCGGATTCGGTCGTTCGTTATCTGGTGCTGAGCCAGAACGTCCCGGTCTACCGTATCTACGTGGAGAGCATGGGCAGTGCGCGAGTTGAGTCGGAGGGCGGAACCGGAACCAGGCCCGCGAGCCGCAGAGTGGAAGTAAGCCTGCTGCGCAACGATCTGATGAGCTCCGCACGGCAGTAATCCAGGCACGGAAACGGGTTGAGGGCCGGAGCTTCCGGCCCTTTATTTTTGGCCGTTGACAAGGCGTTGGTGTGGAGAGCCGCGTGCGCCCTGCGGCGACAAAACAAGGATCCGCACACCTTTTCTTCTGACTTTCGTGTTCCCGGAGAGGCGGGAATTGCCTTTACTCGTGCGCTTGTCGCGACGAGAGCAAGGAATTATTGAATGGAACTGGCGGCCGACGAGAATACGTTGTTGGCATTGCTGCCGATCAGCCGAATGGTACCCACCACCAGGACGAGAATCACGGCCAGCATGACCGCATACTCGGCGATGTCCTGCCCCTCGTCATGGCACCAGAGCTTGCGGAGAATCTTCCTCATGTTTCGTCCTCCATCTTTGGCCACGATTCTACCCCAGAAACGCACCCTGCGGAAAGCTATGATTTATCCACATCCTCGAACCTGTAAAGCCAGCGAAGAATAGCCCAATGGCGGTTCCTGAAGCCGACTCGAAGCCGATGTACGGCAGTAAAAAACCCTCCCAAGCAGCCGGGAGGGTTTCCCGAATCGTTCGCGCTCAGGCGCGGACAACGTTCGCCGCCTGGAAGCCCTTGGGGCCCTTCAGCAGGTCAAACTCCACGGTTTCGCCCTCATTGAGCGTACGGTAGCCGTTCTCCTGGATCGCGGAGAAGTGTACAAACACGTCCTCCCCCGTGGAGCGTTGTATGAATCCATAGCCTTTCGCCCCGTTAAACCACTTCACTGTGCCTTTCTCTCTCACGGAAAAAACTCCTTTCACCAATCGCGAAGAATTATTCTCCCGTATTCTCGGATCGTCGCTCCGGCAGAACCGTAGCCCCCCTCAAAGAATCCGGCAGAACCTAACCTGGGATTGCGCTGTACGGCAGCAAAAAGGCCAAATCCTTCCGAAAAAGGAAACGGCCCCTCAGTCCCCCTTCGCGGACAAGCACCACGAGGTGAACATCAGGAGCCCGGTACTTTGGCACTTTTCTACCACTCGATTTAACGTCAACCGCACTTGCTCGCCTCATCGCCGGGTGAAACTCCGGCAGATGAGCAAGAGATCATAAGCACTATTAAAACGATTCGCAACAAGAATTTGAAAGGAAGCGTAACATGACCTATGGTCATTTGAGATAACTTTCACAAAGATAAAGAAATATGGGCTTAATGTCGCCTGAAAGGATCATTCATCGTTTTGGGCGGTTTTTAGCCCCTGGACCCTCCTCTGATAGGATGAAACCAGTTCCGCGCCGAAGCCCGGGACGATACCAGCGACGCTCCTGTGTCGACTCCGCCCACCCCGACGCTCCCGCCTGCCCAGAGCCGCCCTCCGCGCCTGGCGCGACGGCGGAGGCCGGAACTCACATTAGCTACCTTCCGCTACCTGATGCGCACCGACGTGCACACGTTCGCATTCTCGGTCGCAGCCAATGCCATTCTTTCGTTTTTTCCGTTCGTCGTACTGCTGCTGACATTGATCCGCAACGTTTTTCATTCGCGGGTGATGTATGAGGTGGTCTTTCAGCTGCTTCGTGACTATCTGCCGACCGGCCAGGACTTCGTCATTCGCAACCTCAATGCCATGGTGAACACTCGCCGTCAGGTGCAGGTCGTCTCACTGGTGATCCTGCTGATCACGTCCTCGGGCGTGTTTTTACCGCTCGAAGTCGCGCTCAACCGCGTCTGGCATTTCGAGAAGAACCGGTCGTATCTGGGGAATCAGGTGATTTCGCTGAGCCTGGCGTTTGCCAGCGGGGCACTGGCGTTACTTTCGATCGCTCTTACCGCGGGTCCGGTCGCGTTCATGCAGTTCCTGTTTCGCGGCTATGGAACCGGATTCGTGCGCCTGGTCGGCTTTCTGGTGATGAAGTTGTTCGCGATCGCCGCCAGCATCGCCATCTTCTTCCTGATTTATTGGCTGCTTCCCAACGGCAAAGTTCCAGCCCGCGCCGTGCTTCCGGCCGCGATCGTCATGGGGCTGCTCTCAGAGGCATTGAAATACGCGTATTACCTGGCTCTTCCCTGGCTGAATTTTCAGGAAGTCTACGGCCCGTTCGCGTTGTCGGTGAGCTTGATGTTCTGGGCCTTTCTCTCGGGCCTGCTGCTGCTGGCGGGCGCAAACCTGTCGGCGCAGGAGCATCTGCAGCATCCGCTCCGCTGAGTTGGTCGTCAAATCTGTCGATGAGACGGCCTGCGCGGTTACTCCAGTTGCATACTTCCAATGAGGTCAGCGATGCTCCCGACGTGATGATCCGCGCACCACTCCTGTACGCCGTCTACGATCTTCTCGGTCGCGCAAGGATCCCAGTAGCTGGCCGTGCCGATTTGTACGGCAGTCGCCCCGGCCAGCATGAATTCAATCACATCGTCCGCGGTTGAAATCCCGCCCATCCCGATCACGGGAATTTTCACCGCGTGAGCTGCGTCATACACCATGCGGACCGCGATCGGCTTGATCGCTGGTCCGGAAAGACCGGCGGTGACATTGGCGATGCGCGGTTTGCGTGTTTCCGGGTCAATCGCCATGGCGACGAAGGTATTGACCAGAGATAGAGCGTCGGCACCCGCCTCCTGCGCCACATAAGCCATTTGAGCGATGCTGGTCACATTCGGCGAGAGCTTGACGATCAAAGGCCGTTGCGCCACCCGCTTGGCCGTCGTCACGACTTCGTCGAGCGAGCGCGGGTCGCTGCCGAACTGCAGGCCGCCTTGCGCGGTGTTTGGACACGAGACATTCAGTTCGTAGGCTGCAATCCCCTCGCCATCATTGAGGATTTCGATGGTACGCTCGTAGTCTTCGCGCGTGTATCCGAAAACATTCGCCATCACCACGATGTTCTTGATCCGGCGCAAGTGAGGCAGTTTCTCTTCGAGAAATGCCTGCGCCCCGATGTTCTGCAGACCGATTGCGTTCAACATGCCTGCCGCTGTCTCCCAGAGCCGGGGCGGAGGATTTCCGATCATTGGCTCCTTCGATAGTCCTTTAACAACCAGCCCGCCCAGCTTGCTCAGGTGGACAACATCTTCGAATTCGATTCCGTAGCCAAACGTGCCGCTGGCAGCGATGACAGGGTTCTTCAGTGCAATTCCGGCCACGTTGACGCCGAGATCCTGAACTGCAGACGGGTTGGCGGAAGGTGTCATGGGCGGCTCTCTCCGGAACTCACTTCACGGTGTGTCGGCGCCAGCGCTTCGGTCAGTACTCGCCCGAGAGAGTGAGTTGGAGCGTTGATCCCCAACAACGAGGTCAGAGTGGGCGCAAGATCGACCGGTTCGACGCTCCTGCGGTAAGTTCCTGGCTGAAATGGCAACCCATAAAACAAGAGCGGAACGTGCGTGTCGTAGGTATACGGTGAAGCATGGTCCGTGCCGCTGGGCGGACCCACCGTATAAATATCGGGTATGCCCATCACGTACCAACTGCCCTCGGGTGAGTAACTGTTGAGGTATTTCCTGCCGAGAGGAGTATCCGGAGCTTCGCCAGCGGCAAGCTGCGACTTCGCATAGTATCCGCGCAGACCGACCTGTTTCATGGCTTCTCCGACGGCCTGCTCCGCGTCATGCTCACGCACATGCGCGGCGGCAAAGGCGCCTGGATCCAGCCATGCCAGCGGATAGTCGAGCTTCACGTAGGTCACCGGGCGGCCAGGGGAGAATTTCGCGGCCATGGCGGCGTTCAGCTGTGCTTCGAGCTTCGAGCCATCGAGATTCGCCGCCGGAATGCGCAACTTTTTGACCTGCTCGGGCAGCGAGGAAACGCCGTGATCGGCTGAAAGCGCGATCCAGACATCGGCAAGCCCGATTTGGTGACCAAGAAAGTCGAAGAACTCCGCGAGATCCCGATCCAGATCGAGCGCCATCTGATGCATCTCGGGCGAATCGGGTCCAACCTGGTGTCCAAGAATGTCGTTGGGGGACAGACTCACGGACAGGAGGTCTGTATCCGGCCCGCGGCCGACATTTTCGTACAGGACGAGTTGCTTCGCGAACTGCAATTCATAATCATTGGCAAAGGAGGTCGGTCCGACAACCTCATAGAAGCTGGCTTCCTTGCCGTCTTTCGTCTTGCGATGAGCCGTCGAGCGCAGGGGCGTTCCCTGCGCGTCCTTCCATTCCCGATTCCAATACTTCGCCGGCTGGGTTGAGTTGAAATCCTGCACCCATCGTGGCAGATCGCGTCGGTAATAGGTCGAAGTCACCCAGGCGCCGGTGGTGGGCTCGATCCAGTACGCGGTGTCGGCGGCAAATCCGCCGGGAAGCACGGCAGCCCGGTCCTTCAGTGAGATCGCGAATACGCGCGACTTGCCCTGGGTTGCGACCTTGAGTTCATCGCCGATCGTGTCCGCCATGAGATTGTGCGGCGACGCCCCCGGCTTATCGCCATCGACGCCCACGAGACGTGTACTGTCGTCTTCGACCGATGTGACCATGCGGCGTTTCTCCGCGTCCCACCACTCGTTTGAAACGATGCCGTGGCCGCTGGTGTAGGCTCCGGTAAAGAGTGTCGAATGCCCGGGCGCGGTGCGTGTATTGGCGTAATCGTAGTTGCAGTTCGGGAAATACGCACCGTGATCGAGCAAGAGGCGAAAACCCGCGTCGCCGAATTCATCCCGGTAGCGTTCCAGATAATCGCCGCGGAACTGGTCAATCACAATCACCACGACCAGCTTGGGACGGCCATTGTAGGCCGACGCGAAACCGGAGACTGTCAGCGAAACGACGGCAGCCAGCGTGGCCATCAGGAAGAATCGGCGCAGCTGGCTCTGGCGGGGGAGAGATCGCATCGCGAAGGTAGTTTACACAGGCAAAGCGAATCCGCCAAAGTCAGGGGCGCGCCGCCGGATGAGATTCGGCCGCGCGTGCATTTTTCGCCCCTTTTCCGATAGAGTAATGGATTCTCATGCTTGACCTGAGTTTCGTTCGTGACAACCTGCCTCTGGTCGAAGAAAAGCTGCGGCAGCGCGGCATGGATCCAGCTGCCGTGCTCAAGGACTTCGGCGACGTCGATACCGAGCGCCGCCAGGCCATCACGGAAGCGGAAACGCGCAAAGCGCAACGCAACAAAGCGTCCGAAGAGATCGCCAACCTGAAAAAGGCCGGCCAAGACGCGAGCGCGGCTATGGCGCAGACAAAAGAGTTGCGCGAGCAGATTACCGGGCTCGAGAAGAGGGCTGCCGATCTCGATAACCGGCTGCGCGACATCCTCGTTGGCATTCCCAATCTTCCGCACGCCAGCGTGCCCGTCGGGCGCAGCGCCGAAGACAACGTGGAAGTACGGCGCTGGGGTACGCCACCCAAATTTGATTTCACCCCGAAAGCCCATTGGGACCTTGGCCCTGACCTGGGGATCCTCGATCTGGAGCGCGCGGTGAAGTTGACTGGAGCCCGCTTTGCCGTTTACTGGGATCTGGGTGCGAAACTCGAGCGCGGACTTGCCAACTTTATGCTCGATCTGCACACGCGGGAACACGGCTACACCGAGGTGCTTCCACCATATTTGGTGAACTCTGACTCGATGTATGGCACCGGCCAGCTGCCAAAATTCGCCGCCGATTCCTTCCGAGTTCCGCATGGAGAAAAAGATCTGTGGCTGATCCCGACAGCAGAGGTTCCTGTCACGAATCTCTACCGCGACGAAGTTCTGGACCAGGCGCGGCTTCCGATCTCGCTCACGGCCTATACTGCGTGCTTTCGCAGCGAGGCCGGCTCGTACGGGAAAGATGTGCGCGGGATCATCCGGCAGCATCAGTTTCAGAAAGTGGAACTGGTCAAGTTCGCGCGCCCCGAGACTTCCTACGAAGAGCACGAAAAGCTCACGCGCCATGCCGAGGAGGTTCTGCAGAAGCTCGGCCTGCACTACCGCGTGGTGACGCTGTGTACTGCAGACATGGGCGCCGCATCCGCCAAGACCTACGACATCGAAGTCTGGCTGCCCGGCCAGCAGTTATTCCGGGAGATTTCGTCGTGCTCGAATTTCGAGTCGTATCAGGCGCGCCGCGCCAATATCCGGTATCGCCCGGAAGGCAAGAACAAGACGGAATTCGTTCATACCTTGAACGGCAGCGGATTGGCGGTGGGCCGCACCTGGGTCGCGATCCTGGAAAACTATCAGCAAGCGGACGGCAGTGTGGTCATCCCAGAGGCGTTACGGCCATACCTCGGCGCGGAACGCATCACGGCCCGGAAGTTCTGACGCCTCGGGCCCGGCTGGCTGCGGCTGGGGCGCTTCCTTCGCCCGAAAAGCGCTAAGACATTGCCAAGCGCAGGAAGGGTCACTAGACTTGCAGAGGACAGAATCGACAACCGGCGCGCCCACCGCGCCCCTTCCGATGAACGCCGTGTGGCGAACAATCCGCGGATACATCTTATGGCAATACGAGCGGGGCACCCTCCACTATGACATCATGGTCACGGTCATTCTTCTTTTTATCTTCCTCTCCCCGCGCGTGATCGATTTCAACGACAAACCCATACCCCGCATCCCGCATCCGACCGATGTGGTGGTGACAACGGATGGAGAGGGCCATCTGGTGTACCAGGTCTCCGCCAGTGCGATTTCTCCCGGCGACGACCGCTCGGTTCGGGACCAGATGCTGCGCATCATCGAACCGATTTCCGGCGCGGTGTCGATCCTGAGTTATGACCCGATTTCTGACCGCAAGGGACAGCTGCAGAGCTACCGCGTGGTGGTCAAGCGGGAATAGGCTCAGGTAATATCGGGTCTCAAAACCTTATGACACGACTCTCACTGGTTGCGTCGATCACCCTGATCACGAGCCTTCTTGCCTTGGCTGCTCTGGCTCAGCAAAAACCTGCGGACAACGCCGCACTGGACTCAGTCCTCAAGAAAATGGATTCAGTCGCCGCCGCTTTCAGCACGGCGCAAGCTGATTTCGAGTGGGATCGCTACGAACGGGCAATTGCCGAAGTCGATGATGTGCAGAAAGGCACGATCTTCTACCGCCGCGAAGGCAAGCAGGTCGAAATGATGGCCGACGTCAAGATGGCCGGGGACAGCGCTGCCACGCTCAAGGCCGATCCCAAGTACGTACTCTTTAGCGGAGACAAGATTCGCGTCTATCAGCCCGGCATCGATCAAGAAGTCGTCTACGACCTGGGAAAGAGCCATTCCGACTTTGAAAGCTACCTTGTATTGGGCTTCGGAGGCAGCGGCGATGACCTGCAGAAGGCATTCGACGTAACCTATGGCGGACCGGAGACGATCCAGGGAGTAGCGACCGCTAAATTGGACCTTACGCCCAAGTCGTTGCGGGTCCGAAACAATTTCACCCGCATTCTGTTGTGGATCGACCTTGCCAAAGGAGTTTCCGTTCAACAGCAGTTCTTTGACCCGCAGGGCGACTACCGGCTCACGAAGTACTCGGAGATTCGCCTCAATGGCCCGATCTCGAAGGACGTGTTCAAGCTGAAAACTTCCGATAAGACGCAGATTGTTTCACCGCGCGGCTAAGTTATTGCATCTAAAGATCAATAAATGTGCTGAGTTTTGCACAGGGGGACGCTATACTGAGCGCCTACCTCTGTTGGGTTCATTCATGGCCAAAGTTCTGACGATTACTGTCCCTCCTAAGTTGGGAAACAAACGCAGGGAGCGCACCTCCGATCCTCGTTATGTCGACGGACAGCGCCTGCTGGTGGAAGCAATGAAGTATCTGGCGCAGGCCGACCCGGTGAGAAACCGCCCGGCGATCGAACTGATTTCCGAGCACGTGCGCACCCGCTTCCGCATGAGCGACTCTCCGCTCGCATAGGATCCGCCGCCCTCGCCCTTAGAAAACAAAGGGACGGCATTCGCCGCCCCTTTTCCGTTGTCGAGCCGTCGACTCAGAAAGCGAACCGCAGCGAGTACTGCATCACGCGGGGCTTGGTCAGTTCCGTATTGAAGAGACCAAAACCGGTGATATCAACCAGGCTTTCGCCAATCATCGAGCCCGCTGCATCAAACCGGACCGAGTTTGTGGCGTTGAAAACTTCCCAGGCGAAGCGCAGGGTCTTGCCTTCGCTGACGTCCCAGGTCTTGGAAAGTCCCGCATCGAGGCCGAAGAAGCCGGGTCCACGGAAATTGTTGCGCTGGCCAGCTTCGCCTTCATAAGTGGCGCGGAAGATTGCGCCACTGGCTGTGCCTGCGCTGCATTCACAAGTGATGCTCTGCGGATTCTGGAAGACACTCGGCCCGTTGGCTGTGTTGTAGACTCCGGTCTTAGGCCTCGGTCCGACCAGAACGGAAGATCCCTCGAGTTCGAAGTCCGTCGACCATCCTGCCCCGGCCTGAACAGAGAACGGGAAGCCACTGGTCCAGCGCACGAGGCCGCTCATGCCCCAGCCGCCCAATACAGCATTGGTGATTCCCTTGGCTCCCGAGCCCCAGTGCCGGCCCTTGCCGTAAGGAAGATCCCATATCCAGTTGGCGTTAATCTGGTGAGTCGTGTCGAAATCAGACGGTGCCCGCCACAAGTCTGGCGAAAATGCATTGATCACCTGACTGTTGAAGGCCAGACCACTCGACTCGAATCCGTTCACTCTCTCGGCATTCGAACCTACGTCAATCGATTTGGAATAGACGTAATTCAAGTCGAACTGGAGGCCCGCTTCCATGGCGTGGCGGAGAGAGAGCTGCAAGCCGTTGTAATTGCTGTTTCCCCGGGTCTGCCAGCCGTAGAGTGAGGAGAATTGATCCTGGTAGTACTGGAAAGGCGTGCCATTCGTGCCTTGACAGGCTGGATAGCAAAAGGCGTCCAGAACTTCCAGAGCGGTGGTCTCGTTTGCCAGGTTGCAGTAGTACGAGTCATAAATATTCTGTGTGGCAGAAAGAGACTGGTTTGGAGCATAAGAGCCCGGAGGAGAACACGGTTGCGTGCCGGTGGAACCGGAAAGCAGTCCGGGACCCGCCGCGAGCGGGAACATGTTTTCCCAGTAAGGGATCGGCTGCACGCTGGTAATGGGCGTGTTAGCGTAAGCCTCTTTCGACAGCGCCTGCGCTGCCGCAAAATAGTCGGTGTTGCTCGCCGGGTCCACCAGATCGAGCGGGGTCGACAGGTCGATTTCCTGCAGCAGATGGTGAGCAAAGCGGCCTGTGTAAGTCGCTTCGATGACAAAATTGTGAGGTAATTCCCGCGTGAGCGAGAAGTCGACTACATGAGAATACGGCGTCTGGAGATGATTATCGATGCCCCAGGCGATGGCTAGGCCGTACGTATCGGGATCATTTGACGGGGTGTAGGGGAAGCCATGAGGCTGGGGGGCAATCTGGCCCGGAGGCAGATTCGCCGCCCCAAGCAACCCGGTATACCGCGGGGAGTTGTCCACGGTAACGACTCCCGCCGGATTACTGATGGTGGTGGTCAGACCCCACGATCCGTTCCGGTCAAAAGTGTTGACCACGCCTTCGCCGAAGTGATCGTAGTACATGCCGTACCCGCCGCGGATGGAGCTCTTGCCGCTATCTCCGAACAACGTGTGCCAAAAACCGCTGGCTGCGTGCGGCGAGTAGGCAAAGGCGACGCGCGGCGCCACATTCTTGTAGTTCCACGCCCAGTAGGGCTTCCCGCCATTGGCTTGACCGGAGAGATCGAAGGTGAGGTCGGGCTGAACCACCTGGCCTTGATACATATTGCTGATGCGCTTCTGGAACCACTGATGCATATCGACAGTGGGGGCGACCTGGTTTCCGTCGGCCTCATAAGGTGGCTGCAAGAGGGAGTAGCGCAGTCCGTAGGTGAGGGTCAGATTAGGCGTTACATTCCACTTGTCCTGCAGATACATCTCGCCTTCGAAGTTATGAAAGTGGCGAGCAACCAAATCGCCGTTCGGTATGGGCGTCCCGTTCTTGTCCTGATTGGCGACGGTGTAGACCTGACTCACAAGGCCGGCCAGTTGGACCGCTGCGAAGCTGTAAGCGAAGTCGAAGGGACTGTCGACGAGGGGGAAGGAGTTTCCGCTTCCGGTGACTCCGATCGATGGATCAAGGCTGATTCCCTGGTTCGCGATCAAAGACGGAAACATCCAGTCGGAGTTCGCATAGCCGTAGGAAATATTCTCCGCATTGGATTGGCGGTTGTTGCGGATCACGCGCCAGTTGGTGCCGAACTCAATCGTGTGTTGGCCCTTGGTCCACGAAACGTCATCGATGAAGTTGTGCACCGGGACATTTGTATAAATGGTCGGGGTGTCGGTAGCGCTGAGAGCCTGCGAATCATCGAGTCCGCGAAGACTCACATAATCCTGGCTGTTCACTCCCGATTGTCCCAGGCCCTGACGGATAAAAGCGTAGCGGAGACTGTTAATCAGGTTGTTGTGAATGATGTAGGTGTAGCTGGCGGCAATGCCCTTGCTGTTGTTGGTGACAATGTCATTCGGCGGAAGGTTGGGAAACTGCGGCGGCATCGCCTCGTGATCGTTCTGCAGGTTGCCCCGAATGAACATCGACTGATTTCCGTCCGCGGTGATCTTATAGTCCAGCTTAAAGATGTATGTGTTGAGGCTGGTCGGATTGTTGCCTGCGAATGTGTATCCGGATGAGTTCAGAAGGTCGCCGCTGCCAACAGCAGCGTTACCGCAGCTCGGGCAATTCGGAGCCGGATAGTGCATAAACAGAGCATCGGGATTGACCCCTCCAAGGTTGGCGAGCAATCCATTTGGACCTGGGCCGCCCCAGATGTTCCCGGGAGTCACCGGGCAAGTTCCATTGCCTGAACAGCCTTGATCCAAAGAAGCCACGCCTGCAGGCGTAAGTGTAGCGACCAGATCAGGCGCGAACTGGCTATTGCTGGCGACGGAAAAAAGCTGGTTCCCGCCGCTGTCGGAGCCGGTGTTTCCATCGAAGCAACTGGGGTCGCTGGAATTGCAGAGATACTGCAACTGGCCGGCCGCCATGCTGGCGGTCGGAACGATGCGATTCACCTGCATCTGTTCAGCGGTGCGCTGACCTTCATAAGCAGCGAAGAAAAACAGACGATCTTTTTTGATCGGCCCGCCAAACGTTCCTCCGAACGTATTGCGCAGAATGTGCTGCGGGCGATTTGGATTGCCTTCGAGGATCTCGGATTCCTTATTGAAATAGTCATTGGCCACGTCGAAGGTGGGCCGGTTGTATTCGTAGAGCGAGCCGTGCCAATTGTTCGTGCCGCTCTTGGTTACAAGATTCACCTGCGCCCCGGAGGACCGCCCTGAGGCTGCATCGTAGTTGCTGGTGGTGACGCGGAACTCTTGCAGAGAGTCGAGCGTGGCGCGCATCGCCCCCTGAAACGCATATCCTTCGAGCTGATCGTTGTCGTCTAAACCGTCGAGGGTAATGTTGCTCTGGTCGCTGCGCGCCCCATTGACCGCGCCGCCGCGGCTGTCGTTGTTTTGCTGGTCGTTGGTCGTGCTCCCGATGTAGACCACCCCGGGCTGCAGACTCAGAATCGCTGCCGGATCACGGCCTTCCGCCGGCAGATCGGTCAACTGGCGGGCGTTGAAATTGTTTCCCAGAGTTGCATCTGTCGTGTTGACCATCGGCGCTTCGCCGGTGACGTCGACGACGACCGAACTTGCTTGCACTTGCACAACGAGGTTCAGCGTGGCCGGGTTGCTCACCTGCAACACGATATTGTCTCGTTTGGTCGTGGCAAATCCCTGCGCCGTGACCGTGAGCCCGTAGGTCGCCGGAGGCACTTCCAGAAACTGATATGCCCCTTGGTCATCTGTCTTGACGGTTCTCGAATAACCGGTCGCCGCATTGCTGAGTGTCACGGAAGCGCCCGGCACAACCGCGCCCTTGATGTCAGAAATCGTGCCGCGGAGAGAGGTCGTTGCCGATTGAGCCAAAACCAGCCCACTCATGGTCAGGAAAAAAGAGGTCACTGCCAAAACGCGTCGCAAGGCCGAACGCATAGAAGCTCCGATCCACAGAAGAGGGTGTGAGTGTACGTTTTGTTATGCCCAGGTAGGACGGCGTGGCCAGAACCCTGGGGAACCTGTTGGGTCGATATTTTGCAACTTCGCAGCCAGACTATTCAAGCTGAATCTGCGGAGTTTACGCCGATCTAAAACGTTTGAATACGCGCAATCACATATAAAGCTTCCAGATTTGGAAGTTTATGCAGCTCGATGGAAGAACGCCGCAGCCAGAATGATGACCACGGGATAGCATTCCAGCGTGTAACGAGGTTCGGGATTCTCCAGTGAGCCGAGGAATGCGGAGCGCAGCAGCAGAAAAAAAATCAATAGCTCCATGCAAAAAAATTTGTGGTGACGCACAAAGCCAGCGGCCGCCATCACGACATAAAACAGATTGATCAGTCCGAAGGCGATGCTGACCGCCAGCCATCGTGGGTCGTCATTGAATTCCCACCATCGTGGATCGGAAGAGAGCATTTCCGTACGCGGGCGCAACCACATATCGGCGATTCGCACCGTCGGAAGCCACAGGTAATATCGCAGCGGAGCCGCGTGAATCCTCTCCGCGGCCAGTCGGCCGAAGCCCTCGTCGATTTCAGGCGTCATGTCCTTGTCGTGGTTGTATTCGTCAAAAAGAATGGCGGTTCGCTCGCGCTCTTGGGGGGAATCGAATGCCCGGCTGGGTAGACGGCTGAGGTCGATCTCATCGCCCGGCACATTCCAGTAGATTTCCTGTACGGAAACGTAATCGGCCATCCACGTCTTGACCCAGCGGTTGAAGCCAGTCATGACCGGTTCGTCAGAATCATTGGCATAGCGCGGCGCCAGCGGTTCGAAACGATGCAGAGTATTAAAATTGCGCGCGGTCCACGGAATCAGTGGAGCGAAAGCTCCAACTAGAACCAGCACTCCCGCCCATATGATCGTTCGCGAGTCTCGCAGGCCGGTCGTTCCCGCAGACTCTTTGCGCAGGGAGCAGATGAAAAACCAGAGTAAATAGCCTCCGATCGCCGCCAGCAGGATTCCTCCATCCGGCCGCAGCAGAATGGCGCCATTTATCGCCAGGCCACAACCCAGCCACAGGCGGTAGCCAGTGCGGCCGCCGCGACCAGCATCAAGTGCGCAGACAGCAACATCCAGCGCCAGCGCCGTGAAGAAGATCTCCAGAGTTTCGGTCAATGCCGCCGCCGCATAGTTGGCGAGGAACGGACACAGCGCGCTGAGCAGAAAAGCGGCCGGTGCAGCGCGCGGCGATAGAACGCGCCTGGCGAGATCGGCAATGAGAAAGCACGTCGCCAGATCGAACACGGCCTGCACCAGCAAAACGGCCCGGAAATTCTCGCCACCGAAGATCGTAAAAACCACAGCCAGAAATGCGGGATATCCGGGCAAGCGCGATAGTGTAGGAACGATCCGTCCGGAGTTCGTGACTCCGTAAATGCCATGAGTGAGCCAGTTCTCGGCGATGTTGGCGTAGAGCCTGGAGTCATCGACTATCCCCGGGAACCGGAAGATAAAAAGCAGCCGCAGAAGCAATCCCGCCAGACCTGCGACAAGAAAGAACCGCGCCCTGTTTCGGACGAACTCGTACACGCTTGCGAATATAGCGCGTTTGCAGTGACCGCGAGCCAGCCAAATTGCATCTTAGGGACTCAGAGCGGCTAACTCACCCTGCCCACCCGGAATCGGCTAATAGAATTGACCGTGTGACTTCAGCAGCTTACGATAAAAGTTTCGTTACCAATGGCTGAGCCTGTCTTTTACGATCCGCGACGCGCCCGCTGGAAACGCCTGCGGCGCCTGTTTGATGTGGTTGCCGTAGCGGTCTCCATTCTCATCGTTTTCTTCGTTTTTACCGCCCTCCGCGATGAGCCTCTGCCGGAACTCCTGTTTTCGCCCCAGAGACGCGCCTTCAAGGCGCTGAAGGAAAGTGAGAAACAGAAGAGCCGCGAACACCAGAAGAAGCTGTTCGCGCGCTCCCATCGCAAGTCGAAACTGGCGGCCTCGCAGGTAGTCTTGAACCAGGAAGAAGGAATTCGCGCCGCATTCTATGTCCCCTGGGATGCCGCCAGTTTCTCTTCCCTGCGCGATTTTGCGCGCCAAATCGACATTCTGTATCCCGACTGGTTGCACGTGCTGAGCGCCGACGGACGTCTTCTGGGAGTCGACGACCAGACCAACAAGTTCTTTGACGTCGTCCAGGGCAACACTGTGCGCTCCGTCGATGACCGGGTCATGCCTTTCCTGAATACAGAAGATCCCGCCATGGAAGTCTTCCCCATGGTCAACAATTTCGACGGCGCAAATTGGGACGCGGGCGTCGTAGATTTCCTGAACAACCCCGATTCGCGCGCCCTGTTCCGGCACCAGGCCTTGCAGTTCCTGGCTTCCGGCCGTTACCGCGGCCTGATGATCGATTTCGAGGCGTTTCCTCCAGCCGGACAGCCGGGATACGTCGCGTTCCTGCAGGAATTATCAGGCGATTTGCACGCTCGCGGTTTCAAGCTCTATGTCGCTGTACCTCCGCACAGTAACGAGTACAACTATCCGGCGGTCGCGGCGGCGGCAGACGGCGTCGTGTTGATGAACTATGACCAGCATTATCCTGGCGCCGCGTCAGGTCCCGTCGCTTCGCAGGACTGGTTCGTCGAAAACCTCAAGTTCGCTGAGAAGGTCGTGCCGAAGCAGAAGATTATCTGCGCCATCGCCAACTACGGCTACGACTGGGTGCAGAAGCCGAAGAAGGGAAAGTTGCCGCCGGAGGAGCACGACTCGACAGTCAGTGTGCAAGATGCGTGGCTTGCGGCGCGTGACTCCGAAGTCGATGTTTCGTTCGACGATGACACGCTCAACCCGCACTTCAGTTATCTGGACGAGCGAGGCCTGCGCCACGATATCTGGTTCCTCGATGGAGTGACGGCGCTCAACCACATGCGGGCGGCGCAAACCCTTGGCATTCAGACCTTCGCTCTCTGGCGGCTTGGCGGCGAGGATCGCTCTCTCTGGCGCGTGTGGGATGTGCCCGGCGATCCCGGCGCAACTGACCGGCTCCGTGACGTTCCCCCGGGCGCCGACGTCGACATGGAAGGACAAGGGGAGATTCTGCGCATCGAAGACACTCCCGCTCATGGCATCCGGGACCTGACCATCGACCCCGAAAGCAAGCTGATTACGGATGAGGTCTTCCAGAATCTGCCCGAACCGTATCGCGTGGGACGCTACGGCTACAGTCCCAACAAAGTTGCCATCACGTTTGACGACGGCCCTGATCCGGAGTGGACGCCGAAAATCCTCGACGTGCTTAGGCAAAAGCATGCTACGGCTACTTTCTTCCTGATCGGCATTCAAGCCGACAAATTCTCTGGCATCGCCAAGCGGATCTATCAAGAAGGCAACACGATCGGCAATCACACCTTCACGCATCCCGATGTAAGCAGCATTTCCACGACCTATATGAAGGTGGAGTTGAATCTCACGGAACGATTGTTTGCCAGCCTGATCGGCGTCCGTGCCACGCTGATGCGCCCTCCGTATGCAATTGATGAAGAGCCGGACACGGCCGATGAAGTGCGGCCCCTGGAAATTCCGCAGGAGATGGGCTACATCACGGTCGGCAACCGGATCGATCCCAATGACTGGAGCGAAAACCCGCGCCGCTCCGCCGAGCAGATCAGCTCTTATGTGCTGGCGCACTTGCCGCCATGCCGCCCGGAGAATCTGCGTTGCGGCAACATCATCCTGCTTCACGACGGCGGCGGCAACCGCGCCGAAACGGTTCGCGCCCTGCCCACGATCATCGACGGCATTCGCGCTCGGGGGTATGAGATCGCTCCCGTATACGAACTGCTGGGCAAGACTCGAGCCGACGTCATGGCCCCCTTGCCTCGCGGCGAAAAATGGGCGGCCCGCCTCGATCGCCTGGGCTTCTGGTTCTTTGACGCCGGCATCGTCGGCATCACCTGGATCTTCCTGGTGGGCGATCTGCTGATGACCGGCCGCCTTCTATTCATCGGGGCGGCCGCTGTCTATGACCGCCTGCGCGAGAATATTCTGGGCAAGCCGGCCGAACTGGCGTCCTATCGCCCGAAAGTGGCTGTCTTGATCCCAGCCTATAACGAAGAAAAAGTCATCGAGCGCACCGTTCGCGCCGTCCTCAACTCCAATTACCCGAAACTGCACGTCATCGTGATTGATGACGGCTCGCGGGATCGCACACTCGAAGTCGCCCGCCGCGCGTTTGCCGCCGAAGCCAATGCGGGCAAGGTGCTGATTCTGACCAAGCCCAATTCCGGCAAAGCGGATGCACTCAATTACGGTATTCAGCACATCGGCGATGCCGAGCTGTTCGTCGGTATTGACGCCGACACGGTGATCGCCCCCGACGCGATCTCGCGCCTCGTGCCGCATTTCATGAATCCCAGGGTCGGAGCCATGGCGGGCAATGCAAAGGTCGGCAATCGTGTGAACCTCTGGACGCGCTGGCAGGCTCTCGAATACATCACCAGCCAGAATTTCGAGCGCCGGGCTCTTGACGTGCTTGGCGCGGTCAGCGTGGTTCCGGGCGCAATCGGCGCGTGGCGAGTTTCGGCGGTGCGCGAAGCCGGCGGCTATCACACCGACACCGTCGCGGAAGATGCCGATCTCACCATGGCCCTGCTGCGCATGGGATACCGTGTCGAATACGAAGACATGGCGCTGGCTTACACAGAAGCTCCGACCACTGCGAATGGCCTGATGCGCCAGCGTTTCCGCTGGTCCTTCGGCATCCTGCAGTCGGTCTACAAGTACCGCACTGTGTTTGCCCGAAAAGGAGCGCTGGGGTGGGTGGCCCTTCCGAATATCGTCATCTTCCAGATTCTCCTGCCGCTGGTGTCGCCGCTCATCGACATCATGTTCGGTCTGGGCTGCATCTGGTATTTCATCCAGAAACATTTCCACCCGGATTCCACCGATCCCGCAAGCTTTCACAAGCTGGTGGCATTCTTCTTCGCCTTCCTGGTGATTGATTTCCTGGCGTCAGCGATCGCGTTTGCCCTGGAGCGGCGCCGTCCTGACGACAAGGAGGATGCGTGGCTGCTCAGCCAGGTCTGGCTGCAGCGCTTCGCCTACCGGCAGCTGTTTTCGGTAGTTTTATTCAAGACGCTCAAGCGCGCGTTGGAAGGTCGCAAATTCGCCTGGGACAAGCTGGAGCGCACCGCGGCAGTGAAGTATGTTCCCGCGGAGAATCACGAGAAAGTAAACGTGCCGTAGGGGACGTTAGGAAGGATTTTTGCTGGCCACCTCAAGCCGCGTCTCGGCTCGATGCAGCGCATCGAGGGCGCGCTGCACGTCGACGGTGGAATCGCCGCTGCTCAGCCGCTGTTCGGCGCGCTGCTTGGCTTTCCGCGCGCGGTCTATGTCGATGTCGGAGGGTTTCTCGGCAGTCTCGGCCAGAATCGTCACTTTATCGGGCAATACCTCTGCGAATCCCCAGGCCACGGCAAGCCGCTGCTCGGCCGAATTTTCACGATAAGTAATCTCCCCGACTGCCAGCTCGGCAATCAGCGGAGCGTGCCCAGGGAGAATACCCAGGTATCCATTCTTGCCGGGAATCTGCACCTCTTCGGCCGCCGTTTCCACGACTTTCTTTTCCGGCGTGACGATCTCGAGTTGGAAAGTGTCTGCCATTCAAAAACCGGGCGTCAGACTTCAGCCCTCGGACCTCGGCACATCGCGTCGAGTTGCGAACGCCCGAGGTCCGAAGTCTGAAGTACGTCTTATGCCGCCGCTTTCATCTTTGCGGCAGCTTCGAGCACTTCCTCGATCGGGCCCTTCATATAAAACGCCTGCTCGGGAATGTCGTCGTACTTCCCTTCCACGATTGCCTTGAACCCTTTGACGGTATCGGCAATCTTGACGTACTTTCCCTTCGCGCCCGTGAACTGCTCGGCCACATGGAAGGGCTGCGAGAGGAAGCGTTGAATTTTGCGCGCGCGCGCAACCGTGAGCTTCTGATCTTCGCTCAACTCGTCGATACCCAGAATAGCGATGATGTCCTGCAGGTCTTTGTAGGTCTGCAGCGTCTTCTTCACGGATTGCGCGACGTCGTAATGTTCCTGGCCCACGATGCGCGGATCGAGAATGCGCGAGGTGGAAGCCAGCGGATCGACGGCGGGATAAATTCCGATCTCGGTCAAGGCGCGCGAAAGCACGGTGGTCGCGTCGAGGTGGGCAAAGGTCGTCGCCGGAGCGGGATCGGTCAGATCGTCGGCCGGAACGTAAATCGCCTGCACCGACGTGACGGAGCCTTTTTTGGTCGACGTGATACGCTCCTGCAACTCGCCCATTTCGGTGGCGAGATTGGGCTGATACCCCACGGCGCTGGGCATGCGGCCGAGCAGCGCCGAAACTTCTGAACCTGCCTGTGTAAAGCGGAAGATGTTGTCGATGAACAGCAGTGTGTCGGCGCCTTCGGCATCGCGGAAGTATTCCGCGACGGTCAGTCCAGTCAGCGCCACGCGAAGGCGCGCGCCCGGGGGCTCGGTCATCTGTCCATAAATCAGAGCCGCCTTCGATTCCGCCGGCTTTCCCGGCTTGATTACCCCCGACTCCGACATTTCCAGCCAGAGGTCATTGCCCTCGCGCGTGCGCTCACCAACACCGGCAAAGACCGAATAGCCGCCGTGCTGCTTAGCGACGTTGTTGATGAGTTCCATGATGACGACGGTTTTGCCCACCCCGGCGCCGCCGAACAATCCGATTTTGCCGCCCTTCAGAAACGGCTGGATCAGATCGATGACCTTGACTCCGGTCTCGAACATTTCCGCAGTCGTCGCCTGTTCGTCGAAAGCCGGGGCCAGGCGGTGGATCGGCAGCCTCTCCTTATAGTCGATGGGGCCGAGCTGATCGACGGGCTCGCCGATCACATTCATCACGCGTCCCAGCGTGCCGCGGCCAACGGGTACGGAAATCGGCCCCCCCTGATCGATGGCCTTCATGCCGCGAACCATGCCGTCGGTCGGCTCCATAGCCACGCAGCGCACGCGACCCTCGCCGAGGTGCTGCTGGACTTCCAGAATCACGTTGATGGGAGCCGGCACAGTGAAGCCGTCGCTCACGACCTTGACGGCTTCGTAAATCGGCGGCAGCGATCCTTCGGCGAACTGCACGTCCACCGCCGGGCCCGCAATTTGTATGACGTGTCCTACGTTTTCTGGCATAGATAGCTTCTAGCTATTGGCTGCTAGCTCCTCGCTCAAGCATTCAGCGTTCAGTTTCCAACTCCCCTCAGACATCCACTGCTTCTCGACGGCTGAATGCCGAGGGCCCAGCGCTGACTGTTCAGATTCTTCGCTTCGCTCATCCCCGCCAGGCGCGATCACATCGCGGCGGCGCCGCTGACGATCTCGATGATCTCCTTGGTGATCTTCGCCTGTCTGGCCCGGTTCATCGCCAGGGTCAAAGAATCGATCATGTCGGTGGCATTGTTCGTCGCCGAATCCATCGCCGTCATGCGGGCAGCATGTTCGGCGGCCACCGACTCAAGCAATGCCCGGAAAATCTGGATGCTCACATATTTCGGCAGCAACGCGCGGAACAGATCCTGCGGCGGTTGCTCATAGAGGTAGTCCACCTGCGCCGTGCCGAATTGCGATGTGCCTTCTCCCGCGCCTTCTGTAGCGCGCATGCCCACACCCGCGCTGACCGCAGCTTCTTTCGCTTTTTTCTTTTCTTCTTCGGTCAGCTCTTCGGCCAGCCTCACCGTCTGCTCGCCAATTTCCTCGATGGGAAGAATCTGCTCAACGATCAGCCGCTGCGCGATCACCGACTTGAACTCGTTGAAGACGACGTAAACGGCGTCGATTTCTTCCCGGCAGTAGCGCCGGATCACATTTTCCGCCAGCGCTGCGGCCTGCGCGAATCCCGCCTTGCCCAGGATCCCGATGTGTTCGCCGGTGATCTGAATCCTTCCGGCACGTTCCGCTGCAGGGACTTCGGATTCCACCGACTCTTCGAGTTCAGTCAGGCTGCGCGTTTGCACCTTGGCGGCCGGATAACGCCTGCGCAAGAAGTCCCGCCCCTTGCGGCCGATGGCCTCGACGTCGATCTCCCGGTCCGCCTTCGATTCCAGGAAGCGCGCCGTCGCCTTCAGAACATTTGCGTTGAAAGAGCCGGCCAATCCCTTGTCGCCAGTCACGACGATCAGCAAGATACTCTTCTCTTCCCGCTGCGCCAGCAGTGGATGTTTCGGCTCGCCGGTTTCGGGATCGTAAATCTCCGCTCGCGATACCAACGACTTCAACACGCTGGTGAGCATCTGCGCGTAGGGACGGGCAGCCAGCGCGCGCTCCTGCGCCCGGCGCAGCTTCGCCGCTGAGACCATTTTCATGGCCTTGGTGATCTGCCGCGTGTTAATCACGCTGCGAATGCGCCGGCGGATGTCGAGAATGTTTGGCATCTTTTTGAGAAACGTAGCCAGCTACGTCTCTACGCTATTTGGCTACCGCTTCTCTCTGCGCGACGAACTGCTGTTTCGCTTCCTTGATCACATCCTGCAACTGCGCCTTCAGAGCATCGTCGAGAATTTTCTTCTCCATGATCATGCGCAGCAGGCCCGGATTGGTTGCATCGACAAACTTGTACAGTTCTTTCTCAAAGTCGCGGACCTGATCCACTGGCATGTCGTCGAGGAATCCTCCGGTACCGGCCATGATGATCAGAATCTGCTTCGAGAATGGAAGCGGAGAGAACTGGCTCTGCTTGAGCAGTTCGACCAACCTTTGCCCACGATTCAACTGGGCGAGCGTGGCCTTATCGAGATCGCTGCCAAACTGTGCAAACGCGGCCAACTCGCGGTACTGTGCCAGCTCCAGCTTGAGGGTTCCCGCGACTTGCCGCATGGCTTTAATCTGCGCGCTGCCGCCCACGCGGCTCACCGACAATCCAACGTTGACGGCGGGCCGCACACCCTGGTTGAAGAGATCAGTTTCCAGATAAATCTGCCCGTCGGTAATCGAGATGACGTTGGTCGGAATATATGCGGAGACGTCGCCGGCCTGGGTTTCGATGATCGGCAGGGCGGTCAGCGATCCGCCGCCATTCTTATCGCTCAGCTTGGCTGCGCGTTCGAGCAGGCGCGAGTGCAAGTAGAAGACGTCTCCCGGGTATGCCTCGCGTCCCGGAGGACGCCTCAGCAGCAGCGAGATTTCGCGATACGAGGCTGCATGCTTCGAAAGATCGTCGTAGATAACCAGCGCATGGCGCTTGCTGTCGCGAAAGTACTCGCCCATGGCGCAGGCAGCATAGGGAGCGATGTACTGCATGGGAGCTGGCTCGGACGCCGAGGCGGCAACCACGATGGTGTACTCCATGGCGCCGGCGTCTTCGAGAATCTTGACGACTTGCGCAATCGACGACCGTTTCTGTCCAACCGCGTTGTAGATGCAGATAAGATCGTTGCCCTTGCTGTTGATGATGGTGTCGAGGGCAACAGCGGTTTTTCCCGTCTGGCGGTCGCCGATGATCAGCTCGCGCTGGCCGCGGCCGATCGGAATCATGCTGTCGATCGCTTTGAGCCCCGTCGCCATCGGCTCGCGCACAGGCTGACGGTCAATAACGCCCGGCGCCAACCGCTCCAAAGGAATGAACCTGTCGGTCGCGATTGGACCCTTATCGTCGATCGGCTGGCCGAGCGAGTTGACCACGCGCCCGATCAGTGCGTCGCCGACGGGCACGCTCATGATTCGGCCGGTCCGTTTGACCTCATCGCCCTCTTTGATTTCCGTGTATTCGCCGAGAAGCACCACGCCAACCTGATCTTCTTCCAGGTTCATGGCGATGCCGGCCACCCCGTGCGGGAAGGACAGCAGTTCGCCGGCCATGACCTTGTCGAGGCCATACACACGCGCGATGCCGTCACCCAGCGTGATGACGGTGCCTGTCTCGTCCACGGAAATCGAGGACTCGTAGTTCTCGATCTGCTCGCGGATCAGCTTTGTGATTTCGTCTGCTTTGATTTGCGCCATAAGATCAGCTCTTCGCCCTACCCAGGCTGCCGGCTGCCAGCCGGAACGGACATGGTTCCAACAAAGTCTAGGAGCTTAGCACCTCTTTGATCTTCTCCAATCGCCCCTTCACTGAACCGTCATAGATCGTGCTGCCGACGCGCACCACCGCACCACCCAGGAGGGAAGCGTCCAACTCGTAGCGCGCTCGCACTTTCTTCCCGGTGGTTTTTTCAATCTGCGCCTCAAGCACCCGCTTTTCCGCATCGCCGAGCTGGCGGGCGCTGGAGACCTGCGCCTCGGCAAATCCCAGCCGTGCATCCAGTTCCTTGGAGAGTTGTTCGGCAACTCTGGGCAGAAACTGCACACGCCGGTGATCGATCAATACTGCCACCAGATTTCGTACCGGCTTCTCGATTCCTTCCCGCCGCACAATGGCATCCAGCAGTCCGCGTTTCTGTTCTGCGGGAACCGCGGGATTCTCCCATACACGCCGCAGCTCGGTGCTCTGCTCGAACAGGTCTGCGATGGCGCGAAGCCCTTCCACCGCGCGCTTCACGTCCAAACGCTCCTCGAGCACGACATCGGCGAATGCCCGGGCGTACGTGCTGGCGACGGAAGCCACTGTCTAGCTGCCTCCCTTTCGTCCCGCGTCCGAGCCATTGTCGGTGACCGCCCCCAGTTCTGCGGCGAAACTGCGAACCAGCGCCTGGTCGGTAGCAGCGTCGACCCGAATCTGTCTCTGGGCGAGTCCAACCGCGAGATCCGCAGCATGAGCCGTCAACTGACGGCGTGCCGCTTTGGCCGCGGCAGCGATCTCTTGTTCCGCCGAGGCAACGATCTTGCGCGCATCTTCCTCCGCGGCAGCCCGAATCCGGCTGGCCTCGGCGGCCGCTTCTTTTTCCGCCGCATCGCGTATGATAGCGATCTCGCTATCGAGCTTGTCGAGACGGGATGCAATCTCCGTCAGTTTGCCGCGGGCTTCTTCGCCGGCCTTCTGCGCCTCCAGCATGGCTTTTTGGATGGCTGCCGTCCGGTCGCGAAATACTTTCGGTAAGTATTTGTTGCCCGCCCAGACAATCAGCCACACGATCACCGCGAAGTTCAGGACAACGCTCAGCCAGTAGGCTTGCTGCAGATTCTTCAGGCCGGTCAGGCGAGCGATGAGCCGCACCGATGCCGATTGCTTGAACTCGGCAGTCTCGTCCTTCTCTTCCCCCGCGGCTTCCAGACTTTCGTGTGCCAGACGGCGTCCCGGCCCTCCGGGATTCTGCGGTTCATTGCTGGCTTGCCGCTGTGAGGCAGCGGACTTCTCCTGGGCGCGCAGCAATGCCAGGCCGACACTGCCCACTAGCAGCAGCACCAGCAACCACGGCGACAGGATTTTTTTCGCTGAAGTCATCCGCTGCGACCAGTCAATTATTATTCTTGCGATCGCTGAACTACCGTCCCGCCTGCGCCGGTTCGAGCACCCGCCGCACGATCTCCTGCGCAAGGGTTGCAGCTTCCGCCTGCAGACCCTCCTGAGCGTTCATCCGATCTGATTCGATGTCTTGTTTCGCGGCCGTCACGCGTTCCTGGGCCCTGACCCGAGCCTCATTGACGGCATGCGTGCGCGACTGCAGCGCCGCCTGGCGCCGCGCCTCCTGCTCCCGAAACACCGACGCCCGGGCCTCGCGCATGCGCTGCTCGTATTCCGAAGTGCGGGCCTCGGCCGCCGCGATATCCGCCCGCGACTTCTCTACCGCACCCTCGGTCTTGCTATGACGCTCCTTGAGCACTTTTTGCAGAGGCTTGTGCACGATGACGCTGTAGAGAGCGTAGAGCAAGGCCATGAGGACTACTGTGGGCACCGCTCCGAGCAGTAATTCCCCTAGTTGTTGCAGCGTCTGATCCATGTGGTGCGGATGTAGACCGGAAAATGAGGGCTTTGAAAACTGTTAAGTCTAACGTCCCAAGGAGTTTATGTCAACGCAAAGGGACCCGGCGCCGTCGCCGATTCCGCATCTGGGACAAGCCCACGAAACGCCGTCCTACGACCTTTCGATCCCAGCCAGTCTGACAGAAATAAAGGGACTTAGTCCCTGCGCGACCTCCGTTTCTGCAGATTTCTGCACATATTTCTTGACTTCGTCCCGAACAGGATTAGCATAGGGGTATCACCTCCGATCCAATTCAGGATCGAATGGGCCGATAGCCAAGGAATGTCACCGCTTCTTGGTTGCCGGCCCATTTAAATTAGATTCCCAGAAATGTGAGAGTTGGCTAACTCACCAGAAACTCCTTCACTTTTCGCACCACCGACTGTGGAGCCTCCGCCTCGAATTCCACGGCTCCATTCTTATACTCTCGCGAATAAATGCGGGACTGGGCTTCGAGGAGCGCCAGTGTCTTCCCCTCCGCCTGAGGCACCAGTAAACGGACTCGCTCCACGCGGTCCTCTTCGATCATTGCGTCAATACGCTCCAGCAGATGATCGAGCCCTGTTTTTTCAACGGCAGAAACATAGACGGTATCGCCTTTGCGGTTCGCGAGCAGGCCTTCTGCCACTTCCTGGTCGAGCAAGTCAACTTTGTTCATCACGCGCAGGCGCGGCTTCTTCTCCGCTTCGAGTTCCCGCAGAACGATTTCCACCTGCGCGTCCTGCTCGGCGGAGAGCCGGCTGCTGGCATCCGACACGTGCAGGATCAGCGACGCCCGCTGTACCTCTTCGAGGGTCGCGCGAAACGCCGACACCAGCGTGTGCGGCAGATTGCGAATGAATCCGACCGTGTCGGAGAGCAGCACCTTGCGTTTAGAAGGCAGTTCGACGGCGCGAATCGTGGGATCGAGCGTCGCGAACATCTTCGGCGACGACAATACTCCCGCCCGCGTGAGTGCATTGAACAGTGTCGACTTTCCCGCATTCGTATAACCGACCAACGCCACGGTCGCGACTGGAGCGGACTCCCGCCTGTGCCGCTGCTGAGCCCGAATCCGGCGCACATTCTCGAGCTGCTCCTGCACATGACGAATGCGGCGGTAGATCTTCCGCCGGTCGGTCTCCAGCTGCGTTTCACCCGGACCGCGCGTGCCGATGCCGCCCCCCAACTGCGACATTTCCACTCCTCTGCCGGCAAGCCGGGGCAGCATGTATTGCAGTTGTGCCAGTTCGACCTGCAGCTGGCCTTCGCGGGTTCGCGCGTGTCGCGCAAAAATATCGAGGATCAGCTGCGTCCGGTCGATCACCCTTCGGTGAACGCTTTTCTCGATGTTCCGCTGCTGCGAAGGGCTCAGATCGTGATCGAACAGAAGCAAATCGGCGTTCACCGAAGCTGCGGCGCCGGCAATTTCCTCCAACTTCCCGGCTCCGATCAGCGTAGCGGGATCAAGCCGGTCTCTTCGTTGCAGGATCTCGCCCGCGATTTGCGCTCCCGCGCTCTCAGCCAGCGTGCGCAGCTCAGCCAACGATTCCTCGGCATCGAATTCAGGCACGTCAGGCCTGCCGTTGGAGCTTGCTGCGGACTTCTCCGGCTTGCCGACCGCTGCGTCCCGGGCTGCGGCTGCCTGCGCCGTGACCGTTCCTGCCGCGTGGCTGCGACGGCGGGATCGAACCTCGACTCCGACCAGAAAGGCGCGCTCCTGCCCCGGATGGTCAGGATCATCCCCGGCAGCCACACCTCGGCGGGCGCGCGTGAGATCGCGGAATTTCTTGGAGTGAAAACTTCCCAAGCGGAAAACGCCTATCCTTCTGTCCCGGACGCAGTCGCCGCGGTCGCCGTTGCCGAGGCATTGTTTGCGCTCGTCGCGGCCTTATCCATGTGGTTCGCGTGCGCTGCGTGTACCGGCGCCACTCGTCCCATCACGACGGTCGAGATGGCATGCTTGAAGATGAGTTGCTCCTGACCGTTTGCCTCCAGTACCACGGAGTACTTGTCAAAAGAGCGAATGCGGCCCGTCAGCTTCACTCCGCTGAGCAGATAGATGGTGATGCTCGCTCTCTCTTTGCGGGCCGTGTTGAGGAAGGAATCCTGAATGTTCTGCGCCGGCTTGTTGCTGTCCATAGCCGATCTCCTTGGTATCGAAACTCCGGTATCGAAACTCCGGACCACCTGCCACGTCGACTCTTCCTGCTGGCCAGTGTAGCGCAACGGCTCGTTCCTGAAACTTCCCGCCGCTTCAGGAACAGCGGGGCAATTCCCCGCCGGAAGTAGGCGCACATTCCGCAAGGTCCGCGCTGGCGGCGCGGACAGATGTGAGTACGATACGGCGATCCCGGCCGCTTTTCAACCGGAACTTTGGCGCTTTCACCTGCGGTTGACAAGCCCGCCGGCCGGAGCGCAGACTTTCCACGACCTCGCCGCCGCACTCGAGAATTCGGATCGCCGGCGAGGCTCTTTTCGGCTCGATTCTCCCGGTCCCGGCCGAATCCTTCCGTCTCAGGATGCTCGGACCACCACAACCCTTTCGAAATTGGCGGAGGAATTCTATGCAGCCTTGTCTGTCTCCCGCATTGGCACTGGTCATGCCCACTCACACTGGCGCCGAAGCAACCCAACTGATCCTGCGCTGGTTCCACTTTCTGGCCGGAATCACCTGGGTTGGCCTGCTCTATTTTTTCAACCTGATTAACGTTCCCTTCATGAAGCAAGTTGATGCGCCCATGAAGCCGAAGATTTTTCAAAATCTCACACTGCCGGCGCTGAACTGGTTTCGCTGGAGCGCGTTGCTGACGGTCTTCGTCGGCTTCTGGTATTGGGGCGAGTTCATGGTTGGCCCCGATGCCAAGCGCCAGGGCATCAGCCCATTGAGCACCATCGCATTTTTTCTGCTGCTCTGGATCGCGGTCTTTTTCCTGCTCTTCCTCGTGATCAAGAAAATGACGCCCAGCGGCTACGTCTTGGGCACAATCACGACCATCCTGTGCATCGCCGCCGGTTGGCTGTTCGTGAACTACACTCCGGTGGGCCAGGATGACAATCACGTGCTGTGCATCGGCGTCGGCGGCGGATTCGGCATCGTGATGCTGTTCAATGTGTGGGGCATCATCTGGCCGAATAACAAGAAAGTCATTCGCGGCACCCTCGCCGGAACTCCTCCCGCCAATGCGGCCGCTCTGGCCCGTCAGGCCTTCCTGGCCTCCCGGACCAACTTCTTCCTTTCTGTGCCCCTGCTGTTCTTCATGGCCGCCAGCTCGCACTACGTCATTCTCGGAAAATAGAAGTGATAAAAAAAAGAAAAAGGGAAGCTCGAATTCCGAGCTTCCCTTGAGTTTTCTTTCCGGCTTCTCTTCTAGAAGCTGAACTTCAATGCCAGCTGCATGGTGCGCGGGCTGCTGGAGAAGTTCTGCCGCGGGGTGTTAAAGATTGTGCTGGCCGGGATGAAGTTGTTCCGGGCCGCCCCAGTTACACCCAGACTCGCGACGTCGTTGATATAGCCGGTCACGAATTGCGGATGGTTGAACAGGTTGAACGCCTGCGCCATGAAATCGACGGTATACCGCTCGCCGAACTTGAAGTGCTTGGCGGCGGAAATGTCGAAGTTGTTGATCGGAGGCGTCTGCAGGTTGCTGCGGCTTGACGTAGCATAAGCCCCGTAGCTGGCGGTGATGTATTGCGCATTCGGGTTGTCTGCCAGGTAGGCCACTGTGTAGCCCGCAGTGTTGGTCAGAGGGGTCACATCGCTGCCCGTTCCCTTTACGCCGGCAGGATTGAGGATCGCACGATCCGGAGCCGAGTCGGCATTCAGGTTCGCGTCGTCCGCGCTCTGCACCGTCCCCCACTGGCCCGATTCCCACGTGTAGATCGGGATGAACTGGTAGTTGCCGAGCAGGTTCTTGCGGAACCAGTTCGAGTCATGGGCGAACCACGGCACGTCGTAGCTCATCTCAAGTGTGATGCGGTGAGCATGATCGAGCAGCGAGTTGCCGCGCTCGGCAGCCAGGTTGTGGAAGTCCTGCGGCCGCCGCGGAGTGATATCGGTCGAGTGGAAGTCGGCCGTGCTGTTGTCGATGGTGTGGCTCCAGGTCCAGGCCGCTTGGAACTGCAGTCCGTTGGTCAGCCGGCGCTGTACCTCCGTCTGCAAGCCGCTGTAGTTCGACGAACCCCACGGCTCGAAGGAGGTGATTGGCGAGTAGAACCCAGCGTCGAGCCACGGCTCACCCACATAGCAGGTCGTAACGCAATTGTAGCTTTGATCCAGCAGCCCGCCCGGACCGTCCAGAGTGAGCGGAAGGGCATCAAGCTGAGCCTGCGTCGGCGCGCTCAGATACGTGGGCAAGGAGTTAGTCGGCGTTACGTACGAGTAGAAGTTCAGAATGTCCTGCAACGGGAGATGCACGCCGCGGGATCCGACATACCGCACTTCGGCCGTGTACTCCTTGAACACATGCTGAACACCCACGCTCCAGGACTCAGCGTACGGGTACTTCACGTTGACCGGGAGGTACGAAGAAGTGTTCGCCCGGGCATCGGCTTGGTCCAAAGTGGTGATGCCGCTCGACTGCTCGGGCGGGATACCTCCGTTTTCGAGGAACGGGTTCTGGCAAACAGAGCTCGGGCAGTTGGCCGTCGAACCGATCTGCGGCGGACGGGACAGCGTGCCGATGTTGTCGTAGAGCACGTCGTAGCCCATGCTGAACCCAGCGCGGATCGAGGTGTTGCCGCTGGTCCCCGGCGAATAGGCGATGCCGATCCGCGGCATGAAATCATGCTTGGGTGCCTGCGGCGATCCGAACGTAATCAATCCCGGATCATCGGCAACCGCGTTCAGACTCTGCTGCGTCCATCCGAACGGCACCGTCAGATACTCGTAGCGAACGCCGAGATTCAAGCTCACATTCGGACGAATCTTCCAGATGTCGTTGACGTACCACCCATACATCTTGTCGTCGCCCGAGTAGCCCACCGAGCCAAAGCTCCGCTGGCCGAAACTGGGAACCTGGTCATGGACGAATGAGTCGAGGTCGGTCCATTCGTAATCGCCACGGGAGCGCTGGATGAATTTCTGCGGATCGATCTGCTTCCGCAGGTCGGCGCCGAACTTCAATGTGTGGTTCCCCTTGACTATGGACAAGTTATCTTCCAGCTGGTACGTATTCTCGGTTTCATACTGGGGAGCATTCGGATCCGGTCCGACGTTGATGCTTCCAAGTTCATCGATGGTCAAGTTCGGGAAGGCATCGAGATTTTCGAACGTTCCCAGCGATCCCGCCGGCACCGTGAGATTAAATCCCGTGCGGTTGAAGCCCACGCGGAACTCGTTCCCGATGCTGGGCGAGAAGGTGTGGTATTCACCCAGGGTGACGAGATGATAGGGCTCGGTCAGCGGCGTATAGAAGATGGGCAGTTCAGCGCCCGTATCGATGGTTGCGGTCTTGTTATAGATGTAGCGGCCGCGAATCTGATCGCGATCGCTCATGTCGTAGTCCATCGAGGTAACCAGCGCCCGGTTGTTGGTATAGGCCGGCGCCACGATGGGAACAATCTGGACCGGAATAAAGTTCGGGGTCGGAACCTGAGTAGCCGTCGCAGTGCAGGTGACCGTCGTTGAGTAGTTCTGCACGACCACGGTATTTGGGACCGCAGCAATCGAAGTGCAGAGCGGATCCTGCCCGCTGGTCAGGTTCGATGCCGCTACCGTCCCTGTAGCATATTGGGCAAAGCCATTGGCATTGTTGGCTGAGATCGTTGGGTCACCAATGCCGAGGAGCTGCGTCCAGCCAGCTGCTGTCGGCGCCAGTGCCGCAGAACTCGGAGTAGCGGCTTCGCCGATGGGGTTGTACTCGAAGTTCACGAAGTAGAACCACTTGTTCTTAATGATTGCGCCGCCGACCTGCCCGCCAAACCGGTTGTTGTCATAACGGGGATTGGTGAAAACACCCTGGTTCGCGAATTCCTGATCGAGCGCATCCAGATTGCGGTTCTTAAAGTACTCATACACGCGGCCGTGGATCGTGTTGGTGCCGCTCATGATGACCTGATTGAACTGGCCGCCGGCCGAGTGTCCGAACTCGGGGCTGAACTGGTTCTCGATGACGGTGAAGTTCGCCACCGCGTCATTCGGAACATAGACCAGTGGGCCGGTCACGCCCTTGTCGTTATTGTCCGTGCCTTCAATCGTGAAGTTGTTCTCACGCGGACGCTGCCCGCCCACTGACGGACCGGCGCCTGCGCCCAGGCCGCCCGTGCTGCCCACGCCGGCATCCAGCAGCGAAGCGTTCAATACGCCGGTTCCGGTGGTGGCCGTCGGCAGATCCTGCAACAACTGGTTCTCATAGGTGTTCTGCAACTGGCTCGTCGTGGTGTCGATCGCCGGCGGAGTCCCGGAAACTTCGATGGTTTCCGTCGCTGCGCCCGGCTGCAACGTCAGGTTGCGGGTGGCGGTCAGGTTCAACTGAACGTCCACCTGCTCGGTCACCGACTTGAACCCGGTCATTTTCACGTTGATCCGGTACGTGCCCACCGGCAGATGGTTGAAACGATACTCACCCGTGCCGTTGGTCTTCGTGGTAGCAACCACGTTGGTCGCAACGTTGGTAGCGGTGACGTCGGCACCGACCACAGCAGCACCGCTGGAGTCGACCACCGTTCCTACGACGTTGCCGTCGATGGCCTGCCCGAAGGCCATGACCGCGCTCAACGCCAACAGACTCAAGAGCGCAAATATGAATCCGACACTTCGCACACTTTGTTTCATGATTGTTTTCTCCTGCTCGCTGGAAGACTTAGGTTTTGGAAGACCAGCCACTCTGATAGACCGCAATGTCAACTCTTTTCCTGGGAAATCCGACGCACCACGGCTAACAAGAAGCGAACATTACGATTCTGCAACTCACAATCCAAAACAGATGCCCAACAAATTGATTGTTTTCAGCATCTTAGTCAGGCATCGTCAGGCGTCAATACGCAAATCAGTATAATTGTCGCGTTGGCAATATGGTATTTGGGAGAGTCGGCTCGTTTTGCGCGCTTTTGGGAACTAGTTTTTCGGCTTCGAGCAGTGTTATGTTTCAACGTCTCCGGCGGATCGGTTTCGCCGGCATTTCGCCCGGTGCCAGCACCCGGCGCACAATGGGTGTGTTCAGCTTGTATTTTCGCTCCGTGATGTTTCCTGCGTCGTCCTTCACTCGAAGGATAAAAACCGGTAAGACTCCCTCTTTATCGAAGCTTTCCTTTGTCACTGTAACCGGCAGAACTCCGTTGAGCCCATGTTCGCGGTACGCCGTCTCGTAGCGGTGGCGTTTTGTGTTCCAGGTGAAAACCCGCACCTGGTCGAAGTCGTAGGGCAATCCGTCGTGCGGCGAAGTCAGGATGCACAGGTATTGCGGAACGCTTTTGGTGACGCCCTGTTCGGTATCGGAGACTTCATCCAGCACGAAAAAGGCGACGAACCGCTGTCCCTCGGCGTATTGCGCGACGTCAAGGGGGACGTCAACGTCCACCATCCGCGCCAGCACCCAGCCCACGCGGCCCAGGTTGTCGCGCACCAGCCACCAGTCCTCGAGGACGGGTCCGGCAGCGCCCTTCCCGCCCGGTTTTTCCGCGATGACCACCCCTGTCTTTTCTGCCGTGGCGCGCTTGAGAATGGCCACCTTCGTACCGGCGGTCAGCTGGTAAAGATGCTCGGTCTCGCGACCGGGAGTGAGATGCAGATTAGTTTCGTTCCGCAGGATGCCGGGGGCCTGTAGGGGATCGTCCCGGTTGTCCTGGCTCAACTTCTGAAGCGCGTCATAGGTCTTCTGGTCGACCAGGAACCGCTGCTCGATCCAGCCCTCAATGCCGCCCTGGGTGCGCACTCGGACAAATCGCCGATCGCGATCGAGAACGTCCACGCGTTCGCCGTTCTTAACCGTTCCTACCCTGTTATAGATCGCAGCGACTTGGTCACGCAGAGCCGCCTGGGGAGCGGAAACGTAGGCAACTTCATGAGAGCGGTGGCGGCCACGCCCGCAAGAGGGGATCAACACCAGGACGCCCAACAAGAACGCCGCAAGCACCAACCGAACCCGCTCTGAACCCGGCAGTTTCACGATCACGAAGAGGACTCTCCCACTATAGCGCGTTTATAGCGCGTCGCAGCCGCGTGAGGCGCCTGATCGAGGTTTACGCTCCGTGCACCCGGCTGCGAATCTGCAATCCGCAGCGTAAAGACCGTGCCACTGACAGCGCCGCCCGGCTTCGGTTACCATAGGAGCAAACCTTGTGAAAGATGCTTCGCAAAGCGGAGGCGGCTTCGCTCCCATCTTGCGCGTCTAATTTGTAGAGTGGGGTAGTTTCGCAAAATGTTTCAGGGACTCATGAAAAACGTCGTCAGCACTCTCGCCGTTATGTTTCTGGCAGCTGTTTTTGCGCTGCCTACGATTGCTCTCGCCCAGGACACGCCCGACACCGTTCTAAAACCGCCCAAGGGGGCGCAAGTCGCGATCATCGTGTTCGAGGACCTGCAGTGTCCGATGTGCCGCCGTACGGCCCCGTTGGTGGAAGAAGCGTCGAAAACCTACAAGATTCCCGTCGTCCGCCACGACTTCCCGCTGCCCATGCACAATTGGTCTTATCAGGCGGCGGTGATGGCCCGTTATTTCGACACCCATTCCAAAGCACTGGGCAACGAGTTCCGCGACTACATCTTCCAGAACCAACTGGAGATCAATCCTCAGAATCTGCGCGGTTATGCCGAGAAGTTCGCTGCGGACCACAAAGTTGACCTGCCGTTTGTCATCGATCCGACCGGCAAACTGGCGGCTGAGGTGAACGCCGATCGGGACCTCGGCCGGGCCATCAAGCTCGATCACACTCCCACGGTTTACATCGTGAGCAGCCGGAATCCGAGCAAGCCCTACATCGAGGTTCGCGACAATACCCAGCTCTATTCCACGATCGACGCGATGATGAAAGACTGACTCCGCGCCGCGAGTTGCCGATCCGCGAACAACGATGGCAGATTTCTACGTAGGCTTTCCCGTGTAATGTTCGGTGGAGTGTACGTCCTCGTGATCTTCCAACGATTCGAGGTGGGTGATCACCTCCGCGCGTGCGCCCAACTCCAGCGGCAGGCGTTCCTCAAGAATCGTAGCCAGACGGTGGGCTTCTCCTACTGGCGTTGCGTGGGGAAACAGCAGGTGAACTTCGATCAGCTGACGATACCCGGTGGTGCGGAAACGTACTCCGTGATAATGCATGCCTAATTCAGCGCACAGCGCGTCGAGCTTTTCGCGAATGCGGCTGCCGGTTTGTGGATCGGAATAGTCAAGCAGCCCCACCGCTGAGCGCCACGCCAAACGTCCCCCGGACCACAAAATGTTCAGCGCCACCGCGATAGCGATGATGGGATCAAACGGCTTCCACCCCGTCAGTAAAACCAGTCCCAACCCGGCCACGACTCCAAAGCTGGTCAGGCTGTCGGTGAGCACGTGCTTGCCATCAGCTTCGAGGATGAGCGAGTGGGTACGTTTACCGACTTGCAGCAGATACCAGCCGAGCCACGCGTTGAGGACGCCCGCTGCCAGCAGAAGCAGCGTCCCGGACCCCAGATGCTCCAAGGGGAGGCCAGCCAGCCATTTCTGCACCGCCGCCACCAGAATCCAGAAAGCGGCGGCGATAATCATTGCGCCTTCGAATCCTGCCGAGAAAAACGTGATGCGTTCATAGCCGTAAAGGAAGTTCGGTGCTGCCGGCCTGGTGCTCAAACGCAGGCTGAATGCGGCGAACGCGACTGCAACGACGTGCACTACCGATTCGGCGAAATCCGACAGGATCGCCGCTGAACCCGTCATAAAATAAGCGGTCGTCTTCCCGACCAGCATTAAGACGCCTACCGCCAGCGACATCCGCATGGCGAGCTGCGCGGCGCGACGTTCGTCCCGCTCGCGCTGCAACTCGGCTGGCGTCGTCGAAGGGACGGTCAGGGTTGGAGCCATGTTGGGAAAGACCATGGTCCCATAAGAGCCCAATCTGGGAATGTGACGGAGATCACGCGAGAGGCAGGACAGCCGCCGGTAGCGCTTGGGATTTGAACTGGAACCTTCCGGCAAAGAGCGGCCAGTTCCCTCGCTTCGTCTTTACGGAGAGACTTTTCTAGTCGCCGAAACCGATGCCGACAGCGCGGGCGGTGCGCACAAGTTCACCATCAGGCTGTACGGCTTTCAGACGCCCGATGGCCTGGGCGACGTCAACCGCCACAATCGAATCGGAGCGCAGCGCCACCATCTTCCCGAAGCTGCCCTGCGCAATCAGATCGACTGCACTGACGCCAAAACGCGTGGCCAGCACCCGGTCATAAGGCGAAGGCGATCCGCCGCGCTGGATGTGCCCCAGCACGCTCACCCGCACCTCTTTGTGCGAGATCAGGGCAATGGCGTCGCCGATCAGGTTGCCGACGGGCCCGCCATGCGCGATCTGCTTCAGCTCGGGGGGCAACTTGATGCCTTCGGCGACGACCACAATCGTAAAGCCCTTGCCCTCTTTCTCGCGCTGTGCGATCGAGTCGCACACGCTGTGAATGCTGAACCCGATCTCGGGGATCAGGATGATGTGAGCGCCCCCCGCAATGCCGCCGGCGAGGGCAATCCAGCCGCAGTCGCGGCCCATGACCTCAACCACCATTACGCGGTGATGCGATGCCGCCGTGGTGTGGATCTTGTCGATCGCGTCAGAGACGGTGTGCAGCGCAGTATCGAAGCCAAAGGTCAATTCCGTCGCGGAGAGATCGTTGTCGATGGTCTTGGGCACGCCCACGATCCTCATGCCTTTCTGAAAAAGCTCGTGACCGATCTTCTGCGATCCATCGCCCCCGATGGTGATGATCGCGTCGATCCCCAACTTTTTGGCATTGGCGATGACCTGGTCAGAGATGTCGCGCACGACCTCCTGACCGTTCTCTTCGGTGCGGTATTGGAAGGGATTGCCGCGGTTGGTGGTGCCGAGAATCGTGCCTCCGCGCGGCAGAATGCCGCTTACCCGTTCGAGCGTCAATTCAAACGACTTTTCCGGCCAGATCAGGCCATCGAACCCATCCGGGATGCCGATGACTTTCCATCCGTATTTGAGAATTGCGGCTTTGGTGGCGGCGCGAATGACAGCATTCAGTCCGGGTGCGTCGCCGCCTCCGGTGGCAATGCCGATGCAGCGTATGTCAGACATGGGAGCGGCCTTGTTCGGTTCCCAGCAGTCATCGATGCCGATGGATCGGAAGGAAAGGCTGCTCAGCGGGCATCAATGACGGCGGAGGAACCTCTGATCATCGTTTGAGCCGCGGGCGCTGGCAAGTTACGGGTGGTCGTAGATTGGAAAGCATATGAGCATTTCAATTTGGGGGTGCCCCAGGTCTCCCGTCGTGAGGGGCACCTGGGGCTTAGCATAGGCGGAAGCAACGGCGTTCTCCTCTCGCTAATTGACTAGCTCGACGACGAACAAGACACCTGCGCTTTGGTTAGTGGTTGGAGAATTTGTCTGTATCTGGAGGGTCTGGGTGCCGGCCCAGTCCAGGCCCGTAATTGACCCGACGTAGCCTATGATGCGCACGAGTTCATCTGTTTGGTCGTCCACCGGGACAATGCAGGAGTATGAACCGGTTGTGGCCCCGGTGTTCATGATCGTTGCGCTTAGGTACTCCTGGCCACCCTGAGTTGTCAGGGATAGGGTTCCCCCGGCGACTACAACTCCGTTGAGCGCAATCCGGGAAGATACCCCCCAGATGAGCCAGTTCCATGGATCGCTGCGGTGACTCTAACGCTTTGGTTTGTCGGCACCGCGTTTGCCGGCAAAGTGCACGTGTAAATAGTTTGCCAGCCGGTCCCATTACCCGAGATTGGCCCGGTCGGCCCGTTGGAACACAGAACGGAAGCCGAGCTGTTCAAGCATGCCGCAGCGATGAGAAACACAACGGAAGCGCAAAACCGAGACAGGATTTTCATTGGAAATCTCCTTAAGGAGTGTGCTGCCGGGGACGGTGCGCGCGTTTGACCGCGCGGAGGCGGCAGCCAGCGTGGATGTTATTAGCGAGACCTGTGCAAAACTCACGGGGGGGGCGATGTTACGAAATCCGAACGCACGGTTCACTTCGCGACCCCGGTGAGGAGGCTTTCGCGGACGCCAGAACTTCTACTGGGAAACTGTCAAATTAGACTGAAAGTTGTTATTCACCCCGTTGCAGCTATAGGTGGCAAAAATTGTGACTGTGGTAGCAGAGGTGAGGCTGGTCGTATCGATCTCGGCGGGGTCTCCGGCAGTGATTGTAACCGACGGGTTGCTGGAGGACCACGTGACGCCGGAACTAATATCGACCTGGCCCGTGATACCGGAGACATCGGCGTAGGCGTAGGCGCTCTCCGCCTGGCCAATCGTCGCCGTTGTGGGACTGAACGTGATCGTGAAATTGGTTCCGTTTTCGACGCATACGTTGGCGGTTGAAGTCGCGCTGATTCCCTGATATTCCGCAGTGATGGTAGCCGCCGCCGAGCTAAGGGTGTTGCCGCTTAGCACTCCGCTGCTGCTGACACCGACCGCACCGCTGCTGCTGCTCCAGGAAACCTTGCCGGTAATGTTGCCCGCCGAAGTCGAGTCAGTGTTGGTTCCAAAGGCCTGGAGCTGCGTTGTGCCGCCCAGCGGCACGTTCGCGGTCGACGGAGAAATAGTGATCGAGCCCAACTGCTCCGGCACGAAAAACCCACGGCAGCTTGCCGCCAACGCCAAGGCAGCCAGCGCGGCAAACGCGCCGATTAAGCGGAGTCTCTGCTTTGTACTCGACATTGTCGTGACCACTCCTTGGAAGCGCCCGCCATTGGTCGTTTCCCCTGGCTCGTAATTGCGAAAATTGTAGCAGAGCTGATTCGCCCTGACTTAACACTGCGGTACAACGCCGCCCGAACCGAACCCATGTCCGCTACTGCTTGTTCCCCCGCACCCTCCGTGGAAGAAGTCAAGCGCTTGGGAGCCTGCCTAGCGGGCGGCTCTCCCCTAGAACGGCCTTCGACGACTACCTTGCAACAATCCGTCGAAGAAGAAACGAATCCTTACACGGCGAAACGAACAAATTCGCGCAGAGCCTCGGCCCCGAGAAAAAAGAGAGCCAGCGCCCGGCCGGACGCTGGCTACTGCCAGGCCGATTTCTTCTTGCTGCAATCGGCTAGCGGAACCGGTCCTCCCGCCCCTTGTTGTTCTTTGGCGGGCTGGACTTATGTGGCTTTGAATTCTGCGAGTTATTGTGCTTCGGCTGATTTTCCCTGGGCGAGTTCCGTTTTTCCTGCGACATCGAGTTCTCGCCGTTGTTTCTCTCCTGACCGGCGTTGTTTCTCTCCTGATAAGACGAGCCCCGGTTTTCCGAGTTGCCTGCATTGGGAGGGGTAAACGGCCGAGATTCTTCACCCCGGTTTCCCTCATTCATCGGGGCAGACGTCCGAGCCTCGCGCGGGGACATCGCAGGCGCATGGTATTCCCCGCCAGCCGACCGGGCCGCGATGACAGAATGGCCGCTGAAATCGCCGGGGCGGGCCGTAGCCGCGATGGACGGACGCCCGTGATTCTCGGAGGCGAAGTTTGCCCGATTCTGACTCGCCAGCTGCGCGTGTTCGGTCTGCGCCGCCAGCGGAGCCGAATGCGGCTCGTGGTCGTAAGCTTCCTCCTGCGGCGTAGGACGTGTCGCGATGCCGCCCTCACCGCCGTTGTAGGCAACGTGATTCTCATTGACCACGACTGTGCGGCTGTAGACGTTGGTCACGTTGGTGACGCTCACGTTGGTGACGGACCGGTTGTAGTAAAAAGCCCCGCCGCGCCATTCGCCGCCGGCGAAGCCCACCCCGCCGTAGCCAAATCCATAATTAACGCCACCATAGAATCCGACGTGCGGGCCCCAATAGCCGGCATGCCAGGCATACACGCCACCGGCCCAGCCCCAATAGCCGGGCGTCCAGAGCATCCCCACTGGAGCGAGCACCCAGGTTCCCGGAACCCAGTAGTAGCCGCCGTCGTCGTTCCATCCCCAGTAGCCGGGCGTCCAGACATAGCCCGGGCCCGGACAAATGGGCTGCGCGTAAACCGGCAATGCCGGCGGGCCAATACGGACCGAGATTCCCACCGCAATCTGCCCATAGGAAGCGGCGGTCAAAGATATCGCTGTGACTGCGAAGATGACCCAGCGAGCTATTTTTCCATTGCTTTTCATTCCGTGGACCCCCTTTTCATTGCCGACCGGCCGACGCATGAAGCCATTCTGACGCAGAAATGCCCGCGCTGCCGCATTACGTTCCTCTTCTACTAACACTGGACGTTCGCGTATGTTGCACCCGGAAATTGGTGTTTTGACAATCGAAAGTTGCAGCCCGTTTGGAGGGATACAGGGAAGACCGTACTGCCGGCAGGGCTGGAGGCAGGGACTGCGGTCAGTTGGACTTGCGGCGCGTGATCCGCTCGTCAATGCGCTTGCGTCCGGCGAAACCTTCCTCGGTGCCATGCCAGTAGGTGATCGCATTCTCGCCGAGCTTCCAGCAGAGCAAAACGATCCCGCCGTCGACTTCGCAGGGGAAATCGAGCAATCCCACCTCGAGATCTTTGACCTGAACGCCGATGGAGTCGATCTCAGCCAACGCGTCTTTCGCCCGTTGTTCGGCCCGGGTGCGCTCCGCCTTGCGCCGCGCCAGTGGGACAACGTCGACATACGTGCCGCCCGCCAGAAAGATGCGATGCTGCAAGGCCTGCATCTCGGCATCGGATTGTTCGACGACTTGCTTGCCGGCAATCGCGGTGCGCAGCAGCGATTCGAGAACCGGCAACAGGGATTGGGCTTCGTCGAGAGTGAAGGTGCGCTCAGCCATGGGCGTGAATCTATTCTAGCGCAAAGGGGCAGCTCGTCCGGCGAGCCGTCGGGCCGGCCCGGAAGCGAACCGATCGCACGACTCAGTCGTCGCCAGGCATGAGGCGCTTCGCGCCGCCGGCTCGGAAGAGGAAGAAATCTAGTGCGTTCGTCCGTCGGAGGGATCTGCCGAAAGAGCAGAATTGACGTCTGCGTGGAGTTGCAGGTTGGGGGCGATCCCGGGCGGATAGCAGTTTCCGTCCCGGCTGTAGTTGGAGCAGTGGGCAGCGACATCTTTCCGCTGCGGCGACTGCGCGAACTGCCAGACCTCCGCAAAAGCGACGCCGCTCTGCTTGGGATCGGGCGGGTTGCGCGGGAAGGTACAGCCCGGGGCAGGCGGGCAGGAATCGTTGATCGCCCAGTACGTGATATCGCGGGAGCCGGCGGATCGGCGAATGTCGACAGCAGTGACAACGTGTTGCTCATCGGGCGAGACCTGCCCGGAACAATAGATACCGGCGCGAAATCCGGCGGCCGTGATGCCATCGACCCAGGCATAGATGTAGGCCTTCTGCTCCGGGAGCATGCGTCCGCCCTGCTCCTGGTCGAGAAAGATGATCGTTTTCGGAGGAAATCCTTCGCGATGGGCGTCGACGGCTGCGGTGTTGGCGTCGAAACGGCCGAGACGCCCAGCGTTGGTCTCCGAGTGCAGCCGGGCGTAAAGGCGTCCGTTGAAGAGGACGAGGAACCCGAAGCCGGCGGACTCGACCGCGGCGCGATGGCCAGTCCAGGTATTTCTTCTTTCGCCGGGGGGATTGTTCAGCCAATAGCCGGCGTAGGCGAATGTTTCGTGCAGAGCGGCAAGGTTCACGTCGCCAGGATAGGTATTGCGATCGAAACCCAGATAGGTCCCTTGTCCCGGCGCCGCACTGCAGCAGAACGCGGACGAAACAACGAGTAGTACGAACTGCCGAACCGTCATGCTGCGATCTTACTCGCAGACGAAGTTTGTGTGGCGGGAGCGACTTCGCCGCGGCGGGTCCAGAAATAGAATGCGAGGGCACCGATGGTGAGCACAAGGCCGGCGCCGAATTCGGTGGTGATGTAGAGGGCGCGGCCCACGGGCGCGGTCATGCGGTCGAAGATCGCCTGAATGAAGAGATTGTGGCTGGCGTGCAGGATGGCGGCAGGCCACAGGCTGCCCGACTTGAGGCGCAGCCAGCCAAGGATGTAACTGTCGGCAATCACCATCAGCGTGAAGCAGGTCAGAGCGAAGGCAGGCTGCGTCCCGGCGTTGTAGTCGGCGAAGAGCAGTCCGGGATAATGCCAGACCGCCCAGATGCAGCCGCTGACGAGACATCCGAGGGTAAAGCCGAACTGGCCTACGAGACGCGGCAGCAGAAAACCGCGCCAGCCGATCTCTTCGCCGAGGGCGCGGGCAGTGCTACTGATGACGCCAACGATGGCGTAACACGGGATAACGAGCAAGAGCGTGGTAGTGCTCGGCCAGGCCGGGAATCCGAAAGCGGAAGAACGTTCGGCGGCGAAGGTCTGGAAGGCAAACGAGCCGCGGATGGCGATCCAGGTCGCGATGTAAACGGGAAGAGCGTAGAGAACTGGGATGAAGTAGCCCAAGGCGGGATAGCGTGCCGGACGCCAGTTCCAGCCGAGGGTCGAGAAGTCGAGTTTGAAGATGGCGCAGGTGGCGAAGGCAGCGAAGGCCGGGCACCACATGAGCAGCGCGACGACCATACCGTTGCCAACTGCCAGATGTCCGCTGTGGATGACAAGGAAATACGGCAGGCTGGAAAAGGCGAAGACCAGCACGAGGAAGGTGAGAATCTGCTGGGCGAGAGGCCGCATGACGGGGGAATCTTACAGCGGGAGGCGGTTCCCGCCAAGTTGAGGCGATTGGCGCGCGTGAGCAAAGCGGGAGCACGCCGCCGAAATCCTGAGCGAAGCGAAGGATCTGCTCTTACCCGCCGATGTGAACCATGGTCCTAGACGCTGGAACGAAGTCCGGTTCGCCGATATGGTGGCGCTCTTCTTTCTTCATCACGACGCCGCGGATGAACTCGGCGAGTTCGTCGTCGGTTGCGCCGCGGCGCATGACGGCGTGGAGATCGTGATCCCACACAGAAAAAAGGCAGGTGCGGATTTTGCCGTCGCTGGTAATGCGGATGCGGCTGCAGTGTCCGCAGAACGGATGCGAGACGGGCGCGATGATGCCGATTTCTCCGATGCCGTCGTCGAAACGGTAGCGGCGGGCGGTTTCGGAGCGTGCGTGCGGGATTTCAACCAGCGGCCGGTATTCGGCCATGCGGCGCAGGATTTCATCGAGCGTAACCACAGTCGAGGGCGACCAGACGCGGTCCTCTTCAAGCGGCATGAATTCGATGAAACGGACAGTGACGCCCTCTTCCCGGGCGAACATGCCAAAGGGAATGATCTGGTCTTCGTTGAAGCCGCGCATGAGGACGCAGTTGACCTTGAGCGGCCAGAGACCGGCGCGCCGCGCGGCGCGGATACCGGCGAGAACCTGATCGTATCCGTTTGGGACGCGGGTGATGCGGGCGAAGCGGTCGGGATCGACAGCGTCCATAGAAACGGTGACGCGGGTGAGGCCGGCGTCCTTGAGCGGGCGGGCGAGATCCGCGAGCAGGTGCCCGTTGGTAGTGAGCGCGATGTCGAGGGGATCGCAGTTTTGAAAAGATGCGGCTTCAGCCCGACCGTCTCCGCTCGCAAAAGATTGCGGCTTCATCCCCTGAGGACGCAACTTCCCCAATTCGCGGACGAAGTCGACGACGCCGTTGCGCAGCAGCGGCTCGCCGCCGGTGAGGCGGACTTTGGTGATACCCATGCCCACTAACACGCGGGCCATACGGAGATAGTCAGAGAAGGGCAGGTCTCCGTAGAGCGCTCCTTCATTGCCGGTGCGGCAGTAGACACACTTGTAGTTGCAGCGGTCGGTGATGGAGATCCGGAGATCGGTGATGGCGCGGCCGAATTTGTCGTGAAGAAACATTGAGCGCTCAACCGCCCGCATTCAGCCAACGTCAGGCTGCTGCCGGACCTGTTTCTCATTGTACTGGCTGAACGCCGAGTGCTGACTGCTGGACTGCGCTATTTGAGCGCTTTTTCGATGGCGCCTTCGGCGAGCGGGGCCATGATTTTGAATCCGGCGGCGTTGGGATGCAGACCGTCATCGGCGAGATCTTTTTTCATCATGCCGCGATCGTCAACCATCGTTGAAAAATAGTCGAGATAGATGAGGTCGTTTTTGGAGCAGTAGTCCTGGAGCCAGGCGTTGAGCGCGAGGATGCGCGACTGCGGACGCTGGGCGAAGAAATCCTTGGAGCGATCGGTGTAGTTGTGCACCGGCAGGAGCGACGAATAGACGACGTGAATGCCGTGGACGCGGGCGAGTTCAGCGAAGGAAGCGAAGTTGGCTTCGATATCTTCGTTGCGCATGGGACCGGTGTTGCCGGCAATGTCGTTGGTACCGGCGAGAATGACGACGACCTTCGGCTGCAGATCGATCACGTCCTGACGGAAGCGGACGAGCATTTGCGGGGTGGTTTGTCCGCCGATTCCGCGATTGATGTACGGTTTGCCGGGGAAGGAGTCGGCGAGCTTCCAGATATCGGTGATGGAGTCGCCGAAGAAGACCACGCGGTTCTCCCCGGCCGTCGGCGCAGGCAGGGCAGCGTTGGCGTCGCGGTAGCGCGCGAGCTGCCCGAAGTCATCGGTGAACATGGCGATGCGAGAGGCGCGGTACTGATCGAGCCCGGGGAAGCCGGTGGTGGGAATGGTGAGCGGGGCGGGAGCGGGCTGCTGAGCGAAAGCGGGAAAAGTACAGAGCAGGATGGCAAGATAACTGAATCGGATAGTCATGAGACTGATTGTTCGCCGCATGGGAGTGATTGTACTAATCTCCTTTGGGCAATGGCGAACTGGGCAGCCTTGGCAAAAGCAGATTCCTCGCGGCTGAAAGCACTCGGAATGACAAGCTCCTGAGTGAGCGCGGCAAAACGAAAGGGGGCTTGCTCGCACGGGTCCGGATGAGCCACTACGCAACTTCCGAGCTGGTAGACTGTCTCGTCCATTGATAGAAAGTGCGCGGAGAAGATTCCCATGAATTGGACGGGACGGATCGTCCTGATAATCGCCGTTATGGTGTCGGTGGGGCTGTTCTGGCGCCGCTTTGGGCGCGTGCTGCGCATCATCCGTGAATCGAAGCCCGACGCCGATTTCCAGTTGCGGCCCATTTGGCCGCGCCTTCGGCGCGTGCTGTGGGAGGTGGGCGCGCAGGGCTTGGTGATCGAGCAGCGCCCGCTGCCGGGACTGGCGCATGCATTCGTCTTCTGGGGATTCTGCGTGTTCGCGCTGGTTACGATCAATCATCTGGCGTCGGCATTTGGGTTGGGCTTCCTGTCGCGGGAGGGATTCGGGCGATTTTATTTCTGGTTCGCGGGCGTTTTTGCTGTGCTGGTGGCGATCTCGATTGCAGCGCTGGCGTTCCGGCGGTTCGTGATCCGTCCGAAATGGCTGGAGCCGCTATCGCCCGAGTCGGGGCTGATCGCATTTCTGATCTTCGCCCTGATGATCACTTACCTCGCGCAGTTCATTGTCATGGAGGGCACGACGGCTGCGCTGGTGATCTGGTGGGCGCACACAGCGGTGCTCTTGTTTTTTCTGCCGGTGATCCCTGAGACAAAGCACATGCACCTGGTGATCAGCCCGCTGACCGTATTTCTGGAGCGCCCGGGTTTCAGCCTGATTCCTCCTCTGGTCGGCGACGAGGATTTTGGCCTCGACACGGGAAAGGACATCACGCGGATCGCCAGTTTGCAGGCGTATACCTGCGTGGAGTGCGGGCGGTGCACCGAGCACTGCCCCGCGAACAATACGGGGAAGGTATTGAATCCCAAGGAAATCATCCTGGGGACGCGGCATTACCTGAACGAATTCGGCCCCAGGAGCGGCGAGTTGCTGCTGGGCAAACATCTTTCGATGGAGGCGGCGTTTCAGTGCACGACCTGCGGGGCGTGCGAGTTCCAGTGCCCGGTGGGGATTCAACATCTGCCGATGATTGTGGGCTTGCGGCGCGGCGCGGTGAACACGGGCAAATGGGATAACGCGCATGGCGGCGAATTTTTTGTGACGCTGGAGCGGCACGGCAACGCGCTGGGATTTGCGGCGTCGGAGCGGCAGAAGTTCATCGAGAAAAATAACCTGCCGTATTACGACGGCTCGCAGGAATACTGCCTGTGGATGGGCTGCCTGGGATCGTACGACCCGAATGGGCGAAAGATCGTTCTGGCGCTGGCGGAGGTGTTGCGCTACGCGGGCGTGAGTTTTGGCGTGCTGCGGGAAGAAAAATGCTCGGGAGATCCAGTGCGGCGGCTGGGGAATGACTATCTGTTTGGCGAACTGGCGCAACAGAATCTGGAGGGGATGCGCGCGGCGAAGGTGACTCGGGCAGACGGGAAAAAGATGGTTTCCATCTGCCCGCACTGCGTGCGCACGATTGGAACGGACTGGAAGGAATACGGGGCCGATATCGCGATTGAGCATCACACGGAGTTGCTGGCCCGGCTGCGCGACAAGCTGCCGGCGGGGGACGATGGGCAGAGCGTGGTATTCCACGACGCGTGCTACCTGGGCCGGTATCGCGGGGTATACGAGCAGCCGCGGGAAGTCATCTCGCGATTCGGAAAGGTGGTCGATCCGCCGCGGTCGCGCGAACGCGGCTTCTGCTGCGGCGGAGGCGGCGGGTTGATGTTCCTCGGCGAAGAGACGGGGAAACGGGTCAACGTGGAGCGGGCACAAGAGCTGGCGGCGACGGGAGCAAAGGTCGTGGCGGCGGCCTGTCCGTTCTGCAATTCGATGCTAAGGGACGGACTGGCGGCGAACTCGGCGAATCCGCCGGAATTGCTGGACGTGGCACAGATTGCCGCGGCAGCGATCGGGAATTCAAAGGCGTAGGCCACGGATTGACACGGACAGAGTGATCCTCAGTTGATCCGTGAGAATCTGCGCAGATCCGTAGCAGAGGATTTACCCTTTCGCCTTCTTCACTTCTTCAATCAGCGGCGGGACGATGTCGAACAGGTTGCCGACAACAGCGTAGTCGGCAATTTCAAAGATCGGCGCTTCGGAATCTTTATTGACGGCGATGATCGACTTGGCGCCCTTCATGCCAACGATGTGCTGAATAGCGCCGCTGATGCCAAGCGCGAGATAGAGCTTGGGAGCGACGGTCTGGCCGGAGGAGCCGACCTGGCGGTCCATCGGTAGCCAGCCCGCATCGCAGATGGGACGCGAGGCGGCGATTTCGCCGCCGAGCGCGTCGGCGAGTTGTTTGGCGAGATCGATATTCTTCTGCTCCTTGATCCCACGGCCGACGGAAACGATGATTTCAGCTTGGGTCAGATCGACGGCCTGCTTCGCTTCTTTGAACGGCGGCTGCGGCTTGGTGCGGATAACGGCGTCGGGGATTTCGACGCTCACAATTTCGACGGGCGCCGCGGAAGTTCCGGCTTCTGCCTGGTCTCCCCGAAAAGCGCCGTTCTGAAATGTCGCGAACCATGGCGCGTCGCCACTGAAGCTGACATCGGCGGATAACTTGCCTTGAAACATCTGGCGCGTGAACAGTGGTTTGCCCGCTTCGAGTTTGAAGCCGATCGAGTCGCTGATGACGGTGCGTCCCATCGCGGTGACGAGCTTCGGAATGAAGTCGCGAACCTGATAGGTGTGCGGCATGAGCACGAGTTTGGGCGGGTGCGTGCCGAGGAATTGTCTCAGCGCGACAGCAAACGCGTCCGGGGTGTAGGGCTCGAGCTTCGGAGACTCGATGGCATAGACCTTCGCGAGTTTCTTGGCGGCAACCTCGGAGGCGATCGGCGCGACTCCGGAACCGAGGACGGCGGCTTCGAGCGGCCATCCGGTGGCCGCGGAGATCGCCTGGCCGGCAGTGATGGTCTCCCAGGAGACGCGATTCAGCTTGCCTTCGCGCTGTTCAACGACGATGAGGATGGAGTCAGGCATAAGGGCAATTTCCGATAAAGAAAAGCAAGTTCCTCGACTCGCACGAGCTCTCGCCAACGAGAGCTCGCAATTGGCTCGGAATGACAACTTCCAGACTCACTGCTAAATCACGCGCAGTTCATTGCGCAGCTTGTCAACTAACTTCTTCGCGACCTCGGCGGGCGCGCCTTCAATGTGTTGCGTCTGCTTGGTTTTTTGCGGAACGTAGAGACGCTCAATTTTCTGCAGGTTCTCGCCGAGGGCGGGCTGTACCTCGGCAAGCATCACCTTCCGCATCGGCTTGTTCTTGGCCTGCTTGATGCCGATCAGGGTCGCGTAACGCAACTTATTGATGCCCGACTGAATCGTGAGCACGGCTGGGGTGGGCATATCGACGAACTGGAAGTATCCGGCTTCGAGTTCGCGCTTTACGCGGATTCCCGCATCGTTTTTTTCGATCTGCATGATGATGGTGGCGTGCGGCCAGCCGAGCAGTTCCGCGAGAATGACGCCGGTTTGGGCATAGCCGTAATCGTCGGATTGGAGGCCGGTAAAAATCAGGTCGAATTTTTCGTCTTTTATGGCCATGGCGATGACCTTCGCCGTGTTGAGCGCATCGAGGCCGACAAACTTCTCGTCTTCGAGATGGATGGCGCGGTCGGCGCCTTTGGCGAGGGCCTCACGTAATACCTGTTGCGCGCGCGCCGGGCCGCTGGTGATGACGACGACTTCGCCGGTGTGTTTTTCCTTCTGGCGCAGGGCTTCTTCGAGCGCGTAAGCGTCCGGCTCGTTGACTTCATAAGAAACGTCTTCGCGAACCCAGGTGCCGGCGTCGTTCAGTTTGAGCGGCGCGTCTTTCTGCGGCACCTGCTTCAGACAGACCAGGATTTTCAAAAGAATGGCTCCTTCGCCACCGCTTTTCGCAGAGCTGACGGGAAAGCATTCAGTATAAATGAGCGCGTGCGGCGAACGGAAAACGAGTATGGCCGATCGCATATCAGCTTGAATCAACCGCCCGCCAAGCCTTGCCGTTCCCCCCAGCACGCTCTAAAAAAAGACGCCGGCCATTGAGATGTGATTCCCGTCACAGACTGGCCGTTGCGCCTCTTGTCAGCATGGCGGGGGTTTTATATGGCCGACGACCACTTTTCTGCCATGCGGCAAAGCATTATCGATGGCGCACCGGACACGGCCGCCAATCTCGCCAGCCAGGCTGTCTCGGCCGGCATTACGCCGATCGACGCAATCAACCAGGGATACGTTCGCGGCATGCACGAGGTGGGCGAGCAGTTTGCGCGCGGGCAGATGTTTCTGCCTGACATGATGGCCTCCGCCGAGGCGATGCGTGCAGCCATGGCTGTGCTCGATCCGGAGCTGCGAAAAATGGGCAGCGAGCGCCCGCTGGCCGGCACCGTCGTTCTCGGCACGACCAAGGGCGACATCCATGAGATCGGAAAGATCCTGGTGGGAACACTACTGACGGCGCATGGCTTCCGCGTATACGACCTGGGAGTTGATGTTTCTGGGGAGAAGTTCGTGGCCAAAGCGCAAGAGCTGAATGCCGACATCGTCGGCGTCTCCGCGCTGTTGACCACCACCATGCGAAATCAGCGGAGCGTGATTGAGGCATTCGAAAAAGCCGGCCTTCGCTCGCAGGTAAAAGTGATGGTCGGTGGCGCGCCCGTGACCCGCCGCTGGGCGGACGAAATCGGCGCCGACGGTTATGCCAAGGACGCCGTCAGCGCGGTCGCCCTGGCACGCCAAATGATGGAACAACGAGCGCAGTCAACCCTGGACCGCGTATGAGACCAAAACTACAACTGCTTGACCAGCCGCTCATCGAACGCATTCTCGGGGAAGCCTTTCAACTGATCGAGGATCCGGGGGTAAGGGTTGCGCCGTGCGTGGTCGATCTTTTGCGCGATGCCGGGATCACCGTGAAAGATGGCGTCGCTCATATCCCCGAGGTGCTGGCGCGCCGCCTCCTGGATCTGGTTCCTCGCGGGTTCTGCCTCTACGACCGCGCGGGCAACCCCGCAGTGCAGTATGCCGGAGACGCAGTTCACTTCGACCCGGGGTCTTCGTGTCTCAATATCCTCGATCTGACCACGCAGCAGGCCCGGCCGGCTGTGTCCGCCGACCTGGTCCGGCTGGTGCAGGTCGCCGAGATGCTGCCGCAGTTGGCGGCGCAGTCGACTGCGATGGTCTGCAACGACGTCCCGCAGGAGATTGGCGACTGGTACCGCCTGCTTGTAGTCCTGTGGCATTCGGAAAAGCCCGTGGTTACCGGAGCGTTCTCAGCAACGAGCTTGCACACTCTTCTGGAATTGCTGGCGATCGAAAACGGCCATGCGCTTTCCCGGCAGCCGCGCGCGATTTTCGACGTCTGCCCATCGCCACCGTTGAACTGGTCGGAATTCGCCTCGCAGAATCTGGTGGATCTGGCGCGAGCCGGGGTTCCCGCCGAGATCGTCAGCATGCCGCTGGCGGGAGCAACCGCTCCGGTCACGCTGGCCGGTTCGATCGTGCAGCACGCCGCCGAATGCATCAGCGGCATCACCATTCATCAACTGGCGCAGCCGGGCGCTCCCATCGTCTGGGGAGGTGCTCCGGCGATTTTCGACATGAGAACCGGCAAGACTCCGATGGGCGCGATCGAAACCGGCATGCTCGATATCGGTTGCGCCGAAGTCGGCAAGCATCTCGGCCTGCCGACGCACGCATATATGGTTGCCGGCGACGGCAAGGTCATCGACGCCCAAGTGGAAATGGAAAGCGCCACTTCGGCCGCTCTCGGAGCCATGGCCGGAATCAACATGATTTCTGGCGCGGGCATGCTCGATTTCCTCTCCTGCCACAGCATCGAAAAGCTGGTAATTGACGCGGAAGCCATTGCCTCGGCGCAGCGCCTGATCGAGGGCATTCAGCCACGCACGGAATCGCTCGCGATCGAGATGTTTGCCCAAGCCGGGCTCTCCGGCGATTTCCTCAAACTGAAAGAAACGCGGACGCTGTTTCGGAAGGAGCAACACTTCCCTTCCGCGGTCATCGATCGCGGACTGCCTGTCAGGGAGGACGTGCCGCCCGACATCCTGCAACGGGCCCGGCAGCGTGTAGAGGAACTGGTCGCGAGCTACCAACGCCGTCCGTTGTCTGCGGAACAGGAAAGCGAACTCATTTCATTCGCGGAGCGAGAGGGCAAGAAAGTGGGATTGGAGGGATTGCCCGGAATTCTGCAGACCGAATATGCGCCGGAAAGGGGCCTGATGTGAGAATTGATCCGCGCCGGCAAGGATCGAACCCAGAGGCTACTCGGTAAAGACGACCGACTGCACTCCGGAAATCTCAAAACGCTTTCGACAGCGGATGTTCTTGCAGGCCATCATGTCGTCCTTACGCAGCATGTACGAACGCGCTTTGGCGAAACGGGCGCGGTCGCGCTCGTCGGCTCGGCCGGGAAGCTGCCGCTTCTTGGTTCGTACCAGCCATGTGACCTCATATTCGGCTGATTGATGGCAGTGGGGACAATTCAAAGTCGCCGGCTTTTTTTCCTGCCGCTCATCAAAAAAATCGCGCTCTTCCATAATCGCTGCGCGCCTCTTTCTTCCGTCACCTCCGCGGCGGAGCCTGAGGTTCTCCGCTTTGGCTGACGAAACAATTATTACAGTTTTGCGACTGACAAGCTATGGCAACATGGATGCGAAGGACCTGCCAGCATGCCCCGCAAGAGTAAGAAAAGACGATTTGAAGCCGTGACCGCGGTGAAGGAACTGGCCCGCGAGCGAATTGGCACGCCTCCCCCGCGAAGGTGGTCACCAAGAAGAAGAAAAAGCCCGAGAAACACAAGCCAACTCTGGGGAAACTGCTGGAAGAGCAGGAATAGCGGCCTTAGTTGAAAGTGGCAGTAACGGATGTGTTCGATTCGAGGTCGACCGTGCAAGGGTTCGTGCTGGGCGACGAGGCGCAACCGGTCCAGCTTCCGAACGTGGACGATCCCGTTGGCGTGGCCGTCAGCGTGACGACTGTGCCGGTGGGAAACTGCGCCACGCAGGCTCCCGCCGAACTCGCGCAACTGAGTCCTGCCGGATTGCTGGCAACTGTGCCGGCGCCGGTTCCACCGAAGGTCACGGTCAGAGCAGGTCCGGCCCCGGTTCCGGTGCCCTGATAGCAGACCACCGTTGCGGTCATGTAGCCGGTCACGATCGCGCCCGTCGAAGAGATGCCGCCGGTGCTGCTGTTGGTCGTTACCGTCGCCGAGACCAGAGTGCTGCCGCACGCATTCCCGGTCGCGGTAAGCACGCCGGTCGCGTCAACCGTGAACATCTGTGTGTCATTCGAGGACCAGGTCGCCTGGCTCGTAACGTCTTTTGTGACCGGTGGATGGATGTATGAACCGAGAGCCCGGAGCTGAACCTGCTGACCTGCGTCCAGGTCGACCGGAATGTTGGTCGCCCCGATGGTCTCGACCGCAGGTTGAATCTGGATCGACACCAGTTCCTGACTGCGCCCACAACTACCCAGACTGAGCAGCAGAAGACCGCTGCCCATCAACCCGAAAAGCCCCATGCACGTGCTGAGCCACGTCCGGTTCATGACCACTCCTGCGCGGGCATGCGGAACCCGCGCGCCGCTGTGAATGCCAATTTATCCATCCGGAGGCTAAAAGACAATAGCCACGCGGATCACACCCGGACGGCTTCGGCGACGACGCGCACGAAATCGTTCACGTCTTCCTCGGTCGTATCGAACGAGCACATCCAGCGGACAATGCATTCTTCTTCGATCCACGGATAGAAGAAATAGCGCTCTTTGATCTTCTCGATGCTGGGACGGGGAATCTGGGCGAAGACGCCGTTGGCCTCGACCTTCCAGACAACCTTCACTTGCGGAATGCGCCGCAACTCCGCCTCGAGCAAGCGAGCCATGCGGTTGGCGTGCTCCGCGCTGTGGCGCCAGAGGTCCCCGGTCAGCAGAGCTTCGAACTGCACCGCGATAAAGCGCATCTTCGAGGCGAGCTGCATTCCCTGCTTGCGCAGATAAAGAAACTCCGTGCTGAGACGGCGATCGAAGAAGACGACGGCTTCACCGCCCATAATGCCGTTTTTCGTCCCCCCGAACGAAAGCACGTCGACGCCAAGGTCCCGCGTAGCCTGGCGCAAGCTCTGGCCGAGGCTGACGGCGGCGTTGGCGATGCGGGCACCATCGACGTGCAGAAACATCTCGTGCTCATGAGCGAAGTCGGCCAGCGCACGAATTTCGTCTGGCTGGTAGACGGTTCCCATCTCCGTCGACTGCGTGATCGAGATGACCCGTGCCTGCACATGGTGCTGGTCGCCGATGCCGTGATAAGCGTGGCGCACCGACTCGACGTTGATTTTGCCATCCTGATGCGGCAGGGGAATCAGCTTGCAGCCCGTGTGTTTTTCGGGAGCCCCGCACTCGTCGCAATAGATATGCGCGTAGTCGCTGCAGAGAACGGCATGATAAGGGCGAGTAAGCGCCTGCAAACTGAGAACGTTGGCGCCGGTGCCATTAAAAGTGAAGAACACGTCGATGCCAGAGCCGAAATGCTCTTCGAATTTCGCAATCGAGGAACGTGTGTAAGGATCATCTCCGTAAGCGACGACGTGCCCTTGGTTAGCTCGGGCAATAGCGGCGAGGATTTCAGGATGCACGCCGGCGTTATTGTCGCTGGCGAAACTGCGGCTGGATCTGGTAAGAACCTCTGCCATATCGAAACACTGTAGCAGACACTGCACGCATTGGCGCCACGCAAAGCACCAATTACAATGCCATTCCTGAATCTCTGGAGGCCTGATCGTGAGCCTGAGGGCTGCTGCACTTCGCCGTTGTGTGTTCGTTCTTGCCGTTTCCGCGTTGGCTGCGGCGCAAACTGCCGAGCAGAGAACGGTGCGGCATTTCGATTCCATCCGGAAGCAGCCCTCGCTGCTGATTGCTTTTTTGCACGACATGCCCAAGGGCGGCGACCTGCACAATCACCTGAGCGGCGCGATTTATGCCGAAGACCTCATCGATTTCGCGGCATCCGACAATCTCTGTGTCGATCGCACGACCTCGCAGCTGATCGCCCCGCCCTGCGACGCCTGCGACAAGTACACGGCCAAACCCGGCATTCGCTGCGCGTATGACGACCAGGTTCTCTACAACCAGATCATCGACGCATGGTCGATGCGCAACTGGCATCCGGGCGACGAATCGGGTCACGACCACTTTTTCGCGGCCTTCGACAAGTTCGAGCTTGCCGCCGACAACCACGTCGCCGAGTCGGTTGCGACGGTGGTGAATCGGGCCGCACGCGAGCACGTCCAATACATCGAGTTCATGCACACCGCGGATGGCATGGCTGCGGCCCAACTTGGCGTGAAGATGGGTGCCTCGGACGATCTCGCTAAAATGCGCGCGCAACTTCTCGCCGGAGGCCTGAAGGACATTGCCGCGGCCACAAGCAAGAAATTGGCCGACGACGAAGCCCGCGCCCGCTCAGAGATGAAGTGCGGCATGCCAGAGGCAGAGCCGGGATGCGGCGTGACCGTTCGCTATCTCTATCAGGCATTGCGCGGCCTGCCGCCCGCTGCGGTTTTCGCCGAGATGGTGCTCGGATTCGAGCTGGCATCCTCCGATCCGAATTTTGTCGGACTGAATCTCGTGATGCCGGAAGACTGGTACATCCCCGTTCGCGACTTCAGCCAGCACATGGCCATGCTCAACTACCTGCACGGCGTCTATCCCAAGGTGCACATCGCTCTGCATGCCGGCGAACTGGCGATGGGCCTGGTGAAACCCGAGGACCTCTCGTTTCATATCCAGGCGTCGATCAAACGCGGCCACGCGGAGCGCATCGGGCACGGTGTTTCAGTCATGATGGAGAAAGATCCGATCGGATTGTTGAAAGAGATGGCCGCGCGCAATGTGCTGGTGGAGATCAATCTGACTTCCAATGATGAGATTCTCGACGTCAGCGGGGATGACCATCCGCTGCCGGTTTACCTGAAATATGGGGTGCCGGCCGCGCTGTCCAGCGATGATGAGGGCGTGGCGCGGTCGGATATGACCCATGAATATCTGCGGGCTGAGACGGATTTTGGGCTGTCGTACGATCAAATGAAGCGTATGACGCGCGAGAGCCTCGAGCACAGCTTCTTGCCGGGCGGGAGCCTGTGGTCGGATACGAGAGGATCGTTCCGGCCGGTGTCTGCCTGCGCTACGGATTCTCTGGGAAAGGAAAAGCCCTCCGCCGGATGCGCAAAGTTCCTGGCCGCAAGCGAACGCGCCCGCGAGCAGTGGAAACTCGAAGCGGAGTTTTCTGCGTTTGAAAAGAGATTCTGAGCTATGCCCCGCAAACGCACTCTGATCGCATCGCCGCTTGCCTGGTCCAACAAATCGTTCGGCCAGCCTGCGCTCGTCGCCCCTCCCCCGCTTCCGGTCGTGGCAGAAAGGGGCGGGACGCAACTGCGTACGCCCTTGCCGGTCGCCATCGTCGATACGCGCGAGCAGAATCCGCTGTCGTTCCGCCGCTTCCGAGGATGGTTCGCCAAGATCGAGCACCGCGCCCTCCGCATCGGCGATTACTCGGTCCAGGGAATGGAGGGCACGTGCGCGGTTGAGCGCAAAGACCTTGCCGACCTGATTCAATCGTTCACCGCCAATCGCGCAGTCTTCGTCAAGCGCCTGCAGCGGATGAGCGAGCTCCCGCACAGCCTGTTGGTAGTCACGACGTCGTTCACCGAAATCAAGTCGGAATATCCATATCGCTCCGCAAGCTCGAATCGAATCACGCAGTCCCTGCTGGCCGTGCTCACCGGGCTGCGCCTGCCCTTTCTCTGCACCGAAACCCACGAGCTCGGCGAGGAGCTCGTCGCGTCTTATCTTTACCAGACGTTTCTGTATGATTGGCTGGACCGCAACGGTTTCGGGCGATATCTGGCCGATGGCGACCTCTAACGGGATGACCGACTCATACACTTCCGCGGAAGCTGCCGCGCAACTGATCCAGTCGCGGACTTCCCTGCGCCCCGGCATCGGGCTGGTTCTCGGTTCCGGACTCGGCGCCTTCGCCGACTCGCTCACCGACGCCGTGCGCGTGCCTTATGCCGAGATTCCCTCGTTTCCGCAATCGACGGCGATCGGGCACGCGGGGCGCATGGTTGTGGGCAAAGCGGGAAGCGTGGCAGTGGTCGCGATGCAGGGGCGGGTTCACCTCTACGAGGGATATTCGGCGCAGCAGGTTGCGTTTCCCATTCGCGTCTTCGGACGCATGGGCGTTCGCGCCGTCATTCTGACCAATGCCGCGGGCGGCATCAATCTCAGCTACTCGCAGGGGGCGTTGGTCCTGATCCGCGACCACATCAACCTGCAGGGGACGAATCCTCTGGTGGGCGCGAATGACGATCGCTTTGGCGCGCGCTTCCCCGATATGACGCAGGCCTACTCCCGGCCGTACCGCAAGATCGCGCAGGATGAAGGCGGCAAGCTGGGAATCACGCTGCACGAAGGCGTGTACGCGGGCTTGCTCGGTCCAAGCTACGAAACGCCGGCAGAGATCGAATACCTGCGCCGTATCGGCGCCGATCTCGTCGGGATGTCGACGGTCGCCGAAACCATCACGGCGCGGCACGTGGGAATCGAGGTGCTGGCCATCTCCTGCGTAACCAACATGGCGGCCGGCATTTTGGATCAGCCGCTCTCGCACGCCGAGGTGATGGAAACCGGCGAGCGCGTCAGAACCACATTTGAAGCGCTGCTGCGGGCGGTGCTGCCGAGGATGGAACAGGAAAGTTCCAGCCGCTAGTCATTCCCCATTGCGCGCGAATACCTCGGCAACGAAGCGTGATGTCATAGGCAGCCGCCCTGAGGTCACTTCGCCTTCGGAATTTCCAGGGTCTCCGGAGGTCTCACTCTGTACGTTGCCGCGAAATTGTTCTGGTTCAGCGCCAGGGCGAGCCGTCCGCGGGAATCGATGTAGAGCAACGGCTGGTTGAGCGGGACATCACTGAATGTCTTGACGAATTTGATCTTCATCTCCCGCTCGCCAACTTTGACCGGAACTTCTTCTCCCCGCTGGTAGCCGAGTTTGAAGAAATCGTCCGCGCTGACGTTGGTGACCAGGTTGCCGAATGGACCATCGGTCGCAATCACGGTCCCGCTCAAACCGCGGTCGTCGACCCTGGCCACTTTCAGGTCCAACCGAACCAGATCCTTGACCGGGATCTCGGGCCCAACTGTGGTCCAATCGTCGCCTCGCGCCACGTGCGCGCCCGCCGGAGAAAAAATGTCGCGGCCATGGAACGTAGACGACATCTTGCCGCCGATCATCCAGTCTGGATTCGTAATCTCGCGCGCGGCTTCGATTCCATCGCGCTGCTCGACCAGCGTCATCAGGCCGTTGTCGGGCAGGACGAAAAACTGGCCGCGCTTCGATTTAGCCACAATCGCCTTGCGCGAACTGCCTACCGTGGGATCGATCACCACCACAAAGACTGTGCCCGCGGGAAAGTACGGGGTGGCGCCGTAGAGGAATCGCGCTCCATCGCGAATCGAGAAGGGAGTGACCTCATGCGTCAGGTCGACGATTCGCACGCTGGGCATGATCGAATACATCACCCCCCGGCAGAGCGCGACCGAGTCGTCGATGACGCCGAAATCGGTCATGAAGACGATGGTCGGAGGATATTTGGAATCGGCCGGCATCGGCGTCTGCGCGAATGCGGCGGTGCTCCATAAAACCGCGGCAGCCAGAACAACGAGAACGGCAGAACGAGCAGGGTTCCCACGACGCGTCAATGAAGTCATGTCGGTTCCTTGGGATAGATTTAGTCGTAAGAGTCTACTAGAGTTCTCAGCCCTGTGCGGAGCGGCGCGACCGGACCTCGGGCCACCTCCGGACTCCGCCGCAGTTATAATGCTGGCTGGAATCAAAATTCCGGAGGCCTTATGCCGCAAGCTATTCCTGATAAATATCGTGACCTCTTCGCGAAGCGCGCCTTCGCCAGCCTCGGAACCCTCATGCCCGATGGACGTCCACAGGTCACGCCGGTCTGGTGCGATTTTGACGGCGAGCACGTCATTTTCAACTCCGCCAAAGGACGTCAGAAAGATCGCAACGTGCGCCGCGATCCACGCGTCTCGCTGGCCATCATTGACCCGGAGAATCCGTATCGCTATCTGGAAATTCGCGGGCGCGTGGTCGAGATCACCGAAGATGGCGCCGCCGCGCACATCGACAAAATGGCGAAGAAATATCTCGGCGTCGATAAATATCCCTATGCCCAGCCGGGCGAGGTCCGCGTGCTTTACAAGATCAAGCCGGAGCACACCACGGTTATGGGATAGGCGAGGCACCCGCGATCCGCTCCTTCAATCTTTGCTTTCTGGGATTCGGTAACGTGAACCGGACGCTCGTCCGGCTGTTGGCCGATCGCGCGGCGGAATTGCGCGAGCGCGATGGGATCGAGTATCGAGTTACCGGCATCGCATCACGCCGGCTGGGATGGATTGCGGATGCAGATGGGATCGATGCGGCGGGGCTGCTGGGCTCCGATATTGATTTAACTTCTCTCCTTGCGCAAGCGAGTGACTCGCGCCACCCATACACAGATGTTCGAGAGTGGCTGGCGGCAGCGCGAGCCGATATCTTGTTTGAAGCGACTTCACTGAACGTTGAAAATGGGCAGCCGGCGGTCGAATACATCCGCGCGGCGCTGGAGCACGGAGCCCATGCCATCACAGCCAACAAAGGCCCCGTTGTGCATGCGTGTCGCGAGCTGCGCGATCTGGCGGCCGCGCACGGCAAGAAATTCCTCTTCGAGTCGACGGTGATGGACGGCGTGCCGATTTTCTCGCTGTTCGATCAGTTGCCGGCCATTCATCTGCAGGGATTTCATGGGATTCTGAATTCGACGACCAATGTGATCCTGGGGGAGATGGAAAACGGCCTCAGCCTCGAGGACGCGGTGGAAAAGGCACAGGCGATCGGCGTGGCGGAAACGAATGCGAGCCACGATATCGACGGTTGGGATGCCGCGGTAAAGACAGCGGCCCTGGTCAACGTGCTGATGGGCGTTCCGGTGCGGCTGGATCAGATCGAACGCGAAGGGATTCGAGACCTGACGCCACAAGTAGTGCGCAATGCGAAGCGCGACGGCTGGCCGTTGAAGCTGGTATGCCGGGCACAGCGAAAGGCAAGCGGCGTGGAGGCGAGCGTGCGTCCGGAGAAAGTACGGAGCAGCGAGCCGATGGCGCGGATCAGCGGCACATCTTCGTACATTTATTTTGAGACGGATATATTTCCGGGGCTGGCGGTGACCGAGGAAACTCCCGGACTCTACGCGACGGCGTACGGGATGCTGGCGGATTGGATAAGGGCCGTGCAAGACTAGCGAAGGACGCCTATGACAATCAGGGTCTATGCTTCGTGGCTCTTGCTTGTCCTGATTATTTCCTCGAGTGCCTGCGGTCAGGCAATTCCCAGGGAGTTATGGGGCAAATGGAGGATCGCCCGCGAGCTTCCCGCAAGAACGATTTCATGCTGGGGCGAATCCGATGCGAAAAAGATCATTGGGACTCAGGTCGAGTATTCAGAGAGGTTTTTCCGTTGGAATCAGATCACGATCAGCAATCCCGCCAGCGAGGCAAGGGTTGTGACTGCGAACCAGTTCCGCGAGGAGAATTCGTCACCCAGTTCGAACGGATCGCAGGTAGACTTTCGTCAGCTCGGCATCTCTGCAGAAGAAGTGAAGGAAATATCAATTCATCACGAACGTGCCAACGTAAGCGGAGCAACTGTTGAAATTCCGGGCGACGTGCTCGTTAAAGACGAGAACACTATTGTGTTCTCTGTTTGCAACCTCTACTTTGAAGCCGAGCGGGTTTCGTGCGAAGAAATAGGCTAGAGATGCCCGTAGCGGGCTATAACCGTACCTTAGCATGCCACCGAAGCAACGTACATTCAACGTACTCGAGCAGGCAGTACTCGATGCAATCTGTGAGGCGTATCGCGAGGACCGTGAAATCCTGCACTCGCAGATTTCAACGGCGATTCTCAAAAAGCGGGAAAACACTGGCTGCGGCTTCTTTACCCACTTCAGTGTGGATCGGGCCTCTACTAAGCCGATCTCAGGTGAGCGCCTCAGGAATGGCCCCCTAGTCAAGGTCACGGGAATGCGGCATGGGATGGGTTTTATCCTCTGGCTTGATGACGGATACCCCAACTGCCTGGAGGGATACGCTTACGGCGACGATAGCACGACAAAGTTGGACTTCGAGAACGTGGCATTCGAAATCCTCGAGCCTGGGTCGGGCGAGGGTTGACAGTGTGATCTCCCAAGATCGGGTCCATGATAGAAATACCCTCATGCTGACTATTGAAAAGAGCACCCACGCTCTCGACCTTGCCTCCATCCGCGCGCAGTTCCCTTCCCTGTCCCAGACCGTGAACGGGCAGCCGGCGGTGTTCTTCGACGGGCCGGGTGGGACGCAGGTGCCGCAGAGGGTGATTGATGCCATCGCGGATTACCTCAGCCGCGATAACGCCAACAGCGGAGGGAATTATCCGACGAGCCGGCGCACGGATGCGGTCATCCTGGCGGCGCGCGAAGCGATGGCCGACTTCTTCCATTGCGCCGCCGACGAAGTCGTCTTCGGCCAGAACATGACTGCGCTCACCTTCATGATCTCCCGGTCGATCGGGCGCGAACTTAAGCCTGGAGACGAAATCGTGGTCACGCGGCTCGACCACGATGCCAACGTCTCTCCATGGCTGGCCATGGCTGGGGACCGGGGTGCGACGGTGCGCTGGGCCGAGATTCATGATGAAGACTGCACGCTCGATCTCGACGATCTCGCCTCAAAGATCAACTCGCAGACCAGGCTGGTCGCGGTGGGATATGCGTCAAACGCCGTGGGTACGATCAATCCGGTGAAGGAGATTGTTCAGCTCGCCCACAAAGCTGGGGCGCTCGCCTACGTTGATGCCGTCCACTACACGCCGCACGGGTTGATTGACGTGGCTGCGCTCGACTGTGATTTTCTGGTGTGCTCGACGTACAAGTTTTTCGGGCCGCACATGGGCGTGCTCTTCGGCAAGCGTGAGCACCTCACGCGCCTGCATCCCTACAAGGTCCGCCCCCTCACCGACGCAATTCCCTATCGTTGGGAGCACGGCACGCTGAATCACGAATGCATCGCCGGAATTACCGCGGGCATCGAGTACATCGCCGACATCGGACGCAGCGCCCGTCCGGAAGCGAAGAGCCGTCGTGCTGCCATTCAAGCCGCCTACGATGTCATGCACCATCACGAACGCGGCTTGCTCGAACGGGCCCTGGCGGGCCTTAAGAAGATTCCGGGGGCGAAAGTTTATGGGATCAGCGATCCCAAGCGCTTTGATGAGCGCTGCGCAACGCTGGCGGTGCGGATTGACGGGCAGTCCCCGCTGGAACTCGCGACCAAACTCGGAGAGCGCGGTTTCTTTACCTGGGATGGAAACTACTACGCCATCAATCTGACGGAACACCTGGGCGTCGAAAAATCAGGGGGCTTCCTGCGGATCGGGCTGGTGCATTACAACACAGCCGAGGAGGTCGACCGGTTGCTGGCAGCGATACGGGAGATTGTTGGGGCGTAGGTCGAGTTGAGCTTTCCTTCGGCGGCTGAAGCCTCTCTTTTTGCCAAGCTGGCATCGCAGCGCTGAAGCGTGCGCGACCCAGCCGACTCGCAAAACTGGCCCCTTAGCTTTTATCGCTGCGGTTTCTGATCGGGAGTCGAAGTTGGCGCGGGCGTTGACGCGGGAGGTACGGCTGCCGATTCTGAGACCACCAGCATCTCGTACTCTTTCCCGTTGACCTTGAATTTCATCTTGTCTTTGTTCAGGGTCAGCTCAACCGCAGCGTTCACGGGCAGCAGCGCCTTGTGCGCTTCCTTTTCCTGACGCACATGATATTCGGTCGCGTCAGTACGGATCACGTACTCCTGGCACATGAGGTCGACGGTCTGCTTTTTGCCTTTGGCTTGGGTCCCGCAGGGAACCGAATTCTCCGACACGATTGTCCCTTGCAGGACGTTGTCCTTGCCGAGCGCGGGAAGCGCGCAGACGAAGGTCGCAATCAGCAGCAGAAACGTTGTCTTCATGATGGCCTCCTGATTCGTGAGCTGCATTGCGGATCTGACCAAAGGCCCGAACCGCCTTCGGACCAACCCTCTTACCGTCGCCCCATTACTGTCGCTCTATGCAACTCAGCCCGGGAAGCAGCCCGGGCTGGAGGGAATCGAACTTGGCGAAGCAGTATTTCGGTCGCGGCACGAACGGAGGACCTACGGCCACCGCTTGGCGGTGTCTTCCCACCCGGCCGCGCGTACTGGCTGCGGCGGAGGCATCGTCGGGCTGCTGGGAACCGGAATCCGGGCCGGCTGCGGGCCGTTCACGGCCGCCGGCAACGCGGACTTGGTGATATCCGATATGCTTTCCTTCTCTTCGGAGAGCAATGGGGCCACAAGGCGAAGAGCTTCCACTTCCTTCTCGAGACGGGTCAATTCCATCTCTTTTTGCCGCAAAACCTCATAGACATTCTTCATAGGCAGGCCACCTGGGCGTGGAGACGTGGGTGCAAACCTCACCTCGAACTTTAGCAGAGTTGCCTCGGTTGTCAAGCAGTTCGGCGGGGCCGATAGTGCCGGGAAAGGCCCCAAAAAAGGCCCACTTAGCGAAGGAACAGAGCAGCGGCGACCGCCGCGCCGATGAGCAGAAGCGCCGCCAGAATGTATTTATGCGCGCCCAGCCAGGACTGAGAGGGCGCAAGGCCAGCGCTGAGAATAAGTTCTGGAGCTGCTGACGCGGAGGGTCCAGCCGGCTGAGGCGCGCCAAGGCCGTCGGATATCATCGGGTTCGACGGCTCCCTCGGACCCCGTCTTGGAGTCGTTTCGGCATCGGTTTTCAGCGTCTGAACTGGTCCGGATCGGTCAGTTTTCACTCCGGAATTCGGCTCTCGAACTGGCGTTGCCGGCATCACTGCGGCCGGGGCCAAAGCCTCGGTCAAAACTCGATTCGGAGTCGCAACCGACTGGGCGGCGGCCGCGAAGGCTCGCCCGGCGGGGCTTGCCGCCCTCGAAGTCATTGAGGAACTTGGAGTTGCACCGCTGACCGTGGACGCTGCTGCCTCATGGGCTGGATTGGGCGCAGGACGGGCAACGGGGCGATGAAGTCTGAGCTGCCCGCGCCACTTCTTTTCCTCGCATTCGACACAGAGCGTCCGGCTAGCCGAGATCGGGAAACCGCAGGACTCACACTTGCGCAGGTTTCGCAATACCGGAGGGACATTCGTCTGATCGGGTTCCGGGGGGGCCTGTGCGTCCGCGCTGGCGTACGCCGCAGACCAGAACATAGCTTTTTTCGCGAGGACTTGCTTCTTTTCAGGCGACTCGGCTGGCGCCGGCGAAGCAGCCATAGATGGCGCTTTTGTGGCCGAAGCCGGGGCGACCGGTAATGCTGGCGCGGACTTTGGCTCGGGCCGGAGATGAAGCGGACTCTGCGCCTCCAGTTCCACGGGCTTCGGAGCGTGTAGCTGAACTGCGGCCGTCGCTGGCGCTTCGAAGCTTTGCGTCGCCGTTGGAACGTCGCGGCTGGCCTCGACTTCGATCTCAAGGATTGTGTCGTCTTCTTCTTCCAGATTGGGCCGTGCCGCGGATTGTGACGCAGGCTCCGTTGCTTTGGGCGGAACTGCCACTTTCTCCGCTGAATGAGCCAGCTTGACGGCAGTCTCGACCATTTCACTCAAGCGCCGCAGAGCGGAGAGGTCGCGCTCGCCAAAGGCATTCACTTTGCCCGAGAAAAGCTCAAAGACGCCGAGAACCTCATCGTCGTTCACTACCGGCATCACGACAACGGACGCGATCCCCATCTGCCGGCAAACCTCGCGGTTCACACGGGCGTCGCGCTCGGCATCATCGCAGCGCAAGGGACGGCGGGTGCGCACGCTTTCGCCGGAGAGTCCGAACTCGGTGGAAAGCAGAGCGCCCAGTTCGGGCGCGTTTTCGCCGGTGCTGGCGCGGCATAACATGTCATTTTTGCCGTTGCGGCGAAGAGCGATGGCGGCACCGCTCGAGCCGGTGATGTACTGGGCCCGGTCGGTGAGCAGCTGCAGAGCCGCATCGAGATCGCGCTGCGCCATCTCCGCCAGGGAGCTCCCGTGGTCTTCGCCGGGAAAACGGACGCCGTGGGCAACGAGGGCTGTGGCGTTCGTCGATTGAGGAGTTCGGGTTGCCGCGTCTCGTTGCATTGTCAGCTTCCGCTTCCCGGATGATTGATCTTGCCGGCTCTCGACTGAGCGCTGCTTCACCTGCGGCGCAAGAGTCAACGCATCTTCCGCCTTCTTCGTGGCGCTCGAAGAAGGGCGAAGTAACTCTGAGTTGGGCAGAGGGATGGCGCGGCTCCGCTCACCGCAGACTCAAGAAGTTGTTAAGATCCAGTGACTTCGAGTCTCGCTCGCATCCGCGCGCGGTGTCAAGAATCTCAATACGCGGAAGTACCATGACAAAAGTGTAGAAGGCGCCGTTTTTCGATGGACAAAGGCGAAGATCGACGCGGACAGATCAGCCTCGGAGAACCCGCACCCTGCGACGAAGCGCTGCCTGGGCCAACTCGTTTGCCTCGGCGTTATCTTCGCGCGGAACGTGGGAGATCGAAAAGCTAAGCGAGCGGGCCAGCTTGCGGCAAGTCCAGTGCAGAGAATAGAGTCGGGGGCTGCGGCAGGTGTATTCGCCCGTCATCTGCCGGACGACGACCTCGGAATCCGAATAGACGTGCAGTTTGCGAGCCCGGAGTGAAACCGCGCATTGCAGGGCCTCCATTAGCGCGGCATATTCGGCAACGTTGTTGTCCTGATGGCCGATCCACTTGGCGATCCGGATGGGGCCGCTTTCGCAGCCACTGATCACCACACCAATGCCAGACGGCCCGGGATTCCCCAGGCAACCGCCGTCCACGTAGGCCACCAGTTCCGACATTACTTCGGCTGTTGCTGCTGTATGCAAGATGCCCCGAAGCGGGTTTCGCGTCAAGATTAATTATTTGGTTCGCTTTCAGCGGCTTTACCAGTGTGAGTCACGCCTGTGTAACATTTGTGCAAAACGCGGCCAGACCCATTGGCGAGATCATTAAGCTTCTGCTCTGCAAATACTTACATTTCGTGTTATGCACAGGAAATTTGAGCCGACTGCACCAAAACTTTGCGTTGACTTTTGTGAACGCTCTGTTAAGGTTGCTTGCGTCGACGGTCGAAAGGGTTGGCACAATAATACTGAGCCAGTCCGAAGTAGACTGAGTGATTCGCCGAGCGGGGCAACCCGCAGGGCGGCCAAACCGCAAAAAAACCGACAGCTCTGCGAGGGGTAGCCGGGGTTTGGGACTGCGAAAGCAGTGATCGCATCAGGGGCTGTGACGGTGCATGCTTCCACGCTGTTGGCTTCCTCGCAGGAGCCGGTGGCTAGAGCATAACCAATGTCACGGCCCTTTTAATTTTTCCCCGCCCTTTTTACCGAATCCCCTAGCCCTTTCAAGCTGACGAAAACCTCATACAAATCCAACAAAGAAAAACCCTCCGCCACTATGAGAGCAGCGGAGGGCTGAATTTCCCGGCGAATGGCCTTACTTTGCCTTCGGAGAGGGGTTGAAGGAGTCGGCAAAGGCCTTCCCGTTTGGAACTCCCACTCCTGTAACACTGTCCCAGCCAGTCTTAGTTTTCAGCGCCGAGGGCGTGCCGCAGGGCGTCACCCCAAAACCGGGAGACGCTGTGCAGTCGGTGCCAAAAGAAATGGCCAAGGGAGTTTCCTCGAAGAATGCATAGTCCCAGATAGCGCTGATGAAGTAATTGGGAGCGGAACCTCCCATCACTTCGTTTGCGTTGTAGTTTGTGGTCATCGAGCTTGACTCCTGGATCGACGCGGTTACGTCCAGCTTCGAGCCGATGGGAACGATGTCATACATCGTCCCAGAGGGCATCGAATACATGTACGGCGCGGCGTCGCCCAAGGGCTGCCCTGCTTCCTGGTTCGCGATCGCCCACAGTCCAGAGAACATGGGGGCGGCCACGCTGGTCCCACCCCAGACCTGCCATACCTGCGCCGGAACCTGGCTTGGAACGGTGATGAGAATGGCGACTCCGGTGAAGGGATCAGCCAGCCACGAAACGTCAGGCAAGAGGCGGACGTGGCCGGGAAGGCTCTTTTGAAATGACGGCTTCGGGAAGCCGGCGAGACAGTTCCCTTCCGAGTCCTGGGTGGCGCAGGTGCTCGGACCTCCGCCTGCTCCCCCGATGAACCCGAACGCTGCCGGCGGGTCGAAGATCTCGCCTTCCTCCGCCAGGAGCGTTTCGTTGTTGCCCCAGCCTGACTGCCACAAGATTGAGTTGTTCTTGTCGAGCGACAGCGTAATGCCACCGACGGCTGTGGCCCAAGGAGAATCGGCCGGTGCACTTACCGTGGGCGGAATGCCGTACACCGTAAAATCGCCGTCGTCTCCGGAAGAGAAGTTCGTGGAGATCCCCGAGACCGCTCCAATTTCGGAGATCAGATTTTCATTTGCCAACTCGGAAGCGGGCGTAAACGATTCCGGCGAACCATAGCTGCCGGAGATCACAGTTCCCAGACCGTAGTTAATCGTGGTGTACTCGGCCTCGTTGACATCCTCAAAACTGGCCGACGGAGGAACGATCAGGCTGATGTTCGCTCCTGGAGCGACCGCATGCGCCCACTCCACGTCGATATTGATTTCGGTTTGATCCGCCGATTGGCAGGTGCTGATCGTCGGAATATAGAGAATCTGGAAATTCGAGGACGTCAGCAGAGGCAAGCCGAACTTCTTGGAGAAGCCGTTCGCATCCTGCGTAATCGTCGTTGACCCGCACCAGTCAATGATCGCGATGGTCTGCCCGGTGCCGTCAAATCCCTCGCCATACAGCCCCGTCAGATTGTAAGCGGTCTGAATAGCTGGCGGAGTATAGGCGCACCCATTGGTGGTGAGGCTTTGCAGGTTGAGGTGTTTGCCGGAAAAGGTTCCGATCGGATACGCGCCGATGTCTCCGGTCGACAGCGTTTCTGTCTCCGGTCCGTTGAAACATACGGAGGAAAACAAAGAGCCGGACGGCGTCAGATTCGAGGCGCTCAAGCCGGCAGCCGCACTGTTTGCGACTCCAGCGGAGGGCGGCGTCGGGCGCTGCATCGCCGGATGCTCGAATTCACCACTGTCCAGGCCCGAAACTGAAAATACCAGCGCCGCGGCGTCGCCTTCGACGTAGGGATCGCCGGCATTGGCCCGCAGCACCTTCCCGCGCACCTGATAATCGTTCAGTTGCACGTGGAAAGCCGTCTGCACATCGGCAACCGTCCCTCGAGCGCGAACGAACATATTGTTGGGACCGGTTCTGACAACGCTGAGATTCTGCCCTGCGAGGAATTTGCGAACCGTGTCCGCCTCGGCCGCTGTCGGCGCAAACATCTTGGCAAACTGGCTCTGGCTCAGGAAATGACGATAGTTGGGCGAAGCGGGATCGTAGAGCTGGCGTGCCAGGGAATCGAGTCCGGCGCGATTGTGCGGCTTGAGCCAGACGCTTACGTCGATGGTTTTGGATGGGTCTTCCGGCCCAAGATTCTTCGCTGTTTTAACGTAGGCTGGCGTGTTGTGTGCAACGAAACTCCCGGCGGCAGCCGGCAGTGCGACACCGGCGACGCATAGCAGAACCACCACAAAGAACGCTGTCGTCCTTGTCCGACTGGAAGGGACAGTGAGGCAGACTACTTCATCTTTCATTTGGAGTTCCTCCTGAACAGTTTAGGGGCCGGTTGAAGAATCGGGTCGCGCGATAAGGAGAGGAGAACCCGTGACACTCTCCACCGCGAAACCCGCACGGATCGGAGGCGAAACTTCGCTGACGCAGTCAGGGTCCCCAACCGCGCTTCCATCGCGGAAAGCCGCGAAGGAAGCCATAAGCTGCGGCCCGCGTCAACGATGTGCGCGCCATACTAACGGGTTTCGTTCCCCTTGGCAATACAGGAGCACACTCAATATTTCTCTCGCCGTGATTGGCGGAAGTTCGCAGCCGAGTTCGCGGTTTCGCAGCCGGCGACCGCGAGCTCCGGGCAAGTTACCGCGCCGGCTTCCTCGATGAGCAGGCAAATTTTCAGCGATGACTTAGAAAATCGTTTTACTAAATCGAGCGCCGGTGTGGGATAATTCCTCCCCGGTAACCCTCCGCGGCATGTCAGTCACGCCACGGAAGCAATTTGTCGACATTTCATGAAGGCGGAGATCTCATGGCAAAAAATCCCCTGACTCGTCGTCAATTCATTCATCTCGGCACCGGAGCTCTGGCGGCTACGACCGTCGCCAAGAACGTTTTGCAGCCGCAACTCCTCTCAGCCACGCCGCGCCGCGTCGCGCCCAGCGACACCATTCGCTTTGCCTCGATCGGCACTGGCATTCGCGGATGTGAGCATCTGGAAGCCTCGCTCCAGGTACCGGGTATTCAGTGCGTCGCGGTCTGTGACCTGTATGACAGCCGCCACGCCGCCGCCCAGGAGGCAGTCAACAATCCCAACGTTCCCGCGACGCGGGATTATCGGTCGATTCTCGATCGCAAAGACGTGGATACCGTGCTGATTGCCACCATGGACCATCAGCATCGTCACATCTTCGAGGACGCCTGCGCTGCGGGCAAAGACATTTACTGCGAGAAGCCGATGTCGCACACCGTCGAAGATGGATTTGCCATGGTCGACGCCGCGCAGAAAGCCAACCGTATGGTCGCCGTGGGCAGCCAGCGGGTCAGCTCCATTCTTTACGCGAAGGCCAAGGAGATCTACGACTCCGGCAAGCTCGGCGAAGTGTTCTGCATCAATGCCTACTGGGACCGCAACTCGCCCAGCGGCGCCTGGGTCTACCCGATTCCTCCCGACGCAAGTGAGAAGACGATTGACTGGAATACGTTCCTCGGCAACGCGCCCAAACGCCCCTTCGATCCAGTCCGCTTCTTCCGCTGGCGCTGCTATGAAGACTATGGAGAGGGCCTGGGGGGCGACCTTTTCGTTCACCTGATTTCGGGAATCCATTTCATCACCGGAACCAAAACTCCGGCGCAGCGCGCGCAATCGTCCGGCGGACTCTTCCACTTCAAGGACGGCCGCGAGTTCCCCGATCTGATCGAGACGCTTTACGATTACCCGAATTTCAGGGTCACCCTGCGCTGCAACCTCAACAACGACGGAGGAGAGTTCATCGGCTTCTATGGCACTCAGGGCACGATGATCATCAAAGACTCCACCCTCACCTACAAACCGCAGGATACGCGTCCGGAGCCCGAAGGCTATTCGATCTATGGCTGGCCGAAGAAGCTTCGCGATCAGTATCTGGACCAGTGGCACGCCGAGCATCCGGAACCGGCGGCGCTGGCATGGAACGTCGATGAAGACACCGAGTCGTACGCTGTGCCTCCGGGATACAGTGACACAGTGGACCACCAGGCCAATTTCTACAACGCGGTGCGCACGCGCAAGCCGGTGGTTGAGAACGAGGTCTTTGGCAATTACGCCGCCATCGGCTGCCACCTGGCGAACTTCGCCTACTTCAACCGCGCGGTCGCAGTCTGGGATCCGGTAGCGCGAAAGATCGTCAAAGGCTAATAACCACCGCGGGCGATTCTTGGGAGCAGCCGACGCGAATCGGCTGCTCTCTGCTTCACGACCGCCTGTCAATTGGGAAATCACGCCCCAACGAGCCGATTCAGCACAGCATTGCGAATCTAGGAGCTTGCCTCGGCTTTCCACCCTCTCTTACACTCGTGGTAATAAATCTTGGGGCCTTATCGTGTCCCTCGAAAGCGCAACCGAGCGTGAACTGGTACTTCGTCTTTTTTCTGGTCTCCGGGTTTTGCAGCGTTCTGTACGAGCTCGTCTGGCTGCGTCTGGCCATGGCCCAGTTCGGCGTCACAACTGCCATGGTCTCAATCGTTCTCTCCGTCTTCATGGCCGGGCTGGGCCTCGGTTCATGGGCAAGCGGTCGATGGATCGCGAACCACCGAGTTGGCCGGCAGAGCCGAGTCTGGCAATATCCGGCCCTCCGCATTTACGCCCTGACGGAGTTCCTGATCGGAATCTCAGGGTTGCTCGTGCCGTCGATGCTGGTGTGGGGACGGCGCTTTCTGGAGCGTTCCTCGCTCTCGTCTTCGCTCTCGTCTTACTGCGTGTCCGGCTTGTGGGTCGCGGTGGCGCTGGTTCCCTGGTGCACGTTGATGGGGGCTACCGTTCCGCTCGCCATGCGAGCCATCGGACAGACGATGCCCGCCGAGTCGCGCCGCTCGTTCAGTTACCTCTACATGGGGAATGTGGCGGGGGCCGTTGCGGGAACACATATTCCTCTTTTTCTGGTCGAGCTCTTCGGATTTCACGGCACCCTGAGGTTCGGCGTGGCGTGCAATTGGACGATTGCCGGTGCCGCCCTTGCGCTGTCGCGCCGGCTCCCCTTGCTGAATTCAGACGAGCCGAACTCTCCAGTCCCTACATCCTCTGTCTATGGCGGAAGCCAGGGGATCCTTACTCTGCTTTTTCTCAGCGGCTTGACTTGTATGGCGATGGAAGTGGTTTGGGTGCGCAGCTACACGCCTTATTTCGGCACTATGGTCTACGCCTTCGCGTCCATGCTGGGAGTCTATTTGCTGGGGACTTTCATCGGTTCGGTGGTTTACCGCCGCTGGAGTTCCAGACACACGCAGGAGAATCCGATCGTGTGGAGCGCGCTCGCGACCTGCGCCCTGTTTCCCCTGGTCGCGGCCAGTCCCTTCTTCGGACTGGAGCACTTTATCCGCCTCGTGCTCGGCGTTGCGCCCTTTACCGGACTACTTGGATTCGTTACGCCCATGCTGGTCGATCGTTACTCGGCGGGAGACCCAGACAAAGCAGGAACGGCGTATGCCATCAATGTGGTGGGCTGCGTGATCGGACCGTTGCTGGCAGGATTCGGGCTGTTGCCTTTCATGAGCGAGCACTGGGCCCTGATCGTCCTCAGTCTTCCGTGGATCATCGTCGGTTTTGCACCTCTGCGGCCAGCCGTGCATTCCCGGACAGTCACTCGAATGGCCGCCTATTCCCTGATGGCGATGGCTGCCTGGTTGATCGTCGTGGGGAAGGGCTATGAACAGAAATTTCCGGAACGCGTGGTGCTGCGCGACCCGACTGCAACGGTCATTGCAACCGGCTCAGGAATGAATCGAAGGCTCCTCGTCAACGGCTATGGGATCACAAACCTGACTCCAATCACCAAAGTGATGGCGCATCTTCCGCTGGCCTTTCTCGATCATGCACCGCAGAACGCGCTGGTGATCTGCTTCGGCATGGGCACGACCTTTCGCTCGCTTCGCTCCTGGGGTATTCCCGTCACCACGGTTGAATTAGTCCCCAGTGTCCCCCGGCTCTTCAGCTATTACCACAGCGATGGAGAAGAAATTCTCAAGTCTCCGCTCTCGCATCTGGTGATCGACGATGGCCGGCGTTATCTGGAGCGCACCCGGCAACAGTTCGATGTGATCACCATCGATCCGCCTCCGCCTTTGCAGGCAGCAGGATCGAGCCTTCTCTACTCCAAAGAGTTCTATGCCGTGGCGAAGCCACACCTGCGGCGGGGCGGGATTCTGCAGCAGTGGATACCAACCACGCGCAAAGACGATCCGGTTGACGTAGCGGCGGCGGCACGGTCCGTCCGCGAATCGTTCCCCTATGTGCGCACGTTTCGCGACGAATTCGGGATTCATTTCCTGTGCAGCGAACAGCCGATCCCGGAGCGGACACCGCAGGAACTGGTTGATCGTATGCCGGCGGAGGCTGTGGCTGATTTCACGGAATGGGACCCACCGGCTCTGGACGGGCCAGGTGGGGCGCTTCTGGAATTGAGCAGCCTGCTCGAGCATGAACGGCCGATTGACGTGTTGCTTGCCGCCGCCCCCGGCACTCCGGCGCTCACCGACGATCGGCCCATCAACGAGTACTACATTCTGCGCAAGTGGCTGCGGGAGCGAAAATCGCTGAGCTATTGACTGTCGATTGTCGTCGTTCCGTTCTTCCCATATCTCCCGGTCATAGTCTTGCTCAAGCCCCGCGGCGTCAGGCCAGAAGCGGCCAAGTACCTCAGTCGAAGCTCGAAGAGTGTGCACGCCGAGTGCCGCTCACTCTGACGGATTCTGGCTGATGCAGGGAGTAATATCGGGTGACGAGATTTTTTCGCAGAATGGAGCAAACTAATGCCCCAGTCGATTGACTGGCCGCCACCGCGTCCTCATCGTCGCCGCTTCTTCCTAATTCTCATTGCCCTGGCCATTCTCTTTCTAGGCAGCCGTGCTGCGCTTTCCTATTACGTTGAGATCCTCTGGTTCCGCTCTCTTGGGTATGTCGACGTTTTCTGGAAATCCTTGCGGCTGGAGTGGGATGTTTTCATCGCCTTCGCGGTCGCGACCTTCGTCATTCTCTACGGCTCCTTCCTCGCATTGAAGCGTGCGCATCTGGCGGACTTGCCGGACGGCCACACGATTCTGATCGGTGGGCGTCCGGTGAAGCTGCCGGTCGAGCCGGTTCTGCGGATCATTGCGCTCGGCGCATCGCTCGCCATCGCTCTGGCCACCGGAGCTGCCATCTCAGGAGAGTGGATGACGCTTGCCCTGTTTTGGTATGCGCCTCCTTCTGCCGGCCAGGTAGCCGATCCCATCTTTGGCAAGCCGCTGGGTTTTTTTCTATTTACCCTCCCTGCATGGCAGCTCGTGCTGGGCTGGCTTCTGACGCTGGCCGTCATTGCCTTCGCATTGTCGGTTGCATTCGTCCTGCTCTCGGGTGGGGCGCGCGCACTTACCGGGCAACTGAGCCGCTATGTGACGCTGCCCTGGCGCGGAGTCTCGATCACATTGGCAATTCTTCTGTCGGTCGTGGCCCTGCGGGTCTATGTCAGCCGGTTCGAGCGCTTGCTCAACGACCATACGATTTTTGCCGGCGTCAACTTCACGGACGCGCACGTCGCTATTCCTGGCTTGCTGGTCGTCTGCGTCGCGCTGGCTCTCGGCGCAATCATTTCGCTGGCGAACGCGGTTCGCACGCCGGGCAGCCGGTGGCTGATTGCGGCCGTGGTTCCGGGAGTCGTCTGTTATATCGGGATGCAGATGGTCAGTTGGTATGTCAGCAACTTCGTTGTGAAGCCGAACGAACTGGTCCGCGAAAAGCCATACATCGTCTACAACACTGCATTCACCCGGCAGGCTTTTGGATTGGACCGGATCACTCCGCATGAGTTTCCTGCCGAGGCCACGGCGGAAGCCATCGACGCTCAACACAACCAAGTGACGCTGCAGAACATCCGGTTGTGGGACTGGCACGCGCTGCAAGATACGCTGCGGCAGATCCAGGAAATCCGCACTTATTACGACTTTCCCGATATCGACATCGACCGCTACGACGTCAGCGGTACGACTCGCGAGGTCATGCTGGCCGCGCGCGAGTTGAACGTCGATAAACTTCCCGAGAGCAGCCGCAACTGGATCAACGAAAAGCTCATTTACACCCACGGCTACGGCCTAACGATGAATCCGGTGAACGGATTTACGCCGGAAGGTTTGCCCACGCTGCTGCTGAGCAACATGCCGGTACAGAGCACAGCGGCGGATCTGAATGTAACGCGGCCGGAGATCTATTTCGGCGAACTCACGAATACCGATGTTTATGTGAAGACGCGGCAGCAGGAATTCAACTATCCGCAGGGCCAGACCAACAACATGAATTCGTACGAAGGCACCGGCGGCATTGTGATCGGTGGGTTCCTGCGTCGGCTCATCATCGCGATCGACCGCAACGATCTGGCGAAGCTGCCATTCAGCGATGACGTGAACAGCGAGAGCCGGCTCCTGATGCGTCGGAACATACGCGACCGCGTCGCAGAGATCGCCCCTTTTCTGACCTATGATCCCGATCCCTACATCGTTCTCGGCGAAGATGGCCGGCTATCGTGGATCCTGGACGCCTTCACGCTTTCCGACAGCTATCCCGATTCGACCCACTATCCGCTTGGCGATAATCTCATCAACTACCTTCGCAATAGCGTGAAGGTTGTGATCGATGCCTATAACGGCACAACAACCTTCTACGTGTTTGATCCTACCGACCCGATTGCAGCGGCCTACCGCAGAATTTTCCCGACACTGTTCAAAGACGCTTCGGCAATGCCCGCGGACTTGCGAAAGCATGTGCGCTATCCCGAGCTGTTGCTCAAGCAGCAGGCCGATGTGTATGGCCTTTACCACATGACGGATGCGGAAGCCTTCTACAACCGCGAGGATTTGTGGACGGTGGCGACCGAAGTCGGGATGGGCGACTCGGGGGAACAAACGACGGAAGAAATGCAGCCGAATTTCGTGCTGATGAAGCTGCCCGGTGAGCCCAGCGAGGAGTTTGTGGACATCCTGCCCTTCACGCCGGCCAACCGCAACAATCTGATTGGCTGGATCGCGGGCCGGAGCGACGGCACCCATTACGGCACATCGGTGGTCTATGACTTCCCGAAGACCAAACTGGTGGACGGGCCGCTGCAGGTCGAGGCACGAATCGACCAGAACGCGCAGCTCTCGGGACAGCTGACGCTCTGGAACCAGCAAGGCTCGCATGTACGCCGTGGCACACTGCTGGTGATTCCGTCGGGAAAGGCACTGTTGTATGCGGAACCGATTTACCTGCAAGCTCAGAGGAGTCCGATGCCGGAATTGCGGCTGGTGGTGCTGGCGCTGCAGGACCGGCTGGCCTACGGGCCGACTTTCGAATCGGCCATGACGGCTCTGTTCGGGGGCGCGGTGTCCTCTCTGACAGCTACTGGCGCGGGGACACCCGAAGCAGTTCCTCCCAGCGCGACGTCGTCAGTTCCGCCTGATCGCAAAGCCTTGATTGGCGAAGCTGCCAAGGATCTGGCCGACTACCAACGCTTAACCGCCGAAGGGAAGCTCGGCGAGGCTGGACAGAAATTGGAAGACTTGAAGCACGTTCTCGAGAGGTTAAACACTGAACAAAAATAACTTGCCCAGCCGGTAGCGGCAAGTTGTGTCGCCATGGGAAACTGGGGTATGGCAAAGAAAAGAATCGCCCGTCCGAATGAAGAACGCAGAGCGAACGAACTCATAGCTAAGATTAAGAAGCAGAAGGCGGCGAAGGAGAACGGCAAAGAGACGGCCCCGGTTTTGGTCCCGCCACGGGAGGAAGCCAACGCCGAGCGGTGATGAGATGCGAATCGGCTTAAGCGATTATTCCTGGGTTGTTTCCTAGACCTCCGGTCAAACAGCCTTGATCTGCTCGTGCACTGCCCGGTAAGCCTGATCGATGGCGGCGTTAGTGTACGCGCTGCCGGCGGCATCGGAATTCGCAATCGAGATTCGGCCAAACGGCTTCCGGCCGATCACGCAGGGACGCTGGTCCCGAGGCAGGTCGGGATCGGAGAGCGAGTCAAACTCGTAGGCATAGCCGTGGGCCCAGCGGTTCACCGTGATTCCGGCGATATCGCGCGCGACATCGAGCCCGTCGGAGCCCAGCATTCTCTGCAACTGGTCGCGGATATTGCGTTCAAAATCCTCAAAGGACGTGCTCATCAGTTCATACCGTCCCATGCGATATTGGTCGCGGCGCGGAAGGCCCGGCTTGCAGGGCGTGCGCAGCATGAACAGGATCATCGGTTCTTCCGGCTTGCTCGGGAACTGGTAAGTGCCAATCGAGACGGGGAAATCCAGTTTCGTCAGGCAGTGATAGCTGCCGGGAGAGACAATCTGCTGGATGCCCAGCTTGTGAAACGTCGTCCAGTTTCGGAGTGCGACGTGCGTATAAATGAGCGGCTCTTTCACTCCTAGTTTCAGAGCTTCCCTCTGTGTTTCGGGCAATTCGGGACAGAGATAGGGAATCATCATGTTGTAGCAGGCGAGGATGCACGACTTCCCTTTCACCGAAAATAGATGATCCCCGCGCATGTACGCGACCTGCACTTCTTTGGATGAGGCGGCATCGCCACTGTGGCGCGCCCACACCGCGGTGGTGTTAAGTCGAATGCGCACTGGATTAGCCGGATCGTCGAGGCGGCCGTAGTCACAGCGGGCGGTCACGACATCCTCCATGGTGTGACCGGAAATCGATCCGGGAATCAGCGAGCGCACCAGCAGTCGCGCAATCGACGCGTTGCCGTCGGGGAAATGGAAAATGTAGGGCTCTTCTTTTTCAAGCTCTCCCAAGCCCAAGCCGTCGAATCCGGCGTAGAGCATCGCGTGGTAATCGTCCGGGTTCAGATAGCACGCCAGCGCGGAAATGGCGTCGATGCCGCATGCAAACAGATCATGCGTGTAACTCTGGAAGAACGGCAAGACGTCGGGATGAGCGCCGCAGATGGCGGTCAGAAAATCGGCATAGCTGATTTTCGCTAAGCGCTCGCGCTTCTTTTCGCGGGAGAGTCCCGGCAGATAGTCGGTCTTCGCCGTGTAGAGGCGAACGATGTCGCGTTTCGCAGTTTCAGAGAGCGGCGCCTGCTGCACGAACTCGGCCCAAGGCGTGGAACCCATCCCGGGAACGAGCCGGTCCTTGCCAAAGGTCTCACGGTCGAAGAAGCATGCCGTGCCCAATCCGTCGTAGAGTTTCTGATCGTAATCCTGGTAGAAACGCTCCGTCTCAATCCCAAGTTCCTTAAGCAGGCGCTTGGAGACGGCGCTGTACTCGGAGGGACTCTCGATCGATTGCGTCCCGCCATTGCTCAGCAGCAAGCGGTTGCCGACGCGGAATTCATTGCGCTTAGCGTGGCCGCCAAAATCGTCGTGATTGTCCAGAATCAGAATCCGCGACTTTGCTCCCGCATGCTGACGGAAGAAGTAGGCTGCCGCCAGTCCGCTGATTCCGCCGCCAACAACGATGAGATCATAGCTCTCGCCCGTAGGTTGAGCCTTGCCGGCATCGTTCCAGAAATCTCCGTCGCGCAGCTTGTGGGCGTACGTGAAGGTTCCTTCGTGGTTGCCCCGCATGCCCATCAGGGCGGGAGGGTAATAGTTGGAAGATTTCTCGGGTTGGAAGTTGGGGTCGTCGAGGCCGAAAAAAGGACCTGCACCGGACGCCAGGATCGAACCGCCGACAGCAATGCTGACCCCGTTCAGGAAGTCGCGCCTGGTAATCCTGCGGTCCAATCCCAGTTCTCGATCTCGAGCGTCGTCGGGCATAAGGATTCGAAAATGAGCCTTCGGATTCTCGGGCTCCACATTCGGACTCGACAAGTGGCGAACGAGAAGTCTGTCTGGTGAGCCTATGTGCGACCTAATATAACTCAGAGGCTGGGACTGCGTTTGCGGTGCCGCGGCTGCCATCGAATAAAAGCAGCTTTGCCGAATGATCGCAACCGTTTTCCCGTATATACTGGTGCAGAAGCGGACGTTTGCAGGGGCATTTTATCGCCAGGTAAACGTTTGCTGGGCGTATCGCTCGCTATCCTGGCAGATTCCCTATTTCTTTCTCGAAGGCCTGACATGCACATAAGGATGATTGGCTCTCTGATCCTCGGGTTCGCAACTCTTCTTGCCGCTTCCGACCAAAATACGCCCAGCGCTCCCGAAGCGCTGAAAGTCGAAGGAGATGTGGAGTACACCCATGATCCGTCGATCGCCAAGGATGGAAATACGTGGTACCTGTTCGGAACCGCCAACGGCCCGGTGAGGAAAGGCGAGCTGCCGATACGGTGCTCGCAGGATCTTCATCATTGGCGTCTCTGCGGTTATGTATTCGACAAGATTCCCGACTGGATCGCGAAGGAGAGCCCTCAAACCAAGGAACTGTGGGCGCCCGATATCTCGTACTTCAACGGTGAATACCATCTCTATTATGCGTTCTCGGTGTTTGGAAAAAACACTTCGGGAATTGCACTTCTGACGAACAAGACGCTGAACCCGAGCAGCCCGGATTTCCACTGGGCCGACCATGGACTGGTTTTGCGCTCCCGCCTGCAGGATGATTTCAATGCGATTGATCCGAACCTCGTAATGGATGAAAAGGGGCAGCCTTGGCTGGCTTTCGGCAGCTTCTGGACCGGCATCAAGATGCGCCAGATTGACCGGAAGACGGGACTGCTCTCAACGAAAGACACCAAACTGTATTCGCTGGCGAGAAGAGAGCGGCCAAAGAATCCTCCGCCGAACCCGCCAGGACTGCCGGGGGACTGGCAGGCGATTGAGGCTCCGTTCATCATCCATCACGGAGACTACTACTACCTGTTCGTCTCGTTTGACCTTTGCTGCCGCGGAACCCGGAGCAACTATAAGACGATGGTCGGGCGCTCTCGAAATGTCACCGGACCTTATTTGGACGCCGGCGGGACGGCGATGCTCGAAGGCGGAGGCACGCCACTGTTGCTGGGAAACGATCGCTGGGTAGGACCCGGAGGAGAGTCGCTGTTGCAGCAAAAAGACGGAGACATCATGGTCTTTCACGCATATGACGCAAAAACCGGCGACGCCTACCTGCAGATTTCGACCGTGGCCTGGGTGAATGGCTGGCCGAGGGTCGAGCTGGAGGGTGGAAATCCTGCCAACAAATAGCTGAGCGGCTGTCACTGTTTCTGCTTCGGCTCGGGAACGCTCACCTGGTCTGGGTCGAGAATCCTCAGCACGTTCTGATGCTTCTCGACTTCCTCGTGCTCGATCTGGCTGGCTTTCTCCAGCTCCTTTTCGGAATCTGCTTTCCGGCCCAGTCGCGCATCGGCCAATCCTAAGTAATAGTGAGCTTCTCGAAGGCCGGGATCGGACGCGACGGCCTTTGCCAGAAAATCGACGGCGTCGCTGTAATTCTTCTGCTGAAACCTCACTCGCCCCATCCCGGTGAGCGCTCCGCCGTGCTGAGGGGCGCGCCCAAGAACGCGTTCGAATTCCTGAGACGCCGCATCCAGATCCCCGGTCTCCAGAGCCATCAATCCCAGCCGGAAATAAGACTCGGTTTGTCGTGGCTGGAGTTCGATCGACTTTTCGTACTCGGCTTGAGCCTCAGTGGATCGCTGCAACGCCTGCAGAGTCACGCCCAGAGCGTAGTGGCCCGAAGCATCCTTCGGACGCAGCTCGACATATCCGGCAAAAGCCTGTTGCGCGTTGTCGAATCTGGCAAGAGCCATTTGCGCCCGTCCCAGGCCGTACAGAGCCTGGCTGTCATCAGGCCGCAGTTTCAAAGTTTGGGTAAAAGCATCGATTGCATCGGGGAACAGAGCCATGCGCAAGGCGACCATGCCGAGATCGTATTGAACATCCGCCGAGCTGGGATTGACTCGGCGAGCTTCGATGAGAAGGGCGAGAGCTTTTTCGAGTTCGCCGTGTTCCGCGGCAGCGTGCGCCTGAGTGCGCAAGATCTCCGTCAGAGCCCCTTGAGCGTCTTTCCTCCCAGGATCAAGCCTGAGAGCTTCCTTCAGCGATGGAATCGCCAGGTCATCCTTTCCCATTTGCAGGTACAGTAGGCCCAGGCTGGCGTGGGCTCCAGCGAAGTCTGGTCGAAGTGCGATGGCTTTGCGGAAGAGTTGCTCCGCATCGGGTTCGCGCCTCTGCTCTGCCCGGATGATGCCCAGAAGAGTCAGCGCGTGCACGTTCGTGGGAGACGCTCGCAGCACAGACTCCAATTCCGTCTCTGCGTGAGTAGTGTTGCCGGCGGCGAGGGCCGACGCGGCATCACGGATCGCGGCAGCATCCGGGGGAGCAGATGCTTGTGCCCAGGCAACGACAGGCGCGACAAGAAGGAGGCACAGGATGACCGGACGGAACATGATCGCTTTCACCAAGAAGCGCCGGTCGGGAGCCATCGCGCTCGAATGCATATGACCACGTTATCGCGTATCTCTGCCGGAAGCCATTCCTCTCTGAGAGTGCGAATCCTTGTCCCGGATCAGCGTGGAGGTCAGGCGAAACTGCTCATCCGCCAATGGCTTTCGTCCCAGGCGCTGGTAGATTCGACCCAGCAGGTAATGCCCGGAGCTGTCGGAGGGCTTGAGTTTCACTGCCTGCTCGGATTCCGGCAGGGCCGACTCGAAATGCCCCGCATCAAAATAGGCCTTGGCTAGGGCGTAATGAACCTCGAACTCTCCGGGAGCAATCGCTGCGGCGCGCGTGAGCAAAGGAACGGCGTCGTCGATTCGGTTCGATTTCTCCAGCAGCGAACCCAAATTCAAGTAAGGCTGTTCGGAGTGCGCCGGTGCGGCCTGATCGAGCGCGATCGCTTTTCGGTAAGCGGCGATCGCCTGATCCGTGCGATTTCTGGCTTCCAGACTGAGGCCCAAATTGTCGAGCGCCTTGATATTTCCGGGATCCCGCTTGAGGACCTCTTCGAAGGCTGCGATGGCCAGGTCAAACTGGTTCTGCTGATAGCGAACCCGCCCGAGGTGATAGCGCGCTTCTACTTCGGTGGGATCCATCTTCAGGGAGGATTCCAGGTAGCGAGCGGCATCGTCATAGTCCTGGAGAAGGACGTAATCGAGCGCGACGATCATCAGATCATTGGCCGTCGGCGGCTTCAGACGGGCCGCATCCGTGAAAAGTTGCAGAGACTCTTTCGGCTTGTCCTGGCGAAAAGAGACGTAGGCCAGAAGATAGGCAGCGTCGTCCGATTGCGGATGAGACTTCGCGTAGCTCTGCAGAGCGCTTTCGGCACCTGGAAATTCCTCGAGATTGATCAGAGACTTGCCCAGATACAAGAGCGCATCGGTTTGTCCGGGATTGCGTTGTTCGCAATCTTTGAAGCCGGCAGCCGCTTCCGACCACTGGCGCTGGCGGAACATGCCGATAGCCGTATCGCAGACCGGAATCTGGCCCCACCCGTCCACCGGCACAAAAATGGCGGTTAGCAGGATGGCGGCGGCAAACTCTCTTCGCATCAATTGCTTCCCTGTTTGACCGCAGAATCCGATTCGGTCACGGTCAGGATCTGATCTGCCTTCACATTGGACAAAACCTGCTTGATTCCGCTGGGCCACCGAATCTCCACATGCGGAATGGACGATGCAGGTCCGAGTCCGAAGTGTACGCGCTTGTCACTCGACGACTGAAAGCTGCCGGCGGTGGTCACAGTCTCGTACTGGCTGCCGGCCGGAGTCGTGATTCTAATTTGCGCCCCGATTCCGTCGCGGTTGCTCTTGACGCCCACTAATTTGAAGGTGATCCAGTGATTCTCCGTCGGCGTTTCGTTGTGAAGCACCCAGGCTGGACCATCGTTTGAGGTCACGACCACGTCGATCTTGCCGTCGTTATCGAGGTCCCCTTCTGCCATGCCGCGCGACGCCCATTTCTGCTGAAACACGTCTCCGGAACGAGACGAAACGTCCACAAAGCGCTTGCCTCGGTCATTCCACAGCAACAAGGGCGACTCTTTATACCGCAGGTGCGGCTCGTTGACTTCAATGGTGTCCATCACGTGGGATTGCACGATGAACAGATCTTTCCATCCGTCGTTGTCAAAGTCGAGAAAGCGCACGCCCCATCCCGAGTGCAGCAGGCTGATGGCGCCCAAGCCCGAGATCAGAGTGGTGTAGTCAAAACTGCCGTCGCCCAGGTTCTGATAAAGGGCATATTTCTGATTCGCCAGGTCCGTGATGATGACATCCGGCCAGCCGTCGTTGTTGTAATCCTCGAAATCGACACCCATCCCCGCAAAGGTAGCCCCGCTGCCGTCGAGAGCGACGCCGGAGGGCAGGCCAATCTCCTCAAACGTTCCATTGCCTTTGTTGTGGAAGAGATACTCTGGAATGGAGTCGTTGCTGAGAAGAATATCCATCCAGCCATCGTGATCATAGTCTGCGATGGCGAGGCTAAGTCCTTTGCCCGGCTTGTCGATGCCAGCCTTTTGCGAAACCTCGGTGAACTTGCCGTTCCCGTCGTTGTGGTAGAGCAGGACCGAGGCCGGCTTGAAAAGGTCGGGGTGGCAATACGAGCGGAATCCCTCTTCGCGGTGACCGCAGTAGATGTCGTCGAAGTCCCAAACCATGTAGCGCGCCACGATCAGGTCCAGCCGGCCGTCATTGTCGTAGTCGACCCAGGCGGCACTGGTCGCCCAACCGGAACCAGCGACGCCTGCGCTCTCAGTCACATCGGTGAAAGTGCCATCGCCGTTGTTGTGGTAGAGAGTGCTGTGGCCGTATCCGGCGACAAAGAGGTCGTCGTAGCCGTCGTTGTCATAATCGCCGACTGCCACGCCGGTCGAGTATCCAGTTCCGGCGACACCTGCCTTCTCGGTCACGTCTTCAAACGTGCCATCGGGTTTCTGGTGATACAGGCGGTTCCAATAAGAGGCGTCGGCCTTCTGTGGAATGGCGCCCTTGGGCATGGGATCATCGATGCGGGCGCCGTTCGCGAGGAAAATGTCCAGCCGGCCGTCGTTGTCGTAGTCGAAGACGGCCACGCCGGACCCCATGGTTTCGAGCAGATACTTTTTCGAGGTCTTGGAGGCTTGCTGCTTGAAGTGGATGCCCAGTTTCTGCGTCAAGTCCACAAACTTGCCGGCAATGCCGCCGTCTGGGGATGGCGGAGTGCCGGAGCGCGCAGTCTGCGCACTTCCGGGCAAAAAGAGAACCAGTGCAGCGAGACAGACGGACAAGACCAGATTCTTCAGACGCGTGCGAAGTCGACTGTCGCGGGTTCCCTTCACCACTGTGAGTGTAATACGGCCGACGCCGAGCGTTCGCCGGGGCCGTTCCTGACGAAAAGATCAGGCCGCCGCGAAAGCGACGGCCTGGAGTTCACTGGGGATCCAGTTGCAGCTAGAACTCAACTTTGAGCTGCAACTGGATTCGCCTTGGAAACAGCAGATACCCGCCACCGCCGGTAGTGGAGAAGCTGTTCCAGTTGATCACTCCGAAATTGCCGCCCAGCCCGTTTGACTGCGTCGGCAGGGCGTTACTGTCGATCGGCCCAAGATCTCCAGGACGATTCCAGATGTGCCGGTTGAAGGCGTTGAGGAAGTTCACCTGGAACAGGACATCACTGTTTTCGGTGATTTGCGTTCGTTTCATCAGGTTGAAATCCTCACTCAGATATGCGCCCATTCGAATCGACCCATCAACACGGGGTGAGGTGCCAAAGGCGTACGTACCTCGGGACGTAAGGTTTTGAGAGGAGTTTGGATCGTCAAACGCTGGAGACGTAGCGTTGGACGCCGTATCCAGTGGGTTGAATATCGGAATGCCCGGATCGCCCGCGGCAAAGGTCTCAGCGGTGATCGGCACGAAGTTGCCCTTCCTGCTTTTCCAGGCCGAACTGAATATGGACCCCCCGGTGTAGTCGTATCGAATGCAATCGGCGTATGCCGGAACGCCCGTGGCGCAACCGAAGGCAATCGGCTGGCCGCTTTCGTAGCGCTGGATGCCGCTCACCGACCATCCACCCGCCACACGATCGACAACCCCTCCGCGGGAGAGGAATTTCTTGTTCTTGCCGAACGGTAGTTCGTAGACATAGCTGAGAACAAAGTTCTGAGGCAGGTCCTGGTTGCTGATTGCTTTGTCGCCTTGCGGGTTGAAGACATTCTGCGGGGCGCCGCCCTGATGCAGAGTTGCAAAGAAGGGCAGCGCAGAATCCGCGTTGGTCAAGGTTTTCGACCAGGTATAGGAAGCCATGAGGTTCAGGCCGTTGCGGAAGCGGCGGGTCAACTGGGCTTCGAGCGCGTTATAGGTCGACTGCCCGAGGTTCTCCAGCTGTCCGTCGGTATTGAATCCGAAGTATTGGGGGAAGGGCACAAGTGCCTGAGCCACGATCGCCGAACTTGGGAACCCGGCATAGGGCGGCGCCACGGCTGTCTGAGACCCGATGGGCGTGAGGAGCGATGCACCCATGGAAAAGTATTGCGGGTTCAGGGTGTTAACGGCGTCGTAATTCGAACGCAGGTTTTGAGAATGCTGTCCTACATAAGCAAGGTCCATGATGAGGTCGGGCGCGAGTTCCTTCTGGATTTCCAAGCTCCAGTTTTGGGTCATCGGGGGCCGGCCGTATGACGGGTCGGTGTATTGCGGACCCGTGAAGTTCAGTTGGGTGGGATCAAGATTTGGCGGAGCAGGGTACGACGGCAACCCCGAGTCGATCTGCAACGCCGGATCGAAGCCATTGATGCTGTTGAATGAAGGATTAGCCTGGAAACCGGTACGGTTGAAGCCACCGAAATCGGCGTACTGCAAGTTGCCATAGATGATGCCGTAGCCGCCACGGAAGACCATCTTGTTGTTGAACATTGCTGGAGCCCATGCAACGCCGATGCGCGGACCGATATCCTTTTTCCAGATGTTGGCCCAGCGTTCGTCAACGTTTCCGTTACGCCCGGCGCCGGTTCCGGCAAATACCAGTACACCGGGAAGGTTGCCGGCTCCAGGATTCGGCTGGGTCAGGCTGATATTGGACGTGTTGCCGTGTGCTTCTCTTTCTGGCTCGTCGACGTCATAACGCAGGCCGAGATTGAGAGTAAGAGTCGGCGTCACCTTGATCGTGTCCTGTACGAAGCCACCAAAGTAGCTGCGCAGCCATCGCGGCTGACTGGCATAGGCGGTCACGTTCGCCGAGTCCAGTTCGCCGAGCAACATGCTGGCGATGCCATTGCCGCTCAGGTTGCTGGTTGCGGCGGTCCCGGCGGTCTGTCCTCTGCCGAAGTTAAACGAGCCGCTCGTATTCTGGAAGTTGAGCGGGTTGAACTGCTGGTACCACTGCTCGTATCCGAATTTGAATTCGTGCTTTCCTTTCACCCAGGTGAGCGTGTCGGCAAAGCGAAATCCATTATCGATAGTATCGCCGTCTACGTTGTCGCCGTAGCCTGCAATCGGGGGCTCTCCCGGGGCAATTGCCGGAAACATGGGGCCGCTGGCTCCAGTAATTCCGAGGGTTGCATCCCAATCCTCTCCGTGTCCCAAGCCCACGCCGGCTCCAACGTTTTTACTGTTGGTGCGGTTGTAGCCCAGGTTGAGGTGGTTGAGCATCGAGGGAGTGATCGAATAATCGTAGCCAAAGCGGATATAGTGAGTACCAAAAAACTGATCTCGTCCCGCTCCGGCAGGATTTGCCCACTCCGGCACAGTCGAGGTTCGAACATTGTTACGCGAGGAGTACGTGAAGTACGCCTTACTCTTCTCGCTAATGTTCTGGTCGATCCGGAAGGTCATAGTCGTATCGAGGATCGGGTAGCTATAACCAAAGGTATAGTTGTTTGCCAGGCCGCTCGTCTGTGCCGTCGGATAGTAGGACAGCAAATTCTGACCTACAGTTGAAAACCGGTTGCTCGGAATCACATTTCCAGTGCTTCCGGGTTCGTTCATGAAGGCGGTGCGGCACTCGACGCCACCTACCGTCTGCGTGGTCGCGGGATCAAAGATCTCGCCCTGGTAGATCGGAGTGCCATCGCACGGGTTGGTGCCCAGCACGTTCCCGGTGTCTAAAGTCGCTGAAAAGTCTCCACCGAGTTCGGCGTTGGTTGGAACTGTCGAGGGCTGGGTTCCTCCAACCGACTGTCGGTATTGTTCCCACGAGAAGAAGAAGAACGTCTTGTCTTTGCCGTTATATAGGTGAGGGATTCGGAAAGGACCACCGAACGTCCCGCCGTAATCATTTTGTTTGTCCAGGGGAGTTCGGAATGTCGCATAGGGCAATCCCTGCGACAGTGCGAAATCGTTTCCCCACGTATTGGCGTCGAGGTCTTCGTTGCGGAAGATGTCGTAAATCTCGCCGTGATAGGTGTTAGTCCCACCCTTGGTGTTAAAGCTCTCGATTCCACCGGTTGTCATGCCGAATTCGGCGGGCAGAGTTGATGTGATGACCTTGAACTCGCTGAGCGCGTCGACCGAGGGAGCGGTCTCGTCAAAGGAAGAACCGTTCTCCGAACGGGTCATGGAGGCTCCGTCGAGCAAGACTTCCGTGCCGTAGTTCTGACCTCCGCTGATCTTCGACTCAAACGTTCCGCCGTTGCCAGAGTCAGAGCCGGGACCGACAGAGCCGGGAGTCAGGTAGACAAACGCCTCCGGCGACCGCATGGCCTGCACCGTGCTACCCAAGGCCAGAGGGAGGTTCAGGATTTGCGTCGTACCTACGACAGTTCCGATATCAGCACTCTCCGACTGGACGGTCGGGGCGTCGGCATTCACGACCACGCTCTCGGTGATCGCGCCGGGAGAAAGCTTCACGTCCAGGGCCGACGTGGTGGCAACCTGCACGACGATGCCGGTCAGGGTCACCGTCTTGAAGCCGGTAGCGCTGACAGTCACGTCGTAGGTCCCGATATTGACGTTCGGGAATCGATAGGCACCAGCACTGCTCGAAACCGCTCCATAGACCGCGCCGGTCGATCGGTTTTTGGCGGTGAGCTTGGCACCGGTAATCAGAGCTCCGGTGGGATCAGTCACGTTCCCGGCGATGGCGCCCTGATTCTCCTGGCCGCTGGCTATGGGAGCCAGCATAAGAGCAACCGTCAGAATGCAGAGACCGATAGTGACAACTCGATTCGCGAAACCCTGCAAACGCTGCATAGTTCTTTCCTCCGAACCGAAACCCCAGAATTTAGGACCCCGGCGGCAGGGCCGGGCAAACGTTTACCCACTGCGCCAACAAAAACCCGTCAGCGGTCCGTCGCTGTCGACCGCTTGAGCTTGTCCTGCAATCTCTGCGCCTGGTCGGCGTCGTCTTCCTGCTTCAGCTTTAAAAACGTATCGAGAGCCGCTCTTGATGCTTCCGGCTCTTGAGCCCTCCGGTAGAGCTGCGCCAGTTGGTAGTACGACTGCCTCAGCGACTCCCGGTCGGCGTGGCTTCCTTTGGCGACCTCGGCCCGGAAATCCTCGATCGCGTCCTGCACTCGTCCCATCTGGGCTTCGGCCCGGCCGCGTTGGTAATGCGTATCGAGATATTCCGGCGACCGGCGCAACACGTCGGTCAGGAGCGATATCGTCACCTCGGGTTTCGAGCGCTCCAGGCTCACCACTGCCAGCTTGTACATCGAGGAAACACTCTCGGGATCGATCTTGAGCTCTTCCTGAAATGCCGCTTCCGCTCTTACGAGGTCGTTCTGCTTCCAGTAAATATCGGCCAACTCTTCATGCAGTCCCGGCTCGAGTGGGCGTAAATTCAGGGCATTCTGGCACTCATGAACCGCGTCATCGAGCCGGTCCGCCTCGACGAACGACTGAGCGAGGGCCTGGTGCACGCGCCATGAGTTGGGATCCGCTTGATACATCTGCTCATAGCTCTCTTTCGACACCAGCATGTGCGCACGGCCCCGATGGTAAAGAATGTCCACGTCTTTCGGGCTTAACAGCGCAGCCTTATCCAGTGATGAAGAGGCGGCATCCGCATCGCCTGCCGCCAATTGGGCGACGCCCAGCCACATCAGAGCCTTGGCATTGGTGGGATCCATTTGCGTCTCGCGACGCAGTGCAGTGATCGCGGAAGGATAGTCGTCGAGGCGATACTTGGCGACTCCGAGAAAAAGATGCGCACCCTTGAGTTTGGGAGACAGGGCAACGGCCTTATCAAAAGCCGTAACCGCTTCCTGGAAGTGTCCGTCCTGCAAGAGCGCCAGCCCCAGGTTGAAGTGAGCCTCGGCAGAGCTGGGCAGAATATCGGTGGCGCGACGGAAGGAGGTAGCGGCGAGATCCCAGTTTCCCGTGTGCATCGCCTGGGTTCCCTCGTTAAACGATTTCTCAAACACCGGATTCTGGCTGATCAGGGACACGGGTTGCGCCAAGACCACAAGCGCGCCCAAAAAGGCGACAAAAAAGCTCAGCTTTGTCCGTTTCCCCTGAATTTTCCCCACCCAGAAATGTGCCGACTGTAATACGAATCTACTAAGACTGTCAAGCGCTTTCCGTCCGGATTTCGACGGCTGAGCAAACGCTTACCGCGGCGAATGCCGGGATTTCGGAGGATAAATGGAAGAGAATCCGGAAGCGTAAACGTTTCCGCTATTTCTGAGAGGCGGGGGTGGCTTCTTTGCCTCCCTGCCCTTCCTGGATCGAAAAAAAACGATCGACCGAGGGCAAGATGAAGTGTTCGACGCGTCCACTGGGCCAGTGAATCTCTACGTCGTCGACCTTCGAAGCGCTCCCCAGGCCAAAATGGAGGCGCGGATCACTTGATGAAGCGTAGCTGCCACCGCTAATGACATCGGCACGCTGCCGAATTCCGCCGGCTTTGAGATACACCGATGCGCCAACGGCGTCGCGGGGGCTCCTGGGACCGCCAATCAGTCTGAGTCCGACCCAGTGATTGTTATTGGCGCAGACGTTCCTCAAGAGCACGGGAGCACGGTCGAGTTGGTTGATCACCACGTCGATTTTGCCATCGTTGAAGAGATCGCCAAAGGCGGCGCCTCGAGCCGTCAGCAAGGCGGCTAATCCTGTGTTCTTCACCGGCGGAACAAGCTCGAACTTCCCATTCCGCAAGTTACGGAACAGGAGCGGTCTCTCGGCGAAGGTCGTGCCCCAATCGCTGGCGTCGACGCCCGGATAGACGTGGCCATTCGCGACGAAGATGTCCTTCCAGCCATCATTGTCGAAATCGAGAAACCCCGTGCCCCATCCGAGGAATGGTATGGTCGCTTCTGCAATCTCGGCCTGATAGCTGACGTCGGTGAAATTTCCGCCCCCGTCGTTGCGGTAAAGCGGATTGTAGTCGTCAGAAAACACGGAGTTGTACAGGTCGAGCAGGCCGTGATTCAAGTAATCGCCGACAGCGATTCCCATCGAAGCGGTTTCGCGGCCGTCCTCGTTCAGCGCGTAGCCCGAAGCGTAGCTGGCGTCCTCGAACGTTCCATCGCCCTTATTGATGTAGAGATAATTTGGCGTTGAGTCGTTGGCGACGATGAGATCGACTTTCCCGTCGTTGTTGAGATCAGCAAAGACTGCGGTAAGTCCGTAGTAGTCGTTGGCATCGTTCACTCCGGCCTTTTCACTGACATCGGTAAACGTCCCGTCTCCGTTGTTATGAAACAGGTGGTCCGGTTCGCCTTTGAGGCCGCGAGGGCCGCACATCACCTTGAGCCCGCGGAATTCGCAGGTAGAAAAAGCGACGACCGGAGACCCCGGCACCGGCGGGTGAGCGATGTCGTAATGCACATACCCAGGCACGAACAGATCGAGGCGGCCGTCCCCGTCATAGTCACCGAAGGTCGCTCCCGTCGACCAATTGCCCAGAGTCACGCCGGCTTTCTCGGCAACATCGGTGAATGTTCCGTCATGATTGTTGTGATAGAGGCGGTTCTTGCCGAAGTTGGTGACGTAAATATCAGGCCAGCCGTCGTTATCGTAATCTCCTACCGCGACGCCAAAGCCCCAGCGGTCGTTAGTGACTCCTGCTTGTTCGGCGACGTCGGTGAAGGTTCCGTCGTGATTGTTATGAAACAAAGCTGCGTGCGGGGGAGAAGCTTTCCCCGACATGGCATCATAAGTTGAGCCATTCACGAGATAGATATCGAGCCATCCATCGTTGTCATAGTCGAGCAGAGCCACCCCCGAACCCACGGTTTCCAGAATGTACTGCGTTTGTGGCGTTCCCATCACGTGATGCCAGCGAGTCAGGCCGGCGTTGTCGGAGATGTCCTCAAAGACCACGGGTCCGGTATCGACGAATCCTCCGGCGGTGATCGGGCGCTTCTCGCTGTCCAGGACCGCCGCATGAGCGCCCCCGGTTGAAACCACGCCTGGAGCTTGCTGAGCGGCGCCTGCAGCGGTCTGATCTTTTTGTTGCGTGCCGGCCATGGTCGACAGAGCGACGACGCAGAGACAGGCCGGGATAGATCGAACCCACTTCATTCTTTTGCTCCGATGTGCAAACCTGAGTCGCGGCTTCAAGGGATCGCAGGACGTCAAGGTTTGTGCTCGTCATTTGAAGCCGTCAAGCTTCTGATCAATCCCGTTTCCCGCGGATCGAAAGGCGAACCGTCCTTTCGGAATATGTCATGAAACCAGAGTTTCGGTTCCGCGGTGTAGGTTTTCTCCCAGGAATCCCACGGATAGATCGTCTGCGTCTTCCCGCTGACGAATCCCCAATTGTAGGCGCCCACTCTTTCCTCCTTCAGCAACGGGAGGATCGCGGCGAACGTGCTGCCAAGCGGGCGAGCCATGTATTCGGTGCAGATAATGGGACGGTGGAAGCGTCGCAGCGAGGCAATGCGAGCCTTCATGACATCCGGCGGTTCATAGCAGTGGAACGTAATCACGTCTGAATTCTCTAGCTGGAAACGCGCCATCTCGCTAAGTTTCCCTTCCGACCAATCGCCTTGCCACACCCCGCTGGTCAAAGGCTGTGAGGGATTCGCGCTGCGCGCCCATTCCCATTCTTTCCTGAGCAATTGCAGGGCAGCTTCGGCCTTGTTCGGCATTTCCTCGCTTTTGTATTGGACGCTCCCGTTATCGGGTTCATTCATCAAATCCCAAATCAACACGCGGCGGTCATCGCGGAAATGCGAGATGACCCCGACAATGTACGGCTTGATTTCTTTGTCCCAGCGCGACGGATCCTTCAACATATCCGCGCCCGGAGCCTGCACCCAGCCGGAATTGTGCACGTGAGGACGAGGCTCTCGCTGCTTTCCGAGGTAAGGACGGGGATCCCAGACGGAATCGAGAAGTACGAACATCACCCGGATGTGGTGTTTGTCGGCTACTGCCAGGAATTCGTCCATCCGCTTGAGGAAGCCCGCGGGATCCTGCTGCCAAAGGAGGTTGTGCAGAAAAACCCGCATGGTATTCATGCCCAAACCCTGGGCCCAGCCGAGTTCGCGATCAATCGTGGGCAGATCGAACGTATCGGCTTGCCACATCTCCAGCTGATTGATGGCGGTGCTGGGAATGAAATTGCTCCCCACCAGCCAGGGCTGCTGGGCATACCAGTCATTCGCCCGCTCGACGCTCCAGCGCTGATCGGCAGCGCCGGACACCGCGGACAGCATGAGGCAAGAAATCAGCACAAAAATGGCGACGAACCTTGATTGCATAGAGCTTCTCCGGTGACGGACGGGCTGACTCGACAATGGACTTCGCTTACGGCTGAATCTGAGGCCAATCATTGGTCCAACTCAAGGAATTGACAAAAAGATACGCTGCGCCATCTGGAAGATGAATTGCGTGAAAAACGATGATGTCTCCATTCTGAGAATCGAGATACGCGGTTTGGCCGCCGGGCGCGTTCCAGTCGATATTATCTCCGGCGAGCAGTTGCGTGCCTCCGCCCTGCATCATGTCGACGCCATTCATGTCAGTGAACGGTCCGTTTGGACTGGCCCCACGCCCCACCATAATGCGGTAGTTGTCCTGATAAGGATTTGTGTTGCAACAGAAGTCAAAGGAGACAAACAGATAATAGTAGTTGCCCTTGTGCACCAGGCTCGATCCCTCGATCGGATCATACTGGGCGTTGGGGCGGTAAGCCAACGAATACACGGTTGGATTCGAACTCAACAGTTCACCCGATGTCGGGTCAATCTGCCTCTGCTTGATTCCGCTCCAGAAACTGCCGTACGTCAACCACACAGTGCCGTCGGCATCCACCAGAATGTTGGGATCGATGGCGTTGAAGTCGTCGGCCGCTGCGGATCCCAGCACTTCGCCTTGATCGACCCACCTGTAGTTGGGATCGCTCGAATCGAGAGTCGTGTTTGTTGCCAAGCCAATCACCGAGGTATTCGAGCCGAACGTCGAGCCGGCATAGTACAGATGATAAAGGCCGTTGAAATAGGAAATGTCGGGCGCCCAGAGACCCACAACGCCCGGAACCTGCTGTGTGACCCACTGCGGAATCGCGCTGAAGACGAAGCCGCATGCCGTCCACGCGACACGATCCTGCGAACACACAATCGGCAAGGACCCGCTGGTCGGAATGCCGGGATCGGTGCCAAAGACATAGTAGGTGCCATTCTGCCGCATCACGCTGGGATCGCGGAACGGCGTAACCGCCCCAGTCAGATGGTAATGGCTGAAGACGGCTGGGATTGAGGGATTGGACCCGGTGCTGCTTCCTCCTCCGCAAGACGAAGAAAGAACGGCCACGGCGAGCAAAATGAATCGAGCGCTTTTGCTTCTCAAGGAATTCAGAAATGCTTGCCCCATGTGGTGCATCACGGATTCAAAGGAGATTCCACGTTTGCCCGTCACTGCCGCGCGGAGTCGAGCTTGTAAAGAACGGAACTGTGCGGAGTCAACGGAGCCGCCAACGACGCCGCCGATCCCAGGTCTTGGCGTTGCCACAGATTGCGCAAGTTGTATTTTTTCTCCGCCAGACCGAGATTTCTCCATTTGTACCGCACGTTCTGCTTCTTGCTGCTGAGATTAAACACGGCCAGGTAGAACTCACCGTCCCGCGGCGCCCTTGAAAGCCAAACGGACACATCGGGCGTGCTGATGACTTGACGGCTTTCGCTCGAATGCTGATCCACCGCGATCACTTCAGGGTTCGTCAGCAACGAAACTGTCCATGCGTCACTGCGAGGCAGGTTGCCGCCCATGATCAGCGGAGAACGGAAGATGCACCAGAGTGTGAGCAACATTCTCTGCTCATGGTGAGTCAGGCGGCTCGCGCGCGCCTTCTGGCCCCACCCAGGTCTCGGACCCAGGTATCCGAGCGGAAGCATGTCGGCATCGGGCCAATGCCCCGGCTCGGTCTCGCTCGCCCACTGGGCTGCTCTCGGAAACTGGTCCACTAATCCCTGGGGATAAGGAACCGTGCTGTGCCACAGATCCCAAACGTCGTCAGAGATTCTCCACATTTGCGAATATTTGCGCAGCTCATCAACCTTGTCGATGGGAGCTTCTCCCGGCGAGAGGCTGAGCACCATTGGCCTGCCGGTCTTTTCGCGGGCCAGGCTCAGCATGCGAATATCGTCGCCTTTATAGGGATGACTGGCGACGCAATCGACCTTGAGGAAGTCGACGCCCCAACCGGCGTACAGCCTGGCGATTGAATCGTAGTAGGCCTGCGCCGCCGGACTGGCGGGGTTGGTGCCGAAATTGTCGCTGTTCCAGGGACATGTATCCGAGCGATCGGCGGCGTCTTGTGCGCGATACGGCGACCCGGCAATCGGCAGGTTCTTTTCGACTGCCAGCTTGGGGACTCCGCGAAGAAGGTGAATGCCAAACTTCAGTCCAAGCGAGTGGATGTAATCCGCGAGCGGCTTGAATCCCGCATCGTTTGCGCTCGAGGAGAACCGCGCGAGATCAGGAAGATAGCGCCCATATTCATCGATGCGGTATTGCGCCTTCTTGGAATTGCCCTCGGGCGTAGGGTTGGTGACAAACCACTCCATATCGACAACGACATATTGCCATCCAAACTTTTTCAAGTTGCGGGCCATCCATTCGGCATTGGCCCTGACATCGGACTCAGTCACCGTCGTACCAAACGAATCCCAGCTGTTCCAGCCCATGGGAGGCGTTGCAGCCAGCATCGTTGCCGTACTCTGATCCGCAGAAGAATGCAGGAACGGCAAAGGGTGGCTTCGGACCTTGGCTGGTGCACTGCCGATGACAGCGAACAACAGCAAGGCCAACACTAATGAGCTTGGTCTCACGCGGGCTCCCAAAGACTTTTCACGTCAACTGCACGGCGAGTTTCGTAACTGAGGCCGCCGGAAAACGAAAACGCAGCTCCTCTCCGCGAAGTTCCGCCGTCGCAGTTCGTGGTACGACCACGTTCCGGTCCGCGAAAGTGTTGTGTGCGTGGATATCGGAATTCGTGATAACGGTCGCTTCCGCAGATTTGATCTTTGCTCCGCGCACTACGATCTCGGCATCCCGAGGGTCGGTGACATGGGGATTGACCACGGTGACAGTCAGATCCTTTTCCCGGAGAGACGCTGCTCCTTTCAAACCCCAGAAGGACGCCGGTTGGCCGTCGCGGTCGTAGTGAATGGCCGGAGCCGAGAAAAGCGTGCGCAATGCCTGTCCACCTTGATGCGAGGCATACATGGCAAAGACATGTCCCACGGGCGTAACCACGAAGCGATCTTCATGCGCCAGATACAGGCTATTCAGGCAGTTGATCAACTGCGCGCAGTTGGCCATGGCCACCTTCTCCGGATTGCGGTTGAAGATATCGAGCGTCATTCCGCTGAATACCGCATCGCGCAAGGTGGGCATCTGTTCCAACTGGTCTATGGGAGTGGCTCCGCTGCCGGGCCGATACCATGGACCCCATTCATCGACAACCAGCTTGACCCAGTGCTCGGGGTCTTCTTCGCTCATCAACTGCCAATGGCCGTCAATCAGGCCTTCCATGCGGTCGCCCTCGCGCAGCAATTCGTACCAGTCCACGGGTTCAAATTTCACAGCATCGCCTTTGCCCTGCACCCAGTCGCGGGTGCGGCCACGGCTCAGGTTCCAGGCATAGTGATGAAGCGCCCATCCCCACACACTTCGCAGCTGGAAGCGGCCCTTGCGCGCCATCTCTTCGAAAAACCCCTGAGTCCACGACCAGTCATCGACGTTCGGACCGGAGGCGATGAAAGAGAGTTCCTCGCGTGCATCAGGGGACGAGAATGGCCGGTAGCGCGGCACCCAGGTGGTGAAGCGGCGGAATTCGACTGCGTACTCCTGCGCGGTAAAGTTTCCTCCGCATCCCCACGATTCATTTCCCACGCCCCAGAAACGCACCCCGAAGGGTTCTTTAAATCCCGCTGCCGCGCGCATGTCGGCCAGAGTCGTGCTTCCGGCGGGCGAATTGCAATATTCCACCCAGCGATAGAATTCCTCGGCGGGCAGGCTTCGCAAGTCGGCGGCGAGGTAAGGCTGAGCGCCAATCAGTTTGCAGAAGTGGGCGAACTCGTTGGTGCCGAACTGGTTCGGATCGTAGCGGTGGCTGGCCGGCGCCTCCGGCGCCTCGCCCTGATTCCAGAAGTTGGTGCGCATTGGCCGCTTGTCGGCCGGGCCAATGCCATCGCGCCAGTCGTAGCTATCGGCGAAGCACCCCCCGGGAAAGCGGACGACCGGCGCCTTGATCTTGCGCATCTCGTCAATCAGTTCCTTGCGGATACCGTCGACATTCGGCACTTTGGAATCGGGCCCCACCCAAACGCCGTCGTAGATCACCCCGCTGAGGTTTTCGGTAAAATGCCCGTAAATGTTGGGAGAGATCGTGCCCAACGGTTCGTCGGTCAGAACCTCGACGCGGGAATCCGCGTCCGATTGTGCGCACGCCAGCGGCAGAGACACCTTTGATGCGAGAATGGCTCCCGCGCCGGCGAGACCCGCACGAAGAAACTGTCGGCGTTCCATGAGTCGTGACCTCTCTGCGGAGAAAAAAGTTCGCCGCTATGGTAAACGTTTGCCAACGATGATGCTATAGTTTTTGGACACGAAGGTATCCTGCCGCGCATTTCTCCAATCTTCTGCCTGTGGTTTTGCCGCGGCGAACAGGTAGTCTATGGGAAATGTACCTGCCCTCGCCTAGAACCATGTTCCGCGCTTCGATCTGCGTACTGCTCTTGCAAGTTGTGGCCACTGCGGCCCTCGCCCAGGCCCGGGAGGCGGCCCCGGCCCCAGTCAATTTGCAGATCATCGTTGTCGAGTCTTCTGTCCAGGCGAATCGCGTTCTGCAACGGCTGAAGAATGGCGAAGACTTCGGGGCGGTAGCTAAAGAAGTCTCGATTGATCCGACGGCATCGGACGCGGGTTACATGGGGCGGATCGATCCCTCGACTCTGCGGGAAGAACTTCGAAATGCCCTGAAGGGTTTGAGTTCGGGACAAATCACGGATGTGATCCCGACTCACTCGGGCTACGCCATCCTCAAAATCCTGCCGACTTCGGAAACGCCACCCGTACAAGGCACTTCGCCGGCGCGACTGCTTCCCTCTTCGGCGACGGGAGCAATCCGTTACGCCCCGAACGTTGGGGGAAAAGGAGAAGCGGATCTCGCCTTCCGCGACTTTGCCAAGCCGGACGGATGGAATAAGAATCTGCGGGCCATGTGCGACATTCGCCAGAAATCCCTCGCCGCTGTAATCGACAGCGTTCAGAAGAGCCTGGACCCAGAGAATCCCGATGGCGTTGCTCACGGGCGTCCCCTCGACATCATTCAGATGCACTACGCTCTTGCCAATCTCTACGCCTACGAAGGCGAGATGGAAAAATCGATCGAGCACTGGGAGGCTGCCTATCAGATCGCGTCAGCACAGCTGCCCGGCGCCATGCCTGAACTGGAGGAAGTTCTTGGAATCGCCTACTTGCACAAATCGGAGATGGAGAATGATGTTTACCGGCATCCCGGCAATCAGTGCATTTTTCCTCCGGTCGCTAACCGCAGCTACGCCAAGCCGGCCGACTCGCAGAAAGCCATCGAATATCTCATGAAATACCTGCAGCGTAAGCCTGACGCGCTCGACGTGAGGTGGCTCCTGAATCTGGCGTATATGACGCTGGGAAAATATCCGGCCGCAGTTCCTTCCCAGTATTTGATGGCTCCTTCGGTCTTCGAATCTACTGAAGATGTCGGCCGCTTCGTCGATGTTGCCCCGGAAGCAGGCATCAATCTGTATTCCATGTCGGGCGGTCTGGTGGTCGATGACTTCGAGGGCAACGGTTTGTTCGACATCATGACCTCCGATTATGGCGAGTGCGCTCCCATGCATTTCTTTCACAACAACGGCGATGGAACCTTTTCCGACCGGACGGCCCAAGCCGGCCTTGGAGACCAGTTGGGCGGTCTGAATCTGATCCAGGCCGACTACAACAACGACGGATGCCTGGACGTTTTGGTTCTGCGCGGAGCCTGGGAATTTCCGCAGCGTATGTCTCTGCTTCGCAACAATTGCAACGGAACCTTCACCGATGTGACCGCCACCAGCGGGCTGGACGAACCGATCCAGACTCAAACTGCTGTCTGGGCGGACATCGACAACGATGGCTACCTGGATCTCTTTGTCGGAAACGAGAATGGGCCAAGCCATCTCTTTCATAACCGGGGAGACGGCACGTTTGAAGACATTTCACATGCCGCCGGTATTGATCGCGTGGGATATACGAAGGCGGTCGCGGCGGCCGACTACGATAACGATGGATACGTCGACTTCTACGTTTCCAACCTCAACGGCGATAACGTTCTCTTCCACAACAACCGCAACAAGACGTTTACTGACATGGCGCTCCAGGCCGGCGTGCAAAAACCCTGGCAAAGCTTTGGCGCATGGTTCTTCGATTACAACAACGATGGCTGGCCTGATCTGTTGGTGACGAGCTATTACGTTTCTGTGGATGAATCCATTCGCAGTTATCTCGGCCTTCCGCCGAATGCCGAAACCATGAAGCTCTATCAGAACCAGGGGGACGGCACGTTCCGTGACGTGACCAGCAGCGTCGGTCTGGATCGCGTGTTCATGCCCATGGGAGCAAACTTCGGCGATATCGACAATGACGGGTTCCTCGACATGTACCTTGGTACCGGGAATCCCAGTTACGCTTCCCTGCTTCCGAATGTGCTTTTGCACAACAAAGACGGAGAATTCTTTACCGACATCACGGCTTCCTCCGGCACCGGGGAACTGCACAAGGGGCACGGCGTGGCGTTCGCCGACATCGACAACGACGGCGACGAAGATCTGCTCGAAGAGGTTGGTGGCGCCGTGCCGGGCGACAGTCACGCTTTTCGACTATTTGAGAATCCAGGAAACAAGAATGACTGGATCAGCCTGCATTTGGTTGGCGTCAAAACGAATCGAGCGGCCATCGGTGCACGAATCAAAGTGACAGTGCAGAATGCAGGCGAAGCGCCCAGGACTATCTTTCGCACCGTGGGGAGTGGAGGCACATTTGGCGCATCTCCTTTGACTCAACACATTGGCATGGGTCATTCGGCCCACATTGTGAACCTTGAGATTACCTGGCCGGCAAGCCATAGCCATCAGACATTCGCGAATGTGGTTCCAGATCAGTTCCTCGAGATCAAAGAGTTCGCCAAGGACTACAGTAGGCTGGAAAGGCATGCATTCCGCCTGGGCGGTCAGAACCGAGCACGGAAGCCGTCGACGGCGATTTCGTCCCGGCTCACTGGGAACAGGTGAAATCCGACGATGGAGAATTGGATTCGGAGCGCGAGCCTGATCGCGTCATTGGCTGTCTGGCTTTTCGTTGCCAGCGCTTTCGGCGCACCTCAAAAACATGAAGTCACCGGGATCTTGCTCGCTTCCGATCCAGGTCAGCACACGATCACCGTTTCCTGCAAGGAGATCCCGGGCTACATGGACGCGATGGTCATGTCGTTCCGCGTCAAAGATGCGAAACTGCCGGATGGCCTTCAGCCAGGAGCAAACCTTGCGTTCACGTTGTTCGTTGATCAGGGGACATCCTTTGCCGAAGGAGTTCACGTGGTTCCTTTCGAGAGCTTCGAACTAGACCCGACCGAAGCGCACCGCCTCAAACTTCTGGAAAATGCCGCCCACGCCAGGCCGCCCTCGGACTCAGCATTGCGAGTGGGAGCGCCCGTACCGGACTTCCGCCTGAGCGATCAGAAGCGCCAAATGGTCTCTCTTTCCCAATTTCACGGCAAGGTCGTGGCCCTCACGTTCGTCTATACGCGCTGCCCGCTGCCCGACTATTGCACGCGGCTGGCGAATAACTTCGCCATTCTGCAACGCCGACTGAAAAGCCGTATGGGGCGCGATTTGATTCTCCTCACTATCGTCATCGATCCAGTCCATGACCAGCCGGACGCATTAGGAACATACGCCAACACTTGGAAAGCCGATGCCCGCTATTGGCATTTTCTGACGGGCCAGGTTGCCGAGATTCAGCAGGTCTGCCGGCATTTCGACATGGCCTTTTATCCCGATGAAGCGGTCTTTGTCCATTCGTTTCACACCGTGGTGATCGACCGCAAGCAACACCTTGCCGCCAATCTCGAAGGCAACAGCTTCACCGCTCAACAGCTCGGGGATCTGGTGCAGTCCGTCATGGGCCGGCAGTAGGCGTATGGAACGCCCGGGGGAAATCTCCGGCGGGCGGGAGGGCGCCAACTCCGCGGCGGCCGTCCCTTTGTTTGAGCAAACGTATACACCGGCCGAGGCTCGTGGGGGCAGAGCTGAACTTATTCCTCAGTCTTAACGGGAGGTTCGCCGCCGCTCGCTGGGCGACGCGGCGAGGGCCGTGGAGTCTCGTAGGATCAAGCTGGTTACAAGCCGATAGTTGGCGCGACGGCTGACCGGATATTCGTTCACTTCGCTCATGAGCGCGCAGAATGCTAACTTCGCCAGTTCGCTTTGAGACATCTGTACGGTGGTCAACGGCGGTGTTGTGAATTGAGAGAGACGAATGTCGTCGAAGCCAATGACCGAAAGCTCCGTCGGTATCTTTATTTGCAGGTCATAAGCTTCGCGGATGACGCCGATGGCGGTCATATCATTGGAGCAGAGGACCGCTGTTGGGCGACGGCGGTATCCGATAAGTTTGGTCAGCGCAGTCTTACCTCCCTCCAGGGTGTGGTCGCCCTCGATGATCATGTCAGCGGGGAGTCCGATTTCTGCCATCGATTGCTGGAACGCTGTCTTGCGCGCAAGGGCCGATTTCAGACGCAGCGGCCCGGCGATGAATGCAATTCGCGCGTGCCGGAGAGCGGCCAAATGCTGCACAGCCTGCCGAATCCCGCTCTGGTAATCGATCCTGATGTTGGCTACCCGAGGCGCGTCAGGACCAACGTCCACAAATACAAGGGGCACTTTACGGAAGCGAAGGTGTTCGATTAACGATTCCTCCATGCCGAAGGTGAGGATGGCGACGCCTTCCACGCGCCGCTCGATCATGCGGCGTACCGAGATCTCCATTCGCTTCGGATCGTGCGCGGTGGATGTCAGCAGAATCTCATAGTTATTCTCGACAGCCAGATCTTCAAAGGTCTGGACGATCTCCGGGAAAAAAGGATTCGTGATTTCAGAAACAACCAGGCCGAAAATACGGCTGCGTCCCGAAACCAGGGCCCTCGCCTGGGTATTCGGGTAATAGCCCAACTCATCGACTACCTTCCAGACGCGTTTCGCCAGTTGCGGATCAACCGTGGGGACGCGGTTGATGGCGCGCGACACAGTCGCCGTGGAAACCTTGGCTCGCCGCGCTATCTCGCGTATATCCATCGGAGAAAAGAAAGAGCTTCCAGACCAAGCCGGTCATTTTACCAGACACGGGTCTTCGGCCGAGGCCGGGTTCGTGCAGCTACTGGACTTTGGGGGTACAATTTGGCAAACGTTTACTCGACTTCGCCCATCAACGGTGTAGCCAGCAAGCGGGCGCAGGGAGAGGACATCATGATCCGACTTTCCGATCTGGAAGTATGGTTTGTGACGGGCAGCCAGCATCTCTACGGAACCGAGGTGCTGAAGACGGTCGAAGAGCACTCCCGTGTGATGGCTCGCGCCTTAACCGAGTCCCCGGAAATCCCGATCACGATTGTGCAAAGAGCAGTGATGACCGGCGCCGAGGAGATTCACAGCCTCTGTCTCGAAGCGAATCGTTCCAAACGCTGCGTTGCCCTGATCGCGTGGATGCATACCTTTTCGCCAGCCCGGATGTGGATTGCCGGTCTCCGGTCTCTGGATAAGCCGTTACTGCACCTGCATACGCAGTTCAACCAGGAATTGCCCTGGTCGACCATCGATATGAACTTCATGAATCTGAACCAGTCCGCGCATGGTGATCGGGAATTCGGATTCATCGGCGCGCGGATGAAACTCAAGCGCAAGATCGTCGCCGGCTTCTGGCAAGACACGGACGTCCAGGCTGAAATCGGAGCATGGATTCGGGCTGCCTGCGCGTGGCACGACGCGAATGAACTGAAGATTGCCCGCTTTGGCGACAACATGCGCAACGTCGCCGTCACCGAGGGCAATAAGGTCAGCGCTGAGATCCGTTTGCGCTATACGGTCAATGGTTATGGTGTTGGCGACCTGGTAAAGCGCATTTGCGCCGTAAGCGACGTCGAAACTGACAAAGTGATCAAGACGTATGACGAATGTTACATGATCGAGCAATCGCTGCGTGCCGGCGGAAGCCATCATCGATCTCTGCGTGATGCGGCAAGAATCGAGTTAGGCCTGCGCCACTTCCTCGAAGACACTGGAGCCCACGCTTTCACCGATACATTTGAAGATTTGCATGGATTGGCGCAATTGCCCGGCATTGCGGTGCAGCGCCTGATGGCAGACGGATACGGCTTTGGGGCCGAGGGCGACTGGAAAACGGCCGCTCTGGTGCGAGCCGTCAAGGTCATGGGCGAGGGTCTCCCCGGCGGCTCATCGTTCATGGAGGACTATACCTATCACCTGAAAGGTCCTGGCCAGGTTCTGGGCGCCCACATGCTGGAACTCTGCCCGTCGATTGCGGCGGAGAAGCCGTCGGTGGAGATTCATCCGCTGTCGATTGGAGGCAAAGCTGATCCGGTTCGCCTCGTCTTCACCGCGGGGAGCGGAAGGGCGGTAAATGCCTCCATTATCGATTTGGGGAACCGCTTTCGGCTGTTGGTGAATCAAGTAACTCTCATCGCTCCTGAGCATCCTCTGCCGAAACTGCCGGTGGCGAGGGGAGTGTGGATTCCCGAACCCAGCTTGAAGGTCGCAGCCACCGCCTGGATTTCTGCGGGAGGCGCCCATCACACCGCTCTTAGTCGCGCGATTCGATCGGAGCACTTACAGGATTTTGCCGACTTGGCCGGACTTGAGTGCGTGCTCATCGACAACACTACAACCAGCGCGGGTTTTCTGAAGGAATTGAGATGGAATGATGTGTATTACCACATGGCAACGGGATTCTAAGGACCTCTGCCGCTCCATTCGCCGTGAGTCGGCCCAGGGATTCAGGCACAGGCTCCTTGTGGCTTGCTCAGGAACGGAGGGGTTGCGTTGAGGAAGACGCCTCGAGATTTTCGCCGTCGTCCGCGGCGAGAACGCCCAACTGTTTTGCCAAATACATCGTAGCAGCGGCCGGCGTTTCGACCTTGAGCAGATGCTGCCGAAAGTCTTCGTTCATCAGCCGGCGTGCGAGCGTGGAGAACACCTGCATGTGAGTATTGGTCACGCCGGAATCGCGGAGCGCGAGCAGCACGACCATGCGCACCTGCTCGCCGTCGACCGAGTCCCAGTTGATGGGATTCCTGAGTCTCAAGACGCAGATCGAATCTGCAGTAATGGCGTCGGTCTTGCAATGCGGAGTGGCAAAGCCGAATCCGAGACCGGTCGAGTAAACGGCTTCGCGGGCCCACAACGCTTCTTCAAGCCGCTGCCGATCCTGGGTTCGGTCTGAGACATAAAATGCGTCGACCATCTCCTGGATGACCTCTTCTTTGGTCTGGCTCGTGCTTTCCAGCAAAACCAGTTCTCGGGTAAGCAGGGGCTCGCGCGTTCGGAAACTGCGAGCGGCAAGAAGTTCTTCGACAGCGGCCGAGGTTTGGCAAGCCACAGCATTCCTCAATATCTCCGTGCAATCCTGCGTCCGGAGGGTTGAGATGTATCGCTTACAGTGATCTACTTCGGCGGCCGGAACGCTGATCTCATCGAGCCCAAGTCCAATCAGGAGCGGGAGGTTACGGAGATCCCCCGCCATCTCGCCGCACATCCCGATCCATTTTTTGTGCGCCCGCACTGACTCAACAAGCTGCACGAGCAGTCGGAGAAAACCCGGATGCCGAACCGTAAACAGCGATGTGATCTTTGGATTGCTGCGATCCGCCGCCAGAAAATACTGACTGAGGTCATTCGTTCCTATGCTGAAAAAATCGACCTCGGCACATAGCTCATCCAGGATAAGTACGACAGATGGCACCTCAACCATGATCCCGATTTTGATGTCGGCCTGAAATGAGACGCCGTGATCGGCCAGATGCTGCTTCGCTCGAGTCACTGCCGCTTTGAAGGAAATGACCTCCTCGAATGATGTAATCATCGGCGCCATGACTTGCACTGGACCGAGAGCCGACGCCCGCAGAATGGCACGCAACTGAGACTGCAGAAGTTCTGGATACTCTGCGTAGATGCGTGCTCCTCGGTACCCAAGGAATGGATTCTCTTCTTGAGGCAGGTTCAGGTATGGAACTCTCTTGTCACCGCCCACATCGAAGGTGCGAATGATTACAGGTCGGCCATTGGCGCGGCGCGTCACCTCAGAATAAATTGCGAATTGCTCTTCCTCTGTCGGCGCTTCCTCGCGGCTAAGAAAAGTCATTTCCGTGCGGAACAAGCCAATGCCGTCAGATCCGTTCTCGAAGGCGAGGATTGCCTCTTCCCCCGACGATACATTGGCGCCAACCTCCATTGCCGGGTGCTTCCCGTTGAGTGCGAGTCGACCGGCGGACATCGGTGATCCGGGAACGCGCCTTTCAAGCGTCTTCTGTTCGCGCTCGTAAAATCGCACCACGGGCGGACTCAGATCGGGAAATACCAGGCCGCGGTTCGCATCAATCAGGATCTCGCGCCCGGGAGTGAGAGCCACGCGCGCATTGCGAATTCCCGCGACTGTGGGAATACCCAGTGATCGGGCCAGGATCGCTGCATGCGATGTCGCCCCCGATTGTTCGAGCAGCAGGCCTCGCAGCCAGCCGCGGTTGATCTGCAACAGCTGCTGCGGAGCCAATGCCTCGGCAGTCACGATCGAGGGGCCGTCAAGTTGGGGAACCGGAGCGGGATTCGTCCCGCCGATCTCTTCCAGCAGTTGCAGACAGATTTCCTCAATGTCCGCCGACCGCTGCCGGATGTACTCATTCTCAGAATGCCCGAGAAGATCAATGAAGAACTCGCCGGCGTGGATGACAGCCACCTCGGCTGATCGTCCTCGAGACACCTCTTCCGCAAGCTTCTCGACCAGCAAAACGTCGCTCGCCATTGCCAGATCAGCTTGCAAGACTGCCACTCCGACTGGCGTCACCGAGTATTTGAGTTTTTCTCCGATTCGCTGACGCACGGCCGAGATCGCTTCCTTAATGCGATCCAGTTCGCGCAGAGGATCACCGCCCGATGCGGAGCCCACCTTGTTTGGCAGAGCCATTCTTTTCAGCGGCACCACCTTGCCTTGGGCGATGCCGCGGCTGACCGGCACTCCGGAAAGACAGTTAGTCTTCGCAGCCAGAAGAGCTCGCGGAATCGCACCGCGGCCGACCGGCGCGGCAATGTCGGCCAAAGGAACGTCGCACCCCGAGAGGGTATCCTCAAGAAAGCGTCGCAGAGCGGCTCGCGCGGCATCTTCGTCCCGCCCAGTAACCCGCAAGGCACAACGATCCTTGAACCGGATGTCAGCGGCAATAATGCCGAGCACGCTTTTGGCGTTTGCGGACAATCCATTGCGCAGATTGGTTAGCGTGAGCCCGGCTTCAAACTGATTCGCCACCTCGGCAAGCTGGCTTGCCGGACGAGCATGCAAGCCGCTCGGCAACGGGCACGAAAACACAAACTCTTCGAAATGCGTACTTCTATCTGTCATCGTCAGCGTTGAATCTTCGCAAAAATGCTCTCTGCATTCTTCAGCGCTTCCTGCAGAGGAACCTGAATCACCTTGACTCCGTTGAATCGTTCGCGTCCTTCCACTTCGATATCGACGGCAAAGATTGCAATATTGGCCTGGCGAATATCGTTTTCGGTCAGCTTGTTCTCAATTCCCATTGCGCCTTGCGTTTCCACTTTGATTTCATGCCCGAGGTTTTTTGCAACTTTTTCCAGCCGGGCAGCGGCCATATAAGTATGGGCAATACCAGTCGGACAAGCGGTCACAGCCACAATCTTCATGAGTGCACCTCCTCGGTTCCCTCCGCGCCTCTCCTCATTTTCAGCAAGATGATCAACAGCGCAGTGATCAATGTTCCGGCCAAAATTGCGACGATGTACGCCAAGCGATGATCGACGACGAGAAGCACGATGGGACCGCCGTGTGGAGCGTGATCGCCGACGCGTCCGACCATGGCGATAGCTGCAGCGATAGCGGAACCCGTGACGATGCTGGGTATAACGCGAATCGGGTCTGCGGCCGCAAAAGGAATCGCGCCTTCGGTGATTCCAATCAGGCCCATCGCGATCGCCGCGATCCCCGCCTCTTTTTCTTCCAGGCTCCACAGGCTCTTACGGAGAAGTGTGGCTAACCCCATCCCCAGCGGAGGAGTGCAAATGGCGGCGGCGCACGCCCCCATGATGTGATAGTTGCCCTCTCCGATCATGGCAGCGCCGAAGAAAAACGCAGTTTTGTTGATCGGGCCGCCCATGTCGAATGCGATCATGGCTCCGAGCAGCAAAGCCAGCAGCACATCGTTTCCTGTGCTCATCGACAGCAAAGCCCGGTTCGCGTGCTCCATGAGCAGAGCGATCGGAAGGCCCAGGACCTTGATCATGAGAATGCCGACCAATCCGCCGCTTACGATAGGGATCACGAGGATCGGCATAATCGGACGAAGATATTTCGAGACCGGCATCTTCTTGAGTAGTTCCACAAGATAGCCGGCAACCAGCCCCACCAGAATCGCCCCCAGAAAGCCTGCGTGTACTTGATCCGAGAGGTAGCCGCCCAGAAATCCAGGCAGCAGACCTGGCTTTCCCGCGATCGAATACGCGATGTAGCCCGCCAGCACTGGCAGCATCAGTGCGAATGAAGCGACCCCAATCTCGTGAATCAGAGCCAAGGTCGGGCTATGTGAGAAATCAGGCCCCGAAGACGTCATGGGAGCAAAGGCAATCGCTGCGGCAATCAGAATCCCGCCGCAGGCGATGAACGGAATCGCATAGGAGACGCCGGTAAGCAGGTGTTGTCTCAGCCTTTGGAGTGCTTCAAGCATGGATAGTCCCGGCCATCAAAAAGAGTGCTGCATTTTTACCCGCAAACTGGGCGGTCGGCTAGAAAAAATGCACATCTAAGATCGAGTCCATACCTCCGGCTTGCATCGATCGTGACTTTCCGTCTTCATCTCGCAGCATGCTTTCTCGAAATCGGTGGGGCTAGAAGAATCTCAAGGGTCATGGAACAGCGCATGCAGCCCCGTAGTATGTGTGATTTGTCCTACCCGTGGATACAGGAGAGATGGAACGTTTGTTGCACTAAAAGAACATTCCTCCCCCACGCCTGGTTTTGTACTCATTCCAGGGCATGCGCTGTGGTGGAGGCCCGATATTGTGTCGGAGTGATTTTGCATACCTTTTTGAACACCCTGCAGAAGTAAGCCGCATCCCGATAACAGCACCCGGCGGCAATCTCTTTGAGCGTCATACTATAGTTTTGCAGCATGAATTTGGCCCGGTTGATCCGCACTAAGTTCAGATAATCGTTGAACCGCATGAAGCCCTCCTTCCGGAACAAGCGGGAGACGTGATTGGGCGCCAAGCCGAAATGATGGGCAATGCTTTCCCGTGAGATGGGACTATGAAAGTTCTCCTGCACATACAGACAAATGGACTCGTACGTGCGGATCGCCTTGCGCGGGCTTTGCCCGGCTGGAGCTTTGAGCAGCCGCAAACAGGCGTGCAGGAGAGACTGTGTCAGCAGGCGCGCCAGAGTGCCGCTGGAATGATCGGTGGCCAGCACCATCAACGCCGCCAGAATGCTGTGCGTGGGGACGTCGTATCCCCCCTGGACGCTGGCTTTCAGCGCCCTCAGCGCCACCTGCGACCCGCCGTTGTGGCGCACCAGACTGATTCCGATCTGCTTTACCCCAAATAAGAAGGTCAGAACATCGACGTGGCCCGACCAGTCAGGCTTGTTCCAGGCGTGATCCGGCACAAAAACAGCGTGCCCGCGAATGGGCTTGATCGTCTCGGTTCGGCCGCACTGCGCGATTTGCATCGTGTGGCATCCGGACAACGGCAGGGACAGGCGGGGGAAATTGGTCACATACGCCAGCGGGGGAGGCACAGTTGTACCATCCCCGAAATGGACGTGCCGGACTCGGGTTTTGCGCAGGTATTCCTGCAGTTCGTGAATGATCAGCTGATTAGGAGTCGCTGATCGCCGATTCGCCTGAGGCATGGCCATTTACGGAACGTTACATTAATGCAATGAATGTTAAATGTCTACTATTTCTTTTCTGGCTCGATCACTCCATACTTGCGAACCGTGTCGCGAAGCGACCTGCGCGTTCCGAGCACAAACGCACGGGTGATCTCGACCATCAATGAGCTTGCGCTTCGAAGCTACCTACAAAATCGTTAGCAAAATTCTGAAGCTGTTCTAGTGCTGAGCGAAGGCAAATTCGTCGAGGCATGAAGGAGACCGCAATGAACTACGGGTGGAGCGGGGCAGCTTTCAAGGGAACCGATGGCTCCAGCAGAACCGGGGGCTGTCGCGGTCTTTGGCCTGCGGCAGGCGAGAACGTTCAGCGATATGGGCTGGCCAATTTTTCTTTGAGTTCCGCCGGAGCATCTGCAACTTCTCAGTGCACTCCGGTCAGAGGTGAACAATGAACCGCAGAATTCTTGCATGCCTTTTCTTGAGCTTTGCCCTCGCCATCCTCGGCGCCTGCGGGAACGGCATCGACAAGCTCCCGGGAACGACAGGTGGCGCTCTAAGCGTTCAGTTCGCGCAAGGCCCGCCCACTCCGACAATTGCGGGACAGGCCGTCGGTCTGGTGGCGAATGCCGTTAACGATCCGAAGAATGGCGGCGTGACCTGGAGCTGCACACCCGTTGGAGCGTGCGGTACTTTCGACCCGGCGACAACCGCCTACAATGTCGACACGCAATACACTCCCCCGGTTGCTCCCACGAACTCTGCGATTACGCCGAACCTGAGCTACAGCGTCACCATCACCGCCACTTCGGTAAGCGATAGCACCCAGAGCGTGAGTACCACGATCAACGTTGCGCAGCAATATGCCTTCGTGCTCGAGGGCAACGGCTCACTCGGCATGGCGGGCAGCGTAACGCTCGACGGCAGCGGGAACATCGTTGGCGGCGAGGCCGACGGCTCGGCCAACGGGTTTTATACGACGATTCCGTCGATCACCGGAACTTACGCTCTCGACTCGAGCGGCCATGGATACATTTCCATGAGCCTGAACGGCACCAGTTGCTGCGGCACGCTGCAGCAGACGCATGGCATCACCGCGACTTCCAATTCCCACCTTGTTATTGCCGAGGAAGATCAATTCAACGGGCTCACCATCGGCGGCGTTGGCAGCATGGACCTGCAGACCGCTCCCTACAGCGCGTCGCAGGTTTCCGGCGGTTACTCATTTACTTTGGCCGGCTACAGCGGTGCTTTCGGAGAGAATTCCAGCTGGGGCGGCATCTTCACTGCTGATGGCGTAGGAGCGCTGAGCGGCGGCGTCTTCGATGAAAACTACGGCGGCGGATCCGGCTACGGGTCCGTTCCATTCACCGGCACATTCTCAGCTCCTGACACCAACGGCCGCGGAACTCTGACGCTGAGCGCCACGACCGACACTCCCACAAAGGCCACTCAATACGCGTACTACATCGTGACCCCTGAGGTCCTGCGCTTGACCACGGTCACAAACACCGGCAATGCCGGGAATACCGGGAGCGCCTTCGGGCAAGGAACGGTGGGAACTACAAATCAGGCGGTGACCGGGAATTTCATCTTCAGCAATTTCGGATTTACCAGCAACAACAACGGAGGTGAATCCGGGGCAGCGGGTGGCCAATTTACCTCCGACGGCTCCGGTCACATCACTGCTGGGATTATGGATGTGAATGCGTTCGGGACAGTTTCGACAAGCTCGCTGGCCGGATCCACCTATGTGATCTCGGGCAGTCCGCGCGGTGTGGTGACGGCTTCCTCGGGTCAGACCTACAACGTCTACCTGACCGATCCAAACCTCAATCTCCTCGACCCCAACAATCCCAGTGGCGGTGGCGGCGCTCTCCTGCTCGAGACCGATGCCGCAGATACGATCGGAGTTGTCGTTCCACAGACGGATACCTCGGCATCGCCTACCGGCGCCAACGCCATCCTGCTCTCGGACCAGAGCAACACCGGCGGGTGCTGTAACTATGACGGCGGTCTAACTGGCCAGTTCACAGTCAGTTCGAGTAACGCAGGCACTTTCAGTGGGGAAGGCGACTTCCAAGGGCAGGGGCAGAATAGCGCGACGCTCATTGTAGGTCCGCTCAGCGGAACATTCACGGCCGACGGTGCGAATCCAGGCCGTTTTACGGGATCGATCACAACCGCACCGGCCTTCCCGACGGCCCCGGTGGGAAGTACGACGCCCGGAACAGAGGACGTCTCCTACTACATGGCGAACAGTTCCGAGGGATTCATCGTAGAAACGGATTTCATCGCTCCGGTCTTCGGCCTTGTGCAATCGCAAGGCACAGTCCAATCGAATGTCGAGAAACGTGGGGTACGGCTCAGCCGCTCTTCGAATGCGCCCAGCCGGCCAAGCACAGAGGCGAGCAAGCAGATTCAGCTACGGAGGAGGTCTCGATGAAGGTTCCAGCGAACATTCCATTTCGTGATCGTCGGGCGTTCCAATTTGCGATTGCGATTCTTTTGCAGGCGTGCCTCCTGCTGCTCGCCCTCCCTCCGCTCGCTCACGGGCAAGAGTTCCGCGCCACGCTGACCGGACAGGTAACCGATCCGACGGGCGCGGTCGTTCCCCGGGCGCACATCAAGGCGGTCAACAACGACACCGGATCCGCGTATACCGCTGAGACCAGCGATGCCGGCGTCTACTACATTCCTTACGTCGTTCCCGGCACGTACACGGTTACGGCTACCGCGGATGGTTTCAAGACCGCCGTTCAAGACAAGGTTTTGCTGCTGGCCGGAAAATACTTCGGGCAGAATTTCACCCTACAGGTTGGCGCCGCGAATGAAACAGTCGAAGTCACTGGTGCGCCGCCGCTGCTCGAGACCGAGGATGCTTCTGGCGGAACGATTCTCGACCAGAAGGTGCTGGAGAACGTTCCTGTCTCGGGCAACCAGGTCTACATGCTGATTGGAACGACTCCCGGCTCACAATTTACCCAAACTACATTCGGACCGGGCGGGTTCTCCGGCACGCGCGGTTGGGACGTCACGAACCAATACATCATCGGCGGTGGAGTCAATCCCTCTGATAGTTCGGGCGGCTTCAATCAATTCACGCTGAACGGCACCAACATTACTCAGCAGACCAGTTACGGAGCAATGGGCGCCGGCACGTGGAACGTCTCGCCCAATCTTGATTCCGTGCAGGAAGTGAACGTGATGACGACCACGTACGACGCGCGTTATGGCCGCACCACTGGCGGCACGGTCAATCTGGTGACCAAGAACGGGACCAATAATTTTCACGGCGAGCTCTTCGAGAATTACAAAGACGGCAGCCTGTTTGACGCGAACTCGACCGAGAACGTCTATATCTCGGGCTCACCTACCCAACAGCAAGTCGAGAATCAATTCGGCGGCACGATCGGCGGACCGATCCTGAAAGACAAGCTGTGGTTCTTCTTCAGCTTCGAGGGTTACCGCCAATCGATCTACAACACGGTGACCGCGAGCGTTCCTCCGGAGTATCTGCGTCCCGGCTTTAACGGAAATTCGAACGTAGATTTCGGGCTGGTTTCGACGATGGATCCTGGGTTCCTCAGCAATGGGGCACAGGCCGATCCGTATGTGCTTTACGGTTTAACGTTGTTCCAGCCCGGCGATAGCGGTAACACCAGCAACCCGAACAACGCCCAATGCGTGAGCGGCTTCAACGGCTCAGGCAATTACACCTTTAGCGGCCCCGCAAGCGGATGCGGCACGGCGGTGAATTCCATCGGCTTCCCGAATGCATATACGGGCGGAACCGTAAACCCGCTGACGAGCGTGCCCGGCAGCCTGGTTCCAGCTGCCCAGATCAACAACACGGCGCTTCTCATGCTGCAAGGCGGATATGTCCCGCTTCCCAATATCAAGGGCGCGGAAAACTACATCGGCGGATTTGGGGAGCCGTCGAATTATTTCGCGGTCGCTCCTGACTACTACCGCTATAACCAGCCGATGATCCGCATCGACTACAACACCAGCGACAAGACCAAGTGGTATAGCTTCTTCGAGTGGCAGAAGGGATATGAGTATCGCAGCACAAACGGATTTACGGGCCTTGAAGCCAACGGCAACATCAACTGGTCGAGAGAAAACTGGGCCGCGTCCCAGGACATGACTCATACGTTCTCTCCGACGCTGCTCGGCGACTTCAAGCTGTCCCTTTCTCGATTCCAGGTCAATTATCCCGACGGCAACCTGGGAGCGGCAAAACCGGGAAGCATCATCGGCTTGAACATCACCACGCCTCCTGTCACGACCTTGAAAGATGTTCCGGAAATGAACATCAACGGCATGCCGACGCTATTCGGCAATTCCAATGATCTGGAGGCCACAACTCTGGTCACGCTCGACGTGGACTTTACCAAGTCGAAGGGACCGCATAACATTCACTTCGGCGGAGGTCTGGGATACTCTACCTACGGCAATCCCATCAACGGCAGCGTAGCCAACAACGCCAACGGGGCTTTCGCATTCAGTGGCCAGTGGACCCAGTTCGATCCTCTGAATGGCAATTGCTATCAACCGGCGAGTCTGGGATTCGCTGCGGCTGCCGGGAGTTGCAGCGGTGCGTATGCGCCGAACGGTTCTGGCTGGGCAGATTTTCTGCTGGGGCTTCCCGGCAGCGGCCACGTCAATTGGAACGATTCGCTATTCGACTACCAGCCGATCTGGAACCTCTACGCGCAGGACGACTGGAAAGTTACGCATCGCCTGACGCTGAACCTCGGCTTGCGCTACGACGTACAGATTGGTCTGAAGGAGCGCTACAACGAACTGCCGCGCGGCTTCTGTGAGACCTGCGTCAACCCAGTTACGGATGACGGCGTATACAAGGCCAACATCGCGAACGCCGGCAACCTTGCCGCATGGAGCGCCGCAGGGATTACCGTGCCGACGCAGGTTCTGGGCGACATCGTCCCGGCCGGCGTCAATGGCCAGCCGCGCAATGCCTATGACACCGACTGGAAGAATGTTGCACCACGGATCGGATTCGCGTTTGCTCTCGACCCCAAGACCGTATTCCGTGGCGGCTGGGGCCTCATGTACGGTGCCGGCCTCGAAGGCGGAGCTCCGATCGGCTACCAGCAGACCACGAATTACGTAACCTCCACCGATGGCGGCGCTGATCCGGTGCAGGGCGGAGCCGCGGTTGGAGCGGCTTCGGCCGGGCCTTACGGCACGGGCACACCATTTCCGGCTTCCACGGCTTATCCGTTCGGTTTGTTGCCGCCGGTAGGAGCTCAAGGAGTCCAACTGGCAGGTGTTGGTTCCGGCGGGTTGACGGTGGACAATCCGAAGCGCCTGATCCCACGAACGCAGGTGGCATCGTTCGGGGCACAGCGCGAGTTGCCGGGCAAGATCGTTCTGGATGTCAGATGGGCAGCGAACTATGCGAGCCGCTTGCGAGCCCTTCTTTGGGATAACGGCACCATTTCCTATCCCGCGCTGCAGTATGCACTGGCCCCAGGTAGTTCGGTTTACAGCAAGCTCGTGCCCAATCCCTACTATGGCGTCTTTTCCGAATCGTTCCCGGGAGGATGCGGGCAGTCGCCAACGATTCCAGTCCTGGCTCTGGTGTTGCCGTATTCTCAATATTGCGGCTTCAATAGCGCCCCGCCCGTCGGCGAATACAACGCGCCGATTGGCAGAAACTGGTACAACGGCCTGGAGACCAAGCTCACCAAGCGTACCTCTCACGGCCTGACCTTCAATATTGCTTATACCTACTCCAAGAACATTAATGGAGACGGCTACCAAAACGGTTATCCCTACCAGGATGCAAACCAGATCCATTGGCTCTCCAGCTACGACCGCACCCACGTCTTCACCATGACCGGGGTCTACGATGTGCCTCTGGGAAAGGGCCGCGAATTTCTGTCCTCGGCTCCGAAGGCCCTCGATTACGCAGTGGGAGGATGGACGCTTGGTTGGACGTTTGCGGCACAAACCGGGACGCCGGTCGGACTCAACCAGGGCTACGATTACACGTGCAAGAGCTTTGCTCCTCCGCACGGCACAAGTGCCGCGGAATGGTTCAATCCACTGGCGAACACGATTGTTCCTTCCGGCGAGACCAGTTGCGCGACAGCCGTTCCTCACATTGGCGGCACCGGTTACACGTACAACCTGACCCCGAATGTGACTTCGCAGATTCGCAATCCGACCATCCCGGATCTGGACCTGTCGCTGCAGAAGAATTTCAAGGTCACCGAGCGAGTGAGCTTCCAGCTTCGTGGAGAGGCCTTCAATGCCCTGAATTCCGCCCTGATGGGCGGACCTGACACGAATCCGGGCGATCTGCCGGCCAGCCTTTTCTACAACCAGACGACAAAGCGCAGTTACTGGACTGGCTTCGGCACGATCAGCCCAACCCAGTTGAACTTCCCCAGGAACCTGCGAATCTCGGGAAAGATCGTTTTCTAGCGGGGACTGCAAAATCTCGGAACGGAGCGAAACGCCATGCGTCACACACAGCTTCGATCAAGGTGGGAGGGAGGAGAGATGATTATTCGAACCCATTCGGCACTCGTCGTCTTTCTGCCTATAGCGGCAATCGCCGTCGTTCTGCTGCTCTCGGCGACGCCCTCCCAGGCGCAGAACGTCCAGGTCGATTTGTCCTCCACCTCTGCCCTTTGCGGCGGGCAGCAGTGCTTCAATACTGCTGGCCTGTTCACGACGGGTACAAGCTTTCTCGGAACCTCCGGCATGGATAACGGCAACAATTGCACACCGACGGCGCCCTATACCAACTGTCCGGACGCTTACTCTTCGACTCAGTTGGGGCTCTCGTCGGCAACGCCCCCAAGTCTGACACCCCCGTCGCTGAATGTTCCTTTCGTATTTGGCACTATCAATACGACCAACTGCGGACCCTCCACTTCGACGAACTGTACGGTAGACGTGGTCAACCTCACGACTTCGGGAGTGGTGATCACTCTTCCGGCAGCCCAGCAGAACATCTACTCCACGATGATCATCCTGGGAACCGCCGTAAACGGTCATCACTCAGCGAAGATCACGGCTACGTATACCGATTCGAGCACGAACGTCTTCACCCAGACGCTGAGCGATTGGTGCGGCTTCGGCGGGAATCCCAACGAGTCCATCGCGGTCGGTGGCATTAATCGCATCAACAGCGACGGGACACTCAACGGCGCAAACTGCAGTCTTTACGCCTATACCCTGACGCTGGATTACACCAAGAACCTGGAGAGCATCACGCTGAAAGATAACGACGGTTCGGGCGCGTCGTTTGCGCTGGCAATCACTTTGAAACCGCCGAGCTACACCATCGCCGGCAGCGTGGCGAACCCGACGAGCGTGCCGGTCGGAAGCACTGCGACCGCGGCCGTGACGGTGAACCCGCAACCGGGTTATGTCGGAACAGTGCAACTGTCATGCAGTATCACGCCGACCATCACGACTTCTGCGTCAGCTACGGCTCCCACTTGCAGCCTTGACCCAACCTCGGTCGACGTTACCGCGGACGAATCGTCTCCGCCGACTTCCACGCTCACGTTCAGTGCGGCCCAGCCGTCGAAGTCGTCCATGGCGCAGCACCATACGAGCATTTTCTACGCCCTGTGGCTGGTACCCGGGCTCACTCTGCCGGTTCTTGGTTTCGGGTCCCGCAGCTCGCGGCGGAAGAAAGTTCTGGCCTCGCTGCTGTTCGGGATACTGCTGATCGCCATTCTGGCAACTCCCGGGTGCGTCAGTTATACCCACCTGGGGAATGTCGGGACACCTCCTGGCCAGTACACAGTCTCGATCACAGGTGTCGACGAGAATGGACTCACCCAGGCAAGCAATCCTACAGGAACCTCCAACACGGTGGTCGTGACGGTCACCGAGTAGTTCATGAATTGTGGACGGCACGCGGGGCAGGAGCACGCCCCGCGTGAACCGGAAGACCAGCTTCAACTCGAGGCGAATCAAGTCTGGCTGTTTTGCGGGAAACAACGCTCTCCAACGGCGATGGAGCCGCGACCATGCATAGATCTTCTCAGTCAAGACACCATGCGGCCCTAGCCGCACTCATAATTACTTTTCTTCTGCTGTCATCATTGTCCCTAGCCCAGCAGAGGCAAGCTTTGCAAACCCAGTCGGCAGCGCCAGGCGGTATACAGCCGGTTGCGCATCTACCCGGTTCGCAGCGCTTACGGCTCGCGATTTCGCTGCCATTGCGAAATCAGGATCGGCTGGATGCCCTGCTGCAGGAACTCTACGATCCGTCCAGCCCGAACTACCGGCACTTCTTGAGTACCCAGGAGTTCACCCAAAACTTCGGCCCGTCAGTTGTGGACTATCAGCGGGTGATTGGCTTTGCTGCATCGTATGGACTAACCATCACTCACACATTTCCCAATCGATTGGTACTGGACGTCAATGGCACGGTGGCGGATGTGGAGCGAGCCTTTCAGGTCACGATCAATGTCTACCCGCACCCGACCGAGAAGCGAACTTTTTATGCTCCCGATGTTGAACCCAGCGTCGAAGCCGGTCTGCCAGTACTGAGCGTAGAAGGTCTCAGCACGTTCAGCCTTCCCCACTCCATGCTTAGGAGAGCGTCGCCGCAGGGGACCATACACAGCAATCAGACCGGCTCCGGCCCCGGAGGACAGTTTCTCGGCAGCGATATGCGGGCGGCCTACGGAGGCGGAACCGCGCTCGATGGCTCAGGTCAGGTTGTCGGATTGATCGAGTTGGGACCCTACCGACTCGGCGATGTAATCAGCTACTTCAACACTCTTGCCCAGCCGCTGAATGTCCCGATCGTCAACGTGTTGGTGGGCGTTGACGGAGTGTGCTCCAGTACCGAGCCTTCTCCGGGCCCCTGCGATGATGGCGAAGAGGCGATCGACATTCAACAAGCGATCGCGATGGCGCCCGGCCTCTCGGCGCTCATCGTCTATGAAGCGTACGGAGCAAGTACGGATGCACTCAGCGCCTACACCCAGGCCGCTTCCGATAACATCGCGAAGCAGCTCAGCATATCGTTCGGATGGGGCGGCACACCGGGCTCCGAAGCTGGATACGAACAAGTCTTCAAGGAATTGGCCGCTCAGGGACAAAGCTCTTTCGTAGCTTCGGGTGACGCCGGAGCAAGCCTCTCCGGCGGATATCCCGGTAATAGTCCCGACATTACCGATGCCGGCGGAACGGACCTGACGACCTCGAATTCCGGCGGGCCCTGGCTCTCCGAAACCGGATGGATTGGCAGCGGCGGGGGATGGAATTCCGCGTCTCCAATCCCCAATGGATCTCCCAACTTTCTTTGGAACCAGACTTCCGCGATCAACTCATCGAATGGAGGCGACTCCAGCTACCGGAACATTCCCGATGTTTCAGCGGAAGCGAACACCGACAATTACTTCTGCGCCAATGGTTCCTGTCAGGGAGGAATCGGCGGAACGAGTCTCGCCGCGCCTCGATGGGCATCTTTTGTAGCGTTGATCAACCAGCAAGCTTTGGCGAATGCCACGGCTTCAGGGGCCAACCCCACGCTGGGACTTCTCAATTCGACAATCTATCCGCTAGGGGTCGCTGAGGGAGCGAGTTACGCGGCCACATTTCACGACATCACCAGCGGCGACAACGACAACGGAACCAGCTGCACGGTTGGCACGCCGGGATGTCTTCCGAACGGGCACCAGGGATTCGATGCCGTCGCAGGCTTCGATCTGGTGACGGGATGGGGAAGCCCAAATGGACCAACGGCCTTCGATACGCTCTTCCCGGCCACGACGAATCCGAACTTCTCAATGTCCGCGACACCCAGCGCGATCCCTCTGACCCCGGGCGGCGGTGGAACGAGTTCAGTCGCAGTAAAGGCGCTGAATGGCTTCAATGCCACGACGAACCTATCCGTGGTAGTGCCCGGATCGGGCAATCCAAGTTACGCTCCAGCTGGGTTAACCGCCAGCCTGAGCGCATCATCGATTGCAGGCGGCGGCAGCCCGGTCACCCTGTCAATTTCGACGACCAGCCAGACTCCGGGCGGAACCTACGTGATCGCGATCGTGGGAACCAGCGGGAATCTCACACAAACGGCGTACGTCACCGTTGAATTGCCCGCCTTTGTCGGCCTCAGCGCAACGCCTGCGGGCGGAATTTCTCTGAATCAAGGCGGCACCGCGAACGGAACGGTCACCGCGACGGTGATTAATGGCTTCAGCTCTGCGATTACTTTGGCGGCAACTGGATTGCCGAGTGGAGTCACCGCGGCGTTTACGCCGGTAAACTCGACGACCAACACGGTCACATTCTCGGCGAGCGCTTCAGCGGCACTTACTGGCGCCGGTAAGCCGGTTTCCGTCACCATCACCGGCACGGCGGCAAATTCGACGCCTCAAACTGTCGGTGTCAACCTATTCATCAATCCTGCCGTTAGCGGAGGCTCCGGGACACCGCTCGATCTGTCGTCAGCCGACAATATTTACGCTTTCTACGACGACGCAAACGAAACATCGATCACCGCGGCCAATAGCCTGGATGGAGTCGGCTTTGCTTATTCGGCGAATCTGCTGAACTCCGGCGTCGACTTCAATGGAACTCAATTCAATCTGGGATCGGCAAACCAGAAAGATGCGATCTATGGCGGATCGATCTCGCTGCCAGCCGGCATCTACACCACGCTGCAAATGTTGGCGACCGGCATTGAGGGCAACCAGACTTCGCAGACCGTCGCGGTGACCTATACCGACAACACAACCTCGACCTTCACGCAAAGCTTCAGCGACTGGTGCAGCGCGCTCAATGGCAACGGCTGCGTCAGCACGGGCAGCAATCCAGGAGAAGCGGTGGCGGTCGCCATGCCGTATCGCGACAGCGCGGGTGGTCCCGACAATCGGGTCTTCTACCTTTATCATTACTCGTTTGCGCTGAACACCAACAAAACGGTGAAGAGCCTGACGCTGCCCAATAATCGCGATGTCGTGGTGCTCGCCGTCACGCTGGCTGGGCCGGTTACGACCGGGTTCACGATCGGCGTCGCTCCGGGCACGATTGGGGTCGCGCAGGGCGGAAATAACACGACCACGGTCACGGTCACGCCAACCGGAGGCTTTAGTGGCTCGGTGGACCTTTCCGTTTCCGGCTTACCGGATGGAATAACTGCTGCCTTCAATCCAACCAGCACTTCAACGACGAGCACCCTGACTGTTTCCGCGAACTCCGCTGCCTCGATCGGCCAGGTCGCCGTGACTGTGACTGGCACATCCGGCAACTTGACGGAAAACGCAACGCTCAATGTGAACGTTACAGGTCCTGCTAGCTACTCATTATCGGCAGCGGCGGCGAGTCCGGCGAGCGTCAGCCCCGGGGGGTCTTCACAAGCCGCCGTGACGATCGCTTCAAGCAACGGCTACATCGGCAGTGTTACCCTGACGTGCGCAATCGCTCCGGCAGTGTCGCCGGCTCCAACGTGTTCCTTCGGCAACACCAGCCCGGTGACCGTCACCAGCTCTGGCGGAAGCGCAACCCTCACCTTCACGACCGTTGGTGCGACAGGGATGCAACTCCGGCCGTCGATAATGTTCTATGCTTTTTCCCTGCCGATTCCGGGCCTGGCTATCATTGCTGTGGGCTTTGGCCCGGGTGCTTCGCGACGAAAGCGACTCATGGGGTTGTTGCTGCTCGGGCTGCTTCTCACCAGCCTGATCTTCGCTCCCGGCTGCGGAGGAGGGAACGGTAACCCCGGCGGCGGTGGCACCCCTGGAACTCCTGCTGGGAACTACACCCTCACCATTACCGGCAAAGACGCTAGCGGTACGACACAGACTGGAAACGCAGCAACCGTGACGATATCAGTGAATTAGATCTTCACCGCATATTGAAGAGACCGTGAATGGGGTATGACACAAAGAATAAGCGTGCCGTTGTCGCCTTGCTGGCCTTGATGGGACTGGCAGGTTGCGGTTCCGGAGGCAGTCGTTCCCCTTCCACACTGTCGACGCCGCCGAATGTAACCGTCACTGTATCGCCCGGCCTAGCAGCGGTAGTTGTGGCAACCCAGACGCAACAATTCACGGCTACCGTGACCGGCGACCCCTCCAATGCCGGCGTGACGTGGGGCGTCGATGGCACATCGGGGGGCTCGACCACAACCGGAACGGTGAGCGCAAATGGACTCTATACTCCGCCGGCCACCGGCGGCGCTCACACCGTTACGGCGACCAGCGTGACGAACCCGGCGGATTCCGCCTCCGCTACGATCGGGGTTACGGACTTGCCTGGAGTGTTCACTTACCACAACGACTTGGCTCGCGATGGGACAAATGCCCAGGAATACGCGCTGACTCCGACCAACGTGAACACGACTTCGTTCGGCAAGCTGTTCTCTTGCGCAACCGCAAACTCGTCTGAGGCGCAACTCGGTCAAGGCGCGGTATTCACCCAGCCGCTCTGGGTCCCTTCTCTGAGCATTGGGGGAGGCACACACAACGTCGTCTTTGTGGCAACGCAGCACGATACAGTGTTTGCATTCGATGCCGACTCGAGTCCTTGCGTGACTTACTGGCAGGTCAACCTGCTCGATAGCCTTCACGGCGGAACTTCTGGAGAGACGCCTGTGTTCTGGAACGATGTCGGCTGCCAGTGTGGAGTCGGCGACATCTATCCGGAAGTTGGAGTGACCGGAACTCCCGTTATCGATCCCACTACGAACACACTGTACCTTGTCAGTACATCGGAAAACAGTTCTCAGAATACCTTTTATCAACGGCTGCACGCGCTCGACCTTCTCAGCGGAAATGAGAAATTTGGCGGTCCCGTGGATATCTCCGCCTCGGTTCCAGGAATCGCTGATGGCGGCAGCGTCGTCACATTCAACCCGCAGATGGAGAATCAGCGCCCGAGCCTCGCTCTCTCCGCAGGAACGGTCTACGTGGGGTGGTCGGCACACGAGGACGCGTCTCCGTGGCATGGTTGGCTGATCGGTTACAACGCATCAGACGTTCAGCAACAAACCGCGGTTTTCAACACCTCTCCCAATGGTGGCGCCGGCGGGATCTGGGGTGGGAGCGGCGCGCCCGCCGTCGACGACCAGGGCAACATTTACGTCTCCACCGGCAACGGAGTTTTCGACGCCAACGCGACCAGCATGGTCGATACTGATTACGGCGATAGCGTCCTCAAACTCGCACCGTTTAGCGGCGCCACGCCAAACGGTGAGAATTTGAACCTCGTGGACTACTTCACTCCGGATGATCAGTCTTGTCTCGCCAACACCGATACGGACCTGGGAGCAGGTGAACCTATTCTGCTGCCGGATCAGTCTTCGGGACCCGTCATGCACTTGCTCTTGCAGATGGGAAAAGAAGGAGTGATCTACTTGGTCAACCGCGACAACATGGGGCAACTTCAGTTAGACAGTTGCTCGGGTACCAACAGTCAGATCGTGCAAACCTTTGTCGGATCGACCGCCGGCTTCTATGGAACGCCGGCGTTTTGGCAGAACAAATTGTATTTTGCCGGAAGCCTGGACGGCTCAGGTTCGGGCGATACTCTTAAGCTGTTCACTTTCAACCCGTCGACCGGCACGTTCAACACGACTCCTTCTTCGCAATCCGGCCACTACTACTACTTTCCCGGAGCTACGCCTTCGATTTCTTCGCAAGGCTCGTCGAATGGCCTCGTGTGGGCAATCGACACGAGCGCATACGGGTACGCAAATCCGAACGCCGACGATGGAGCCATCAATTGCTTCCAGGTGCCCGTGCCCGTGCAGTGCACCGGCCCTGCGGTGCTTCACGCCTACGACACAACGAACCTTGCCGTTGAATACTGGAATAGTTCGATGGCAGCCAACAACCACGATCAGGCCGGCAACGCCGTCAAGTTTGTGCCGCCCACGATTGCTAATGGCAAGGTTTATGTCAGCACGCGCGGCGAAGTGGACGTCTACGGGTTGCTGCCCTAGTCCCAGGTTGCCGCATGACCTTCTTTGTGGATCGTTCAAATCGAGGCAGCGATCCTCGTGAATATTAGAGCGACCAATAATTCGCAAGCAGCCCTTGATTATTCGACTTGGAGATGACGATGTCGCGAATCCGCACGGCTGTAGCAGTATCCTTTCTGATCTGGTTGCTTTCTCTCGGCAGCGCGTGGGCTCAGACCTCCGACCAGCCTGATCTGTCAAAGCAGCCAACCCTGTATGTTGTCGGCTACGCGCACCTCGATACGGAGTGGCGATGGGAGTATCCGCAAGTAATCGACGAATACATTCGCCGCACGATGGAGGACAACTTCAAGTTATTCGAAAAGTACCCTCATTACGTCTTTAACTTCACAGGCGCCAATCGCTACCGCTTCATGAAGGAATACTTCCCGGACGATTTTGCCCAGGTCAAGAAATACGTGGCCGAGGGAAGATGGTTTCCAGCCGGGTCGTCGATGGAAGAGGGCGACGTCAACGCTCCAAGCGCGGAAGCGATCATCCGGCAGATTCTGTACGGCAACGAGTGGTTCCGGAGGGAATTTGGCAAAGCCAGCGCAGAGTACATGTTGCCAGACTGCTTCGGTTTTCCTGCGTCTCTGCCCACGATTCTTGCCCACTCCGGGGTAAAGGGATTCTCAACCCAAAAGCTCGTTTGGGGCTCGTCGGCTCCCGGCGGAGGTCCCGAATCGCTGGAGAGGACTCCCGAAGGAACTCCCTTCAACGTTGGCGTTTGGGTGGGACCCGATGGGGAGAGTGTGCTTGCCGCCCTCAACCCGGGCAGCTACGGCAGCCACATCAGTACGGATCTGAGCAAGCCACTGGCTTCGGAACCTTCGAATCCCGCCCTGGCAGATCTCCAGAACCAGATCGGTGAGCTGCAAAAAAAGCTTCAGGAAGCACGGCACAATGGCGAACAGCCCAGCCAGAAGGACTTTCAGGATTTCTTTAGCCTCCGGAGTGAGCAGAGCGCGCTGGCCCGCTCACAACAGGAGGATGAATTCGACCGCTATCAGAACGACTGGGCAGACCGCGTTTTGCAAAACGGCAAAATCAGCGGCGTATTTACCGATTATCACTACTACGGCACGGGCGACATTGGTGGAGCTCCCGATGAAGAATCGGTAAAGCGCCTGGAAGCCATCGTAACCAGAGGATCCGTCGGCCTTCCGCCGCAAGGTCAATTCTTTTTTGGCGGGCGACAGCATCAGCAATGGCCGCCTGTCAGTGTTGGGGACGGGCCGGTGCATGTCATCTCATCCCGCGCGGACCAGATGTTCCTCGACATTTCCCCATCGGAAGCCGCAGGGCTTCCCCGCTACACCGGAGAGATGGAGTTGACGAATCACTCCGCCGGTTCATTGACCTCGCAGGCCTACCAGAAACGCTGGCTGCGCAAAGATGAACTGCTGGCCGACGATGCTGAGAAGGCGTCGATCATGGCGAACTGGCTTGGAGCTCGCCCCTATCCGATGCAGAGATTGAATGACGCCTGGACTCTGGTGATGGGAGGCCATTTTCACGACATTGCTGCCGGCACTGCTACTCCCAAGTCGTACGAGTTCGCATGGAATGACGATGTCATTGCGATGAACCAATTCGCCGGCATTTTGACCAATGCCACGGAGGCAGTAGCAGCGGCCCTGGATACCGAGGCAAAGGGCGTGCCGGTGGTTGTTTTCAATCCGCTCAATATCGCGCGCCAAGATATCGTCGAGGCCAACGTCAAGTTCCCCGGCGGGATGCCCAAGGACGTGCATGTTGTAGGTCCCGATGGCAAGAGCGCTCCAGCCCAGTTGTCCGATGGAAAGGTAGTTTTTCTGGCCAAAGTCCCTTCTGTTGGTTATGCAGTGTATGACGTTCAACCCGGCAACGTTGCCGCTGAATCGGCGACCGGTCTTCGCGTATCGGACAACACTCTGGAAAACCGCTATTACCGCGTCGAAGTGAACGCCGACGGTGACGTGGCAAGCATCTTCGACAAAACGACCAGACGTGAACTGCTGGCGGCTCCCGCACGCCTCGCCATCTCTTACGATAATCCGCAGCAATGGCCGGCATGGAATATGGATTGGGATCAGGAGCAGGCTGCTCCAAAGGCGTATGTCTCCGGACCGGCAAAAATCCGCGTGGTGGAAAGCGGCCCAGTCCAAGTTGCGATCGAAGTGACCCGCGAGACCGCTGGCTCACGATTCGTTCAGACGATCCGCCTCTCGGCCGGTGATGCCGGGAAATGGGTTGAATTCGGCAATGTCATTGATTGGGACACCCGCGAGTCCAATCTTAAGGCGACCTTTCCCCTTACCGCTTCCAACGAAATGGCCACTTACAACTGGGACATCGGTACGATCGAACGGCCGACGGCACAGCCCCGGAAGTTCGAGGTGCCGTCTCATCAATGGATTGATCTGACCGGCATGAGCGGAAAGTTCGGGGCGACGGTTCTGACCGATTGCAAGAACGGCTCCGACAAGCCAAATGATCACACGATCCGGTTGACTCTGATTCGCACGCCCGGAGTCGCCGGAGGATATCCCGACCAAGCTACGCAGGACATCGGCCACCACGAATTTGTCTACGGATTCGCGGGGCATGCAGGCGGCTGGCGGGATGCGGAGACAGATTGGCAAGCGGAGCGTCTGAATGATCCCCTTCTTGGTTTTACTACCATCAAGCACGCTGGAGAGTTGGGAAAGACGTTTTCCTTATTGCATGTCAGCAATCCTCGGATTCGCGTCTTGGCCGTGAAGAAAGCTGAAGGAAGTGACGAAGTGATCGTGCGGATGGTCGAACTCGATGGCAAGCCGCAACCGGACGTACGAGTTTCATTCGCAGCTCCAATCACGGCAGCACGCGAAGTCAACGGCCAGGAGCAGCCTGTCGGCAACGCAACTCTGGAACGTGGCGCTCTGGTCGCTTCGTTCGGCGCGTATCAGCCCCGCACGTTCGCCCTCCGGCTGAGCCCACTTCCCGCCAAGAGCGCGAGCGTGCAGTCCGCGCCCCTATCGCTGCACTGCGATGTCGCCACCGCCAGCAATAGCAAGACGCCTGCCGGTTCCGGCTTCGACGGCAAAGGCAACGCCCTGCCGGCGGAGATGCTTCCCCAACAAATCATGTTCCACGATGTGCGATTTGAGCTGGCGAAGCCGGGGACGGGAGAGCCCAACGCCATTCTGGCTAAAGGGCAAACCGTCGATCTTCCAGAGGGTCGCTACGATCGCGTCTATATCCTTGCCGCTTCCGCCGAGGGCGATCAGAAGGCGACCTTCGAGGCCGGCCGCGAGAAAACCGAGCTCACAATCCAGGATTGGAGCGGCTTCATCGGCCAGTGGGACGACCGCGAATGGAGTTCGAACAACACATCGAACGACAACTACGGCGAAATGATCGGGCTCAAACCGGGATACATCAAACGCGCGGAGTTGGCCTGGTATTGCGATCATCATCACGATTCCGCTGGACAGAACGTTGCTTATCGCTATTCTTATCTGTTCGGATACGCTATCGATCTGCCAGCCGGGGCAAAGACATTACGCCTGCCGGACAACAATAAAATCCGCATCCTCGCGATTTCGGTGGCCAATGAAAATCCAGAGTTGAAACCGGTTCAGCCGCTCTATGACGTTCTTCCATCACCGAACGTTGCGCCCAGTGACTTTACTCTCTCGGCGGAATCGAACGACATAACTCTGCCGCAGGGGCGCAGCGCGACCATGCAGATTCTGGTTCTGCCGAGGGGCAATCTCAGTCAATCTCCAAATGTCACGGTCGCAGGGCTTCCGGCGGGCGTCACCGCTTCTTTCAGCCCGGTTGGCACTACAGGTTCGGGTACGCTCACTCTTACGGCAGCCAGTTCAGCGAACCCCGGATCCTCGACTGTCGCCATCACCGGTATGGTGGGCAGTGTGTCCCATAGCGCGACAGCTACGGTCATGGTCACTGCAATTCTGACCGGAACCGTTCCCGTTGATCTTTCATCTGCCTACGATGTCACGGGAATCTACAACGATGGATCGAGATTCGACGAGGCTACGAGTCTTGACGGTGACGGTTTTGCGTTCTCGCAAGAGCAACTAGGCTCGGACCAGATTGGGGATGGAGTGCGCTTTAGGCTCGGTCCTGCCAATGCACCCGATATAGTTGCTGGAAAAACCGTTGCACTTCCTTCTGGGAAGTTCAGCAGCCTTCGGATCCTCGCTCTCGGCGTCAATGGGAGCCAGGAGCTACAGACGTTCACGGTCAACTATGCTGATGGAACGTCGTCGTCCTTTAGCCAGAGCCTGAGTGACTGGGCCGCACCACAACACTTTCCCGGTGAATCCCTGGCCTTTAGCGCACCCTATCGACTCGTCGCTGACGGCTCGAAAGATACAAACACTTTCTGCGGGTATGCTTATTCATTTACTCTCGCCAGTGACAAAGCGGTTCGCAGTATAAGCCTCCCGAATAATCGGGATGTACTGATTCTCGCGGCAACGCTTGTGCCTTGAGGCTTCCGGAGGCAGCCCTATCTTGCGTGAATACGGTTCGTTCGTCCTGATAGTGCTTCGTCCCCACTCCGGTGGATTCACACACTGAAGGAATTGGGCACCCTTTCCCGCGACAGGCAACGTACACGACGATTGCCTCGTCAAACTACAGCACCCCGCGATTTTTGTTGACCGGATCCACCGAATGCTCAACTCTCTTAAGAATACGGATCAACCTCCGCTCACACTCAGCAACAAACCAGGAGATCCTCCTATGTTTTGCCGAATGCTCGCGATGTGCGTTCTTCTGCCTGCTTTGGCTACGGCTCAAACCTCCAGATCGGCCACTTCTGCTGAAACCGCATTTCGCCCGAACAACTTGGCGAACATACGGTATGTGACGGGGAGTTGGAACTGGGGGGAGCAGCCGGGGGACGATTTAACGGTGGCGGGGGCGGCGACGATTCATCTGAGCCCGTGTCCGCTGGGGATCGACACGGCGTCGAGCACGAACTACTACAGCTACAAGGTGTACATTTCGGGGAAAGGGACGCCGGAAGCGGTGGCGGTGACCGGAGGCAGCTGCACGCCGGGAGCGGCGAGCGGAACCATCACGGTGACGACGGCATACGCGCACTCCGCCGGATACACGGTGGGGTCGGCCAGTTCGGGGATTCAGGAGGCGTGGAACGATGCCTGGGTGAACGATTACGGGGCGGCTCCCAACGCCAACTCGCAGGCTGGTCCGTACGTGAAGCTGGTGGCGGACACGCCCTACAACGTGTACGCGTCGGTGTATCTGCGGGGCCGAGGGGGGATACTGGACGGCGCCGGTGCGCTGCTGGTGTGCTCGACCCGCGACCGCTGCCTGTATGTGGGGACGACGGAGGGATCTCCGTTCGTGAACTATCACCGGCTGTACAACCTGTCGGGGACGTCGACGGTGAATGTGGACGGGGCGCAGGTGGCGAGCGTGACGGCGGCGAACGGGACGTACACGGTGACCACGGCGAGCGCGCATCCGTTTGTGCTGGGCGACACGGTGGACTGCGAATATCACACGCAGACGGCGGACCAGCACTGGAGCTCGCCGGTGACCAGCGTGCCGAACTCGAGCAGCTTCACGGTGAACTTCGGGCATACGAGCTTTGCCGCGGGCGCGAACACGTTTGGCTTCTGCAACCTGCTGAATGCGTTTCTGGAGGACAACTCGGATCACGTGGCGGTCGAGGACCTCCACCTGTTTCAGAGCAATCCGACGGGGATGGGATTTTTCAGTTACGGGATCGTGAACGACAACGATCAGCAGTTCATCGTGGAGCGGGCGACGAACCGGGGCAGTTCGATCATCAAGAACAGTGCCAACTGGCCGATCGGAGCCTACTTTTATGAACGCACCGATCAGGCCAACGCGGGCATCACCTACGTGCACAACTCGGAGCTGACGGGGGTGAACTGCGCGGTGGGGGGCGGCAACGGGATGGTGATCAGCGATGCGGTGTGCCAGGGCTTTCCCCTGTTCGGGGTCAAGTATCTGGGCGGGCTGCAGCCGGGGACGTTCGAGAACATTTATCAGGAATCGACGGGAGGAACGGTGAATCCGCTGTACGGGTCGGCGGCGCAGGAAGGATATCTGCTGCAGGGCGGGATGGGGAACAAGATTCTGGGAACGTTTCCCATCAACGGCTACCCGCCGGTGTTTGCCACGGGGGGAGGGACGGGGGCGGAGCGGACATATTTTGTGGTGCCGCGGAGTTCGACGCTGGGCTACGGGCCGGTGCTGTTGATCGGGTCGGCGGAGCCGGCGAACGGGAGCGTGAACATTGCGCTGGAGTGGCCGTCAGTGGAGTTGCAGAACACGATCGGGCAGAGCGTAGGGACGCTGACCTGGGACGTGCTGGTGACGACGGGGACGGCGGCGACTCCGCCCTGGGGCACGGGGATGTACGCGATCGCGACCAACCTTGCGGCATCGTGCGGGACCAACGGGATGTGCTGGTTCACCGACACGCAGGCGGCGCCGGCGGCCTACACGGTGGCGGGGCAGCAGTTCACGCCGGTGTTCTGGTTCTGGC